>Ga0207695_10000005_pt1 | contig 1196715 bp, 1233 predicted proteins | sample KBSC54metaG_FD_184354 | JGI IMG/M metagenome (GOLD analysis project Ga0207695, IMG submission 184354) | Corn rhizosphere microbial communities from Kellogg Biological Station, Michigan, USA - KBS C5-4 metaG (SPAdes) (version 2) | ecosystem: Host-associated > Plants > Roots > Rhizosphere >...
CCTCTCGTACTAGGGGTAGATCCTCTCAAATTTCCTTGCGTCCACAGCGGATATAAACCGAACTGTCTCACGACGTTCTGAACCCAGCTCACGTACCTCTTTAACCGGCGAACAGCCGGACCCTTGGGAACCGCTTCGCCCCCAGGATGAGATGAGCCGACATCGAGGTGCCAAACAGCGCCGTCTATGTGAACTATTGGGCGCTATAAGCCTGTTATCCCCGGGGTAACTTTTATCCGAAAGCGCTGCCGGTACCACGACCTTGCACAAAATGTGCTGACAGCGGAAAACTTACTCCGACTTTCGTCCCTGCTCGGCTTGTAGGCCTCACAGTCAAGCTAGCTTATGCGTATACACTATCACTACGATTTCCATCCGTAGTTAGCTAACCTTTGAACGCCTCCGATACTCTTTAGGAGGCAACCGCCCCAGTTAAACTACCCGCCAGACACGGTCCCCGAACCGGAAGATATATTGGAGAGACAACCTACGGTTTTCTCTCAACGCGCCGGCCGCGAAATAAATTCGCGTGTCGGGCTGCTCTTTTTCCCTCATTCGGGAATCAGAGCGCGTCGGAGATCCTATAAGGATTTCCAATACATTTTGCGGTCCAGGTAAGAACAAGATCATAACAAGGGTGGTATTTCACTGATGACTCCACCTAGACTAGCGTCTAAGCTTCAAAGTCTCCCACCTATCCTACACATGTTATAACCCGGCTCAATGTCAAGTTGTAGTAAAGCTCCACGGGGTCTTTTCGTCCTGCTGCGGACAGACGGCATCTTTACCGTCAATGCACTTTCACCGAGCTCTTCGTTGAGACAGTACCCATATCATTACGCCATTCGTGCGGGTCAGAACTTACCTGACAAGGAATTTCGCTACCTTAGGACGGTTATAGTTACCGCCGCCGTTCACTGGGGCTTCAGTTCAAAGCTCTCACTTCTCCCCTTAACCTTCCAGCACCGGGCAGGCGTCAGCCCGTATACATCCACTTTCGTGTTAGCACAGACCTATGTTTTTGGTAAACAGTTGCATGGGTTCCTTAGCTGCGGCCCCCTCATCGTACGTAACACGTACTCTGAAGATGCGTTATCTAAAGTCTTCTTTCTCAAATTGAAGAGATGATTTTTATCGTAAATAGTTGTTACTCTTTCCATCATCTATCGGAAAGAAAACTCGCAAACCTCAGTTGTGATACACACAATGAGGGGGCAGACCTTATCCCTAAGTTACGGTCGCTAATTTGCCGAGTTCCTTAACGAAGAATCACTCGTACACCTTGGTCTACTCGACCTGAGCACCTGTGTCGGTTTGCGGTACGGATGGCATGAGACACGCGTTAGCAAGCTTTTCTAGTCAGCACCTTCACTGAACTTCCGCCTAAAGGCAGTCGTATTCGTACCCATTTCTGGTACTTAAACGGATATAACCATGAATCCGCCCCAGCTATTATGCCGCGCACTACTAACAATCTCACACCAGTACGGGAATATTAACCCGTTGTCCATCGCCTACGCTACGCGCCTCGGCTTAGGACCGACTAACCCTGGGACGATTACCGTGGCCCAGGAAACCTTGCTCTTTCGGTGGGAAGGATTCTCACCTTCCTTATGGTTACTCATTCCAGCATTCTCACTTCCTCACGCTCCACCAGACCTCACGATCCGACTTCAACGCAGAGAGGAACGCTCCTCTACCGCTCCTAGATAAATCTAGAAACTCATATCTTCGGTAGTATGTTTAGCCCCGTTACATTTTCCGCGCAGGGTCTCTTGACTAGTGAGCTGTTACGCACTCTTTAAATGAATGGCTGCTTCTAAGCCAACATCCTAGTTGTTTAAGAAACCCCACCTCGTTTCCCACTTAACATACATTTAGGGACCTTAGATGATGATCTGGGCTGTTTCCCTTTCGAGCGACGAGCTTAGCCCCGCCGTTCTAACTGCAACGATTCCACAAATAGTATTCGTAGTTTGTCAAGGGTGAGTAAGCTTGCGCCCCCCAGTCCGAAACAGAGCTCTACCCCTATTTGCTACCACGTCACGCTAGCCCTAAAGCTATTTCGAGGAGAACCAGCTATCTCCGAGTTCGATTGGCATTTCACCTCTAACCACAAGTCATCCGGGCGTGTTGCAACTCGCTACGGTTCGGTCCTCCACGTCGTTTTACCGACGCTTCAACCTGCTCATGGTTAGGTCACCCGGTTTCGGGTCTATTCATTGCTACTTATACGCCCTATTCAGACTCGCTTTCGCTATGCCTCCGTCAAATGACTTAAGCTTGCAGCAACAAATAACTCGCTGGATCGTTCTACAAAAAGCACGCCGTCACCCCCGAAGGGGCTCCGACTCCTTGTACGCACACAATTTCAGGTTCTATTTCACTCCCCTTCCGGGGTTCTTTTAACCTTTCCCTCACGGTACTTGTTCTCTATCGATCATACTATATATTTAGCCTTGGAAGGTGGACCTCCCGGATTCAGACAGGGTTTCACGTGTCCCGTCCTACTCGACAACCGAATTTACGGTAATTACACACTCGAAAGTACGTAATCGCCGTAAACTCTTTGCAAATATAAGGTTGGTGAACCTTGGCGTACCAGGCTATCACTGTCTTTGGCGCAGCTTTCCAACTGCTTCTGCTCGACTCACCAATTTCTTACCTTATGCAGGCTAATGGTAGCACCTGCCGCCTAGTGTGGAGCCCCGATAAATCGGAACCTCACACAAGGTTGTTTGCAATGTCACAACCCCTTATTTACATTCGTCTACCAACTTATTTGTCTACCAGTAAACTGACAGACAAAAGCAAATAAGGTTTGGGCTCTTGCGGATTCGCTCGCCACTACTACCGCAATCTTTGTTTAATTTCTCTTCCTCGCCCTACTAAGATGTTTCAGTTCAGGCGGTTACCTACTCCCTATCCTATATATTCAGATAGGTGTGACTAGACATGACTCTAGCCGGGTTTCCCCATTCGGACATCTCCGGATCAAAACATATTTGGCTGTTCCCCGGAGCTTTTCGCAGCTCATCGCGTCCTTCATCGGTATAGTATGTCAAGGCATCCTTTGTGTGCGCTTGAGTAACTTTTTACGAAAGTAACTAATGAGACACCTGCAAGCAGGCTTCTCATAGTTGCTTGTGCAATTGACTAGTTATTGGTACGCACCACTGTTCCGCAAGGAATTGGGAGCAGGATGTTTCGCAATAGCCGTTTGTCTTCAAAAAATTACATATTTGCTCGTAAAAACAAATATGAATTGCATTCTCTTCTCTAATGTGACCAAATTTTTAAACTGCTAAACTCCAGGCACTCTTCACTTGTATAAATGAATCGTACTTGCCTTGAGTTTATGTTTGAAGCCGTAGACTCTTGTTGGATGCCTCTTACCTAAACTCAAAGTAACTTCGTTAGTCTAGCACAATAAAACAGAGGCGGTCAAGCATTAGTTGTAGCTATTTTTGCTACAGCTTTATATCCTTACGGAAATACTGCTTGGCCGCCCCAAAATGCTTTTAGTGTTGTGTTTGGTATTTGTTGATTGCTTGGACTACCTTGCTATCACCCTTTAGGTTCTCCCAGAACAGCATTTGGTCGTTTGCAATGTACATCTTATCCTCTGGGCCATGCAGCTCATTACCGAGCTTCGCCAGCGATACCTGCGAGTTGGGACTAGTGCTGCCCGATGCGCCCTGCAGGTTGTTACCCTGTTGTACCTGCAAGTAATAAATATCCTTAATCGTCACATACTTATTATTAAGATCAGCTAGCTTGCCAAAGTAAACCTGTCCATTAGTAAGGAAAACCGCTTGGAACTCACTTTTATTGATGTTCTTATTCTCGTTCACTAAAGGTTTACGAGCCATAAAGAAGCTGCCGGCTAGAAGCAACACAATAATTACAACTAAGATTCCGCCCCATGCCATCATCCGCTTACTGGTTCGGCTGCCGCCAGCTGGACTATCAGCGCTGTTAGTTGCAGCTTTTTTGCCACTATCTACTCGTTGTTCTGTTTGCATATCCATACAGTCACCCCCTTTTATTCCCTTATCTGACAGTGTATGAAAGATAAAATCAAAACACAAGTGCTATTGACGGCTCACCCCAACCACAACACCACAAACCTTAGGGCTACCAAAGATCCCGAAAAAGGTGCCAAAACTGTCAAGCCTTTTTTGAGTATTCAGCTGTGGATAAGTTGGAGTTTTTTATGGGCCTTTCCGTGCGATTCAGCAAGTTGTTCATTTTTTTCCAAAAATAACAGAGGTAAAAAATAGCGCCGTACAACAAGTGCTTCGTTTCAAAAAACTATGAGTAAGTTTTGTTATATATAAAAAAAGACTACAATATAGGCAGGTTTCAGTGAACAAAAAATAGAAATAAAAAACATGAATCCCTCTGGCGGATCAGATACTGATCAAGACCAATTACATTCTGTTCGCCCTGTAGCACAGCAGGGCCTGACTTTTGACGCACTGAACGCTGCTGTACAGACCACCGGCAGCCTTGACGCTGATTTTGACGCCAACAGAATGCTCAATGCTACAGATGAGGCAAAAGCTAAACGACGGCTCTTGACCAATGAGGCGTCCAAAGCCCGCTTCCGCCTAGTTAGATTTATCGTCGTGGGACTGTTGATCCTTGGTAGCGTTCTGTTCATCCTCCTCCATCAAAGCACCAAGAAGAACCTTGCCAGCCAAGAGAGCGACATCAAGAACCGTTACGCGGTGACTTCCCTGCCTATCGCCGACATTGGCAGCGACTACCCAGGCCTTTCGGTACAAGGTACGCAAACCCTGAGCATCAACGGCCAGCTAAATGTTAATAACTCTTTGGTTTTAATGCCGACCGCTCAGCCCAAAACAGGTTTAGCGGGTCAGCTGTACTACGACCAGACCAGCAATAAATTGTCATATTACAATGGGAGCACCTTTGTTGATCTGTTAACGGGCGACAAATTAGTAAACAGCCTAGGTGGCGCTAACGGCAGTGTGGCTACAGGTAACGGCCTGTCAGTTACCGGGAATACTTTGAATAACTCGGGCGTGCTAACCATTCAGGGGCAAAGTGGCAACGTATCACTAGTAGCCGGCACCGGTATTGCCGTAAATGGCACTACGCTCAGTAACAGTGGTCTCTTAAGCTTAGGTGGCCAATCAGGTGATATTGCATTAGGCACCGGCCTAACCCTGAGCGGTAATACTTTAAATGCTCAAAGCGGTATCCAAAGCCTATCAGCAGCCACCAATAACGTAACGGTTACCGACCTGGGTGGCGGCACTTGGTCTATCGGCGTCAGCGTTTCGGGTGGCGGCGGGTCCGGTACCGTCGCCAGTAGTGGTGGCACTGTTGGAAAACTGGCTTATTTTGCCGGTGTACAAGAGATCGAAGATTCATTGGTGAGTCAAAGCGGTGGGATTGTCACTATTGGTGGCAATTTAAGTGTTACTGGAGGTGTTACGCTAGGTGCTCCACTGACAGTGTCTAATGGAGGCACCGGAGCCACCTCTGCTGCTGGTGCGCGCACCAGCTTAGGCGCAGCGGCAAGCGGTACCAATAGCGATATCACCTCGCTTACTGGCCTCACCACCGCCCTATCTGTTAGCCAGGGTGGCACCGGTGTTGGTGTTTTGCCTACTAACAGCGTCCTAGTTGGCAATGGCACCAGCGCCTTTTCTGGCATCACCAGCGGCAGCGCTGGACAATGTTTAGTTTCTACCGCTGGCGCACCTAGTTTCCAGACCTGCCCTGGTAGTGGTGGCGTGGCCAGCGTAAACAGCTTGACCGGCGCGCTAACGATCGCCGGCGTCTCTGGTGGCAGCGTTACTTCGGCCGGCAGCACAATCACCCTAAACGACGCTACCTCAGCCGTAAAGGGTTTGGCCAGCTTCAACAGCGCCGACCTAACCGTTACCAGTGGCAATGTTGATACGGTGCAAGGCATTGCTACCACTTCTACCCCGACCTTCGGTCAGCTGACCCTAACTTCTGCTCAAGCCACCAATGATATGTTGGTAGTCAATAATACCAACACCGGTGCCACCGGCAACCTATTGAATCTGAAGCTGAACGGCTCTAGCAAGTTATCGGTTAGTCCTGCTGGCAGCGTCACTTTAAGCGGTACGGTTAATGGTCAGACCATTGGCTCGGCCACCAACTTTACCGGTACCGTGGCCGTTGGCAGTACTTTGACGGTTAATACCATTACGCCTACTAGCTCGCTAGTCATCGGCGTTGGCACCCAAGCCTTCACCTTGCAGGGCGGCGCTACGAGCACAATTAAAGCTGTAAACGGTGCAAATGCTACAACAATCGGCTTCCAGTCACCTACTGCGAACGTCACCTACAACTTCGCCACCGCTGTAGCCGGCAGCTACGATGTCTGTACTACCGCCGGCAACTGTGTGGGCGTAGGCGGCGGCGTAACGAGCCCTGGCGGCACTACTAACGCTCTGGCTAAATTTACCAGCAGCAATGCCATCGGTAACTCCATCATCAGCGACAACGGATCGACCGCCACCATCTCGGGCACACTGGCAGTAAACACTATCACTCCAACAGCAGCTCTAACCGTCGGCGCCACTAGCCAAAACTTGACGCTGCAAGGTGCAGGCGTCACCGTAAGCGATACAGCCGGTGGCATCACCAACAGCTTGGTCTTTGCTACGCCATCGGGTTCAAACAAGACCATTACCCTGCCTAACGCCAGTGGCACGGTGGCCGTTTCGGCCAGTGGCCCCATCAGCATAGACGCGGCCGGCAACCTTTCCTGCCCTACTTGTCTGACCAGTGGTGGCGGTGGCGGCAGTGCCGGTGTTTCCAGTCTTAACAGTGCTACAGGCGCGCTGACACTGCAAGGCGTATCGGCTGGCAGTATTACTACGGTAGGCACCACTATTACCGTTAACGACGCCAGCAGCAGCACCAAGGGTCTAGCCAGCTTTAATGCCACCAACCTGACCGTAACTAGCGGTAGTGTTAATACGGTGCAGAACATCGCGGTTACAGCCACGCCAACATTCGCCGGCTTAACACTAAGCTCGGCACTGACTGTTGCCAACGGTGGCACAGGAGCAGCTACTGCGGCGGGTGCGCGCACCAACCTTGGTGCTGCGGCTAGTGGCGCTAACAGCGATATTACTTCACTGGCCGGCCTGACAACGGCCCTCAGTGTCCTTCAGGGTGGCACTGGCGCTACCGGCCTGACTGCTAATGGTGTACTTATTGGCAATGGTACCAGCCCCGTCAGCAGCGTCACCGGCAGCAATGGCCAGTGTTTAATGGTAGTTGCTGGCACGCCAGCCTTTGGCACCTGCCCCGGCAGCGGTAGCAGCCCCGTGACTAGCCTAGACGGCCTCACCGGCGCACTAACTATCAACAACAGCACCGGTTCCGGCAGCGCCATCACTATCAACAATGCGGCCGCAGATGGCACAACCAAGGGTATCGCCACCTTTAATGGCACTAACTTTAAAGATAACGGCGCTGGCGTCATTAACACCATCCAGGATATTGCCACGAGCGCTTCCCCATCATTCGCAGGCCTAAGCTTGGGAACCGCATTGAGCCTAGCAAACGGCGGTACGGGTGCAACGGGTGCTTCCGGCGCTCGCACCAACCTTGGCGCTGCGGCTAGTGGCGCTAACAGCGATATTACTTCACTGGCCGGCCTAACCACTGCTCTATCCGTTAGCCAAGGTGGTACCGGCCTGACAGGCCTAACCGCCAACCAGCTGCTTGTTGCAGGCAGCACAACAAGTATTACGCAACTTGCCAATGGCAGCAGCGGTCAGTGTCTAGTCAGCAACGGTGCTGGTTCAGCCCCTAGCTTCCAAACCTGTACCGGTGCTGGTGGTGTCAGTAGCTTAGACGGTCTAACCGGTAGCATCACTATTGCCAACTCTACCGGCAGCGCTGGCACTATCACCATTGCTAACGCGGCCGCAGATGGCACAACTAAGGGTATCGCCACCTTTAATGGCACTAACTTTACTGCTAGCAGCGGTGTCATTAACACTATTCAGAACATCAACAGTACTGCCACCCCGACCTTTGGTAGCATCACCATTTCTAGCACCATAAACGCCAACACCCTCACACCAAGCAGTTCACTTATTGTAGGTGCTACAACACAAAGCTTTACCCTGCAAGGCAATGCCAGCAGCGTCATCACTGCTACCAGTGGTAGTTTTGCTACTAGTGTTGGATTTGCAGGCACACCTACCGGCGCTGTCCGATACAATTTTGACCAAGCCGCCACACCAGGAACCTACACAGTTTGTACAACAGTTGGTAACTGTGTGGGAGCTGGCGGTGCCGTAACCACTCCTGGTGGCAGCACCAACGCAATCGCTAAGTTTACTGCCGGGCAAACCTTAGGCAACTCCGGCCTCAGCGACGATGGCACCAACATCACCACCACCGAAAAAGTTGGTATTGGCACCACCACACCAAGTGAACAGCTTGATGTAACCGGCCAGATCCCCACTTCTTCAATCGGCAACGCCTCAACCAGTAGCACGCTTACCTACGATGTGGCTGTTGCCGGCAAGTACGCCTACACAGCCTCGTATGGTGACTTTGACACGTGGGACATCACCCGTCCAACCAACCCTATTAAGCTGGGCACACTTGCACTGAGTAGTGGTGTCGTCAACATCAAAGTCAGCGGCAAGTACGCCTTTGTCTGGAATGGCACTACCAACCAGGTGTATATCATCAACATTAGCAACCCGGCTAGCCCATCACTGTCGGCTACTATTGGCAGCTCAACTACTGTTGGTACGCTAAACCAAGTTAACGCCGTTGCCGTCCAGGGTCGCTATCTGTACATTGCCGCCTCAGTGCCTGGCACTAACTACATTTTGGTGTACGACATTTCCAGCCCGAACAGCCCACAGTACCTTGGCAACATATCTGAAGCTCAAGGTGTGGACGCGCTAGCCATCCAAGGAACCTATCTGTATGCAACACTCGCCGCTACGGGCCTGCAAATTGTCGACATCAGCAACCCGGCTAGCCTTGTTAACAAGGGTTCGCTAAGCACTGCGCAGGTCAACACAGTAGTAGTGCAAGGCCGCTACGCCTATCTTGCTAATGGCACCACCCTGCAAGCAGTGAACGTTTCAAACCCCAATTCCCCTGTCAGCGTCAGCACTGTTACGCTTGATAGCTCAGAGTCCAACATGACACTGCAGGGCAAATACATGTACGTAGCCATCAGCACTTCGCACGAGCTACAAGTAGTTAATATCTCTAACCCCGCCTCCATGAGCATTACGGGCACGACTGCAGCTGGTACCGAAGTCCGCTCGATTGCTCTGTCCGGAAACTATGCCTACGTAGCCGACTACACCAACGGCAAGCTACTGGTGTACGACATGGGTGGCGCCGCAATCCAGCTGTTGCAGGTAGGTAGCGCCACTGCCAGTTCCCTGGACGTCAGCGGTACCTTGCAGGTTGAAGGCAGCGCCAGCTTCGCGGGCGGTCTGCGTGTCAACCAGGGCTTTAGCGTTGACGGCAACAGCAGTATCCAGGGCGCCCTCCAGATCCAGAACAGCAGCGGCGTTTCACTCCTAAACGCTGACACCGTTAATAGCCAGGTTACTCTTGGCACCGCCAGCTCGCTAGCCGGCAAGCTCGTTTTTTACAACGCCTCCAACAGTAACTCCATTACATTCCAGGCCGCTACCTCAGGATCAGGCAACAACATCCTAACCATTCCAAACGAGACTGGAACAATTTGTACAACAGCTACCATTGTTTGTAGCCTCCAAACTGCTTACACCGCCTCCACGGGTGGTTCAAATGCAGTACCAACTATAAAGCTCATCAACTCAATCGCCGATATCAACATTCAGGACTCTGATACCGGCCTAGGCGGCAACTTCTTAAGCTTGCGGGCTAAGAACGCCAGCGGCCTAGGCAACGTCGTGTTTGGATTTGCCGTACAGGGCCAGTTCTTCGAGAAGCCCACCACCGATAGCACCACCGTGGCTCAGATTGAAAATGCTAGTGGCAATACCCTGTTCGCCATCGATAGCAGCGGTGGTAATGTCAACATTGGCTCTACTGGTGGAGCAAGCGGTGGTACCGGCACCGCCTTTAACGGCACAACTACCAACATTGAAAACTCGCCAACTGCTAACACGGCAACTAACATCGGCAGCATAGCGCAGAGCTCCGGAACTGCCACTATCAACATTGGCTACACCAACATCAGCGGCGGCGGCTCGATTGTCAACATTGGTTCCGGCTCAGGCGCCAGTAGCGGCACCACCACCGTACGAGCTAACGGTGCCCTAACCTTAAGTGGTGGTACCTTTGGCCTGACCAGCGGCAACTTCAATGTTTCGACCGCAGGTGCGGTGACCCTAGCCGGCGGACAATCAACCGACATCACTACCGCTACCGGCACTACCGCCGCTAACATGACCATTCAGGGCGGTACCGCCAGTGGAGCTAGCAACGCTGGCGGCAATGTTACTATCCTCGGCGGAACAGCCGGCAGCGGCGGCACGAACGGCGTAGTAACCTTGGGCGGCTTTAGTAGCACGAGCAAGGTTGAAATTAAGAGTAATTCCGTCAACATCGCCGTTGGCAGTACTGCAAACGCCGGCATTAACATTGGATCAAGTACAAGTAACGGCTCAACCATCAGCATCGGTACCGGCAACACCGGCGCTAGCAGTACTACTAGCGTAACTATTGGCAGCACTGGCTTGGCCGCCGACGCAGTCACCATGCAGGCCTCTGGCATTTCCGAAAAAGTGCTTGGCAACGGTATCACCGTCAAATCCAGCACCACCGCATCTAACGCCTTTGTGATTCAAGACGCCACCAACGCCGCAATCACCGTTAGCACCAACAACATTGCCACCGGCTGGAACGCCGCTAACGCTAGCCTGGATGTCGCTAAAGACTCCGGCACTGGCCGCTCTATTAACGCTGCCGGCACCATTAACGCCAGCGGTGCTGACTATGCCGAGTACTTTACCCAAGCTACCCCGGGCCGTTTGAGCGCTGGTGATGTGGTTTGTCTAACTGGCAACAACACCGCCGAGCCTTGTGGCGCGGCCAGTGGCAGCACTTCCCTGATCGGTGTCGTTTCCAGCAACGCCGGCTACGTCGGTAATGACATCTATGATGCCGCCCACCCCGACCGCACCGCCCTGGTTGGTTTGATTGGACAGATCAAGGTAAAGGTATCGACCGCTAATGGTACAATTCACGCCGGCGACGCTCTGACACTTTCCGGCACTACCGGTGTTGCTGTCCGTGCTACCCAGGCTAGCATGACGCTTGGTACTGCCATGGAAGACTACAGCGGCACTGAAACCGGCATGGTGCTCGCCTACGTCCACATCGGCTACTACGACCCAGTAGGCCTGCAATCAAACGGCGTCAGCCAAGGCTACGTACTACAACAAGCTGACGCTACGCTAGCCACGCTGACAGCTAATGCTGCAACTGTTACTAACCTTACGGTAACCGGTACGGCCACCATTGCAACGCTAAAGGTTGTCACTACCCTTTCTACGGCCGATATAGCCATCAGCGGACATATCGTTACGAGTGGTGCCACACCGACTGTTATCTTAGGCGCCACCGCCGGCACAGGTTCAACTATGACAATTAGCGGAACTGACACTAGCGGCAAGCTTACCCTTACCCTAGGCACTGGCGCCACTACTGGTGACATCCTTGATCTCACCTTCGCCAAGGCTTACGCTAGCGCGCCAAATGTAGTCATATCTGCCGGCAACGGTAACGCTGCTAAGGTACAACAATTCGTTACCCCTATCGCAACCGGCTTCAGTTTGAACACTGCCGCAGCTGATGGCCTAGCAGCTGGTCAGACATACATCTTCTACTACCACGTCATCCAATAGAGCGTTCGCAATCAAAAAGCGCACAAAAAGAAAAAACACCGCAATAATCGGTGTTTTTTCTTGGTGGGCGATGAGGGACTCGAACCTCCGACCTCGTCATTATCAGTGACGCGCTCTAACCAGCTGAGCTAATCGCCCTAGTTGGTGGAGACGCCATGCGATAAGCAAAGCGCCCCCATAACTAGCCTTAAAGACCAGTATCCATACCCGATACATCCGGTACAAATACTGGTGGAGACACAGGGACTCGAACCCTGGACCCCCTGCTTGCAAAGCAGGTGCTCTAGCCAACTGAGCTATGTCCCCATGGCATTTCTTTCCGAGGATTTGGGTGACATACGCGTATGCATATGTCCCAAGCGTACTTAGTTTTCGCAAACTACCGGTGTATTTTACCGAAAAAACTCTAATAACACAAGACAAGCCTTGTGCGATCTTTCAGCCAACCCACTAAAGCGCTTGTGCAAATCCCAAGCTTTCGCTTATAGTACTACCCGCAATGAAGAAACGTTTTATATTTTTAACACTGGCGGCCGTGTTGACCGTCACCGGTATTCTTACTATCAACAATAACCAAGTGGTGCACGCTGATGTGCCAACCGTACTTTTATCGCAAGTGGCTGGCTCGACACTGCCCAGCGACTTTATCGTGCGTGATGACACTGCCGGAATCGGCAACAGCTCGTCAGATTACGCCAAGTTTTATGATATTACCTCTGGCACCGTGTTCCTAAACAAAGACACTACTGCCCCATACGAAGGCACCTACACCAGCCTTGCGCCGGGTGCTCACCAGATCCAGATCAGGCACGTAGTAAACGGCGGTTCCGAGGTGCGCGTTAGCGCTAGCTTTACCGTTTCTGGTACCGTAGCCGGATCGGGCAGCTGTATCCCACAAGCTACGGCTATGACCACCGGGGGTGGCCGCCAGGTGGCTGTTAGTACCAGCGCCGACCTGACTGCAGCACTCGCTGACGCTCGCGCCGGCGACACCATCACCTTGGCTGACGGTACCTATGCTGGTAGCTCCATCCACCTTGGCAGTTACTACGCTACCTTTGGTCTAGCCCGCAGCGGCACTGCTACCGCGCCGATAACCATCCAGGGCTCGGCCAACGCCATCATCGACGGCAATGGCACCTCTGGCCGCTACGCCTTCGAGATGTACGGCGCAAGCTACGCAGTGATCCGTGGTATCACCTTCAATAACGCCAGCAAGGGTCTGGTTCTGGACGGCTCGTCCAATAACACCATCGACGGCGTAACAATCAGTAACACCGGTGCCGAGGGCATCCACTTCCGAGCCATGTCAGCCAACAACACGCTCGAGAACTCAACAATTAGCGACACTGGTGTGCAACAGCCCCAGTTTGGCGAAGGTATTTACATCGGCAGCGCCGGCGACAACAACTGGACCGTCTACGCCTGCGACCAGCCCGATACTTCCGACCACAACAGCATCCTCTACAACACCGTGTTGCGCGCCCGCGCCGAGTCGATTGACATCAAAGAAGGCACTACTGGCGCTCTGATTGACCACAACACGTTCATTGGTGACGAATCAGCTACCCCACCAGCTCCTAGCGGCGAGAACTCAGCCGATTCGTGGATGGATGTTAAGGGCAATGACGATGTCATTACCAACAATACCGGCACCAACTCCTTAAACCAGGGTTTTGAGGTCCATGCACCAGTACCTGCCTGGTACAAGAATCACCCGGCCGCACCAGTTGTCGCTTGGGGCAGCCGTAACACCTTCGCCAACAACACAGCCAATGTTAATAACAGCCTAGCAACCGGCAACACCCAGTACTACACCGGCGGCTATGGCTTTAACATTGTTGGTGGCACCGGCAACGTCGTAAACTGTAACAATACCGTTAGCGGCGCCGTGCTTGGCTTTAGCAACGTTAGCTGTACGCCCTAGCGCCCATTCCTTTCAAACTAAAATAACCCCTGCTAGCAGGGGTTATTTTAGTTTGAAGTAGCACCCGAACACAGGTAAGCCATAGCTGGTTTAGCCATTTTCAGATAGAGAAACGCCTGACTTATTTGATCCTTCTAGGGCCCAAGACCTGCTCCCGCAGACTGGCTGAGCCCTAGAAACAAGCCAAATAAAAAAGAGCCCTCTCGCAAATGGGCTCTTTTTATAAGATTTCGTTAAAGATTGAATAGTGCCATCAACGCCAGATTCAAGGTTTCAGTTTACTGATGGTGATGACCTACTTAACGTAGGTGATGTAAATTCTCAGTACTGAGTTAGAATTTACCATCATCGACCTAACTCTTGCAAAGATTGCTCTGCTGCAAGGTTAGTTTCTCCCTAGAAAGGAGGTAATCCATCCGCACGTTCCCGTACGGATACCTTGTTACGACTTAACCCCAATCATCTTGCTTACCTTAGGGCGAGACGAAGCTCACACGTCAGGTACTCACGACTTTCATGGTTTGACGGGCGGTGTGTACAAGACCCGGGAACGTATTCACGGTAGTATAGCTGACCTACCGTTACTAGCGATTCCGACTTCATGGAGGCGAGTTTCAGCCTCCAATCCGAACTGGGACCGGCTTTGATGGGATTTGCTCCGTCTCGCGACTTGGCAGCCCTTTGTACCGGCCATTGTAGCGTGTTTGTAGCCCCAGATGTAAGGGTAATACTGACCTGACATCATCCCCCCCTTCCTCCCTGTTACCAGGGCAGTCTTGCCTGAGAAATACAACAGACAATAAGGGTTGCGCTCGTTGATGGACTTAACCAAACATCTCACGACACGAGCTGACGACGGCCATGCAACACCTGTCACTTGGCTCAATAAAGCACTTTTTCCTTTCGGAAAAATTCCAAGGATGTCAAACCTGGGTAAGGTTCTTCGTTTACCATCGAATTAAACAACACGCTCCACCGCTTGTGCGGGTCCCCGTCAATTCCTTTATGTTTTAGTCTTGCGACCGTACTCCACAGGCGGGATGCTTAACGCGTTAGCTTCGCTACTAGAGGGGTCGATACCTCTAACAGCTAGCATCCATCGTTTACGGCGTGGACTACCGGGGTATCTAATCCCGTTTGCTCCCCACGCTTTCGTGCCTTAGTGTCAGGAACGAGCCAGTTATCTGCCTACGCCATCGGTGTTCCTCCCAATATCTACGGATTCCACTCCTACACTGAGAATTCCAATAACCTCTCTCGTCCTCTAGCCTTGCAGTTTCGATAATGTGTATATGGTTGAGCCACACGCTTTCACTATCGACATACAATGCCACCTACGCAACTCTTTACGCCCAGTAATTCCGGATAACGCTTGGATCCTCCGTATGACCGCGGCTGCTGGCACGGAGTTAGCCGATCCTTATTCATCTGCTACCGTCATATTCGTCACAGATAAAAGCAGTTTACAACCCGAAGGCCTTATCCTGCACGCGGCGTTGCTCCATCAGGCTTTCGCCCATTGTGGAAAATTCCCTACTGCTGCCTCCCGTAGGAGTCTGGGCCGTTCTCAGTCCCAGTCTGGCTGATCATCCTCTCAGACCAGCTACCGATCGTCGCCATGGTGAGCCATTACCTCACCATCTAGCTAATCGGACGCAGGCCGTTCCCAAACCGCCGAAGCTTTACTCCTTAGAGCACATGCGGTATTAGACACCATTTCTGGTGCTTATCCCTCAGTTTGGGGTACGTTCCTACGTGTTACTCAGCCGTCCGCCGCTCGTGTACCTCCGAAGAGGCCTTACCGCTCGACTTGCATGTATTAGGCACGCCGCCAGCGTTCATCCTGAGCCAGGATCAAACTCTCCAAAAAAATTACACGTATATAACCCGAAGGCTACACCGTTTGCAATCAAAAGAATTTGTCTTAACTTCAGTCGAAACTGACTTTTTCTATCGCTAGAAATTACTGTTTACTTAAAAACATATTAAAACAATCCAGACTGTCTTTCGACAGTCGTGAACTGACGTTGATTTGCACTATTCAATTTTTAACGTTCATTGTGATTTGTTGACTTCCATAAAACTCTTACAGAACCTCTAAAGCACTGAGAAAGAATTGTACCGGGAGTGACCTCTTATGTCAAGAATATAATTGAACTAGGTCGTAGTATTTCCAACAGCAGCTAAAACAGGGGTAGATCTGCCATAATCGCCACTATAATCGCATCATATTCGTGGGTGGTAGTGTTAAAAGTCCGACTCTTAAGTAAGGACTCGGAGGCAAAATAACGCATGGCATGCTGCTGCGCATCATATAGTGTAGCCACCGCTTTGATGGATTCAGCCTTGCTGCGCACGTAGCTACCCCACGAGTTATCGCGATGCTCCATAGCCCTTTCCAGCCGGCCACCAATTGATTCCGGGTCTACTTCAAGTAAGATTGTCTGCGTATCATACATAGCCAGTTTCCGTTCAAGCTCCGCATAATCGGCAATAGAAGCACCTGCTCGGAAGGCTTGCGTCATATATAGCCTGTCAAATAACACCACTTCAGCCCCACTTGCGACCGCCCGGTCAATCAAATTAGAAAAGAACTGCATATGCAGTTCTTTTCTATCACCTTGAATTGGTATATGCGTATCTTCTTCCGTATAGACCACCGTTTTCCGATCAGCTAATCCCTTTTTCAGACCAGCGATAACAGTCGACTTACCGCTAGTTGCAATCCCTTCAAAGATGCGAATATACATTATTTTTCTTCGGCAGCTGCCTCGGTACTTGGCTCCAGCACCACATCATCCTCGTCGTCTGGTTCGTCGCTCTTATCAACCAGCGCCAAGCTTACCACCTCGTCGGTGTCATTAAGGCGCATGATGCGCACACCCTGCGTTGCTCGGCCCAGGTTTGGCACGTCCTTAATACCTAGGCGGATCGTCTGACCGTTCTTACTAATGATGATGATTTCCTGGTCGTCGGTTGTCCCAAGCGTCTTTACACCAATCAGCTCACCGGTCTTGCTATTTACGACAGCACTGCGGATGCCAACTCCACCACGAGCATGCGGCGTAAACTGCGCTACCTTCGTCTGCTTGCCGTAGCCAAACTTGCTAATTACAAAGATGCTGCTACCGTCTTCAACCACGTCCATGCCAATCACATGGTCGTCAGCACGCAGCCGGATACCGCGCACCCCACGGCTGGCTCGACCCATAGGCCGTGCATCTTTTTCGTGGAAACGAATCGCCTGACCCTGGCTGGTCGAAATCACCACCTCGTTGTCACCGCTAGTCATGCGGATCCACTTCAGTTCGTCACCTTCATCAAGGTTAATAGCAATCAAACCACTGCTACGTACATTCTGATACTGAACAAATGGCGTCTTTTTAACCACGCCATGAACCGTACACATAATTAAGTTAGCGGCATCATTGGTTTTAGACACATTAATAACAGCACTCACCGTCTCTTCCGGCTGCAATTGCAACAGGTTCACAATCGCCACGCCCTTCGCACCCATACCAGAAGCCGGCACTTCGTAAGCCTTCAGGCGGAACACGCGACCACGGTTCGTAAAGAACAATAGGAAGTCATGCGTACTAGCGTTTACAACATGTTCAATCACATCTTCTTCACGCGTTGCCATGCCTCGGCGGCCCTTGCCACCCCGGCCCTGCCGCTTGTATTCGGCAATCGGACTCCGTTTAATGTAGTTCGCTGATGTAAGCGTTACAACAGTCTGCTCATCCGGCACCAGGTCTTCGTCACTCAAACGATTCAGCTCGTTACGGATTACTTGGGTGCGGCGTTCGTCGCCGTACTGCTGCTTCAGTTCTAGCATTTCGTCTTTGATGATGTTCAAAATCTTCTGCTCATCAGCCAAAATAGCTTCCAGCTCGGCAATAAGTTTGCGGAGCTGTGCCAGCTCATCCTCAATCTTCTTGCGTTCTAGACCTGCTAGTGTGCGCAGCTGCATAGCCAGGATTGCCCGGGCCTGCAGATCACTAAGTTTGAACTTCTTAATGAGGTTTGCCTGAGCCTCTTCTGTCGTCTCGGAAGCACGGATGGTGTTAATAACCTCGTCGATGTTATCCAGCGCAATCTTCAAACCTTCCAAAATGTGAGCGCGGTCATTAGCCTTGCGCAGCTCAAACTCGGTCCGGCGTCGCACCACAATGCGGCGGTGCTTGATGTGCTCGCCTAAGATATCCTGCAGCCCCAGCACGCGTGGCTGGATGCCATCTATCAGCGCCATCATGTTGAAGTGGAAGCTGGTTTGGAGTGGTGTCAGCTTGTACAGCTGGTTTAGAAGCTTCTTGGGGTAAGCATCTTTTTTAAGGTCGATCACGATGCGGACATTGCCACGAGCGGACTCGTCACGAATGTCGCTAACCCCGGTAATCTTCTTGTCATTAACCAGATCGGCGATCTTAATCACCAGACTCTCTTTGTTCAGCGCATACGGAATCTCGGAAATGACAATCTGGTGTCGGCCCTTCTTGCCTTCCTGAATCTCGGCCACACCGCGAGTAACCACACCACCACGACCGGTAGCGTAGGCTTGGCGCAAACTATCAGCACCGTACAAAATACCACCGGTTGGGAAATCGGGGCCCTTCACAAACTGCAGCAAGTCATCAAGACTGGCATCAGGGTGATCAATTTTGTATACAGTGGCGTCAACGATTTCTGATAAGTTATGCGGCGGGATGTTAGTAGCCATACCAACGGCAATACCTAGTTGTCCGTTTAACAACAAGTTTGGCAATTTAGCAGGGAGAACTGTCGGTTCCTGGTTCTCTCCGTCGTAGGTATCACGAAAATCAACCGTCTCTTTATCGATATCAGCCAGCAGTTCGTCGGCCAAGCGGTGCATCTTGGCTTCGGTGTAACGCATAGCGGCTGGTGGATCGCCGTCCATCGAGCCAAAGTTACCCTGCCCGTTTACTAGCAAGTAGCGCGTCGCCCAGGGCTGTGCCAAGCGGACCATCGAGTCGTAAATCGAGGCATCACCGTGTGGGTGATATTTACCCATTACGGCACCCACCACGTTGGCGCTCTTACGGTGCCTGCTGCTAGAGCGCAAACCGTCTTCTTGCATAGAGTACAGAATACGGCGGTGCACTGGCTTTAAGCCGTCACGCACGTCTGGCAGCGCACGGTCGATAATCACACTCATGGAATAGCGCAAATAGTTGTCTTCCATGACGTTTTCGACTGTACGGCGCTCTACTAGCCTAGAGTGATCAAAACCGCTCAGTATCTCGACTTGTGGCTGAACGCCCGCTACAGCGTCTGTAGACGCGTCAGGCGCGGTATTTTCGCTATCCATAGCGCTTGTGTTTGCAATAGTATCGTCAATGTCTGCCATATTAGATATCCAGATCCTTTACAAATTTCGCATTTGCCTGAATGAAGTTCTTGCGTAGCTCCACTTCGGTGCCCATCAGCTTGTTAAAGATTGCATCAGCCTTCTCGGCATCCTCTACCTTAATCTGTACCAGCACCCGCTTCTCGGGGTTCATGGTGGTCTCGAAGAGTTGTTCGGCATCCATTTCGCCCAGACCCTTGTAGCGCTTCTGTTCGATAAAGCCAGCCTGGCGGAAGCGCTCGGCATTCTCGTCTACCTTCAGGCCTTCCTTCTTGCGGGCAGCAATAGTGTCATCAAGCACTGTTTCCAGCTCGGCCTCATCGTAGATGAAGACGCTGCTTTTGCGACCCGGCTTCACCAGTTCGAATAGCGGCGGCTTGGCTAGATAAATGTGGCCACGGTCCACGATCTCTTTCATGTAGCGGAAGAAGAAGGTCATCAGCAGTGTGGCAATGTGACTACCGTCAACATCAGCATCGGTCATGATGATGATACGGTGGTAGCGCAGCGCATCAGCGTTGAAGGAATCTTCGATGCCCACACCAAGCGCTTTAATCAGGTTCAAAATTTCGTTGTTAGCCAGCATCTTGTCCAGCCGGGCACGCTCCACGTTCAGCACCTTACCGCGCAGCGGCAAAATCGCCTGAGTTTTACTGTCGCGACCAGTCTTGGCTGAGCCACCAGCCGAGTCACCCTCTACTAGGTAGATTTCGGAAGCCGATGGGTCTTTCGATGAACAGTCGGCCAGCTTACCTGGCATGCTTGCCCCATCAAGTACACCCTTACGGATAATGTTCTCACGGGCAGCACGTGCGGCCTTGCGGGCGCGAGCAGCAAGAAGCGCCTTGCCAACAATTTTTTTAGCTACCCCAGGATGCTCCTCGAGGTAGTAGCTAAAGTATTCGGTCATGACCTGCTCGACGTAACCACGAACCTCTGGGTTACCCAGCTTGTCCTTGGTTTGGCCCTCAAACTGCGGATCAGGCAGTTTTACTAGGATAATGGCCGTCAAACCTTCGCGGGTATCTTCACCGCTCAGATTCTCTTCCTTCTCTTTCAGTAAGCCGTTCTTGCGGGCATAGTCGTTAACCACACGCGTTAGCGCGGTGCGGAAACCGGTTAGGTGTGAGCCACCGCCGGGGTTGACCACGTTGTTAGCGAACTGCTTGATGGTTTCGGTAAAACTGTCGGTGTACTGCATGGCAATCTCTACCTGGCTGTCTTTTACCTCTTTATCAACATAGAAAACGTCATCATCAACGGGCTCTTTGCCGATGTTGAGGTGCTTAACATAGCTTTGTATACCACCCTCAAAATAGAAACTGTATTTCTGACCGGTCTTTTCGTTTATCAGTGTGGTTCGCACACCCTTGGTGAGATAAGCTGCGTGGCGCAGGCGGTCCAGAATGGTGTCGTAGTTAAAGACAGTGGTTTCGGTAAAGATGGTGTCATCGGCATAGAACGTAATCTCGGTACCATGAGGCTTGTCGGCTGGAGATTTACCGATTGCCTTTAGGTCACCATCCGGTACGCCGCGGGTGTATTCCTGGTGATGGATCTTGCCGTCGCGGTAAATATCCACAATCAAGCGAGTGGACAACGCGTTAACCACACTAGAACCCACACCGTGCAGACCGCCGGACACTTTGTAGCCACCGCCGCCAAACTTACCACCGGCGTGCAGCACAGTCAGCACCGTCTCGACAGTACTCTTGCCCGTCTTGGGGTGAATATCAACCGGAATACCACGGCCATCGTCGAAGACCCGAATGCCACCATCGGCCAGCATCGTGACCATGACGTGCGTGGCATGACCGGCCAGCGCCTCGTCGATGCCGTTGTCTACAATTTCCCACACCATATGGTGCAGGCCCTCTACACCGGTAGAGCCGATGTACATACCCGGGCGCTTGCGTACAGGATCTAATCCCTCAAGCACCTGAATCTGATCAGCCGAATATCCCTTTTGGTCAGCCACTAGAAAACCCTCTCCTAAGACTTTTGGTAAAACACCTTAATAACTATAGATTAGTATACCCTTGTTTTACTTCTTTCACAAGGCAGGCTCGGCTTGAGATAACAAGGCCGACAACACGAACGTCAGTATCTACGTATACAAACCACTCAAAAAAGAGCCTAGGAAGCTGAGTCTGATTTGGCGTCTTCGTTCAAATGAAGGCTACCTTCGTTATCAATAAATATTGTATCCTCTGGCGCCGGGCCTGATGCAGATTTATTGTTCAGGTGCAGCACACCTTCATCACGTTTTGGTTCAGGCTTGGGTTCGTCGTGGACAGGTAGCGCAGCTTCATGAGCGGGAACTTCCAGCGCAGCCGGTGCAGGTTCGGATGGCCTAAGCCCCTTCTTGAGCTCTTGGGCAATTGTGTCAACTTCCTGTCGGTCAAGCTGCGCACTAGAAACGTTACCCATGTTAGCCGGCACAAGATCATTAGCAGCATAAGGAGCCGCTGTAGCGGCGACATACGTAGGCGGCTGCGGTGCGCCAAAGGCCGGTCCAGCAGGCGGCAAAGGTGGCTGAGTCAACGAGATAGACGACGCAGCCGGAGCAGATTGCTGTTTGGCGAGCCAACCATCCAGGAATGATCCTGAATTCGAGGCCGGTCCAGCAGGCGGCAAGGCGCTTGCAGGGCCCATTCCACCGCCCATACTAGGAGCACCACCGAGGCTTTGACTCGGCGCACCAGCAAATGACGGCTGCGTTGGCTTTGGTGCCGCAGGGGTCTGTGTTGCCAAACGCTCAAAAATCAACTTCTCTACTGTTGCTCTTGGATGCCCGTATTTAGCAGCCGATAGTTGTTTAAGCGCATCAGATAATACAGTATTTGGATTACCTAGTGGCGGCAACGTTGCCATGCTGAACGGCTGTGTTGGCACACCGCCTACCAAGGTACGCACCACCGTATTACCATTTGGCACACGCAGCAGATCATCACCATCAAACACTGGCTGGAAATAACGGCTTAGACTGTCTACGTCATTCTGACCGATACGGAAGCTGACAATCGTACCAATGTTACCGAAGACTGCATCACGAATCTCATCAGTTAACTGTGTCGTGAACTGGTTAGCAACAATCAGGTTTAGGTGGTACTTTCTGGCCTCACTCATGATGGTCGCAAAACTATCGGTACTAAAGTTTTGGAACTCATCCACGTACAGACAGAAGTCCACACGGTCATCTTCCGGGATGTTGCTGCGGCTCATAGCAGCCGCCTGGAATTTCATGACGAAGATCATGCCGAGCAGCTTGGAGTTCAAGTCACCAGTTCGGCCCTTACTAAGATTTACCAACAAGATCTTTTTATTGTCCATGATGTCACGCAGGTCAAAAGCGCTCTTGGTCTGGCCGATAATATTGCGCATCATTTCGTTACTTAAGAACGCACCGAACTTACTCACGAACCAGCTAGTGATCTCGCCAGCTTCGTTAGATTTCTGGCTAGCAGGATATTCTTTTTGCCAATAATCCAGCACGTTCGGGTCGGTTACGTGTTGTAACTTTTGCTTCAAAAATTCAGGATCACGGAAAAGTTTTGGAATATCAATAAAAGTACCCCCGTTAGGGTCGGCCATGACAGCCAGTGCGGCATTTCGGAAAATACTCTCGTATCGTGGCCCCATGATGCCTTGGTGTTGTGGGTCGTACAACTTGTACAACATACCAATGACTTCCTGAATCAAAAAGTCTTTCTGATCCGGGTCATTGTATTCGAACAAATTAAGACCCATTGGGTAGTCCATGTCAGACGGACAGAAATATATAACATCCTCGGTTCGCTCTTTGGGCACCATCGCCAGCAGCTTCTCGGCAGTGTCGCCGTGGGGGTCGACAAAAGCAAAACCATCGCCGTTCAGCATGTCTTGCAGTGCTAGATTCTCTAGATAAGTAGACTTACCCGTACCGGTCTGACCAACTGCGTACATATGTCGCTGACGATCCCGAAGTGCCAAACGGACCGGTTTTTTGACACCACGGAATACGTTAAAGCCCAGCAGTAGGCCCTTATCGGGCATATTACGTGGACCATCAACCTGCTTAGACTCCTGTCTACTCAGCTGGGATGTTGGAATATTGCGCTGATCCGGGAAGTGGAACAGCGTAGCCAGCTCAACGGAGTTCATAATATTGCGCTTATTGCGATACGCAAAGGCGCGCAGGATAAAGTCGCTTACCAGCTTGTGGTTGTCTTTTGCTGGCTCATACTTAAAGCCGTTACGCCCTGGCGAATCAAACAGCGAAAAGCTGGCAACTATATTACTAATAATAGCCTGGGCTCGCTGCGAGATATTTGATGAGGCAACCACACGTATCGTAACCTCAAAGCCAGCGTAACGGGTTTTATCGTCAATTGCATCAACAACTGACTGTTCTAGTGCCGACAGTTCTTTCTTCGGCTTCTCGCCTTCCTCTTTGTTTGCCTCTGGCGGTTTAACAAGGGCCGTCACCACTTGCTTAGCAAGCAGTCCAGCGCTGCCGTTTTTGTCTTCGCCCTTACGCTTTTGACCGGCGTGTGCGCTCGCCTCTTTACGCCAACTGTTATCAGCCGGCCTAAACAGTATCTGTATAGCGGCACCATCTTCAGCATCAAGACCCGATAAGGCATTTAGGATTGACTGCAAGGCATCACGCTTTAAGTCCTGATAGGTAGCGATTGGATATGCAAACTTTTCCTTTAAGTTAAACTCGCCGCCCACTACACTATTGATGCCACCAACTTCATTAAAAATATTGTGTTCTGTTGTAATCTCCAAACGTGTACTTGGATACGCACTAGTAACCGCCTGCTTCAACACATCAAGCATCTCGGCGGGCACGGCTGCATACAAATAGACGAATCCTTTAGACCCCACAACTTCAAACCCAAAGTGCCGCTGGCCATACCAGCGATTCTTCATATTTTTTTGTGTCGTACTGGCAATAATGTTGTAAATAAGTTGTGCTTTTGAGATATTTTCGTCAACAATATCGCGAACATCACGCCCATTTACCTCTGTATCATCACTAGCGGGCGGTAGATGTATGAGGACCGGCACCATCTCGATACCACGCTCGTACATGACCTTCGAACGACCACCCTTACGTAGCTTTAAAAACAACACAGGTCCAAGTACAACCAGCGCGGCAACAAAAACTATGGCGACAATAAGTATAACTTCCATTATTGATCAACCGAGTTAGGAGCAATCTGATAATGCTCAGTCAGATACCGAGTCTTTAGCTCGCCAACTGCGCCGCTAAGCTTAAACGGATCTTGCTTGTATTGTTCGATTAGCTGTTTTACTTGTTCGACAGTTTGCTGGGCAGAAGCATCACCTGTTGCATTGACCGGCGCGGCACCTGCGGCAGCAGTAGCCGGAGTTGCCGTAACAAGAGGATTGAGCTGAAGAGAGCCAGGATCAAGCGGTGAATCTGCCGCTTGAACAGACTGGCCTTGCGGTACATTAGGTTGCATACGTACTACTAGTATATAACGCCTCGAGCTTAAGGTATAGATGTGTATACATTAATGCTTTGGCAGAGTGAAACGATTACGCACCAGGTAGAGATAGCTTAGTATCATTACAGCTACGAGGGTTACGACATCACGTACCGTTAGCTGCCCTAGCGATTGCAAAACCAGCAACAGGACACAGCCCGCACAAAGCACAAACCCCAAATATCGATGTAAGTTTGCGGGAGATTCCCGGGAAACATATCGAGCCCAAAGCGCCATCATAAGGTCCCACAGGCTAAATAAGGCAGCAAACAGCAAAACAAATGGGACAATCAACCCAATCACTGGCAAAGTCTGCGGCCTAAATATAGTCATAAAAAACATCAAAGCCACCCAGGCAGCTGCAAGTCGCACTATTTTTTGTCGCATATTCATAACTAGTATAGTCTAAATACCTCCCCGACGCTTACAAGGCAAATCGAGGAGGTAGTATTGATGATAATAAGGTGCCGCAGGCGGAGAAATCCGCTCTAATTAAAGAATGTATAGCGCTTCCCGCCTTTGGCTATGACTGACCGCTCTCGCTACCGGTAAGGTAGTTCGAGCGATATTTTTTTGAGTTAGCTTTTTGGTTGTTCGAACGTTTTTTGTTTTTGCTTGACTCACTTTCAATGCTACTACGGAAAGCCCATTTTGTCAATAGCGCTTGTGATTTTACACCCACACACATCTACTGTGACAACTAGCTAGCCCTTTATATACATGGCAAGTTCAAACCCTGGGAGCTGTCAGCCGACTTTTGCGAGCCGCTGCGACAAATGTCGATACACAGCCAGGTCTTTTTTAGAACTACCTCACAACCACCACATATTTTTGCCACTTGCGGCTGGCTACAGCAGGCTTTCTGAAGGTCCCTGCACCAGCCAAAAATTGAAAGCAAAAGTTATACACAGCCTCCTTACAAAATGCTTATATTTTGTTGTTGACATGTACCTACCTACGAACTACTATATCTGTAGCACTGAATAAAAAAAGTGCTCAAAAACAAAAAAAGAAAATGCAAATAACCGCTTCTCGCAAGCGGTTATTTCTTTATATACAGGCCGGCCTACCTGAGTAAGACCCCGTAAATAAGCTTTAAAGGGTGTTCGAAAAACTATTCAGAAAAATCCTGGTTGCGTTCGCAATACTTTGCCCTACAATGCCTAATTACTATGAAAGCCCAGCCGTGCGTCCTAAGCCTGGCTGAGACTGGGCCGAATGGTTTGGTGGTAACCATTGAGTGCAGTCTCAGTAACAGCCTGCCCAATATTGTGATTGTTGGCTACGTAAGCAGAGCCGTGGATGAAGCCCGCGAACGTATCCGTAGCAGCTTTACCGCTAGTAAACTGAACCTGCCGCGCAAACGAATTATCGTCAATCTTGCTCCGGCGGATATTCCCAAGGAAGGCACTAGCTTTGATCTAAGCATTGCTGCAGCTATCTTGGCCGCCACCAGCCAGATTAAAGACCCCCTCCAGGATACTGCGATCATTGGTGAGCTAGGTTTAGATGGCACTGTTCGACCAGTCCGTGGCATTATCGGCAAACTACTAGTCGGTAAAAGGCATGGGCTAAAACGATTTATTATCCCAACAGAGAACCTTGCCCAAGCCGCCCTGCTGCCTGGGATACACCTTGCGCCCGTTGCTACGCTCACTGAACTCTATCAGTACCTTAATGACTCGGCCGCCATTAGCATCGTTAATACCGACATCGAGCCAGACCAAGCTTTTGAAACTTCAGTAGACAGCGCAGAGCTCAGCCTAGACGATGTGATTGGCCAGGAGCTTGGCAAGCGTGCCGTAGAAATCAGCGCGGCCGGTGGCCACAACCTGCTATTAGGCGGGCCACCGGGTACCGGCAAAAGCATGCTGGCAAAAATACTACCTAGCTTACTTCCGCCCTTGAGCCGCGAGGAGATGTTAGAGGTAACTCATCTACATAGCCTGGCCAGCAGTAATTTTAACCGTATCGTTCACGAGCGACCGTTCCGCTCCCCGCATCATAGCGCCAGCAATGTGGCAATTGTTGGTGGGGGTAGCACCATTCGCCCCGGCGAGATGAGTCTGAGTCACCACGGCGTACTGCTGTTTGACGAGCTACCCGAATTCAACCGTGTCGCTATCGAGGCACTGCGCCAACCGCTAGAAACACGTACCATCAGCATAGCTAGAGCCAAAGACAGCACCGACTTCCCTGCTAATTTCATCTTTGTGGGCACCGCCAATCCCTGCCCTTGCGGTTACCATGGCACCTCCAAGACCTGCCGCTGTCTGCCGTACCAACTAGAGCGCTACCGTCGGAAGTTGTCGGGCCCGATTCTTGATCGGATTGATCTGTATGTGGATGTGCACGAAATTGACAATAGCCAACTGCTGGATCAACAACCCAAAGAACGCAGTAGTAGGCAGATACAAGAGCGAATCATAGCAGCACGCGCCATACAGGCCAAGCGCTTCGGTAAAACTCCTGGACTCAATGCCGAGATGTCTAACCGCGACATCCAAAATCATGCCCAACTTCAACCTGACGCCAAACGGATACTTGATCAGGCCGCTAGCAGCTTCAGCCTTAGTGCCCGCGCATATCTACGAACCGTAAAAGTCGCTCGGACAATTGCCGATTTGGATACCTCAGAGGTGATACAGAGCCATCACATTGCCGAAGCTTTGCAGTATCGACCACACAGCTACCACGATGCTTAGCAGGCCTGGAAGCCTGCGTCATTTGAAACCCGTTTGACCTCTGTTGTCTTATCTGATACAATTCGAGGGTTAAAAATACATAAAGGAGAGCCCGTATCAGTACTAGCACTCGCCTGAATGGCGCCATTCGGGCCCCACAACTTAGGGTAGTTGATCAAGACGGTAAACAGCTCGGCATTTTAAGCCGCAGCGAAGCGCTTAGTCTGGCAGCAGAGCAAGAACTCGACCTCGTCGAAATTTCGCCTAACGCCAACCCGCCAGTCGCCAAAATTGTCGACTGGGGCAAATACAACTACCAAAAGACCAAGCAGCAGCAAGCTAACAAGCGAGCCGTCAAAACGTTCGAAATGAAGCAGATGCGCTTTGGCCTCAAGATTGGGGATCACGATTTAGCGGTCAAGATGAAAAAAGTTACCGGATTCTTAGAAGCCGGTCACAAGGTCAAAATCACCTTAGTCTTCCGCGGCCGAGAGCTAGCACACAAAGATATCGGCTTTAAACTGGCCGACCGAGTCATTGCCGACTTTGGAGAATCAATTGCTGTTGATCAGCAACCACAGCTCAATGGAAAGCAACTGACGTTCGTCATCCGTGGTACCGGCAAGCCTGCCGCCAAGCACCAGGACGAGGCCTCAGAGGAATAAACCTCTTAAATATTAGGCAAAGCGTAGGAGAAACATTATGCCAAAGCTAAAGACCCACAGCGGCACCAAAGACCGCGTCAAAGTAAGTAAAAACGGCGTGGTTCGCGCCCGCAAATCGCACGCTAGTCACTTCTTGCAGAAGAAAACCGGCGCCCGCAAGCGTCTCATGGCAGGACTTCTTACCATGAACAGCACCAACAGCAAGAAGATTAAGCAGAAACTAGGAGCCTAAGAAGATGCGAGTTAAACGAGGCGTCCCTGCACACGCCAAGCACAAAAAGATCCGCTCTGCCACTAAAGGCATGAGCCACCCAAACCGGGTAAGCGTTAAGCGCGCCAAGCAAGCCGTTACTAAGAGCCTGCAGTACGCCTACCGCGATCGCCGCAACAAGAAGCGCGACTTCCGCCAACTGTGGAACGCCCGCATCAATGCTGCAGCACGCCTGAACGGCACTACCTACAGTAAGCTGATCGCCGGTCTTAAAGGCGCTAACATCACCCTAGACCGCAAAGTCCTGGCCGAGCTAGCCGTCAACGAGCCCAAGGCTTTTGAAGCCGTCGTTAAAGCCGCCAAGTAAGCAGTCTAGCCACTTGTTTAAATACCCTCCACGCGGAGGGTATTTTTATATCAACCGGTGCCGTATAGTTTTCCGCTGATGCTTAAAAAGCAGATGTCGCACAATGCTAGCATTGTCGTTAGTTGGCGGCAAGTTACATAAAGAAAACACCCTGAAGTAGTCCAAGGTGTTTTCATATACGTCAGAAAGCCTGTAAGCCGGGTTCTGTCGAGATTGATCATCTATCTAGGCCTGTCGTTGCCAGCAGGCTCGAGCGGGTTCAAATTGGGCTAGCGGGAACTAATTCGGTTTTTAAGCCGAAACAAGGCCCATTCCTTGCAGCAGACAGGGTTTACCTCTCTCCAAAGTCACCCGTGGAGACTGTGAGCTCTTACCTACTAGGGGTTTTGATACTTTCGTTCGCAATCCCTACCCCGACGTAACGCCGGAACACTCGTTTCACCCTTACCTAGTTTTCACTGGGCGGTATTGTTTCTGTGGCACTTTCCCTGGGGTTGCCCCCGGTCGCCGTTAGCGACTGTCCTTCCCTATGCTGCCCGGACTTTCCTCGTGGATACCCCTGTTATTACCAACCTGGCTCGCCTTGGTCATACAGGGGTATCCACGCGACCAATCAGCAATCTGACCTCTTTATTATACCACTAACGGATAGGGAGCTGCAGCCTTCTGATTCCTGGGAACTTTTCAAACCGTCAGGGTTTGCTAGCGCCACAGGCTGAGCCAAAGGCTCACCTGTAGAGCGCCCTAGAGGTTTAAAAGTTTTCAGGAATCAGACTTGATCCGGTTATCGTCCTTAAGCGCCTCGTCCATAGCCTTATTAACCTCTTCATCGGCCAGCTTATTCAGCTCCCGCGGCACATGATCAAAGGTAACTTTATCAAACTTCTTAGCCAGTTCCACACACACATTGTGTACCGGCCATAGCTCGCGGTTCTTAATTTTGAAGATGTTTTTCATTTGGTTGATGACTAGCATGCTGTCCATGTACACGTGCAGTTGCCGTGCATGGTAGTCATACAGCGCTCGCTCCATGCCCAGCTTCAGTGCCTGGTATTCCGCTTGATTGTTCGTTGTCACGCCCAAATATTGGCCTGCCCGCAGCACGATTCTGCCACCCATATCCAGCAGTACATAGCCACTGGCGCTCGGTCCGGGGTTGCCCCGCGAACCACCATCTGCATATAACTGCACCTCTGTTATAGTTGTTGTTTCTTTGTCTACAATCGCTTCCGTTTGTTCTTTTGTTGTAGCATTTACTAGAGTATCAATTGTGTTCGCAAGCTCGCGGTCAACTGCCTCGATTCTCATTTCCTGTTCGTGACTATTCAGCCAAATATCCACTACATTCTGTTCGTTTTGCCACCGTGGATAATGGTCGATACGTTCCAACGCTTCGTGTACCCGCACCATAAAATGCCAGGCTTCCTTAAAATCCCGAAAGACAAATTGTTTATAAAGTCCGTGTTTTGTTTCTTGCCACATAGCTATAGCTTACCACGAGAGCGCAGCTAAGCTTTGCAAGGTGCATCAATACAACCTAGTGTACTATTAGTAGCATATGTCCTGGCAGTTACTAACCGCAATCAGCGTACTACTATTTTCTTTCTCCGTATTACTACGCAGGGTCCTGTTACATCACCACAAGAGTGATCCTATTGCGTATGTCATCATCTTTCAGGGATTGGTGGGCATCTTAACTGGTGTATACGCTTTGATCCACGGCTTCCATATGCCAGATATCGGTAAATACTGGTTCGCCATATTGATTACCACCATACTGTATGCGGCAGCGCATATCGTCTCCACACAAGCTTTTCAGCAACTGGAGGCCTCTGTCTTTAGTGTACTTTTTGCTAGCAGTGCAATTTGGACTATGGTTGCCGGCTTATTCTTGTTTAATGACCGGGTTAGCCTGACACAGCTGTTGGGTGTTCTATTGGTATTTGTAAGCGTTAGCATACTTGTGGAACGCAGGGGCCTTAGAATCGATAGCGGCACTTTGCTAGGCCTCCTCACAGGCATGCTATTTGGTCTGGCAACGGCTGGTTGGACGTATGTTGGCCGGCATGCTGATGTACCATCTTGGACAGCACTAAGCTTTCTAGCGCCTTCACTACTAGTTCTGGCCCTGCGGCCGAAGTCAGTCTTAAAAATGAAACCATTTTTAAGTGGCCAACTGCTTAGTAGAATGCTGTTACTTGGCGTGGTCTTTAGTGTCTCTTCCCTTGCATCGTTATTTGCCTACACCAGAGGTAACGTAAACTTGGTCGCCGCACTACAGCAAACCAGTATCATCACCACACCCCTGCTAGCCGTAGCATTTTTGCACGAGCGTGAGAAACTATGGCGCAAGGCAATTGCCGCCGTTGTGTGCTGCGCCGCAGTTATATTAATTATCTAAATAACAGTTTAGGCCTAGGCTGGGTACGTTTCAGCCGTTGGCGAGGTAACGTCTAGTATCCCGGCAGGATTAGGCAAATCACCGCCTGATCCAGGGTCGGCAAGTGTTGTTTGGTAGTTTGCGGCTGCACGGTGGTCTATGCCTAAGTAGTTCCGATAGCCCTCTGAATACGTTGCACCTGCCTTCAGCTCTTTGTCTATCCTTAGTGCCATTTTGGCACGATTTAAACGCTGTACACTGATAAGAGCTGCGTTCAGCCCCAAAGCAACGGCACTCCTTGTAAAGCTATGTCCGTCAGCCATATGCTCTAAAATTGTGTCTAGATTCTGCCCAGCCGCCGCTGTATGCAATGCTTCATTAAATACACTTCCGCCAACAGCAAACCTTGTTGCTGCTTCTAAGCGAGATTTACTAGGATCAGTACGAAAATTACTAGAACCGGTCCTAGGTATCAAACGCCCGTATGTCCCCATGATAGCTGCCCGCACAAGCGGCGCACCTAGATACGTATGCACTTTTATGCTTCGTTCAGGATTGCGGCTAAATAGATACCTAGCGACGCCGCGTCCAACAGGTCCAGCCGCTGCATTCCGCTGAAGGTCCTGAAAAGTGGGTCGTTCCTCTAGTGGCAGGCCAGGAATAGACTCTTGGCCAGGAAACTCATCATAACTCATTATATTAATTATAATATAATATGATTAATTTGTCCAATATTTCTGTCACCTGCTCGGGTCAGGAACATGAGTTGAACATAGCAAACTTACAAGCTGGTCATATCTTGTATCTGTTAAAAAGCAAAATCCACCATACAGTGACTGGTGGATTTAAGAAAATTATCATATGGTCGGGGTGACAGGACTTGAACCTGCGACCTCACGGCCCCCAGCCGTACGCGCTACCAACTGCGCTACACCCCGACGTTTACAGATACAGAATAGCATAAAAGCCGGAGCAAAACACCTTGTGTTGCAGTGCTTACAAAAACATAAAGGTCCGGACAAGCCGGACCTTTTGCTGAGTGCCAACGTGACTAACCTGAAAAATTCCAGGTGGGCATCCAACACTCATAAACCACGGTCTATAAAATCAGGATTCCCTAATGATTAGTATTCAGTTAATCATTTGTCGGCGGAGCATGTAAAATGCGCCTTGCTCAGCAGGTTTATTATACCGCAAGTTACTTTAAGCAGCAGCTATATTTCAACGCCCTGAAAATATTGTTGTTTCTAGAACATCAATTGTAAAGTGTTACGGCAGAAGATTTAGTACAAAACTATTAAGGTTTGCAATTATGCCGCCGGCCCCACCCCAAAAAATAAGCACAAAAATCAGGAAAAATCCGTAGGGTTCAATTTGCCGCATCAGCTCCTGCACTGGTTCTGGCGCAAAGGCATATAGCACACGCGAACCATCCAAAGGCGGAATTGGTACAGAGTTAAAAATAAATAACGCCACGTTCAGCTGTACAAAAAACACCAATGCGTTCTGCAGGAAAAGGCTAAGCGCCACAGAGCGCAGCAGCAACGCCCCAGCAAAGGCCAAGACAAGGTTGCTCAGTGGGCCAGCTATTGCCAGTAGCGCAGCACCATACTCACCATATTTCACCCGGTACGGATTAAACGGAACAGGCTTGGCTGCCAAGAATGGGAAATGGAACAGCACTATAGTGATCAGCGGTAATAACACTGTCATAATCGGATCGATATGATGCAGCGGGTTAAAGCTGACCCTACCGCGTTCCATAGCCGTCGTGTCACCTAGGCGGAAGCCAACGTAGGCATGCATGAACTCGTGCACCGTAATGGACACTACCAAACAAATAAGTACCGTCAGCACATTCCCAATTGTCAGACTATCAAGCATTATCTCTCCTAGTATAGCAGCCGACGCTACGACGCCTAAAATATGGCTACAGCGGTGCAATTGACTCTTCCCTGTTAATCAGGTACAATTAGTTCCTAGAATTCAAGGTAATTTATAGGAATAAGCATGCAAAAGTGTGAACTCACCGGCAAAGGCAAGCAGTTTGGCAACAGCGTTAGCTTCTCGCAGCGCCACACCAAGAAGGTTTGGAAGCCAAATCTGCAGACCAAAACCCTTATAATCGATGGCAAGAAGCTTCGGGTTAAGATTAGCACCCAGGCTATCCGTACGCTCAAGAAAAAAGGCCTTATTACAGCCTAGGCTCGTACATCAACGCCTTTAAAAAATCTCCGCTTTTTACGGCGGAGATTTTTTATATATAGACTTATTTACATAGCCCTTCTTGGGGCATCTACACAAGAAAAGCCCGGAGAAAACCGGGCTTTTCGTTATTTATACATCTGTTAACGTGTTGTTTCTAGAACAACGAGTTGCGTCGTATCCGCAATCTCTCCGGGCTTAAACTGGAGCTTGGCAATCTGCTCTTTAGGCTCCATGCCGAGGCCCTTCAGGGCGTCTTCCAGCTCTGCCTGAGGCACTTCAAAGTGCAATTTGGCATCATTGTAATGTGTTGGCGCCACCAGCTTGGGCTCCACGGCCTTAATAAGCTGCAGCGCGCCGGTTGCATCAAGCGTATAGCCATTACCGCCAACTGGCACAAACATTACATCAACGATGCCAATCGCCTCTAGCTGATCATCGGTCAGCTTGGGAAATACATGCCCCGTAACCAGTGCGCGCGTCTCACCCCAAGTGATCTTGTATATAACGGCACTCTTCTTACCATCCTCGTCCATATGAGCCCGAGCCTGCATGCCAAAAATCGACACATTACTTACTTCGTACTCGCCGGGCATATCCACCAGCAGTTTAGGCTTCGCCGTAACTACATCATGGGAGCCCGTAAACAGACAGATGTCACCGTCCCGGGCGATACTTTTACCGCCAAGGCCCGTTAAATTGTCGTCAATTACTACTCGAGTCTGCTTGTTTGAAAGCACAATGCAGTTAGCGCCGTAAAATTGCATATCCATAAATTACTCTTCACTCCCCTTATATCTGTACTGTTTACATCTTACAGGGAAAAGTGCTTGCTTTAAAGTGTTAGGCCTCTATTTAGACCAAACAAATCAGCCTGCGGGCCATATCTTAGACAATCTAGCTAAGAAGTCCTGGCTTATCGAGCAAGATCTGCTTTTTGCTTCGCAGAACCGTATCCATAAAGCGGTCTTTGATCTGGAGACGATAGGTAAAATCGTCTAGCGAAAATACAGTATACCGCAAGTCTTTGCCCTCTTGGCGTTCCAGTTCTGTTACGTACTTGGCTAGCGCATTCTGATTGACGTTACCGACGATCAGCACATCGATGCCAGCGCTTTCATCGCGCGTAAACTGCCCCATAAGTGCGGCAATCTCAACATTACCGAGCGCCTTTAGGTCTGCCGTCTCATCTGCAAGTGGCATCTCTGCAGTCTTGGCCGTGCGTGTAGCCGGCTTGCGCGGTTTGGCTGTTCCACCGCCAAAAATCTCTTGCAGTGGACTATAGAACTCATACCGCTGATTTACTTCGTAGTAGACTTTGTTGTTACTAGTATCGCTGGTGATGATACCCGTATTTAAGAGATTGGCGAGTTCGCGCCGCACCGAGTTGATTTGCTCATCAATTTTGCGGGTAATCTCGCGCACATAGAACGAACGATTTGGATTGCTATAAAAAAGCTGCAGCAGCTTTACCCTCGTCTTGGAACCAAATAGCTGTTCAATCATACTTCTATTGTAGCAGATTCCTGTACTACTAGTAAGCACTTTTGTTCAGGAACGTTGTAACAAGCTCTACAGCGTAACTTCGGTCAGAAATGGGGTGAATACTTGAATTTCGTTTGAACCATGTTCGCTGACGCTTCGCCAGATCCATAGTAGATTTTAGTATACGATCTCGCACCGCTTCACAGCTCAGCGCCAGCAAGCCTTGGCCATCAACCACTAGATTCTCTGCAGCTGTACTTGCAGATGCAGGTGCTGACAGTGTCGGTTTTTTAGCCGCTGCATGCACCGCACCATCACCAAACATAAAATAATCGCGCCATTCGCGGTAACCAATGCCTTTCATTGGCTCAACCTCCCAGCCGTACTGTTGTGACAACTTCAACACTTCGACTTCCAGGCCCAAATCGAACATATGATCCACACGTTTTGCGACACGAGCTTTTAGCTCATCACGTGGCACTTCCATACCAAGTACTAAGGTATTTTGGCGTAAGTTTTGGCGTGTTGGTAGAACCCCATGGTTCTCAATATGGCGAATGACCCGTCGCTTGTTTCGTACATCAATATTGGACATGTCTAGATTTTGGGTAGCCGCCATCGCCAGCAACTCGTCCAAACTTTTTAGATTTAGATCAGCGCGCACGGCTGGGTCGTGCTGCTGCAAAAAACTATAGCCGAACAAAACACTGTCAACATACAGTCCCGTACCACCTACTAAAATAGGTAGCCGCCCGCGATCAGTTATCTGGGCAATTGCCTGGTTTGCCAATCGCTGAAAAACCGCCGCACTAAACCCCTCGACCGGATCAGCGACATCCAACAGATGGTGCGGAATCAGCGCACGCTCTGCAGCCGTCGGCTTGGCAGTGCCAATGTCGAACCCCTTGTAGACCGTCCATGAATCAGCACAGATAATCTCGCCGTTGAACATTTGTGCCAACTCCATAGCCAGTGCCGATTTGCCCGAAGCCGTTTCCCCGACAATAGCAACCAACGGCGGCACTAGAATAGCCCCTGCTGCCTTGGCTCGTCACCAGGCGGCCACCAGAGTAAAGCGTGCACATCAACACTCAGTGCCTCGGCGTCCACAATAACACCCTCAGCCTCCAAAACTTGTCGGTGCCCCTCGCGGCCACCCGGATAGCCTGCTGCAAGACCTCCCTGCTTATTTACTACACGCTGCCACGGCAAATCAGGATCACCAAAATGTGCGATGCCACCCACAATTCGCGCTGCCCGCGCATTGCCGCACAGCGCCGCTAATTGACCATACGTCATTACCCGTCCACGGGGAATTTGCGCCACTAGCGCCTCAACCCGCTTAGCAAAGCTAGCGTCAAGCTCGTCCATTAAAGTACTCCCCGACAGCCTGCCAATCACTGCAATGCATCACGCCCGCTGGAAGATCATCGTGTCGATTCCACGGATACTCGCCAAAGAGTAAACCTGCGGCATCGTGTTGGGTTGCCGCTGCACAGTGTTTTAGATGGTCGTCAATCACATACGCCGCACCCAGCGCTTTATACTGATCACCTTTTGTCATCAGGTGGCCATCGCTGCGATCGGTACCGTCCCAAATGCCGCTAAACAACACATCGTCAAAGATGCCTGGGTAGTGTCGCTCCAGCCAAGCATCTGTAGCAGGCTTTGTAACCTCACGGCGCGACGTTAAAATGACCAGGCGATACTTGGGCTGTAGGCCCCGCAATACCTCCAAGGCATCGGGCATTGGATTATAGGTCTGATGCATATCGTGCTCACGCATCACGGCACCGCGTCGCTCCGCCTCCTCGTATGAAACTCCCCACATTTTTGACCAGTCTTCATTGTAATCTTCAAGCGTGATAGCAGCTTCAAAGTGCTGATTGCTAAAATTAACAAACTCCTGCGCCGACTGTGCCAGCACGTTGTCCAGATCGATTACTATGAGTGGTTTTTGCACCATATTATTTTCTATGGCTATAGGCTTGTTTTGCTAACCCGGCTCTTGGCTTCGTTAGCAACGGTCTTCAAAAATTCATGCACTGTGTAGCTTTTGGCCTCTTCGGAAACAACTAGGTCTTTGCGAATACGTGGCACCAATTCCCCGCCGCCAATTTCCTTTTCGCCAAGCACTACTGTGTACGGTACCTTAGCAAGCTCGGCACTGCGAATCTTTTTGCCAACTGATTCGTTGCTATTATCCAGCCCCACACGCAGGCCCAAATCACGAGATTGAGCAACTATTGTGTTCAAAAATTCTACTGTTTCCTCTTCTTGGTTGACCGAAATCAGCCGAATTTGCTCTGGGGCGTTCCAGACCGGGAACTTTCCAGCAGTATGCTCTATGTACACACTCAGGAACCGCTCATGCGAGCCCATAACAGCACAGTGCAGCATCACAACCCGCTCTGCTTCGCCCTGCTCGTTCGTGCAGGTTAGGTCAAAACCTTCTGGCTGGTTAAAGTCTAGCTGTATAGTTGCCACTTGGTGCTCGCGGCCTAGTGCGTCTTTGGCCATAAAGTCGATCTTTGGCCCATAGAAGGCCGCTTCGCCCACACCCACAAAGTAGTTATCACCAACCTTGGTTTTCAGGATGTTTTCAAGTTGCGCAACACTGCGCTCCCATTTTTCGGCATCACCGGCATAGCCTGTCATGTTGTCTACATCGTGCGTTGAGAGGCGATATTTGAGATCCGAAAAGCCCGTGCCCGTATAGAAGGTTTCGATAATATCCCATAGCTTAAAGGCCTCAGTCTCGATCTGCTCGCTGCGACAAAAGATATGCGCATCGTCCTGTGTAATAGCACGCACCCGGCTTAAGCCACCTAGTTCCCCACTCTGCTCATCGCGGTATACCATTGCCGTTTCGCGGTAGCGAATTGGCAAGTCGCGGTAGCTCCGCGGCTGACCCGCATAGATCTGCGCATGGTGTGGGCAGCTCATTGGCTTCATGGCAAACTCATGTCCTTCGCGGGTATCAACGTGGAACAGTTCGTCCTTGAACTTAGCCCAGTGTCCGCTGGCCTCGTACAAATCTTTTTTGGTGATGTGCGGCGTGATGATCTGCTGGAAGCCAGCAGCATCACGCAGTTCCTGCACGAACCTATCCAGTTCGTTTTTAAGCACCGTGCCGCGCGGTGTCCATAGCGGTAAGCCCTGCCCTACTAGGTCAGAAAATACAAACAGATCCAGTTCTTGACCAAGTTTGCGGTGATCCCGTTTCTTGGCCTCTTCCAACATGTCCAGATACTGACGGAGTTCTTTTGGTGTCGCAAACGCTACGCCGTACACCCGCTGCATCTGCGGGTTATTTTCCTTGCCGCGCCAGTAGGCACCGGCTACGCGCATCAACTTAAAAGCGCCAACCTTGTTAGTTGCTTCTACGTGCGGGCCTCGGCACAAGTCGGTAAAGTCGCCGTTGCGATAAAACGACACGTTTTCAATCTTGCTATCACCTTCCGCAGCCACACCCAGCATATCCAGGTCTTTGGCAATTGTAGTGCCAGCACGCTGCAAGTCATTTAATAGCTCTTTCTTGTAGGGCTGCTCGTTTTGCTCTGCCCACGAAATCGCGTCCAAGATTGGCATCTCGATCCGCTCAAATGGTTCAGCCGCTTTGATGATCTTCTGCATCTCGGCTTCGATACGTCCAAAGTCTTCAACACTCAGCTGTTCGCCGTCCAGGTCAATATCGTAATAAAAGCCATTTTCGACAACCGGGCCAACGCCCAGTTTTACCTCTGGCCACAGATGTTGGATAGCACTGGCCATAATGTGCGCCAGGCTATGGCGCATCGCATATAGATTGTCAGGTTGGTTTTGGTCACTCATAGTTAATTCTCCTTTAGATTTTTGAGCCTGCCGCCCATTTAGTAACAAAAAAGACGTGGAATGCAGGCAAGATTCTCTTGCAAACATTTCACGTCTCGGGCCCACAGTCTTTAGGTACTAATGGGTGGTTCCACCGGACTTCTCCCTGGCAGGGGAGCGCTCGTATCAGATCATTTTACATCCGCCTGACACCGATGAAAGCTCCGCGGTTGGTGAGTTCGCCTCTACGCCTTACTTATTATTATACTACATTGCTCTGAATCTAAGCGTTGCAGCCTGAATGGCACATACTTTTAGTAGCGTAGGGGTTGCAAAGGAGCAATAAGGCGAAATGTGCCCTAATGCACATTTCCCTATGCGACTGCCTGGAGCGGAGAAAAGTATGTGCCATTCAGGCTTTGGCACAAGATTAGAAATAAAAACGGCTTAGATGATCTCGCAAATTCATCTAAGCCGTTCGCTTGGTTAAAACCTCTCGGCAGAACCTCGCCTCACATGAATGAGTATACGGGACCTGGCCGTATTTGGCTAGTACTTTTTTGCAGTTTATTCTGCCCTGCCTGTGGATAATGTGGAAAACTATTTTTGAGGGTTTATGCGTTTGGTGATATACCCTTTCTAGCCGCATCTTGCTAGCTTGTTACGGCCCCTGTTGTGGGCTGGTTTTAGTGTTAGGCATGAGGCCGAATACACGGCTAATTACATAAGCCAAGGTCGCAAAATGATAGACACTAGAGCAAGGGGCGATATAGGATAGCGACTTCGTCCTTCTCCAAAATATCGTACTCGGAGTAAGCTCTTGCGTGCGGCATTTTTACGCCGAACCTCTTTTGCTTACAGCAAAAGTACGGTTTGAACCCTTATCACACCAAAATAAAACCACCCCTGTTGGGGTGGTTTTATTTTGGTGGGCGATATAGGATTCGAACCTATCACCTCCACAACGTCAATGTGGCGCTCTAGCCAAATGAGCTAATCGCCCTAGGAGAATACCTTGAGAAAAACCTAGGTTTTTCTCAACGCGCAGTGTCGCGGAGTAAATCCGCCGACTCTGGCTGCTCTTTTCCTGGGCCGCAAGGGACACAGGTCCCAAAAGCTGAGGATTACTATACTTGATTACCTCTTGTAAATCAACCCAATTCAATCACCATTACCCCTGTTATTATGCTTGTGTTTAGCTGGACACGGTATTGACATAGCTTTTGTGGGGTAGTAACATGGCCTAGTTAAACGAGGTGTTTTGGTTGAGTACCAAACAACAAGCAAACTCGCTTGCGAGTTTTGAGTTGTTTTATGAGGAACTCCCGGCTATTAAGCGCGTCACCCGCGTTCGCCGAGTACGAGCAATCGCATAAGACAGCGAAGAAGTTAACGTCAAAAGAAAATTTTTAGGCCGAAGACCCAAACAGTCTTCGGCCTTTTGTATTGCACCGCAATGTATATAGGGCCGTCCACCCCTGTCATTAGCAGTCCATACAGCCCACCAGGCTTTTATACCCACAGCCTTCCCCTACTTTTCCACTGGAAAAAACTCAAGCGTTATGACAATATGTAGACATGGTTTGCATATATTGCGGCAGCAAGACGCAGGTTACCAACTCTAGACAGCAGAAACGCTTAAATCACGGTTGGCGACGCCGTGAATGCTCTGGATGTGGAGCTGTATTCACTACCATCGAGGAAGCAGACTACGGAAGCAGCCTGGCCGTGCGCCCTCTAGATACGGCCAAACACAGTCACATTAAGCCGTTTAGCCGCGATAAGCTCTTTGTAAGCGTCCTGAAGGCCGTAGGACACCGCAAAACGGCAGTAGCGGACGCTAGCGCCCTAACTGCCACCATTATTGCTAATTTACTCGCAGGCAGCACTGCTGCCGTCCTAAGTCCGGACGACATAATAAAAAGCACCCTAGTGGTGCTTGGTAACTTTGACGCAGTAGCAGCGCTACAATACGACGCTTATCACCGCTAGCCTAGCCCTCGGCGCTCATATCGTGAGTTTTGCCGGCATCGGTTACTACGGTCTTGGCAGTGACATCAAACTTGGTTAAGTACCACTTAAAGATCAGCCGGGTCTGCGAGTTGAAGGCCGCCAAGGAATTATAAAACAAGGTAGTGAACGGGAAATAGATCCATTGCACAATCATAAATAGTGTTCGATGGCGTTTATAGCGAGCCGGCTTGGGTGGCAGCGTGCGCAGCGCCATAAATACGGTGATGATCAGCGCCAATATACCTACCGTTTGCACCCGGCTGACAATGAGTGGTAGCTCGTTCGCAGTAAAACTTCTGGGATGAAACAGCGCCGGCACAAACCCACTCACCAACACCAGCACCGGGCCAACCGCCCACGTGACATGCCCTTCCAGCAAGCGCCAAAATTTTGTCCATAGATCAATCTTGGAAATCTTGTTCTTCTGGAAGAAGCCGTAGTGCGCAACATAAGCTACGTCGGAGGCACCATATGTCCAGCGACGCAGCTGCACAAACTGTGCCCGCAATGTCTTACGATAGTTTTCGGATAACACCGCATCTTGGCCTATCGGCAAATTAAGGGGCAGTACTCGGTATTTACCCTGGAACGTAAAGTACGAGCGCCAAAATTGGTGCCCGTCTTCCACGACTGTACGGGATGACCAAAAATCGGTCTCAATCAGTGCAGCCATAGGCTGGGCGTGAGCCGAAAAATTGCGCAGTGCATGCAAACGCAACGAGATGACCAGATTAAACAGCGAGTTACCGGTAGCAATCACCCGCATTGGTGCTGGCGCATCCCAGATATTATTAGTATAGAGCGCAACCGGCTGGTAGGAGGCGTGAATAGGGTCGGGAGCTGCCACATACGCGTAACTGAGAGCATTTAAATAGTTCTTATCTGGGCGGTTATCAGCGTCGAGCGTAGTCACCATAACCCGCACCGGATCTATGTTGTGATCTTCCAGATATTTTTTAAGCGCGCGACCAGCGAAATTAATATTGCCGCCCTTACCTAAAATTTCTCCAGGCAGCACTGGGTGTTTCACGGCCAGCACGTCCATGAATACTTTTTTCTTCTTGTAGTACTTCTCGATGTCCTGAGCCAAGGCTTCGGTTTCCTTGCCAGCCCGACCTTCGTAGGCAAGCACAAAAATGACCTTCTTCATGTCGTAATCACTGGCAATTACCGACTCGATGGTTGGCTGGAGTACTTCACGTGACTCTTTATAGGTTGCGATAAACACAGCATGAATAACTTCGCTAGGCGGCATAAGGAGTGGCGTGGTTTTGCTGCGCTCGACGGCCGCCAGGTGCCAGGCTGGACGCCTGGTGTGCGCGCTAGGTAGTTCGCCGGACTCCAGTTCGGTTAGCATCTGGCTCCATGGCAGTTTTTGGTGCTCGTGCATAACGTGGTAACCGTGCAAGGCTCGCACTGCACCGGCTATGCCGCGCGCAAAGTTGACTAACAGATACACAAAGATAAAGACCGCCGCCAAGGTAACATTAATAAAGCTGAGCAAAATCGGCAGCAAAATCATAAAGTATGATAAAAGCCCCGGCAATACCTCGAAGAAACGATACCAACCGTGACGATCTTGTTCATACGGGATTTCGTACCGTGACATGGCGTGTTCCTTTAACGCAGCACTAGAAGTGAGTTGCTGACGAAAATTAAAAATAATAACAAAACAATGGTCAGGGCTAAGATTGCCATAGACAACTCTCGCCTGACACGATACGAACGATATGCCAACACCAGGCTTGTGCCAAAGATCAGCAAGGCCGCAACCACAAAGCTAAGTACGTCACCAATGGTGCCGGTGGTATAGCGATCGATCCCCAGCGAGGCACGATACGAGACGATATAATTGCCACCGCCTGGCACACTACCCAGGCGCAGTAATATCAGCACTACGGCGCCCAATGCCAAGAACGACATGACGCTTACCATCAGTAATGTTGTTCTGTCTTGAAGAAAATGCTTGTTTGTTGCCATTAGTTCACCGCTTATTGTATCAAATTACTGTGTGCACGGTGAGTGAAAAAAAGATTGAGACAAATTGGAGCCTTAGACGTTTATTGCCATGACAGCCAGGCCAACCAGCATACTGCCAATACCAAGCCATTGTTTGCGCGTCACTTTCTCCTTAAAGAAAATCATGCCAAGTAGCACCACCGGCAGGACTGATGCAGCTTTGATAGACCCTACATATGCAGCGTTTGGCGCTGTTACCTTTGCCTGATATGTTGCTAGCATATTTATAGTATAGGTAACAGCTACGACTGCTAGCGGCCAGACGTGTGCCCGAGTAGTACTACCCAACTCCCGCCAGTAAGCTGGGATATTTCGTCGGCGCGTTTTTAGAATTAACAGTGTTGTGACGACGACGAACGGCACCGTCAGTACCGAGGTATAAAAATTGTAGCTGGTGGGATTGCTCATACGCAGCATTTTTACCTCTATGTTCGAGAACCAGCTGCACGTAACTATGGCAACCAAAACAAGTATAAAGGCCTTCCGGCGATCGGCCGTCTGCTCTTCCTCGTGCTTTCTGGCGCGAGCGATCACAAAAGCACCGAGCATAATAAAAGCCGCACCAATCACTCCAAAAGTAGAAGGTACCTGACCAAGGACAAGATAGGCGCCGATTAAGTTGCCAACCGAGAAAAGCGTCATCAGTGGCGCAACATAGCTAAGGTCTGCAATTGTAACTGCCTGGAAGTAACAGTATAAGTAGATAGCCTGCAGGGAGACATACAGCATTAACAGCTGCCAGAAATAAGCCGGTAGCTCGCTTGGCCAATAAAATTTTGCGAAAAACAGCGAAGCGATAATAAATGGCAGCGCCACGCCCTGCTGCAACCAAGCCATCGCCATGCCGTCTATACCGGTCGCCGCTTTCTTTTCAGCGGTACGGCGCGAGGACAGCATAAGCAGAGCCAGAATCGACAGAGCAAACCACATAGGTTTCTACAGTATAACAACCAAAGATCAAGCGTATTGGAAAAATGGTGCGGGTAAGGAGAGTCGAACTCCTATCTCAACCTTGGGAAGGTCACATAATAGCCGCTATACGATACCCGCGTAAACTTCTCCTTGCTCTATAAAATTGTAAGCGGTTTAGAATTTATTTCTAAACCGCTTACTAAGCTTCCGGAAAAGAGCAGCCGGAGCGACGAATATATTTCGGCGCACCGCGCGTTGAGAAAAACCGAAGGTTTGTCTCAAGTTTGTGGAGCCACCTGCCGGGATCGAACCGGCGACCTACGCGTTACGAATGCGTCGCTCTACCAACTGAGCTAAGGCGGCATATGCGGCTTTGGTTTGAAGCCTCCCTGCCTACGACCACGTCAATTATACAGGCAAGCCGCCTCTGGTTACAACAGATTGTATGCCGGTGTACAATAAGATTGACATTGAACCACAGCACTTTATATTTCTAGGGTTTGCTAGCGCCACAGGCTGAGCCATACGGCTCACCTGTAAAGCGCCCTAGAAATATAAAGTGCTGTGGTTCGTACAAGCGCATAAGGAGTTGCACATGATACTCAAAGACTTTAAAAAATTTGTACTACGCGGCAACGTAGTAGACCTGGCCGTCGCCGTAGTGGTCGGTGGCGCTTTTGGTGCCGTAGTTACAGCACTGGTACGCGACTTTATCACGCCATTAATTGCCGCCGCCCAGGGACACCACGACTTCTCTACCCTGTTCTTTACCGTTCATGGCAGCAAATTTATGTACGGTGATTTTGTAAATGCTATCGTGTCATTCCTAAGCATCGCCAGCGTCGTGTTCTTCTTTGTGGTGCAGCCGTTGAATAAATTGATGTCGCACCTAAAGCCCAGCGACGACATCGAAAAGCCAGCCGAGCGCGCTTGCCCAGAATGTCTCAGCGCCATCCCCGCTAAAGCCACCCGCTGTAAGTTCTGTACCGCTAAAAGCGCGCCTTCTAAGCGGTAGCCTTGGCAGAACGACGGACGCCAACAAATGAGACTACACCGCCAGTAATCATAAGTATCGCAATTACCATTAGCACTCGGTGAAAACCATCTAGCGTTAGGTGTGACCCTGCTATAACTCCAGCCAATGCGATTGCGATTAGACCCGCTACACGTGATACCGCATTATTAACGGCCGAAGCAACACCAGCATGATGCTCGTCAATATCACCTAGAACGGCCGAGGTCAGCGGCGCAACCGTCATACTCAGCCCCATCGCAAACACCATGACACCGGGAAATAGTTCGCTCCAGTAGTTGATGTGCGCATGCACCCGCAGCATGAGCAAAAAACCGACCGCTGCAAGCAGTGGGCCGGCTGTCATAAATGGACGCGAGCCATATTTTCCGGCTAGCGCTCCAAAACGCGGCGACAACAGAAACATCACCGCTGTTACCGGCAGCAGTGACAGTCCTGCCGCAAAAGCCGTATAGCCCTCGACCTGCTGCAGAAATATCACAATGATAAAACCGGATATCGACAGACCCGCATAAATTGTCGCCGTCGCTGCATTACCAAAGCTAAAATTGCGTACCGCGAACAAAGAAAGTGGCAACATAGGCCGCTTGGTATGCGCTTCGTGCCAGAAAAATACCATCAAAGCTAAAATTCCAGCTACTAATGGCACCCAAATCATCGCATCGCCCCAACCATAATTGGGCCGCTCAATCAGCGCAAACACAGGCCCACCCAGCCCTAGTACACACCACGCCGCCCCAGCCAAATCAACCTTGGTGGATTCACGAACTTGCTCGGGAAAGTCCAGCAGCTTTAGCAGCCACAGCGTCACTGCTATGGGTAGCACGTTAATCGCAAACACCCAGCGCCACGAAGCAGCGTCCACCAAAAAGCCGCCAACCAGTGGGCCCATAATGAATGATATCCCCGTCCAGGCTGTCCAACTACCAATTGCTTTGCTCTGGGCCACACCTTTAAAACTGGAGATAATTAGTGCCAAAGAACTAGGCACCAACAGTGCTCCAGCAATCCCCTGCAACCCCCGAGCAAGCACCAAGAATAAACCATTCTGAGCTATCGCGCACAATACCGATGCAGCCCCAAACCCTAGCAGCCCAGCGCGTAAAATATGCTTGCGCCCAAACAAATCGGATAGCGAACCAGCAATTAAAATCAGCGCTCCCAGGGTAATAAGATACGCGTCAACCACCCACTGCTGCACTGCTAAACCACCGCCAAGATCACGCGAAATGGCTGGCAACGCCACATTTACCACCGACCCATCCAAAAATGCCACAAAGGACGCCAAAATACTCACCACCAAAACCAGTCGTTGTTGCCCTATGGTCATGCTAGTAGTATACGGGAAAACTGTTCGGTTTACGCTGCAAAGACGAGCGCCAGCGCCATGGTGACTAGCCCGATGTCCCGAAAGGTAATAATTAGATTAGCAGGATTAGCAAAAACAATTCCCGCAAGCATTGCCGCAGCAAGCAGACCGGCATACTGAATAAACTTTCCGCTCAGCAGCCATACCGCCAGCCCTAACTCTCCTGCCGCGAACAACTTTATCAGTACATGCGCGTACGAAGCGGTTGCCAAGAAATGCGGCAGATAGCCAATCCACTCATCAGGGTTACGCAGCGAAGAAACGCCAGCATAAGCAAACACAAAGGCTAACCCTAGACGCAATAACAATTGTGAGACATGTGGATTGTGCAGGTTTTTTAAGTTAAGCATATGCACTTATTGTAGCGCACCTGCAAATTTTACGAGACAAGCATACGTTCTCTATAGGGATCACGCTGTTAAATACCTTGAGATATGCTAATGTTTATATAAATAGTAAGCACCAATCATGACCGAAAACCGTCCTCAAGACCATGCCGCGCACAATGAAGGTAGTCCCATCGACTACAGCTTCTTGGGCGACCCCGAAGCCCAGGCGGCTTTAGGTGGTGGTGAAGAAGCCTACCAAACCTACATTAACGGAAAACTCGATGAGATGGGCGTGCAGCTATACGCCACTCAGGGCCCGGGCGCATATGAACACTTTCTGAGGCAGCGACATGCTAAGAGTGCAATCGGAGACGCCGCAGTACGTAATGCGGCAAGCGCAAAAGACTCACCAAGCAACAACAGGCAGTCAGAAGCCAGCCCACCCCAGCCGCGAGCCGAGACACTAGGGGACACACCTGCCGCCGAGGGCATCTTTAACGGCGTATACCAAGCGCTCACATATGGCATACGAGACAAAACCGAGCGCAAACAATTCAAGAATGGCCAAGAGGTAATAGTTACCATTAACCCTTCGGCTGAATTTGCTGATCATTACTTTGAAAGAGCTAGAAACACCGTCGCACCCTTAAACCGAATCATACCCGTAGCACAGTTTAGAGATACTTTTATGCAAGAGGCTGACACCGCGGCAAAAATGTCCTATCGCAATGATCCAGGCCGCATTCCAGAAAGAATCGATCGTGCCAAGGGTATAGTGGACGGTTTCCTAGGCAGGGCTAAACAGATGGTTAGAGACGGACAGACCGACAACCTCACCGCCAAACTATTTTTAAATCGTATAGAAGATGCAAACGTGTTCGCGACGGGTTATAACAAAGTAACTGAAAAAATCGACGAGACCATGCCTTCTAAGGAGATAGCAACCAGATACACCCGCACTATTCCAAAGCTGCTAGCAGATAACCCCGATACGAAGCACCAAGACACCGGTCCTTTTATACATGTAAATGCCAGCAGAGAATCCCGCCGCGATTCGGTAGGACGCTATTATATTTCTCCTAGATTGAATGGCCAGCCAGAGCGGGTAGTACAGATATGGACCGATACCCTCCGGGAGATGGGTTTGGACAAAGAGCTGTACTACAAAGTTTCCGAGGGGGTAATGCGGCGCTATGATATGGTTATCGCCTATGCCTCTTCCGAACCGGGTAATAAAGAAAAAATGGCATCAGCCATTGATGCGTTCAGCAAGCGCTGCCCGCCGGAACTTCTCAGTCAAACGACCCTGCCGACAGGCATTGAGATTGTACCGGGCGTAGCAAAAACACCCGAGCCCACCGAACTAAACAAGCTACTTCGTTATAGAGGCAAACCTGCCGTATCATACAATCAATTTGTTTGTGCCATGACAGATCTAGCCCTCCGCCGTGCCAGCTATGATTTTATACAGAATGGCAAGCGACCTCGGGACATACAGTTTGAAGATCTGGAAGCGGCGGCAAAACCTTATTTTGCACAGTTAGTTGCCCTCAGTGGTATTGATCCAATCACTATGGAAAACCTTGTTTAATAACACCTAGCAGCAAGACATACTAGGCGACTAGAGTTTCACCTCGTTGACGTCTTACAATAGGTTCTTCCGCCACAAGTGCAGCCTGATCAGCGCTAAAAACAACAAGCTCCTGCGCACCATCATTAATATAGCCATCAAATCCTTCTGGCACAGAAGTTACTCGTTCAGTTACTACACCATCACCGGTTTGCCGTACATAAGGGCTTCGCACATTTAAAAATACACCGTAGACACTAGAAGGTACCGGCTCATCAGTCACTCGGTCACGGCGCGAGGTCGCATAAAAACGTGCGTTAGAGTAACGATTTGTAAAATAAAAACCCAGCTCATCCGCTCCAGTGTTCTCCCGTCTGTCCCCAGACAGTTGCGTTATTCCGGCCGGCCCGCCAAAATATACTAATTTGGGCTCACCATTCTCATCGACAATCTTACTAGCACTCTCGGCATCATTTTCCCAGTCGCCAAACCACTCCTTAAACTCAGGCGTTCTTACCATTGCCTGTAGCTCAGGGCTAAGATTAGACGGCCTTTGCTCGCCAATCAAAGCGTCTGGATCTGCTTCGGTGGTTAGTGGTTCGGTGTTTGGAAATGTTTCGTGTGTCATTTATTTGTTTTTAGATCTATAAATAAACATTAGCATAAAATCATCGTTACGGCAAGAGCTGCAAGCTCATAGAGCTTACGCCTATTGCTAGGCGGCCGGCAGAGGCTCATACTTTTACGTGTATGTTTGGCTTCAACTGGGTTGATCTGATAATCGTTGCCATGCTGACCGTTGCGGTAGTAGAGGGCCTTAGAATCGGCATTCTATCGCAAGTACTTGTGATTGTTGGCTTTTTTACTTCCCTGTTCATAAGTGGTTGGCTGTTCCCGTACCTGGTACGCTTTCACGACTCAACCCTTCGCACAGCGGTCAACGCCACGTTAGTGCTTTTGGCATCGGCTTATGTCGGTGCACGCAGTTTCGACCTGGGGCAAAAAGTCCATTGGTCATTCCGGTTCGGCAGTCTTAGAAAGGATCGTACGCTAGAAACTATTGAGACAGCATTTGGCAGCCTAACTGGTCTTGCAGCAGGGCTTACCTTTGTCTGGCTCCTAGGAGTTATGATTGGCAGAATGCCCTTTGTGGGTCTTAGCAATAGCGTGAATGACGCCCGCATTGTGCAACTACTTACCCGCACCTTGCCGCCAGTACCTGCAGTGTTCGCCGAATTTGGCAGTCATATTGACCCGAATGCACAGCCATATATACAAGCACAGCCCAAACCCCAGGCGGATTTTAACTTTGACCCAGAAGCAGTCCGATCTGCGGCCACAAAAGCAGGGCCGTCTGTCGTTCGCATCACCAGTTTCAGCTGCGGTGGCATCGTTCCCGGATCGGGCTTTGTAATTGCCCCAGGGCTGGTTGCCACTGATGCGCACGTGATCGCCGGCTCGCACCGGCCGATTATCAAATATAACAATAGCAGCTACGAAGGCGTACCGATATACTTCAATGCCCTGCTTGATCTGGCTATTCTGCGCGTTTCCGGCTTACACGCACCATCCCTCCAGCTAGCAACTTCGGCGAGCGTACGCCTAAATAGTACTGTTGCGGTGTTGGGCTATCCCGGCGGGAACTACCAGATAGCTCCTGGTGTCATCCGGGACACTCGGGCCCTAGCCGGTACAAACATCTACAATCTGGGCAGTTTTGACCGGAGCATTTATGTCGTGCAGGTGCATGTCGACTTTGGCAGCTCGGGCGGCCCAATCATCCTACAGAATGGCCGAGTAGCGGGCATTATTTTTAGTAAATCTACCGAAATTACTGATGCCGCCTACGTACTAACATCAGATCATATTTCTACTGCCCTACATCAAGTAAAATCATCTCATGACCGTATCAGTACTGGCGCTTGTATGGTCAGTTAGGCCGCCCCCTACAAACTAATCAGGCACAAAGCCTACTTCTTCCCCCCTTCCTCCGAATTGCAAGAGGCCATCAAGCACAAGGCAGTAATGCCAGCCCCAAACCTAGCCATGCTACGCTTGGTGCTTTCGGGCATTCCCCTGAGCGCTTCGTCAAAGGCTCCGTTAAGCATCACCTGAGTTGAAAGCAGTCCGTCTGACGCCACTCGCAAATCCTCTAAGTTAGCGGGTTGGTTGCTATAGTGTGCTGCAACTCGAGAACTCTCCACACCCAGCCGTGGAGCGCCTTTATCTGCACTTCTATCGACAAGATGAAGCGCAAGTACAGCACCTCGTCTAAATGACCAAGAGTCCCCACCCTCTCTGTCTATCAGACCATTGACACCAAACATAAATTGCGCGAGTAAAGGATTATCTTGGTCCAAGACGCGACCGCCTATATCTTTTAATTCCGCCAGGCTTATGCCATCTTGGTTAATACTAGAGGCAACCTCCTGCAAGCGCCGCCCATCAAGGTCAAGCACATTATTATGTCCATGAAGTGGAATATCAAACTCTTTAGTATCTTGAGCCGTGGGAAAGTTTTCGTTATTTGTCATAGGCACAGTTTAACAAAACTAAAAACCTTAAACACTAACTACGCTATCCTAATGCAGGCGTTCTAAGCGCAGAGCCTCAAATGCCCCGCCAATGCCCCCACGGACTTTGAGTGCGGCGGGGTCTTCCTCTGCAACCGGCAGAATATGAATATGCGTATGATTGATGGTTTGACCAGCCATAGCACCTTCGTTAAAACCAACTGTTTCTTGGCCAGTGTAAGTAACACCCACCTTACCGCATAATGTCTGCGCGGCATCTTTGTAAATTGCGAACAACTCGGCCGCTTCTTTGGCGTTCAGTTTACTGGGCACCGCAACGTGACGTTTAGTAATCAGTATGCCAGCCGCCTGCTTGGTCTTTTGTCGTTTTGCCTCTGGCTGCAAGACAAGCCACCAGCTGTCATATTCCTTGATAATCCGATCCATAGGGTCGTCGCTAATTGGCGCATTCTTATCACTAAGACAAAATATACAGTCTCTGTCACTCATCTTCTAATGATAGCAAAGCTTGCCGATTACCAAAATTTCGCGCTAACTATCTAAGAGGATGTGCACTAATGTACTCACTAGCCTTCAAAAGCCCCTCAAAACTACCGCCATCCATGTACTCGCCGCCAACGGGGTGCACCTGGAAACTGTGGCCATCAGCTATAGCATCGTTAATGGGATACGTAATATAGTGCTCGGCTGTACCCCGCCGTTTAGCCATTTCTGTCTTGATATATGGCCAAATTGAATCAGACAACAAATACCTGCTGATATTAGCAACTGGCTCCTGCGGCACACGCTCTAGCGGCGGCTTTTCGTTGATACCCAGCAGCTTGCCGCTGGCATCCGTTTGGAGTATGCCATAATTAGGGCCCTCTGCCCATGCGACTGGCTTGCCCATAATCACATGCTCAGCATCCGAATTGCTCCATGTTTCGATAGCAGCACCCAGTTCTGAGGTGCCGTCCTGCCGATAGACAAAATCGTCACCGCCCATCAGCGCAAAACGCGTTTCGCCCTTTAGGTAATCTTTTGCCAGAAACGGCGGAAACGCCGTGCCATATTGGTCTGACGGCTGGATTATGTACTCATAGGTCAGGTTGAATGACTCCCTACGGGCCAGCTCTTCCGCCAGCATGTCATCCTTGCCCAGTCTCTGCAGCTGCTCTTTTAGGTTTTGATTAACGTGCTCAAAATATTCGCTTAGCTGCACCTTGCCACGCTCGGAAGTTACAAAGATAATACGCTTTATGCCAGCGCGTGCGCAGTCTTCCACCATAAAATCAACAACCGGTCGGCTCTGGGCGCCAGCGTAAATGGGCATCATGCACTTTTCGATGGCCGTAGTGCACGGAAAGACGCGGCTACCAGCGCCCGCAACTGGCATAATGGCCGTTTCGATAGTCATAGAATGTATATTATGACAATTATATATAAAATAGTCAATAAACTGACCGCCAGCTACAGCCTGGGATTATTCTATGTCCGAAACAGGTTGTACGAACCGGGATTCATCCAGAATATGATGGTCCTGGACAAAGCCACGCTTTAGATAATAGTTCACTAACGTATTGCCAGGTTGAATGTCCGTCGTGGACAGCGTATGGATGCCAAGTTTAGCAGCTTGCACCAGGCGCTCGTCAATAATAGCCTTACCGATGCCCCGCCTCTGATACTTGGGGTTTACAACAAAGTTACCCATCTCTCCCATACCAAACGAATTGTAAATAAGTCCACCGTACCCAACCAACCGGTTGTCTTGCGTGTTCCTTACTCCTACCGCTGCCAACTTATAGCCGTCTTTCTCAAGATCCTTGTGTATTGCCAAAAAATCGGATAGTGTCACATCCTGGGCCATATCTGAAGTTCGCAGTAGTGCAACTACTTCAGCAGGGTCAATACTAGCATCTTCTGCAAATGCAAACCCCTCAGGCAGCTCTGCGCGATCAGGCAATGTTAGTTCTGCCGAACCTTGCAGCGCAGCTGCTCCGAGTGGCCTGTGTTCCTGTCCGGGAAATAGTTCAGACAGATCCCTTAGTTTTAATATTATACCTGTTTCTAACATTCTTGTTTTTAGGTGATATTTTAAAAGTATACCACAAAAGCTCAATTTATTCAACATTAGTAGGCTCGGCTAGACCGCATATATTAACCCCTGCCTAGAACTCACCAAGAAAAAAAGAGCCACCAATGGTGACTCTCTTTCCTTTCCTTGGTAGCCCATAGCTTTGCATGCTTAGGACTACTTTGCGGACATGAAAGCCAAAACTGCTACCGCGAATTGGTCCGGCACGTCTTCAGATGGGATAGATCGGTAGCCAAGGTCCTGTGCAGCAACAAGCTCGCTAACGGTAGAGATACCTAGCTTAGCTAGTCTCTCTCTGTTATCCTCGATATGCCGCTCAGCCTTTCCTGGGTGTCTTGCCGCCCATGCAGTAATGGTAGCCGCAGGAACACCTGGAACAGGTAATGTATTGAGCTCCTCTTCATAGGTAGCGTCAATGGCGACGCCGTCAAAACCCTTAGCCCTCCAGTCCTCTACATGTCCCAACTCATGGCTAAGCGTAAAAGCTGCAAAGAGTTGCGGAGTAATCTGGGAGAGATCAATGCCAAGCTTCTTGGTAATCTCGGCAACTGCGCCAGGCCGAGCTTTCATCACGTCAGCATACTCATCCCAACTCGTAACATTGACGGCCACCTCAGGGTGACCACTATCTGAAAAGTGTGGCGGAGTCGCACGGCCGGTAGTACCCGGGATTTGCATGTTGGCAGAGTTATAAGGATTTAATACGACGTCACTTAATTCCGGGCTGAGCTCCAGTGCTGCGAGATATACGGGAACAAGAGAGGCTCCCACCTCTCCCGACTCTTGAAGCCTTGAAAGGTTTTCTTGGATATTAGCCGACAATTCATGATCATGAGTTGAGCCCTCCGGGCCTGCAGGAGCTGGAGAATTATCAATAGTGGTAAAAGTTTCAGGCATATTTCTATTTTATGATACAAAAAAATAGTAACACATAATTACTACTATTTCTTATGCTCTACTTGGCGGGCCCGACCGGATAGCGCACTCCGCGCTTTGCCGCTCCGACGTGCTCGGAACAAGTTCCTGTGCGCGTCCTCGCTTTACCGAACCATTGCCTTCGGCACGGTTCGCATCGCAGACAAGTCTGCCCAGTAAAAAAGCACCTACCTACGGCAGATGCTTTTTTACTGGCGGGCCCGACCGGATTCGAACCGGCGATCTCCTCCGTGACAGGGAGGCGTGATAGGCCGTCTTCACTACGAGCCCAAATGCTATCCATGAGACAAACCTATGGTTTTTTCTCATCTATGCAGTGCGCCGAAATAAATTCGTTGCTCTGGCTGCTCTTTTCCTTACCAGCGTACTAGTGTGGAATACAACAGGGGTAATTTTACCAAGTGGTGATAAAAAAAGCAATCCCTAGCTGTGCTGCACTTTTATGTAGGCGTGACGCGGGTGAGTCTTTTGGTACTGGGTAATGTAAGTGTTTACCGGTGTGATGGTGAACGAAATATGAGCAGCGGTTATTTTGCCATCGGTAATACTGATAAGCTTGACTATCTCAAAGCTGTTCCCTGCCCAGACGACGCCGCTTACCTGTCCCGGCGACATGTTCTGCAGCAGTTGCACTACCGCTGGTGGCACGTCGGTACTGGCAGGCGTTATTGTTGTATCGGCGTATTGTCCGCCGTTATCTTTGGTGGCAAGATCTTCGGAGTACTGCTTGGCAAGCGCACCAAAATCCGTACCGGCTTCTACCTGACCAGCAACGCTATTAGCGCGCGTACGCGCATCAGTATCAAGCACCGAGGCTACTTTCTGTGCTAGCAGCTCCTGCGTCAGCTCACGCTTTAGGTCATCGAGCGACCAGCCAAAGAACTTACTAGTTACATCGGTAAGCTCTTGGTCGCTGGAGTGGTTCTGGGCCTTGAGCGCAGCTAGTTCGGTATTGAGATCACCACGACTAACCGATACATTATGTGCGGCAGCCAGCTGCTTTACATAGGCGTCCTGCACCACCTCATCCAATGCAATTGGTTTGTAGCGGTTTAGCTGACGCTGGCCGTCTTTGCTACTAAAATCGACACGCTGCTGCGACTGATAGTAGTGCTCATAACGGCGTAGTTCGAACAGATAATTTTCGTAAGCAACAAAGCTCTTACCCGCCTTGGCCACTGGTAATGGCAACACCTGGGTTATGCGGTACATAAATGCCGAAGATGACTGGAACTTATAAAGCGCCAGCCCGGTGTAAACAAAAAACGTCACCACGGCGGCCGCCAGTAGACCGGAAGAAACGATAACGATACGATGTTTGGAATGCTGCAGAGGGTATTTGTACTTGCGTGCACCCTTTAAAACATCCTCGCGGTGCTCGGCAACGGTTTCGTTAGTAATCTTGGGGATGTTTTCGAAGGCTTCCTGGATACGCTCTTCGTTTTTTACTCGCTTGAACCGTTTTGGTACGGGCGGAATTACATTGCGCACATTTTTCAGGCGTTCACTGGGGTGTAACTTGGGTGCTGTTTTTTTCATAAGCTGACTATTTTTGCGACAATGACGGATCGGTAATGGCTATGCCCTCGGAGCGCAGGATTTGGAGCAGCCGTTTTTGGATCTTTTGCGGGTGATGCAGGTAATGAATCACCAGGTCTCCAACCATTGTCTGCATCATTATTGTACCAAATCCGAGCATGGTTTCCTGCAATCCGGACACTTCATAGTTGACCATCTGGATTTGACCAAGACCCATATCGACGACACTCCGATGGAAGAAGCCCCGTTGGGTGATCTGTATGAAGCGCTGATCGGTTACCACAAAGACACTGTAGTGCCAGCTCATCCAGCTGGGGAAAAATATAAGACAAGACAATACCAAGCTGGCTAGGAAGCTGAGGTAAAAGAAGCCCATTGTAGGCGGGCTGCCGGAGTGCACATATGTAAGAATAAGCGTGTAAAGTGGGCCGACAAGCAGACCAAACGAGCCAAAGACAAGGCCTTTGCGCATGACGATAGGGTGTTTACGGAAAACATACAGCACTTCCTCATCATCAAACTGATCGGGGAAATATTTGGGCTTTGCCGTTTGCGCAGTCCCCACTTGCTCTTTTGCCATAAGCGTATTGTAGCAGAATCGTTAGGTAAAATAATCGAGCTGGTGCCCCCGCCGTGATTCGAACACAGAGCTTCTCCTTAGGACGGAGTTGTTTTATCCATTGAACTACGGGGGCAGCGGAGGGAGATGTGAATATACGTGCTTGCATGTATATCCACTTCTCCCGAGTATGCCCACGATGTACCTAAAGGTACATCGTGGGGCGAGGAAGGAACAGGGCTTCAGGACAAGTAAACCGGCCCCCCCTTCCTGCTCCCAATTGTTAAACTACTTACTATCCCTCTTCTTAGCACCCGGCCGAGGCTGCGTAAAGTACTCGTGCACCGTGTTGTAGTCGCCAAACATTTCGGCTTCGCTGAACCAGTGCTTGATCTCATCAACAGCCTCTTCTGAATCACCGGAAGCGTGCATTAGCGTTGGCAATGCTACGTTGTTGGCGTTGACATAATCGAGGCTGGCGTGCGCGTAGTCACCACGGATGGTGCCTGGAGCAGCTTCTTTAGCGTTGGTAGCGCCAACCATCTTGCGTACCAGCGATACGGCTTCTACACCTTCCAAAATTGCAGCGATCACTGGACCTTCCTGCATAGCGCCAAGCTGTACTTCGAACTGAGCCTGGCCACGGCGTGAGACCATCTTGCCGATAGTTTCGTAGTGGTGGTAGTAGTGGTCGTAATCGGGGCTGAGCATTTTCATTGCCACAATCTTGAGGCCGACTTTTTCAAAGCGAGTCAGAATTTCGCCGACCAAGCCGCGCTGTACGGCGTCTGGCTTAAAGATAACTAGTGTTCGTTCCATCAAATTTCCTTTAACTTATTTCAGTTTATTTTAACAGATGTGAGGCGACCTTGTCATCAGATACAAGGCTTAATACAGTCATTTGTGGAGTGCGTTACACGCCAGCCAGTCTCTGGGTTATGCGGTAAAACCTAACGCCCCTTGAGTAGACTGGTTGGGTTGCACTACGCTTGACCCTCCACAAATGACTGTATTAAGCCCCAACAACGTCTCTTACAACACACAGCCGAACGTCGTACAATAGAAACATATGCGTTTTAGTAAAGCCAAGACCGACTTTTTAGAATATTTGGAGCTGGAGCAGAACCGCTCGCAAAAGACGATCGCCAATTACGACCATTACCTAACTCGCCTGCTGGATTATGCTGGCGATGTGGATGTTAGCGAAATCGATGCGGAGCTGATCCGTAAATGGCGGCTATGGCTGAACCGTTTAGGTACCAATACCAGTGACGAGCTGAGCGCCACAACCGCCAACTACCACCTGATTGCCCTCCGCAGCTTTTTGAAGTTTTGTAGCAAACGCAACATCCCCGCGCTAGCGCCAGATAAGATTGAGCTTGCCCGCACCAAGCGCAAACAAGTGACCTGGCTGGACGAAGATGAGCTGGAACGATTATTTACCCAGCCAGACTTAACTACACTGGCTGGCATGCGTGACCGAGCCATCTTGGAGCTACTCTTTAGTAGTGGCCTGCGCGTTAGTGAGCTAGTTGGCCTGGACCGCGATCACATTAATCTAAAGCGCCGCGAATTTATGGTCCGTGGCAAGGGCGAGAAAGATCGGCCCATATTTATTAGCCCCGAGGCAGCCGATTGGTTACAAAAATATCTGGACGCCCGTAAAGACAACACCAGGCCGCTTTTTATCCGCTTCGCCGGCAATAAAAAGGTTGATTTAACCGGAAACTTCCACCGCTTAACGGCTCGCAGTGTACAACGGTTAGTCGCTCACTATGCCCTGCTGGCCGGCATCACCAAGCACGTCTCGCCGCACACCTTGCGGCATAGTTTTGCCACTAATCTGCTAATGAACGGTGCCGATCTGCGTTCCGTTCAAGCTATGCTCGGCCACAGCAATATTGCCACTACGCAGATTTATACACACGTGACAGACCCGCATCTAAAAAAGATCCACGACGAATTCCACCACTTGTAGGTGAGCACGAGCTATACCTAGTTAGAGGTTAGCGTCCACTACTCTAGCTGCAAACACCGGCAGTAGCGAAATCGATAGTATCGGTTGGTAGGATTGCAAAGTGCTTACAGATATCGTGGCTGCTAGCGATAGCATTAGCCGGTATATTGTTACCGCTGCTAAAGAGTGATACGCGCGCCTGAACACGGCGCAGCTCATCCTGGTCTTGTCCGGTCACGTCTACGACAGCCTGGGAGCCACTAAATGTCGCCGGTCCAGTATCGCTAACACCGCTCACTACAACCGACTTGGCGTCTTTGTACAGCGTAGTGGCTCGCAACTGGTAGCTGGCAGTGTTGTCTGGCAAAGTGATAGTTGCCTTGCATACACCACTAGTGCAAGCTCCGCTGCCACTAGTAGCGTCAAGGCCGGAAACAATATAGGCAGTGGTTGCGCCGCCAAACCCTACACTGGTTGTGCCGCTATGAGTGCCGCGTGGCGTTAGGAAGACTGAAACCGTGTTATTTACCAGTGTTGCCGCGTTTTTAACAGTACTGCCAGGATTTGCAACTAGATCAAGCCGCAGCAGTCCAAAATCGCAATCTGTACCCCAGACAGTGGAAGCACTAAACTGGCCATCCAACGCACCAGTGCAGGTGGCCTTGCTGCCGCCATCCTGTTCGGACCACGACAGAGTGAGACTCTTGAGGTTAGCGTTAGCAGTAATAGGCATAACCGTAGAATCCTGCTGCGAAACCGGGAACTGCAGTGTACTTGGTGTAGGATTGACCAGGACACAGGTGTAGCCGACCTTAGTCGATAAGGCCGTGATTGGGCCGCTTGCTGCACCACCAGCCTGGGTCGGATCGTAATCACTGGTACAAGTGGTTTTAGCGACCAATCCCGCACTACCATTGGCATTAACATAGCTGACAATTGCAGCCTGCGTGACGTTAATACCTGATTCGGCGGCGTAAAAGGCTTGTGCGCTCAATTGCCTATCTAGAGATTCGCGCGAGTTATGACGTGTTACCTCGGAAAAGCCAACCACGATCAAGGTGATGACCATCATCATGATCAGCGTCACCAAAAACGACACCATACCCTGCTCGCCCGACCGTTTGATTGTACTCATGCTTTTTGTATTGTACCAAATCCGCTGCATCTTTTAGTTCCCTACGATTCTTTGTTGAGCCACTGTTGAAAGCGCTGCCACCGAACAGAACTGTGAGCCGATTTGTGGCTTGCAGGCGACATCATCACCAGAAACGGTATCAGTTGCAGCATAGGCAGCTGCAGCTGAGTCGCAGCCGCCTGTAGTACCGCCACCTAGCTTTGTGTTGCACAGCAGATCGGAGTCACCGTAAACAATAGTCAGCGAGACTTGCCACAGCTTTTTAGTGGCATCGACATTGACAACAGACACATTGGTTACGCGCATACCACTGGCCAGTAGCTCAGTGCCGCCCGTAAAACTACCGATGCCGCTGGTGTCACAATTGGCTGTGTGCGGATTTGGGAACATGTACAGTCCCCAGTTTGTCGATGAAGGAGTTGCACCCTTATACTGCACGCCCAGACTATACAAAAACATCCGACTGCCAGCACAAAACACCCCAGAAGGAGACACATCAGTGCCAGCACTGCCACTCGCACTAAATTGGATTGACTGAGAGATAGTATCAATAGCATTTTGGGCGGTTGTCTGGGTTGTTGAACTATTGATGCCCTTGTAGTAGCTGCTAGTAAAGTGCAGCACGCCAACAGTGATTACTATCAACACTAATGAAAACACCAGAGTAGCAATCATAAGTTCTACAATAGTAAAACCAGATTGGTCACTCCTGACATAAGGCCGTTGTTTGTGCATACTCTTCATTACTGCAACCTGTAATACATCGTTACATTGCTATCGTTAGCCTTGCTTCCATTTAGGCTACTCCAGGTAACAACTATCTGATAGACACCAGCTGTCGGCCCGGTAATTGTAGCAGCATAGGTGGCGCCGCTACCGGTTTGGCTGATAGCATTACAGGCTGCACCAGCCGCTCCAGCACCGCTTGTCAAAAAGCAGGTGTCGCCAGTAGGCAGTCCATTTTGGGCCCGCAGTGCTTCAATTTGACCTTCAACAAGGTGTTGCGCCTGAATACGTTCCTGGTTTGCCTGTATGGCAATCGTGTTCTTGGTGGTAATTACGTATGCGGCCGTCAGAACCAGACTAACAATGGCAATTGCAATCAGCACCTCCACAATAGTATCACCACGTCGATTAAGCGCTAGCATGTGGTCCCCGCCTTTATGGCTAAAGTAACATGTAGGCCAGCGTCCATGGTAAATAGGCCAGACTGATCGGTGGTAGCACTCGCGATACAAATACTAACGCTTGACGCTACATGCAGATTACTGGTGTATGGGCTCGAGGGGCCGCCAATAGCAGCGCTAGTGAGCATTAATGACTGATTAGAACTGGTCCCACTAACACCGTACAGGCTTAGCTGCTGCGAACCAGCCTGCAGCCCACTACCCCCATCTAGCGAGGCAATAGTGCCCGTGCTGTCCCCCGCAACAAAGGCGATAGCACCAGTAGTAAACTTGGCGCCCGATACCAAATCGGTATAGCATATACCTCCGGGGCCGGCACCGCACGTACTATTGGACGCAGCAACGCTTAGGCCATTCTCCATTGTGGTTATAGCGGAAGCATCAGGTACAACGCCGACTTCACCTGCGTTGCCAGGGTATGCAGCTCTGGGCTTAGCCTGAGCCACAGTTAATACTGGCGTGGTGGTGCTTGACTGATATTGATTACCTACCAGCGGTAACACACCGATGTTATTGGCGGCCGTGCCACTACCAAGTCCAAACTGCAGCGCTTTGCCCATAAAAATACAGCCGCCATTAGTTCCCTGTTTGTTACTGCCAACCGTAAACTTTACTGGGCCAATACCGGTGACATCGCCCGCACAAGCAAAATTTTCGTTATTTGGATAGTAGCCGCTGACCGTTTCATTGATAACCTGCTGGAGTTGCTGCTGTAAGTCGTTGATGGCCGTAGTAAATTCGGTTTTATTTTGGCGACCATTAATAAGAATTGCGGCAGCTACAAACATAACACCGGTCACAGCCAGCACAATCATGACCTCAACAATAGTAAACCCGCCACTTGCAGCTCTATGGCCACCCTGTCTCATAGGAATTAGTATAACGGAAGCATAAGCGAAACACTAGGCGGGATCGGTATTTTAAACGCTAGCTAGATTACAAAAACAGGCTTTGATACCAATTGACGATTGGCGTGCCATAAAGCACCACAACGCCAGTTGCAAAGAGTAGATAGGGCCCAAACGGTATATGCAGCTGCATGCCCTGTTTGCCACGCGCAAGCAGCGGCAAACTAACAACCGTGCCAGCGAGTGAGGCAAAAAATATCACCAAAAACGCCCTAAGTGGCGTCCCCGCCAGCAGCCCTAGCGCCACCGCAAGTTTTACATCACCGCCGCCAATCCAAGCCCCCTTCGATACCTGGAACAGCAGCCAAAATAAGCCAAAGATAATACTTGCCCCTGCCAGGGGCTGCCACAAAGCCGTAAAGCTTTTTAGCCACACCGCTGTCACAATCACCTGCGCTGCAGCCAGCACGCTGAGCGGCACAACAATGCGGTCCGGCAACAAAAACCACCGCAGATCATACACTGCAAGCGCCATAAAACCCACCAGAAACACTAGCCAGAGTACAAACTGAAATAAGCCCGTCTGATGAAACCCAAGTGGCCACGACCAATACGACAGTACAAACAGCACACCAGTTAGCAGCTCTACCACGGGATACTGCCAAGATATGGGCGCGCTGCAGTAGCGACATTTGCCACGGAGCCATAGCCAGCTCGCTACCGGCACCAGATCTTTTGCAGCCAGCTCGTGGCTACAATGCGGACACATAGAACGACCCTGGGTTATAGAGAGGGACTTCAGGCGCTCGGTGTTCTTCTTACCCTTCTTACCTGATAGTTCGTCCTGCTCATGCAGGCGCCACACGAGTGCATTCACAAAACTACCAAAGATAAGTCCAAATACCGCCAGCAACACAATAATCATTACCGTAATAGTAGCATAAAACTAAAAGAGCCCCGAAGGGCTCCTTAGCTTGTACAGTTCCTAGATTAGGCGCCGATACACTTCAGGATATTGCCGCTACCACTTTCTGCGACGTAGAGAACAGCGTAGCTACGAGGTGAGCCAGTACCACTCAAACCAGTGCCTGTAGCGTTACAGACCGCTTTTGCCCCTATAACCACCTCTACGGTACCCACGTTAGTGGTGCCAATGACCGTTGAACCGTCATCGATTTGCACGGTATTGATGCCACTATCAACCTTCGCCTTTTCCTGGTTGGTTCCAGAAGCGCCGATAGTAACATAGCCACCGCTAGGTGCTGTAGCAGCCACAGCTGCAGGCAGTGTTCCAGCGTTATTGCTCGTGTAATTGCCAACTGACGTTAGGATATTGTTAGCGTCAGTGTTAAGCGCATTGTTTCGGCCGCTGCGCTGCAAGGCAGGTACGGCGAGGAAAACGACCACCATAATCAAACCGGCGATAGCCAATACGATCAAGACTTCGATGATCGTGAAGCCCTGTGTAGATTTATGTTTCTGAAGTTGTTTAAGCATAGTGCAAGTGCCCCTTTGCGTTTTTTAGTTTAATGCTTATGGTTGCAATAGTACGGCCTGATAGGTTAAAAAGCAAGCAGTTATCCACAACACCACCGGTAGCAGCATCGCCGATACCCGCCTGCATTTGCCCTAGCCGCCAGTAAAGCTACTGTTGCCGGCCAGGCCGTAAATTGGCAGCAAGACAGCCGCCACAATAATAAAGGCGACGACGCCAAGGATAACCATCATGACCGGCTCAATAATACTGGAGATGTTAGCTACTTCGTTATCGACTTCTTTTTCATAATAGTCAGCCACTTTACTCATCATTTCTTCTATGGCGCCGGACTGTTCACCAATCCGCAGCATACTGGGCACTAACGGTAAGAAATTCTGATCATTTTCAAGGCTATCGGCCAAACTTTTGCCGCCCTTCACCTTTTCGATAGCTTTCCGAATCGCCCGCTGAATATGCACATTATTAACAGCATCACCAGTGATGTTTAACATCTGCAGCAGTGGTACACCGCTGGCAACCAGCGTGGAGCCAGTGCGCGCAAACCGCGCCATATAGACTTTCATAAACAGCGGACCGACTGGCCACGCTTTCATCTTTATCCTATCGATCACTTCTTTACCAGGACCGGTACGAGCGTAGCGAGTTGTAAAGAAAACGGCCGCAACCAGTGCCACAATTACTACCCACCAGAAGTGGATTATAAAATCGGAGAAGCTAAGGAGTATGCGGGTAATCAGTGGTAGCTGCGCCCCTTGCAGACCGCTATACAGTGTCTTTACCTGTGGCAGCACCTTAACCACCATAAAGCCAACCACCGCGCTCATCACTATCAGTACAATAACCGGATAGGTCATAGCGCCGCGGATCTTACTGTTCAGATCGGCATCTTTCTCTTGTTGGACCGCCAAACGTTCCAATGCTCTATCAAGCGTACCAGAGGTTTCACCGGCTGCAATCAGGCTAATATACACTTGGTTAAATACTCTGGGATGCTTGGCCATTGACGAAGACAGCGTGGAGCCACCCTCTACATCACCGATAATCTGGCTTAAGACTACTTTTAGCTGCTTGCTGACGGTTTGCTGATTGACACTGCGCAGCGCCTGAAGCAGTGGCAGACCGGCATTTATCAGCGTGCTTAGCTGACGACTAAACAGCACGCGGTCTTTAGCCTTGACCCGTTTGTTAAATTTACCGGTCAAAGAGCCGCCACCGCCGCCACCCAAACGAATATCGGTTGGGACCAAACCTTGGCCGCTGATTAGCTTGGCGGCGGCCGCTTCACTGTCGGCCTCAACCGTCGCCTTAACCTGTTGGCCAGTTGCGGGATTGCGGGCGGTATATTGATAGCTGAGCATTATTTTCTTTCTGAGCTAGTCTCTCATTAACCTATCAAGCTCGTCTTGGTCGACGGCAAAATTACGGGCTTCGTCGTAGCTGATGGTACCGGAATGGATCAGGCTAACCAATGTCTTGTCCATGCTCTGCATGCCAAACTCAGCACCGGTTTGAATGACAGCGTCCAACTGATGCGTCTTGCCTTCACGGATAATGTTGCGGACTGCCGGCGTGGCAATCAAAATCTCGGCCGCAGCGATACGGCCGCCACCAATAGCCGGCACTAAGCGCTGGCTGGCAATGGCCATCAGAATATTACTGAGCTGGGCGCGAATCTGCGGCTGCTGGTGCGGTGGGAAAACGTCCACCATACGGTCGATACTCTGGGCGGCACTGTTGGTGTGTAGCGTTGCGAATACCAAGTGACCAGTCTCGGCGATGGTAATGGCGCTGGCGATGGTTTCTAGATCACGCATCTCACCAATCAGCACCACATCCGGGTCTTCACGAAGGCTGCTGCGTAGCGCTGCACTAAATGAGTACGTATCGTAGTGGACTTCGCGCTGGACGATCACCGATTTTTTGCTCTTGTGCGTGTACTCGATTGGGTCTTCGATGGTAATAATATGTTTGGATTGCTCTAGGTTGATCTTGTGGATCAATGCCGCCAGGCTCGTTGATTTACCAGAACCAGTTGGACCCGTTACTAGAACTAACCCGCGTGGGTATTCGGCAAACTTCGTAACAATTTGTGGCAGACCTAGCTGTTCGATCGTTAAGATATCACCGGGAATCAAACGCAGGGCCGCAGCCAGATTACCCCGCTCGTGGAAGGCATTAACGCGGAAACGGCCCAGGTCGCCAAAAGCGAAACTGAAGTCGAATTCTTTGTCTTTGAGCAATATCTGCTTTTGGTCTTCGTCCAAAATAGCAAAAATGAGTGCCTCAACCGTTTCTTCGGTGAGCACATCGGCACCATTGACCGGCGCCAAGGCACCATCAACACGCAGCATTGGAGGTAGACCAACTTGCAAGTGAAGGTCAGAAGCCTTCTTTTTGACAACCTCTTCCAGCAAAATCTCGATACGCGGCTGACCCTGACTCATTGCACACCTCCGAAAATAGCGGGTGCAAGATCAAAAAAACTAGTTTGCTCCAGTTTAAGTCTTGTTCGTCCGGGCTTTGGCCCAAGAGCTTTTTTCATTTTTTCCACCCTGGTTTTCATATTCGCTTTACTTCTTATTTTAATAACTTGGTCATATCCTCTTTACGCACTGTTGGCCGAGGCAACCCGGTTGATCTCTTTTAAGGTTGTCTGGCCAGATAGCGCTTTTAGGTAGCCATCCTGACGCATGGTAACCATGCCTTCTTTTTGGGCCTGCACCTGGATTTCGGTACTGGTGGCGCGTTTTAGGATAAGTTCCTGGATCGCCTCGCTGACATCAAACACTTCGTAGATCCCCATTCGGCCTTTGTAGCCACCAGGTGAATCCGGACTGTCGACGCCCTTGGTTAAAGTATAAGCGCTATCAGTGCTTAGTGGCAAGTTCTGGTAGCCCAGATCTTTGGCAACCGCAATTGCCTTCTCCTTAGCGTCCGGCAGTAACGTTCCAAGCGCCTCATGAACCGACGCCGCTTCGGCCGTATCAGATTTGTATGTTTCCTTGGTTTTACCGATGCGCCGCACTAGACGCTGGCCAATCACCGTATGCACCGTACTGGCGATCAAGAACGGCTCCACACCCATATCCAACAGACGTGGCAAGATACCCGCAGCCGAGTTTGTGTGCAGAGTACTAAATACCAGGTGGCCGGTTAGACTTGCTTGCACCGCCAGCTCGGCTGTCTCTCTGTCACGGATCTCTCCTACCATCACGATGTCCGGGTCCTGACGCAAAATAGACCGCAGTCCATTTGCAAACGTCAGACCAATATCAGCATTGACCTGAATCTGGTTGACACCGTCCATCTTGTATTCGACAGGGTCTTCTAGGGTTACGATGTTGACACCGTCGCTCTTTACTTCTTGTAGCAGCGCGTACAAACTGGTTGACTTACCAGAACCGGTTGGACCAGATGTTAGGATCATGCCATTGGTACGTGTTAGGCCCTCCCGAATGGTACGCAGGCTGCGGCCTACGTATCCCATGTCTTGTAACTTCAGACTAGTGCCGCTTTTATCCAGCAGACGGATCACCACCTGTTCACCCCACACCACAGGGCTAACAGAGACACGCAGGTCGATGTCCTTATCGCCCACGCGCACGCTAAACTCACCGTCTTGTGGCACCCGGTGCTCATCAATCTTCAGGTTTGATAAAATTTTGATGCGCGACACCAACGGCGGCTCCGTACTTTTTGGCAGCTTCATTAGTTCACGCAGAATACCGTCGATACGACAGCGGATCTTGAGAGCATCTTTCAGCGGCTCGATATGGATATCGCTGGCCCGGTTCTTGGCCGCATATTCCAAAATGGTATTAAGTGCCTTACTGATTGGTGAATCCTGCACAATAGTACCGATACTAGCTGTTCGGTCAACCTCTTTCTGGGCTGCCTTCTCTTCCTGGGCGGTCATGTCTACTTTGACATCGCCGGTCATACCAGTCAGTTCGTTGACCATTTCATCAGAGAGCTTAGTTTGGTACTGATGCAGTACTTGGCGAACACCCTCTTCACTAGCAGCATAGACCTTCAGCGGCCGGCCAATGCGGTTGCTTAGGTAATCCACTGCCTGCACGTTATCGGCGTCCAGCATAGCCACTACCAGGCGATGCTGCATCTCGCCCAAAGGTACCGCCATGTAGCGCTCAGCCACATCCTGCGGCAACAGTGCTAGCACCTTTGGGTCAACTTTTGCATCTACCAAATTTACGTATGGTACTTTGGTAACGTGCGCAATGGTTTTGGTCAGCTGCTCATTGCTAACTTTGCCGCTGCTGACCAGCAGGCTAAACAGTGGCGCTCCCTTTTCTTTGGACTCGTCTTTTAGCTGCGTTAAATCGGCCGAGGTAAGTATTTTATCCTCAACTAGTTTATCTTCTACCTGAGTTTGGGCTGTGGCCGAGAGAACGCTCATACTAGCTCTCTCCGACTACTTACCACCATTAAATGGGTTTTGGTTGGTGTCGCCACCAACGTTTGAACTTTGGGTTGGGTTGATACTAGACGAGTTAAAATACTTGGCATCCGGTGTCTGGAACGAGGAAGTGATCGGGTCCACTACCTCAACTTGCTGCTGTCGGTTACTGGGCGTAACAAACAGTTTATTGGATACTACAAACGACACAACGGCACTCACAAAAGCGATCACAATGATCATAGCTATATCTTTTTGCTTCATCGTACGACCTCTTTTTTGATATTGAGTGATTTGGCAGGCTGATAGTAAGTCTGGGCAGTGAGTGTCAGCGTCAGTTTGCTCTGGTTGCCGGCGATACTGAGCGTTTGTATCTGTATTGGACGGATTGACTTCTCGAAGGAGCTAATCACATTCTGTATGCCAGTATAGTCTCCTTCGACGGTAATACTGAATGGAATCGCAACTGGCTGTGGGCTGATACTGCTCTGGTTGCCACTCTGAGCTACCTCGTCATCAGTACCACTCATGCTGTCGATCTTAACGTGCTGGCTTGCCAGCAGCACTTCTAGGCTAGCCTGCAGACCAGGAAAATCGTAGCCACTTGGGAGCGCGTCTAGTACAATCTTGCCGTTATCGCCGTCCTTGGGGCCTGTGCCCTGCGGATTACCGCCCAGTACGTTCTGCGTAGTGCCAATAAAGCCTTGGTAGGAAGTTTTAAGCTGGCTGGTTGCCGAGATGTCGGCCTTTAGCTGGTTGACGGCCACACGCTTTTTACCAATAACATGGTTTTGGTACGTTGCCTGGCTAAACAAGGTCTTGGTGGCAACCAGTGAAAATACCAGCACAAAGGCCGCAACGCTGACATATGCCACGATGCGGGCATTGGCCTTATCAATCTGTATCCGTTTGGTCGAAACGGCTAGTGGTGATGCCATGGTTAGTTACTCCCCCCAAAGACGCTGGATTGATCGGCACCGGCAGTCTGCGGTACAGAAAGCGTGATCGTGTTGTTGGTTTTGAAAATGGCGGGATCAAAACTAGCAGTAATGGTAAACGTTGCTCCTGAATCGGTACGTCCGAAAGAACTCAGCACCACATGAGTAAAGGCATGCGTCGCAGTAGTTGTTGCAGCTGCACTGTTTTTGTAGGTGGTTGCTTTGAGCGTATCGGTGTACGTGCTAACAACATCAAGGGTTGGTGCGCCGCCGCCAATAGTTAGGGTGTTTGCCGAGAAATCTATTGATAACTGACTTAGGTTTGCCTGAGCTGGCGTCAGCTGCGAGATGTACCCAAACAAGCGACTAGTGACCGGTTTTTGCTCGTGCAAGTTAGTAAGCGTACTGAGCTGGTTTTGCACCGTTAGAATCTTATCCAGGTCTTTAACACTTTTTAGCTGCGCACTGTACTTGGTTATGTCGTTATTTAGGTCGTGCAAGCTTTTCTTTTGCACCACATCAACGGTGGTAAATGACAGCACCAGTAGCACCACGCCAACGATGCTTACCACTACCGAAGTAAGCGTTAGGATGCGTTTGGTACCCTGGGTTTTGACATACTCCAGCTTTACGTTTGGTAGCAGGTTAAACTGGACCATTACTCGTTCCTCTCTGCTAGGCCCACAGCCACACTAAACTGATTAGACACGGCCAGCAGCTCGTTTTGGCGTTCGGCGGCGAACGAAACATTGCGCCAAGCGTTACCAATTTCGACGCTTAAGCCAAATTTGTTAGCGAGGTACAATGGGAACTCCGGGATAGTTGATGCGCCGCCAGTGACGATCACTTTTTCTAGCTTGTTTTCTGGGTAGCGGGTTTGGAAGAATTTGATTGATTTATCAATTTCACTTACTAGTAGGTCGACCGTGCCAAGAATTGCCTGATACACCTGCCCTTCCAGCTTGTCTTTGCTGACGCCAAACTTATAGACAAATTGCTGAGCCTGCTTGTCGTCGATGCCTAGGTTTTGCTGAGCAGCGCGAACCACGGCCTCGGTACCGGTTGGAATCGACCGTGTCAAACGAGGTGCATCACCCATAGTAATAACCAAATCAGTTGTTAAGTTACCCATATCGATGACCAGTTGTGGCGCCACGGTACCGGCCGGCACAATAGCCCGGGCCAGCGCCATACTGTCGGGCTCAAAAGCAATCACATTGAGGCCGGTTGATTCAATCATATCCAGCCGCTGTTCAATAAAATTGTTAGGCACGCTGCTAAGCAGCACCTCTACCTGCGTCTTATTTTTAGGTGAATCGCCGATCAGTGCCCAATCGATCTTGCTTTCGGCAGGCGGCGTTGGGATAAGCGAGTCCGCTTGATACATCAGCGCCTTACCTAGTTCTGGTAGCGGCAACCGGTCCATATCTGTAACAGTTGTAAACACCCGGTTATTTGGCAGACCCACAGCAACGTTCTTGGTTGATAGCTTTGCCTCGGCAACTAGGTTAGCGATAGTTTGGGCCAGCTTTTGCTGGTCGGCCTTGCTGTCACTCTGCAAAACCTTGCTGTCTACCGGCACATAGGCGTATTTAACTAATGTCTTTGTAGGGCCAGTGCCCCGTAACTCTACTAGGCGGACACCGGTAGTACCGATATCAAGCCCAAAAAATGACGATACCCCACTCAATATCCCCATTATTTTAGAGCTCCATCCGTTGTTCTGTTTCTGTTGTCATATCAGCTAGTTTTCCGCACCCTTTCGCTTTTGCAGCTTGTTACTGCAAGAGCCGTCGTATTGTCTCGATTATACCATAAGCATTATGGCCTAGTGCAACCCCCTTCTAAAGCACCGGTGGCAAGCTAGTGTACGTCTTGACAGGCAAGCTGGTTAACGGCGGTGCATTCAGCCAAAGCTCGGGGCTATATTGGAAGATTTCGGCTGGTGCCGCTGGCGCACCAGGAGCCGCTTGTAGATTGCCGTAGGTACGAGTAAGGTGCATGCCCCCTTCCGCCGCCATCGCTCCTACAACCTGTAGTTGTTTTGCGCAGGTGGCATATGGCTCGCTAGTGTCAGTTGGGCTGGCGGCACAGGTTACGATGTCACCATACGAGCCAGAGCTGGATTTCTGAGCAATGTAGACCCCATGTAGCTCGGTGACATTTGGATCGATATAGATATTTCCCTGCACGTACAGATTAAACCGCGGCACCGTGCCCAAGCTGTAATTGGCGTATATAATATTGCTGCTAATATAGACATTCCCCTGCACGTACAGCGTCGTAGTCGTGCCCGGTGCGACCGTGATAGGACTATGCGCACCGTTACCAATCTGCACCGTACCCCCGCTAGGGGTAACAATGTGGTTGCCACCGGATAAGCTGGTGATCGGACCGCCGATGGTATCCGGGCCGGATGTGGCTTTGGTACCGTAATAGTCGTCCACGCAGGGCATGCCGCTCGTGCCGAAACTGCCGCCATAACTTGGTGGACTGGCAGAGACGCCAGCGCCACTGTTAGCAAACGAAAGACCGTGCCCTGATTGCGACCCCGCGCCACCGGCAAGCCCCATACCGCTCACAAAGTTTGTAATAGTACCGGTAGCCAGCGCCCCCAGCGTTGACCCGCCGCCAAAATAATTAGGTGATGTATTCTGGTTCCACGACTCGATATTGGCCGTACCCCCCGTACAGCTACCAGCCCCAAAAGTGATGCCAGCCGCAATATCTCCACCTACTACCTGGAAATACGGGTTGAGGGTAACTGCTACGCAAGCCTCGTCGCTGCCTGTTCCACCCGAAAGAGATGTGGGATTCACGTACAGCGAGCGGCAAATTGTCTTGCCACCATCGCTTCCCGCTACTGGAACTGTTTCCGTGATGCTAACCGTCCCGTTAGGGCCAATGACCGTACTGCATTGTGCCTGCATTAACGTTGTTTGGGGTCCATTGACCGTGCCTGTATCCGCCGGGGTCGGAGGACTATGGCTGCCAGTGTATTCATTGGAATAGATCGTACAGTTAGTCGAACCCGACGTTGTTCCAGGGCTGTTGTTGGCTACAGTGTACTTGAACTGTATTTGATCTCCAACTTGCGCAATTGAGGTGCCCTGGAATACTCCATTCCTATACACGCTAGGCGCTACGTTGGGGCTTAACGAGAAATCTTGATCATATTGATACTGCAAGTTGTAGCACACACCCGCGCCTCGCGCACCCGGGTCTGATGTATCAAAAACGCCCTTGTCAGCCACCATGATCCCCACCCAGTTCGTTCCAGTATGCAGTAAACCTATGTCCGCGCTCATATCAAGTTGCACCAAACCTACCGAAGTGAATGAGTACTGTGCAGGTATGCCATTCACGTACACGCGCACCCAGTCATCCGCATAAGCCTGCAGCATGAGCTTAGTGGTACTTTGTCCGAGGCGACTAATGTCTGTAGCGTCCAAGGTAAAAGAGTCTCGAATCAACGTTACCCCATTAGAGTAGAGCTTGGTGGACTGAGCACCCCCAGCATACAGTTGATTGTACAAGCCAGCTACCGAGCCACCTCCGTTCCCAACTGGCCCCGAGGTATAAAATTGGTCACTAGTGTCTGGACCGTTATGCCCCCAAATACGTGCAGCGCCTCCACCAATAAGACTTCCACAATTATTCACTACTGAAGTAAATCCCGGATACGAAAAATTCTGCCAGTTTGGCGCCGCGCCGCCTATCGACCAGCTGCCTTGTGCAAGTGGTTGAATCCATGCCCCACCATTCGCAGTCGTACCCGCATCACTATAGCGGTCAACACAATTTGAGCTCTGATTAAATATGTTGCCGCTATAGAGACCCACTATGGAAGGCTGCCACGGTGATATTTTGTCGCCTCCTCCTCCACAGTTATCACTACGCTGCGGCCAATACACTTCGTTCCTGATACTTCCGTATCCACGCAAGCTGTACCAGCGTGTCTGCAGAGTGGACGATGAGCTGGTAGCTAAATTCTTAATTGTTGTTGCCGCTGATGCCATTTGAGTTGACGATACAGCCGCTAAAAATCCCGCCACTCCAATCGTTGCCACGCCCAATAAGGCCAATCGTTGCAAACGCCGTACTCCCGACTTAAAGACCATATGATACATTCAACGCCTTACCCGTTTTCTGGTTATAGGCTACGACCGCATGTGAGCCCGCTTTCAAACCACTGACCTTCGCTGGAGCGTAGCTAGCCCCTTGCGTATATTCAGTTGAAGCCGTCACCGTTACACTCACTGCTTGGCTCGAGCCATTCGCTAAAAATCGTATGACCGTACCATCAAATGACTGTACTGTTCCGGTTAGCGCGACGACGTTCTGCGCTTGATTTATCTGGTCCTGTGTCACGACTATCTGTCCAGGTCGTGGAGACTGCTGCACATTCTTTGCCTGCTGAGCTTTCTGATGATCCCTGTGCTGGATATACAGCGCCGTGCCTACCGTTACTCCACATATCAGCAGAATCCCAACACACAAGGTTGCTAGCCGGCTATACGGCCCCACATGCAGCACACGCCGGCGGCCACTGCCCACTATAATTCCGGAGCCTGTCCCAACAGCCGCACCCTTCTTTTCACGCCCCTTCATGATTACTTCCAAGTATAGCAAAGCATAAGCACTGTCCACAAATTTTATACATGGATGGCTATGGTGCGCAGCTAGGCATTACGTTGCGTAGTGGCGCACTGCTGGTGATGTCTACCCCTTCGGTTGTGTGCAATGTTACTCGCACCAAAAAGATGTGCGTGTCCACGCCCGAACCCAGCGGCGCAAAACATGCCTGCGGAAACGGTGGCACATTTTGCAGCTGCCAGGCATTCTGATAGTCATGGTGCATCACTTGGCCGTTATCACAGCCAGTACGCCCTGCCGCCAATTGCACACCACTACCGTCTCCATAGTCCCAGCTACAACCTACAATCAACTTATCAGGCACATTTGTAACAACCGTGAATGTGCTAGACAGTCTATAGTGACCTGCCGCGCCGTAACACGAGTCGTTAGTTTTGCAAGCGGGTACGCCCACGCTAACGCTAGGACCGCCGCTAATATCGGCTAGCCTGTTGATTGCTCCTGCGACAGTGGGCGCAGTAGTAACATTTGTGGCCTTTGCATTGGCTTCACTACTGGAGACAGCGTCAGAAACAGTGGTAACACTTTGTACATCATAGGCTTGGTTAGTCTGTACCAGCCGGTATACTAAGGCCACTTTCTGGTGCACACCCCACGTCACGGTACTAGTATAGGTGACTAGCGTAGCAGCGCTGTGGGCCATTCCCTGGTTACTGGTGGTCGTAACTCGCACCATATAGCACCACACCCGCAGGGAGCCGAGGCAGCCCGAAGCATTTCCCTGCGGATTATAGCTGCATGGCGCACCGGCGTCAGTAGCGCTATGCGGCTGACCCGTCATGTCAAAGCAGTCCATCCCCATAGCTAGCCCACTACTGCTGCGTAACTCTGCCAGCTGGGTAGTGGCAAGCCTCAGCGCCCGCGTAATCCTGGCATCACGAGTCCGAGCCTGCGTATAGTGCACAGCCGACCACGCCGCCCCAGCCAAAAGACCAACCACGCCAACGCAAACCATACATGTCACTAACCCCGTTCGCACCCTTCCACGACGCCGACGGAACCCCAAAAACAACCGCCACCGTTTCAGGCGGCCGCCAGTACGTCCTGAGCTCTGTCCCCAGCTCGTCCACATGTAATCTCAGTGTAGCATAAGCAACTACGACAGTCGGGAGTCCATACATACCTTTGAATACACCCGCGACCTCTGTTATACTAGCAACATATGAGTTTATCTATAGCCATTGTTGGCCTACCAAACGTCGGTAAATCTACCTTGTTTAACGCTCTGACGGACAGCCAGGTTCTGGCTGCCAATTATCCGTTTGCCACTATCGAGCCTAACACTGGTATTGTGCCAGTGCCTGATACCCGCTTACATAAGCTGAGCGAGCTATATCACGGCGCTCCCATCAAGCCCGCAACAGTCACGTTCGTAGATGTTGCCGGCCTAGTTAAGGGCGCCAGCGAAGGCGAAGGCTTGGGCAATCAGTTCTTAAGCCACATCCGTGCTACCAATGCTATCGTCCAAGTGGTCCGCGCCTTTGAGGACCCGGCCGTGCTTACCGACGAAGCTACCGGCACGCACGATCCTGCCAGCGATATCGACATTATTAACACCGAACTAATCCTGGCCGATCTGCAAACAGTCAGTAAGCGTTTACCAAAAGTAGAAAAAGAGTCACGGGCCAACCCCAAGCTAAAACCCGAATACGAAACACTCCAAGCTGTGTACGCACTGCTAGATGCCGGCAAGCCAGTTTGGAGCGACCCTAGCATTGATCTTGCCGCACTCCAAGATTTGTTCCTGTTGACTGCCAAGCCAGTTATCTATGTATTCAATGTTGACGAGGCCGGGCTTAGCGATGCTACAGTGCACACAAAATTGTCCGAGCTGGTCGCTCCAGCTCAGAGTTTATTCATATGCGCCAAACTGGAAGACGAACTACGCAGTCTGGACGATGCCGACAAAGCCGAGCTCCTTGAAAGCTACGGCCAAGACGAGCCGGGCCTGAGCCAGCTCATCCATGCAGCGTACAAGACCTTGGGTCTGCAGAGCTACCTAACGGCAGGCGACAAAGAGGTACGAGCTTGGACCATTAAGCAAGGCAGCACTGCGCCGCAAGCCGCCGGTGTTATTCACGGCGACTTCGAACGTGGTTTTATCGCTGCAGATATCGTCAACTACGATGATCTGTTAGCTGCCGGCTCTTTAAGTGCTGCCCGTGCTGCCGGTAAGCTCCGCACCGAAGGCAAAACCTACCATATGCAGGCAGGCGATGTAGTTGAATTCAAGTTCAACGTTAGCAAATAAGTCTCTCGCTTAGACTCTCTTTAGTAGAGCCCTGGAAATCGTGGTTTGCGAGTTAGAAGCGGCACCTTGGTATAGGGATTTATTGGTGTATAGGGTTGGGCGCTCGCTTGAGCCGGCACCAGATTCGATGTGGGCAGTTGCGGCACTGCTCCTACCAGTTGTCCCTGCAGCTGGCCTACCACCATATTATGCTGTCGGAGTTCCATTACACGTTGCTGCACATAGTTCACGCATTTGCGCAGCCGCGGGATGCTCCAACTACTAAACACCAGATTACGCATCGGCGTATATACCCGGATTGTCGCCCCCAGCAGCCGGTTACTGTAGTCCACCTCCGAAACCATATCGTAGCGGATATCCTCTATAGTCAGCAGCATCGGTTTGCAGTCTACCAGCAGCACCCGATAGTTTGTGACACACAGCATTGCAAAGCCACCTTCGTAGCTACCATTCACCGCCTGGGCTATTTTCTCCTCGGGCATCAGCACATTACTGAGCTCGCGGATTTCTGACCTGCCCCAGAGCTTAAAGTTACAACCAACCTGCTTCAGTTGCTCTTCTACTTCGCGCAAACTAATCATGTTGATCCTCCTCCAAGGCTGCTTAACCTGGTGGTTGGCTTACCTTGTACTTCTACAGTATGCTTCTTGTCTGAAGTTTAGACAGTTAGCTTGGTCACAATGCCTAGAGGATATTTGTCACACCAAACAATCCTTCTGGACTCTTTAAAGGGTACGTGGCATAATAGCAATATGCTGGCGAACGCAAACGATATGCGCGCTCTCGTCAACTTATTCCATAGCGGTACCAAGTTGACGTATTCTAAAGGTGAGTTCATTATTCGGCCCGGCGAGTCTCCTCCCGGTGTTTTTTATATCGAAGAAGGTCTAGTAAAAGCTTACGACATCACCAAATATGGCGAAGAAAACCTGCTGATCATCCGAAAATCCGGTGAGATGCTGGGTATGACTTGGGGGGTTACTGGCCAAGATCGGCACATCATCTACTCCGCCCTAGCCCCGACACAGGTATGGCTGGTCCAGCGTGATAACTTTATTGATTTTATCCGCAACCACCCCAGTGCCTCGCTGCCCATCATTGATACCCTGACCAACATGTACCGTGTGCATAGCGAACGCATCATGACGCTCGAATACCGCACAGTCCGCGAACGGCTTATTTCGTTTCTGTTAACAACCGCCCGGCGTTTCGGCGAAACTACCCCAGAAGGCATCCGGATTGGCGTACCCCTAAAGCATCAAGACATCGCTAGCTCCATTAGCGCTACCCGCGAGACCACCAGCCGTGCCCTATCCGAACTAGAGCGCAAAGGTCATATCAAGGCCGAGCAATCGCATATCACCATCATCGACGAAGAAACGCTGCGCACCTTTTTGTAACCAGGCTATGCTGGGCAAGCTCTGGTTAGTATGGTTACAAAAACGAGCTACTTCCAATGAAGAATGATGTCCTCGATGACCTGCACGATCTTTTCGTGCGGCGGGACCGTATTATCTTCGTAATAATGATCGATCGAAATCACCTCAGAGAGCGTATTTAGACACAGAATCTCGTCGGCCAAGATATGCATCTGGTCGATGGCACCCACGCTGGCAAATGGCGTCGCCATAATCAGCTTATGAATTTTGATGGGCTTTAAGTAATCGGCTGCAGCATGCAGTGACAATCCATTAGCCAGCCCATCCGACACCACAATAATGTTCCGACCACGCAGCAAATCCCGCTTGATAATACCGCCCTGCCCCAGCAACTCGTTCATTTCAAACAAACGTTCTAATTTCTGTTGCTCAATATAATTGAAGTTCTCGGACTGAATTTCTTCCAACTCGCCTGCCGAGTACATGTTGTTATACGTCAGGCCACCCAACTGATTGATTTCAGCAAGCACATCCGTTTCACCCTGGAGTTTAATTGGAGCGGTTAGCAACATGGTGAGAACGCAGTGCAAACGCATAGCAATCTGCGCGCCGACCATAACTGCGCCATCACTAAGGCACACAACTGCACAGTCTTCGTAGCGATATTTTACCTCTAGCTCATCAGCAAGGAGCGATCCAGCCACCTGGCGACTTGGAAAATAATGCATTTAGCGGCAACCCACCCCATAGACCATAGACGTAAACATAACCAGAATTGTACCGCGTTACTTAAGCTTTCGTAAGAGGTAAAAGCGTTCTAGGTTGCCTTTGCTGCCAGCAACAGCAGAGTCGGCTTTGGCTTTTATAAAAAAGTACTGTTGTGTCCAGTTTTCAAAATCTTTTAAGATTTCGCGGCGCATGGCATCGTTTTTAATAACACCTTTGTGCTTAAGGCTACTCTGCCCCGCTTCAAACTGCGGTTTTACCATAGCCACAATGTCGGTTTTGGCATCCACCAGCGTTGCCACATGTGGCAAAATTTCACGAAGCGAGATAAACGACACATCACCCACCACCATATCAATGTGCTCATCTGTTACAAAATCACGGATATCGGTTTTTTCGTGCAGTTCGATACGCATATCACCTCGCAAACTGGGGTGCAACTGGTCGGTCCCCACATCAACTGCAAACACCTTGCTGGCTCCTTGTAGCAGCGCATACTGCGTAAATCCACCTGTTGATGAGCCAACATCCAACACTGTCTTACCTTTAAAATCGAGCTTGAAGATTTCGGCTGCACTCTTCAGCTTGAGTGCAGCCCGGCCCACATATTGTTCTTGAGCCGCCAGAACAATTTCATCCGCCTCCGAAACCATTTGCCCAGATTTACTAGCTGCACGGCCGTTCACTTTTACCTGGCCCAGCCGCACATAGCTCTCGGCCTGCGACCGACTACTGACCAGCCCCCGTCCTGCCATAGCCACGTCTAGGCGTTGTTTCATTAATTAACTCCCCTGGGCAATTCCTGTTGTGCGGCAAACGCTAATTGCCATAAAAATCTGATTATTGCGGGAAGTTCCCTTACAGGCTGAGCAAGCTCGTCCAAAAAATTTGCGGCTAACCGACTGTGCTTCAGGCCATACTGTAGCCGTTCTTTTGCAGAGTCGTTATCAAACCTCTGAGCGTCTGAAGACCACAAGCTGCCCCACTCCAGTAAACTCACAGCCTCAAGACCATCACCAGTGCCTGCTTCGAGCCCCCGAACTTGATCTATGGTTACGATATCCAAAAGGTCCTCTGGGCTCCGTACAGCATACATAGCCGTTACATGCTCTACTCCAATGCCGCTATCTTCCCTGTTGATACGCCGGATAGTAAGCACTTGGTAAGCGTCTGGATCCTCACGGGTTACAGGCAAAACAAAAGCCGAAAAGTGTGACCCAGGTCCATAAGTAACATAGGTCATATCACCATTGGTCACCCGGTAGGACTTCGGCCCATTTTCAGGTGACAGAATAGTTGTCTTATCGGCATAGGCCTTACTAGGCACGACAGCGGTACTATCAATAAGCCATTTAGATCTACTGAAAACGTCGCCCATCGTAACTGCTAACGCATAATTAGCATCACGTATTATCTTCTCTAATTCCGCAACCTCGTAGCCAACATCTTCGTTGTACCCAGGTACACCTCCGTCAACGTGCATCACAGCGGGCTATTCCTTGACGCGTTCGCGGTAGGCACCGGTAGCCGTATCAACGGAAATAAGATCGCCTTGCTTAATAAACGCTGGCACTTTAATGGTAATGCCGGTTTCCAGTGTGGCATCTTTTTGCACGCTACTAGTGGTGTCACCCTTCACCACATCTTCGGCGTAGGTCACTAGCAATGGTACATTTTTAGGTAATTCAACGTTAATCACCCGGCCCTCAAAAAACTGTAGAGTGACGGTATCACCTTCTTTCATGTACCCAGCGTTGTCACCTACCATATCGCTAGAAAGCTCGAATTGCTCGAAGCTCTCCGGGTTCATGAAGTGGAACGTGTCGCCGTCGCTGTATAGATACTGCGTGGCTTCGTTGGTTACGGTGGCGTTATCAACCGTTTCGTTACCCTTAAAGGTCTTGTCTAGCACCTTGCCGTCTAGCACACTCTTGATGCGCACGTTTACAATCGAACCGCCGCGGCCCATGACCTTCTGGTTATAATCGACCACGCGGTATGGCACGCCGTCCATCTGAAACAACACACCTTTTTTCAGGTTGGTAATACTTAATGCCATGCCTACTCTTCTCCGTCCAATGTTTTCATAATCTGATTATATTCATCATCCTCGACAATACTATACATATGCAGCGTAGTTGCCAGTTGCTGCAATGCGGATACGTCCTGCTGCTCGCGCCAGCTAGTTATTGCCGCATTGGCATCTCGCTGCAACATAGGTAAGTTACCCACTGTACCACCCAGAGCCGCAAATGTTCCGCCCACTAGTTGCTGACGAGTATTGATGCGGTCCATAAGTAGCGTAATTGCAGCCGGTATATCCATGTGTCTCCCTAGACGATGCCATTCATAATGTGATCTAGCTGAGCATCTAGCTGTGCGATATCTGCTGCACCAAACACCATGCCCGACCCCAACAGGTTAGCTTTTAGCTTTGCAAGTCGCCGTTTGGCATCACTGGCCTTCGCTAATTGTTCTTCGCGTGTTTCGCTCAACTCGTAATCACGGATGTCTATCCGTGCGTCGCTACTGAGGCATTTTAGACTCCCTAGCGCTTTCTTTTCGTCCGGCGTTAACAAATCCATATCCACTACACGCAGCAATGCTTTAATAGACGTTTCAGCCCGCTGCATCGCCAAAAATGGTGATTCGTTCCCCATACCCATATTCTCTCAGAACCACATAGGGTGATGCAATGTGGCGCAGGCGGTGAAGCACGCAAGCGAGCCGTACTAGCAGTACGGTGAGTGCGGACTGGAACCGGCTACGCCGCAGGGCGCATCCTATGCGGTTCTGAACCTTAGGCGTTTGCTACGAATGGTAGCAGCGCAATATGCCGTGCGCGCTTAATAGCCACACTCAGGTGACGCTGTTCGCTTTCGGTAAGACCGGTCTTCTTGCGAGTCTCAATCTGGCCATATTGGTTTACGTAGCGCTGCAAGGTCTTAAAGTCCTTGTAGTCAAAGTAAGCTACGTCTGTACGATGCTTAAAAATCTTTGCCATTGGTTAAATCCTCATTCAATTCCTAGAAAGGAATATCATCTAAATTAATTGGTTCGTCTCCGATATCCTCGATGACAACATCATCCTGTTTCTTGCTTGGTGCAGGTTTGCCGCTGCCCGAGTCGCTTGACGCACCACCCGAGTAGCCACCTTGGCCCTGGCCACTAGCGCCGTCGCCGGCACCACCCAGGAAGGTAACATCCTGCGCCACCACTTCCACCTTAGTTCGTTTCTGACCCTCTTGTTCCCACTGGCGGCTTTGTAATCGGCCGTTTACCAAGCAAGGTCGACCCTTGCCCAAATACTGCGCCACGCGCTCGCCCAGTGGACCCCAAGCAACCACGTCAATGTAGTCGGTGGCTTCCTGCCAGTTACCGTCTGCACCCTTATAGCTGCGATTAAGCGCCAAGCTAAAGCTACAAACGTTCTGGCCGTTTGGCGTCTGCCGAAGCTCAGGATCACGGGTCAGATTCCCCATTAATACAACTTGGTTAAAACTACGTGCCATATGGCAGTACCCTCCTCTTTCCGGAAACTATGTCCGTATTACTTTGTACTCTCCACGCTACGCGCCCAAAAGCGCCGCGTCAAGCCTTACTCTTCTTCTTTATCGTCTTTGTCGTCAGAATCACCGCGCTTAGCAGCTTGCTCGGCCTTCAGAGCCTTGGCAGCTTCTGCCTTAGCGATAGCCTTCAGGTCAGGCCTAGTGATCAGGAAACGAATCACTTCGTCGGTAATGTTCAGGATGCTTTCCAGCTTCTGTACATTGGCACCTGGCATGTCTACGGTATAGAACACGTAAATAGCCATCTCGTGCTTCTTGATAGCATAGGCCAGCTTGCGCTTGCCCCAGTTATCGGTGTTTTTGATGGTTGCACCGTTGTCGGTAAAGATTTTCTCTACGCGGCTGGTAGCTTTTTCCAGATCTACTTCTAGATCGGGATCATATAGAATAGCGATTTCGTACTGATTCACGAATCGACTCCTTTGGGTTAAGCCCGTGCTCTCTAGGGGACGCAGGCTGAGTTGATATTACTTGCGTATTCTACTGTATTTACCCCTGTTAGTCAAATGATGCCACGGCCAAACAGTATAGCACTGGCCTGTCTAAACAGAAGAGCTCCAATTATCAAATTGGAGCTCTTTAAACTTATGTCAGCGAAAATGCCTGGGGAGGGCGTTTGGCAGTAGTGTATACCGTCTCTCAAAGTAGTCTACCGCTGCCGAACGCCACACTCCATTTCGGCTGTTTGTTTTAACCCTATGGTAAGGCGATTGTGTAAAAAGTACAAGCGCTTTCGCATCTTCAAACGCCAAATATGTATACAAGATTAACACCGGTCAGATGATTTTATGTAGCTAAGCTGACAACAAATACCCCTGTTACTGAGTCGTTGTAAAACTTACCAAACTACTTAGTAGTCTACGGCGCTATATTCGTACCGTTTCTCTGTGAAAACAGATGAAGCCGGTTCGTTGTCAGACTTCGCAACCTCAGCAGTAATGAACGACCGCTCCAAGCCTGCAATCTGCTCCAGTGTCATCCACTCATTCCTGCCACCCTCAAACTCTGAGGCCAGTTTCCCTTGGGGGTTAATGCCATGAACGACAAAAAAGATTTTATCCTCTAGCATGTCGCCGGCCTGCGTCTTGTAGTCCATCTTATGAAATACGCTATGGAATGATAGTGTAGCCGTAAGGCCCGTCTCTTCCATCAGCTCCCGGGCAGCTGCCTCCAAAATGGTTTCACCCCACCGGATCTTCCCGGTTGGTCGGCCCCAGTAGCCGTAAAATGGCTGCTTGAGCCGCTGTTGAATCAAGGTTTGGCCCTGATCGTTATAGATCGCCAGACAAACCGCTACTTTGGGCTGACGCTCTACAGTACGCGCATCGGTATCAAAGCGGTTAGCAAACTCCTTGCCCTTCACCGTCAGCGCATATGCGCCGTCGGCATCTTTAGCAACATATCCTTCATCCACAAGCTGTTTGAGATAGAAATTAAAATGATCACTGGTCAGCTCACTAGCCTTTTGCAGCTCGGCAAAACGCGCTGATGGCGTAAAAAGCAGCACCTGCAAAATTGCTACGTGAGCTGGATGAAGTAGTTTATCAACACTCATAGTATGGTTCCTCTGTTACGCCGGTATGGTAACGCAACCCAGGAAGGTAAATCTAGTGAAGAAAGTTTAAGCTGGGTAGACGTCTTGGATGGGGCTCTCGCCTTCACCAGAATCCATGCCAGCATCACCGGCGCCGCCAAAGACTTGGTCTAGGCTGCTTACCAGCACCTCACGCGGGCGTGAGCCATCTGCGGCACCAATAATGCCCTGCTCTTCCATTTCTTCAATCAAGCGCGCTGCACGGCCATAACCGATACGCAGCCGTCGTTGTAATAGCGATGTTGAAGCCTTCTTGTTTTCAATCACTACACGCACGGCGTCGCGGAACATGTCATCATCCGCGTCACTACTACCTGAGCCCATGTCGCTGACCACGCCACCTTTGCCAATCTGCACCGGCTGGCTGACCACTTCGTCGTTATACTGCGGGGCGCGCTGATCCTGGATGAAGGCCGTTACCTTCACCGTTTCGTCATCACTAATAAACGCCGCCTGAACACGCTTTGGCTTAGGCATATCGCTGGTCAAAAACAGCATATCGCCCATGCCCAGCAGCTTTTCGGCACCCATCTGGTCGATAATGGTGCGCGAGTCAATCTGGCTGGCCGTCGTAAAGGCAATACGAGCCGGTACGTTGGCCTTGATGAGGCCGGTAATAACATCAACCGATGGACGCTGGGTGGCTAGAATCAGGTGGATACCCACGGCGCGAGCCTTCTGGGCAATACGCACAATCAAGGCTTCCACGTCGCGAGCCGCCATCATCATCAGATCGGCTAGCTCGTCGATCACGATCACGATGTAGGGCATACCTTCTTCGCTCTTGAGCGAGTTATACTCAATAATATTGCGCTTCTTAACCTCGGCGAGCGTACGGTAGCGACGCTCCATTTCGGCCACCGCCCACTTAAGGGCGCTAATACACTTCTCCGGCTCAGTAATAACTGGGGTCAGCAGGTGTGGGATATCGTTATAGGGCGTTAACTCGACCGTCTTTGGGTCCACCAGAATGAGTTTTAAATCTGACGGCGAATTACGGTATAACAGGCTGGTTAAGATGTCGTTAATCATCACCGACTTACCAGAACCAGTCTGGCCGGCCACCAAAAGGTGCGGCATTTTTGCCAGGTTAGCCATGACAGGCTTGCCGGCAATGTCTTTACCGATTGCGAAGGTCAGCGGATCGTCAGCCTCGGTCCAATCGTGAGATTGCAAAATACTGCTGAGGCGCACAATAGCGGCCTTTACGTTTGGCACCTCAATGCCGACTGCCCGCTTGCCCGGAATTGGCGCTTCCATGCGGATGCTGGTAGCTGCCAGATCAAGCGCCAGGTTGTTTTCCAGGGCGGTAATTTTAGTAAGCTTGACGCCCGTAGGTGGCTTTAAGGTGTACTGCGTCACGCGCGGGCCAATGTTGGCGCCTTCCATTTCAACGTCGATGTTAAAGTTTTGGAAAGTCTCGCGGATGACACGGGCGTTGCCTTCCACGTTACCGGCATCTGCCTTGTCTTGCTTGGCATCTAGCAAACCCACACTCGGGAATTTCCAATCAGGATCACTAGCAGCAGTTAATGCTGCATGACTTTCCTGCGGTGTTAGCTTTTGAGCGGTGTTCTTAAGGTTTAACCGTGGAGCCGGCTGAGGCCTTTCGCCGTGATGTTCTACCGGCACCCCTTCGTTCATCTTAAAGCCGCTCTCGGCAGCCTTATTTTTGAGGGCCGCCAGGCCGTCTTCGTCATCTTCCCCACGCTCACCACGCTGGAATGGTTTAAGCAGTATACTGGGCGAAATGCCAAAGGCGAACAAAAATGCAAACACCGTAAATACAAAAAACAGCAAACTAGCCGGGATCTTATCCAGCATGGTCAGCACTGCTCCACCAACACCGCGACCAATCGTACCGCCGTGACCACCAGTTACTGTGCCCATAGGCTCTTTGGCCGCAAAAGCCGTATGGAACCAGCTGCTCGCAAACGTCAGGAGCGCAACCATACTGAACAGATTGCCTAATGGCACCCGGTGGTCTTCAGCCTTGAACTTATAAACGCCGCCGTAGACCAGTGCAACCGGTGTCAGCCAGGCCGCATAGCCAAACAACCAGTAACCAGCATTAAACAAGCCCTTCGGCAGTGCCCCGCCCGTTCCAAAGCCACCAAGCAGCATAAACAGCGCCAGTAATATCAGAAGCACCGCAGCACTATATCCCCAGAAAGGCGAGCGCTCGCGCGGTGTTTCTGACGAAGTAGATTTTTTTGTGGACGATTTTTTCTTTTTTGCCATAACTGGTTTTGATTATACCTTTTGCTAGATGTGGGGTCTACAGTTTGACACTTGCTGCGAAGTGCGCCGTAACACCTTACCAATTAATATTATACCAAAATTTACAACAGCAGTCAATTTGCTTGTGCTTATAGTACTACACAGTGTTGCAGGAGACCGTCGTCTGTTGTTTCGGCATACAAAATAACCATAGAACGCGGCTTAGTATTAGCTGTCCCGATACTTGTTCTGCTAGCACACTTGGCACCGGCTACCAGATACATCGTATTCTTATCAGGCGCCGTAAGCCCCGGGCTATACGGTGCAAATTTGACTCCTGTCGGCTTATACGCAGTAGTTACTACTACAGCAGAGTCAGCACTACAGCCAGCGCCACAAATATTTACGCTATTGTCCTGACTGGCACCAATCACTGTGGGTAAACCATTCATATCAGCCGCGTACTGCGCGACAGCACCGGCAATCATATTGACATCATTTGCCTGCTTTTGTGCGTACGTCAGTGGTTTTGCGGCCACAAGGGGCAGCGAGTGATTCTTCTTAAGGAAACTGTTCCCGCCGATTGACAATAAGACAGCGATCACTGCCAAACTTACCCCAAGCTTTACCCGTTTTATCAGTGTCCATTGCCGCCGACGGTTTTTGCGGCGGGCTGCCCGTGCAGCTTTTAGTTCGCTAGCATTCGCCCGGTGCTGTTTAACAAAAGCGTCATCAATTGCCTCTGCCGACCAACCGGAACCTTCCAGGTGTTTGCGCAAGGTTGGCTCGTCATGACCAACGCGCATTTGTTCATTAAGGTAGTCGACAAGTGACTGATTGTCCATTTGATCCAAGTATACCGTAGTCTTCTGCATAATGCTTATCCTAAAATAAAAAATACACCCCTTAAAGGAGATCAGTCTCTAGAGGGGTGTATTTTTGATCGTTTTTTGCGCCCACCCATGCTCTTTTTTAAGGAGTCGTGGGCTGGTGGACTGTTTTTTTGCAGCCACCTAAACATGCTTTTACACTATGTTTAACGCATGCAAGTACTACAGGCCTGCAGTACTTGGGGGAGCTAGGTCAAGCTGACCTAGCTATCAAACCGCGGGGCTAGCTGCACCGGTTTTTGCCGTTACAGCTATATCTCTGCAGAACGTCCAAATAGTGGTTGCTAGTTGGACAAAATGAGAGTGAAAAAAGCTTTTTTACGGCCCTTTTCAAAAGGTAAGAAAAGAATTTGTAGATTCTTATCTTTAGTTGTGAGGTAAGGTACGAGGATTACACTTTTTTACGGTCTAATCCTTGAGGGGTTTTGGAATTGTTTAGATTCCTAAAGTCTTTTTCTAGAGTTTTTGCTCCTTGAAAGACTCACTAGAGGTGGAACTTTTTTACGGCTCCAATCATTTTTGTTTTAGGCTTTGTTTTACAATAAAGTCTTTTTATTATTTCTTAAGCCTAAAGCCACTATACCAAGCATAAGCTCTTTTGTCAAGAATTGCAGGCTATAAGTTTACTCCCTCCGATACACAGCCGGGGAGTTTTGGTTACTTTTGCGGCCAAAAGTAACATCTAACAAAAAAGACCCCGAGGGAGTCTTTTTAAATCTGTTTAGATGGCTGCGACTAGTCAGTTCTAGCGTCCTGAGTAAGGAGTCGTTCACGCATCTTCTGGAACCGCTCCTGCTGCTCGGCTGCGATCTCTTCTGGCGTCTTGGTCTTTACGGGTTTATCCTGCTGTCCGCCTTTACCGCCCTCTGGTTTGCCACCAACGATATTCACAACCGGAATTACAATTGGGCTGCGCTGGGTCTGCTCAAACAGATAGTGCGTCATGTGATCTTTTAGCTCCACCTTGAAACGATCAAGGTCGATGCGCTTAAAGCGCTGGCTAACGGCACGACGGATTTCGGCCCGCAGACCGTTCATCAGCTCTTCTTGCTCGCGCATGTAAATGAATCCCCGTGAGATGATGTCCGGGCTAGTTAGCAAGTTGCCAGATTTCTTATCAACGGTAATTACCACCGCTACCAGGCCTTCTTCGGCCAGCAGCACGCGGTCTTTGACCACTACGTTGTTTACAATAGCGCCGGTCTGGTCAACCAAAATCGTACCATTTGGCACTTGACCGATAATCTCCATCTTGTCCTGCGTAAGAGCAATGACATCACCGTTCAGGGCGTTAACCGTGTTGGCACGGGGAATGCCCTGCTCTACAGCTAGATCAATGTGACGCTGCTTAACGCGGTAGGCGCCGTAAATAGGAATGAAAAACTTCGGCTTCGTAAAGTTGATCATATCTGCATATTCGTCACGCGAAGCGTGGCCAGAAACGTGCAGCGGGCCAACGTTATCGAGGTCATGGTTGCGTGCCTCAAAGACATGCACATTGTTTTTAACTAAGTTATCAACCATTGCACCCACCAGCGCGTCGTTGCCGCTCTCTGGAATTGGAGTACTGGAAAGAATCACGGTGTCTTGCTCTTTGAGCTTGACGTGGCGATGTTCGCCGTTTGCCATACGCTGCAGCGCTGAGCTTGGTTCGCCCTGGCTACCAGTACAGACCACGACCACCTGGTCATCAGGCAGGCTGGCAACACTAGCGATTGGCACAAAGGTTCCCTTTGGAATCTTCATAAAGCCGTTGCGTACCGCCATTTCCAGCGTTGAAACCATGCTACGACCGTCCATTGCCACTTTTTTACCGTGGTGCACCGCGGCGTTCACGATCATCTGTACGCGGTTCATGTTAGTGCTAAACAAACCGATAAAGATACGGCCCGGCGCCTGATCCATGATGTCGACGAAGCTCTGTTCAATGGTGCTTTCTGAAGGGGTGCGACCCATGCGCTCAACCGTGGTTGATTCGCTGAGCAACGCCAAAACGCCTTCATTGCCAAGTTCCTGTAAACGCTCGATGTCGCTGCGCTCGTGGTCGAGTGGGTTGGGGTCAAAGCGGAAGTCGCCGGTGTTAATGATGCGGCCAACGGGCGTATCGATCACGACACAGGTAGAACCTGGGATGGAGTGTGTGATTCGCACCAGTTCCACGTAGAACTCACCTACTTTTAGACGCTCGTGCGTGTTTTCGTTCATGGTAACGGTTTGCAGCTCGAAGCCCTCAGGCATAGGGAGGCCAAAGTTTTCAAAAATTTCTTCGACGCGGCCAATGGTAAATTTACTGCCGTAGATTGGCGCCGGCAGCTTAGGTACGATGTGCGGCAAGCCACCGATGTGGTCAAGGTGTCCGTGGGTAATTACGTAAGCCCGTAGCTTGTGCTTGATGCTTTCGACATACGCCGTGTCAGCAACACCGTAGTTAATACCTGGCAGATCAACACTTAGGTCGTTACCGGCATCAATAATCACGGCATCATTCACATACTCGACCAAGATCATGTTCTTGGAACCACCGCCGTCCATACCGCCAAGACCGATGATCTTTAGGCGTGGGCTGTCATCGATAAAGTTAGCACGGCGCTTCTCGTCGGTAGCGGCTGGCAAGTACTGGTTGGCGACACGCTGAGCATCCATTTGGATACGCTTTTGAGCACGCACGGCTGCACCACGGCTGACACCTGGTTTGCGTTCGCCGTCCTGTCCGCCCTCTGGGCGATTTTGACGCGGTCCACGGCCACCACGACCGCCCTGCCCGGGGGCACGGCCCCGATTGTTCTGTCTTGGAGGTTTTCCTTCGTTATTTGGTTTTGGATCCATTGTTAATTCTCCTTTTGCCATCTAAAGATAGATGACAATTTATTACTAGTTAGTTCTTAATCTTGTCTAAAATAACGGGGATCAGCGCAAAGTCATCAATAAGCGTTTGGCGCATCCCGCCGTTATATAGTGCGGCAGCCGGGTGGAAGAGCGGCAGATAAACATGCTCTTTGTACCGTTTTGGCTGTCCATGCACTTGGCTGATTTTCAGCCCGGGCAGCAGCACATCCATGCTGTGCCTGCCTAGGGTGACAATCAATTTTGGCTGAATTATAGCGAGTTGTTCCTGCAAATACGGCAGAAACACGTTCTTTTCATCGGGCAATGGGTCGCGGTTGTTTGGCGGCCGATATTTAACGATGTTGGTTATGTAGATATCCTTGCGCTCCAAGTGTATCATTTCCAGCATTTCATTCAAAAACTTGCCGGCGGCACCCACGAAAGGTTTTCCCTGTTCGTCTTCGTTTTTGCCTGGTGCCTCACCGATAAATACAATTGGCGCTTCGGCGCTGCCGTCGCCGAATACCAGCTGGATAGCACCTTTACGCAGTTCTGGTGTAGGGTCTTCGGCTTCGATGCGCGCCTTCAGCTCATCAAGTTGTTGCTGTTTGGTTTTTTTGGCCGTAGTCATTTTTTAACCCCCCTTAGGGTATAGAAGAAATTCTGCAGGCTACCAATGAACAAAAATAGTGCAATCACCCAAAACCACCAGCTACCGCTATCTAGCCCCCAGTCCAGAAAGCCATATGACATGGCCAGCTCGATGAGCCCAAAAACCGCGCAGCCAAGTCTGGTTTTGTGGAACTCATCAAGCTGTTTAAGCATTGCTACTTCTTCGCCTTCTTGCCCTGTTCAGCGAGTTCGCGGGCAGCGGCTTTCATGGAAAGCTGCAAACGACCACGGTCATCAATGGCGACCAGTTTTACAGTTACTTTATCGCCCTCTTTTAGCTTATCGCTGGGCTTTTCGGTCCGCTCTTCGCTGATTTCCGAAACATGTACTAAGCCATCCTTGCCCGGCAGGACCTGTACAAAGGCGCCAAAGTCGAGCACGCTTACCACTGGTTTGTCGTAGTAGATAGCGCCGACCTCTGGATCTTCGGTAATGCCCTTGATCCATTCAATAGCCGCGTCAATGTGCGTTTTGTCAGGGCTAGAAATCATCACCGTACCGTCGTCTTTAATGTCAATCTCGGTACCAGTTTCGGCCGTAATCTTCTGGATGGTCTCGCCACCCTTACCAATTACCTCGCGGATCTTGTCAGGGTTGATCATGATGCTTTCCACACGCGGTGCGTATGGACTGAGCTCGGCACGTGGTTCGGCCAAGGTCTTGAGCATGTGCTCAAGGATAAACGCCCGGCCCTGCTTACCTTGCTCAATCGCTGCCTTTAGCGTCGAAACCGGCAAACCGTGCACCTTCATATCCATTTGCAGCGCTGTAATGCCGTCTTTGGTACCAGTTACCTTAAAGTCCATGTCGCCGGCAAAGTCCTCGGCGTCAGCAATGTCCGACAGCACCCAGAACTTATCACCGTCCACCATAAGGCCCATGGCAATACCAGAAACCGGGGCCTTCAGCGGCACACCGGCGTCCATCAGCGCCAAACAGCTAGAACAGGTAGCAGCCATGCTAGTAGAGCCATTTTGGCTCATAATTTCGGTTACGCTACGGACAGCGTATGGGAATTCTGCTTCACTGGGGAATACGCCTAGTAGTGCTCGCTCGGCTAGATAGCCATGGCCAATTTCGCGGCGACCAGGACTGCCCAAACGGCGCACTTCGCCCACGGTGTAGCCCGGCGCATTGTAGTGGTGCATGTAGCGGCGCTCGCCGTCAGTGGTTTCCATGGTGTCAACCATTTGTGCATAGCTAAGCGGTGCTAAGGTAACGATGTTCATACCCTGCGTCATACCGCGAGTAAACAGGCTGGAGCCGTGGGCGCGTGGCAGTAGGCCTACTTCGGTGCTAAGCGGACGGATTTCGTCCAGTTTGCGGCCGTCTGGACGGATGCCGTGCTCCACAATGCCTTTACGAACATCTTTGTGAATGGCCAGCTGCATAGCGTCGTCATATTCGCCGCGCAGCGCTTTGTAGGCTTCTTCGCCAATACGGCCAGCGAATTCTTCGTGCATTTGGTCACGCAGCGTCTTAATCAGCTCATTGCGCTCGGGGTATGGCAAACGCAGATCTTCGCCTAGTTTGCCTTCTACCCACTCGTCCACTTCTTTTTGGAAGGTGTCATCAGGCAGTGCCAAGGTGTACTCCTGAGCCGTTACGCCAACCTTTTTGGCCAGCTTCTTCTGGATTTCCAGTGCCGGCTTGATAGCCTCCACCGCAAATTCCATGGCTTTTACAATTTCGTCTTCGGTAGCTTCTTTAGCGCCGGCCTCAACCATCATCACTTTGCCGTCAGTACCAGCAACTACTAGGTCGAGCTTGCCCTCGGCCAGCTCGGCAGCGCTCATAAATGCTTTGTACTCGCCATTTTCGTCGATACCCACGCGCACACCAGCAACCGGGCCGTCAAACGGCGCACCGGTCAGCATAAAGGCAGCGCTCATGGCGATCATTGCTACCATGTCAGGACGAAAGGTTGGGTCCATGCTAAGTACGCTAGCCACACCCTGCACTTCGTTGCGGTAACCCTTAGGCCACAGCGGGCGGATGGGGCGGTCAATCAGGCGGCCAATCAGTACTGCATCATCGCTAGGCTTGCCTTCACGCTTAATAAAGCGGCTGCCGCTGATTTTGCCAGCTGCATAAAACTTTTCTTCGTAGTCGATGCTGAGCGGGAAATAATCCATGCCTGGAATCACGCCACCAGTCATAGCCGTACCCAGCACTACTGTTTCACCGTAGCGAACCAGCACGCTAGCTGTGGTGCGGAACCCAACGCGGTTTACTTCAAGCGTCAGTTTGCGGCCGCAAAAATCGGTCTCTACGGATATAACATCCTTACCATAAGGGTTAATGGTTGCATTGTTTGCCGTTTGGCTCATGGTTACCAGTCTTTCTGTTCTCGTTCTACAAATGTACCTAGGCGGGGTGCAAATATATGGCTCCGGCCTTGTGCTAGAAATAAGAGCTATATATCTGGTCCCTACCCACGTATGAAAGAGAACTATTTAATGTGCACAAGTTCGGTAACTCAAGGTTTGAGTTACCTATCTACGCACAAGAATTAGCGGCGAATGCCAAGCTTCTTGATGAGGTCAAGATATGCCTGACCGTCTTTAGCGGCAATGTACTGCAGCAAGCGCTTGCGCTTACCAACCAGCTGTAATAGACCGCGGCGGGCCATAAAGTCGTGCTTGTTGACCTTTAGGTGCTCGGTCAGTTCTTTGATGCGCTCGGTAAAAATACCAACCTGCACAGCAGAACTGCCGGTGTCATCCTTGGCGCTTTGCAGCTCGGTTACAATCTTAGTCTTCTTTTCTTGTGAAATCATGTGGCTCCTACAGTCCTATTAAACGAGATTTATCGATGGCGTTGACGCCTATTATACCAGCTGACCACCTCTGAATCAACCCCTGGAGCAGCCCACTTTTATATGTCCAGCTTCGCACTTCGAAGTAATACAAAGTGCCAAGTCGGTGACAGAGATTAGTGGTAAGGGGGTGGTTGGGTTGAGGTGGAAAAGTAATGCGCGCTATGGGCGGCAGGACGGTTGCACGAGCCTGGAGGCCTCGCAAACCGATGGGTTACCCCGTTTCCCGCCGCCCGCGACGTCATGCCTTGATTGACCCCGGCTTCTGCCTGAGGTCGGTGACCTCCTCGACGATGTAGCTCACGATGAACGCGATGAAGCTGATCAGCCCCCCAAACGCGACCCAGCTGACCGCGGCCCACTTTCGGTCCTTCAACCGGTCACTCGCACGCGAGCTCTCGGGAAGCGTCTGCCCCGCTATGAGCCCCATGATGGGCATGAGGTAGGCGTGCAGGACCAGAATCATCCGGAAGAACACCACGATACCACTCCCTTGGTCCGGCAGGTCGCCTGCTGAAGGCGGCCCACATCTAATCTCTGTCGAGTTTTTGGTCTGGAGCAAAACTCAACAAGGCCGAAGGCTATTTTACTATCAAAAATCTATAACTGCAAGAGCTTTGAGGCCAGTGTTTCGCGGTCAAGATCGTCTTTGGATACCGCTTGTTCAAGACTGAACTGCCCTACTTTAGTACGACGTAAGTCTGACATATAGGCGCCCGTACCCAGCCGTTTACCCAGGTCTTCAACCAGGCTCCTGATATAAGTGCCGCTACCGACGTCGCTCGTAAAATGCACAAATGGATACTCGTAGCTAGTCAGCTGGTTTTTATAAATCTGCACTGGGCGGGCTTCTAGTTCGACGCTTTTGCCCTCGCGAGCTAGCTTGTAGGCTCGCTGACCATTCACCTTCATAGCGCTAAAGGCCGGTGGTACCTGCATGATTTGCCCCTGGAACGCATCTAGCGCCTCTAGGACGGCCGTTTCATCGGGAACCGTATCTGATACGGCCGTTTTTTCGCCCTCCGCGTCCCCTGTTGAGCTCACCTGCCCTAATTTCATTGTGACTTCATAAGTTTTATCCAGCTTGGTGAGTTCGGGCGCACGGCGGGTGTACTCTTTGCCAACAAGCAGTACCAAGAGACCAGTCGCCAGCGGATCAAGTGTACCGGTATGGCCGACCTTGCAGTTTTTGGGCTTTTTGCCTTCGATTTCGGCAACAATACGGCGCACATAATTGACCACGTCAAAACTGGTCCAGCCCTGGGGTTTATCAACTAGTAGTGCACCTTGCATTATCTTAGGCTACCACACTGGAGCAGCTAGCTCGGTAATTTCAGAAGAATCAGGGCGAAGTGCAACCGGACGGACGACTAGTCCGCCCGCGTGAAAACGTTCTTCTGAAATTACCGAGCTAGCTGCTTGGCTATAGATTATTGCAGCGGCGGCAGCATCGGTGGTGGCACCGGCGGCGGAGGCGTTGTAGCGTCGATGGCCGGTGATTGAGCACCCATCAGCGGATTAGCCGGCAATGCTGAAGCCTGCTGGCCTGGCCCAAACGGGTTAGACGGCAGTGGCATATCTAACGCGTCATCGGCAGGAGTGTTGCCCGGGGTTGGCTCATTAAACCCTGTGTTGGGTACAGCGACCGGAGTTGTCGGCGATGCCTGCGGCGCAGCAGCAGGATGCAGTTCTGGCCCAAGAGGTTGCGCATGCAGTGCTGCAATCGGTTGTGTCGATTCGTTAGAAGCAGCCGCACTACTGAGCGCAGCCTGTACAGCATTCCGCGCATCATCCAGACTAGTCGCTTCGGTGCTAGGACTAGTGGCCGGCACTGCGCCGTTCGACAAATTACCATGTTCGTCAATCTGCACGTGGGGACTATCTACCGACTTCTCTATGTCTGTCAGTGTATCATCGGCATCATACGGATTGGCATTAGCCACCGGCGCAAGGCTAGGAGCAACTGGAGCTGGTATAGTGCTCAGCGATGGAGCCGGGGCTGGGGCTGGCAACGGTGGCAGATCACTCACAATTGGCTGTGCGCTAACAGGGTTAGGTGTTGGGGCAACGTATGTAGGGGCTGGCACCGCTGGCGGCTGCCACGAAGGCGGAGCCGGTTGCAGCGGAGCTTGTGGAATAAATGGCTCGGGCGGTTTACTTGGCACCGGTGGCTCGGGAGCCGGTTGCAGTACACTTTCGTTGTGCGAGAGCAGTGGCGATGGCATAGCCGGTAGTGTTAGCTCTTCTGTCGAAGGGTCGAGGTCCTCATCCGCACTATTGGCAGTCATAGCAGCGTCACCAAGCTTTGGCGGCTCGGTCATACGCTCGCGTTTTACCTCCGACTGAACTGTTTCATTAGGGTGACCACCCACATCTACGCCATGCACCTGAGAAATCTGCGGCAATGGCGCATCGGGTTCGGTCAGGAGCTGGCCATCATCATCAACATGGATTTGCGGCTGTGGTGGCTCGGGGGTGGCCTTAGACTCCTCCGGCTCATCGTTGTCGACTGGATTGGCTTGGTGCTCGTGGTCAATCTCGAGCGTTCCAGGTTCTTTTTTATGTGGTTTAACCGGAGCAGCGTCAGCTACTGGAGTCTCATCGGCTGGCAGCTCGGGTAGCACGGGCGGTGTTTCAAGTTCCGTAGCAATCAGCTGCTGATTAGCACCAGCGGCCATCAGTACCGAACTAGCACTCATGGTCCGCGGTGTTGTTTTTTCGTTACTAAAGCGTTCGGTATTGGCAACAATACCCGTTAGCAAGGCGGTAGCAATCTGATTATCCAGAATTTTCTTGTCCAGCCCGTCAACCAACGCTGCCATCATTTCGCTTAAACTGCTAGACTTGGGGTCGACCCAGTTGATAGTACCGAGGCTACCCTGTCCTGTCGTACTAACACTAGCCACCGTCGCATCATGCAAAATGCGGCCGTGAGCGGTGATAGCCGTATCAAGATCTTGCTGCTCACTAACACCCAGCGCTATCACAACATCAACATTAAAATCGCCCTGGCTAAAATCCAGATCACGCTCCGAAAGCGAGGTCTTATACGGCGTAATAAAAATGCGCACCACTTGATCTTCAACCTTATAGCGCAGCTTGTCGGCCTTAGACTTATCAAGCGCGATGATAAAGTCGCGCAGGCTATCGGTGTTTTTTTCAAGAGTCTGTTCGGGTTTCAGAAACTCGATAGTGCTGGGTATCTGACCACTAAATACCGCCGTACCATGCTTATCAAGCTTGTTTAATGCCAGCGTCAGACCAATAGCCGCTGACAGCTGATCCACTGTTGGGTTGGTACTAACCGTTACCAGAATATTCTGCGCCTGGCGGATACGCTCGATAAGTTTTTGCTTTTGCTCGTCCATACTTTTTTATTTAACGCTTAAACGACTCGCTTATGGTTTGTTCGCATCTTATCATACCGCACTGCCCCGCGCCAAGCCTTATAATGTATACTCTTTGACAACAGAGAGCGAAAGACGTATAGTTTTATCTGATAAACCTAAAAAGGATACGCATACACCTATGCCAATCATCAAATCAGCAAAAAAGCGCGTTAAAGTTGCCAACAAGGCAGCAGTGCGCAATAGCAAAACCAAGCGTTCGCTTAAGGGTGCCGTTAAGGCATTTGGCCGCGCTCTAACGGCAACCGATAAAAAAGAAGCCGTGAAGGCCCTGGACAAAGTACAGAGCGAGCTTGATAAGGCTGCTAAAAAAGGTATCCTGCACAAGAACAAGGTCGCCCGCAAGAAGTCTCAGGCCGCTAAAGCTGCCAAAGCTGCTGCCGGCGTGGCCAAAACAGCCGCACCAAAAACCAAAGCTGCACCTAAAAAAGCCGCGCCAGCCAAGAAGCCAGTAGCCAAGAAAGCTCCAGCTAAAAAGCCAGCCGCAAAGAAAACTGCCAAAAAGTAGTTTCTGTGCCTTTTGCTTTGAATCGCCCTTCGGGGCGATTTTTTGTTAGCCAAACAGTATCAAAGCAGGCATGGCTTGCAGAAATTGTGCTTTCAAACCGTCAGGGTTTGCAAGCGCCACAGGCTGAGCGAAGCTCACCTGTAGAGCGCCCTAGAGGTTTGAAAGCGCAATTTCTGCAGAACGACAAACCTCGCCTTCTGCATACATTAGCGCTACACTGTAGCTATACATAGAGGGAGATCGTATGAACAAAAAAGTTATCGTCACTATCGTAGCCGCCGTTGTAGTTCTTGGCGGCGGAGGCGGATTTTTACTCTCTCGTCATAAAAGCACTGACTCTTCCATGAGTAACATGGACATGAGCACCAAGAAATCAGATACTTCGCAGTCCGCCCCCAATCAGGCGGCTACCAACAGCGTAAACATTCAGGGCTTCGCTTTCAGCCCGGCTAACATTACAGTTAAAAAAGGTACTACTGTTACCTGGACCAATAAAGATTCCGTGGCGCACACTGTAACCGAAAGCGACAATTTGCTGGGGCCAAACAGCAACGATATAGCCACTGGCAAAAGCTATAGCTTTACCTACACGCAAGTTGGCACGTTTGCTTACCACTGCGCTATCCACCCCAACATGACCGGCACCGTTACCGTAACCGAGTAGCTTTTAGGCTGTAAGGTTCATCAAGTAATACTGCACAACTTCATCGGCGTTTAAGCCTTCGCTTTTTAAGCGCACATCAAATTCACGCAACTCTTGCACTAATTTTTTAAGCCGCGTAAGCGTCAGTTGCCGCGCCAATCCTTGCGTTTTGCGCACAGTAAATGGGCTAAGCTTAGCTTCTTTTGCAATACTATCCCCACTCCGCTCGCCTGCCGTTTTAACTATAGCCAGTATGTGCAGCTGCCATACCAGCATTGCTAAGATCTGCTGCGGTTCTACGCGCAGGGCTCGTTGTTCATGGTATAGCGCCATCGCCCGCTTACCATCGCCCGCAAAAGCGGCATCCAGCAGCTCAAAAATAGTACTCTGCGGCGCACGCTCGGTCAGCAGCTCTATGGCTTGCTTGGCAATTTTAGGAGCATAGGCCAGTAGCTTATCGACTTCGTGTTGCAAAGTCAGCTGATTACCACCCACTCGGTCAATAAGCAGCCGAGCATCCGAAGCCGCAAGGTTGCCCCCCTGTTCTTTGGCGTACCCTACCAGATAAGTCGTCAAACTATTGCCGTCCAATATAGCAAACTCACGGAAGTCCGTCAGTTTCTTGAGCTGCTTGTAGTAGCCAAGCCGCTTATCTAACTTGGGTTCTACAATTACCACGTCGTTGGTTTCGGCAACATCGTCTATAAACTGCGCAAACTTCTCGGCAAAATCTTTATTCGATCCAGGACTGCGCAGCAGCACCAGCTTACGTGGCGCCAAAAACGGCAGACTCTGCACTGCCTCACGCATGCGCTCGTAACTTGCTTCTTCGCCGTCCAAACGCTCCAGTCCCATGTCGCCATGCTCGGTAGTAAACGCATCAACAAGCGTACGCAAGGCTTGGGTACGCAATACGTCGTTTTCTCCGGTCAGTGTGGTTATCATTCTAAGGTCTGCTCCTGCGGGCAGATGTGCGTGCCACGACCAGCGACACGGAGCTTCACAATGGTGGCACCACAGCGTGGGCATTCTTGCCCTTCGCGCCGGAAAACGCGAGCAAAGTCCATATAGCTGCCCTTTTTGCCTTCGGCGTTGACGTAAGTGTGGTTGGACGAGCCACCCTTTTGGATTGCCAGATCAAGAACATAGCGCAGCTCGGTAAATAAGATGCGCAGTTTTGGCTCGGGCACATCAATAACTCGCGTAGCCGGATGAATTTTGGCACCCCATAGGCTCTCATCGGCATAGATGTTGCCAACGCCGGCAATCACAGTCTGGTCCAGCAAAACGGCCTTGATTGAGGATTTCTTGCGGCGCTGCAAGCGCTCTATAAATTGTTCGGCAGTAAAACTTTCGCCCAACGGCTCGGGGCCAACTTTGCGCATAAAATCTATGTTAGGCACTTCGGCCGTGGGCATCAACCGCATCCAGCCAAATTTGCGCTGATCGTTAAAGAACAGCTTGCTACCATCTTCAAACACGCATTCTACCCTGGTTGATTTATCAGGCAGCTGCCCAACTAGTGAATCGTTGGGGTGCCCTGCCCCAAAGCGTGTTTCTGGTGACACAAACACCAATTGCCCCGTCATTTTCAGGTGGATTACTAGCATATAGTCGCTGGAAAGCTCAATCAGCAGCACTTTTGCGCGACGTTTTACAGCCTGCACCGAAGCGCCAATCAAAAAATTTTGCACGTCAGCTTCGGCGTTAGGAAACGATTTTGCAGTATCGTTAGACACGGCGCTAAACACCCGTCCAGGCAACAGCTTATCAAGCCCGATCCGGACCGTTTCTACCTCTGGTAACTCTGGCATGTAGATATTGTATACTAGAATTCTATGGACGGGCTAAACGACATCCTAAGGCGCAGAGATTTTGACGAGCCACCAGAGGTGCGGGCCATCAAGGAGTACGTGCGACGCTACTATGATGAGGCCGAAGTACGGGTGACCATGCAGCAACATGCCATTATTGTAGCGGCGCGCAGTAGTGCGCTAATTGGCAGTTTACGACTAAACTTACCCAAGTTGCAGGAAGCCGCCCGGACCGATAAGCGTATTATGCTGCGCGTTGGTTAAGCCAGTGCCGTCGGCAAATCGACCTGAAACTGCTCGAAATCACTGTACAGTAGCGTCCGCATGCCAATATCTTGTGCGCCAGCAATGTGTCGTTCGTGGTCATCAATAAACAGACACTCGGCCGGATCAAGGCCCAGCCGGTCGGCAATCATCTGGTACATTTCGGGTTGTGGCTTAGTAAGACCCACCCCATGCGACAGCACTTGGCTATCAAACAACGCTAGTTGCTCGGGCGTGAACAGCCGCTCAGTTATATTAGTACCAGCATTGCTTAGAATACCTATTTTGTAGCTTGGTCGTAACTGGGTACGAATGTAGTCAATAAGTTGAGTATCCACGATGCTGTGCTCTAGCTCGTGACGCACGGCAACCTCTGTCTCACCAGTATGGGCGGCAGCAAACCGGATCATCTCTTCGTAACCCGCCAGACCTGCATCGGCCTTGCGACCAAGCAGGTGCAGTTCGTGCCATATGGCCTCACGCTCTGCAAAATGTCGCGACTTAAATGCAGCCCAACCGTTAAGGATGAGGACGCCGTACAGGTCAAAGATAATTGCCCGGACCGGGAGTTTTTTCATGTCGCTATTGTAGCAGAGGTGGTCTACAGATTTACACCGGTACTTACGGTAAGTTCCATAAGATCGTGTGTCGGTATTTGAGCCTCGAACAGTTGGCGCACTCCCAACGGGTTACCCTGGAAGGTACCTGCCCCGCCACAACTGGTCGACCAGAAGCTAAACTGGTCCGCCTGAGTGCTGTCAAAGCTATAGGTGTAACGACTACCATTCGGGCAGTAGCCACGGCTATCTATGTGCTTGGTCTTGCCATGGGCAAAACCCAGCAACTTGAGCGACTGTAAAAACGATGTATATGCTGGAACGTTGCTAGGGTATGACTGGCTTTTGACGACATTACCTTGATATCCCTGCAGCACGTCAATTTCACTGTGCATAGCGTCGACGGTAAATTTTACCTGGTAGTGGTTTTGGTCGAGGTTAGTTGGACCATCTACAAGCAATGTGGCTACAGCATTGGTATCTGCATACTTAGTAATGTCCACTTGCTTTTGCGGTAGTGCAGCGTGGCCAAAGATAGCCTTAAATAGCAGCACAATAAGTAACACGATCAGACCCGCACCTACTAGTACGGCTAAGATGTTGCGAATTCCTGTACGTAAATCCATAAGTTTCAGGGCTATTTTAGCATAAATAGTTACTTATGGCAATACTATGTGCGAGAGAGTGGCTGTTTTTACTACAGTTCGCCCCAGTTTTGGCCGATAGAGGTATCTACTAGGAGTTTGACCGATAGGTCAGGGTCAACGGCCTCCATGGTTTTCTTGAGCATAGCAGCGATGTTTTCGGCGTCAGCTTCGTTACACTCCACCACGATGGAGTCGTGGATTTGTAGTAGCTGCTTGGCGCCGTCGATTTTCTCGAGTTCCTTATCGACGGTCACCATTGCCAGCTTCATCAGATCGGCCTCGGTCCCTTGGATAGGCATGTTCATAGCGGCGCGCTCGGCGGCACTGCGGACCATGAAATTGCTAGCTTTTATGTCGGGCATAGGACGGCGGCGGCCAAACAGCGTTTCGACGTAACCTTGGTCGCGAGCTTGTTCTTTAAGACCTTCTAGGTAACCGATAAGCGGTTTGCGCAGCTTGAAGTATTCATCAATAAAATGCTTGCTCTGCTCGAACGTCATACCGGTGGCGGCGCTGAGGCCGTGTGGACTCATGCCGTATAGCACCCCAAAGTTGACGGTTTTGGCGGCACTGCGCTGCTGCTTGGTGACATCTTCGAGCTCACGGCCGTAAATTTGGGCGGCCGTGGTTACGTGAATGTCGGCGCCCTTATTAAACTGCTTTACCATGTCGTCATCACCGCTCATGGCGGCAGCTAGGCGCAGCTCGAATTGGCTGTAATCGGCACTGACTAAACGTTTGCCCTTACCCGCTACGAAGGCAGTGCGGATGCGCTTACCTAGCTCGGTACGAACCGGGATATTCTGCAGGTTAGGGTCATTGCTGCTCAGGCGGCCAGTTTGGGCGACCGTTAGCGCATAGGTGGTGTGGACGCGGTGGTGGCCGTCGGTTTGCTCTGGCAGCGTATCAACATAGGTGTTTTTAAGCTTGGTTACCTCGCGGTACTGAGTGATCAGGTCGATGATTGGGTGCAGTGGCCGCAGTTTGTCTAACATGTCAGACGCCGTGCTGTACCCGGTTTTACCCTTTTTGATGCCGTTGGTGGGCAGCTGCAATGTCTCGAACAAAATGTCGGCCAGCTGCGCTGGGCTACCGATGTTAAATTCCTTACCGGCATGACCATAAATTTCTTGTTCAAGGTCGGAAATGCTATCTTCTAGCTCTACCGAGAACTTCTTTAGGTATTCAGGGTCCAGTTGGATACCCTGCCACTCCATGCGAGCGAGCACGGGAATAACCGGCCACTCCACGTTTTTGGCAAGACCCGGGAGCTTAGGCATGTCGGCCAGTTGTTTGGTTTGCTGGTCGTACAACCCTTTGATAACCGCGATAATTTCGGGAGCGCGGCTCATTACTTCGTCGGCATCGAGTTCTTCGAACGGTGAGCCGTCGTAGCCGAGGTCACTGTGTGCTAGCTCGGTCAAAGATTGTTCACGGCGCAGGCTATTAACCAAGAATGAGCCGATGAGCACGTCGTGCCCTACCGGCGGCAGTCCGGCGCCGATTTCTAACAAAAGCTGCAGCGAGTTTTTGATATCGTAGCCGATGAGCGGGCTGGCGCCAATAAAATTATGGACCAGCGTATCAATGTCTAGTTTTCGGAGATCAAAGGTGTAGGTTTCGCGGCCATCAGTGCTCAGGATAAGCACCTGCGGGTCGCGGCCATGTTTGCCGGCTGATCTGGTGTGAATGTAGAGGTGCTTGGAGCTGGGTAGTTTTACCTCAGCCAGTTGCTCGTTGGTAGTAATAATGGTGTTTTTGCCGGTTTTGAGCGCATAGCCACCGTGAGTGGTCTGGTGCTCTTCCACCGCTACCTGCATGATTTCGGGGAGTTGGCGCGCCAGGCTCTTGAACTCAAACTTTTCTAGCAGTTGCAGCAGCTTTTCGGGCTGCACTTTGCTGCCATCTACTTCTTTTAGATCGAGCTTTAGCGGCGCATTAGTCCAGATTTCGGCTAACTGGTGGCTGAGGTAAGCCATGTCTTTGTGTTCAATCAGCTGGTTGTGGGTTTTGCCCGAGATGAGGTCGATATTTTTATAAATGCCGTCGAGAGTTTTATATTCGTTAAGCAACTTGCGGGCCGCCACCGGGCCGATTCCGGCAACACCGGGGATGTTGTCTGATGAATCCCCTACCAACGATTTGTAATCGACAAATTGCTCAACCCCAATGCCATACTTGGTTTCGAACGTTTTGGGACTATAAAGCTCGATGTTGGAAAAGCCGGTTTTGAGGGCATACACATTAACCTTATCATTGACCAGCTGCAGCATGTCCATATCAGAGGTGATAAGCATGGTTTCGATGCCCTGGGCGTGGGCCTGGACAGCGAGCGAGCCCATGATGTCATCGGCTTCGTAGTCATCCAGCTCGTATAGCGGCCAGCCGAAGGCGGCCAGGAGTTCGTGCAGCAATGGAATTTGCTCGTAAAAATCGGGCGGTGCAGGTTTGCGGCCGGCTTTGTATTCGGGATACAGCTCTAGGCGACGCCGAATGTTAGTTTTGGGCTTGTCCCAGGCAACGGCTACATAATCGGGCTTGAGACGTTTGATGACTTCCAGCGCCATGTTGGCAAAACCATACACGCCACCGGTTGCAAAGCCATCTTTGGTAGCCAGACTGGGCATGGCGTAGTAGCCACGGTAAAACACCGATTTTCCGTCGATAACTGCCAGTTTTTTGGGGGTGGATTCTGCCACAGCGTAACTCCCGTTAATCTTATAGCGTTGGCGTTGGTTACTGATACTTTTAAACCTCTAGGGCGCTTTACGGGTGAGCCTTATGGCTCAGCCCGTGGCGCTTGCTTACCCTGACGGTTTGAAAAGTATCAGTAACCAACCCTCTACTCTCTAGTATAGACTACTTATAGAGTGCGCTATACTAGTAAGTACTGTAATTTGTAAACAAAAATATGCGTGTTTTACACCAAAAAATCCATCACCACCTAAAACTGCAGCAGCACGAGCATACTGGAAAGCTGTTACATCACAAACATACCTCGTATCGAGGGTTAGCAGTAGTGTTTATAGTAGCGGGTATGGCGATGGCGATTGTGACTATTGCCGGCCGAGTTGCAGCTGACTCGCTGGCGGTACAAGGTATGGTTTTGGCGCCCGTTCCTACTTCAGCAGCGCTAATTGCTCAGCCCGCCGATGGTACAAAACTGACTAGCGCCAGCACGCTGGTTGCGGGCAGTTGCCCAATTGTCTCGCCGCAAGTAGTAGTACAGATACTAGTAGATGCCAGTGTTGCCGGCTCGGCAACCTGCGATAGCACTAATGATTTTGCACTGCCGGTTACGCTAAGTAGCGGTGTTCATACCTTGGTAGCTAAAACCTACACAATTACTGATCAATCGGGACCAGCCGGGAACCCCGTCCATGTTACCGTTCCGACAGGCGCAGCAATCGCTGCCGCTACTCCGGTAAAACTTGTGGCGGACACTCCGTTTAGCTCACTCGACAGTGATGCGAGCGTTAACTGGAGTGGCATAGTCAGTGGTGGCACCGCACCATACCACATTCATATTGACTGGAATGACGGCAAACAAGATAACTTCACAACCGCAGACAGCCGACAGTCACTCAGTCACCACTACATCAAATTCGCTTCATACAATCCGCTTGTTACGGTAGCAGACAGTGCGGGCCACGCTACGAGCCAACAGTTTGCGGTTGGCACCTACACTCTGGCTGCGGCCAAGATCAGCGCCAGTGCATATCATACGGCCGTCACTCCCAAAACATTGCTTGGCTTGTACGGCATACTCGTCACCGTGGTTTCGGTTAGTGGCATTATCTGGTTAGAGGCCAAACATGCTGCTCGCCAGGAAATAGTTTTAGGTCATAGCTCCGCTTAAAAAAGTTATGTAAACCGCATGCGTACACTCCATAAAACACTGCATCTGCAACATCACCAGCACACTGGCCGAGTGCTACATCACCGACATACTTCGTATCGGGGCCTCGCAGTCATCCTTATCCTGGCAGGCGTCTGCGTCATTGGACTAAGCGCCCTAGCACAAGCCACTGCCGATTCGCTGTATGTGTACGCCCGTATAGCAGCTCCGGTGCCGCTTGGCCCGGCCATCATCACGCAGCCTACTGATGGGACTAGTACTGATAAAGCCAGCCTGCTGTTTACTGGTATCTGCCCGGTAGTAACACCGCAAGTAGTTATTGTGCCGGTTGATAACGGTAAAGAGATTGGATCAGTACCCTGCGATAGCAGCAATAACTTTGCGATAACGATTACGCTGGATGCAGGCAAAAATGTACTGATTGCTAGATCATATACCATTACTGGTGATACCGGGCCAGACAGCGCGCCAGTAACTATCACGTACAATCCGCCGACTCCTCCATCCATACCGGGCACCCCAGAAACAAGCACCACAACAACACCAGAAATAGTACCGGTCGAATCTGGTATTGCGCCTCTGGCAATTACAGTTGATACGCCGTTTATCACTTTTGGGCCACAGAAACCAGCCGTTTGGATTGGCAGTATCACGGGTGGTGCTACCCCATACACGCTTAGTATTGATTGGGGTGACGGCACAGTTGATACGGACAACTTCCCTGAACCTGGACAGCAAACCTACCAACACAGCTACAGTTTGATGCAACCGTATAGCATCACAGTGCAGGTACGCGACAGTGCCGGACAGGTTGTTACTAGTCACTACGCCGCCGTTACTCCGTATGTAGCACCCGTTAGTGGCCTACTAACTACCCCGCCGACTAAGCCGCTGTGGAGTAGCTGGAGTAGCGGACCTAAACTGCTTGGCGTTTATGGTGCTTACCTAACTGTTCTAGCTACCGTGGGCTGGGTATGGACGCTTGCTCATCCGATTGCTTATGCGCATGTAGTGCTACATCCCCATGGTCGAAGTTTGCGGCACTTAAAGCTACGAAGACGGCCATGAGACGCTGGCAGTTTATTGTTATATGCATATGCCTTGTTACTATTCCGGCCTTATTTGCACTACGCTACCTGACAAGCACTGCGGTAACCGGCACGATTACCACAAAAACAAAAGCCACACAGAGCCCTGTTAGACCTACAAATTTAGTACTGAAAACTTCGCTTTTTACTACTATGCTGCCGGCCGGTTTTCGGCTAAAAAGCCAGACCGAGACCAGCGCAAACCCATCAACACAGCTACGTCTAGTTGCTGACACGAACGCTGCTATCGACCAGCAGTTTGCCGCCACCTTTGCTACCCTACCTCCTGGAGGTCTGTCAGCAGTCGGTGATTACCAGCTACGCAAAAGTGCCGCCACCATCTACACTCCCGCAAAACTTTCTAACCTACCAACGGACGCCGTGGCCTTTCAATCGATACAGACTCCAGCATCAATCACTGTTTTTTGGCTACACGATGGTCATTACCTAGAGCTGGCTTTTAGTACTAGTGGTGGCGCCACGCTGGACCAACTAAACACAACCTATCTGCAGGTTATGCGAGTGTGGAAGTGGCTTATGTAATTAGTGTTTTTTACACAACATATAACACTTGTTATGATAGTTGCGCTCTCTATTTATACACAGACTAGCGGCCATTTATTGCACATGTGTTGTAAATGATGTATCCTTTTTGTAAGGATAAGTATAATAAATATTTAATATTTCGGACTATGCGTTTTACTCAAAACAAAAAAATTCTTCATTTGTCAGTTGCAGCGATAACCGTTGTTAGTTCCCTTACTATGTTCGGTTTAAGCCGATCAGCTCATGCTGCGGCACTTGGCACGGTTTTTGTGCGCTTTGACCGTATGCAAATCAGTACAGCAACAACTGGTACGGTTTGTGCAAAACCTGCCAGCACCGCTACAGAGGGTAAAGTGAAAGTAACCTTCCCTTCTGGCTACACCTTAGGAACAGCCGCTAACTTTACCGTCAGCACTACAAACCTATCGTGGCCAACTGGCGGTACAGCCTGGCCAAGCATTGCTACCGCTTCAACGGTCAGTGGTCAGGATGTAACGTTCACCAGCGGCGATCTGACGGTAGGCACTCTGTACTGTTTTAACTGGACTAATACCGCAGCCGTTACGGTCACCTCAAGCGCTAACCCTTCTAACTTAGGTAGCGTTACCACGCAGACAAGCACGCCAACCGATATCGACACCGCTCAGTTTGCTACAGCCAGTATTACTAACGACCAGATCGTAGTGACAGCCACCGTCCCACCAGCTTTCTCGTTTGCTCTTAGCGGTAACACCGATGCCCTTGGCACTTTAAACTACACTACGGTTGGCGTCAGCCCTACTCCACGCACGGTTACCGTGAATACCAATGCACACAACGGCTGGATGGTCTGGGCTAAAGACGCTAACACCGGCCTAACCTCGGCCAGTGCCTCTACCACAATTGCTTCAACTACGCCTGGCACCGTCAGTACACTAACCGCCACAAACGAAGGCTATAACACTGGTGTAACCAGCACAATTACCAGCGGTGGCGCTATTACTGTAGACCCAGCCTTTGCTTCCGGCGGCGTAAACTACAAGGGTGGTGGTCTAGACACCAGTATGCGTTTGCTAGCATCTAGCGGTGGCGTAGCCAACAACGCCGTACTGACTATGACAAACAATGTATCTATCAAAGCTTCTACCCCAGCCGCTTCCGACTATACCGATACGATTACTGTTGTAGGCGCTGGATTGTTCTAATCACCATACTGCAAAACCTATCAAACCGCGGCTAATACGCCGCGGTTTTGCTATACTAATAAGATAATGACGCGAGGGAAACAACGTGCCGTAGTGTTGGCGATAGCCATTGCTTTGCTGCCGGGTGTTTTACCCATGCCAACTTCGGCAGATAGTATTCCCAGCGACTTTAACCTCCAGGTCACCCCTTCTCCCCTAGTAGCCACCGTTAAGCCCGGTATGAAAACTCAGCTGGAGCTCAAGATTCGCAATGGCGGCAGCGGCACAGAGCACCTTACAATCCAGCCGCGCAGTTTCACCTTAAGTAGTGGCAGCAATAAAGTGACCCTGCAGGACACTGCCCCACCCGAGGTAGCACGCTGGATCAGTTTTTCTGATCCCACGTTCACTATCAGTCCGGGTCAGTGGGAAAATGAAGAAATTACTCTAAATGTGCCAAAAAGTGCCGGTTTTAGTTATGCATTTGCACTGGTCATTAACCGCCAAAATGTACCAAAGGCAACTAATACACGGGTCATAAACGGCTCGGTGGCAGTGTTTACACTAATCAATATCGATAGGCCAGACGCCACGACAAACCTCAAGATTAGCAGTTTCAGCGCCAGCAAGCACATATACGAATACTTGCCAGCGACTTTTTCGGTACGCTTTAAGAACAACGGGAACACCATTGCTCAGCCATATGGCGACATCTTTGTGCAACGCGGCACCCATGCCAGTACGCCACTAGCCACCTTAGCCGTAAATAGCGCACATGGGTATATCTTGCCTGGTACAGAACGCATCCTAAGCGCTAGTTGGACTGATGGCTTTCCAGCACACCAAACCATTCAAAGCCCTGACGGCAGCAGTAAACAAAAGCTGGTTTGGAATTGGGGAGAATTGTCCAAGCTACGTATTGGACGTTACACCGCACGTCTGGTGGCTGTGTATAACGATGGTGGACACGATGTGCCTATAGAAGGTTCGGTCAGCTTTTGGGTGCTTCCCTGGAAGATTCTATTGGGCGCCCTCATAGTAGTACTCCTACTGCTATTTGCACTATTTATTACAACTCGGGCCGTGCTGCGTCCTACCTGGCGACGATTACGTAAAAAGCACTCCGCTAAAGCCGCTGCAGCGGAGCAAGTCAACAAGGACCAGTAGTTCACCCATTTTTATAGTGCTTGTGCTATAGTGGACTTAGACCATTGCTTATGTGGCAGGTCCGTGGAAACAAAACTCTTTGTTAGGGTATAGCAAAAACTACACCGAAATACAGAGAAAAAATCTCCAAAACACAGGGAAAAGAAACATGCGTGACAATTTACGCGAAAAGCTCAATACCGAGATAACGCGTAAGCAATTCTTAGAATATTTGGCTGCAGCCGTTTTAGCGCTGTTCGGTCTTAGTAATTTATTATCTCTGCTTTCTGGGGCCAAGCCCGGTCGAACCATTGTTGTGCACGACGGCGGGAGTAATCCAGACGGCTTTGGCAGCCGCAAATTTGGTAAATGATCGTAGTTTTTGTAATGGGAACCTGACCGCATGTCGACACCACAGCGCTTACCGGTTGTAAACGGTGATGATGGCACATGGGGTGACATTATTCGGCAGTACCTAAAAAAAGAACACTACGATGATGGTACCGACAATGCTGTTAACGGTGGTCACCAGAATGTAACCATCCGTGCAGGCAGCTCCTCCTTGGCACCCCTCACTTTCACATCAGGCACACTGCTCTCCAGTGCAGCAGCCGGCGCCATGGAGTTTAACACCGACTCCTTATATTTTACGATCACCAGTGGCACCGTCCGTAAAAAGGTTGCGATTTATGATGATTCTTCTGGCGCAACTGGCGATCTCTACTACCGCGACAGTAGTGGCAATTTTGTACGCTTAGGCATAGGTAGTGGTGGTCAGGTATTAAAAACGACCAGTGGTCTCCCTGCCTGGGGTACGGTGAATGGCACCTTCACTACTGGCACACAGACTAGCAATTACACCGTCACTACTAGTGACACGGTGGTTTTTGCCAATGCCGCCGGTGGAAACGTCGCCATTACCCTTCCCCTGGCCAGCAGCACTACCGGCTACCGTTTTTATGTAAAGCGTATTGATAGCTCCGCTAACACCGTTACCATCACGCATTCCGGTTCTGACACCATTGATGGCTTAGGCAGCTTTACACTTGATCTGCAGTACACTGCCGTAGGGCTAGTTAGTAACGGTTCGCTGTGGTACATCCTGTAATGCCTTATACCGTACCCATTTGGTATACTAGATACAGTTGGTAACATAACATGGCTTACACTCCTTCGGTTAACGGTGGCAGAATCAATGCTAGTTTTGCGGGTAACACTGCGGGCGCTAGCATGCTGGTTTCTACTGGCACGCTAGTTCTGGCTGGCGGTAACAACATTACCCTTTCTCAAACTACCGGCGCAAATGGTGCCACCGTTAGTATCAATGCTGGAAATGCTGGCGTCAGCTTCTCGGCTGGCGGTAACTCAGCCGCCCTAGCTGCTGTCACGTTCTCTAACAGTAACGGTGTCAGCTTTGGCCTGAACGGCTCCACAATCACTGCTTCGCACAACGGTATTACCTCGCAGACAAACCAAACACTTGGCATGTACGGCGTTGGTAACACTACGCAAAACTCCACAACCACGCTAGACGCTCGAAGCGTTAGCTTGAATGGCTTAGGAGCTATGAGCGTGGGTTATTCGGGTGGCTCGGTGCAGCTCTCAGCTCCAGCCGTTTCAAGTTTGTCTGCAACTGGAGCGATCAGCATATCTACTAATGGCTCCACTATTAGCATCGGTGCACCCGTTGCACCAACATATACCACATTGTCCCGTTGGGAGTACCCAGAGTATGCCTTTACGGCGCTAGGCACCATTCCACAGGGCTCATTATCGATTCAGCACATGTATGTGCCATTTTATGTCACTGGATCGGCCGCTAAGGTAGGTGGCTCTATCTCTGTTGGCACTTCTACTGCGAATGCTACCGGCTCAGCCAAGATGTCGCTCTGGATGGGCTTGTATACTCTGAACGGTTCCACGCTTTCTCTAGCGTCATCCGGCAGTGCCAACAACGCCTTCTCATGGCAGGCCGCCAGCAGTGTTAGCAGCACATCACTGACTAGTGTTAGTGGTATGCGTCAGCTGACAGTACCGATGAATGTCAACATGACCCCCGGTGAATATTGGATAGCCGCCGTTATGTCGAGCGCTACGACTGCACCAGGCGCCACTATGACGCTCTACGGCAATAATTTGTTTACTCCTACGAGTGGTGCGGCAGTACTGACGCCTATTGGCAGTGGAACTACTGCCGCGCGTGACGTAGTGCTGTTTGAGGGTGTCTACACAGCCGCAACCTCGGCCGGTCCCGCCACCATCTCTGGCGCTCAAATTAACAATACTGCTGCATCTGTTTTGCAGTCCGCCAACTTCTATAACGCAATCTTTAACGCTACCTACTAACCGTCTATGGCAATCGCTTTTCGTAACGAATCCCACAACATCAATAACGGCGGCAGTCCAACTGGCACCGAGCCGACGGGGACCGTCCAAGGTGATACGCTGATTGCACTCTGCGAGATGGAAAACAACGGCACCCTCACGCCTCCTGCGGGCTGGACGACCATTTTTAGCGGCACCAGCGCAACTGCACAATTCAACTACTGCTTAAGCTATATAATCCGCGGCGCCAGCGCCCCAAACCTCACCTGGACATTTGGTGCCAGCGGCTACTATGAACTATACATCGTAGGATTTAGCGGCTGCGATACCAGCAACCCGATTGATGCTTCCGCAAAAACCCCTGATGCCAGTGGTACCTCCATAAACCCCGACCCTCCACTAGTCACGGCTATTTCCAGCAGTGCCATGGCACTGGCTATTTGCGACAACTGGAACGGTTCCGACACCGGCGGCTGGACCACGCCCAGCGGCTATACCATTGTTACTAACAATGCCACAGGTAACGACTGTGCCATTGCCACTAAGCTACTGACCAGCAGTGGTCCCGAGAACCCAAGCGCTTTTGGTAATGTAGGCTCTGCCGGTGGCGGTAGCACTGCGACTGACTATTGGGCTGCTACCATCACTCTGTCGCCGCCCCGAGTTGCGGCTACTGCTATCGCTTGGATTAGGGCGTGATATAATCGAAAAGATCATGGGACAACCCCAAATCCTGGTACCTGACAATGCCGGCATCCACAACGCAAGTGACTATGCCACTCGCTTAGAGCGCGAAAAAACCTACCGTGACCTCTCAACAATCATCGTCTGCCCTACTCGCGGAATGATCCCAGCTCGCATCGTTCAGAGCTGGCAAGGCCTGATTCGCCCCATGAACCAGAAAGCACTAGGACCTCTGTTTATGGAAGGCATGGAAGTGGGCGAGGCCTACAACCAGGTCATAAAGATGATTCTGGAAAACGACGAACTTTCCAAGTTTAAGTTTTTACTAACAATCGAAGAAGACAACGCCCCACCAGCCGATGGATTGCTAAAACTATACGAATCAATCGATGAGTACGACGCTGTTGGCGGTTTATATTGGACCAAAGGCGAAGGTGGCCAGCCGATGTGCTACGGCGACCCTGCCGCTATGCCGCTCAATTTCATCCCGCGTATTCCCCAGCCAGATACTATTACTCCCTGTAATGGCCTTGGCATGGGTTTTACCCTGTTCCGTATGGAAATGCTAAGAGACAAGCGCTTTGACTATGGCAACTGGTTTAAGACCAAGCAGGAAGTACTACCTGGTGGTGGGGCCCAAGTATTTACTCAGGACCTGTGGTTCTTTAACCACGCCCGCGAGTTTGGATACAAATTTGCCTGTGACTCACGCGTTAAAGTCGGCCACTATGATGCCGCTAATCAACTAATGTGGTAAGGAGAACCAATGCCTACCAAAACCACCCCTAAATCAAAGAAGCCTCTCAAGCTCTCCCTAGCCTGTGGCGACAACAAGCCAGAAGGCTTTACGGGCGTCGATATTGCCAAGACCAACGACACCGACTTCGTACAAGACCTGCTAGTTTTCCCTTGGACCCAGTTTAAGGATGCTTCTGTCGACGAAATTGAGTGCTCACACTTTGTCGAGCATATTCCGCACGGCGACGGCTACCATGACCCGTTTTTTCAGTTCTTTGACGAGATCTACCGCATCCTAAAGCCGGCAGAATTCGACCCTGCCAATCCTAATATCGCCACCTCCGGCTTTGCACGCATTATCTGCCCGTACTACTCCAGCATGCGTGCTTGGCAAGACCCTACTCACCAGCGGGCTATCTCCGAGGCCAGTTTTTTGTATCTAAACAAACAGTGGCGGATTGATAATAAACTCGATCACTACCCCGTTACCTGCGACTTTGATTTCACCTATGGCTACGTCTTAACCCAGGAGTGGCAAACTCGCAGCCAAGATGCTCAGACATTCGCCATCCAACATTACAAAAACGTAGTCAGTGATATCCAAGTTATCCTAACGAAGCGTTCTTAAGGAACAATGGCCAGAAGCTTGAAGCAACGGCTAATTATGCTGCTGTCGCTAGTTTCCCTGGCGGTAAGTTGTCTGGGGCCAAACAGCGCTCAAGCAGCCGCCCAGCCACATGGTCTAGCGATCACACCGCTGAGGCAGTATCTTAAGGCTGTCGCCGGCACCACTACAAACAGTTCCTTGACAATCAGCAACCTAACCGACAAACCATTAGACGTCGCCCTATCGGTTCGGCAATTCTCACTTACCGACTACACATACAATTACCAGTTCACTCAGCCAAAAAACGATTGGCTGCGTATCAATACACCTACTGTGGCACTACAGCCGCAACAAACCAAAGCTATTGGGTACGAACTGAACATACCCCCCGGCACCGCCCCTGGCGGCTATTATTACACCCTGCTAGCTAGCGCTAACCTGGCCAACCAAGGGATTACCAGCACTATTCAGGCCGCCGATGTTATGTACTTGACCGTGCAGGGCAAGCTTATTCACACTAGCGAAGTCCGATCCAGCTCGATCAGTCATTTTAGTTTTGGGCGGCCATTCACGTACCAACTTGATGTCCTAAACACAGGCAATGTATACTTTTTTGCTTACACCAGCGGTCGGCTTCGTGGCTGGTCGGCTAAGCCCGCTCTCACAGCCAGCGGTCATCTGCTTGTTCCTGGTGCCGTCCGCAGGCTATCGGGCACCATTAGCGCTCCAGTATTGCCCGGCCTTTACCATGCCGTGTACGGCTATCGTACCGACAGCGGCCAAAGTGTGATGCGCAGGAGCCTAGTGGCGTTTATTCCACCATGGTCGATAGCGTTCCTGTTAGCCAGCATACTAGCTGCCGGCACTACTATTCGACGACGAAGGCAGCGCGCCGACAAGCCGCCGAAATCACCAACATCTACCGACTAGTCAGTTTTGGCGACAGCCGTGTATGTGACGGCCGCGGTGTAACTCCCGGCCGGTGCGGTTACATCTGTTAATACTCCGTACGTTACTGTTGTGTTGTCGCCACTTTCGTAAGGCCCTATGGCTGTTTTAAACAAGGTTGGCGTTGTAGTAAGCCCTAGGTAGTTGCCCGAGCCGTCGGTGTTATAGCCCCAGGTATTAACTGCGAGCGGCGCAGCACTGCTATTACCACTGGCCGGAATAGTGGCGCCAGCGCCACTCATCGACGTACTACCTGCGCCGTAAATATACAAACTATAGCCCACTACATCATTAGAGGTGACCGTAATAGTATGCGAGCCGCTGCCAGTAAAGTTTGAGCCGCTTGGAGTTAAATTGACTGTTGGATTACTACCTAGCGAGATTGCCAGGCTTGTTACCGAGCCAAACAGCACTTGCGCACCAAAAACGCCCTGCCCAAAAGGTGAGGCAGCCGCCGAAGGAGCAAACGAGAAGATACCCAGCCCTAGACAGACCACCACCAGCGGCCGAAACATCCTGTCATACAAACGCCCCAACATACTCTTTAGTATAGCGTAAGCAAAACCATCGTTTCACGCTATAATGATAGGCAAATGGATGGGCACAAATTACCGTTTTATCGGCTGTCGGTTGATGACACGCTGGCGGAGCTACGCACTAGCTTGGACGGCCTATCTAAGACCGAAGCTGCTGAGCGGTTGCGCCATCTTGGTCCTAATCAGTTAGAGCGTGCTAAACGTACTCCAGCCTGGCGGGTGTTTGCCCGACAATTCAAAAACCTACTAGTAATTGTCCTGTTAGCTAGCGCCGGGCTCTCTGTGTACCTGCGGGATGGCAGGACGGCTTTTATTTTAGCCTTGATTGCTTGTATCAACGCTGCCGTAGGCTTTTTCCAGGAATATAAAGCCGAGAGCCTGCTAGCCAGCCTAGAACGACTAGTGGTACCTCACGCCAAGGTGCTACGCGCGGGCAAAGTTCGTGAGGTATCCAGTAGCGAACTAGTCCCCGGTGATGTCATCTACCTGGAAGCTGGTGACAGCGTCCCCGCTGATGCCCGGGTGCTAAAAGAAGACGAACTCGCCAGCAATGACTTTGCCTTAACCGGCGAAAGCCAGCCCACCCGCAAGTTCAAGCACGCCATTGAAGGCGATGTAACTATTGGCGCCCGGCACAACATGCTGTACATGGGCACTACGGTAGCACTGGGCAATGGCTATGCTGTGGTTGTTGGTACCGGGATGCATACCGAGCTGGGCCGCATCGCCAACCTTAGTGCCAGTACTCACACCGACACTTCCCCGCTTCAGCGCGAAATGAACAACTTAGCAGTTCGTTTGACTCAGGGCACACTAATTTTGGCCGCCGTGCTGACCATTATCGAACTCCAGGCTAGCATTGGGGTAAAGACGGCCGTCCTGTTTGGCGTCAGTATCGCTGCCGCTATGATTCCCGAAGGACTTGTGGCCGAAGTAAGCATCACCTTAGCTCAAACTGCCAGCCGTATGGCCCGTGCCCGAGCGCTTGTCAAAAAACTCTCGGCCGTCGAAACACTGGGCGCCACCACCATTATCGCTACCGATAAAACCGGCACCCTTACTAAAAATGAGATGACCGTAACACAGATAATTATCGGCCGCGAGGAGTATCGCATTTCCGGCACTGGCTATGAAATGAACGGTGCAGTTTGCGATGATACAGGCAAACCCATTAGCGGCCAGCGCCTGAAAGATCTGCACCTGTTTTTTGAAACGGGTACCCTGGCTAGCAATGCCCTAGTAAACCCACCAGACGAAGAGCACGCGGATTGGTATGTGGTAGGTGACCCCACCGAGGGTGCCCTGATTACTCTGGCCCGCAAAGCCGGACTGGAACCCAACCAACTGAACGATCGCTTCCCCGAGCGCAAAGAATACGCCTTCGACTCTGCCCGCAAGCTTATGACCAGTGTCCGCGAGGTGGACGGTAAGCTGTACGCTTTTGTAAAAGGCGCTCCCGAGAGCATCATGGCCTGTGCAACCCACTTATGGGATCACGGCCACACCCGCAAATTTACTCTGGCCGACAAGAAATTCTTTGCGAGCTACAATCAGCAGCATGCAGCTAGCGCCGAGCGCAACCTGGCCTTCGCCTACCGCGAGTTACCAAAGGACTTCGACCCTACCAAGCAGCACCTGGAAGACGCTGAACAAGATTTAGTATTCCTTGGCATAGTTAGCATGGTTGACCCGCTGCGCGACGAAGTACCGCAGGCCATGGCCGCTGCCCAAGCGGCTCACATTAAAGTATCCATAATTACTGGTGATTACCCGGCTACAGCGGAAGCAATTGCCCGCAAAGCTGGCTTTAGCCAAGATACCATAAATGTCGTCATGGGTGACGAACTGCCCCACTTATCCGATAGTCAGGTGCTAGACATGCTGCTGCGCGGTGGCGCCGTATTCAGCCGCGTCAGCCCCGAAGACAAACTGCGAATCGTAGAACTAACCAAGGCCTCAAACCACGTGGTAGCAGTGACAGGTGATGGCATCAATGATGCACCAGCCCTCAAACGTGCCGACATTGGTGTCGCCATGGGCCGTACAGGCACCGACGTAGCCATGCAAGCCGCCGAAATCGTGCTGCTGGATGACAGCTTTGCTACACTAGTGACCGCTATCGAGCAGGGCCGCCTCAGCTTCCAGAACATCAAAAATGCTGCACGCTGCGCCCTCACTGACAATGCCGGAGAACTAGCCACTGTGCTCTTGAGTTTAGCCGCCACAGCGGTCTGGGGCATTCCAGCCGCGATAACCGCTGTACAGATCCTAGCAATTGATATTGTGGCCGAAATCTTTCCCATTACCGCCCTCGGTTGGGATCCTGCCGCCAGCCGGCTTATGCGCGCACAACCGCGCAACGTACACGATCACATCATTAACCGCGCTTCAGCCAGCGAATTTATCGGCTATGGTCTGCTGGCAGCTATCCTTACCTACGCCAACTACCTGCTGTTCTTTACCCGGCATCACCTCAGCGCACTCCACCTAGCCACGTCGGCAGTGCCGTATATGCAAGCCAGCATCCTGGCCTACCTAACCCTGGTTCTGTGCCAATTTATGAATCTGCTACTGGTGCGCAGCCAGGGGCAGCCTCTGCTGGGCAACTACCTCTGGAGCAACAAAAAACTGCTGGCCGCCTTCGCTATCTCGATCTTTTGCATCCTCAACATCATCTACAATCCAGTGGTTCAACCCTACTTTAACAGCGGCAGCCTGACCGGATGGGACCTGCTGACCGCCGTCGCTGCAGCCGGACTGTATACCTTGGCTCGACTATTCCACCGTCACACCAAAGCCACCAGCCACAAAGAACTGTTCCGTAAGTATTCGCCAGAAAAACTGCACCCGCATCTGCGATCGGGTCTAAACTAGCCCTCCGAAATACCCAATCCGTCCGCCAGAATCTGTGCTCTCAGCTCTACGGCCTGTCTGTACGCCTTGCCGATGGCACCTAGCATGTGTCCTAGCTTAGGCCGCTTCGGCTCAGCACCTGTGATTGCCTTCATCCGATTAGTACCGTACGCTATCGGTCGAACTGTCATGTCGGTAACACCATTACGCGCCATCTGCCACTTCACCTTGGCCGTTTCTACAATGTGCTCCAGCAGATATGTTGCACTGGTTACTACCGCAGCATGGCGACCGCCCAGCGACTCCAGCAGCGACACAGCCAGTGTGGCGGCATTGGGCTGGACGTATTTTGCTTTACCCGACGAGCTTCGAATAACTTCGCCTGTTTGCGCGTCAACCTGGTCAGCTCGTGGTACCTCTTGGGCAAATATCTGCCGACCATGGAGTGAACCAATACTGATCAACCGGCCACCTTCAAAACTTTCAGCACCGTTCACATCAAAAGTACGAATATGCATAGCCTGTTCATTAGGCACAAAGTCAGGATGCGTCACCCACATCATCATCAGGCCGTCCCATTCCGTTGTCGGGTGAGCTGGGTCAACACCAAGTTGCCTTAGGAGCGCTCTTTTTTGCTCTGCTTGTGGGCCTTCCAGATGTTCAAATGCGGCCGCTGTGGCAGTCATAGCGGCCAGCTCTTCTTCTTTAGTTGTACGATGCCGAGTGGCACATTGCACAATGCTACCCGTGGGTTGATCCTCGGGGCCCCGAGGATCAGTCTTCCCAGCCAAAAAGGCTCCTTCCAGCGCCAATAACATTTGGCTTGTACCTTTAGTATCAACCCGTCCCCCCTCACAAACCAACAGGCTATTAGCAGGCATCCCCACGTCACGCAGTGCTATGTCTGGTCCCCGGCCAACACCGACTTCGGCACCAAATGCATAGAAGGTTTCCTCTTCATGAGGCTTTATAAGGCGCTTGGCATTCCAGGCTATTGAGGGTCCATCCACATCGGGCAAATCGGCAATTTCTGATTGCACTACCACGCCCTTAGGAAACACTACGTCTTTTCGTGTTTCGGTATTTGACGGAAACTCGCCATTCAGCAGTGTTTTTACTCTTTCGGCCACTCCAATACAGGGCTCAAGTTCTGCAAGCACCTGCTGAATCTCGGGACTTGCCTCCCTTTCAGCTTGATCATAGGCTGGCAGTGTTTCTCCATATAAAGCCATGAGCACATCCTTCCTGGACGCCAAGCCACCACACTAGAAGCGTCTCCGTAAACTCTAAAAATACTATTATACCACATAATAATGCTACCCGCTTAAACCCCTCAGCGTATTGCTTTCTGTACGAACCCGCCTATACTCTCTGCTTGTCCCAGACACTTAGATGATAGGAGCGAGGCGTGGATGCCCACACCAGACACGTAAACGCCGGCAAGTGGATGTTCGACAGCCGTGCGGCTGCCGAACGCGAGCCCAGCAATGCGGGCAAGACGATCGTACAATGCCCGATCTGCTTCAAGTACTTCGGACAGTAGTGGCAGTCAGAACTCCCGGGAGCATCCAGGCTCCCACTGACAACCACCATAAGCGTTCCGACGAATACCTATCGGACCGCCTGGGAAGGGAGTGACAAGAAAAAATTTGTTCCTCTTGGAACCGCAATACTTTGCTCAACCTCTTGTCACTCCCGTTTTTACTTTGACGAGATTAGATTTTGAGTATCAGCGTCAATGGGGCTACAGCCCCAGTAACTGCGCGGCTTTTGCCTTAAACTCATCAATATCGTCGCCGCTGTTTTCAATGCGGATATTAGCCATATCTATCACCGCAGCCATACCAAATTTGGTTGGGTCAGTTTGACCCACTGCCATATCGCCAGCTTCTTTTTCCATAAATTGCTCAAAGGTAATATGATCGTCTGCCCGGCCGCGACCTTGCAAGCGCTTAAAACGAATTTCTGGCTCGGCATCAACCACGATTAACTTGCCGCCAAATTCCTGTAGTCGCTCTGCCTCGCCCGTACCGCGAATACTGCCAATCACCAAACCCTTTGGCCGTAGCTCCGCCGGCAACACATCTACCCACATCAGCCACTTTAGTAAGCCTAGTTCTACCATGCCGCCTGGATATGCAGTCCGAAAGGCATTGCCAACGCGACCCAGTGGTGAATCATTACCACCGCGATCAATCGAATTAAACACCGCCTGAGAAATTTCCCGCAAGCTGTTGCTGGTGTTAAAGCAAAGAAAACCACGCTCTACTAGCAGGTCCATCAGCGAATCTTTGCCACTACCATTGGTACCGGCCACTCCGTAGAGCGTAGTGCCCTTCAAGCTACCCACATACCGCGAGTCTTGCAGTAGTTCCTGTTGGAGCGAATGCACCTCTGCCATTTCCCAGATATTTTACCAGATCTTCCCTGTAAAACCGAAAATAAGTTTGTATTAAATAGACCTCGAATTCATTTCGAGGTCTATTTCTAAACTTATCGGGAAGAGCAGCCCGACAAAATGTACTCCATTTTGCCGGCGCGTTGAGAAACCCAGAATGGGTGTCTCAAGCTTATTTTATATAGTCATGCAACTTGCGCGCATCCTTATGCTTACGCAGTTTAGCTAGGGCCTTTGCCTCAATCTGCCGGATACGTTCACGCGTCACGCTAAATTCCTGACCCACTTCTTCAAGCGTGTGCTGCTTGCCGTCTTCCAAGCCAAAGCGCAACTTCAGGATCTTTTGTTCGCGCTCGGTAAGGGCTCCCAGCATATCCTTCACCTGCTCTTTCAAAAGCTGGCTGGTAGCTGATTCTTCCGGCGTAACGGTGTCTTCATCTTCGATAAAGTCGGCGAGCACACTTTCTTCTTCGTCATCACGAATATTGGCATCAAGCGAGCTAATATCCTGCTTGATCTTCATAATGTGCTCGACCTTGGCCTCGTCGATTTCCATTTCCTTGGCGATCTCGGCATTGGTTGGCTCGCGGTTCAGCTCCTGCGTTAGGCGGCGCTGCGTACGCAGCAGCTTATTGATTGTCTCAACCATGTGCACCGGAATACGAATAGTGCGGGCCTGGTCGGCAATGGCGCGGGTAATCGCCTGGCGAATCCACCAGGTAGCGTAGGTACTAAACTTAAAGCCCTTATCAGGATCAAATTTCTCGACCGCGCGCAGCAACCCAGTATTGCCCTCTTCAATTAGGTCCAAAAGGTCCAGGCCGCGGCCCACATAGCGCTTAGCAATAGAAACAACCAAACGCAAGTTGGCTTCAGCCATCTGGTCTTTAGCTTCTTTGTCACCGGCAACCACACGCTGCGCTAGACTTAGCTCTTCCTCGGCATTCAAAAGCGGGATCTTACCAATTTCACGTAGGTACAAACGAACCGAGTCGTCAGCGATGTCGTCCAGATAGGTCTGGTCTTCGACCATCGTGCTTTCTTCCTCTTCGTCAATCAGCCACTCGTCACTCAGCTCGGCAGCAACTGGTTCCTCGGGAGTCGTTATTTCCACTCCGGCTTCGGCCAGCTCGGTATACAGCGCGTCCAGAAGCTCGACATTTTCCGGTGCGTCAGGAATCTTGGCAGAAATATCCTTAGCGTCAATCGAACCGGCCTTTTTGCCTTGCTCAAGCAGCTCAAGTTTGGCCTGTTCTAGTGCATTTTTATCTTTGGGTGCATCACTTTTCTTAGCAGCCATAGGTTAAAAACCTCCATTAATTTGTTTAGTGTGATCGTAATAATTCATCAAGTTCCGCCGCGCGCCTTAACAGTATCTCTGCCTGGGCAGACTCGGCATCCTGTAACTGCTCAATCAGCCGTTGTTTTTCTGTTCGTACATATTGTGCTATCAGCTTTGCTTGTATCCGTTTGGTTTCGTAATCCAATTCGGAGCTCTCTAAATCCTGATAGAGCGTCTCGTAGACTAATGACAATATTTTAACATAGTCTGCAAATTCTTGCACGGCCGCCTTGTCCATGCCGTCGTAATCAGGATACTCCTGCAAAAAGATGAACACTTTTCGTGCCTCAGAATTCGCAAACATCTCGGCATTGAGTGGATATAAATAGCTGCGCAGTTTCGGTTGGAGCAGCGTCAAAGCCAACAGGTGCTCTCCGGTTCGCTCTTTCTCGAGCTGAGCCTTATCTATCGGCTGTGAAGCAGCCTGAATAGACCGCTGCCTTGGTGCAGTCGTCTCTTCCTCTACCCCTGCCAATTTGGTAGCTAGTGCCTGCTTGTTAACACTAAGCAGTTCAGCCAGCCTCCCCATGTAGTGATCCTGCTCTACCGGATCAGGCAATTGACGTACCACTCGTAAAACCACGTCACTAAACTCCCGTTTGCCCTGCGCTGTTGCCAGATCAAGCATTGCGCTATACCTATCTATCAGCCAATCTACGGCGTACTGCGGCTTGGTGATAATCTCTTCCCAAGTCTTCACATTTTGTTTGATGAGTTCATCAGGATCCTTGCCGCTGGGAATGGTAATGATACTTAGCTGCACGCCCACTTTGGCGGCCACCGGGATAGCTCGTTCTGTAGCTGCAATACCGGCTTTGTCGGCGTCAAAGCTCAAGCGAATGTCGCCCGTTAAACGGCTGAGCGCTTTCAGATGCGGCTCGGTAAGAGCTGTGCCCGCAGTAGCCACAACTTGTCGTACGCCTGCCTGATGGCTCTGAATAACATCCAGGTTACCTTCGGCCAGCACCACAAATTTACTTTTTCGAATCGCCTCCTTAGCTAGGTGTAAACCATACACATGACGGCTCTTGTCGTACAGTGGTGTCGCTGGAGTGTTCACATATTTTGGTGCACTTGGATTGTCTTCTAGCAGCCGCGCCGTAAAGCCAATCACCCGGCCCGAAGGGTCGCACAGTGGAATCTGCAGCCGTCCGCGGAACATGTCACCACCCCGTTGACCGCTTAGCCCCGCCAGCTTAATTTCCTCGGTCGTAAAGCCCTTGTTTTTCAAAAAGTTCACCAGCGCCGAGCCAGTATTGGGTGAGTAGCCCAGCCGCCATTCCAGCGCCGTTTTTTTACTAAACTCCCGTTTCTTTAGCACGTATTCCAGCGCCGTTTTATTTTGTGCAAACTGCGCTTGATAAAATTTAGCTGCCAGTTCCAGCGCTTCGTACAATCGCTCTTTGCTTTTACCGCTTGGGCCCCGGCCATTTTTTTGCTGATACTGCTCTAGGTCAATGCCCGCTCGGCGAGCCAGTAGTTCCAAAGCGCCACGAAAGTCCAACCCCTCCGCCTCCATCACAAAGCTAAACATATCACCACCGCGGCCACTGCTAAAATCATGCCAAATCTGTTTATCTGGGCTTACCACAAAGCTCGGCGTTTTTTCTGGCGCAAACGGGCTTAGGCCCTTCCAGTTGCGACCGGCGCGCTTCAGCTGCACATACTCCCCAATCACATCTTCGATGCTTAGCCGCTGCTTTATTTCGTCCTTGGCGTCCATACTATCTATAGCTTATAGTGATTACTTCTTTACGCATAGCATAAGCAAAATCTTTGGTCGAGTTGTATGACGCTAGGGCTGGACTCGGATACTTTTCAAACCGTCAGGATTTGCAAGCGCCACGGGCTGAGCCATGAGGCTCACCCGCAAAAGCGCCCTAGAGGTTTAAAAGTATCCGAGTCCAGCTGACAAAACACTCTTTATTCGCTAAGATAAACATAAGCATGCAACCAAACCAGCCCCAGCAACCCGGCAACGTACCACAACCCTCCAACCCTCGTGAATATGGAAGTATACCTAGCATGCCCGAAGGCAGTGTATCGAGCGCACCCGTACAACACCCCAGTGGTTACTACGAAGTAGTCCCGCCTCCTGCACCAAACACCGGTGCAGCCAGCGGCCACAACCCCTACGAGTTCATCATGAACCCCAACATGCCAAAGAGCAAAGCTTTTGGCGGCAAGAATTTTATGACTCAGATTTTACTGCTGCTTGGCGGGCTAGTTATCGTAGTGATTGTAATAGGCATCCTCATTTCAGCCCTCAGCCCTAAAAGCAGTACCCCAAGCCTGATTTCAATAGCCCAACGTCAGCAAGAGATTACCCGAATTGCAACCGCTGCCAGCGGACAAACTATTGGACAAGACACTGCCAATTTTGTAGCCACCATGAACGCTAGCGTCACCAGCAGCCAGCAGCAAATTGTCAGCTACCTAGCATCACACGGAACAAAGCTGGACAAAAAAACTCTGGCCTTAGACACCAATCCTCAAACCGACACTTTCCTCACTAACGCCAAAAACGCTAACAACTATGACAGCGCCCTAACGCAAACATTAACACAGCAGTTGACCACCTATGAGGGCTTGCTGCAAACTTCCTTCAAGCAAACTTCTAGTAAATCCACTAAGCAGCTGCTACAAAGCTGCTACACCAGCGCCAGTAAGCTGCTGCTACAAGCTAAGTCTTTGCCGGCTAACAGCAACTCCTAAGCTGCGTCGGTACCTGTTACCAACTGGTACGAGTGATTGATCAAAGCCCGTACTTCTTCCCAATCTATTTCACCGCTCAAAATCAGTGTGTTCCAGTGTTTTTTGTTCAAGTGATAGCCTGGCATTACCGTCACATACTTTTCGCGCAAAATTTCGGATAGCTGCGGATCACACTTAAGGCTTAGACTTACCGGCTGCTTGGTTTCGCTGATTAAAGCAAACATTTTCAGCTCTTTTTTGGCGCTACTTTCGGGAGCTTTATATACGGCTACCCCTTCACCAAATGGGTAATCAAGCACTGCACCAGGCAGGCTTAAAATGTATTCTTCAACAGTTTTGTGGTCCATGGCAGATATTGTACCAGGTTAATGGTGGCTACTGTCTTTGAGCCAGGCCAGATAGTATTGCAGCTCGGCAATGCTTTCATGGATGTCTTCAACAGCACGATGCTGTTCCCGCTTGGCAAACGTCACACCATATTTATCACCCATTACCAGTTTCCAACTGCTAACATCCAGCATCCGGTAATGCAGCAAGCCATCTATATCTGGCCACCATTCACGAATAAACCGCCTATCTTGGTGAATACTATTACCCGCTAGCACTGCCGGTTCGTCACCAAACTGTTCGTGAATGAATGCGGCTAGCTCGTGCAGCACCTCCGCTTCCGGGCGACCATGGCTTCGCACCTCATCAAGCAGTCCACCGCTTAAGTCTTGCTGCTTCACCCAGTCATTGGCCTTATCAAGCACCTCTTCGGGATGAAAAATAATTGCCTCATACGTGCCCAGCGTAGTAAATTCCCAGTCGGTAACCACCACACCTACTTCGGTAATTACGTGCTGCTTGGGGTCTAGCCCGGTCATCTCCAGGTCCATCCAGAGCAACTTGGTGCTCTTAGCGTCTTTATCTATCTTCATGGCGGCTATTATACGCTGTTTCTCTGCCAATTCCGCGGCGACGCATCTGGTCCCACCCATCAATTGACCACAAACTCACTATTTGGCAGCGGCCAGCGCGTCGGCATACCACACCAACGCTTCGACAGCCGTTTTTAGGCTGCTCTGTGGACCGTATGGTGCATCTGCTAGTTCGGCTTTTAAAATACCCGCTTCATCGATTGCCCCGCCAACGCTATCGGTAAAAAATAGAGCTTGCGGCACCGTAACAGCCCCAACCCCTGGCAAAGCCATGCGCAGATTGGCAATCGCCTGTGCCCCACCAGCAGAACCGTGACCCACGAGGAGCACTGGTTTTTTATCCATTTGATAATCCAGAAAATCGAGTGAGTTTTTAAGCACTGCCGAGGTAGAACGATTGTATTCCGGCGTCACCAAGGCGTAGCCGTCAAATTCGGCGACCTTATCCAGCCACTTCTGCACTGCTGGGACAGCTTTGCGCTCGGGGTTATAGCGAGGACTTTTCGCTTCGTTAAAAAACGGCATTGGGTAGTCACGCAGATCAAGCACCTCAACCTCGGCTTGATTTCCTGCTTCCTTAGCGACCCACGTTGCTAGCCGATCAGTCACACGACCCTCGCGTGTTGCGCCCACAACTACAGCAATCTTTGTCATATATCCTCCTTATGGTATACTTTGTATAGTAAAAGTATAGACCCTAATGCTATACAAAGTAAAGTATGAATATTTCAGACATTCCATCAACACTTGAGCCCAAGGTAGGCTGCATAGCTTCTGCCATGGAAATTATTGGCAATAAATGGACGGCACTTATTTTGCGTGACCTAAGTAGTGGCCCTAAGCGCTTTGGTGAATTAGAAAAATCCGTTGGCAACATCAACCCACGAACGCTAAGCCAGCGGTTGGACGACCTAGAAAAGCACGCTATTATCACCAAAACCACCTATGCCGAGGTACCGCCACGTGTAGAATACGCTTTGACTAGCAAAGGCGTAGACCTAGAGCCGGTACTGCGCCAAATGGCCGCTTGGGGCGACAAGTACTACGACGGCGCTAGCTGTTAGTCCTGTTTGAATTCCAGGGCAGCCGAGTTAATGCAGTAGTGCTGTCCATTGGGCGAACTAGGATCGTCAAACAAATGGCCCAAATGACTACCACAGGTTGCGCACAATACTTCGGTGCGCTCCATGCCGAGCGAACTATCTGGAACGAGTTTTAGCGCCTCATTGCTGGCGGCTTCACTAAAACTGGGCCAGCCAATAAGACCTGGCATCGTAGATTCGTACTTGGCATCACTTTTAAATAGCAGCGCATGGCAGACCGGGCAATGGTATTCCCCTTTTGCCTCGTTATACAGCAGCTCGCCTGTGCCGGGTGTTTCGGTACCTCGCTCGCGCAACACGTGGTATTGCTCTGGTGTTAGGCGTTTTTTTAGCTCGTCGTCGGAAAATTCCTGCATAAACCCTACTTCTCCTTCTGTTTTTTGAGCCTATCTAGCCGTAGTAGCTTCACGACCAGATAGATAACAATCGCCACAATAAAGAACTCTATAATGCTGTACACAAAAGCGCCCCATGGCATAGTGATTGGTTCGGTACCATGGTGCAAAATAGCAGTTTTCTTGCTAAGATCGGGCCCAAACAAAATCTGTAGCCAAGGGTCTACAAAACTCGTCACGAGCTGCTTCATAACACCGTTGGCTTGTTGACCAACAATAAAACCTACCGCCAGGCCCACCACTGCATATTCGCGGATAAAGTTAGTAAAACCACCTACTTGTTCGCGTAGAATATCATCAGAATCCAGCAGCACCGTCACCCCTTTGCGACGACGGCCAGTCTGGTGCACCACCTGAATGCCTTCACGGGTGGCCACAACGTTGGCCTTGGGAACTGCTTGCTGGGGTTTTGCTGTCATACAGCTTCTATTGTACTACTCTAAGTGCTTATGGATAGAGTGCTAGAGGCGTTCGGGTGCCGTGATACCTAGTAGTGTCAGACCGTTTTTAAGAGTATCTGCGTACAGGCCTACCAGGTGCAGCCGCACTGCCTGGCGATCATCACCGATCACTCGGTTGTGCTCATAAAACTGGTTAAATTTCTGCGCCAGTTCGTATAAGTAGGTGCAGATGTGGTGCGGCATTAGTTCGCTTGTGGCCCGTTCGACCGCTTCGCCGTATTCGGTGATCTTGCGCAATAGTGAGCGTTCATCGGCAGTTAGATCCGCTAACTGCACATCTTTTTGTTCAGCAGCTTTAGCGAGGATGCTGCGTGCCCGTGCGTGAGCATACTGCAGGTAGGGTCCGCTATTGCCTTCAATAGCCACCGATTCTTTGGGGTCAAAAATAATATCCGGCCCAATCCGCTGCTTCAAAAAGGCGTATTTTACTGCGCCTAACACGACATCATTATTTGGTTCACCCGCAGTTTCCTGGCTAGCTTCGGCCACCATGTCCAGCACATCAACCGCCCGCAGGAAATTGCCCTTACGCGAGCTCATCTTAACCCCGCCACGCAGTTTTACCTGACCGTGCGTCACGTGCTCTGTGCGTGCTACCAGCTCCGGCTCGAACTGCTCGATACTCTTGAGTACCACCTTCATATACTCAACAATGTCATTGCCAGTAATGATGACCGTCTTATCAAAGCAGTAATCGCGCCACTTAGCAAGTGTCAGACCAACATCTTTTGCCTCGTAGGTTGGCAGCCCGTGCGAATTGATAAATACACGCGTATGCAGACCATATGGTTCACCCTTGAACACGACTGCGCCGTCACTTTCCTCGTAGACACCCTTTGCAAGCTGCTCTTTTACAGCGGCTATACCGAGTGGCGCAGTTTCACTCTCCGGGTAGTAGCGCTCAAAATGAGTACCAACGCTGGCGTAAAATTCGTCAAAATAATCGTAGCTCCACTGGCGACAAGTCCAATAAACTTGTGCGAGCGGCGAATCATGGTCGCCTTCAGTAACAATCTGATAAATCCGTTTGTTCAGCTCAATGATTTGCTGCTTTGACGCTTCGTCTTCCTCGTAGGCGTTCGTGCCCTTTACGTAGCATTTTGCCATCCACTCGGAACGTCCCTCTTTGGGTATATCGGCCAGTTTTTCGGGGTTCTCGCTACCTAAATCTTGCACGATCGCCCACATGGTCTTGCCTACATGCAAACCCACATCACCGCCAAAGTTTACTCGGTGTACTGTAGCACCGGCCCGGACTAGCAGGTTAGCAACTGCCTCACCGTAAATTGTCTGATACAGATGGCCCGCGTGTAACACCTTGAACGGATTGGGGTCTGAGTACTCCAGCACCACCGATTGGTCTGCATAGTCACCCGTAGCCGGGTCTGATTCAGTCTGGACTGCACCCGCAAGCGCTTGGTCGTTTAGGGTCAGATTGATAAAACCCGGACCCGCTACTTCAGACTTTTCAAGCATTGCTAAACCAGGCAGCTCTTTAGTAATTGCATCGGCAACTTCACGTGGATTTTTACCCAGCTGTTTGCCAAGCTGCAGTGCAACGTTCGTAGCATAATCACCAAATTGTTCATCCGGACGTGTTAGCTCCACATCTACAGCAACGTTGAATAATTCTTTCACAACACGTTGCAGTGCCGCCTGTAATTCCTGTTTCATAATGCCCTATTATAACAGATCACGACCCTTGTCATTTCTGGTCGCTTCGCCCAGCTGCCAACCCACTACATACAGACTTCCCAGCAGTACAAAAAAGCTTACTGTAGTCGTAAACATGTCACCATGCTGGAATGGATGCAGAAAATGGTCAGACAGATCAAACAAAATGCCTGCCGGATTAACCAACACATCCCAGCTATTCCAACGTAGATCCCTGCCGAGATAAATTGCAAAGCTGCACAGTAGCAACACAATACCAATCGCCGTACTGGAGTTACGAAGCGACACACGTTTGCGCAGCTCGGCATGCACCATGTACAGCCCGCTAAAGCCCAGCAGTACGCCGGTAAAGATGAACGAGGTAAACATTACGACGTCATACAGCAAATTATGCCGCAGTACATCCTGGATGTGCACAAAATCGCTAATCATATAAAAGCTGTTGGGCAGCAATAATAACCACAGCAGCGTTACTCCCAGCGCGCCCCAGCTGCTCCAATGACGAACTCGCAGCATTTTTAGCAGCCAAAGCACAATCAGCAGTGGTAGCCAGGCCAAAAACAGATTCCAAAGCAAGTAGCTAAACTGCAAACTTTTGTTAGCGATGGCGCCCGCCACAAACAGCACGACACTTACCAGCGTCAGCTCGATAACACTTATCACCACACGCTCGCGGGGGCTAAAACGCCGTCGCTTTTGCATACCTTTAGTATAGCAGCCCAGGAGTATAGAGACGCTGGAGTGATCCACGGACACTTTTCAAACCGTCAGGGTATGCTAGCGCCACAGGCTGAGCAAGGCTCACCTGTAGAGCGCCCTAGAGGTTTAAGAGTGTCCGTGAATCAGAACGTCACGATAAACTCAGCCCCACCACCAGGAGCGTTCTTAGCCGTCAGTGTCGCCTCATTGGCCTCAGCAATCTGCTGCGCCAAACTCAGCCCAATGCCATGTCCCGCTACCTTACTGCTGCGTGCCTTGTCACCCCGGTACATACGTTCAAATATGTGCGGCAGATCAGCGTCCGCGATGCCAGGACCATGATCGCGTACCGTCAGCGCATACGCCTCATCCCGCATATGGCCAATAATCTCTACGGCGCCGTCTTTGGGCCCATATTTAACTGCATTATCAAGCAAAATGGTTAGCAATTCCGTAATGCTTTCTCGGTCTATATCAACTTTGGCGGCTACTATGTCAGGCGTAAACCTTATCTTCTTAGCCTCGCGACTGCGTTTGGCACGGGCAATCGCATCGGCAACGACATCGCCAATCACCACCGGTGTGTGAGAGATAGTACCATGCTCGTATTTGTTCAGCGACAACAGATTGGTTGCTAGGCGCTGCAAACGACCAACTTCTTCTAGATTACTGCTAATTAATCCCCGTGCTTCTTCCTCACTAAAATGCTTTTGGCGCAAAAAGACCTCGTTTTCCAGTTGCATACTAGCGAGTGGGGTGCGTAGCTCGTGACTAGCATCAGATGTAAACCGCTTTTGCTGTTTGTGCGCCTCTTCAATGGGTCGTAATGTCCAGCCAGCATACCAATAGCTGACAGCTGCGCCCACTGCCAGCAACACTAGATCCACTAGCAAGTAATCCTCATTAAGATGCCGCCTAGTGACATCGGCTTGATGTTGCTGCGCATTCACAAAGTATTGGGTGCCCGGGCCATACCCGTTATTGGTCAGGTCGGTGTAGCGCTGAAATAATTGATGCACTGCGCCAAGGCGGGCATCATCACTGCGATTTAGTTCGTGGTTAGTAAAAGCATGCACCCCAAAAGTTAGCAGAAGGCACAGCACCACCAAAACAGCAAAATAAAAGGCGGTCAGCTTCAACCGTGCCGAGTGGAACAAGTCCATATTTGGTGGAATCATCTGGGGTAATTGCATGGTCTATACCGCACTATATCCAAAGCCGCGCACCGTGCGTACAATGTTCTCGCCGCCCGGCTTATCAATTTTTTTGCGCAAATTTGCCACAAACGTTTCGACAGTGTTGTGCTGAACACGAGAATCATCAGCCCAGACGTGATCGAGCAACTGATCTTTACTAAGCACCTCGCCGCGGCGAGCCGCCAAATATTCCAACAGCTGGAACTCCTTAGCGGTTAAGTGTACTGGCTTGCCAGCCTTGGTGACCGTTTTGCTGATGTTATTGATGACAACATCGCCAATGGCGTAGCTAGTTCCGGCACCGGCCGCTGGACGACGCAGCAGTGCCCGTATGCGAGCCAGTAGCTCATCAAAACTAAATGGTTTTGGCAAGTAGTCGTCTGCGCCAGTATCCAGACCCTGCACCCGGTCACCGATAGTACCACGGGCTGTCAGCATCAAAATGGGCATAAACTGCTTTTGGTCGTGCCACAGCTGTATCAGCGCTGGGCCGTCATATTTGCCGGGGATCATCCAATCTAGTAGCACCAGATCGTACACGGTGGCACTAGCCAGTGTTTCGGCCATGTCGCCGTCCCCGGCCACATCCACTACATAGCCCTCGGCTTGCAAACCACGTTGCAAACTATTAGCAATCTTTGCTTCGTCTTCAACTACTAGAATTTTCATGTGCGGATTCCCGTTTACGCCCTCTATTGTGCCAAAGAAAGCTGCAAGTTTGCTGTGCGCCCTAAAGGACTAGACTTCGCCGCGCTCTTTTTTACGCTGATCTGGTGTTTCATTGGGCCGAGCATAGTCATCTTCAAGCCGCCAGGTGGTCCCTGCCTCGGGTGTTGAAACTTCCAAAATGTCAGTATCGGTTATGCCCTTTAGGCGGTGCTTCTGGCCAATTTTAGTACTGTAGCCCATGCCGGGTTGCAGTTCAGTCTCCACCAGTTGGCCGCTGGCATTTTCCCAGATGACCGCTGCTTGGCCATTCATCAGGAACCAGCTTTCTTGTTTCTCGTCGTGCACCTGTAAACTCAGCCGAGCGCCGGCATTAATGTGCAGCACTTTACCTATATACGGCGCATCGGCTCGTACCCAGTGCAGCTCGTAGCCCCAGGGCTTTTCAATCCGCTTTACATACGGCTCCACATCGAAGTCTTTGGGGTCAAAGACTGGCGCTTCGTCCGCGCTCACGCACTTAGCTCCTTCTTAAACTTCTCAATGATATCCTTGTCGCCTAAGTCAATCGGACTAACACCGTTCAGAAATGCCGTATATAGGCTCACAAAATCACCTAGCGATACCGTCCAAAGTAGCTGCTTCAGCTCGGTTTCACCCTGCGCTTCAACACGCTCTGGCGACGGCCAGCGACCGCTTAAAAACTTATCACTCAGCATAAAGCGCTTCTTAATTCGGTCGTTATCGAACGACGACTGCAGGTAAAAAACCGTATAGGGCTTTTCGACCGGCTGCGCCGTCCAACCGGTAAATTCGTTGTGGCTAAATTCCGGAAAAGCGTATTCCCAGGCCACGTTCTTGGCATTTTCGTTGAAACCAATCTTCCACTTATGCGCTGCTGGGGCTAGTAGTGGACCACCATAGATAACCGGCGACCGGCCCATAACTTCTTGAGCCAATTGTTTAGCCTGGTTCTGAGCAGTTGGAACGGTTGGCGCCCAAGCCTCCAAGCTCTCTTTTAAGAAACCGCTCGTGGATGCTAGTTCGTCCACTGCCCCACTCCGGGCAAGTAGGCCAAGATGCTCGCCCAGTTGCACTAGGCCCCGCAAACCATAAAAACAACCGTAGCGCGGCGGAATAACAGTTGGCAATTTAATCAGTAAGTAGCCCTTTTCGTTAGCAATTTCTTCCAGTTTGCCACGAGAGGTAATAATGACAATCTGCGCTCCCTTAGCCTCTGCTTCGTGTAGCGCCGAAATAGTCTCCTCAGTGTTACCCGAATAGCTAGAGGCGATAAACAGTGTCTTTTCACCAGTGTAAGCTGGTACATCATAGCCGCGAACTACCTCGAACGGCACCCGCCAGCCCGGCCAGCTTTGGCTGAGCAGCGCCCACAGCGCCGAGCCACCCATACCAGAGTGCACCACGTTCAAAATCTCATTCGAAGGCTGCCAGCCACCAAAATTATATTGATGTTCCACTTGCTGCCACTGCTTAGAGGTCACCCCCAAGGCATCGTGTGCATCACGTTCGTGAATCTTTTTTAAATCATCTAGCATCGTGTTATCCCTCGCTTACTGCTATTGCTTAAACCCGGTATTTGATACTATACTTATTGTAATTGAAAGTTGCTAATTAGGCTGCAGCTAGGGCTGCTTTAAGGGGGTAGGGATGCTTTTCGGACACCAGAACGATGACACAGGCCAATCGGCAGTAAACGCGCCAGTTGCGCCAGTACCTGGCGTTAACCCATTAGCGGTCGACCCAGATACGGGCGCCAGCCTGCCTGTTGCGCCCGCAGAACCACCTATGCCTCCAGAACCGAGTGAGCCATCAGTGCTTAATCAGCCAGTAGCACCCCTTACCGACACCACGCCGGCACTAGATCCACCAGTTAGTACCGATCTGCCACAAGCCGATGCCACCCTTCCTTTGAGCGCACCGGCCGTACAGCCCCCCGCCGAAGAAGCGTCTCCGTTTAGTGCCTTGCCCGACCCGATCATTGACAGCGTACCTCCAGCCAGCGAGGTCGACCAATCACCTGTAGTTGTACCTCCTCAGCCGTCACGACCAGATCCGTCACTTGACAGCAATACCTCTACGGATCTACTCGGTCTTAAGCAGCAGGCGCTCGCCCAACTAGAACCCCTGGTCGACCAACTAGACCAAACACCAGAAGAAAAATTTCGCACTACGATGATGCTCATCCAAAGCACCGACAATCAGGCGCTCATCCAACATGCTTATGATGCCGCTCAAGCTATCGGCGACGAAAAAGTCCGAGCCCAGGCTCTGCTTGATGTTATCAACGAAATTAATTACTTTACCCAACAGCAACCCAAAGAGTAGTCGCTGTTTTAGGGCTTTCCCTGTTCCAGGTTTGGCCCTATGCTAAATTGTATGCGTTTACGGTCGCTACATTACCGCGAAGCCAACAATATATTGTTTGTGGCCATTGTCGCCATAAACTTATACATCATCGCCGCACCAATCTGGCCACAGTTCAGTTTTTGGTGGCAGTCTCATCATACGCAGCGACAGGCCCAGCTCACCAGGCTCATTCACCCCACAGAGGCAATAGCGCCAAAACAAGAGGCCGGCCAGCCAAACAGTCTCATTATTCCTGCACTATTACTAGACCAACCAACTCTAGAAGGTCCCGAGAAGGATTGGTTTAACCTGCTCAAACAAGGCATTTGGCGCTGGCCTGCCAGCAGCACTCCCGACAAAGGGGGCAATACCGTATTCCTAGCCCACCGTTTCTCTTATACCGGGCCGCACGGCGCTTTTTATTACCTGAACAAATTAAAGCCGGGCATTGAAATCGCAGTAATTTGGAGTAATAAACTTTATCATTACAAAGTGGTCAGCAGCACCGAGGTGCCGCCAACTGATACCGCCATCGAAGACAACACCCCAGATGCCGAGATTACCCTTTTTACCTGTACGCCTCTCTGGCATCCCGTTAACCGACTGGTCGTCGTTGCAAAACTGGAAGGACAGCAATGAGCGAGAAAATTAAATTTTGGCTGCTACTTGGCCTCTTCGCCTTAAGTATTGCACTGCTATGGTATCTAAACCACGCCGACCAACGACTGTTTATAGGCTAAACTAGTTCGACAACGGTGCTTGCGGCGTTTTCGAAGGACGCTTCCAGACACGCACCACCATAGCAACCAATAGTAGTAACACTGCGGCCGTTACAATGATTGCAACGGCTACACCGGTGTTCGACAGTGTCCCCGATCCAGAGCTCGAAGTTGAGCCAGAAGACCCAGAGCCGGTCCCAGTGCTTGTCGTAGCGCCATTATAGGTTGAATTGTTGTACGTACCGGAACCATACGTACTTGCTATAACCGGACTATAGAATGTTGCTTGCACGTCTATCCTACCCGCTGTTCACGTTAATACGCTTATGATATCATGACATCAGCTACTTATGTAATAGAAGCGAGGGGAATTAACAATAATGTTGTCACAATTTGCAATCCTGGATTTAAACACCGGTGATTTGCTCATCATACTTGCTATCGTACTGCTCCTGTTTGGCGCCAAGAAGCTGCCAGAATTATCACGCAGTATCGGTAGCTCAGCACGGGAACTCCGCAAAGGTTTGAGTGGTGATGAGGAAAAACCAAAGAACAGCGACCAAAACAGCGAAAGCTAACATCGCGTCTCACGACAAAATCCCGCTCATCGAACATCTGTATGAGCTGAGACGGCGACTTATCTATGTCGCCGTTTGCGTTGTCGCTGGGAGTGCTGCTGCCTATGGGCTCGAACAAAAGCTGATAGCTATTTTGTTGCGCCCCAGCCATGGCCAGCACTTTATATACACTTCGCCTATGGGTGGCGTCAATTTTCTATTTGGCGTTTGCTTTGACATCGGTCTGGTCGTAGCAACACCCGTTATCATCTATCAGCTACTTGCCTTCTTGCAGCCTCTGATGAAAGACACCACTCGGCGCTTTTTACTGACCGCATCCGTTGCCGCCGGCTTCGTAGCTATTTGCGGCGTAATCTTTGGCTACTTTATAGGCCTACCCAGTGCTCTTAATTTTCTGCTCCATCAGTTTACTAGCGTACAGGTACGGCCGCTACTTACTATTCAAGCCTACATTCAATTTGTAGCGCTTTATCTGTTCGGCTCGGCGCTGATGTTCCAGCTACCGCTGATTCTTATCTGTATTAATCGGATCAAACCACTCAAACCCCGCAGCCTGTTCAAGTATGAGCGGCACCTTATTACTGGCGCATTCATAGTGGCATTTATTATGAACCCCACACCCAACGTCATTGACCAACTACTAGTAGTGTTGCCTATCATTATCACCTACCAATTTGGCATCGCCATCATCTGGCTAATAAACCACGGCAGAAATCCCGAGCATATCTACAGTCTCCGTGAGCAAGATGCCGAGCGCCGTGCCGAGCGTGCTAGCCGCCCACTAACGCCCTTGCGGGCGCCAATGCCCCAAACTGCCAAAGCCGATGTGGTGGCCGCACCCAGCCCCAACGCACTGTCAGAGGAGACCGAGCAGCCTATTGTCGGCAGCCGCCCTCAGCAATACACAGCCACTACCCAGCGCCGTAAGTACCCTCCACTACGCGGCCAACTTGTTCAATAACGTCGCTTGGTCGCCGACTTTCTTGACACGCATACCGCTTACGCCTACAATTTAAGTTATAAAAGTTCCGCAAATAAAAACAAACGTAAAAAATAACTTATAAGGGGTTCTCGTGATGAACACACAGCTCTCCAACCTACTAGAAAAAGAGGTCTCTCGTAAAGAGTTCTTGGGCATGTCGGGCCTAGCTATTGCCTCTGTGTTTGGCCTTGGCACCATAGTCAAACTGCTAACCGGCAAATCACTCAGCGGCATCACTCGCCACTCTGGCAGTAGTGTTGGTGGCTATGGCTCCAGCCCCTACGGCGGCTTCAAAGATGGCCACTAGTCTCTCCCTAGAGAGGCGATAATAAAAATACCCTTGGATTAATCCAAGGGTATTTTTAAACCGTTGGCGACCCCAGGAAGGAGCAGCCGGGCAAAATGTATTCCATTTTGCCCGCACGCTAAGGAAACCTATCTCGGTTTCCTTAAGTGCGTCTTACATCATACCCATCCCACCCATGTCAGGTCCAGCTGGAGCTGCTGACTTAGGCTCAGGCACTTCCACTACGAGCGCGCCCATAGTCATGCTGGTACCAGCAATACTGGCCGCGTTCTGCACGGCTTGCTTGGTAACTGCAACGGGGTCAACTACACCGGCGGCCTTAAGGTCAACCAGCTTAGTTGGGTCGTTTACGTTAACACCCTGCCCAGCCTTAGACTTCTTAACTTGCGGCAACCACTCATCAGCGTTCAGGCCGCTGTTGGTCATCAGGATGCGGAACGGCTGTTCCAGCGCCTTAACCAGCAGTACCTTACCGGCAGCTACCGAGTCATCATCGTCATCGGTAGAAATGGTGGCTGCCAGGTTAACCAGCGTCACACCACCACCAGATACAATACCTTCGGATAGAGCGGCCTTTACTGCGGCAACAGCATCGTCTACGCGGTACTTCTTCTCTTCGATCTCGGTTTCAGTAGCACCACCAACCTTGATGACCGCAACCTTGCCAGACAAAGCTGCGCGGCGCTTCTCCAGGTTCTCTTTGTCGTATTCGCTGGTAGCAGCCTGGGCCTGTGTCTGGATCTGCTTAATGCGAGCCGTGACTTCGGTGGCCGCGCCAGCGCCTTCGATAATAGTTGATTCATCTTTAGTAACAATTACCTTACGAGCCGTACCAACCACTTCAAGGCCAACGTTTTCAAACGTCATACCACGGTCTTCGCTGATCACTTCAGCGCCTGTTAGGATAGCAATGTCGTTCAGCATGTCTTTGCGGCGATCGCCAAAAGCGGGAGCCTTGATGGCAACGGCGTTAAACACGCCCTTCAGGCGGTTCAAGATAAGCGTACCGAGCGCTTCGCCCTCAACGTCTTCAGCAATCAGCACCAGGTCTTTCTTGCCAGTTTGTGCCAGCTTTTCAAGCAACGGCAGGAACTCTTGGATGCTCGAGACTTTCTTGTCGGTGATCACGATTGCCGGTTTGTCATAGACAGCTTCCATACGGCCAGTGTCGGTAACCATGTAGGGGCTCACAAAGCCGCGGTCAAAGGTAAAGCCTTCCACCACTTCGCTTTCCAGTGTTAGGCCCTTGCCTTCTTCAACAGTGACGACACCGTCTTTGCCAACTTTCTCGATAACTTCGGAAATCAACTTGCCAATCTCGGCATCACCAGCTGAAATAGTTGCCACTTCCGCTACCCGCTGCTTGTTGCCCTGGATGTCTTCGGCCACTCCTGCCAACTTCGATTCCACCTCAGCTGCGGCAGCCTCAAGGCCCTTACGCAGTAGCATTGGGTTGTGGCCCGCAGCAATCAGCTTGTTAGCTTCGTTCAGGATGTGGTAGGTCAAAACGGTTACGGTTGTGGTACCGTCGCCGGCTACGTCGTTCATCTTGTTAGCAGCCTGCTTGATCAGCTCAGCGCCAATCTTGTAGCCCAAGGTCTCGTCGTCAACATCAGCAATTTCAACACCTTTAGCCACCGTTACACCATCATGAGTTACGGTTGGAGCCCCAAAGCTCTTGCCAATCACCACGTTGCGACCCTTCGGTCCCATAGTGGTCTTTACAGCGTTATAAAGGATCTCGGCACCACCAAGTACACGGCGACGCGCATCGTCATCATAAAAAACTTTCTTTGCCATCGTTATGCTACCCCTTTACCGTTGCGATAATATCTTCTTCTTTAACCAGGATGTACTCGGTACCCTCAACCTTGATTGAGGTTTCCGCATAACCCTTGTAGATAATCTGATCGCCCACCTTAACGCTCTTAGCGTCTTTGCCCACAGCCACCACCTTAACTACCTTCGGCTTTTCCTGAGCACCTCCAGGCAAATACAGGCCGCTGGCCGTCTTGGTTGCCGCTTCCATTGGCTCTGCCACTACATAGTCTGCTAGTGGCTGAATCGGTACACTCATCGCGTTATCCTCCATTATTTCAAAGTTTAAGCATTAGCATTCTGGCATGCAGACTGCCAACGCATCAGCACTCACTATAGCCGAGTGCCAACTCCCCCGTCAAGCAATTTTCTCGCTATAGCTACTGCGACTTAGCCAGCAACTTGCGAGCCACCTCACGCTCGTCCCAAGACAGCTTCTGGTCACCCATTGCCCGGTAATCTTGGTGACCGATTCCCGCCAGCAGCACCGTATCGCCAGCCTTAGCCGTCTCGAATGCGGTGCGAATTGCCTTCAGCCGATCAGCAATCACTTCCGTCTTATCCTTACCGCCCGCTTTTACAATGCCGTCCAAAACTGCCGCACGAATCAGTTCCGGATCTTCGCTGTAGGTTTCATCATCTGTTAGATAAATCTGGTCTGCCAGTTTGGCGGCCACTTCACCCATCGGCCCTCGTTTAGTCTTATCACGGTCTCCAGTTGCCCCAAACACCACCATCAGCTTCCCTCTGGTTGACTCTCGTAGCGCCGACAGCACATTCTCCAGCGCATCCGGTGTGTGTGCATAGTCTACAATCACCGCAAACTTCTGCCCTGCCTCAATCGGCTCCATACGCCCCGCTACACCCGGTAAGGCCGCAATCCCCTGCTCTATCTGCTTTTTAGTTAGACCAACTGCCCGACCCACGCATACTGCCGCCAAACTGTTATATACATTAAAGCTACCCGGCAGTTTGCTAGCAATATGATAGGTTTCATCAGAAGCGACCGCATCATAACGTATACCTTTTGCGGTAATCTGAATACTGGTTGCTCGCACTGCTCCGGCCTCGATGCCGTACAAGATAGAATTCTGCGTTTCGGCCGCAAAACTGGCCCCATTTTGGTCATCGGCATTGGCGATACCCATTTGTAGACCCTTTTTGTTCCGCTGTGTCAGCTTAAACAAGCGCTGCTTAGCGCTCACATAGCGCTCAAATGTCCTGTGATAATCCAGGTGCTCCCGCGTGATGTTGGTCAGCACTGCTACGCTATAGGGCACTCCCCAGGTCCGATACTGCACCAGCGCATGGCTCGTCGTTTCCAGTACCAACCACTCCACGCCCTCAGCCTTCATTTGCTTCAGCCGCTTCATTAGTAACGGCACCGGCACATTGGTCATATGCTGAGTCTGCGGCCTTACATCGTCGCCAATTGCCCAAGCAACAGTGGTCATAAGGCCCGTTTTGCACCCTGCCTCGCTCAACATCCGATGTACCAAAAAGCTAGTGGTGGTCTTCCCGTTAGTACCGGTAATGCCCACCACTTTCATGCCCCGCGCCGGAAAGCCATAGGCGCAGTTGTAGGCCACCGCCTCAACCAGGCGCCCCCAAGGGGATACCCTATCCACAAACTCACGTGGCAATAGTTTTTTTATAGCAGTGCGAGCGTTCATACCTTCTAGTATAGCCTACTGCTTCAGATCAGAGCGTGCATAATGAGCCGTAGACCGGCAAACAAAGTCCCTACTGGTTAGACTGATGCCAGCGCTTGATCAGCACCGCTGGATGCTTCGCTTTCTCAAGCTCTTTCAGTATTTGCTTTTTTTCAGCTTCGACCACAGCAGCGTAATCTGGATAATGCTTCATAAGCCATGCTTCCTGCTTCCTATTAGCTTCTTCCAGTACCGCATCGAACTCTTCGAGTTGCTCGTCACTTAATTGGTCACTTATGTGGCTTCCTACGCGTAAATCAAGCTCCAATGAGATCTTGCTCGCCAGACGCTCTAGCCGCTTTTCAGGCAACACTATGCCTACGTGCTTTAACCATTCCTTATATTCGTCCATAGTCGCTCCTGACTTAGGGTTATTGTCATAAGCAGTATAACAAATATAAAATCCCGCAGGTATATCTTCTGAAACCTCAATCCAAAAAGAGCTCCGAGGCAAATACCCGGAGCTCTTTAAATCCGAAGTAGTCTATGCGACCATCTCGGCTGCAACGTCTTGCATGACTGCTTGTATCATTTCGCCATACTCTGGGATTTGATCTAGCACCCAGTCCATAACCGTATCATTGTCTTCGCCAGCGGCCTCTTTGCGCTCTACTTCCTGTAACTGCTCGTCGGTCAGTAGTTCGGGTATAACCAGGCTGAGTCGCTTTTGGGCAATAGACTCAACTCGGTACAGTACCGCATCCTGCTCTTCCGCAGACACGTCCGTTAGACCAAGGGTCGTCAACAGAGTCGTCCGTAGTTCGTCATCGTTCATCATCTTGTCTGCTCCTTTTTATTTTTCCAGCGCTAAATCGTCAACCGTTAGCTAGCGAATTGTGCCAGCCTCTACACCCTGCTCCAAGATTTGATCGAAACTGGCTTGTGCGGCGGCGTTCAGCGGCGAGCCATCTGCATGAACAACCTGTAGGAACTTACCGTCGGGAGTAGGCGCAAGACCAAACTGATCAGTGTGAGTCAAGTTATGTGCTTTTATTGCTTCCCTTACCGCACCCATCTCATGACCAGCCGGAAGATTCCCTGCATGCACCTCTAGATTAGCGGCCCTCCAAGGTACATCTCCACTTGAAACATGTGTAGTTCCGGGAGTTGCCCTAGGAACTGGCGTGGCATTCTGGTTACCTGGTAGTCCGGCCTCGGTATGCCCACCCTTGGATCCACCAAGATCGTCGTTACTACCCCCAGATGAGTGCGCTGCGCCACGAGGGCTACTACTAACTACCATATCGGCAGCTGCACGCGCACCCAAGCTACCCGCAAGTCTACCGACCATACGCATACGCTCGCGACGTGCAAAATTCTGGCCAAGTTCTTGCTTGTTACCCCTCTCGATACTCTTGCTTACGTCAAATTCGTCGGGGTTAGAAGTAACAAGGTTTACGTCCAGCTTGGCCGTAGCCGTACGTTTATTTCCTTCAGCTTTAAGTCGAGCCTGTTCAGACTCGGTCAGCACTCCGTACTTGTTAACAACCTTACCATATCGCTGTGCTAGCTCACCTCCCGCGTATGCACCGGCGGCGAGTGCCAAGACCGGACTAAACAAAGCTACCCCAGTTCCTACGGCAACACCAGTAGCGCCAGCCGTTAGACCCACCTTAAGCACCTTACCAATTCGGCCGTACTTGCCAACCTTAGCAGGCTTTAGCCAGTTCTTGGCAAGCCGGGCACTCTGCTTGTCGCGCCAGGAATTTTCCGCACCACCACGGGACTCCGCATTGCTGATCTGCTGTCTTGTAATAGCAGCTTCAGTCCCATCAATCACGCCGGTCTGGAAAAGCAGCTCATGTTTTTCGTTTGCCTGGTTCCGCTCCCCAGTAAATTTGGTGCGGTACTTGGCCATGGCACGTGTCGCTTCAACAAAGTCCTGCCGGGCACTCTGCAGCTCTCGCTCTGCTCGCTTGGACAACTGATGGTCTATCGGATGGGTTAAAACCCGAGCTTTTTGAGCGATGGCCCGAGCTTTTTGGAAAATACCCTTGACTTCCCTGATTTTGCCACCAGCTGAAGGTAGATTACCCAAGTGGTTGCCTCGTTGCAAGGCGCTTAACTCTATATACTTATCGCGGGCTTTTTGGAACAGGCCCATTTCCCGGTCCATGTTCCTAAACTCGCCGTCCAAGCGGTGAGCTTCTTCCCAGCCTGGTTGTTCCCAGTTTGCCCTACTTTCAGTTTGGTCTGCGATAACTTGTTCAACAAGCGGTGGAATGCTTGGATCAATATCTCCACCCTGACCTGCTTCAAGCTCCTTGAATGTGGTTCGTGCCCCTTCTGTGTCGCCGTTAAAAGCTCCAATAGCTATCACATAACTTATTGGTGCATTGCCGTCTGGATACAGAGGAGTGCACTCAATTTTGCCGAGCAGCTCTGCTAATTTTTCGGCAGAGGGCACGCCAGTATCGACGCCATCGCCTTTTTTGCGTAGTGCTTCCGATATGACAAAATCGCGAACTGCCTCATTGGCAGCGTCTTGGGGGGTCTCTGGAGATGCTTGGTTTTGCTCGGCACCGCCTGTAGAAGCAGCCGTAGAGTCTACCTCGGCACTGCCTGACCCGCCGTTCTTGCCACGCATTTCATCTAAGATAACGCGTAATCTAGCAGAAGACGGACCATCGTCGTATGGGTCCTTCTCGCCTTTGCCGCCCTTTTTGCCATCAGCATCTTTTACTGCCACGTTGTACAGTTCGTACTCATTTGGGGCGCTGGCTGTTTCGTCGGATCGTCTTTCCACTTCTGTATTAGCGGATTGGCCTTCAGTCTCGGATTTGTCCGTTGTGTTATGTCGGCTTTCTACATACTTTACATAGGCTTCTTCACCTTCCTCAGCAAAGATCCTCTGGCCTTCAGCAAGCTCTTCGGCACTACCTACAACATGGCGTGGGTGGTCAGGAGCCGCTTCAATCTCTATTTGCCGGCGCCCAGGATTAACTACTGGCGCTGCAAGCGTAACGGCACTCCTAGTCTGTGAGTTCTCTGTTGAACCGCCATCGGAACCCGAAGGCAGGCTTCTGTTTGGCTTAACGCCTAGCACTTCAACGTGAACCCTTTGGGGTGGGGTTGTGTCGTACTGAGGAGATAGTGCTTGCCCTGACTCTGCTACACCACCCGCGTACACTGCCGGCAACGTATCCTGTGAACCTTCAGTTCCTGTACCTGGAACAGCGGCTTCACTGCCGTGCTGATCAGGAAGGGCTGGCAATTTTCCCGGATCGTTTTCTGGATCTGGTGCTTGTGCTGGTGGAAATTCACCCATATTCTTGTATCTCCTTTAGGAATAAGAGAATTGCATTCTTTTGTTTATTTTTATGGTTTCAGGGGAAGGATAGCACAACCGCTATAGTCAGTCAATAAAATCAAGTCATTACAAAACATATTTAACAACATGGTGTGTGCAGGATGTGGTGTTCGGAAGAAACAGAGAGGGGAATGTTGGCCGTGGGGCCGGTCTTCTTGCTCTGTTCCAAATCGAAACCACATCCTGTGTTGCAGCACACACGCCTTACGTTCTCAGCCCGCCGGCGATCGGACCAGGTCCGGACACCGGCGGCGGGTGTCGGCGAAAGCCGACAGGCAGACTAGCTGATCGCGGCGGGACCGCTGCGGCGACTGGTCCCGAGCTGGGTGCGGGCATTGCCCGTGTCGCCACCGCCGACCTCGTCGACGCCGAAGACCTCGTCGTCCGGGTGCGGGTAGGCCTTGTCCTGGGTCTGCTGGGCGGCCGACGGGCGGTGGTCGCGGATCTGCGGCCCGGTCTGGGTGCTGCCCGAGGACAAGGCGCCCGCGGCCATCTGGCCGAGCATCTGGCCGAGGCCACTGAGCACCTCGTTGAGCGAGGCGTTGGTCCTCATGCCGAAGGCCCAGACCTCGGTGGTCGACTCGTTGCGGTTGTCACGCATGGTATAACTGCCCTTCTAATGGGTAGTGCGCGGTAAGTACGACGACAAGGGTTGCCCCAAGTCGCTGCCGAAATCCTTCAATCCCACTCGCGGATGAGTGCTTGGACCTATGTCTATCCAATGGATGAGGAAATGGCAACTCTATCGATAAACATTATCGACAAAGTTGCCACCCCTATCCTGGTATCGAATAGCTAAAAACGGTTCTAAACGTAAGACTATGTGTACCATATCTGCAGCCAAAGTAGCCGAAGGAGCCTTGCATGGCTCTTACAAACTTCTGCTACTCAGTGCAGGTTCCGCTGGCTTATCTGAAAAATGTGATATGCCAAGAGAACCTGCACTGAGGCTGCAATCCTATGTGCTGTAATGATTCGATTTTTAATGTTCCCTGTTTCATCGATATTACTGTAATATCACGGCAATTCCACAAGATGAACATATTTTAACATTTTGTATTAAAATGTCAATTTTACTCTTCAGCGTTCTCGGGCAACGAAAGTCGAGCGCGCCGTTATTCGAGCCATGCAATATACCATGCTAAACTGAGAGGTATCGTGATTGTTTTGGGTATAGAGAGTAGCTGCGATGAAACTGCGGCTGCCATCGTAGAAGATGGCCATATTTTGCATAGCAATATTGTAGCCAGTAGTATGGACCTGCATGCTATGTATGGTGGCGTGGTGCCGGAAATTGCGGCTCGCAGTCATATCGAGGCGGTCATGCCAGTTATAGATGCGGCACTTGAAGAGGCAAAAATGACCTGGACCGACATTGATGCCATTGCCGTTACATACGGCGCAGGACTGGGCGGTTCCCTACTTATTGGCGTCTTAAGCGCCCGCACTCTAGCAATTACCAAAAGGAAACCGCTGTATGCAATCAACCATGTTGAAGGGCACGTGTACGCCAACTTTATCACTGCCACTTCCCTTCCCGGTTACATGCTGCCCGCCAAGCAACCGGACTTCCCGCTGCTTGCTCTGATTGTCAGTGGCGGCCATAGTCAGCTGGCGTTTTTCCGTAATCACTTCGATTACACATTGCTTGGCCAGACACAAGATGATGCGATTGGTGAAGCTTTTGATAAGGTCGCTAAAATCATTGGCCTGCCCTACCCTGGCGGTCCCAGTGTTAGCAAAAAGGCTTTGGAAGGTGACGCTTACATGTACACATTTCCTAAGGCTAAATTGGCCGGAAAATACGACTTTAGTTTTAGTGGGTTAAAAACGGCTGTCCTGCGCACCGCTCAGGCTGCTGTAGGTGCCGATTTTACCCTGCCCAGCCATGCACTGCCGGAATTGCTCTCTGACACGCAAAAAGCGGACATTGCTGCTAGTTTTCAGCGTTTGGCCATTGAGACTGTCGTGGATAAAGCTATTACAGCCTTCGAAGAATTCCAGCCTAAATCAGTTGTGATCGCTGGCGGAGTGGCCGCCAATAATGAACTACGTCGCCAGCTATCTGATCGCTTGCCTATCCCTATTGCATATACCGACTTCAAGCTCTGTACCGATAATGGTGCAATGATTGCCACGCTTGGCTGTTTTAAGGCTATGCAAAACCAGCCTACCGCCGATCCGTACGCATTGGATATCGCCCCAAATCTGAGCATGTAGGTCTCTTCCCTGTTTACCCTCAATAATTCACGTGAAAACTTACGAGTTTTGCGTGAATATAACAGAGGTGGTATACTGTCTGCATGTCTAAAATCCTTTTGGTGATTGGCTCTGCCGGCAATGCTGTAGGCGAGATCGTAAGCAATAGTGTCCCTCGGGGGCTATAATTTCTCTTCGACCATCCAAAACTACCACTGTTATATAAAGGAATTTCTTGATGCAACTACCCAAAACTTATGAACCCGGCGAATACGAAAGCAACATCTACGCACTTTGGGAAAAGAGCGGGGCATTCATCGCTGACCCCACCTCTGATAAAGAGCGTTTTAGCATTGCGATGCCGCCCCCAAACGAGACCGGTACGCTGGGTATCCACCACTCCGTTTTTCTAACACTACAAGATATCATGGCCCGCTACCAGCGTTTACAGGGGAAGGACGTACTGTGGCTACCGGGTACCGACCATGCAGCGCTGGCGGTAAACGCACTGATTGAGAAAAAGCTGGCCGAAAAGGGAACTAACAAGCACGAAATCGGTCGCGACGAGTTCCTAAGGCGCACCCGAGAATTTGTGGCACAGAGCAGGGGAACAATGCTGGGACAGATGCGGGCTATGGGCGCCAGCTGCGACTGGTCACGGCTAAAATACACGCTAGACCCATCACTGACACGTACCGTAGGTGAAGTGTTTGCCAAAATGTACGGCGACGGGCTGATTTACCGCGGCCACCGAATCGTCAACTGGGATCCTAATCTGGAAACTAACGTCTCTGACGACGAAGTGGTATACGAAGAAGAAACCACCAAGTTTTACACCTTTAAGTACGGCCCGTTCGAGATCAGCACGGCACGCCCGGAAACAAAATTCGGTGACAAGTACGTTGTGATGCACCCTGATGACAAGCGATATAGGAAATACAAGCATGGTGATACCTTTACGGCGGAATGGATTAACGGACCAGTAACCGCCACTGTTATCAAAGACGAGTCGGTTGACCCTAACTTTGGTACCGGCGTTATGACCATCACCCCGTGGCACAGCCATGTCGACTTCGAGATTGCCGAACGGCACAATTTGGATAAGCAACAGATTATAGATTTTCACGGGAAATTATTGCCGATTGCCGACGAGTTCGCTGGTATGGATATTGCCGAGGCACGGCCGTTGATTGCTAAAAAGCTAGAAGAGAAGGGGCTTTTGGTTAGCATTGACGACAACTACGTACATAACATCGCTCGCAATGAACGGGGCAAGGGTATTATTGAGCCGCAAATTCGCTTGCAGTGGTTTATCGACGTTAATAAGGAAGTGGTGGAGTGGAAAGGGGAGCGACACAGCCTGAAACAAGTGCTGCAAAGCGTGATCCGCGAACACGATATCGAGCTAATGCCCGAGCGATTCGAAAAGATCTATTTCCACTGGATTGATAATCTGCGTGACTGGTGTATTAGTCGACAGATCTGGTGGGGCCATCGCATTCCAGCCTGGTACCGCACGCACACCGACGGCACCGTCGAAACCTTTGTTGGTTTGCAGGCTCCAGCTGATGACGAAAGCGAAGGCTGGAATGAGTGGGAACAAGACCCTGATACACTGGACACTTGGTTTAGTTCGGCGCTGTGGACCTGGAGTACCCTAATTGATCCGGCACTAGCCGAAGACTACTCGCTAAGTCTGGATGACCTGTTGCGCATGAGCCCTGACTTTCAGGCTTACCACCCAACGAGCGTCCTAGAAACCGGTTGGGACATCCTGTTTTTCTGGGTAGCTCGCATGATTCTGTCTACAACCTACGCGACTGGACAAGTGCCGTTTAGGACTGTGTACTTGCATGGCCTGATCCGAGCCGAAGACGGCAAGAAGATGAGCAAGAGCCGACCAGAGAGCATCATCAACCCACTAGACGTAATACCAAAGTATGGAACAGATGCGTTACGCATGGCACTCATCATGGGTGTTAGCCCTGGCAATGATCAGAACTGGGGATGGGGCAAAGTAGAAGCTAACCGTAATTTCTGTAATAAGCTTTGGAACATTGCTCGCTATATCGAGGGTGCGCTAGGTGCCAATTACACGCCCGGCAGTACACCCGCACCGACAACCAACGCCGATCATTGGGTGTTGCGTAAGTTACATCAATCAGTAGAAACGATCACCACCCATCTAGATAATTATCGTTTTAGCGAGGCCTACGATGTGGTATATCACTTCGTCTGGGACGACGTAGCCGACTGGTACATCGAGGCAAGTAAGTCGCAGGAGAGCAGGGAAGTGCTGGGCTATTTGCTAGAGAATATCTTAAAGCTAGCGCATCCATTTGCGCCGTTTATTACGGAAACAATCTGGCAGACACTATATGCGGACACCGATAGCTTACTGATAACCAGCAGCTGGCCTAAGCCGCAAAAGGGTGACAAAAAGGCCGCTGATGAGTTTGAAGCACTACAAGATATTATTAGCGAAACCCGGGCACTGGTTAAACAGCTCAACCTTTCTAAACCAAGCCTGTACTACACTGACGTGCCATTCTTGGCTAAGAACGCGGCCCTACTGGCCCGTATGGGGGGTCTGACAACGGTTAGCGAGGTTAGCAGCGGCTCTGGCCTGCAGTTAACTAATACGGCATACAATTGCTGGCTCGATGTCGAGGCTGACGTACTGAGTGCGTACGCAAGTAAACTGGCCGAGCAGACTACAGCTCAGGAACGAGTACTAGTACAGTTACGCGGCCGCCTTGCTAATAAGGACTACGTAGTTAACGCGCCAAAAGCAATTGTCGAGCAGACCCGGGAGCAGCTGGTTGAGGCAGAAGCAAGCCTTGAACGTTTGCGAACCGAGCAGCGTCGATTTGGAAAAGTATAAACTAGTTAATCAGCTGGTTGCAGGGCAGTACTAACTGCCACAATAGACTCTTCGGGATGGAACGCATCAAAACCCATAGTGTGCCAGCCCAGCGCAGCAGCACCACCCAGATTAACGCGATCGTCATCAACTAGTAGCAGTTCCTGTGGCGCTACACCAGCTCGTTCGGCGGCGATTTCATACATACGGTTTTCGGGCTTCAAAGCATGGGCTTCCGAGGAGTCGACGATTGCAGCGTACTGAACATTGGGCAGCACGCCAGACTGGAGCATCGGGCCAACCTGACCAGGCATAGCATTGGTTAGGATGCCAATGTCGTAGTTTTCTGCGGCCCACGTAACCAGTTCTAGCATTCCGGGCGTCGCTTCAACGGCATGCAGATAGTACTTGTTCCAATCCACCATCATGCCCAGACGCTCAGCCAGAACGGTGTTAAGCTGATCAATACTGACATCGCCACGACAAACAGCGTTATTATGTTGCCAATACAGTGTCTCGATGGTCTCAAACGGCACACCGCTTTCTTCGGACAACATAGTGACTGCTCGGTTGGTAGCACCTCGAACCAAGCAACCATTCATATCAAAATAGACAAATTTAACACCATTTCTGGAGGTTTTTTTAGTAGCCGGCATAGGCTGAGTAGTCGACTGGCGAGCTTCACCGGAGACCCCCTGCAATAAGTCATCCAAACTAACACCAAGAGTGGTTGCCAGATGCTTAATGGTAAATATCGAGGGCGCCCGAATAGCGCCGCGCTCAATTTTAGCAAGCGTGGAGTAGCTGAGCCCAGACTTGTAGCACAGCCCCTGCTGCGTGAGCCCTGCCGCCTTACGCGCCGCGGCAACTACACGCCCAAGCTGCTTTTCCTCGGTCAAGCTTCCCCCCAGATCCATGGCCGTATTGTACCAGTTACAAGCTGCTCATGCCAGCATAAATAGCCGGAAACGGTTAGTTTAGTGCAGGAAGCTGTGTAGCAAAGTAAATACAACTATAAACGCAATTACAAACACAACACCAGCACCCATAAGCGCTGATTGACTATTACCATAGCCAGTTTTGGTATGTAACTTTACAAAAACCCAGGTACTTGCACCGGCCGAAAACAATAGAGCAGTTAAGGCTGCACTCATACTTCATCCTCCATTCGTACTTTTTTAGCAATCTCGGCAAACTCTTCCTGCGACGGTTGATAAGGGTAGGGCTGTCCGCTCAGGTGGTTCGCCGCCGCCTGATAAAACTGCTTGCTATCGTTGGTGGGCATGATATGCACATGAGTATGCGGCACATCAAAACCGAAGATCTGAACGATTACCCGCTCGGTCTCAAGTTTCTGTTTTAGTTGTTTAGTTACTTTGCGAACGGTATCAAAAAGCGCCCTGTAGTCTTCGTCGGGCAAGTCATCAAATTTATCTACCTGCAGCTTTGGAACGACTAACGTATGGCCAGGGAAGTAAGGTTCGATATCCAGAAAAGCGAACGTTTTGGCATCTTCGTACACTTTGTAGCAGGGAATTTTGCCCCTGATAATCTTCGTAAAAATAGAGTCTTGCATGACATTTCTACCTATTTTGATATTCCAGTACATAGTAGGCGACTGCGACAAATGGATGTACAAACAGCATACCAGCACACCACAACAGACGCTGCGCATCAGTGAGCCGAGGGTTACGAACAGCATCAACAAACATAGCAATTTCAAATCCTAAAATAAGAAGTATGGCTAAGCCGACAAATAAAAACCCAAAACTCATGCTGCTTTTATGATAGCACGATCTAAAAAGAGGCCTGTCAGATAACAGACCTCTTTTATTTGGCGGAGAGGGAGGGATTCGAACCCTCGGTACGGGGAAACCGCACACCGCTTTTCGAGAGCGGCACCTTCAACCACTCGGTCACCTCTCCAAAATTGTTGTTCAAGCGAACATTTATATTCCTCTTGGCTGCGCTTTATTTTAACAGATTAATGTAAGGTTGTCCTGACACTAGCTTTTTTGCATAGCCTATGCTAAAATTACCCCTGTTGCATTTCACCCAGCCATACTTTTTGGCAGAGAAAAGAGCAGCCGGACAAAACGTATTCCATTTTGCCCGCGCGTTGAGAAAAACCGTAGGTTTGCCTCAATCTCTCTAAGCACCCGTAGCTCAGCTGGATAGAGCGTTGGCTTGCGGAGCCAAAGGTCGTAGGTTCGAATCCTGTCGGGTGTACCAAATAAAGCAGGTCAGTTTATCTGACCTTTTTTATTTGTCTTAGTAACACCGCGCGTACGGCTTCTTGGCATCAGCCGAGTAAGCTGCTACTGTTATCGGTATGTTCAAGCGCAAAAAACCGACGCCAGAATGGCAACAACACGCACGTGATCATGCTACCGAATATTTACACCGGTTTGTGAACAATCCTGGGGTAGAGCAGGTGGTCAAGGAATTTGACCCACGTTATTTGCAGATAAAAGACCCCAACAAGCGCATCGACTTTCTGGCAAAGCTAGCAGCAGAGCAGTGGGATTTTCGTAAAGGGCGCGAGCGCTACGAAGTAACTGAAGAATTTGCGGTGGACGCGCCAGATTCTGAACTAGGCAAGATCATTTTTGAGGGCGCTAGTTATGCTGAAATGGCCAGTGCATCAAAGGCATCACTGAAGCACTACAGTATTTTGGCTATCTTGGGCGGCGCAAATATGTCGCCGTATTACCGCTTGCGTTATGGACTTGAGCAGGACATCACCTATGACATGCTAGCGTATATGGGTTCGGAGCGTGAGGTACTGGAGCCGGAAGCAGCCATCACTAAAGGCTATGCCGCAGGAGCAAAAACTGAGTTCGATTTGGGCAAGGGGGCTATCGCCACCCTAATGGCGAACACATTAAGTGACGAGGGCGCCTATGATGTAGCCACCTCGGAGTGGCATATTGCGCGGATGGAGACACTGAGCGGTACACCGGTTTTTGCGCTGAGTGCGCCACCATTTTTAGGCGTAAAGCGTGCCAACACCGCCGATACTTATGATTTCTTGCGACGACTGGAGCAAGAATCCTTTAATCCAACAAAAAACATCCTATTTGTGACGGGATCAATCTTTCGCTATGCGCAATATTTTGACGCAGTCCGGGAGATTACACTTCGGACAGGCGTAGATGTAGAAGTTATTGGGTACACCCAGGAATACACTGGCAATGCTTTCAAGCCATCACAGTTTTTACAGGAGCTAAAGTCGGCGGCCGATGCCGCGGTACGTCTGCGTGATGCAGTCAATGGTCGAGAAGAGCGGAACGAGTGGCGCAAGCGCTATTACAACCGCTTTACCCGTGACGAATCAATGCGTCCGGAAAAACATTAATTAATATCAATACGAATAAATGGCTCGGCGTATGCGCAGCCATATTTCGCCGCCACTCTAGCAGCGTCAGCACGCAGCGTTTGCTTCATTTCCTGTACAGTAAGCTGGCTGGCATGTGCACCAAGTGCCTCAAATTTCTGATCAATAGTTTCGCTTATATCTACCGCAAAGTTTGCTTTGTCTATATCAAGACTGGCCAGCAGTAACGTCTTGGCAGCATGTGGTTCGTAGCCATCCGACAATAGTTCCGGGAAAAACATATGGTCGCGGGCCAGGGGATAGACGGCATCCAGTGTCGCCTGGCCGGCTGCTCGGTGATCTGAGTGATTAATAAGACCTTGCTCCGGCAGATACAACACTGCCGGATCCAGTGTCACCACGGTGTCTGGTTTGATCTGGCGAATTACCCGCACGATGTCTTTTTTAACTGCTGCGGTGTTTTCAAGCATGCCATCGAGGTAGTCACAAAAGAACACGTCACTAACACCTAAGACTTTAGCTGCATTTCGTTGTTCCTCGCGGCGCATATCACGCAGATGCTCCGGGGTCATTTCTCGATCACTACTACCCTTGCTGCCATCGGTCAAAATAAGATAGTACACTTTGGCACCTTGCCGGGCAAAAGCTGCCATACTACCGCCTGCGTAGTAGTCGAGGTCATCAGCATGAGCGACGACACCTAAGACAATACTGGGTTTGAGTTTTGAATAGGTATGAGTCATATGAGCTTATTGTACTCTAACTCCAGACATGAAGTAGCACCTCCACGACCTGAGATCTTGCTAAATTCTTCCGTTATGAAAGCAAAGTCTTCAAGTTGTAACTGATACACCATAAAATTGACATTTACATTATAAAGTGCTAATGTTTTTGTATGACAAGCTCTTCGCGGGAGAAACCATCACGAGTACATTTTAACAGCGGAACGCTTGGGGAAACTGAGCCCGTGCCGATCAGTCGAGTAGCAATGAATGGCTTTGACCCCGACCCTGAAGCACCTAATTCAAGAGTACATTTTAATTTGGGCCCGGCCGAGGGCGCACACACCAGGCGACCAAAGCAAGAAGTTGGCGGTGCTGTTCTAGGTGTGATTGAGCTGGCAGAAATGAAGGCTCACAGAGAAAGACTGTCCAGAGTACTAGTGCCTGGTAATTGTAGGCTTGCATACAATAGCGAGACAGGTTCCGTAACTGCGGCCATGAATGATGAGACCGTGGATATTACCGACATGTTAACCGCTGGTAAGTCCCTTGTTAGACATAGATCCGATGGCAACGTCGCATACAGTATCGAGAAGGGCGTAGCTGCATCAGCCATAGACGGTCAGCCCCCTCGCTTAGTAGTAGCATTGCCAGATGGTAAAGGCATTACAAGCCTTGGCCTAAATGAACTCCTGACCCTTCCCGATCCTGAAACCGGCAAGTACTGGGAAATACCGCTGCCAAAAATCAACCGATTAGATCCGTAAGTCCGATAAAATACCCACTATCTTATTGAATCATAGACGACGTCTACCGATGACATATATACTTAGTATATATGTGGCAAAAGGTGATGCGCTTGAGCAAACAGCATACATGCTTGCTGATGTATGCTGGTAGCGCTGGCTTTATGACCATATGGACGACACTACGGTTCTTTACGCAAAGAACTATCTTTGATCTGGTAGGACAGCAGGTCCTAGCGCAGCAACTAGTACACGGTGGTATTGCCGGAGCGGGCGTTGGCGTTACCAATTACTTGCCGAAGCTAGTATTTCTATATGTGCCACTCCATCTTTTGCCTGGATCGCCTCGCATAAAATTACTGCTTCTTACTATTGCTGTTAACGTTGCGACCGTGTTGCTGCTTGGCATACTACTAGAAAAAATACTGCAGAAGTTTGGCGTGCGAGCCGGAGCGCTACTATGGACAGGTGTGGTATGGATATCGGCTATCGCTGGATCGGTATTTTGGGTGCAGTTTACTAATTCGCGCAACCTTGAGGTAGTGGGGGGTATATTTTTGATATATCTAAGCATTTGTTACCTAGAAGCCCCTAGATGGCAGCGACTCGCGACGATTAGTCTGTTTGCGACTGCGCTATTTTTTGCCGACACACTACAAGTTTATATGACCGCACTGCCGTTACTGCTGTACGGCACAACTTTAGCCATTCGTCGTCGTGACCTTAAAACCACCAGCCTGCTTGGCGCTGGCCTAGTTGCTGGATATGTGGGGTCAAAGATTGTTTTTGCCGCTTGTGCATGGTTGTTTTCGATACATTTCGTGCAAAATGGAGGCGGGACGACACTTTCTATGCAGAGTCTGGCGCACGGGGTAGTGGGCCTGCTGAAGGCATTAGTACATCTGTATTCCGGTGCAGCAGATGCCGGTAAGCTGCGTGAGGTCTGCAATCTTACTTTCTTAACGGGCATTGTTGCTCTGTCAGCCTACAATGTTCGCCGCAAACTATTACCTCGTCGATTACTGTTACTGGTCGGCTTCATACTGGTTATAAATGGGTTAGTTTTTGTAGTAAGCGGGCAGGCGCAAAATGCAGATACCGAACGCTACCTTATTATGACTGCGCCCGCCCTTATGCTGTTACTGGGTGGTTTGCAGCCAAGCTGGAAGACATTTCGGGTGGCCGGCCTTAGTGTTATTGCCATCTTCATAGCGGTGAATGGCCTATTTTTAAGCAAATATCTGGTCGCGGGCAGTAAACAGCATTTCTCTCAGGATGCCCACCTAGCAAGCGTGGCCCGCTTTGTGCAGCAGAACCCCACTATCTTGCCGTATGCCAGTATGGACACCGCCATACCTACAAGCTATTTATATGGATCAGACGCAGCTGCACCATTGCCGCTCTCCTGCAATGGCTCGCTTCTGGTAAAAGATAGTACCTTTTATAGCCAAACTACTTATCAAAAGCGTGAGAAGGGCCCGTACACTATGGTAGGAGTTATTCTGGATGGTAGCTCAATTACCAACACACCTAGTATCTGCAGCCAGTCCGCGATTATTTCTCAGCTAGGAAATCCAACCTATACCAGCACAACTGATGACGACAGTATAGTGTTGATGTATGCCTCAAGCACTCAGTTCCGTTACTGACCCACTCCTAGATATTGTCGCTGCAAATAAAAGCCATACGTCGAACGCGTAGCCGCGCACATAGCTGTTGACGTACAAACGCCCGGATCGTCAACCGCATAGGCAAAAAAGGCGGCCGACTTTTGTGCAACGTCATCAGCGGGCAGGTTAGGGAGCATAGCGCGGATTGGATAGCCTATAAAATTACGGATCATTACCGAGTGATGTGATTGCTCGGCGTACGCTGCGGCGGCTAGTTCGGTATAGACCCCCGTAGTTAGATGATCACTATGATCAGCGACTAGCGTAGTGCCATCTTGCGCCTGAGCATTGATGCGAACCGGCTGATATTGTTCCATCAGGGCCGCTAAGGTAGCGACCAATCGATCTGAGGTGTAGGTTTGTCCACCGTCGACACTGGTGATGTCACCAATAGCACCCGCCTTAAGTCGTGCGATGCTTTGATAACCGGTCGAAGGGAAACCTTGACCGTCCAGATTACCATCCGGCAGGCGCAAAAAGATGAGTGATACATCTGGATTTTCATGAGGGTTGGCAGCGGCTACGGTTACACCAGAGCTGAGCGCAACCGACTGATAGTCCCACGACTCAGTACCGTGCAGCATGACGTTATAGGCAGCCCGGGAACCTGCTTCGCGTTGCCGCAGGTATGCAGCACCACGGCCATCATCTCCGGCGGTAACATATACTGTTCGTACACAGTTGTGGTGCGCAAGGTCATGACTAATGTCTGGGTTTATGAACAACAAATCATCATCCTCATGAGCCACGATGTTCATGACCGTCTTACCACTACACGAAGCCTCGGGCTGCGGCTGAGCTGTGGTGGCCGCCGCAACCGGTCTGGGCAGATGATGCGCACCCACTGGTCGTACCGTACCCACCAGGGGGCGGATAAGGATAGCAGGGTTGTAAGGACGAGCAATGGCATGAGTATGCGTTACAGCGCTACCACGCTGGGAAATAGTTCCAACCATAACCACCAAAGCGGCAGCTAGGCCTAGGATACTAATCATCAACAGCTGTTCAATGATCTCGATAATGTCTCGACCAGCCTGCGAAACAACTGGTTCAGTATGCCGCGTCCAAGTTGTATCCAAAACGTTTGGACGATAGACAATGGGACGTTTGGTTGATTTTGCGTGCTTTTTAATCATTGTGGCGTACCTTCAGTGGCTCGTATCACCGCTAGATACCGTCAGACGGGACACCTTGGGGCCCTTACGCACAGTTCTCATGATCTATGTGCCGCATTTTCGTTATCAATAACATACAAAGGTCGATTTTGTGTCTCTGTGTGAATATGCGACAGATACAGCCCAATAATTCCTTGTGACACCAGTAGTACGCCAATCAGGAAAAGTAGCAGCACGACTAAGTACGCACCGCCCGTCGCATGAATATGCAGCGGATCACGCAGCAAAAAATTTACCACCATAGCTAGGCCCAAAGCAGTCGCAAGCGGCAACACTATGGCACCAATGTAGGCAGTGATATAGAGCGGGGAAATACTAAGTGACACCATGCTATCGATAGCCAGCTTGAACAGTTTACGCGTCGAGTAGCCGGCATTGCCATCAGCACGAGCTTTTTCGTCGTATGCAACATAGTGCCGCTCATAACCTAGCCAGTCAATCAGCCCTCGGGTAATGCGATTATGCTCGCTTATACGGTTAAATTCGGCCTGGACAGCCTTATCAATTAGACGAAAATCACTAGTATCAGGCTCGAGCGTTACACCAGCCACTCGACGGAGCAGCGTATAAAATATCTTAGAACCTACGCGTTTTACGAACGGCGCTTGCCGACCAGTACGTCGGCCTATAACAACCTGCGCGCCCTGCTGCCACTTAGCAACAAAGCGGGGGATAGCCTCTACGGGGTGCTGTCCATCAGCATCAATCAGCAAAATTGCATCCCCTTGGGCAGCGTGTATACCCGCCGTCGTTGCCATTTCCTTGCCGAAGTTGCGGGTGAACCTTACGAGCCGCACCTGCGAATCTTCCGTCTGAAAATCAGCAATATACCGCACGCTTGCATCACGGCTACCATCATCAATATATAGCACCTCATAGTCTAGCGGTGCACTAGCAAGAATGGCCATCAGCTCCGAATGAAAACGCTGGATTGTAGCAGCCTCGTTATACACAGGAACTACGACTGATAGAACAGGTCGATGGTGATTACTCATTTTCTAGAGACAGTATAGCAGCTTGACCATCGCTTGAGTTTTTTAGCCGTTAAGCTGCCTGCGAAGTCTGACCTGATACAGGACGCCACCCACCAGACCAGTTAATACCATGGGAACCAGGACGTCCCCGGCACCAGTATTAGCGAGTTGAGTCGGCCCCGAGCCGCCGCCGACCGTTGATCCAGCAGCTCCACCATCCACGGCCTGACCACTCGTAGATTGTTTAGGTTTTGCAGGAGTGTGATTATTAGACGGCTGCGACGAGGTACCCTTAAAAATTAGCCATAGTAGCACCCACAGCAAAACAATAACTATAATCACGGCCGGAACCAGCCGCAGACTGCCACGAGCACCCGGCACCCCATTCTTTTCCTGCATACGCTAGCCCTCCTGTGTTAGATACTACGTATAGTAAATCGCTTTGGCCGATTGTCAAATACCTAGGACGCCTATCTACCACCCCATCCTATGTATGGCAGGGTGCGGTTTTGGTATCTAAAAGTGGATCCGGCGCAACAAGCCGTCAACAAAATCGGATTGGCGCTGCTCGAACGGCAGGATACCACCCAAGAAATTGGTTACTTGGCTCGCCATATCAGGCATAACATATACCGTAAGTGGTGGCATAAAACGCTTGAGCGGCATAAAAACAATACCAACAACGGCGCCTTCTGGGACAATTGAAAAGTTTTTGTAGTCCTGGAAACTATACACCTTAGGCCCAATACGCAAACCCCGATCGGTTAGTGCGTACTGCCGCACCTGCGGCTTGCGAGCTGCAAAGACACCAAAAGCCAGTGTCGCAAACAATATGACCACAGTCGAAACAACATCCTTCATAACCATGTAGACCACGCCGGCAATTGCCAGGCCAGCCAGTGTCAGCAACCCGTACCAGATCGCTCCTTTTTCGTGGTCGATAAACTCCGAAGCCGTCCAGGTGAGAGCTTCTGGTAAGTCGCTAGGGGCGGCAGTGTAGTTAGCGGTCGGAGACTCTTCGTGAAAGTTCCAGCCAACATCTACTGGAGTCTGTTCTTGTGCCGTAAATTGCGCCTGAATAGGCGGGGCAAGTGATGCCGGGGCAGGCGTTGCTTCTGTGCCAGGTTGTTCAGTTGGACGTTCTGGCCCTGGTGCGCCATCACCAGCAGGCTTGGGCTCTTCAGGCAGATTTGGCATGATCACTTGTCCCGGCTCCATACTACTCATTGTACTACAAAAACGAGATGCATGGACGCCGCCAAATAAAAGGACCCAGGATAATAACCTGAGTCCTTTTATTTGGCGGAGAGAGAGGGATTCGAACCCTCGCTGGAGCTCGCGCCCCACTAACGATTTAGCAAACCGTCCCCTTCAGCCACTTGGGTACCTCTCCTTAAGACATGAGACACCTGTAAGCAGGTTTCTCATCGCGCCGGCAAAATGAAATACATTTTGGCGGGCTGCTCTTCCCGGTCAGTGGTTAACCGCTGGAACACGTGTCAAACGCTATTTTAACAGATACATCGATCTGGCGGAAGGGGTGGGATTCGAACCCACGGTACCATTGCTGGCACGACGGTTTTCAAGACCGTTTCCTTAAACCGCTCGGACACCCTTCCGTACATATAACCGTTCTAGCGGAATAACAGAGGTGATTATACCACCCATCTCGCGTGTTTCCTAGGCTTCAGCAAACACAATTGCACTAACCGATGCTGCGCCGGCGCGCCTTAGGGTACGAGCAGCTGTTTCCAAACTCGCGCCAGTGGTCAAGACGTCATCAACCAGCACGACATGCCGACCTTTGATCTGTTCTGTATGCACTGGCCGAAACGTACCCTGCAGCTGATTCAGTCGGCCTGCCCGAGACGCGCCTACTTGGTGTGCTTGCCCACTGCGCGCTAGTAGCAATCGATAGGGAAGGGAGGTGCGATGCGCTAAAACACGTGTCAGCAAACGAGCGTGGTCATAGCCACGAGCGCGAATACGGCTGGTCGCAGTCGGTACCGGCACTAGTACCATCCGTTCAGAAAAATGAGCCATCAGGGGAGCGAGCCAGGTGGCGATTTCGCCGACGCCCGCCCGTGCACGTTCATACTTCATGCGGTGCACTAATGCCCGCGCCACACCTTGATACGGAGTCCCTACAACAACTCGGTTGAGTTGGGTGTGTGGCGCACAGCTCCGACATACCGCATATGACTCTGTTGTTACCTTGCAGCGATAGCAGTGCGAGGGCGCTAAGGGTAATTTTTCAGCACAGGCCCTGCAAAGTAGCCTGTCTTCTTCGACTCCACAACCCACACACAGATGAGGAGCGAAAACACGGACAAATTGTTCTATAATGCTAATGGTCATGTTGTATTTATTCCGTTGTAAATATGTACAACCCACCTTGCACCCTGTTAGCGAACTAAGCTATACTGACTTTAACACAAAAAGGCAAACGACAATGTAAGCCCCGTTTGAAAAACAGGGGCGGAGGGTAACAACTACTATGGCGCGACGTAATCGCGATGATGATTTATTACTGGAAGAAGATGAACTGACTGCAGCGTTTCTCGGTGACGATGACACGGTAGTTCCAGTTGATGATACACAGGCTGCACAAGTTAGTGCTACGCCTACTGATGAGTGGGATGAAGACGATGCCGTACTGCCAGGACAACTAGCAGTCGACGTATACGAAACAAGAGAGAAGCTGGTTGTTAAGGCCCGTACTGCAGGCGTCAACAAGGGTGATCTTGATGTCAGCATCGCAGACAACACACTCAGCATTCACGGCACGCTTTCAGCTGGCACCGACGACGATGTAGAGAACTATTTCGTACAAGAATGCTACTGGGGCGAGTTTAGCCGCAGCATCGCCTTGCCGGTACCGGTAAAGGAAGAGGACATCGAAGCCGTACTAAAAGACGGCGTCCTTACTATTAGCTTTACAAAAGTTAAGCAAGATACCGTTAAGAAGATTCAAGTCATCTAGTCTATCTTTCCGTAACAAAAACACCCGTACTGTGCGGGTGTTTTTTATTGTCACAGCGTTAACAGGGAAGACGAAAGAAGAAAAGCCCGCATCTAGTGCGGGCTTTTTCCAAGAAAGGGTATAGCCGTTTTTAGGTGTTGCTCGTAACGCGGTTTAGAACAAACTGAACTATCAGCTGAGCCAGTGCAACTACAACTAAACCAATAATTGCGTAGATGATTGTATTCTTGGCATTCGAGACGTTGCCGCTGTCACCGCCAGATGTAATATAACGAAAACCACCAACGATAATCATGATGACCGCAACTACACCAACTACAAACGAGAACACGTTAATAACCGTCCTAATAATGCTATTGACGTTAGTAGCTCCGGCACTCACGCCGCTACTGTCACATGTTGTTGTGTCTGATGGAGCAGTCAGGCTAGTGCCTTGTCCTAGACAACTTTGAATAGTGGCACCAGTATCTGCAGCCACCAAAGCCGGCACCGCCAGCGGTACAACCACAAGCGTAGCAGCACCAAGCAGTGAGGCGATTGTATTTCGTAGAGACCTAAACATTTGTTTTAACATTCCTTTCTTGTTGAATACTAGCTTTAGTTATATCACCACCCATAGTAGATGTGCAACTTTGGAGCAACCTCTAAACGCTCTTTAATACGAACCTGACAATGCCCTGGGCCAATGCAACTATAACGATACCGACCAAGGCATAGGTTATAGTGCCCTTGGCACTCGCCACTTTGGAACTGTCACCGCCTGAAGTAACGTAACGGAAACCACCAACAATGACCATAATCACGGCGGTTGTCCCAACTACAAAACTAAAAATGTTAACTATAGTTGTAATGATGTTATTAACGCTCACGCTACCGTGCGGAGTGGTCTTGCAGTCGCTTCCTGCCTCAAGCGCCTGGCAAACACTCTGTTGTGCCGAGTCAGTACCACTTGTCGTCGTTTTGTCAGTACTGGGCTGAGCCGCACTAACCAGAGTAGGCAAAGCACCACTCAAACCCACCATCAATACCGTAAAAGTGGCCAAAAACAGTTTGATACGCCGCATGCTATTCATAATCTTCCCCTTACAACCTACTCACTACAAATATGACTATTGTTTCGCCCGAAGCAATAATTACCAGCCCAACTACCGCTCCTATAATCCTGCCTCGAGCACTGGCCATTTTCTTTGGATCACCACCAGAGTTTACATAGTTAAACCCACCCAACATTATAATAATCACCGCTGTGACGCCAGCAACAAAAGCCAGCACCAGCGAAACTTTCTTTAGGACACCATTCGGCCCAATAAAGGGGTTATCGGTCCCGCCCGAACACGCAGCAGAACTGTTAACTCCACCCCCCGAGCCACAAGCATTATCTAGAGGATTGTAAGCAAAAACTGTTGCCGGCATCGCCATGCAGAGAAGTGCGGTTAGTGTTAGCAACAGACGCTTCATCTAGCCAACCTCCTTAACCGCAAAGATAACTATAGAATAAGCGGCCATAGTAACCACCAACCCAACTACCGCATAAATGACTGTCATCCTCGCCTGGGCAGCCGCCTTAGATTCACCACCATGGGACGCTATGATATACCGAAAACCACCGATCACTACCATAAGAACTGAGATTGATCCTGTAATACCAAAAACAATATTCAGTACATTACTTATGGTGTTCTTGGTGTCGGGCTGGGGTAGCTGTGAGTAGTTTAGGATCGTATGAAATAGAGCGAGCTTTTGTTGCATATCAGTTCCTTACGCGCCACCTAGCGAATTACCAATAAAGCCGACGATTGCCGCAGCCAAGATAGAGAAGACAACGCCAATAAGTGCATTGATGATAGTCTGTTGTGCCCTATGTGTGGCATCTGGCGAGCCCTGACTAGTAACATACTGGATGCCTCCGTATATTACGTAACCTACTGCAACCAACGCCGCAATACGTATAAGATCATCTAACACCGCTAAGGCTATTAGAAATAGGGGACTGTGTACACCAAAAAGGCCCGTTGCGCTCGTATCATTAAACTCTTTAAAGTCACAGCGTCCCGTGGATTGATTCTGCACCAACGTCAGATACTGGTACCATGGAACCAGGCCCAGCACTGATGTTTTGGTACAAGCAGCCAACGTTTGTAAAAATGAAAAATTGAACAACGGCATCATATAGTACCCCTATAATACCCCATTAGATCAACCCTCCTGGTATAACGAAGTTAAGAAGGGCATACAAAAACACAAATGCCAGCAAGGCAATAATAGAATTACGTATGCGGTTCTTTGCCGCGCTGACCTTGGCTGAATCACCGGCCGAACTACCATATTGTATGCCACCAATTACAATCGAAATGGTCACCGCCACACCAACTAGGGCAGACAAAAAGTTAATAAACGGCTGCACATACTGCGTTAACAGATTACAAGACGACGTATCATTACAACTGTTATCAGAAACAGCAGGATCAGTACAATTATTAATGTGGGCGTTATCGGTGCTACAGCTTGCTGAATTGAATGAACAGCCCGTCTCACCAGCACCACCAGTTGTACAAGTAGTTGATGTATCGGCATATGCCAAACCCGAGACTCCTACTACCAAAGTCATCAGAGTTGCTGCTGCAAGCAAAAAGCGCCTAAAGCCAATTTCTATTTTTACTGCTGCCATTTTGCATCACTATAGCCTTATTTTTACCCCATATCAAGCCACTCGTCGGCTTAAAAATACTCACGCTTTCTTTGCACCATGCTGCAGCTTGGCTATATAATCTAGTGCATGAGGAAATGGTTATTACTACTTGGTGGTGGGGTGGTAGCACTGATAATTGTCGTTACTGGCATATCAGCACTGAGTGCTCAACTACAAAAACGGCACGAAAAACAATTAGCAACAACGTTCGTACAAAACATCTTGTCAGATAACAGCCAGGCCAGTTACGCGGCCTTTAGCAGTACCGCGCAGGACAACCAATCAAAGGACGCCTGGGACACACTCGTCCAAAAACTAAGCACCTTCTTTAAGGGCAGTACTCCGCAGTTTCAAAAGCTGACAGATTCAAAGACTAGCACTGCCGTAACCTACGTTATTTCCGGCAAAGATGGCGACTACCTACTGACCGTTACACTTAGCAAGACCAAAGTCGGATGGCAAGTGCTGACATTTAACAGTGAGCTAAAGACAAATTAAATGGTGCTTTTAAAATCACAACAAAGTTGAGATAATGCTAAAAGCAACTTGGTGGACGCTAAAAGGGAATACTACGTGAAGATAAAACAGAAACTTGCAACTGGGGCTCTCTTTTGGGTAGCCCTGTTTCCTGTTGTAGCTCCTTTACTAAGCGCCTATATAATGTTGCACCCTGCCTCAGCGGGTGCAGACCCAAGCACTCCAACTTCCACCAGTGCAGCCATCGTTCCAGACAACTACGATATTTCTAACAAAAGCACGAAGAACAACAGTAATTATCTGTGTACGGCAGCGATCCATAAACCGACTGTCCTCGGCGACCAGCAGCCTCCCGCACCCGACGGCTTTAGTCTTACTACCACAGGGAACAACCTGGGCTACTCGGACAGCTTTTCTTATACGCCCGTAAAGAGTCTCCTTGGAGCAGTGCAGGGTGTAGACAGTAATTATACATCTGTATTTAACGATGTGACCGCCAACAAGGGCATGATTTTTATCGACTTTAGCGGCGTAAACCCAGGAACCGATAATCAGCCCCTATGCCAAGAGTCCATGGCACTCTTCCGCCAACCAGGTGCCAGCGACAGTACTACATTTTACGGATTCTGGGACACCGGCGAGCTAGTAACGCCTGGCACATTTAGCAGCGACAAATTTAAGGTTGTCGCAATCAAGGCTACTGTCAATGTCACTGCCAAAACAATCGACTTTACCATGCCCGCTGGCTATTCAAGAACGGGCAATTTTCTACTAAAGTTAAACGACCCCGATAACATCATGGTCGCCGGTGGCACCTATTTCCCAACTACCGGCGGAGGAGGCAGTGCTACCGCGGGCGCAAACTGCTTTGAGAGTAACGCCAGCACAAACGCCGACCTCCAGGCGTGTATCAATAAAACTCCCGCTGCCATCTTTACCGATGCCGCCAATATTGACTACGCTGGTGATATTTATACTGCGTCAGGCTGGGGTAATGTTGCCAATCAAATTGTATATACCCTCTCAAAACCCGCAGATTCAAGTCGTATAAAGGGTGGTACTTTACCCAAAATTGTCATGACCACCAATGACGGCGTTCATATTACCGACATTAATATGGATGATAAGGGCTCTTACTCTGACATTCAGGATATCTACCGTGCATTTACCGAATCACAGGCTAGCGGAGCAAGCATCAACCTCGAGCTTGATAACGTTGACATAGGTGGCAACGGCACAACTGGGACCATCAAAGCCAACCCAGCAGGTATAAAGAACTTCGCTACCTACTATGCCAAGGACGATGTCGTAACATTGGTGTTCGCACAAGCTGGCAATAACGAGCAACCTTACTTTGGCACCTACACACGCCAGACCGGTACCCAAACGTTCAATCTTCCTGGCAGTAACTGGTCTGGTAAATGTGGCAACCTAGCAAACTTCGACTTTGGCGGCATAGACCCTGCCCATCCGCCACAAGCATACCAAGGGAGCACACTCTCGGCCGCAACCACCGTACCCGCTGTCTGGAACCTTAATGCCAGCCCCTCTGGTACTAACTGTACGGTTGGAAACATATCAGTCAATGTGGCAATCAATACCACCGATAATGCTCCTGACAGCGCCGCCACTACAAAGGGAACCGGCGACGCACCAGAGATCAACTGTGCAGTATCTCTGTTCAACCCGCTCAGCTGGTTCTTATGTCCACTAGCAACCGCACTTGAAGCCGTAGTTTCGGGCCTAGACGACGAGATCAACAATTTTATGGACATCAAAGCAGGGAAGGGGTCGTACGATGTTAGAAACACCAGCGACTGTCCCGACCAGTGGTGCTACTACTACAAGCCCTGGAGCGTCACTAGAGATATTTCACTGTCCCTAACCGTAGTGTTCGCGCTGATCGCCATTGTTTCACAAGCCTTTGGTTTTGAGATTTTTGACGCCTACACTCTGCGCAAGGTATTGCCCAGACTACTCCTGGCAATCATCGGCATCAGTCTTTCCTGGCCGCTTATGATGTTCTTCATTAACCTTACCGATGCGCTTGGTATTGGCATACGTGGCTTAATTTACGCGCCGTTTGCTAGCATAAACAAAGTCGCCCTGGGTGGTGGTGGACAGTTCATTGCAGGGCTCTTTGGAGCCGGAGCAATCACAGCTCTGGGCTTCGCTGGTCTGCTAAGCTTTGTGGCTACCGCAGCACTAGCTGTTGCAGTGGCATTCCTGGTGCTAACACTACGGCAAATGATTATTACAATGTTAGTCATTTTTGCACCAGTGGCCATCCTGTTTTACACACTACCCAACACCCAAAAACTCTGGAAGATATGGTGGGACTCATTCTCCCGCGGTTTACTGATGTTCCCACTGATTGCCGCCTTTATAGCCATCGGCCGCGTCTTTGCAGCAGTTAACTCCAAAAATGCCGGGTCTATTAACCAAATCATTTCCTTTACCGCTTACTTCGCACCCTATTTCCTAATTCCATTCACCTTTAGGCTGGCCGGTGGCGCCATAGCTACCTTAGGTGGCATGGTAAACGACCGCAGTCGCGGCGCTTTCGACCGCCTCCGTGGTTACCGCGCCAACAAGACACAGCAAAACCTACATGACCTAGCTAATGGCAACCGTATCAAAGCAGACAACTGGGCAGCAAACGCCTTCAACGATACTGCCCGCAACATCGCCAACCTGCCAAGTGCCGGCTTTAACCCTGCCAAAATGCGCTCACGTATGAGAGCTGCAGCGTCAGCTCATGGATTAGGCGAACTTGGCGAATACATGGAAAAGAACAGTGCGTTTAATGCAATCAAGGGCAACGACGATTACCTGCAGGCAACTATGGAAAGTGAAGGCGGCGGGCACCATGAGGATGATTGGCGCCGCTACCTGCAAGCGCATGGTTACACAGGCGAAGGCCTTGAACAAAGTGTCCAGGCAATCCGAGCCGCAAAACGCGGTGTTTCCAACGAGATCTTTGAGCGTGCAGTGGTAGTAGCCAATGCATCAACGGGTACCGGCTGGAAAGAGGGAAGCTCTGCAGCAATGATGGCAGATATCAACCGTGTAACCGGCAACGACCGACAGACCGCTACTGCAATGCTAGCTCAAATGCGTGGCGCTGCTGCTCAGTCGGGCCGCCAGGACCTTGTTGGTTCCGGCTTTGGTACACAAGCTAGTGTGATGAACCGCATGCTGAACGACGGCATGAGTGCCGAAGACGCCAATGATGAAATCCACCAGGGAACCATCTTTACAAAGAACGGTGGCGACTGGACACGTCAACGGGGCACTTCTGCGCAAAACATGGCACCAGCCATAGTTAGGCGTATAAAGCGAGGCCACGCCGCTGTAGCGGATGCAAAGAGACGAGGTGATGTAGCTGGGGAAGCCCAGGCTTCACGTGAGCTTGCACAAGACTATGCAAACCTTACTAACCTGCACGAGAGTCTTAATCATTCATCTCCCGAGAATGCCCGTATACTCGCTGACAGCGTCTTAACCAAAGAGGGAGCCGACGGGGTACGCATCATGGACCAGATGCTCGCCTTCCAGCGCGGCGAAAATATACCAGAAGCCATGCTCAACGCATACCATGAGGTCCGCAAGGAGTACAGCGGAAACCCAGCCGATGCAGCAGAAAGGAGTCGCCCGCCAGAGCCTCCTGAGTCTTAGCATAAGCAGTGCAAATCGGACATAACCGTAAGCATTGATTATTGTTTAAATATGTGCTATAGTTTATTACATGAGAACATCACCGGAAAGTTCGCTAAGCACACCGCCCAACACTTCAGCTGAGCTTCTAGAGCCACAGGCTCCAGAAACAGCACCAGTTAACGACTGGTTGTCTTATGAGCCTCCTCGACCTAGCTTTGTGCTGTACGATTTTGACCCTGGACACGATGGTCCTCACCACCGTATGCACGGGCAAACATTTATACCTCACGCAAACGTTACCGGCGCAACCACCAACCTTAGAGGAGAAGAATACCATCGTGATGTATACTACCGACACCCTCTTTCACGACATGGGTATCCTATGCGACCGCGTAACACCCCGGTAGTAGAGCGCGACGCAGAGGGCAGACCCCTACCAGATGCGGCCGGCTTGCGGCCTAACGCAATCTACGAACCGCTGAGAATCGAAGCGGCACGAGTTGCAGCACGAAGCTTGGTGCGCCGAGCTCTTCATCTTCGCCAGCATGCACACGACCACAGTTATCCTTTGCCAGCGCGAGAGGATATGCCTATAAACCATGACGCAGATGAATATAGGGAATTCTTCAAGACTGACAACCTGATGACAATCAAATTTAGGACTGCTGATCTGTTGTCTGGGACACCTATTGAAAGTCTTTCACCCACTGAACGACTTAGCGCGTGGAAGACGGCGCGACAAAAAGCTATCGCCGAATACACCGGTACCGACCTCGCGGATGATTCTACCCAGAAGCTTCGAAACGAAGTTGACACTTGGGAGCGATGGGCACAAAGTTACAGAAAAATTGTAAATGCATCAAAGCGGGGCAGAGGCTCTATGCCACCTGAATTGCTAGAGGGTTTCGAGGAAATCGAAGAAGACACCGAAGAACCAAAGATCCAAAGCAGACCCCAGAGAAACAGTCACGGTCGTAGCGGCCCCAGAAACCGCAATGGGCATGCCACACCTCAACGCCAGCGCCCACGACACAGCTAATCCAAACTACGTAAAAAATCGACTACCTACTACTAAGTTAGCCGGTTTTTTACGTATAATTCATTTTGCTATACTAATAGGCAATGGCAACATACAAAGTACTGCAGGACATCGAAGCAGAGGATAAGCTGGTTGGGCCGCTAACGCTGCGCCAGTTTATTTATGCCGGCATTGGGGCAGTTAGTGGCTACCTTGGCTTTTTGTCGGCTGCCAAGGGCGCTGCCTTTATGCTTATCCTGTTTGCGCCTATTACGTTTGTTACGGGCTTTTTTGCGTTCCCGTGGCGTCAAGATCAGCCAACCGAAGTTTGGGCACTGGCAAAGATACGCTTTTTCTTGAAGCCCCGCAAACGTATCTGGGATCAGAGCGGCACCAAAGAGCTGGTGACAGTTACCGTCCCTAAAACAATAGAGCGACAACTAACAAACGGCCTTGATCAAGATGAAGTAAAAAGCCGCCTGAGCGCACTTGCCAATACCATCGACAGCCGGGGATGGGCTATCAAAAACGTCAACGTCAACATGTTCGACCCGGATACAGCGCCGATTGGCTCGTCGGACCGGCTAGTACAGCCTGCTAATTTCCCTCAAGAAGTTTCGACAGTAGACATACGCGCTTCGGATGACATTCTTGATGCAGCCGCCAATCCGATAGCACAGCATTTCGACACTATGATAAGCGCATCAAGCGCCGCCCATCATCAGCAAATACTGGCCCAGATGCAACAGCCAGTAGCTACAACTCCGCCAGTTCCGCCTGCGGCAACAATTCCTACCCCCGCGCAGCCGCCAGCAGACTATTGGTTTTTGCAGCAGCCGCAAACCGCAGCCGCACCAGGGCAGGCAACATTTGTTGATAGCCCAGTAATTGCTCCAAGTACTCCGCAAAACACTGCACCAGTCAGCTTATCGGTACCACAAGCCGCCACACCGACCGCCGAGGAAGAAGCTTTGGTAGAAAAGTTCAAGCAGGAAAACTCTAGCCAAACCGTAGCATATGGACATCTAAAAACCCTTAAGACGCCCGAGCAACTATTGGCCGAAGCCGCCGCAGCGCCAGCCGCAGTTCCCACAAATCCCACCGTGACACCGCAAACACAGGCTGCTATAATGAACCTTGCAAACAACGACGATCTGGATGTGGCAACCATTGCTCGACAAGCTCACAAAGAAGTAGAGCAAGAAGACGATGGCGAGGTGATCATTTCACTGCATTAATATATACATCCAACTTCGGGAAGCGGTGGGCGGCTAAAGGGACTCCATGGATCCAAACCAACAGGGACAAATACAAAATACTGGGATGGGACAACCATACCCTATGTCTGTTATGCCACAGGCTCAACAGCCCGCTATGGCACCGCCTCAGCCTATCCAAGCGCCAACCATACAACCTCTGCCTAATCAGCCAGTCGTTCCCGGGCCAGCACCCGCTGTACAGCTAGCCGCCAAGGCAAACACCAACAGCACGCAGAATTCTCTCCAGATTGCCGAAATTCGCGACGGCATTGTAATTATGAATGACGGCTCGTTCCGTAGCGTACTTATGGTCAAGAGTATCAACTTTGACCTAATGAGCCCGCAAGAGCAAGAGGCTGTCGAGTATTCGTACCAGGGATTTTTGAACTCGCTGTACTTTCCAGTGCAGATTTTTATACGTTCACAAAAAGTCGACCTGCAACCCTACATCGAAAAGCTCGATAAGATCCGCACCGAGCATGAAAACATGCTGCTGGCGCTGCTAATGGAAGACTACATCAACTATATCGACCAGCTGGCTAGGCAGACCAACATCATGGACAAGAAGTTCTATTTGGTTATACCGTTTTTCCCAGTTGTTGACGTTCAAAAGGCTCTAACCCAGAGCAAGAATTTCTTTACCGGCATCACTCAGTTGTTTAGTAGTAAAGAAGACCACGTTACCATTAATGATGCCGATCTGGAAAAGGCTAAGACTGAGCTCCGTAACCGTGTCCAGGCGGTTCTAGCAGGACTACAGCAGTGCAATATTCAGGGACTGCCGCTTGATACCCAGGAATTGATCGAGCTGTACTATGACACCTACAACCCCGACACAGCAACGAGACAGCAGCTTAAGAACTTTGATAACCTGACAGCTGATGTAGTTACCAAAGGACAGGGTATGGCACAGCAGGCACACTTGCAACGGGAGCTCCAGTAATGGCACGAAAAGACAAGAAGCAGCTTGACCCAGTGGCTATCGCCCAGGCACAACAAGCCCGCGAACAAGCCGAAGTTGCCGCAGCCTTTCAAAAGGGTATCACGGCGCTTCGTGATTTTATTGCGCCGAGCTCGATTGAATTTCAGGGCACATACTTTCAGCTAGGCACGCGCTATGCGCGCACCTACTATATCTATGGCTACCCCCGCCAGATCTATACTGGCTGGCTGAGCGGCCTGGTAAACCTTGATGAAGTAATCGATGTCGCCATTTACATATACCCCGTGGAAAGCCAGGTGGTACTAGAGAACCTGCGCAAGAAAGTGACGCAGCTGGAGGCCGGCATTCAGATCGACTCCGAGAAGGGGCGCATTCGCGATCCCGCAAAGCAGGCCGCTATTCTGGACGCCGAAGAGATGCGCGACAAGCTTCAAGTGGGTGAAGAACGCTTCTTCCGTTTTGGTTTGTACTTTACTATTTACGCCGGCAGTTCCGAGGAACTGGAATTTGTTAGCCACAAGGTGGAAAGTATGTTGGGTCAGCAGTTGGTTTACAGCAAGCCAGCTACTAGCCAGCAAGAGCAAGGTCTTAATAGCGTAGTGCCGCAAATGGTCGACCAACTACAAATTCGCCGCAACATGTCTACTGGCGCAATTAGCACCAGTTTTCCGTTTACTAGCGCCGACCTTAGCCAGGACAACGGCATCTTGTACGGCATTAACATGCACAACTCTGGCCTGGTTATTTTTGACCGTTTCTCGCTGGAAAACGGTAATTCGGTGGTGTTTGCGAAATCCGGTGCCGGTAAGTCGTTTACGGTCAAGCTAGAAGCACTGCGCAGCATGATGTTTGGCACCGAAGTGTTTATTATTGACCCCGAGAACGAATACGAACGCATGTGTGACGCCGTGGGCGGCGCCTATGTACGCCTAAGCCTTAACAGCTCAACCCGAATTAACCCGTTTGACTTGCCCCGCGTAGTCGATACCGAAGAGGCGGACAACGCACTTCGATCCAACCTGGTAACGCTGCATGGACTGCTCCGCTTGATGATGGGCGGCGCACAAGCTCAGATGCTAGGCGGCAATAGTACGCTAATGCCCGCACTAGCCCCTAACGAGGAGGCTGACTTGGACGCAGCGCTTATTGAGACATACGCCAAGGCCGGCATTACCAACGACCCCTTAACTCACACATCACCCCCGCCAACAATCGCAGATCTTTATGACACACTGCTACACATGGGCGGCAGCGGTCCACAGCTAGCGCAGCGGCTTCGAAAATATACCAGCGGTACCTTTGCAGGTATTTTTAGCCAGCCTAGCAACATCGACATCAACAATCCGATGGTGGTGTTTAACATCCGCGATCTAGAGGACGAGCTGCGTCCAGTGGCGATGTACATTGTGCTTAATTACATATGGAACAAAACCAAGAGCGACCAAAAACGGCGTATCCTGGTAGTTGATGAGGCCTGGCAGTTAATGAAATACGAAGATAGCGCTAACTTCTTATTTAGCCTTGCTAAGCGAGCACGTAAGTACAATCTAGGTATCACCACCATCACACAGGACGTGGAAGACTTTATGGGCTCACGTATGGGTCGAGCGATTGTAGCTAACGCCAGTATGCAGATACTCCTCAAGCAGTCACCGTCTGCGGTGGATATATTAACCAACGTCTTTAAACTGACCAGCGAGGAGCGCAAGCGCCTCAGCCAGTTCCCGGTAGGGCAGGGGCTGTTCTTTGCCGGGCAAAACCACGTCCATATTCAAGTAGTTGCTAGTCCAACAGAAACCGGACTAATTACCACCAATCCGTTACAGGTACAGGCCATGCAGACCGGCGATTTCAATCAGCCACAAGGAACGATTGACTTACAAAACCAACTTTACCCAGGTAGCGCTAATAATCTGTAATCATCATGGCCGATCAACAAGTCTATGATTCAGATGCCGACCAAGAGCACAATCCTGCCCTTAGCGATGCCGAAGCAAACCCCGCTGGATCCACAGACAGCGACGGTGCAGCCGGTGATACAGCTAACAACGAGACCGAACAGCCACTTGGTGACCGCGAAGCCGCTGCGGCAGACAGTACCGCCAGCGGCGCGGAAAAAGGGGGCGGCGCCGACAAGAAGGAAGATGACAAAGTTGGTAAAGGATACACCGGCAAGGTTGCAGCCGCCAAAAAGAAGGGCAAGGGACTTGCCGGTAAATTAAAGAACTCCAAAAAGGTAGCAGTCATTGGAGCGGCCGGCGCAGGAGCAGGCATGATAGCTGCCGTTATATTTCTGCTATTGCTTGCCAGCTCCCTAAAACTACCCAACATTACTGAAAATATTGTTGGCTACGAATTTGCCAGTGTAGCTCGTACATTTAGCAACACAGGCGAAAAAATCACCGATGAAACTCTTGCCAAACGAGCTACCCAAGCGCTAAAAAATACTAAATTTGGGCAAGCTACATACGAAAAAGCCAAGGCCATACAGGATAAAATTGATAACCTACACGATCGGGCGACAGGCCTAAAAGAAGGAGCTAAAGGGGCAGTTAAGAGCATCCCTGGCGTCGCGCAATTTTTGCTGCTTAATGATAAATACAACCCAGCTCAGGTGGAAAAAAACCTGCAGGGCTATGGTATTACCTTTAGCCAGGACACCAGAGGCAGGCCAGTGGTTACTATTTCTGGCAGCGCGGCCAAAGACCTTGGCATTGCCGAACAGTCATTTATTACTCAACCCCCAACCGGCTTGGGTAGATTTATACCAGGCTATAACAAATTCCTAAAAGCAAGCTCCCACCAGGAACTCTGGAACGACAATACTCTACGACAAGCGCTAAAGAACGCTTACGTAAATAGCGCCCGGCTTAACTCGGTTCCTAGAATTATTCGCGGCTTAACCGGCAACCGTATCCTAAAACGGATCCGCATGAACCGCGCAGCTCTAGCTGTTGCCAATTTCCTAAAGGCCCGGGACGCCAAGAAGCAAGCCCAGATACTCGACGAGGAAATTAAGCAGGCAACCGCACCCAGCGAGCCGCTTGTTCCAGACTCGGGGCCAAGCGGCGACGCGGCCCAACAAGCCTCAGAAACTCAAACAGCCGCAGAAGAGAAGGCGGCAGCCGACACGAACGGTGACGCAACCGAAGAGCTCAGAAAAGACAGTACTGGTATAGACGACCAGGCCGCCGAAAAGTTAGCCAAAGCAGCTTCCCATGGCACCGTTAGCGATATTACTCACTTTATGGCCGGACCACTATTCTCGGCCATGTATCTAGCCTGTGTATTTGACGAGGGTGCCGTACCAACGGACAACAGTGCAATTATTGACGGCAACAACGACTCAAACGAACGAAGCTTCATGGAATTTGCCGCTATCTCCAACCAACTGCAGCGCGGTCCAGAAAGTAATGCTCAGATTACCGAATTTGATAATGCTATAGCCGCCATGAGCGACAAAGTTGGCAGCGACGAGGCCTACTCCGTTCCGTTGCTGCGAGCCCGTGGCTCATCATATGACACCTCAACGGAACCTGCCGCGCAAAGCACAGCTTACGGATTTCAGACCCCTCAAGATTCTATAAATAATAGCTTCTTCTGGAGCTTTATGACCTCAGTGAGGCCGTACTGCGGAACCATCTCCAGTGCCTATACGGCCGGCATAGTTGCGCTTGGTGACATAGCGGTAACATTATTAACCATTCCTACGGGTGGTGAGGGAGCTGAAGCAAATGCCGGGGCTGAGGCCGCCAGTCAATCCGCCCTGAAGGTTATTATGGGTAGAATAAGCAAAACCATCGTTTCGAAATTCAGCGAAAACTTTGGCAAAAAAGCGGGCGTACGGCTAGCCGCCAAAAACGCCGTAACCAAAGGATATAAGCTATTTAAAACCATCGTTAAAAATGGCGTTGTCGTCGTAGGAACCGAGTCGCTCGGTACCATGATGGCCGCGTCCCATAACGTGGGACTTAACCATACCGGCCACGAGACAGGCAACACTTACATCAATCAGATTGATGCAGGCGGTAATTCGGTCGCCCAAGAACAAATGCGCACTATGATGTTTGGTCGACCCCTACTTAAATCCGAGGTCTGCCAAAGCAACGTTTTGGACCTTACCTACGAAAAAGACTCGATGGCAGGGCAGAGCGCCTATCAACGATACTTAGCCACCACCAACCCTAGGTCGCTACTTGCTCGCACAGCTATAAGCGTACATGACAGCTTAATCAGCTCTTTGAGTAAGCCTCTGGCAGGGCTGGCAGCTATGATCTCTCAGGCAACCAATCCTATGGGGTGGTTATCTGGTGTGTTTGGCTACCGCGCTTTTGCCGATGCCGCAGCCAACTGTGACAGCTCAACCGCCTATTACGGCAACATCCAGTTTGGCTGGTCAGACGCCGAAAATAATTTGATTGACGCCAGCCCCTCATACAATCCCGACGAGAATCTGGCAATCCTGGCCGACAGCGGCAAAGCCGGAGCAATAGCTCAAAAGTACGCCGTCTGCTTTGGCTATAAGTATGCGCCGGGCGACAACAACGATAGCGACCTGGTGCCCGACCCGACCGCCACCGTTGGCTACCTACTGACCGGCGGAGAATCTGACAAGCCATTAGTTAAGCGCGACGAAGCGGGCAACGTTATTAACGACGACTCTGCGATCTGCTCGCCAGAATACTTAAACCAAAACAGCAAAGATCCACTTGGGGACGATAACAGCCCAGACAGCCCTATGCAACACGATCTGATAATGCGCTGGCGACTAGCCGTACGCTACGAAAAAGTCCAGGAACAGATAATAGCAACCCAAACACAGGTGCAAAACACATGAGCCGCTTACTTTCCACCTTGTCTAAAAATCCACTAGCCAGACAGATTAAACGATGGCCGTATTATATTGTTGCCTGCGTACAAATACTTACAGTACTTGCGAGCGGAGGGCTTGTCCGAGCCGACTCTACAGATTGCGCCAGCCCAAACGACGCCACCACCTGTATAAATTCCGATGCCCTATACAGCATTAATAACAACACGCCGTTCTATGATCCAACCGACACCGTTTGCTCAAACAGAACCGAACTGGGAACCAATGTCGAAGGTACGGCAGTTGTTGTACCCCCAGGCCAGGGCACAGGTGCCTGGTCTAGTCCCTACGATTCTCCTTACAAGCCCATTTTGGAGCAATTTATGATTGAACTACTGAAAGATATTGCTAAAAAACGGGGAGCCTCAGAAGACGATGCCGTAACCCAACAGCACGTAATTGGCCTGCTGGCATTCGCCAAAGGTGAAGGCGGCGGGGTGACTAACAATAATTTCTGGAACCCATTTAACACAGGACTAAAAGCCGACGATCTGGTGGTGCCCGGCACACAGGCAAGCGATGGCAGCACTGAGGTCTTCAAGTCTTTTGATGCAGGCGTAGAAGCTACTGCGCGCGTTATGACAGGGAACACACAGGGGAGGTTAGGTGTTACGCTAACCGATCCAAACACCAGCGCCGCCGACTTCCTAGATTCTTTACTTGACTTTCCATCCCCTGAGCCAGCAAGCGGTTATCCGACCGGACACAGCCCGTGGGCAGAAGCCTCCAACCCCAGCGCCGGACTCGACAAGAACGGTAAACCAATATATCAGCCAAACTACCGACAGGCACACCTAAATCTCATCACCCAAGTCACTAATGATTATGATAGCGAAGCGTCATTTGTTATGCGGAGTCAATCTTCAGACCCTAACAACAAACATGACACTTCTAAACTGAAGTACCACGGCCTAGCCGCAGCAACAGCAGGAAGCAGCACAGGAGCAAGCACCGATGGTTGCGTTACCGGAGTTGGCGGTGGAGGCGCGTTCTTTGCAACCGCAATGTCATATTCGTGGCCTACCTACCATCAGCCGCCCTACTGTCTCATGAAACCCGAATATGCAGTCGCCGTAAAAGCTGCACTAGTTAGAATGGCACAAGGCAAAAACGATTATGTTGGAGGTGGATCATCCACTGTATCGACAAGCGCAGCATGTAGTAGCGGCACCGCCGGTATTGACTGCGGTGGTTTTGTTACTCGTGTCTTCCGCGATAGTGGCGCAGACCCTACCTATAACCAAGATACTGGTGGAGTTGATGCACAGTTTAACTACGTCATGAGGCATCCGACGTTGTACAAACAGGTAACCATCAACCAGTACGGCGACCTGCAGCCTGGCGACATCTATTTCGAGAGAACTCCCGAATATCTAGGACACACATATATCTTTGTTGGCGACAAGGGATATAGTAACGGGCCAGTTGATTCTGCATCATTTAGTACTTCAGGAGCATCCTGGCGTACCCCTATGGCTAGCGGCGTCTACGACATGAAAAGCGGTATATGGGTTCGGCCACAGTATAAACTCCCGGGCGCAACAACAACGTTAGCCGGGGCCGCAACGACACAAACTACACAAGGAACTTAAAATATGGACACCACGAACAATCAACGAAAACTAGTCATACTTATAGCAGCAGCATTAGTGACCGTTCTGGGTTTAGCAGTTATAAACTTTGTTGGTCGTTACGGTAAGATAGCCGTAAAAGTTGTACTCGTGCCGGCCGACTCCACACTAACTATTGACGGAAAAAAATCACGTGCGGGTACCATCTATTTTTCAAAGAAAAAACATACGCTCGTAGCCAAGCGACAATATTTTACCACCGCTACCAAAACCGTAGACTTTAGTTCTTATAAATCATCGCAGACACTCTATTTAACCCCGTCGCCAGACTCACAAGCAGCCCTAAATTATCTTACCGCACATCCCGACGTTCAGGCGCAACGCGAGGCGATTGCAGGTGTCAGAGCCGGCGTAGCCCAACAGCAACTCAGCAAAGATAAACTACTAACATTCCTGCCGTACACTGCCGCTGGCTTTGAGTACGTGGTCGATTACAGCACCGATGGGCAGCCCGACGGCAGCCAAAAAGTCACTATTTACATTGAAGCTAACACCGACCAAGCCAAACAAGACGCTCTGGCCTGGATTAAGAGTAAAAAGATCGACCCGAGCAGCCTGACCATCGTCTACGAAGCACTCCCCGTTAGCTCTTCATCAGGATCAAATGGCGAAGGCCCCAGCCAATATCAGTAGCTCTGCGCTTGCAGCGGAATAATAGTACTGTCAGTAAAGTGCTTAACCACCACATCAGCGTCAGTGGTTGTTAAGAATGTCTGATACTGCTGCAAAAAACCGGTAAGTGCCCGCCGACGCGCGCCGTCCAGTTCACTAAATACGTCATCCAGCAGCAACAGTGGCGTTTTGTCGCGTACCGCCTCTATTAATTGCAGTTCAATGATTTTGAGCGCCAGTAGGGCAGTACGCGTTTCACCACGTGAGGCGTATTCGTCGGCAGGCCGGCCATTAAACGTCACCACAAAATCTTCGCGGTGCGGACCATACGCCGTAAAACCACGCACAAAATCTTCATGCAGATGGCCCTCTAGTTTGCCAAGCAATTGCGTTTCGTATGTTTCCAGCGAAAATTTTGGCTGGTAGGCAATTGTTACTATCGTATCAGCTTGGGATATTTCACCATAAAGCTCACTCAATTTTGTTGCTACTTGGTCACAAAGCTGCGCCCGAGCTCGTGTAATAGTGGCCCCCAGCTCGCTCAGCCGCAAGTTCCACGGAAACAATTCTTGCACCGATGGCTGGTGCACTTTTTTAAGCAAAGCATTGCGCTGCGCAAGCGTTCGCCGATAGTTGCGTCGGTACACCGAATACCCAGGCATGGTTTGCTCTAAAATATCGTCTAGATAATCTCGGCGCAACTGTGGCGCCCCATGCAACAGCTGAAGATGATTTGGCTCAAACAGCACCACTGGCAACATATGTTGCAGGGTTAGGCGCTGATACGGCTTACCGTTTATGTCGTATGTTTTCGTTTGGCGGGGAATTGTCGCAAACTTAATAGTCCGCGTAGCGTCCTCTGGCTCTAACCGAGCATCCAGCCGAAACCAATCCGTATCAAACTGCAGTAAATCGACATCATTCACCCGATACGAGGTGCCCAGTGCCAATACCAGTATTGCCTCGAGCAAGTTGGTTTTGCCACTACCGTTTGGTCCAACAATAATATTCACCCCCTGGCCAAACTCAAACGAAGCATCAGCATAGGAACGAAATTGCTGTAGCCGCAGGTTAGTGATCATGATTGTAGTATAAAGGGAGCCATGTGGCTTACTGCCGACATTTTACGCCGAGTTCTGCACCTCTAGCTCTTAAGCGGCATAATAATATGTAGATAGTCGTCTGATTCGCTGCCAGTTAACATCACCGCCTCTAGCTTGCCGTTAAAGCCTATGCGGACCGTCTTAGCGTCCATTGCCTGTAGAGCATCAAGCAGGTACTTTGAGTTGAGCGCAATCGAACCCGAACCCTTGGCGTCAACCTTCAGTGTGGCGTTATTTTCGCCGAGCTGCGAGGCGATGGCGTGGATCCAGATACTTTCACTGGGCTCGTCAACACTAACCACAATACTGCCGGCGCTTTCGCGGGCGAACAAGCTAGAAACTTTGGTAATACTTACAAGCTCCGTACGCGGCATCGTGGCCGTGGTAGCAAAACTAGCCGGAATGAGTTTTCGGTAGTCAGGATAGTTACCCTCGATCAGCCGCGCCACTAATTCTACGTCGCCAGCCCTAAACTGCACCTGTTGGTCATCATGTTCTACAGTAAGATCGCCCTCAAAATCGTTTATGATACGCAGCACATCATGCAGAGCGCTGGCCGGAATCAATAATTTTATGTCCTGTTTTACTTCTACTAACCGTTTTTCGGCCAACCGATAGCTGTCTGTCGCCGCAATAGAGAGCACGCCGTCCACAGTCTGGAAAAGCACTCCGGTAAGCACTGGCCGACTCTCGTCACTCGAGGCAGCCATAAGTACTTGTTGTAGAGCCTTTTTTAGTGTTGGTCCGGCGATCTTCCAGGTGGTGCCGCTTTCTATAGCGGGCATAACCGGGAACTCATCAGCAGCAACGCCGTTAATAACCGATTTGTAGCTATCGGTGTTAATTTTTAGCCGCTGATCATCCTGCTCCAGTTCAATCACTCCACTCGGCAGTCCATTGACTAAGTCTTGAAACAATTTTGCAGGCACGGTGAGTGAGCCTTCGCTCTGTACTTGGGCGCCGAGTTGGCAAGAGATGGCAATGTCTAGGTTGGTTGCCGATACGCTTAGTCGGTTTTCGTCTATGCGAAGCAGCACGTTACTTAGAATGGGCAGCGTTCCTCGACTACTAGCCACTCGCGCTACAAGGTTCAGTGCTTTGTTCAGATTTTCCTGTGTGACCTTCAGTTTCATATCCACTTATCCCCTGTGTTCTATTAGTTGATTTTCTTTTGATACCCATATAGCTCTTATTATTAGTGCTGTGGATAATGAGGAAAACTCTGTATCCGTATCTGTTTTGTAGTGCATTTGGGGTGGGTAAAACTGCATACAAAACTTGTGCAGGAGGACGGGGAAAAGTCGGGTATATTTCCACCGTCTCTCGCGTGCGGCGCCTGACGCTGTTGATAAAAGTCTGGACGTTCCCACTGTGGACGTGAGGCTAGTCGCAGTTTGTGCACAGCTTTTCGACAGAATTCTAGTGCTTGAACTACGCGTTGGGGCGCTATGCATAGAGTCGCTCCTTAATTTCCGACAATGCTTGGCGGATGTCAGAATCCAGCCGTGACTCTTTCTCGATCTTTTCGACAGAATGAATGGCGGTGGTGTGGTCTTTGCGCCCTAGTTCGCGGGCAATCTTAGGGAAGCTAAGGTGAAGTTCGCTTCGAAGCATATACATAGCAACTTGGCGTGGTACAACAATATCTTTATCGCGCTTTGGTCCGACAATATCCTCTACGCTAACTTGATAATGTCTGGCGCAGCGCTCGATAATCTGGCGAGCGCTTAGGTGTTTTGGGCGAGTTTGACTGGCGCCAAGCAGGCCGGTGGCGATAGCCAGGTTAGGTTCTAGGGCTCGCATCTCGCAGAAAGCGAGCAGCTGGTTTAAGGCACCTTCCAGTTCGCGGATGTTAGTAGAAACGTTGGTAGCTAAGTAGTCGACCACATCAGGAGGAAGCTGTATGTGCTGCATCTCTGACTTGATCTGTAAAATAGCACAGCGGGTTTCTAGGTCTGGTGTTTGCATGTCGATACTCATACCCCAGACAAAACGGCTCCGGAGGCGTTCTTCCAGGGTAGGGATCTCGCGCGGTGGCTTATCGCTGCTAATGATAATTTGTTTGTTAGCCTGGTGAAGGGCATTAAAGGTGTGAAAAAACTCTTCCTGGATCTTTTCTTTACCTGCTAAAAACTGCACGTCATCGACAATTAGTACGTCGGCGCCGCGGTAGAAGTCGGCAAAGTCAGTATTTTTTTTGTAACGCAGTGCATCCACAAACTCTTGCACGAACTGCTCGGACGATACGTATACCACGCGTGCCTCCGAGTTGCCGGCCAGAACTGCATTACCAACCGCCTGAATTAGATGTGTTTTGCCGATACCGACCCCGCCGTACAAGAATAACGGATTGTACTTGGTGCCAGGGTTAGCCGCAATGGCCTGACAGGCAGCATAGGCTAGCTCGTTGCCCGAACCGACTACGAAATTATCAAATGTATACCGCTCGTTTATGCCTTGACGGTAAGCGTGGGCGAGGGCGTTGGCGGTTTTTAGGGTGGGCTGAGCTGGCTTGTCGAGTGGCGAGCTGCTGGGGCTAGCTGGCAAAGATATAACATCCTCGGTTTCTGGCCGACGAGCAATACTTTGAATTTTGTACTCGATAATCGGCACATCCACGCCGTTTTTGTGCAGAGTTGCGCTAACCAGTTCGCTGTATTTTCGCTCTAACTGCTGCTTAATGAATACATTGGGCACGCCAATGATCAATCGATCGTCATCACGCTGGAGCAGCCGAGTGTTCTTAAACCATGTTAAGTAGTTGCCACGCGACAGGGTGATTTCAATATCACCAAGTACGGTTTGCCAAAGCTTGTCTTGCTCCACGTATGATCCCTTGTTACCCTTCCAAACCAATAAAACTGTGTATAACTATACCGCACCTCTGGAGGAGTTTTCCACAATATTTTCTACAACCATTTTGTCAAGCAACGCACAGGACTAGAGATAAGGTTTTCCACAGCTGAGCACCTCATCTGTTAATCTGTGGAAAAGGCTTGGAAAAAAGGGGAAAACTTGCTACTATAGATTGCAGTAAAACAGGGAAGGGCGGCTGGCCGTAACATCGGTCGGCGTGCTATACTTGAACTTAACTAACGTTTTTAAGAGAGATTACCAACATGCCAAAGCGAACCTACCAACCAAAGAAGCGCCAGCGTTCCAAAGAACATGGCTTTATGAAGCGAATGGCTACCCGTGCCGGTCGTGCTGTATTGCAGCGTCGCCGCAGCAAGGGTCGTGCTCGTCTGACACACTAGACGAAAGTGTATTCTAGAGCGGCCAGGAACGGCCGCTTTTAATAGCTAGACGCAAGAAGGAGCGCTTCCTACATGATAGGTCGCAGTAATCGGTTTCATGGGCGCGGTGCAATCCAGCGTTTGCAACGAAATGGGAAATCCGTCCGTTTGGGGATGTTCGCACTTCGTTCGGTTCCTGCTACGCAGCGAGAATCGTTTCGACTGGCTGTGGTGGTTAGCCGGAAGGTCAGTAAATCTGCCGTGGTTCGTAATCGCATTAGGCGCCGTGTATATGAGAATGTTCGCATTGTGTCTAATGGCTTCGTGCGCCCGTCTGATATAGTTATTACGGTGTATGATAGTCAGGCTGCTGAAATGCCATCGGCACAATTTGCAAAGGAAGTTACTAAACTACTAGCTAAGGCCCGGCTGACTACAAGAGAACATGCTATAGTGGAATCTAAGGAATAGGCGTACAGACATTATGTTTACCCATCTAATTGTGCAACCAATCTTTAACTTACTAGTGCTTATTTATGCCCTAGTTCCCGGTCATAATTTTGGCCTAAGTTTGATCCTCTTTACGGTCATCGTTCGTCTGCTGATGTGGCCGCTAGTTAAGCGCCAGCTGCGTCAGACAAAAATAATGCGTGAGCTTCAGCCGGAGCTAAAGCGCATCAAAAAAGAGACCAAAGGTAACCGACAAAAAGAACAGCTTTTGATGATGGAGCTCTACAAAGAGAGGGGTGTTAATCCGCTTGGCGCAGTGCCGATCCTTATCCTGCAGCTACTTATTTTGATTGGTCTATATAGTGGTCTGCACCGAGTTATTACTGATCCCAAGAATATTATCAGCTTCGCCTACCCCGCTCTGCGACACTTAAGCTGGATTCATCACCTTGCCCACCACGTTAAAGATTTTGACAACACTTTCTTGGGCTTTATTGACCTTTCGCGTAGCGCGCTTGGTCCAAAAGGAACGTTTATTCCAGCGCTAGTATTGGTGATTGGTAGCGCACTAATACAGTTCTTGACTAGTAAGCAGCTGATGCCCGTCGATAAAAATGCTCGTAAACTTCGTGACATTTTAAAGTCTGCCAGTGATGGCAAACAAGCTGACCAGGCAGAAGTAAATGCTGCCGTTGGTCGCAGTACGCAGTACATTATTCCAGTTATGGTGTTCCTGTTCACGGTGAATTTACCTGCTGCTCTAAGCTTGTACTGGTTAACGGGTGGAATTGTTGCCTATGTCCAGCAAGCGATTGCACTACGTAGTGACGAGGGGGATATGGAAAAAATTGCTGACAGTACCCCGGCGAAAGACGTTTCTAAGATTGTCGAAGCAGAGGTGGTGGCAGAACCAAAGCCAAAGCGGCCGACCAAGAAAAAGGCTGTCGCAAAACGAAGAAAACGATAGACGCGGCGCCTAGCTCAAAGATCGCAGAAAGCTTATTTGATAATACGGGGAGATAGAGATGGACACGCTGGAAGAATCAATACAGTTTGCAAAAAAATACCTGGAAGATCTGCTGTCATTTTTTGGTCTGAACACTGATATCTATGCTACCAGCGAAGACGGTGAAGTGATTGAGCTGAATGTTCCGAGCACACAGTTAAATGGATTCTTGATCGGACAACGTGGCGAAACGGTTCGCGCTTTGCAGTTTATGGTGAGTAATGCCCTCAAGAACAAGGGCTACCAGATAACTCGCGTAAATGTCGATGTGGCGGAGTACAAAAAACAGCGGGCGGGACGTTTAGCTGAAACAGCCGAAGAGTGGGTTAAGCAGGTGCTAGAGACCGGCAAGGCGTATGAGGTTAAAGCTATGAATGCTGCAGACCGAAGGGTTATTCACAAACTTGCTGCCGAAGCTGGCATACTAAGCGAGTCGGTTGGCGAGGGACGTGATCGCCACATTGTCTTAAAATTGGCTGCGTAGCCCATGCATAAAGCTCCCAACGTTGTACTGCTTGGGGGTGGAACGGGGAGCTTTACGCTACTACAGGGTTTAAAGAAGCTGACACCGAATATAACCGCTGTAGTCAGTATGAGTGATGACGGTGGTTCTAGCGGCCTTTTACGTGACGAACTGGGTGTTTTACCGCCCGGTGACATACGCCAGTGTTTAGTGGCGCTAAGTGACACACCAGAAGTGCGCGATCTATTTAGTTATCGGTTTACCGATGGACGGTTTGACGGGCAGTCACTAGGCAATATTATTTTATCTGGCCTAGAGCTTCGATACGGTAACCTTCCTAAGGCGATCCAGGTTGCGGGCGACATCCTGCACATTACTGGCCAAGTTGTGCCGGTAACACTAGACAAGCACACGCTAGTGGTCCGCGACAAAGATATTACGCATCGTGGTGAACATGTGGTGGACGGCGACGTAGATCTTTCGGTTGACGCTACGGTGTCTCTGGATCCAGCACCACAACTCAACCCAGCTGCTGCAAAAGCGATTGCTGGGGCTGATATGGTGGTTATTGCGCCCGGAAGCCTTCACACCTCCTTGTTGCCGATCTTGGCTGTAACGGGTATGGCTGAGGTGCTGGCTAATGTACCAAAAGTGGTGTGGGTGGCCAACCTTATCAACAAGCCCCACCAGACAGACAATTGGCACGTGGTTGATTATGTACAGCAACTAGAGCGCTACGCTGGCACGGACAGAATAGATGTCGTTCTGTATAACACCGAGCCCATCACATCCAAATTATTGGCACGTTACGCTAGCGACGGTGAATACCCTGTTGCGATAACAGCTACTCGATTCGGCGAAATAGCCGCACAAGCTAAGGGCGCTCGGCTTGTTTCCGAAGAAATAATTGCGTCTCAGGCGGGAGACGCAGTGCGACGTACGTTTATTAGGCACGACACGGATACGGTTAGGCGTGAGCTTGAAGCAATCCAAAAATCACTATAACTTAGCTTAAAACGTTTTCGTATACGGCCAGTGTTTGTTCCGCCATGCGCTTCCATGAGTATTTGGCGGCTTGAAGCTTCCCTTTCTTGGAAAGCTCAGTCCGAAGTTTTGGGTCGTCAATCACTTCGCCGATTTTGGCGGCTATATCGGCAATGTCTAGTGGGTTGAAATAATGCGCAGCGTTGCCATGTACTTCTGGCAAACAAGTCGCGGTGCTACTGGCTACTGGGGCGCCATGGACCATCGCCTCGATGCCGGTTAGGCTAAAGCCCTCGCTCAAGGAAGGCATCGCGTAAACCGCGCAGTGTTCGAACAGCCAACGCAGCTGTGCGTCAGTGACAAAGTCGGTAAATACAACATTAGGGATTTTTTCGGCTTGCACGCGGGCTTCGTGGAGTCGGTAATTACTATCCTTTTTGCCAACAAGTACCAAGTATAATTCCGGCCGATCTTTCTGTAGTAGCGCAAAGGCATCAATCAGCCGTGCGAGATTTTTATGGGGTGTTGGCCGGCCAGTATACATAATGAATTTTTTGCCTTTTAGTCCTGGTACGGGCATGGGCGAATCTTTTATAAAGTCGGCTGATTCCAGTGTGACGGTAATTTTAGCAGGATCAACATGTGTATAGTTGGCCACGTCACCCTTAACAAACTTGGTTGGTGTGATGAGTGCGACTGACTTACGGGCCACCCGTTTGTTAACCCATTTGTATATCTGTTGTTTGGTCCAAAAGACGAGGACATTTTTGGTGGGATTGCGAAAACGAATAGTCGTCAGGTCTTGCATGGTGGTGACCACTTTGCCGCTGTACCACACCGGTTGTTGAACCATGGGAAAGTGGACTAGATCTGGGTGCAGGGCTTCTATTTGCTTGCGCAGCCCAATTTGCTCGCCAAAACTAAATTCTTTGAACGGCGTTTCAATAGCGGTAAACTTTGGGGCTACTTTTGCGTAGAACTCCAAGCGGTGTGGCTTAGCCAGGATGGTTATATCGTGCTGGGGCTGTAGGCCGTGCAAATACTCAATTAACTTGTCAACGTAGCGGCCGGTGCTAGTACCTGACTCCCTTGCATCTATAACAATTTTGCTCATGATTTTTCCTCCGTCAGAGTTTTAACGATGCGCTCGTAGAGGCTGTCTGCTACCGCTTTCCAGCTGTAACTGTCTGCGCGTCTTTTACCGGCTACGGCTAGCTTTTTGAGCTGCAAAGGGTTGTTTAGTAGCGCTTCCCAGGTTTTGGCGATTGATGTGGGGTCTTCCTGATTGAAGTAGCGCGATGCACTGCCTCCTGCTTCGTGGAATACTGCTATGTCGCTCATAGCACAGGCTGTGCCGTAGCTCATGGCTTCTAGCGCGGGCATGCCAAAACCTTCGTAGTGGCTGGCGGAGGTAAAGAATGTGGCGTTGGCAAACAGTGAGGCGCGTTGCTCGTCGGTGACGTAGCCCAAGTGCAAGACATTTTCGCCGGCTTGTTTTAAACGCTTCAGCTCGGCAACTTCTTGTTCGCACTTCCAGCCGATTTTTCCGGCCACCACAAAGGTGTACTCTTGCCGTAGTTTTTTTGGTAGCTGCAGGTATGCAGCAAGCATGTTCGGTAGATTTTTGCGTGGCTCTACGGTGCCAAGGGTTAAGATATAATTTCCGTGGACACCGAGCTCGTCCAGGATGTGTCGGCGTGTGGCTACCGGAATGCTTAACGGGGTATCTGGAGCGGCGGGTGTAACAAGTATGGCTTCTGCAGGTACATCAAACTCTTGACGGATACGCGTTTTGGTAAACTCGGATACTGCCACTAGGAATGTAGACCGCGCAATCTGGGCCGGCATGAATGATTGTAGGTCGTGCAGGTTTCGTTCGGACAAGTATTCCGGCAGGTCTATAAAAGAAAGGTCGTGGACGACGCTCGCAGAGGGTGTTTTAAAGAGGCTGGCTAGTCCCAGATAGTTGGGGTAGAGGATAAAATCTGCTTTGGTAAGCGTAAGAAGCTCGACGGGTAGTAATATATGAAAACGCCGTAGCAAATTAACAACTTGACCAGGCATAAAGGCAACCTGTCGGTATCGTATGTTTGGACCGGCCGGTAGGCCAGAAATGTGCTTGCGATATAAGAAGTTGTGATAGTAGCCAACAATTTCTACATCATCTACATGCTGTCTCGCCAGCTCGCTGATTAGCTGGTCTACATAATATCCCACCCCCGTTTTCTTGCCAAGTAGGGCGTGTGCGTCGAATAAGATTCGGATAGGTTTTTTGGGCATTGTATCCATAGTACCATTTTAGGGCATGTTCTAGGTCTAGCCATCTGTCCTGCCGGCGGATAGCTTGCTATAATAGTTCCTAACGTGAACGTAAAACGGATAACTCAGCGCTACCGGTATTCGGTAATACTGCTACGTCAGCTGGTAAAAACAGATTTTAAACTGCGCTACCAGGGGTCGTTTTTGGGCTATTTATGGTCGTTGCTTCGGCCATTATTCATGTTCGTTATCTTGTATTTGGTCTTTACTGTCTTTTTGCCAACCAGCAAAGATGTTCCACATAAGCCGGTCTATCTGTTTTTGGGGATCGTACTGTGGAACTATTTCAACGAAGTAACTACGGGTAGTGTCGGTGCAATCTTGGGCAAGCGAGACTTGCTGCGCAAGATGAACTTTCCTAAGTACGTCGTTATTTTCGCGGTTGTAGCTTCTGCTGTCATCAACCTGTCGTTAAACGCGGTTATCGTGGCTATGTTTATGGTGTTCAATCACGTAACAATTAGCTGGAACGCCCTGATTATCATTCCACTGTTACTTGAGCTATCTATATTTGCAACCGGGTTGGCCTTTTTCCTTAGTGCAGTTTTTGTTAAATTCCGCGACGTGTCATATATTTGGGACGTGTTAATGCAGGCTGGGTTTTATGGAACGCCTATTCTGTATTCGTTGACCCAGATAGCGCATGTGCATCACAAAGTTGGGCAGTTGCTTATATTAAACCCGGTTGCCCAGATTATTCAGGATGCGCGATACGTTCTAGTAACGCCAACCAATGCCACTATAGGTACGCTATATAAAGGTAGTAATTGGGTGTGGCTAGTACCTATTAGCATATGCGTAGTCAGTGCTGTGGCTGGGGCGTTATATTTCCGGTCAAAGTCAAAATATTTTGCAGAGGAAGCTTAAAACGATGGCCAATACCACCGCAATTAGCGTAAAAGGTGTTTCTAAAAATTTTGTGCTGCCTCACGAGAAGATCAGCAGTCTAAAGAGTGCCTTTACAACAATATACAAGAAAAAAGACAAAACCAAAGAGACCCAACATGCTTTGAAAGACATCAGTTTTGAAGTTAAGAAGGGCGAATTCTTTGGTATTGTTGGACGAAACGGCAGTGGTAAAAGTACTTTGCTCAAGATTTTGGCAGGCATCTATCAACCTTCAGAGGGCTCTGTGCGTACCGAGGGAAGACTGGTTCCGTTTATTGAGCTGGGCGTTGGTTTTAATCCAGAATTAACCGGCCGGGAGAACGTCTATTTGAACGGTGCTATGTTGGGCTTTTCCGAGAAGGAAGTTGCCGCCATGTACGATGAAATTGTTGAGTTTGCCGAACTCGAGCGTTTTATGGATCAGAAGCTTAAAAATTATTCGTCTGGTATGCAGGTTCGTTTGGCTTTTTCTATGGCAACGCGCTCTGATGCCGACATCTTGCTTGTGGACGAAGTGCTAGCCGTGGGCGACGCTGATTTTCAACGTAAATGTTTCCAGTATTTTAAGGAACTAAAAGCCAAGCACAAAACGGTTATTTTCGTGACACACGATATGGGTGCCGTCAGAGAATACTGCGACCGGGCCCTGATGATCGAGAAAAGCCGGATCGTACATATGGGTAGTGCCGAAGAGGTAGCGACTGAGTACGTAAAGCTCTTTAACAGCCCAGCCGCCGTTACGAACAGCGAATTAGGGGATGGTGATGGCCGCTGGGGTGATGGAATTGTAAAGCTACGCTCCGTTCAGACGACAGTCAAAGATGACGTTATAGAAATAGCTATGACCGCCAAAGTAACTGGCGAGTCAGTAGAACCAGTTTTTGGCTACCTTATAAGAGACAGTGCCGGAAACGATCTGATCGGTAGCAACACCAAGCTTAAAAAAGTCAGAGTGGGTACCGTACAGAACGGTGAAAAACTAACGGTTCGTTGGAAGATTCCTAACGTTTTCAACGACGGCATTTTCCTGGTTACGGTAGCGGTCAGCCATGATGATGGTGTCACACAGCACGACTGGTGGGAGAATGCTGCTTCGTTTACTATCTTCCGTGAAGATAAGACACCCTATGCTTTAAACCCTCAGGCACAGGTCGAAATACTTCGGAAGTAAGAAGTCTCGGGAGCGGCTACAGATCTTCTTTATTTATAGGCTACCAATGCGTAGTCTCGTGGGCCGTAGAGCCGCTGCAGCGCCCCTTGAATGGTCGGGTTCTTTGTTGCTGCTTCAATTTCCTTTTTAGTCAGCTCTGGCTGTAAGCGCAAGATTTCTGCCTTTTCGAAACCTTTAAACATGGCCGAAAATTGCACAATGGCTGGCGGCAGCGGCTTTAAGTGCGAAGGATCATAGTGGAAGGTAAAAGCACCGACAAATAAGCTTTCTGGGTTGGGTGTCTCGAGTATGAGTATGCCGCCCTTTACTAGGCAGCGTTCAGCCTCCGCCATAAGCGTTAGAAGTTTTTCAAACGGAATGTGTTCTGCCAAATGGAAGCCTGTTATGCCGGCTAAAGAGTTGCTTTTCTGCTGCATCAAATAGTTGATGCCTTCATCGTTGACGGCCTGAAAGCCCTTTTCTTTGGCTCGATCAACCATGGCCTCATTTAAGTCGACGCCTATGGCCTGCATTTTTGACTTAGTAAGTAGGTCTAGGAATTCGCCCCTACCACAGCCGAGGTCCACAATGGGGTATTTTTTGCCTAGGCCGCTTTTTTCAAATATTTTTATGTATGGCTGCTGTTTCTTTTGGATTTCGGCTTCGTTGCCGCGGAATTTATTCTCAAATTCTAGGTAAAACGCGTCCAATTCGTGATTGTCAGCAAAAAGCTCGCTTTCTGCTGGCTTGGCGCTGCTAACTGCTGATGACGAAGGCTTCTGATTTTTTACTAGACGTACCATGTGCTCTAGCTCGGCATTCCGAACGCGTATCTTTTCTAGTTCTGAACTAAGCTCGTGGTAGTGCTTTGATTCGTCTGCCGTTACGGCTAGCACCCGGTAGTTCAGTTTCTGTACTAACTGGAATAGCTCATCAACTCCCTTGCGCAGATTGCGCAGATATTCAGGGAAATTAGTAATCTTCATTGGTAACCCTCATTTTATTGTCTGCACTAATGATACAATAATTTGAGTCACTAACAGCTACAATTGTCCTCATGGTGGCTATACGCACAGTAGTATGAAGAAAAATCAATCAACACTTTACTTTGATGTAACGCAGCTAGTTCATTGGTCGGGCCGAATTACAGGTATCCCGCGCGTAATGGAAGAGCTGGCGGTGCGCTACCAGCGCGCCTATCCCGATACGGTTTTTGTGTCCTGGGTAAAAGAGATTCAGCAGTTTTGTGAGCTAGATCTTATGAGGACATTGGCCCAGAGAGGTCACGGGATTGTGTATTTGCGTGCTAATCAAACGACTAGTGCTGATAGTTCTGAGGTGACCGCGGAAGATGTGCAAACTAAGTCCTTGGTGTCGCGTCAGGCGGCACTGCGTTTTGCAAAATCCGGTTTTCGCCGCGCGGCAAAGCTGAGTCCGCGACTAGCAAATAAGCTGGAGCGGGAACTGCAGCAGCGGTATTTGAGGCAACACAAGCAAGCAGAGTTCACTGCAGGAGATCAGCTGTTTATTCCATGGGGTGAATGGTGGGACCCAAACTTTATTACCAAGTTAGAGCAAATACATACTGCAGGGGGTCTGATAATCCAGGTTCTGCACGATATGGCCCCTGTGGTAGTTCCGCAGTTTTCAAATTCTGGGAATGCCACCGAAACCTTCCCGGTCTACTGTCGCCGTATCTTGCCAATCTGTGATCTGGTGGTGTGTGTGTCGGAGAACAGTCGTCAGGATGCGCTTAAGTGGCTTAAGGACAACCGATTGCCAGTGCCCACTATTGAGGTTTTTCGTTTGGGTGATGACATCCAGATTGCACAGTCACTCAAACCTGATGTTTCGCAGATCAAAGGCAAGTTACAGGGTGACTATATTTTGATGGTGGGAACTATCGAACTTAAAAAGAATCACCAGCTGCTCTACTACGTGTATAAGTTAGCAAAAGCCCGCGGTATTGATCTGCCGCCGGTAGTAATTGCCGGACGGCTTGGTTGGATGACAGAAGCGACGGTAGAGCTTATGACAAAAGACCCAGAAGTTAAGGATAAGCTCATCTTTATACTCGGACCAAGCGACGAAGAGCTCTCTTGGCTGTATGACCACTGTTTGTTTACGGTACTGCCAAGTTTGTACGAAGGCTGGGGTATACCTATTGCCGAAAGTGTCTCGCGCGGCGTCCCTTGTCTATGTAGCGATACAAGCAGCATGACCGAGATTGCCGAGGGCTATGTAGAGCACTTTAATCCAAACTCGACCGATGAGTGTCTAGCCGGTATTCAAAAATGGCTAGACCCTAAACAACTTGCTGCTGCCCGGCAACGAGTTGCAAAATATAAGCAATATTCTTGGGATGATTCATTCGCGCAAGTCGACGAATATGTAAAGGAGATTGCATGAGCAAAACGGTACGAGTTTTACAATTTAGCCCTAACGGCGAGACTGACGGTATTGCACGCTACCAGGAGCAATATGTTAAAGCCCTGTCTGCTATTGCAGGTGTGGAGACTAGCTTTTTTGATGTGACACCATTTATGTTTCGGGCGTTGTCGCCTGATGGTCAGCGCGAAGCCTTGGAAGGGCTAAAAAAAGAGCTGGCACAGTACGATATACTCCACATACAACACGAATTTGGTCTGTTCGGCCCCGGAGACTTTCAGAAGATTGTTGCCACTGCCAAACAGGCGGGTAAAAAGGTGGTTGTGAGCATTCATCTTTCGCCTAAGTTTGCTATTAAGCCAGCTAAACTGGGTGGTCTGGGTCCTCGCAGCTTGGTATATTACCTGCGCCAGCGTCGCTATGCTCGTAAGATGACCATGTGGAATATCGAGCCGCTAAAACTTGTCGATGCGGTTTTGGTCCACGACAACACTACAGCGCAAGCCGTGCAGGAACGCGGTATAGCAGCGGATCGTATTCACACGCTGCCGCACCCTGTCTACGATTTTCCTGAGCCACCAAAGTCAACGCTTATTGCCGAGAAGCTCAATCGGCAAGAGGGGGACGTTATCTACTGTACGGTGGGTATGATGCACCGGTACAAGGGTGTATACGATGCGGTTCGCGCACTGAAGTTCTTGCCGGAAAACTACAAGTTGGCGATTGTTGGCGGTGTACATCCGCTTAGTGAAGACCTACCTATGTACAACAAAGTCTGCGATCTAATTGATACGCTTGGGCTGCAGAGCAGGGTATTCATTACTGGTTTTGTGCATGACGACCACCGGTTCAACGCGCTTATTAGAGAATGTGATGTCTGCGTGTACCCATACGACGGGTTCTACTACGCACATGTGTCTTCGGGCGCTATAAATTTGGCACTATCTAATCACATGCCTGTTATTGCCTATCCTACCGAGACGTTCAAAGAAATATCCACGAATTCTAATAACGCAGTGGCGCTAACCGATACCTTTGCCTATTATGAGCTTGCCCGCGAGCTACAAAGCATAGATGTTTCGACACAAATTGAGCTTTCAAAAGCATACGCTAAAGACATGGCGTGGCCGAAGATGGCGGCGGTGTTAGCCGATCTATACCAAACTCTCCTGGGCTAAGGCCTAGGAGAGTTCTTTGAAGTACTTGATAGTAGGCAAGAGCCCCTTTTCGAGTGCAATAGTGGGCTTCCAATGTAGCTCTTTTTGGGCCACGCTAATGTCTGGCTTGCGCTGACGTGGATCATCCTGAGGTAAGTCTTTGTAGATGATCTTGCTTTTGCTTTCAGGGATCAGCTCAAGAACTTTTTCGGCGAGCTGCTTGATGGTAAATTCGGTAGGATTGCCAAGGTTTACTGGACCAACAAAACCGTGGTCGTTATTCATCATAAGCACCATGCCGTTTATCAGATCATCAACATATTGGAAGCTGCGCGTCTGCGAGCCGTCACCGTAAATAGTAATGTCGTCGTTACGTAGTGCCTGGACAATAAAGTTTGAAACTACGCGCCCGTCTTCGGGGTTCATGTTTGGCCCGTAGGTGTTAAAGATACGGATTACGCGAATGTCTACTTGTGATTGTCGGTAGTAGTCAAAGAATAGTGTCTCGGCACAGCGCTTTCCCTCGTCGTAACAAGAACGAATGCCAATGGGGTTTACTTTGCCCCAGTAGCTTTCTGGCTGCGGGTGAACGTCTGGGTCGCCGTAGACTTCACTGGTTGAAGCTTGCAAAACGCGTGCTTTAGTGCGGCTTGCTAGGTCGAGTACGTTAAGTGCCCCTAGCACACTTGTTTTCATGGTGTGAACAGGATTGAACTGGTAGTGTACGGGTGATGCAGGACAGGCCAGGTTGTAGATCTGGTCCACTTCTACTTGCAGTGGTTGGGTAACGTCGTGGCGTAGTAGCTCGAAGTTTTTGTTGTCCAGAAGAGGAAGAATGTTTACTCGCCTACCGGTAAAGAAGTTGTCAACACATAGAACCTCGTTGCCTTCGTCCAGTAGCCGTTTGCATAAGTGTGAACCAATAAAACCTGCCCCACCTGTTACTAAAATCCTTTTTGACACGTTAGAAAACTCCCTATTTAACCCTTACTAACTATTTTTCGACCGATGCTTTCGTAGTAAAAACCGGCTTCCTGCATCTCGTCGAGCGAGTACAGGTTGCGGCCGTCAAAAATAACCGGCTGCGCTAGCAGCTCCTTTATTTTCTCGAAGTTGGGTGATGAAAATTCAGCCCAATTGGTTGCAATAATAAGCGCGTCCGCACCCTGCAGTGCCGCATACTCGTCGTCCGCAAAACGTAAGTGTTTATTACTACCCATAGTCTGACGAACATTATCCATTGCTTCGGGGTCGAATGCTACTACTTTGGCGCCTCGCTGCGTTAGCTCGGTAATAACAGTAAGGGCAGGCGATTCTCGGATATCGTCGGTATTATCTTTGAACGCCAGTCCCCATAGCGCAAAGGTTTTACCGCTTAAGTCTTCGCCGTAATAGCCACTTACTTTTTTGGGTAGGACAAGCTTTTGCCGATCGTTGGCCTCGATAGTCGCTTTTACGATGGTTAGATCGATGCCGTATTGATCGCCAATATGTGCCAGTGCGTGCGTGTCTTTAGGAAAACAGCTACCGCCGTAACCAGGTCCGGCATATAAAAATTGGTCGCCAATTCGACTGTCGGCACCCACGCCCCTGCGGACCTGATCAACATTGGCGCCAACTTTTTCACATAGTAGCGCCAACTGATTCATAAAGCTTATTTTATCGGCCAGAAGGGCATTTGAGGCGTATTTAATAATCTCCGCCGATGCCGGATCGGTAACCTGTATAGATTCGGGTGTGCGGGTAACGAAGGCGTGGTAGAGTGTACGCATTACTTTTTCGGCTTGTGTCGAGGAAGTGCCTATAACGATGCGCTCAGGATGCAAGAAATCTTTAACGGCCTGACCTTCGCGTAAGAACTCGGGGTTAGAGACAACGTCGATCTCCACAGTTGCGTTTGCGGTAATAAGCTCCCGGACGCGCCCAGCGGTGCCGACAGGAACGGTACTTTTGTTTACGATTACTGTGTAGTGCTTGAGCAGAGGTCCTAGCTTGGTGGCAACGTCCTCAACGTAAGAAAGGTCGGCGCTGCCGTCTTCGCCCGGAGGAGTTGGCAGTGCCAAGAAAATAACACTAGCTTCGGCGGCTGCGGCTAACTCGGTAGTAAAATGCAGTCGGTTTTCTTTGGTGTTGCGCTGGACGATTTCCTCGAGTCCTGGCTCGTAGATGGGTACTTCGCCGGCTTGCATACGGGCAACCTTTTTAGCGTCGATATCTATGCAGGTAACATCGTTACCTCTTTCGGCAAAGCAGGCCCCGGTTACTAATCCAACATACCCTGTTCCAATTACCGCTACGTTCATCTCTACTCCTTTATTACGGTATGCGTGGCAACATCACGCCATATTACAAACTTTGACCATACAAAATTCCAGACTAGCGCAACGGCCGACGAAACCGCCAGTGCGCCTAGACTAGTAAAGTGTAGCAAGTGAACTAGGGCTGTTACCATAACGCTGCTACCAATAATGGCAGGCCAACTCGCTGCGTGGAACTGCAACAGCAAGTTTCGGTACGATTTCTGTACCGTGTGTTTCTTGTATGTCCAGTGATGGTGCAATAGGAAATTACTAAACAAAGCAATTTCGGCACCTACTAGCTGTGATAAAAATATGGAAATGCGCAGTACATCGTGTAGCAAACTCAATATAACCAAGTTGATGATGAATCCGGTACCGCCAACAATGCAAAACCTAATAAACTCAATCGCAATGAGCTTTTTTAGACGTTCCCTCGTGTACTCGATCATGCAATTAGTATGGTATCATACCTGTGAAACCGAGGGAGTCTAATCGAAAGAATATTATGGGGAATACGAAAAAGCTATCTATAGTAATACCTTGTTATAACGAAAAGAACACCATTGAATCATTGCTGGATGAGGTAATGGCGGTAGACCTTGGGCCTACGGAAAAAGAGATACTGGTAGTTGACGACGGTTCAAAAGATGGCACTCGCGACATCTTAAGCAAACTCTCTAAAAAAAATAAGACCATAAAGCTACTGTTTCAGGAAGTGAACCAAGGGAAGGGCGCTGCGCTCAAGCGAGGCATCCTGGAGTCAACTGGTGATGTAGTGATCGTGCAGGATGCCGATCTAGAATACGACCCCCAGGAATATAAGCGGTTGCTCTATCCTATTGAGCGTGGCCATGCCGATGTGGTCTACGGTTCTCGTTTTATTGGCGGCGAACCGCACCGTATTATTTATTATCGCAACCAGGTCGCCAACAAATTTCTAACGTTTTTATCTAACCTTTTTACTGGCCTGAACCTAACTGACATGGAAACGTGCTACAAGATGCTTCGGGGTGATTTGGCACGTCGTTTGGCGGCTGACCTCCAGGCCAAGCGCTTTGGCTTTGAGCCCGAGATTACTGCGCGTATCGCCAAGAGCAAGGCTGCGGTTTACGAAGTTGGTATTAGCTATTACGGCCGAAGTAAGGAAGAAGGCAAGAAGATTGGCTATCGTGATGGTATTAAGGCCATCGGGGAGATCATTCGCTTTAACCTGTTTGTTAAATAGGAATCTTTAGGTAATGAAACCTAGCGCTGCTACCCACACAGACCAACGGCCCTACATCGTAGATATATATAAACGGTTCAGTCCAGGGTTACGAAGTGCTTGGCGAGTAGTTGCCAGCTTTGCAAGGCGACACCGGATTGGATTGGTGCTATTTGGCGTTGCGACGCTCATCTTTTTCTGGCCACTGGCTAGTCGCATAACTACCTATAGCGAAGGTGGTGACGCTATGTTCAACGCCTGGACAGTGGCGCGCGACCAACACTGTATATTGCGGCAGGGCTGTCCAAATTACTTAAACGGCAACATATTCTTTCCCCACAAAGACACTATGCTGTATTCGGAAACGCAGCTGTCTGCTGGCTTACTAACGTTGCCGCTGCTCGCCATAAATCAGAATCCCATATTTAGCTACAACGTTTGGACTATATGTAGTTTCTTCTTTATGGGCTTCTTTATGTACTTGCTTGCCAAACACCTAAGTAAGAGGAACGAACTTATTGCAGTAGCAGCTGGCTTGGTGTTTGAGTTTGCCCCGTTTCAGATGGCTGCCATAGGTCATTTGCAGAACCTGAGTATCTTCTATGTTCCGTTAGCGCTTTTGCTGGTGCTTAAGTATCGGGAGCGTGCTAAAAGGTCGTATTTAGTGGGGCTCTTTGTGACGCTGACATTGCTGTTCTATGCCTCGTGGTACCAGATGATATTTGGTCTGACGGCAGTGGCTGTGACTGCACTTGTCCTTTATCTGACAAAACAGCTTACAAGGCGCCAACTACTTGGACTGAGCGTTTCGATAGTGGCTGCGGCACTAGCGGTTTTGCCATTGGGCTTACAGTATATCCGTTTTTCCAAGCAAAACTCTGCAACCTTTGGTCTTAAAGATCAGTTGCTGTATTCGTCACATGTGCAGGACTACATTATCCCGCATACGGGCACCTTCGTAGGAAAGCTGTACTATCATCTGTACCCTGGTAAGCAACATAATGCCTACAACCTTGATAGTTTCTCGTACCATAGCGTTACGTTGTATATTGTGGCGGCATTAACGGTCTTTGCGGCGTTCAAGCTACGTAAGAAAGACGCCGTATTACGGCAAAGGTTCTACATTATTGTGGCGCTAGCAGTTATTGGTTTGGTGGGCTTCCTAGCTTCACTGGGCCCACTGCTGCAGCTAAAGGGCGGCTATATTTATGGAACGGTAGCGGGCAATAGCATAGCCATACCTGCGCCATATCTGCTGGTTGATAAGCTACTGCCGCAGCTACATTTTATTCGTGCGGTTGGACGCTGGAGTGTGTTGTTGCTAATAGCGCTATGCTGCCTGCTAGCACTGAGCCCAAGCTATCTTGCTTTGCTACAGAAGAACGTGCGTAAACGAAAGTTTATAACTTGGGCGGTACTAGGGTTACTGGTCATTGAGCTGGCTCCAATGCACATGTATGCCATTAATCACGAGGCGTACGCCAATCAATTCAGCATCCCGGCGGTGTACAAGTACGTGAAGAGTCATAAACAGATTGATGATATTGTGATTATCGCTGGAGACAGTGACTATCCTGGCGCCAAGATCCCGATAGCACAGGCGGAATGGACACTGTGGGCCGGTTATGACAACCGCAATACGTTTAATGGCTATAGCGGTTACCAGCCGCCAGAATTTCTAGATCAATATATAAACTTCAAGGATCTTGATGCAAACGATGTGGTTACTATGAAGAAACTGGGTATACGCTATGTCATCATTGATAAACAGCTGTCAAAGACTCGACCAGCACTCATAACGAATGCACAAAACTTGTTTGCGGGTCACCTACTCTATCACGATAAACGGTATGATTTGTACAAAGTATGAGTAAGCGCCTAAAAACGGATACATTTAATCCCAGGAAGCTTCTGAAACAAGTACGGAATAGCACAGTCTTAAGGAAAAACATTGATTGTGTGGTGATAGTTGGCATTGTGGCAATTCTGGCAACTATTTCCTGTTTCTTTATCTATGGGTCAAGGTTAAATAATCCGCCCATACGCTCAGACGGCTTCAGCTATTATGCGTATCTGCCAACGGTTCTGATTGACCATGATCTATCGTTTAACTTAGCCAAACACAATACCTATGCAGGCGGAAAGCTAAGTGATTACAGTATTGGTAGGTACCCTCAGACTGGCAAAATGCTTACCATCGTGCCTCCCGGTACGGCAGTTCTTGAGGTGCCCTTTTTTATTGTTGCCGACCTGTACACTCAAGTAACCGGTGGGGTGCGCACGGGGTATAGTCAGCCGTACCAAGCGGCAATAGTTATTAGCGGCATTTTTTATCTGTGTGCGGGCAGTCTGCTTTTATATTTGACGCTTCGTCGTCAATTTGGGAAGCGTGTTGCGTTCGTATCTGTACTAACTGTCGTATTTGCCACTAATGTCTTCCATTACGGCACATACGATAATTCGTTTTCCCATGTCTATTCGTTTGCTGCAGTAGCCGCGCTGCTATATATGCTGTTTAGGGTATACGATCCGAAGGGCAAGGCGCAGCAGAGACGGTCTGTATGGCTTGTGGCAATCGGTGCATGTGTTGGCCTTATAACGCTAATACGGGTGCCTAATGTCATAGTAGGCCTGCTCCTTATTCCAATAGTTTTTAAGGGCAAGCGAACGTCCAAAGACTATATCAAGGATATCCTTCTAGTAGGCATCCCTTTTGTCGTGGTGCTTTCGCCATATATTCTATACCTGATCTATAGCACTGGCAGCCTCTCCACTAATCCCTATGCGGTCTTTCCGCTAAACCCCAAGTTGTATCCTGGCTACCACCTGACACAAGGCAAATATGGTGGCTTTACTAACCTAAATCGTCCTGAGTTTATAAATTTCTTGTTTAGCCCAAGAAAAGGTTTGTTTTTCTGGGCACCGGTTCTTGCGCCAGCGTTTGTATCGCTTATCGCACTTGTAAAGAAATGGCGCGGCATTGGTTGGGCAGTTGTTGGAGTGCTTTGTATCCAAATATATTTATGTTCAAGCTGGTGGGCATGGGCGTTCGGTGGCAGCTTTGGGTCTAGACCTTTTGTTGACACGATGCCCCTCCTGGGGTTGGCGCTAGCAGCCGGAATAGCCTATGTTCGGCGGTTAAAGATAATAGGAGTCATAACTGCTCTGCTGGTGTTTATAAATATCGTTTATATGTACGGTTACTGGAAGGGCTATGTCTCAAACGACAACATGACCCTAAAGGCTGTAATTCAGGTACCGCATTTTATTTTGAAGGATGCACATATCGTCCAATGAATTCTATGAAATCAACATGTAACCCAGTAATAATGCAAACGTTAAATCGGATAATGATATGAAACTGACCTATAAGCAATTCACTACAGCAATGCGCTCTATTGTCGCTCGGTATGATACGGCGCATAAGAAAATGACGAAGCAAGTAGGTGTCTTGTGTGTCGCTGCTGTCATTTGTCTAGCGGCCTATGCGCTGGGGTTTGAGATATTGCTGTCGCTATTTATGGTGTTTGCCATCGCCGTGTATATACCTATGCCAAAAGTTTTTGATAGTTGGCTCAGTAGGGCGCTCGTTGCGGTGGTAATGCTTTACGGCGTATTACAAATTTCTGCAGCTTTCCAGTTTCTACTATCACCCCATAGTCGCTTTGGGGCATTGGCAACAATAGCAACGGTTCTGGTAATTGTATTGGTTGTGGCTTTTGGTCAGCCTCGAACAATGCGGAGCTTTGCGTTTGGTAGCAGGAAAGACCTTTGGGCAGCAATTGGGTGTTTGTTTTTTCTGCTGCCGTTTATAGCCACGATGCATGGCAAGGACTCGACGGTGTATATAAGTCGGGTAGCGGACTCACAGGTGGTAGACAGTATTGCCCACTATAACAATATAGTTAAATTTACCACTACGCAGAATCTTGCATACCAAAAGGCTGGGTACTATCCTGCAGGTTTTCATATTGTCACTAGTTTTTTGGAGCATACCGCATTAGGTGACATACGCGAGCTGCCGTGGACCACCCAGGCAAAAGCCTATTTCCTGGAGTATATTATTTCCGCACTGCTCCTAAGCTATCTCTTTGTATACTTTATCTTTGGCCTGGTAGGTTTTCTAAAAGTTACCATCAACACACCCGCATTGGCCGCTATTGCGCTGAGTGGCGGCGGTGGTATTACGCTCATGTCTCTTCTGTTGTTTATGGAAGACGGGTTTCTCAATTACTATTACATTTGCGCAACCCTTTTGCTGGGGGTGTTGTATCTGCTAGAGACAAAAACAGCCTTGTCTCGTACCACTACGTGGGATGACTATAGTTGGAACGTCACAGCCTTCCTGCTACTGGGTGCTGGAGCTTCACTCAGCTGGCCGCTGTTTGCGCCTATTGTAGTGCTCAGTGCGGCCTGCCTGGTATTGCCGACCTTCGGACAGTCTGCATGGCGTACGTGGCGTTTCGTAGGGCTCCATGTGCCCATAGCGCTGGCAGCTGGTGTAAATACTTTGGCCTTTTACTTTCAAACGACATATGGGGGCAATAACAGTCAATTACTAAATACGCCGGGCGCACTTCATAATTTTAATGTCCTTTTCTTGGTCGTCGGATTTTTTGCCTTGGCAACGTTAGTGTATAGCCCTAATTTACGCTCCAAGCAGTCACGACTACTAAGCGCATTCCTTCCGTATGTGTTGCTTATTCTTGGGCTTATGCTGCTGCAGTATTTCCGGCTTGGCAGTGCCCAGTACTACCTTATAAAAAGCGGCCTCTTGCTGGAGATATTCTTCTTAGCCGTGATGATTGCTGCTGGTGTGTACTATTGCAACCGGCTTACTGGGCTAACCACGGGCAGTCTATCCTTCTTAGTGGTGCTAATAGGTACGGTTAGCATAGGTACAATTGCCTTGCTCCCGCAACCATTACAGGAAGTACGGACCCTGTTTCGTAACCAGTCACATATCGGTACGCCACCATATCTCAATGAGGACGCCGCTGCGGTTGCGGCCTTGGGCGCTCAGAATAAATTGCAGAATCAAAACATGACCATTCTACATTATGACCAAGCTGGGCAGCGTCTTTTTGCGCAGGTCGAAATAGCTTCTTGGGCAAATAATCTCGACAAGGTTAGCTTTTCATCTCAGGCGCTAGGTACTTCAGAGTGCTTTGGACGTCAGTTTGGAGACCTGGCCTATGGTTTGGGTGAAAGCGCTCAGCAAGATCTCATATATAATGTACGGAAGTGTATAGATGTTGCCACCCGGCCGAAGGGCACTTATTATATCATTACGGATCGTCAATCTCTCGCAAATCTTAGGCAGCTGTTTGGCGATCGTCCGAAGTATGTAGTCGAGTAATCGTACTAGATGCAAAGGACGACGAGGGGTACGTATTTTAGGCAGTCAATAATTAGTAACACATGGGGAATATAATGGTCAAAAAGGCAGAGAAGAAAATTGAATATTTTGAGAACGTTCGGGGGATTCCTATTGAAATCCCATCTACTACCAAAACATTCGTAAGTCGTCTAGCTTTGCCATTACTGTCGCTTGTCTCGCGTGAAAAGTCGCTCGATTATAATTTGACTCCGCTTGATGATGAACGAGTAATCATGACCATGAAATACGCAAAAGGTCGGGCGCTAGATATTGGCTGTGGTGCCAATAACTTTATACGCAGTTACGGTAGTGGTATGGGGGTTGATGTCTTCGCATGGGAAGGCTGCGATATGGTGATTGAGGATGCGGCCAAGCTTCCGTTTAAAAAAGGCGAGTTTGATACGGTCACCTATATTGCATGTCTCAATCACATTCCTAATCGTGATGAGTCAGTGAAGAGCGCTTACAAATTGCTGAATCCGGGTGGTCAGGTGCTAGTAACGATGATTACGCCACGCTGGGGTAAATTTATACACTGGATTCGCTTTAGGAACGATCCTGACCACCAAGATAGGCACATCGATCATGACCACGAGCTACTCGGTATGAGCCAAAAGCAGGTGAGTGATATCCTAAAATCAGCCGGCTTTAAGAACATCCGACGCAGGCGATTCGCACTTGGTATGAACAGTCTCTACGTTGCTACAAAGTAACAACTAACCCTAAGAATTCTGAGTTTCGGATAGCTTTATAGAAAGCTCTTGGTGTAAGTCTTGCAGGCGTCGTTCAAGAAATTCTGTTTTGGTGCGAGCACGGTTCGTAACAAACAACAGGAACACGATGCCGGTTATCTGAATAACGTCGAACAGGCTCAGCGGCTCAGTTTGGGTTAGATTGTTGGAAAAGAGGAACTTGTAGATTGGCTGTGCAAGCAGGAGCCCAGCCGATATAAATAGCCATACGGCAGTTTGCAGCCAAAACTTCTTTTGGGTTATTTTGTGCATCTTGTAGTCAATCAAAGCATTAAGAAGGGCCGCTACAATGAACGGTGCGTTTAAGATTAACAAAATTAAATATCTACTCATTAAATAGCTCCATGATGCGGCGTTTAAGCAGTGATTTTACGATATTAAAACCGTTCCAGTTGTTTTGATGGTGGGGGCGGCTGGTTGAGTAATCGGTATAAATGGCTTGAATAGGGAACTCGCTTATAGATAGTCCAAGTTGACTGGCGCGCCAAAGCATTTCTGAGCAAAATTCATATCCGCTGGTTTTCCATCGCAGCTCCGCTAGGGCACGCCTAGAAAACACTCGTAGACCGGACTGAGAGTCGGTAACTTGTACACCAAATAGTATGTTAGTAATAGTGGAAAGGCCTTTGTTTCCTAAAACTTTTACGCGTGACATGCCTGTCTTGTCTATTAGTCGGCTGCCAATAAGTAAGTCTGTGCTGTTCTGGATTGCTAGCTCTACGCCCTTCAACACATCGCCTGGCGCATGTTGTCCGTCTGCATCGGAGGTTACGGCTATATCAAAACCGTGTTGGTGAGCATAGCTAAGACCGGTGGCCGTAGCTCCGCCGCTGCCTGTATTAAGAATGTGTTGAATCACATATGCGCCGCAAGAGCGAGCTTTCTGCGCGGTGTCGTCTTTTGAGCCATCGTCCACTACTACGATTTGAAAGTCGTAGAGTGTCTTATTAAATGACTGCTGGAGCCCACTTATAACATGCCCTATGGCCTGGCTTTCGTTGTAGGCTGGTACTATAAGAGCGACTTTGGTTTTTTTGGTGGAACCCATACTCCATTAATTCTAACAAATAACGCGGCAGAAACAGCGCACGAGTGGTGTCTTATTTACTGTGTAACCCAAATACCAAGCGAGTCATTGGGCGGTGAATCGTTAAACCAAGAGTAAAACTCTGCGACAGGTTTGAAACTCTCGCGGTATGCGCCTAAGGTCGCCGGAGCCTGGAATGTAAAGGTAAAATGACCAACCTGTCCAGGAGCGACACTAGACTCAGTCAAATACGCCGGACGGTTACAGGCAAGCCAGGTGTTGTTGCAGAGGCTGCTGTTGTGGGATTGGGGAGCACTGGTGGCGAGTGTGACTGGCATTGTACCAGCGTTGGTCCAGGTGGCAGTACCGGTGTTAGTGGCAGTTAGTGTGGCAGTGTAGGTTTGGCCGTGGGTTAGGCGACCAGGGTCAACCTGTTGGTTGGATTGGTCTTTTAGTATGTACCCGCCAGCCGACCACGAGAAGCTGCCAGGGCTAACAGTCCAAATACCAAGCGAGTCATTGGGCGGTGAATCGTTAAACCAAGAAAGGAATTCTGCCACGGGCTTGAAGTATTCACGGGACGGACCAGGTGTATATGGTGCTTGGAAGGTAAACTCAAAATGACCAACCTGTCCAGGAGCGACACTAGACTCAGTCAAATACGCCGGACGGTTACAGGCAAGCCAGGTGTTGTTGCAGAGGCTGCTGGATTGGGATCCGCTGGTTGCTAGAGTTACGGGTGCGGGGCCGCTATTGGTCCAGGTGGCGGTACCGGTATTGGTTGCCGATAGTATAGCAACGTAGCGTTGTCCTGGCTGCAGCTGACCAGGGTCCATAGTGGTGGTTTTGGCAAGGTCCATAACTTTATAACCACCGGATGACCACTGATACGTTCCTGGTGAAAGAACTTGTATGCCCAAGGACTCATCAGGCATTATGTCGCCAAACCAAGCGAAGAACTCAGAAACGGGCTTGAAGTATTCACGGTAAGCTCCGGGCGTATAAGGTGCCGCAAAAGCGAATGTAAAGTGTCCCGTCTGTCCTGGATCTACCGAAGCCTCAGTAAGTGCCGCCGGACGGTTGCAGGCTATCCAGCTGCTTTGACAGAAAGAGCTGGTTCGTGATGCTGGGTTTGCTCCAGCTAGGTATACAGGATTGGGCCCGCTATTCGTCCAGGTGGCTGTTCCTATATTGGTAGCTGTTAGCGTGGCAATGTAATGCTGCCCGGGTTGTAGTTTTCCGGGGTCGAGCTGTGTTGTACCGGTCTGGTCGTACACTTTATAGCCACCCGAGGACCAGGCATAATTACCATACGGAGAGCCAAACCAATCGTTAAACATTCGCCAGAAATTGCGGTTTCCATAGGAGCTACAACTGTCACCGCTGCCGTACAGGTTGTTCAGAGCCGCTGTATTTGGCTGGTAGGGTGTATAGGTGTATAAGGCAGCAGTTGCCTTGCCGGTCATGTAAATATTAGCTCCACCACATGAGGTGGTAGGGCTCCAGAGGATAAAATCGGAGGTGAAGGGGACTTTGTACCCAGCGCCAGGATTGCTGCCGTTTTGCGCGTTACTGGCACATTGTATTTTGGCGCCAGATCCGTCGGTACATCCCCACCATGCTTGATCCATGTTATCTAGGTACGATCTAAAGAGTCGTGCCGATTCAAACATCTGCATAGAGAAGCCGTAATAGTTAGGGTCGCAGCTATTGCTGTCTGGGCAGTGGGCCCCCATTGGATGCACATACTGCGAGGCGGTAGGCCAGTCGTCTGTTACTAATGGGCCAGTTGATTCTTTTTGGAGAACGGTTAGTAACACTTTGGGGTTAATGTTGTATTGCTGGGCTGCGTTATAAATAATTTGGGCTGCACTAATGGCGCCACTGGGAATTGGAGCGCCACCGTAGTTGTTGGCAGGTATTCCTGGGCCGGGTGTCGTTTTGGGTACTTCGTAGTAGTCCTTTAGGCAGGTATATGGTGCAGGAGAGCTATGGGCAGCTCCCCATTGTGCGCGTGTACCGCCGCCGAATTCGGACGGTTTGGTGCCATTGGTGTCACAAACACCTGGGGTGCCATTTGCCTGAGTAGTACCAACCTTTTGGTTTAAAAAGTTTTGTATGTCGTTGGCGTTCATAGCACCCTTGTTGGTAAAGACATTGTCGTCTATTATCCTGCCTGACTGCCAATTGGAAGCACTGATTGCACTTGCTTGTAGCGGCATTACTATACTAATCAGCCCTAAGCTGCCAAATAGGGTGACGCCCAGCAGACGTTTGATCATTACTTAATTTCCGAAGTTATCGTTTGTGAAACTGTTGTTCCAGCACTGGTAACACTAAGCTTAAGGGTCCAAGTGCCGCTGCCCACACTGCTAATAGGCACACTAAAGCCCTCGCAGCTAGAATATTGTGGTTGATACAGTACGTCTGCAGTTTGTGAATTGGTCGCAGAGCCGTTCTGCACAGTAAGCGTACAGCTACCATCCGCAAGCTTACCTAGATTGGTATATACAGTAACGGTGCCGTTTGATTCTTGGTGTGTTGATAACGATATGGTGCTAGTTGTTGGCGTGGGGCTGGGCGTAGGAGTGGTAGGGTGTTCGATGGCCTGTTCTTTTTGTTGGGCAAAAGAATCAGCCTCCTGTTTCTTCTGGGCGGGGGTTGGCCCGGTTTGTGCCACAGTATGAGTACGACGATGTCTAAGCTCCAGGCCGGCCGCGACTGCACCCACCAGTACTAGTAAGACGGCCACAACTAGTAGTGTGCGTGGAAATTTTTTTGAGCGCTGTGGTCGCCTTGTTGCCATGTCTTTATGTTACCCTTTACAGATAAAAGTATAAGCTCTTACACCATAAAACGCAAATTCTGAATATAGGCCCAAGCTAGTTAATCGAATACTGCTGTAGCAAAGACGCGGGTCTTGTACAGGTAAAAATTCCATATAGTAGTGGCGCCGATGGCGATAGTTCTGGTGACTACAGCTGGCAACATGTGTTGAAGCAAGGCGGTTACCACGAGGGTGAATATAAAGTTAAAGACCACCAGGACGGAAGTCATAATAATCTGCCGCACTAGTACTTTGCGATGAGTACGTTTATCGCCGAACGAGAAGAATTTCTGTAGTCCAAAGGAATAAACAAGGCCTACACCAAAGCTGAGTGCCACGGCAGTTACATTTGAAACGCCCTTAGCCCTGGCGATAACAATTACCACAAGCTCAAGCACATAAGCACTGCCGCCAACAAGCAAGTATCGTACGAAGGGGCGAGAAAGGAGTGCGGTGTAGGCTTCTTTCATGTCTCTGGCAGTATAGCAAATACTCTTGGGACAGACGACTCACGGCTCCTTGGCGACCGTGAAACGTATAGCTTAAAGCCTGTGGCCCGCCGGCCTGTTGTATAATAGAGGAGCTATTACTACAAATAGAGAGGGTAACAACACTTTGAACAGTATCGTAGCTGCAGGTGGGCAGAAGGCGAAAGCATGGTAGTCGTGATTATAGCTGGTGGCTCAGGGACGCGCCTGTGGCCGCTTTCGACGCCTGATTTCCCAAAACATCTATTACGCTTAACAAACGAAGATAGCTTATTGCAAAATACTTTTAACCGCGTTAAGGAATTGACTGCCGTCGATAAGATTTTTGTGGTTTCCGAGGCATCCCACGCTCATCATGTGATCGAGCAATTACCAGAAGTGCCAGAAGAAAATGTTCTGGTTGAGCCTGGTCGTCGAGGCACGGCATCATGCTTTTTGCTAGCAATGCGTGCTATACAAGAACGAGGTCTGAATGATGAAGGAGTGTTCTTTTTGTGGGCCGATAACGTCATTCGTGACCATACCGGGTTTAAAGGTACTGCTGGACTGGCAGCAGAGCTTTCTGAAAAACTCCAAAAGATGGTCTTTATTGGCGCAGAGCCAACCTATGCGTCAACGGGCCTAGGCTACATGAAGAAGGGTAAACAGCTGGGTGATGGATATAAAGACGCTTTTGAACTGGCTGAGTTTGTCGAGAAGCCCGATCACAAGACTGCCGGCAAGTACTTCCAGAGCGGCGATTACTTGTGGAACACGGGGTATCTGATGGCAACGATCACTACCTTAGAACGAGAGATCAAAGACAACGCGCCAGAGATGTGGGAGCACTACCAGCTGCTATTACATGCCACAGACCTGCAGCAGACGTACCTAGATCTACCGGCCGCCACTATAGATACCTCGTTGTCGGAAAAGCTGACTGATGCGCTGGTTGTGCCGGGCACTTTTGATTGGATGGACGTAGGGTCGTTCGGAGACCTGCATGAAGCTAACGAGTCTGACGAATCTGGTAACCATCTGCGTGGTGATGACATCTACGTGGACATGGTTGAGAATGCATATGTTCGCAACGAAGAAGACAAGCCATTGGTTGTTATTGGCCTGGATAACGTGGTGGTTGTAAACACGCCTAATGGTATTTTGGTTGCCCGAAAGGATCTCAGCCAAAAAGTAAAAGATGTGGTTGCCCGAATGGAGCCTAAATAACACTATGTCCAAGAAGTTGATTGCATTTGATCTTGATGGCACGCTAGCACCTAGTAAGTCAGCCTTGCCCGACAGGATGGCCGAAGTATTTGGTAAGCTACTGGAGTACTTTGATGTCTGTGTTATTTCCGGCGGCAAGTTTGAGCAGTTCGAGAAACAGGTAATTGCCAACTTGAAGGTAGAGCCTCAAAAACTTGAGCGGTTGCATCTGATGCCAACCTGCGGCACTCGGTATTATCGGTTTGACACAATAAAACGCACCTGGCGCAGCGTGTATGCCGAGGACCTTAGCGAAGCGCAAAAACAGAGGATTGTTAGCGAACTAGAACGAGCTGTCCAAGAGCTAGGCTTCCATAATGAGAAAACCTGGGGAGACCAAATAGAGGACCGCGGCAGCCAGATTACCTTCTCTGCGCTGGGTCAGCAAGCACCAGTTGATGCCAAAGAAGCCTGGGATCCAGATATGCGGAAGAAAACAGCTATTCGCAATCTAGTTGCACCGCAGTTAACGGATTTCGAAGTCCGTATTGGCGGCACAACCTCCATCGATGTGACCAAGCTTGGTATTGATAAGGCGTATGGCATGCAAAAACTCATGGAGCAGCTGACCCTTACCAAGGAGGACATACTATTTATCGGTGACAAGCTGCAAGAGGGCGGCAATGACTATCCAGTAAAAGCAATGGGTATTGATAGCCTAGAGGTGTCAAAGTGGGAAGATACAACACTGGTGCTAGAGGGTATAGTCCACGTGCTGTAGGCACAAAGGGATTGCTACGGTGAAAATACTTGTGACGGGCGGTGCAGGCTATATTGGCAGCGTACTTGTTGCACTACTGCTCGAAGCAGGCCATGAGGTTGTGGTGCTTGATAATCTGTCGCATGGTCACAGGGATGCGGTGTCTAAGGGCGCGTCATTTATTGAAGCGGATGTTGCGGATATTAGGCAAGCACTCATAGGTCACGGCGATATCGAGGCGGTTATTCATTTGGCGGCATATATCGCTGCAGGGGAGTCAATGACTAAGCCTGAACTATATTGGCGGAATAACACCGTTGCTACGCTGTCGATGTTTGAAGGAATAATGGCTCTAGGAATTAGAAAGCTCATCTTTGCATCAACGGCTGCGGTCTACGGCGATCCACAAACCATCCCGATTGCCGAAGATGCACCCAAAGTGCCCACCAATACCTATGGGATGACCAAGCTAGCCAGTGATATGGCTATAACTAGCTACTGCCTGGCACATGGCCTGGCTGCAACCTCTGTACGCTTCTTTAACGTGGCCGGAGCGTATAAAGGGTGGGGCGAGCGACATCCGGCAGAGACGCATATTATTCCATTGGCGTTTGACGTAGCATCGGGCAGGCGTCAACATTTTTCGTTATTTGGAGATGACTACCCTACGCCAGACGGCACGTGTATACGAGACTATATTCACGTCGCCGATTTGGCGCAGGCCATACTCCTGGCACTAGATAAGCTTAAGCCTGGTAGGCATAGCATATATAATTTGGGTAATGGTAGCGGCTTTTCGAACAGGCAGCTTATTGCGGCGGTCGAAAAGGTTACGGGTACAACATTGCCTGTTTTGGTAGAGCCCCGGCGAGAGGGTGACCCGGCAGTGTTGGTTGCGTCTAGTGAACTGGCCCGTACGGAGCTTGGTTGGTTGCCGGCTCGACCAAATCTGGAAGATATCGTAGCGGATGCCTGGCGGTTTTATCAGGCCAGTAGGTAGCTATTGTGGTGGCTTGCCTGCAACCGCACGGCTCAGGCCAAAAAATACGAAGTCAATGCCGACACTCCACAGTCTGGTAATGATGGTAACAGCCAGAGCTAACTCTTTTGGCATGATCAAGCTGAATAACACTAACTGGATGCCTTCGCGGACGCCCAAACCACTTGGTGCAAATACTGCTAGCATGCTAGCAGCGCCTGCCAGACTGCCGGCTCCCATGGCAAATATCATATTGTGATATGCAAGGCTTGGATCAACGGCCTTAGCAATAAAAAACAGTGATAGGCCGTTGATTACGGCGTCTGCCAAATACAGTGCGGTGCCGCGTGCCACTGTTTTGCCTGTCACTAGATGTTCCGTCTCTAGCTCTTTATGTTTGAGCGTTCGATACGCTAAGCTAATTAAGCGGTTGAAGACCGGTGGCGCTAGTACGATAACACCTACAAGACCGGCGGCGACCATTAGTAGCTTAAAACCGTCGCCCAGCACGTCAAGTCGCTTGTCAAAAACTAGTAGCGCTAATGAAAAGACCAGCATAGTAACAATCTGCAGGCCACCCTCTAATAAAGAGCTTACCGCCAATTTCTGTTTGGGAATGCCATGCTGCGAAGCAAAATAAATTTTGCCCAGTATCCAAGGAGCGGTGCCGGGAATATAGCGGCCCATCCAGGCTTTGGCATAGACGTAGATCAGCTGCTTCTGCAGGCGTAGTTCTTGGGCGCCCAAGCTTTTTAAGATTACAAACCAGGTAAAAGTACCAACATAGTTTTTGATAAGCCCAAGCAGGCTGGCTAGTACCACGTACCACCAACTAAGATGAAGGTGGGCAAGCTTGGAAAAGTCAATGCTGTGTAAATATACTGCCAAGAACAGTACCAATAGGCTATAAAAAATCGGCGGTATAGACCGAGCGGCCAGTTTTTTTAGGGTTTTGGGTTGCAAGGGGCTGCGCATGCCAGCATTGTACACTGAAGGTATCATCTGGGCCCAGAGCCAATTTGCTACAATGAACCAGACAAAGGAGTATCCATGCTATGCGCATATTGTTTGTAACCCGAAAGTATCCCCCTAGTACGGGTGGTATGGAGCACGTGGCGTACGAGCTGTATACGGCCTGGAAGGCTAATGGCGACAACCAGGTTGCCCTAATAAAGTGGGGTGGCTCTAATAAAATGCTACCAGTCGTCTATCCTTGGCTATTTGTACGGGCGTTAGTGGCCGGCTTAGCAAAAAGGCCAGATGTTATTTATTTGCAGGACGGCATGATGGCGCCACTGGGAATGCTGCTACGGCTATTTGTACGGCGGCCGACGATCATAACTATTCACGGCAAAGAAGTCACATTCCGTAATCCGCTGTACAGAGCTATTGTATTGCCCTGTATTAGGCGTCAGGATCTGCTAGTGGCGGTTAGTAGTGATACTAAGCATGCGCTAAATCGGTTATTTCCGGAGACACGCACCGCGCTGATTCCCAATGGGGTTAGCGACAGCTACTACGCGCCCGGCAAGCGGAGCGATCAGTACGGGGCAATAGCGTCTGTAGCTGCCATGAGTGCTCGGGAATTAGAAAAACGTCAGTTACTTTTGACGGTAGGGCGTCTGGAGCGACGCAAGGGTGTTCTGTGGTTTATCGAGCACGCACTGCCTAGGCTCGTCAAAACTAACCCGTCGGTGCTGTACCTGGTTTGTGGCGAGGGTAGGGACCACGAGGTAATTGAAGCGGCTATTCGCAGGCATAACCTTCAGGATTACGTAAAAATGTTGGGTCGCACCTCCGACGCTGTTAAGGTTGCACTGTATAATGCGGCCGACATATTTCTAATGCCTAATATTCCGGTAGCGCACGATATGGAAGGCTTCGGCCTAGTGGCGATAGAGGCAGCATCTTGTGGTGCATTGGTGGTTGCCGCGAACTTAGAGGGTATCCCTGATGCCATCAAAGATGGCAAAAACGGTGTGCTGGTAGAGCCTAGTAATGCTGCAGCACTGGTTCGAACGTTAAAGCACGAGCTTCATAAGCGTAGCCTAACGCCGGAAGCCGTGCGTAGCTATACACTAGCTCAGTATGCTTGGACGAAACGCGCTCAAGAGTACGAACAAGCTATGGAGACACTCGTACGCTAACTTAGCGGCGAACTTGTTTATCGAGCACGGTCTGTATAAAACGGGTCATGCGGTGTTGAAAATGCTCTTTCGAGAACCGCTCTGCAAACATGGCTATGGCTGGGGCGCTGTAGCGCTCAGGTTTAAACTCTTTCAGGGCTTTAGCAAGTGCCTCGGGGGTCTGCTCGGTAAAGAATTCACCGGTTTTCCCAGGGATAACATAGTCCAAGGCACCTCCACCCTTGTAAGCGATGACAGGCGTACCGGCCGCCAGGGCTTCTACGGCAACTACGCCAAAATCATCAAGCCCAGGGAACAAAAAGGCTTGAGCGCTGCCAAACTCTTGTTCGGCCACTTCGTCACTGACTTTGCCCAGAAAGGTTATGTCGTGGCCAGCTAAGGCACGCAGACGGGCGTGATCAGGCCCATTACCGATTACTGTCAGAAGTTCCTCGGCTTGATTACAAGCCTCGACTGCAATATCGAACCGCTTGTAGGGGGTTTGGCGGCCAGCCACCAAAAAACCTTCACGGGTTTTGTGGCGATTCTTGGTCTTTTGGAAGCGTTCCATATACACCGGTGGATGTATAACAACGCTATCGCGGTCATAATATTTTTGGATCTCGGCTTTAATGTGCCGCGAATTGGCTATCATATAGTCCGGACGTTGAGCGGCTTTGTAGTCCCACTTTCGAAGCGGTGCTACAAACAGTCTAAGACCAATACGGGCTAGTCCGTCAAACGCACCAAAACCCGGGTGGTCCATATATTCGTTATAGCGGCTCCAATAGTAATGCGTGGGGGCATGGCAATAGTTTATGTGGATGGTTGTCTCTGGTACGCGAATGCCCTTAGCCTCGGCGCCAGAACTGCTGATGACCAGGTCGTATTCGCTTAAATCCAGATGGGTGAACCACCAAATGCGCAGCAAGGGAATAAATTTGCGCACAAAGCCAAGCGGCTGTAGCCACCCGGTCTTTACTTTGTCGTTCAGCCGCGTACGCCACTCTTTCGTAGCGTACGAAGTATAAATAGGCGCCTCAGGGTACAGCTTGTGTAGCTGCTCCACTACCAGCTCGGCACCACCACCAACCAACCAATCATGCACAATAGCAACCTTTGGCTGCCGCTTAGAACCTATCACTTGTAACGCTCACCCTTGCGAATCAGGCGTTCCAGGAGCACTCGGACGGTTTTTATCATGATGGTTATGTCCAGCCAGAAGCTCCAGTTTTGGACGTAGTACAGATCAAGCTTGCGACGTTCTTCAAAGCTAATGCCTTGGCGGCCCGAGACCACGGCTAGCCCGGTCAGGCCTGATTTAACACTCAGTATCAGATTCTTTTTATCGTATTGCTCTAGTTCAACAGCATCAAGGGCGCGTGGCCCTACCAGACTTAGCTCTCCATGAAAAACATGCCAGAACTGGGGTAACTCGTCTAGACTCAGGGCACGGATGACACGACCAACAGGCGTAACACGGGGATCATTAGGCAGCTGATCACCGTTCTCGCGGTACTGCTTTAGTAAGTCTGGCCGGCCAAGTCGTGCAAAACTCTCCTCTGTTGGCACACAGTATTTCTGATACATACTACGAAACTTTAGCATTTGGATATCCGTACCAAAGCGGGTGAGGCGCTTAGTGCGGTAAAAAACGGGGCCGCTTGGATCGTTTAATTTAACGGCTATCGCAATGATCAGCCAAAGCGGGGAAGTAGCAATAAGTGCAAGCCCACCAAGCAAGATATCGGTAATACGCTTGACGATCCGTCCCCAGCCAAATAGGGCAGTGTGGTGCACTGTTATTACTGGTACCGAGCTACGGAATAGCTCAACATCAATATTCCCCACAAACAGCTCGTTGTTACCTGGCACAAAACGATAGCCGATATGATTTTCTTGGGCGTAGGTAAGAATCTCGGCATTGCGAGCCTCTTCAGCATAGAGCTCGGTTTGAATGATGCCGTGCAGACTGGCTGGTGCGCTTTCCAAAAACGACTTGAATGACGGGTAGGTAGCAATGTTATAGCCGGTAGCTTGTCGCTTGTCGCCTACAACTGCAACTACTTGGTAGCCAGAATGGCGGCTATCGCTGAGTGATTTAATAAGTTCACGCGAAATGCCGCTGGTGCCAATCAGCGCAATACGGGTAAGGCCAACACTAAAGCCAAATAATTCAGTACGTATCAATCGGGCAACGTTGCGAAATAGCACCAAAAAGATAAATGCCAGGCCAAACCCATAGACCGGCACTGCCTTAGCTGGGAAGATTGGTTGAACGCTGATGTAGCTCCAAAACACCACAAACAACATGCCGATAAATGAGCCTATTAACAGCCGTCCAAACTCGCTAAAGCGTTTTTCGTAGATGTTACTGTCGTACAGACCTAGCAAGCCAAAAATTAACAGCCAGAAGGGTAATAGTCCGATAAAAATATAGACATAGGTATGGCTGCTGATAGGGTGTGCTACTGGGACAGCACTTTGGGCACGTATGATGAATGCGCCGATAAAGGCAGCCACTAGCGCCAGGAAGTCGCCAACGCCCAGAAATAGGTTATATATCAGTGATGCGTTGCTCTTCATTTATAATGATTGTATCACTTATGAAAAACCGCTTCACCCTTGTTAGTAAACTCGCCGATTATCTAGTGGCAGTTGTTTTGGCGCTAGTGCCGTTCCAGGCCTTCCTAACGGTGTGGGCATCAACACTGCTGGGGCACTATACGCTACTGCGTCTATGGAACGACGCTGTACTGGTGTTGGTGGCGGGGTGGGCATGTCTGTGGCTAACCAAAGACCGTGAACTACGGGAATGGTTTTTTGGCAGCACTTTAGCAAGGCTAGTGTTCGCCTATGCCGGACTCAATATTTTGCTTGGCTTCGTTTCGCTACTGAAAGGGGAGGTAGTTGCAAGGGCTCTGGCATACGGGCTGTTAATTAATCTTCGCTTCTTGGCCTGGTTTTTGGCGGCACTCTTGGTGGCGCGCCGCTCAATGTTCCTAAGGCACATTTCCTTTGATCTGCTGCTTGCACCGGCGGTTGTCGTAGTAGTCTTTGCTAGCTTGCAATATACGGTGCTGCCACATAATTTCTTGAGTCATTTTGGATATACCAGCGCTACTATAGCGCCTATCGAGACGATTAATCATAATGGCCACTATATACGTGTGCAGTCTACGCTACGTGGAGCCAATCCGCTGGGAGCGTATCTAGTAGTTATTGTATCAACCCTTGGGGTGTTAATTGTGCAAGGGCAACGCCGGTTGTTTTGTGTGGGTCTATCTGTGGTGTCTCTGTTTGCGCTCTATGCTAGTGGTTCGCGGAGCGCCTGGATTGGTACTGCGGTAAGTCTGGCTGTGGTAGCTTGGTTCCAACTAAAGACTAGAAGTGCTCGGGTGTATTTTAGTGCTGCTAGCCTGGCGTTAGTAGTTATTGCATTGGGTGGATTTTTGCTCCTGCGCAATAATGTACATGTGCAAAACGAATTGCTTCACACTCAGGCTCACTCCACCAGCAAGATCAGCTCCAATACAGCGCACGCCAGTGCGCTCAAGAACGGTATTGCGGATGTAGTGCGTCAGCCGTTTGGTGATGGGCCCGGAACAGCCGGCCCAGCTAGCGAGTACAACGCATCACACCCCGTCCGGATTGCCGAAGATTACTATGTGCAGGTTGCTCAGGAAACGGGTTGGCTTGGCCTGGCATTGTTTCTGGGCGTGTTACTGCTAGTTGGGCAAGAGCTTTACGAGCGAGCAGCTAAGTCGCCATTAGCGTTGGCACTTCTTGCAGCACTGTGCGGTGTATCGTTTATAAATCTGCTAAGCCATGCCTGGTCGGATGCCACGCTAGCATATATATGGTGGGGGCTGGCCGGCATTATGCTTGGCTCCGCTGGCTTAAAACAAGAGCAGGGCGAACCTAATGCCTAAGCGTCCCATATCGTATCTGCCCCGTAGCTTGGCTAAATGGGACAAGCAAATCGAGCAGTTTGCCAAATATATGGTTGGTGGCGGTCTGTATTTTGTCGTTGGCTACGCTGTGTTCGCGCTCTGTTACAGCGGTTTTCATTGGTCGTGGTTCCCCGCTAAGGTCGTCTCCGATGCTATTGGCTGGACACTAAACTATCTGGTGCAACGGCTGTGGGCTTTTAGCGGCCAGGTGCACCTTAGTGAAATGCAACACGCCGGCCGCTACGTGTTTATTGAAAGCGTTGGGTTTGTGCTGGATTATCTGCTAATTGGCGGCCTGTATGCTATCGGCATCACACCTTACATCGGCTTCTTTATTTCTGCCGGATTCTTCACCGTTTGGTCATGGCTATGGTACAAATATTGGGTTTTCCCGGAAACTGGTGGCCAAAAACAACCAGGAACGTCTAGATGACTTGCATTATATTTAACTATGTGATATAGTATTAGACGCTTTAGTGAGTAACCTCGCAAAAAGCACCTTAACCCTTTGTTCTGTATCTGTCAGCCCAGTGGTTTATTGGTGAAGTGCTGGCTTGGATAATGCGTATGTATGCATTCGTACGTGGTATCCAAGTTGGCACCAGTCCAATTCAATCCCTAGGAGGGGAAACATGCCCAAGAAGCCCCAGCAGCACCCGATGCCGTCCTGGACGTGCGTCATCGAGAGCGGAGAGCGCCTGCTCGTCGCCGTGTGGCCGAACGCCGTCATGGTGTTCGCGCTGTGGGCCGACCTGCCGTCGCGCTACTACCTCACGGTGCCCATCGACCGGTGCGGCCGTGTCGGTAAGAGGGGCGTCAGCTTCCTCATCGGTGACCTCCACTACTTCCTGAACCCGGACGGGCTCGGGGGCGTGCCGCACTACGTGCGCAGCGGCGAGGCCATCAAGGTTCTCGAGAGGCCCTACACGGCCAGCTTCTACTGCCTTGGTCCCAACGAGGTGGGGGCGCTGCTCGAGGAGTAGTGCATCTCTTGGCTCCCTTCGGGGTGCCTTGGGGTGCGCTAGCACCGTCGCGTGCGTAAAGCACACCAAAAGTGTGCCGCCGCATGCGACAACAGAACAAAGGGCCACCAGGGGGTAAGAAAAAGCTTGAGTGCAATTTGCTCTCGCCGACACTTACCCCCCTAACCCTATGCAATCTATTGGCCCACTTGGAGACAAGTGGTTTTTTGTTACCTTAAAAATGCCTCGTTGCTTCTGCTGAACCTAGGGTGTTAAATAAAGTTATGAACGAAAAACAAACAGCTGCCGTACCTGCACTAACCGAATCAATCGTCCGTCCCACCAAAAAGCAAAAAGAGCTGCTGGCGTATATCGAGGGATTTATTGCCGAACACGGCTACAGTCCTAGCTACCGAGAGATTATGAATGGCTTGCAGTACACCTCGGTTGCAACAGTGGCACTCCATGTTGGAAATTTGATAAAACGGGGACATTTGCGTAAACGCGACCACAGCGCCCGTTCGCTGGAAGTTGTTGCGCCAAGCGGCATGGCTTCCGAAGCACCTCTAAAAACCAATGGCGTCAAAGACGGCGAGGAAAAATGGCTGGTGCAAAAAGTAGAACAATTTTTTGCTGAGGCAGAAGCGGCGCTGGTACCTAGCAATGAACAACTGGAAAATATTTATGTACTCCTGGGTGCCTTGCGGGTGCTAAATCTTGATGGCGCTGCCCAAAGTTTTATAGAGCGTTTAGGTGTGCTCAAAACCAGGCAAGCAGAAACCGTCAAGGCTGGCTAGATCGGGCTGCTTGTATACAAAAATACTATATCTAGCGCTTAATCTGCCTGCTACACTACTAGAACCATTAACAATTTAACTGGAACGAGGTGTAATTCCTCGGCTGTGCCGCAACTGTTAAAGCCAGACCCGGTTCTTTTAAAGTCTTCCGAGCAGAAGCACACCAAACTACATTTGGTCTACTAGCTGCCGGAGCCGAAAGAGGGGATATGGGCCGAGCAGCCTTAGCAAAAACAAAGTGTCAGTGCGCTAGCAGTAGTCTTTTTGGTGAGTCAGGGAATTCGGCGTGAGCACTGGTTTGGGCGAGGGAGCTCCCACCTATGAAGATCCGGAGCTGGCTGAACGTCGTTTGCTTACGGAAGTAGAGCACTTCTTGCAGGCCATGGACGAGGCTGGCAATGTTCCTGTCGAGGTGTTTGATGATGTTGCTCAAAACCGTGCCACCGGTGCGTGTGAGATTGGCATACCTTCGTCCGTTACTACGACGTACCACGATGTAGTCTATCGTAATAATGAATTAGGGCAGCGACAGCGGGTCATTAGTTGGCTTGGTCGCACAGCAGTCGAGGTGGCAGAGAGTGGCTATCAGTTTCATTTTTCTAAGCCGGCCCATAAGCGGACTGATATCGAAGTTGCAGAGGGACATTATGCACAAAAAACCATTACGCCTGGTATTGCGCAGAGCTTTATTTCTCCACGTATGACTAGACATGATGCCAGTGCCGATATCGCCAAGGCAGAGCATTTGTTTACCGATGATTCACTTCGAGTTTCCACGGCTATAACCGACGAAGCCGGCGAGATAGTCCAGCGCAAGATGCAGTCAATCTTGGTAAGAGGTGTGCCGTTTGAAGCCTGGGTTACGATGCTTAAAGACCCGAATAACATATTTGGCAAGTCGTTTATCCTTAAGGATGAAGAGTCGGCTACTTCTGTCATGGAACTGTTTAGCCAAATGGACCTGCCGGAAGAAATGCTGCCCGACGGGCCGGTGACGCTGGTCGAAGCGGTGCTGCCGTATATTGCTGATGAAGCTGCATGGCAACAAGTGGCAGAGCAGGTTGATCGTTTCCGCGAGGACCAAGTATTCTACGAAAACGAGGCGCAGCAAGCCGGAGAGGAATGGGCGTTGTTTGATCTGGAGCTGGCTCGTAGCCTAAAGACAGGTTGGATGACCGACCCAGTGCGCTTCTTTTTGCATCAGAACGCTAAGTTCTGGTCGGATGATTCGTTACAGCTTATTGACGCCCATCGCCTAGTTGACACGCAGTATCAAATGACTACAGAACTTGCGGCGCTGCTTGCCCGGGCCAAGCAAAAACTTCTGGGTGATCGGCTATCAGTGGTAACTAATAATACCGATGCTATACGCGAGGTACCGCCGGAAGTGCAAAGAGAGATCATCGCTAACCATAGGATGCTGCGGGTGGCCCGAAGGAATAACGCTAGCGAGGCACAGATACGTCGACTAGAGCAGATGCAATATCAATTGTTGCATCGACATACCATTCATTCGGGGGGTGGCTGTCCTGGTGAAGTGCAAAGTGCTTTTGACCGACTTAATCAAGGCCCAGACGGCGTGGGCGAAAATGCCAATCCTTTTCGCATGGAGACGGGTTGGCGGTGGAAATCGGGGGTATGTCGAGTTGCAGTATGTCCAAGCCCCAAGCCAACAGATGTGGGACCTTGCGATATTTGTCGCCGTTGCCAACGCGAGTTTGATGCCGGCCGTGACCCAACCAAGGCGCGCCCGATAACGCCACGCACAGTCCAAACCGTAGGCAGTGCTGCTATGCCGTGGGAGCTAAGGAAGCCGTTTGGTAGCGTAAAAATAGACCTGAATGCTAAAAAGGTGCCGCAGCTTGTCTAGACAAAACGGTCTATACTGTATATATGAACAAGCATAAGCGCTCCGAAATCAGCTATCAGTTCGAGGCTGGTAACGAGCCGGTGGTAGTCTCGCCTAAAAGGTTGCCTCGAGTTGGTATTTATAGTGGCAGCTTTGATCCGGTGCATGCCGGACATCTAGCCTTTGCGCTAAAAAGCCAGAAAGTAGCTGGTCTGGAACGAATATATTTTGTGCCCGAACGTCGGCCTGCTATCGAAAACGAGCCGGAGCATTATGTACATCGTACAGTTATGTTAAGTAACGCCCTGCGGCCCTATGCGCAGTTCTCGTTATTTGAGCTACCTGATGCGCGCCTTACCTCACGTAGTTTTATGCGCCTATTTGGGCAGGCTGGTGATGCTGACTACAGCTTGTTGACAACGGCCAGCGAGTTACTGTGGCATCAAGGCGAACTGCCGGCTTTGTATCACAAGCTGCACCTTATTATTGCGGTCACTTCGCACGCCCAAATGACGGAAGTTCTGGCTAGCCTAACCGCCAATCCTAAAGCCTTCGGCAACCTGACATTTATCGATATTGGCACTGAGCACATCAACTCGGCCTCAGTACGTAATGCCCTTCGCTCGGGGCACTCGGCCCGTGGTGTGCTGCCTAGTGTCTGGCGGTACGCCCGCAAGCAGTGGCTCTATTTAGCGCCGTCACGGCACGGTTCATAATTTGCTCTCTTGTGAATGGGCGAATTATTAAATGTGTGGCAATAAATAGTTGACGAGCCATAAGCGCTTTGTTACAGTGAAACTATTCTTTAAACGTTTGAGTGAGAGCGTTTGCAGAGACAAAAATTAAAAAAAATAGTAGGCAAGGAATTCATCACGTACGAAACGTGGTGATGTTTTTGTCAGGAGATAAATCAGTGCCTATAACAGTAAAGCTTGCACATGGCCAAGCGGTGTCGGTACCGGTGCGCGTGACGCGCCCCAGCTGGCAGCAGTACATCGCGTACTAGGTCTACAATAAACCCCTTCGTGTAGCGAAGGGGTTTATGAATTTTTGGCAGTAGTCATTGCTTGCACTATTGCGGCAAGTTGCTGTGTCTGTTCGTCGGTTAACGGAGACAGGAGCATCTTTGTGTCGTAGGATAGCTGCTTTAAAATTTGTTGTTGTACATGCTTGCCAGCGGGGAGCACGCGGATTGTTTTGACACGTCGGTCTTTTGGGTCGTTCTGACGCTCTACTAACCCCTTTTGCTCTAGGCCATCAATGATGCCGGTAACATTACTGGCATCGCAGTGCAAAATACCGCAGAGGTCTTTCATAGGCTGAGGAACTAGCTCGCTTAAGCGAAGCAGGGTAAGGGTTTGCATGCCGGCCAGATCGTACGCCAGGCCTGCAGCTATAATCTGTGCTTTCAAATCAAAGAAGACATGCACTAGATCAAGATAAAACTGGTCGGTAATAGGTACGCGAGACATGGTTTTTAAAATAGTTGACAATGTCAACAGTATAGCTTTACAATCATTCCAGTACAAATAATACGATACTAGTCTAAAAAATTCAAAAGGGAGAATGAACGGTGTCTGAAAAAATAAGGAATCATTGGCTGATTCTGGTCGTGGTCGCTCTTGCTCAGTTTATGGTGGTACTGGACACGTCGATTGTTAACGTGGCTTTGCCCGCTGTGCAACATGCGTTTCATATGACCGAATCAAGCTTGCAATGGGTGGTTACCGCCTACACGCTAGCGTTTGGTGGCTTTTTGCTGCTGGGCGGCCGAGCGGCCGATTTGTTTGGCCGGCGCAAGATGTTTATGATTGGTACCGCCATCTTTGGCGTGGCGTCACTACTTGACGGCATGTCGCAATCTGGTGGGATGTTGATGAGCCTGCGTGCAGCGCAGGGATTTGCGGCAGCACTCATGTCGCCTGCAGCACTGTCTATTGTTTTGGTTACGTACCGTGAAGGTCATGAACGCAACACTGCTTTGGCGGTTTGGGGTGCAGTCGCCTCTGGTGGTGCAGCGGCTGGTGTGCTGCTGGGCGGCCTCATTACTCAGTATTTGGGTTGGCGCTGGAACTTCTTTGTGAATGTGCCGGTTGCGGTTTTTGTGATTACCGCTGCCTGGAAATTAGTGCCGGCTCACGAATCGGAAGAGACACATAACGAACTGGACTTGCCGGGTGCGATTTCTATTACGGCTGCGCTGATGCTGCTGGTGTATGGTCTTGTTGAGGCGCCGGCTCATGGCTGGACTGCGCACAGTACACTTGCCTACTTTACGATGAGCGCGGCACTGTTCGTCTACTTTGTGATGAACGAGCAGCGCAGCAAGCATCCATTGGTTCCCTTTCGCATCTTTAAAGTGCGCAACGTAACGGCTGCTGATCTGATCCAGATGCCAATTGTAGCTGGTATGTACAGCACCTTCTTTTTTACCTCGCTCTATACGCAGAATGTGCTTGGCTACTCACCAGTTCGGACCGGTCTGAGCTTCTTGGTGATACCCGTCATGATTGCGATATCGGCAACTAATGTGCCACGCCTGGTAAAAAAGGTTGGATTTAAACCGATTTTGATGTTTGCGCCACTGGTGACCGCAAGTGCTTTATTCTGGCTGTCACATATGCGCGTGCAAGGTACGTATGTGCATGACTTGCTGCCGGGCTTCATTGTGATGGGTCTTGGTATGGGTGCTAGCTTTGTGGCTATTACTATTGCGGCGACCAGCGGTGTCGAGGGTAGGGAATCGGGCTTAGCTTCCGGTCTGCTAAACACTGCACAGCAGGTTGGTGGTGCGCTGGGTTTGGCGGTGCTAACTGGCGTGGCAACATCTGCAGCAACGCGCTATGTTAAACACCTAAAGACGGCGCCAAACAAGCTGACACCACTTACTGCGCAGGTGCACGGTCTTCATATTGCCTTCTATGTTGCAACCGGATTTTTGGTCACGGCAGCATTGCTAGCAACGGTACTACTGAAGCAACAAAAAGTATCGGCCGAAGCTATGCAAGAAGCTATGTCTACGGGTGCGGCCGGGTAGATCCTAGAAAGATAATAGGATGTTAATGGTAGCGCAGATGCGCTACCATTTTCGTATGAGTAAAAACTTGCTGCTGCGGTTTGAAGCGGCGCGGCCGTTTACCGAAAACGAGGCGTGGCTATTGTTTCGCATCGCAGCCATTGCCGAAGCGGTAGGCTGGACTATCTTAATTGCTGGTATGGCGATTGAGCGCTATATAACACCTGGGAATAATGCTGCTGTCCTGATTGCTGGTCAGACACACGGTACGATTTTCTTTGGTTATATGGTGGCTGCAGTGGGACTGTACCCATCCCTTGGTTGGTCGCGCTGGCGGTCGGTAGCTGCGCTTATAACAAGTGTCCCGCCATACGGAACTTTGGTATTTGAGCAATGGACGGCGCATCAGCGACAAACAGAAAGACTCCGGGAGTACCGGAGCCTTTGGACCTATAGAATTCTAGTAGAAGCTTAAAAAAGTTGGCCTACTGAGCTTTCTTAAGAGCGGCATCAATCACCTGGCTGAAATTCTCTACGCTTGGTGTACCGTTAGTGTCCACAAGCTTCGAGTTAGCGACGTAAGTGCCGTTTACGAAGAATGTCGGTGTGGCTTGTTCCTGACCGGTTTTCTTGAATGCCGCAATGTCAGCCTGGATGCGGTCGTTTACTTTGACGCTTGCAAAATCAGTTTTGAACTTACTGACAGTAAGGCCGAGTTGTTTGGCATAGTTCCAGAACAGTGGCTCGGGGTTGTTGCTGGTTGACCAATCCTGCCAATTGGTGGGACTGTAGAGCAAATCGTGCATTTGCCAGAACTTACCCTGCAGGTCGGCTGCTTCAGCGGCACGAGCGCCAGCGATAGCGTTAGGGTGGATCGAGCTGAGTGGTAGGTTGCGGAATTGGAACTGTACGGTGTCGTTATATTTTTGCTGCACTTGCTGGACAGTCGCGAAGTAGCTCTCACAGACCGGACATTCGTAGTCGCCATACTCTACAACAGTAACTTTGCTATCTAGCTTGCCCTCTACGTGATTAGTCGGTTTAGCGGTTGAAGACCCGCCCGTATCCGATTTATTGCCGTGAAACACTAAAATACCACCAAAGATTACGATGATAACACCGACGATTCCCCAAAAACGCTTATCCATATAGCTCCCGATTAGTCTACGTTACAAGATATATAGTAGCATGCTTACCGAGAGGCTTTGCATGGGCACGCCTACGTCGTAAGATAAGGTTATGCTAACTATTATTTTTGGATTACTACTAGCCGCAATGGCCGTGGTTTTTTGGGCATTAGAGCGTTCATATCGTCAAGTGCCAGCTCATGAATTAAAACGCCTGGCCCGAGGTGGCGATGAGGTCGCCGGGCTCCTGTACCGTGCTGCAGCGTATGGCACTAGTTTACGGGTGTTGTTGAACGGCGTTGCGATCATCTTTGCGGTAGTGGCACTGGTTTGCCTAGAGAGTGCTTTTGGGGTGCTTTTTGGCATTGTGATTGTGCTAGGGCTCTTGGGTGCTGCTAGTATTATTGTTGCTCCTTCTGGTGCCGATCTCGGCCAAACCAAACTGATGCTTGCTAAACGGACCGCACCACTGATCTCACGTGTTTTGGAGCGACTCCACCCACTACTTACTAGTTTTGTACGTTTGGTACAGCGGTATCGGCACGTAACTATCCACACGGGCTTGTACGAAAAGGCGGATCTGGCCGAACTACTAGAGCGCCAAAAGGGACAGGCCGATAGCCGGATTTCTTCTAGTGAAATTGCGCTGCTGCAGCATGCGCTAACCTTTGGCGATAAGCTGGTGTTAGAAGTGCTAATACCCAAACGGGTTGTCAAAATGGTGCCAGCTAATGAGGCAATCGGTCCGATCCTTATGGACGAGCTGGCTAAAAGCGGGCATAGTCGCTTTCCGGTATACGGTGAGTCAAAGGACGACATTGTGGGGATACTGTATCTGCACGATTTAGTGGGAGCCCGCAAAACTGGAACGGTAGCTGATGTGATGAGCCATAAGCTTACCTACGTGCACGAAGAATTCTCCCTGTACCAGACATTGCAAGCTTTTTTGAAGACCAAGCAGCACCTGTTTTTGGTAGTCAACGGTTTTGAGGAACTGGTAGGGATTATTACCATTGAAGATGTGCTGGAGCAAATGCTGGGCAAGCAGATTGTAGACGAGTTTGATCGGTATGATGACCTGCGCGCAGTAGCTCGATTGGCCGCTCGCAAAGACCACAAAGCTCACGCTGAGGCCAAGCCAGAGCCAGACGCTACCGCTGAAGTGCCAGAGGTGGTACAATAGGCGCTATATGACCAGGCAGGCAAATTCTAATACGAATGCGCGGGTCGGCAACTAGCAGCCGGCGCTGCTTCTTGTGCAATTCGACCCCTCACCAAAGCCTCCATTTCTAAATTAACTAGGAAATCTTAAAAATGAGAACATTTGTAGCTGATACGCCTACAAAAGTGGGCGAAACTGTAACGGTAAAAGGCTGGGTTAACGCGCGCCGCGACCACGGTGGCCTGATTTTTATTGATGTGCGTGACCATACCGGCGTGGCACAGCTGGCAATTCGCCCAGAACAAAGCGAGGCGTTTGCGTTAGCCGAACAGCTGCGCGCTGAGTTTGTAATTAGTGCTACCGGTGCAGTCGTGGAGCGTGAAGAAGCGCTGCGCAATCCTAACCTGCCAACTGGAACAGTCGAAATCAAGCTGGACGAGCTAACTATTTTAAACCGTTCCGAAGCGCTGCCAATCCAGGTTATGGGTGATGCGATCGCTAACGAAGATTTGCGTCTAAAATACCGCTTTTTGGATCTGCGTCGCCCAAAGATGCAGTACATGCTAAAGAAACGCGCCGAGTATTATTCGGTGATGCGCAGCTACTTGGAAGAACGTGAGTTTATCGAGGTAACCACGCCAATTCTAGCTAACAGCAGCCCAGAAGGTGCCCGTGACTTTTTAATTCCGTCGCGTGTGCATCCTGGCAAGTTCTATGCCTTGCCCCAGGCCCCACAGCAGTTTAAACAGCTGCTGATGGTTGGTGGTCTGCCGCGTTACTACCAAATGGCGGCCTGTTTCCGCGACGAAGACCCGCGGGCCGACCGGCTCTACGGTGAGTTTTATCAGCTGGACCTAGAAATGTCATTTGTAGAAGACGGCGAAGAAGTGCGCAGCACCATGGAGCCGCTGATCAAGCAACTGTCGACAGAATTTGCCGGCAAGCGGCTGCTTAGCGAAGATATTCCACGCATCCCATACGTGGAAGCCATGGAAAAATATGGCTCTGATAAACCAGATTTACGCTACGGCATGGAGCTGATCGAGCTAACTAAAGAGCTAAAAGGTTCTGAGTTTGGTGTGTTTGCAAACGCGGAGTGCGTGAAGGCTATTTGTGTGAAGGGTGCTAGCGAACTCAGCCGATCGCAGATCGACAACTTTACCGAAATTGCCAAAAGAGAAGGTGCCGGCGGGCTAGCCTATCTAACTTACGAGGGCGGGGAAGTAAAATCTCCAATCGCTAAGTTCTTGAAACCTGAAGAGCTGGAAGCCATCCGCACTAAAACTGGTGCCGAAGACGGTGACGTCGTATTCTTTGGTGCTGACAAACGCGGCACTGTTAACAAAGTTTTAGGAAAGCTGCGCATCGCTTTTGCCGATCACTTTAACCTCAAAGATCCTGATGTAATTGCACTGGCTTGGATTGTAGATTTTCCGTTTTACGAGCCGGACGAAAAAACCGGCAAGCTTGATTTTGGCCATAACCCGTTCAGTATGCCAAAAGGTGGTCTGCAAGCACTGGAATCGGAAGATAAACTGGGCATTCTGGCTGATCAGTATGACATGGTAATGAACGGCTACGAAATTTGCTCGGGTGGTGTGCGTAACCACAACCCCGAAATCATGTACAAAGTGTTTGGTGTATTGGGCTTTAGCGAGCAGTATGTAAACGAGCGCTTTGGCGCCATGATTAACGCGTTCAAGTACGGTGCACCGCCGCACGCTGGTTGTGCCTTTGGTATCGACCGCATGTTTATGGTGCTAGTAAACGAAGAGAACATCCGCGAAGTGGTGGCCTTCCCCAAAAACGGTTCTGGTGTTGATGCTATGATGCAGTCGCCCTCTCCGGCCGAAATTGCGCAGCTCGACGAGCTCAACTTACGCATAGTCGAACACTAAGCCGGGTTGCTCTAGCTTGCCGTGGCTGCATAAACGCTGCAGGAATCTGTTACTATAAGCAGTACTATGGCGAATATGCAGACATCGGCCGGCCGTTTCAGAAGAATATTTGGATGGTTTCGCCGACATAAAGTTACGGCCGTGTTTACGGTGCTTTTAGTTGCGCTTTTGCTCTGGCTTCTTGAGAGTTGGATTGTTTGGAATGTCCAAGTTCATTTTGAGCGTGAGCGTTACACAAGTGTAGATCATATGCTTATTGAGCTTGATAGTTTAGCGCATAAAACGAACCCTTCCACGACGGAACATCATCATAGTTGCACTTACACTGACGATGGCTCAATCTTTGCAGTAAAGCACCTTGGCTGTGAAACTGAAGTTGACGTCATCTATCAAGATATTACAAGGCAAGATGCGCTAACGAAGTTGCAAGAAGTTAAAGCATTGGTAGTGAAAAGAGCGGGCAGGGTTGTTAAGAGTCAAAACCCTTACGAGTCAGGTGACTTAGGATTATACGACTTTAAATCAAATCAGATGGACTGCATCTATGACGGATTGTATTACGATCAGACCGTTCCTAGCTATCAGCGCCCAGTAAACATACATAATGAAAACAATATTGAATATATTGAGATAAATTGCGGTGGGCAAGCTAAGGCAGAGTATTTTCCAGTAACTAAAGATTGACAGTAATGCAAATCTAGGGTAAGTTTACCTCACAATTAGCTGGAGATTTGCTGTGCGTTTGCGCTCAAAACGAGCCTTCCTGATTTTCCTGAGTCTGGCTTTGTCTGTCATTAGTGCGTTCTCTTTAATTCGGACTACATCTGCTGGTATTGGTTCAACATGGATTAGTACTGATCCGCCTCAGCTCAGTAAAGTGGTCGATGTGTCCGCAAGTGCACTGTCCGAGAATTACACGGTTAATTGTGCAAAAACAACCTATCTTCCTGATGGGCAGACAACCGTGCAAACGGTATGCACATATCTGTCACCATTGGGGGTTTTAGCGACAGATGGGCGAATTGAGATAGGGCCAAATAAGTTTGCACGGCTAACAGGACCTGGCAGTGGATCAACGTTTATCCCTTCACCTGATCCATCGATGGCGCTGCTGTCGTTATCGGCGCCCACTATCGGCAACGAAATAGGCATTTATCGCGCGCTAAGTAAGTCTGATCTTCTGCCGGTATTTACCGATGGACAGGGGACATACTATCAAGTTACCAAACAGCCCGACCAACTACTGCGTGACCCAAAGACGCGCCAGCCACTGCAGCTGAATACCGATGATGTCGTCTTTTCGGCTAACGGACAGTGGATGCTTGTAGATCTGCCGCAGCAAGGTTTACTGCGAGTAAACATGTTTGATCTAAGTACGGAGTTGTTTGCGGCGCCAATTGAACCTGCCTGGTTTTTGGGATTGGCAAATCCGGCACTCGCTATTAGTGACGACGGGCGTTATGTGGCCGAAAATACCACTACCTGGGGCGATAATCTGAATATCTACGATTTATCGACGTGCACTGACCAATTAGATGTGCCCCAAAAAGATGCAGTGTACTGTGCGGGCAAAAACATTCTGCAAGGATGGACGCTTGACGGCCGCCCAATGGGAAAAGGGCTACTGGATCAGCAGGCTGATCTGAAACGTGTTTCGCGGCTTCAGTTTGCAAATGATGACACGGTAGAATTTACTGCGCAGTACAATATAAAATCGGCTAGCGACTTCAAAGTTGCTGAGTTTACGGCGACAGCACCGAATGCGGTTACCCATAAGTTAGGGCTCTTGGGGATGGGCGACTCTTATATATCGGGGCAGGGTGCTTTTGATTACACGCATGAAAGTAATGATAGCGATGACACATGTCATATTTCGCTTCTCGCATATCCATTCGTGTTGGGTCAAGAATATTTTAATTCATACAACTCGATTGCATGCTCGGGGGCAAAGACAGACAAGATTACTGGAACCAGTAAAGCATTTCAAGGTCAGGTAAATGACAAAATTGAAGAGCAATACAGGGACAAACCAAACATCCTATCCAATTTCCTACCCGGCTACATCTACCAGCAAGAATTCGCCGAAAACTACACACCGGAAGCCATACTCCTCTCGGTAGGTGGAGACGACATTGGCTTTGCGGACATTGTAAAGTCATGCGTGGCAAATAGTGGCGGCGGTACATGCTATAACACGTATGAAGATCGGGCCGAACTCGTCGAAGAGATTAACGCGACTTACCCCAAATTGGTGAACACATACACAACGCTCCGTAATGTTTCGGGCGGCGCTAGAATCTATGTGGTGGGCTATCCACAGGTGGCAAAGGTGGGCGGCGATTGCGGCCTCAACGTCCATTTAAATGCTGACGAAATTCTGTTTGCCTCTCGACTGATTGATTATTTGGACAACGTTGTGCAGCAGGCGGCTCAAACCGCCGGTGTGCAGTATGTAGACACGCAGCATGCGTTTGATGGACACCGTCTGTGCGAATCTGGTGATAAGGCTATGAACGGTTTTACGTTAGGTGGCGATGCCGGTGTGACTATACATAAGCATGAGGTCAACTTTATTGGCTCCGAAAGTTACCATCCAACGCAGCTAGGTTACAAGCTGCTTGCTCAGACTATTGCTGCCGAGACCGACGACCTGGCAGAGCCTATGCCAGTGGCAACCCCATTCGTGTCACCGATATTTGATCCGTCCATACCACTACTGACCAGTGTGGCTAAAATTGGTCGGGTAGTGCAGACGGTTTCCTATGATGTAGACTTAACAAGTGATGCACTAGTGCGTAGTGATACAGCTCAATTAGTAGTTAACAATCCAGAGCTGCAATTGCAGCCGGGTAGTAGGTATCAGGTGGTTTTGCACTCAACACCAATGTTGCTTGATGAGGGCGGCGTTGATGCTAACGGCATCATAACTACTGCTGTACATATCCCCAATGACACCGATCCTGGCTATCATACATTGCATATTTACGCGACTAATATGGCGGGTGAGGCGATTGATATTCAGAAAATAGTCTATGTTGCGGCAAGCGTCGACAGTCTTGCTAGTGATACTACTTCGGGTAACGGTGCAGTATGTTTGGTAGTGCTGCCAAGTGGACAAGACGTAGATCATGATGGGATTGACGATGCATGCGATCCGGAAATTAAGACTGTGCAACCGGCAGCTATTGCAGCACAAAATGTTCAAGTAGATCCACACGTCGGTGACGTCAAGCCGCAATCTGGTCAGATCCTGATCAGGAATGATACTGGCGCTACATCGTCGTCACAGCCGATTGGCACATTAAATGGTTTGACGGGTTCCTCGGTGCAGCCATCTGTTCCAACGGTTAGGAAACTTGCAAAAACACCGGTAAGTCGTTTGTTTCGACTGAATTGGGTGCAGGTAGGTGCGCTGTTTATGTCGGTCACTATTGGTGGAGCGGCTATAACTACCAAAAAGACATAGCGCTATAATACATGGTATGAACACTAGATTTGGTGCAAGCGGCAATGGCTACGAGGACGAATCGGATGATGAGTTGAATGAGCATTTGCTGGATCCTGGTGACCCTGACGGACTTGTCGCTGATGAGTTACAGCGAAAGCAGATGCAAAATAGTGTGGTGCAGCACTCCCAAGAGGATGATGTCATAAAACAGGGACAGTATCCCCAGTCAAAAGGTCGGTGGAAAGTCATATTTGCCACGGTGCTTATAGTGGCAGCTGTGGGTGCGGCCTATCTTGTTGGTTCTCGGCACACGACTACCCCGACCAAAAAACAGACTGCATCAACCACAAAACGTGTGCAGCCGGCCAAGGCAGCGGCAGCGCCTACCACACATTACGATTCTACTACGTACGGAGTTGGCATAGACTATCCCAACAACTGGACGGTGTCTGATACTACTGATGCATTAACCATAATCTCACCAAATCTGAGTATGGCAACACTCACCGGCCAAACTAATGGTCATGTGATTGTCACTATCCACAACCAACAGACAACAGTACCAGGGTTTCCAGCAGATGGTGCTACTGCTAGCTTAGAATCGGACAAACTCACCTACGTCCAGCCAACCCCAGTGCAACGGGCACAAACGTTTCTCAGCTACCTGGGCTACACTAGCGCCAATAGTTTGGATGCGTTGTATCTGACAGGTGATGCCGGCTATCAACAGGCACAAACCATACCACTCAGTGATGTTATCAAGGGTAACCCGCTGGTGAGCGTCTCGTTCGCAACTTGTAGCGGTAGTTTTTGTGCCAATGAGACACCCAAGTCGATTGCGCTCAAAGCGGCCAGCTGGAAAGATGCTAGCTTTAAAACGGCAGTCATAAATATTTTACAGTCGCTCGCAATCAATTAGGCTATACAGCGGGTGTATTGTCCAAAGATTGCCAGATATACCAGCTGGCGATGCTCTCATAGGGGTGCCACTTATTTTGTGTGGCTATGGCAACAATTTGTTGCGGTGTTGGGGTATCCTCGAGGCCATACAGCTTCCGGATGCCGTTACGAATCCCCAGATCGCCCACAGGCAAAATATCGGTTCGACCCATACAAAACATCAAAAACATATGTGCAGTCCAAACGCCGATGCCCTTTACCGCGGTCAGCTCAGTTATAACATCGTCATTGCTTAAAGCATCAAGGTGGTCAAACTGCACTTTGCCGTCCAGTACATGTTGCGCCAGGTCTAACACGTAGCTAGCTTTGGCGCGGGAAAATCCCAACCCGCGCAGTGTTTCAATATCAGTGGTCAGAATTTCTTTGGGTGTAGGGAAGTGTCCACCAAATAGATCACGAAAACGCTTTTCAATACTGCGCGCCGCATGAATGCTGAGCTGCTGACTAATGATGCTATCCACCAGTTCCTGATAATAGTTTTCGTGCGGTCGTATGGTGCAGAGACCACGAGCTGCAATAACGAGGCGCAAAACCGGGTCCTGCCGGCTTAGATAATCGGCTGCCTCCTGAACGACACTTTCGTTGATTCGTATCATGTAACCCTTAGTATATATTGACCTGAAATTTTGCTATAGTAAGTTCAAAAGTAAGGACAAGCAGAATGACAGATACAGACGACTCCAAAGATGCTAAGACCAGCGGACATTTACGGTCAAAGCCAAGTAGCGCACCTGAACCGGAAGAAACAGACAAGCAAATCGATAGTGACGACCAGGGAACAGTTGGCGAAGCTGATGCCGATAGCCAACAGACGGATGCCGCTGTTGACGACATTATGAAGACGGATGGCGATGAGGCACTCAAGGCTCAAGATGATGCTGCTGAACACGCAGTGGTTATGAAACAGGGGTTGGGCGAGCGGTTTAAACAGAAATGGATAAAATGGTGGTCGACACCTCGTACCCGTAACGGCAGCATCGCATCACTGGTGCTAGTAGTAGTCGTACTAGGTGCAGTGCCGTTCACGCGGTATAACCTTGCCGGCCTTGTCATGAAATCTTCTGCGACAGTCAGTGTGCTTGACAGCAAAACTGGCGCTCCAGTTAGCGGAGCAAAGGTTGTGCTCGCTGGGGTTTCGGCAGAAACTGATGCCAAGGGTAGGGCGACTGTAAAGGTGCATCCAGGCAGCAAAAAGGTCGAAATAAGCAAAGCTTACTACAAAAGTACTTCACAAAGTGAGCTGGTAGCATTTTCGGGCAACAACTTTAACCTAAAAATAGTGGCACTGGGTCGTCAAGTGCGGATTAAAGTGGTCGACAAAATCACCACCAAACCGGTTAGCGGCGCTACTATAACCATTCAAGGTACCAAAACAAAAACTGACGCCAAGGGTCTAGCTACGGTGGTACTTGCCTCGAGTGCGACCACACAGACCGCTAGTCTTAGCTCGGATAATTTTAATAGTCTTCAGGCAACCATAACTGCAAGTGGTGATGTAGCTAAAAACACCTTTAGTTTAACGCCTGCCGGAAAACTATATTTCCTTTCAAACCTTAGCGGCAAGATTGATGTGGTCAAGACTAACCTAGATGGATCCGATCGCCAAACGGTGCTGGCTGGCACCGGTAACGAAGACCGGTACAGCACGTCTCTGTTAGCTTCCCGTGATTGGAAATATCTGGCGCTACTTTCTAAGCGCTCCGGTGATACTGCTAGCCTATATCTTATTGATACGACCAATGGTGACAAACTGAGCACAGTAGATCAAGGAAATGCTAACTTTTCGCTAGTGGGTTGGAGTGGTGATCGCTTTGTGTATAGAGTAGATCGCAATTCGGTGCAAAATTGGCAACCGAACGCACAGGCGCTTAAATCGTTTGATCCGACAACTGGTCACTCATTAACGCTTGATCAGACTGAAGGTAGTGGTAGCGATGCCAATTCGTATGCTAGACAAAACTTTGGGGATATCTACCTGCTAGGCAGCCAAGTGGTATATGCCAAAGCATGGCAGGGCTATGGCGTCACGTCGACATATGTACTGGCTGACAAGAAAGCCGAGCTGGACACTATCAATGCAGATGGTTCTGGCGGTCGCACTATCAAGAGCTTTGCTCCTAATTCGTATCCTACGTACACCAACGGCTATACCTCAATTAGCCTTGGTGCAGTATTGTACGAACCCTCGGGACTATATGTTAGCTTTTTCCACGACAACACTACCGACTACTACGACTATGAAGATGGTAAAATTGCTGCCGATCCTAATTTGAACGATGATAAGTTCCAATCGGCACAGTACGCTACTACCTATTTATTCTCACCTTCGGGCAACAGCACATTCTGGGCTGATCAGCGCGACGGTAAGAGCACATTGTTTGTGGGTGACGATGATGGCAAAAACGAAAAACAAATAGCATCCTTAAGCGATTACAACAACTATGGTTGGTTTACGGATAACTATCTCCTAGTGTCTAAAAATAGTAGTGAGCTGTACATTATGCCAGTTGGCGGCGGCACAGCGTTTAAGATTACCGATTACTATAAGCCGGCCATCAACTATCAAGGTTACGGCGGTGGTTACGGTGGCCTATAGCACCGTTGCCAGGCAATACTCCTAGTGTTATTGGCCATCTTTCCTGCAGTGTCTTTGAGTGCTACCACTCAAAGGCGCTGTAAGCTGCGTGCAATCGTGCCTACTTTAACTCGCAGATAGTAATGCGGCCATCGCTTTGTAGATAACCACGCCAGGCGCGGTTGCGCAGTTGAAACGGGCGGTCAACCATAGTGGTATGGCTACCACTGAGCATGCCGGCATGCTTTAGGTCGCGGACGATTTTACGTCGCTCTCGGTTAGTGTCGGGGTCTATCATGTGGGTTACCTGGGCGTTATGGCGGATTGGCGCCAAACCAACGTCCTTGCTGGCTGCCCCTACCCAAAACTGTACGCCCGGTCGCTGCTTGGTCGGCTTGTAAAAACGGTTCCAAAAGCGCACGTGATGTTGCAGCTCCCGTCCTAGCTTTGGATCAGCCGCCCAAAAGCGCACGTGATGCCTTCCGGCGCGACTGCCTGCAATCTGCACTTGAAAACCAAAGTCTTGTTTCCTGCCAAATAAGTATAGCCGGCTCATGGGAGCATTCGGGTACCTCCAACCGGTAATGGCAGCAAGTACCTGACGCAAGGTGTGTAGCGGTGCATGCTCGTCTGCCTGGGCCCAGCCAGCTGCTCGCATAGCCGTAATTAGCTGCTCGCGCGTACCAATAAGTCCAATATTGATTGGGTCACTAGCAAAACCGTCGGGTGTGGTGCAGTACAGCGGCAAATGTGCTGGATGGTAAAACAGGCGGTAAACTCGAAAGAGCACTGGAATAATTACATACGCCATGACGACATACGTAATAAACAAGGCGAGCGCTACCGGAGTGCGGTTATTAAAAAAGGGGAAAACTCGCCAGACAGCCAAATAAACAAAAAACGCGCCCACTAACAATACAGCTAGGCGCTTGGCGATGCGAGTCAGTAGTGGTCTCATATGGTACTTTAGTTACTTTCCTTTATGATATCAGTGATGGATCTGACTCACCACCAACAGAAACAGTTTCTAGAGACGCTTTGGAATTATTATGCCGAGTTTGGGCGTGCTGAGCTACCATGGCGCACTCCCGAGCCAGACGGCAGTGTCAGTCCTTACAAAGTCATGGTCAGCGAGCTGATGCTGCAGCAAACTCAGGTGGGGCGGGTGATTCCAAAGTATCACGAGTTTTTGGCACGTTTCCCTACGGTGTCTGTTTTGGCGCATGCCGAACTGGGTGATGCGCTGCGTGCTTGGCAGGGGCTGGGCTATAATCGTCGGGCAAAGTATCTCTGGCAAGCAGCACAAATAGTTGACAACCTTAAGCATTTTCCAACAGTGGTGGCGGACTTAGTAAGGTTGCCTGGAGTTGGGATCAATACGGCTGGTGCCATTGCCGCATATGCGTATAATTCTCCGGTCGTGTTTGTGGAAACCAATATTCGCACTGTGTACATTCATCATTTTTTTGCAGACCGGATGGACGTAACAGATAAAGAGATTGTGGAAGTGGTAGCCCAAACGCTCGACACAGAACACCCGCGTGAATTTTATTGGGCACTTATGGATTATGGCAGCCATCTTAAGGCTACAGTAGGTAATGCAAATAAGGCTAGCAAGCACTACACAAAACAGTCTCGGTTTACAGGTTCAAAGCGCCAGATTCGAGGACAAGTCATTAAGCTGCTGGGAGGTGGTGCGCAAACTTTGGATGGTCTGGTGGGCTCTATCCAAGATGAACGGCTGGCAGCCGTACTAGAAGAGTTAATCGAGGAAGGTATGGTCCAGCAAAACGGTGGTCAATACTATCTGTAGTCGGTACAATAGAGCAATATAGAACCGAGGATCGTACAGCCTGTATCTGAGCTGATTCTTATGTAAAGAGTAACTAGAGCAAGCAGAAAAGCCATGAAAATATTTACTAGTCCTACTGACCCCGAACTGATAGCACTCCTAAAACAGGGTGCAGTTGGTGTAGTGCCAAGTGATACTATCTACGGTTTGATGTGCCGAGCAGCTGATCCGGTGGCAGTGACTCGTCTCTACGCCCTAAAGGCACGCGAAAATAAACCCGGTACAGTCATTGCTGGCCGTCTACAGCAGTTAATAGACCTGGGTTTGCGGGCCCGATATCTTAAGGCTGTTGAGCAATATTGGCCAAATCCGCTGAGCGTCATTATTCCTTGCGGCGACGAGCTGGCGTACTTACACCAAGGCAAGCGTTCTGTAGCGGTGCGTGTGACGGCTTACGGAGCACTGCAGGAGCTCACGCGACACACAGGAGCACTGCTTACCTCTAGTGCTAATCAACCAGGAGAGCCGCCTGCCACTAATCTGGCGGAGGCGCAGGCCTATTTTGGCGATTCGGTTGACTTTTATGTAGACGCGGGCACAATACAAGACCATGCACCGTCAACGGTTATCCGCATTATTGATGATGCCATTGAGGTAGTGCGCCAAGGTGCCGTAAAAATAGATGAAAATGGGAGAATGAGCTAATTATGATGTTTGATGACTATCAGAAAAAGGCAATTGTTACCAATCTTGCCAAAGAAGACCCCTTTAAGGAGCTAATGCAACAAGTGCTGGGCTTGGCTGATGAAGCCGGCGAAGTACAATCACTATTTAAAAAGTGGATTCGTGACCAAGACGCAGATTTTGATCAGCTTGACAAAGAAAATATCACTAAAGAACTGGGGGATATTCTGTGGTACATTGCCGTAGTGGCCCACGATCTTGATATATCGCTAGACGATGTAGCCGCTAAGAATATTGAGAAACTGCAGAGTCGCATGAAACGGGGCGTACTTACGGGTAGCGGTGATAACCGCTAAACCTACATACACTTATGAACGGTTAAGTTATTGAAGAAATAGCCTAAAAATTGTAAAATATCATCTGTTATGGCAGAAATGTTTCCAGGCCCAAATCCAGAAGCTGGCGTAGCTAACACCTCCGACAAGCCCGCCAAAAAAGATAGGCGTCGCCGTGCAGGTATGTCATTGGGTTCTTCGGTGGTTGAGACGCCGGGCATCACTGCGGAAAGTGTTCATCAAGAACCAAAGGCATCACTACGGCTTGATAGAGGTTTGCTAAAAAAACTTGTTAAGGCAAAGCTTGAAGGGGACAATCCTCAGCTGCAAGCGCCTGAGGCTGCTCCTGCGGATGTTGACCGCGAGGCAGCAGATGCTTCAGATCCAGCCGAACAGCGCGAATCCGAAGCGTACAGGCCGCCCGAATTTGAACTAAAGCCTGGCATGCTTTTTGAAGGTGAAGGCATCATTGATCTTGGCACTGACGAGCAAGTAATTTTACTGCACAGCAACCAGACACCAAAAGCCAGTGCCGAAGAAGTTGAACGTTCCGAAGCAGTGGAGGATGAGTCGTTACAGGCTACGGTTGCTCCACATATTCCGATGGGCCGGTACACCTATAGTCCCGAGGAGGTTGCGGCGATGTCAGCGCAACTAGAGGTGAGTAATGGAGGCGTGCCGGATGCGGCAGCCCCTGCCCCAGCAGAGCGGCCCCAGCGGCCAGTTCTAGGTGAAGACGAGGGTGCTCCTGGAAGCGCCATGCAACGGCCACCCGAAACCGGTGTCTTTGTGGGCGCACCAGAAACATTATCCCTAACTGAGCGATATCATCAGGCTGCATCTTACGAAGCGCAAACAGGTGCTGGAGCGCCGGCAGAAATCTCTCGTTTACCAGGTAAGTCGACAAAGGAGCACATTGCTGCTAAGGCAGAATTTGATGATGCTATTTATCGTGCTACCAAAGCCGGTCAAAACCGAGGCGTGTTAACCGGGTTGATAGTTGGTGCCGGCTACGAACATCACAAGCACAAAAAACTGGAAAAGAAGAGTGATAAACAGCATCAAGCCAAAGTCAAACAATTTGAGAAAGAACGGCAAGAGACCCGGATTCGCTCGGAAGAGCAGGACAGGCGGCGGCGCGAATTAGAAGGCCGCGTGCAAGTCACTGAAAGCAAGCTGGCCGATGTCGAAAACGGCTTCCAGAAAAAAATCGAGCCCGTCCATGCCGAAAAGCCGCCGATTATTGTCCCAGAACAACCGCAAGTCGAACAACTGAACGTTCCACCCGAACATCGGGTACAGACCAGTGCTTGGCATAGTATTGAGATAGATGCTAAAACGGGCAAACCGGTCGAAAATCCAACCTTTGCGTACGGCGAAGAATACAACAAGGAACGGGCGCAAGAGAGCAAACACAAATTGGCGACACAAGGTGGTTCCTCGGCTGGGCCATCAGCGGCCAACGGATCAAGTGAGCCACAAACCACTAGTCTGCCCGGCACCAGCTCGTCATTGCCGCCAGTTGGACCGCCAAGTGCAACTACGCAGGGCCCACCTTCGGATAAAAAGCGTGCCATAAAAACCGACCCCAAACAGAAAACTGCCGATCGCCAGGCTACTGGACCGATCTGGCCATGGTTGGTGGCGCTACTGGCAATTGTTATTAGCCTAGCTCTGATCCTGCATTAGCAAGCACTGCCTAGTTATAGCTATGGCTATGGCAAGTAGGCGATGTGGGATCTTTTAAGCGAATTCTTTTCGCAGCCATTCGTCCAGGCTTTTGCCGCCACCTGCAGATAGACATACAACCGTATCACCGTCTTCTAGATGTTGCACTATGCGTTCTCGCAGTGACGCGTCAAGCGCCGCAGCCTCGGTAATTGTTTGTGTTTGGGCGCTCAAAAGTAGCTTTAGGTCATCTGGCGTCAGCAGTTTTAAAGATTGGTCTTCGCGTGCCAAATAACTAGGAACGATATACAGCTTCTTGACACCGTCAAATAATTGGTTTAGCTCGTCCTTGATAAAATGTTGCCGAGTGTTGTGTAGGCCTTCGTATACGGCGACAACCTTATCGCCGGCCAGTTCGTGCGCTAACTGCAAAGCGCCACGGATTTTGGGCGGGGTGTGGGCGTAATCGCTGTATAAGCCTGGAATAATTTGCTCAAAGCGCCGGGCGACACCGGGAAACTGGTTAAGATGTTCCAAAAGTTCTGCGAGTGGTTTGCCGGTTAGTTTCTGCATGGCATGAGCAACCAGCCAAGCATTTTGTCGGTTTACTAGTCCTGCAAGAGCAACATCGGATTGGATGCTTGGGTCACTGTCATCTAGTAATGTTTGCGTGTCGTTATCTCTAAGGCTAAGTCGGTCGGCATCTGCTTGCCAGAGCAATGTCTGCTGGCCTTGTTCTAAAAACTCACGAAATGCTGCGTAATATTCTTCGCGGGTTGGGTAGATATCGGGGTGGTCCCAGTCAACACCAGTTATTAGGCTGATGTAGGGCTCAAAACTCAAGAAGTTACGGTCAAACTCATCACATTCATATACAAAATATTCGGCATCCGGTTCGTAGGCGCCCATCTCGGCAAAGCTGCTTTTGGCGGGCAGTATGTAGGCCAGTGGCATGTGTAGCTGCTTGAGGAGCCAGATGGTCATTGCTGTGGTGGTAGTTTTGCCGTGGGTGCCAGCGATAGCAACGAGCTTTAGTTTTTTATCGGTAATGATTTGGTTGAGTAACTCGTCGCGCTTACTCATATGGATGTCTTGTTCGCGGCAATAGACAAACTCCGGTGCGTTGGGCTGTTCGATGGCAACAGCGGACGAATATACATACCAATCAATTGGTGTCTTTTCGTGTACGGCAGCAATTTGCTCGGCTGATTGGCCAATAACAATGTTAGTAATGCCCTGCTTTTTTAAGTAGGCAATATATTGAGATTCCTGTTTGTCGGAGCCGGAAACTTCGTAGCCGGCCTGTTTGGCAACTAGGGCCAGAGGTCCAATGCCAGCACCGCCAATTCCCGAAAAGAAAATATGCATACAAACAGTGTAGCACTTAACCAGGGTGGTCTGACCTTTGTTCAACTACTATGCGCGCGTGCGCTATAATTTATAACAACTATGGATAAGCGTCATCTGCATCATGTCTGGCGACTATATCGCCAGGTACGGCCGTGGTATTTTGTAGCGGCCGTACTAGTATTCGGCACACTAAGCCTAGTGAGTCTGCGCCATAACAACGAGCATATGATACGGCTGCGAGATGCTGTCTATTCGGCCGATAAAAACAATGATGATGTAGAAGCGGCGCTACGACAGCTGCGAATCTATATATATAGTCATATGAACACCAGCCTCGCTAGCGGGCCAAATGCTGTCCACCCACCCATCCAGCTCAAGTATACCTACGAACGCCTTCAGCAGGCGCAAGAAAGCGCTCTTGGCCAAGGTAATAGTACGCTTTATAGCCAAGCACAAACCTACTGTGAGCAGAAAACGCAGGTGGGTAGTGAGGTTATTTCGTGCATCCAGCAGTATGCGGCAGATCATGGTATTCAGCTGGCCCCTATCCCAGATAGTTTATATAAGTTTGATTTTACCTCTGCTAGGTGGTCATTCGATATCGCTGGCTGGAGTCTGTTGCTTTCGATACTTGCGGCTGTTGGATTTCTGATAGCTGCACCATATCACTGGTGGGCTAAGAAATATCTATAGCGCCCGCCCTTTTCGCGTCGCTTAGTGGAAAGAAGATAAGGCATACATAAAAATAACACCTCGTTTAAGAGGTGTTATTTGTTGCAGGTAAAACAGTACTACTTGGTAGTACTATTACCGTTGGTCGTGTTACTGGTATTGCTGGCACCTTGGGTAGCGCTAGTGCTAGCCTGTGTCTGGCTGCTTACCTGTGAACAGTCAGGGCCATTGGGGTTCTGCTTAATGAACTGCTTGATGCTGCTTACAACTTTACCGCTGTCCTGCAAGTTCTCCCAGAAAGTAATCTGGTCTCGGCTAATAACCATCGAATCGTATGGGTCATGGATCTGCTGACAACCCAGTTTAACGAGTGAATAGTTATTGTTTGCGGTGTTACTTCCCGAGGTAGTGCCCTGCGTTAGGTAGTAGATATTTGCCATACGAACATACTGGGTGTTTAGATTGGTGATGTTACCAAAATAAACTTGTCCATTGTTCAAGAAAACGGCTTGGTACTTGGAAGTATCAACAAATTTGCCTTCGTTTGTTGAGCTGACGTGTGTTATTGCCAGGGCCACAACACCGATCAGTAGTGCAATGCTAATCAACAGTATGCCGTTAAAAATCTGAAGCCAGCCGGGTCGTACTCGTTCGGTGTCTCCATGTTTACCTTCCCGGTGCTCGGAGGCGTTTTGCATTGGTGTCGCAGGGGCAGGACGCCCACTGGCGGGTTGGGTTATTTGGCGAAAGTCCATTTTGTTAACCACCTTTAGATGTCATTAGTTACAACCACAAGTGTAATACAACACGCCTCCCTTCGGCAAGTTCTCCTTATGCTTGGGTCCGCTTATCTGAAGCGCTGCCTGTTGACAAACAAAATCAGACGAGAGTATGTTAGGGGTACTAACATTAGTTATAAGGGGAGATATGCGGTATGGCATACAAGCACACGAACTCAAAGGGTGTCACCTATTACTTGAACAGCAAGGAAGTCACCCTGCGCGGCGGTAAGAAGCAGACCATTTACTACTTCTCGAAGGACGAGCGCCCCGAGGGTTGCGACCTGCCAGAGGGTTTTGTAGTAAACGAAAACCCACGCAATGGCTTCTTGACTGTTAAGCGCGCTGCTTAAAGAAATAGTTCATTAAAGCACAAAAAACGCTCCGAATTGCCGGAGCGTTTTGTTTTGCCTAAAAGAATATGATAGGGTGAAGGCATTATGACAAAAATAGGCGATACCATTTTGCGGGTCGAAAATCTGCAAAAATCTTATGGTGACATGAAAGCCGTTGACGGCATCAGCTTCGAAGTAAAAAAAGGCGAAATATTTGGCATTTTAGGTCCTAATGGAGCTGGTAAGACCACAACGCTGGAAATGATTGAAACTCTACGCTCTATAGACGGTGGCAGTGCTTCGATTGATGGCGTTGACGTGGCAACGCAGCCCTACGAAATCCGCGGTATGATCGGTGTACAGCCGCAGGCCCCCGGTTTTCAAGACAAGACCAAACTAACTGAAATTATCCAGATGTTCGCTGCTGCATACGGCGAAAAAGTAAACCCTAAAAAGTTTTTGGACGAAGTAAATCTAGGCGATAAAGCAAATAGCTATATCGAGCAGCTCTCGGGTGGCCAAAAACAGCGTTTTAGTATTGTGACGGCCCTGGTTCACAATCCAAAAGTCTTCTTTTTGGACGAGCCAACTACCGGGCTGGATCCGCAGGCACGGCGTAACCTGTGGGAGCTGATTGAAGAGGTCCGGGGCCGTGGGATCAGCGTAATCTTAACGACGCATTACATGGACGAAGCCGAAGTACTGTGTGACCGAATTGCTATTATGGACCGCGGCAAAATTATCAAACTAGACACCCCAAAGAATCTCATCAAAGATTTGTTGGACCGCGGCTTTACCAAAGAGCAAAAGGTAGAGCAGGCTAACCTGGAGGACGTATTTATTGACCTGACCGGAAAGGGGCTACGGGTATGACATTGCAACAAAAACTTCTTACCGTTTGGGTCTTTTTCCGCATTAACCTGAGGCGCGTTTTTAGAGATCGATTGGCTCTATTTTTTACCTTTCTGTTCCCACTGATTTTCTTGTTTGTTTTTGGGTCACTCAGTCATAACAGCTCTATTTCGCTCAATATTGCGGTTATCAACGAGTCAAAATCGCCGATTGCCGAGCAGTTTGCTGCCTCGCTCAATAAAAGTAAGGTTGTTAAGGTAAACAAAGATGTAAAAACCTTTTCCGATGCCAATCAGCGGATGAGCCGCGGCGAAGTTGATGCTACGGTAGAACTGCCGGCTAACTTTGGTGTCGTAAAAGATGGTCTGCCCGCGGGCAACGTGCTGGTGCACTACACACAGAACAGTGAACAAGCCGCCCAAACGCTAGTATCGGTACTGCAGGCTACGGTGCAAGGCGTTAATGCCAAAATCGTTACCAACAAGACGCCGTTTACTGTCAGCAGCAGACAAACCAATGAGCACTCTTTAAGCGCGTTTGATTACACCTTTACAGGGTTGCTCGGATTTTCCATTTTAGGCGCTGGCATATTTGGCCCCATAAACGTTTTCCCAGAGCTTAAAAAGATGGGTATTTTGCGCCGTTTGCACACTACGCCATTGCGAGTATGGCAATATTTCCTCTCCACTATGATGGGTCAGGCAGTAACAGGATTGCTCTCAATTGGAGTAATGTTCACGGTAGCACACGCTGTTTTTGGACTGAAGCCAGTCGGTAACTTGGCCCAGTTTGCTGTTTTCGTAGCACTGGGGATTGTGCTGGTGCTGGGTATTGGTTTGGCAATCGGTGGCTGGGCTAAGAATGAGCGTCAGGCAGCGCCGCTAGGTAACATTATTGTTTTTCCTATGATGTTCCTAACAGGGGTATTTTTCCCGCGTTTCTTAATGCCACACTGGCTACAGGGTATCACTACGTACATGCCGCTGACTCCCGTCATTGATGGTGCGCGTATGATTCTAACCGAGGGTAAAACACTGCTTGACCTTGGCCCACAGCTGGGTGTTATGGCTATTTGGTTTGTGATTATCTACGCCATTGCCTTCCGCGTTTTTCGCTGGGAGTAATAGCCTAAGTTTCGAGTGTGGTATAAAAGCTTATAGATGAGTTGTTCGTAATAAATCTTTCTAGGAACGTCGGGAGGAAGCAGATAAAGGTAGTTGTTGATTGAGATCGCGAATGCGAACTCGACTACCTCTCTGCTCCTCCCGGCGCCCCCTGTCGTCGCCGCCGGCGACCATCTTCCGCGGGTGCGGAATCAGGTCGTCGGCGACGCCGTCACTGGCTCGGCTGCGTGGCCAGCTTGGTGAGCACCACCATGCCGGTCGTGTCGTCCACGTCGAGGCCGAACACCGCGTCGTAGCCGGCCGGGTTGAGGCTCTGCGGGGCGTCGAAGCCGTCGATCTGGACCGGGTGGCCGGGCTTGTTCTCCGGGTTGGAGGTGTCGAAGGTCCGGGTGATCTCGTCGGAGGTGGTGGCCTGGAAGGTCACGCCGCCGATGCTGGTGCCGTCGAGCAGCTCGTCCTCGGCCTCGCCGACGTGGGTGAGGTCGAGCTCGGTGCCGATGGCGACGCCGTCGTCCTCCGGGCTGCGGTTGAGCTCGTAGGCGTGGACCGCCGCGCTGCCGGTGGCGTTCTGGTTGTTGAAGATCGCCACCCAGGGGCCGTCGGCCGCCGTGCGGACCAGGCACTTGAAGATCATGGCCGCGTTGGGGTCGAACTGGGTCGTCGTGCTGGGCATGGTTTTGCTCCCTCGGGTTGTGGATGTGACAGATAGTTGTCAGTTGGAAGCAGGCAATAAAACTAAGTTTTGGGGTTACCACCTAATTCCAACTGAAAACATATGACAGGGGACGTTAAGGTGCTTGAGGAACGAATCCCATCAAAGCGAACTTATTCTAACACATTAATAATACTAAAGCAAGACTATTACAAAATGATTGCCGGTTTGAGCAAGGTAATGAAGCCTCAAAGAAGCCGTGGTTACTGTATCGTAGAGGGCAGAGGTGCACACCTTTAAGACCCCAGATGGCCAACGATCAGAACATTGAAACTAGTTATGTTTTATGCTATAAATAGCTTATAGGTTTTCATTAACTTCCGGGGTCTTCAAATGGCCTGTAGGATTTATTGTAGACACAAAGCCGGATCCCTCATGAATTATCAGTTACTACCCAAACCATTCTTTGTATTGGCACCGATGGACGATGTGACGGACACTGTGTTTCGTCAGCTTGTTGCTGATACTGCAGCACCGGATCTGTTTTTTACCGAATTTGTGAACGTAGATGGTCTAATGAGTCCTGGTCGCCCCAAGTTACTCAAAAAGCTTCGTTTTGTTGAATCCGAAAAAGGATTGGTGGCGCAACTGTGGGGCCTCAAACCCGAGAACTTCAAAGCTATTGCCGAGCAGATTGCTGATGGTACGATTGCGCACGAGCTGGGCTTGCCCACAGGCTGTAATTTTGTGGGCGTAGACCTGAACATGGGCTGTCCCGCTAAAAGCGAAGTGCAAAACGGGGCCTGTAGTGCGCTGATTAAGCTCGAAAATCGCCAGCTAGCTAGTGACATTATTGATGCTACCAAAGAAGGGCTAGCTGGTCGCTTGCCGCTCAGTGTCAAAACGCGCATTGGCTTTAATGAAGTGGATATGAGTTGGTTTGAGTTTTTGCTCGGCAAAGACCTAAGCTTGCTGACAGTGCACGGTCGCACCCGTAAGGAAATGAGCAAAGTGCCTGCCCACTGGGACATCATTGGCGAAGTGGTGCAAATGCGGAACCGGCTAGCGCCACAAACGTTGGTGGCTGGTAACGGTGATGTGCTGAACCGTACTCACGGGATGGCACTTGCCGATCAGTACGGTCTTGATGGTATTATGATTGGCCGCGGCATATTTCAGGACCCGTATGCTTTTGCGGCAGATAGTCCCTGGGAAACCAAAACCAGGCAAGAGCGGATTGCTCTGTATCAAAAACAAGTGAGCCTGTTTGCACAAACGTGGCAACACGGGGAGCACAACATCAAAACCCTAAACCGCTTTTGCAAAATATACATCAGTGACTTTGACGGTGCAAAAGAGCTGCGCGAACAGCTTATGGAATGCACATCTACCGACCAGCTACTACAGACTATGGCGCAAGCACAAGATTGAAAGCGGCCACGCTTACCGCTATCATAAGAGCTATATGATAGTTGCCCAGCACTTAGCCAAACGGTACAAGAAGAAGCAGGCCGTAACCGACCTTAGTTTCAAAGTAGAAACAGGAAAGGTAACAGGCTTTTTGGGTCCAAATGGTGCCGGTAAGTCCACTACAATGCGTCTGATGTTAGGCCTAGATGCAGGTGCAGGGCATACTACCTTTGACGGCAAAAAACTGCACGAGTACCATCGGCCAGCTCAAATGGTTGGTATCTTGCTGGAGGCAAAGGCGTTTCATCCAACTCGTAAAGCTCGCGATCATCTGCGCATACTAGCGGATGCTGGTGGTATACCAATCAGCCGTGTTGACGAAGTTTTAAGCGAAGTGGGCTTAACCGAAGTTGCGAAAAGTAAGCCGGGTAAGTTTAGCTTGGGTATGAGCCAGCGTTTAGGCATTGCTGCTGCTATTTTGGGCAAGCCAAAGTATCTGATGTTGGACGAGCCGGCCAACGGTCTGGACCCCGAGGGCATTGCTTGGCTGCGCGAATTTCTAAAATCGTATGCCGACCAAGGAAATGCCGTTTTTGTTTCCAGCCATGGCCTCAGTGAAATAGCGCAAATGGCAGATAACGTAGTGGTGATTGGCAAGGGTAAACTCATTGCTGATACTTCCATTGCCGAGCTCCTGGCCGAAAATGGGCATGCTGGTATCTTTGTGCGCAGCCCAAAGCTGTCGGTACTAGAACGGGCTCTAAAGGCTCATAAGGCGACTATAACAAAAGCCGATAATGGGCTGCATGTTTCTGGAATAACTACGGATGAGCTAGGCAAATTAGCGTTTGAAAGCAGCGTACCTATTTATGAGTTAACTCAGCAAAAAGCATCACTCGAAGAGGTTTTTCTGGAGTTGACCGCTGGTAGCCAGGAATTTGCCACCAAAAAGGAGGCGTCATGATTGCTGATCTAAAGGCTGAGTTTCGTAAGCTGCTTACGGTTCGCTCGACGTATTTTATCGTTGGTATTAGCGCGCTGATTGTGATGTTTTTTGCCGGTTTTGTGAATGGCTTCCAGGCTGCTAAAACTGACTTAAGGACAGCGGATTTACTGGCTAATCAGTCGTCCAATGCCATCGTGTTTGTGGGGCTTATTTTAGCCTTTGCGGGGTTGCTGCTAGTGGGTCATGAATATCGCTACAACACTATTATGTATACGCTCACCGCTTCAAACCGTCGATACAAAGTCTTGTTAGCAAAATTGGTTGCCATTAGTATTTTTGCCGTTATAACAACACTGCTTGTCACATTCCTTGCGCCACTTGCTACAATTGCAGGCGCTCATTTGCACGGCTATAAAATTGGCCCACAGACCTATCACTATTGGTCGGTTTTGTGGCGCTGTCTGGTTTGCGGATGGGGTTACAGTGTGTATGCGTTTATATTAATTGCCATTTTGCGCAGTCAAGTTGGCGCAATTGTTACGTTTTTGCTGATCCCATTAATCGGCGAGAATATTTTAGGCCTGTTACTTAAAAACAACGTAAAATATCTACCATTTAATGCTCTGCAATCAGTAGCGGTGCCACACAACCTGGGTAATAATGCTTCGTCGACGCACGAGGCCTTGGTTGTGCTGGTTTATATAGTGGTGGGCCTACTAACCAGTGCGGCACTGTTTATAAAGCGCGACGCCAACTAATGTTTGTTGGAGTAACGATAGAAAAAAGACCCTTGCGGGTCTTAAAATAGTGACACTCTGGTGGGGGCGGTTGGGTTCGAACCAACGACCAATCAGTTATGAGCCGACTGCTCTAACCACTGAGCTACGCCCCCGTATAACAACTGCAAAAACTGTGGTTAACAGATACGAGTATATCAGACAACCAAGCAATGTTATATACTAAACTACAGAAAAATGTTCGACAAAATAAACATGCAAGCTAAAATCGAGCCCCATGCGGCTGCACTGCGGACCTATGTATTGAGTTTGCGTGATATCCGTAATGTGGGACTGCTGGTGTTTACGGTTATTGTGCTGCTAATCAGTTGGAGTGGCGTTAAATCAATCCAAACCAATTACGGTCTGCAAAAGCAGATTTCTGCCTTGCGGCAGCAGAACGATGTGCAAAAGCTTAAAAATACTAACCTGGCACTGCAAAATCAGTATCTAGGCACCAGTCAATATTTAGAGGTTACGGCCAGGCAGAATCTAGGGCTCATTGCTTCTGGTGAGACAGAGTTGTTAGTTTCGAAGGATGTGGCACTTGCCCATACGGTGAAGCAGCAGAATACTGCAGTGGCTTCGCCCGAAGTTCCTAACCGGCCGAGTTGGCAACGCAATTTTCAATCGTGGATTGATTTTTTCCTGCATCGTAATACGGTAGCAGGTTGACACTATAGCCCTCTGTTGTTAGAATATAAATCAAGGTAATTTCCAGAAAAGGGAAGCATAACTTGCAAATAGTAGTATTTGCTTGTGTGATACGAAAGCCGTCAGCGGCAGCATCGTCTACCTTTTGTCGCGGGATGGAGCAGCGGCAGCTCGCATGGCTCATAACCATGAGGTCCCAGGTTCGAGTCCTGGTCCCGCAACCAAGAAAAGAGTCCGACTTTGTCGGGCTTTTTTCTTGGCAGAAGACCCAACGCAACTTAAGCTTAAAGCATGACAAAACTTAAAAATTCTCTGGGTTTCAGTGTTTTACATCTACTCCTAGTGGTCGTCATTATCGGCATGGTTTGTGGTACGGGCTGGTTTGTGTGGAAGGCTAACCGCAGCGCAACGAGGGACTATAAGGTGGACAGCACAAGCACCTCACCCGCTCCAAAAGAAACAGCGAAAGACAACTCTGAACAGACCATACCCGAAGGTTATACGACCTATACAAACGCAGACTATGGTTTTAGCTTTGCGTATCCAAAGGAATGGGGTGATGTCCAGCTGTATACAGAAAAGCCGGGCAGGGTTACGATTGGATTCCAGGCGGCCGATGGTCAGGTTGCTCATTATGGTGTTGCCCTGCATAAAGCATCCATCGAACATATTGATACTGATACCCCAATCATTAACGCCACGGATTTCACCGTATCAAGCACGGGGCTGACGATTAAGTACGGCACGGATAGTTACAAGACCGAAATCCCAACCGGATATATTCTGAGCAACAGCACTAATGGCGTAGTGTACAAGCAGGATGCAAACGACCCAGGCACATATTCTGTATCAGCTCTAAAGCATATCCGCATAGGGGATTATAAGCTCATGAGGATTTCCGGCTGGGCAACAGATAGCGACAGTGACATAACCAAGCAAGCCGATTACTTTAAAAACATACTAGGGACGTTTAGGTCGGCAGAGTAGCTCTAGTAGCCTCACCATTAACTAGCCGCCAAGAACTCAGTAGTTCCTCTTTAATCTAATTCCAACTAGTCATATCCGCTTCAACCATAAGTATTATCACCTCTGTTATTACGACGGAGGTTTTTGTTTTATCTAAAATGACTAACGAAGCTATCAGGTTCCAGCCCTATTTGGTTGTAAATTATCTCAGCCCAGCTTAAGCTTAAAGCATGAAAAGACTTAAAGATTCCTTGGGCTTTAGTGTCGTTGAAGCGTTACTAATATTGGTTATTGCTGGTATCCTCGGTTTTACGGGATGGTTCGTATATCACGCTAAGAAGACGGTCAACAAGAGCTACTCGGCTGCAGCTAAATCAACTGCGCCTACGTATCAGAAGAAAACAAGCACAAAAGCAGGTTCTAGCCAAAAGGCTGACAGTATTTATACATTAAGCTCAGTGGGTGCCTCGTTTTCATATCCATCTGACTGGGGCACACTGTTTACGTATCCTAATGGTGTTGCACTAAAGAGCTCAAAATTCCAGTCAGCAGGAGGTTTTAGCAGGATCTCAAGCGGCTCTACGCTGACGGTTTCATATCGTAGTGACCCGACTGACTCAGACACAAATGCATCTTTAACATCTCAGGCGGCTAGTGCGGCTAATGGTACTCCGGCGAGCTCGAAGTTCATTACGGTTGCGGGCTTGAATGCAATAGAGTTTACTCATTCGGCAGGAGAAAATCGGAACCAGCACATTGACGTCATCTTCATGAAGGGCAATGAGCAGTATCAGATAGACCAGGAATTCAATTTAAACGCACAGAATCCGTTCCCAAACCTAGTGAGTGACACTGTCTCGAGTTTTAAGTTTGACAGTTAGCTACTAAGCATAGCTGTTTCCTGTATGCCTGGCAGGGTAGCCCGCCATTGTTTCGCCTCTGTAGGCTTCTTTCTATCCGGTCAACTCCGATATGATAAGGTTTCGACTCAACTATACTCAAGCGGCTAAATGAACCACGGCAAGACGGATTAGAATCCGTCCTTTTTCTTTGCTAAACTACTGCCATGAATGACATCTACAAAGCAGCCGGAATTATCATCAAAGACAAGAAGCTTCTGTTTACGCGCGCTGAGGGTAAAGACTTTTTTATAGATCCAGGTGGCAAGATCGAGGATGGGGAGACACCAGAGCAAGCGTTGATCCGCGAGCTGAAAGAAGAGTTGTCGATAGACGTTACAATAGAAGATTTAGAGTTCTTTGGTGAATACGTAGCACCAGCCGCTAATAACAATGACAAGACGGTACGCATGAAGGCGTATATGGTTAAGAAATGGTTAGGAGACATTGTAGCAAGCGCTGAAGTAGAAGAGCTGAGATGGCTGACGTCAGACTTACCGACCGATATTCAAGTTGGATCGATATTTGGTGGCAAGGTACTACCTGCTTTGCACGATATGGGACTTGTTGATTGATCCAGCTAGCCATAGCGTAGGCTAGCTCGAGTTTGATCTGATTCTAGCGAGTCGTATCCACTTCAACTAAGAAAAACGTAAGGGCGGTTACGGTAACTTCTCTGGCCTAGTATAGTTATAGTGTGCGCACACTCAAGAGCTTTAGTAAAAGAAGGTTAGCTACAGCTGCTGTAGGCGGAATACTCATTGGCGCCTTTCGTAGACTGTATTTGTACACTAATGACAGAAAGCAATTTGAGGATTCAAATCTGCTTGTCTCTGCAGCTTTTATGCTGATCGCTACAGGCTGCATCTTTTTAATATTAGTGCTGGCTGCAAGTAGAAAATCATCGAAGTAGGTTCTCTCTTTTGGTATAAGTTGGGGATGATTTTTTGAGCACCGTAGGCGGGCGTGGTGCCTGCTTCGACGGCAACTCGTTATTAGGGTGCGAGACAGAGGAAGGCAAGTGCTAAAATGTACCCATGATCCATACCGTGACTGACTCTGCAAACCAAGCATGGCTTGAAACACTCAAAGCCTTGGTAGGCGAAGGTGAAGCCACGGGAAACCAAAAGTATTTTCGGGACGAAGTGGCGCTGATTGAAATTGCCAATCCGCAAGTTGCACCGGCTGATAGTCGCTTTCCAATGTCCCAGACGGATCTGGATATTATCAACGATTTTATTGTCACCGGTGATAACGAGAGCAAAGTAGCGCACGCCTGGACAAAGATCTACCGCCATAGGGCATTTGACGAACCACATTCGCAAATTGAGTTTTTAATCAGCAGGCTGGATGCGGCTAATCCGGTTGGCGAAACCCAGATTTCTATGTGGGATAAGAATATCGATCAAGATCAGGAGATTCAGCCATGCACGCAGATTATTTGGGCCAGAATTAAACACGGCACGTTGGAGCTGCATGTGCATGCTAATTCATCTGACTGTTACAAGAAACTACTCATGAACATGCTGGAGTTTATTGCGCTGCAACACTATATAGCCGGCAGGATTAACCTGCCGGTAGGTCGATATTATCATTTTATTGATTCCTGTCATCTGTACCAGAAAGATCTGGATGCTATCCAACGTCTGCACGTAGAGATCTCCTCGGTAGGAAAGAATCCATGAAACAGCATGGTTTTTCTTGAGACTGGTATCATTAGCTGAATGAGTAGCAAGCAGCCTTTGGTCAGATGGAACAAAGATGTTCGAGTAATTTTATCTGATGTAGACAAAACGATAGCAGATAATTTTACACCTGCAGAACCCGCAATGATTAATGAACTCAGTTCTTTATTGCGCGAGGGTAAGAAGCTGGTCTTTATTCCCGGTCCGAGCCTAGTACGTATACTGCAACGAATCGTTGATGCCATAGAGCCTTCGCTTAGAAAAGGTATCTTGATTAGTCATTGTAGCGGTGCTGAGGTATGGGGTTTTGAAGACTCAGGCGAGCTTAAATCAGAACCTTATTATACGCTGTACGAAGATATGCTGGATGAACGGCAAAGAAGCCAGTGGCGTGAGATTATTCAGCAGTTGATCAAAGAGTTTAAGGACTTTTTGCAGGGCCATAGCACGGTGCTTTGGGACGGTGAAAAACGTTTGTATAACGGTACGCTTGAATATCTGCAATCTTGCAAGGTGTAGAGCGTTAGTAGACTTTTGCCCTGATGGGTGAAAAGTAGACGGTGGTATTGCTAAAGCAATCAATTTTCGCAAGGCTGTAGTGCCTCGTGTACTTAGGGGGTAAAGTAGGTGGCAACCACAAGTGTACGCTGATTATAGCTTTGTGTAGAGGCGCTGTACTTACCGCCACAAGTTATGAGTGTCAGTTGGTTTGTTACACCAGGGGCGTGGTCGAACAAATGTGCGCTTGCGTCACTAACGCTGTAATTATGAACATTTAGCACTTTGAAAGACTTAGTTGTGCCGTTGCCGAATTCAATACTAAAAGGATCTCCAGTGACTAGCTTGCTCAAATTCTTAAAGATGCCTAGCTTGTAGTAGCCGCCTATGTGGCCGTCGATGATACTAACTCCGGGGTCTCCAGGCTTGACGCTGGCAGTGTACCAGCCAGCTAAGTTTATATTGCTGGGCACAACGATAGTGTTGTCTTTGTTGGTTGTCACTTGTTGGATGAAGCCTTGAGTGTTAATGGTTGGCAGGGTGATCTGACGGGGTATATCGGCCGCGACTTTGTAGACAGTAGCAGAGCTGATAGGTGCTTCGCTGGGATGAGTGGTGGACCTGGTAACAACGAGCGCTATGGTGTTTGCGCCGGCGTGTGTAGTGTGCCAGCGGTCCCAGAACTTACTGCCGCCGAATCCTACCAGTAGTAAACCGAAAGCAATAATGGACAGTCGAACGGTTTGCCGCCATGACCAAGACAAATTCCATCGGCGACTACGCTGGCTATTTTTGCCGCTTACTAGCACGTAGCTTCCTAACGCCGTAGGTGGTGATACCTGCGCCTGCAGCCACTAGCACTAGCTCGTTTGACGATGAAACGGTCGGTAAACCAGTATTTGGGGCACCTGGAGTGCTGCTTGATGCAGCCGAGGCAAGTCCAACGGGGTCAACAATAGTGCCATTTGCAGCGCCATCTTCGTCTAGTGGACCACCATCGGTGATTTGGTAGACTACTTTGGTTGCTTGCTGATCACCAATGGTAATGCTCGAAATAGTAGCGCCGCTAACTGTAGTGTAGGCCTTTGTGGTGTCGTTATACTTTCGCAGGACAAGTCCTGATGGGTTAACGCCGTAGTAATACTGCGTAACGGTCGCCGTCGCGCCGGGAGTAGAGCAAGTGATAGTAAAGTGCAGCAAGCCGGCCGGGTAGGTAAAACGACTATCTGAAGATCCAAGCGCAGAATCTAGCGTTGCACCTACGCTGCTATTGCTGGTACATCCGTCGGTTTGCAAGCTAACATACTTGTTACTTACCGGATCAACCATGCTGGTAACATTTGCTTGCCAGCTATCTGGAAAGCCATCACCGTTCGCGTCACCATCATTTGGCGCGTTATTTTCGTCGGTAGTTATGACTCCGTCGTTATCATTGCCCGGTGTTGCGGTATAGGTGAAAGCTGGGCTGCCATTGTTGTACCAGCCGCCAGCGGCACCGTGCTCATCTACGGCACGGATGCTTATATAGTAGCTATCACCGTCAGTAAGCCGTGTATGGTTATTTCCAACGGTGTAGGTGCCGTCGCCGGTTTGACCATAAGTAAAGCTGCGTGCACCTTGGGCGCCAAGGGGAGACAAGTAGCGGATAACGGCATCCCCTGAATCGTTATCCGGGCTGACGGCTACTTCGTAGCGGACCTGGTCGCTGCTGTCAGGGTCAGACAGGCTAAATGTGAAAGGTGTACTTAGCAGTTGCGTCGGATCTATCGTATTGCCGGATAGCAGGCTGCTTGGATCAACGACAGTCACATCATCGGGCGGGCTATTGGGCGCGTTGGTAGTGGTGAAGGAGTGTACGTCTGAGTACTCACTGCCTTGGTCGTTAGTAGTCACAACCCGCCAGTAATAAGTCGTCGCTGGATCAAGCGCAGTGTCAGTATCCAGATAGGAGGTTGTGGTGAGATCGCCGACGTTAAGAATGGGGCTGCTCATGTCGCTGTTGGCAGATATAATGACTCGGTATGAAGTAGTTAGGCTGGCAGTTGACCACTCAAGCTCAGGATTTAATGACACGCCTGTAGCGCTAGCGGCCGGGGAAGTGAGCGTAGCGGTGCCAGGCAGTCCGTCAACGTACAGGAACACCGGATCATAGGTGGTAATAGTGCCGTCACTAGTGTAGCCACCGCTGCCGTCCGGTGTGTACGAAATAGCCTCCGGGGCATTTAATACGTCTGTCTCAAAGTTGAATAGATTAGCGGTTTCGCTATCTTTATTTAGACCAATAGTGGCGCTATCACCACGGGCGCGGGAATTATCAACCAAGTTTCGGTACTGTAATTGAATCTTGTTACTGCCTTCATACAAAATTGCCTGGAAGGTTCCCATTGGCACACCAACAGCACAGCAGAAGCCCATGTTGGTCCACTGGACGATAAATTTGCGGCTGCCAGCGGTGCCAACCGTTTTGTAGTAAATACTCTTAGCCGAAAAGTTATCGGTAATGAGGTCGTCCCAGAAGGCCATGATGGATGGTCCGTAGTCGTTGGTGGGGAGCGTAGTGTTGCTGTACCGAGAGTTCTGTTCGTTAAACATTAGTACACCATTGGTGTTGATGTCGACGGTGCTATAGTTGGTGCCGTAGAAATTAAAATTAAAGCCAATATTGATAGGCCCGGGAGTATCAAAAGGTGTATCACCTTCGCTGTTGGTTGTCCCGGTTACTTCGTCGTCACCATATAAATCGGTGTTGGTTGCGCTGTAGCTAATTTCACCGGGAATATCTGCAAACGCTTTTTGGACTGCACTCAGCATAGGCATACTTAGTGCGGCAATGAATAAGAGGGTAAAGGTTAGTGCGGTAAAACGTCTCATCAAAATCACCTTCACTTTTATGTTATTTCTCACAACAGTCATGTAAATAGTAGCATAAGCAATTTCTAAAAAACATAATCGCTTTGTATGAAAAATCTGCCGCAGTTGAATCTATTGAGGCGGCCCTGCATGAGTACATTAAGACATTGTTAACTACGCTCCTTTTACCACTACCAAACTGCGCAGGGCGCTTAAGAGCTAGGAGCTTCTTATTTAACGGTCCTTATGCGGCGTTGTTGTGCCAGTCCCTAATGGTCTATAGTAATTCTTATGCATACACCTTTGGAAACTTTTGAACTTCAAGAATATGCGTATCCTAGCGAAAGGCTTAACGAACGTGCGACAGAGCTTGATGTAGCGGTACGCGTAATCATGCGCGATTACGTGGCTTATCAACAAGATGAGACAGGGGTATTGACTATTGCAGTTGGCGATATGGCCAATAATTTGACCGGTACGGAATATCAAGACCAAGAGCTAGCTCTTGAATTGGGATTGCCACCCAGATTTCAATTCAATTGTGGTCTGCTTGGTAGCATAGCGCTCCAAAGAGTCATTGGTGCAAACAAACAAACGGGCGTTCAGTTAGTAGGTGCTGCGAACGGTATCTTAGCCGAGATGTACCAAAAGTATGATATTGGACACGGTTCCGAGCCTGATCCTGCCGACCGTCCAACGGGGTATATCGGTCATGTAAGAATTGACGGTGACACACTTCAGGCAACCGGTGTCGGCGATGTTAACATCTGGGTAAATGGTACACAGGTAATTGGCGAGGAGAAAGCGGTAGATACTGAAAAAGAACGGCTAGTTGTGGATCTGACTAAGACACTGAACTATGATGCGGTCGAGAGGACTCAAAGGGTGCTGACTCTTGTGCGTGAGTTTGCGCAACTAGGACGTTTAGACGAAGTTGTGACTAGCGCGCTGTATCAAATGCTCGTGGGGGCCTTAGAGCGCGACCCAAATCCGACTCGTCAGACAGTCTACAGGCCGGTAGATGATGTAGTAACACCCTGGCAAATCCGTACGCTCCAGAATCAGCTAGGATTAATGCATCCCTGGGCTTATGGTGCTATCGACGGTACCGATACGCCTACGCGATATATTAATACAGCTACTTTTGATACCGCTGAAGTTGATACCGTAGTGATTGCCACCGATGGCTCAAAATCCCGAGAAGGCAGCATCTTTGTAAGAGGCATGACAGATTTAGTAGCTGCGAATCGTGTCTATGGTGAGCAGGGTGTAGCTGTGCTGAGACGTCGCTAGAAAATCCCTGTCTAAAGCTTGATTTATAGTGTAAACGTTAACAGTTAATGAACTATTGCTTTTTTGATGGGTCAATACTTGCGTGGGCCAGAACGACTACTTATAATTCGGCTTAAGCTTTTACCAAGGAGACGTTTTGAACAAAAATGGGGTAGTGGGCAAAGGTAGATTGTATGTTGGCGCGTTGCTGCTGTTAGTTGCGCCTATGACAAATTTTTTGCTGCCAGCACTAGTTAGTGCGACCTCGCCCACCACTTTTACTGGTCCCTCAAGTATATCTGGGGTTATTGGTCAGACGACACTCGGCGATCTGCAATTATCGGGCGACCTTGCTAGTACTACCACCGTGCAACTCCGTGTTTCAAATGGCTCCTTGCATCTTACTAACACTGCAGGTGTTACGGTAAATAGTTCTAATCCTTCGAGTGTTTTATCAATTACTGGTACGCTGGCTAATCTTAACGCGGCTATGGCGTACATTGCATATAGTAACAATAGCACTATTGGCACTGACACGCTGGAAGCAACTACCATTAGTGCTGACCAGGTGTATTTCCCGGGCAATGGTCACGTGTATCAGTTTGTAAGCGTGCCAGCCGGCATTACCTGGACTAATGCTAAAACGGCTGCTGACGCCATGACCTATCAAGGCTTAACAGGCTATTTAACGACCATTACGTCGCAGCAGGAGAACGATTATGTTTCGGCTCGTTTGGAAGGTGCCGGCTGGATGGGCGCTAGTGATGCCGCCAGTGAAGGTGTGTGGAAATGGGTGGATGGTCCCGAAAATAACACCATATTTTGTAATGGTGATTATTCTGTGGGAACGCCTGCCGGATGCGTGCCCAATAGTGGCCGCTACGCCAACTGGAACAACGGAGAGCCTAATGATTCGTTTAACAACCAGGAAGCAGATCACGGCGAAGACTGTGCCCAGTTCCTTTCTGGCGGCAGTGGCCAGTGGAACGATTTACCATGTACGGGCACAACGTTGCAGGGTTACGTAGTTGAGTTTGGCCAGGATGGCAATGAGCCGACCGTTGCGTCCAAAAATGTGGCACTGTCGGTCGGTGCGCCTACCGATAACGTTGCAACCTGCGCAGCTTTAAAGACGCTCAGCGACAATAACAACGACTACGACATCATTCAGCTGACCCACGACATTGATTGTACGGGCACCGTTTCCGACCCGCTGTTTCCCAGCGGTTTCCACGGTACGTTTAATGGGCAGGGGCATAGTATTACGGGCCTAAACATTAGCGGATCAAGTAATATGGCATTATTTGCGTCAACTAATACAGCAACTATTGAAAATGTGACGGTGAGCGGCGCGGTTACAGGCACATCAGGTTGTACTGGTGGTGTGGTTGGTGAAGCCGACAATACCAATTTCGAGAACGTAACGTCGTCAGTGACAGTATCGAGCGGCAATAACTATTATGCGGGTGGCCTAGCGGGGTGCTATTACGGTTCTGATGGGAATAGCTATCAGATAACAGGAGTGGCGGTAACGGGCACTATTAGTGGCTACGCCGAAGTCGGTGGCTTAATCGGCGAACTTGGTATGACTAGCGCCGGCAGCTTAACCGTGGAGCATTCATATGCTACTGGCACTGTAACTGCTACGGGTGACGGCTATGTCGGTGGGCTGCTGGGCTATACCTATGCCGAGGGTTACAACGGTGCTTCTACGCTGACTATTCAGGATGTCTATGCACAGGGTGATGTCTCAGCGCCAAATGGATATAGCGCTGGCGGCCTTATTGGCTATACTAATACCGCCGACGATGGTACTCAAACCAGCACGACAACTCAACGAGCATACGCAAGTGGGAACGTCAGTGGACTGGGATCCGTCGGTGGCCTGATTGGTACCTTGGACGGTGACGACAGTGGGATGACAACTGTTGCCCTCAACCATACCTTTGCGACTGGACAAGTGACAGCGGACCCGGGCGGCTCGAAGGCTGGCTTGGTCGGCGAATATCACAGTGGCAACTTCCCACTTACGGCAACGGCTAATTATTTTGATCAACATCGCACCGGCCAGACTGTTTGCTCGGCCCCTGATGATATTGGTGGCTGTACGGCAAAAGATGCCGATGGTACAAGTGTTAACTATTTCTATGCTAAGGCCAATGCACCCATGGACACCTGGAACTTTAGTGGCCTATGGGTGGCGCATGCCAGTTTGTATCCAACCTTCGGGGCGGTTACTGATGACGATACCGATGGAGTGAGCAGTACGATAGAGGCGGCCGGCCCTAATAGTGGTGATGCAAACGGCGATGGCCTGCAGGATAGTCAGCAAACAAATGTAACAAGCTTGGTTAATACGATTACTAATAAATATGCGGTTTTACAGAGCACTGGTTGTGACCAGAACACGAACGTCTCAATAATTGCCGCAACGGCAAACGCTTCGACTGACGCAAGCTACAGCTACCCGGCTGGCATGATGAACTTTACCCTAACGTGTCCAGCGCCTGGGGGTACGGCCACGATCACGCAATATTATTACGGTACGTTTGACCCTAGTAAATACGTGCTGCGTAAATACAACCCAAGCACTAAGGTGTATACCACTGTGCCCGGTGCGGTACTTGCTAACGTTACCATAGGCGGGCAAGCTGCACTGAAGGTAACGTATCAAGTTACCGATGGCAGTTCGCTGGATCAGGACGGCAGTGTAAACGGCCTGATCGTCGACCCAGCCGGTCCTGCCTTAGTAACAAGCGGAACGCTCGCTAATACTGGTCTTAATATTACGGCAATTATGTCTCTAGCCACTGGGTTGCTTCTCGGCGCCGTAGCTGTGTATGCCAGACATCAACCGCAAAAAGTTCGATTGTAGCTAGCGCATAGTCTTCGGCTAGAAATGAGGCCATTTGGGTTGGGTGCACGTGTTGATGACTGTAGATGAAATCTCAAGAGAGTGAGGAAGAAGCGAGTCGTGTGCTTGAAGATTAAATGTCTGACGCTGTCTTTTTGCTAAGATTTGTTTTATGATTGGACTATCTATGGGTGGAGATGGAGCGCAAGCGGTTGAAGGCATGCAGGTGCAGCAGCACCACGGTGTTACATGGGTGGATGTGCGCCGAGCCAATAGTGACGTGCTGGCGCGTTTGGAGCGTGAATACCACTTGCATCCGGTACATTTGACGGAAAGTGTACAGAATGTACAACATACAGAGGTCGAGCGGGAAAGCGACTATCTCTTTTTAGTGCTTCATTTCCCGGTTTTCGAGCCGCACACCGATAAAATATTTGCCGGCCAAATGGGAGTTTTTCTGGGTAAAAATTATCTAGTAACTATCCATGCCGAATCCAGTCCATTCATTAATGATTTATACGCTACTTGTCAGCGTAGCAATGAGCAGGCTGCGCAGTATTTTGGCCATGGATCCGCACGCTTACTACAGGCGCTGATCAGCAGGCTGCTGGGCAGTATCGAGGGTATGACTGGCCTGGTTGAGAATGAGCTGGATGGTATTGAAGGGGTTGTTTTCGAGAACACAACCTCGGATGCGCAGCGGATTGGCCGTTTGCGGCAAAAGATCATCCGTCTGCGTCGATTGATCGGTCCTAAGCGGTCGCTCCTAGAGGACTTAGCGTCGCAAATAGATTCATTTGCCGGGCCGGGCCTTGCTAAGTACTATTCGAGCAACGTCAAAATGGTGAATCGTTTGTGGGAGGCTATAGAAGAGGCCAAAGAGACCATCGAAATCTACAAAGATGCCGACTTTACAACTAGTACCGAGCGCACTAACCAAACCCTGGCTATTCTAACGCTGGTGTTTACGTTTACCATCCCGATAACGGTTGCCGGTACGCTATACGGCATGAATGTGCCACTGCCTGGCGGCCTGGTGACCGGCGCCTGGCGTTTCTTCGGTACCTATACCACATTTATGGTATTACTAGGACTATCTCTAGCTCTGGCGGTTGGTATGTTTGTATACTTTAGAAAAAAGAAATGGTTCTAGCTGCGTCCGCGCGCCGCTTATGAAAGGAAACTATGAACCCAGAACAACCACAAGCCTTTATGGTTGGCTAGGGCATATTTCATCCTTGACAAAACATAAGCATCTTGCTATACTATAAATTAGTTTTGAGATAACTCCAAAAATATATCTTAAAACAAAAACTTCAAAACAAAATTTAACAAAGAAAGGCAGCCGTTATGCGACTTGCCACAAGTCAGAACTGGGCTTACGAATTAGCTCCAGCCGACAACAGGTTCCGTGAAGTTGACAGACTTCTCCGGAAGCTGTAAATATCACATCAAAAAAACCACCCCGGGTTACGAGCGGGGTGGTTTTTTGTTGATTAAGAGGGAAGGCGGCTGCGCTTTATTCAAAGAGTATTTTCGCGTACAATAGCGCAGAGTCATGGAACCAAAAAAGTATGATAGCTTCAGCCCGAAGCGCTCGACAAACATTGATGGTTTTTTTGCAAAACCTGCAGAAAGCCGTCCCCGGCATGCAGTATTTCACAGTTCTACAGTAAAATTCCAACCTCAGGTCACTAAGCTGACCGACATGCCTAAACGGTCTGATCGTCAGACGGTACTTGCTACGGCCAAGCCCCAGATAGCTGCGCCTGTTGAGCCCCGTGAGCTAGGCGCTGAACAGCCTAGACAACGACGCCGCGGCAGCCCGCCAGTTCCAGGGCAACAGCCAGAACAAAAAAAGCCGCGTTCGGCCAAGCGACTAATTAAGCGCGCGGCTATGATACTGGGAATTATAGTGCTACTTGGCGGTGGCTGGTTTGGCCTAAAATTTTATAAAGATTTTGCAAAGCTGACCGGTAACAATAATCCGCTGAGTTTATTAAAAGTTTTTCACCCCGTTCCACTGAAGAACCAGGACGGACGCGTCAATATATTGCTGGCCGCCAACTCTGCTGATGATGCTGGTCACAACGGCGCCAATCTGACTGACTCAATCATGGTGCTTAGCGTTAATACCAAGAACAATACGGCATTAATCCTAAGTGTCCCCCGTGACTTGTGGGTAAGCGTACCAGGGGCTGGCCACGCTAAAATAAACTCCGCCTACCCCAATGGCGGCATGGACGCGCTCCAAACGGTTATCCAGGACAATCTCGACCTAACCATTAACTATACGGCGTTGGTAAATTATGGTGCTTTTCGTGACCTGGTTGATGCGGTGGGGGGCATTACCATCACGGTTGATAGCGAAGACCCGCGCGGTATCTATGACCCTAGTTTGGACTATACAAGTCGCACCTGCTGTGCACTAGCGCGGTATCCCAATGGCCCAGCAACGTTGAATGGCAAGCAAGCGCTGAACTTGGCCCGTGCCCGTGGTGATGCTTACGGATCATATGGCTATGCCCAATCCGACTTTACGCGCACGCTCTATCAGCGCAAGATGCTACTAGCTGTTAAGGACAAGGCGGTCTTGCCATCGGTTATCGCTAACCCATTCAAGGTGACTAGCTTGCTGGATGCAGTTGGCAATAACGTCAAAACCAACTTGCAACTAAACGAGATTGAAACGCTGTTTACCTATATGAAGAAAATTGATGACAACAAGATAGATTCATACAACATCAATACTCTGATGGGTAAAGACACCACAATGCTCGCCAATTACACTTCACCTGATGGGCAATCTGCGCTAATTCCTGCAGCTGGTATTGATAATTTTTCTGACATTCAAAAGCAAATCCAAAAACTGTTTACGGCTGATCCAGTAACTAAAGAAGGGGCCACGACAGTTATATTAAATGGTACCCAGACATCCGGTTTGGCACTTGCTCAGGAGAACAAACTGATTGCAAAAGGGATGACTGTGGCGATTGGTGATGCGCCGTCAACGCAGGCAACTACAACGATTGTCGATAACTCTAAAGGCGCTATGCCCAACACACTAGCGTACCTGAAGGCCACATATCATGCCAGTGTCGTGGCCAGCACCACACTAACCACAAGCTACCCAAATGCGGACTTCATTCTGATCCTTGGTCAAAGCGCAGTACCGAATACTACAAGTACCAGCCCGTCACAGTAGTTACGATTTTGTGTTGTTGCCAAGTTTGGCTAGGCAGTTTTAGGAAGAGAAAAGTAGAATGTCGATCCTTGGTCTTCGGCACTTTTAAACCATAGCTCACCGCCCAGTGACTCGGCAATATTCTTAATTAAGTACAGGCCAAGTCCTGTGCCGCTTACATCCCGGTGCACAATGTTGCTGGCCCGGAAAAATTTTAGGAAAATGCTCCGTTGATCACCAATGGGTATGCCGTAGCCCGTGTCCGTGATAGACCACACCAATTCTGTTCCCGTATCGGTGAAGGTCAGACTAACACTGCCACCGTCGGGGGTGTATTTAATCGCATTGCTCAGTAGGTTAGCGCAGACCTCTTTAACTAACAAGCTGTCGACATGGATATGACCAGTCTTGGCGGGAAGGTGTGAGGTCAGTGTGATAGATTTGGCCTGGGCAGCCGGTGTAAATTCCGCAAAAATCTCGCGCACTAGCTCGTGTACATCAACCGACTGTGGTTTGATAACCAGGCCACCGGCTTCTAGCCGGGTAATATTAAGCAGCGTACTAATCAGAGTATTCATGCGTTTAACCGAGTTCAGGACAACTTCTATATACGGCTGCTGTTCCAAGGTTAAGTCGCCGGCCAAGCCGTCTTGTAGCATCTGAGCGTACATGTTGATAGCCGTCAGGGGGGTTCGTAGCTGGTGTGAGGCGATAGAGATAAAATCAGATTTGAGCTTGTCTGTTTCGATCTCTGCGGTTAAATCACGGAATGCTTCGATGGCGCCAATCGGCTTGCCATGCAAAATAATTGGCGATGCAGTAGTGTACACTGGCAACACCGAACCATCTTTTAATTGGTATAAGAGACGTGCACCCACTGATGTGCCTGTCTGGAAGGCTTTACTGATAGGGCGTTCGAATGCGTCTATGGTTGATCCATTCTCGTGTACGGGCACAATCACATCCAGTAGGCGTCTATGCATTACTTCGGAACGGCGCAGGCCAAGGAGTTTTAGCGCTGCATGGTTAACACGATTTATAAGACCGCGTTCGTCGGTAGCAATAATGCCTTCGCCAATGCTGGCAAAAAGTGCTTCAAGTCGTGCGGTGTCACGGAGCGAGCCTTCACTGGCAGCTGTTTTGGGTGTATTAGGTCTTTTGATCATGGCCAGGGTGATTCTTGGTTGTTGCTATCAGCGCTTGCAGGTCGTGTATATACGCATCTATAACTTGTTGATTAGCATAGATAGTGCGCGTAGCTAGTTCAATCCAGTCGATCAACTGCTCTAGGTCCTTCGGTTGGAGTGTCTCTGGGTCCTTTTGTAGGTGGCTACGAATTTGGCGTGTAATAAACCGCTCTGCCGTAGCGCCCAAACGGTCACGGGTGATGGTTGCTGTCTGTTTGTAGAAAATACCGCTATTCACAAGAACGTACACCAATCTAAAAGTTTCTACTAGTTAGTGTACATACTATAGAGGATTGGTGCACTATGTGGCGGCGACTACCCCCTAATAGAAATTACTTGTAATAGTTAGGATATTTCGTTAAGCTTATGCTTAAGGATTGATAAAAATACAACATGGTTGCTGCAATCGAGCTGAAAGACCTAACAAAAACCTATCATTTGGGTGACGAAGTACTGAATGCGCTTGATGGGGTAGATTGCACAATTGCCAGTGGTGAGTTTGTGGCTATAACCGGTCCAAGCGGTTCGGGTAAATCAACGCTAGCTAATATTATTGGTGGACTTGATAAGCCCTCAAGCGGTACGGTACTGATTGAGGGCACCGACTTATCGCATGTCCATGACCGTCAATTGTCGGACTATCGTAACAAACATATCGGCTTTGTTTTTCAGTCATTTAATTTGCAAGGTACTCAGACTGCACTAGAAAATGTTATGTTGCCGCTAGTTTTTAGCCGCATGAAGCCCAAGGCCCGCAAAGCCCGCGCCCAGGAATGTTTGGAAGCAGTGGGTTTGGGTGATCGGCTCAAACATAAGCCAAGTCAACTGTCTGGTGGCCAACGCCAGCGTGTAGCAATTGCTCGTGCCCTAGCAGTAAAGCCAAGCATTATCTTGGCCGATGAGCCCACCGGTAACTTGGACAGCGCTCGCGGTGAGGAAATTATGAAGCTGCTGAAAGACCTTAACAAGCAGGGAATAACGCTAATTGTGATTACTCACGACATGTCAATCGCCCGTCAGGCAGACCGTGTTATCCAGATTAAAGACGGCAAGGTAGGCAGGGCTTAGTATGCGACCGGGTGATTACATAACCATTGCCTTTCGTAACATTCGTCGCCAAAAACTACGCAGTGCGCTGACTGTTTTTGCGGTCGTTATTGGCGCTACCAGTGTCACCATCATGCTTGCTGCGGTTTTTAGTCTAAAGGGCTTTATGACCAAGCAGTTTGAAGCTAACGGTACCTTTCAGCAAGTTGCCGTATCGCCGCAAACTGACATAACTTGGGATGATCACAATAATGGCGACAACAATTGCCCAACCTGCGTGCATCTAACTGACGATTTAGCTGCCAAAATCGGTACGCTGCAGCATGTGGTGGGTGTGGCGCGCCAGACACAAGTTGGACAGTTCCAGGCGCTGCAATATGGCAGTCAAAAACTGCGAACCCAACAAATTATTTCCTACGATGCTAACGGCGTCATAAAAGATACGCTGCTTGCGGGGCGTGATATTGCAGCGAGCGATACCGACGGTGTACTAACCATAAGCTCCGACTATGCCGACAAACTGGGCTTTAAGCACAACTATTCGGCGCTAGTTGGCAAGCAAGTGCAGCTAATCGCGCAGGGCTGGTATAACGGCGTAGGCGTAGATGCCATACAGCAGTTTAAGGCCCAGATGACGTGGTCTAGTACGCACCCAGGGCAGGATGGCCGTGACTATCAGCCAGCGCCAGTATCGCTTTCGGCGAAGATTGTAGGTATTACCGATGCAACCGACCAAAACTATGTTATTCGCGTGCCACTAGCCTGGGCTCACGGTATGGAAGAAACGCAGATGGCGCAAATAACCCAGGCTGACCAGGATGCGGCTCAGGCTAAGTGTCGCAACCAGCGTACACCGGGCAACTGTAACTCCCAGCCGGTACCCTCTCACGTTGTCGTAACGGACGAACTAGCAAAGCAAGGCTATAGCTCATTTATTGTTAAAACCGACGAATCAACCAATGCTGCCGGCGTAGCCAAAACCATCCGCAATACCTACAAGGTTGGCGCAGCCGATGCGCAGACGCAAATCAAACAGCAGCTGGGTATTTTTAACATTTTGGGCGCGGTTCTGGGTGGTATTGGTGGCATTGCACTGGTCGTAGCTGCCGTAGGTGTAGTAAACACCATGATCATGAGTATTCTAGAGCGGACCCGCGAAATTGGCGTGATGCGTGCAGTCGGCGCTCGCCGCGGCACTGTTAGTGCGCTGTTTACCTTCGAGGCGGCACTGCTTGGCTTCTTTGGCGGTGTGATCGGACTGTTAATTGGCTATGGCGCAGTACTTATTGCTAACCCAATCATTAATAAGCAGCTATCGGGCAATAATATTAGTGGCTCAAATATCATTACGCTGCCAATCTGGCTTATCCTGGGCGTGGTAGCCTTAACTACTGGGATTGGAATCCTAGCAGGACTTTATCCGGCGCGCCGGGCAGCTCATCTTGATCCAGTCGAAGCGTTGCACTACGAATAGAGTGCAAGGGAATCGCAAGTCTATAGTTTGTCCAGCTGCTCTATAGCATCCGCGCTTAACACGAGGTCAATCGCTCCTAGGTTCTCGTCAATATGAGCTTTTTGGATGGCTTTCGGAATTGGCAGAGTACCCTTACTAATCAGCCAAGCTAATGCCACTTGAGAGGCGGTTGTGCTATGCTCCGCTGCAATACGCTGTATAGTTTCATCTTCAAGAACTTCCGTGCGCTTTATGGGTTGATATGCAACGACTTGAATAGCGTTTTCCGCGCAGAAATCCTTAAATTCTTGCGTGACCTGATCTTTATAAAGAACATTGTATTTTACCTGATTGGCTACGATTGGGTGCTTGCTAAGTGTCATAACCTCTTGCATCTGCGAAACCGTAAAGTTGCTGACCCCTAATCCTCGCACAATCCTTCCATCGATTAGTTCGTCAATCTGTGGGAGCGCTTCCCGCCACGGCGCATCTTCCCAGGAGTCATGGAGGTAGAGTAAATCAAGGTAGTCGGTGCTGAGTTTTTCAAGCATCTTTTCGACGGTGGGTCGTACCTTGCCGGTTGCGACGCTATCTTTCCATAGCTTGTCGGCGATGTATAGATCTTCTCTCGGCGCACCAACTAGCGCTTTGCCAATAACTTTGTCGGTATAAAACCTGCCATACAGCTGGGCGCAGTCCAGGTGGTTCTGCCCTTTTGATAGCGAGTATCTAATGGCTTCTATCTCGGCAGGTTCGTTGGCAGTACTGGGCCGTGTTCCTTTATATAGATCGGCAGGGTCGAAGGTAAACGTGCTGGCTATCATCCAGGTGCCAATGCCAATAGGGTGGAGTGCTTTTCCGGATTTTGTTTGCATGACTTACAGTATACCTGACAGGCTATTGTAATAGCCGTCCAAGAGTGAGTGGCACGGGCATGCGGCTAGGTGGTGAACTTTCCGATCCTAGCCACTTGTGTCGGTGGCTAAACTAGACATCATCTGGTTATGGCAAGTAGGAGGCCGGGGTATCAGCGTCGTACTAGTTAAGTAACTGCCGCTCGCTAAGCTTTCGGGTACAGGTACCATTATCACCCATTTCAAACAAACCAAGCTTTAGAAAAATGCCATCAAAGGCGCTTATGTCACCGAGCACTTGCAGTGCGGCATCGTTGGTAGAGCTAAGTCGGCTGAGTGTCATATGTGGCCGGAATAATTCGCCAACATGCTTATAGCCATATCGTTGGTAGTCTTCAAGTGCCAATCCACTGGCTAATGATAACAAAAAACCTCTCTGATCGAGAGGTTGATGTGCATATGGTAGCGGCGACAGGACTTGAACCTGTGACCCCGAGCTTATGAGTCTCGTGCTCTAACCAGCTGAGCTACGCCGCCAAGAATGGTAATGGGACACCCACTTCTGTGGGTTTCTCATTGCGCCGGCAAAATGGAATACATTTTGTCGGGCTGCTCTTCCCGGTCTGTGGTAAGTCCTAGGTAGGGAAGATTAACAGGGGGGATTGTAACAGGTTGGAGAACAAAAAGCTAGTACTGTCTAACGACTAAAGCGATCACAGCAGAGAACCCAATCGCAATGATGCCAACGCGCAGCCAATGGCTAGAAACCTTTTGTGCACTACGAGCGCCGATGTATCCGCCGGCTGTAGAGCCGAGTGCCATGATTAGCCCAGAGTGCCAATTAATAAGGTGTGAACTGTACAAACAAATCACCGAGGTCAGCGACATAAAGGTCGCGGCCACGTTTTTCATGCTGTTTATCATGTGTGCATCTGGCAGGCTGGTGTAGCCAAGAAAGGCAAGCATCATAAAACCATAGCCGGCCCCAAAATAGCCGCCATAAAAACTGACTGGCAACATGGCGAGGCCGATAAAGGCCAGTGGTAGCCAAGTCTTCTGTAGCCCTCTTAAATGGTTGCGCAAATGAAAATGTAGCAGCGGTTGGAAGGTGAACAGCATTACGCCAAATAAAACCAGCAGGGGTACAATATGAGCAAAATCACTCGCCGGAGTATGTCTTAGGGTGAGTGCTCCGGCAGCGCCACCAATAACGCATGGTATTAATAAGAGCGCATACCGAATCGGTACCCGCCGCAAATAACTGCGGTAGCCAAATGCCGAAGCCATCTGACCGGGCGCTGTTATGATGCCTGTAGTGGCATTAGCGGTAAGTGGCGGCAAGCCAAGGGCAATCAGGACCGGAAAGCCAACCAGCATGCCACCACCGGCGATAGCATTCATAATGCCTACAACCGCTCCTGCTAGCAGTAGTACAATGTCTTTTTCCATTTTATTTTCTTAGTCTATTAAAGAAGTATAGCAGCTGTCCTAAAAAAGCTGCGGTGCCACGAGCCGTAAGTTTTGCCAACATGGCTCAAACAGCGGAGTGGGTAATGATGCAAAGGTATACCAGTCTTGGTTTACAAACTTGTCGGGCTCTGTAATAGTTGGCTCACCGCTAACCCAGTCTGCCTCAAGCCAGATAGAGACATAATGTTTTCCTGACTCCGAAAATATGTCATTAGTTACTGCAAGTAATCGGGCGTTAGTAATCTGCATGCCGGTTTCTTCCATAACTTCTCTTGCGGCACACGCTTCCCAGCTTTCATGTAGTTCCAAGTGCCCTCCTGGTACACTCCAAGTGCCAATGCCGTGCTCGCTGCGTCGTTGTCCCATTAAAAACTTGCCATCTCTCCAGACGAAACAAGCAATGCCAACGCCAATCGGTGTATCCATTACTCACATAGTAGCAACTTACCAATAGATTCAGAAACAAGTTGATATTGCTACAATAGGTAGTAGCATGGAACTTCAAATTGAGCCGGGCAAGTATGTCGTTGCTGTTAGTGGTGGGGTTGATAGCGTAGTGTTGCTACACAAACTCGTGCAACAGAGTGATCTGGATTTAGTGGTTGCTCACTTTGATCATGGTATCCGGCCTGACTCGCGGGAAGATCGTTTATTGGTAGGGGAACTGGCGCATGCTTATGGGCTACCTTTCGTGTATCGGGAAGGCAAATTAGGCGGCTCGGCAAGTGAAGCGATTGCTCGCAAGGCTCGCTATAATTTCCTGCATGAAATTCGCCAAGTAAGCAGGGCTCGGGCAGTGGTCACGGCACACCATCAGGACGATGTGCTAGAAACTATCATTCTTAACCTGCTTCGGGGCACTGGTAGGCGCGGTCTCAGCTCACTCAAAAGTACTGACATTCTTAATCGGCCACTGGTGCACCTGCCTAAAGCTGAATTGCTACGCTACGCTAAAAGAGAAGGGCTGCAGTGGCGCGAAGACAGTACTAATCAAGACGACGTCTATTTGCGTAATTATGTGCGTAAATATCTTATGCCTCGTTTCGCTTTGGCTGAGAGGGAAGCTTTGCTTGCGATAAGTAAGCAAACGCATCAACTAAACACTGCAATTACAGAGCAGGTTGGTAATTACCTTGATGTGCAGCCCAAAGTCAGTACGCTGGATCGCCATCAGTTTATTATGTTGCCGCACGCTGTGGCCCGCGAGATTATGGCCGAATGGCTACTGGCGAACACTAGTGTAGAGCTATCGCGTCAGCTGCTTGAGCGTCTGGTTGCTGCCGCCAAGACTGCTCGTCCGGGCAGTAAGATAGATGTTGATGCCGGGCATTGGCTGGGGATAAGTCGGACATATTTGGCACTCATGCCACGTGAGCGCTAGGCAAAGCGGCGCATAAGGATGTATACTTAAAAAACATGGATAAAAAACCTTTACGACCGAATACAAAGCGGGGGAGCGGTAACCGCGGATTTAAGAATTTTGGCTTTGGGGCATTAGTAATTCTTATCGTTCTGATAAGCTATGCAGCATATCGTCAGCCAGGCACTCTTAAAGAAATACCGCTGACACAAGCAGTACAACAGGCAAATAGTGGACAATACTCCAAGATTGTCGTTAGTGGTGATGAACTGACCATAACGAAAAAAGGGCAAAGCCAGGCTAGCCTAAAAGCCTTTAAAGAAGATGGCGCTAGCCTGAAAGACGAGGGCTTAAACTACAACAAGACACAGGTTACTATCAAACCGCCAAGTGGTACGGGTGCAGTCGTAGGCAACCTAGCTGTCAACCTGGTGCCGGTACTGTTAATTGGTGGCCTGCTGTACTTTATGCTTAAGAGCGCTCAAGGCCAAGGCAACCAAGCACTCAGCTTTGGTAAGAGCCGGGCGCGTCTCTATGGCAACGAAAAGGATAAGGTTTCGTTCAAGAGCGTCGCTGGTCAGGCCGAAGCCAAGCAAGACCTGGAAGAAGTTGTTGAGTTTTTGAAGTTCCCTAAGAAGTTTGCTGCCGTTGGTGCGCGCATTCCTAAGGGTGTCTTGCTAGTTGGTCCTCCTGGTACTGGTAAAACTATGCTGGCCCGTGCTGTTGCCGGTGAAGCTGGCGTGCCGTTCTTTAGTATTTCCGGTTCAGAATTTGTGGAAATGTTTGTCGGTGTCGGCGCTAGCCGCGTTCGTGATCTGTTTGCGAAGGCTAAAAAGAATTCACCTTGTATAATTTTTATAGACGAGATTGATGCTGTCGGCCGCCGCCGCGGTAGTGGTATGGGTGGTGGCCACGACGAGCGTGAGCAAACCCTCAACCAGATCCTGGTCGAAATGGACGGTTTTGAACAAGGTCAGAATGTGATCGTGTTGGCTGCCACTAACCGAGCGGACGTCCTTGACCCTGCCCTGCTTCGCCCTGGCCGTTTTGACCGCCGTGTCAATATCGGCTTGCCAGACCGCCCTGACCGCGAGGCTATCCTCAAGGTACACTTTACCGAAAAGCCCCTAGCTAAGGACGTTGATCTGGATGCGCTGGCCGCGAAATCGGCAGGGTCGTCGGGTGCGGATCTGGCAAACATTGCGAATGAATCTGCTATTATTGCTGCCCGCAACAATCACACACAGATCTCTCAGGCCGACGTTACCGAAGCCTTTGAGCGTGTGGCGATTGGTCCCGAGCGCAAGAGTAAAGTAATGAACGACAAGGAAAAAGAGCTGACGGCGTATCACGAAGCTGGTCACGCTATTGTCGGTCATGTCTTGCCGGACAGTGACGTTGTGCACAAGGTTACCATCATCCCACGTGGAGGCACCGGTGGTGTTACCTGGTTCATTCCACCGGAAGATAAGAGCTATCACAGCATTCTAGAATACAAAGATATCTTGGCGCGCATGCTGGGTGGTCGTATTGCCGAGGAAGTTATGTACGGCAAAGAGCGTGTTACTACTGGTGCTGGTAGCGATCTGCAAAAGGCGGCTGAACTGGCCCGCGATATGGTGATTAACCAGGGTATGGGTACCAAGCTGCGCGACCAAGTCTTCCATGTTGAAGAAGGCATGATGTTGGAGCGCATGGTGCACGAGCGCGAATACAGCGATGACACCGCCAAGGTAATCGACCAAGAGGTCGAGGCGCTCATTACCGAAGCTGCAACTCGTGCCCGTGTTGTCATCAAAGCGAACCTCAAGTTCCTTGAAGCCTTAAAAGACAAGCTACTCGAAAAAGAAACGGTCGATGCCGACGAAGTTCACAAGATCTTTACCGGCACACATATGCCTAAAGAAGCAGCTCTGTACTAGTTAGTGAGACTACACTACTTCACGAGGATTGTTTTACATCCCTAAAGTGCTGATTCGCAAAGAGGAGCAGTCAGTTAATAGGCTTCCCCTGTATTTACGGCAACAAAAATGAGAAAATAGGTATAACCGCCTTATGCTTATAGGAAAGGCGAGACGTACCATGGGACAGACAGCAAATAACTTACAGCACGAGACCTACGACCAAAGCGGCGTAGTGCTTCTGCTACAGGTGCCACGAGCCAACGAGAAGAAGGAGCTGGCGGCCGAGCAGATGTTTGCTAGCCTGCAGGGGCTACTGACAATACCGGGTGCGGGCAGGTTCAAGCCGACAGCAAAACGCGAACGGCTTAGTTTTGAAATTGCAGTTATTGGCAAACGTATTGGTTTTTATGTCTGGGTGCCAAATTATCTCAAAAGCTATGTTGAAGAGCAGATCTATGCGCAGTACCCAACAGTGCATATTACTGAAGTAGAAGACTATGCACTGCAGAGCCAGGAAAAAGACTATCCCGTCCAGCTGGCTACCGAGCTAAAGTTTGTTGGCAATAATGCCCTGCCAATTAAGACTTTTCAGAGTTTTGAAGTAGATCCACTAGCGGCAATCACCGCTACGCTGGCCAAATTTAGTGAGGATGAGGAAGCTTGGGTGCAGCTGCTGATTAAACCCGCACCAGGCAACTGGCATAAAAACAGCGAACGCTATATCTCAAGTATAAAAAACCAGGGTGGTACTAAGACCACCGGTTTTATGAGTGCGCTCTGGAAACCGCCAGAGGTAAAAACTGAAGCCCCGAAACTAAGCGACTACGAAACAACCCGTGCCAGTGCGGCGGTAGAAAAAACCCAAAAGCTGGCCTTTGAAACGCAACTGCGGATTGTGTACCGTGGTAAAACCACCCTGCAGCAGGCGCAGCTTCAGATGCAGTCCATTGTTTCTAGCTATAAGCAGTTTAACAGCACATATCTAAATGGTTTTGAAGCGCGGCGTATAGCTAATGATCCGTCGGTGGTGTCACATTACCGGGCACGTACTTTTAATAAGATTGGCTTTATGTGCAACATTGAGGAAGTTGCTACACTATATCACTTGCCGCATACCAATGTGGAAACGCCGTTCATTTTGTGGGCAACCAGCCAAACGGCTGAGCCACCCGCGAATCTACCGGTAGTTGCCCCCGAAACTGACGGTCAACTAAGTCCTATCGCTGCCACCAACTTCCGCGGTCATAACACTATATTTGGCATACCTCGCACTGATCGAGGGCGACATCTGTACATTATTGGACAAACGGGTACCGGTAAGTCCGGTATGCTAGAGCTGCTGACAATTTCTGATGTCTATAGTCCCTATGGCTTTGCGGTGATTGATCCACATGGTGACTATGCACAGGCAATCTTAAAACGTATTCCAGCCGAACGGGCGGCAGACGTGGTGTATTTCAACCCAGCTGACACCGACTTTCCGATGGGCTTTAATCCGCTTGAAGTCTATGATTCCAAGCTCAAAACACACACCTGCTCGGAACTGATTGGTGTCATTAAACGCATCTTCGAAAATAGCTGGGGTCCGCGGTTAGAGTATATTCTGCGGTACAGCATCTTGGCGCTGCTTGATTATCCCGAGGCTACTATGCTGGATATCACACGTATATTAACCGAAAAAAAATTCCGGATGGATGTACTGAAGCATGTGGTTGACCCAGTAGTTCGTAACTTTTGGCTGATTGAATTTGCCAGCTGGAACGAAAAGTTTATGACAGAAGCAGTAGCGCCAATCTTGAACAAGGTCGGAGCTTTTACTGCCAATCCACTAGTGCGTAACATTATTGGTCAGCCTAAGAGTAGCTTTAATGTGCGCCAAATTATGGATGAGCGGAAGATTTTAATTGTAAACCTCAGTCGCGGTTTGGTGGGTGAAGACAATGCGGCGCTGCTCGGCGCACTGTTGGTTACCAAAGTCCAGCTGGCTGCTATGTCGCGTGCAGATATTTCCGGCGAAGAACGTACGCCGTTTTATTTGTACGTGGACGAGTTTCAAAACTTTGCCACTGATAGCTTTGCAACAATCTTAAGTGAAGCACGCAAATACGGCCTAAGCCTGACGGTCGCCAACCAGTACACTGCGCAGATGATGCCCGAGGTGAAAGACGCAGTATTTGGTAACGTTGGCTCCATCATTTCATTCCGTACCAGTGCCGATGACGCTCATACTATGCTCAAATATTTTGAGCCCAAATTTACTGATCACGACCTGGTGCATATGCATAACCGTCACTTTGCAATCAGCATGACAATCTCTGGTGAAAAAGTGCCGGCCTTTTCGGCGATCAGCCTTAACCTGCCTCCCTTTACCTACGACTACACACCGCAAATTGTCGCCCATTCCCGCTCGCAGTATGCCCAGAGCCGTGAGCTTACGGAACGCTATGTAGCAGAACGGTATGCGATAGAGGATAATGCGCCGCCTAAGCCGCCCAAGCAGTCTGCCAAGCCACAGCCCGCAAAAGTACAGCAAACAACCCCGGAACCACCTAAGGAGATAGCTCCTCCAGTAGCTAAACCTCCAAAAGCCACACCAAAGTCTGTAGCTAAGACAGGTTCCTCGGCGGCTATCATTTTGTCGCAAGCGGCGCTGGGTACACTTCCAACAGCCGCAAACGCCTCAGAACCTGGCACAGCCACTGTGGTGGAAGCCACACCAAACGAACAGCCAGAGAAGCCAAAACGCAAGCGGACCCGTAAGCGCAAAAAGAAAACTGGCGCCGAGCCAGCAGGCACGTCTACAGCTCAGGTGCAGCGAGCGATCGAAGAAGGTGTAGTGCGTCTAAATTAGCCCCAGTTTTTAGTGCTGGAAGCCTGTTTTCTGAGAGGTAAGCAGGCTATACTTATGTGCAGCATTACTATGAACATATTGTCGCCAGCGTCTCTTGATTTAGCTTGTGTTGCTGCTTATTGTGCAGAAAGTCGCAGGGTTTTCTAGCGTATGAAGCTTGCGTTGCCGCGGACTAGTAAGCGAATATCGCTTGGTAGCGTGGCCATTTTGCTTGTGGGTAGCTCAATGCTCGCTCAGATATTGGGTTTTTGGCGCACTAAGTTAGTAAACGCTAATTTTATGCCCACTGGCCCACATAGTACCGATAGTTATTTTGCCGCCTTCACTATCCCCGACTTCTTCTTCTTTACGATATCGGCAGGGGCGTTAGGTGTTGCTTTTATGCCAGTACTTGCTGACCATTTAGCGCGCGGTGATCGTAAGCGAATGTGGCGGCTTGTCTCTAGTCTGCTCAATTTACTCACGGTTGTCATGGCTATAGTGGCGGTTATTATTTTCATATTTGCCGAACCGATCTTGCGCATAGTGCTCCATGTGCATCATGCCCAGCTGCACGATTCGGTTTTTATTATGCGTTTCCTGTGTCTTAACCCGCTTTTGTTTACAATATCCGGTATATTGACAGCCACTCAACAGGCGCTCGGCCGATTCTTTTTTTACGCCACCGCGCCACTACTTTATAACGGCAGTATCGTTGCAGCCGCCCTACTGTTTAGTACGACACATGGACATAATGGTGGTCCGGGTCACCTTGGAATCACCGGCCTTGGCCTTGGGGCGGTAGTAGGCGCTTGCTTGCAGCTAGTGGTGGTGATAGTTGGCACCTATGGTACAGGTTTCCGCTGGACGCCACAAATTGCCTGGCGTAATGATGATTTCCGTCAGGTACTGCGTAATCTGCCGCCTCGCTCAATCGACCAGGGCATGGATCAGCTGGAGTCCATAGTAGAGACGCGCTTCGCTAATCGTTTTCAAACCGGTTCAATCTCGTACTATAGCAATGCATATACCTTGCAGCTTGCGCCGGTCCTGCTGGTAGGAACCGCTATTTCTACGGCCGTATTTCCAAGGCTTAATAATAGGATCAGTCATGGTCGTTCGGATTTATTTCGCCAAGACTTTTTACGGTTCCTGCGTCTTATTATTTGGATCACATTGCCAGTTGTAGTTATAAGCTTTTTTGGTCGTGGCTATCTTGCACACCTGATCTTTTCCAAAAACAGCAACGACATTGCCTATCTGTTTGGTTTTCTAACGGTGGCAATTCTGTTCCGCTCAATGTACGCCATTGTTTCGCGTTGGTTTTATGCTCAAAAAGACACGCGGACTCCGCTGTATGTTTCCATTTTTACCATCACACTCAACATTGTGCTTGCCAACCTGTTAACTAAGCCGGGCAGCTATGGGCTATCGGGTTTGGCTATTGCTCAGTCGATTGTAGCGGCAGTAGAAGTACTAGTCTTGGGCGTGATAATGATCAAACGCGACCGCAAGTTGTTTGACCGGTCTTTCTGGAGTGGAATATTCCGTACTATTTCGGTGACGGGTTTTAGCTTGGTGGCCGGATATGTAACAGTCGGTTTTATACCACTTGGTGCTAATGACCGTGGTCTGGTCACTGTTGGCAGTAAGCTGCTGATACTAGTAGGGGTAGTTATGACGACGCACTTTGCACTTTCTGGTCTCTTTGATCTGGAAGAGGCCCGGCCATTCTGGCGTTGGCTGCGCCGATTGGTACTTCGTCCTGTCAAGGTGGATTATTAAACGCATCCTGTCTGCTGCGGCTAACTTGGTCGTTGTATAGATGACTGTAGATTCGCTAGTGGTTTAGCTCTATTATATAAGTATTGTAAGGGAGCCCGTGAGCAATGGTATATAGCCTGCTTGATAATGACCTGGTACTTCATCCTAAGCCAAAAGAATACGTTTTGCGCGTTCGTGATCTGCCAAACCGTGAAAAACCTCGCGAAAAGATGATGGCTATTGGGGTAACTAATCTAACCCAAGCTGAACTGCTGGCGGTTCTTTGGGGTGTAGGAACTAAGAGCGAGGATGTTCTGATGATGGCGCATCGTACCTTGCAGGAATACGGCGAAAAAGCAGCGCTTCGCGAAACCAACCCCACATATTTATCCGAGATTCTTGATATTCCGATAACCAAGGCCTGTCAGCTGGTTGCTGCTTTGGAATTAGGACGCCGTTCGTATGCCACTGGCCGAGCCGGCGAACCGCTGCAGGTTCGTACTGCCGAGCAAGCGCATCATTTCTTTAAGGACATGGGCATGTATGGCAAAGAGCAGCTTCGGGGGCTGTATCTGGGCAGTCGCTATCAGATCGTGCACGACGAAGTGATTTCTATCGGCACGCTAACTTCTAATGTTGTTCATCCGCGCGAGGTATTTCAGCCGGCTTTATCGCATGGAGCGGTCGCTGTTATCGTGGCACATAACCATCCGTCAGGTCTGCTAGCGCCGAGTGCTGAAGATATAGAGGTGACGCGGCAGCTTATTGCTGCGGGTAAAATCCTAGGAATCGACTTACTGGACCATCTGATCATTGCTGGCGATGACTATAAAAGTGTATTGGAGGAGCTATGAGTGTAACCTATACCCTGACCCAGTCCGACCGCATTACCGATAGCACTGCACACGACCTGCTGCTATGCGACCTGCCGCACCCTGATAATTGGCGGACAGAATCGTTGGTTGCATCGGGTGATTACTGTGAAATGCTGGCGGCGGCGCTCGAACAAATTGCTGTTGCATTGCCTACTGCTTGCGTCGAGCAGTACCAAATTCAGGATGCAATTGGGCAGCTGCTCTACATCCAGCGCCACTATCAGCTTGTTAAGCGCAGCGACGCTCGCAAGCACTCAAACCGTTAACCTCTGGCTTGCAACGTCCAAACTTTGCAATAACAGGGGTACAAACTATAATGTAGTCTAATGAACCAAGATCACATTAGAAACTTTTGCATTATTGCCCATATCGACCACGGCAAAAGTACACTGGCCGACCGTCTGCTAGAGCTTACCGGTACAGTCGAGAAGCGCAATATGAAAGCGCAGCTGCTCGATCGAATGGACTTGGAGCGCGAAAAAGGTATCACGATTAAACTGGCTCCGGTCCGGATGGAGTATAAAGGGTTTGAGCTAAATCTTATCGACACTCCCGGGCATGTGGACTTTAGCTATGAAGTGTCACGCAGCCTGCAAGCCTGCGAAGGTGCGCTGCTAGTCGTTGATGCTAGCCAGGGCATTCAGGCTCAGACACTTGCCAATGTATATCTGGCTATTGCCGCTGATCTTCAGATTATCCCGGTACTCAATAAGATCGATTTGCCAGCTGCTGATGTAGAGCGAGTCGGTGCCGAAATCGTTAGCTTACTTGGCTGTAAGTTTGAGGACATCTTACAGATTTCTGCCAAAACAGGAATGGGTGTTGAGGCTGTCCTAGACCGCATCATCACCGACGTTCACTCACCTTTGGGAGGTCCGTCCTCTGGAAACGAAAAAGACCAAACTCGGGCGCTTATTTTTGATAGTTACTATGATGATTATCGCGGCGTTATTTTGTATGTGCGTGTGTTTGAGGGGCAGATTAATAAAGGGGCGCAGATCAAGATGCTCAACACTAGTGCGACTGGGTTGGCGCTAGAAGTTGGAGCTCTAAAGCCCGATATGACACCTGGCGTTGGCCTAAAAGCTGGCGAAATCGGCTACATTGTTACTAACCTTAAGACTACGCGTGACGCAAAGGTTGGCGATACGGTAACGCTGGCCAGTAAACCGTCGGAGAACCCACTGCCTGGCTACAAAGATGTCCAGCCGTTTGTCTATGCCGGCTTCTTCCCGGAAAGCAACGAATACTACCAGGAACTAAAAGACGCTATCGAAAAGTTGTCTCTCAGTGACAGTGCGCTGCAATTTGCACCGGAAAATTCACCAGTGCTCGGCTTTGGCGTACGCATCGGTTTCTTAGGTTTGCTGCACATGGATATCATACGCGAGCGGTTGGAGCGCGAATATAACCTTGATCTAGTAGTTACTAACCCTTCCACTGACTATCAGGTGAGCATGACCAGCGGCGACGAACTGGATATAAAATCGGCCAGCGATCTGCCTGATCCGGCTCAGATAAAAGAGATCCGCGAGCCATGGATTAAGGGTGAAATCATCGTGCCGCAGAACTTTGTAGGGCCGGTCATTCAGCTAATTAGTGGCAAACGTGGGTTGCAAAAAAACCTCAGCTACGTCGAGGACCGTGCTATTGTTGGTTTTGAGGCGCCGCTTGCCAACCTACTGACCGATTTTTATGACCAGCTCAAAAGCATCACTAGCGGTTATGGCAGCTTTAACTACGAACTGGACAACTACCGTGCTGAAGATCTCGTACGGCTCGATTTTTACGTTAGCGGTGAAATAGTGGGCGCACTTAGTGTCATGGTGCATCGTAGCGAAGCGCAGCGATTGGGACGGGAAACGGTAGAAAAACTCAAAGAAGTTATTCCGCGCCAGAATTTCCAAGTAAGCCTGCAGGCTGCCATCGGTGGCAAGTTTATTGCCCGCGAGGACATTTCGGCTTACCGTAAAGACGTAACAACAGGCCTGTACGGCGGTGACGTTAGCCGCAAAAAGAAAGTGCTCGCCAAGCAGGCAAAAGGTAAAAAGCGCATGAAGCGCTTTGGAAAAGTAGATATCCCGGCCGAAGCCTTTACGGTAATGCTCAAGCGCGACTAGTGTAAATATTGTCTTGCGCAAAGTAAGGCTCAGTCCGTATACTTGGCGAATGGACAGCGAAACACTGCAAAGACTAGTCGATAACTATGCTATACCGGCTAGCGCTATAGACCTTGTACAAAAAACTCGAATCGTCTTGTTGGTTGGGGTCAGCGGCGCCGGCAAAGACACGATCAAGCACCGGTTACTTGAGACCGGAGGATATCACCACATAGTTTCCCACACCACACGGGCGCCTCGCGAGAACGGTGGCGTTCTAGAGCAGGATGGTGTTGAGTATCACTTTATAACTAAAGAGCGGGCCGCCGAAATGTTGCAGAACGGCGAGTTTGTTGAGGCTAAGAAATATGGCGACAACATCTACGGCACCAGCGTCACTGAAATCCAAAAGGCACATGACGACGGTAAGGTTGCCATTACAGACATAGAGGTGCAGGGTGTTGCCGAATATAAGGCCATATCTTCAGATGTAATTGCCGAGTTTATTTTGCCACCAAACTACCAAGAATGGCAACGCCGGCTACTTGCACGATACGGCCAAAAAGGCGCTGACCCACAGGATATTCAGCGCCGGATGCAAATTGCTATAGCCGAGCTCAAGGAAGCGCTAGAGCAATCATATTATCACTTTATTGTTAACGAGGATCTGGACGAGGCTGTTCGTTCGGCAGATAGTATTGCTCGCCACCATGATAAATTCAGTATTATCGATCGCAGTTTTAGGGTGTGGGCCGAGCGGCTTCTTGAAGACTTGCAGGCAGGCGCTACCATTGATTAGCTGCTGTTAGCAGTCTAGACTTTTGAGTGCCAACAAACTATACTGCAACCTATGACAGAGCGACAAAAGCAAATTTTGTCAGCCATAATTGAGCAGTACGCCGAAGTGGCCGTGCCAGTAGGCAGCAGCTTGCTGGCTAAGGTTTTTGAGGTGTCCAGCGCCACTATTCGTGCCGAAATGGCTGAACTAGAGCGGCTGGGATATATTCGCCAGCCACACACTAGTGCTGGACGTATTCCTACCGACCGTGGCTATCGTTTTTATGTAAATAGTCTGGCGGGTAGCCCAGAAACTCAGCCCGAAAAGCGAGCTGAACGCGCCTTAACTGCCCGCGTACAGCACGGTGCCTTGCCAGAGCGCACCATCCGTAATGCAGTAGACACGTTAGTTGAGTTAACTCATAATCTCGGCCTCGCAACAATTGGCAACCAGCTCTATATGAGTGGCCTGAGTAACCTCTTCGGTCAGCCCGAGTTCGTTGGTGGCGATCAAGTGCAGCAAGTGGCGCGGTTGCTCGATAATCTCGAGCCATGGCTGCGTGAAGCCGCGCCAAACGAACCGCTCAGCGTCTTTATTGGTGCCGAAAACCCCATCGGACGTAGTGCCGGCGTCAGTCTGATTATCAGCCGGTTCCGCAGTCCATTTAGTGATCATAGCTATATCGGTACGCTGGGGCCAACCCGCCAAAGCTATCGAGACGTTATGGCACTGGTAGCCCACACAGGAAAAACATTAGAGGAAGTATTATATGACTGATAAACAAACCCCCAAGCAGCCTAAGGTAGACGTAACTGCGCTTGAACAGCAAATCGCTGAACTAACAGAAGCCTTGCAGCGTGAGCGAGCGGATGCCACTAACTTGCGCCGTCTTCACGATGAGCAAATCTCTAGCCTCAAAAGTGTCGTGAAGGCCAGTGTCGTCCGTGACCTACTGCCTATTATTGACAACTTCGAGCGTGCCCTCAAACACGTCCCAGTCGATTTAGAGGGCAACGACTTTATTAAAGGCATCCAAGGTGTGGTTAAACAGTTTGAAAAGACTCTCGCTGATTTGGGTGTAGAGCGTATTGCAACTGTTGGGGCTGTCTTTGATCCGCGATTCCACGAAGCAGTCAGCATGGAAGAAGGCGATGGCACCGAAGAAGTCGTGAGTGAAGAGCTCCAAGCTGGATACCGATTAGGCGACGAAGTGATCCGCCATGCCATGGTCCGTGTCAAAATGCAGTAGCAAGTGATAAAAAGCACAGCACTGGGCGGTACGTAGCGCTACAATAGCCCGTAATGAACTGCGCACCCGCTCTCAGAACTATGAGTAGGGGCGCTTTTTTCTTGACCCTAAAGGCTAGGCATAGTGCCTGAAGCCGCACGTGGCCTAGTTACTGGTATCGATTCTATTTCTGGTTATGATCCACTGCCCAGTCCAGAGCTTGGAGAAGCTGGAAAAGTAAGTCGTCATCTTGCATGGTTGGGTGGTCAAGTTAGTGAACGGATAGGGGATGTCCTAACTGATGAGACATTAGAGCCCGATGAGCGAGTAACGTCCCTCGCCGACTTAAAGGAGCTCTGCGGAAAGGTTGGTATTGATAGCTTGGGATTCCGCCAGTTACATATGGGCGCAGTTCAAGCGTTACAGTTGGCAAGGCAGGAAGTAGCGCTAAATCTTCAAGAAGAGTCCAACCCTGAGCACGGGGCAGCAGTAACTATTCTGGCTACATGCGCGTTGCAGAACGCTTACGATAATTAGCACTCTTGACATGTGAGTGCTAATTTTCTATGCTACAATTATTAGTAGCACTCTAAGCAGCGATCTGCCAAAAAGAAGGGAAGTATATTTCTACTATGGGTAAAATTATTGGAATCGACCTCGGCACCACTAACTCGGCAATGGCCGTCATGCAAAGTGGTAAGCCGGATATTATTGCTAACAGCGAAGGTAACCGTACTACGCCAAGCGTGGTAGCTATCAACAAAAACGGCGAACGTCTAGTTGGCCAGGTAGCTCGCCGCCAGCAGGTAACGAACAGCAAGAACACTATTTACGAAGTAAAGCGCCTCATCGGCCGCAAGTTCGACGACAAAGAAGTCCAGCGCGACCTCAAGCTGATGGGCTACGAAATCGTCAAGGGTAATGGTGGCGTTAAGGTAAAGATGGGCGACAAGGAATATAGTCCTGAAGAAATCAGCGCTATGATTCTTTCCAAGCTGAAGGCTGATGCCGAAGCTTTCCTTGGTGAACCAGTCACTGAAGCAGTCATTACCGTGCCTGCTTACTTCGACGACAGCCAGCGTCACGCCACCAAAGATGCCGGTAAGATCGCTGGTCTTGAAGTAAAACGCATTATTAACGAGCCAACTGCCGCAGCACTAGCCTACGGCCTTGATAAGTCGAAGGCCGACGAAAAGATTGCCGTCTACGACCTCGGTGGTGGTACGTTTGACGTCTCTATTCTAGAACTAGGTGACGGTGTCTTTGAAGTAAAGAGCACCAATGGTGACACGCACCTTGGTGGTGCTGACTTTGACCGCGTACTGGTTAATCACTTTGTTGACGAATTCAAGAAAGAAAGCGGCATAGACATTAGCGACGACAAGGCCGCCATGCAGCGCCTGCGCGACGAAGCCGAAAAGGCCAAGATCGAGCTTTCAACTGCTCAAGAAGTCGATGTGAACCTACCATTCTTAACTGCCGATGCCGAAGGCCCTAAGCACTTCGAGTACAAGCTTAGCCGTGCCAAGCTGGAGCAGCTGGTTGCTGACCTTATTAGCAAAACGGCTGAACCATGTGAAAAGGCTCTTAAGGACGCAGGCCTAAGCGCCAGCGAGATTGATGCCATAGTACTAGTTGGCGGTATGACCCGCATGCCAGCTGTCCAAGAAAAAGTGAAGGCTATCTTTGGCAAAGACCCGATGAAGGGCGTTAACCCCGACGAGGTTGTAGCTGTCGGTGCAGCTATCCAGGGTGGTGTGCTGCAAGGTGATGTTAAGGACGTGCTGCTACTTGACGTAACCCCGCTCAGCCTTGGTATCGAGACCATGGGCGGTGTTATGACCAAGCTTATTGACCGAAACACCACCATCCCAACTTCCAAGTCAGAGGTCTTTAGTACTGCCGCCGACAGTCAGCCACAGGTAGAGATCAAGGTTGGTCAGGGCGAGCGCGAAATGATGGAAGGCAACAAAGTCCTGGGTATCTTTACTCTTGACGGTATTGCGCCTGCTCCACGCGGTGTCCCACAAATTGAAGTAACCTTCAATATCGACGCTAACGGTATCCTAAATGTAACCGCCAAAGACCGGGGTACGGGCAAAGAGCAGAACATCACCATTCAAGGTTCAGGCAGTCTTGATAAGGCCGAAGTCGAAAAGATGGCCAAAGATGCTGAAGCCCATGCCGAAGAAGATAAGAAGCGTAAAGAGGCTGTAGAGGCCCGCAATCAGCTCGATGGTAGCGTCTACCAGGCTGAAAAGATGAAGAGTGACAACAAAGACAAGATTACCGAAGACGATATCAAGAAGATTGATGAAGCCATCGAAAAGGCCAAAAAGGTTGTAGCTGATGACAAGGCAGACAAGGATACGCTCGAGGCTGCTACCAAAGAGCTAAACGACGTCATTATGCCAATCGGTGCTAAGATGTACGAGGCAGCTGGCGATGACACTCCAGAAGAAGACAAAAAATCAGATGAGGACAAAGACGGCCCAATCGAGGGCGAAGTTGTCGACGAAGACAAGAAATAGTTCCAAGTAACACGGAAGCGGCCAGGTCTAATAGCCTGGCCGCTTTTTATAAAATCTGGCACTCTTGCTGTTTGAGTGCCAAGCTAGTAGTATAGAAGATAGCAATGGCACAACGCGATTATTACGAAGTACTAGGTATCAGCAAAAGCGCTTCAGCTGATGAAATCAAGAAAGCTTTCCGCCGGAAGGCTATAGAACTCCACCCTGACAAGCAGGGCGGCGACGAAGCTAAATTCAAAGAAGTTAACGAAGCTTACGAAGTTCTAAAAGATCAGGGAAAACGGCAACGCTACGACCAATTTGGTCATGCTGGCGTTGGCGGGAACGCTGGCGCAGGCGGTGGTAACCCATTTGGCGGTTTCAACGGCCAGAACGTCAATTTTGACTTCGGTGATCTAGGTCTCGGCGATATTTTTGGTAGTTTCTTCGGTGGTGGCCAATCCGGTGGCCGCGGACAGCGCCAAGCTCGCGGCAATGATGTAGAAACACGGGTGGAAATTAGCTTCGAGCAGGCTGTTTTTGGTACCGAAGTAGACGTGCGCCTCAACATCGAAGATACCTGCAGCCACTGTAGGGGCACGACTGCCGAGCCAGGTCACAACCTTAAAGCCTGCGATAATTGCCATGGTTCTGGCCAGGTAGTAACTGCTACACGCACTATCTTTGGCAATATTCAGCAGGCTATGGTCTGCCCAACCTGCAAGGGCACCGGTAAGGTCCCTGAAAAGGTTTGCACGGTTTGCCATGGCAAAGGCACTGAAAAGCGTGTGCAAACGGTGCAGCTGAAGGTCCCAGCCGGTATTGACGATGGAGCCACTATCCGCCTGCGTGAGCACGGTGAAGCAATCGCCAATGGCCCCAAGGGTGACTTATACGTACATGTCCGTGTCAAAGCCCACAAACACTTCACTCGTGAGGGCGATTTAATCTTGAGCGAGCAGCACGTTAGTATGATTGATGCGGCTCTTGGAACGGAGATTGATACTGAAACTGTTGACGGCAAAGTTCGCATGAAAGTCCCCGCCGGCACCCAAAGCGGCAGCGACTTCAAACTGAGTGGGCATGGCGTACCACATCTAAGAAGCGAGTCGCGGGGTGCTCATATTGTGACAATCATTGTAGATACTCCTACCAAACTCACCAAGCAACAAAAAGAGCTGCTCGAGCAGTTTAACGCTGGCCCAAAAAAGCGTGGCTTGTTTTAGGCTACATCATGGCTATCAGGCGGTGTCTTTTAGGGCTGTAATAAAAGTTACAAATTGTTAAAAGTTACTTAACAAAGTTTACCGGAAGCGCTATTATTCGGGTAAATGCGAAAAATGCAAAGCTGTCAAAATGGCTTTATTCCAATGATTATCTGTTTGGTTGTGGTTGTGGTGGCGGTGCTATATGTCTCCTATCATTACGTTTCCCGGGCACAGCGCTAGCTGTATAGCTTCTGTTAGAATAGCTCATGGTGGCCTATCTGCTTGCGTAAGGCCTTATGGTGGAGTAACTACCCTTGAAATGCAAGCAAGAACAGCACATCACGGATTGACTTTTATAACTTTATGTGATAAAATAATATTGGTAAGTTCTACCTACTGTCACTAAAGACTTCTCCCGCAAGCAGTGACTGAATTTGGCCAAAGTAGCATAATAGAAGATAGGGCAAACTCTATGAAAAAACAGCAAGACGTTTTGGTATTGTTTAGTTTCAAGTCTCACAGACGAGGTTATATTGAGATGCTTTTTGAGCGGCTACGTCGTGCTTCGGAAAAATATTCTCTGACCCTTTTCAGAGGTTCACTTTCGGATATGCATCTAACTGTTACAGACAACACTCTGAGTATAACGGAAAGCATGACAGGTAGAGACCTCCTCTCCTTTGGCCTCATCTATTTTGAACTTTGGTATAAAGCTCCGGAAGTTGCTTTGGCAGCTGCACTGTACGCTAGGCGACATGGTATCCCATTTTTTAGTGAAGAGCTAGAAAATGGTCTGCCGCTTACCAAAGTTGGAGAGCTGGCGGTTCTTGCAGACAATGATGTTCCCCTACCTAACAGCTTTGCAAGTAGTCGCGCCGAGACATTAAAGGTCTTTAAAAACAAAGCACCAATACCGTATCCACTGATTGTGAAAGCCGCCGATGGCTATGGTGGTAACAACAACTTTCTAGTTACTGACTATGCCATGCTAAAAGAGGTTTTGGACGCGCACAAAGATTTGCGGTTTGTAGTGCAGGAATTTATTCCGAACGACTGTGACTATCGCTGTATTGTTCTGGGCGGCAAGATCGCCTTAGTGCTCAAGCGAACGCGCGACCAAGGCTCTGGTTCGCATCTGAATAACACCTCAAAAGGTGGTGAAGGCAAGGTTGTACCACTGGAAACTCTGCCGATCCAAGCTCGTGTAGCAGTAGTAAAAGCAGCGAAACTGTTACGTCGGAACGAATTTGCAGGAGTGGATCTTATGATTAACTCGAAAACCGGGCAGCCGTATATTCTTGAAGTAAATCAAACACCGCAGATTGAAATTGGCGCAGCGGTCGACCAGAAGATGGATGCAGTATTGAGCTATATGGAAACTCGTCTGAGCCAAGGAGGACGTCGTGTCTAGTTCTCGAAAACCGCTGGTTGTTTTTGTATTTGCGTATGAAGGTAAGTCAACCAGCACTCGGTATGCAGGATTTGCTAAGCGTTTGCAAAAGGCTGGTGCACTACCAGACTGCGAAGTAGTAACGGTAGCGCTTGAAAACCTAGCTTACTACTTTAGCGAGGATGGTGGCCTCAGTGTGTTTGATACGGTTAGTGGTGTGCAAATGGCGGATGCGGCATTCGTGTACCTAAAATCGTGGGAGTCTTTGCCTGAAGAGGCAGCTGCCTTGGCACTGTACTTGGCTCACAAGGGCATTCCCTATATGGATACATTGGCTCAAGGTATGGGTGTGTCAAAGCTTGCTAGTGCTGTTCGTATGTGGGCTGCAGGCTTGGCGGTACCAGCAAGTATCTATGTGCGGAATACTAATAAGCTACTACTGCTCATAGAAAGCGAGAAAGGTAGCCTGGTTGGTGAACGGTTTATAGCTAAAGATATCCATGGTGCCAAGGGAAAGCATAATTACTTGGTATCTGCCTTGGAGCTGCGCCAAGTCGTCGCCGAAAATCCTGGTATACAATTTATCTGCCAGCGGTTTATACCCAATGAGGGGGACTACCGTATTGGAGTATATGTGGGCAAGGCTCGGTTTATTATTAAGCGCCGAGGTTCAGGGGATACGCATCTCAACAATACCTCTATGGGTGGTAAGGCAGAGTATATATCACCGGCCGTATTTTCTGAGGAATTACAGGCTTTTGCAGTCGCTGCTGCTGATGCAGCTGGGCTGCAAGTATCAGGGGTGGATATTATAGTCGACAAGACTACGCAACGCCCATACATTCTTGAAGTAAATCAAGGTTCGCAGATTGTTACTGGTGCGTTTGTTGAGGAAAACGTTGGAGCTTTTGTGACAGCTCTAAACGAAGTAATAACTGAACGGTATGCCCGTGCACATGTGAAGCCGCTGCCTCTTATAGGCCGCCGAGCCATTGTTGGCTTACCGGATCTAGGGGTCGACAGGGTAATAGCGAAAGTAGATTCGGGTGCGTATTCATCAACCCTACATGCAGAGAACATACGCACAGAGTTGGGCGATGAGGGGCAAGAACTAGTGTTCGACATTATGCCAAGCACAAAATTGTTCACGGTAGATAATAAGGTGAAGACAATTAGGACCCGTGATTTCATGGAGCAGAAAGTACGGAGTTCTAACGGCCAATTTGAGCACCGGTTTAGCATTCGGCACAAGGTTACTATTAAGGGTAAAACGTTTGCTGCGGTTTTCACGCTGAGTGATCGTTCTCAGATGGGTTATCCTATGCTGCTTGGACGACGGGTGTTGCGTTCTAGGTTTTTGGTGAACGTTGAACTGAATGAAAACGATGAGCAGAAGTGGAGCTATTAAGATAATGGATGTTTATATTGCTAAGAAGACTGCAGGGCTACAAATATGAGGATTGCAATTCTATCTAAGGGTTCAGCTAACTACACAACCAAACGCCTTCGTGAAGTTGCTGTAGAGCGTGGCCACGAAGTGGTTATTATTAACTACGCAAAATGTTATATGACCATGGAAAAAGGCAAGCCGGTTATTTACTACAAAGGCCATGAACTGCCAAAGTTTGACGTTGTTATTCCCCGTATTGCCCAAAGCTACACCAAATATGGTACGGCGGTAGTGCGCCAATTTGAAATGCAGGGTTCGTTTACCACGGCAAGCTCGATGGCTATTAATCGGTCGCGTGACAAGTTGCGCTCATACCAGATTCTTGCCCGGCAAGACGTGGGTATCCCAAAGACAGTGTTTGCGCGTGAAACTGCTAACCTGGAAGAAGTAGTAGACCTAGCTGGCGGTGCGCCAGTGATTATCAAGGTGGCTCGCGGCACGCACGGCAACGGTGTAGTTTTGGCTGAGACCAAAAAGGCTGCCAAGGCTGTAATGCAAGCCTTCTACGTCGAAGGTGTGAACTTTATTGTGCAGGAATTTGTGGCTGAAAGCGCTGGTACTGACATTCGGGCGCTGATTGTTGGTGGCCGCGTTGTGGCGAGTATCCAGCGTCAAAGTTTGGATGACGACTTCCGCAGCAATACACACCAGGGTGGTGTGGGTAGCCTAGTAAAACTGACTCCAGAAGAGGAAAGAACAGCCGTCCGGGCTGCCAAGGCGATGAATCTACCGATCTGCGGTGTTGATATGATGCGCTCCAAAGATGGTCCGAAGGTGCTGGAAGTAAACAGCAGCGCCAGCATTAAGACGCCAGAGCTGGTAACCAAGCGCGATGTAGCAACAAAGATTATTGAATACATTGAGCGCAACGCCAAAGCCCGTCCACGCAAAGACAAGGTTGGCGCTTAGCCTGCCAACGTCTAGTCATACTCAACTATTGGGCTTGTGGTAAAATTTGGGTATGGCGTATCTTGCCGTCCTTGCAGCACTGGTGCTAGTGCCAACCCTTGCGGTTCTGCTGCTACGGGTTAATGGAGCGATTGCCTTTATGGGGCTGTGCCTGGGCAGTGTTCTTGTTACCTACGTATCGGGCGATGTTGATGGCATTGTTACTAGTTTCTCGGCCTCTAAGGGTGCACTAGTGACTAATCAGTGGGTGCAGCTGGGGCTGCTTATTGTGCCATTTGTGCTAACCGTTCTATTTACCCGGGGAAGTGTAAAAGGGCATAAGCGCTTCATAAATTTCTTTCCGGCAGCGGCTACAGGCTTACTGTTTACGCTGCTAGTGGTGCCGCTGTTGTCGGCAAGTGTGCAGCGTCAGATACATAAGCTGCATGCTTGGCACCAGCTAGACGCCCTCCAAACGGCAGTGATTTTGTGCGGAGCAGCTTTTAGTTTGGTGTTCCTACTGTTCACGCATCGTAAAAAACAGAGCTCGGAAGAGGCAAAACCTGGCAAACACTAGTGTACTGTCAGTTGCTGGTATAGTGCACGGATTGACTTTTTGCCCAAAATATCGATAATGTAAGAAGTTATTTCTAACCTTGTGCCGCTATGGGCCCATAGCTCAGCCGGTTAGAGCACCTGCCTTTTAAGCAGGGTGTCGTGGGTTCGAGCCCCACTGGGCCCTCCAACAATAAGCTTTTAAAATCCTCTGTTTTACAGAGGATTTTTGCACTTAGCGAATATTAAACGGGGACGGCTTTACTGTGGCGAGTCAAGTGTCGTTGCGCCGCGTATCTTCAAAAATTGCACGATCCTTTTACGGTAGATGAGAGCCACAACCGTTGCGCTGCACAGTACAAAATATGCTGGCAAAATTATGTCGACGCGAAGCTGTCCAATTGCCAGCACACCCAGCAATGATGCCAGTCCTTCAATGGCAAAGAAGGTAGGGCTTTCACTTGTGGGCTCATACCAGGTTTTTACGAAGGTTGGTATATAGCCAATGAGATCCGAAAGCACGCCGAATGTTATTGCCAGCAAGCCGTTTCGGGTTACGGCATACATTACGAGTGCCACTATGCCGATCGCCAGGCATGATTTATCAAGCTTAGATGCGCCGCCCACACCATAAACACTGGCTAATATCAGTAGGTATGTTGCGCGAGCCAAAAATATAGCGGCAAATATTTTACCTGCCGTATTGTTTGAGTGGATTACGGCTAATACACCGGAAATGGAGGCGAGCCAAACAATTAAACGAGTGACTTTATGTGGTTTTGACTGATGGGCAAAAATACTCTTGGAATAAAAGATTGGTGAAATCAGCGATAGGAACAGCGTGCCAATAATCCAGAGGTTCATTTTTAGATAATAGTATACGTTTGGTATGGTTGTAAAACACTACCCTTACGCCCTTGCCGAGGATATAGCGGTCACGCATTCTCTAGTGCATCGTACGTAGCTTGCACGTCTCTGATGTCTTGAGGGTCTAAATGAAATTCTTCTCGTGCGTATGCCTGCCAAGCGGCTGTACCTATCTGTCGGGGACGGGTTTGCAGGTGTACTAAACGTGCACCTGGCTGCACTAACTGGTTTGCTTGCAGTCTAGTGCTCACTAACCCAATATACGGCTTGCCGCCCGAGCCAGTAACCGAAGTATGCATACCGGGCTCTTCAAGTGTGAGCATACTATGAGCAACTAGAAGCGTGCCGTCTTTGCTTGGTTCGGGGCAAGAAACGCCAAGCGCTTCTCCACCGGGTAGTTCGGCAGCTTCATCTAGATCAATCCACTTGACTTCATCCATGTGCAGTCTTAGTCCACAAGTATTTATACCATCAATGTTAGGGTCGCTCTTAGTAGGGTTTATCCATGACTTGGCAGCTGCCACGACCGTATGGCAATTAGGTATTTTAACGTAGGTATCAAATGGCGGTTGATCACGACCGTATCGGTCGCATAAGTAACGAGATAAGCCGCCAGCAACTATAGTGTTGAGATGGGTAGAGTAAGTAAAAAGCTCGCCTTCGATGGGGTCTCTGTGCTCAAATACGGCTGCACCCTCTATGGCCATAGCTGCGATGCTACTACCTGGGCCAATAGATGGAAACGGCCTATCAATGTCGAACGTCACTAAAGAAATCTCTGACATAATAGTATATTGTAACATACTTTTAATAAATTGTAAAGTTCACTGGAAGTACTGTGCAGGTGTATGTTTTTTGCGAGCAAACTAAGCGCGGAGCTTTACTGGTAGTATCGTTCAACTACTTGCCTGAGACCGTCGGTTACTTCATTTGGGTGCTCGTTAACGAGCTTTTTTAGTTCATCGACAGATATCCATCGAACCTCATCAACTTTGCCATCTTCAAGTTTGGTAGGAGTCGTGTTGTAGTGCAGACGATATACCTGAGTAAACCGCTTGAAGCGATGTCCCTGCCATGTTTCGTCCGAGTCGTAGCGGCCAAGTTGTCCAAGATGCGCGCTATCTATTCCAATTTCTTCTTTTAGCTCGCGTAGTGCAGCCGTACTATAATCTTCACCGCTATCAACATGGCCGGCAACAGAGTTATCCCAGCAATCTGGGAATATGTCTTTAGTAGGAGAGCGGTGTTGAATAAGGATTTCCCCACGGTCGTTTTCTAGCATGATACGAACGATGCGGTGGCGGAGTCCCTGTGACCATGCTTCCTGCTTGGTTGCGTGTCCTATGGGATTATCGTCTTCGTCTACTATTTGGATGGGTAAGCTCATATGTAGTGATTATACTTGGGGCAAATCTTTAATTGGTCGCAGCGGCCGAGCTGGTGTAGGATGACCCTACTTGGTCGTGGTAAAAGTCGACGGTCTTCATGGATATACTTCGCGGAGTAATGTTAGAGAAGATTTTTATGTCCCGTATAAAGTGAGATTGGTCGTGGAAGTTGAGGGCTGCTGCGATATCGGACAGCCGTTCGTATGTGCCGGCATTAATGAGCTCCATAGCTTTATTAAAGCGAACTATTCGAATGTACAACTTGGGGCTTATGCCAACCCACAACAAGAACCGTTTTTCAAATTGCCGCTCGGATATGTGCACATGTGATAGGACGTCACCAACATTCACATCATCAATGTGTTCTTGGATGAACATTAGTGCTTCATCGACAGCAGAATCGCGCTTGATGTCTTCTTTTTGGAGCTTGTCTTTGAAAAAACTGCTCATGATACGGACATAGTCGTCAGTTGATTGGGTGTGGCTTAAGTTGGAAAGCAGGGTTTGTGCTCCAAACTGGTCGGGGGTAAGGTAGCCATCGGCGACGGTAGTGGCATCGATTCCAAAAAGCGATCGCAGGGCACTTGGCTCAAATACTACCTGGACATTCGTGAAAGGGCCTTCGCCAAAATGCATTGTGTTCGGCTTGGTTATTTGGCCATAGACAAACAATGTCGGAACGTCTTCAACGGTGGTTCCGTCCGTGGGTGCAATGCTGTTAACCTGTGAGTTGTTCGGGTGTGTCTGGAGAAGCATGCCCGGCAATCCATTTGGACATACTAGTACGGAAACTTCATCTACGCCTAAGTGTTGGTTAACTCTAAAGCAGTTGATGTACGGTTGCAGTTCTGGTGGTGGCGACAGTATTGTAGATGAGATCTTGTTCATTTTGCTTAAGATAGACCTTAGAAATCGACGGTTATTTACAATTGTTGCAGCGGCTACTTTGATATTATCACGTCAATATCATTTATAAATAAAGAATGGAGACGTGATGCTTAATCCGTTGCGCTGGAAAATCCTAGCAATTCTAGGAATTATCCAGTTCATGCTCGTAGTGGACGCTACGGTAGTAAATATAGCCTTGCCGCATATTCAGCATGACCTTGGCTTTTCTCGTGCCGGCTTGTCATGGGTAGTTAATGGCTACGTCCTTATGGCCGGTGGCTTTCTGCTGCTTGGCGGTCGTTTGGCGGACATGTTTGGCCGTCGCCGGCTATTCCTTATGGGTGTGACTATATTTGGCATTGCATCAGCAATCTGTGGTGCCGCTACTAGTCCTGCCATGCTTGTCACGAGCCGCTTTTTCCAGGGATTGGGCGAGGCGTTGGCCGCTCCGGCAGCTCTTGGTCTGATCGCACTACTTTTTACCGATCATAAAGAGCGTGCCAAGGCACTGGGTGCTTGGGGCGGTATTGCTGGCATAGCTGGTGTTACAGGCACGATTATTTCTGGCTTACTTACCAACTTCGCTTCGTGGCGCTGGATCTTCTATATCAACGTACCGATTGCCATTCTTGGCCTTATTATGGTGCCTCGTTTGGTGACTAAATCAGAAGTTGCGAAAGGTAAGCGCCTTGATGTAACTGGCGCCCTTACGGCGACCGCTGGCCTGATTACACTAGTGTATGGATTGCTACAGGCAATCTCTCACTCCTGGGGATCGCGGTCTGTGCTTTTGCCGGTTGTTGCTGGGGTCGTGCTGCTAGGCGCTATGACACTGATCGAACGACGGTCAAAAGACCCGCTGATTCCGTCTAGTTTCTTCGAAAACCACACCCGGCTTCTTGCTAACTTTGCGGGTCTTGCCTTGGCCGCTACTTTCTTTGCATTCATCTATCTGCTGACATTGTTCGAACAGCAAGTACTCGGCTACTCGCCGCTTAAGGGAGGCTTGTCCTATGTACCGTTTGGCGTTGCTCTTGGTGTTGGCGTTGGTATGTCAGCCGGTATGATTCCAAAGCTTGGCATCAAGCCTCTGATTGTAATCGGCTTTTTGGGTAGTACGGTAGGCATGCTGCTGACCGGCTTGCTGCATGTGCACGCGGGTTATGCTGCGGACATTCTGCCGGCGCTACTGGTCTTTGGTTTATTTAACGGCTTACTGTTGCCGGCTGCCCAAACGGCCGCACTTCATAAAGTTACCAGCGACGACTCTAGTTTGGCGTCGGCTGTTCAGCAGGCCATCAGCCAGATCGGCGGCGCCCTCGGCCTGGCTGTGCTGGTAACTATTGCTGCCAGATACACGCAGCATGTGGCAAATGCAGGCAGTATGAATGCAGATGTTACACACGGCTACACTGTAGCGTTTCGGGTTTCGGCGGTGATATTAGTATGTGCGGCCGTAGTTCTAGCTGCACTGCTACGCAATAGTAAAACTATGGCACCAATTGATGCCTCGGTGCCCAGTAAATAATAAAGAAAGGTGATTATGAAAAATACTATGCAACCAACACCAAAAAAGCGTAACAAAAAGAAGATTCTTTCTTTCGTTGCTGTGGGCTTAGTGGTTCTTATCTTTGCCTTCATTAAAATGGGGGTGATGTTTGCCAGTTCGCTGCTTCTTTCGCCGGCTTGGCAAGGGTCTAGCAAAGACTTTTCAGTTTGCAAGACCGAAACTGCTAAGTTCTGGGGCAAGGATTGTGGTAATTTGGCCCAAACGCACCAGTACGCATTTAGCGAAGTGCAGTTCCCAACAGTGAATGGCTACAAACTGCCCGGTTGGTTGGTCAAGACCGCTGATAACAATATGGGTCCGGCTAAAGGGGCGATTGTGCTTGTTCCGGCGGGTGGTGGTGATCGCCGCGAAATGACCCGGTACATTTCCTACTACATGAGTCAGCATTTGGACGTGCTAACCATTGATATGAGCTGCCAGGGCGAGTCACCATGCAGTCCAGCTAAGGGGTTGACCTATGGCCAGCGTGAATCGGGCGATGTCTTCTCGGCCTACACCTATCTTTCGGCAAGCTATTCAAAGGTTTATGCAATGGGTACGTCAGTCGGTGCTGCCTCAATTTTGACCGCATTGCCCGAAATGCCCAAAATGGCCGGCGTGATTGCCGAGAACCCATACAAGAGCTTCCAAGACTTGCTTACGGAAACCAAAGAGTCCAAGTCTACACCAAAGTGGTTCCTAAATATGATGCTTAGCACAACCATGTCACGCGGTCGTTTTGACGGTCTGGCTAGTCCTAAGAACGCGCTGCCACTTGCCAAAGCCAATGTGCCAATACTGTTCATCCACAGCACAAAAGACACGACCGTACCCTATCACCAGACATCAGACCTAGCTAAGTTGTACCCCGGGCCAAGCACTGTATGGCTGCCTAATTACGGTAGTCATGCCGAGATCTGGAGTGCAAACAAGGCTGACTACGAAGCGCATGTCACTGCGTTCCTAGGTGCAAACTAGGCCTGATGCAAGTAATAAAGTAAACGAGGATAGTACTATGTTAAAAACAACACCTTTTGTATTGTTTGACGGCGAATGTGCCGAAGCGATGACTTTCTACAAAGAATGTCTTGGTGGCGAACTGAGCCTGATGAAGCTTGGCGACACGCCAATGAAAGATCAATTTCCGCCCGAGAAGCACGGCCGTATAATTTACGCCCAGCTAAAGAATGGCGACATCGACATTTCTGCAACTGATTGGATGAGCCCCGACCTAACTCCAAAGCCTGGCAATACCATGAGTATCTATGTGGTTGGCGAAGACTTTGATGCCTTAAAGCCTGCTTTTGATAAGCTTTCGAAAGACTGCAAGAAAGACGGTGTTACCTTTCAGGACTTGCACCAGCAACCATTTGGTACCTACGGTCAGCTGACCGACAAATATGGCGTAGCCTGGATCTTCAAGGGCGACAAGTAGTTATACCAGCACTACACTAATTACTCTATCGCCGATGCGGCTTTTGCTTCATCGGCGATAGTAGTTTCTAGGATTTGTTGTAGGGTTTGCATTCAAACACCTCAACGGAAGTGGTTTTCTTTGATATCATTAGCCTATGAGGAATCAACAACAAGTCTGGTATGACGAACATACTAATCAGGGAACGTTGCCGACCATGGCAAATGTTGAGCCTGCGAGCGGAGTAGTACTTTTTACTGATTGGCTCAAAGAACAGGGTGTGCCTATGAAGGGTAGGGCTGTAGACATTGGCGCTGGCAAGGGTCGCAATAGTGTGCACTTAGCTAAAGCCGGTTATGAGGTCTGGGCGCTAGAGTACATAGAGCCGGCCCTTGCCGTAGCCAAGCAACTGGCCGAAAGGAATGCTGTAGCTGATACCATTCATTTTGAGTTGGCCGAAGTGGATACTGACTGGCACATTGATGACAATTTATTTGACATAGCGGTTGATTCATTTTCAAGTATTGATATCGAGACAAAGGCGGGCCGCGAAAAATGTCGTGATGAAATGTACCGTACTCTCAAGCCTGGTGGCTATGCTCTTGTGACTGTGTGCTCGGCTGATGACGAATGGGAGAGCGAGTTAATTGCTCGCTATCCAGGGCCAGAACCAAACAGCACAATTTGGCCACAAAATGGCAAGTTCCAGAAAGATTACGACGAAACAGAGCTACGCCAGTTTTATAAAGCATTTGATGTGATTGAAGTGAAAAAGATTAGCAAACCAGCGTTTAAACTTGGCCGAGAAGGTACCGCAACTAATCTATGGGCCGTCTTAAAAAAGCAATAGTACAAGGTTAACAAATGAAAACGGTACAAAATCTGTACGGAGGGGTCGACCCTAGTGAAACGGTTATTGATTCAACCGGACAATCGGTGGATGAGACCTTAATGGTCCTGCAGCAGCTCATGTAAATCTCACGGATCTATTTGGGCACGCCACAAAACGGGCGCTCATGGTTAGTAGTCGTCAGTTTGCTATGCTACAAACTATATGCGGCAGCTGCGACGACAGTGCAACCGAACAACCCTACTTATGCTGGGATGTGGTGCGTTTTTGATTGGCTTGGTAGTGGGGAGAAGAGTCGGAATTAGCGGTTGGCTTGTGCTTGCTAGCTTGCCCTGTGCGCTAGTAGCGCTGCATCGTCGGACTCGATTGGCTGTAGTATGGGTGGTGCTGGTAGGTTTGTTGCTGGGTACTTGGCGTGGCATGGTATACATGCAGCAACTGCGGCCATATAAAATGCTTGCAAGACATGCGGTGGTGTTTATGGCTACGGCCGATGCCGATGCAGTGTATGGTACTAAATCCCAGCTTAGTTTTGCGGTACGCAACGTGCATATTACGTACCCTCGGTCTTATGATGTGCCTGGCACTGTTAAAGTTAGCGGTTTTGGTGAAACTATGGTGTACCGTGGTGACCGGCTGGAAGTGCAGGGAAGCCTGTATCCAACGCGTGGTGCCAGTCAGGCTACGGTTAGCTTTGCGCAGCTACATAAAGTGGGCGGAAGCTCAACGGTGATTGATACCTTGCGCCGTAAATTTACAGCCGGGACGCAAACGGCGTTGCCAGAACCGCTGGCTTCGTTTGGCCTAGGGCTGTTGATTGGACAACGAAATACTTTGCCCGAAGCCCTAACGCAAGCTCTGCTTATGGTGGGCCTAACGCATATTATTGCAGTTAGCGGTTACAATCTAACGATTTTACTTGAGGCGTGTAGACGATTGATTGGTGAACGGTCTAAGGTTGCCTCAACGGTGACTGCCTCGGTACTTATTGGTGGTTTCTTGTTGATTGCTGGAACTAGTGCCAGCATTGTTCGTGCTGCGGTGGTGAGTGTACTTGGGCTGAGCGCCTGGTATTATGGCCGCCAAGTGCGGCCAACGCTGCTGATACTGTTGGCGGCTGTCGGCACTGCATATGCCAATCCGGTATATATCTGGGCGGATATCAGCTGGTATTTGTCATTCCTGGCCTTTTACGGAGTATTGGTTTTGGCTCCTAATGTTACTCATAGATTATGTGGTAAAAAGGAGCCGCATATGCTGCTGCAAATAGCCATTGAAAGTGTCTGTGCAGAAATAATGACGTTGCCACTCATTCTCTATATATTTGGGCAAATGTCGCTAGTAAGTTTGCTAGCTAATGTTCTGGTTGCGGCTTTTATTCCACTCGCCATGCTACTGAGTTTTGTTGCAGGGCTTGCCGGCATGTTGGCCAGCGGTATTGCTGGCTGGCTAGCTTGGCCGGCACGGCTGCTACTGACATATATGGTAGATGTAGTGAACATGCTAAGTCGCATCCCCTATGTCTTCCAACAAAATAAATATCTAACGGTAGTAGACATGATTCTTTTTTACACTTTCGTTGTGATTATAACGGCGATGTCGTATGTGCTTCAGAGGCGGCGCCCAGCACTGGCCATGGGGTCCACCGAAGTAATAACCACTCCTTGAACTTTGGCAATTATACAGCCAGCGCTTATACTTACATGCACGTATGGATGAGCGACAGAAGTTTGGAGCCTTCCAACCCCTGCAGTCCGCAGGGGTTGTGCGCCAGTTTGCCAAAAAGCGCACCATTTTGTTTCAGGGAGAGGTGCCCCAAAGTGTCATGGTGGTGCAGAGTGGCCTAGTGAAGGTATATGGCATAACTACAAGTGGCGACCAGCGAACCGTAACACTGCTAAGCGCCGGTGATATATTCCCGGTAGAATGTCTGTTTAATAAATCACGCGTTAGCCTGTACTACTATGAAGCGCTGACCGACTGCATAATGCTTAGCTTGCCTAAAGCGGTATTCTTGGACGCACTACAATCTAACAGTGCTCTAAAGGACCAGATTTTTGAGTCGTATATGGCACACTATACTAGCGCAACAATGCATATTTATGCACTAGAACACTCACACGCCCAGGAAAAAGTGGTCTATATCTTGCAGTATTTAGTAGCGCGTTTCGGCGAAAAGCAGCCGAATGGTTTTACTAAGATTGCGCTACGGCTAAGTCATCAAGATATTGCCGAAATGGTTGGGCTAACGCGCGAAACCACGGCCGTAGAACTGCACCGGCTTAAAGACAAGAAGTTGATCGAGTACCAGCGGTTCGCCTATTACGTGAACGTTTCACTGCTAGTAAAAGCTACTGGCAGTGATGAGTTTGAAAACGTTGCAGTATAGTTTTTTTGGTATCGTTTGCTATTTTACCGCTGCTGATGCACAATGATGGTAAAGGTAAGTGTTTTTAAGTAACAGCTAAATAGTTTGTTGTAGTACGGGTAAGCTAAAGGTGTTGGGCGTAGGATGTGCGTAAGCTTACAGACTAAGTGAGCCGGCACCGCGTACAATAGATAGTACTAAAGGGGAAGAAAATAGCACTATGGCTGAGGCAGGCGCTGCAAGCACACAGGTTCTGATCATCGAAGATGAGCAGCTGTTGAATGAGGCATACGCCCGAGTGCTGGCTGCTGCAAATATTTCGCTGCTGCGTGCTTATAACGGTAAAGAAGCACTCGAGGTTTTACGGACCCAAAAGCCGGATGTTATTTTGCTGGACCTGCGCATGCCGGTTATGGATGGCATTGAATTTTTGAAGGAGCTTCAGCCTAAAGAGCAGTTGCCCGAAACGAAAATTATCGTATTTAGCAATTATGACGATCAGCACGAAATCGACCAAGCGTTCGCCCTGGGTGCAATGCATTATATGCTAAAAGCATGGGCTACGCCCAATGAGCTAGTGAAGCTTATCCGCGAAGTGACTGATACATCTCAGTCGGCCGCTTAGCTCCAAGCGTGCTACGGGCGGACTTTTTGCTAGTTTGCTTACAGAATGCCAGCTAAATGCAGTGTATAGTACCGGTACTGTCGATGTAGGCATGAGGGAAGGGGTACTATGGACTCAAATGATCTTGACCAGAAAATTAGTAACTTCATCCATCGTAAAGAGCTGGAGTTCCCGGGCCTTTCCCGCTTGGGCGTTCGACGTGGTCGTAACGAACACTACTCAGAGCCTTAGTAGGTGTAGGATAAAAGCTGGCTTGCCGGTTTCTTTTTAGGCCCAAATCTGGTATGATAACAGATATAGTCGGAGTAGGATGAAGCCATGTCAGGACATTCAAAGTGGTCAACCATTAAGCGTGAAAAAGGTGCAAAAGACGCCGCTCGTGGTGCGGTTTTCACTAAACTGGGCAACATGATTGCCATTGCGGCCCGCGCAGGTACCGATCCAGAAACAAACTTTGCGCTGCGTCTAGCTATAGACAAGGCCAAGGCTGCCAACATGCCTAGCGCCAATATTCAACGCAGTATCGATCGCATCAAAGATAAGGATGCGGCGCAGCTACAGGAACTGCTGTATGAGGGTTATGGTCCAGGCGGCGTAGCAATTTTGGTAGAAGTCGCTACCGATAACATCAACCGAACATACCCACTAGTAAAGCTAGCCTTTAGCAAACACGGCGGGAACATCGCAGAAAAGGGTGCGGTTGCCTTCCAGTTTGACCACAAGGGTATGATTCGTGTCCAAGCTACCGGAGATGATTTGCTGCTGATGGCGATTGACGCTGGCGCTGAAGATGTACAGGAAGAGGGTGATGAGAGCGTGGTGTACACTGCGGCCGGCGATCTTGCTAGAGTGCGCGATGCGCTAAAGGCGGCCGGAGTGGCAATTACCGAGGCGGAGCTATCGTATGTGCCAAATACCACTATCCAGATTACCGATAAAGACACAGCCGGCAAAATTATGCGCCTTATGGATGCGCTTGATGATGTTGATGACGTCCAGAATACCCACGTCAATTTTGACATTGACGAAGCGCTGCTTGCTTAAATGAGAATTCTGGGGATTGATCCCGGCACTGGTATATTGGGTTTTGGTATTATTGAAGCCGAACGGGGTAAGTTTCAGCTAGTCGACGGTGGTGTTATCCGCACGCCGGTACACGAAGATGACGCCGTGCGCCTGCTAACTATCTACGACGAGCTAACAGATATAATTGCAGCCACTAAACCTACGGTTATGAGCGTAGAAAAACTGTTTTTTGCCCGCAATGTAACAACAGCGATGACCGTTGCACAGGCCCGTGGTGTGGTGCTGCTGTGTGGCATGCAAGCCGGCATGCAAATCTTTGAATACACGCCAATGCAGATCAAGCAGGCCATAACTGGTTACGGCAAGGCTGATAAAAAGCAGATGCAGGAAATGGTGCGAACTATTTTAGGGCTGGCCGAGATTCCAAAGCCTGATGACGCGGCTGATGCAATTGCTGCGGCACTCACCTATGCGCAGAGTAGCCGGCAATAGTTTTATGTACTACCTTTATATATGATAGGACGAGCTGGACCATCTCCATATTATGTTACGTCTGCATACAAACATGCAGCAGAAAAGCTTTGTGGAACAATGGACAGGTGGGAGTGTCCATTAGCTGATGTGCCGAATACGCAAGAGTGGGTAGTGGCAGTGCAGGGCATTATTGATCGCCATCGGAACCACCGTGAACCTGGCAATGCACTTCTCCTTGAGGCTGTAAGGCAAGGCTTAAGTGCACCACGAACCTTAGAAGTGTCTCGTGGCTTGCAGCCTCCTACACACTGGGAGCACAATGCACACTTATTAAAAGTGATGATTACTGGCGAGCGCGGCGTATCGTTTTCGAGTCGACTGGAACATTATCCGGGCCAAATGAATGATACGTATTACAGAAGGCTAGAAACACGGATCACCTCAGCCGATCCTTCAATAGAAGGCTGGGATGACAGTTGGGTCTCCAGGCCTCGGTTGGGCCATCCAAGCACGCATATAAATGAAGTAGCGGGCATGGAAGAGGGTGATTATGGGTATGAACGTATGAAAGTGATTACCAACGTACTTGGGGCTACGACAATACTTATGAATGGCATAGGGCTTGTACTCGAGCAGAAGTAACATCCCCTTGTTGTCCTTCCGTCTGATGCATGACACAATAGTGCCATGATTGTGACGCTGAACGGGGTTGTAAGCGAAAAACTAGCCGATATGGTCGTGCTGGAAGTGCATGGTGTGGGCTATGGCCTGCAAGTGACGGCCGAAGATTTTGGGCGCTTGCTTGTTGGCGGGACTACAAAACTGTATGTGTACGAACATATTCGTGAACAGGCGTACGACCTCTTTGGATTTGTACAACAGGATACGAAAAAGCTTTTTGAGCAATTGCTGGGTGTTAAAAATGTAGGCCCCAAAGTAGCGCTAGCAGTACTGGACATTGGTACGGCACCTGCGGTTCGTGGTGCAATTGCGGCGGGTGATGTAAAACTCCTGCAAAGTGCCAAGGGAGTGGGTAAACGCGCTGCCGAACAGATCGTAGTAGAGCTGCGTGACAAAGTGGGCTTAAATGCCAGTGACGCTGCTGAGGGCATAGTGTCGCGACCAGGTATCAACACCCAGGATGAAGCCGTGGAAGCCCTAATTTCTTTGGGGTACAGTCCACAAGATGCAGTAGCGGCGCTTAAAGATATTGATCCACTGCTTGCGAGTGAAGAACGTATAAAGCTGGCGCTTAAACGATGAACGGGCAACCAAGTGCTCCCCGGCTATCCGCTCAGCTGAATGATTGGGATGGAATCGTTGCAGATTTATTAGAGATTGATGATTCGCTGGTGCAATCGGCTGATTTTGCTGGCGTCAGTCGGCTGCAGGTAGATGGCTGTAAGTTTGAAAATGTACTACTGACCGGCTTGGTACTAGATAAGTTTGAACTGACTGATTCGCAGTGCCTAAAGCTGGAAGCGGCAGGGCTGCGCACGTATAAAGCCAATATGCTGCGAGCGAGGCTGGATGATTCTAGACTGACAGGTGTCGAATTTGCTAATGCGCACATTGAAGACTGCACGTTCAAGAATGTAAAGTTCGATGAAGCCGGTTTTCGCTTCGCATCGTTTAAACGAGTTCGTTTTGAAAATTGCATGTTGCGTCAGGCCGATTTTAGCAATGCGAAATTTGAGCACGTTACGTTTACCGACTGCGATCTAAGTGAGGCGGTTTTTATATCGGCGACATGTAAAGATTTGGACATTACTACTGAAGATCTGACCACCACCAAGGGTATATTGGGCCTAAAGGGTGCAACAATTTCCGAAGCTCAATTAATGCAGATTGCACCACTACTTGCTGCCGAACTAGGTTTTCGAATCAAGATCTAGAAACCAAAATCTTACAACAAAAAGTTGCATAGTTCTTAAGCTTATTGCGGTATAATCAAACATAATGATTGAACGGATTGTTGGGGCGGCTTCGCAGGTTGATGATGAAGTTGAGCAGGAGCTTGAGAACAAGCTGCGGCCGCAGGACTTTGCCAATTATATTGGCCAAGATCGGCTGAAGCAAAATCTGCAGCTAGCCATTCAGGCGGCTAAAAAACGTGGCGAAGCATTGGACCACGTGCTGCTATATGGACCGCCAGGTCTTGGAAAGACTACCATGGCTAGCGTGATTGCCAATGAAATGGGTGCGCAAATTCGTATTACCTCGGGCCCGGCAATTGAGCGGGCGGGTGATCTTGCTAGCCTACTTACCAATTTGCAAGACGGTGATATTCTGTTTATCGACGAAATCCATCGCCTGCACCGCACCGTTGAGGAAGTGCTGTATAGCGCCATGGAAGATTACAAACTGGACATTATGCTGGGTAAGGGTCCATCGGCCCGCAGTATGCGTCTAGATTTGCCACAGTTTACGCTTATTGGTGCTACGACGCGCACCGGTGCGCTAGCCGCCCCACTGCGTGACCGTTTTGGACACATTCATCGCCTAGAATTTTATACACCGGATCAGGTGGCTCAGATTATTACACGCGCAGCCAGCATCCTTAATATCGCCGTAAAAGACGATGCAGCCTTAAAATTGGCCGAGCGCAGCCGGTTAACACCGCGTATTGCTAATCGTCTGCTAAAGCGCGTGCGTGATTATGCCGACGTGAATGGTGATGGCATCATCGATCTGACCATTAGCTCCCAGGCGCTGGCGCTACTAGAAATTGATGAACTGGGCCTTGATCCAGCCGATAGGATGCTGCTGACAGCCATCATTGATAGCTACGACGGTGGACCAGTGGGGGTAGAAACCCTGGCTGCTCTAACCGCTGAAGAGCGGAGCACTATCGAAGATTTCATCGAGCCGTACCTGATGCAGGTCGGCCTCTTAGAACGAACACCTCGTGGTCGCAAGGTAACCTATAAAGCCTATCAGCACCTGGGTAAACCGATGCCCAAAGCTTGATATAGCGGCCGAGTATGAAGAGCTCCTACGCAGAGGCAGATTGCGTCCGGTATCGCATTGTTTGCGCAAAGTATGGTTTCATGCGCTAAAAGCGATATACTAGGTGTATATGCAAGTTACGCCTAAGGCTGATGCAGCGCTTCACCAAAAGTTGCCAATAGACGCCGATGAAAAAATCATAGCGGTATATAAGCACCACTGGTTTGCGTATGCTGCCAGCTGGATGGTTGGTTTGGCTGTTGCGATTGCGGTTATGGTGCTGGCTACTGTGCTGACTACTTTTAGCGGTGCTGATAGTACGCTAGTGCAATATCGCTACCAAATTATGGCCCTGGCCAGCGTCTTTTCGTTGATAGTACTGGCTGGTACCTGTATACCGGTGTATCTGCGATCACAGGAACAAGTGGTGCTTACCGAGGAAGCAATCGTGCAAGTACTACGCCCCACCTTGTTTGCCAATAAGATTGATCAGCTAAGCTTGCGCCACATTAGCGATGTTTCTGTTACGCAAGATTTTTTGGGTACCATGTTTGGCTTTGGGCATATTACAATCGAAACCCCAGGCGAACAGAACAACTACCATTTTTCTACGCTAACTAATCCCCACGAATCAGCCCGGGAAATTATCGCAGCCCACGAGAATTTTGATGCAGCATTGCATTCTGGCCGTATGCCAAGCACGTTGGAACGAGTTGCGCAGCCGCAAACCGCGGGTATAGACCCTGAACAGTATCAGCAATTTTTGCAGTACCAGCGGATGGTGGCTCAACAGCAACAAGAGCAACAAACGGCTGGCACCGTGCCCACCGCCCCAGCATCAGGCCAAGCACCTCAGGCAAATACTCCCGCCGAGGCGACGCTACCACCGCAAGATCCGGTTGAGCGCTAGGTCTCTGCAGGCTCAATTCGGTTAGCCCAAGCTAGCTATGCTATTCGTGGAAGGGGTTTTGCCGTGCGTCATCAAACAGTGACTGGACGCCAACACTGTTGTCTTGCAGGTTTTGGATTTTTTGGATAGTTGCCGCGTCGATATGTGGCTGCGGTACGGTTTGAGCTGACTCTTCGCTGGTGCTCGCGGGGGTATTACTGAAGGCGTTGATGCGCCAGACAATAAAGCCGTACAAAGTAGCGACCAGCAGGAAGAATAAGAACACACGGTAAGCATTTACCTTACGGGTCAGTGTTGCTAGCTGCGCAGGGATATCACTAACGTTTAGGTGTATATCGGCATTTTTCATGGTTTTATAAACTCGTTAATTATTAAGGTAAATGCCACTTTGTTGGGGTCTCGGGGATTTGGCGTAATAGTGATGCTGCTTACCTGGGCGGTGCGGCGGTTTTGCTCGAGCTTACTCAGGAAAGTTGTAAATTGGGAATAGTTGACTTCATCGGCGGCGGCAAGACTAACAGTTAGTTGCAATTGGTAGACGCCCGCCATGCCTTTTACCGGGGTAAGCTGGGTGAGATTGGCATTGTTCTTGGCTGTCGGTACTGTTGCGCCTAGTGACGAAGTGGGGAAGGTGATTGATGACAGCTTGGGTATGCCACTTTGGGAGGCTAAGTTTACGATTTCGCGCACTGCTTCGGCCTGATCTTTGTCCTGAGGCACTATTGTTTCGGCAATAGTATTGAGGTCGCTATATTTAGCAATATCCTGTTTATTTTTAACTAATGATAGCTGCAAAGCATCCAAAACAGCGCTGTCACCACGTAGTTTAGATAGTTTGGTTGCCTGGTTGCTCATTAGTTTATTTGCCTCGTATGCTACGCCCAAGAAGCCACCAAATAGCAGTACCAATGAAATGCTGAGGACATAGTAGAGCTGCTTGGCTTTCATGAACTGGTAGTCCTTCTGGTGTCATTGATGAATAAGAACGGATTGTTCTGCGCGAAGAGTGCCCGCAAAGTGACGGAGCAAGGGTAGTTTGCATTTGTCGTGCCGGTACACGATATGCCGACAATGTCGGCCTTGCTAAAGATCTGATTCTTGGGGTCTGCAAGATTAACCTGTAGTTGTGTTGCGGTATTATAGTCTTTTGTTTCGGCGGTAATGTCTATGCCACCCTGTGTCTCGGTAATAGCCAGGCTGGTAAGGATAGTGTTATTGGGCGTGACACTGGCCAGTTGTTTGAGCAGCTTTGAGAATAGAATTTCCTGTGACAGCACCTGCACGACCAGTTTGAGGTTATTAGATATGGTGCCGACTTGTTTTTGCACACTGGCAAGATGTTGAGTCTGTAGCTGCTTGTTGGTGTCGGCAATTTGCTGCGTTGTGCTGTTAATGGAGTGGTTAAGGTATAGGTAGCCGCCGCTGGCAATCAAAATGCCACCCACAAGCGCGATGAGGCAGGCGGTACACCATCTGAGTAAGGTGCGGTTGCGCTGAGCGTATCGGTAGGTGGCTTTAGTGTCAGGTGGTAGTAGGTTGATCATACGAATACCGCCTTTGGATCAGTGCACGCCAGACCTACGGCCGTAACATATGACATGCGCTCGGTGACATTAAAGGGCTGCAAATGGCCGAAATCTATGTAGGTGGTAGGGTCGAATGCTCGGACTGCCATCCGAAGGTTGCTGGTTAGGTAGTCGGTTATGCCTGGCATATTGGCACCGCCGCCGGCGATAACTACCTGAGAAATCTTGCGTTTATCATGAGCGTGTTCTTCGTAGTAACGTACGGTGCGTTTGATTTCTTTGATTAACAGACTGAGCGTAGGAGTAAGAGCTTTTTCGAGCTGGTCTTGCTTTTTGCTGAGGCCCAGACCGTACTTGGCCTTGATAAGCGTTGCTTCTTTTTCGGTTACATTCAGCTCTTTGGCGATGGCGGCTGTTAGGAGCTCGCTGCCGCAGGCAACTGTGCCACTAATGGCTGGTCCATGATCGTACACAGTAATATCGGCACTATTGCTGCCAAAATCAATCAAAAGTGAAGGAATGTCACTTTGTTTGTCCCGCGCAAACAGATGTGCGCCAGCCCCGCTGGATGTCTGTATGGCAACCGTCTCTAGTCCTAGGAGGCGAGAAAGCACTAGGTATGAGTCAATGATGCGCTTTGGCATGGCTACAATAAAGACACTGGTCTGATCATTGTCGGTACCGGCACGCATGTAGTCGAGGTACAGGTCTTCGAGCGCGGCGGGTATGTATTGCTCGGCTTCGTTTTGCACAGCCTCTGCAAGCTCTTTGTCACTTAGTTTTGGTGTCTCCATAGAGTGGGTAAAGGCTTGAGCTATAGGTACTGACAAGGCTACGCTAGTAGTGGTAATATCGCCAATCAGGTGATGCTGGAATAAGTCCAAAACGGCTGCCGCGATAATTTCGGGAGTTACGATAACACCGTCTTTGATAGCACTTGGGTCAAATGTCGTTTCGCCGTAGCCGATGAGTTTTAGTCGGTGCTTGTCGGCGTTTAGCTGCATTACGCGGACCTTGCCATGGCCAATATCGAGCCCAAACAAAGGCTTGTCCTCGAACAGCAATATATTAGGTTGTTTCACGCGCCGCCCACTCGTTTAAGCATATCCACTTTCTTGAAAGTATGATACCATGGCCCGCCTCTTATCGAAAGGTGAGATTTTGCTAGTGCTTATGCGGTATACTTACTAATAAGATGCAGAAGAAGTGGGCGGGTGAGGCTGGTTTTACGCTAGTTGAGTTAGCGGTGACCGTTTTTGTTCTGGGTATTGTGGTCACGAGCTTCTTTGGGCTTTTTATATCGCTAGTGCATAGCACCATTATTGCCAAACGTCGTGATGCCGCTTTAACTATCGCCACCAACCAAATGGAGTATCTAAAATCACTGCCTTACGACAATCTGGCGGTGCAGGGCGGTAGTATTTATGCCACGACGCTTTTACCGGCTACTAAAACACAAACCCTCAATGGGGTAAAGTATACAGCTACAACTAGTATTGGCTACGTAGATGATGCCTACGATGGTTGCGGTTCGTATCCAACTCAGGCGCTAAAGCAGCTGTACTGCCGTAACTACCCACCACCCAGCGGTGCGCCGAGCACCGATCTTAATCCGGCGGATTATAAGATTCTGCATGTTGCGGTTACTGACAGTAGCGGAGCTAATCTAGCTAGCGTTGATACGCAAATCGCCGCTCGTGTCTCGGAGACTGCTAGTACAACGGGCGCACTGTTTGTGACAGTACTTGATGGAAGCGGTGCGGCAGTGTCGGGGGCAACCGTAAATGTGCAAAATACAACAATTACGCCAAATGCCAATGTTACTGACAGTACTGATAGCAACGGTGTAGCCATTTTTTATGGCTTACCACCGGATACCGGCAATGACTACATCATATCGGCCAGTAAGACTGGCTATTCATCACTGAACACCATTGCTGCATCGGGCTCTTTGCAGCCAACATATGCCAATCAAAAGATCTTGAGCCAGCAATCGTCGGGCGTAACACTCAATCTGTATCCAATGAGCCCCAGCAGCTTGGTGCTCGAAACGACGGATACTAGTGGCAATCCACTGGCAGGTGTGAAAGTGTACGTGAAAGGTGGTTACAAAAAATACACAGCTACTACAGATACCAGCTACTACTTTGACAACATGAGCCCAAGCGATACGCGTCCAACCACCGACAGCTCTGGTTTGGCTGCCATGACTAATCTTGTGCCAACAAACGGTTACGTTTTTTGCGGTGATCTGGGTGATACTAACTGCAAGATAGGTAACACCACTTATTATCTGGCGGCCGCAGTGCCGTACGGTGGTCTAAACTCCTTGCTGCCAATCACCGTCCCAACCTATCTTGCTAGTAATCCGCCGTCAACTACGTATAGCTACGGCGGTACGCAGTACATGCAGCAAGTGCGGCTGATGCTGACCACAAGTGCCAGTTTTCCGCGGGTGTTTACCATGAATCCGTACCAGCTGTCGCTCGCGAGCACCTCAAATCTCAGCACATTTCTGATAACTATCACCGGTAGTAACCTAAGTGCTGCGTCTGCTAAATTAGTGCAGGGCGCCAACACCTATAGCGGCACCAGTTGTAGTGCAACTGCTACGCAGCTGAAATGTAGTTATAATCTGACTGGAATCTCAACGGGGTCAGCGCAGTTGGTGGTCACTAACGCAGCCGGTACTTTGACGCTACCGGTAACACCGCAAGGAGGGTTCAATGTGGCGTCATAATCGTAATTCATACGGTTTCACACTCATTGAGTTGCTAGTTAGTATTACCTTAATGGCAGTTATTGGCACGACATTCCTGGTATTTTTTAAGAGCTCGATCTTCAACTATCTAAACTTGCAAGCCGATGCCACAAACGTGACTGAAATTAACGCTGAGGCCATGCGTGTTTCTACGGTGCTACGAGGCATCACCACTATTAACAGCGCAGCTGCCAACGATATAAGTATCTATTCCTACTTTTATCCATCGGACACGTATGTGTCGCTGGTGCATTATTATCTACAGACCTCTGGTGGCATAACAAAACTATTTGCCGATGTAACTCCCATGACCGCCAACCCACCAACTGGCACCCTCATTACAGCCAGCGAGAAGACCTATACGATCATCGATAACTATTACCAGCCAAGCGGCGGCACATTGCTAACGTATCTTGATTCCAGTGGTAATGCCCTAGTGCTGCCCATCACGGACCTCCAAACCATTAAGGGTGTGCAGGTAAACCTGGCGGCTAAGGGTTCTAACGGCAGCAATCAGGCGCTCAATGTGCAGGTAAGTCTGCGGAACAGGAAAACAAACCTATGAAATGTCACAATATTCGGAAGTGTCAGGACGGGTTTATTTTGCCGGCTGTTCTAGCGCTAATCATTGCGGCCTCAATACTGGGCACGGCCGTCCTGACGGTTATTCTTAACAACTTTTTTGTGGTTGGTAATAACGTGCAAAGCCAGCAGGCCTTTAATATTGCCGAAGCCGGCATTAACTATTATTTGTGGCACATGGCGCATAATGGCACCGATTACAAAGATGGCGGAACTACGCCCGCTACGCCTGATGCTACGCTTGGCTACGGCCCCTATGTGCACAATTACATCGATAGCAATGCTGCGAATGCCGGCACGTATACACTATGGATTAAGCCGCAGGGCGGCGGTTCTACAATTGCTACGGTACGCTCAATCGGTAAGGCAAAGGGCAGTAACATCACCCGGACCGTGCAGGCGCAAATTGGTGCTGCTTCGTTTGCTAGCTATGGCTTAGTTGCCGATACCGAGTTCTGGTTTGGTGCGAACGAATCAGCTAACGGCCCGGTATTTTCGAATGTTGGTGTTCATATGGACGGTACTAACAGCGATGTTGTGGGTAGCGCCAACAGCACCTATGTGCCGCAAAGCCAGTATGGGGGCAATGGGGCTTCGCATGCTGGTGTATGGTGTAGTAGCACTGTTACCACGCCAAACTGCAATACCCGCGATAAAAGCAACTGGCTGTATCCAAAAACCTCAGTTGATTTCAACCAGGTGTCAGGCAGCTTGTGTACTATGAAAAAGACTGCGTTTGCAGATTATGCCAGCACCTCTGCGCTAGCCGGGCAGGCAAATGCTTGCACGCAGACGCCTACTACGCGCACCAATGCCTATATACCACAGTATTCTTCCAGCGGCAGTTTTAGCTCGACGCAGGGCTACCTAATACAGCTTAATAATAATGGCACGTACGACCTGTATAAAGTTAGTGGCGAAAACGATCGTCAAACGTCGTATACCAGTGCGCTTACCAAAACCACAGTGGCTACGGGCATTGCATTGCCGCCGTCTGGAGTAATCTTTGTAGAGGACAATGTTTGGGTACGCACGAATTCCACGTTCCATGGACGGGTTAGTATAGCTTCTGGCCGACTGGCAACCAACAATAGCACCGATATTACCATTGCCGACCAGATGCTGTATAGCACCAAAAACGGCAGTGACGCCATTGGTCTGATTGCCGAAAAGGATGTGCTGGTGGCGCCTTATGCACCGGCAACCAGCGGCAGTTTTAACTTCGAGATTGATGCCGCTGCTCTGGCACAAAGCGGCTCAGTAACCTGGCCACGGTACTATGATGGAACTAATACCTGTACGCGGGGCTGGACGTCAAGCAACCAAACTTTTACCTTCTATGGTTCAGTAGCGACAAGGCAAGATTGGACCTGGAACTATTCCTCGGGCGGCAGCTGCGGTGATATGGTGAAAGATACATCAAGCAACACCTACTACTCGGGCATAGAGCATACCAACACCACTTACGATTACAACTTGCAGTATGCGCCGCCGCCGAGCTATCCGGTGACCGGCTCGTACAACATTCTTAGTTGGCGCGAAGTTTTGACGCATCCTTAGACGGTAGTAATAATCCCCGTATGGCGCCGTCGCGTTCAGCGATTAGGCGTTCTACGTAAGGAGTGGTGGTGTGATCTTGTACCAGATACACGGTCTGGTCTGTGTCAACGGCCCGGCCGTAGTAGCAGGTTAGCACCCTCCATCCGTTTGTGTTCTTTGTAAACGGGTAGGACTGCGAGTAGTCGGGCGTGATTGTCGCCACGCTTGTCATACTGTCGTTGTACTGATTGCCGCAGTCATCGCTTGCGACCGTCACCGAGCCGTCGCCGTGGGCGTAGATCATCCCGTAAGGAAGTGGGACGCCAGGCCAGGCGATGGTAGTGACGGCAGTGTCGGCATGGGCCGACTGCTTGGTGGTGGCTGCTGGAACGAGCGTTGTCAGCACTAGTGTTAGTGCTGCAAACATGAGCTGGAGCGCTCTGGACAACCCACTTACCTTTCTGTGAACGAACCAGGCAAGCCGGATTTCGGCTCAAACCTTTTTACCGAAGGGCTGTAGTAGCGTAGCAAATAAACATTAAGCCACAATTAAATAAAAAACGGAGCAGTAGAGCCCCGTTTTTTATCAGATCAGCTAATTCTTAAGTATTGCTGCTCTTGCTGTAGACTGTAGTGCTGCCTTCTAACTGTGCAGTCAGCGTAAAGCCGGTACAATCAGGGCCATTGTTAAGACCGTTGTCGCAATTGTTCGGGGTTGCTACATAACCATAAGCTTCCTGGCTGGAAGAAGAAGCCGTGCCAAGGATAGTGGCACCCTTAGGGCTCACTAAGGCTGCAGGATCAAGACCCTTCATATTAGCTGTTAACCAACTAGAAGTGGTCAGGTTAGTAAGCGTTGGATACTTACCATTCTCAGCGTAGTAAGCCTCCAGGTGGCTATCAAGCGCATTAACGTCAGTTTGGCGTTGGCTGTCACGAGCTTTTTGCTGAATGCCGGTGAAAGTCACAATAACCAGCGTTGCCAAGATTGCAATGACAACGATGACGATCAAAAGTTCCACAATCGTGAAGCCTTTTGATCTATTCTTCAGTGAAACCATAAGGGCCCACCCTCCTCTGTTTGTATATAGTTATGTTGATTTGCTCTTTCGGATACCACTAGAGGTGGCAACCATAGTAGCCTAGCGCTCATTATAACCATAAGCGGTAGAACGTCAAGATGGCCTAGGGTTTATCGGCGTAAACACGTGAGCTTAAGCGAGCCGGACCGAACAATATGTGGTATAGTAATGCCACAATGGAATTCGAAGTAGTACCAATAGGTCGGCGTAGTCGCGAATTGTATGCGGAGGCAGCCGCTCTGTGTATAGCTACGCTTGGCAGAACGCATATGGTACGAGAACTCCTTACTGGTGATCAGGTGTATGGTGCACTTGCGGAGGGCGAAGGACTAGTGGGCATGGCTCACGTATATGAAAATCCTAGGGAAGTAGGAAGCCTCTATGTTGCAAAAATAGCTGTTGCTCAAGCATTTCAGCGTCAAGGTGTTGGCACTGGACTTATTGAGCGCATAGCTGAAGATGCTAGACGACAGCATTATTCTAGCCTCTCTACTCATGCAATGACTAAGGAAAATGAAGACTTTTTTAGCGCTAGAAGGTTAGGGTTTAAACGGGATGATCCAAACGGTACGCGAAGAGACATGTCTCTAAGTCTCCCGGCAAGACTAGTTGCCGATGTGGGTGCTGAGGTTGGCGATAGGGCCCATGACGCTGGCGGCGATTAGCCCTACGCCGGCGCCCATGAAAATGATCATGACTGGTTCAATGATAGAAGTTAGCCCGTCAATGGCTACCGACACCTCTTCTTCGTAAAAATCGGCCACCTTTACTAGTACTACATCAGTCTTGCCAGTTTCTTCGCCGACAGCCAGCATCTGTGAAACGATTCGAGGAAAGTGGGGACTGGTGGCTAGGACTTCGGATAGCTGTTTCCCCTCTTTTACCTGCTGGGCAGCGCTAGCCAGTTCCTGCTCGATTACTTTATTGCCAATGGCGCCGCCAGTTACGGCAAGTGCGTCAAGCACACCAACGCCGGCAGCCATCAGTGACGAAAATGTCCGCGAAAACCGGGCGATGGCCACTTTAGTAATCAGTGTTTTAACCACCGGAATTTTAAGCATCAGCGTGTGAAACTGAAATTTGCCCTGTGGTGTTTTTATGTAGCGCAATAAAAAGTAGATGCCGACACCAAACAAGGGCAGTACAATCAGCGCATAATGCTGGCAGATGTGGCTGATTGCCAGCAGTGCTCGGGTGTAGATGGGCAGTTGCGCACCACCTCCCAGCTGAGAAAAGATGCTGGCAATTTTGGGCATAATGAACAGCATAATGCCGAAGAAGGCGATGATGGTAACGCTCAGGATAACGATGGGGTACGTCATAGCGCTTTTTACTTTTTTCTTCATGCTGGCGTTTTGTTCGACCTGCAGGGCTAGACGCTTCAAAATTTCGTCCAGAATGCCGCCTTCCTCACCGGCTCGGACCATATTTACAAACACCTCATCAAACACGTTCGGATACTTTGCAAAGGCCTCGGCCAGTTGCGAGCCGCTCTCTATCTGTTTGGTGATATCACTGAGCACTTTACGGAAGTAGGGCGAATTGGGACTTTCCTGCAAAGTGGACAAACCGCGGGCCAGGGGTACGCCGGCAGAGATCATAGTGGAGAACTGGCGGATAAAGATTACTAAGTCAGAACTTTTAACTTTTTTCCCAAATTTTAGGCCACCGCCTAGCCCCTTTTTTGCCGTAGATTCCTTAACAATTAGCGGGTGCAAACCCTGGTGGGTTAGTGCTGCTATTGCTGCTGTATGGTCGGTGGCTTCAATCGTGCCATTTAGATTTGAACCATCTGACTTGGTGGCTTTATAGGTAAATTGCATAGCTGCTTACTAAAATTCTAGCTTTCCGCCGTTACGCGCAGAATTTCTTCAATACTGGTCAGGCCACGCAGAGCCTTCACTAGCCCGTCCGTCTGCATGGTAATCATACCTTCTTCGACGCCTTGCTTTTCGATGCTTTCACTGGCAGCAGTAGTGATAATAAGCTGCTGGATGGTGCTGCTGTTAGTTAGTACTTCGTAGATGCCCATACGTCCACGGTAGCCGCTGTGGCCACAATTTTCGCAGCCGTCATCATGGGGCTTCCACAGCTTTATGATGGTTTTTTCTGTAGTTGATGGCTCCGCCGATGAGGCTTTGTTGGTCTTACTGCTAACTTTTGTGCCAATATTGCCTTCTATGGCCTGTAGCTCCAGCTTGTGTAAATGGCTCATGGCCTCGGCACTTTGCAGTCTGAATGATTTTGCTAGGCGAGTCAGCGTTGCATTATCAGGCTCGAATACTTCGCGGCAGTCGGGGCATAGTTTGCGCACTAGACGCTGGCCGATCACGATGCGTACGGTGCTGGCTATCAGGAAGGGCTCGATGTTCATGTCGAGTAGACGCGGCAAACATGTGGCAGCATTATTGGTGTGGAGTGTGCTAAACACCAAGTGGCCAGTTAGGGCGGCTTGGACGGCCAGGTCGGCCGTTTCGCCGTCACGGATCTCACCTACCATAATAATGTTGGGGTCTTGTCGCAGCAGTGCGCGGAGGCCGCTAGTAAAAGTCATGCCAGCCGTAGGATTGACCTGCGTTTGATTAGCACCGACTACGCGGTATTCTACCGGGTCTTCTACAGTACTAATGTTAACCCCCGGACTATTCAGCATGCTAAGGACACTAAACAGGCTGGTAGATTTACCAGAACCGGTCGGCCCAGTAACCAGCACCATGCCGTGGGGCTGTACAATCGCGTGCTGAACGGCAGTCAACGAGTTGCCCCAATAGCCCAGCTCTTCCAAAGTGGCCGCTTTGCTTGATTCGTCCAAAATACGCATTACCACTTTTTCACCGTCCACAACAGGCAGCGTTGAGACGCGCAGCGCATAGATGTGTCCATTGACCGAGATTTTAAAGCGACCGTCCTGGGGCGCGCGGTGTTCATCAATTTTAAGGTTGGCAAGGATTTTAATACGGGAAATTAGTGAGTTTAAGACTTTGCGGGGCAGTTTATTGGCCTCTCGCAGGATGCCGTCTACGCGGTAGCGCACCAGCACAAAATTCTCTCTGGGCTCGATATGCACATCGCTGGCGCCGGCTTTCACGCCGTAATCAATAATCAGATTGACGGTTTGGGCAATGGGCGAATCTTCGGCTACATCCTCTTCGTCAATGACCTCATCTTCTATCTCTTTTTCCTCGATGGCCATGACTTTAGCCAGTTCTGTGCCGACATTGTTGTCACCATATTGGTCGAGGGACGCTTGAATATTGCTTTCGGTGGCAATATGTACACGCACCGGTTGGCCAAGTTGTTTTTGCAGGAAGCTAATGGCCGGTACGTCGTCCGGGTCTTCCATGGCAACATAGACTATGCCGTCGCCGTCAACGTCGAATGCCACCACGTCGTATTGCTTGGCGATACGCTCGGGGATCAATCTTAGAATATCTTTGTGTAGTTCCTTGGGGTCCAGTTCCACGAACGGCACGTCAATTTCATCGGCGTAGAGCTTGGTAAGCTCCTTTTCGCTCAGGGTGTTAGTGTTAACTACAATATCCTGCAGCGCCTTTTTCTCATTGTTTTCTTGTTCGCGGAGGGCTTTTAGCTTGTCTTCGTTCAGTTTACCTGTCGAAATCAGCAATTTCTCCACCAAATCGTCTGAAATGCGCATAATTACTCTCTATTATATACAAAAACCACAAGCAAAATAACTCTATTATTCCGTTGTAATTTTGGGAGGTCCGTCCTCCTAAAACGGATAAGTGTGTTGTAACATGAAGATATGCCGGGAAGAAATATTCTGAAACAAGATGTGGCTGATAGTTTTCAGCATATCTATGCACGAGGTCATAGCCGGCATAAAATCTTTGGGGACGAGCAGGATTACATTACTTTTTTAACACTTTTGCAGCGTTACCTATCGGCCGAGGACGCGCACGATGCGTATGGCGTGCCATATCCCAACTTTTATAACAAACTGGAGCTACTGGCGTATGTGCTGATGCCCAATCACTTTCATCTGCTCATCTACCAGCGACAGCCGCAGGCTATGACCAATTTTATGAGAAGTCTGCTAACCAGCTATAGCCGCTATTTTAATAAGAAATACAAGCGGAGCGGCCCGCTGTTCGAGTCACGCTATAAAGCTTCAATGATCAGTGACGATTCTTACCTGGAACACATTTCACGCTATATCCATTTAAATCCGCGTGAGTGGCGCAGCTATGAATACTCTAGTCTGCCGTATTATTTGCAACGTGACGAGGTGTCATGGATTCGTCCAAAACGTATTCTGGAGCTATTTGAAAGCCCTGAAGAGTATTTGGAATTTACCTCAGATTATGTTGAACAAAAGAAGATGCTAGATATTTTAAAACAAGAACTAGCTAATGATTTGTGACTAAAATTCCGCTTGGGAGGTCCGTCCTCCCAAAATAAATTGGACGTTGTACTGCGGGTGGATGGGCTGTATACCTATAGGCACAATATTATTTGATGCAGGTAGCAATCTTTGGCTACCGTAGACGAAAGGACGAAGATCATGGCAAAAGCAACGACAACTAAGACCGAGCCAACTGATGTAGCCGAGGGGAGTGACGGTAAGAGCAAGGCGTTAGGTCTAGCGCTAGAGACAATCGAGAAACAATTTGGTAAGGGCTCAATCATGAAGCTGGGCGAGGCTCATGCAGTTGACGTTGAAACAACGCCAACTGGCAGTCTGAGCCTTGACCTGGCGCTCGGCGGTGGTATTCCAAGGGGTCGCATTATAGAGATCTACGGTCCAGAAAGTTCTGGTAAGACTACGCTGACGCTGCATGCAATTGCCGAAATACAAAAGGCAGGTGGAACGGCGGCATTTATTGATGCCGAGCATGCACTGGACCCTGCTTACGCCAAGCGTATCGGCGTAGACGTTGAAAATCTACTGCTTTCGCAGCCGGACAACGGCGAGCAGGCGCTGGAAATTACCGAGACACTGGTGCGTAGTAGCGCTGTTGATGTGATTGTGGTTGACTCGGTGGCAGCACTGGTGCCGCGGGCTGAAATCGAAGGTGATATGGGTGATCCGCAAATGGGCCTCCAGGCTCGTCTGATGAGTCAAGCACTCCGCAAACTGACAGGCGTGATTAGCCGCAGCAAGACCACGGTAATCTTCATTAACCAGATTCGCATGAAGATTGGTGTGATGTTTGGTAACCCCGAGACCACTACCGGTGGTAATGCGCTTAAATTCTACGCCTCAGTTCGAATGGATATCAGACGCGTCTCTCAAATTAAGGCCGGCGATGCGGTAATTGGTAACCGTGCCCGTGTGAAGGTGGTTAAAAACAAGATTGCACCGCCGTTCCGTGAAGCCGAATTCGACATTATGTATAACCAGGGTATTAGTACGGCCGGTGACATCCTGGATCTGGCGGTCAAATTTAACATAGTCGAAAAGGCTGGTGCGTGGTTTGCGTATGGCGGCGAAAAGATCGGCCAGGGCCGGGAGGCTGCCAAGACCTATCTGCAGGAAAATCCTAGCGTCCAGGAAGAGATAGCCGCAAAAGTTCGCGAAGCTGCTGGAAAGGAATAATATGGCTGAATCCGCCGAGCCACAGGATACCTCTCTTGCCGGCTACCAGACGTATATACGGCAAGTAATGCAAGATCGCGGTTTTGACAAAGAAACAGTTAGTCAAAAGTTTATGCTGCTTCTTGAGGAGTCTGGTGAGTTTGCGCAAGCGGCCCGTACTCGGGCCAATCTAGCCCAAGCCACAGACGCGCGGACCGAAGATTGCAGTGATGCAGCTGCAGATGTGTTGGCTGTGCTCCTTGATATTTGCAATCAGCTCAATATCAATCTAGAGCAGGCTTTCATAAATCGCGAACACAAAAACCAGACGCGAACCTGGGAGTAACACGGGCAGTGGTGCTGACTGGCCAAACATTCGAAGACCCACATGAAAATTACTGCAATAAAACAGCAAGAGCGGCTAAAAAGTCGGTATTCAATATACATTGACGAGAAATATACTTTTAGCCTAAGCGCCGACGCGCTGCTGCAAGAGGGTCTTCGTGCCGGCCTTGAAATAGACGAGCCGCAGCTACAAGTCTATAAAAAGCTTTCAGCTGATGATAAGGCATACGGGTTGGCCATAGCCTATATTGCCCGGCGTATGCGTAGCCAGGGAGAGCTGACCGACTACTTTCGACGTAAGGGGTATGACGAAGCGCTTTCCGACCAGCTTATGCTGCGGCTACAAAAGAATGGCATGGTTGATGATGCCAAATTTGCTGAAGCTTGGGTGCGCAACAGACGGCTACTACGGCAATCTAGTAGCCGTCGGCTCACTCAAGAGTTACGCCAAAAGCATATTGCTGATGACCTGATTGAAGCGGCGCTTCACGATGACGAGACAGACGAAGCAACTATGCTAGGCGAGTTAGTTATTCGGAAGCGGCGGCTATCAAAATATCAAGATAATTTGAAACTGATGCAGTACTTGGCCCGGCAAGGATTTTCATATGATGCAATTAAGCGAGCGTTAGCCGCAGAATCGGGTGATGGCGCATCCTAAAGCTAGGCGGTCAGACCAGCGGCAGCCGGCTTTCCCCTTAGAAGCTCATTGATGATAATTTTCTTGTCGGTGATTTCGTTGATCTGATTACGCTCTACGCCCAAATTGCCACCGGCGAAGTTTTTGAACATACTTTGGGCAACGTAGATCTTTTGGATGTACATGGTTTCGATCTCGGTAGCATAGTCGCTTATTTTGCCAATGCGCTCTTTGGCTGTGGTTATTACCGGTTTGCCAATGAGCTGGAAGTTGATCGTCAGGATGTCTTTTAGGCGGACTAGCTCTTCGGGTGCGGTCAATACGTCGTGGTCATCCACAACAAAGCCCTGGGCAACAATGTCGCGTATGTCTTGGTACAGTAGAACAAACTCGCCTTTTTCAAAGCGGTCACTGCAGTAAAAACCCTCGATCTTTAGATTGTTAGGGTTAATGATAGGCTCGAGTATTGTGCCGACTTGCTGTCCGGTACGGAGGCTCAGTATGGGCTTATTTAACAAACTGCCACTAAGTTGCAACATGCTTATAGTATACAACTTTATTGGCAGGCTAGGTGTTGTTGTAAAAATAAGGTAATAAAATACTAGTGCTTGCAAGCAGGGTGGGCCTTCAGTAAACTCGCAGGTACATTGACAATAAGAGAGGGTAACTCATGAGATTCCGCACTATTTTCCTGCGGGTGGGGCTCAGTGTAGTACTAATTGGCTGTCTAGTCGACACGGCGGCAACAGCCTTTGCCGTGGCGCCTCCGCCACTGCTTGCAGCGCCTCTGGGGCTGAGCCTAACAGAAGTAAAAATAACCGGTGATGAGTTTGTGGCTCTGCAAAACAATAGCGCCACCAGCATTCCAGACCTCAGTAAATATTGGCTCTACGCGTTTAATAAAACTAATACGCAGGCCGCCGGTGCTACCAGTACAGCCCAACAGCTGCCAACTGCCGCACTGCCAGTCGGGGCTTCGGTTTTACTGAGCGGCGGCGGGGCTACATGTGGTGCCGCGGTTGCGGCGAAGCTCTTGATCAGCTTAGCTGACACAGCCGGAGCACTCCAATTACTAGCGAGCACTACCGAGGGACTTCTGGCGCCAACACCGGTTGATGCCGTCTCCTGGAGTACGGGAAGCGACGGCGATATTGCTAATTTGCCAAAGTCGACGACTGATAAACAAGCAGCCGTTTACCGGACGCAACTTGCATCAAAAGCTTATGGTTGGCAGCTGGCCGATGTGGCAGTTGATGCTGTCACTGGTATTGCCAATGTTTGCCAACTAAATGTGGGTGCGGCTGGCTCGATACAGACTGGGGCAGATGGCGGTAGTTTACAGGCGTCAGTTGAGCCACTTGCAACGATTAGCAGCATGCAGGGTAGTGCCGGTGTGACTACGGGAGCCACAATGCCGACGACCGATGTAGGCCTAGCGGCACCACAAATCACCGAGCTGCTCCCAAACCCTACTGGCACTGGTAATGACGCAACTGATGAATTCATTGAGCTATACAATGCTAATACGAGCGTGTTTGACCTAAGTGGCTTTACCTTGCAAACTGGTACGACTACCAAACATAGCTATGCATTCCCGTCCGGCACCACTTTGCCGGCTAAAAGCTTCACTGCGTTCAATTCTGCGGATACGGGCCTTAGCCTAAGTAATAGTGGCGGCGCTGCAGATTTGCTTGACCCGTTTGCTAAAGTTTTGTCGCAAACAACTGCCTATAGCGTTGCCAAAGACGGTCAGGCCTGGGCGCTGGCTGATGGATCATGGCAATGGACGACGCAGCCAACACCCGGAGCTGCCAATGTGATTATGCAGTCTGCACCTACAAATATAGCTGGCAAGACCACGAGCTCTAGCACCAAGGGTGCGGTCAAGGGTTCTGCAACCAAATCGAGCAGTACTGTCGGCTCGGCTGCCGCAGCGCCTGGAGCTTCGACGGCGCCAATTCACCCACTACTACTTGCCGCTATTGCTACACTCGCGGTAGGATATGGGATATATGAGTACCGGCAAGACATTGGAAATAAAATCCACCAGTTCCGAACAAACCGAACGGCTCGCCGAAAGCCTCGCACGCAATTTGCGCGGCGGTGAGACTATCGAGCTGGTTAGCGATCTGGGCGGCGGTAAAACGACGTTTACCAGGGGGTTGGCAAGGGGTGCGGGTAGTACGGACAGGGTGGGAAGTCCAACATTTACGCTGAGTCGTGAGTACCAGGCGCCGAAATTTACTATTGCCCACTTCGATTTCTACCGTTTAGGTGAGGCTGGCATTATGGGCGATGAGCTTGACGAGGTAATCAGCGACCCAGCCTATGTGGCAGTCGTAGAATGGGGCGATATTGTGCATGATGTACTACCTAGCAAACGCCTAACAGTGCGCATTGCTCAGACTGGCGATGAGACCCGGCAGATCACTATGCAATATCCTCCAGAACTGGCTTATCTACTGAAAGGAGTTGCCATATGATTATTCTTACAATTCGTACCGATAAGCCCGAGGCCGAGATTGGGCTTTATGAGGACGAGAAGCAATTGGCATATGAGACATGGCAGGCGCACCGCGAACTGGCCGAAACGTTGCATCGTAAAATCGAAGCCCTCCTGCAATCACAGCAGAAAAGCTGGTCTGATATACAGGGCATTGTCTGTTTTCAGGGGCCAGGCAGCTTTACGGGACTGCGCATTGGCTTAACGGTCGGCAACGCGCTAAGTAATAGTTATCGCCTGCCAATTGTCGCCCAGCAGGATCCTCAGTGGCTAGAGACGGGCATACAGCGGCTTCTAAAAGGCGAAACAGATGATCTAGCCTTACCATTTTATGGTGCCGATGCCCACATTACGCCACCCAAAAAATAATTGTTTGTTTGACGACATTACAGGCTCAAGCGTATATTTAAAACAGGAATTGTTGTTTTGGGACAAATCCACCGGTAAGATTTTTTATTTGATATTCAGACAGGGGTGACTCCTAAGGGCTAGAGAAGTGATAGCGATTGCCCACGTACTGCTGTCTGTTAGTACAGAAAGGAAAAACAATGGTAATACTTGCAGTGCTACTCGCTGTAGTTGGTTTAGGGGTAGGCTACGGCGGGAGTACATATACGCAGAAACGCAAAAATGCTGCCGCCGAGGATAAGGCCGCCAAGGAGTTATCCAAAGCCAAAAAGGAAGCCGACAAGTTGCTGCAGACAGCACGGGACGACGCTGCGCGAATAGCCGAAGACACCCGCAAAGACGAAAAAGCTCGTCGTGGTGAGCTCAAGGACCTTGAAAATCGCCTAGTACAGCGTGAGTCGTCTTTGGACCGCAAGCTGGACGAGCTCGATAAGCGTACTGAGTCGCTCCGCAAGGGTGAAGACGAGGTGGAGCAGCTAAAAAACGAGATCCGTGATATCCGTACAAAACAGCAGGAAAAACTGGAAAAGATCGCCAAATTAAGCAAGACCGAAGCTGCCGACAAGTTGCTGCAGATGACTGAGCGCGATATCCGCAACGACTTAACTGGTGTCGTGGCCAAGCTGCAAAACGAAGCTAAAGATAACGCCGAAGAGCAGGCGGGCCTGATTATCGCAACTGCCATGGAGCGTATGGCCAGCGAAGTAACTGCCGAGCGCACCGTTACTAGCGTCAAGCTGGAAGACGAGGAAATGAAGGGCCGTATCATAGGCAAAGAGGGTCGGAACATTCAGGCTTTGCAGCGGGCTACTGGCGTCGACATCATGGTTGACGACACCCCTGGCTACATTGTGCTTAGCAGCTTCGATCCGGTTCGCCGCGAAGTCGCCCGGATTGCGCTAGAACTTCTCCTGAAGGACGGCCGTGTCCATCCTGGCCGTATTGAAGAAGTCGTTGAAAAGGCGCAGAAACAGGTCGAAAAAGATGTGGTTCGTGCTGGTGAAGATGCGGCCCGCGAAGTTGGTGTGCTGGGTATACCAAAAGAAGTATTGCACCTGCTGGGCGAACTGAAATATCGAACCAGCTATGGCCAGAATGTGCTGAAGCACTCAACCGAGATGGCACACCTAGCCGGCATGATTGCCGAGGAAATCGGTGCCAATGTAAAGACCGCCAAATATGCGGCATTAGTCCATGATCTCGGCAAGGCTTTAACGCACAAGATGGAGGGCAAGCACCACCATATCAGTGGTGAAATGCTGCGCAAATACGGCGCACCAGAAGCGGTAGCTCTGGCCGCCGAGCAACACCACGACGATGTCGAAGCTACCAGCACCGAAGCACTGATTGTCCGTGTTTGTGATGCCATTAGCGCTTCGCGCCCCGGTGCTCGCAACATTAGCGCCGAAAACTTTGTGGAGCGCATGAAAGATCTTGAGAATATCGCTAACAGCTTCAAGGGTATCGACAAGTCATATGCTATTAGCGCCGGTCGTGAAGTCCGTGTCTTTGTCCGCCCGCAGCAGGTTGATGACCTGACTGCCATTCGTTTGGCACGTGATATCGCCAATAAAATTGAATCCAGCATGAACTATCCGGGTACTATCAAGGTAAACGTCATCCGCGAAACCCGCGCCGTAGAGTTTGCCAAATAATGGACCTCCCTCAGGAAATCGAAGCCAAGTTTTTGCACATTGATCACGACGAAGTTCGTGACAAGCTTACAAAAGCGGGCGCAACATTGCTCCATCCAATGCGTTTAATGCGCCGCAACATGTTTGACTATCCTGATAGTCGCTACCAAAAGGCTGCACAAACAGAGAAATTACGTCTGCGCGACGAAGGTGACAAAGTTACGTTCACCTACAAAAAGAAACCGGCTGATTCGCCGTATGTGCACGAGTTGGAAACTACCGTTGGTTCGTATGACGACATGAAACAGATCCTCTCAGCGATTGGGCTAGAAAGTTTTAGTTATCAGGAGTCAAAGCGCGAAACCTGGCACCTGGATGACGTAGAGGTGGTACTGGATGAGTGGCCGTGGCTTGATACTTATATTGAAATTGAAGGTCCTACTGAGCCGTCCATTCAGGCTGCCGTTCAAAAGCTTGGTTTTGATTGGAACGATGCTCGTTTTGGTAGTGTGGATACAGCTTACCGAGCGCAATATCCCAAAATGACCGAAGAAGATAGTATTGGGAATGTAGCTGAAGTACGTTTTGGTGACCCTTTACCTGAGTATCTAAAGAATTTACAGTAATACGTATGCATATTCTCTATATTGGTGATGTTATGGGTGAAATGGGCCTGAAGGCTGTTGAAAAGGAATTGCCAGGTTTAAGGCAGGAACATTCTGTAGACTTTGTTGTAGCCCAAGCCGAAAATCTCAGCGACGGCAAGGGCATTTTACCTGAAGATTTTACCCGTTTGCAGGCTGCTGGCGTAGATTTTTGTACTGGTGGCAACTGGACGCTTGCCCGTGATGAAATTTATGCCGCACTGGATGATCCTGACGAGCCAATAGTCCGCCCCGCCAATTATCCTGATGGCACACCTGGTCTGCGCTATAAATATGCCCCGACTGCCAAAGGACAAGTATTACTGGTAAGCCTAATGGGGCAGATTGTTGGCCGCGATGCCGAGAAAGAAGTAGATAATCCGCTGCAGGTTATTGATAAAATCTTGGGCGACGAGGCGCCAGATAAACGGATAGCGACAATTGTAAACTTCCATGGTGACTTTAGCAGCGAAAAGTTTATCATTGGTTATTACCTAGATGGCCGGGCAAGTATGGTGGTGGGTGACCATTGGCATGTCCCTACTGCGGATGCCGATGTGCTACCTAAAGGTACGGCACATATGACCGATGTTGGCATGTGTGGCTCGCTTGATTCATCTTTGGGTGTGCAATTTACCTCTGTTATACCGCGTTGGCGCGACGGGTACCAAACTCGCAACGAGCTGGAAACCACTGGCAGGACCCAGTTCAACGCGCTGCTGGTAGACGTCGATGAAACCACTGGCCGTGCGCGTGCCGCAGAGCATATCCGTAGGGTCTGGTAATTCTCACTATTTTACCGTATAATCGCCACTGTTATTTCCTTGTGCTTTGCAGTTTAGGAAAAGAGCAGCCCGAGTCTTTGGCTTTGCCAAAGCCCGGCGCGATGAGAGAAACCTAGGTTTCTCTCATGCTGTGTTTTTCGGGGAGTGGCGCAGTTTGGTAGCGCGCGCGGTTTGGGACCGTGAGGTCGCAGGTTCAAATCCTGTCTCCCCGACCATAAGAATATTGAGTGGCTTTCACGAGTGACGCGAATAGTTCGCATCATGACAGGAGGCCACTTTTTTGTTATCGCCTAGTGCACGCTAAATAACGGCAGAGATAATAGTTAATACTGAGTTAGCTTGTCCATACCTTATTATACTGCTGTAATCTCTAGAACTGAGTCGGCCCCAACCCCAACTAGGGCGGCTACGCAAATCTCACCCTCGTCGTAACGGTCGGCTTGATCTTGCGGTTGGCTTAACCAGTCTAGCAGCGCGCAGTTGCCCAACGATCGCTTATATACGGTACAGACACCTTCTGCACATTCTGGTTCAGCCATGCATGTTTTGCCGTCGCCACCATCTTCTTCTGGTGGACATTTCTTCTTCATATCTAAGGGTTGAGGCCGTGAATTGCCTAAGCCAGTACGAAGTTTTTCCATTTAGTAAATATACTAAACTTCACTGAAATATGGCAACCTATTATAAGCGGTCTTAGTAGATCAAATTCTTTGTAGACTCTTGGCTGTGATAATATACGTGTCATGCACGAACTGGTTATTATTTTTGCAAAGTATCTCGTAGGTGTGCCAGTGCTTGTCCTGGCGGTTATATTTTTTAGGCTGAAGCAACAACGCAGATTGGCTTTTGCGACCTTTTTGGTGGCGAGCGCCATAGTTACGGTACTGCTTGCTAAAGTTGCCGCTGCACTGCATCAAGATCCCCGTCCGTTTGTGCGTGATGGCGTTACGCCCTATTTTGCGCATGGACGTGACAATGGTTTTCCATCCGACCATACAACATATAGTGCGTTGATTGCATTTGTAGTGCTGCGCTACAATAAATGGCTTGGAGCGGCGCTGGCAGTGTTGTCTTTGGCTATTGGTAGTGCCCGGGTGATAGCCGGAATTCATCACGGACAAGATATTATCGGTGGATTCGTGGTAGCGGCTCTAGGCGTTGCGGTGGGCTACTTACTAACGGTTGCCGCTAAGTCACTGTATTCCAGGCCAAACCACACGGAAGCCACCAAAGGATCCGATTCTTTATAACAGGGTATAAAACTGCTAAAATAGCCTCTGTATCGTAAGAGGGTAGCGGGGTGTAGCGCAGCTTGGTAGCGCGCAGCGTTCGGGACGCTGAGGTCGCCGGTTCAAATCCAGTCACCCCGACCAACTAAGAAGGCTCAGACTTGTCTGAGCCTTCTTAGTTGCGGACAATCTGCGGCTGCTACTTGTGAAGTTTCTAAGCTTGAGAGTGGAGTATAATCCTTTGCATGGATATAAAAGCATCACCGAGCGAAGACAATGGCATCGCAGTACTTACCGATAATGACCTCGAGGTACTGAGCGTGGGTATATCAACGGGCGGCGTAGCCGAAATCCGTATGGCCGAGAAAAACCCGAAACGGCATGTGGTCGCTACAACAATAGATGAAGAAGGTGTGTCATTTGCGCAAAAAACGGATAATGTTATTGAGCTTTTGGCGGTCAAAGAGTGACCGAAGATACCTTTCATCTTGGCATTAAGGCATTAATGCGGAACGCAGAGGGTAAGATTTTACTGCTAAAAGTTAACCCAGAAAAACTGCACGGTGAACGTCGGGATTATTGGGATTTACCTGGTGGCCGCATCCAAAAGGGGCAAACTGTTTTGGAGACACTACGGCGTGAAGTAGCTGAAGAAACGGGCATTACCACTATTGATGCTGTAAAAGAGGTGGGCATGGTGCTATCGAATATTCGCATACCGCTTGGTGATGATACGGTTGGTTTAATTCTAGGTGTCTACGAGTGCGAAGCAGTGGGGAGCGATATCGTCTTGTCTGACGAGCATATTGCCTATGATTGGTTCGCGCCCGCAAAAGCGGCCGAGCTGCTGACCATAAAGTACCCAAAGCATTTCTGTGAGTTAGTGGCCGGTTTGTAGAGTGGCAACTCCCCAAAGGCTAGCCGCTAGCCCTTAGACAATTATGAGATTTTGGCGCAGTGGATAGATCCAGAATCTATACCGGGAGGCAGAGCAAGATCACCCCTGGAGACTGGGAATGCGCTGACTGTTGGCCCAGAATTATAAAACGCGAAAGCCAGGGCTTCTCTGTAGTTTTCGGCAGCGTTGTCACCGAGCTGCCATAGTCCATTCGGACCTACTCCGATCACGAAAAGCTCATTAGCTGGTTGAAGATAAAGCCGTTCGCCATATGCTTGCCCTAGGGCGGATGACGTAAATAACGCTCGCATACGATCTACAGCAAGTGGTCCCCCACCTCTGCTTAGTTCGGTCATGAAACGGTTTAAAAGGTTGGAAGGTAAATCGAAAGAATAATGTGCCGAGCTATCGCGTCCAACATGGTCAAGACCCTTATTCTGCATCCCCAGTACGAGTTGATGATAACCTGGCCGTACTTGATCCGGGCCAAACAATAGGAAGTCGGTGTGTCTCTTGTTGTTAATCCTGGGATTGTTCAGAACTCTATCGGCTGCAATTCCTATGACAGACGCCATCTGTTCTTCGACAAAGGGTACCTTGTAGCGATCGGGGTTATTGGCAGGGAGGCTCGTGTTTACGCGAAGGATCGCGCGACCTCTATCTCCAGTTGGCTTGGCATTCAAGAATTGATTGTAGGGCCCAGTTGGAATGTGAGATGACCATCTTGCTGCCCATGCTTCTGGGATCTGATTCATTTTTTCGTGCTGGTCAAACCCAGGAAGGGTACTTGGTTCTTCTATTCCGTTTCGGGGATCTTCAGGGGGCAAACCCGGCGCTCCTTCGTGGTGATTATAAACATGGACCATACTACTAACTATATCATTCCAGCCACAAAAGCGCTTCGCAGGAGAAGCTAGTGGTCGGCATGCTCCGTGCTGGTTCTTACAAAGACCTGCGGTAGAGGCGTACAATAAAACCAATGTATCTTTTACTGAGCGCTTTAGCGGTTCTCTTGGTCTTAGTCCTAAGCGAATTTGGCTGGCGCAAACATTGGCTTGCAAATGAGCCGGGGCGCAAGTTTGTACATATAACGGTCGGATCGTTTGTGGCTTTTTGGCCGTTTTTTCTTAGCTGGAACCAAATTCGGTTACTTAGCTTGGCGTTCTTGGTGGTGGTAATTACATCCCAGCGCCTCAAGATATTCAAGGCGATTCATAGCGTGCAGCGTCCAACGTATGGCGAGATATGTTTTGCTGCGGTTGTGGGGGTGCTTACGTTTGCGACCCAAAGCAAAGCCATTTATGCGGTGTCTCTGTTGCAAATGAGCCTGGCGGATGGGCTGGCGGCGATAGTCGGGACCCGCTACGGGCAGACAAACCGGTATTATCTTTGGGGCCACGCTAAAAGTGTGGCTGGCACGTTAGCTTTCCTGGTCGTGTCACTGGTGCTGCTGGCTGGGTATAAACATTGCAGTGCTAATAATGTTTCTACGCTAATCATAGGCCTTGGGGCGGCATTTGCTGCGTTGGTTGAAAATATCGCGGTGCTTGGGCTGGATAATCTTATTGTGCCGCTCTGTATCGGACTGCTACTAACTAACGTCTAGACCGTTACGGGCATGCCGACCTAGGGTATACTAGGCATATGAATCGTCGCACTTCCGTATTGCTACTGGTTTTTTTGATCGTCGTGGTAGGAACAGCGCTAGCTGTTGGGCTTATGGGCGGACAAACAGCTAGTGGGACCTGTCATGCAAACGGCAAAGTTACTGCCTATAGGGTAGTCATTAGGGACGGCAAAGTCCCGAGCAATCATGTGCAGGGCAAACAGTGTGACACGCTAACTATTACTAATAATGATACGCTAACACGTGAGATCGCCTTTGGTCCACACGAACGCCATGTGGCCTATGATGGGGTGGCCGAGCGGCTGCTTAGCAAAGGCCAGTCACTAACGGTTACATTGGATAAGACAGGCAGTTTTCACTGGCACGATCACTTACACGACGAAGTCGAGGGTTATTTTACTGTCAGTAAGTAGTCTGCCAAATAAAAAGAACCGAATAGTTCGGTTCTTTTTATTTGGGGCGAAAGATGGGACTTGAACCCACGGCCTCCGGAGCCACAATCCAGCGCTCTAACCAACTGAGCTACTTCCGCCACACTGGAAATGAGACAAACCATAGGTTTTTCTCATTGCGCGGGCAAAATGGTTCACATTTTGTCCGACTGCTCTTTTCCCGGCTGCAGGGGTGCAGAGGAATAAAACAGAGGTAATTATACGCTGAAGGGGGTGTTTTTACAAGCGAGCTGAAGGGTTTTTGAAGGTAACGTCAATTTCTTCTTCGGGCTTTGGTCGGTACGCCTCTTTTTCAGCGTATAGACGAAAAGCTTTTTTATCGGCAGCAGTAATTGGCTTTCCAGTAAGGCTTCTGGGCCAAAGTTTGTATGTGTGCACCACATTTATTTCTATAGCATAAACCAGGACCTGCGCCTGTAGGTAGATCCAGAATAGGATTGCTAACACCAGAGCAAATTGGCCGTAAAGACCGCGTAAGTTATGGAGTTGATGGGTTATAAGGTAGCCGCCGATTGTTTGGAGTAATAGTAGCCCGAAACTGGCTGTAATTGCACCTAAGCGGATGTCTTTACGGGGGTGTTTACGCGAGGTGCCAATCAGGAAGGTATACATAAAAATGATATAGAGCAGACTGATGTTTACCACGATCGGTATAATACGCAGGAGCGGAGAGCGGCCAACTGCCGCGAGCGTGTACCCGGCCAGGGTTGTGGTCAGCAGCAGACCAATCCCTGATCCTACCAGTAAACTGACACTTTTTAACAGGCTTTTTGGAAATCCGCTGCGTTTGACTCGTGGAATCGCCCATGCATGATCCAGGGCGCCACGCACAGCGTCTGCAATCCCGCGTGCACCGTATAGTGCAACCAGCAGCCCGGCGATTAGGGCAGCGCCAGTCTTAGTGCTGTGGACGCTTGATTGTAACTGTTCGCCCACGATGGGAAAGTAGCTGTTGATATCGGCAACCAGTCGTATCCGCAGATCGCTGTTATGCTGAGCGACTAGATCAATAATGGAAGTGGCGGCCAGCAGGAGGGGAAACAAGGAAAGAAACCCATAGTATGTAATAAGTGCAGCTAGCTGACCGGCATTGTCGTCGCTGTATTTTCTAACCACAGCATAGGGAAAACTGAGGGCATGGTGTTTTTGCTGGAGCCGATCAAGCGCAGCAAGCAATCGTTCAAAAAAGTTGCCGGTTGAGCTTTTTGCCATAGTTGCCATTATAGCGTAATCGGCACTAGGCATTCAGTCCGCCCAGTGAAGTCTAGACCACTAAAAATGACCCGAACTGATTGCCGGGTCATTTTTAGTGGTGCCCCGGAGTGGACTCGAACCACTGACCTTAGGCTTAGAAGTCCTCTGCTCTATCCAACTGAGCTACCAGGGCAGGCACCAATCTGGCTTGTATTATACCGTAACAGATGAAATTGCTATAATAAAGGCTAGATGCAGAACGGACCATTTATAAAAGAGCGGGCAATGCCTGGGATAATCCAGGACATATGTCGCGCAAGGGAAATCGGCTTCCGGGCTTTTTCGGATGACTGGGTGCTTAAGTTGGAAAAAGCCGGGCAGATTCGCTGGGTGGTAGGATACAAGTTTGACCTTAATATGTCCGCTGCTGCCGAACTGGCGCAAGATAAGGTAGCTACGTATATGGCACTGGATGCGGCTGGCGTACGAGCAATTGAGCACTACCTGATACGTGGATTGCTGCAGGATGCCACGCAGTGGCATATCCACATACCCGAATTACATGACGGGCCCGTTGTACTAAAGCCGCTAAGTGGTACTGGTGGGCATGATGTTGAACGATATGGGTCGGTTAGTGAAGCCGTAGAAGTGGCGCAGCACAGTGGTGAGTTAGCATGGGCGGTTTCTCCGTATTATGAAGTTACGGCCGAATATCGCTTGTTGATGTTGGGTGGCCAATTGTTGCTATCACTCGAAAAGACGCAACCGGTGCAGCACGGCGGACTAAAGCTATTTAACTTGGGCCAGGGTGCAGTTGCGGCGGATATATCAGACAAAGCGTTACTTGGTGAGCTGCAGGATATGGCTGGTCAAGTGATGCGGGCGCTGTCTTTGCGTCTAGCGGCTGTTGATATCGTCCGTACGGATGATGGTGAGCTACGCGTATTAGAAGTAAATGATGGCATTATGCTAGAAAATTACGCACTGCAGTCAGCTGGCTACAAAGATCGTGCCACAGCGGTGTATGATGCGGTTGTTACTGCTCTGTTTAGCTAAAGCGTAAGAAAGTGCAGGTTTTGCGTTAAGGGGTGGTATTATGCTTGGTATGGCTACTGCTGCACGCGCAATTATTGTAGAAGGCAAAAAAATGTTGCTAATGCATCGTAACAAAAATGGCAAAATGTATTTTACTCTCGTTGGCGGGAAAGTTCAGGACGACGAGGAGGCAGAGCAAGCTGTAGTTCGGGAAGTTATGGAAGAGACCGGGCTAGAGGTGACTAGCTGTCGTCTGGTGTATATGGAAGAGCATAATGAACCGTATAACTGTCAGCATATATTTGTTTGTACAGTTGCTCCTCATGGTGACGTGGCGATTCAGGATGCTTCGGAGGAGGCGGTGCTTAACCGGCTTAGTACCAATCTGCACACGCCGTTATGGGTTGACGTTTCTTCATTTGGCAAATTACCATTTTTGACGAATAAGCTGCAGGATGCTGTAGTTAAGGGTCTTAAAAAAGGTTTCCCCAAGACGCCGGTTACGCTATAGGTGCCTAGCCAAATAAAAAGTGCCCGGATAATCAGGGCACAATCTAATTTCTTATTGAATCTGGTGCGGGTGCGGAGAGTCGAACTCCGATCACCAGTTTGGAAAACTGGGATAATAACCGCTATACGACACCCGCATTAGTTATCGCAGTCTATTGTAGCAATAAAAGTCTGCAAATAACAGAGGCGAAGGTTGTCTAATACTAACAAATAGCCATACGATTTCGTATGGCTATTTGTTTGCGTTGCTGTAGGCCTTAAGCTTTAGGCTTTTTTCTTGGTGGCCGTTGCTTTGCTTTTGGCTGTAGTTTTACGAGCGCCGACAGTGCTATGGCTTGCAGGCTTCTTGCCCTTGCTAGCGCTAGCGGTCTTGCTTTTGCTGGTTGTGTCTAGCTTGTAGGCAGTCTTTACAGGCGCAACTTCAGTACGCTTGCGGATAACGAGCCAGTACAGGCCAGCTGCTACAACAACTAAGGCGAGCGCTGATGTTACTACGCCAGCGTGGTGACTCTTGATGCGCTTCGGTGCTGGCTTGGCGATCTTGTGTCCCTTGCTTTGGGTAGTTGTAGGTGCAGGTGTAGCAGTGGTTGTGCTGCTGCCAGTGCTAGCGCTGGTAGGGGTAGTTGTGCCGGTACCGGTGCCAGTCTTAGTACCGGTGCTGGAAGTTGGAGTTGAGCTGCTTAAGCTGCCACCGCTAGTTGGCTGGGTAGGGTTGCTTGGCTGAGTAGCTACGGGTGCAGCTGTTAGTGTGTAGCTGCCCCCTGTTGTGCTGCCATTCCAGATGTTGGCTCCATCGGCTGCAATCTGAGAACCTGCGGCGAAATTAACTGCAGTAGTGCCGGTAGCGGCAACGGCTGTAAAGCTTACGGTGCCAACCACTTGGCTGCCGTTCTTAGCGGGGTTTGGATTGCCGGTAGTGTCATCAAGACCTACGTAACGGCCGATAGTAATATTGCCGCTGCCGCAGTTTGCACCACTCGAAGCTGCAAAATCGCTGCCTGTAGTACTAACACCAGTACAGGTAAGTTTGGTAGCATCGTACGTTAATTTGGCGGTGACGGCATTTACATTGTCACCGGTTTCGCGAACGGTGACCGTAAAGCTGCTGCCCTGGGCGTAGCTGCCGCTAGCTGGGCTCAGGCTAAAGCTGGCGGTACCGGCTGCAGCTGCAGAACTTGCCAGGGTGCTAGAAAGTAAGCTGGCGGTAGTGATGACTGAAAGTAGTAGTTTCTTCATAGTTATTTGCTCCATTTCGCTAGTATGGTTGATAGGTCGAGTGCGTCGACTGCACCATCTTTATTTACATCACCCTGGGCATATGTTTGGCCAGGCTTGCCCCAGTTGCTTAGTACGGTGCTCAAATCTAATGCGTCAACATTGCCATCGCCATTAACGTCACCTGGTTTGCTAGCGGGCGGCGTAACAGTGCCACTTGGCGCCAACCAATCCATGTTATCCAGGTAGCCAGTTGTGCTCGGTGCAATGTCAGCGTATATGCGGGCAAATGCCACCGTGCCCGTGGTGTAGGTGCTGGGCGTGTATTTGAAGTTTACGTCACCTACTTGTACATCATTGGCGTTGGTAGTGCCGGTGGGGCCAACGGTTTTCTGGAAGCCGAGGTAGTTACCGCTTGCATCAAACTCATCAATGTAGAAATTGACGCCGCCAGCAGTAGAGGTAATGTTGACGAAGTTTGTCAGCGTGTAAGTGGTACCGGGGGTTACAGAAACTTCAGGCGAGAACAAGTGTGTCTGCGCGCTACTTGCAGTAATAGCAACGCTGTTCAACGGACCCTGCGCAGTACCATCGTAGCTGCCGTGGCCGCTCAAGGCGTTCGCCTGTTTGTCGTTTTTGATAGTGCTGGGTGAATCAGTTGTCCAACCGGTTGAGCCAGTAGGGCTTACATAGGTGCCGATGGTGTTATTGAACGCACTGTCGGCCATGATGTTAGTACCGCTAGCCAGGCCGTCGTGTACATGTACTACTGGCAGGCTCTTGCTTTGTACGTAGGCTGCAATTGCTGCAAGATTGGTGGTGCTGTATTGGTAGTCATCCTTGGCGGTGCTGGCAGTGCCACTAACGATGTTATGAAATACCAGGATTAACCACTGGTGGTTAGCAATTGACTGGTCAATAGCACTTTCAACTGCCTGAACCGAGACATCGCCCTGTACTTCCATGACGGTTAGCAGGTAGTTGTTGTAGGGGTATGTACTGAAAGGAGAGTAGTAGGGGAAGACATTACTGCCAGTGCTGGCAGTAGCCGTAGTGTTACCAGTAGTTGCCGTGTATGACAAGTCCTGAAAAGCACGGTGTGAGGCGTAGTATTTTGCGCTAACGGCCAGTGAGCGGTTGTCGTAGTCGCCATAAGGGCTGGCAAAGTCTGTAGCAGTAAAGCCCTGTGCAGCTAGATCTGCCTGGCTACCACTCATCTCTTGGTCCAACTGTGCATCGGTAAGTCCAGCGTTGTCGGCTGCGGCAGTCAAAGGGTGAGTCTGAGTGTGAGAGCCGATCTCCCAGCCGTAAGTGTCTTGCAAGGTGTGAATATCAGACCAAGTCATGTAGTCTTTGGTGGCGTCGGCCGCGCAGGTATCGTTACCTAGTGCCACTTTCATGCCCACACAGTGTGTGATGATGTAATCGGTACCAGAGTAGTGGTACGTCTGGAGTGTTTGGGCGGCCAATGTTGCGCTGCTAAGGCCATCGTCAAAAGTAAATGAAATCTTCGCTGTATCCTGGCTGATGGCGTCAGCACTTACGCGTACCGGTACCAAGCCAGCAACACTACTAGTCGCTATAACGGCAACCCCCATAAGTGCGCTCAAGCGATTTTTTAGACTACCAAGCATTAGTAATTGTTTGAACATGTATCGAAAACTCCAGCCCTTTATTACATGTAGTAAAATTACTCACAATTATACAATAAATATTCACGAAATCAACTATAAAATCATAAATCATACTACTTATGCAAATACTAAGCATAAGCCATATATAGAATATAACATTGTTTACATATACACACAAATAGTATAAAATGCGAAGGATTTGAGTTTGGGCCTCAGAAGCTCCGCTGGGTAAATCCTGGAGGCTATTGGCTGCATACCCAAATATGTTTAACAACCAAGAGGAGATGTCTCATGTACGAAGGAGGCAAAGGTGCCTGCGGTGCTATCTGTACTGGTAGCGGTGCAGCAACACTTCCAAACACAGGTGGGAACACGCTCCTAACGTTCGTAGCAATTACGGCAATCGTTGTTGGCGCAGCCATCATGATTTCCACGCTCGTTCGTGTGGTAGCAAAGCGCGCTTACAAGGCGTAAGTTATGCAAAGAAAGGGGGGTTATATCGGCTTTTTGTCGATGTACCCCTCTTTTTTGCTGTTTTGGGAACGAATCTTATGATAAAGAAATCCATGGCTCTAACAGTATTTGGTGCTGGCCTGCTTGTGACGGGTGGTATTTTGCTTGGGCTAATTATGCGCAGTCAGGCAGTCAATATTGTTACTACGCCTCCTGTAACGGCGAGTGTGCAATCGGCTTCAGCCATCACTGGCCAAGCTGCACCTGCGGGCGCGCAAACCGACGGAAGTTACATAAGTGGTACGCCGACCAGCCTTAATATTCCTAGTCTCAATATGTATGTGCCAGTGGTGCCCGGTTATTATGACAGCGCATCTCAGTCCTGGACGCTTACCACTACAAAAGTGCAGTTTGCAACCACTTCTAGTCTGCCAAACAACCAAAGTGGTAATACCTTCATTTATGGTCATGCCCGCACGAACCTATTTGGTGCGTTGCCAAAGATACGAGCCGGCGCGGAAGCAATTGTAGCAACCAGTAACGGGCATCACTTCTTTTACACGCTGGGTGCTACAAAAGTGGTTGACCCCAGTGACTATGGTACGGTTTTTGGGTATCAGGGGAAGCCAGTGCTTATGCTGCAAACGTGCGTGGGCTTACTGTACCAGAACCGCGAGATCCTGACGTTTAATTTAGAAAAGGTGGTCTAGTTATTATGAAAACAGCTTTAGTGTATCTTTTAGCAACAGCAAATATCCTCAGCGTCTTGCATTTGGGGCTGTACGTAGTTGGTGCAAATATTTACGACATCAAAGAATTCCGCCGCAAGAAAACGTCTAACAAGAAATATAATGCACAGCAGCCGCTAGTCAGCATCATCGTACCTGCGTATAACGAAGAGGCCGGTATTCGCCGTACGCTTGACTCGATTCGCCGCAACACATATAAAAACATTGAGGTTATCGTGGTGAATGATGGGTCTAGTGATGCTACAGCTCAGATTGTTGATGAGTATATTGCTACACAAAAGGAGCGTCTAGCCACTGGCTATACCACACATACTGCCAAGACTGGTAAAACGTACCGTCGCTATAGCTACGAAAAAGTGGGCATCACCAGCATCACCTTAGTTAATCAGAAAAACAAAGGTAAGGGTGCGGCTATGAATAATGCCATTAAGAACTTTGTGCGTGGCGAGCTAATGATGTGTCTTGATGCTGACTCTACTATCGATCCAAAAGCGATTGAAAATGCGGTGAAGCACTTTGATGACCCAAGCATTATGGGCGTAGCAGCCAACGTACGCGTACGCGGTGGTGATAACTGGATTACGCTGCTTCAGCGCTTCGAACACATGATTGGCTATCGTTCTAAGAAGTTCTATACACTAAGCAAGACGGAGTTTATCATAGGTGGCGTAGCCTCAACCTATCGCACCAAGCTGGTAAAACGTGCAGGCATGTACGACACTGATACCCAAACAGAAGACATTGGTCTTAGCATGAAGCTCGTGGCCCGCGAAGGCAATCGCACCAAACGTATTATCTATGCTGCTGACGTGCTGGCTTCTACCGGTGGGGTACAAACATACGGTGCGTTAATTAAACAACGGTATCGCTGGAAGCTTGGCTGTCTGCAGAATCTCTTTAAGTATCGGAACCTGTTCTTGAACGATGAGGCAAAATACACGCGCCGGTTGACAGTGTATCGTTTGCCGATGGCTGTTATAAGCGAGCTGCTGCTCCTGGTTGGGCCACTGATGCTTGGCTTTATTGCTTACCTCAGCATTGCGCACCACACGCTCAATATTGTTGCTGGTGCTTACACAACGGTAACGCTCTATACACTATGGACAATCTGGCCGGATGAATATTTGACCAACAAACAAAAGCTGAAAATGAGTTTGCAAAGCTTCGGTATGTATCTGTTGTTTTATGCGATGGACATTGTACAGCTTGCAGCAATATACCGGTGTATCCGTAACTACAAGACGGTTACATTTAAAACTGCCACGCAGTCAACCTGGACGCCGCCAGCTCGTGTCGAAGCTGCCGCCTAAACTAAAGACCGAACGCGCTCCACAATAGTTGCCACCGAAGTGGCGGTATCACCGTCGCCCTGCACGGCTACAACGTCGTAACCTTCGTCGGCGTAGGTCTTATAGTCGTTCACGTAGCGGCCAAACAGATTGTCCGAAGGACCGTGGCCGCCTTGTTTTTTGCGCTCTTCAACGCGTTGCTTGGCGAGTTCTGGTGAAATGTTTACTTCTACCACCAGAATCGGCAGTGACACGTGATGTTCTTCGGCCTGTTCTTTAAAACGATCAACCATTTTGTTGAAAATTTCTAAGTTGGTAAAGGGCTGATTCCACATCACAATCTTATGGTCGGCGATACCTTGGTAAGCCTTATTGCGTGAAAAACGGTAGGCATGCAAAGCTGGATCGACCCCTTCGGCTATTTGTGCTGCAACGTGATCTTTGTATTCTTGGCTTTCGTAATCAATCGCATCTGGATCAAGCATAACGGTCACGTCTTTGCCTAAGGCGTTTTCGAGTTCTGCTGCCAGGTATGACTTGCCACTGCCGGGCAAACCACGGATCAGGATAATGATAGGGTGCTGCATAGTTTGGAATGGGTTCATAAGTAGGCTCCTAATTGTCACCACCAATGATATATGCTTTTACTGGGAAAAGCTACGCTTGCAGGGCGGCTTACATTACGTGCTACACTAACAGCAAGTACCCGTTTAGATTAAAGGAACATATGGTAACACTGGATCACTTTTCGGATAAAACAACTATTACGTTGCTGCTTAGCTTCGTGTCGTTTTGTATAGCAATGCTGCTAACGCCGGTATACACGCATTTTGCTTACAAATATAAATGGTGGAAGCGTCCTCGCACGCATGATGCCAACGGCCAAGAACTAAAGGTAATCAACGCCTTGCGTATCAAGCGTACTATTCCACGTATGGCAGGTATGATCACTATTGTGGCCGTAACAATTGTTACGGTTATCTTTAACCTTAATCGCCACCAAACGTGGCTGCCACTTGCATCACTTATCGGTGGCGGCATCCTTGGTCTAATTGACGACATTGTTAATGTTAGCGGTCGCGGTGGTAAAGTGGCTGGTCTTCGTGCGCCGCTCAAGCTAGCGCTTATAACTATTATCGCTGCTGCCGGTGCCTGGTTCTTCTACTACAAGCTTGGCTATAACTCTGTGCGTATACCGTTTGCAGGTGATTTTAACCTTGGTTGGTGGCTCGTCCCATTGTTTATGCTAGTTGTAGTAAGTACTGGTAATGCAGTAAATATTACTGATGGCGTCGATGGACTGGCGGGTGGGCTACTTGCAACTGCGTATGGGGCTTACGGTGTTATCGCATTATTCCAACACAACTACGGTATTGCGGGTTTCTGTCTGACTGTGGTTGGCGCCTTGCTATCGTATCTGTGGTTTAACATTGCACCGGCGCGATTTGTGATGGGTGACATCGGTTCGTTTGGGCTTGGCACGGCGCTTGGCGTGGTAGCAATGCTAACCAATACGCTATTGCTGCTACCTATCATTGGTCTAGTATTCGTGGTGGAAGCTGGCTCCAGCCTGATTCAGATTTTGTCCAAAAAGTTCTTCCACCGCAAGGTATTTATTGCTGCACCAATCCACCACCACATAGAGGCCAAGGGCTGGGAAAAGACCAAGATCACTATGCGTTTTTGGCTGTTGGGCCAGATGTTCGCGATTGCTGGGCTTATCGTTGCATTTCTGGGCGGCTACGTTAAATAGCACGGCAGTAGTCCTTAGTGTCAGAGGTACCATAAATACCTCTGATTTTTATTTAATCGCTATGCGTGGTCGCGGTAACGTAGACCCGAGACAATAACCTCAATTAGTGAATCTACCCGCTTCACTTCTTCCTTGGTCATGTCGTTGGTAAGGGCGCTTACTAGACGCAAGATATCGGCAATGGTGATATCACTGCGGATTGAGTGGGCTTGCTGAGCGCTATCTAGTAGCCGGGATCCTGCTTGGGCTAATTCAGAGTTGCTGTCGGTGCTAGCTTGTCGTATAACACTGCTAAAACCTGTATATTCTTCCGAAAAACGTACGATCATTCTGAGCCATTCCGACAGTGCCTTGTCTGGTGGAGTTGTGAGTAATGCGGACGCTCTCGCAATTACCGCCGAGAGCCTAGGTGCGTAGACCGCTTGAAGCAAAGAATCCCGATTTGGGAAGTGACGGTACAGGGTGCCAATCCCAACGCCAGCTTGCTTCGCAATAACGTCGAGTGCGACGCCAGGGCCGGATTTTACGAAGACTTTCTCTGCTGTGCGGAGGAGTAATTCGTAGTTGCGCTGAGCATCTACCCGGAGGGGTGGCTTCTGTTCAATCATATATGTACCTTACACCAAGAATAAGAGCCTTGACAAGTGGTGGAAGGCTCCATATATTCTAAAACGGAGCTAAGCTCCGAATAAAATGAGACGACAAGGAGAACTGTACAGATGAGTGAACGATACGATTACACGCCGACCTATCCTGAGCTAGAGATTATCCCCGCTGATAAGGTGCAAGTTGCTTGGCAGACTCACACCGAGCTGCCGACGACCAACATAGAGGAGGCCTGGCGATGGATAAGTCGCCTAGGCTTAGCTGGAGAACCTGAGAATGGCGCTGGCTGGGGATTGCCGAATAGCTGGTGGGTACCCCGAGCGCTCCGATCTCCGGAAAATCCGAATGAGGCTAGGGAGTTGTATGTTGGGGCAAGGGTCCGCGATGTAGCCGAAGGCTCTTACGGTGAAGTAGTTGAGATTGACCCTGATAGACGTACCGTCCTCTTCAAGAGTGATTGGCCATCAAAAATTCCTGGTCAGAAACCATTGTTATATACCTATCGTATGACGTTAGATCCGGGCTGGGACGGGGAGGACACCACAATCTTAACTACCGAGATGCGCGCGACCGACGTGCGACATCCTCGCCTGATGCAAAAGTTTGGTCCAGCATTAGACGCGCAGGGGATGAGGCTGTTTGCACGGGGGCTTACTAGGCGTGTTGACCCTGAACAAGCAGCGCTTGCTAGTAGCGTTAGAGTCAAAAAACGGCTTGGTGCTGTAGCTGCGGTAGGGGTGGGTTTGACGGCCTGGAAACTAGCAAAAGAAAGCGGCAAAGAACGCTAACCACGTAATCTAGGAGTGTCCAAGGCCTGGCGGGCAATAGTGCTTTTACAGATCGTGGAAAATGGTAATTTGCGCTCCAAGGCTATTTAGGCGCTCGGCTAGGTCTTCGTAGCCACGATTAATCGTGTAAATGTTACGGAGCGTACTGATACCATCAGCAGCCAACATGCCGATTAGCAAAAGGCTGGCCGGACGAAGCGCTGGCGGACAAACGACGTCAGCCCGAGTAAATTTAGATGGCCCAAGCACGTACAAACGATGTGGGTCAGCCAGCTCTACCTGAGCGCCAACCTTGGTGAGCTCGGTGTAGTAAATGGCGCGGTTTTCGTAGATCCAGTCGTGGATCAGGGTGCGCCCTCTTGCTAGACAGGCTACTAGCACAAAGTACGGTAGGTTGTCCGGGTTAATACCGGGGAATAAGTTGGGGTGTATCTTGTCGATCAAAGCTACCAGTTTGCCGTTGTGCTTATGTACGGTCATATCGGCCAGGTCGATCTGACCATTTTCTGCCTTGTATGACTCGCTCATGGTGAAGTCTAGACCCATCTTCTTGAGCTTGAGGAGTTCCAGCGCAATCCAGCGGTAAGGTACACGCTCGATAGTAATTTCGGAATTGGTGACCGCAGCGGCAGTAATGAAGAACATTGCCTCGATCGGGTCTTCGGTGGGTGAGTAGGTGATGTTTTTCTTGATGAATGGTACACCGGTAACTTTGACGAACGGTGTGCCGATGCCTTCGATCTTTACGCCTAGCTTTTGTAGGAAGTAACAGAGGTCTTGGACCATGTAGTCACCACTGACGCCTTGAATGAACACAGTGTCTCCGGTGCGAGCGGCTGCCATGAGAGCATTGTTGGTGGCGGTGTTACTTTGCTCGTATAACGTAAATTCTTTGGGGGATTTTTTATCGACAGTGACGTTGTAGTGACCTTCGGTAGCCACGATGTCGACACCAAATTGCTCTAATGCAAACAAGTGTGGTTCCACGGTTCGTTCACCTAATTTGCAACCACCTGCGTAAGGAATTTTGAACGTTTCGTAGTCGTGCATCAGGCTACCCATCAGCATTAATACTGAGCGGGTTTTGCGTGCTGCAACTTTGTCCATGTTTTCCAGCTGAAGCTTCTCGGGACGACGAACTTCTAGGTCGTTGCCGTTGTGCCACTTGGTCTGTACACCGATGCTGTTCAGCACTTCAATAATGCGATTTACTTCCTCGATGTGTGGGAAGTTTTGAAACTTGGTGACACCGTAGTTAAGTAAGCTGGCGCACAGCAGCGCTACGGCTGCGTTCTTACTGGTTTTAAGCTGTATGTTGCCGCTGAGTTCGTGTCCGCCCTCTATGCGGAGGTTAACACTGCCGCTACCTAGTGAAATGATCTGTTTGTTGAGCGCTTCGCTGAGGCGTCCTAGCGTCTCCAGGCTCAGATTCTGCTTACCTTTTTCTATACGGTTGACAGCGGATTGGGATGTACCTAATCGTTCGGCGAATTCGGCCTGGGTCATGCCGCGTTCCTGTCGTACGCGAGCTATAAAATCGCCTATTTTCTCGTTGGTTGTTGCCATGTTGCCCAGCTATTATATCACAAAATGAATACGGCAAGGACTTTTTATTTTTTGTGTAGTAAAAACTAGTAGCTAGTATAGCCTTGAAAGGATCAAAATGCTAGACTGCCTCCATGGTTTAACATCTACTCTGTACCGGATATACTAGTACGTAAAGAAGTGAGGAGTAGGGTTATTATGGCTACAATGCAAGATGGTGAGATTGCGCGGCTGATCGCAGCCGAAGAGGTGCGTCAGCGCGAAGGGTTAGAGCTGATTCCTAGTGAGAATTACGTCAGCCGAGACGTGCTGACAGCTATGGGTAGTATATTTACCAACAAATATAGCGAAGGCTATCCTGGCCGACGCTATTACGGCGGCCAAGAGAACACCGACCAAGTAGAGCAAATAGCGATAGACCGCGCCAAAGAACTGTTTAAGGCCGATCACGCTAATGTGCAACCCCACTCCGGGGCGCCAGCCAACGAAGCGGTATACAGTGCCTGGTTGGAGCCGGGTGATACGGTACTGGCTATGGATCTTTCCCACGGTGGCCATTTAACACACGGTGCACCAGTTACGCGCAGCGCTAAACTGTACAATTTTATTCGCTACAAGATGAAAGATCCGGCAACAGGTGAGATTGATTACGACGAACTTCGCCAGCTAGCAAAAACACATCAGCCTAAGATTATTCTGGCTGGCTTTAGTGCCTATCCGCGCGAACTGGACTATGCAAAGTTCGCAGCAATTGCCGAAGAAGTGGGCGATGAATGCTTGCTGATGGCCGACATGGCGCATATTGCCGGGCTAATTGCCGGTGGTGTTGCCAAAAACCCGTTTGATTACGGTTTCCATGTTATTACCACCACAACACATAAAACATTGCGTGGCCCGCGTGGTGGCCTGATTCTTTCAAAAGGTATCGTCGGCAACCCATTAAAGGCGCCGGAAAAGACATTGCAGAATATCCCAACGTTAATTGACCGGGCGGTGTTCCCGGGCATGCAAGGCGGTCCACATGAACACACTATTGCTGCTAAAGCTGTGGCTTTTGGCGAGGCCTTGAAGCCCGAATTTAAAACGTATGCCGGGCAAATCGTCAAAAATGCTGCAGCGCTTGCCGATGCGCTGCAAAAGCGCGGTTTCCAGTTGGTGACCGGCGGTACCAGCAACCACCTTATCCTGGCGGATGTTTACCAGAGTTTTGGACTAGACGGCAACGTAGTAGAAACGGTGCTGGATAAAATCGGCTTAACACTCAATAAAAACAGTGTGGCTAATGATCCGTTGCCGCCGTTCCGCCCTAGCGGTATCCGTTTGGGTACGCCGGCGATCACCACGCGTGGGTTGGTTGAAAAAGACATGGAACAGATTGCCGATTGGATGCACCAGGCTATTGAGCACCGTGAAGACAATGCTCGACTGGAAGAGCTGCGTACCGCGGTCCGTGAATTTGCTCTCAGGTATCCATTACCAAGCGACATATAAGGAGTGTCTATGGTTGAGCGATTTAAAACGCGCCAAGCTGTTTTTGTGATTATCTATAACGATAAGGGCCAAATTTTGCTCCAGCAACGTGATAAGGAATACTTAAGGGGGTACTGGGACTTACCAAGTGGCCATGTGGAAAGCGGCGAAGAGCTGCGAGTGTCGGCTACCCGTGAACTAGTGGAAGAAACCGGTGTCATAGCAGAGCCTCAAGATCTGCGGCTAATACATATCGACCAATATTTTATTGAGCTTGACTACGTTAATTATGTGTTCGAGCTACGTAACTGGCAAGGTACGCCACAAATACTCGAACCGCATAAGTGCAGCGCCATGGATTGGTTTTCGATAGATGCTTTGCCCGAGAAATGCGTCAATACCATACGCGCTGTGGAGCGCAGTGGGTTTAGCACAGAGCTCACCTATTCAGTCACAGATCGCAATACGTATGCCGATCTGATGGGTGAGCCATTCAGAAAAAACACCTAGGTCGCTTGTTTTACTGCTTGCGACGGACAAATTGCAGTGCCGACCAGGTATCGTCAAGCGAAACCACTTTGGTATCAACCCAGCCAAGCGGCAAGATTGCTTCTCGCACCAGGGTATCGCTGAGGTCTGTCTTGACGCCGCTGGTTTTCTTGGGCCAGCTGATCCATAAAGATTTTTCGATGTCATTCAATTTGTTGTTGTCGAGAAAATCGGCTAGATCTGCGGCACGCTCACAGAACAAATGCACATGTGTAGCAGGCAGGCCAGCTTCTAGCTCAATGCCAGCTGCGTCAGTAAAGTCGCTGTACCAAGCGGGGGTTGTTTCTACGAATACCGTTTCACCGGCCGCAAACCCAAGTTTTTCGGCCAAGCTTTTATCTGAGGATGTGTCCATGGTCGCTAGTATACGCGGAACTGCCACCGCGTTCCAGGTTAGTGGGGTAGCATCTCGGGTTCTTGTAGCAACGTGATACCAAACTTTTGTTGCACTGCATTTACGATATGTTGCTTAAAGCGCAGCAAATCGTCGGTAGTTTTGGCGTGCTCGTTCACTAGTACCAGTGCATGGTTACCCCAGGTTGCCATACCGGTTTCTGGGTCGTGGAACCCTTTAAGACCAACGTTTTCAATAAGCCATGCCGCAGGGATTTTGTAAGTATTGTCGTCGCCGGGCCAGCAGGGTATGTCCGGAAAGGTTGTTTGCAATTTTTCGGCAGTTTTGGCGTCAACAATTGGATTAGCGAAAAACGAGCCGTTATTGGCAACCTTAGAAGGATCTGGCAATTTCGATGCACGGATTGCAATCACGATGGCTCGAAGTTTACCAGGTGTCATCGGCCCTTCGATGGGGTGTTTTGTTAGATAGTCTTCGACGGCCAGATAGTACGGCGGATTTGGGTTACCTTCTTCTAGCCGAAGTGTGATGGATGTAATAAAAAAGCGTCCACGGTCCGTGGTCTTAAAGCGTGATTCGCGGTAGCCAAAAGCGCAGTCGGCATTAGCGAGCGTCACAAATTGATTGGTCTGTGTATCAAAGGCCTCGACGGAAACCAAAGGCCGGCTGATGCGCTGACCGTAAGCACCCACGTTCTGAATGGGCGTTCCACCTGTCGTACCTGGTATTAGGCTGAGTGCTTCAATGCCCGTCAAGCCGGCTTCTACGCTGCGTGCTACAACGTCGTCCCATGTTTCACCGGCACCGATGGTTAGCAAGTGGCTGCCATCATGCTGAAGCTGGTCCGTGTAGCCTTTAATTTTGTTAACCATGACCAGCCCGCGGAAGCCATCATCACGCCAGTAAATATTACTGCCGCCACCAATCATAAGTGTCGGCAGACCACGCTCCTGCGCCCAGTTTATTGCCGTCGTCAGCTCGGTTTTTGAGTGGACCTCGACCAGATAGTCGGCAGTGCCACCTAGTCGCATAGTTGAATAATTGCTGAGGCTGACGTTTTCCTGGGGCTTCATTCTGCAAACAAGTATACTCTACTGCCGATTAGTGCTGGCTTGCACACATACACCAACAGAGGTAAAATAGAGCTCGTAATGAGCGAAACGAACAAACAATTGCCATATGAATCGCTGGGTGCACAGCTAAGACGCCTGCGTGAGCGTAGTCGTGAATCGCTGGCGGAAGTTTCTGGTGCTGTTGAAATTGACGAGAAAGACTTGACGCTGATTGAATCGGGCACCGAAAGGCCTACCGAAGACATACTGTTGCTTCTTATCAGTCATTTCGCGGTCGAAGATGATAAGGCGGCCGAGCTTTGGCAGCTAGCCGGCTATGACAAGCAGTCCGAAGATGATACTCACGAGCACGAATCAAGCTCGCGGCAAAGTCGTCAGCAGCAAACACTGATGGTCATGATTGACCCTCGGGTCATGTACAGCGATTCTGTAGAAGTCATTGGTGGCAAGGAAGGCGTGGTGCTCAATTTTTCACAAAACGCTGGTCAGCATGGTCAGCCACTAACAGTGTCGCGCATTGGCATGAGCCGTGAACAGGCCAAGATGCTGATGGGCGTTTTGCACCAAGCACTCTACAACATTGATAACCCCGATCGTAAGCGTTTAGGCGACGGCAAGTAGGCCTCTAGCACCCAAGCCGGGTCCCCCATATTGGCCTATCTACGAGTAGCGTATGATGCCGACAACAATAACTAATTCCAGGACTTCGTAAAGGATTGATGTCAGCAGTAGCGGCCATTCCTTTTTGCGCAAACTGTAGATAATCCAAGCTAGATTATCGATACAAAAGAAACCCCAGGTTGCCAGTGACACGTTGTGGGCGCTGTGGTTGGAGTAGATATCCCATATCTGTGGTAGCTCAAACAGCGGAGTGGCAATGCCAAAAAAGTACATCGGTACGTCGAGTGGATCACGACGAGCATTCTTGGCGGACGGGGAGTGTTTATTTGTGCTGAGTGCCATTTACGATCATTGTAGCATTTAACTGAAACGGTCTGGCATAAGTGCTACTATGTATCCTTATGGATGATTTGTTACCGCTAGAATTGCCCTGCGCTGACAAAATGGCATTTGATACAGTGGAGGCCGCCCAGGCAACGGCTACCGTTAGCGAGTATCGGTACGGTAGCGCGCTAAAAGCGTATCGTTGTCGATATTGTGGTCTGTATCACCTTTCTAGTAATTCTGGCGACTAAACCAGTGATTGCCACTGGGCAGTGAACATAGCGTGGTGGGCGGTCGAAAGCTGCTCGCTTTCGATAATGATGCCGATGATGTCCTGGTTGTAATCCAGCATGGCAATCTTGTGATCGTACAGGTAGGTTTCGGCGCTAAACTCGATGCCGGGCATCAATAATTTAGTGCTGCGTAAGTTTTCGGCGTCGGCGTCCTGCAGGCGTTGTCCAGCCATATTGTTGACAGCAAGCACGCGGACTGCCAAGTGGCTAGCTTTGCGTTCCTGAATAAACTGGTTGTGCTGGGCTAAGCTAAAAAGCTTAATCTCGGCTGCCTGATTGCTCCATAGTAGAATCTCGCCTTTGGCAGTCAAGATGTCTCGCCAAACGGTTAAAAGCCCACTGGCTCCTTGAAAAGTGCGAACGCGTGGCAGGATAACGCTGGTTTGGTGCATGGCCTGCAACTGCCCCAGATTCTCTTCCAGCTCAATGCGCTGACGTCCAAGTTGGCGCTGACGGTTGGAAACCAAGCGCATCAGTGTTTCTGGCTCGGCAGCACTCAGTGATTTTCCGTATGCTTTGTGATCTTCGGTCAGCAGCCCTTTCTCGATAAGAGAGCTGGCGACCAAATAGGCGGTGGAACGGCGCAGTTTGGTGCGGACGATTAGATCGCTGAGCGACGCTGTGCCGTGTAGGTAGGCGGCTAAATAGAGCTTGATTTCTTTATCGTCACAGCCGAGTGCTAGAAGCGCCCCGCGCAAAATCTTTTCCATTCCTTTATGCTAACAGGGTATCAAAATTATGTCCATTAATATTGGACGACGTAGTGTCTTATCTGTAATAACAGGGGTGATGTTTTTAACGAATCGTACATAGTTATTAGAAAATTAGACCTTTGTGCATACTAGAACTATGATTTTAGAACAAGATATAGCACAGCAACAGCGAATCTTGGTGTTGCAAGGTGGACCGGGAAGCGAACGTGCCGTATCACTGCGCTCGGCAGCACAAGTTGTATTGGTTTTGCGTGAGGTTGGACATAGAGTAACTGTGGCAGATCCGGCTGATCGTGATTTTGCTATAGAAAAATTGGCGCAGCCGTATGATGTAGTAGTTTTAATGGTCCACGGCCAGTGCGGTGAAGATGGCGTGCTCCAAAGTAAACTCGAAGCTATGGGAAAGCCATTCTTGGGCTCGGGTTCGGCGGCGTGTGCACTAACTTATAATAAGGCGGACTATCGCAGCTACATGGCGGCTAGTGGTGTGCGAATGGCGCTCGGCGAAGTGGTCTCACGCCAGGGTTTTGCAAAGTCCAGGTTGCGGCAGGCACCATACGTGCTCAAGCCGGTGGACGGCGGCTCTAGTTTTGATACGGTAATTGTGCGTGACATAGCACACCAACCGGACGGTGATTATTTCGATGCCATATTTGGGCGTCACGGGCAGATGCTGCTGGAGCAGTTAATTGTGGGCCAGGAAATTACGGTTGGGGTTCTAGGCGACCGGGCCTTGCCGGTTATTTTGATCGAGCCGCCCACAGACGCAGAATTTGATTATGAAAATAAATATAACGGTGCCACGCGTGAGATTGTAAACCCACCGCAAATTGCGTTAGCTATACAAAAACAGGCGCAGGCATTGGCGCTACGGATTCACGGCTTGACGGGCTGTCGACATGTGTCACGCACCGATATGATTGTGACGGCGGAAGGCGAACTATATGTACTAGAAACTAATACGCTGCCCGGTATGACTGCTGAAAGTCTATTTCCAAAAGCGGCACTAGCAGCCGGCTACGATATGCGGTTGCTTATGGAGTGTTTTGTAGCTATGGCAAAAGGGGTATAATCTTTTTTCACTGGGGTGATTAGCTCAGCTGGCTAGAGCGCGGCATTCACATTGCCGAGGTCGGGGGTTCGAGCCCCTCATCACCCACCAAAGAAAACGGACCGTGCCTCAAAATGCACGGTCCGTTTTCTTTTTAAACATTTGTATAGTTACGCTTACGCTTGTAAAATGCTTGTGAAGTCTTGTAACAAAATCATGTCCCGAAAAATTACACAATTTAACTGTTTTTCGCCGCCCATAATGCTGGCGACATTCACGATCGAAACTATTTTAGCGGCGTATACCTTGGTGCGCTACAAGCTCGACGCACTCGGCCGCTTGACGATACTAACGCTACTGGGGCTGGCAGCTTTTCAATTGTGTGAATACCACGTCTGTGGTGGCTGGGGTGTGCGGGCTAGCGAATGGTCGCGTGCCGGCTACGTTGCAATTAGCTTGTTGCCGCCTTTGGGTTTGCATATGTTACACGTTTTAGCCGACAAGCCGAAACGTCGGTTGGTGACATGTAGCTACTTAACGATGGCGGCATTCATTGCTTACTTTACGGTTGTGCCCCATGTTTTTCGAGGCTATGCCTGTACCGGCAATTATGTGATTTTCCAGATAGGTATGCGGCCGGCTCTAGCATACGGTGTGTACTATTATGGCTGGTTAGCAACCTCAATTACGCTTGGTGTGCGCTGGTCTTTGCAACTAAAGCACAAAGGTAAAAAAGCCGAGTCCCGGATGTTTGCGGTGCAGGCTTTGGTGCTTGGTTATTTGATTTTCCTGGTGCCTACGGCGCTTGCTAATAGTGTAAAGCCGGAAACGCGGCGCGGTATCCCCAGTATTATGTGCGGTTTTGCAGTCTTGTTTGCGCTCATTTTAGCGCTCTATATCTTGCCAAAACTAGGCAAGCGACGCGCTGCGCGTAAACATTAAGATTGCTAAGCGGCCCCATAAAGCCGTACACTACTAGTATAAAAGGAGGCCGTATGGGCGGAGTTATTGCACTAGTTATTATCGCGCTGATTATCATCGCAAATGGGGTGCGGGTTATTAACCAGTACGAGCGTGGCGTGATCTTTCGGCTGGGTAGGGTACGTGGTGGTGTCAAGGAACCAGGCCTGCGGTTGCTGATCCCGGTTGTTGATCAAATGCGCAAAGTTAGTCTGCAGATTGTGACGCTGCCAATTGACAGCCAAAAGATCATCACTAAAGATAATGTGTCAATCGACGTTGCGGCTGTTGCCTACTATCAAATTACCGATCCGATAAAGGCGGTCGTAGAAATCCAAAATGTAGTCTCGGCCATTTACCAGGTGGCGCAAACCACGCTGCGTAACATTGTGGGCCAGAGTAGTCTGGACGATGTGCTAGGGCAGACTGCCAAGATTAACGATGCCGTAAAGGACATTTTGGATGAGGCAACCGCCAAATGGGGTGTGTATGTCTCTAGTGTGAACCTGAAAGATATACAGCTACCTGACAGCATGCAGCGTGCTATGGCCAAGCAAGCCGAGGCCGAGCGCGAAAAGCGGGCCAAGATTATTGCTGCCGAGGGCGAACAACTGAGCGCTGCTAAGCTAGGCGAGGCAGCTGATATTATTGCGGCGCATCCAATTGCCTTACAGCTGCGTAACCTCCAAGTGCTCTCGGATATTGCGGTTGAAAAGAATAGTACTATTGTGTTCCCGGCACAGTTTATGGACACCGTGAAGTCTATTAAAGACTTTATGGCCAAAGAGAGTTAACCGGAACACGAGAACGAAATAGGCAGGAATTATGGCAGAAGCAGAGGTAATTGAACGGGCAAGTACCAGTACTCTGAATTGGCTGAGGGCAGCAGTGCTGGGGGCAAACGATGGCATTGTATCAGTATCCAGTATCATCTTGGGTGTAGCAGGCGCAACTAGTGCTCGGCACACAATTTTTATTGCCGGGCTTGCGGGACTGGTAGCTGGTGCTTTTAGTATGGCTGTGGGTGAGTACGTGTCCGTCAGTAGTCAGCGCGATACCGAGCGGGCGTATATACGGCACGAAAAACGCCGTTTGCGTGATCATCCCGAGCACGAGTTAGAAGGTCTGGCCGAAGCCTACACGCAAAAAGGTGTAAGTCAAAAAACTGCACTACAAGTGGCCCGTGAGCTGAGCGCGAAGGATGCACTAAAAGCGCATCTGGAAGCCGAGCTACAGCTTGACGAAGAGGACTTAAATAGCCCCGTACAGGCCGCACTCGCTTCTATGATTTCATTTACGGCCGGTGGGCTGGTGCCGCTCATCGCGGTACTTGTGGCCTCGCGACATGCCCGCGTTGCTGTAACGTTTGTGGCAGTGCTGCTTGCGCTGACGATCACTGGTTACGCTAGTGCTACCGTTGGTAACGCTTCACGGAAACGTGCTATTTTGCGCGTTGTGATTGGCGGTGCTGCAGCTATGGCAGCCACGTATCTCATCGGCCATCTATTTGGCACGGCCATCCAGTAATTGCTACAGCGGTCACCGCGCTAGCCATGGCAGCAATCTTGTCTTGAGTAACAGCGGTGTATCCGGTATAATAACGCTGTTATTCAGATGTGGCTCTTTAGCTCAGTTGGTAGAGCAGAGGCCTGAAGAGCCTTGTGTCCCCAGTTCGAGTCTGGGAGGAGCCACCAAAGAAAATACCCCAAGATGCTTGGGGTATTTTCTTTGGTGGCTCCTCATGTGGGATTGACCTGGGCTAGCGCAGGCCTAGTATCCCAAGATTTCGCAGGAGTTGCTCAACCTTGGGTTGTTGCAGATTAAAGTGCAGGGCTGCAGCATCGACCGGTCATGTAGTTTGCACGGTTGGGCCCACTACGTATTCTCCTAGTAGTTTTACGCTACAGCCCTGTTTTTGTAGGCTGTCAATGATGGCGCTGCTGTCATGGTTTGGTAGTGTGTAGTCAATATAGAAGGCGTAGTGTCGTGCATCGTCTGGAATGGGATGGCTATCAACTTTTGTGAGGTTGCTCCCATTATCTGCAAAGATTTGAAGGGCGTGCACCAATGCGCCGGGCTGGTGATTGGTTTTTAGGATAAGCGAGCCATGAGCAGCCAAGGGGTTCCGCTGGGACTTGCCGCTAAACAGTATGAAACGGGTGTAATTGTGCTGGTCGTCTTGAATGTTCTTGGCCACAACAACGCCATTATAGGTGCTGGCGGCTAATCGACCAGCTATTGCTAAGGTATGTGGTTTGTCTAGTTCTACGACGGCCTGGACGCTTCCGGCTGTGTCGTGGGCTGTTTCTACAACTGCATTTGGCAGGTGAGTGGCAAGCCAACGCTCAACCTGGGCAAGGGCCGGTGCCTGCGAAAGGATTTGCACATCCGGGCTACTGGCTAGCTCAGCAAGTGTGACTGCGCGTGGACCGATCAGATGCTGCGCAATCTGGAGCCGTATGTCGCGGAGAATCCAGACATTGTGCTGTTCGAGCAAACGGTATACCTCATTTATGGATCCATAGAGCGTATTTTCTATGGCACACAGACCATACTCTGCTTCTCCGGACTGGACCGCAGAGAAAACACCGGCGAAAGTCTGCTGGGGCACAATAGTGGCCTGCGTATCTAAAGCGAGTGCGGCTTGGTGATGAAAAGAGCCGAGTGCTCCTTGAATGGCTATTTGCATCGTCCTATTGTATCAGTAAAATCTTTTGCGTGACCTCTTGGCACAACAGGGAAGGATAGTGTATACTACTGCAAGTAAATTTATGCGGGTCTAGCTCAGTTGTTTAGAGCGCGTCCTTGCCAAGGACGAGGCCAGGGGTTAGAGTCCCCTGACCCGCACCAAGAACGAAATTTCCGCTTTCAACGAACCCTTCCCAGGGTTCGTTTAGTTTATAAGCTACAGTTGACCCCTTAAAAGTGCCTTTCGTAGCCGGCATAATGGTGAAGTTAGAGAAGAAAATTCGTAACAACGAATCCATGGCTTTCATATCACGTATTTTGCCCAAAATAACGGGGGTGAGCTTCAAAAGTTTAAGATATTCTTCAAAAGTTGGTATGGCGTTTTTGATGTTGTCGCGGCGCTTCTTTAGCCTTCTATAGTCTGACTTTAGCTTCTCGACCTCTTTTGCGTACTTATCGAGATCGTAATGATTTTTAAGATCGGGATTATCGCGAACCAAGTCTTTAGTCTTCTCATACGACTTCTCTTTATTTGCAACGACAACTTTCAATTTCGCGATAGACCTATCTAGCTCTATCGACTTTGATTCGGCATCTTTCTTGGCGCGTTCAAAGTACTCGGCATAGTTGTCTTTCGTAATGAACAGGTACTGTTTAAAGAACTCTTGGGCGGCATCAATGACTACTCCAGCCCTTGAAGATCGGTCGTGCATCTCGCAGCCGTTAGTTTCGCATTTGTAGTAATAGCGAGCGTGCATCATTTCGCCAGTTTCTTTATCCCGCTTTGGTATGAGCATGGAGGTAAGTGTTTTGTTGCATCCGCCGCAGTAGACCAGACCCCTCAGTAGATTGGCTTTAATATTGCCGCCGCGCGGTCGATGAATGGCCAATACTTTTGGTGAATCTAGGCTATCTATCTTGTTGATCTTAAGAAAGTCATTGACTGAAATCATCGGGTCAAAATCGTACGAACTGGTAAGGTCTTTATGCGTTTTGCCCCATTTGTGAACGCCGGTATAGTGTGGATCTCTGAGGAGCTTCGACACGTCATCCTTATCCCATTTGTGCGGTACGTATTCACCTCCTGGCCGCTTCTGGACCGTGTAGCCTTGGTCGTTTATCCAAAGGCGTATATCTTTCTGAGACTTGCCGGTAAGCGCCATCTCGAACATACACTTAACTTTCGTGAAGTTACGTGGGTCGGGCTGAAAGGTGCGATTGGCATCCACCACGTAGCCATGCTTGAACTTGCCTATAAACTCCCCATCATCAATAGCTCGCTTGTTGCCTCTGTCTACTGATTCGGCCAGATGTTCGGAGTATTGCTTTGCCATGACAAAGGTAATACCCAAGAGCATTTTTCCTGCTGGCGTATTCTCGAAAGTAAACGTGGCAAACTGGAGATCACGTATCAAGCCTCTATCGACAAGATCTATAATCGCACCAGCTTCTTTCATGTTGCGAGACAGTCTGTCGGGATGCCATGAGATAACGCCATCAATACGGCCATTCTCAATTTCGTTAATCATGGCGTTAAACTGCTCGCGCATGTCAGCGACTTTGGCAGAGTAACTCTCTTGGTAGACCTTAACGACATTGAGGTCGTTGGGTGTTATCAATTTCTCGTAGCAGTCTTTGATCTGGTCTTCTATGGAAGAAGCTTGCCTGTCTTCGCTAGTGGTAGACTTTCTTGCGTATAGTGCGTAGCGAACAGTGCTCGTATTAAGCTCTGCATCCTGACCAGCAGTCAGTAGCTCCAATAGCCTTTGAGTGTCACTGGGTTCCATCATGAGCTATTGCAGGCTCCTATCCATAGTTAGAGTTGATTTAGGTTAAGGCTATAAAATGATCTTTATCCCATTCTTGACCAGAAATGGCTTTGTCGCTGATTCAAGTTCGGCGTAAGTAAGGAGAATGCTTAAAAGTACTGCAAACCCTGGCTCATTATCACCTTGAGGAGAAGCGGGCATCACGAAAGACTTCCTTGAAGCCATAGCTTCAATTAGTCCGTGCGCGAGTCTCCGTTTTTATACGCTGGTCGTTCCCAGCTCTCTCACAAATCTCACAATCCTATAGTCCGTTTTTAGAGCGGTAACGTCTCCGCAGGTCTGTGAGAAATACGGTTTATTAATGTACTTCCATGATAGCAGGTACTTATTAGCGAGTTGAGGACGTTCTATACTACGTTTATGGCTAACGAAAACGATGTCACAAGTGTCCTGGGGCGACCGCTCAAGTTCCAATCCGTCGAGGAACTGAATGCCGCCATTCAGCAATACTTCCACAGCCGCGAAGCTCATATCGCCAAAACTAGAATCAAAGTTGCCAAAGCAGACGGAACCTTTTATTGGCAGGAGGACGAGGAGCTCATACCGGCTCGGCCTAAGACCATGAGCGGACTTGCTCGAGCGCTCGGAGTTCACCGGGCTACCCTCATAAACTACAAGGAGCGCCCTGAGTTTTTTGACTCGATAGCAGGGGCGCTGGCTGAGTGCGAAGAATACGCAGAGGAACAGCTCTTTATCGGCCGTAACGCCAATGGCGCTGCTTTTGCCCTCAGGAACAACTACGGTTGGACAGACAAGAGGGAAATCGAAAGCTTTAATAGAAACGTCGAGTCCGTACTCGATGCGCTCGACAATGATGTGAATGTGCAACGTGAAGAACTAGCCGCTGCAGCCGGTCAGGAACTGGCGCAGCTGGACAGCCCGCCGGCTAATTAGGTATCTTGTTCTGCAGCCTACGCTTCAGGTCGTCTGGCCTGTCAACATACTTGAAGACGATCGGTGTGTATTCGTTGGCCGATACTATCTGAATACTGCCATAGTTGAGCATTTGCCCAAACAGGCTCTGTGAAACTGTTACGCTCTGGATTTTACTAAACGGCATCTCACGACTGTTGCGCGTCAGCACGCCTAGCTCCACGATTACCGACTTCTCACCCACGATGAGCCGATGGCGAGCGTAGCGGAGTAAGTCTACTAGTATTGGTATTCCGAGTAAGATCAGCCCGAACCACCACCATAAGGTAAGCGCCCTGACCACCAGAGCCTTTGATGTTTGTTTGTATTCCATATGGCCGCCTCCTTAGCGGGTAGTTAGGTAGAGGAGGCTGTCGCCAAATAAAAAGGACAGCCACGCTGGACTGTCTAGGACCCAAACAAGCAGTTATGCCTATTCTTTTTTACGTAGCTGCCCATTTTACGGCACAACTACGTGACATGGTCACGCTAACTAATTGTTTGAATCCTAGACCCCTCCATCATATACGAAGCGGGAACTCTTGTGAACTGTAAGCTCAGTTTGAATCCTGCCGCCTAATAGAATGGACTATAAGAGCAAAGCGTCTACAATAGTGATCAGAAATCATCAGAACTGCAGAAGTGGAGGCCGAGCATGTATTTAAAGACGTTCCAGTTAAGAAATTTCCGGCGACTGAAAAATGTTAGAGTTGATCTAGAAGAAAAGGAAACGATTTTCGTTGGCGCGAATAACAGCGGCAAGACATCGGCAACACATGCGTTTAGGCTATTCCTAGGCTCTGGAAAGAGCAAATTCAAGGTCTATGATTTTTGTGCGAGTTGCTGGAAGACACTTGATTTGCTGGCTGATGACGAGGCGCCCGAGGCGCCAGTAATATCGCTTGATTTGTGGTTTAATGTTGATGATTTAAATCTCCATAGAGTTATAGATATTCTCCCCAGTCTAAGCTGGAAGGGGAAGTCAGTCGGCATTAGACTTTGCTATCAGCCAAAAGACATAGTGCAGCTCATTAGCAACTACAAGGTGGCCCGAGAGCAACATTCTGCGGGAGATGAGGCGAGGGGTGTCCTTAGTGTTACGGACTACCTTGAGCGAACCTTGGCAGAGGAGTACGAGATTGCTTATTTCATTCTTGATGTAGAAAAATTTGACCCCATAACTAATGAAGAGATTCCGGGGTATACTCCTCACCGGATTAAGTCTACAGGCGAAGGCGCAAAGTTAGTCAATTCGTTACTAAGAGTTGATTTTTTGGACGCACAGAGGCATCTGAGTGATTCCGGGGAAGGTGACAGACACGAGAATCTTTCTAAGCGATTAGCCCGTTATTACGCTAAGAATGCCGAAAAGCCCGAAGCTGATCCTGGCGCCATAGAAGCTATTAGGGTTTCAGAAGAAAAAATAAACGAACATCTTAAGGGTGCATTCAAGCCTCTACTAGTAGGTCTAAGCGAGTTAGGCTACCCTGGTGTATCAAATCCAGACCCTGTCATTAAGACGGCGCTAAACATCGAGGAAATTCTTAACTCGACAAGAACGGAGGTTCATTATGCGTTGCCAATGGGCGAAGATGGCGCAGAGCAAATAAACCGCACGCTGCCGGATCAATATAATGGTTTAGGTTTTAAGAATCTAATCTTCATGGTTATTGAGCTACTGGATTTTCACCTACAGTGGGTTAACACCCCCGACTCTCGACCACCCGTACATCTTATTATGATTGAGGAGCCCGAAGCTCATCTGCACGTACAGCTACAGCAGGTCTTTATTCGTAAACTTTTTGATTTAGTCGGAGACGCTGGCGAGGGCTTTAGCTCTCAATTTGTAATCACAACGCATTCATCACACATTCTCTACGAGAGTAGCTTCAAACCAGTAAGATACTTCTCGAGAAAAACTACGGACACTACAACGCTTACCACTACGGTGAAAGATCTTTCGCGGTTCTATGGAGACGAGAAGAAGTCTACGCGAGAGTTCTTGCAGAAATACCTAAAACTAACCCATTGTGATTTATTTTTCTCCGACGGGACGATTCTCGTTGAAGGCAACGTAGAGCGTCTCACTGTCCCCCTAATCATAGAAAAGGATGTACCCAAATTACGATCCCGTCACCTGACCCTACTGGAGGTAGGAGGTGCTTTCGCTCATAAATTTGAAAAGTTAGTTGAATTTCTAGAGATTCCTACGCTTATAGTGACCGACTTAGACAGCGTTGCGCCTGGCGAGGTCGCAGAAGATGATGACACGGACACGGCAAGTCAGCAAGACGAAGCAGCATATAAGCCTGGCGAGTCATGTCCTACTTCATTGGATGGCGCCGTTACTTCAAATGAGGCACTGAAACACTGGTTCTCAGGGAGTGAAACGATAACAAGTCTTTTGGAGCTCGATGACTCCAATAAAGTGATTTGCAAGGAAGGGGCTACCGCCGGGATTATCTGTATAGCTTACCAATCGGCAGGTTCTATCACCTGGAATGGTGGCGCTGATAGTATTGTAGGTCGAACGCTTGAAGAGGCTTTTGCTTTGGAGAACTTAGCGTGGGTCCAGGATACTGCGCAACTACACCTTGGCTTACGAATCAGGGGAGCTGATCAATTGAACTTGGCGGATCTTCATACAAAGATATTCAATCGCGTGAATAGTAAGAGTTTCGATAAGACTAAGTTTGCCCTTGGGTTGATTGCAAGTGACCCAGCGGCTTGGAAGTCACCTGATTATATTGTTAAAGGCTTGAAGTGGCTGAATGGTCAGCTTGAGCCAGAGGTGCTCATACCAGAAGTAGCCGAAACTGCAGCGGAGAAGAGTGAATGACTTCGCGCGCAGGCAGACCCGATACGCCAGCCGATATAGAGATTCGTTCAGTTCTTAGCAGCGCAGATAGACCGCCATTTGTAGTTACCGCAGGAGCTGGATCCGGTAAAACGACGTCGTTGATCAAGGCGTTGGCGCACATTATCAGTGAGCATGGAAAAGGGCTCAAGAGTCGGAATCAGCGGATAGCGTGCATCACATATACTCAAGTGGCTGCGGATGAAATTCATGCGGACGTTGGGAATGATCCGCTCGTGCGCGTCTGCACCATTCACAGCTTCCTTTGGGACTTGATAAGCCCGTTCCATACGGATATTCGAGAATGGGTAAAAACAAAGCTCGATGAAGATATAGAAGAGCTTAGCAGCAAACCGTATGGCCCCAGAGTAGGCCAGGCAACCAAGGACAAAGACGCTCTAAAACTTGCAGACTTTCAGGAAGCAAGGCAACATTTGGAAGAAGTATCGAGTTTTACATACAGTACAGGTAGTGATTACGCAAAAGGTATTCTGGGCCACGAGGATATTCTGAATATAGCTCCTGATCTAATTCAATCGCGTCCATTGTTAGTAAAGGTTATTGTCCAAAGGTTTCCATTCATCTTAGTTGATGAAAGTCAGGATACTTTTGAGAATGTTGTTTCTGCTCTTAAATATGTTCATCAAAATTCTGATGGCAAGATAAGTCTTGGTTTCTTTGGCGATCCCATGCAGAGTATTTATCAGAGGGGTGCTGGCGAAATAAGCCTTGAAACCGGCTGGACTCCTATTGCTAAGCCAGAAAACTATCGTAGCTCCGCTAAAGTCCTTGAGGTGGTTAACGCCGTGCGAAGAGGGGGCGACTCGCTGGTTCAAACGCGTGGCAGAGGAGATGAAGACACGCCCGAGGGCGAAGCATTCTTTTTCGTCCTGCCTGCTGATGACGCCCGTGTTGAAAATCTGAGCAAGGTCCGCATTTGGCTTGAGCGACACAGCAGCAACAACAACGGGTGGACGGACTCAGCAGAAAACGATCGACTAAAAATACTCACCATAGTACATAGAATGGCGGCACGTCGTCTTGGATTCGATGGCCTGTATGCGGCTTTCAACGATAATGGCTCTAGTTTAAGTGATGACTTTAGGGAAGGTACACCATGGCCGTTGACACCTTTTCGCACAGTCCTCCTGCCGCTAATACAAGCCGCATCAACCTCAGATCCGCAAGTCATTGATATTATTCGTAAAAACAGCACTCTTTTCGGTGAGGGCATGGATGGCAACGGAGTGAAAGATGCTCTGCATAAGGCTATTGAGTCTGTGGAAGCTGTGCGCGCTATTGCCAGAGAGGATCAGGGGGGATCTGTAGGAGAAGTTCTTAGGCTGGCGATAGACACGAAGATTATATCGCCAGATCCACGCTTCACTGCTTTTTTGAGCGAAGACGGGGTTTATGACGGAGTTGAAAATTCTGAGTCCACGGCAGCCGTTCTTAATGCCCTTATGGGATGCAAACTGAGTGAAATACAGAGGTATCAAAAATATACAGAGGAAGAGTCGCCTTACTCAACGCAGCACGGCACAAAGGGATCTGAGTTCGATAAAGTCATTGTTATTCTCGATGACGATGAGGGGCAATACTGGCTGTACTCCTTTGAAAAATACCTCGGCATAAAACCACTTAGCCAGAATGATGAGAAGAACGCCCAAGAGGGTAAAGAGACCATAGTTGACCGTACAAGGCGCCTGCTGTATGTTTGCGTGTCTCGGGCAAAGATTTCACTAGCTGTTCTGCTTTTTACTGGAAATGTTCAAGAGGGAGTTGAAGCTCTCAGACGATCGGGCATAACTGGCTCCGCCGAAATACTGACACTCGATGAACTTGGCGAACGAGACGCTAGTTAGTAAATAATCTTTTCGCCAGCAGGTCGTAGGTCGGGCAGGTTTGTTGGTGTCGGTGTGTGATGAGCCTCGTCGACGATCCACCCAAAAAGTTTAAGCAGATTCTGTAAATCTGCACCATTTTGAAATAACAGATACGACACATCGCAGGATGTGTCTTTTTGTTTGTGCGGATAACTACATTTACCTCCATACAATCGGACGTAAGCCTCGTTTGCCCAAAATGCTCTGCTTACGTTATGCTTAAGGCAAATAACTACCAAATCCAGGAGACGTTCATGATAAAAGCTGACCAAAAAGGTTTCAGTGTAATCGAAGCTTTATTAATCCTTGTGGCTATAGGCATATTGGGATTCACAGGCTGGTTTGTATATCACACACGCCAAACGGCCGACAAAGATTTAAGTTCCAATAATTCAACAGACCCTACGTACAAAAAAGCTCTGGCCGACCCATACAAGGACTGGAAATCAGCTAGTCTTAAATACGAAAAGATGAGTTTTAAATATCCTAGTACGTGGCAAATAACCAATACGTCGAAAGACGAAGCTGGTACCGGTGGAACAGCTATGCCTGGTTCTGATAGTGCCATATTAATAAGTCCTACTGGTCTACAGGTTAGTGTTCAGACGGGCGAAGTTGGATTTAATAGTTCGGGTTTGCTCATCGGTCTACCAACCTCTAATCCTGTTAACACTCTCGGCGGGAAATACTATCTCGTGTATTACACTAATAAATCTCAAAGTACTACGGAGGTGCGTGGAGCTTGCCTTAGCAAAGAGGCAGCTGTTTCCAATGATATGCCCAACATAGCCAGTAAGAATATTACGGTAGCTGGTATGTCAGACGGATCAGCAGTCTCTACTGCAAACTTGATATGCATTGATTATCCAGCGCCGAACAGCACGTCTCCAGTACCCGTGAAGCCTATATCGGCCTTTGAACAAGACGCCTCATATAACGATGCCAAGCACATTATTGAGTCGCTTACTTACTGAATCTTAGTAAGTGATCATATGGCTCAAAAGTTCCTAAATAGTGAACGTATGGATCTTTATCGCATGATTCTTTACGTACGCCCAAAACCAAGTGTATAGTACAAGTAATTAACAAAGGGGGGCGGGTGATGCGGAAACTCTTACAATTTTTTAAGATCCCGACAGCGGCGCTAGCGTTTATGCTAGCAATCGTCATGTCCCTTGGGCTGCACATAGGACGCGCACATGCCGACCCCACCTATACGGTGATCGGCGTATTCTCTGTAAATTCCACGCCAGTGCAGAATGTTCGTGTGCAGCTTAACGGCGCAACTGGTTTTGCTACAACCGATGTCAACGGCAGCTACACCCTGACCGGGGTACCAGCCGGGAACTACTCCATTTCCGTTTCGTACAGCCCGCCGAACCCGGCAGTGGGAACGGTCGTCCCCTATATTTTTAACGCTAGTTCCAATGCGGGGTATGTCAGCGTTACTAGTGATATGACTAAGGATATCGACTTCAGCATCGGCACACAGACGGTGCATGTCGTTGACACGCTGGGGCGCCCGGTGGTCAATGCCAACGTACAAATGGCGGGAGGTGCTGCCATATTTAATGGCTCAAATTACACATTCCCTGACGGCTATGGCAACAACTTCACTGGCTATCAAATGTATGGTAATGGGTACACCGACACTAACGGTGACGCGTTTATGCCGGTTGCTGCCGGCCTGACATACAACACCTGCGTATACGCTCAGGGTGTTTCTGTGTGCCAATCGAAAACGCCCTCCGGTACGCCGATTGTTGTTACTGTTCCGGCGGCTGGTACGGTATCTGGTGTATTTACGGTAAATGGCCACGCCGTTGCCAATGCAACCGTGCAGATCAGTGGCATGCCTAACGCTACTACTGATACGAACGGCAATTACACAATTGCCAACGTGTATCCTGGCTCACATTCCATGTATGTTAGCTATAACCCGCCGAACCCTCCCGTTGGCAGCGTGGTCCCGTACATCTTTAGTGTGCAATCGCCGGGCAATTACATAAATATAGACGGCGACCAAACCAAGGACCTGACGTTCAACGTGGGTACGCAAAAGGTACATGTCGTGGATACTGATGGCACCAAGCTTGCTGATCTGGGCGTAACAATGGCGGGTGGTTCATCGGTATTTAATCACCCTGGTCAGTCGTACGACGTACCGGATGCTAACGGCGTGGTATTTAGTGCCAACCTGATGTACGGTACGACGCAAACTGATGCCAATGGTGATGCACTCGTCCCAGTCGCTGCTGGCCTAACGTACAATACCTGTTCCGGATCAACCTGCATAGCCGAAACCCCGGCTACTGGCGTGACTACCAATATGGTCCTGCCGGTTACTGTTCCGCCCAGCCCGTACAACCTCACGGCTACTACCCCGTCTAGCGCTCCAGTATTGAGCTGGCACGGTTCCACGGGCGCGACGCACTACAAGGTCTACCGTGACGGTACCGCAATTGCCACCGTCACAACTACGACATACACCGATACTGGTGCGCCCAGCGGCACACACAGTTACCGCGTTACTGCTACAAACAGTGCAGGCGAGAGCGGCTTCTCTAACACGGTCAGTAATGTGGCTGTCGACTCAACCGCACCAATCGTCACGGTGACTCCTGTTGCCGGCAGCTCACTGAGTGGCAGCGTTACATTTGGCATTACAGTTACGGACAACAACGCATTGGATCCCTCCAAGAACAAGAGCGTGTGGGTATATCTGTATGACACCGCAGGCACACAGAAGAGCGTCGGCGCTAAAGTTGACCTATCTAGCGGATACGGTACGTTCACGGTAGATACTACAAAACTACTGAACGGCAACGCCAACCTCGATGTCGGCATCGTCTACGACGCCATCGGCAACGCCTCCGGCGTACACGACAATTACTTCAAGAACTTCACGATCAATAACTAAGCGTAATCTTAGGAGTTAGTAAAAGTATCACTGCCGACTTACGGGGTTTGGGTGCAAGCCCCGTTTGCTTAAAGTGCCTTGCTTGCATTATGCTTAAGGTAAATTAAATATCTACACCGGGGAGCTGCTATGAAAAAGACCAATCAAACAGGCTTCAGTATTGTTGAGGCGCTACTTATTCTAGTGGTCGTCGGCATTTTGGGCTTTACGGGCTGGTATGTGTACCATGCCAAGCAGACGAGTGACAAAAGTTACTCAGCCGCCAGTAACTCAACGGCACCCACCTACAAAAAGAAGACGACCACCACCAAGACAGCGACAGCCAATCCATATGCTGGGTGGAATACGTGTGATGACACGGCGGACGGCGTGAGCTTCAAGTACCCATCTGGCTGGACGGTTCAGGGTTCTACTGCTGGCTCTAACCCATGCTCAGGCTTTACGTTAACGGCTGGCCAAGAATTCTCGTTGCGGTCGCCGTCGAGTAATGGCCTGGCCTTCACACTTATATATTTCCCGGGGCAATCAAAGACTAACCTCAGCAAAAGTAACAGCAGTACGAATGGGGACTCACAAAAAGTACAATCTGCCTCGCCCCTCACGCTTAGCAGCGGGAAGACAGTGTCCCTTGTATCTTATGTAAACACCGACACTACAAGCAGCACTGACGGTCTCATATCTGACATGGCTCTAACTGACCAAAGCTACTCGGTAGGGAAAACATTCCACGTGATTGACGGTATCACTAGTCCCAAGGCCTCAAGCTATAGTGTCATTATGGAAGCATCACTTGCGCCTCCAGGCTCGCAGGACGTACGTATGTACACCCCTGCTCAGTACCAGACACATCCTTCCTACAACGACCTGATGAACATCTTCAAGTCGATTGCCTACTAGCCCCGTCCCATACCTCTCCCTCTGTGCAAGTTGATGCCATCGTTGGCTAGTAAGAATATCCAAATGGCAGGCATGCCGGACGGTCCAATAACTCCCGCAGCTCACTTAATTTGCATTGGTATTGATAGTGCGGAGGGAAGTACTACAGTGAGGCCAATAGTAGCGTTTGAACAGGACGCTCTGTACAACGATGCCAAGCTTGTTCTTGAAGCATGTACGTACTAGCAAATCTGTGTAACTGCTGGCTCTTATTCCTTGGTGAGTATTCTCTAACGCCGAGCCGTAAGGCTAATGGAACAGCCAAGTGGAGTATTGGGTGCTGGTGCCAAGCCACTGCATTGCAAGGCACCGTTTATGAATGAAACAGAAGACATGACACTACTTCTATTATATCTGCTACCATATGCAGATGGATCCAAAACAAATCACCATTCCGTCCCTTGACTATGCTATCGCAGCTGACTGGTACGGTGGAGGCAACCCAACCCGGATTTTACTAACTGTAGTAGGCTTCGGTTCTACGAAAGCACGGAACGCAGAATTTATCGCAGAAATTTCCGAGAGAACAGGAATGACTGGCCTGGCACTTGATCTTTCTGGCCACGGCGAAAGCCCATTTGAGCTTGATGATACAAAACCGGCCCAGCATTTACTTGAGGTAACGGCAGTCTTTGACTGGCTACGGAGTACATATCCAGAAGCCAAAATAAGCGTAATGGGCACAAGCTACGGCGGCTACATGGCAGCCTGGCTGACGCGCTTCCGTAATTTTGACAAACTTGTACTACGTACACCCGCATTGTATAAACCAGAAGATTTTTATTCACCTCATCGCCTGATTCACAAATCTGACGAATTAGTTGCGTACAGAAAAAACACCAAACTCATTGCGCATAACACTCTATACTTACAGAATCCCGTTTTTGATGGCAAAACCTTACTTGTAGTCCATGGCAACGATGAAGACATACCGGCAGAGACATCTATCCTGTACCAAGAAAACTTTGCTGCTGAAATCTATACAGCCCAAGGCTTTATGCATGGTTTTCGTGACCCACGCAACCCCCAGGAGGGTCTTGAGCCATACAAGGCCACTATTGCTGCCTGGCTTCAGTAGTAAAGGTACCCCTGGAAAGAGATTGACTCCAGAGTTAACTACATATATGCTACTCAAGATATAAAAACGTCGTATGAGCGGCAGTTTTAGTAAGCACCAAGCTACATGAGCTTGGTGCTTACTGTATGTCTAAAAAATAATCCTTATACCCCTGGGAGACCAAATGAAGAACGTCGTCTTATTGCATAATCCCGTGTTGGAATATCGCCCCGATAGTAGTGTGCCAGTTAATATCACCGCTGTTGCCGAACGAATAGCTGGCGTATTGGGCGGGGCTGTAACTTCGTTGAACGAGGCGGGTGAGGACCCTTATTTTATGCCGTTTGCAGCAGTCCACGAATCTTTGGCGTATGAAAAAGGGATCACAGGTGAAGGTGATGTTTATGGTGGTATAGTAAGAGATCTTGCGCACGCCGATAAGGCAATCTTACACGAGCTCCCGGAACAGAGATCTTCACATCCACTTTGGTATTCCCGAGCATTTGCAAAGAGCGTCGGCGGGGTAGTTTTACCTGGCTTCACTTCCTTTAGTGTCAAGGATGCTACGCGGGCTTTTGATGTAATGCAAGACAGAGGACTTGCCACCCGATTCAAGGACCCATCTAGCACCGGTGGTATGGGTCAGTTCTTGGTTCGCAGCCGTAATGAATTAGAAGAAGCCCTAACACCATATAAAGATAAAATTCCTGAAGTTGGTGCAGTCTTAGAAGCAGACCTAGAAGATCATCAAACTGTCACTGTCGGATATGTTGATATGAACGGCCAACCCTATAGTTGGTATGGTCGGCCGTACGATGTGCAGCATAACGGAATGACGCGATTTGGTGGTAATGAGCTGACTGTGGTTCGCGGGGCCATCACGAATCTAATGCGCTTTGCGACTGATTCGAGGGACTCTCTTGCAATCCGCCAGGCAGCCCGTGTGTTTGATGCATACAGTCTACTCGGAACCATAATCACTCGCGCAACTCTTGATGCAGTACAAGGAATGGGAAGCAACGGAGAATTCCTTTCTGGTATAACCGATCCATCTTTGCGTCCAAGCGCATCTTCGGCAGCCGAGATTCGCGCAATCGAGGCTTTTATTGCTAATCCAGATGCAGAAGTAGTAAAATCACGCCTTACTTATGATTACAACAAAACAATACCTACAGACGGCAGTGCGGGCGAACTATTTGTAGGCCATGATCGTATGAATATATTTGTTGATTTGGTGGATGTGTCATAAATATTTTTGACACGAAGCCTGTATATGCCCCTATCAAGAGAACGGGCATGAGCTGGCCGCCAGAGTGGTCTATGTCTGTGATTTTGTTTAGCAACCCAAAATCATGTGAACGTGTTTATCTATGGTCCTATTACCGCTGATCCTGAGCGTAGTATCGACCAGGGTGATCGCAATAAGACGGCTCGCTCCATACAGATTACGGCAGATTACTTACTTGGTTATTGGTCAGATTCAGTTTTCCCTGATGAAATGTAGCCATTAAGCAGTTTGACTATATGGTCACCTATATCCCAGCTATAGTTATGCATAAGAGGGCCAGGAGTGGGTGCTACGAGGGATAGCTTATACTCATACGAGGCAGTTCTAATTGAAAAATAGGTAGGTGGGGAGGTGTGGTTTTCATAGCGGATAGCAGTAACGGGTTCGTTAAAAATAGTCTCACCCTTGGAAGTAGCAAATGATACGGTTGAGGGGGTAATAGTGAGCTTGCCGCTGGCGCCTCCGAAAATAGCACGAATTCCATTATTTAGTAGCTTTGCCTCTACGGTAAACCCTTCTGGCGTGGTGCCCTCGGCCAGTATCTGCTTTGTTATCTCAGCCGGCCATTGTGCGGCAGACATGCGCAGGAAAAGGGCAATAGCAAGTACGACCACGGTCGTCCCTATTAGTGTCAGAAGGTTATTAGATGTACCGCCCCCAAATCCAGCGATAGCTACGCCTGGCAGTACGAAGGCCATTGTAATTGCGCTGCGCCTTTTGAAGTTTTTTAGTTCGCTCATGATACCTCTTATGTTAGCTAATTGAACTATAGTATACGATTTTGAGTAGTGGCATACAAACTCCATTTAGGCAATCTTTCGGTGGTCTACGCGTAGCTTGCGGTATGACCTTGCGCATATGTTGGACTAAGGGGTATCGTAAGATGACGGCTTCGCAAAATTCGATCCAGATTTGCTGGTCGGGTTGCGTTGTTTGTAGCATTGCTAGCGCGTTTCAAAATAGTTAAAGGAGTTGCCGGTGGTAAGTGACGAAGTAAGAGCCTATAGTCAGACACTAACCGAGATGGGCATAGAAAATGAAATTGCCGAGCATCCCGACTTTAAGACGCCGCCGGAGGTACAGGATTACCTGGGGCTGACGCTCGCCGATGGCTTATCCACGATGATCATGAAGGCTGGCGACAAGTTTGTGAGTATTGTCCGCCGCTGCGATACGCGTATCGACTCAAAGAAACTAAAGAAGTTGGTAGGCAATAAAGTACGCGTTGCTAACCCGGAGGAGTTTGCGGAGATTACCGGTGTTCCTTTGGGGGCGGCTACCGTGCTCAACCCTGGGCTGACGACGTATCTTGATGAAAAATTATTTGAGAAAGACTATCTGACCAGCGGTTCAGGCAGTTTTACCTGTAGTATCCGGGTTAGGAGTGAAGATCTAAAGAAGCTGCCGGATAGCCAGGTGGTCGCTATCAGTGAATAGATAGGCTTTGTAGGTCGTCTGGATGCTAGAAACATAGGATAACGTAATAGAAAGAGTAGAAAATGGCTAAGTATGTTGACGGGTTTGTGCTGGTAGTACCTAAGGGTAAAGAAGCTGAATATCAGAAAATGGCGGAAATGGGCAGGGACTCATGGATGAAGCACGGTGCACTGCAGTACTTTGAGTGTCGGGGGGACGACTTGAAACAACAGGAGATGGGTGATGAAAAATCACGCGCATTTGCCGAAATGACGGGAGCTAGTAGCGATGAAAACGTCTGGTTTTCTTTTATAGTCTTCAAATCGGAAGAGCACCGCGATGAAGTAAACAAAAAAGTGATGGAAGAGATGGCGGAAAAAGCCGAAAAACAGTCTGATTTTTCAATGCCGGTGGATATGAAAAGGATGGCGTACGGTGGATTTGAGGCAGTTGTCGAGGGGGTAAAATAGCAAGATATAGAGGACTGCTCACTAGTAAGCTAATGTAGAAACAATCTAGTAGGCTCGGCGAAACATAGAGGGTGTCCATAACGGACCATAGGCGCCCGAGCCTAAGAACTCGCGTTCCTCGTCGGGCAGGTTATCTATCAGCAGATTACGGCCAGCGGCTTGCTTCCCAGAAAAGCCTACAAGCACTAGGTGTGTCGCGGCGCGTACCGTTACACAACGAATACCCGTAAGCTCGCACTCTATGGGTTTGAAGCAATCCTGGTGAGGATAGTGGCGATTGCTATAAAAATCTATGTAACTCCATTTACCCTCAGAATCCTTTGCGATATTACACATGCGGGTCATGGTGGGGTCTACAGGATGCGGCAAACTGGCTAAGTGTTTAGGGAAGTCAATGGGACCAATCATATCAACATCACGTGGTTTGCCGTTTGGCTTGGTTAGCAACTGCTCATTTTTCCCAGTAATTCGGCTGCGTTCAATAAATTCTGAGTTAGGATCGAGGCCCATTAGATGCTCGTAAATTGCTGCGCGGCCCAAAGACCCCATAATCAAGCCGCCTGCCGCGTGTATTGCCTCAAATGTTTGTTGTAGCCCTTCGAGCGTTGGCGTAGCCCTAGGCTGATGTTCTGACATTGTATACTAATACCAGTAAATCAATTATTGTGCAACTGGTGTGGAGAGGATTCATACCTGATTTGGAGTAATTGGCTGAGGGCAACGCTGATGCATTTGAGGTGTACTGGCAGGTCAATGGTTGGCTGTAGTGCCGGGCGAGGCTTACTGGCAGATCACTGAGAAATGCTGCGGTATGTAGTGCTGCTTGATGTGGAGTATTATTAGCATGTAGTGAAAATAGTCGATGGTTAGCGGATGGCAGAGGAGTATTGATGCGGCAAAAGGACACCAAGAACACTGTAGATAGACCAGATCTGGTTGAACGGGCTAAACCTTTCTTGCCGCCTGGCAGTATAGTTCGGCAAGTATTTATCTGTCAGACCGCGCCGTATTTTTGGGTTTTTGTTATCAATTACCTTACATTTTTGACTATCTTTTGGATTAAGTTTCGCTGCGTAGCTATTACCGATGAAGGCATTTACGTGCTGGAAAGCAGTAAATTTTCAGGGGGTAGTAAGCCACATTCATTAGTAGGCGTCTTGCCTAGAAAAACGCAGCTTGGGCCAGTGTCGGGCCGGTGGGGTCAGATAGAGATTCTGGGCACGCGACACTGGGTACACAAGCGGTTCCATCATGTTATTGACGAAGCCGACCACGAAGCGGGCTTTGGACGGACCTGGTACGGCGGTTGATTGCAGACTGCGGCGCGACCTCTATAACATAGGCTGGCGGAATTGTGTGGTGCTACAATCCGGTGAGAGCCGAAGTTGTTTGCTATAATTACGCTTATGCTACAATAGACATCTATTCTGTTAGATGTCGTCTAAGACTAGCTACAACAGAAAGCTACGCTGATGGAATCTCTAAAACAAAAACTTACAATGCTTGTACGGCGGCCCGTAATTGCCTGGGCTGGCTTAGCTATACTAATTGTAATGCTGACGGGTGGTTTTTATCTGTATCAGAATAGTCACGCTGTATCCGAGCTAAAGGCTGCAAAAGCACTAGATGCCAAGGGGAATTATACTGCCGCAAAGAAGACCCTAGGATCTATTAATACAATCCTAGTTAGGAACACAACGAAGGCGCAGATACATTCGGAAACGCTACACAATCAGCAATTGGTGGCCGTTCAGCAAAAGCTGGATACGATTAAACAGCTACTAAAAGAACATAAAGGACAGGCTGCACAGGACCTGTTAAAGCAACTAACCTCTCAGCCTGGTGTGGCTGGTACTATTGATCAGCACCAGGTTGCAAACTTGCAACAAACGGCAAAACAACAGACTACCTCTGCCACTAAGCCTAGCTCTGGCGCGTCCAGTGGCACTGGTGCAACGTCTGGTGGTGGCACTACGCAGGGCGGCGGTACCGGCGGTGGAGCTAACTCTGGTGGCGGTAACAGTGGTGGAAGTGGCGGCGGCAGCGGACCTAATACGGGTCCACTGACAAGTCTGAACGTAGTCTCGATTACGGCTAGTGCCTCGGCGGCAACTGCTGCAACCTGTAATGTGCATGGATCTTTGAGCTTTAGCGCCGACGGTAGTGGTGATGTAACCGTCACATGGTCGCAGTACAGTAACAAGACGGTTAGCCAGACAGATAACCCGGAACACTTTAATTTTGCAGCTGCAGGAACGCAATCGGATAGTGTGAGCTTTGGGGGCAGCCAAGGGTTAGAGCCCGGCGATAGTTATCGCATTTTGGCAACTATAACATCGGTAAGTAATCCCGGCATTAGTGTTACGGCCGGGCCGGCAACTATCTCCAGCTGTGCTGCACCACCGGCACTGGCCAGTGAACAGCAGTCGCCGCTCATGACAACAATCACGCCTGGTACACTTAGTGTCTACCAGGCGCATGATGGGGTGTTTAGCAACGAGTGTAGTGTGCAGGTTACTACGCCGTATAGTGTGAATGGCGCCGGTACCGTACAGGCAATTGTACAAATAACCAGCGGTAGTTCCATTGGCTACACCTACTATGACTCATCTGGTGCGACCGGATTTACTGGTAGTGGCAGTACGGCAAACACCTCATACTTTAGGTTGCCGCATTTGCCAGGGGGTGGGCACTACACTATCCAAGTTAAGCTGGTCGAAGTGAGTGTTCCGGGGTCGGTCTATGCGCTTACCTCGTCAGTGTCTAGTAATTGCGACTAGTTGCACCTTTGCTAGGCAAGGCTTTACAAAAATATTGGTGCTAAAACTATTTCTTTTTGCTTGAGACAGTAATTTTCTTTGGCTCGGGGAGTGGTGTTAACGGCACTACCACTTTTAGGATACCTTCGTCTAAATGCGCTTCGATGTGTTCGGCGTCAGCACGATCTGGTAACTGAATCCGACGGTAAAAGCTACTGGAGCTTTCACGGACCACATATTTCTTTGCTTTGTCTTCGTCTTTCTCGTGGCGTTCGGCGCTAATGACCAAGCTGCCATTTTCGGTTTGAACAGTGACATCGGCCTGATTGAAATTGGGGAGGTGTGCCTCGACGACTAATTGGTTGTCTTTTGTGTAGACATCGGTAGTGGGTATATTGACACCTTTTAAGGAAGACATAAAATCATCGCCAAAAAATTGCTTTTGTAGGGCACTCAGTTCTGAAAATGGATCCCAACGCATAAGATTGCTCATTGTATTTTTCTCCTTGTCGTTATGATTAGTAACTGTCCAGAGAAGCATTAAAAAGCTTCCAGAATATATTGTAAGAAAACTATTGTGCTATGCCAAGACGAGTGGGGTAGGCCGACGGACGGTGCGCAAACACCGCTTGGAATATTAAATTGTGCTTTACGAAATGAGTGTTTATTTGACAGCACTTATGTGCGACGCCTAGGATTGAACTAGAAGGGTGGTCGGCAAACGTGACGGGATTTTCTAAGCCAAACTTGCAGACTAGATCAAGGAGTGGGATTTTCTTAACAGCGGGAGTACTGCTGTTAAGCGTGACGTTGTTCATGGTCTGGCGGCTGGGGATACATCGGCCATACGCCGCAAAAGATTTCCAATATGGCGTTGACGTAACCGCGTCAAACAACTACTACAGCCAGGCTGATGGGCGGTATACTGGCGAGCGGTTTGCTAACGGTCGTTTCTATGTGCGCGCCAGCAAATTGCAGGCAGGGCAAGCGAACGTCCAGACAATGCTCGATGTACGCGATCTGGATGGTCAGCGACTGGCAAGTATTAGCAGGTCGCTGACACTTAGCCAAAAAACCGGCGCTCTGGCAGGCGAGACCAGTGGCGGTAAACCAGTGTACCTGTTTGCGCCGCGGTACATACACAAGGCTCAGGACTTTATGGGCACATATGCGCTGTACAATGAGCCAGCTCGGATGCACTTTGTCGGCAAGGACATGCTGTACGGCGTAACGGTATATCATTACAAAGCAGAATATCTACACGGCAGTACGCCAATACAAAATGCAATCCCAACACCGAATATACCAGCTGGCTTGAAAGTAGTGTACCACCCTAACGTCCAGCTTTGGATTGAGCCAACCAGCGGCTGGCTTATAAAGATAGCTGACGACACCACTGTCGACTTGGCGGATGCACATTCGGGTAAAACTATTGCGCCGTATAATCATTTTTACGCTCACTATACTGACGCTACGGTGCGGCAGCAGGCTGCGTATGCGGCAGAGCTTCGGTACCAACTTCGGTTTGCCAGGTATACCGCTCCAGCATGCGTCCTTTTGTTGTTACTGAGTATACCAACCATTTGGTATATGCGGCGAATACATTCCGCCAAGTTAACCGTTCGCGTGTTGGCCGTCGTAATACTGGCTGGTAATGTAATAACACTTTTGGGGTGGATTTTTAGCTCTCGGCAGTTTATCTCGGGCTTTGCTGGCGGGGTTGGTATAAATCCACTGGCATTTAACGAATTCGCAGTATTTCTACTGGGCCTGGCTAGTGTCTACCGGCGACAGTCACGCCTGGTTGGTGTGGTATCGGGTATGTTCGTTGCCGCAGCTGGTTTTGTGGCTCTGCTGGGCTGTTTGCATATTATTGGCTTTCGGCTAGATGAAGTATTGTGGAAAGGGACGCTGCAAAACCTAGAAACCACACTCCCAAGTGATCTCTCGGTACATGATGCGGGTATGTTTGTGCTGCTGGGTCTGGCGCTTGTAGGTATTGCGCACCGGCGAACCGTGTTTATGCTACGGGCGGTTAGTTTTACTGCCAGCTCTGTCCTGATCTTTAGTGGCGCAGCGCTGCTGATCGATTTCTTGCAGCTGGATCATCAGGTGTCACTTGGCTATTTGGCTCCATTGTCGCCCATTATGTCGGTGATGTTAGTTGCTGCGGCCTATTTGTTATTGCAGGTAGTGGAGACATTTGGGCCGATTGCTCGCGTTAAGAGATTTGCAATGCTTCGACAATTGATATGGCCGACCATCGTTTCCTTGCCATTGATAGTAGTTGCTCTGGTTGTACAGTTCAGACACAACACTATGGCCAGTCACGCACAGACATTGTTTATGGTGCAAGCCGAAAGTATTGAAGCGCAGCTGGGTACGCAAGTTGATGTGTACAAGGCGACACTACTAGGCACACAAGCCCTGTACGCCGCATCTCACTCGGTAGAGCCTGACGAGTGGCATACATTTGTCTCAAATTATACTCATAATTCATTTACGGAAGGCATGGAGGCGGTTGGCTATGCGCCAATTGTGAGGGCTAATGATGTGGCAGTATACAGCAGTAGCGTTCGCCAATATGCATCGTCGTTCACCATTTTCCCAAGCACGTCAAACACTACTCTAATTCCGGTGCAATATATCGAGCCACGTACTGCAAATGTACAAAAACTCCTGGGCTATGATCTATCTTCTAACCAGTTACTGAACGGAGCACTAAACCAAGCCGAACAGACTGGCAAGGCGGCAATATCTGACAAGCTGCGGACTGACGAGCTGCCTGGTATAAGCCAAAAAGGTGATACTAACTTTGTTGTTGTACAACCCGTGTACACAAACGGTATGCCGACTGACACCGTAGCTAGGCGCCATGCGGCTATCCAGGGGTATGTATTTGCAGTAATTAGCGTGCAAAATCTGATTAAGAGTGTCAGTATGCCAACTGGTGCGCAGCTGGATTTCCAGATATATGATGGATATCAAGCTGACCCCGAGGAGCTGTTATACGATACCCACCAAGCTCACCCAGAAGAGGGAACTAGTCTGCAGGAGACCAATAATGTCTACGCCTTGGATCATCCTTGGACAATCGCATTCGAGGCTAAGCCTGATTTTGAGGCGCACGAACTGACAGGCCAAAATGTCAATAGTGCACTGGTGGTCTTTAGCGTTGTGTATCTGCTTGGAATCGGCGCAGTGTACGTAGCGTTGGTTTATCGACGCCGCTACACAAGTGCTCGAAAGCACCAGAAAGCATTGCATTCTGGTGGCCAAAATGGGACCATTATTTAAAGTTCGTAGGCAGGAACCTTAGGGAATACAGAAGCGTTGTGAATATAGCAGATCTACTTCTTGTCAGCATTGTCGCAGTTTCGGGCTATCTTGGTGTTGCGCGGGGCATTAGAGCGCAGCTGAGTGTTGGCTTTGGTATTGCCATTGGCTTGGTTTTGGCGGCAATCTGCTATGACAAATTTGCACTACTTATGCAGGCCTCGCGCGCCCAGTCGATTATTTTACTGTTGCTGACAGCGGCGATAATACTATTTTGTTATAGCGTGACTTCGGCGGCTAGTGTATGGTTGCAGCACCATTCACATGCGATGTCCAACCGGTCGATGATCGGCAAGATTACTGGACTTATGGCGGGTATAGTCTTTGCGAGTCTTAATCTGTGGATTTTTATATCTATGTTTGGGCAGGCTATGCCGACTATAGTTAGATCACAGCTTACAAATTCGGTAGTGGTGAGTTCTGTACGAAACCTAGTGCCAACGCCTCCTATCTTTACAACCGTTGCCCATTTACTAAATCCGTTTATGCCGCCAACCGCTTTTGCGGGTAACGAACCGAACTTCACCGTCATGCAACCTACTAACAGTACCGAAGATTTGCCCACCGTAGTTGCCGAGGCTAAGAAATCGATGGTTAAAGTTAACGCCTGGGGCTGTGGTGGGGCATCCGAGGGCAGCGGTTTTTGGTTTGGTCCGCATGTGATATTAACCAATGCCCATGTAGTAGCTGGTGCCCATCGTTTTTCAGTGCAGAATGATAGTGGGATATTTGCGGTACAGCTGATTGGCTTTGACCCAAAAACCGACTACGCAGTTTTGCTGGCAGATACCGCGGTCGCCTCGACGCCACTTAAACTGACGGTCAAAAAGGCGTCTGCTGGCACGGCTGTCGCAACACTGGGCTATCCAGGTGGTGGCGACCTAAGCACTAACCTTGGGACTATACTACAGCCTCTTAATGCTGAGGGTTACGACATCTACAATACTGACAAAGTGGACCGTTCAATTTATGCCCTGCATGCTACGATTGTGCCTGGCGATTCCGGTGGGCCGCTCATTACTGCCGGCGGTGATGTAATTGGCCTAGTGTTTGGTAACTCGACCAAGCAGAACGAAGTCGGTTACGCAGTGGCGACTGGTCAATTTTTAGATGGAGTCCACGCCGCTGTCAATCAACGCCAGATTGTTGACAGTGGTTCGTGTGCCGCAGACTAGAAATTCTTAACAATACTGGTAACCAGACCGGTGCCCACAACGCTTTTAACGGTAACGTTTTGCGAGCCGTTGTTGAAGATGCAGGTTTGAATTAGCAGGTCAGTGCTACAGTCGCCATTGCCAAGGCCAAGTGAATTAGCCAACTGCTGCACGCTACCCAGCGTGTTGCCTGCGTCAGCATTAGCGTAGAGATTAAGTAGCGGATCTGATGGAGTAGGGGTTGGTGTGGGAGTGGGTGTTGGGTTTGGATTGTTGGTGGTGTTATTTGTCGTAGTGTTGTTGGTAGTACTGTTGGTGGTAGTGGAAGTAGTGCCACGTGTTGTGGTACTGGTGGAACCGGTATCAGTAGTTGTGCCGGTGCCATCGGTCCCTGATGTTGAGGTGTGGGCGCTGTCTAAGGCGCTTGAAACGGGCACTCCGTTCTTGGTAGTTTTGTCTTTGCGCAGTCCTGCGGTCCAGTCGGTTGCAAAGCCAAGAACTAAAATAAGCAGTACGATAATAACCCCCGCAGTGCCAACTGCCCATTTCAGTCGTTTGTCCTGCCGTTTGTATTTATCCAATAGATTCAACTTGTTGCTAAGTAGTTGCTGAGTGCCCGATGATTGCGATGCCATACGTTTTATTTCCCTTTTTATGTTTGTCGAGATAACCCGTACTTTCGATAGTAATATGACCATAAAATAACGGTCAAGATTATATAAGTCGTATTACATTATGTGTTCATAATTACTAAGAAAAATTAACTGTTTTTTCATAAGAATTGCCTAAAGTTCTAACCTAGATAGACGCCTAGGTATTACTGCTGGGACCGAAATTCCTGCAAAAAATCATTGGTATGTTGATGCTCGATGTCCATCTTTTGGGCTACATCCGCAAGTGCATTGGTAAGCTGTAGTATCAGGTTATCGGGAGCCAGTACATGGCTGGTTGTAAGTAGCTGTCGAGCCTTGTTGGCGTGCTCCTGTAGGGTTGAATCTATAGCAGCTAAGCTTTTTGTCCAGAACGTGGGTTGGAGTGTAGTATGTAGTGAATCTAATGGATGTTTCCCTGGTTCAATATGGGCGTCGTGCAAGAGCTGTGCTACCACGTAGCTGATATGCCCGTTGTGCAGATCATCTTCCCAGTCGCATAGGTCGTCGTTTAGCTGTCGAATGATAAGGTAGTGCTGAAAGCTGTGGGCAATAGCTGTAACGGCCGGACTGTCATTGGTAAATCCCGCTGCAAGTAATGTACCAATAATGGGTAAGCCGTGGCTGAGCGAACGGCCATACAGAACCTGCAGCTTGCCGTAACTTGGGATTGCCCCTACCTGGATAGTGTTATTGTGCACGGCAAAACGACAGTTGGCGAGCTCCCATGCGTTTGCCGTATCAATGGCGGTAAAGGTATGTTGTACTCGTGCGGCAAAAGCCGGATCTGGTACAGCTTCGCCGAAAAGTTGCACTGCTTTTCGCATGGCGACAGTAGCTGCGGGTAGCAGCCGCCGATCGCCTTCATCATCAAGAAAGTCATCATAAATGGTATACGCTACCCAGTTGTATAGATTGGCGAGTCCTAAGGTCTGTAATGTCCGTGCCTTGGGCTTACGTGGTGCATCTAATGTTGCAGCAAAGCGCTCAGCAAGTGGCCCAATTTCGTACGTTGTGTCGGCGGTAATAAGTTTTGTAAGACTGGACTGGAGTACTTGTCCAACAAGCGGATCTAGCGCTGCGGCGTCGGACTGTGCAATACCTGCAAGCTGCTTATAGTAGTCGGGGTCGCTAGCAGTAGCCGTGGCGCTACTAAGATTGGCAACCATTGCTGCAGTGCTGAGCCCGGCCGAACCATATGTTAGATCCGCTTTTGCACCTTGGCATATATAGTCAATCGGCCACGAGCCATCTGATAGTTGTAGAGCAGTCGTAACACTTATGCGATGGCGGGGTTGCGTACTACTGGTTTCTTGCCGCTGGGCATCTATAAAGGAAAGGGGCCAGTCTTTTGTGTAGTATCGATTGTAACTAGGAGGCTCCTTATCCAGGTAGGCAGAGAGATTCGGAAGTGGCCCGCCAACACTTCGTACAAAGCGATCAATGACCACATTTGTTAGCCAATCTGGGGCCGCATCACGACTGTCGAGCGCGTTATAATATGGACCTCCTGGAGTTTGTTCGGCTGCTAGCAAACCACTAATAGCGCTAGCAAGTGTCTCTGGCGACAGGGCAGTCACATCGTGACGGTAAATAACGGCAAGACTATAAAATAAAGCGAAGCTATCAATAGTAGCCAGCTTTGTTGTGGTGAGCGGCAGTAGCGTGCTCGACAGGTACGCTGCTAGGCGCTCAGCTACGGATTGTAAGCGTTTATCGCCAGTGTTAAGTAAGCAGTCAAGCATCAGCGCATGCATGCTAAGAATGTTCACAAGTGGTGCTTTAGAATGTTTTGAGTTGCTGCACCTAATTGCAAAACTGCCATTCTTGCGCTGGTGGTTTACGAGGTAGCTGATACCTTGTTGAAGGCTATCTTCAGTTGTCTGACTGTTCATGTGTTTTGCGTAGTGTAACGGTAAAACACGTTTCGCCCTTTTGGCTGGAGAGTTGTATATCCCCCTCGAAGTACTCTTCAACGATTTGCTTAACCACAAACAAGCCGATACCCATGCCGCTGTCTTTGGTAGTGTAGAATGGATCAAAAATATGTTTATGTATGTTTGCGGGTATACCGGCACCCCAATCACGTATGTCAACGCGGACTGAATGGTCTGCTTCCAGTGAAGCTTCAATGTGGACTTCTCGTGCACCGTCGGCTGCCATGAGGCTGTACGATTCTATTGCGTTAGAAACAAGGTTCAGAAGAAGTTGTCTAAACCGGTTAGAGTCGCCGTACAGTGGCAATCGAGGTAACTTCGTAGGCATGCTCAGTAGTTTTACGTGAGACCGTCGAGCTTTTGCCTGTAGCATCTTTATAACTTCGCGGATTTCGTGTGCGCCATCAAACTGGGTATCCTGGACTTTTCCGTTAATGTGGTCGTGCGCCCACTGCATCATTGCATCAATGTAGGCAATGCGGCGTTGAATCCGGAGCTGGATTTGCGACTCGGATTGTTTTTCGGTCATTCCCTCGATATCTACGCTGAGTGTAGTGATGTGATTCGAAAGATCGTGTAGCAAGCTTGTACTAAACTGGCCCAGCTCGGCAAAGCGGTGCAGCTGCCGTATCTTTTCTTCCTGTGCTTTCTGTAGTTCTTTAGTGCGGGCCGCAACCTTAGTCTCTAGCAGGTTCTTCTCGCGTTGCAGCGCGGATTCGGCGCGCAGTGCACGGTGGAGCGAGCGGTCGGTCTCGCGGTTGAAAAGCCAAGAGCTGATACCAACCAGAATAAACACGAAGTAGTACACCACCAGATCAGTTAAATGTGGCCGCTGTGTCTGCCAATAGAAATTAGGGTGAAGGCCGCCCTGCACGGTTGCGAGTTGAATAACATACAGCACAATAATGCTGGCCGTAAGGGTAACGATGGCGTAGGATGCACCTAGGACGATGCCCGAAAGTACAATGAGCGCGCAGTACAGCAGTAATACAATTGGCAATGTAACACCCCAGGTAACGGCCATAATAGTTGCAAGCAACCAATAGATAATTAGCAGGCCTGACGCAGCAATAAAATAAAGCCGTCGCTTCAAACATAGATACAGAGTGCCAACAACACTAATGGCAATTGCAACGGCTGCCAGGCGGTGTAGGACCAGACGGTTAAAGCCAGTTAGATAAGCAGCGGTAATGGCTACGGCACTCAGTGCCAAAACACAAAAGGTTGCCCCGAATAGGATGTTCAGTACCGAGGCGCGCCGACGCAGACTCTCGTCTTGCAGGCGAGCTGTCTTTAAAAGGTTTCTCAGTATGTGCGGCATCGTTATTTAGTAAGTATAGTGATGGCGCGCCAGAAGCCAAAACGTATTGTCTCTGGCGCGCCGGTCCTCCTTTAGCGGAGGTTTGGTACTAGGTCTATCCCTGCTGGGCTGCGTTCAGCCAGGGTTGTGCTACGGTGCCCTGGACTTGGAGTGCTAAAGACTCTAGCGCTTGTGCAGTGCGGGCGCCCTCGTCGGTTAGTATTGCGGTAATTGCACTGTTCATAGTGCCCCCCTATTAATTATGTTATGTATTGCTAATGTCGTTCAGGACATAGCCAATGCCGTAAGCCGTCTTTATGAGCGGCGTGCCAAACGGGCGGTCTACTTTATCGCGTAAATGTTTAATATGAACATCAACCGTGTTGTGCCAGCGGTCTTTGTCGGATTCCCAGGCATGGTTAAAAATCATCGTTCGGGTAACTGCCTGGCCTTTGTTGCGGATAAGAAACTCTAGAATATCGAACTCTTTGCGTCTGAGCATAATTTCTTTGCCCTCACGGTACACCTGGCGTTTGCCTAGGTCCATCACTAGGTCGCCGTGTTGCAATATCGTGCCACCGTACTCGGTGGGTACTCGGCGGGTAAGTGCGAACAAGCGGGCGCGAAGCTCGGCTAGTGAAAACGGCTTTACTAGATAGTCGTCAGCGCCACTGCCAAGCAAATCTACTCGACTTTGGACGCTGCTAACTCCTGAGAGGATTAATATTGGAGTAGTAACATTGGCAGCGCGAATCTGTTGACACACATCACTACCCGATCCGTCGGGTAGACCCAAATCTAAGACGATAACATCGCTACTATTAGTGATCGCCTGACGTAAGCCCTCTTTTGCAGTTCGTTCGGTGTCGATTACAAAATCTTTACCTAGGAAATCTTTGAGGCTTCGGACTAAAGCGAGGTTATCGTCGATGACTAATAGTTTCATAAACAGGCGCTACTGGAATGCTTAACACCTATCATACTAGCAACTTAATTATTAAATAGTCATTAAATTTGAGGAGTATTTAAGAATTACATACGTATTTCATGTATAAACCAATAACCAGCCATACGAATGTACGACTGGTCGTTTGGCTTAGGAAGGGGCCATAATGGCATGTAGAACCTGTAGGCGAGGGACTTAAGCGTAAAGAGTGGACGTGCTTAGTGGATTTTTTGAGCGACCTCAGGCAGTATAGGCAGTAAAGTGATCGCATAGCATGCGCCTGGCATACAGCTTAGCCAGACAGCATATCCGCTTCCTCTCGCATACAATGTTATGTCCCCTTGTCAAGAAGGATAGTCAAAAAACATTAAAAAATACTGAAATCTGACCGTTTTACCAATACGTAGCATAAATATTTAAGTATATTCCTAGGCTGGTCTGTGGTGAGACAAGGGGTATTAAGTCAAAATAGGGCTACGATTTGTGTAGTTTCTTGATACAATAAGCGGGTCCAATATGTGGCGCCTTGGCGGAGTGGTTACGCAGCGGTCTGCAAAACCGCGTACACCGGTTCAAATCCGGTAGGTGCCTCCAAATTTAGTTCTGCCGAAGGCAGGAGTAAATTTGGAGCCTGCATTTGAACCTGGCAAAACCGGTTCGTGAACGAGGAGCGCAGCTGACAATTGAAACGTGTTTCAATTTGTAAGCGAGCACCGCAGGGAAGAGGCTAAGCCGATAATCCGGTAGGTGCCTCCAAATCAACTCCTTGGGCGAGTGGCGGAATTGGTATACGCGGCGGACTTAAAATCCGCTGACCGAAAAGTCTTGTGGGTTCAAGTCCCACCTCGCCCACCATATAAAAACACTTCCTTTCAGGGGAAGTGTTTTTATATGGTTCGATTAATTTCTGCAGGGCTCGATGCACTGATTTGCTAGATAATACTATTAATTGTATAATTTATTAGTCAGTCACAATTCCCCTCTGGAGGAATGCATGTGGTATCAGCAAGTTCTGGTTGACGAGACTACGGCCTTGCCGGCCACTGTTCTCGGGGCTCACGCTTTGTGGGAGGAGGTGTTCAGGATCACCTCGGTCCACGAGGACGACCGCGAGGGCAACCCGCGCCTTGCGCGACAGCTGGTCGAGGAGTACGGGCCCTTTGCGGAGCGTCGCCAGAACGGCATCGAGTGGCTCGTGGAGTACTACCTCGAGCACTTCGGTGACGAAGGCGCGGCACTGATCAGAGAGCACTGGGGTGCGCGTACGCTCTCCTGGTATCTGCCGCCGGAGGGCAACCCGCTCTACGTGGCACGCAACAAGCTGCGGCGGCTGCATGGCGGCTTGATCGTTGACGATTACCGGCTCTACGAGCTCGGTGGTCGGCTACCCTCGGGTCGTCTGCGCCCCTTCGCGTTCTTCGTTCCTGCTCCTGCTGTCTGACATGATTCGGGCGCCCACTCTACTACTCCCTGCGGAGTGCGGCGCCCGAATCATCGATTTATACATCTATGGGGGTGGGCATCAACAGGGTATACTATAGGGTATGTCTACTGCGTTATGTCCCTTTTGTGCTTCAAAAGACCGTGTACTCAAGGAAAATGAGTCAGCTATCTTAATTTTAAGTGATCCCCGTAAGGTGCCCGGTCATATTCTCGTCTTGCCCAAGCGCCATGTGGAAGAGCCGTGGGAGCTGATGAGCAACGAGCTACGCGATATTTTCGAGCTGATCTTTTTTGCTGAACGCCGCTTGCTTGGCAAGCTGGGTGAGGGGGTTGATATCCGTCAGAACTATCGGCCGTTTAAAAAACAGGACAAGCTGAAGGCCAATCATGTCCTGTTTCATGTCATACCTCGCGCTAAAGATGACTATTTGTACACGGTTTCTGAAAAATTTGAGCGTGATCTGTTTGCCGAGCTTGATAACCTAGAACGCAAAGAAGTCGAAAAACTTCTGGACTAATGATATAATCGCCCTTGCTATGAAAAGCTTCCGCATGTCAGTTGTTATGATGATGCCCCCGCGGGCATAGCTTTTCTTTATCTATTTTTTCTTGCATAAACTAAACGGGTACAATGGTCTTTGAAAGTTGGTGTAATACCGCATAAGGCTAAGAATACCGAGAGGACAGTAAAACAATGAGTAACTATTACGTAACCACCTCCATACCATACGTAAACGGCGATCCGCATATCGGCTTTGCCATGGAGCTGATTACTGGTGATGTGCTGGCTCGTGCTGCTCGTGCTGCCGGCCACACGGTCATTTACTCTACTGGTACAGATGAACATGGTACTAAGGTTGCCGAGAAGGCAGCGAGCCTAGGCAAGACACCGCAAGAGTTTGCCGATGAAGTATCGGCTAAGTTTAGAACACTTGGTGAGCTGCTTGATGTGGAACCCGATCGCTTTATTCGTACTACCGACAAAGCACATATGGACCGCGCGCAGCTTATTTGGAAGGCGTTGTCACAAGATATTTATAAAGCGAAGTACGTCGGCTGGTACGATGTGCGCCAGGAAGAGTTCGTACCAGAATCACAGGCCGATCCAGAGCGTATGAAGCCAGAGCATCCACAGGCCTATCAAAAACTGGAAGAGGAAAATTATTTCTTCCGACTGAGTAAGTACAATGAGCGGATTCTGCAAGCTATCGAAGCCGATGAGCTGCAAATTGTGCCAAAGACCCGAAAGAACGAGATTATTAGCCTGCTCAAAGAGGGCTTGGACGACATCAGCATTTCACGTCCAGCCGAGAAGCTGGAGTGGGGTATTCCGGTGCCTGGCGATAAAAAGCAGGTGATGTATGTATGGTTTGAGGCGCTCATGAACTACGTTACAGTGCTGGGCTACCCTGAGCATGACGATTTTAAGAAATTCTGGCCGGCGCAGGTGCAAATTGTAGGCAAGGACATTATTCGTTTTCATGCGGCCATCTGGCCAGCAATGTTAATGGGGCTGGGCATAGGCTTGCCGAAGCAGCTATATGTGCATGGCTTTGTGAATGTTGATGGTCAAAAAATGAGTAAGAGCCTGGGCAATGTTATTGCGCCAAGCGAGATTGTCGAGAAGTATAGCGCTGATGCCTTCCGCTATTATTTCCTGCGGCATATTCCTAGCTATGACGACGGCGACTTTAGCTGGGAGCATTTTGAAGCTGCCTATAACAACGAACTGGCAAACGAACTGGGCAATGCAGTGCAGCGAACCGCTGCTATGATTCAGAAGTATCAAGATGGAGTGATTGGTACGGTTCCGGCCGCCGAACACGATATGGGTGAATATACCAGCGCAATTGCAGCTTGTCGATTTGATCGTGCACTGGACCAGGTATGGGACCAGGTGCGAGGCCTTAACCAATATATTGACCAAGAGAAGCCTTGGGAAATTGCTAAAACCGGTGACGGCGAGCATCTGCGCGAAGTTTTAGCACAGCAAGTAGGTGATTTGTTACAGATTGCCAATCTTTTGGAGCCGTTTTTGCCGTCCACTGCCGCTAAAATCAAGGGTGTGTTTGAATCAGGAGTGGTAAAGCTGCTGGAGACCACGCTGTTTCCCAAATTGGAAACGGCAGTCGAAGGGAACTAGCAACCGTACTATGCGAACGCGGCTATCTGTGCAGCAAAAATATCGTATCTGCCAAGCAGTGGTTGGTCTTAGCTTTGTAGTGGCGCTGTACTGTCTGCGTAGCATGGGCTGGTCGCAGACGCCGCACCACAATAAAGTAATGTTTGGCGTGCTGATGACGGCAATAGTGGTTGCCCTGCCATTTGGGCTTGGCTTCTACTATTATCGTGCAAAACTACACAATGTGGATACCGGCGCGGTGCAAGTCGCCGCACTGGCGCAGGCTGGTCGGAAAGATCAACCGACGGATGCTACAAAAACGGATAAGCCTGTATGAGTCTGCAATTGTTTGATTCACATTGTCATATCCATGAAATGGTGCGGCGCGTTACGCCGGTATACGACAAATGGCATAGTGATGATGTGGTGCGCACACCCGAGGGTGTCATCAAAGCTGCTCACGAAGCCGGTGTAAGCCGGATGCTGTGTATTGGCACGTCGCTTGCTGATAGCGAGCTGGCAGTGGAATTTGTGGCTGAGCGTGATGGGCTGTGGACGAGCATTGGTATTCATCCGCATGAAGCTGCGGCGCACCTGGAAAAAAAGGCTCAGTTTGCGGAGTTGTTTGAAGCTGATATAAACGGCAAAATTGTTGCTATTGGTGAGTGCGGACTAGATTATTTCTACGAGCACTCACCAAAAGAGGCGCAAATAGAAATGCTGAAATTCCAGATAGAATTGGCGCTAGAACATAATGTGCCGCTTAGCTTTCATGTGCGTGAAGCATTTGCCGATTTTTGGCCGATTTTTGACAGCTACCAGGGTGCTACCTTGCGGGGTGTACTGCATAGCTTTACGGATACAGAAGCAAACCTGGAGCAAGCAATCAAGCGTGGATTATATATCGGCGTCAATGGTATTGCTACTTTTGCTAAAGCACCGGGGCAGCTGGCCATGTACCGGGCAGTGCCGCTCAATAAGCTTATGTTAGAAACGGATGCCCCATTCTTGACTCCAACGCCATTCCGTGGTAAAGTGTGTGAGTCAAAACACGTGCGTGTTACGGCAGAGTTTTTAGCCGGCTTTCGCAACGAAAGTCTCGACGAGTTGGCCTCAGCAACCACCGTTAACGCCCGCGCTTTGTTTAGCGTTTAGGTTTTATTCTTACACTTATGTCACCCAATTCACCTTTATTAGAACGTGGTCCTGCTACCGCGCCCGAATCATACCCCGAAGAAGCCTTGCAGCGTATGTCCATTGTTGATCTTGCGCTTGGACATCTTGAGGATGTATGTAGAATGGATTATCCTGCGCTCGAGCCAGAAAAGGCTGCAGTGCCAGTGGAGACAGTTGGCTCGGCTGCTCTTGATGCTGATAGCCGTGCAACCCTAAAGGCCATGCCGTTTACAAAGGCACTGACGCCTGAGGCCGCACGAGCCATGGTAGATAACGCTTATGCGGTGCGCGAAGGTAGCAACTAATGCTTAAAAAACTCCTCAGCATTATTATGCCGAAAGATGACTCGGCTGTTCGCGCCCAGGCATACCGTGACGCAATTCGTGAAGAGGCTAAGATTGGCGGTTCTTTGTTTGGTCCAATTCCTGCCGGTAGTCGCCGTGAGTTTTTCTGCCTGGATGAACACACTTGGGTATGGCACGAAGAGTGGACTGATGGCAATAACCTGCGCCATTCGCGCACTACTCGCTACGATATCCGCCCCCAGGGCATCCTAAAGGCTCAGGATGGTCAGCCCTACCAGCCATTAGGCCGTGACGAAGCGCTGCGCTTGCTACAGGCTGCCCGCCGCTATAAAGAGCTGGTCTTTAACTATTGGTCGTCCAAGCAAGTCGCTTAAGTTACAATTTATCTATGATATATCTAGACCACGCGGCCGCTACGCCGCTTGATGCTGACGTTCTTGCGGCCATGCAGCCGTACTTTTCGGAAAAATTCTACAACCCCTCGGCAAGTTACCTGGCAGCGCAGAAAGTGCGTACAGATCTGGAGCAGGCCAGAGCGGATGTCGCCCTCCAATTAGGGGCACGGGCCAGCGAGATTATCTTTACTGCTGGCGGTACCGAATCCGACAATCTGGCCGTTAGTGGTGTTATGCAGCAATTTCCAGATGCAAATGTAGTGGTAAGCGCCGTTGAGCACGATGCGGTGCTGGAGCCGGCCAAGCGGTTTAATTACTCGGTGGCGTTGGTAGACAAACGGGGCACGGTCATTTTGCCGGATTTGGAATCCAAAATTGACGACCAAACAGTGCTGGTGAGCGTGATGTATGCCAACAATGAGGTTGGGACAATTCAACCGATTCGCCAGATAGCGCTGCTGCTGGAAAAGATTAGGAACGAGCGGCGCATGAAAGGCAATGCGCTGCCTATTTACCTGCACACCGATGCCTGCCAGGCCGCCAACTACTTGGATTTGCATGTTTCCCGACTTGGTATCGACCTAATGACACTAAACGGTGGCAAAATCTATGGGCCTAAGCAAAGTGGCATTTTGTATGTTTCAAGCAAAGTGCAGCTGCAGCCACTGGTGCGCGGTGGTGGTCAAGAACGCAACCTGCGCAGTGGTACCGAGAATGTGGCCGCCTGTATTGGCTTTGCGAAAGCTTTGGAGCTGGCACAAACACGGCGACACCACGAATCACAGCGCCTGAGCGAGCTACAGGATCTTACGCTTAAACTGCTGCGCGAAAAGTTTCCACAAATTGTGATTAACGGCTCCGAGCACCATCGTCTGCCTAACAACATCCATATAACGCTACCCGGCCAGGACAACGAGCGCCTGTTAGTGGAGCTGGATGAACGGGGTATTCTAGCTGCTGCCGGCTCGGCTTGCAGCGCAAGCGACGAAGAACCTAGTCATGTACTGCGCGCTATGAATATTTCAGACACCGATGCGCAGGCTTCGCTCCGCTTAACCATGGGCCGCGATACCAGCGAATCAGAGGTCCGTACTCTAGTCGACACACTATCAAGCCTGATTTAAACAGGTTGTTGTAATTTTGGGAGGTCCGTCCTCCCAAATGCCTTATCAAATGCTTTTGAAAACTTGGGGGTGTAGGTGGCAAACGTGAGAGGGGTGCGCTATACTGCTAGTAGTTAAACCACTAGCGTTTTTACGCTACCTAAATAGCAAGAATAAAAATGAACATACGCCGGTTTGCCATCCACACGACGCTCGGGCTTTTGGTATTGGTAGGGTTGGCTGGCTCAACGGTGACGGCTGCGACTAGCGGCACCAAAGCCAGTACGACTACTACAAGCTCATCAAGTAAAACTCAATCGGCCACTGGAGGCGGTAGCGTACAAGGCTATGCTGCGGATAGCGGTCTGCAATTTGGTACCATTGTGCAACTGGCGGGTAAAACAACGGCCAAGGTGCAGCCTGCTACGGCCAAAGATCTGAATAGCATGTACGGCGTGACGGTTGATCCGCATGAACTGTCAATTAGTATTTCTAACAGCAGCCTGGCCAACGAAAGCTATGTTGCTACTTCTGGCACCTACAACGTGCTGGTTAGCACTCAGAACGGCACTATACAAGCAGGCGATTATGTAACGATGTCGGCTGTGGACGGTGTAGCCATGAAGGCGGGCAGCTACGACGACCAAAAAGTGGTCTTCGGTCGGGCGGCGGGAGGCTTTAACGGCAAAACCAACAGCATTGGCAGCACCACACTGCACTACAGTGACAACAAAACAACCCAAACCGTGGCACTGGGTATGCTGCCGGTAGCTATAAACATCGAGCGCAACCCCAACCAAAAGAGTACTAAAGCCAATTTGCCACCCGCTCTCCAGAAATTGGGCGAGGCGATTGCCGACAAGCCGGTCAGTCCTATGCGTATCTACCTCAGCATTGGTATTACTGGACTCAGCATTATCGTGGCCTTGGTCACACTGTACTCTGGCATTCGTAATGCCTTGATCGCCATCGGTCGTAACCCCTTAAGCAAAAAGTCTATTTTCCGGGGGCTGCTGGAAATTATCTTAACCGGTTTTATCATTTTAATTATCGGTCTGTTTGCGGTATATTTACTACTAAAGCTATGATGCAAAAGGGGATGGGCAAAACGGCATGACGGGTCTGTGGCTGATATTTATTCTGGCAAGCCTTGCTGCGGTATTCTTGGCATTTATTTGGGTGATTATGTCCTTGCAGCGTCTGCAAGCCGGGCCAAAAGCTGGTAAAAAATCAGCTGCCGACCTAGATAAAGCTTATACCGATATCGCCGAAGAAGACGCTACACACCTGTTTAATAAAGAGTTCCGCGAGGAACTGCGTAACCGGGGCCGTTTGCGGTTCGAAAAGATCATCGACGAAAACGCCATGTTTTTGAAGCAGGACCTGGACATGACCATTTCGCAGCTGAACGACTACATGAAGCAGCAGATCTCGGCCAAACTCGACCAAGAATTTGCCGAATACGCCAAGGCCATGCAGCAAGCCCAGGAACTGGCCCTGGCGTCACTGCAACGGACTGCTCAAGAAGTCGAAGCGCAGCGTCTGCAGCTAGCAGATGCGCTGCAAAAAGATGTGACCGCGCGCGAAGCGGCGCTGCTAAAGGTGTACGAAGACAATATGGCAAAGATTGTCGAACATTACGTATTGCAAGCGCTGGGCGATCAGTTTGACCTGAAGAGTCAGCTGCCATACATCATCAAGCAGGTCGAAGCCAACAAGCAGAATATCATCGAGGATATGCGGTTATGAGCCAAACCACACCTCCGGCATTTGTGTTTCCGCCAGCTCTGGTTACCAGAGCTGATCTTGCTCGTTTAGTGCGCGAAGTGGAAAGTGTTGATAACGAATTCGAAGCTCAGAAAGCGCGCAACCAAGCTACCGGTAAAGCTGGCTATCGTACGCCTACGCTCAGTCGTTCACTGGGTGATTTCCTGGACTTAAATAAGCTGGATATTACCGACGACCATGGTCGTATGGTATTTAAGGAACAGCTGCGCGCCGTTAAGGACAAAGCGCCGATTGTACATATGACGTTTGCGGTCGAGGCTGATCCTGGTTCGCTGGCGCAGTTGGTGACGTATCTGCGCAAAGAGATCCACCCGCAGACACTGCTGAGTGTCGGCTTGCAGCCATCACTAGTGGGCGGCGCTTATATTCGGACGCCAAATCATGTACACGATTTTAGCCTGCGCGAGCTGCTGTCTGCTAACCGCGGCGTTATTACTGCGGCGCTGGAAGACGCTATGGCAGGAGTGGTCCAGTGAATCCGGCCGAGGACAAGCTGTTTCAGGAGCTAGTCGACAAGGGTAATCCGGTCGGCGAGATTATCGGTATCGATAGCTTTTTAGTAAAAATCCGCGGCCTGCAGCCTATAAACGTCCATGCTCTGATCCGTTTTGAAGATGGCAGCAAAGGCTACGTGCACCATGTATACGAAGATTACGTAGTGGTTATGAAGCTGGGTACTACAGTGCTAAAAATTGGTATGGTCTGTGTGTTGCAACATCACGAACTGCTCACAAAAGTTGGCAAGAATTTTGTTGGCCGGGTGGTAAATATTTTTGGTGAGCCTATTGATGGTCGTGGACCAATTGAGCCGGATGCGGTGTGGGACGTCTTCCATAATGCGCCAATGCTATACGAACGCGAACTACTGGATACCCAGCTGGAGACCGGTATTACGGTGCTCGACATCAACTTCTCGCTCGTGCGCGGTCAGCGTATGGCGGTGCTTGGCGATGGTAAATCTGGTAAAACGGCCATGACGACGCAGATTGCTATTAACCAAAAGAACACCGATATTACGGTGATTTATGTGTTGATTGCCAAGCGTCAAAGTGATGTGGCGCAACTGGTGGATCGTCTGGAAAAAAACGATGCTTTATCCAAAGCAATCATTATTGTGACCAACATGTTTGAGTCGCTAGTGTGTACCTATTTGGCACCGTACATCGGTGCTGCGCACGGCGAATACTTCTGGCAGCAGCTGGCTATGGACACATTAGTGATTTATGACGACCTGACCAGCCACGCTCAAGCATACCGCGAAATTTCCTTGATTGCCGGTGTTAGCCCAGGACGTGACAGCTATCCAGGTGACATGTTCTATACCCACTCATCCTTGGTGGAACGTGCTGGACGCTTGGAACGCAACCATGCCACGCAAACTATTTTGCCCATCATTTATGCACCGGCTGGTGATATTACCGCCTATCTGCCAACTAACGTTATGTCCATGACCGATGGTCAGTGGATTTTGGACATGGCAATTTTTAAGGACACGATGCGCCCAGCCATTAGCACTGGTCTGTCGGTGACTCGCGTGGGTGGTGTGGGCCAGAACAAACGCCAGAAGGGCCTGGCGGCAACACTTAACAAGACGTTGGCTGGTTACCGCGTGGCCGAGGAATATGCTCACTTTGGTACCGAACTTAGCCCAGAGGCACAATCTGATTACGATAAAGGAAAAGCGCTCTTCCAGCTGATGAACCAGGATATTGGTGAGGGTTATTCACTGATGGACCAGCAGTTCTTGCTGGATTTGGTACTGGGTACTAGGCCAGAAGAACGTATTGATATCAAAAAACTGAAAACTCTAGTTAAAGACTACACGGCTAAAGTGCAAGAAGATAAAGACCTGAAAGGTAACTGGGAGCAGCTGCGTGACGAGCTGAAAGCTCAAGTAACTATCATCGACGAAAAGAAGAAGGCCGAGCGCGAAAAGGCTGAAGCCGACGCTGCAAAACTAGCCGCTGAAGCTGAAAAGGCTGCCGCGGACGTAGTGGCGGAACAGCCGGCCGCCGAAGCTGGCAAGGGCGATGACAAGAAACACGACGACAAGAAGCCTGAAGACGATAAAGATAAAAAGGAAGATAAAAAGAAAGCTGACGAGCCCAAGCCTGAACCAAAAGCGGATGAAAAGAAGCCCGAAGAGGTAAAAGCCGAAAAAGCACCGGCGGAGGCTAAGAAATGAGGCGTCCAACCGAGATAAAGGGCGAGGAACTGTCGATGCGCACCATTGTGAGCCTAACGAGCGCGTTCGAGAGCCTGTCTAGTATGAAGATCACCCAGACTAAGGACAAGGTGCTGATTAGTAACGAGTTCTTTAATGAGGTTTGGAATATCTACAAGCAGATCCGTATGGACGTTATGTTCAACTTTGGCCGCGCGCCCGATGAAAAGCCGATTGAGAAGGAACTGTTGATTTTGATCACTGCTTCAGGCGGCCTTAGCGGCGACATCGACCAGCGACTAATTAAGGATTTCCGCAAACATTATGATCCTGAAAAGAACGATATTATCGTGCTAGGCCATCACGGCGCGCTGCAGCTAGACCAGCTGCATATCCACTACAACGTTTATTTCGACCTGCCAAAAAAAGACTACATTAATGTTGATCCGCTGATGAAAGAAATCAAGAAATATCGCCATAGCCGGGTGTTTTATCAGAACTATATTTCGCTGTCACAGCAGACTATCGAGAACCTCGACCTGAGTGAAGTGGTGGACCGCATGGGTAAGATCGCTGATTTGGATACCGTCGACGACGAAAAGATTACCGAACGCACCTATATTTTTGAGCCGAACGCCTACACGGTGGCCGCTCACCTGGAGACATCAATTTTGCGCTTAACACTGACGCAGTTTATTTATGACAGCCGTTTGGCGCAGCTGGCTAGCCGTTTCCGGGCGATGACGGCAGCTAAAGAACGCTCAATCGAGACTGCCAATAACTTACACACCCAATATAGCCGTGCTAAGCGCGCACTAGTTGATGTGCGCCTCAAGGAGTCACTGGCTGGGCTCAAGAAGGTTCGCAGCGGAGGGGGAGACTGATATGGCCAAAGGTATAGTACGGATCCTGAAAGACCTGGTGATCAAAGTCCAGTTTGACGAGGACATGCCCGAGCTGAATGAGATGGTGTATGTCGAAAACGAGAACAAGACACCGCTGCTGGTCGCTAGTCTAGAGCATGGTGATATGGCAGTTTGTCTGAACATTGCTGGTGATCGCACCATTCTAAAGGGTGCTCTGGTTAATCGCAGCGGCCACAGCCTGGAAGTACCCGTTGGGGACGAAATGATTGGCCGAGTGTGGGATGCGCTGGCTCGCCCTATCGATGGCAAGCCGCAGCTACCTGATGAAGTGCTAGCCAAGATGCCCAAGCGCTCAATTTTCCGTCCTCAGTTCCAGGAAACATCGCTGCAAAGCCGCCCTGATGAGATTTTGGAAACCGGCATTAAAGTGCTCGATTTCTTCACGCCGTTCGTGAAAGGTCGCAAGATCGGCATTGTGGGCGGTGCTGGTGTGGGCAAGACGGTGCTCACTATGGAGATGATCAACAACGTCGCTGAGGGTTCAGGGGCTATCTCTATCTTCGCCGGTATTGGTGAGCGTATTCGTGAGGGTCACGAATTGTACAAAACGCTGGCGGATAACGACCTGTTAAAAACCACCGCGATGTTCTTTGGGCAGATGAATGAGAATCCGGTGCAGCGCTCGCTGATCGCCCTTTCTGCCATTACATTGGCCGAGCACTTTCGCGATGATAAGAAAAAAGACATCCTGCTCTTTGCCGACAACATGTATCGCTACATTCAGGCCAAGAACGAGGTGTCGACGATTATCGACCAAACCCCAGCTGAAGGTGGCTACCAGCCGACAATCTTTAGCGACGTTAAAGCTATGGAGGACCGTTTGACTACTAACGAAAACGGTTCCATTACCGCTCTGCAGACCATTTACGTGCCGGCCGACGATACCTCCGACCCAGCCGTGCAGATGATTCAGCATGAGTTGGACTCAATTATTGTGCTAAGTCGTGCCGTGGCAGCACAGGGTATTCGTCCATCTGTTGATATTGGTGCCAGCAGCTCTAGCCTTATGACGCCGCAGATCGTGGGTGAGCGGCACTATATGCTGAACGTTCGGGTGCAGGCAATTTTGCAGAAATATAACTCGCTAAAAGGAATTGTGGCCATTATTGGTGAGTCGGAGCTAAGCGCTGAAGACCGTGATGATTACAATAAGGCTAAGAAATTGATCCAGTACTTTAGCCAGCAGTTTAACGTGATGGAGAAGATGACCGGTATCCCGGGCGAGCACCATACCCGCGAAGATACCCTAAACGGAATAGAAGAGATTATCGTCTAATGCCGAAGCGACAGATTGCTAGTACCGGCGAAATTGTCGATATCGACAAAGCGCACATGACCGCCGAGCAGCTTGCTAATTCCAGCAAGCCAACTATGTCGGTCAAGGTATATGCGCCCTTCAAAGTCTATTTTGAGGGCGAAGCGTATAGTATTACGGCAGTTAACGAAACTGGTCCCTTCGATGTGTTGCCACATCACCACAATTTCCTCTGTATGTTAGTGCCCTGTGATTTGGTAATTACCACGCCCGAAGAGGTTAAGACGGTTAAGATTGCTCGTGCTCTCATGCACGTGAAGGCCGAAAAAGTCACTGTTTTTGTTGACGTGTAGTTTCTGAGCTAGTCGGTAATAAAGTAGTCGTACGCCATAACCGAGTTAGCTGGCGGCGTGTTGGCGGTGCAAATGCTAAGGGTGGTAGTGGAACGATTGACATAATACTGTGTTTGGCCGGCACCAATGCCAACTGGGCTAATAATAACGTGCGGCGTACTGGCAAACGGCCGATTGAACGTCATAGTAATAAAACAGCCGGCGGTTGGCCCACTGCCGGTATTTATGTTGACGGTACCGGTGTTGTCACTGCCATTAACCGAAGCGCTGCCGCCTGCTCCTAGGACGTTTGGAAATATCTGCCGTCCTGGTGAAGCCCCGGGAAAGCCGATGTGGTTGGGTACGTTCAGCTGTGCATTGCCGGACATAGTTAGCGTAGTTACGGTAATCTGCGCAGCGGTCAAGGAACCACTAAAAGCGGCTGCACCACCGACGTTTAGGTCGTGTTGAATAGTAACGGTACCCTGAAAGGTGCTGCCTTGGGCGACTTGCAAGGTATTCGCCTGGGCAGTGCTAAGATTTGAGGTGTTGGCAACCGTTAAGTTTGGCACATTAAGCTCGTTGCCAAGTTTGATGGTGCCGGCTACATTCAAGTCGCTGCGTACCAACACTTGTCCAGAGAATATCGCGTTGCCTTGGATGGTCAATGTCTGCCCAGTGTCGCCCACGGTGGCATCGGAGTTGGCTAGCTGCTTTAGTGTGTCGGAACTTAGTGTTTGATTGTTGGCGCTCGGTGCTTTTGGTGTTTTTTTGCCATTCAGATAGCCGACGGCGCTGACAACTACGGCAATCAGTACAACCAGTACAAACAGCAGCAGGTATATATTAAAGCGTTTTAAGAACTGCTTCAGCGGGTTTACTTTTTTGGCTGGCTTGCCGTCTTTGGCGGTTGATCCGTCGGCATTGACCGCTGTTTCTCTGGCTGCTTCCTGTCCTAGCTCTTCGTTAGTTTTTTCCAGGGCATCGGCCGGCGCACTTTGGGCAGGCGAAGAAGCCTCTTTTGCTTCATCTGGTTTTTTGTCAGCTTCCATGGTTTTTATAAGTGATTACGCTTAAGCTCTAGCATACTAAATTTTGATGCAACTCGCCAGTATTTTAAGCGTAGGCAGTTTGTCTTTTGGCTCTGTTTCGACGATAATGGTAGCCAGATATGCAAACACAAATGCGTAGGGTGGTGCAGCGTGGTCTTTCGGCGCAGGCGAATATCGTTCGCCAAGGTCGCCTTGTAACGGTGTTGGCGCTGATGCTCTGCGTTGGTACGGTAGGTCGTGCCGCTGCCACCACTACGTCTTCCTCTTCACATTACAGCGTCACCGAAACGCAGTTTGGCAGCGGCTCGGCGCTCCATGATTGCTCGGATAACTACTGCGCCAAGTTATCTACTGGTGACACCACCGTGGGGCGCTCTAGTAGTAACAGCTACAGTGCTTTGTTTGGTTCAAACACCAGTGATGTGCCGTATCTGGCGGTATCGGTCAGTGGCGGAACACAGGACATGGGTGTGCTGGACGATACCCATACTGGGACGGCTACCAGCAGTATAAAAGTTACCACGTATCTTAGTAGCGGCTACGTAATGCAGATTGTCGGGGCGGCCCCTAGTCAAGGGGTCCATCACTTAAGTGTGCCAATGGGTAGCGGTGGTACACCCTTTACATCTCAGCAGGGTACCGAGCAGTTTGGTATAAACTTGGTGGCCAATACCGCGCCGTCACTTGGCGCAGATCCCGTTAACCAGCCGGCCGGAACAAGTAATACGGCAGTGGTCAAAAGCAATTACGGCACCAATAACGAATTCGCCTATACCGATGGGGATATTGTTGCTCAGAGTGATACGGGTAACGGCGAGATTGACTACACGCTGTCTATGATTATCAACGTGTCCAAGGTGACTCCCGGTGGAAAATACAGCGGTGCCTACGCAGCAGTCGTGACGCCGACCTTCTAAATGAAATAAATGTTAAACGAGCCTGTGGATAAACCACTTGTGGTTAAAAAAACTCCGTGGTAAAATCGCGAATGTAACCCTAAAACAAAAAACGGTAAAGGAGAAAGTAAACTACTATGTATAAACTTAAGAACGTGGCGAAGCGCAGCTCGGCGTTCATCGGTGCGGTCGGTCTGCTGGCCGGAGTCGCAAGCACCGCTTTGCCGGCGTTTACTTCCGCCGATGCCTTGAACCCGCTGACCGAGCGTAGTCTGACGCTGTCGAGTGCCAGCCCAGGCTGGTCGTTTACCGACGGATCGGGTAACAGTACTTACGCGGGCCCTAACACCGGTACGAATGGTAAGAAGACTGGTAACACGTTCAGCTTCCGCACAAGCTCCGCTGACACCATTAAAGCCTTTACATTCCAGTACTGTACTCGACCGGCTGGGCAGTGTCTAGCGCCTGGTGATAATGGTTGGACCGGAAGTGCGGGTTCAATGACGCGTAATGTCGATACGACTTCAACAAGCGACTTAAACATTACGGTGGACGGTACGACGAACGCCGAAGTCTCAAGCAGTGACTACAACAGCACTCTGGCGGGCGGGGTAAGTGGCACTGCTGCTTATGGCAGTGTTAAAGAAGTACCTGATGCTCAGGATACTGTTTCTCCCTACGACTACAGCCAACAGCATGGTACCAACCAGGCTAACGGTATTGCCGGTAATTTCGTAGTGCTCTACGGCTCAAGCGCTAGCGGCAAAGTCACCGCTGTTAGCAGTGGCTGGAGTTTGACCACTACAAACCAGGAAGAAAACGCAAATGGGACGTCTGCTGATGTTGCCAATGGCCTTTCGACAGGTAAAAACAACATGATGACCATTACAAACAGCACTGGACAAGCGCTTGGTGCTGGTGACTATGTAAAGATCATATTCTTTGGTACTGACAAGAACTATATTACTAATCCAGGTTCCAGTGCATTCTTCGTAAAGATTAATGATTTTAACCAGACTACGAACAACAACCCTGTGACTGATGCAGCCGACGTTATAGATGGTGGTGTCACAGTAGCAAACGTGATGAACGAATCCATCGCTATCCAGACCAAGGTTTTGGAAACTATGGACTTCTCAGTTGGTACTGTTGACCCGGATACATTGAGCGCCGGTTCCAGCAGCGAGTTGTCTACTGCTACAGGCGGTGCTCGTACGGCACACGGTGGTTGTGACCCTATTCTGCCAAACCTGGGCAACACCTTGCCACATAACGTTCTGTCTATGGGTGACCCACAAGCAGAGAACTCTCTGCAGACAGACAAAACATTCGCTACGCATTCGTACTGGCGCCTAAGCTCCAACTCTAGTGGTGGTGCGACGGTGTACTACGCAGGTAACACGCTTAGCAACACAGAAGGTGACAAAGTCGCAGCTGTCGGTACTAGTGCTGCCGCACCTTTAACTGCTAACGAGCAGTTTGGACTAGCCCTTGACAATGGCAGTAGCGGTAACTACAGCGTAAACTACGCTTGGGCTGCTAATGCAGCTGAACAGGGTGCAGATAGTGGCACTACCACAGGTGGCGCTGCTCTAGACAGTGGCTGGTCTACTTACCAATCGTCCCACTCGCCAGCCGTACATAACCCGCAGCTGTACCCATTGGTACCTACAACAGCTTATGGTGGTGGTACAGGTGGCATTAACACTGGCGACAGTGGTGGTATCGCATCGACTTACGCCTTTGACCCTAACTCACAGACGGTACCAACGCCGATTGCTACCGAAAGTTCCAAGGTAGTTGACTGTGTAACTGGTAAGATGCGTTACATCGGTAACATTGCAGCAACTACCCCAGCCGGTATTTACACGACCAAGATTAACTATATTGCTTCTCCTCAGTACTAGGACATAGCTCCTAGCAAATATCACGCCACATAGATTGGCAGGAATTCACAATAGAACCGACTTCAATTTTTGGAGTCGGTTCTATTTTTGACATAGCTTGAACTGCTAGGGCCAATGACCCTGCTTTCTAGTCTTATTGCTACATATCCTGCTGCTAAGCTATGATTGGTTTATAAACATGAGCATGAAGGAGCGGCTGAAATGAGGCTTAGGATGACTGGTAAGATTAAAAACATATTGCATAGAACTCGGTATATACTGATGAGCTCTATGTTGGCAGCCGTGACGTTAATGCCATTAGCCGTTTCTCCCTCCTTGGCTTCAGCTTCACCAACTATCAACGAATATCCTCTAAATTCAGGTCATGCAGGCCCTACGGCCATGGTGGCAGCCGGAGGCTTAATGTGGTATTTGAATAGTACCACTTCGCTTAGTAGCATATCTCCCTCCGGAGTAAGCACGGACTACAGTATTCTTCCTACCGGTGAAACCGGTGCCAATCTGAATGTTCAGCGGAATGCACTTGCGGCAGATGCGTCGGGCAACGTTTGGTTTGCGGGCTGCGACTACAACTCTACTCCTGGGGTGATGTTGTACGGATATGTCAATGCCTACACGGGCATGCAGGCGACATTTAAGAATACTAGCGAATTATGCGCTTTTAGTATCAACACGGTCGCAATTGGCCAACCAGTCGTAGACGCAGCGGGTAACATTTGGATTGATATGTTGAGTAGTTACACGCATGCCAGTTCACTGGCTCAATTTAACGCCTCGGGTGTCCAAATATCTGGGTGGTCGCTAACAGGTGGCACGCAACAATGGAAAAGTATAGTTGCAGGTCCGAACAATAGTTTATGGGCGGTGGATAGTCATAATAACAAGATTGATCAGCTTACACTCTCGCCAACTACCGATAAAATCACTGGGCAGACTGTATACTCGCCAACTGGCGTTCCTGGCAATATTACGGTTGGTCCAGACGGCAATCTGTGGTTCACCGAAAGTGGTAACGCTATTGCAAGCATGACGCCGACTGGAGTCTTCACATATTTCGGCCTTCCTAGTGGCAGTCAGGCGGACTACCTGACAAATGGCCCAGATAATGCAGTTTGGTTTACTGACTCAACCACTAACAGTGTGGGCCGCATTAGTATCGCCGGCAACGTCACAGAGTACCCCATAACCACAACTAGCGCCTCTCCTATGGGTATTACGATGGGTCCAGACAATGCACTGTGGTTCACTGAATCTGCTATGAGTAAGATCGGAAGGGTAGGCTATTAGAGCTAGGTTTTAGTTTGGTAGTAATAAAAAACTGGCTCCTTCTGGAGCCAGTTTTTTATGGTGAATAGCAAACATATGACTGCACTGCCAGCCGTTTACTCAGTTAAAGCCCTGTCTTAATGCGTATCATCTGCTGAGATGATGGCGACGGAGCTAGCCCAAAGTTGTAAGGATCCCCGTACATCCACACGTAACGGCCATCTTGTGTAATCTGACCGCTAGTGATATTTAGGTAGGTGCCCGAAGCGGTAATCCCAATAGACTCAAGAGTGCCTGACCCGTCGCTAAGGTGTTTCAAATACGTATAGCCATTATACCTAAATACAACGTCGCCAGTATCTGCGATTGATGCGGCGAAGGTATTTGCTGATGGCTGGATGGATGACGAATAGCTGTAATGTGCTGTGCTAAAAACTCCAGATGCGTCACTGTCGATGTATGATCGTTCGCCTGTAAGGCGATCATAGCGCACTAAGTGTAAGTATGAGTCCATCCCGGTAGGGGTGGGCGTGATGTCCGTACGGTTTTGTGTTGCGTACAAGACATACCGTCCGTTACAGGAAATGATAGGAGAAACGCTGGCAGCGCTCGCGGTAGCTATGGTTGTCGTGGTACCTTTTCTTAGATCAAGTAATTTAACTGTGGGGCCGACTTCGTTATACGCAACGAATGACCCGTCGCAGCTCATACTTGCGTTGACGTCAGTCCCATTGCTGCTTCCCTCGTTATCGTTTCCTTTCGCTAGCGAGCTCCAGCTTACTGTCCCACTTGCTGTATCTCCAAGGGTAATGCCATATGAGTATGGATAGCCATTAGCAATGTATCGAGAAGCAGTTAGAACGAATCGTCCGTCGCTGCTTATCGCTAGGTCTTTGTCCTTATTCTGATTTAGACCGTTGGGCTCATCATCAAGAAGTGTTGTCGCACCAGTCTGTGTGTCATGCTTAAAGATGAAGTAATCACCAGACGGTAATGTTGTTCCGTCGATTAAGTTGGTTGCGTTTGAAATCCAGGTGATGTATCTGCCCGTTTCACTAGTAAGTACGGTCCCAGTGATTGGACCATTGGCGACAGCTCCGCTGGATGATACGTCCACTCTTGTGGTTATGTTGGTCTTGCTATTATAAGCGTATAGACCGTACGATCCGCCTGCTCCGGGAAAATTGGTTGCGGTCGATGCAAATATGATGACATTACCGTCGCCAGAGACGGTGTAGGGGGTAGTGGTGGCATTAGGCGCTAGCCCATCAGTTGTACCACCAATTGTAATTACCTGATCGCTATTACTCTGCAAAGTGTTTGCGGCATAAGTAACACTAGTAGGCTTAGTAAAAATACCTATGCCAAGCGTTAAGCCTATTAGTAAAAATGCGCTGAGCGCAAAAGATAAACGTTTTTGCACCTATTAAATTCCTCCACTTAGGTTTGTACTTTTAGCTTACGCTTCGCTGAATCTTTAATGCAAAGTGGAGGATAGTTTGTTAATTACTATTTAATAATTGTTTTGGCGCAGAGCACCTACAGAGCTTAGCAAGCAAGCGTGTCTTCTAGTACAATAAGCATATGCAAAATGTGAAGCGGCTTGCCGTGGGTTTGCTGCCGCACCGTCTTGTTATGATACAAACGGCCTGTTTGTTGGTGGGTGCTTTCGCAGTGTTTACGGCGCAGGCCTCGGCGGTTATCCGTTTTCAGGACCGGTCGTTGTTTATAAAAAGCTCTCTGCCTGGTGCGACGACACAGTATAAAGTTTCGCTAACCTACAACAACCAAGGCGTTTACACGACGACGGTTGGGTCGATTGATCTATTATTTTGCCTGGATCCAGTTCCTAGTGAACCGATCACGCCTTATAACCCTGTCGATCACCACCCTTGTGTGGCGCCGACTGGTCTAGATGTGTCGCATGCTACCTTAAGTGCTCAAAGTGGCGAGGCGGGCTTTACTATTCTTTCTCAAACTACCAATGAAATAATCTTAAGTCGTCCGCCAGCGTCTGTAGCTGAGACACCCTCAACATATATTTTTGATAACATAGTTAATCCAGTGGATACCTCACATTCATTTGCGATTCGCCTTAGTGATTACCCAACGGTAGACGCTACGGGCACACTCATAAACCTTGGGTCGGTACTGTCTCAGGCGACTGATGGCGTGGTGCTGGAGACCCAAGTCCCAGGCATCTTAGTATTTTGTGTTGCCGGACAGGTAAATGACAACTGTATTGGTACTTCGGGTATCAATTACACAGATATGGGCACGCTGGACCCCACTAAAACACTGATGGCAACTTCGCAAATGGGGGCAGGGACTAATGCGTCGGGAGGTTACTCAATAGTGACATATGGTACTACGATGCAGGCAGGTACGCATGTGATTAGTGCGCTTACTACGCCTACGCAAAGTGCACCCGGCAATAGTCAATTTGGGATCAATTTAGTCGCGAATACAGCACCGCTGCTCGGCCTAGATCCCGCAGGTTCGGCCAATAACACGCATATTGATGCGAATTACGCCATACCAAACGAATTTATGTTCCATGATGGTGATGAAGTGGCTAGTGCGCCAAACGTGAGCTTTGTTAAAAAATATACCGTCAGTTATATAGTAAATAGCCCACCGGATATTCGCCCTGGTGTCTATACTACATCACTCACCTTCCTTTGTACCGGTCGCTTCTAATGCTACAATACCACTTATAGTTAGAAGTTAAGGGGTAAAGAAACAAATGAAGCGTCTTTTTGGCTACCTAAGTACTGCGCTGGCGGTGCTATTGGTTACGGTAAGTACCATGCCGGTGTCGGCTGCAACGTCTGGTGGATCAGCAAGCCTAAGTATATCTCCGCGCAAGAACTATATTATTAACCCAGGTCAGAAGGTAACAGACAAGCTTACGATCAGTAACCTTGATAATCAGGACGACCTGTATCTGTCACTTAGGATGATCGATTTTACGTTTACCAATCAGTCGGGCACGCCGAAACTCAATCTAGCGCAAAATGCACCACGAACTCCCTGGTCGCTCGTACCGTTTACCACGCTACCGAAGGACGTCGTAATTCCTGCTGGCAGCTCTAAAACCCTTAACTACAGTATAAGCATGCCAAAGAAACAGGGAGCAGGTAGCTACTATAGCGCTATTGTCTATCAGGCTGGTGGAGCTAATGGCGGTAACGTGGCGCTAAGTGCTTCTGGGGTTACGCTGGTGTTTGTTTCGGTACCAGGTACGGTAAAAGAGAATATGACACTGCAGAAATTTGGTGCCTACAATTCCGAAGACAGTGGTACAACTGGTAGCTTTGTGTTTATAGATACCAATGAGCAGCCCAAAATGCTTGCTTATGCGCTTAAAAATCAGGGCAATGTGTTCGAAAGTCCCGCGGGCAATGTGATTGTAAAAGATATGTTTGGCCATCAGGTTGCAAATGTGACTACCAATTCTACACAGTCACTTGCGCTTTTGGGACAGACCCGTCTGTTTACGAGCTGTATCAAGACCGTTCAGCAGAAGATCAAATTAGAGGGCGGTATTAGCAAGGACACGTCCTGTGTTAACCCTGGGCTGAAGCCAGGTAGGTATACTGCCAGTCTAGATGTTTTTTATGGCCAAAACGGTAACCAAACCCATGAAATTACCCAAGTAGCAACATTCTGGTATTTGCCCTGGTGGTTCTTGGCCTCGATCGTAATCATTATTGGGCTTTTGGTTTGGGGCTTCTTCTGGACTAAGCGTAGGCTGCAGGCTGCCGTTAAGGGTACGACTTACCACAAGGGTAAGGGTGTGCACCGTTTGTGGCGTCCGTAGGTTTACAATAGCTTTTGTCGCAGGTAATATGGGACTCTCCAAGTTTGGAGAGTCCTTTTACTGTCTTAGCGCTTTGCCAAACTAATCATGCAGGTTAGAATAAGCATAAGCTATGTTCCGGGTATTACAGCGGATAAGAAGGATTTATGCGATTACCACTGCGCAAGTTTTGGTAGCTTTTTTTGTGATATTCGTGGGTGTTCCTTCGGCCTCTGCAATCACACCTATACCCAACCCACCGCCGGCTCCAGGCTCTTACGGTCTGGAGGCCACCAAGCTGCAGCCGGCCCCAACTACCAGTGCCACCATTTCTACACCAGGTAACGGCGCATCATTCAGCACTTCACCGGTGACAGTCAGTGGTCTGTGTACGACAGGCCTCTTGGTACAGGTGTACGATAACGGCGCATTAGTTGGTGCAATAAACTGTACCAATGGCAGTTTTAGTTTGCAGGTTAGCCTGTTTACCGGGCAAAACGACCTAACGACCACTCAGTTTGACGACCTAGGTCAACCGGGTCCGCCAGGCAATACGGTAAGTGTTAGCTACAACAACGCCAGCTTTACGGCCTTTGGGACACTAGTGACGCTAACCAGTACCTATGGCCGACGTGCTGCCAACCCCGGACAAACGTTAACCTGGCCGCTGCTACTCTCTGGTGGTAACGGCCCCTATGCTTTTAGCATCAACTGGGGTGACGGCACAAAGCCGGACCTAAAAAGCCAGGCATTGGCCGGCGAGGTTGATATCAGCCATGTTTATAACCAGGCAGGTATTTATCACGTAACAGTGACCGTGACTGACGCTAATGGCGTCAGCGCTTTCCTGCAGTTGGTGGCGATTGCTAATGGTACACCCGCTAATACTAACGGTAGTGATTCTACTAGTAAGGGTGGCACTGTAACCGTAACAAAGGTGGTCTGGTGGCCTTCTGTCACAGGCATTATTCTGCTGCTGCCCACGTATTGGCTGGGTCGCCGTAGCCAGCTGGTGAGCTTGCACCGCAAGCTGGAGCGTGATGCGGCGAACTACAAAGAGCTGTAGTGGCGCATACTTTTTAGGTGCAAAAATCTGTCAAGAGGGCTTATGTATCCGTTGCTGAAAAATCTGTGGATAACTTGTCAAGACTTTTTTACAGAAAATGCTTGCGCTTAGTGTTTCAAACGTGATATAAACAGAGGTGTTATAAACAAAATAAATATAGAATTAATAAAAAAGGAAAGAGACATGAAATCGTTAAGGTTTTGGGACAGGCGAGCTGGTTACAGTCTAGCTTCCGTAGGCGTTTTGCTGGGCATGGTGGCCCCAGCTGTTGTTCCTGCACTTGCTTCAGCTGGTCAGCTGTCAAGTCGTAGCGTAGAGATGAGTAGTTCGGCAAAAAGTGCTAGCGGTGTTAAGTACACCCTTTCATTTACCCCTACTACAGCGTATGGTTCAGTGATCGTGGACTTTTGTAGCGAGTCGCCCATAATCGGGGAGAGCAGCTGTACGGCACCTTCTGGTTTTGATGCTAGTAGCGCTACGGTAACGCAAACGACTGGTAGTATTGGTACACTTACTACCACTGGTACGACCACGGGTCATGTTGTTATTAAGGGTACTTCCACTACAAGCGCGGCCTCTGCTTTTGAGATCTCGGGCATTACCAACCCTAGTGGCGCCGGTACGTTCTATGCGCGTATGTACACGTATCTCAGTAATACTCCTGACTATACCGATGCAGGGACCTTAGGCACGACAGCAGATGAGGGTGGTGCCGCAATGTCTATCACCGACACTATTGGTGTAACCGCAACAGTTAAGGAATCGATGACCTTCTGTGTATCTGGTCTTGGCTCTACTCACTCTGGCGATGCGATTGACGTTACTCATGGACCTAGTGGTGCATGTGGCGTTGACGGTACGACAAGCGCCACCGGTGTGTATGCTCCTGATATCACTCTGGGCCACGGTACACCACTTACCTTAGACAGTTCTCAGAAAGACTCTGGCTATGACTGGATGCAGCTTTCTACGAACGCTGCCAACGGTGCAGTTGTCCGTTTGAAAGACACGACGCCAAACAACTGTGGTGGTCTAGAGCGTGCTGGCGCTACTGGTTGTGATATTACACCTATTGGTGCTACTGCTGCGGCAATCACCGGTGGTGTTGCTAGCTTCGGTCTTCGTATGAGTGATGAACAAAGCGCCCCTCACGCAGTAGCAACTTCGACAGGCACACTTAGTGCCATAGCACCTTACGATGATGCTACTAACTACGGTTTCGACAATGCAACTTCCGGTAACACGGTGTCTGGAACCTATGGTAGCCAGATAGCAAGCAGTGCGGGTGCAATTGCAAACCGCAATTACCTCATGAACTTTGCGGCATCGGCTGCACCAACTACTCCGGCTGGTATCTACAAGGCTACGTTAAACCTTATTGCTACCGGTACTTACTAAAACCTAGATAAAGTATAGGTAACTTCAAAGCTCCCGTATCTTCTACGGGAGCTTTGTCTTGGGAAAAGTAATATGCTTATCGTATTCTCTTTGTCGACGGCTCGGCATCTGATACTATACAAGTAACGAAATGAGGGTATACAGAAAAGTGAAAAAAGGTTTTTTACGTAGCGCAACATTGTTGGTAAGCGCTTCGCTGGTGCTGGTGCAGATGAGCGGTGGTATTGCGTCTGCTGCAACGAAAGCGCCAGCCACTACTCCGGCCGTATCCGGTGACGCCAACAGCTACCGCATTACGCCGCTCCGCACTAATATAACAATCAACCCTGGTGATAGCGGACAGGTCCAGATAGGTATAACCAACCTCACTAAAGCAACCGTAGCTCTGCAGCCTATCGAAAACGATTTTGTTGCTGCCGGCGAAAGCGGACAGCCTGCGTTGATTATCGACCCCAACAGCTATGCACCATCCCACAGTTTGAAGCGCTTTATGATAGCGCTGCCAAATATTACGGTGGCTGCCGGTCAAACCCAAAACGTTACCGTCACCATAAAGGTGCCCAAGACTGCCCAGGCGGGTGGTTACTTTGGTGCTTTGCGCTTTGCACCCGCTACGCTTAATGGTCCTGCGGTGGCTGTTGGTTCTAGCGTAGCATCACTCATTCTTTTGACCGTTCCCGGTCCGTCCGTCGAGCAGCTTACGTTAACTAATTTTGCTATTCAGCAAAATGGCGGCAGTGCTACAAACTTCCGTACACCTGACAATCTGTCTTTGTTGCTGCGTTTCCAGAACAAGGGCAACCTGCAAGAGGCTCCCTTCGGGCAGGTTTATGTGCAAAAGGGTAAGAAAGTAACCTATAGCTACAACTTTAATCAAACCGAACCCAAGGATCAGATATTACCTGATAGCGCTCGGCGTTGGACGATTCCACTGAAGGGGTTGGGTAAATTTGGCAAATACACCGTGGGTGCCACGTTTACATATGGCACTAAAGGCCAGACTATCGAAATTACCAAGACGGTCTGGATTATTCCGACTGCTATCATTGCCTCTGTTGTGGGCGGACTTGTGGTGCTTGCCGCCATAGGCGTCGGCCTCTATATGTTCCTAAAATCGTACAAGCGTAAGATTCTGCGCTCTTCTCGCCGCCGCTACTAGATGCGACTAATCCAGTGCTAGCTCAAAGTACTAAAGTTTGCTAAAATAGTACTAATATGTCACAAAAAGTATACGTCGGGATGTCTGGCGGCGTAGATAGCTCTGTCACTGCTGCTTTGCTCAAAGAGCAGGGCTACGACGTTACTGGCGTCTATATGAAAAACTGGAGCCAAGACCTGCCGGGCATGGTCTGTCCGTGGAAGCAGGATTACCAGGACGCTAAGCGGGTAGCGGTACAGCTGGGGATTCCGTTTAAAATGTATGATTTTGAGACGGAATATCGGCAGCGCGTGGTAGATTATATGATTGCTGAGTATCAAGCTGGCCGCACGCCCAACCCCGATATTATGTGTAACCAGGAAGTGAAATTTAAACTCTTTTTGGACGCTTGCTTGCAAGACGGCGCGGATATGATCGCCACTGGCCACTACGCCAAAACCGAAGGTGGACAGCTGCTAACCGCTGCAAATGTCGAAAAAGATCAGACGTACTTTTTGTACCGGGTGACTGAAGACGCGCTGAAGCATACGCTGCTGCCCATTGGTGATTTTGCTACCAAGGCTGAGGTGCGCGCCAAAGCTATGGAGCTGGGTCTAGCTACGGCCGAGAAAAAAGATAGCCAGGGAATTTGCTTTGTAGGCAAAGTCGGCATCAAAGACTTTTTGCTGCACGAGCTGGGCGAGCAGCAACACGGCCGGATCGTAGACCAGAACGGCGCAACAGTGGGTGGGCACGACGGCGCAATCTTTTACACCATTGGTCAGCGCCATGGGCTAAGCGTTGGCGGGGGCTTACCATTTTATGTGGTTGGCAAAGATATGTCCAAGAACGAAGTGTATGTAACGACCGATTTGCAGGATGACCGTTTGTGGCATCGTAATTTACAGCTAACAAGTTTGCATTGGATAAACCAAGCGCCCGAGTTAGGCGAGCAGTATCAAGTACGGACTCGCTACCGTGCACCATTAGTTGATTGCCAGATTGAAGTGGACGGCGATAGTGCTGGCATAGTGCTTACTGAAGACATCCGGGCCATAACCCCCGGCCAGTCAGCTGTTATTTACGACGGCAACCGCGTGGTTGGCGGCGGGATTGTTATCTAAGAGTTACCGTTTGGTAGCCGGAATTGGACTTGCAGCTACAATAGTGTGTATCAAAGGCCCTAGATAGCCAGCGGTGGTGGGTACATTGGCATGGCCATCGTAGGGCACGTCTATTGCCTGGTAGGAAACACGGAGTCGATTGAATTCTTCGCCAAATTCGCGCCTCGATTCAATAACGCGAACGGTCTTGTCGGTTGGCGGGTGGTTTGTCGAGGTGTAAAAAACACTGCTGAAGCCTGGTATAAACACCTTTTCTAATGCTTTTTGGCGTGACGGGGATTTAATGTCGATAGACGCTGCCGTGTGAACCTCAGTTGCGAGTGCCAAGGGGGCTGCGCCGCTCATAGTTGCTTGCCAGCCAGCTGCAAAATTCCCCGAAGGATCAAATCCGTGCACCGTGTAGTCGTGGTAGCCATTAGCAACCAGCTTGCCCAGAGTGGCTAGCCAGCGGCGTCGAGGTAAGTCGGCGACTACCTCACCCAAGCTTCCCATATCGCCATATTCCAGGCGCGACGGCGAGGAGATTAGCAGCAGGCTCTTAACGGGGATGCCAAGCTCCGCCGCAACCGGCAGGGCGAACAAACCGCCAATACTACGGCCGACAAAAATGACTGATTCAACCTCATTGATGTCGATTTTTTCTCGGATAAGGCGAACAATGGTGGGTATGTCGGTGCCTTCATTAGAATAATCGACGTAACCTGTCAGCAGGTTTGGTACGTTACTTTTCTCGTGCCACTGGGTGGCTTCGTCACGCGAGTGCATGTCGCCAAAGCCAGGAAGATAGATTGCTATCTGTTTCTGACCCTTGTAGGTCTCGTTTCCTAGAAACTGAAAGCTTGGCTCGTTGTGGGGCCACAACCGCGATTCGTAATTGCCAACTGCTTCCAGGAATTGACCAGTGGTTTCGGCCACTCCGTAACCATAACCGGCTAGTGCTGCCTGTGCCGTAAGTCCTGCAACTCTGCCAAATAACCCTAGGACACGACGACGGCTATACAGTATTGGTTCTTTGGCTGGCTCGGTGGATGTGGCCCGCTCATGTTCTGCTGCAAGTGCACGATGGAGGTCGTCTCCAAGTAGCATGCGACTAACCGCCAAAGCGGCACGTTGAAAGCGTCCGGCCGGCCCAGTATCCGGGCTGACTATTTCAACAGGAGCGCCTAATGGCGTTTTAATTGCTGGGTCAAGGGGCAGTTCCTCGTAGGGTGCCGCCACCTCTCTGGAAACTGACATGAGATAGCGTAGTATACCATAGTTTTAAGGTTATGCTAGAGAGGCTGGGTCGGCAGCCTCTCTAGACATGGCATGTACGTATTTATTTATTGAGCTGCTGATACAGATCCAGTGGCATGATATTGTTGTCCTGGTAAAAACCGTTCTTGGACGCGCTCATGGCATCGCTGGTGTCGTACTGAGTTTTGAAGACGCTCTGCACTGCGCTACTAGAAGCTAGTGGGTCAGTGCCTTCCATAGTATTCTGATTTTGGGCAACAAACACAACGTGGTCACCAACATGTAGGTTGTTTAGTGTTGTGGCTGTACCTTCGCTATACACAGTAAAGCCTGGGGTAGTTGTAAATTCTTTTTGCTGTGCTGCGCCCGCCCAGTGATAGGCTAAGCCAATAGATTGGCCGCTAACACCCGTGATGGTGCCACTAAATAAGTCTGAGTTCGCAAGAGTCGGTTGCTTGTGATAGAAATTCATAACCGCCTGGTATTCGCACTCTACTAACAGCTTTGCCTGCAAGTCGGAGGCCGAAATATGTGGCTTACCTAAAATTTCAAACTGGACATGATGTCGGTCGGTGCTATTAACGCCAGCGGGTAGGTTGCCGTGGCAGGCAGAAAGATCAACTGATAACACGGTATGGTGCTGCGTAACGGCAACAGATCCGTTAAACCAGTTAGTAAGTGCGTAAGCGCTGGCGCCGGTTGTCATGACGATGGCCGCTGCCAGCACAGCACCGGGCGCAGTACGCATAAAACGAAATGATTTCATAGAAAATGGCTCCTTAAAGAAGGTTCGTATATGTTGTTTAGTTTGGGCTCGTCGCTTTGCTGTCAGGCTGTGACGAAGCGTTACGTCAGTAAAGTCGGCCCGTAGGCTGTGGCTCGGCTCCAAAGAAGTCGTTGTAGCTTTAAGTTTTTGATGACTCATGAAAGCACCTCCTTTAGCTGCTTTTTAGCGCGGCTCATCCAGCCTTTGATAGATCCCACCGATGTTCCCATGGACAGTGCAATCTCGCTGTAGCTTTTTCCTTGCCAGTAATGCATGGAAACGACCGTCCGATAATTTAATGGCAAGGCGTCGACTGCCTCTCGGAGCTCTCGGTAGAGCGCTAAATCACTGGCGCCGGGCAGGTTGCTAACAATCCGGTCCAGTTCGTCTTCGTCGAGTTGGATAGTGTGCCGTTTGCGTAAGTGGCTAAGCGCCAGATTGGTCGCAATCTTGTAGAGCCAGGTGCTAAAGCGGAACTGCGGATTGTAGCGGTCCAAATGTACGAAAGCTTGTATGAATGCTTCGTGGGCAATGTCCTCCGCCTCGTTCTCGTCGCGGGTAAATCGGAAACAGTGACGGTACAAACCTTGTTTGTAACGGTCGATAAGGGTTGCGTAGGCTTCCTCGTCGCCGTCCACTATGCGAGCAATCAGCTCCTGTTCGTTCTGTTCCATACCTAGGTATATGTTGGTAACTTCCAAAAGGTTACAGTCATATTTCTGTGCAATCACTTACTTCTCTAAACTTTCTTCCGGTACATAGTATCCTTTAAGCGGATAAATAGCCCTATGTTGTTGATAAGTCAGTACTCTAGATTGCGCGAAAACCGAAGCGCTCGTGCTAAAATAAATGGCATATGCTTGATAAGTTTAAGGGTCTTAAAGATACTGCCTTGAGCCGCGTCCAATCGGTCAAAAGTACACCCAAAGATACCACGCGGTATTTGGTTGCCCTAGATATCGGCACCGAGTACGTAAAGGCGTTAGTAGGTCGTGTCGCCGAAGGCGAGATCGAGATTATTGGCGTGGGCCGGGCACATCAGGGTCTTAGTGATATGCAGGCTGGGGCAGTAGCCGACATTGGCGCGGTTGTCGAAAACTGCGACAAGGCACTGAACGATGCAGAAAAACAGGCGGGGGTTAGTGCACGGGGCGCTATTATCGGTATCGCCGGCGAGCTGGTAAAAGGCACTACCAACACAGTGCGAGTGGCTCGTAAGCAGCCCAATAAGGCACTCGACCTCGTAGAGATTGAGCAGATCATTAAGCTGGTGCAGCAGCGGGCTGAAGCGAAAGCCAAGAAGGAGCTGACGTGGGAGCTGGGTGGCAAAGATATTGATGTGCGTTTAGTTAACAGTGCGCTGGTTGGGATTGAAATTGATGGCTACCAGGTGACTAACCCAATTGGCTTTCAGGGGCGCGACGTAGTCGTGCAGCTATATACCGCGTTTGCACCGTTAGTGCATATCGGGGCGCTGGAGCGCGTTGCGGAACAACTTGATCTTGATTTGTTGGCGGTAGCAGCCGAGCCGTTTGCGGTAGCCCGCAGTATGATTGGTGATGACCAGAGCAATACCATGAGCGCGGTGCTGATGGACGTTGGCGGTGGTACCACGGATATTGCAGTTATCAATGACGGTGGTGTACAAGGTACCGAGATGTTTGGTATTGGCGGTCGGGCCTATACCCGTGGCATCGAGCGTGATCTAAACGTTGATTTCGATCTAGCCGAAAAGCTCAAACTACACATGGACGGCGAGCGGATAAATGCTAAACAAAAGAGCGTCGTAGAAAAAGCACTAAAGAAAACCCTGGATGTTTGGATAAACGGTGTTGAGCTGGGCCTGGGCGAATTCAAAAAACTGGATCATTTGCCGCACAAGATTCTGCTGTGTGGCGGCGGTTCTAGCTTGGACATGCTAATGGACCGTCTGCACGACAGTGATTGGTACACACGGCTGCCATTTACTCGCAAGCCGGTGGTTCAGCATATTCATCCGGAACAGGTAGTAGGTATCACCGATCTGACCGGTGGCGTCAAAGATCATACATTTATTACGGCCATGGGACTACTCAGGGTTGGACTGGATACGGTACAATATAACGGTACCGGCGGTAATACCGTCAAAGAAAAAATTGATCGGATTCTGCATGTCTAGGCAGATGCATCCTCTAGGGTAACACTTGTACTTACGGTAAACAGAGAGCTATGGCTACATTACAATCGCTGAACGGCACCACGGGTAAAGAGACAATTTATGTCGATGTTGATGATGAGATTACGGGCATCATTGACAAAATTCAGGCCGCCAAAGGCAAGGTGATTGCATTGGTGTTGCCCAAGCGTGCTCCGGTCTTACAGAGTATCGTCAACATGAAGCTACTAAAGCGTACTGCCGAAATAGCCGATAAAAACCTGGTGCTAGTAACCACCGAGACCGGATTGCTGCCACTAGCTGGCGCAGTTGGGCTGCATGTGGCTAGTACGCCGACCAGCAAACCGATTGTGCCCAGTGCTCCAACGCTGCCAAGTGATGGCATTGAAGATGCTGATGAGCCGCTAAAGATTGTTGACGGCAATGCTGCCGCTGAAGCTGCGGATTTTGATGCCGGCGCTGCTGCCACCAAAAGTATTGGTGAGTTAGCCACGGCTGGCTCTGTGGCGGCAATGGACGTAGACGATATGGATGAGCCTATTGATATGGCAGACGGCGACGACGAATCGGCTGCCACCAAGGCTGAATCACCCACGAAGCCCAAAAAAGACAAAAAGCTAAAAGTGCCTAATTTTGATAGTTTCCGCAAAAAAATTGCCCTGGGTGTCTTGGGGCTGGTCGTCCTGGTAGTGGCTTGGATTTATGCATTTATTGCTATGCCAAAAGCTACCATTGCCATTCATACCGATACTAGTACCGTTACAACCAATCTAAATCTAACGCTAGATACAACTGCCAAGACGTTAGATACCAGCAATACTATTGTTCCAGCTACGCAACAGAGCCAGCAAAAGACGGCCACTCAACAGGTTGCGTCCACTGGTCAGCAGAACAATGGCACCAAGGCAACTGGTACGGTTACTATTACCAACTGTACTCCTGACAATTCCGAGTTGGTGTTGCCTGCCGGCACCACAATCACATCCGACAGTCACACCTATGTGCTGCAAAGTGGCGTTGATTTGCTGTTCAGCGGCGTGCATAGCCACAGCAGCTGTCAATCGACCGGAGTTACCTCAAAAACAGTTAATATAACTGCCCTGAAGGGGGGAGCTGATTTTAATACCAGTAGTTCCAGCGCTACTTTCAGCTCTTCGGCAGGCAGTAACGCGCAAATTACCGGTAGCGCAGCCGGTGGAACTGACAACATTACTAAAATTGTCGCCCAAAGTGATATCGACAGTGCCACCAGTAAAATTAGCGGTGCCAGCAGTGATGACATCAAAACACAGCTGATAGCAGCCATACAAGCGAAGGGGTTATTGCCGGTTCCGACATCTTTCCAGGCGGGTACACCGCAAGTGACCACCAGTGCCAAAGTGGGGGATGCTGCTGATAACGTAACAGTTACGGCAGTTACTACGTACACTATGTTTGCAGTCCAAAAATCCGATATCCAAAAATTAGTCGACACTAATGTTAACGGCCAGATTGACAAAGGCAAGCAGGTAATTTTGGATGACGGTATTGCTAACGCCACGTTTACCGAGGCAAATCCCCCTAGCGATACTGGTGCTGTTATAGCCATGCAGACCAAATCTGTCGCCGGTCCAGAGCTGAACGTAGCGAACCTCAAAAAGCAGTTGATTGGCAAGAAGGCAGGTGACATAAAGAGCTACCTTAAGCAGGCGCCGGGTGTTACTGGTGTCGACGTAAAGTACAGCCCATTCTGGGTGAGCGTCGTACCTAAAAATGCCAGCAAGACCACTATAACTATTATAAAAGCAGGAAATTAAGCGGGCGCTCTCTTAAGCTTATGGCTGCGGAAGGGTATATTCTGGCACTAGACTACGGCGCTAAGCGAGTAGGTGTAGCAGTTGCACATACTATTGCTCGTCTGCCGCGGCCGCTTACCACTCTACCGAATAACGAGACGTTACTGCAGGATGTTCGCCGGCTTATCGCTCAGGAACATGCGGTACAAGTACTTGTTGGTCTGCCACGTGGGATGGACGGTGGGTACACTGCTCAAACCGAAACGGCCGAAGCATTTGCCAAAGACTTGCAGTCTGTTACGGATGTACCGGTGGTACTGGCAGACGAGACACTTACCAGTGTTGATGCCGAAACTATGCTTGCGGGCCGCTCCTATCAGAAGGGAGATGTTGACGCCCTTGCGGCAATGGTTATACTAGAGCGGTATCTGGCCGATAATCCGGTCGAGGAGGTGTCATGACGTATAAAGTAGGCAGTAAGCAGCGACGCCCTTGGATTCGGCGAATAAGCTTAGCCGTTAGCGTGCTAGTAGTGATTTTGGTTGCGGCTACCGCTGGCATTTGGCATTTTTATGAACAAAATTTGCGGCCAGTAAGCGTTCGCGGTATACCGCAGTCGATTACCGTAGATAGTGGTGCAAGCCCTGCCCAGATTGCCGATTTGTTGCACAACCACGGCATTATCCGTAATGCGTGGACATTCGAGACCTATGTGCGTCACGAACGAGTCGGTGGCTATTTGCAGGCCGGTACCTATTCGCTTAGTCCGGCACAAAGCGTGTCCGATATTGTAGCGCAGTTGACGCACGGACATGTCACGACGCGGCTGGTGACAATTTTGCCCGGACAGCGGCTGGATCAAATTAAGCAGGCGCTTATAAATGATGGATTTGCTGAATCGGATGTCACTGCTGCATTACAGGCAAGCGCCTATGAAAACAGCGCGGCATTAGTTGATAAGCCTGTCGGCAACAGCCTGGAAGGGTATTTGTATCCAGACTCGTTCCAGCGTACTAGCGCCACCAAGGCCGCAACAATTGTGCAAGAATCGATTGCAGAGATGCAGAAACATCTGACCCCTGACATACGGGCAGCATTTGCACGGGAAGGTCTAAGTACCTACCAGGGGATTGTCCTGGCGTCGATTGTTGAAAAGGAGGTGTCCACTCAGACTGATCGTAATCAGGTAGCCCAGGTATTTTTGAAGCGGCTACAGATGGGCATGATGTTGGGCAGCGATGTAACTGCTATTTATGGTTCGCGCTTGGCCGGGCAAGGTGCGTCACTCAGCTATGATTCGCCCTATAACACACTTATTCATACTGGTCTGCCGCCTACACCAATCAGCAACGTTAACGACAGCGCACTGCAGGCAGTGGCCCACCCTGCATCAACAGGCTGGCTGTTCTTTGTTACGGGCGATGATGGCACCACGCATTTTTCCAACACGCTGCAGGAGCATCAAGCACTTACGGCGCAGTACTGCCACAAGCTGTGTAGCAGTAGCTAGTGTACTGCGTTGCTATAACAGGGGTGACGCTATCGTTCAGGCTTGCGGCTGAGTCTATAAATTGCTACCATTATCACCGTAACAGCATGATGGTACCGCATGGTGCAGGCTTGCTGGTACGCTTTTGCAGCTACTACAAAGTTCGATAAATCCGGCGGCTTGACGCTGGGCATATATTACGTAAAACAGCAAAAGTTTGGCATTTGCAGCATGTACAACTAGATGCTACAAAAGCCAGGAGCTACAGTATTAGTACTATACCCACCGGGTCGGTAACGGCTCGCATGATAAATCAACGGCGTCTGCAGCTGAACAGGCTTGTTCATAAGTCTTTGCAGCGCAAAGCAGTGCGCAAGCGCTTAATCCGCTATGGCCTGATGGCCATTAACGTGATGGTGCTTGGAGCGGTCGTGTTTTTTGTGGCCGCCAGCTCTCACAGTAACCAGACGGCTGTTGGCGTACTGGCCGATAACAGCGCCGCAGCCGCTAAGCCGGTTGACGGTTTGACTGCGTATGACATTGCAGCTAATGTGGCTCGTATTGCCAACCTTCCCGAAAGCACCCCAATCGTTAACCAGGCTCAGAGTGCTCATGTGGCGGTAGCGGTGAGTGCTAGTGACGCCAGCATTGTTGCTAAACCACAAATTGTCGCAACGGCTCTTAAAAGCCGCGAGGATATAAAGGTGTACTACGTACAGAATGGCGACACGGTCAGCGCTATCTCTCAGAAGTTTGGGGTTACTAGCGATAGCATCAAGTGGTCCAATAACCTCCAGAGTGATACCGTAGCCGCGGGCAAGAAGCTGGTGATTCCACCTATTAACGGCATTGTCTATACGGTTAAATCCGGTGATACGGTACAGAGCCTCGCTACAACCTATAAAGCTAATGCCGATCAGATTACGGCCGCAAACGATGCCGAGCTTTCGGGTATATCTAATGGCGAACAGATCCTGATCCCTAATGGTCAGCTGCAGGTTTCTAAGGGCGGCGGCATATTCTTCGCGAGTGCGTCGTCATTCACGCCGATTTACGGTAGCAACGGCTACGATTACGGCTACTGCACCTACTACGCCGCCGCCCGTTCCGGCGCGCCGGGCAACTGGGGTAATGCCAATACTTGGGCATACTATGCCGCCTTAAGTGGTTGGACGGTTAGCGCAACACCGAAGGTAGGGGCAATTGCGCAGACCTCGGCCGGATATCTAGGTCACGTGGCAATTGTCGAAGCTGTCTCCGACGATGGCACACAGATTAAATATAGCGACATGAACGGCATCGCCGGTTGGGGACGGGTTGGGTATAGTGATTGGGTGCCGGTTTCTCACTTCCAGCACTACATCTACCGTTAAACTTCTCTAGGGCGCACATTTTGAGCGAAAATATCCGTTCCTCGTTTCGCCGTACTGCTAGTACGTCTTCACTGCGGTACTCTATTTTCATCTCAAACTGCGTCACCCTATAGAAGTTTTCTAACGTCTGGGTTGGTCAATAGTAATTTAGAACATAATTTTTCTAGTTTTGCCAGGTCTTATCTGGTATACTAGAGCTATATGAAATTTATTGACCATGTAACGGTTGCAGTAAAAGCGGGCGACGGCGGCAATGGCCGGATGAGCTTTCGGCACGAAAAATATGTCGATAAGGGCGGTCCGGATGGTGGCGACGGTGGCAATGGTGGCGACATTGTGTTTGTGGCTTCGCGCAACCAAAATACGTTGGTTAGCTTTCGATATCACCGGGAACTAGTCGCAGAATCTGGTGGCGCTGGTGATAAAGTGCGTCGGCACGGCAAAAACGGTCAAGATTTATTAGTTGAAGTGCCAGTCGGTACTATTGTTACCAATCCGGAAGGCCAGATGCTGGCCGATCTGACCGAAGATGGGCAGCAGGCAATTGTAGCCGAAGGTGGCCGCGGTGGTTTTGGTAATGCTCACTTCCTAAGCAGTGTGCGTCAGGCACCAAAATTTGCCGAAAAGGGCGAAATTGGCGAAGCGATAGAGCTGACGCTAGAGCTGAAGCTGATTGCTGATGTAGGTCTGGTTGGCCTGCCAAACGCCGGCAAGTCTACCTTGCTGAGTGTTATTAGCAATGCCCGACCAGAAATTGCTGACTATCCGTTTACTACCTTAACGCCCAATCTTGGGGTTGTAGATGTCGACCATGAACACAGTCTGCTGTTCGCCGATATCCCCGGTCTTATTGAAGGCGCTGCAATGGGTAAGGGTCTGGGCGACGAATTCCTCCGCCACGTTGAACGCACGGCTGTGCTGTTGCATCTAGTTGACGTTACGGGCGACGATATTGTGGCCGATTATAAAACAATTCAGACCGAGCTAGAAACATACCGCTCCAACCTGGCTAAAAAGCAACAGATTGTCATCCTTAGTAAAACCGATCTGATTCTGCCGGAAGAGCTAGCAGAAAAAAAGAAGCAGTTTGCAAAAGCACTGCCAAAGGGTGTCCAGCTTTTCACTATTTCGGCGCAGGCTCACGAAAACCTACAGCCGTTACTTTACGCTGTTGGAGCGATGGTGGACGCCGAACGAGCAGTAGAGGCTGCCCAGGAGCCCGAAGAAAAAACTGTGCCAATCTTGCGCTTGAAAGATCAAAGTACCTGGCGTGTCAGCCGCGAAGGTGATGTATTTACGGTCAGCGGTAACAAAATTGAGCGCTTTGCAGTACGTACCGACTTTACTAACGAAGAAGGTGTCCGTCGCCTACGTGTCATTATGCGCAAGCAGGGTATTATGCACGAACTTGCCAAACAGGGTGCCAAACACGGCAACACAGTTCGTATTTCCAGCGGCAGTTTTGAATACTAAGGAGTCTAGACTACTATGGCTGTAGCTCCTGAACATAGCACCCATGCTGACTTTTTTGTACACCCTGACTTTCATACCTTGGGATGGTATCCTGAGGACCCGGAAGTAAATCAATTTGAATCTGCGCTACGCCGAAGAATCGAAGCGTCGCCATTGCCAGTGTTAATACATGACCCCGAAGCAGTAGAGTATGGTGATTTCTGGGACCTTTTCCCAAGTGACCAGAGGTTTATGTCAATCAGTAATCAGGGCTATCTAGACGATGAGGGTGATGTGATGCCCCGCTTTAACAGACTGCTTACTGAACAGATGGTAGGCAGGGGTACGGTGCACGGTAGCTACTTGGAGGCATGCGTCAGGCAATTCAAAAGGAGTATTAGGGTTTTAGGAGAGACTGGGCTGCTTCATGTGCTTTTGCCTGATCAGACGGAGTCTATTGGTGATATCGCTGAGCCTGAAACTGTTAAGTATGGTATAGTCCTGAGCGCTAGGAATAAAAGAAGGGGTGCTTATCCCGAGTTTGAAGGCTTAGAGTCCGGTCTTCCGACAAAATACTACGCAGATGACGCCCAAATATTTCATACTAGCCAGCGATAGCAGTACCTATCTCCGCTAAAAGCTGTAAGATTTAGCTATCAAGATAGGCTAGATGCTACACTGTACTACATATGACGCAGAGTTTTTTCTGGTACGACCTGGAGACGTCGGGAATTAGTCCGCGCGAGGCGCGCATTATGCAGTTTGCCGGTCAGCGAACTGACATGGACTTGAATCCAGTCGGCGAACCTGTCAATCTGCTTGTTAAACTCAGCGAAGATATTTTGCCTGACCCAGAGGCGGTGTTACTGACGGGCATTACGCCGCAGGCGACGCTGCAAGATGGCCTAACCGAAGCAGAATTTTTGCAGTATTTCCAAAAAGAAGTGGCTACGCCCGCCACTATTTTTGTAGGCTATAACACGGTGCGCTTTGACGACGAGTTTATGCGTTTTTTGTGCTACCGTAACTTTTACGATGCGTATGAATGGGAATGGAAAGACGACAAGAGCCGCTGGGATTTGTTAGACGTAGTGCGGATGACGCGGGCACTCCGGCCCGACGGTATTAACTGGCCAATGACCGACGATGGCAAGCCCACTAATCGCCTAGAGCTTATCACAAAGCTTAATGGACTCGATCACGACCATGCCCACGATGCACTCAGTGATGTGGTTGCTAGCATTGCGGTAGCTCGGCTTATCAAAACCAAGCAGCCAAAATTATTCGATTACTTGCTAAATCTGCGTGATAAAAAAGCGGTCAAAAAATTCCTGGAAGACAATCCGACTTTTGTGTACAGCAGTGGTAAATATGCTAATGAGACAGAAAAAACAGCTGTAGCTCGAGTGTTACATATGGACGACAGTAAGGGCGCTCTGGCGTATGATTTGCGGCATGATCCATCTCAGTTTGCTGGTTTGTCGCCCGAAGAGCTGGCCGAGCGCTGGCAATATACCAAAGATCCCGAAGCGCCACTCCGCCTGCCTGTTAAGACGCTGAAGCTTAATCGTTGTCCAGCGTTGTCTCCGCTGGGACTTATCGGCGATGAGGCTGTCCAGAAGCGCTTGCAGGTGACCCCAGAGCTTATTAAGACGAACTTGGCAAAGCTTGCGGCGCAGCCGGAGCTAGTCGCAAATATCGTAAAAGCCCGCGAGCTGTTTGACGAAGAGCGGGCTGAACATTGGAAGGGCGAAGCTGCCACTGTTGAAGCAGCGCTGTATGACGGTGGCTTCTTTAGTGATAACGATAAACGTCTGATGTCAGTGGTGCGCGCTGCAAAGCCAAATGAACTCAGCCAGCTGCCGGCCGAGTTCCAGGATGAACGATTGCAAGCTATTTTGCCGCGCTACAAAGCCCGCAATTTCCCCAGTAGCTTAACGGACGAAGAACGAGCTACATGGGAAGAATATCGGTATCATCTACTTATGGACGGCGGAAATGAAAGTCGTTTGGCAAAGTACATGCGTCGTCTGGGCGAACTAGCCGAAACTGAAGCAGGCAGTGACAAGCGCTACTTGCTTGAAGAGCTCCAGCTGTACGCCGAAAGCATTATGCCAGTAATTGAGACCGATCAATAAAACGAGCAAATTCTAGCGCCACGGCGTAGTTATATAAGTTTGCCCGGCGCCGCCATGCGTGGAGTAAAAACGGTGATGATAGTGTCAAAATTACTGTAGAGAGCCACAGTGAAAAGGTAATCTCAATAGTAGTGCCGGGAATTAATCCCAGCACGAAAAAGTTTTGCATTTTTGCCCCTCCTAAATCGTGTTGTGTCTATTGCTCAGTGTACGCAAAAAATTGACAAAACTCAAGATGTATTTTGTATTATGCTTATGGCTATTTAGCGCGGAGCCGATTGAGCCGGTCGCGGTTGGTGAGCGCAATAAATAGAGCGATAAAAAAGGCGCTAACACCAAGCCCCATATGGAATAAACTGGCGTGGTGAACCTCTAGCACAAAGGTTAGATACAGTAGACCCAGCGTTGCAATGTCGTACAGCCATTCCACCCAAGCCCAGCGGGGGAATAATATCTTTACCGCTTTGCCACCGTTAGCAATCACCCATGTGCGAAGCTCTTTGGCCCAGGCATTATTGATCGAAAGTAGTCCTAATCCGGCTACGATTAGTGGAATACCGCCCGGTCCAGGCAACCAACCAGTGGCAATACCAACCAGTATCAAAAAATAGCCGGCCACATCGGTAAGAACACGTTTACCGTGACGTCGCAACAAATTCATGGCATTAGTATACCGTATGTCCCGTGGTTTGCGACGATGTACGTTATATAAAGCGGAATCGCATAAGCATATGTTTTGTGGCAGAGATTACCTCTGCTTTTATACCAGATCGTCGAGTAATGATATGGGTGCTATGATTGCACCCGCATAATTTGATACAAGATTTGGGCCGTCCGGATAGTGATAAAACAGACCTGACTCAACTCCTACGACAGCGCCGGTGCTGGTATCGATAATGGGGCTACCACTAGTACCGCCAAGCGGTACTAGTCCCTTCACTTTGACCTGATGAGGGTGAGTTTCTGACACGGTGCCCTGCTTTTCATACAGGTACACTTTGGATTGCTCTCTGTCGTCCGAGTTTCGGGGAAATAGGCCAATCATACGTACCACTTCTCCTGATCGTGGGCTGCTACTGGCTAAGCTGATGTCTGCAGCTGGACGGGGAGGCAAGCCGGTTGGAGCAATAACGAGTGCTATGTCTGCTTCGGGATGTATGAGCGATGCCGCGACGCCCACTGATGTATTAGTAAAAGGATTGGTGAAGGTGTTGAGTGCCTGCCTGACAACGTGTTTAGCTGTGACATATATACCACCTTCGTCAATCTGCCAGACTGTCGCAAAGCCCCTTGTATCATATTCGCTAGCTGTTCTTACTAAGCGTAAGGATTGTTGCATGGCGCTAGTTGCGCGAGCTGGCGTATCTGTGGTATGACGCAGCTGTTGCAATGTCTCTCGCAAGTAACCTTTATCGGTCAATATATCGAGGTATCGATTATCTATTTCGCTAGTATCTATTGCGGCTTGCGAGTCGTAACTATCAATAAGCGCCAGCTGGTCGCCTGCTCGCGGATCAAGGGGTATCTCATCAGTAAAGTGTTCGGGCCAACCCGTCTCTTTATGATAAACTGTGCCGCCTCCAAGTGCGGCCGCTATCCCTGTTGCCGCAATCCCACAAAGAATAGCACGACGGCTTATCGGGTGCGCCGGTTCGTGGTCGTATGCTGGCTGTGTTTCGCCGGAACTATAGCTTGACATATGCGCAGTATAATAACATCTTTATGGATGACCAAGACGGCGGTGCATGAGGCTTCTTTGGTGTTGGCCCTGCTACATGCCCCTGTCTTAAGGGCATACAGCAACTAACCATGGAAAAAACGGCCCAAAACCGCTATACTTGACGGGTTACAATGAACGACGAAATTGTAGTTAAGGGGGCTCGGGAGCACAACCTTAAGAACATCGACGTCACGATTCCTCGTGGTAAGTTGGTGGTAATTACGGGCCTGAGTGGTTCCGGCAAATCCAGCTTGGCGTTCGACACCATTTATGCCGAAGGCCAGCGTCGCTATGTCGAAAGTCTGAGCGCCTATGCTCGGCAGTTCCTAGGGCTTATGGAAAAACCGGATGTCGACCAGATCGACGGCCTCAGCCCGGCGATTTCAATCGATCAGAAATCCACTAGCCGTAACCCGCGTTCTACGGTGGCCACTGTTACTGAAATCTACGATTATTTACGCCTCTTGTTTGCACGCATTGGGGTGCCACACTGTCCCATCGATGGCCAGCCGGTGGTTCGTCAGACTACTCAGAATATTGTGGATCAGATTGCCGCACTGCCGACAGGTGCTCGGCTGATGATTCTAGCCCCCGTAATTGTCGACAAAAAAGGTGCCTTCGAGCATATTCCCGAGCAGTACCAGCGCGCTGGTTTTGCACGTGTCCGTGTAGACGGCGTCGTGTACGCGCTGGACGAGTTCCCCGAGCTGGACAAGGCCAAGCGCCACCGCATTGAAATTGTGGTGGACCGTTTAGTCAATGATGACGAGTCGCGTACCCGTTTGGCGCAAAGTGTTGAACAGGCCTTGGAAGTGGCAGAGGGCAGGGCGGCGGTACTCAATGCCGACACCGATGAATCCACTAGCTACAGCCTCATGTATGCCTGCCCGGATCACCCCGAAGTTACTATTCCAGAACTAGAGCCGCGTAATTTTAGTTTTAATAGCCCACACGGCGCCTGTCCGGTTTGTACCGGCCTAGGTAACCGCCTGGAAGTTGACCCTGAGCTTGTCATACCGAATGGTCGTTTGACAATTGCTGAAGGTGCTGTCCGCCCGTTTAACCGCATTAACATGGACAACTGGTATATCAAAAAGCTGCAGGCTGTCGCCGATGAATTTGGCTTTACGCTGCATCAGCCAACGGCCGAGATCAGTACCGAAAATATGCAGCGGATTTTGTATGGCACGGGCGACAAAACCTACAAAGTGTCGCTGGGCGGTGGCCGCTCCTTTAATACGACCTATGAGGGTGTGATACCAAACTTAGAGCGTCGCCACAAAGAAACCGAAAGCGATTTTATGCGCCGCGACATTGAGCGCTTTATGCAGGAGAAGCCCTGCTACGCTTGCCACGGCCGTCGTTTAAAGCCAGAAGTGCTGGCCATTACTATTGGCGAAAAGTCGATCATGGATATCTGTGAGCTGTCGATTGATGACGCCGTTACGCATATGCAATCGCTTAAACTCAGCGACCGCGATATGCAGATTGCTCGGCTAGTGTTAAAGGAAATCACTGCCCGATTAACGTTCCTGCAAGACGTTGGCCTCAATTATCTAACATTGCTTCGTTCCGCTACTACACTCAGTGGTGGGGAAGCGCAGCGTATCCGTTTGGCAACCCAAATTGGCTCGGGGCTTATGGGCGTACTGTACGTGCTGGACGAGCCAAGTATTGGTTTGCACCAACGCGATAATGATCGGCTAATCCGCACACTTAAGCACCTGCGAGATCTGGGGAATAGTGTGATCGTAGTCGAACACGACGAAGATACGATTCGCACCGCAGATTATCTGCTAGATATCGGTCCCGGTGCCGGTATCCATGGTGGCCATGTAGTAGCCAGTGGTACGCCTGCTGAAGTTGAAAAGGTGGCCGAGAGTATTACCGGCCAATATCTAAGCGGCACCAAAGTTATTCCTGTTCCAAAGAAGCGCCGCAAGGGCAATGGCAAAAAACTTCGTATTGTCGGTGCTCGTGAGAACAACTTGCAGGATGTAACGGTGGATATTCCGCTAGGCGAATTAGTAGTCGTGAGTGGTGTCTCTGGCTCCGGTAAATCATCGCTCATTAATGACATTTTGGCTAAGGAGCTGCAGGCACGTTTGCACCGCGCTAGCACAGTGCCCGGCAAGCACGATGACATCGAAGGCATCAAGGAGCTGGACAAGGCGATTATTATCGACCAAAGCCCCATCGGTCGCACGCCGCGCTCCAACCCGGCTACCTACACCGGTTTATTCACGCCAATTCGTGAGCTATTTGCCGGTACACCGGAAGCCAAACTACGTGGCTATAGCGCCGGTCGCTTCAGTTTTAATGTAAAGGGCGGGCGCTGTGAGAACTGTGCTGGTGACGGCATTATAAAAATTGAAATGCACTTTTTGCCGGACGTGTATGTACCGTGTGAGGTCTGTCATGGTAAGCGCTACAACCGTGAAGCGCTGGAGATTCATTACAAGGACAAAGATATTGCCGATGTGCTTGGGATGACCTGCGAACAGGCGCTAGAGTTCTTCGAGAACATCCCCGCTATTGCCCGCAAATTGCAAACTATGGTGGATGTCGGTCTTGGCTACATTAGCCTTGGTCAGCCCGCCACGCAGTTGTCTGGCGGTGAGGCGCAGCGTATCAAACTCGCTAGCGAGCTCAGCCGTCGTGCCACAGGGCGCACATTATATATTTTGGACGAGCCAACTACGGGACTACACATCGCAGATGTTGAAAAACTACTAGGTGTGATGCACGCCCTGGTTGAGGCCGGTAATAGCATGGTAGTGATTGAGCACAACCTGGACGTGGTTAAATCTGCCGACTGGCTGATCGATATGGGTCCTGAGGGCGGTTCCGGCGGTGGTCGCGTGCTGGCCGAGGGAACGCCAGAGCAAATTGCTAAGGTTGCTGATAGCTACACTGGCCAGTTCCTAAAACGCATGCTGTAGCTGTCTGCCTGCAGTAAAACACGGGCACGGACCAGCTTCGTTTGCTATACTGTAGATAACTAACGGAGGGTCTACATGTTCAAAGCACAGGCAGCATTTAGCGGTATGTCGGTTGACGATCTCGAGAAAGCAAAGCAGTTCTATACACAAACCCTCGGTCTTGAGCTAGAAGACGAAACCATGGGTTTGCAGTTTAAGCTTCCTGGTGGCGGTGGCTTGTTCCTGTATCCAAAGGCAGATCATCAGCCAGCAACGTTTACCACCCTCAATTTTGTGGTTGATGATATTGATGCGGCGGTCGATAGTCTAACCGAAAGTGGTGTTAGCTTTGAGCGCTACGATAGTATGCCCAGCGGACAAGACGAAAAGGGGATTGCTAGGGGTATTGCCACTCATCAAGGTCCTGATATAGCCTGGTTTAAAGATCCGGCTGGCAATATCCTGGCTGTACTACAGAATAAGTAGTCGGATCCCTCGATAAACTAAATCAGGCCGAGTCTACTCGGCCTGATTTTTGTTCAAGAGTGCTATAACTTCTTTAGCAGGTCGTACATCGCCAAAGCAGCGAAAGAATGTGGCTAACTCGGCCTCATGCAAACCAAAGGATTGACCGACCAGGGCATCAGAGACCATGATAGTTTTGTAGCCTAGCGCTGTTGCGTCTCGTGCTGAACTGCCACAGCATACGTTTGTTACGGCGCCAACAATCAAAATAGTGTCAATGTTTTTCGTCTGCAGCTGTTCGTGGAGTGAGCAGTTAACAGGGAAGAACGCGCTATGGCCCCGTTTTGTAACAAAAATGTCTTTGCTGTCAGTATTCAGCTCGCGCCAAACTTTAGTAGCCTTGCCGTCTTGCTTGCCCTCTTCTTCGTACATCGCCGTGGCTGCTTCGCCAAAGATTGCCCGGAAATTTTCACTAGCTTTCTCAATCGGCGTCGTTACCCACGCGACGATACCGTCCGCGGCACGCAGTGATGTGCTCAGTGTATTAATTGGTGCAAAAATTGTGGGCATTGCGGTATCTTCCAGCATGCGCTCTACGGTGCCAACGTCTAAATCAATTACCACAAGGGCTGTTTTGCTGGGAACGATTGACTGATACGCATGAAGCCGCCCGCGGCGCGCTACCACCTTGTCAACTATCCGCTGATCAATGCCGCTAGGATGCTCTATACTCACAGGGTCTCTCTGAGCTAGTCTTCGTTGTGTTGTGTGCTCTGAGACCGCTTTAATTTGGCGCTAATAGCTGCGCGAATCTTCGGGTCTCGCAGCAGGTGAAAGAGTGCAGGCAATGTAAACACCAGAATGATGCCCAAAATTAGTGGCTCGATGTATTTATCGATATGTGGCACTTTACTGCCAACATAATAACCAAACAGGCTAAAGCTCGTAGCCCAGGCGATGTCGCCGATGGCGTTGCAGATAAAGAATAGCCCACGGTTCATGTTGGCCGCCCCAGCGCTGACAGGCGCAAAAGAACGGATTATTGGTATGAAATGTTCAATAAGCATGGCCCGTGCTCCATACTTTTCATAGAATTTTTCGGCCCGCATGATGTATTCTTTGCGGAAAATGATGCCATCTTTCTTGCGGAATAATCGCGGTCCCAGGCTCCTACCGATCTGGAAGCCGGTGTTGTCACCCACAATAGAGGCAATAGCTACTACGATAATTACCGAGGTAATCGAGAGTTTACCAGTGGCGGCCAGTACACCTGCGCTGAGTAGTAAGGTGTCGCCGGGGAAAAATAAGCCAACCATCATGCCAGATTCAGCAAAGACGATTGCGGCAATTAATAACAAACCGCCTGTTTCGATAAGGTGCGTAACGTTAAACATATACGCATCATTGTACCGTAGTTTTACGGCAGAACCGAAAAATGATACAATAGTATGCAGAAACAAGGAGGTAACGACAGAAATGACTGATCAAATCACACTCGACGTGGATACGCGCGCAACCCTAGGCAAGGGTGTTAAGCAGCTGAGGCAGGAAGGTATTGTGCCAGCGGTTATCCACGACCACGGACGCGAATCAATTCACGTTCAGGCCGAGTACCAAGCCCTACACAAGGCTTACGTCACTGCTGGCAAGCACCACCCTATTATCGTAAATGCCGGTGGCAAGACGTACACAACGCTTGTTAAAACTGTCACCTTTGATCCGCGGTATCACTCAATCACACACGTCGTGTTTGGCGCAGTACAGGCCAACGAAAAAGTAGATGCCGAAATCCCTGTGCACCCAGCTTACGCCGAAGGCAATGATGCTAGTCCGGCTGAGCGTGCCGGTTTGATTGTGCTGGCGCAGCTAACGACGGTACAGGTTAAGGCCTTGCCAAAAGACCTGCCTGACATGCTTACGTATAATGCTGAAAAACTAGTGGCTGTTGGTGATCAGATGACCGTTGCCGATCTGCAAGTGCCAGCTGGCGTAGAAGTTGAGATCGAGCCGGAACATGTTATTGCCACTGTGTTTGAGCCGAGCGCCCTGGCTGCTGCTAACGATGATGCCGGTGGTGCCGCTGCCAGCGACACAGCGGAAGTTGAAGGAACAGCTGCCGATACCGCAAAAGCTGATACAGACGCTAAAGCTTAAGATTGGTTAATAATCTAATTAAACCCCTGCTCCTTAGCGGGGGTTTAATTTTTTGTAAGCTATACTAATGCATATGGCACTCACTCTCTTCAAGCCAAAGACGTTGCTTGATAAGTTCTACGAGATCGGTATCTTACTAAAAGGTATTGATGGTTTGTTAGAGTTGATTGGCGGCACCTTACTGCTTGCGTTAAGCTCACACACCATCACTCGTCTAACGCATTGGTTGGTGGATGCCGAGCTAACCGAAAACCCGCATAGTTTCATCGGTACACATGTGTTGCATGCCGGCATGCATTTGGCTAAGGGACATAATCTATTTGCAGCGTTGTTTTTGTTAACGCATGGCGCAGTAAAGGTTGGCCTAGTGGCATGCCTGCTATTAAACAAACCGTGGGCCTATCCAGTGGGTCTTGCAGTGCTGGGATTGCTGTTGGTGTACCAGATCTATCAATTAATAACCGCGCCGTCGTTCGGTATGGCGTTTTTAAGCGTGCTCGATGTAGTAATTATGTGGTTGATCTGGCGAGAGTGGCAACAGGTACGGGTTCGAGCTAAAGCGAGCCGGGCTACTCTTCAATAAATCCGCCGCTTTGGTGTGCCCAAAGTTTGGCGTAAACACCATCTTTCTTGAGCAATTGTTTGTGTGTCCCGTCTTCGACAATCTTTCCGTGGTCTAGCACTAGAATACGATCCATTTTCTGGATGGTGCTTAAGCGGTGAGCAATTACTAGGGCTGTCTTACCTTCCATAAGTTCCCACAGGGCCTTCTGGATTAGCTTTTCGCTCTCGCTGTCCAGTGCGCTGGTTGCTTCATCCAATACTAAAATTGGTGCATCCTTAAGAATAGCGCGGGCAATCGCAATGCGTTGTCGCTGACCGCCGGAAAGCTTAACGCCGCGCTCACCAACTAGCGTGTCATAGCCTTCTGACAGTTGTTTAATAAAATCATGAGCGTAGGCCATTTTGGCGGCTTTTTCGATGTCGGCTTGGGATGCCTTCAGATTACCATAGGCAATGTTCTCACGGATGCTTCGGTGGAACAGCAGCGGTTCCTGCGGCACGTAGGAAATTGCTTTGCGTAGGCTGGTCTGGGTAACTTCTTTGAGGTTTTGATCGTCAATAGTAATAGTGCCACCGGTAATATCATCAAAACGTAGTAAAAGCCGAGTAAGCGTCGACTTACCACCGCCACTATGCCCAACCAAGCCGATCTTTTGTCCCGGTTTAATCTCTAGATTTAAATCTTTGAAAATATAGTTAGTGCTTTTGGCATCATCGTAGCGAAAGCTGACGTTCGAAAAATCAACGGCGCCATGCGTAACCGTTAGCTGCTGAGCATCTGGTGCGTCGGTAATTTCCGGTTCTTGTCCCAAAATGACGGTCATCGGGGAAGCATTCAGAAGTGCTTCTTCTATTTGTCGTGTCATCGTGTTGACCGTAAAAAAGCGGTTGATGATAGTAAGGGTATACGTGAAAGCAAAGATGCCACCAGCTAACAATGAATGATCATGTGCAGTTAAGATAATCAGCCCAAATACTAGTGCTATCTGGGTGAAAAGCAGCAAACCAACCCGCTCGTTCTCGCTAGTCGCCGATTGCTGCCAGTCTCTGATTTTAGTTGCTTCAAGTTCAATGTTTATTACACTATGGGTGGCAATTTCGCGGGCTTCTTGCGCGAAGGTCTTTACAGTGATAGCGTTAACGATGCTGTCCGACAAATGAGAAACTAACCTTTTAGCGATCTTGAGTCGTTCGACGCGCACATCAGAGCGACGCCGAGCATCTAGGAATGTCCAGTACACTAATATGGCCAGTAATATGCTTAGGCCGATGCCGATCATCCAGTTGCTTATAATGACCAGCACCAAGCCAAGAATAATTGTCAGCGCAAAGCTACTACCCGTAATAAAACCAGAAATAAATAGTTGGCCATAAGACATTACAAAATCAAGCGCATCCGAGACTAGCTTGCCGCCAACTTGGTTGCCATAAAATCCAACGCTTCGCTGTAACAAAGTGGTAAAAATTCTTTCGTTGAGTCGTGAAGTAACGCGGGCCTGAAGGGCCATGCAGGCGCGGATCCCTACAATATTAAGGATAACGCCGACGAAGGCTGTACTTGCAAACCAGATAAAGTGCGCCCACAGGCCTGGTCCGCGGATGATTATATTGGCAAGTACTTTGCTGGCAAAAAAAGGTGTCAATATGCCAAGGCTAGCACTGCTTATAGGTAGTAGTAGTGCTAGCCACGCTTCTTTTTTGTATTGGATCGTAGTCTCCCAATAGATGCGCAGTGTTTCGCGTACATGTAGCTCACGTTTTGATTCGCTAGGTTTCGTCATATCTTTATATTCTACTCCTCTATGAATCCGTCAGACTGATGGGCCCATAGCTTGGCGTAGATGCCTTTGGCTTCTAACAGCTCTTGGTGTGACCCCAGCTCAACAATTTTACCGCCGTCCATAACTGCAATCTTGTCCATGTGGCGCAGGGTGCTTAAACGGTGGGCAATGGCAATCACTGTTTTGTTATGCCAAAGATTTTCCAATGCCTCTTGCACAAGCACCTCACTCTCGCTGTCCAGTGCGCTGGTAGCTTCATCTAAAATAAGCAGTGGTTTATCGTCCAAGAAAGCCCGGGCAATCGCAATGCGCTGCCGTTGCCCCACTGATAGTTTGACACCGCGTTCGCCAACCAGCGCCTGATAGCCATCCGTGATCTTGTGGATGAATTCGTCGGCATGGGCCAGCTTTGCGGCCTTCACGATCTCTGCTTGAGTGACTGGGCGATTAGTAGCATAGGCAATATTTTCGCTAATCGAACGGTGAAACAGTGTGGTGTCTTGCGGCACATAGGCAATTACGCCTGCGATATCACGGGTGTTGGTCGGCTGACCATCAAGCAGAATTTGATTTTCCGGCATGTCGTAGTAGCCGAGTAATAGCTTGGTAAGTGTCGACTTGCCGCTGCCACTTTTGCCAACGATTCCCAACTTCTCGCCTCGCTGTAGTTGCAAGTTAAGACCACCCAGCACGGGCGTGTCAGTCTTATCGGGATAGGCAAAATGGAGGTCACGCAGCTCTAGCGACTTAGTAAATGGATTGCTCATAGCTTCTGTCGATTGCTGACTTGCCGCTTCTAGCTGCATCAAATCTACTTCACCAAACAGGTAGCGGTGCGCTTCTTCGACACGGGCTACCCGCAAATTGAACTGCGAAACAAGCCAGATAAGCTGCCAGATAGTGTTACTGAAAATAAGCAGGGTAGACAGCACAATGCTAAGTTTTGCGATGCTGAGTTCGCCATGCAAACACAAATATACATTCAGTCCAACTGCAAGCGGCCAGATCATATCACGCACAAACTCCGACATAATCCCCCAAAAGAATATAGACCACAGCTGCGACTTTTGGTTGGCCTTCAGTGCAAGCTGTTGTTCGGCTGCGATGGTTCCAATTTCGGCTGCTTCGGTGCGGAACGATTTGATGTTCACGAAGTTTGCGATAGCGTCAATGATCTTGGCGTTTTTGGTTGATTGCACGTCGGCATCCATGCGTTCGTAGCGGGTACTGTTACGGATGGCGTAGCGTCCCACAATGCACATAGCCAGAACACCAACGCCAAAAATGACGCCGGTCTGCCAGTTGATGCTGGCCAGGATAATCAGCATGGAAACCATACCAACTGCCTGGGTAGCGTAACTATAGAAAATGTCGTTTAAAAACTGGCGCTGCTCTTGGCTAATGGTGGTGATGTACGACGAGAGCTTGCCGGTAAACTTATCAACAAAATAGGGATAGGGTTTACGTATCGTCTGTCGAAACAAAATGTTTTCGTACTCAAAACTAAGCGGTGTTATGAGTTTTAAGTGAGTGTATTCGGCTGCTCGCCAAGTTAGGTTGTGAAGGGTACTGCATAGAATCAGGACCCACACGTATACGACAGCCTGATGGCCATGCGTGGGCGGTGTTAATGCGCCCACCAGCTTACCAACAAACACGGGGATAACGGCCAGAAACAGGTTGGAAACCGTAAAGACGCCAAAGGTAACCATAACCTGCCAACGGCCGCGCTGCGCCAAGTAGTTGAAGAATGATCGGAGGGAATAGGTAGTTTTAAGCTTAGTCATCCATGAACCCGCCGCTTTGGTGCGCCCATAGCTTGGCATATGTGCCGTTTTGTTCGATGAGCTCTTTGTGGGTGCCTTCTTCGACGACATTTCCCTTATCTAGCACCAAGATACGATCCATTTTCTGAATAGTGCTTAAGCGGTGAGCGATCACGATAGCCGTACGGCCTTCCATCAATTTCCACAGCGCTGCTTGAATCAGCACCTCGCTCTCGCTGTCGAGCGCCGAGGTGGCTTCGTCCAGCGCTAGAATTGGCGCGTTTTTGAGCATAGCGCGGGCTATTACCACACGTTGTCGTTGACCGCCGGAAAGCTTAACGCCGCGCTCACCAACCAATGTGTCGTAGCCGTCCGGCAGGTCCATGATGAAGTCGTGAGCACTGGCCATTTTGGCGGCTGCTTCAATCGCTTCTTGGGTAGCGTCTAGCTGTCCATAAGCGATGTTCTCACGGATGCTCCGGTGGAACAGCAGCGGTTCCTGTGGCACATAGGCGATTTGAGTGTGCAGATCATCCTGCGTTACCTTGGCAATGTCTTGACCATCAATTAGTACCTCGCCGCCTTGGATGTCAGAGAAGCGCATCAGCACACGCATCAGCGTACTCTTACCAGAGCCACTGTGGCCTACTAGGCCAATCTTTTCACCGGGTTTAATGCGCAAGTTCAGCTTGCGGAACACTGGGTCATCAGCGCCAGTGTGCGAAAAGCGGACGTCTTTAAAGTTGATAGCGCCGGCGTGCATATGGAGTGTCTCGGGCTTTATAGGGTCCTGAACTTCGGGCTCTTGGGCCAGTGTTGCAGTAATGTCGGCAGCGTCACCAATGGCACGGGTGTAGTTACGTAAGCTGTTATTGCTAAAGTTAAACAACTGGTCCACGATCATTGACGTGTAGTTGAAAATTAGGAACACGGTGCCAATATTGGCGTGGAAACGCATCACTGCGACTACCGCAATCAGCAGTGCCATAGCCGAAATCGTCCGGTTCATGATGCCAAGTTGGTTCATCTGCTTTTGGTGTGCTCGCACAAATGTACGCAGGTGCTGCTGTGTTTCGTTGGTCACACCGGCAAAACGCTGCTTTTCGTACTCGGTGTGCGCAAAACTCTTAACGGCCATCGCATTAGTGATGGCGTCGGCCAAAAAGCCAGTTTGCTTACTTTCCTGGGCGGCATGCTGAGTGCTTAGCTTGCGCACTGGTTTTGAAACAACGAACGAAAAACTTAAGTAAATGATTGCAAAAATCACTAATGCTGCAGCAAACAAGGGAGCGCGGAACGACAGAATGATAGAGGCAATGACAATGCCAGACACCATGCCGTACACTTGATAGAAAGTCGTGTCGGCAATACGCACATAACCGCCAGTTAGCTTGTTGGTCTGCGAAACCAGGGAACCGCTAAAGTTGTTGGCATGAAAGTCGGCACTGCGACTTAGCAGATGTCGAAAAACATGCTGGGCAATGTCGTTTTGGACGCGTTCCTCTAGATACCAGACGCACTTGTCCACGCCTCGCCAGCAGGCAATGCCAAGAATCAGCAGAACCGCATAGGTAGCAATCTGCGGACCAAAGCTGTGCCACAAGTTTGTGGTGTAATCGTGCTGACTAAGCCGACTTAACACGCCGGCTAGAATCAGCGACGGTAAGTAGCCGTTGATGAGTATGGTTATTGGTATAACTAGCAAAGCGCTGGCAAGTGCTTTGGGGTATGCACGCACGCATCGCAGGTAGTAGCCTAGTACACGTTTTGTATCAGTACTGCTATTTTTTTGAGACAAAGTCATAGGCACGGTCCTCCTTGGCACCGACCCTACAGAAGTAGTAGATTGTAGTTAATTTTAGGTTAAAACGACTGGCTCACGCTGCCAGTTTGGTTTGGTTACGAGAAAAGACGAGCGGAAAAGGCATTGGCCGTGCGCTGGGGTGGTATCTGATCTGTCACTTGGGTGTTGCCCTTTCCTTTACGTTATTAACCCTAGCATTATAGCAGTCGGGTCAACACATATAGATCAAAATCTGTAGTATTAAAAACAACAATATATTTTTGGGACTCTTTTGAGCTGGCAGTTTCTTCTTGATAATTATGCAGACGCTGAGCTATCCTAGAGTTAGGAATGAGCTGAACTAGGTAGGGCAAGCCTGGCGCGCACTACTGAAAAGAATCTACTGTGTAGTTTCTCTATCTAGGATATATAACCTATCCGAATTGCAGACATTCAAATCGCAGCTAGTACGTATATCTGCATTTGTTTAGTGTAATTAAAAGATAGGAGCAGTATGAAAACAGTTCTAATCACGGGCATCAGCCGAGGGGCGGGCAAAGCATTTGCGCGGCAGTTCTTGGATGCTGGCTGGCGTGTCATTGGTACTTCAACAAGTGGTGAAGCGCCATTTACAAGCAATCAGCTTACGGTCTACATGTTGGACCTTTCTCGCCCAGAACAGGTAACGTCTCTTGGCACACAACTAGCATCTGAAGGTCTCAAACTTGACGTACTGATCAATAACGCTGGAATTAACCTTTCTTCTGCTGTGGAATACCCAATCAAAACCCTGTCGATTGAGGTCCTTCGCAAGACGTTGGAAGTAAATCTCATAGGCCTGGCCACCCTGACTGAAGCGCTCCTGCCACATATGCAGTCCACGGGTCAAATAGTTGCACTGTCGTCAGGTGCCAGTGCCTTCCATCCGTTTATACCCGCGGGCACTCCTTCGTATCAGATATCCAAAGCTGCACTCAATATGTATATCAAAACGCTTGCCGAGCGGCTCAAGGATAGTGGGATTACTGCTTGGCTCTTTGATCCAGGCTGGATGAAGACTGATATGGGTGGCGCTGGTGGTACAAAATTGCCAGAACAGGCAGCCAAGGAACTGTACGAGCTGGTTTTACGTGATAAGCAAGGCGGCACTTTCTGGACTGCAGAGGGTGAGCGGGATTTCTGATGTTAGTAAAAACAGTAGCCTTTGTCGCCATTACGCTAGCCGCACTAGTAGTCGGTGTGTTGTGGGGGGCTTGGCTTTCGCTCAGCCGCTCGATCGAGACATTTTCGGCGGAACTATTTTTGCAAATTGGCCAGAAGATGATCAAGAACTTGGCCGTGCCAATGCGCGTTCTAATGCTATCTATGGTTATTGCAAACGCCCTTCTATGCTACTTGTTGTTTCATGATGGAAATCAAGCTGCAGGATTTGTTGCTGTGGGCGGCCTAGTGCTGCTGGCTAGTGTGGTTGTGGTTACGGTTAGCTTGAATGTACCTATTGATCTGCAGATACGGCAGTGGACGCAGGATGCCTTGCCGAGTAATTGGCAGGCTATTCGACGGCGGTGGGAACGGTTTCACCAACTCCGTACAGTGCTGGCAATTGGAGGGTTTTGTCTGGTTGTTGTCGCCGTGCTGATGCGTTCCTAGGGGTAGAAAATAGTGCCGGAATCTTATATAATCATCTTTGATGCAAAAGATACTCCTGTATTACAAATTTACTCCCCTTAAAGATCCGGAAATGGCTCGTTTGTGGCAGCGTGCTTTGTGCGAAAAGCTAAACCTAAAGGGCCGGATTTTGATCAGCCCACACGGTATTAATGGGACTGTTGGTGGCGAGCTTGATGACCTTAAGGCTTATGCCAAAGAAACTAAGCAATTTGCCGGTTTTAAGGACACTACATTTAAATGGAGCGACGGTGACCGCGATCATTTTCCTAAGTTACAGGTAAAAGTCCGCGACGAAATTGTAGCTTTTGACGCAGCCGACGAACTAAAGGTGGATGAAAAAGGTGTAGTGGGCGGTGGCAAGCACCTAAAGCCCGAGCAAGTACACGAGCTGGTTGCCGAGCGCGGTGATGATGTGGTGTTTTTTGATGGCCGCAATGCCTATGAAGCAAAAGTTGGTAAGTTTAAGAATGCCGTTGTACCAGATACGCGCACTAGCCGCGATTTTGTCAAAGAACTGGAAAGTGGCAAATATGATGACCTCAAGAAAAAGCCGGTGGTTACTTACTGCACTGGCGGTATTCGCTGCGAGATTTTGAGCAGCCTTATGAAAAACCGTGGCTTTGAAGAGGTGTATCAAATGGACGGTGGTATTGTAAAATACGGCGAAAAATACGGTGATGATGGCCTGTGGGAAGGTAGTTTGTATGTGTTCGATGACCGCATGGGCATGGAATTTTCTGACCACGCCAAAGTGATTGGCCAGTGCATCCACTGCGGTGGTCCCACTAGCAACTACGAAAATTGCGCCCTTAAAAGCTGCAACGACCTAGTGCTGATCTGCGAAAACTGCAAGCAAGACCCAGCAAAGCTATATCACACGGCTGATTGTTTAACAGCTGACACTGTTAACGCCGCATAGCTTTGTCTAAAGTTCGCTAGAATTCTAGGGGTATACTAAAAACGTGAACAAAGCACTGCAAACCAAGCTCAAAGATCTGCCCAAAGAGCCGGGCGTCTATTTTCACAAAAGTGTGGACGGCGAGATTATTTATGTGGGCAAAGCGGCAGTGCTGCGTAACCGAGTACGGCAGTATTTCCAGACGTCACGCAACCGCGATCCCAAAACCGAGGCACTGGTAGCAGAAATCTACGATACCGATTGGATGGTGGTGGAGAGCGAGCTGGAGGCCTTATTTTTAGAGGCTGAAATGATTCGGCGCTACATGCCGCGCTACAACATTTTGCTGCGCGACGACAAGGCGCTTAGCTATATTCGGATTGATTACGACAGTGACTATCCAACGGTTGGCACGACGCGTCGGCCGCTTGATGATGGTGCCCGCTATTTTGGACCTTATTTTAGTACGTACGGCGTGCGCCAGGCGCTCAAATATCTGCGGCGGATTTTTCCGTTTGCCACGCGGCGGATTCCGGGACAAAAGCGGGCGACACTGCATTATCACTTAGGACTAGATCCGGGGCTCGAAGAAGGTAAAACTTCCTTGGAGGACTACCGTAAGAATCTACGGAAATTAATTGCGATTATCGAAGGCAAGCGCACGGCAATTGTGCGCGAAATCGAAGCCGATATGAAGCGAGCGGCAAAAGCTCAGGAATTTGAGCAAGCAGCACGGTTTCGCAATCAACTGTTTTTGTTACAAAACCTTAGTAAGCAGGTGATTTTTAGTGATAAAGAATTTTTGGATATCTCGAAAGACCAAGCGCTTAGCGGGCTGGTAGAGCTATTTGGGTTAATGGCCTTCCCGCGCCGGATTGAGGGGTACGATATCAGCCATATGCAGGGCACGGATGTGGTTGCCAGTATGGTGGTGTTTACCAATGGTGTTAGTGACAAGAGCGAATACCGCAAGTTTAAGACCTCGCAGCGCAATGACGATGCACGCAATATGCACGAAACGTTGTTGCGCCGTCTGAGCGATAAGAATCTGCAGGCTTGGGGCAAACCAGACCTTATGCTAATCGATGGCGGCATACCGCAGATTACTGCGGCTGTCCAGGCGCAGCGTGAGCGTGGCACAACTATTCCAATCATTGGTGTCGCTAAGCGCGAAGAAGAGATTATCGTGATGGTTGATGGGTCGCAGGTAACGGTGCCAGGGCTTTCGCCGGACGGCGAATATACGGCGTACGAGAAAAATGGCTTCGTTACCGTAAACTTGCATCCAGGACAATTCAAGTCTTCTGGGCATAGTCTGAATCTGCGTGGCTCCGGCAGAGTATATCGCTATGACGATGTGGTGAAGTTGCTGCAGCGTATCCGCGATGAATCGCATCGTTTTGCGGTGTCGTATCACTCGACACTCCGGTCAAAACGGCAAACTGCTAGCTTGCTCGATGAAGTGCCTGGCATTGGCCCAGCAACACGCAAAAAACTTATTAAGACCTTTGGCAGTATGCACGGGGTCATGGAAGCTAGCGATCCTGAACTAGAACAGGCGGTTGGTGAAAAGAAAATGGCCGTCTTAAAGCAGTATCTTGCGCCCAAACACAAAGTAAATACGGGCAATACCGAAACTATAGATCCAAAAAGCGAAGCATAAGCATATACTAATGCTATGACTGCACGAACACATGATTTGGCAGCGGCTACTGCCTTAGCCGTGGCCGTGCTGGTATGGGCGCCGGAAACTCTCCGGCTTTCTACACTACTACTGGCGCTACTCGCAAACCAGCTGGGTGGTGTTGCACCAGATATCGACCAGCCTACGGCGCCGCTGTGGCGTAATTTGCCGGAAGGCCATTTTGCGGGCAAATTTTTTGGTAAGCTGCTGGGCGGCCACCGCTTTATTAGTCATTCGTTATTGGGTCTGGCGCTATTTGCATATCTTAGTAATCTGCTGCTCCACTTTTTACGTCCAGTAATGATACACGTGGATATACGGCTGGTGTGGTGGGCTTTTATCATTGGCTATGTCAGCCACTTAGTTATGGACTCGCTAACAAAAGAAGGAGTGCCATGGTTACTGCCCATCCCGTTTAAGTTTGGTGTGCCACCGCTGCGCAAGTTCCGCATTACTACCGGTAAAGCAGTTGAAGTTTTTGTGGTATTGCCGACATTGATAGGGGTAGATGCCTGGCTATTTGCTAGCCATTACACGCAGTTTGTGAGCATACTCCGACACGTTGTGCGCTAGTAGGGTAGGGCTGTTTTTAGTCTTGTTCGTGAAAAATTCGGCGCCAAACTTTTGAAACGACAATAGATACGATGATCGCCAGGGCTACGTCAATAACTAAACCAAGTGGGTTGAACTGACCGGCGCGGCCTGCCACTGCAGTCTCCTGTTTGGTGTCGCAGGTTGCTTTTTGAGTGGTTGTTGTAGCATAGCTGTACGTTATGGGTGAGCCTAGCTTGTGATTGTAGCGAACAGTTGTGCTGATTGCCCCTAGCTCATGGATGCAAGCAAGACTGTCATCGCCGCTTGATGACGACTGAGAGCTGCCAGGGAAGCTGTCAAATGTTTTGCTGGGCAAGAACGGAGAAAGCAACAAACCACCAAGAATTATAAAACAGACAAACCCAGCTAGGCCGGCTCGGCTAGGGCTGCTTTTGTGCTCTGAGACTGGTTTGGCGGGCAAGGCATGTGGCCGCGCCGTAGGCTGTTCTGTCGGTGGCGTAATTGTGTGATGTGCTGATTGGGCAAACGCAGCGTTGGTGGAGGTGGGGGGCTGCACCGGCCGAGATTGCTCCATAGGGTTGGGGACGACCATTCTTGGTGCTACAGGGGAAGTGCTCTGGTGTGGTGCGGTAACGGGGGTGTGACCTGCTGGTGAACTACTATGATGAGGCGCTGCCGAGTGGTGCTGCGGGGGTGTAGTTTGCCGCGGTACCGGCTGACTTGCTTGTGTCGAGGGCAGTCCAGGTGCGCCGGGTAGCGGTGCTCCAAGAGGGCGTGCTGGTGCGGCATTTACAATGGGTCTAGCTGGTGGCCTGCCGGTGAAATCGCTAAATACCGGTCGCTGACCAGTGGGCGCGGCTGGACGAGCAGATAACGGCCTGCCTTGAGTTATATCTTGCGGTCTACGGCGTATGGGTTCCATCTATCCACCCCTTCTTATTCTTTACTAGTAAGTGTAAGCGAAATGGCACTAAATACCAATGGTATTTTGGACGTCAAGGACCAGTATCCGTCTCTGGGTCTGCTGTGTAAGCTACCAACATAGCTTGCCATACTTACTGGCGCAGTCTATCTGCAGTGGTTGTTCTATAACTCTGCTGATTTTTTTATCGTCGGTTGGCGATCTTTTGCACGACGCGCAGATAATTTTGAAACTCCTTGTCGGTAATAGTGCTGTCAAACAGCCCATACATCTGGCTATGCACGTGGTTTTCGATTACCGAAAATTCTTTGGCACCCTTTTTGGTTAGTACGGCTCGCCGTACACGCGCGTCTGCGGCATCAAGTCGATTTTCTATAAGCCCTCGTGCACGTAATTTATTAAGTAGGGAAGTGATGTACGTTGACTGCACCTCGAACGTTTTAGCCAAGTCAGTCACTCGGATACCATCTTGCGGTGTTGCGTCGGAGACGATGCACAGTGTCAGCCACTCAATTTGCGTTAGTCCAAATTGTTTTAATGCATCCTGGCGGAAGTTGCTGATAGTGCGGGCGGCAAAAATGTGAGCCACGTCAAGCTCGCTGATCTTTGGCCGTGCAGAACTAGTCCTAAGCACTACGCTACCCGACTCGGCGCGGGCTGATTTATAAAAATGGTTGTCTGTAAGCGGAGCAAAAACATTATCAAAAGTTTAAATACCTAGCATCAATATCCTATAGATTTAATTTTATTTTAATGTTTTTTGCATCCGATGCCAAGAGGTAGAAAGTCTGTTTACTTAGTGAGTGCGCCAAAAATACATAATTGCTGTTATATTTCGGGCTGGCTATACTAGTTTTTATATGGCTAGGCGTAAGCTTTTTAGACTTGCCGAGACCCTGGTTTTATTAGCACTATGCGTATTGGTATGGGGGCTGTATCAACAGACATCTGCACCCAAGACGCCAATCAGTTCTACGAAAGATTCGGTGTTGCAGGTTCGACCGGATAGTATTACATCGGCCGATATTGCCAACGATTCTATTACCTCGACAGATATAGCCACTAACACTATCACTACCAACAACCTTGATACTAACCTGCAGACCTGGATCAACAATACGATCACTAACCAACAGGTTGTTAACAAGCAGCTCACAAATATTCAGCCAATTTTGGCAACGCTAACGCAAAACCTGGCCGCACTATCGCTTAGTACGCTGAACGGTGTTACACAAACGGTACAAAATCTGACTGGTATGACGCTAGACCAGGTAAATGCCTTGCTTGGTTCGTTGGATCTTTTGAGCGCACCCATTGGTGCGGCCGATATCGCCAACGGCGCCGTTACGCATGCAGCACTGGCCGTCGGTAGTGTTACTAATGACATTTTGGCGGCCGGAAGTGTGCTGACGGGGAATATTGCAAATGGTGCTATCACTGGTCCATTGCTGGCGCTTGGCGCGGTAGATACCAACAATATTGCGCTTGGTGCGGTTACTAATAACTTGCTGGCGGATGCCAGTATTACGGGCGGCAAAGTTGCAAATGGTGCTATTGGGACGCTGAACATTGCTACAGGGGCCATTACTAGCTCACTGCTTGGCAGTGGCGCAGTGGGAACCAGTGCCATTAGCCCAGGAGCAATCACTAACGGTTTGCTTGCAAATGGAGCAGTTGGTACCAACAATATCCTTTCGGGCGCTATTACCAGCACGCTTTTGGCGGCGAATAGCGTTACAAGTGGTGCATTGCAAGATGGTACGGTGGATACTACCGACATCGCCACTGGCGCCATCACTGGCCCATTACTTGCTGATAATAGCGTAGGCGCAAATGCGTTGGTTGATGCTGCAGTTAGTACTGCAAAACTGGCAGACGGCGCAGTTAGCGGCCTGAAGATTGCCGATGGCAGCATTCGCACCGCCGACATTGCTAACAGTGCTATCACTAATGCACTAATTGCCACTGGTGCAGTGGCGAGTGGAAATATTGCTTCTCAGGCTATCACAACAGCCCTTATTGCGCCCGGTGCAATAACCAATACTTTGCTGGGTGTGGGCAGCGTCGATACTGCTAACATAGCGCTGGGTGCTATTACTTCTGGCTTGATTGCTGACGGCACTATCGCTACGGCCGACATTGCAAACGGTGCTATCTCTACTAACTTGCTAGCTAACACCAGTATTACCAGTGCCAAAATTGCTAATGGTGCGGTAGGTACGGCGGCTATTGCTGCACAGGCCATTACTGGGCCACTGATCGCTAGTAATGCCATAACTTCGGGTTTAATTGCTGATGGAGGCATTGCCACTAGTGATATCGCAAGTGGGGCTATAACGGGTGATTTGTTGGCGGACGGCAGCGTGGTTACCAGCAAGATCGCCACTGGTGCCATTAGTACGGCGTTAATTGCACCACAGGCCATAAGCACTGCCCTTATTGCGCCCGGTGCAATAACCAACGCCCTTTTGGCGGCAGGGAGTGTCGACGCTACGGTACTAGGAACGGGATCAGTGGGCACTAGTCAGCTGGCTGACGGCGCGGTTAACGGAGTAAAACTAGCGACTGGCGCAGTCGGTACTACAAATATTGCCAGCAGTGCTATAACCAGCGGATTGTTAGCGGACGGCAGTATCACTACTGCCAAAATTGCTGCCGCAGCAGTGGGGACGGCTGACATAGCCTCTGGCGCAATAACTAATGGTCTTCTGGCAACGGGTGCGGTAGGTACCGGAAATATCGCAAGCAGTGCAATCACGCACGTCCTGCTAGCGGACACTTCCGTAGGAACGAATAACATTGCTACAGGAGCGATTACCAGTACGCTCTTGGCGGCAGGCAGCGTTACGAATGGTGCATTAGGGGCTACCGCTGTGCAAACGGGCAATATAGCTATTGGTGCTATTACTTCTGGCTTGATTGCCGACGGCACCATCGCTACGGCCGACATTGCAAACGGTGCAATAGCCACCAACTTACTGGCTGACGCTGGTATAACTGGCGCTAAAATTGCCGCTGGTACTATTGGAGCTACCAATATTGCTTCTCAGGCTATCACAAGTGCGCTTATTAGCCCTGGAGCGATTACCAGTACGCTCTTAGCTGCTGCTGCCGTGGGGACTACGAACCTGGCAGATACTGCGGTAAGTACCGCTAAGCTTGCCGATGGTGCAGTTAGTGGGATAAAGATCGGCAGTGGTGCCGTGGGTACGGCTAACATTGCCGCAGGGTCAATCACTAGTAGCCTGGTGGCGGCCAATGCCATTGGCTCATCGAACATTACAGATGGTGCTATTGCTACCGGAGACATTGCCAACAATGCGATTACCGGCGCGCTGTTGGCGGACAGTAGCATAACAAGTGCCAAAATAGTTGACGGTACTATAGCCACGGCCGACATTGCCAACGGCGCCATTCAGACTGCCTTGGTTGCTTCAGGTGCTATTACCAATAGCCTGATCGCCTCAGGCGCAGTCAATTCCAGTAGTATCTCGGATGGCAGCATCGCCACCGGAGATATTGCGCTCGGATCAATTACAAATAGTCTTATTGCCAGCGGAGCAGTCAGTACCGCCGATATCGCTACTGGAGCCATTACTACCAACCTGCTAGCAGATGGCAGTATCACTGGTGTGAAGGTGGCCAGTGGCGCGATTGGTACGGCTAACATTGCCGCAGGTGCCATCACAAATTCGCTGCTAGCCACTGGCTCGGTTAAGACACCACAACTCTCTACAGCAGCTAATACTCGGACGGTCAGTGCGCAGATAGGTAACATTACCATAGCATTGTTTGGTAGCAACGAGTGGCCGGTGTTTGTGGCGCCATCAAACGGTACGATTACCAAAATTACACTAACCAACAAGACGGCTGTCAGCTTGTCGGCCACTGCAACAGTCCTCAAAAACGATACTACCACTGTCGCCAGCACGCCACTTTCGGCACTTTCGACCGCCATGACGCCGTATGCCCTAACGCCAAGCGCCGGTGCTAGTTTTGTAGCCGGTGATGTCTACTCGTTGTCAATCAATGCTAGCGTAGCCGTTAGTCTAAGCAGCTTCCTGGTGACAGTTGAGTATGTGCCATCCGAGTAGACGGCCTAATCTTTATTTTGCTGTATTAGTTCGTTGTGGTAATGCCGACTGACTACTAAAACTAAGCATGTCAACTACTTTGCCAATACTTGGCCGATACACAATAATTCGTTTTGCAGCATCGTAAATTAGCAGTGTGTCTTTATTTTGCACGTGTGCTGCCAAGGTTTGGTTGGTCAGCTTGCTTTTATCAGCAATTGTAACCATGGCGGGTGTGGCATTGGGCAGCGCAACTAATTTTGAGAGCTTTGCGACCAGCTGCTTTTGTTGGTTTTCTGGGGTGTCTTGAGCCTGTTTATATTTATGATAAAAGAATGCGCTTGAAGCGATAGCCAGCAGGCAAAGGAGTACTAAAAAAAGAACGGGAGTAGTGTGTTTGCGCTGCACGTGAGGCGTATTGGTATTTTCGGACATGAACGGTACCTCCATTTCACTAGGTGTCTATAGATAATGGTACGCGCCATATATTGAAAAGACATTAACTCTGTGTACTTTATCTGCCAATACAGCATGTACTACGTGCAGATAGGTAGCGCCTAGTGGCTTCCTTGGGCACTGGTGGCGCCTAAGTAATAGGAAAGCTGCGGAAGCGCTTCGGTGTATGCTCGTGACCAAAACCCAAAGTTGTGACCTTGGTCGGGCATAGTCTCAAGCGAGCTGGTGATATGGCGTTTGATTGCTAGGTGGTAGGTAATATGCATACCAGTGACGAGACTTTTACGATCACTATCACCGATTGCAAATTGTGCTGTCATGCCTGGGCTAATCGACGCATGTTGCAGTAGCCAATTTACGTCATGTTTCTTTTGTGATTGACGCGAGTCGTGAAACAGTACGGGTAACGTTTGGGAGGTGGTATCAAGAAACGGAGCCGAGTAGCCGGACATATCCAGAAAATGCCGGAATATGGTCTGATGGGTCAGGCTCAGCATAGCAGCACACATACCACCCTCACTAAAGCCGCCGATACCCCAGTTGTTGGGACTGCCCAGGACGCGGTAATTAGCCGTTAAGTAATGCGGTACGTCGGTAGTTATATAGGTCTCGGCGTTGCCATGCGTACTGTTTAGACACTCGGTGTCATTCGCGAAGCTGCCCGAGTGGTCTACGATAGCTACAATTGGCGTAATGCCGTTATGATGGCTGGCAAAGGTATCCATAGCATCCAAAAAGAGGCCGCCCTGTAACCAGCTGGAGGGTCCGCCAGGTGTGCCGTTAAGCAGAATTAAGACTGGGAATCTAACCTTGCTAAAGAGTGTGTTGGTATAGGCGGGTGGAAGATATATGTAAGCGCTGCGTGTGTGCAGGTGCGATGTAGTGCCAGGTATGTACGTGGCGGTAAGTGTTCCGTGCGATACGCCGCTTGCGAACAGCTGGTCTTCGACCGGCCTAGCGGTCTGGGTATAAGCGGTACTTCTAGTTACGGTCGCAGCTTTTGTAGTTGTCACCGGGCCAAACAGTGAAGCGACTGTAGGGAAGTACTGGTAAAAACTGTTAACACTAAGTAGCAGTGTTACTAGCAAGGACGCCGTAGTGCCGGTGGTTAGTAGCCAGTAATTGCGTGAGCGATTGGCAAACAAGATGGCCAGGACGATTACAGCGGTAAGCGCGTAGTCTAAATAATAGGCGGCGATAGGTGTGTTATCGAGGCCAAAGATAGTTTTAACACTAAGCAGCTCTATGCTAAAGAGTATGGTGGCTATGCCTAGACCTACCAATAAACGTTTCGGCCTAAGCAGGTGGCGCCAGCCGTACTGAGCAAGGAGCGCACAAGCTATACCGCTAAGAAGTGCGGGCAGCAAAATGCTGTCTTGGCTAAATAAATAATCTCTCATGCCCTAGCAATTATAGTATGTAAGCAATTAGGCTAAAAAACTCTTTAACCGCTCAGCAATTTCTGTAACTACATGGCTATCGACTGGCCGGCGTGCGTCATCGTCGTAGAAGCTACCATAGTGGTCATCGGTAAAAACAATTCCCGCCAGGGTGACTGGCTGCTTATAGCGAGGAAATAGCTGCCAGTGAACATGGGGATGCGGCGGATTATCACGGTAGCCATGGTTCATAAAGCAACCCATGTTTAGTGGCTCCGCGCCAAAAGCCGCTTTGTAGGCTTGTTCTAGTCTAGGAACTATGGCTTCAAATTCTTGCCATTCCGCTGCACTTAACTGTCCAAGGCTACTTTTGTGGGTTAGTAGGGTAATAAGAGCACGACCAAGATATGGTTGATCGGGAATGATACCTACGGTCCAATAGTTGGTGGTAAGAATCTGATTCTTCAGTGGTTTTTTGTCTAAAAACTGGCAGACATCGCAGGCTTCAACCATGAGGTTGACTATACCATAAAGGCTACATGCCCATGTCTATTTTTCGTAATCGGTCTGGCGGCGTAGTTCTTCCATTGTTTGCTCATAAGCGTCGGTTTGCCAGCTAAACTCATTATAGATGAGGTCGGTAGCGTGGGTGTCATTCAGATGTGACCAGCTATCCATGTACTGGTTATAGGTCTCGGTTGCTTGCGCTTCATTTTCCGATATGCGCAAAGCATTATGGAGTAAATGTAACTGATCATCTAAAAAGCCAACGATGTAGCGTTGGTACTGTAGTGTTACAGGATGGTGCAGTTGCAAGGCTTGAGCGTCATCATGTAGCTTTTGGGTCTGGGTTTGTATCATAGCAAGCTGGTCAGAGTCACTGCTACCGTATGGTGTCACGGATAGGTTAGTGGCAGCCTGCTTCAATCGCTTCAAGCTATCGGTAATAATCATAAACGGTCCAGCATCTTCCATGAATTGCTGGGCACTGGCTACCTGCTGGCGCCTCTGAGCGGCGTAACTCCGGCAGACATCAACAAATTTTACTTGGGCCTTAAAACTGGCAAATCGCCGCCAATAGGCATCAAACGTATCGAGTTCAGTAAGGAGGCCGCTTAGCTTGGTTGTCATATTTTGGATAATCTGGGCAAACGCCTCGGCATTGTAAGTACTGTATAACGATAAACTATCACTAGCCACGGTGCGCAGCTGGCCGATTATTTCACCGTAATGATTTTCAATCGAATCATGCAGGCCAAATATTGGGTATTTCTTAGGCACTGAAGGTCTGGTAAAAATATAGGCAATCAGTGTGGCGCAAAGTGCCAATACAATGACAGTAACAATAAGCATGGCTATAGCTTACCTGTATGATATTGCGGCTGCAAGGCAGCGGAAGCGGCTTTGTTTGGCTTATACGAGCCTAACGAAAGTAGTTCCTCGTTAGCTTTGCTATTTTCTGCTGCGTTTCGTAACTTTTCGGGAGTTCGCGCGTATATACTATTGTGCATAACAAAGAAAAACAGACCTTTTTACGACATCAACAGAACGACTTACGCGTAGTGCGGGTGGATGACAGTGCAGCCTGGGATGCATTTGTTTGTGCACGGGCCGGACATCCATTGCAGCTTACTGGATGGGCACGCGTGAAAGAATCGGTGGGCTGGAGAAGCGAGCGGCTATTTGTACAAGACCCAGACGGTGTAGTTATTGCCGGAGCCCAGGTGTTATTCCGTAGGGTGCCATGGCCGTTCTGCCAAATGGCCTATATCCCGCGTGGGCCGGTTGTTGCCGACGGTATGCTTGCCTCGGCGCTTGATGCTCTGCAGCACTATTTGCGCCGTAATCATCGGCTTTTGTATGTCTTGGTTGAACCTGCTAGCGAAAAGGCTTCGTTACCGGCTGGTTGGAAAAAATCGAAAAGTGGCATTTTGTTGTCACGCACCCTCATCTTGGATTTAACAAAGACCCAGGAAACGCTGCTTGCCGACATCACCCGCAAACGCCGCTACGACATTCGAAAGTCTACGCAGCTCCATCCAGATATCCGTCCGGTGCAGTCTCCCGAAGAAGTTGCCCAATGTTTGCAGGTGTACCAGGAAACGGCTAAGCGTGATGGCTTTCATTTGCATGAAGCTGCCTACTACCAGGCTATTTTTACGTACTTGCAGCAGCATTCGCAGATGGTTGCAGTATGGAATGAGGCGGGTCAGCCGATTGCATTTACCTGGCTGGCGGTTACCCCGCAAATTGCCTTCGAACTGTATGGGGGTATGACTAGTGAAGGGCAGCAGCGCCGAGCGAACTTTGCGCTTAAATGGTGGTGTATCACGTATGCCCAATCACAGGGCGTACAGCAATATGATTTCAATGGGCTATTAAACGATGGTATTACTACGTTCAAGAAAAGCTTTGCATCGCATGAAAATCAGCTGATTGGCAGTTTTGAATATTCGTTGAGCCCATGGTACCTGTTGTGGCGCTATGCTTTGCCATGGGTACGAAAGTTTTACCGCACTCTGCGCTCGGCACGTCGTCTAGTTAGGCGGTAAGTCTCTAATTTGCTGGACTCTAAGCCTTTCTGGTCCGTGACAGAATCTAGAGGTATTGCACGCAAAATCAAGTATACTTTTACTAGTATAAGCACTATGAAAAAGTTGCAAAAAGCTACTAGTTACACGGTAGTCGGACTGACGTTGCTGTTCTGTCTAAGTCCACGCGCATTGGCTGTGAGTGATTTGATTGGCTATTGGAATTTTGATGAGGCTACCGGACTCACGACGGCTGACAGTTCGGGCAATGGCAACGATGGAACAATTACGGGCTCGGGTGTGTCACACTCTGTCGTGCTGCCACCAACTAGCTGTTTTGTTAATACCCACAGTGTGCAGTTTGATGGTTCGGGCGGCTACGTAAGCATTGCCGATAACAGCTCGATGGATCCAGCTTCGCAGATCAGCATCAGCTTTTGGATGAATCCCGATACCGTCACTAATGGTTTCCAGCACATTATTTTTAAACAAGGGCCAGTTGTCACTAGCTATGGTGTCTGGCTGAACGGCGACCATATCTATATGGAAGATAACGACAATTCAATACGTGGTCTTAATAGCAATACTACGGTAACGCCTGGTGTGTGGCACTATATAACGGTTACCTACGATGGCACTGATCAAAAACTGTATATTGACGGCTCACTGGATAACTCCCAGTCGATACCTGGCATTACGTTGTCCTACACTAATTCGCCAGTCAAAGTGGGCAGTGGCGACTACAATAATCCTTTTGCTGGTTACGTTGATGACCTGCGCATCTATGGGCGTGCACTAACTGCCAGTGAAATAGCTGATCTGGCCGGTGGTGGCTGTGGCCCAGGAGTCGCCAGCGCTGCTAGCCAATCATCTGGCACTGGCCAGCCGCCAGCTAGCCCTACAGATAGTCAACCAACGCTCACCAATACAGGTGCAGCAGTGCTGCCAACCACCATAGTCTCGGCTGTTTTATTGGCTAGTGCCATCGGCATCAAACAACATAGCTTCAAGCGCAAAGGTTTGTAACGCCACTAGATTGTCGGCTACGACAAATACGATGATGATAAAATCAGCACCTGAAACGCTATAAGATAGGATGCCTGGAAAAACAAATACTTGTCTTTTGCTCGGTGTGCCATAGCGACCAGAATAAATGCGGACAACATATACACGGCCAGCACTACGCCAATACTCCGCGCTAAATGTGTAAGTTTATGGGAACTAAGTATTAATACGCTAAGCGGCAGATATAGCACCGCCATAGTGTAGGCAGCCCAGCGATGGATTGTTCGGCTCCAGCCGTTTGTGTCAGGAGCTAGGCCAACCAGTATTTGGCACACGATTGTACAGGCAAGAAGGCCCCGAAAGTAGACGGATAGTTGCAGATGTGGAACGAACCAACGGTTAAGCCAGTAATAGAATATCAGGCCAAAACCTATCAGGATCGCTGCAAAGATACGCGACGCAGTTTTATTACTGGCCGCATGTCGGCTGATGGTAGGCAAATCTTTGTCGTACCATCTGCGAACTAAATAGTAGCCCCCCATCCAACTAGTAATAACAAGCACAAGGCCAAGGTACCGAAACATCATGCTGATGATAACACTAAACGTAGCTCCTAGCTAAGGAACACAACCTTCAGGGCTTCGTAGCGGGGCAGTACCTCTTGCTTTATCTCGTCAAAGAAGAGCTTTCTGGTAAAATCCTTTTCCATTTTGGCCCGCATCCAGTCTTTAAATGCTTGGTAATCATCCTTTGGGCCATAATGCCGCCAACAAAAAAGTGGATAAAAGTCCGTTAAAAAGTGAGCGGCGCCATCAGCCGTAGCCATAACCTTACCCTCGAGAGTAGTCGGCATAAGCTCCTTGCAGCTATGTGGCTTGATAACTTCATCCACGACAAAAGAAATGTCTTGTGCGTCAAATCCGCTTTTCTGAAGGAGATCTTTGGCTAGCTTGATGCTTTCGGCTTCATGATTTGATTCCGCACGGTCCATGATGGCATCGGCTATATCATGCAAAAGTGCTCCGGCCACTGCAAGCTCGGTGTTTGCGCCGTGCGTTGTAGCAATTTTTTGCGTAAGATCGGCTACGACGAGTACATGGTTTGGGTAGCTCCAATCAATCCATACATCAGCATTTGGATTGCCCGATGTATATAGTGCCTCGACGTTTTGTTTTAGTGCGGCTAATTTCTGCATATATCCATCATACAGTAAGTCACAGGGTTAGAATCCATGCAGTATATTAGAAGCTGTACCAAAAATAAAAAGCCTCCCAAGGGATGGCTGTATATCTGTAAACTTTGCGTGGTACGCTCAGTGGATAAAAGGTGGAACTCTTTGTACCTCGACATTATTAGATTGTATGATGGGTTGAAAGAAATTGGCGTCAATCCAGAATAGTCTTATTTGCTGTTGAATTAACGTGTTAATTTGCTATAATTTCTCTATAATAGAAGGAGGGCAAAATGCCTACCATATTACCAATATCAGATTTACGAAACTACACGGATGTCCTAAACCGCGTGGATGTTGACAAACCCGTCTATTTGACTCGTAATGGTCGTGGTACCTACGTCATCTCTAAGTTAGACGATTACGATCGAGACACTACGGCTGAACAATTGGTAGCGGAAATCAAGAAGGGTGAAGAATCTGCAAAGGGCGGTTCGACGGTTTCCGTAGAAGATGTTGCAAAAAGCCTTAATATTAAGTTATGAAAGTTGTACTCCTGCGCGCAGCTCAGCAGGACTTAGCTGAGCTGCACTCGTACATACATAATGAGTTACAGAATCCGACCGCGGCAACTAATATAGCAGCCAAAATCTTGCGGCGCTCTCAAGCCTTGGGAAATTTTCCTGAGTTAGGGGCTAGCCTAGGTGGCATTGAATCGCAACTTAGCGGCTATTGCTATTTGGTAGTAGATAACTATCTGGTTATCTACAAAGTTGGGAATCAGGTGAGTGTAGTAAGAATTTTATATGCCCGCTCTGACTACATGCAATTACTTCGAGACTAGATGTAGGAAATAGATATGAAGGTTCCATAACCTCTTGGACCTATAATCTGTGCATGGTACGCTCAGTGGATATAAGGCGGAACACTTTGTATCCGGATATCATTCGCTTGGTGCAGGGTTTAGAGCATTTCTTACATGACATTGTAGGAATTTACTAGTATCTATTGACAATGCCTACGTTATAGAATACAATGTAGGCATGAAAAGCATGCAATACACCATTAGGTCAATACCGCCTAAATTAGACACTACCTTAAGGCGTCGTGCTCAAAAGACCGGCAAGAGTCTTAACGAGGTCTTAATTGAGGTTTTAGCGATAGGTGCTGGTGTTTCCCCGGATGCTAATTTCGATGACTTAGATTGGTTCGTTGGCAATAAGTCATTAGATGAGTCGTTTAGCGAGGCAATCGACTGGCTCGACGCAGCACCGAAAGAGATGCGATGACACCAAAACTAGCATTGGACACTAACGCATATCGTGCACTTGATGATGGAAACCCAGTACTAGGCGATCTCCTAAAAACCGTACCGCAGATTGGCATGCCGATTACAGTTCTGGGTGAACTATACTATGGTATTTTTCTTGGTGGAAAACAGGAGAGAAATTTATCAAACTTGAGTCGTTTTCTGGCTTTGCCCCGCGTAGAGGTTCTCTATGTCGATGAACTAACTGCAAAGTTATTCGGAGAAATAGCCACTCAGCTTCGACAGAGTGGTCGACCGATCCAGCAGGATGACATGTGGATTGCAGCTCTTTGCAAACAATACGGCTATACGCTGGCAACGGCAGATAAGGACTTCGATGCAGTGACCGGCTTAGAGCTGGTTAGATTCTAAACAAACCGCTCTGGGTTTATAGTTTTATCAATTAGATTATGACTGGTACGCTCAGTGGATAAAAGGTGGAACTCTCTTTATCCCGATATCCTGTATTTAGTATGGGGGCTGAAACGTCTAGGACTTTTTGAGTAAACTAATGTATTCGGGGCATGCGAAAATAAAACGATTACGCTTAGACTGTCTCTTTTTAATAACCATTTTTTCTTGTTCGAGTAGTTGCAGGTATTTTCGGGATGTTACGTAGGACACGTCTAGACTCTTTTCGAACTCCGTCTGGACGAAGTAGGGATGTTCATACAAAAAGCCAGCAATGTCACGCGCATATGCGTGACCCATAATTTCGTCTAGCTTTTTCTCGAGCTTTTCCTTGAAGTTATGAATCTTTTCTAGAACCTCGAGAGTGTATATAGCTTGTTGCTCGAAGGCCTTAAGCATGTAAAGTGTCCAACTCTTCCAGTCGTTCTCATAGGTAACTCCTCTAAGCAACTTGTAATACTCGTCTCTATTTTCGAGGATAAACTTACTCACAAATAGTAATGGTCCATCCAAAACCCCTTGAGAAGTCAAATAAAGTGGAATAAGTATTCGACCAGTACGACCATTGCCATCATGAAATGGGTGGATTGCCTCAAATTGATAATGTAACAATGCGGCACGAGCAAATATTTCGTGCTTAGGTGCCTCTTCGTTGAAGTAGTCTTCGTAGTTTTTAAGAAGTCGTCTAATGTCGCCTTCATTGTCTGGTGGAGTGTAGTACACTTGGCCAGTGTTAGGGTTGGACAGCTTAGTACCCGGAAGTTTGCGTAAGCCAGTTTTTGACGGTTCAAGTACTCTTTGAAGCGCAATGTATTGGTTCGTGGCAAGGTATTTGCGCTTTCGTAATTCTAATGTTCCCGCAATCAACGCGTCGACGTAGCGCATGACCTCTTTGTCTTGTGCCGATACATCTGCTTCCTCAAGCAGTCGTGCCTCATAGACACTCTCATTGGTAGTGATAATGTTTTCGACGCCAGAACTTGTTACGGCCTCAGGAACATATAGCGGCGACATCATGTTGAGACTATGACCCACATTGCTCATATCTGCTCGGATCGTTGCATTCAATGCAGCGATCGCTTGAGACGTGCTAATAGATGCCTTCAGAATATCTGGATCTTCAAAGAGGAAGTGCTTGGGTGGAAGGTCAGGTAAGTCGTTGTATGCTTTGTGTGGTTCAACCATACTGTATACTTTAATGTGTTTTCTATACAGTAGTCAAGGGGCACTATATAAATCTATACAGCACCTGTATTGCACTCTTGCCAAGGAATTCAAACCCGAGTACAAGGTGATAATAAAAGAATGAGTTGCAAAATATTTTCTGCAACTCATTCTTTCGATGGATCTTGGATGGTACACCCGAAGGGATTCGAACCCCCGACCTTTGGTACCGGAAACCAACGCTCTATCCAGCTGAGCTACGGGTGCGCATCAGAGGTTCATTATACCAGATTGAAATGAGTGTCCGTAGTCGTATACTAAAGCTATATGGCGTGGAAGGGTATTAGTTTTATGAGTTCGGGCTTTCGACTGATGGTGTGCCTGCTAGCAGGCACTATTGGCGCCGCTGTATGTATTGCGGTAGGGTTTGGTAGATACGCGGCGCTGGCTGGATGGGACACTGCGGCTGTTTTGTATCTGGCATTGGTTTTTGGAACTGTTCTTGCTTTTGACGCTAAGGCTACTAGTGACCATGCAGTACGCGAAAATCCAGGTCGGTTGCCAAGCGATGTGCTGCTGGTGGCGGCCAGCCTGGTTAGTCTGTTTGCCGTGGGCCTGTTAATCGGACAGTCGGGGCATGCTAGTGGCTCCGGGCGGACGGTGGCAATTGGCGTGGGTCTTGTAAGTGTGGTTGTCTCGTGGGCTGTCGTACATACGACATTTATGCTGAATTATGCGCGTCAATATTATGGTACGCCCGAAGGTGGAATAGATTTTGGAGCTCAGAAACCTGCCTATGCCGATTTTGCGTATCTGGCATTTACAATTGGTATGACGTTTCAGGTGTCGGACACCGTACTGCAGAGCCCGCTGCTTCGTCGTAGCGTTTTAAAACAGGCCTTACTTTCGTATGTATTTGGTACAGCAATTATCGCGACCACCATCAACCTCTTAGCGGGTCTAGGCAAATAAATATTATTTGGTGTAGCCTAACACTGCAGCAGGCAATATAATTGCTGCAAATGCAGAAGGTTCGCAAGGTTGTCAGCAGCTTTAGCTATAACGGAAAAACAATAGAGTATCCGCTATGGTATACCATAGACCCAGGACAGAAGCCTGATGTGGTTATCCTGCTGGGTGCAGGGCAAGTTGATATGCTGCCCCGTATGGTTGCTAAGCGTGCCGGAAAAGGTGTGGTTGTGATTGGCGGCGTACCGCACTGGCATGCACATCCTAGCGGTAAGGATATAGAGGCGTTTACGCTTAGTTATTTTGAAAGCGCTTACAAGCGCGTGCTTCAAATATTTTCTATTGCATCAATGCACATTATTGCCGAGTCTCAGGCGGCACCGATTGCACTACTGCTGGCCATAAATCTGCCTGGCAAAGTGCAAAATGTAGCATTGATTCGCCCGCTTGGTTTTTCGGTAAAAGCATATGGTGCAACTCCCGAGGAACGATTCAAAACATTTAAACGGCGCATAGCTCAAACTTCTTTGCAGCACCGACAGTGGCCGCTCTATGACCCTAGAAATGTGGTCGCTAGTCTGACGCTAACTCGTGCGATGTTGCGCGAACCAACGCGAACAGCATTAAACAAAAAATATACCGCTGGCATATCATACGACTCAACCCAAGATCTTGAACAGGCCGCGAAATTAGCCCGAAAAACAGGCAACAGCATAACAATTATTGTAGGCGGAAAAGATAAGATGTTCCCGGCAAAAGAGGTGTTAGCGACTCTAAAGGGCCTACAAATACCACATGTTACAACAGTAGTATTGCCCAGGGCGTCTCATTCACCGATTGCAATACGCGATACCCAAGAAGTTCTAAAGAGTGCCTTAACGGCCGCAAGAAACAAATAAAATGGTGCCCGCGGAGGGATTCGAACCCCCGACTTTCTGTTCCGAAGACAGACGCTCTAATCCACTGAGCTACGCGAGCTTACCGAATCATATTTTAACAGATTAGCGAAGATTTAAGAAGTTGTGGCGCTAACTAATGGACTATGTGAATTTCTAGGGTTTGCAAGCGCCACAGGCTGAGTGAAAGCTCACCCGTAAAGCGCCCTAGAAATTCACATAGTTCATTAGGTAACCAGTAAGGGCTAGCTAAAATAAATGTACGTGAAGTAGCTGCTGTTCACCCACATTTCGCTGTAATGCCCGCGCAGGTCGTAATTGTACTGGCTGACATAAATCATATTCCCACTGACTTTCTCTACCCACATGGCATGGCCGTAGTAGCCACGCATTGAAATGGCTACCGAATGTACTTGTGGCATTGATCCGGTGGGGATATTTGCTCGCTTTGCATCGCGCACCCATTGGTTGGCGTTACCGACGCCACCCCAATACGGCATATGGCCATAGGTTTGATACACCTTCCAGGCGGCATAGCTAACGCACTCGCGGTTGTACATACCCCAGCTATCGAGTTGGCTGTCTTGTCTGACTGGTGCGTCCCACTTTGCCGGATAGCCACCATGGCTTGCATCACCTGCGACTACCGATCCGCCCAGATCTCGGTTGGCGGCTGCCTGAGCACTAATTAAACTGGTAATTTCTTGCTGTTGCTGTGCACTTAAACGGGCAAGTGCGGCTGTGGAGGTCTTGGTGCTAATAACGGGCACTAGTGTACTATCGGCTGGCCGCAAAATACTACTAACTGCTGTACCGCTGGCTACTGGTCTGGCAATAGTAGCCGGCAAGCGTATAGCAAATGAGGCAGCACTGATTACGTGGTGGTTGATGAATAGGATACTGTGCCAAAGCGACTGCGCCATGGTGGCGCTGCTATGAGCGATTGTACCGCCAGTTGTGATACTAGCTACGGTAACAGAATGGCAAGCAGCGTACAGGGAAGTACCTATCGTAACAAAGGCCCGCTCGGTGCCGTTGGCCAGCCCGTACAGGTCAGCCGTTATGGGGTCGGCGTCTTCTGGGGTTTGTACACCGATTGCGGCGGCAGTTCGGTTGGTTGCAGTATCAAGGACACTATGCGAGCCTACAGCAGTAACAATTGCCGATATAAACAATATAAAGCTCACTGCAAATACGCCAGTAAACAAAAATTGGAACCTATAAAAGACTGTGCTTGCTTGTTGCATGTCTATCTCGCACCACGTGCCACCCTGGTCAAAAGTAGATTATACACCCAGTTTGCGCAATTAGCATGCATAAGTGGTAATAATAGTTACCAACGAGGAGTGTGCTTGCAAATGATGACTAGATAAGACAATTTAGCTAGGCTGCGACATGTTGCTCGTCATACGCCTCAAGAAACTTGCCCACATTTGGCAGAGTTTTAAGTTCGCGAATTTCTGCAACACTTAGATAACGCAGCTCTTCGCACTCATCAGACGGCGTAAAATCTAGGCCGTTGATGGTTGTCTGGTAGAACACGTTAGCTATAAAGGTATTCCTTTCGGGCCGCTCGATGGTAATAAAATAGCGCGGTGATGCCTGGATGGTACCGACATCCAGACCTGCTTCTTCTTTGATCTCGCGCCTAAGGGCAACAACTGGGTCTTCGTTATGGTCCAGTCCACCACCTAGGAAGTCCCATGTCCCATCGGACTCTCTTGCAAGCAAAAGCTTGCCTTCGTCATTAACAACCAGGGCTTTGACGCTGATGCGGTAATAGCATGGTTCGATCATCGGATAAGTCTACAGATAGAATTCAGGAAAGTAATGTTGTAGGTCGTACAGTAACCCCGGGGTGAGGCTACGAGGATCCTTGGCTATAAGTGTTTTGAGCTCTGCTGGCGTAAACCACTGCAAGTCGCTTAGTTCGGTGGCCTGAGGTTTTAAGATGGTATCGCCTGGAATTTGGGCAGCAAATACCCGTTCAAATTGGTTGATGATCCGGTCGCCTTCTTGGTTATTAGAGCGATAGGTGCCTAAGGTGACGAAATGAAGATCGTGCAGGCCCAGCTCCTCGGCGGCTTCTGCTCTAGCTGTGCTTTCATATGTTTCTCCAATGTCCACATGACCGCCAGCGGCCTGGTCCCAACAGTTTGGGTAGGCCTTAACATTTGGACCGCGGAACTGCAACAACATTCGTCCGTGTTCGTCGGTGATAAACACCGAGGCCACACGGTGGTATAAGCCTTTTTCCCAAACTTCGGCGGTCAGGGCGGCGCCTATTTCGTTGTCATGTTCGTCAACGACGATAACTGGTGGGTAAGGAGTGTTCATTATCTCGGTAGTATAGCAGACGGCTACCACTCTACTTTGTATTTTCGGGGTGCATAGACAACGGCAGTCTCGGTAACGACCCCTTTGGTGTCTTTGACTGAAACCTTAGTGCGTCCGTTGCTGCCTACCGATTTGCCTAGGATATTTATTGATGCTCCCGTTTCCGGATCAATTTTACCTGTTTCTTCCAGCATATAGTCGATCGTGGGTTCCTTCGGGTTGGATAGGTCTCTAACAATTTGTTCCAGGTTGGGTATTCTATCCAGGCCTTTCCAGCTACTAAAATCATGCTTCCAGTTGTCACGGCGATCCCCATGCGGATTAAACAGCGTAGAATTGTTAGTTACATATAGATTATAAGGGTCACACAAATCCGAGTCGACAATAAACGTGCCTACTTTTTTGTTTATACGTTGACTGCAAAACTTTTTAACCTCCTCTATTTTCTCAAGCACTTCTGCTTCCCATACTGCTCTCATTAAATCAGGATGCTTCACTATATCTTCAACAAATCTGCCCCATAGCCTTGTGGGAATGGAAGCGACAAAACGGCCTTGGGCAAGCCGCTCATCCGCGGGCGTGTGACTGGTGAATAAATAGGCCACGCTACAGAACCTTTCATTGTCGTTTGGCTGTTTAATAACATTCCAGTCGTGGCCACCGTGGGTTGAATAAACTGATTCAGGATAGTTTCGGTTCTCTCCGGACCAGGGGGTTAAACTGGCAAAATCATAGAAAGAGTCCTTAGCGGCCTCTGGATTTAAGCGTCCCTGTTCAAAAGCCCCATCACTCTGAAAACCAGCGATCGCAAATGGCATAAATTCCTTCTCGCGCAACTTACCCATAAATAGCATGCGGTCTCGGGGCATGTGTTTTGCCCAAAATTTAGCCTTTTCCATAACCTCGGCGCGTGCGTCACGTGGTTCGCCGCGCTCTGGCTGTTGCGGTCTTGGTGGGCGTTCTGTTCCTGCTGTGGCGCGCTCTTGGGGGCGACTCGCCGCAGCTCTGTGTTCGTCTCTTGGCTGTCGTGGCGTTGTTCTCTCGCCGAATGTGCCTCTTGGTTGCTCTTGTTGCGGTGCTGTTGTGTCGGGAGTGGGGTGCTGGCTGCTATCGGCTCGCTCTGCAGTGGCTTGAGCTGCTTGTTGACTCTCAAAAAACGCCGCAACAGCCGCATTGCCACCTACCGTATACAGTTTTTCTACCTGTTGTCGCTGCAGTTCAGCCGCATAAGCAGCTTCCCCGCCATCTCTATACGCACCCGCAAGGAGTGCTTCGGGTGTGAGCTCTTCAAGAGGACCATTTTCGGGATGTTGATTATGCGGAGGCATCAAATTTAACCATAATTATATACGCATAGATTACGTCTTTTTAGGCCATGTGTCTATGGCTGTGCGGCTATAGGTGGTTGGAACCGCTAATCGCGCAGCTAGTACAGCTATCGCCGGTAGGGTTTAGGCATAAATACAGCAGCGCGATTAGATTTCACGCCCACCGCATCTTCTGCGGTGACGGCACTGCGGCCTTCATTGCTACTCTCGGTTGCCTGTGTGGTAACCTTTGGGGTGCCGTCCTCATAGAATTCACCAGTTTGCTTTAACGCATAGTTAAGTGTAGGTTTTTTGGGGTCCATCAGGCTATCCACGATACGCACAAGGTTGGGCGTATCCTTTTGGCCCTCCCAGTCCTTAAATTCAAACTGCCAGTTATTGTGCCGGTCTCCATGCGGGTTGAATAGTTTAGAGTCGGACGTCAGGTAGAGATTATAGGGATCGTATAGCTTGGGGTCTATCATAAAAACACCCACGCCTGGTTTGGGTCGGCGGTCATAGGACTCCTTAATAGCGGTGATTTTTTCTAGTACTTCGTTTTGCCATATTTTATCCATTAGCTCGGGGTAATCAACAATGTCTCTTGCAAATTCGTTCCAATGTTTGGTGGGGATCGAAACTACAAACTGGGCTTCTGATGGTCTGGAATCTACTGTTGGATTTTGAGCAAACAGAAAAGCGGCACTAAAATACTCTTTGCCTTCGGTAGGATGCTCGAAAACCGTCCAATCATAGCCCTCACTTGCCGAGTAGACAGATTTGGGGTAGGCCCGTTGGACTCCAGACCATGGTGGTGCAGTAGCTCCCTTCCTATAAAAAACCGTTTCCTTGTCTTCGGCTGCTCCGGTATTCAGGGAACCTCCTTCGAACTCGGCGATAGGGTACGGTAAATAGTGACGACTACTGTGTAGCTTGCCCTTAAACAGCATCCGGTCTCGAGGCATACGGGTCGCCCAAAGCTCAGCTCGCCTTTCAATTTCTGCCTGTACGTCCACTAGCCGTTCTTGTTCGGCTTGGTGTGACCTTTCTTGCGGAGTTTCTGGTTTGTGCCCTACGCGCTCTTTTGGACGACTGGTGGTGCCGCGCATTGGGTGGGGTTTTCCTGCAGCGGCCGCATGGGCCGTGGGGTGATCCTCATGCGGAGCAGTGGCCTTCTGTGTGTTGCCCTCGTGCTCCCTAAACGCCCTAATAGCCGCCTCCCCACCCGCAGCATACAGTTCTGCCATCCGTTGTTGTTGCCGTTCGGCCTCTGCTGCCACCTGTTGTCGCCGTAATTCGGCTGCAAAACCATCTTCGCCACCAGTTTCATATGCACGTGCAAGTTGCTCTGCAGGTGACTCTTCAGGGGCACCATTTTCGGGATGTTGATTATGCGGAGGCATATGGCATAGTTTTGATCATATACACCCAGATTACGGTTTTTGACGCATGCTGTCTATGCTATTCAATGCCGAAAGCTTCGTATACCTCTATGGTGCCGGCGCCAGATTGTACATTAGGCGCTTTAGCGGCAACACCAAGCGCTGCATCAAAATCTTTCGCTTCTATAACTGCATAGCCGGTCATTAGATTATCAGCGTCCTTAGGGCCATTTTTGCTAACGCTCTTACCCCCAAACTTAAACGCGCCACCACCTTTTCGGGCTGTACCCATAGAACCAACCCATTCGCCCCAGGCTTGCATGATTTGTTTAACCTCGGGCTCGGGGCGACTTGCCCAGTCATCCGCTGTGTTCATTTTGTATACCAGAATGTATTTTGCCATTGTCTTCATCTCCTTATGCTACTGATCGCAGTATAAGCGGAGAGTGGTGATGGAAAAATGTAAAAAAGTCTACAATTTTGGTAGCAGCCACTTCTTCGTTTTCAGTGGTGCCGTTTAGGCTAATGGTATTGGCTTTGGTAAACCACCCACACGTAGGGTGACTATCAGTATTGATGGTGATGTTGGCAGCGCTATCAATCAGCTGAGCAGAATATACAGCCTCGATAGAGTGCGAGCCTTTAACTTGGCTGATGTAGATACAGACCGCAAATGGGTCACCTGGCAGAAACTTGTAGACAGCTCACACACGGGGTAAGCTGTAACTATGACAGAGACACTAGTACATACAGAAGCTCTTGACGATGACGATTGGATGCCTGGTGGGCCGATGGTCGGCGAGCATCTTGACTCACAAATCGAAACGACTTTATCTACGATCCAAGCAGAATTAACTGCCGAGGGTGAGCCAGGGTTTGATGATGATCCTGGATGGATGCGCCGCCAATTTGGTGACCAGAACCTCTTTGATGGTTTGCGAGCTGTCGAGGCGTCAGGGGGTGTTCCTATGAAGGAATATGTTCGTCATTCCCATCGTTTTAGCATGCTTAGCCACGATCTTGACAGTGTGCTTAATGGTAGGGCAGCTATATCATCCGGTGATGGTAATACTCGTCAAAATGGACAAGAGCGACGAGACGAAGAAGGCTCCGTTATCGACCTTGACTTAGTACGAACTCAGGGGGTTGATCCTTCAAAAGTTCTCTACTACCGTGTGACGCAACCGGCAACCCCTGATAATCCGCTGAAGCCGGAATATTATTGGACCAGCGACTCCTTAGAAGTGCGCACTGGGCTTGGGAAAGAGCTTGCGGGCAAGGATGCTACGGCCGTAGTGCTGGTTTCGACATTAGACATGATTGCAGAGAACGGTGGTGTTATGACCGACGTTAACGATGATAGCGGGGTTGCGGTTCGGCAAATAGGGCTAGGACCATTCAGCCAGCAGAATACGCTGTTTCGATTTGCTCGAACACCCGGAGTAGAGGTGCCACCCTTACCCCAAGGGGTTCCTTCACAGCATGTCGAGACTCAACAGTCGCCTACGCCATCTGCCGCACCCTCAGATGCTGGTGACGACTGGGTTTGGTAGATCTCCTCTCCTGAAAATTACGTTCATCTCGCAGTAATTACACACAAATAATCCCTTACTAAAACACCGCCAATAAGGGCGGTGTTTTAGTAAAAAGTTAGGCCTAATCTTTATGGATTTGTTACAGGAACCACAGAGTAGTTTTTTAGATCAGAACTACCAGGGTCACCAGTTGCCGGCCCATTCCAGCACTGTGGGGTAACAAGCTTTGAGAATTTGTTGTCGTTTACCATTTTGCAGCTAGGCACGTCCTGACCGTTTGTCGACAGCCACTGGTTTGACGGACTGATAAGAGACCAGCTACCGGCTGTCCTTTTGGCTAGTATGTGCGCAGGCGATGGTCCAAGAGGGGTCGTGCCTCCCTTTGCGGTGCAGCCATACTGCATTTCTGCGAATTGGTCATTGGCTTGCGCTACCACTTTGTAGTAGCCAGTTCCACCGTCCAGGTAGCATCTAGTATTATCAGCACCTAAGAACGCTAACAAGTTTGCGGGGCTGTTTGCGCTGTCTTCCACAATATTGGGCAGCGCTTTAAGCGCACGTACGGGTCGAGTGACAGAGCAGCGTCTTTAGTTAGAGCCGCATGGTCGTCCTTTATCTGAGTGTTGAGCGTAGTAACTTTGTGATGCTGCCATACGTAGACGGCTCCGGCCGCTACAACCACCACTAGCAGGCTTGCTAGACCAAAAAGTAAGTGATGTGCGGCGCTTACTGTAGCGTCCGAAGTGCGCACCATAGTAACGTCAGAATTTGTGGTATTTTGTGGTTCTGTATCCATACTTGCTAGTATATATAAAAACCAGGCACTGTATATAGGGTTAACGTGGCAAGACTTACCTCTGCTTATATCGCAAACTCGATTTCAGGTATAGTAGCGCCACCAATATTCCACTCCTTTGATCTTCCGGTTGGCTCAAAGTCCAAGCTCTTATAAAAGTTGATCGCTCGTACATTGGCACTCGCAACTTGGATGGTTCTGGTGCGAGGCAGACTGGCACTAGTCCCGTCGAGTACGCTATTCATGAGAAGATTTCCGAAGCCCTGGCCGCGAACATCACGTGAAATATAGACTGAATGGATAAGGTGTCGTTCGGTGTTGTAGCCTGCCATCCCAACTACATCGCTCCCTTGTTTTACTAGCCAGAATTCTTGATTCGGATCAGAGATTGCTGTCACTAGTGACTGTGCTTTATCGGTGAAATATTTTTCCAAAGATTCACGAGCAACGGGATCCTCTACTATTGATTGGTAGGTCTCTACGGCGTCGGTAGTATACAGCGCTTGCATCGCCGCTAGCTCATCTTGTGTAAGATGTTCTGGGTGTACCTTTTGGATGATCGGGGAGTGGTGCTCTAGTAGTTCTTCGTGCATGAGCTTGTGATAATCTTTTAATCTTTAGTGTCTCTTTGCTTGACGAAACGCCAGTAGTGTCGTTCTGAATACAGAACTTCGCCACTCGCTTAGGAGGGCGCTTAATTCTTTGATACTGACAGTGGCACTATGCTCGATGTCATCCAGCCCCTCTGCTAGGGTTATTACTACATTTTGTCCATCAACTTTTTCAAGCCGAGTATAGTTCAATTGCCACTCTTTTTCCTTGGATGCGAGGAAGTCTATAAATTCTGTACAAGCTGCATCGGACGGGCTATTACTAATCAGAAATTCTTCTAATGCTATATTTCTTGGGTTTAGTTCTAAGCCTATTTGGTGAGTGTCTCCGGTGAGCTGGGTAAAGTACAGTTTACTGATATGGTACATGGGCGTATTGTAGCAAAAATCCTCACTAGTGAAGACCCATATTGACTTATTTATAAAAAAGTGTTAATATTATAATTTAGTGATAAATGGAATTCATGATGACACACCCCGAAAGCACTCAACCAGACTGGCTTGCTAATAACCCGTGGTTATTAGATGACCCCACCAACCCACTAGAAGCGGGACAGCTTCTTGACGCTTGGAGCGGTTTTCTCGACGCAGAGGGAACTTCAGAGTCGGCACTATCTCCTGTGATGCTGTCGGTCGACCCTATTATCCTCGAGGAAGGTATATTTACCAACTCTGATCAAGCCGTTGGACAAACTTTTGACACAGTAACATTTGGACAAGGGGAAGAAAACCCCGTTGAAGCCGCAGTTATACGAGATGAGCTATCGGCTGCTATAAAAGAGGCAGTTCACAATCATGACTACGGCTTGATGGTAATGGATCGATTTGGTCTTATAGATGCAGCTACGTCTAGCTCTCCAGATATGTTAGACCCTGAGCCCAAGACGTTAGCCGAGTTAGGTGAGGCCAACGCTATGACAAAGGAAAATGCGAGAAGGATCTTGGCGAAGGTTTGTGTGGAGTTACAAGACCCCCTACGGCCATTTGTATACGATCATGACCAGGCAGTAGGACTCCCTACGGTAAGCATAGATTACCCTGCGTATTACGCGTACGACCTGGATGGCCGGGCTACCCCAGCTCGCCTTCAGACCGAGTTGGACGCAAGAGGTGACGAGGACTACACTAACCGAGCCGCTGATTTTAACCGTACGATGGAGTATTTAGATACTCGGAAGGGCTTTGCTGTTATCGCAGACACAATGGAGCCAGTTGCAGTACAGATAGGTGATACCACCTATCCATCTAAACCAGCCGATGTGCCTGATACTGCCATTACAGCCAAGATTTATGAAAAGAATCAGGTACGTTTTGATCAAATAAGGCTATCCATCCAAGCGACTGATATAGAAATGCAAGAGATGCAAACTACGCGAAGCGTAGTGGCCAACCAGCCGAAAAGTCATGACATAGCCGCACAACTTATTGCCGCCGATTCCAGGCTGCGCACTCTGCAACGATTTAGGAGTATGCTAGTAACTGAACTGCTAAAAACTGATAGGAAACCTGTGTATATTGCAGTTCCCGCTGCCGTCCCCCAGTGGTTCAATTACTAAGAGGGCCGCAAGGCCACTGGTTGCTCCGGTCGCAACGGCTATACTGATGCCAAAATCAAATTGAATAGGGCCACACTTGATGCATAATGCGTTTGTCGCCCTCCTCGATTAGCCTAAAGAGTAGCCAGTCGCTAAAGGTGATACTCCGATCACGAAATAACTCCTCTGCGTCATGCAGGCTTGCGCCTTCAAGAGCTATGCCGAGACGGATGGTTATGTGCGGCATAAAGTTTGCAAGTTCTTGGGCTTCTACGTCGTAATTGTGCCGCTTCAGGCGGTCCGCTACCTGCTTTCTAAAATCAGTTAGACGAGGGGATGCCTCTAAAAGTAGAAGTCCGGTGGAACTATAAAACTGATTACTTTTATTAGCGATGCCGACAACATTTCCTTCAAGCGGCAAGTTATCTTCAGGTGACAGAATACTTTCAAGCGCTTGCGCAAGTGCGTCATCCGACAAATCTGTATGTGCCGTAATGCCACGAAGTAATGTGATGTGTGGGATATCATCACGGTACGGCGAGTCGGGCAAACTATTTCTGATAGTTTCAATATCGGTTGCTACATTTTCTGTTGGTAGCAGGCAAATCGAGAACTCACGTGTAAGCTTTTGCTCGGACATACCATTAGTATAAAACAAAAGACCTCTCTCTTGAGCAGTCCTTCGTAATGCTTGTGTTTGGAGGGCCATGGATAACTGGCGCGTCAATGTATTTAGGCATTGACTTAATTAAGTAATTACCTTATTATCTGTGCTATGGACACGTTTGCAGCATTAGCTGATCCAACTCGTCGTAACATTTTCGAATATATTGTTCGTGGTGAAACATCGGTGGGTGAGATCGTCGAGCGCTTTTCATTCAAAGCACCAACTATCTCGCAGCACCTCAAGATATTGAAGCAAGTCGGTCTCGTGCAATCGCGTGCAGATAAACAAAAGCGCTTATATACTGTACGAGTAGATGGCTTAGCCGAAATGGAGGGTTGGGTTCAGCTACAACAGAAGCATATGTCTGAGCGCCTGGACGCTCTAGAGAGACATTTAAATAAGTAACATTAAGGAGAAGACAAATGAATCAAGATATGCAAGCAGGTACCGTTGATACGGTAGATGGACACGCAACCCTTACCTTTAAGCGGTTCCTTCCACACCCTGCGGACGCCGTTTGGAAAGCGCTAAGCTCTCCAGAAGAGTTCGGGAAGTGGTATAACGCTCAAGTGGAAATTGACCCGAAAGAAGGAGGCATATTTACTGTCCACTCAGGCCCGTTCACTTGGTACGGACCAATTACCGTCTGGGATCCGCCTAAGCAGCTCCAATACGAACATAATCACGAGCCAGTTACTGCAATGCCAGATGGAGCACAAACCGTGGTGACCTGGACCCTGACTCCAAAAGATAACGGCACCGAGCTAACCTTTACACAGAGCGGTCTTACCTCTATTGCCGGCTTTGCTCCTGGCGCACACGTCATCCTTGATCGACTTGCAGCCTTTGTAGGGGGCGAGGACATGCCTGACTTCGGCAGTCGATTCGGTGAAGTAGAACATTTATATCCTGTATGGACTGCTCCAAGCAAATAAGTAAAGCAGCCAGTATATAAGATTAGCGAGGATGCTTACATGAGTAACGTTACGTGTGGAATCACAATGTCATTGGATGGGTTTGTCGCAGGTCCAAACCAGAGCCTGAAAAACCCAATGGGCGATATTCCCGAGAACCTGTTGCACCACTGGATGTTTGACGAAGATGGCAACCAGCAGATGCTCGATTATTTGGTTGATGCCGATGCATACATCATGGGCACCAACATGTTCATGCCGCCCGACATGCATGATGACCCAGAATGGAAGGGCTGGTGGGGTGATAATCCTCCATACCATGGTCCGGTCTTTGTGCTTAGCAAGAAACCGCGGAAGTCGATTGTAATGGAGGGTGGTACTACATTCCACTTTGTGACAGACGGGATTGAGTCGGCTTTTAAGCAAGCTCAAGAAGCGGCGGGAGACGGCACGATTGCCGTTGCCGGAGGTGCCAACACGGTTAATCAGTGTCTTGCTGCTGGCCTTATTGACGAGCTCTGGTTGCACATTGCGCCTGTTACGGTTGGCAGTGGTGCGCGCCTGTTTGAGGGCGTGCCAGATCTCAGACTTGAACCGGTGGAGACCAGTGGTACGCGGCTTGCGACCCACGTTCGCTACAAGGTTTTGAAGTAAGTAGCATCAAAATAAACTGGATAGCAAAATAACGGCTTTTTTAAGCCGTTATTTTTTACGAATGATTGCCTGAGGGTCTTAGTGGGGCTTATCGGGGCTAGAATTGCAGAGACTCGCCCCGCAGTAGTGCAAATCCTTTCCTAATTACAGCAACTTCCTGGTCTTCGTTGTTGCCATTTAAGGTGACAGCCTCGGCTTCCGTAAACCAGCCGAAAGTTGAATGGTCGTCTTGGTCGATGGTAATGCTAGCTGGCTCACTAAGAAGCTTGGCAAAGTAAACTACTTCAATCGAATGGGATCCTTTGACTTCATTGGTGTATGTAAAAACGGCAAAAGGGTCACCCAGCTGCACCTCCACGCCTAATTCTTCCTTCACTTCTCGGATTAATCCTGCCTGTATATCTTCGGCATAGTCAATATGACCGCCTGGGATCTCGTATTTACCAGGTAAAAACTTTTTCGTGTCAGCTCGTTTTGGCAGAAAAACTTTATCTATACCACCAACTTTTCTATGAATAAATGCACAGGCTGTGATTACTTGCTGGCCTTGTGCTGGTGTTTCGCTATCGTGAGAGGTTTTGTTCATAGGGTTAGTTTAGCAAAATAAAAACACTCCCGAAAAAAGAAGTGTTTTATAGCGCTTATGCTTGGGCTGGCAGTAAGTTCTGTTGTATCTAAAATTTGCCCAATAACTCCTTCGCCAATTTGGGATAGTCGGTCATGAAGCCATCTACTCCCAAATCTAATACTTTTCGCATTGTCCATTTATCATTTACGACCCAAGTTATTACTTTGAGGCTCTGTCGGTGTGCGGCCTCAACCACAGATCTACTAACTAGTTGCTTGTGTACGTGTATGAACGAAGCGCCTTTGGCATGTTCCTTGATAGGCAAGTGGGCTGCACTCAACAGAAGTCTCACATTAGCAGCAGCGCTAACTAGGGCTGCTGCGGGCCTAATGCCACTTTTCTGCTCTGTAAGGTCTGCTACGCGTTTGGCTCTGCCGTCAAAAGATGCGCCAATACACACGCGTTTCTCTAGGCCTTTTTTGACAATCAAATCTGCGAGCGGTTCGATTGCTAGTGCATGTTTTGGATCTATTGCGAAAAATGCGTTAGGGAGAGCATCGAAGAGTTCTTCGAGAGTTGGGGGTAGTGCGGATTTTGTTGCGAAGGGCTGGTTAGGCAACATAGAGCTTGCGTTATGCGCCAAATAAAGTTTTCCATCAGCTCCTAGCCTAACGTCAGTCTCCAAATACATACAACCGAGTTCAGCAGCTTCCCTAAAAGCTTGAAGTGAGTTCTCGGGTACTTTACCGCCTCCGCCTCCGCGATGAGCGAGTATATACGTATCCGTACCAGTAAGATAAGAACTCATTGTATTCATTCTAGCCGCAAGGTTCGGCATATCAAAAAACTCTCCATGAAAGGAGAGTTCTAGACATAGGCTTAGAGGGACACAGTGGAACTTATCAGGACTAAGATTTATTTCGCGAGCCTTACGTCGGCACCATTTATAACTAATACCTCACCATCATGAAGTGCCTTGTATGGCATCCTTTTATCCTCGAAGTATTTTACTACTTTCTCAATCTCTTCACTCTCAGGATGTTCAGAACGATAATGTGGAGCAATTGAGAAATCAACAAGACCGAGTCCTTCCCAGATAATTTCTGTATCATAGCCCTCGGGTATTTGCTCTGGATTATCAACAAGCTCTATACCTTTTAATGTTTGGGCTGCAACACAGCTGCCAGCGCTAAAACCGCCATACACCAGACTTTCACTAGCAACTAAATCTTTGATGATACTGTCAAAGCCACTCATTCTCATTGCTTGGCGAAGTGTGAAAGAGTTACCGCCCATTACCCAAACTAGTCCGTAGTCTTGAAGCTTAGTTTTTAATTGTGCACTAGCATTGAAATAATCACGTAAATCTAATTCTTCGGCGGTAAGCCCGATAGCTTTCATTTTTTCAATCTCGTTCTCTAGATAGGTTGGGCGTTTTTCGTTTCCGTAAATATCGGCTGCATTCATAATAATTCCAACTTTTTTGTTGGAGCCGACTAGCTTTGCCAATTCCTCGGGATGGTTACCAAGAAAATATGACGACAGATATAACTTCATAAGATAACTATATCAAACAAAAAGACTCCTCAATCTGAGGAGTCTTTCATAGTGCTTATACTTGGAGGGTCAACGAGTATTTTTGCGAAACACCTATCGAATGATGAACTTGTCGATGGTCTGATTCTACTATACGACAGGCTCGTTGATCTTGGTATGGAGTGCCGCAATGGACAAGTATATCTAGCTGACCTGGAAGACTATAACGCTATGAATAGGAGAGCGGTTTAATTTAGTAAAGCTGGCTATGTGTGCCAATAAAACCAAAGACTATTACCGTGTCACCGTGAACCTTATATAACACCCTGATATCACCAGTTACGTCGATACTCCTGTATCCCAAGTACTTACCTTTTAAGGCACGGTTTCGCAGCTTGGTGTCGAACGGGCTTGCCTTGAATAATATAACTCGCTGCTGGAATGCAAGTTTGACTTTGATATTGAGCTTTGCATATTGCTTATCAAAAGCTCTGGTGGTCTCAATAGCCATTACAGACTATCCAGATGAGCGAACAATTTTTCAAGGCTCTCGAAAGGCCCGCTTACTTCGTCCGCAGCAATTTCTTTTTCTGCCTGCTCGATAATCTGCTCCATTTTTTCCGTCATGGGCTCCGAGGCGGTAAAGTGCACGCTGCCGGTAGAGGCGAGTTCGTAGAGGTAGGCATTCAGCAGATTGCTTAAAGGGATGCCGATTTGCTTTGCTACTGCTTGCGCCTTAGCCTTGGTTTCGTCATCAGTTTTGAAGTTTACAATGGCTGTTTTCATATAATCCATTGTATATACAATAGATTATTATGTCAATAAGTTATGTTAGGTTCTGGCAATTCGCGATAGCAGGTTTTTGACCTCATCGTCGATGCTTGTAACTATAACCGCACCGCGGAAGACCTCTTTTTGAAAGGTATCGATTTGTTCTTGTGTAATTATCCTGAGACGCTCAATTGAGCGCAGTACAATATTAATTACGAGGTATAAAAATACTCACCACTCGTGTAAGTTTGTTCGACTTCTAAAGGCACAATGAGCAAAATGTCTATGTCGGAATCACCCCGATTGGTGCCTTTGGCAACTGAACCATACAACAGGCTTGCTTTGATATGCGGGTTGATGTTTTGAACCCATGCTTCATGGCTAAGTGCGTCGTTGAGAAAATGGCAGTATAGCGCGATTGCTTGAGTGGGTTAATCACAGATTAATGATAACAAACGAGCATCCTGACTAAGAGGGATCTACAAGAAACAGTACTTCGGTGCCAACCATAACGCGAACTCGCGATAACAGAGGTGGATAACAAGAAAGAGTTTCAAAAAATAGATTTTGAAACTCTTTTACATCTGTAGCTAAATTTGGAGGGCCACAGTAATCGCTATCGCAACCGAAGTACGAGCGGGTAGCTCCGTGCTAGACTATGAGAATGAGTGCAGAGCAATTTAAGCAAGAATCCGATGTAGACATCAATACTGCAGCAGGGCAGCTTCATGAGTATGGAGAAGCACACGGCTTGCGAGGCTTAGAGGGGCGGGTGAACCGTGGCCTTGATCCCACGGGCATGTTAGCTCTACCTCAGACGCGTCGCCGAATAGAAAATTTGGCAGATGCCTATGGGGCGGATATGGCTGATGTAGAAAAACTAGTTAATGATCTTCATGTTGGTGGAGTATGGGCGCATGCAAGCGAGCTAGCAGCAGGTTCGCCAGCTGCTACGGTTTGGACTGTGGCTGGTGAAGCCACGGTTCGTGATAAGGCTGTGCTAGGAGATCTGACGGCAGAGCAGTTCAGTGACGATTCTAAGCGAGTGATTGGAATGCTTGATGAAGCCGTGGCGGATCCTACGGCCTTTGCTCGGGTAGCGCATGAAAATCTCATAGGTAGATCTCAAGAACGGTTTACGGTAGAAGATGGCGTGCCGGTTTCAGATGTTCCCGAAGGATTTCTTGCCATGGCGGTCAATGGCTATAAGGGTGGTATCGTCCGTGATGTTGCTAGTGGGCTAATGTTCGTAGGCGGCGGTAAGATTGATTTTGATCGTATTGCAGAAGGGCACAACCTGACCGCAGCGCAGCTGGAAGATCGTGGTCGAGTGGCTCTTTTCTATGTGGACTCAGAGCAGGAGCGTCATATCAAACAGCTTTATCCCGGTTTTGGCATTGTTTTGGATGGAGACATGGCGCTTGCAAAAGACCTGGCGTCCACGGCCGCCCAGGAATCCGAAGCGTAGCTCTAACCGGCTCTAGATGCTATAAAATAAAACCCCCTCCAGACGGAGGGGGTTTAAGTCGAATTGGAGGGCCAGGTGGGACTTGAACCCACGACATTCTGCTTAAGAGGCAGACGCTCTAACCAGCTGAGCTACTGGCCCATAGAGCTTTCGTGTACTGCAAAAAATACAGTACAACGGGGGTTAGTTTAGCAAAAAACCGCTCTTTTGGCAAGACTTATGATGACGTAGCTCTATGCAGCGGTTTGTATAGTTGCTATCATGGCAGCATATAAACATAAACGGAAACTGCAAAAAATGGAAACAGCAAAGCCTCTAGAGTTTAAGGGTACCGCAGGTGGTTATTTTGTATTCACGCTGGTTTCGATCGTCCTCATGTACTTACCGATCCTAGGGTGGGCCTGGTTGCTTAATTATTCAGCGGGTTGGTTTGCTGATAACACTTTAGTGAACGGTAAAAAAGTTTACTACAGAGCAGACTACGGTGAAACGCTGAAGTTTATGTTCATTAACACGTTGTTGCTGGCGGTAACCGCAGGTATCTATCTGTTCTGGTTCGTTCCTAAGATGTACCGTTACGCTGTTGATCATACGCATTACTTTGACGAAGTTACTGCTGCTATGCAATCATCTGTCATCGCTGATCCCGTAGCCACACCCGTTATGCCAGCGTCAGTAAGTCCAGTTAATCCCGTGGCGCCTGCAGCGCCAGTTAGTCCTGTTGACCCAACCCCTCCGGTAACGCCAAGTGGCACTACGCCATCGGTTGGCTAGAGAAATCACTCAACCGCTGGTATACTAGGGCCATGAAAATGCTCAACGGTCTAGAGCTGGCTGGCTTTATTAAAGAGCGCCAAGCGCACGATGTGCGTAGTTTAAAGCAGTCTTGGAATGTACAGCCAAAGCTGGCTATTGTGGTGACTATTGAGCATCCGGCAATTGACGTGTACATGCGTATGAAGGCGCGGTATGGTGCCGATATTCTAGTTGATGTAGAAACATACCGCGTACCTCAGGCTGAGGCGCCGTCCACAATTAAGAGACTGAATGCCGACCCCAGTGTGCATGGCATTATCGTACAGCTACCACTGGACGACCCTGCGCAGACTGACGAAATCGTTAACTTGGTGGCGCCCGAAAAAGATGTTGATGCCTTAGGCAAAGATGCTACGCTGGATCCAGCTACACCACTGGCTATCTTGTGGTTGCTGGCTGGTTACAACATCGACCTTGCTGGCAAAAAGATTGTGCTTGCCGGTCGTGGTAAGCTAGTTGGTGCTCCCTTGGAACGTATGCTGCTAACTTCGGGCCACGATGTAACGGTTATTGACCGCAAGACAGCCGATGCACCAAGCATACTGCGCCAAGCGGACATTATTATTACCGCTACTGGTCAGCCAGGCCTGATTACAAGCGACATGATCAAAGAACGAACCGTGGTTGTTGATGCTGGTGTAGCTGGTGAACAGGGAAAAACGGTGGGTGATCTAGCCGACGATGTGTATGGCCGTGACGACCTAACAATTACCCCACGTAAAGGCGGTGTTGGTCCGCTAACTATTTGTGCATTATTCGATAATGTGATTCGGGCTGCTCGCACCTCTGTGCAAACAAAATGAAAATCGGGGTCTTTGACTCGGGCATCGGTGGACTAAGCGTTGCGAAAGCAATTGAACGCGTATTACCACAAGCCGATGTGCTGTTTTTGCACGATTCGGCCGATCATTTCCCGTATGCTACCAAGTCACCCCAGGAAATCTATGGTTTTATTATTCCTGTATTTCAAAAGTTGGTTGATGCCGACTGCGATGTGATTGTCATTGCCTGTAATACGGTCAGTACAACGCTTGCCAAGCGGCTTCGTGCAGCATTCAGCGTACCACTTATTACAGTTGAGCCGATGATTGAGGTGGCTGCTCGGCTGACAAAAACCGGAGTGATCGCTGTGTGCGCAACGCCAACAACCCTGGCGAGTAAACGGTATGCGTCACTAAAAAAGACGTATGCAGGAGCGTGCACAATTATAGAACCTGATTGCTCGGACTGGTCGGCCTTGATCGAGCATAACCAGATGAATGAAGCTCGGATCCGTAAGGAAATTGAGCCGGCAGTTGCAAGGAGTGCGGACATCATCGTCCTGGGCTGTACCCACTACCACTGGATCGAAGATCAGATTAAAACTATCGCTGGCAACAAAGCACAGGTTATACAGCCGGAAGCTAAGGTTGTAGCGCAACTCAGGCAGCTACTGCAGATGCAGTAGCTGCCTGTTGACGTAAAACTTAAAGCTTGTTAACGGCGTCGTTAAACTGGTCGCCGCGGTCTTTGTAGTCTTTAAACATATCAAAGCTGCTGCAGCCAGGGGCCATTAGCACTACGTCGCCAGACTGAGCTGCTTTATGTGCTGCATCAACAGCCGATGCCATAGTTTCGCCGCCGTGCACAAACGAGGTAAAGCCAGCCTTTTTAAGTGCTGCTTCAATGGTAGCTGCCATATCGCCAATTAGGACAATCTGGCGGACATTAGCATCGGGTGCTGCTATCGCTTCGGCCATATCGTCAAACTGCACACCCTTGCTGGCACCCCCCACGATCATTACCTTAGGTTGTTTAAAGGCCTCGATGGCGCCAACGGTAGTTTCTGGCGTAGTGCCCAAAGAATCATTGTAATATTTAACGCCGTCCAGCTCGCGGATTAGCTCCAGACGGTAGGGAAGTCCAGCAAACGTGGTGACCACGCTGCGCAGTGCAGCCGTATCTTGTGTGCCTTGCCATGCAACCGTTAGTGCTGCGCAGACGTTCTGCCAGTTGTGTTTGCCAAGTAGTTTAAGCTCGCTGGTCTTACAGATTACCTGGTCGCCGATTACAATTTCATCACCTCGAACAAATGCACCTGGTGCTGCACAGTAGGGAACCTGGGTACCCTTGCTTAGGTGTCCGTTTTTGCTAGACGCCTCGTTCTCGGGATAATACACCGCAATGTCATCTGCATTTTGGTAAGTAAAGATATGTGATTTGGCAGCAACATAGTCGTCGAAGTCGTCATGCCAGTTTAAGTGCTCCGGCACAATCATCAGGCTGAGGGCGATGTGTGGCGAATGGTGAATGTCCGAAAGTTGGAAGCTCGAGAACTCCAGAACCACCCAATCTTCGGGGGTGAGTTCTTCCAAAAAGTCTAGCGGTGAGCTGCCAATGTTGCCTGCCAGATACACCTTTTTGCCGGCGGCTTCCAGCATCTTGGTGATAAGTGTGCTGGTTGTGCCCTTACCTTTTGTGCCAGTGACACCGACGGTGTTTTTGGTAGGGCAGACACGCAAAAATTCATCAACTACGGTTGTCATCTTTGCTTCAATACCTGGAGTGTGGCTTAAAATTTCCTTTGGAGGAATGCCAGCTGAGCGGACTACAATATCGAACCTGTCGAGGTCATCAGCGTAGCTGTCGCCAAGTTGCGTAGATGCACCTTCGGGGGCTGTCGTTGCCGTGTTGCGGTCACAGATAGTAATGTCTGCACCTAGTTTGTGCCAATACTCAAAAGCTGATCTACCTTCGACACCATACCCAACTATTGCAACATTCATTAGCAAGACTCCTCATTTAACTCTATCGTATAGTACGCTCGGAGTAATGACGTGTGCAAGCTTAGTTTTGCTTCGCTATGTATCAGACTGACACAGTAGCTAGGCGGCTAGCTCGGCCTTAACCATTTCTGCTACTTGCCGCGGCGTCATCTCGGCCTTCACGATAAAGCGTTGTACGCCCAGTTTTTCCAAAATATCCGGCGCTTCCTGTTCGCCAACATTAGTTAAAATTATAACTTTGATATGCTTTCCCCAAGAGGTGGCACGAAGCTTTTTTAGCATCTCGTCGCCGTTCATTTCCGGCATCATCAGGTCTAAAAGTATAATGTCGGGGCGCATTTTGCCCGCTAGTTCCAGCCCAAGTTTGCCATTGTTTGCTGTTTCGACCTCGTAGCCCTCGGTCTCAAACTTAATCCGGTACATCTGTGAGATGGCCTGATCATCTTCGATAATTGCGATCTTTGCCATAAGCATATACTACGAGGCCTTTCTATTTATTTCAAATTAGCTGGCTTAATGTGCAGCACTTCGTAAATGATTTCCACAATCTGGCTTGGTGTGTGGTGTGCCTTTACCGCGTATCGGTCCACGCTCAAAAAGCGAAGCGTCATCGGCGCTTCGCTGCGGCTAATGTTTGTCAGGATAATAACGCGCACGCTTGCTCCCCATTCCTCGGCTCGCATCAGCTCCAGCATCTCGTCGCCATTCATACCAGGCATCAGAAGATCGAGCAGCAGTAGATCGGGTGCAAAAGACCGCACAAGACTGAGGCCTTCGTGGCCGTTAGGTGCGGTTTGTACGGCGAAGCCGCAGAGTTCGAGCTTGGTTTGGTATAAGTTCCGGATGGCGGGCTCGTCCTCGACAACCGCAATTCTTAATTGCCGACGTGTGTCTTGTGCCATCCATTGATTTTTATCACACTTATGCCAGATTTCAAATAACTGGTATACTTTTTGAACATTACTGGGGTACGGCTTGTGATATTTGTCACTTAATATGGCATAGTAGTTGTTTTATTGGACGAATCATGCTATACTTCAACCAGATTGCACATTAGAAGACTAAGCATGTGGTATCCCCTAAACAGGGCGCTACCGCATGCTTTTTTATTTACCCAAAGATAGTTATTATGCAATCTGATTTACTTTATTAAAACTTTATGACATTAGGATATCTGGGAGCTTATGCTACGAGGCAAGTCTAATTACGATACGCGGTTTATGGCTCAAGCCACCCTAGTTCAGGGTGTACAGCTGCTTGACGGCGAGTCTGCTTTACCCGAAATAGCTAACAGTACGGCTTCTGCTGGGTTTATAAGGGGTTAAACAATGAGTGTTGGATATGATTTCTGCCCCAACATTGATGGCGATGGGGAGCTAAGTGCAAGCTTTTCATTAGATTATGACAGATCTACTGAAGATACTGTACATGGCGCGTTACCAAACCGATACGGCCCAGTAGCGAACGCTCTGTCGGTAGTTGCGATGTTCGGAGAAGAGGCACAACTTACGGTCGGAGAAGCCATAACCGAAGAAGTGCCTCAGTCGGATGAGGCGTTGCAAACTATTAGGGAGCAAGTTGCTACTACGTATGCTAGAGATGCCACCCCAGAACTAACCAGTGCTAAAGATGTTCTTTTTGCGCGAGACAATGAGCCTGGAGTCCTGAATCCACCTACGCATCACGCTCAGTACCAGCGATCAAGGCGGTGGCTCAAACGTCTTCTGCCGAGTGCTGAACATAAGGAAGCAGCGCCAAAGTTTGCGGTTCGACCATCTACTATTGATGATATAGCAGACATAGCAAGAGTAGATGTGGAAGCTTTTGGTAAAGTTTATAGGGGTGAGGGGTATGAAGACAAAACTCCCGAAGAGTTATATGCAGAGAAATACGAACTCTTTAAGGGCCGTTTTGAGAAAGTGGGTGGTAATTTGATGCCAGTGTTGCTCAGAGACGGTAAGGTTGTCGGAGTAGTAACCTCCTGTCCAACTAATAAAGAACCCAAGGACTTTACCTCGTGGGAACAGACAACAGACAATGGGGATCTGGGCACTACCTATAGTCCAGACGGAAAAAACCTGTATGTAGTAAGCCTATCTGTGTTACCGGAGGGTACGGCGGTAAAAGATATGTTAGTACTGCATCAAATGGGTGAGTTTTTAAAGGGTAACTACGACAAGGCATTCTTTGAGAGTCGGGTACCACAATTTCGAAATTGGGTAAATCGACAAGCGGAGCAACCCGCCGAGTCTTACCCCCAGGAAGAACTTGATGACCTTGCTCAACAATATTTTGAGCTCCGTATTGATAGGGCTGGTAAGAAGAGCGTGCCATTTGCACCGCTCTTACGAGTTTTTGGCGTACAGACTGAGAAGACGATTACAAGGAGCGTACCGTTTGATCCATTACTGCGGTTTTATGAACGAATAGGATGTCAGCTGGCCAAGATACTGCCTGATGCATACCAAGATGAAGCTTCGATGAATTACGGTGTGCTTTGTGTATATGACGGCAAGGGATTGTTCGATGGAACGGATTTGCCGGTCCCTATACCACAGAATAAATTCACGCGGCAAGCGCTTGGGTGCGTACTGCAACTAGTCGGTAAGTCACCAAAGTTAACTGGAAAGATATTTTAGCTATTGTGACACTTGGATACTCGTATTTTAGGGCGAACGTTGTGCCGTCGACTATGCCCGAATCACTTCCTGAGGGTGACTACGTTGACGCCCAGCCCCAGCCGTTGCATGATCTGGCCTTGGGCTCAGTGGGAACGGTCGTTGATAGTTTTCTCATAGGAGAGGCCGGTGAAGCTGTAGAAACCGTAGGTTCTACTGATGTCATGACAAGTGAAGAGGGTGCTCCAAATGACCCTACTGAGCGCCCAGGATGGCTTCGTCGCAATCGTTTCAGGATAGCCATGGGGGCCGGTGCGGTGAGTTTGGCCGCTTCGTTAGTTGCTGATCCTGTCGGGCGGGAAATGAAACCCTTTGCCTATGTGGGTGCAGGCATGGCCGGCTCTGATATAGTATGGGCTGCTAGTGCCGGGGTGGCCTATAGGGCGGCATTTGGGGGGTGGAAAAGTCTAGTGCGGATATCAGAAGATAAATTGGCCGCCCGTGACCATGAGAGTAAAACTTCTAGAGTGGCTCGTGCTATTGATGCAATTGGAGCCATGGCAATTATATCAAAAGATGAACTTGCTGAGGCGGCTGCGCGAGCATATGATAGTAAGGTTTTTAAAGTGGCCTATGTTGTTAATACGATCGCTGCAACGGCGTTTTTCGCAATTCCTGCAGGGGTCATGACTACAGAGTTGCCAGTAGAATCATGGGGTATGTTAACTCCGTCTGCACTAGAGTTCGCAACTACGATTACAGCGCGTCTAGCTATTAATGCAAAGCTGAGAGAACGCGGAGAAAAGTAGACATATTGCTAGTGGTAATAAAAACAATTACCATATAGTTAATGTGGCTGAGTATAGCAGTAGCGTTTCTTGTCTTGGTTATGGTTTTTATGGCGACATTTGTTGCCGCACGTAGCCGGGAACGCATCCATGCTAGCTTTGCGAGCCTTACTTATGCACTATCGTCATGGGTGGTCGCTAATTATGTCGGCTCAAATTTCAAATCCCATTACTTTGCTCGATATTTTACGCATGCTGATTTTATATTGGGCACCGCTTCCGGGTTCTTGTTCTGGTTGTTTACTAGGGCACTCCTTGCTAAGGCTAACCCTCCTGCTAGGATCATAAGGTGGGAGTCTAGGCTCAAAAACCCAGGATTAGCTTTAACATTGTTTATTATGATCATGACACTATCTCCATTTGTAGTGTCGATTGCATCTCATCGGACTGCGTCATCATATAAAATTCAATATGGTGGCGGGTATAGTATATACGTTGCAGTACTAGCTGGAATAATGCTGGCAGGTATAGCCAATCTTGTATTGACGCTCAAGTATGCACGAGATGCGTTCCATAAGCAAATGGTGGTTATTTCAGAAGGCTTGGTAATTGCCGCCCTCTTGGTAAGCGCAGCTAATCTACTACTCCCACAGATTACATTGTCGGCGAACCTGAACTTGCTGGCGGGCAATCTGTCTTACCTGGGTATCGTCATTTTCGTTTGTGCGACTACCTATGCGATTATCAGGCATAAATTGTTTGATTTGCGCTTCTTTGTGGTCCGTGCGGTTGCCTATGGTTTTAGCACCATAGTGTTGGCATTATTTTGTCTGGCGCCTGGGACATGGTTGATATCCCACATTCTCCGCGTACGGTGGACTTTACTAGGATTTATCTCAATGGCGGTCTTGAGCTTTGGTCTAACATTTGCCTACCAACGCTTAAAGAAGGTCTTTGATCGAATTACGCTAAGGATTTTTTATAGAAATTATTATGACCCTCAGGATGTGCTTGACCAACTAAGTGATCTTTTGGTCCGTTCTATTGATATTGTATGGTTACAAGAGAGAAGCAAGGAAATTATCGCTAGAGCGCTAGGAGTCCGATTGTTTGAATATTGGCTTAATGGTTCGAGTGGTCGCGATGCCTCCAAGGACTTGGACACGCTTTTTTCAAAGATCAGAACACAGGGAATTATTGTCCTAGATGAAGTAATTGGGCATGCTGACGTAGTTTCCCGTTTGCGACAGGCCAATATTGCTGTTGCAGTCCGTTTAAGGACCACGCATGGTGAGCTGGGCTACATAGTATTAGGTTTCAAAGAGTCCGGGGAGATATATAGGCAGGAAGATAAACGTTTACTAAGCACAGCCGCCGATGAAATTGCCATAAGCATGCAGAACGCCCTCCACTTCGAAGAAATCCAAAACTTTAACAAAACCTTGAAAGAGCAGATAAACAAGGCTACGACCGAGCTGCGGCAAACCAACGCCAAACTAAAGCAGCTCGACGAAACTAAGGACGAGTTCATTACTATGGCTAGCCATCAGCTGCGCACACCGCTTACTAGCGTTAAGGGCTACTTAAGCATGGTGCTGGAAGGCGATGCAGGCAAGCTGAATGCCAATCAAGAAAAGCTGCTTGAACAGTCGTATCTGAGCTCGCAGCGCATGGTGTATCTGATATCTGACCTGCTTAATCTATCTCGGCTGAATACTGGCAAGTTTGTGATTGAGCCCAGCGAGGTAGACCTGAGCGACGTGGCGCAGGTGGAAGTAGACCAGCTGGAAGAGACGGCCAAAGCGCGGAATCTGAATTTGATATATGACCGACCTGCCGTATTTCCAAAGTTGATGCTGGACGAAACCAAGATCCATCAGGTGGTGATGAACTTTATTGATAATGCCATTTACTACACTCCGAGTGGGGGTACGGTTACGGTTGCCCTGCGTGAGACGCCGGCGACAGTAGAGTACACCGTAAAGGACAATGGTATTGGGGTGCCAAAAGCGGTGCAGCATAAGCTGTTCACAAAGTTTTACCGGGCCGGCAATGCCCAGCAAGCGCGGCCGGATGGCACTGGCTTAGGCCTATTTATGGCAAAGAAAGTGGTGGCGGCTCAGGGCGGAGCCATCATTTTTGAAAGTGAAGAGGGCAAGGGGAGTACTTTTGGCTTCCGGTTTAATAAGGCTGACCATGCCGTCTCTGGCGGAGCTACTAAAACTGCTATGGCGAAGCCTGGGCAAAAACACTCCTAACATAGCTAAGTTGCTTATGCTACAACATTGACTTTTTAGCCTATTTCTGGTATATTTATACTATCTTTGTGACGGAGCGTAGGAGATAACTCTGTGACTGGGGTAGCGGTAACGCTTTACAGGTAGGAATAACAAAAATAACAGGTGGCAACATCTGTTATTTGTATGTTAAAGCACCTAACCAGGAGCTTCGATTGCAAGGGTACTTTGACAAATCAGATCATTACAGTACATAAACCCCTACAGCTCAAAGGCTTGTAGGGGTGCTACGGAAGTACCAGGGCAGAACAGAGATAGGGGAAGCTAGTATTGGATGGCTAGCGCCACAAGCTACTACCCCTGTTTCTGGTCTGCTCTGGTTGAGTGTTTTTTGTGGGGCCTTTTGGCCCAGCATAGAAGCTCCCGTAGCAGAAAACTGTAACGCTTTTAACCTATTTGCTATCTGGTAATGTACCTGCTTCTTTACATGAAGGGCTGTATTGTGCGGCTTGGATGTTCTGGTGATTTTTAGGAAAGGCAACCATGCTCGGCTATGTGTACACATAGCTTGGTGGGGTTGCCTTTCCTATCGACACTAGGAACCCCCTTGCCTTGTACAATGCGGCCGCATGTACAGACTAGGTAGGTAGATCAACCAGCACGACCCCGTGTCGACTTGTGTACCACAAGACATCACTGTCTTGGCGCAAGTACTTGCACTACTGCTTGTGGGCAACACCGCCCTGGGTAGATCCAGCGTTTGTCCTTCGGGACGAAAGGAATGTGGTTTACATGACCACCACCCCGCGTCGTCGTACCACTGTGCTCGGTGCCGTCATCGCCACCGACGCCGACCTCGGCCCCATCCTCGAGATGATCCGGTCCGGCATCGGCAACTTCAACCTCGGGACCGTCCCGGGTTCGAAGACCGTGCAGATCGTCCAGGACATCAAGGCCGCTTCCGCGGTCGGTACCACGGGCGACAAGGCCGGCTTCGTCAAGGACATGCGTGACACCCAGCGGTTCACCGACATCCAGATCGAGGAGATCCTCCAGGCGGCCCAGCAGGCCACCGGGCAGGCGCCCTCGCCCCAGATGTTCAAGACCTTCTGGGACGGCCTCGGCCGGATCCAGGACGAGCTGGACAAGCTCGGGGTTCGGGTGACCGACGTCGAGACCGGCCTCGCCAAGCACGTCACCGAGACGGACCGGCGGTTTGCCGACCACGACGAGAGGATCACCAGGGCTCACGCCCTCGGCGTCGTCGCGGTGGACGCGCTCAAGGCGCAGGACAAGAAGATCGACGCCATCGGCCGCGTGCGGAAGGGACTCCTCTGGATCCCGATCGTCGTCGGTATCCTGACCTGGTTCGTCTGCCAGTGGATCGGCCACCGCGCCAGCAAGGTCTACGGTATGGGCAACCAGGCTCACACGCAGACCGGCATGAGCGCCGCTCCCTGGGGTTGGATCGGCCTGGGCATCGCCCTGGTCATGTCCGCCCTGGTCTTGCTGCTGGTCCAGGCCATCCCGGCCAAGCCGGAGAAGCCCGTCCAGCAGGCCACGACTGACGGCCCGCGTCACTAGTAGCCAATTGCCCGATGGGCGTTGGTAGTGTTCTACCCACCACGCCCATCAGGGCCTGTCTTGCAGGAGAGGTAGCATGTCCCGCAACAAGAGTAAGATCGCCGGACCGGTGATCGCGATCATCGGCGTTATCGTCGTGCTGGTCGCCCTCTGCGTCACCGCGGCTACGGGCGCTCTCAGCGCTCCGGCTTCGGTCACCGCGACCAGCTGCGCCACCAAGCCGGTGCCGGCCAGCGCCGACATCGCGCCGAACGGCGTGAAGTACGACGCGTACGACCAGACGGTCGAGGGCGAGTTCGGAGACGGTACCACGTCCACGAAGCAGTCCGAGGTCATCACCTGGGCCGGCGACAAGCTGATCCACGACCCGCAGTTTGCGGCCATTGTGGTCACTGCTTCGCAGTTGCCCAAAGACACGGCGAACGTGCCTAAGGCCCTCGAGTCGAAGTTCAACGACATCGACGCGACGGCCAGCAAGTACGCCGCTGACGACACGGCCTGGGCCGGCGCGCTGGAGACCCTGTACGGTGACGCGGTGAGCTGCAAGCTCGTCACATACGACGTGCGAGGCTTCTACACGCTGGAGATGCACGTGAACAAGGCCAATCCGGCCAAGCCGGCGCCGAAGCTCACGTTCAACAGCGTGTCCGACGAGTCGCTCGGTGAGTCTCTGGACATCACCATGAAGAGCGGCCTGGTGGTCCACCTGCGTCTGGTCTGCGGCGGTCAGCCGTCTCAGCCGTACCAGCCGGCCACCCCCATCCGGGGACCGACCACGGCGCCGACGCACCCGCACCCGACCACGCCGGTCCCGACGCCGACGAGTTCGACGCCGACCACCGTGCCGACGACGGCGCCCACCACGCACCCGACTACGGTTCCGTCGACGACGCACACCACGACGTCGCTGACCTGCGACCAGTTCGAGCACGGCGTGGGGTACATCGGAACTCCGCCGAACGACTGCCACAAGAACGGCAACAGCCAGCCGACTTCGCAGCCCCCTTCGGGTCACGGCACGAATCCGCCACCGGCGGATCCGAGCAGCTCCGGCTGCGCCGCACCCGACCCGACGACGGGCAGATGCCCCTAGTCGTGCCGTCTGCAGCCCGGACCGGCGCTCCATTCGGAGTGTAATTCATGGCATCCAGTCATGAAAAAGGTCCGGGCCGGCTGGTTCCACCGATCGCGAAGCGATAGCAAAGGGTTGTGCCAAGCACAAAAAGCGTTACACCTGCATGGTGGAGTGGTTGTTGACCAAGAAGATCTGACGGCATCCAGCCGGCACCTTCAAAAATCAACTCCCACTTCACCTGCACAACCCTTATATGTTTTGTAACGATCTGATTTGCCTATAAAAGTGACCACTACAGCGGTCAAGCAAACTTAACAATTTGGAACCGACAGCAGGCTAACGGGACACTAAAATTGACAGTACATAATAATTATGCTACAATTAAATAAACCATTAGTACCATGTGAGGTGGAAATTACATGCCTGCTGACGCGCTTTAACAGTTTGGCAACCGATTTTCTTTACTAACTGTACTATATTTCCCTTGTTTTTAACCTGAAAGGAAATGCATATCATGAAGATAACTCGCATTTTGGCCAGCGCCGTTGTAACGGTAATGGCATTTGGTGTTAGCGGTGTCGCTCACGCGAACTACTACCCTTTGGATCGTCCAACCTACACTTGTACTACCCCTACTAACTGTACCGGTGCAGACCACGTTACGTTCGACTCATTCACCAACAACCCAGTTGTCGGTGATGAGCGTCCCTTCCTGGCTGGCAGCCTTAACGGTGCCAATGTCCAGGATCGTTTGCAAGTAAAAGACGGTGACGTTGTTACCGTTCGTGCTTATATTCACAACAATGCCGACGCCAGCCTTATGGGCGGCGAAGACAAAACTGTCGCTAAGAATGTTAATTTTAGGCTGCTTGTGCCGACTGCCAGCCAGTCAGACACCAACATCTTTGGTTTCATTACGGCCAGCAACGCTACTCCAGCTATGGTTAACGACACTATGAGTGTCTATGCCGATAGCGCCTTTACGCTGGAATATGTGAAAGGTTCTGCACAGTGGAGCCATGCTGCTGATGGTGTACATCAGACTACCGTTACACTTAGCGATGACATCGCTGGCGCCAACGGCACTTCACTAGGTGACCTGAGTGGCTGTTTTGCCTACTCTGGCTACGTGACCGTTAAAGTAAAAGTACACATGCCTACAACTCCGCCACCGGTTACTCCCGCCTACAGCTGTGACTTGCTGCACGTGGTAGCCGACAACGCTACCCGCAAGGTAGTTGTTGACCAGTTTAAGACCACTCAGACGGGTGGTGCTACTTTCCAGAACGCTGTCATCGACTGGGGCGACAAGACCAAGACCAGCCCGCTAACTACACTTATTGGTCAGCCACACACGTACACTGCAGATGGCAGCTACACAATTGTTGCTACTGCTAACTTTGGAGTGAACGGTGCAACTAAGTCTGCTTCCAGCCAAGGTTGTACGCAGACAGTTACCTTCAAGACAACCACTCCACCCGTTACTCCTCCAGTGACGCCACCAGTTACTCCGCCTACCACCCCGCCAACAACTCCCCAACCGCAGCAGTTGCCAAATACGGGTGCAGGTGACACAATCGCTATCTTTGCTAGCGTAGTTGTCGCGGGTACTATTGGCTATCGGTTGCTACTAAACCGTAAGCTTGCTCGCCGCTAGTCTGTAGCGCTGTAGCTTACAAAGAGCAAGACTGACCGCTCGAAAGAACTGCGAAATCCCCACCCACGTATACGTATGAGAGTGGGGATTTTTCGCAGGTATACGCATCTAGTTAAGCTCGTGCTACGGTCGTTACCTTCGCACAGTGATCTTGAACGCCTCCAGTGCGCAGTAAATATAAAGCTGTGGATAAACACTAGCTTAATGTATGAGAGTATGGTAGGCTACGACGCAGAGTTTGAGAGAGTAATCGTGACTGACCGCTCCTAAATCCCCGTTGCAGACGGGGATTTTCTTTTTGTATCTGTTGTGGTATAATTTCGGGGTCGTTTTCCTACTATAGAATGCACAAGTAAGACAACAACGTTTGGCCTCATATCTTCGATATGAAACCGTTCGCTCGGAAGATAATTTTATGCAAGCATAAAATCTACACCTTCCTTCGCTCACGGCCTCATCGTCTAGCGGCTAGGACACTGGGTTTTCATCCCAGCAACCGGAGTTCGATTCTCCGTGAGGTCACCATAAGAGAATTTTTTGCTTTCAGTAATTGGAAGACCGGAGACACCCCTGTAAAAAGGGGTGTTTTTGATGTTCCAGGTTTTATTTCGTCGTACGTTGGCAAACGGTCAAAAATGGCACCGAAAAGTTGCGCTTTTTTGACCGGATCAATCTGTTTTACAAGCAGTTCGTCGAGGTGTTCCAGGAAATATCGTACCTTGGCTAGGATTTTGGTAATATCGGTTGGTTTTTCGGCTTCTTTCTTAGCTTTGAGCGCTTGCAAGTCTTTGATTTGTTGCTCGATGCGAATAATGTCCTCCTCGATGAACTTAATGACTGTCACGGACTCTACGGCGCGTAGCTTGGCGACGTTAGCTTCAATGTCTTTGCCAAGCTCGGCTATGCGTTCATCGATGTCCTGAACCTCCTGCAAGTAGCTCTGGTTGCGCACGTTCCATTCGGTGGCAATAGCACCCATGACAGCGTCAATACGCTCACTAGAAACGGTTAGATTGCTAATAAATGCTTTCACAGTGTTCTCCAATTCTTGTTTTGGCACACGATAGTAGTGGCCATGGTTGCTGCAATGATATGCCGGATAGCGTTTGCCAGATTTGCCACGTGAGGCGCTACCAAGCATCGGACGGTTGCAGACCGAGCATAATACAAAGCGGCGGTATGGAAACTCGGCATTGCGCATACCTTTGTTAATGAGATGCTCTGGCGGCCGCTTGGTTAGAATCTGAATATCACCTTCGTCGTTTTCGACAATAAACTTCTTGCCCTTCATAGCGCGGTTCCATAAATCTATAGAAACCAAGCCTTTGAAGGCGCAGCGTACCGGCTTGCCGTCCGTCCACTTCTCGGCATTTATGCCAGCGTAGATTGGGTTAGCAATAAGCTTTTGCATAGCCTTTACCGTGAGTGCTTGACCACCGGTTTTGGAAACGATCTTGGTCCGATCGTCTTTATCGCGCTTGTACTGCACACGCGTGCGGAAGCCAAGCGCATTTACCTTATCAACGATCTCGGAGTCGTGCATAGTGCCTTTGGCGCGTAGCTCAAGCATCATCTGTACGTACTTACCCTCGGTTGGATGCGGCTTGAGCAGGCAACGTTTACCGTGCTTAGTTTCGGTCTTCTCGCTCACGAAGCCATAAGGTGCACGGCGCATCCAGTAGCCCATCTGAGCGTAGCGGATTTCTGCGCCAATAACGCGGCTTAGAATGTCACGCAGCTCATCCTTAGCGCGTTCAGCTTCTAGGATTTCGGTCTTCTTGCTAGGCGAGAACTTGCTCCAGTTATATTCAAAGCCGAGGTGTTCAAGTGTATTAATTTCCTCGCCGCTAATAACACCATAAACGTCAATCAGGCCAACATTACATGCTTTGAGCTGGTTTTTGAGAGGGCTGTAAAAATCGGAACCACCACGCGTAAAACGGTCTATGGACTTGATGATAAACAGGTCGATTTGGTTTTTCGGATCTTTACAGTAGTCAATGGCTGGCTGCATCGGCTGCTGCTCTTTAGAAGCTGACTCAAGAAACACGAAGTATTGTTTAACGATAATGCCACGTGTTGCCGCAAAGCGTTCTATTTGCTCGCGCTGCGCTTCGGGCGAGTCGCCATCTGTGCCTTGTTTGGTGGTCGATACACGGATGGCGGCAACAGCGTTTTTGTTAGCTTGTGGCAGCATGTTAAGCCTTTGCTTCTTCCTCGACAATGATCTGTAAGATCAAATCAGCAATCAGTTCAACGCGCTGTTCTTCCGGCATTGTTACTTCTGCCGCTAATCTAATCTCTTTATTTTGTGAGCCTTTTGTCCTTGCCATTTTACCCTCATAGCTCTTACAATAGGTAATACCTTAACTATAACAAATTGTAAGACCAATGACAATACAAAACTGCATTTTCGGCGTTGAACTTTTATACTTACACTCACCCCTTATTTTTACTCTTTATATTTCCCTCTTTCTTATATATAAATATATAGAGAACATTAAGACTATGGCGATGGATAAGTTTAATTGTCTGGATAGTCAAAAAGATGTGTCTAAGGTGAGTTGTGCATGGATGTTGTAGGAGCGAAGCGTAGAAGAAAATTAAACGATGGGCAGCTGTTAGTGTTGGAGCTGCTCTATAAGTTTAGGTTTGGGAACAATGATCTAATTGCCCAGTACTTTGGCAAGAAGGATCGGTCGTTCGTGTACAAGCGTCTAAAAATCCTGCAAGAGCAAGGCTTAGTTGCCAAGCGATTTGAATCTAGTTATCGACTTCAAGGTAAACCTGCGGCTTATTATTTAACGCCCGATGGTGCTCGCATGCTTGGGCAATATCGTGAGCCGGGTGATGAGGTGAATGTTAGAGCGATCTACAAGGATGCAACTGTCTCGGAGCGCTTTGTGAACCATTGCTTCGCTATCTTTGGTTTGTATATGCGACTAATGGATGAGTATGACGAGAATCTCGATTTTCTCGCTAAAGGGGACCAGCCTGACGAGAATATGCCTGCGCCAAATCCCGACGCTTTTTTGATGTTGGAATCTCAAACCGCTACTCAGCATTATTTTGTTGATATTCTCGATGATGACGTCCACCTGCATGTAGATGTCTCAAAAAAGTTTAAACGCTACATAAAGTACAAGGAAAGCGGTGACTGGGCGGCGATAAGTGAATCTCCATTCCCGAAGATTATATTTGTATGCAATACAGAAAATGCTGCCAAAAAGGCACAAAAGCGCTGCGACGCCATTCTTAATAGAACATGGTTGCTCGACATAAAGTTTGAGGTGGCTACAAAGGATGCGGTTACTCTCGGTTAAACCGTGGCACTCAAAGAGCTACTGGACATCGCCTGATCTCATTTTGTTCTGACTGCTATATCTGAACTCGCTTTTGCCGACGGCAAATGCGAGTTGCCACTTTTCCGTAAGAAAAGTGGGTTGCAGCAATAAATAACACCTTGCGTGGGGTATACTTAGGACATGAATAACGGCTCAGGTACATTGTTCGAATTGCCCTCGCAGCGGATACATAGTGTCAATGTTGCAAAGGCCGAAGCGTACGGCTTCATGCGTGGCGGCAAGGGCTAGATGGCAAACTATGGATGAAATGATCGGAAGAGGAGAACTATGAGCAACAACCCAAGTAATCAGCGGTCAGAGTTACACCGCGCCATATGGCAGATCGCCAATGACGTACGGGGCGCAGTTGACGGTTGGGACTTTAAGCAATACGTGCTCGGGGCGCTTTTTTACCGCTTCATTAGTGAAAACTTTGCTGCTTATATTGAGGCTGACGATGAAAGCATCGATTACACCAGCATGTTGGACGATGTTATAACTCCAGAGATCAAAGATGATGCTATCAAGACCAAAGGCTACTTTATCTACCCCAGTCAATTGTTTGTTAACGCAACAAAGAACGCCCACAAAAACGAAAGTCTTAATACAGACCTAGCTAAGATATTCTCTGACATAGAGTCATCGGCCAACGGCTATCCGTCAGAGCAGGATATAAAGGGCCTGTTCGCAGACTTTGACACTACCAGTAACCGGCTTGGCAATACTGTTGCGGCCAAGAACGCTCGGCTAGAGCGAGTACTCAAGGGTGTAGCAGGTCTTGAGTTCGGTGATTTTCACGGTAGCGAAATTGACCTATTCGGTGACGCATACGAGTTTTTGATTTCAAACTACGCTGCCAATGCAGGTAAATCAGGCGGTGAATACTTTACGCCGCAGAACGTATCTAAGCTTATTGCTCAGTTAGCTCTCCACAAACAAGAAAGTGTCAATAAAATCTACGACCCAGCCTGCGGCTCCGGCTCGTTGCTACTACAAGCTAAGAAGCACTTTGATCAGCATATTGTTGAAGAAGGTTTCTTTGGCCAAGAGCTTAACCATACCACTTACAACCTAGCGCGCATGAACATGTTTCTGCACAACATAAACTACGACAAGTTCAATATCCAGCTGGGCGACACACTTATTGACCCACACTTTGGCAGCGATAAGCCCTTTGATGCTATCGTGTCCAACCCACCGTATTCTGTACATTGGAAAGGCTCCGATGATCCAACACTCATCAATGATGACCGTTTTGCGCCCGCTGGCGTCTTAGCACCTAAGTCAAAGGCCGACTTTGCATTTGTGCTGCACGCTTTAAGCTACCTCTCTAGCAAAGGTCGCGCGGCGATTGTATGCTTCCCGGGTATATTCTATCGCGGCGGCGCCGAACAGAAGATTCGGCAATACTTGGTAGACAATAACTATGTCGAGGCGGTTATATCACTTGCACCTAACCTGTTCTTCGGTACTACCATTGCGGTAAACATCTTTGTACTCGCCAAGAACAAGCCAGATACCAATACGCAGTTTATTGATGCCAGTGGTGAAGGGTTTTTCAAAAAAGCCACCAATAATAATGTCATGCTGGATGAGCATATAGCCAAGATCTTAGGGATGTTCGACGGCAAAGAGAATATTGACCACTTAGCCAAGTCCGTGCCTTATGAAGAGATTGTTGAAAAGGATTACAATCTATCGGTTAGCACCTACGTAGAGGCTAGAAGCAGCCGCGAGGTCATCAACATCACCGAGCTAAATGAAGAGATAAGAACCACTGTTAGCAAAATTAACCAGCTCAGGAGCGACATAGACAAAATCGTGGCGGAGATCGAGGCATGAGCCAGGTTGGCTTTCTCGAGAAGCTACTGAATGGCGCGGAAGTAGATTGGCTGCCCCTGGAAAAAGTCGCAAAAATAAAGCATGGTAAAGACTGGAAAAAGCTGACGCCGGGTAACATCCCCGTCTATGGTTCTGGCGGAATTATGGGTTATGTAGGTAGCTTTTCTTACGATCGGCCTACAGTATTGATACCCCGTAAAGGGTCGATAACTAATATTTATTATGTTGATGAGCCGTTCTGGAATGTTGATACAATTTATTACACTGATATTGATACGGGGAAGATACTCCCCAAGTATCTCTACTATTTTCTGAAAACTATTGATATTTTGGCCCTGGACACTGGATCGGGTAGGCCGAGCCTCACGCAGGCAATCTTAAATAAAATCACAGTTCCAATTCCATCCCCTGATGATCCAAAAAAGTCACTTACTATTCAGGGGGAGATTGTGGGCGTGCTAGACTCATTTACAGAGCTAGAGGCAGAGCTAGAGGCAGAGCTAGAGGCAGAGCTAGAGGCACGCAAGAAGCAATACAATCACTACCGCGATTGGCTCCTCAAATTCGATGCTAATGATGCTGAATCAGTACCTCTGGGAAGTGTCGCTGATATAGGCACGGGCAGCCATGATACAAAAGATGCAGTGGATGAGGGTAAATATGTCTTCTACGCCCGAGGTCAGAGGCCCTTACGGCTTGATTCATACGACTTTGATGAAACGGCAATCATTACCGCCGGTGACGGTGTCGGTGTCGGCAAAGTTTTTCATTATACATCAGGGAAATATGCTCTGCATCAGAGGGCGTATCGTATCGTGCCAAATAAGGCTGTTGAACCTCGATACCTATATCATTATGTCGTCGCCAATTTCTACCAATATGTACAGACGGCTTCCGTTCACGCTTCTGTAACCTCACTACGAAGGCCGATGTTTTTGAAGTTTCCGGTCTTGCTTCCATCTCCTGAAGATCAAAAGCGCATTGCGCATATGCTCGATAAATTTGAAAAACTCACCAAGTCAATCAGCGAAGGACTTCCGGCAGAAATCGAGCTGCGGCAAAAGCAATATCAATACTATCGCGACTTGCTCTTCAACTTTCCTAAACCCGAGGAAACGACGGTATAGATATGAGTGCCGATCTCTCTGATATTGCGCAGCGGCTCAAAGACGCCAACAAAAAAGTGCAGCTGATTTACGCGTTTAACGGTACGGGGAAGACGCGTCTATCAAGAGAGTTCATTGACCTAATAGCCTCAGATGAGTCGAGCCCTGAAGACGAAGAACCACAACCACGTAAGGTGCTCTACTATAATGCCCACACCGAAGACCTGTTCTATTGGGATAATGATCTTGAGTTTGGCGTCAAGCCAATGCTCAAAATACAGCCGAACTCTTTTACGGATTGGATTTTGAACAATCAAGGCCTCGACAAACAGATCATCAATAACTTTCAGAGACTTGCTGGGTCAAAGATCGCACCTGTTTTTGACGAGAAGACGACGAGCGTCACTTTTACGGCATCTAACACATCGTACCTAATAACTGAAGATGGCCAACGGTTAGTAACTGAGGACGGCAACTCGATAGTAACTGATGCAGATGATGTGATTGCCAAAATATCAAGGGGCGAAGAAAGCAACTTTATATGGAGTATTTTCTATACACTGCTTGAGCAAGTAATAGCTGTTTTGAATGTTGCTGAGCCCGAGGATCGTGATACTCACGATTTTGACCATTTGAAATACGTGTTCATTGACGACCCAGTGAGCTCGCTTGACGAAAACCACCTGATTGAGCTTGCAGTAAACCTTGCGACATTGATCAAGTCAGCCCCGCAAGAGTTGAAGTTTGTCGTCGCAACTCACAACCCCTTGTTTTATAACGTTCTTTTTAACGAGCTCAACACTACACGTAGCAAAAAATGTCACCTACTCAAGCGGTCTGAAGATGGTACTTTTGAGTTAATCGAGAAAAGTGGAGATTCAAACAGGAGCTTCTCGTATCATCTATACCTAAAACAGTTGATTGATGATGCAATTGCCGAAGGTCGGATAGAAAAATATCACTTCACACTACTGCGCAATTTATACGAAAAAACCGCTAGTTTTCTGGGCTACATGCAGTGGACAGATCTTCTAGATACGGTACCTGGCGATAAAGAAGCGTACCTTAAGCGCATAATAACATTTAGCAGTCACCGTACTTTGTCGAATGAGGAGACCGCAGAGCCCACCGAGCCGGAAAAGCAATCTGTTAAACTGTTATTAGACAATCTTGTAAAAAACTACGGTTTTTGGAAGCCCGAGGCAGAAAATAATGACTGAAGAAACTAAGCCCATTGCTGAATCTAAACAGTTCGTCATATTGGATAAATACGTCAAGCAATGGGCGCCGGTCGAGAGCTACCAAAGTGAGGCGGATCTAGAGCGTGAACTCGTCAAAGATCTCAAGGGCCAAGGCTATGATTTTGCTGCTGAAATAACTTCCCCCGAGGCGATGCTCGACAATGTGCGCGTACAGTTGCAGCCGCTGAACAATGTGCAATTTACGGATGTAGAGTGGGCTCGCTTTGTAGAAGTGTACCTTGATAAGCCGAGCGACACTATTACAGATAAAACCAGAAAGATCCACGATGATCACGTTTATGATTTTGTGTTTGATGATGGTCGTATACAGAACATACAGCTCCTGGACAAGGCAAATGTATCGCGCAATAAAGTACAAGTTATAAAGCAGTTTGAACAAACCGGATCACACGCTAATCGCTACGATGTGACTATTCTCGTCAATGGGCTGCCATTGGTGCAAATCGAGCTAAAGAAGCGCGGTGTTGCGATACGCGAGGCCTTTAACCAGGTGCACCGCTACAGTAAGGAAAGCTTCAACAGCGACCAGTCGTTGTACAAATACTTGCAGCTATTCGTCATCTCCAACGGAACCGACACACGTTACTTCGCTAACACTACCAGGCGCAACAAAAACAGCTTTGATTTTACTATGAACTGGGCAACGGTCGACAACAACCCCATTAAAGACCTAAAAGATTTTACTGCGACATTCTTCCAGAAACATACCCTCTTGAGCGTCCTGTTGCATTACTCGGTATTCGATGCGAGCGACACCCTGCTCATAATGCGCCCGTATCAGATTGCCGCAACTGAGCGCATCATCTGGAAGATCAAGAGCTCACATCAAGCAAAGACCTGGAGCAAGCCGGAGAGTGGCGGTTTCGTCTGGCACACAACTGGATCTGGCAAGACACTGACCAGCTTCAAGGCAGCACGCATGGCAACCGATCTTGATTGCATAGACAAGGTGTTCTTTGTGGTCGATAGAAAAGATCTCGACTACCAGACCATGAAGGAATACCAGCGCTTCTCGCCCGACAGTGTGAATGGATCTGATAGTACTGCCGGACTTAAGCGAAATCTAGACAAAGACGATAACAAGATCATTGTCACCACTATCCAAAAGCTCAATAATCTGATGAAGGGCGAGAGTGACTTGCCCGTATACGACCGACAAGTAGTGTTCATCTTTGATGAATGTCACCGCAGCCAGTTTGGTGAGGCACAGAAGAATCTACAGAGAAAGTTCAAGTCTTATTACCAGTTCGGCTTTACCGGTACACCTATAATGCCAGAAAACGCTTTAGGCGCAGAGACGACCGCCAGTGTGTTCGGTCGAGAATTACACTCTTATGTGATAACCGATGCAATTCGTGACGAGAAGGTGCTGAAGTTCAAAGTTGATTACAACGACGTACGCCCTAAATTTAAAGGCATAGAGTCCGAGCAGGACCTGAAGAAACTCACAGCAGCAGAGAACAAGAAAGCCCTCTTACACCCTGAAAGAATCCAGGAGATCTCGCAGTATATCGTTGATAACTTCCGCCAAAAAACCCACCGAACATATGGGGCAAACAAGGGGTTCAACGCAATGTTCGCAGTAAGCAGCGTTGAGGCTGCCAAATTGTATTACGAAGCGCTAAACACATTGCATGCCGACAGCGACAGGCCTCTCAAGATCGCCACAATATTCTCATTTGCGGCCAATGAAGAGCAGGACGCTATTGGGGATATCCAAGATGAGAGTTTCGACGTATCTGCGATGAATAGCAGCGCAAAAGAGTTCTTAAGTTCGGCGATCAATGACTATAACACATACTTCAAGACGAATTTCAGCGTGGACAGTAAAGGATTCCAGAACTATTATCGCGACCTTGCCAAGCGCGTTCAATCTCGGGATATTGATCTGTTGATTGTGGTGGGCATGTTCCTTACGGGCTTTGATGCGCCGACATTAAACACGCTTTTTGTAGACAAGAACTTGCGATATCACGGGTTGATGCAAGCATTTTCGCGCACTAACCGGATCTATGATGCAACGAAAACGTTTGGCAACATAGTTACCTTCAGAGACCTCGAAAAAGCCACAATCGATGCGATCACTCTGTTCGGCGATAAAAATACCAAGAATGTGGTGCTGGAAAAAAGCTACAAAGAGTACATGGACGGTTATAGTGACGCCACAACCGGTGAAGCGCGGCGTGGTTTTATTGATGTAGTAACCGAACTTGAAGAACGATTTCCCGACCCGGCTAACATCATATTGGAAGCTGATAAAAAGGCTTTTGCTAAATTATTTGGTGAATACTTGCGCGCGGAGAATATCCTTCAGAACTACGACGAATTTGCCAGCTTAAAAGAGCTGCAAAATGCAGACATAACTGACGATTCGGTGTTGGAAGTCTTCAAGGAAAAACACCACCTGAGTGATGATGACCTTGAGATCATGCAAAAAGTGCACATGCCTTCTGAGCGCAAGGTGCAAGACTATCGATCAACATACAATGATATCCGCGATTGGTTGCGCAAAGAGAAGAATTCCAATGATCAGAGCGAGTCTGCGATTGATTGGGATGATGTAGAGTTTGAGGTTGACCTCCTGAAATCACAGGAAATCAATCTGGATTATATACTTGAGCAGATATTTGAGAAGAATAAGAAGATCAGGGACAAGTCAGCTCTTGTCGACGACGTACGTCGGATAATCAGGTCTAGCATTGGCAATAGGGCAAAAGAAGGTCTGATCGTTGACTTTATAAACCAGACTGATCTCGACCAAATACCAGATAAAGTCGGTATCATTGAATCTTTCTTCAAGTACGCACAAGCAGAGCAGCAACGGGAGGCCGAAGAGCTGATTGTTGCGGAAAGCTTAAATGATGAAGCGGCTAGAAGATATATAAATACTTCAATTAAACGCGAGTATGCGAGTGACAATGGCACCGAGCTAAATACCCTCCTGCCCAAGATGAGCCCGCTCAATCCAGAATACCTAACAAAAAAACAAAGTGTTTTTCAAAAAATAGCAGCATTTGTTGAAAAGTTTAAGGGCATCGGCGGCCGTCTTTAAGAGCTCAGGTGACGACTTGCAAGCGGCTAAGGTTTTGTTAGTCTAGTATCTCGCTTAGTGCGGCTTACTGATTCTTATCGTCTTTAGTCTGTCTTTTGATTGGGCTGTACGTTTGGCCGCTGGCGTGGCGGTGTCGGTGTTTTGCTTAGTCGTTTCATCGCCGGACTTCAGCTTCGGTGAAGGGCGTTTAGCCGCGTACTGCACGCGCGAATTCTTAATGACAAGCTCTGCGGCCTCTTCGCTGCTACCTTCATCTTCAAGTACAATGGTCTCGCCTGAAAGCGGCTCTTGTGATTTCTGTGTTGATACTCGCATGTAAAAGTTGTATGACGATAAGTTGGCGATCTCGCCCTTCTCGATGTACGGCTCAAACAGAGGCAATACAAGCTTTTCGTCCGATGGGTTGCCGGAGCGGAAGCAGATCACCGTGCCGACGTTTGCCAGAATGATGCTGACCATTTGCTGATCGTCTTGCTGTGATGTGGTTTGCTCGGCCATGGTCAGGTACACTTTGTACTTTCGGGCCTCGGATAGCATTTGCACGAACGATGGTGTAGCGAAATTTTGGAACTCGTCTACATACAAGTAGAACGGTTTACGGTCGGTTTGTTTGAGTCGTGCACGACGTAGTGATGCTAGCTGTAACTTGGCTAGTACGGCAATACCGAACAGCTCGGAAGTGTCTTCGCCGATCAAGCCCTTTGAGAAGTTACAGATCAGGATTTTGCCGTTTAGGATGTCATCAAAGTTGATAGTCGAGCGTGATTGCTCCAAAATACGCTTGGCCGATGCGGAAAACAAGAAGCGTCCAATCTTGGCAGTTATACCGGCTGCCATCTTTACTTTCTGCATTTCACCGGCTTTGCCGAGTTCTTGTTTCCAGAAGTTAATCAAGTTCTTGTTGTCGATGGTCGTGAGCACCTTCTTACGGTAGGCCGGGTCGTTCAAAAGGTCGTATACGGTAAATAGAGTGGCGTCTTCAACGAATAGCGCTGTCTGGATAGCGTTGCGCAGCACGTACTCGATACGGTGGCCGCCGCTATCGTCCTCGGAAAAGATTTTGCGGAATACCGATACGACTGCTTCTGTAACAAGGTCCTTTTCGCGTAGTAACTCGTCGCCTTTCAAGCCTGGCGTCAGTTCAAGCAAGTTCATGCCGATAGGATGCGCCAGGTCGTCGGGATTGAAGTAAATCACGTCGGGAATGCGCTCGTCGGGAATGCGCCGCAACAACTCTTCGGCCATGTCGCCGTGTGGGTCAACTACTGCCACTCCCTTACCGTTCTTAATATCCTGCGCGATGGCATATTGCAGCAGGGTAGTTTTACCATTGCCAGTGCCACCGATGATAAATACGTGGCGTTCACGCTCGGCAGAAGTCAAGCCAATGGGCGTTACTTCGCCGTGGTGATTGTTCTGGCCAAGTATAACGTCAAAATCGTTATTCTTCATCCCAAGCGTAGCCGGAAGCGTGCGGCTATGTGAGCGCACCATCCCCTCGGTAGTGATTGTGCCGTACGGAAAATGATAGATACTGGCGAGTTCGGATGCAGCAAAGACGCTCGAATTTGTAACGAGTAATGACGGCAAGCGATGTATGAATTTGAACTCACGGAATCTGTATGTGAACCTGTTGCGGAACCGCGCTGCATCGCCTAGTGCCTGGAACGGACTATCTAGCGGTGCGAGTGACCCAGATATACCCTTAAAGAGCTGGTTAGCTCGCTGTGTGGTTTCGGTGGTAACGACAATGCGGACATCAGTCCGAAAGAGTGGCTGACCGAGTTTGTTGAGGACGCTCTGGTATAGTTCTTCCTCGTGCGGCGTAAGCACCGGCTCGTCGCGTTTGACGAATAATGACGCAACCAAAAAGATGAATCCCCAAGAAAGCGCAAGACTTACGTTATTCGTAAACGCGCCAATAATAAGTGCTGCTGACCATACCCACCAGCGCGCAATAATGAAGTTCTGTAGTTTGCCGTCGATCTTCGCGTAGCCAGTGTTTAGGATTTTGTTGTAGATGCGGTTTGCCCAGCGTGAGCTAAAGGGCGTAACGACCATCTGTAGAGCCATTGTTTCGCCTGGTTTTAGCTTGCTCATCGAGCCGACTACGTAGGCAACGACGTCGCTTTGCTTTAATCCTTCGTTCTGGATGAGCGGATAAGCGTAGTGACGACCCTGGCTTGGCTGGCTAATTGTCGTAACGCTGCCGGTGAGTATTTGTGGCTCGTCTTTGACCTCGCGAAAACGCGCGTCGTGTACGTATGACGCGACGTGGCGCTGCAAAGCCTCAACGTCTTGGGGACTAATACGAATAAGATATCTTACACCCTCTTTGTGTGAGGAGATTATTTCGAGCGACGCAGTTTTGTTGTGGCCGATCGTTTGCTGTAAGACCGTAAAGAGTTGTTGTGTAGCGAGCAAGGACTTTTCAGAATGCTTAGGTGGTGTGATCTCCAAGTAGGTTGCTGGCGATTCATGCGCACGCCAAAAGGTTAGGGCGCCCTTTACGATCGTGGATGCTGGCTCTAAAATCCAACGGTAAAGCAAGTAGGCGGCAATGCCTAGCAAGGCAATGCTAAGAGTGCGGTCAAAAATATTGTGGCCTAAAAAGTTCAAGATGCCGTCCATTACCTACAGATTTTCCTCGAGGTTTTTAATAGTCGCATCTAACTTCTCTAGTAGGTCGGTATAGGTCATAATTTCTATAGAGCTGCTCAGGCCATTCCTCAAGTGTCTATAATTATCATCCCATACGATGTCATCGCCTGGTCTTGTGCCGACGAAAATTATACTCTTAACTATTTCACCCGGCGCATAGCCAATCTTCTGCCATTCAATATTTGAGGCGTCGCGCAAGAGGCCTTTGTAGCTCGCGATTTGAGGTAAAGCTCTAGCGATATCGTCGGAAAGGGAGTAAGTAGTTGATTTCCCTCCGTTACTATTTGTTTCGGTTTTTATATCGAACACACTACCGGAAGGCGACTTTAGCTCTATGAGCACGTACTCGTTTCGACCATCAGCAACTCTGGTTAGGATGTCAAAGCGTTTCTGACTCGCCGCTCCTTCACGCTTATGATTGACGAACTCCAAACCAAATATCAGACACCGAGACCTTTTAAGGCGTTCAACCTCTTCCGCCGACTGAGCGACAAGGCTGCCCTGGTTGTCGATCTTTCCATCGATCCAGTTCTGGATAAACGTTTCATTCTTGTCAAGATTACTTTGCAGGAAATCTCGGTGCTCTTTTAGAGTCGCGAGTTGAATTTTAGGGTATTCGGCCGTAACTACTGCTCGTTTGTTGCTGCTTTTAACGGAAAGCTGTACTCTGCTGGTAAAACTTTCTAGGGATTCAGAAACAATACTGAGGCCGCCATGTGATGAGAGGAGTTTTTCGAGCTGGCTCTTGTCCTCGGGGCTTAACTTTTGTATAAGATCCATCAGTTCTGTATTTGACGCTGACTGTAGCACCTTCTTACGCTGATCAGGGGACATTGCCTCATCGTAGTTTATGTGTTGGCCAAAAAAGGCTTGTGCTCTTCCCTCTGTATTTGAAGAGATGCGTTTACAGAAATCAATGTAAGAATCAATGTTTACAAAATAGTTGCCGCCCTTAACGACGAAGGGGGAATTCTGCTCCGACTCAGTAAAATGAATTGTTATTTTCGGGTTTAGCCGGAGAAAATCTACAAGATTTTTTGAGTATGGAAAATGTCGCGTTCTTCTCTCGGTATGCTTGAATTTTGCGTGAAAGCTACGCCATAAATCTTCACTAAAATAAATTGCGACCTTGCCAGGGTAGCTTCGCTTAAGGTATTTAATGTCGTCGTAGGTAACATCGGTAGGATACATAACAGCCTCTCTTTGACTAGTATACTACCGACGAAAGTTTCTTACATGTCAAAGATAGGTATGTAATTAGTCGAGCCTAAGAGTGGTCCTAAGGCCTAAAGGCCTTTGAAGAACTCGACAACCGACACATCTAGGCACTTTGCTAACTTCTGGAGTGTGGCGAGTCGTGGCCAGCGGCGGCCTTGTTCGATATAGCCCAAAGACAAAGCTGTGATGTTCGCCTTCTCGGCAAGTTGCTCTTGCGTATAGCCACGGCTGCGGCGAACTTCGGCGAGGCGTTTGCCGAATGCTTTGAGATATTTTGACTCTTTTGGATCATTCATTACTTCTAGAGTAAATAAATATGACAAGTTGTAACACTTACATCTTGTAAGAGGTGCAATGTAATGCTATTTTGGAATAGATACAACTATTACAAAATGTAAGAGAAAAATATGCACCAGCTTTCTGTTCTATATCGCTCACCGCGCGGAAGTTTATCAAGGGATATAGCCGATGAAATACTTGAGCGTGGTCTGTACGGCAAGATTGCAGTGGTAACTGATAAGCCTATTGCATTACTCTCTGCCACTAAGGAACAATGGCTAAAGCTGGCGCGCCGTGCGCAGCATGATCGCTCCAGTACGCTCGATGCCCGTAAAGTCTCGGCGCTAACTCAACAAATTGCGTGGATGCAATTGCTCCGGTTTTCTGCCACCGCCCCCGACGACCTACTTGAGGCGCACGTAACATTTGCAACAGCAGAAGACTTTATCCGCGTTCCGCCCATTTGCCAGACGTTATATGTAGCCTATGAGTTCAAGATTGAAAAGCTGTACATGCTCACTAGCTGGATGCCGAGAGGTGGCCTGGTGGTAATTTATGGGGAAAGGTAAGCCATCGGCTGTGGCGGAGGACTTCTTGACCCTTTTCAAGTTCATTCGCACAAAGCGGCAAGAATATTTTGTGTGTCTATCTCTTGATAGTGTCGGCAAGCCCTTAAGGCGACGAACTGTTACTATCGGCACACTTAATGCCACACTCGTACATCCACGCGAGGTATTCGCCGGGCCGCTGCAAGACCGGGCGGCGGCTGTGGTTATTGCACACAACCATCCCTCCGGCGACCCCGAACCAAGTAAGGATGACATTAAAACAACCCAGCAACTTGTCGCGGCGGGTCAACTCTTAGGCATTAAACTGGTGGATCATGTAATTGTTACCAGGCATGATCACTACAGCTTTCGTAGAGGTAGGCTACTGTGATCAGTACTACTGGTCGGTTTCCTAATGTCACGTTCGACTCTAACATTTGTACGTGGTGACTATCTTAAAACAATGGTAGTTATTGGCTGTGGGCAGTTTGAAGTAAGCCCATAGTAAAGGAGGTACAAATGAAGGGACAAACCAAAGCAATAATACTGGCTCGCGTATCGAGCAAAACACAAGAGGACGAGGGGTATTCCCTTGATTCGCAGCTAAAGCTCATGCGTGACTACTGCGGCAGTAAGAAGCTGGATATCGTGCATGAGTTCAAGATAGCCGAAACAGCATCAAAAGATCAGCGCCGCAAGATTTACCAAGAGATGCTCGGCTATATTACCAAGCACCACGTGTTTAATGTGGTTGTCGAAAAGACAGATCGCCTAACGCGTAACTTCAAGGACGCTACCATGATTGATGCTTGGCTCGAAAAAGACGAGCGCCGTATGCTCCATATGGTCAAAGAAAACCTGTTGCTACATAAGGAGGCGCGCTCCGACGCTAAGTTTATGTGGAACATCTACCTTTCGGTCGCAAAGAAGTATACAGATAATCTCCGTGAGGAAGCTATGAAAGGCTGGGCTGAAAAGCTGGCGCAAGGGTGGCTGCCCGCCGAACCGCCTCCGGGATATGTGACAGTTGTGCAAGATGGCAAAAGGATTCACGTCGTTAATACTGAGATCTACAAACATCTGCCTCGTATCTTTCAGCTAGCCCTCATGCCGGGCTACACTCGCAAGAGACTAAGCGAGGAAATGTTACTCGTCGGCATAACGACTAAAACCGGGCGGTCGTTCTCACCCAGCCAAGTAACAAAGATTCTGACCAATCCGTTTTACATTGGCATAAACCGTATGCAGGGCAAGGAGTACCCTGGTGCACAAGAACCCATCATCACCAAGAAACTGTTTTATGAGGTGCAATACAAGCTAAAGAGCGGGCCACAAGAAAAAAGTCACACCATTCACAACCCTATATTTAAGCGCATTATAACGTGCGGAGCTTGCGGCACATTCGTTTGTTGGTCGCTCGGCAAAGGGCGGTATTACGGTACGTGCTTAAAGAGAAAAGAAGGTTGTTGGGGTCATAAGTACTTACGTGAGGACCGGGTCGAGGCGATTGTGCTGCACGAGCTGGAAGAATACGACGACCCAAAAGGCCGTATGCTAGCAAAGATAAAAGCGGCATTGCAGATTATGCAACCTCAAGATGTCGGTATGTATAGGCAGAAAATGATTGCAGAGCTAAGCCTTAAAATCCGCCGCATGAAGCGCATGGAGGAAAATCTTTACGATGACCGGCTTGCTGGCTTCATCTCCAAAGAGAAGTACGAGCAAAAACGCGAACAAATAGCAAAACAAGCTGCCGAACTGGCCGAGCGTCTTACGATGCTGCGTGAAGCGCAGGGCGCAAGTAAACCGCAAGAACAGGAACAGCTTTCGGATAATCCTATAGTTGATCTGTATCTGAAGGGTACGCCAATCCAAAAACGCACCGTACTGTCCATCTTATTCAAAAAGATCTATGTAAAAGATGGGTTGCTACGATTTATTTCCCGGAAGTAAATTCTTCGTATAGCTTATCTAAGGCGTCCGGGTCGGTTAATGCCATTCGGCGAGAAGCAGCTTTGAAATACCGAAGTAGTTCTTCGGCAAATTCATGATTAGCGTTCTCGGGATGGAATAATTCAAGGTATTTCAGCACACCTTGGATATCTTTTTCGTTAACTTCGTAGCCACTCATAATTTCCCCTGATTATACCATTCATAAGCCGCCGATGTTATAATATAGATGCTTTCTTGGGGTGTCGTAGGCAGAAGTGGTGACTACGAAACATATTGAGGGAAGCAAGGTAGTCAAGCTGTAGTTTCTGCTTAATGCTGAAGATTACGGCGAGACCGCCGTACAACAGCCAAGTTATCAAGTCTTGATATCTTAACTGTTGCACTAGTTGTGTTGCCAGAAATGGTTGCAACAACAGTGATATTATGGTGCTCATGTTTACATGGTACTTTAATGATATTACTAAGTCCTTTTGCGCACAAAAGCCCACTTCGTTACAGAGGATGGCAACAGCCGACGTAATGTACCCCAGTTCCGCAGAGCTAGTCTCATAACCGGCGCAGGCGAGGAATCTGGGGTTCCAAGTTTGATGGACCGCACTGATTATCCGTTTGAATTCGATGAATGGCTAAGGGCTTCAAAAGCAAAGTTGCATGAGGCCTCAGATTTTATTGGTGACCACCGCTACCGGCACTTGGATGGCTTTATCACGTTTAATGACTTTGATACTAATTCCTCTCCACTGATCCCCAAGCTTAAAGAACCGGACGAACTCGCTAAGCACTCTTTTTATCCATTTATACGTCGAGATAAGAAAGTGCGACGTTTTACGAGAAATAAGACAACTGGCAAGCTGAAGATTGGTCAGAAGATTAGGCCAATTATGTATGCTTCACATGCCGATGCCTGTATATATGCCTTTTATTCGTTTATGCTTAAGGATCGGTATGAAGCTAGAATAGCTGATAGTAGACTTGAAGAGTCTGTTGTTGCTTACAGACATATACCGAGGACCGATGGTACCGGCAAGGGCAAATCAAATATCGAATTTGCGAAAGAAGTTAAAGACCTGTCCAGTAAACACGATAAATGCGCTGTATTGTGTTTAGATGTCTCAAAGTTTTTCGACACCATGGATCACACTTTAATTAAGGAGCGGTGGAATAGACTATTAGGAACCGTCACGCTGCCAGTCGGCCACTATACCGTATTCAAAAATATCACTAAATTTAGATATGTTTTCCTCTATGAAGCACTACTAAGACTTGGCTACGGCCATCTCAAGAAGGGTAAATTCATATTTGGTAAAGATAAAAAACGCCATGGCATATTGTGTATGCCTGCCGAATTCAGGGCTAAGATCGATACTAAAACTAAGTCTATAGTGCATAAGAATACGTCGCCAAAGGGCATCCCACAGGGTAGCCCAATAAGTGACATTATTGCGAATATGTACTTGGAAGATTTCGATAGAAAAATACTAGTCGAGTTAGCTAATTTCGATTTTGGTTACTACAGGCGATACAGTGATGACATCTTGATTATTTGCCCAGAAGACAAAGTGAAAAGCGTATATGACTTCGCAGTTCAAAATATCAAGGACGACAAGTTAGTGATTAAGCCTTCAAAATCTGAAGCAGTAACTATTGATAATAAGACTAAGGTCGTAGAAGATATCACATTTCAGTTAACGGGTGAGCCTGAGCACAGCAGCTCTGCTCATGAGGCATTCCAGTATTTGGGATTTGAGATTGATGCAGTAGATATGCATTTACGTTCTGGCACTATAGCCGCTCATTACCGTCGAGCATTGCGACGTGCGCGCGCGGGTAATACTGAGAAAACCAATAAGCTAACAGTTACTAAACAATCCAGTAAAAAGCGAAAATCAAATCGCAGCCGTTGGCAATACTTTATTAGTAGTGAACGGCGCACAGGAAGCTCTCGCATTAAACGCCAATACGCAAAAGCGCTGAAACGAGTAAAAAGCTTTAGCGCGGATGAAACGAGGTAATAACATTAACACCGTTGTCTGGGTCTTCGAAATCCGAGGCAATTCGTTCTAGGCTAGCCTGCAAGGTGTTCCAGTTTTGGTCCCGTAGGGTCACCATATTAGGATTTTCAAAACAACCCAATCGAAACAGCTCATTTACCCCTGGTAATGGGCTGTTTTCGTGAGTTCCACCAATTAAATCTTCGTAGGTCGGCACCTTGTTAAAGATGGCTCCGAAAAAGGCCGCTTTTCGTAGTGGGTCACGGAGGTGGAGCAGTATATCTGCGAGGTGTTCCACCAAGTATCGAGCGTATTGTAAAACGACCTCGATATTTACGCTTTCTGCGGGTTTATCGTTAGTATTGGCTAATGTGGCGATCTGGTTCTCAAGTCCCACAACTTCATCCTCCATTCGTTTGATAACAGCTTCTGACGTTACCATCTTCATACGGTCAATAACTGCCTTAATTTGCGTCTCAAGCTCCTGTCGGCGTTCTTCTAGCTTCTTGTCGTCTGCAACGGCTTGAGCCTGCTTCTCGTTCCACTTAGCCTCTATTGCGCCCAAGAGAGTATCAAGCTGCTCAGGATTGATCTGTAGGCGCTTAACTACGTCTTCAATCGTTTGCTCAAAGGCGGCTTTAGGTACGCGGAAATAGTGACCGCTCTTGCTACAGTGGTATGCTGGGTAATATTTGCCCATTTTGCCCTTTGAGGCGCTGCCTAAAAGCAAGCTGCCACATTTAGGACAGGCTACAACCTTCTTGTATGGGAACTCAGGGTTGTGCATATTTTTATTAACAAGATATTCAGGTGGCCGTTTGCGCCGAACTGTCACATTATCGTCGGCGTCGATCTCTATAAATAACTTGCCGCGATTAGCTTTGTTAAATGTCTCAATTGGAACTAAGCCCTTAAACTGTGCCTTAACGGGTTTATCATCGGTCCATTTTTCTTTAATAACCCCCGCATAGATAAGTTTGTGCGAGTAGTAGTCAACCATCTTAGCGGTCATTTGGCGGCCGCCAATTTGCTTTATGACCTTTGTCTTGTCGTACTTATCGCGGACATATTGGATGCGTGTACGAAAACCGAGCCGGTTAAGCTCATCAGCTATCTTTTGATCTGTATGAATACCCTCGGCACGCATTTCAAACAGGCGGGTCATGTAGGGTGCTTCGTCAGGGTGCGGCATCAAAACAAGGCGTTTACCATTTGGCGTATTTACCTTTTCACTTATGTAGCCGTAAGGCTGTTGCCGCATCCAATAGCCTAGTCTGGTGTAATGTATCTCAGCACCGATCATACGCGTCATAATGTCGCGCAGCTCGTCTTTGGCACGCTCGGCTTCTAGTAGTTCGTTTTTGAATGAAGGGTTATACGTGCTCCAGTAGTAGTTAAACCCGGTATGTTCTAGGGTATTTACGCGCCGACCATCAATAATACCGAACGTATCAATGAGCGACACATTTAGCTCGTCGAGCTGTTCTTTTAGTTTGATATATGCCGAGGAGCCGCCGCGCGTAAAGCGGTCAATGGCTTTAATAAGCACTATGTCGATGTTCGGGTTGGCTTTACAGCGTTCAACGATCTGCTGCATTGGTTGGTCTTCATGTGAGGCAGATTCGACCAAGATAACCATATCAACAACTTTTATATTGTTGGCCGCTGCCAAGCTTTCTCCGCGCTGACGCTGTTCTTCTGGTGAATCACCATCCCGGCCTTGCTTATCAGAAGATACGCGTATAGCAAGTAAGCCGTTACGAACTTTGCTGTTGGGCTGGGGTTGCATTGGGAGCCTCCAAAATACTTAACAGATGTTGACCGTTATGCTGGTCTTCAAGGATTTTTTCAACTATAAGATCGGCAACTAATTCAATGCGCTGCTCAGTAGTGTAATCAAATTGTTCTGCCGGTAGCTGCCGGATTTTATTCTTAGTACCCTTTGGCTTTGACATATACCCTCCGTCAAAGAGGCTCGTAACAATTCAGCTAGATAACAAAGAGGAGGTTATTTTTGAGGGCGGCCTGGTTTTGATTTTTCAGCGAGGTCTTTTTTGATGAGTTCGGTCAGTTCCTTGTCACCCTCTTTTGCGAGAGCGTCTAAAACAAACTCATTAAGCTGCTTACCGCGGCTGTACGCAACAACCTTTGCGCGATCACGAATAGCCGCAAGAGTATCAATCTGCATTTTTATACGTTTTTGGTTCTCATTTGCCATTGGTGGTTATTATACAACAATAGCCTTCGTGCGGCAATGTACGGTGTATACCCTAGTAGGGTGGTAGCTCTAGGCCACCACCCTTTCTGCAATATAGATTGGTAAGTCTTGTGCCTGCGTTGGCCTAAAATATAGGTCGCGCTCAATTGGCAAGCCCAGCACGTTTAGTTGCCCCAGCTCCTTGAAGGAAAAGTAGCCAAATTCATTCTCACGTCCGATTACAAGGCCGAAACAAGTATCGTCGCCGTCGTATTCCATAATGTACCATGTCCAGTTACTAACAGGATGAAAGAGCTTAACGTGCGCCACCTTTTCAGGCAGCGGTACGCTCTCAGTTGAATATAGCGCCGGTAGTTTTTTTGCTATGTCTTTGGTTATTAACTTCACGGAATTAACCCTCCTTTTAGTTATCTAGCCGAATTGTTAAGGAGCCAGTTATTTGTCTGTAACTCTGTAATAATAGTAATACTAATAATACTATTTATCAATAGGTTTTGACTATTTCTACAACAAAAAAATACCGAACATCGTAATACGGTAAATAGCACCTTACTTACTACTGTTATTTTGTATATTTTTTCTCTCCTTCTATATATAAATATATAGGAAAGAATGGAGGCGTGGGGTATGCTAATAGTATGGCCCTTAAAAGCAAACAGAAGTATGTAAGGTCTAGCTTAAATGCAGGTCAAATTGAACTATTGGAATTAGTCTATAAGTATCGGTTTATAAGTCGGCAGTTAGTTGCAGATTGTTTGAACATAACTTATGGGTCGAGCATATACGAAAAGTTAGAGGTTCTGGTTAAGGGCGATTACTTAGGCAAACGCTTCGATAAACAGCTAAAGCTACAGGCCGTCCCGGCAGCGTACTATTTGACGCCCAAAGGTATGCGCTACCTGCAAAGCCAACCCGAACACGATCTTATTTTAGATAGCGCTATCAAGAACTCTTACAAAGATAAAACAGTGGGTCAGGATTTCATATCTCATACTCTAAATGTCTGCAAGTATACGAATATGCTTAGGCGGCATTATCCAGAACTCAAAGTATTTACACGGCGCGACATGAGCCGTTATAGCTATTTCCCCTCGCAGCTACCTGATGCCTTCTTGTCTTTGCCATTAGAAGAGGGAGAACAGCCTAAACGATTCTTTTTCGACTTAATATCCGACAACATGCCGCGTCTAGCGCTCGACCGTCGCATAGCAAATTACTGTGAGTTTTTTGATGAGGGTGGTTGGGATGTTACTAATAGCGAGTGGCCTATATTACTGCTTCTCTGCGAGCGAACATCGACCGAAAAACGAGCGCAACGATATGTTCGCGCAACCCTAAACCGATTAGATATGGAAGATTTATCAGCCTATACAACCGCTATTCCTTTGTTAGAAGACACGGCTGGGCTAGATATTTGGACGAGTATTGAAGACGCAGACGAGCTGGCATCCTTGAGTTCTCTATAGTAACTCCGTAAACGGCTTTGGCCGTTTGGGGAGTTGGCTGTTTTTCTGAAAGAAAAATAGCATGCTTGAATAGGGGCGGAGATATTGCATAATTGAGCAAAAAATGTTATTATAGCGCAGCACGACAAGTGTGAGAAGTTTCCACCCCGACTGAGGGAGTATCAAGTGAGTAAGGCCGTCGTCACAACCACGACGTTCGCGACCTACAACACCCACGCCGAGAGGGTCCGCGCCGACTGTGCGCTCAAGACCATCGAGGCGGCTGTCGCACACGGCTACACCACCGTCACCATCGACGGCGGTTCACCGGCCGAGTACGTCGAGAAGATGAAGCAGCTCGGCGCACAGGTCTTCGCCCAGGAACTCCCCGGCATGGGGAACGCCAGGCGTGAAGCCCTGCGCCACGCGCGCGACATCATCCCGAACGGGCAGCCGATCGTGTGGACGGAGCCCGAGAAGTACCCGCTCATTCCCGAGCTGGACACACCGGTCAGCACGTTCATCGAGGGTCAGTACGACCTCGTGATGCTGCGCCGTACCAGTCTCGACTCCTACCCGCCCGAGCAGGCCATGGCCTACCAGCTCATCGCGCTGGCGACCAAGTACCTCACGGGTATCGACAGTGACTTCGGATGGGGACCGACCGTCCTCAGCGCCGACGCTGTCGAGTACTACCTGAGCTACGAGAGCCCGAACGGCGACCTGTGGGACGGCATCCACTGCCCGAAGCTCCGCATCATCAACGACGAACTGCCCTGGACGATCGTGCCGGTGAACTACCAGCACCCGCCGGAGCAGACCGCCGCCGAGACCGGCATGGGCCTCTTCCTCAAGAGGGTCAAGCAGGTCGACCAACTGGTGCGAGCCATCGAGCAGGAGGTTGACCGCCTGGGGATGCGGGTGGAGTGACTTCGCCGGAGGGGCGAGCCGACTGACCATTTGGTCGCGCTCGCCCCTCCATTCCCATCCTGTATAATGGACTTTATGAATAATTTACCCACCTACGAAGAAATCGTTGCACTCCATAAAAAACATGCACCATCACAAGCCGCCTTTGACCTTGTTTTTACACACTGTCAAATCGTTTGGGAACTTGCCGAGCAGCTTATCAAGAAGTCGAGCCTCCCGGTAAATTCCGAACTTGTGAAAGTTGGATGCTTATTGCATGATGTCGGTGTCTATCGTCTTTATCTACCAGATGGTGAAATCGACCACGCAAACTACATCAAACACGGCACTGAGGGCTATGCACTTCTCAAAGAAGAAGGGTTCGACGAACAGTTCTGTCGCTTTGCATCATGCCACACTGGCGTCGGCCTCACTAAGCAAGAGATTGAGGAGGAAGGTCTTCCAATTCCCCCGGCCGACTATTTCGCCGAAACACCAGAGGAGCAGCTTATCATGTATGCTGATAAGTTCCACACTAAGACAACACCCCCGAAGTTCATGACCGCAGATACGTACGCCGAAAAGCAGAAGAAGTTTGGTGAGGAAAAAGTCGAACGATTCAGACAATTCCAGAAGCAGTTCGGGACGCCCGACCTTCAGCCACTTGCTGAAAAATACGGCTCAGAGATAATTTAGCCTTCGCTACATAGCTAACAAAAAGCCCTCATTTAGAGGGCTTTTTGTGTTTTGTAGACAGCCGAAGCTATCAGTTTGCTAACCTTTTACTCCTTTGAGCAGATCGGCAATGTCTACTTTGAGTGCTTTTGCTATTTTGTCCAAAGTGCTTAGGCGCACCCACCGCTTGCCAGTTTCTATGTAAGCAATAGTGACGACACTCATATTAACGCGTTCTGCGAGTTCACTTTGAGTTACACTTTTACTTTTCCGGACTTCAGCAATTCGCTTGCCAAAAGCCTTTAATAGTTTTGTTTCATCCGGATTACTCATATCTCAAGGGTAGAATGTATAAACCAATAGTTAAATAAACTAGTAGTTTATGTTTTGAGGACTTTGTGCTACGTTTATAGAGCAAAAATAAACTGATAGTTTAATATCGGTAAATTCGTAAAACGCACAAAAAGGAGACGGTTAATGTACGGCTTGGCTGTTGAGCACCGAAAAATAGAAGGCAAAATGGTTCTTTCCAAAGATCTAGCCAATCACATGTCTGCCCGGCAGCTTAATGGGAAGATAGCTGTTGCCACAAAAAAGCCGACTGCTCTATTAAGTGCGGTAAGAAAACAGTGGTTTCGGCTTATCCGCCAAGCACAGCGGGAAAGATCAAGTGTGCTCGGAAAACGCTATAAGCTCAATTTAGACCATCACATTGAAAGACTGCAAAAAACGTCCTTCACCTCGAAGCCTCCAATTGACGACCCTATCGCGGATATAGCTTTTGCCACAGTAGAGCAGTTCCTGCTCGCGCCGCCTGTATGTTGCACGCTCTACTTAGTTGGTGACATTGGCAAGCGAGAACAACACATGCTTGCAAGTTGGATGCCGCCTCATGGACTGGTTGTGATATATGAACAGCCAGAATAAGCAAGAGGCTAATATTTGTCCGCTTTGCGAGAATCCGCTACCAAAGCAAGACAAAAAGTCTCTGCGTTCAACTAAAGATGTGCTGGCTTGTCTCGATCATTTCCGAGACAAACAGCAAGAATACTTCGTATGTCTTTCACTGGATAGCGGGCAGCGGCTTATTGCCCGGCGGGTCGTAACGGTCGGCTTGCTGGATGCAACGCTCGTTCACCCACGCGAAGTATTTGCGGGGGCGCTTGCTGATCGTGCCGCATCAGTAATCATTGCGCATAATCATCCTTCGGGTGACGCGGAGCCTAGCAAAGCGGACATTAAAACGACCCAGCAGCTAGCGGCGGCCGGTCAATTGCTGGGCATACACCTAAGAGACCATATTATTGTTGCGACAAAGGGCCATTATAGTTTCAGGTCAAGGGGCATGATATAAGCTGCGCATAGCCCGGAAGCAGCCAAAACCTTGACACCAATTCGTACAAGATGATATATTCCCCATATGGGAACATATAAAGGAGTAGTCGCAAAAAAACGAAATGAGAATAGTAAATAAGAAAGCGATTGACGACTTTAAGCGTTCCCACGCCGACGCAGCAAAAGCGCTCGATGCTTGGATTTCCGACGTCGAGAATGCCCAGTGGTCAACGCCAATCCAACTCAAAGAGCGTTACCCGAAGGCAAGTATATTGAAGGCAGGACATGTCGTCTTTGATATAGTCGGCAACAGGTACAGATTGTGGGTTCAGATAACCTACAAGAATGATGTGGTCTTCGTAAAGAAGATAGGCACTCATAAAGAATACGATGGATGGGAAATAAGGTAGGCATTATGAATATCAAACCAATTAGAAATGACAGCGACTACGAAGAAGCGTTACGTGCGCTTGAGCTTCTAGTTGCCGCAGACCCTGACCCTGATTCCGCAGACGGAGACCGTCTTAATATACTGACCACACTAGTTGAAAGTTATGAAAATGATCGCTACCCGTCAACACTCCCAAGCCCCATCGACGCAATTAAATTTCGCATGGAGCAAGCCAACCTTTCACCTGTTGATTTAGTTCCATTTATCGGCAGCAGAAGCAAAGTCTCGGAAGTATTATCCGGTAAACGCCCTCTTAGTTTGGAGATGATTCGTGCTCTTGAAGCTGGTCTTGGCATACCTGCAAAGGTGTTGATTCAGAAGCCAAATACTGGCGGCCAATTCCAAACATGGAGCGATGCTTTAGTTAAGGCAATGGATAAGCTCGGCTATTTTGGCAAGGCGTCATATGATGGCAAGAATAAAGATTCTCTACTATCTGCGTTCTTTGGCAGCAGCACAGGCTCTATGCAACTGGCATGGAGAAAGACCGACCAAAGAATATCACCTAGAACAGATGAGCACGCTTTGGCCGCTTGGGCAGCATATGTAGAACGTAAAGCTTCAACTATTTCCGCGCCAGATTACCAAGACGGCACTGTAACCCTTGAGTTCATGCGAGAAATATTGAAACTTAGCGTTTACAAAGATGGTCCTTTGCGTGCGCAAAAGATGCTAAAAGATAATGGCATCATTCTGATTGTTACTCCGCATTTACCAAAAACACGCGTTGATGGCGTAACTATACTACATAACAAAAAGAAGCCCATTATAGGCATGTCCCTGCGTTTTGATCGAATAGACAACTTTTGGTTTACCCTCCTGCACGAACTAGCGCACATCTCGTTGCATCTTAACCAAGACTCGGTATTTTTCGATGAACTCGAAGATGGCCTGGGGGTAGATGTAAATGACACCGAGGCAGAAGCAGACGCTATGGCGCAGGAGGCTGTCATCCCTGCCGCCAAATGGGAGATAAGTCCTGCAAAAATCATACCTTCTCCAATGGCCGCTCAGAGCCTCGCTAACGAACTTGGTATACATGTTGCAGTTGTGGCGGGTTACATTCGCTATAAACATCAAAACTACTTCTATCTAAAGAAAATAGTAAGCGACACCAACACCGGAGTTCGACATCTATTTAACGGGCAGTTTGCATAGGAGTAGAAATGGTCACGATAAAAAATTACATACCAGTTTTACGGTGGAAAAAGGCAGAGCGGGATGCACTTGCTGGTCTCGATGTAAAAATACGAGAAAATATAACGCCACTGTTTGAGCTGATAATGCCCGCACCCAAACGAGATAAAGGCGATTACAATAAGATTCTGAGTGATTCAAAAGCAGTATTGCAGAATAACTTGCCAAGTACCGTTGAAGAACTGAATAAATGTTGCCCAATAGATAGCAGTGCGTTTGTTGACGTTCACCTTATAGACGGCGAACTTCGTGCCACTACCCTGAAACAAATTCTGGATGATGCGTTGGCTTCGGCGCATGCAACACTCATACCAGTTACCCATATTATTCCTGTCGTAAGCACAGATGCTGATATGGCGACACGCAAAGTTGCCATCAACTATGCTTCTAGCAGCAACAATGGCCTATGTATTCGTATTGACCGTTACAACCTCGATGACGAAAACTTAGCTCAGGTGATTAGTGATTTTGTTGCACAAAATGAGCTAGATATTTCAAAGACAGATCTTTTAATTGATCTCGGTGTCGTTAGCGAATCAGACGATGCTAAAAGTGTGTCTGCTCAACTTGCAAAATTACCATCGCTTAATAACTGGAGAACGGTAATTCTATCAGGCGGCGCATTTCCTAGAGATTTGTCTGAGTTTGAGAAGCATTCTCATAATCAGGTTATTAGGCATGACTGGCGAGTTTGGAATGCTCTGCGCAACACTGACTTGCCAAGGAAGCCCCTGTATTCGGATTATGTCATCCAACACCCCATATTTTATGGTCAAATTCCCGGCACGAACACTAGCGCTAGTGTTCGTTACGCTGACGAGAAGCAATGGGAAATTAGCCGTGGAGAGGGATTACGCAATAAGAACGGTGCCGGGCATCAGCAATATCCGGCATTGGCACAGTTGATTGTAGGTCAAAACTACTTCAAGGGCGCTGACTATAGTGCTGGTGATAAATACATAGCAGAAAGAGCTACTGATAGCACAAAGACAGGCAACCCTACCACTTGGCTAAAAGCTGGCTTAAACCATCACCTTACCCTTACAACTAAGCAGATCGCCACATCGGGCGAGAACGTAGAGACTGACGAACAATAAATGATAGCTCCTCTATTTCTAGGATACTAGTAAGCCTTTCATAAATGACGGCTTTAGGCTTTGAGCGCACGCCGTTATCTTGTTGCTTTTCAGTGAGTATACGAAGGGCTTCTTCGCGCCAGAGCAGACGTGCAACGGCGTCCTTGTCCTTGTTAGTGTTATAGCTTGATTCACGAATGTTATTGAGCGTAAGAATGCCTTGTTTGTCTGTTTTGGCGAGAGTTACACCCCACCAATCAGGAATCATTTCTAATGCTTCATACAGGTGAGTAAAGCCTACTACTAGCGTTACTTTGTCGAATACTGAGTTGTAGGCACGGATTTGTTCTGGCAATCTCAGTAAAGTATCGCGGTCGCTTTTTATCTCGTAACAATCCATTATACCGTTAATCACAGCCACGTCAGCCCGTACCGAGCCGTGATTGATGCCGAGCTCCTCAACAATCATATGTTCAGGATCATCTTTGTAGGCAATTTCTAGCCTACTAACTAGCTCTTGGCGTATTTCGTAATCTTTTGTATCAAATTGTGGCATTTTTGTTTTATGGTAGTGCATATCAGAATCTAAAAAATAATGCTTATGCCTATCCCCCATGTACTAATCTTATCACAATACCTTTGTGTTTGAATTTAGTCAGACTGCTTTGTTGTCACGTTAATTGTTGCAGTGACTATCAGTCCAGTCTTTCACATTAGATTCAGCGCCCAACCCGCTAAGGCTGGCGCTCATGCTTTGCGAAGGGTCGCTGTCTATTTTTTGGAAAAGTTGCTTTAGTGTTTTGACGTCGGGCTGAATGTCGTTAGGTGCGACTTGCTCTAGCTTGCTAAATGCGTTTGCAAAATCGGCCGGATTGCTAGACTTGTGAGAAAATACGGCAACAGCATAAGTATCTCCTTGAGCTTTAGCGAGCTTAGCGTCTTCTTCTTTGTAAACTTTACAATATGACGCAACCGAGCGTTCAGGTTTCATAAATTGAAACAACAGAACGGCTACAAGTACCACCACTAACAGAGTGGCGAGGATAGCGATATTGCGTTTTTTTGGGTCAAGGTTCTTTACTCTAGTAGTGTCTTTCTTGTCCATATATTTCCGATTATAGCACTCCTATAAAGCTTATGCTTTGACATATTATTTACGTATGTCAAGTTCTATGCTATATCTTTATGTAATTGACAGCACCTATTTGAAACGGTTAGGAGACGGAGGGATTCATCATGGGGAAATATAAGAATATAATATTTGTGGCGATTTTTGTAGCAGTCGGAGCGCCAATTGTTGTCGCGCATCCTGCTTTAGCTGCGGATGGCAATATGGCACAGGTTGAGAACTTCATTCGCACTATAATCAAAAGTATTGCGGGGCTTGCTGGTTTAGTGGCTACAGGATTTCTGGTTGTAGGCGGCTTCACTTATGTTACTAGCTCAGGCAACCCGGAGCAGCTAGATAAGGCTAAGCGCACAATCACATGGTCGCTGATCGGCCTTGCAATCGTTATTGCTGCTTTTGTTATTAGCAATATCGTTACCACAATAGCAACACAGTCATTCGGGTCTTAACTAAGCGGGGCTTGTAAGTCATGAGTGACCTACTGCTTCCAAGCTTAGGACTGTTCGCAGATACCTCTAGTGCTATAGGCGTTGTTAAGGACTATGTTCTTCCGACGATCCAAGTGCTCTCCGGGTTAGCTTCAATCGCTTTTGTATTCTTCGTCGTCAATGGCGGCTATCTATACATGACAAGCAGCGGTAAGCCTGACCGGATGGAACATGCCAAAGATGTACTGAAAAAGGCTACTCTTGGTCTTGTGATTGTGCTTGCCGCACTGACAATTACTTCCATCCTCTCGCACGCTTACGGTTCGCCTCATGACGTAAATAATGCGGCGCTACCTAACTTGCAATCAATCGAGCCAAACCAAGCAAGTAACGGGCTTATCGACATAATCATAAAAGCGGTTACGGGCTTTTTGGTGAATATTATCAGCGGCGCGGGCGAGCCGTTTTTGAAAGCGCTAGACTTCTTCACCAAAGCTACGCCTTCGATGGCAGAAAACCAAAGTGTCTTTAACTTTTGGCTTGCTATGGTGGGTATTGGCAACGTGTTATTTGCATTAGTTGTTGCGCTGCTGGGCTTTCATGTCATGAGCGCCTCAACATTCGGATTTGACGAAGTAGAGTTTAAGCACTTACTCCCACGATTTGCGTTGATCTTCCTACTTATGAACACCTCTATCTTCCTGATAGATGGAATTATCGAGTTATCTAATGTTTTAGTTTCGGCCGTCGGCAAGATTTCGGGCGCATCGTCAGTATGGGAAACTCTAATAGAAATTGTTAAGAAGACCTCCGGGCAAGGGCTGGCGGCGCTTCTGATGATGTTTGCCTTCGTGATACTATCCGTTGTTTTGGTGGTGTACTACATAATGCGTTTAGTTACCCTCTACATCGGCGCGGTATTGTCACCACTGGTCAGCCTCTTGTGGCTCGTACCGGGCTTTCGTGATTTTGCCGAGACGGCATTTAAGACATACCTCACAACGATCTTCGTATTGTTTGTCCATGTCGTCATACTACAGCTCGCCGCGTCACTCTTTACGGGTATGGCTACGGCCTCGGGCAGCGATCAATTGCCTAATGCGCTCATGGCTATGGTCGTGGGTATCGCAACAATCCTAGTCTTACTAAAGGTACAAGGCACTATGATGCAGTTTAGCTATGTCAGTATGGGCGCACGCAATATGCGAAAGCTCGGCGGTCAGTTCATAAATGGTGTCAGCTATATGGCTGGCAAGGGTAAGGCAGGCGCTGTCAAAGCCGCCTCTACTACCAAAAGTACGGCTACCAAAATTCAGAACTCCCGAAGCGCAGCAAGAATTCAACAAAAGGCTGCGAGTGCTCCTGAATATAATAAGCCGCATGCCGATAAATCAGGCGTAACGATCACAAGAACACAAGGAGAATCCCGCCCGGGCAAAACCGGCACGACATACGAAGCTCCTAAAGGTACATCGCTAAAATCTACGCATCCAAAGAATAGTAGCAAGGATAAGGTCAAATGAAAGTAACCGTCGTACCAGCTCAAGTTACCACTGTCGAAGATCGTATAGTTGGTTCGCTTGGTTTTTCACAGCTAGTCCTCGTAGTCGCCCCCGTATTTATTGCAGCAGCGCTATTTGCCGTACTGCCCCCAGCTATGGGAAGTGCTGTTTATAAGTATGTCATTATGGGCATCTTGGCATTCTTATGCTGCCTGCTTGCTATCCGCATTAAAGGAAAGATATTAGCCGCGTGGCTTATCGTGATACTCCGTTACAACTTGCGGCCGAAGTATTACCTATTTGATAAGAATGTAACGACATTGCGCGAAAACTATCCTGTCCGGCAAGAGGAAAAGCAAGAAGAAGCGCCTGCTAAATCCAAGAAGCGAGATGTTCGGCCGCGTCTAGGCATACCAGAAACCGCTAAGGTACTTGCTGCAATTGAAAACCCGGCTGCGAAAGTCCGCTTTGAAACCGGAAAGAAAGGAAACCTGCATGTTAGGCTTACAGAAGTCGAAGAATAAGACAAGTTCACGCAATCAAGTTGCGATTAAAGGTGTTCGTGACGGTATTTTAATGCTGCCAAACAATGAGTACCGCGCAATCCTGCAAGTGTCGTCGCTCAACTTTGAACTGCGCAGCGAAGAAGAGCAAGATGCCATCATTGATATTTACGAGAGCTTTCTTAATTCAATCGGCTTTAACCTACAAATTCTGGTGCGCACGAGAGAAATTGATATGGATAAGTACCTCGAAGACCTTAAAGACCGGCTGAAAGATGAAAAAGAGCCGATTTATCGCACTCAGCTAGAAAATTATGATGAGTTCATTCGTTCGCTCATTACTGATAATAAAATCCTTACGCGCCATTTCTATGTGATTGTTCCTTATCGTCCAACTGGAAAGCCGGACTTTGAGCTAATCCACGAGCAGTTAAAACTCAGGCTGGATATTGTAGCCAAAGGAATGTCGAGGCTTGGCATGCACACTGAACGACTAGATAGCCTTGAGGTGCTGGACTTGTTCTATAGCTTCTACAGCCCGACACAAGCCAAAATCCAGCCGCTTACCGAACAGGCATTGCAGATTATTCATACTGCCCTTGTAGAGAAAGGAGAAACTTATGTCCAACAAGCAGCTCGAAAAAATCAATAAAATCAGCCAAAAACTCATTGAGCCGATCACCACAACTATTAAAAACAGGCAGCAAGCACGAATCGAACGGCAAAGAGAGATAGATATTACCTTTGGCGAGCAAGACGCTATTGATGTTTTGTCCTACTCTGGCCTAGAGGAAAATGTTGATTACCTATGTATAGACGGCGTGTTTATCCGCACTCTTTACATTGCAGGCTATCCCTATGTAGCAAACTCTGGTTGGGTGGACAATCTCATTAACTTTAATCACGACACGGACATTAGCTATCACCTATACGAAGTCAGCGCTTTATCCGCGCTGCCAAAGTTGCATCGTAAGATTACCGAGCTTGAATCCACTAAGCGCGCCATGATGCGTGCTGGCAAGATCGTTGGCTCTGAAATTACTGATCCCCTAGATTCTGCGATTGAGCTACGCGATAAAATCTTGCGTGGTCAGGAGAAACTTTTTCAGATGGCTATTTATGTCAGTGTCCGCGCAGAAAGCCTAGAAGAATTAAACAAGATAACCCGGCTGCTAGAAGCAACCCTATCGGCTCGCATGTTTCATTCTAAAGTCGCACGCTACCAGCAACTTGAAGCGCTGCAATCTATTCTGCCGCGTGCCGAAGACCAGTTGTCACAGAAGCGAAACCTCGATAGCTCTAGCGCGGCGCTAACATTCCCATTTATGTCCTCTGAGCTAGTGCATGAAACAGGTATTTTGTACGGCGTTAATAAATCGAATGATTCTCTTGTTATCATTGATCGTTTTAGTCTGCAAAACGCAAACTCAATCACGTTTGCTCAGTCTGGCGCTGGCAAAAGCTATACAACTAAGGTTGAAATCTTGCGGCAACTTATGCAGGGCACAAAAGTTATCGTTATCGACCCGGAGCGTGAATATAAGCGGCTTACTGAATCGGTTGATGGCACTTACATCAAGCTATCTGCTAGGAGCAAGCAAAAGATTAACCCGTTTGACCTTGCTGTAACCTTCCATGAAATCGGTGATTTATCAGAGCACGCCCAAGACCTTACAGAAGTCATTAGTCTTATGGCAGAAGGTTTATCATCACGCGAGAAAGCTGCCGTAGACAAGGCTATACTAAGCATCTACAAGCGGATTAAAGACCGTCAGCCGTTGCTTGAAGACTTGTACGCAGAATTACACAAACTCGGTCAACTCAAGTTATGTGAACGGCTGGAAAAATATATATCTGGCTCATTGGCTAATGTATTTAACGCGCAGACAAACATAAAGCTTGATAACCGCCTCGTAATCTTCGATATTAAAGACCTGCCTGAAAGCCTACGACAGATTATGATGCTGATTGTTAGCAATTTTGTGAAGAATCAGGTTATGGCTGCTCCTGAAAAACGCCTGTTGGTTATTGATGAAGGTTGGATGCTGCTTGAGCATGAGGAATCCGCACGCTTTGTCTCTGGGCTAGTTCGACGAGCGCGAAAATATTTCCTCGGCGTATCCATTATTTCCCAGCAAGCTAACGACTTCTTGCATAATGATTACGGCCGCGCCATAGCCTCGCAAAGTGCGCTGCGCATATTGATGCGGCAGGATACGACGACTATTAAGAATGTCGCGTCAGAGTTCAATCTTAGCGAATACGAAGAAAGCCTCCTGCTTACTTTTGAACGAGGTGACGCGCTAATTATTGCCGATCAGGAGCCAGTTGCAGTTAAGGTTGTTGCTTCCGACAAAGAGCACCCGCTCCTAACGACTAATCCGAAGGAACTCTACGTGTGAATGCGGGTGTCCTAAAATTTGTCATGTTCAACTTCGGTTCTAAGAAGTTGATTGCACTTGTTTTAGCGACGATTTTAGTAACAATTTCATTGCCTGTCATAGCGGTTTTCTCTATGGGCTCTGATGTGATTGATTTTCTAGCCGGGACTCCGGACGCTAAAGCAGCCGAAACGCAAGGATTCTACATGGGCGGCGCTGTTCCAGGCGACACTTACGAATGGGGCAACTGTACCTACTGGGCGTTTGCTATGCGTCTGTGGGCTGGCGCCCCTATACCTACTACTTGGGGTAACGCAAACACTTGGGACGACCGGGCACGCGCTGGCGGCTACATCGTGGACCATACGCCAGCGGTTAATGCTGTGTTTCAAAGCGATGAGGGTCAGTGGGGGCACGTTGCTTACGTTATCAAAGTTGATGATAAAACCGGCGATTGGACTATATCAGAAATGAACGCCCCTCACTTGAACGTCGTATCAAAGCGTACTTTCTCGAAAGAGTCAGCGAAATTTTACAACTTTATTCATGATAAGAAAGGAGCGCCAGCGTGGAATCCCTCGACTATCTCGATACCCTCAATCGCCATTGGCAACTAGTCGTAGGTGCAATAGCCGTAGCTATTATTCTCTGGCTCGTATTCTTAGTGGTGCGAGCGATAATCAACAGGCGTCATTTGTTTAGCCGTGACATGGTATGGTTAGAGATTACTCCTCCTGCAAATATTGCCAAAACTCCCGAAGCGACCGAGCAACTGTTCTCTGTAATACATGGTGCTCGTGCAGCACGGCAGTTAAAAGATCGGTTTTATAGCCGCTCGCCAGTTATGAGTTTTGAAATTGTCTCAACTCGTAAAGACGGCATCCGGTATTTAGTACAGGTTGAGAAAGCACGTTCAAAAAACTTACGAAAAGCCATCACGTCATACATTCCGGATTCTAAAGTAAAAGAAATTGAACACGGTAACGCAGACGCCGACAAAGTTATTGAATTCAAAGAAACCGGGCATTATGTATTGCCGCTTACGCTCACTTCCGTTTTTGAGCAGCACGACCCGCTGAGTTACGTTACGGGCGCTATGGCAGAACTCAACGATGACGAGGAGATAACTTTACAGCTTGTAGCAACACCTATCAGATCACGCGAGGCAGAGATTCTTTCGCACAAAATCTTGGGAAATGAAAATATCCTGCAACAAGTTAGCGGCAAGAAATTATCCTTTTTGGGGCGTATTGCTAATGTCTTCGGCAAAGCAGCCTCTGGGCTGACTGATATTGCGGGTGAGGTTTATATGGGTACAACCTCAAGCTACAAAGATTACTACAACTCGAAGGCTCGAGACGTGCAACAGCAGACGCACATTACTAAACGTGACCGTCCAGCGCGAACATTGAGTGCGTTTGAGCTGGAACTGATGGAAACGATGCACAGAAAAGTCACACAGCCGCTATTCCAAGTTAATTTACGCATACTTATTAAAAGTCCTGAAGCTAAAGCACATGTTGCGGCATTAAAATCGGCGCTTGATGGATATAGCGTGCCGCCTTACCAATCCTTGAAGGCAAAGATGCACCTTCCTATTATCGGCTCATTGCAAGATAGAGTGGCGGCACACCGTCTGCCGTCTTTATTTCGTCGTTCTGCTACTGTTCTAGCGGCGTCAGAGCTTGCCAGCCTCTATCACTTCCCATCAAGTCAAGTAAGTAAAACAGATAACCTCATTACTTCACTAAGCAAAACGCTACCTGCGCCTGTCTCCCTCAAAACCGGGAGAGAGTTAGCGGTCACTATTGGCGAAAACCACCATCATGCAACCGTTACACCCATAGGCCTTACTGATGCAGAGCGTGAGCGGCACATGTACATCATTGGTGGGACGGGTAGCGGTAAGACTACGATGCTGCAATATCAGATCGTTCAGGATATGAAGAACGGTAAGGGTATTGCCATTATCGACCCGCACGGCGATATGGCAGAAACCTTACTACGCTTTATACCTTCAGAGCGCATCAAGGACGTAGTATATTTCAACCCCGATGATCTGGAATACCCCATAGGACTTAACTTGCTTGAACTCACGCCAGGCCTTATTGGCAATAATCTATTACGAGAAAAAGATATTATTACGGAATCTGTTGTATCAGTGTTCCGTAAGATATTTTCAGAAGATGATAGCGGAGGTCACCGTATCGAATATGTTTTGAGGAATGCCATACAAACCGCTCTTACTGTACCTGACGCAACTTTATTTACAGTCTTTGATTTGCTTAATGACCCAAAATATCGCAAAGGCGTTATTAAAACACTGGAAGACAAAAATCTCATTAACTTTTGGAAGAATGAGCTTGGTAAGGCTGGTGACATGCAGAAGGTCAAAATGGCCGCTGGTATTACGGCAAAGATTGGCAGGTTCTTATTTTCAGCCTCTGCCCGGCAGATACTAGAACAACCTAAATCAACAATTGATTTTGATGATGTCATAAACAGCGGCAAGATTCTGATTTGCAACTTCTCAAAGGGTCTACTTGGCGAAGATACGTCGGAACTTTTTGGAATAACCGTACTTGCGAAGCTACAGCTCGCAAGTCTGCGGCGCGCCCGGCTGCAACAGTCGGAGCGGCGCGCCTTCTACCTCTATGTAGACGAGTTTCAGAACTTTGCAACTACGTCGTTCGTGCAGATGTTAAGCGAATCTAGGAAGTATAAACTTTTCTTAACAATGGCCGAACAATCGACCTCACAACAGAAAGATCAACAAATGGTAAACATCATCCTTGCAAACGTCGGGACGCTTATAACTTTTCGCACAGGCAACCCGGAGGACGAAAGAATGATATTGCCATTATTCAGCCCGTACATCGAACAGGGCGAAATAAGTAACCTCCCGGCCTATAATTTTTACGCAAAGCTATCGGCTGTTCACGCGCAAGAACCTGTTTCGGGGCAGACCTTATTGCTTGGTAGCGAAGGAAGCGACAGCATAAAAGCTGCTGCTATAGAATATTCTCGAAATACATTTGCTAAGGAGCAAGAGGTTGAGACGAATGAGCCTGAACCAAAAGTGACAAAAACAAGGAAACAAACTAAGAAGCAACAAACAGCCGCAAAAGTTGAGATGATTGACCTATAGGTTATTTCTTGTTGCGTTGCTCTTTGTAAGCTTCGTAATATTCGTCAAAACTGGCTTCACTCATCGTTGTTGATAGCCCTTTTGCAACGGTCTGCATAAATGCCAGCAAAGATATGGCATCCTCGCGGGTGGCATTTTCAGGATCGTGGTATTTGAGGTAATTCATTGCTGCCGCAATTAACTTTTCGTCATTGATGCTTGGCCGCTCGTTGAATTCTGTATCGTTCATAATTGTGCTCCTATAAACTTGTCTAGCTTGATAAAGGCAATGAGCGCTTTAGCCTCGTCGCTAGAAGTAATCCTCCTCATTATCTCACAGCTATCATTGAACGATAAGATATTCAGGCTACCTTCCCAAATAACCTCGCTATCAATGATCGCTAACTTTCTATGGTGTCCGACAGTGTAGAGCACGACTATATCTAGTGCGTGGAATAGTGCTACTGCCTCGGCAGCCTGTTCTTGGTATATGCCTTCATGCTCACTAGGGTTGCGAGTGTTAATGATTATTTGGACACCGCGACTACGCAATTTTTCAAAGATCGGCAGAAGCAGGCGTGCGCGTTTGTTGGTTATGAATGGGCTTTCTATGATGAGTTGTTTCCGAGCGATACTAATGTCTTTTATGAAAGCTCGGTAAAATGTATCCTGATTATACAGACCGGAATGCGAAAATGTACGATGCCTAAACATCTTTGGCCTCCAATTCTTCTAAGTCGGCCAGATATATTTGACCATCACGGTACTTCATACCAAGCGCAGCCAATTCAGTGTATAATTTGATTAAATCTTGCTCTAAAGAGTTCCACTCAAATATACGAGAGCTCACCAAAGGAAAATTATTGCCAGAAATGGCTTGAAACAACGGATTCACCCCTGTAAAAAGGGGTGAATTTTGGTTTCGACCACATAAATCTGCGTAGGTCGGTAAGACCTTAAAAATCAGGCCGAAAAACTGCGCTTTTTTGACCGGATCAATCTGTTTTACGACCAGTTCATCCAAGTTTTCGACGAAATATTTTACGCGGGCGATAACCCGGTCTATATTCATTGGTTTCTTGCTTTCCATTTCCATCCTTTCTAGTGATAGTTGCTTGATTTGTTTATCGACGTCCTCCAGCTCTTCGTTTAAGTACTGTTGAGCTGAAGGAGCGATCGTAGCGAAGTTCTTAGCCATGCTGCGGGCTTGCTGGTCTAGGCTGGCGATTTTGCCGTCGATCATGCTGATTTGCGTCTCGTAGTAGGCTATACGCTTGTCGTAGGCGGCTTTGATGGCGGCAGACAATGTATCGATGTCCTGCTGTGAGAACTCCAGGCCGCCCACGAACTCAAGCACGCGCATTTCGAGTTCTTCTTTTTTAACGCGGAACTTATGGCCTCGTTTGTCGCAGTGATAGTACGAGTAGTATTGGCCGGTCTTGCCACGTGAGGAGCTACCAAGTAGCGGTTTATTGCATTCAGGGCACATGACAAAGTTCTTGAATGCAAAGTCCGGGTGGCGCGTGCCTTTTGGCGTGGCATGTTCCGGCGCAACATTGTCGGTAATCACGATTTTGTTGTTGGGCATTTCTATGATCGTTCGTTTGCCTTTGTTGGCGCGGTTAAATAGATCAATCGAAACAAGCCCATCAAACATACATTTGACCGGCTGGCCTTGCGTCCATTTCTCAACGTTTACTCCGGCATAGATCGGGTTACGTACCATCTTCCAGAGTCGCTTTTCATCAAGCAGGAATGGCTTTGTTTGGCCGATAACGCGCGTCTTGTCGTCTTTTGCTCGCCTGAGCTGTGGCCGCCCACGATAGCCCATGTCATTAAGTTTCTTGGCAATCTCTTTGTCGCTGAATTGGCCGCTGGCGCGAAGCTCAAACAGCTTTACAATGTACTGCGCCTCGTTCGGGTGTGGCTTTAAGATCATGCGCTTGCCGTGCTGGGTCTCAACCTTTTCACTCACCAGGCCATAGGGCGCGCGGCGCATCCAGTAGCCCATTTGCGTATAGCGGATTTCTGCGCCAATGACACGGCTCAGGATATCCCGCACCTCGTCCTTTGAGCGCTCAGCCTCCAGCATTTCCGACTTACGGCTGGGCGAATACTTACTCCATTTATATTCCTGGCCGAGGTGCGCCAGCGTGTTGATCTGCTCGTTGTTGATGACGCCGTAGGTATCAACGAGCGGTACGCCGCACTGGTCGAGCTGCGTTTTCAGCAGGTCATACGACAGCGAGCCGCCGCGCGTGAAGCGGTCGATTGATTTAATGATGAACAGGTCAACGCCATTCCTTGAGTCTTTACAGTAATCAACGGCTTCCTGCATGGGCTGTTGCTCTTTGCTGGCCGACTCCAAAAACAGAAAGAACTTTTTGATGACAATGCCTTTGTTTTCGGCATAGCGCTCGATCTGCTCTTTTTGTGCTTCGGGCGAGTCGCTATCAGTGCCTTGCTTGGTGGTTGAAACGCGGATAGCGGCAACGGCGTTTTTACTTGGTGACGGCTGCATTTTCTCCCTCCTCGAAAATTACCTCCAGTAGAATATCGGCCAGCATTTCAAGCTTTTCGCCGTCTTCCAGCCCTATAATTTCCGGCTGATGTACCCTCTTATTCTTCGCGCCCTTTGTTCTACCCATAGGAGTTATCTATTCCTTATAGATATAGTTTACTATAACAAATAGTGATAGTTCAAGTGTTTTAGAGTAGTATTTATACCCTTATGGGCTAGGGTGTAAATACAGGGGGTTTCAATCTGTTATCGCTTGTCTTTCCGTGTTACCTACCTTATAAATATACGGGTAGGTGGGTTGGCTAATACTTACTTGTCAAAATCAGACTAGAAAAACAAAGACAAACAGACTCAATAAAAAACCTAAAATAATACTAAATATAACTCTATCACTATGCCTATAGACTTACCGAAAATAACCATGAGACAGAAAGAAATACTAGACCTACTGTATAGCCATAGGTTCTTAAATCGTATCCAGATACAAGCATTGTTGAATCAAAAGGATTACAAAAATACGAATCTGTGGCTGAAAGATTTGCGTGAGAAGCACTATGTTGAGTGGATCTATTCAACGCACTTTGCTGAAAAGACTAAGCCAGCCGTGTACTACTTGGGTGTCAATGCCATACGACGATTTCGGCAGATAGGCGTACACGAAGACTATATTGCCAAATACTACCGCGAGTCGAGCCGGAGCCAGGCTTTTATCGACCGTTGCATATTAATTGCGGACGCCTGCATTGCATTTAAGCAGACTAATCATGACGTTGGCGCAGTAGGCAGAATGGCAAAGAGTGATGACAACTGGTTTATGTACGAAACCGAAGCTGAATTTAACGAGGCTGGTTATTATGAGTTCCTCAAAGACACGGACATCCACCCAAACCTCTGCTACACAAAAATGGGCTACGATGAATATTTTGAGGAGGTGCCAGTTGCGAGCTATACGGTTGAAGTGTTTGATCCGACACTGCCGAGATATAGTATGCGCAAGCGGCTCAAGAATTATGTGCAGTTTTTGGACGGTGAGGAGTGGCAAGACGAGATGGAAGAAGAAAAGCCGCCTATTGCGTTATTTGTATGTTGGACTAAAGCCGATATGATTTACTGCAAGCGCGTAACCAAGAAGCTGCTTGAAGATACTTGGGAGACGGAGAACATTCATATGCGCTTTACAACCGTCGAGTCAATTAAAAAGCATGGATTCCGTGGCAAGATTTGGGAAGAGGTTGAGCCGCCCAAAGACGACGACTAGTGTACACAGGAATAATTTGTAACTCGCTTTTGCCAACGGCAAATGCGAGTTGTCACTTTTACGAAGGAAAAGTGAGTCTGGCCGTCCCTGATACGGTATCATTAGATCATGCAAGATGACTCCGTAATTCAGGCAACCCTCAAAGCACTCGAACACTTTCACCCCAAGTCCGTCTTCCTCTATGGCTCTCGCGGTCGTGGCGACTCCAAGCCAGATAGCGACTACGAAATAGGCGTTATCTTTGATGACGACAAATATGTACAACGCAGCGACATCCACGCTGCGATCACTGACCCTAAAGTCAAAGCCTACCCATTCAAGTGGAACGAGCTATTGCACGGCACATTCGGCCATGTATTCCAGAAGTCAATTTATCTGCGCGAGATCATAAAGGGTGGGCGAACAGTCGCAGGCGAACACCTCATTGAGCAAATCCCACCGCCACCAATCACCACGCTTGATCTTATTCAACGCCTTCGTTTTGACATCGGCATGGCGCTTGCAGCCATATTGTCATACAGAACGGGTGATATGCAGACGAGTATGGAGGAGTTCAGCAAATCCTGTTTCTTTGGCCTTCGCTGTTTGGAAATCCTAGAGTTGAAGACCTTCCCGGCTGGTTATGATGAAATCTATGATCTGTCAGCCAAACTCGTCACCGAGCCGGAGTACCGTGCAGTAATCGAAGCCGCCCGCAAGGTTCGTGAAACCGGCGAACCAGCAAGCATGGATATTCTGTTCGACAATATCTCACTGCTCGATAGTCTAATCGAGCCGAAGATTTTAGCGGCGTTTAAGGCGCGAGGAAACGAGAATATTCTATGAGGGCTTTTATTTTAAGCGACAGAATTACTCAAGGCGACTGGGCGGATAAACTCCGCAAGTATTACGATGAGTAGCATTCAAGACTATTCCGAAAGAATACCTGGAATCTGGTGGTTCTCAGATGACCCTAATAATACTGTGCCAGGTGACTTGCTCGTAACTGATAGAAAGCTTGAGCTGAATGGCAGTTTTATAGGCATGAAGCCGGGACCGATAGGCACAGGAAAGCCAGGGCTTGTCCACTCCAGACAAGACCGGACTATATTGGGCATAGCGAAGAAAGGCGGAAAACGGTACACGCTCGAATACTTTGATGGGCCAGCCTTTAGTATGGCCACGCCCGGCTACAGGGCAGATACATATACATTAGGGCGTATTTTTGAAGGCGACCACTTTCCAAGGACTGATAACCTTGCCTTTGAAAGATACTACGTAGAATTCCCCTATCTGCTGGAGTGGGTTAATGATGGCGTCATATCAATACAAATGACCATACCGAATAGCCAAGCGCTCATGGCCAAAGATACATCATTCAAGATCGAGATCGGCGGCCTCAAGACTATAGAGGTATTTAAGGGCGTTAGCTTCAACATGTCTTTTGCGATACATCCCGAAGGCGTGGCATTGGCTGCTCCCGTAAAGGACATGCGTCTGTCGCAACGTTGTATCGTAAAAATTGAGTCTGTGGGGAATAATTTAGCCCTTGAAGATGCAGGAGCAATCATGGCGCACATTGAAAGATTCCTAGCTATAGCTACCGGCCGAAACATTGACCCAATAAAATATCAGGCATCATCCGGCAGCGGCCATGACTCAAGGACGGTGACAATACTTACTAACACGACACACAAACAACGCCGCGATCTGTCTATTCACGAAATGAACTTCAGCTTCTCAGACATCAAGGCAGACAGTCAAGCCATCTTTAAAAAATGGTTTGATGATATGAGCAAACACGCCGATATGTTTGACTTGTTCTCCGTCATACGCTCGGATTTGCCCAAAAATGTAAATAACCAGTTCAAAGATATTGTTAGCACCTTAGAAGGCTATATCAGCGTTGAAGAAGGAAAACTTGATATCTCTCCGGACAAAGCCGTCAAGACACTAAACGAAAATCTACCCAAAGATGATCGACCTATAGGTAGAGCCGACTATAAGAGGATACGAATTACGAGAAATAAGTTGTCACACATAACACTGCGCCCCGAAGATGAAGAACATGTACTAAATGACCACGATAAATGGGCCAGCATCCAAAGAATGACCTTCCTACTAGAGTATTCGCTACTTAAGGGTCTGGGATTAAGCGACGCTATGCTTAATCAGTTTTATGAAAAACGAAAAGCATACCTTTAGGGCAGCAAACTCTAACTGCTCCTAGCCTCTCTGCAGATAGGTTTCGGCTAAATGACAACACCAGGAATAGATTCATCTGGATTCAATTCCCGTAAGTCTTGCTCCAGAATTTGGCCGTCTGAGCCATACAAGAAATTGCCGGCTATGCGTTTTCCGCTCAGAACCAGAGGGGCAGTTATGCGATTATCAAGCCACATACGCCCTAAGGGCAGCTCATCCTTTGGATACCAACAAGGGTCAATGTCTTCGGTCTTTTGTGGCTCACCTTCAAAACCAGTTATCAGATAAATATCAACACCCAAATTCCATGTAGGATGGTGAGGCGACAGACAAACGACGCGTCCTACTTTCTGGTAAGCAGTGATACGAACCTGTATTTCCTCCTGTATTTCTCGCTCCAATGCATCATCAGGGCTTTCGCCGTCTTCTATACCGCCGCCAATACTAGCCACAACACCATGTCCTAAGCCGTCAGATACACGGGTGCGCAGACCTAGCAATACTTCTTCACCCCTTTCACCACGCACTAAATAACCTGCCACCGTTTCCCGTATGGGCGGGTTGGTAGCTAAATAATTCTGTAGTTCACTCATAAGGACATGCTACGGCAGGCGGGCATACTTGCCTATGCACATATTGCACATAAAAGACGCATAGCGTAGGCTAGGGTCATATGAAGATCTACTTTACCTGTTCAACTGCTGAGCTTGCGACGCACCGCGATAGCTACTACGCTATCCGTGACCGCTTGGCTACCGAGCATATTCTGACGCGTGATTGGCTCGAAGAAACTGAGCGCCATATGCAAGCAGGCAACAAAGAGCTGCCTGGCATTAAAACGATCTATAAGGCGTGCGTAGAGGCGATCCGAGAAGCGGAGCTTGTTATTATCGAGGACACGGTGTCTAACTTTAGTACTGGCCACCAAATTACGCTAGCGCTGCAAATGCGCAAACCAACACTTGTGCTATGGCAAGGTAAGAAACATCAACATTTTAACCAAATGTTTATACATGGTATTGAGTCAGACCTGCTGCAGGTACGCGAATATACCCCTGATACCCTGGCAGATGTTCTACAGACCTTCATAAACACCTACGAAGACAAGCCCGAAAAGAACCGCTTCCACCTAATATTGAATGGCTGGGAACGCCGATACTTGGACTGGGCGCAATTTACGCGCAACCGTAGCCGCACCAAAGTCATCCGCGAAGCACTGAAGCAAGCAATCGAAAACGACCCTGACTACCGAGCGTATCTACAGCAAAAGCAGCCTGCGCAAGAACAGAGGAAGGCGCAATAGTATGCAGCTAGATAAGGTGAAACGCCTGCTCGCACTGTACGAACAGGGCTTAATCCCCGTGCCGGAACAACATGAGGTCAATCCTAGCTTACCGCCCGACAGCCGCGAGAACTACCTATACTTTACGTTGCCGGTATGTATCAACTTCCAGCGTAGCTCACCCGCTATGTGGGCGGCGGCGTTGGCCACTTGGGAAGATGAGGACACGCGGTATGTCTTTTTCCCCGAACACTTAGCCGAAACGCCGCTAGAGCAAATCCGAGCAGATCTCGTAAAGCACAAACTTGCCTTGCAACCCAACAAACATACGCTGATTTGGACGACGATAGCCCAAACCCTGCACGACTATTACGAAGACGATCCGCGGAACATCATCAAAGAAGCTGATAATGACGCAGGCAAGCTTATTGCACTTTTGCAGAAGATACACCGCAAACGCTTCCCGTACCTGTCCGGGCCGAAGCTGTCCAACTACTGGCCGTTTATTTTGTCGCGCTTCACAGATGTGCAGTTTAAGAATGCTCAGGAGATTTCAATCATCCCCGATACCCACGTTTTACAGAGCAGCGTCTACTTAGGTGTCACACCGCTAGGCGCAACTTCTCTGCAAACAGAGCTAGCCTGGAAAGAACTCCTCAAAGACAGTGGCATTAATCCTTCGCAAGTTCATCCCGTACTTTGGCATTGGAGCAGGAATAAGTTTCAGCCAGAGGTGCAATAAGGCACTACGCGCTTGGTGGTTACCAACTCACCTCTATATATCGGTAGATTATTAAGGGGTATACTAGATTGCATGACAAGAATCGATAAAGCCATATATGATATTGACGGCATTATCTGTAAGGACATCTCGAAGATAGACCTCACCGACAGGGGGACTGAGTCACAGAACATACTATCTCAACTTAGAAACTTTGTAGAGCACATTGCGCTCAAGGAGTGCTTTGGAAGCCTTGACGCAGACATAGACTATAGCAACATAACGAGCGCGATCAGCTACATGCAGACCAGAGGGGAGCTGAGCTTTCTAAGGCGTTTTCATGACTTACTTCAGAAATCGGTGTCACACTACACCCTCGATGAAGGCAACTCTGAGAGGCTGATGCTGAAATACTACGAGTATCTCCTTAGAATAAAAACTCACCTCAAGAGTCGTTTCAGCATGGAAGTGCTGGCTAATATAAATGATTTTCCCGTAAATCTCGATCCGTCACTAAGCGAATACCACCTAAAGATCTCTCAAAGGATCACGTCAATTCCTGCGGAAGCGAAAACGACCACAGACCGCTACTACATACACAAAGTGAAGCCGTTCTTCGTAAGCCATAAGGTATTTTATGAGGTGACATTTCGGAATTCGAATGACCGAGCTAGCAAATTCGACAGAGTTATAGCCTTTACTTCCCTGGATATTGCCGACAACTACGCCGCAAAGTTAACGCTTGTCGATAGCCATATTGATATCCTTGGAGGTGTAATGCCCATCAAGATTATTAAAGACTTCGAAGTCTCTATTAGGCCATGCGAGATCACGAACTTCGCAAAAATTCTTGGTGTCGGCATCAACATGCAGACCAGCTACGCTGAATATCGAAACCTCATGGCCTATTTAACAGAGTCAGGGATTAACTTGGTGAGTCTCGTAACTTCGGAAGATAGTTATTATCGCGCCATCCGTGAACGCGTAACCAGGGGTTCGCAACAGATCAGGATATTTGAGCTACTAGATGCTGCTAGGTCGCTGATTTTGACTAAAAAACCTGGTAGCAATGTCCTTCGTTATTTATTGCTGAGATTAAACAATAAGATCATCAAAGGTCAGTACTATTACGAAGGGTGCAATAAGCTCTCAGGTCTTTGCCTATCTTATAGCTGTATACCGTTTGATCAGATGCCCTTCAACACTTCTTTGATAAATCATAATCCGAGGTTTGCGGATGTCATTGATAGCATTGATGTTACGGACAGAGTGCATGAACTTTTTGCTAGAGATGTCAAAAATAATGTAGAGCAAAGAGGCATGCTTTATACCCCAATCTCGGAACTAGAACGATTTGGTGATCCGCAGGTAATGATAAACACATACAACCGGAAGTTGTATCTACCAAAGCACGATCATCGAAAGCTACAGGTGTACAGCAACCATGTCTACATTAAGGGATATGAAGATGACACACTAAGCATCATAACTAAGCTTAAAAGCTTATCATCAAAGGGGATCGATGGCTATGCTAGTGCAGTAGATGCCTGGCTTAATGATCCTCTGTCCGGTGTGGACTCGCACGAAAAGGCGGAGGCGCTCAAAAAGCTTTTCGTCGACTCAAAAGTCGCCATGATCTACGGGGCTGCAGGAACAGGCAAGTCTACCATGATCAACCACATATCTAATTATTTTAATGACAAACAAAAACTCTATTTAGCTAACACGAACCCTGCTGTAGATAATCTAAGACGGCGCGTAAATGCTTCAAACTGCACCTTTAAGACAATTGCTAGCCAGATCTCCCCCAATAACGATGATGATAGTGAGTATGATGTTCTGTTTATTGACGAGTGCAGTACGGTCAGCAACTCTGACCTCTTGGCGGTACTCGACAAAACCAAGTTCAAGTTGTTGGTCTTAGTAGGAGATGTTTATCAAATTGAATCTATATTATTTGGCAACTGGTTTAACGTGGCACGATCGTTCATATCTAAAACGGCAATATTTGAACTTGCGCAGCCATTTCGCACCAACAGTTCTAAACTGCTTAAATTATGGTCGAAGGTCAGAAATATTGATGAAGATATTCTCGAGCATATTACAAAAAATGACTACTCGGTTGTCTTGGACGAGTCGGTGTTCCAACAATCCAATAAAGACGAGATCATTCTATGCCTCAACTATGACGGGCTATACGGGATCAACAATGTGAATCGATTCCTTCAAAGCAGAAATACAAACGTCGGTATCGACTGGGGGATATCAACCTACAAAGTTGGAGATCCTATCTTATTCAATGAACTGGAGAGATTTAAACCCCTAATTTACAACAATCTTAAAGGCCAAATCGTTGGTATCGCAACCAATAAAGCAAGGGATAAGGTTAGATTTGACGTTGCTATTGATAAATTGATTGATGAGTCGGATACGTGGGGCCTAGATCTCACATGGATTGAGAATACAAAGGATGGAAAGTCTATCGTTCAATTCGTAGTGCACAAGCACCAGAGTACTGACGAGGATGATGAGCCTTCAATTGCGACTGTTCCATTCCAGGTTGCATATGCAGTCTCCATCCACAAAGCGCAGGGGCTTGAGTATGGTTCGGTCAAGATCATCATTACTGACGAAATAGAGGAGGCCGTTACACATAACATTTTCTACACTGCAATAACCAGAGCTACTGATGATTTGAAGATCTACTGGACACCCGAGGTCGAAAAAAAGATACTCAGTACCCTTGAGCATAAGATGAATAAGCGAGATGTTGCCCTGCTTGCGACCAAATACGGGCTTACTGTTGCTTAAGCCATGTTTGAGCTTGGTCATATTAGATGTCTCATACACCCGTTGAATCACAAGTAGTGGGTACGCTTGAAACTATGGAATCGGTTCTTGGTTAGGATTATATGGTCATGCAGGGTGATCCCTAGTAGCTGGGCTGCTGCCACTAGTTGCTGAGTTGTCTGGATATCGTGCTTACTCGGGCTCGGGTCGCCAGAGGGGTGATTATGCGCAATTATCACCGAGGCCGCTCGATCCTTGAGTGGTCCCGCAAACACTTCTCGCGGATGAACAAGAGTACTGGTCAAGGTGCCTATTGTAACAACGCGCCGTGCAATAAGCCGCTGCGCACTATCCAGCGAAAGGCATACAAAATACTCCTGCTTTTTAGCGCTTATAAACTTGAGCTGCGCCAGGATCGCGTCGGTTGTGGTGAGTAGCGGCCTATCTTTGCTCATAGACTACCACCCGTCCGCTTCTTGGCATCCAGCCTACAAGCATATGTAAGCTCAGTTTTGGGATAGGCTCGGTTATGTAGAGCGTCGTGCATTGGGGCGGCGAGACGACAAACTGCTCAACGGTGGCGAATGATATATATGCTAGCGGTTCGTCCACGGGGTCTTTGGCTGCAAAGCTAATCGTTTGCATGCTATAGATTGTTTCGGCTAAATCGTCTTTGCGCTGACGGTTTAGCGTGCGGGCCTGTTCGCGCTGCGCTAAGCGTATAAGCCTAATCCATTGCTTACGCACTGAGCTCATAAAAGCCTGCGGGTTGCTAGTGACGATTGCAATTTTACCTTTTGTATAACGGGTTGAGATATGAGCGGCAAGGTCTACGGACAGGGCACGGTTTGGATGGCGGTGCTCTAAGTTCAGACCACTAGTGCGCATTTTTGAGAACTGCGATTCGCCGCTACAACTATCACTAATAGTGTTACTTTTCATCCGTAAAACATAGTACACTATATTGCCAACTGACACTAGTAGTGTCTGTTACTATTAGTGGTAGTTGTCTACAGTTGAGGCTATGACATCTCAAGAGGCAAAATACCTTGCAGCGTTCGGCCAACGGATTGCCGAACTTCGGCGCAGGCGTAAACTCACACAAGAGCAACTTGCCGAGAAGGCGGGCTTAACGCAACGAACCATCGCTTCTATAGAGCAAGGCCAAAGATGGGCGCGACTATCTACGCTGCACAAACTGGCAAAGGCGCTGGGCGTTCCTCGCTACGAATTGCTAAAAGACCGGGAAACCAAATAAACTAATAGAGATGAGCGCAACAAAGCTTGGCAAAACAATTGGCGCAAAACTACAGAAAGCACGCAAAGCGCGTCGCTTTACTCAAGAAGAGGTCGCTAAGAAGGTTGATTTGACTGCGAACTATTACGCCACCCTGGAACGCGGCGAAGCTACAGCATCTATTGAAACGTACTATGCGATTTTTGCCGTGCTGGGCGTAAGGGCATCAGACATCTTTCCCGATAAACTTTAATGGACAGTAAAGAGAACTAACCTACGACCTTCTGTGCTTTGTTGTCAATTACTATCGCTTCACCATCCCGCAGAGCTATAAATGGAATGTGATTATCGATCAAATATTCGACGCTCTTGTCTATCGCAGCAGATTCAGGATGATCGGATTTGTAATGTGGAGCAATAGCATAGGGCACTAGTCCAAGGCAATCCCAGACAATATCAGGATGGTAGCCATCAGGAACAATGTCAGGGTCATCGACTAATTCAGCTCCGCGCAAGGAGGGGGTAAGCATGTCAATGCCCGCACTGTATCCGCCGTACACGATCCTGTCTTCAGCGAGAAGTTCTGCAATCGCCTCGTCGGCCCCGCTTTGTTTAAAAGCACGACGAAGCACGAAACAATTACCGCCGCGCACCCAAATAAGATCGAAGCCAGCAAGCTTTTCTTTCAAGCCCTCTGGGTTATCGAAATACGAGCGTAAGTCGACCTCGATAGGGTCAAGCCCGATGCTTTTTAGGCGATCAATCTCTTCATCCCTTTTTGCAGATCGCTCAGCCGGTGACAAAAAATCCTGGGCATTATTAATTAAAGCCGTGCGTCGGCCTTCACCTAATAGCTTGAGGAGTTCTTCTGGCTTATTGCCATTGCGGAAGGATGATAAGTAAAGTCTCATGCTACTCATAGTATCAAAGTGTCTCAGTCCAACCTACGCCTTTCGGCGTGTCAAGCAAACAAGGTGTTAGTCCTTCTTTTTCTTCTCGTCCAGCTTTTCCTTTAAGGCTTCGGCCAGTGACTCGTCGGAGCGCGCTAGCTCGCTGCCAAAGCCTTCCATTGAATCAAGATACTGGATGGCATATTCTCTGTTGGCATTTTTAGGGTCGTGAATTTGCAAATACCGGAGTATTTTCTGAATGTCTTCTTCATTCTTGTGGTATTCGTCGTACATATATGTTCCAGTATAGCACCACAGGTCAGACTAGCAGGCGATCTATCCCTAAGAACCGCACCATCTGCCAGGCGAGTTGTGTTGATTCAATGCGTCGCATTACTTCTCTGCTGTCATTCTGAGATAGGATATTGAGCGACCCTTCATAGAGTATGCTCCGGTCAAGAATGGCGACTTTCCGGTGATGGTTGCCGGTATAGAGAACCTGAACGCCCATATGTTGCAGTTTGGATATCGCCTCATGAGCATCACTTTGCCGATACCCTTCATCATGAGTGCGGGGATCACGAGTGTTGATGGCAATGCGTACCTTGCGAGCCTTTAGCTTTTCCAAGATTGGCAGCAGGGTCTTTAGCCGGCGGTTTGTGATGAACGGGCACTCAATGATGACCTCGCTGTGACACTTGGCTAAGTCCTTTAAAAAAGCGGGGTAGAAGCTATCTTGGTCGTAGAGTTTTGAGCTAAGCAGGTCGGCCGGAGCTGCCGGACGATTGAATAAACTAAGCACGGTCAGCCTCCTCGTTGGCGAGTGTCACGCCCAGCGCTTTCAACCGTGGCTCAATATATTCCAACTCACCGAAGAAGGTTTCGACCTGTTTCGTCGTTGGGCTCACCATTTCGTAACAAGAATATTTTTTCGAAACTGTATAAATACAGATGCTCCGGATTTCCGGAGCATCTGTATTTATCTCTCGTGTAGGGTTAATCCGCTTTTCTATCTTCGCGCCCATGCCAAACACGCACAATGACGACAATATCATCCGCTAGAAAGTAGCGTATCACATAAAAACCGGCTCCAAATGGAATAAATAGTTCCCGTCTTTCTGAGCCGTCCGCCATTGGGCGCCCTAGTCGCGGTGATTCTTCGAGTAGTAAACTGCCTCGTAAGATTACCTGGGCCACTTTTGTAGCTGCTTCTTCATTCTTTTTGAATAGGAAGTCATACAAACGGTCAATATCTTCAAGTGCGCGCTCACGCCAAACTACTTTTGCTTTGGCCATGCCGTTTTCTTGCCGCTTGCAAGCTCGTTAAGCCAAGACGTTACGGTTTCGCTATCCACGGCCTTGCCGGTCAATAGGTAATCCTTGTACTCAGCTAAATCTTCTGCCTTTTCTCGCTCGTAGCGTTCTTCCTCGGTCAGGTATCGCTGTAATGCTTCACGCAGTAGCCAATGTGCCGACCTGTCACGCTGCTGCGCGAGTGCCTTTAATCGTTCGTTCGTTTCATCATCTAACTTGAGAGCTTGAGTTGTTGACATATGTAGTCCTCCTAGGGTTAGTATAATACATATGAATACCAATATAAACCTTTATATACCGTTAAGGTATCCCCAACGCATTCAGTCTCGGCTCAATATATTCCAACTTACGAATAGGATTTTGACTTGAGTCATCCTTAGGCTTAGCAGTAAGCGTATGCGCATTAACAAGGATACCTTATAATAAATACATCATGATGAAAATAAAAAACAAACAAGACGGCTTTACTCATATTATTCTGCTAGCTGTAATAGGCGTGCTGGTAGTCGGTATCCTGAGTGCTGCTTATGTAAAAGTTAATAACGCCTCAGATAAGAAGAGCGTACGTAGCGATGCTACGAAAAATACAAATACATCAAAAAAGACTACTGTTACCCCAGTTGCGCTTGCTCCGGCAACTAAAGCAACTGTGGCGACTCCTCAAACGACGGCAACGGTTCCTACCGCTAGCCCGACTCCTACAGTAACTCCTAAAAAGACAGCGCCGATTAAGACAAGCCCGGTATCAAATATCGTTCACCCCACAATTGCCAACTGTAATCGACAGAACTTCACTGTGTATGCTAGTGTCCCTTCCGGGACACCGGCATATAGCGAAGGTAATCTTTCTCAAGTGCTGTACACCTGGCCGTATGGCTCGGCAATTACTGATGTGTATTGTGACTCCGGCGATAGTAAACAGATGGTCTTTCGCATAGATAATCCAGGTTCTCCCGATATCACCCAGTACAGTGCCTATCATTGGGCTGATGTCAGCTTAACCAAGCCCTAATTAGGCTGTGGTAAAACATTCCACCTCAAAATTTCACCAATGACTATCTTATAACTCGGGTGGCCTAAGGTCACCAAAGAACAAGCGCCACCTTTGGTGGCGCTTGTTCTTTACCCTGTTCCACTAGCATGGAACATGCGCAGGTGCTCGCCTCGAGCAACAAGGAAGCAGATTAATGCGTCCAAGCAGTGGCACTGACGGGATATTCGTGGGTGCCATTTACGAGAGTGTACGACGTAATGTCGTGGTCGGCGACGGTAAAAGAAATAGCCCCAGTTACTTTCTCGCCAGGCTGCAAAACTTGGTCGACAAGGTCGGGGTAGCCGCTGCCGAGTCTGGATTGGGCGTAACTACCGGTGCCGCCTGTAAAGGAGCTGCTGTTGGCGTCTTTGAGCTTGAAGCCGCTGGATACTACGTTGATAGTGGTAGATGTGTTGTTGGTCAGCGTGACATTGACGGCCACGTAGTTGTTTCTGCAGCTATTAAATTCCAAGTCGCAATACCGCGAAGCACGATTGACGACGAGATTGAGGCTGGTCTGTGTGATTGATGCGTTCGCAGCAATGGCTGCAAGCTGATCTTGAAGTTTCTTGGATGTTGCCTTTTGGGCGGTTAGCTGCGTGTTTAGTGTGGTGTTTTTGGAGCTAGCGGTAGATAGCCGAGTCTGTGTCTTGGCGAGTTGGCTACGCAGATCCGTGGCCACGCCGTGCTGCCAGTAATACAATGTACCAGCTGGAATAGCAACTAGTAGTATGGCCGCTATAGGGGTTAGGACTTGTCGCGCCTTTCTGTTTTTGCTTAGTACTTTTTTCGGTTTTGCGACCGGCTCTTGGTTTGGAGTGTTGGAGTCATTCATGTGAATTACTATAGCCTATCAAAATGGGCGCGACAATTTACAAATGCTTAGGTTCCGGTTGCCCCTGCTTGTCTGGCAGACTTTTCAGTTTGGCAAATCTTACACATGTTAAAATGACGGCATGGCAGAACATATTTGGGAGCGGCTGCTCTTTTCGAAGCAGGGAATACACTATTTTAGTAGAGCAGAGAAAGAAGCAAATGCGGCGCGCGATGTGTCCGAGATTGTGTCTGGGTATATGCGTTCCGAGGGATTTCGTATTCGAGACGTTGCTAGGTGGACTCGGTTAAGCCGAGATGAAGTTGTAATAATTTTGGCGATGCAGCTTAGTGAAGACATGGCTTATGGCTCACGAAAACCTGCTGGAATCTCGGCCGAGGCTCAGTCGTTAGCCAGTGAGTTTCCGCACATGTTTAGCCAGGACGTTACTTTTTATAGTAATGGTGAATACTCGGAAAGTTTAAAGGGCAGGAGTATGGAATTCACGGAATCGATTACTGATGCAACATTCGACGGCGGTGTTATAGGTCTAGATAAAGATAAGATCGCATATATTTGGTTCGAGGACGAAGACTAGCTGTTTGAGCTTGAGCGCTCGGTACTCCAGAATCTAGAGCGATCTGTCTACCCGAAACGTACAGCGTTTCGGGCTTTTGCCTTAGCGGCCTCTATTTCGCGGTTCTTGGTTTCTGCGGTGGTAACCAGGCTGTCTAATAATTGATGTGCAGCGGCGGCTATCTCTTCCACGCCCCTAGTAAAGGCCGCCTCGTTATTTTGAGAAGGGTGATGATAGCCTGACAGTTTCCGGACAAATTGTAGCGAGGCATCATAAATTTCCTCGTCGGTGGCTGGCGGATCAAAATTGAAGAGTGGTTTAATATTGCGGCACATGGGGCTGGTCTCCTAATGTGTTTATTATGTCACATTTAGGCATTATTTAAAGTGATGCGTCTGTTTGGAATAGCTAAGCACTCTAAGCTTGGCATGGTATAGGGGCTCCTCTGTCTATAAGCGCCAGACGTCTGCATCTATGGTCTTGGGGCTACTGTTTACCACTTCGAGGTGTAAGCTATGGTGACGGGCATTTCCTTGGCGGGTAACGTCAGTAGTGACAGAACCTGCTGGGAATGGATCGGGGCCGACTTCTATTAAGAACCCTTTGGGCGTGGTTTCTTCGGTAAAACTTCCTAGAGGGACTCTTTTTTGCTCGGCGGGTTTAATCTGCAGCCTGGTAACAAATACGGCATTCTTGGGACGGGGGATATCAACGATGGACAGATATGCGGTGTCTTGAATATCGTGCTTGTCCGCCGCCAATACTTTGGAGTTTTTGTTCGACAGATTGTCTTTCATTAGTTCCCCCTTATGTCTAAACATTAATGATACGTATCACGATTAAGCTAGTGTCGATCCGGCTAAAGATAGTAAGTGGTGGTCTTATACGGTTTTTCGTTTTATAATAGGGGACAGAGAGAACATTCCTTCAGTCCTTTGCTCTTGTTTAGAATATTTACCTAAACTCGAAATTAGCGCCTGCAGGTGTTAGCTTTAAATGTTCTTACAAATTTTACATAACATACTAACAGGTAATTCGTATGTTACCGTAACGTACCGGTAACATTCAAGAGTGATCTTTTAGATTTAATATATTTTTAATCATGCTCTACTTAAAGAAATCGGAACTAGTTAGTACCTATCATATTTCCGAGAAAACGGCCTCGAACTGGATTAGAGAAGCGAAAACTGGCAAGCTTAACCTGGAACTCTACGAAGAAAAGGGCAAGTCTTACATTGCTAATACTAATAAGAATATTACTCTTATTGAGCAACTGGTAGAGAAACGAAAAAAATACCGCAATACGCTAACTATTAAAACGGTGACGCCTGATCCTGAGTTCTATCGGCTGTTTACGAAATCGCAAGTTTTTAATATCATTTCCAACCTTGATATTCGTCGGGAAATTCCGTTTCAGTACGGCTATTTTGACGGTGGCGCAGAGCTCTGGGACCGCTATGCGGAGCGTCTTGCCGCCGAAAAGATATCCAACTTTTTGACAAGTACCATTGAGCAGCTTAAGGCTCATCAAGAATATGTTGATAGATTGGCTAGTCGCTATAAGCGTGTCAATATTATTGATATTGGTCCGGGAAATGCCATGCCGGTACGGGCCTTTTTGCAGCACCTGCTTGACGCCAAAAAGCTGGACCGCTATGTAGCTGTTGATATCAGCCCTGCTATGATTAATATCGCTGAGCGAAATATTCGTAAGTGGTTTGGCGATAAGGTTCGCTTTGAATCTTACCAGGCTGATGTTAATTATGATCGGTTTGGGGATCTTTTACACGAGTACGCCATTGAGGAAACTGGCGAAGAAAGCATTAATATTGTGCTGGCCTTTGGTGGAACATTTGCCAACGTTAGAGATGCGGATGGAGCCTTTAAGGTTATCCATGATAGCCTAAATAGGCGTGACTTGTTTATTTACAATCTGAAGTTGGACAGTTATGCGGCTCAGCATTATTTCGATTTTGACACGGCACATAGCACACCGGCTCTGGACATTAAGTCGAAGATGGTGCTGGATATGCTGAACATCGACGAGTCGTTTTATGATGTTGAGGTAGGTTATGACGCGGGTAGTAGGTCACGCTACATGCGTATCCGATTAAAGGTAGAGCTGAGCGTAAAGTTCATGTTTGAGACAGGCGAGCGGACGCTCACCTTTGATAAGAACGAGACTATTCTGGTCTGGCGTTTTTGGCACCAAAATGTGCAGGATGTCATTACCCAGCTGTACCGGAACGATTTTGATGTCCTGCAATCCAACCTCACCGAAGATAAGCAGTACCTAATGACGGTTTCGCGCGTTAAAAGCGAACGCTAGACTCTTACACGTTAGCGTTGTGTTTTGCCACGAGCTCGGGGAGCTCGGCCAAGGTGTCTATAATAAACAGGCAATTCTCTTCGACAGTTGGTTGGTTTAGGATGTAGCCCCACGGACCGCGGCGGATGAGCGCAGTTTGCATACCCGATTTTTGCGCGGGCCCGACATCGTTATCCAGACGGTCACCAACGTACAGGATTTCCTGCGCTGGACGGTCTAACTCTTGTACGATCCGGTCGAAAAAGGCGGCAGAAGGCTTTTCGACGCCCCAGCTATCAGAGGTGCCAATGGTGTCTACAGGAAGGTCTAGTGATCGCAAGATGCCTTCGGCGCGTGCTGTCTGGTTGCCGGCTAATGCCACATGAAGCCCTTGTTTTTGTAGAGCTGCTAGGCAGTTGCGCGCATCATCGTACAGATCTTCTTCAGCGAATGTTTCTGGTTTACCTGCTGCTATACGTTTTTGTCGTTCGGCCGTTAGGTCAAAGCCCGGAGCAAAGTGTTGGAACGTCTCACGATAATCACCACCACGGGCAAGAACTGCGCCAAAGACTGCCGAAAATGTATGGCGTGGTACGCCCAGCCAATCGGCCCAAGTTCCGTATTCACGGGTCTCGTTTACGATGGTCTCTCCTACGTCAAAGCATACTGCGGTAATTTTTGTCATGCAGCTAGTATACATGTAAATCCGTAGTGGCTGCTTGTGTGGTCGGTGGGCTGACTATATACTGACAACTATAAGCGTGAATGTAACTACCGATGACAACACAGACTCCTAACCAAGCGCCACCCGGTGGTGATTTTGAAGAACCACCTATTGATCCACGGGTGCTGAACGAAGCATATGCGACTAGGGGCGAAGCTGGAATACGTGAAGCGATTCTGGCTCATAAAATTGGCGCAGTAGTGCGAGCGGCGTATGCGGCTGGTGGCGAAAAAGGCGTTGTCAGAGAGATAGAAAAGAGGAATCGGGAGGCGTATGCCGAGCACGGGGAGCAGGCCTTCGCAGACGGTCCTGCGGCCTGGTTCGGTATGAGGCTATCAAACGGGGCGAATGGACATGCGTCTGCTCGGCCACAGTCAGGAACAGTGGGTCAACCTCGCCAAGAGGCCGGGCCCCGACCATCCGAAACTAATCGACCGGCTGGGGCGGGAAGAGCGGCTCCGGGTCCTGACAGTTCACCCCGGTCTTCACAGAGACCGTCTGCGCCGGGCAGACCTCAGGCTGAAAGAACTAGACAGCAGCCACCCCGACCGCCTAGACAGGAAGAAACTAGGCGTCCAGAAGGCCGTCCAGCTGACCGGGAGCAACAAACACGGCAGCCACGGCAAGCCCCAGCCCCAGATGCTGCACATGTGTATGGTCGATTCCAGGGAACTCACACAACAGTACGCGATAAAGTGAACAGTCCGCAAGGGTCTGACTGGAGCCCAGAACCAGACATCCCGGGGCGTACAAGAGTCTTTGACGCCCAAGCTGACCGGCGTGCTGAGCGCTACGCCGAAGGACGGCAGTGGTTTGGGCAGCCCCGTTCTTATGAGCCTAGGGTTGTCGGGCCTGAAGTCTTTAGGCGGTGGAACACAGAAACTACCATAGACGAAAGTGAAATGCGGTGTGTTGGCAAGAACGAAGCAGGGGATATCTTTGAGCGGGCCGAGCTGCGCGGCGATCGTGAATTTTTTGCCGTGACTCAGGACTTGCTAAAGGAGGCGGGCTTACTGCCGCACCACCGTTTAATTGTGGACGAAAAACGGGCTATTTGGTTTTCAAAGGCCTTTGACGTTGATGGTAGGGCGGCGATCATTGGCTATGTTGAAACAGATGATGGCAAGATTGTCGCTCGCTCGTACTATCGCAGCCAATCTTCAGGAGCTTGGCGCTACTTGCCACAGTACCGATATAATCTCCAGGACAAACAGGTTGATTGGTATGGCAAGGGGTATGGCGAGGAAAGTCTGACCTTGCCAGCTGTCTTGCAGGAAGGCTTAACACGTGCCGTTGAAGCTGACGGGGGCTTGGTAAGACTCGACAAGAAGACAAGGGAAGCGGCATTCTTTGGGACAACTCGAGACATTAAGAGCGCGGGCACGGTTTATTACGAAAGCGTCTCAAGCGTACCTCGGGATATTAGGGGTATGCCGCATAAAGATGACAAGCGTGCGCCAGAGGATCTTATTATTTCTCTTGAGCATGCTCCAAGATTTGATAAGCGGCCGATGCATTCCTGGACGATGGACACAAGCCTGTATGGACGAGTAGAATGCGAGGTATTCCATTCTGAAAATGGCCAGCTAGGGTATACTTTTTGCCGTGACAGGAAAGGCCGCACCTGGATTAGTAGTATCGAGGATTTGGCGAAACCCGTGGAATCGACCGGACTGCGTCCTCAGTGGATTAGTAGCGTTCTGACGACCCCCGCCTACGAATATAGGCAGCAGACCGAACCACGGTACCGTAACGACAATGACAGAAACGGTTATTATGTAGACATGTATCAGAAATATCTTAGCCGTATCCCTGTTATTAAGGACTATATCAGAAGCAAGTCGCAGCGCGGGTAAAGTGCTTTAGCTGTACAATAGGTGACGGTTGGTATAAGGAGTATGTCCATGAAACCTCGTATAAATGTGGTAACGCTAGCCGTAAGTGACCTGGAAAGGGCGCTAGTGTTTTACCGCGACGGCCTGGGTCTTCCTGCACAGGGGATTCTTGGCGAGGAATTTACCGGTAGCGAGACCGAACCATCTGGCGCGGTCGCTTTTTTTGAGCTGCAGGGTGGCTTGATCTTTGCGCTCTATCCGCGAACGGAGCTGGCAAAAGATGCTAAAAAACCGGTTGGTACGCCGAATAGTACCGAGTTTAGCTTGGGTTATGCGGTTAATTCTAAAGAGGAAGTGGATGAGCTGCTGCAAAAAGCCGAGGCTGCCGGAGGTGTACTGACTGATGAGCCGCATGAGCGGCCTTGGGGCATTTATTCTGGATACTTTGCTGATTTGGATGGGCATTTGTGGGAGGTCATTTATAATCCGGGACTTGCTGTAGAGGACTTGTAATAAAGGTGTAGCCGACGGTGTGTCTAATGCAGTAGTAAGGGAAAACAAACAGACAGAACAACATAGGGAATAACAACAAAAGATACAGGTACACGAGTGCGCCTGGTAAACTTTTTAGTGTATGCGCCCTGTGCTCTTCTCTCTGTTGGTTCCCCCGGGCCGTGCTACATGAGGGCGACGGCGCAGAGGCCCAGGGCCACCAGGTTCCCGCCCGCGATCAAGACGTACGGCAGCCGCTGGCTAGTCCCCTTGACTCGCTTGTCCGCGAAGAGCAGGAGCGCGGCGATCACACCGAGGGCGATGATGCCGTTCTGAAAAGCGGTGGGCTTGGTCGGGAACGCGATGAACGCCCATGCGATGCTCGCGATGACCAGAATGGCCCTGATCGTGACGATGAGGTCGTAGTCGGTGTCCTGACGGCGCCAGGCGGCAACCGTGTTGCACGTCGTGAGGCTCAGGACGTAGAGCATGATGTAGAGCATGGCGGTACCTTCCATAGAGTTGATGGATCCGAATGTATGAGATGGAGTTGCTGCCTAGTAAGCAAAAGATCTTTTATACTAGCGCACTAATCCCATCTCAACCGTTCTGTCTGGTTGTAAAGGTACTTCGGAGATGATACACCTCGACGAAGCTAATATATTATAGCACTTTATTATAAATACTTCAAATTATCCCAATCAAGCACACAAGGTTGGCTTGGCGGTGGCCTGTTTGCTATGCTGGGGGTAAATTGGAGGGCTAAACAATGATTAAGGTTGCGGTATTGTGGCTTATTAGCGAAGATAACGAGATTTTGCTGGCGCAGCGGGCACTAAATAAGAAGCAGGACCCAGGCGTGTGGGGCCCAGCGGTGACCGGTAAGCTGGAATCCGGCGAAACGTTTGATGAAGCGCTGATGCGCGAAGTAGAGGAAGAGCTTGGTCTAACAACCAAAGACTACGCCCCGCGTTTCCTGTTTGAAACAGACTATAACCATCCGGACGGCGAAGTGCGCAAGTTTGGAGTGTACGTGGCAATGCTACCTAAAGCTAAAACAGGGCTGATCCATATAGACCCGCAAGAAGTGGCAGGGGTACGATGGTTTGTGGCTGACGAACTGGTAGAAAAGATGCGCTCTGCACCAAATGAACTGGTGCCGTCGGCTGATTCAGTATGGCCTGAGACGTTCCAGGCTATCTGGCCCGACAAGCTCTAAGCGCGAGTGTTGTGATAATTATATTGGACGGCTGTCCCACATGTTTCTGTGCTATAAATGAATCATGAAAGCTATGATAGCTAATGAATGTTCAATTGTAGGGGTGGGTAACTATTGTGTCTGAGACGCTGGCGGCTCCTGCTGCGCCAGAAGTCCGCTACCCTGAAGTGCCACCTTTTGCTGCGCAGCGGCATCCAGCCGTAGATCGCTTCTATCTTTTATCAGAACAACATTTTAATGTTGGGGCCACAGTGGTTGACGGCGAAGCCGTTGGATTTGGCCGCCAAACACCAGCGGCTGTACAGTGGGGCATGCCCGATAAGGGCCGCTTGATTTTATGCGATTTACCCGAGGGTATGGAGGCAAATTAGAGCTTGATAGCACGGCGACCATTTGGAGCCCGCCCGAAGCAGATGATCCTCGCCGCAGGCATGAAGGGTTAACGGAAGACTGGCGAGTAGTCTGGACGCCAAATGGTCTTGTTGTTGGTGCCAGCGAGGTGCAGCATTATTTCGATCTGGCGACGGGAGAAACTAAGTATACGCCCTCTGCTGCAAGATGGCAGGCTCGATCGCTTGATGACTTACTGGGGAGGAGGGTTGTTAAGACAGTATTCGGCTATGCCGAGGCTGACCATAGTGGACAAATGGTGCCAATTGATGGAAAAAACTTTACGCCCAATAAATTCGCCCGGGATCCGGGAGGGAAATCCTCCGAGATCAAGTTCTTCCATCGCTTAGAAACCGAAAGCCACGCATGGCTGTTACTGAGTCAAACGCCCAAAGGACTCAGGATAGATCAAAAGATAGCTATACCAAAAGTGGATTGGAATGAGGATAAGTCTGGTACCTGCGGTTCGCTGATATGGCTTGATCAACACAATGCTATCTGTATTACGCATGGTTTCACACGAAGAGTTGAAGGTGTGGGGTATTACTATTCTATTGGTTGGGGCTGGTTTAAGGTTGACCCAGTAACCGGACATTGCAGTATGCCATATCTCGATCCGCACCCGTTGGTTACGCCACATATGTTTGGTGAAGGAGATGAGCTCCATAGTGAACGGAGGGTTTCTTATAGTTGTGGTAACCTTGAGACAAGAGACCCAAAGTATAAACGGCTTGAAGGCGTTGAGATTCTGGTGAATCGCGGAGACAGACAAACGCTAGCGGTTGAGGTTGATCCGACGCCGATGGAGCACTACATACGACAGGCGCTACGTGTTGAACGAAATTCTCTTGCGATTGGAAATCTGTCGTTAGGACTAGGCAGACGCACCCTCGGTAGCGCTACCTAGGCGAGGCGCTAGGGCGCTCTGGCGTAGCTAAGCCAGTTGATGCTTGCAGGGTCTAACCACAAGCGAGTACACTAAGGTGTAAATGAGTGAACAAACCAAAGGGCGGGTGGTGCCCCTGCAGGAATATAAACGCACCAAAATAATTGCTACGGTTGGGCCGGCAACGCACAGCTACGCGGCGATCAAAAAGCTGATTAGTAGCGGCGCTAACGGTCTGCGGCTGAACTTTAGTCACGGCAACCATGTAGAAAAAGCCGAAGCGATCGACTGGATTCGGAAAGCCAGCAAAGAACTGAAGAAGCCGGTGGCCATTATCCAGGATTTGCAAGGTCCCAAAATCCGGCTGGGTGATTTTGACGATATTATCCAGGTGCAAAAAGGCCAAACCCTGCGCTTTGGCTACAAAGCCGATTGGGTGGCCAGCGGCATCATTCCAACGCAGTATGATGTAAGCACTAAAATAAAGCGCGGTGAGCGGCTGTATCTGTACGACGGCAAAGTGCGCACCAAAGTTACCAGCGTCAAAGACGGTATCGTGTATGCCGAGGCTGATAACAGTGGCATTTTAATTTCCCGCAAAGGCATGAACTTGCCCGACACCGATTTTTCTGGGGACGTGATTACCGAAAAGGATAAAACCGATATCGCCTTTGGCAGCCAGTACGACATTGATTACGTAGCGATGAGTTTTGTGCAGACGGCGGCCGATATCGAGCAGATGCAGCGCTTAATTAAAAACCTGGGTAGTCCACGCAAACTAATCGCCAAGATCGAGACGCCAATGGCCGTCGAAAACATTGAAGCTATCATGCAGGTAGCAGATGCGGTTATGGTAGCTCGCGGCGATTTAGCAGTAGAAACCCTGCCCGAAAGTGTGCCAATTGTACAGCGCCAGATTATTGGGCTGGGGCTGAAATACGGCAAGCCAACCATTGTGGCCACGCAGATGCTGGCTAGCATGACCGAGATGCCCGAACCAACTCGGGCTGAAGTAAGCGATGTTGCAACAGCGGTGCTGGTCGGCGCGGACTGCGTGATGCTCAGCGAAGAAACAGCCAATGGTCAGTACCCAATTGAAGCCGTAGAAATTATGAAGCGGGTGATTTTATACACTCAGTCACACGCTCCAGTAAAGGCAGTGTTTACCAATGAGGATAATCGGGTGATGTCGCGGCAACTGGCTATCAGCCGAGGCGTGATTAGCCTGGCGACTAGCATTAAGGCGGCAGCGATTGTGGCCGAGACAAAATCCGGCGCAACGGCCTTGCAGATAGCCTCGGAGCGGCCCGAAATTCCGCTGATTGTAGTGACCGATGATGCGCGGACCGCCCAGCAACTGGCAATTGTTTACAACGTAAAGAGCTATGTGCGTCCGGCTAGCCGCGAAGCAGCCGTTAAAATAACTGATTTCCTGCGTGAAAGTCGGGTCCTAAAGAAGGGTGACATTGTAGTGACAGCCAGCGGCCAGTATCCGGGTGTTGTGGGCACGACCGATACTATTAAAGTTCGCCAGCTGGATTAAAGCCGTTTTAGATTGCACTTGCGTGCGGTATTATAAAACCATAAGCAACATAACAAACCGTAGTCGGCGCACAAAAGCCGTTATCCAGGGGGTGGCATGAGTTTCTATAAAAAAACAATTCGCGATATCGACCTGAATGGCAAGCGCGTGCTGCTACGTGCCGACTATAATGTGCCGCTAAACGACAAGGGCGAAATTACTGATGATTACCGGGTGCAGCAGAGCTTGCCGACGATTCGGTTTTTGCTGGGGCAGGGCGCTTCGGTAGTAGTCTGTTCGCACTTGGGACGACCCGATGGCAAGCCAGATCCTAAATATAGTTTGCTGCCAATTGCCAAGCGCCTGAAAGAGCTGCTGGGCATGGACGTAGAATTTGCACCAGATTGTGTGGGCGAACGGGCTCAGAAGGCAGCCGAAAGTCTACAGCCGGGCCAGGTGCTGCTGCTAGAGAACCTGCGCTTTCATGAAGAAGAAGAGACCAATGACACTGAATTTGCCCGCAAACTGGCAGGCTTAGCGCAGATCTTTGTACAAGACGGCTTTGGTGTGGTGCACCGTGCACATGCTAGCACCGAAGGAGTCACTCGTTTCTTGCCAAGTGTGGCTGGGCTGCTATTAGAGCGCGAGGTGGATACAATTACCAGCGTCATGGAGAATCCTACCAAGCCGCTAGTAGCGGTGGTGGGTGGCGCTAAGATTGCCGATAAAATTGATGTGCTGAAGCGCTTTATTGATATTGCTGATGTGGTTGCTGTGGGCGGCGCTATGGCTAACACTTTTCTACAGGCCAAGGGTCTAAAGATCGGCAAAAGCAAGACCGAGCCGGATGACATTCCGCTGGCTAAGCAGATTCTAGAGCAAGCTAAAGAAAAGTCGCAGAATGGAAAGTTTGTGTTCTACTTGCCGCAGGACGGTGTGGTCGCCAGCAAAGTCGACAAGACGGCGGTGACGCGGATTGTTGATTGGTCGGCCCACGTTATTGCTGGAATCGAGAGCTATCCAAAGCGTCCAGCCCACGAGACCGGGCAAGTGGGGCATGACGAAATGATTTTGGACGTCGGGCCGTTTAGCGGTGCCTTTATCGCTGGTGCGTTGCAGCTAGCCGGGACGGTCGTCTGGAATGGTGCGCTTGGCGTAACCGAGACGCCAGGTCTGCAAGGTCCCGTTGGACCATTTTCACACGGTACCGAGTTACTGGTAGAAGCCATGACTGGGCAGTTCGGTAATCGGCCATTCAGTTTGGTTGGCGGCGGTGACACGGTTGGGTACATCGAAAGCCGGGGTATGCTGCAAGCCTTTAACCATGTGTCAACTGGCGGCGGGGCCAGCCTAGAGCTAATGAGTGGCCGTAAGCTCCCAGGCGTAGAAGCGCTGGAAAATAAATAAAGTGCTATAGTTTTAAGTATAACTACTATGAATACACACAAAAAAACCATTATCGTCGGCAACTGGAAAATGCACTTGAACGTGCAGCAATCTAGCTTGCTGGTACACCGGCTTGATGAGCGGCTTAAAATTCACCGTGATGTCGAGGTGGTGTTAGCGCCGAGCATGTTGTCGCTGCAGCCCTTGTCACAGCAAATTAACCACCGAAAGTTCCACTTAAGCGCCCAGGATGCCTATCCGGAAGACGAGGGCGCTTTTACGGGTGAAATCAGCTTTGCTATGATGGCAGGCCTGGCTGAGTACTGTATTGTTGGGCACTCGGCGCGACGTATTTATTTTGGTGAAACGTTGGAAATGGTGCGTGATAAAGTGCAAGCGGCGGTGCGTAATGATATTATCCCTATCATTTGTATTGGCGAGACCAAACAAGACCGCGATGCTGGTGAAGGCCATCAAGTTATCCACGACCAGCTAACAACGGCTCTTATGAATGTGACCAGTCGTGAACTAGATAAAATTATCCTGGTATATGAACCGGTGTGGGCCATCAGCACCTTTGACGGCATTATGGCTAAGCCAAGTGATGTAGCAGAATCTGTGGCCTATATGCGTATGCAGGTCCGAGAGTTATATGGTGAGCGCGCCGCCAACAATGCGTATGTATTATACGGCGGTAGCGTTGATGAACACGATGTCCGGGGCTACTTGGAAGTCCCTGGTGTAGATGGCGCGTTGGTAGGTGCCGCCAGCCTTAATTACCACAAATTTGCGGCCATCGTTGATGCGGCGTACCGTATGCGCATCGAGGTTTAGTTATGGCAAAGCCTACCAATATTGATGATGTGAAGCGGCCAGGTAGGGCTGCCCCGCTACCAAGTAGCCGACCAATTGTGGTTACCAATCGTCCCATGCTAGCGAATGATCCCATGATGGTTCCTGCCGCAACGGATGCCAACGGTGATGATTCGGCTATGGCGGTACCTCACATGTCCCGGGTGATCAGCCCGCTTGATAAGACACTCGTTGCCGAGCAGCCTAACCAGGGTGTTGATGAGATGGTAGCGCCAGCGACAGCCAATACGCCACAAACAGCGCCAGATGACGCCGAGGCGTCGCATGAAACAAGTGGGACTAACCTTGCAGCTTCGGTCGCTCCCCTAGAACCCAGCCCTACTCCGGCTTTTGCCGAAATGAAGCCTGAAGTGCCGCAGCCTGTCGGTGGGGACAGCAACTTGCGTAGCCAGCTTGAGCCTAAGCTGGACCGCGATCCCGAAGCGGCTCTGAGTGCCGAGGAAATCGCTGCCGCCGAAATGCAGACAAAGCGTGAGCTCGAATTGGAACAAATGATTACCAGCGGCAAATATCATGTGCCCATCAATGCCTTAGAGCGCAGGCGTTCACGGATGCACGTGCTGCTACTGTGTATTGTGGGCGCGCTACTGGCTGTAGTGCTAGCTGATGTGCTTTTTGACGCTGGGTTTATTACCGCGCCAAGTCACATTCCACATACTCATTTCTTTTCTACTACAACTTCAAGCTCTTAAGGTCGCCTGCGTTTTGCTAAAATAAGGTGATGCAAGATCTTTTGGAGGGGCTAAACCCAGAGCAGCAACGTGCCGTCGAAACCACGGAAGGGCCGCTGCTGATCCAGGCTGGGGCGGGTAGTGGTAAGACAAAGACGTTAACGCATCGTATAGCGCATCTGATCGCTACTCACAAAGCTACACCGTATAACATTTTGGCGGTAACCTTCACCAACAAGGCGGCCCGCGAAATGCGCGAGCGCGTGGCGCAACTACTGGGCCAAGACGCCGAAAATCGCGGCTTTATGCCGTATATGGGTACCTTTCACTCTATTTGTGTGCGAATTCTAAGGATGGACGGTGAGCACATCAGTATTCCGCGTTCCTACGTTATTTTTGATGAAACTGACCGTCTCAGCGCGGTCAAACAAGCCAGCAAACAACTGGGCTTAGATGAAAAAGCTTTTCCTGCGCGGGTGATCGCCGGGCTGATCAGCAGTGCTAAAAACGAGCTAATTACACCAGCCGAATACGACCGTGCCGGCGGTAGCCCAGCCACGCGGGCCGCTAGCGAAGTGTATCCGCTGTATCAAAACATCCTAAAAGACAGCGGTGCGTTGGATTTTGATGACCTTATTGCCCGAACAGTGCAGCTACTGCAAACCGTGCCCGCCATGCGAGACAAATGGCAACGCCAATTTGCTTACATCATGATTGACGAGTATCAGGATACCAACGCGGCGCAGTACAAGCTGGTAAAGTTGCTTACTAACGAAAACAATAATATTGCCGTGGTGGGCGACGACTGGCAGTCAATTTATAGCTGGCGCGGTGCCGATTTCCGCAATATTTTAAAGTTCGAGAACGATTACCCTAATTGTGCTGTCATCAAGCTAGAGCAAAACTACCGCAGCACTGGCCATATTTTAAACGCTGCGCATGGTGTTGTAACGCGCAACGAACAGCGTAGCGACAAGAAGCTTTGGACTGCAGCGGGTGAGGGCAAGCCAGTGCAAATTCTGCAGGTTGGCAGCGAGCGGGCCGAGGCCGAGGCAATTGTGCGCCGGGTAAAACTGGGCGTGGATGGCGGCCGGCATTTTAGTGATTTTGCGGTGCTGTACCGTACGAATGCGCAGAGTCGTAGCGTAGAAGAAGCCTTCATCCAATACGGGATTCCGTATCGCATCGTTGGCGGTGTACGCTTCTATGACCGCAAGGAAATCAAGGATCTGGTGGCATATCTGCGGTTACTGTATCAGCCGGACGATCGGATTAGTTTTGAACGGATCGTCAATATTCCCACGCGCGGTATTGGCGCTAAGAGCCTCCAGAATTTCTACAGTTGGTATGAAGGTTTGGGACTAAGCTTAAGCGAGGCGCTGGCGCAAACTAGTAATTGTGGCGCTGTAACGGGCAAGGCTAAAAAAGGCCTGGTAGAACTAGGCGATATTTTGAAGAGTTTGTGCGAACTGATTGACGAGGTACCACCTGCCGCGCTCATTGATTCATTGGTGCGCCGTCTAAACTACTTGAGCTATCTGGATGACGGCACCGTGCAGGCCGAAAGCCGCCAAGAAAACGTCCGCGAATTTATGGGTGTGGCGCAGAGCTATCAAGAGCTAGGCCTGGCTAATTTCCTAGAAGAAATCGCCTTAATCTCCGATTTAGACACTGCGGACCTGAATGGCAATGCCGTAACATTGATGACGCTGCACGCTGCTAAGGGCCTGGAATTTCCCGTAGTGTTTATGACTGGCATGGAAGAAACCATCTTCCCCCATACCCGCGCGCTGTACAATCAAACCGAAATGGAAGAGGAGCGGCGGCTGTGTTACGTGGGCATGACTCGCGCCCGCGAGGAACTGTATATGATGTATGCTACCTCGCGTATGCTGTACGGAGGCGTGCAGCACAACGTGCCCAGCCGGTTCCTAGGCGAAATCGATGCTGCCTACAGCGAAGAAACAGCTATGGGTGTGAGTTTTGGCTCGAGCCTGGCCGGTAGCCGTCCTTATCAGCCAGAACAGCGTTACGACGACAGCCAGTATACCGCTCCGGCGCCGCCCAAGGCAGACGACGGCGAACCGCACTACGTGCCCGATTTTGAGATTGGCGATGGTGTAAAACACCAATTATTCGGCAATGGAACCATCGTGGAGCTGGAAGGCGAAACCGCCACCATTTATTTCCAGGGTAAGGGCCCTAAAAAGCTCAACATCGCTTTTGCACCGCTGGAGAAGTTGTAAATGTTCAAGCGCTTCGCGTTCTGGCTACTGTGGCCAGGTTTGTTTGTCTATTTTCGGTTTAGCCGCCGGGCTCGAGTGCTATTAGTAGATGGCGATTCCATATTGCTGGTGAAAGACCGCTTTCAGCTATGGTTTAACCAAGATCAGTGGGCTTTGCCAGGCGGTGGTTTGCGCAGGCACGAAGCGCCAGAGGCTGGAGCGATGCGCGAGACTCGCGAAGAGCTTGGCGTAGCGTTGGATATCCAGCAGCTGAAGCTACTGGGGTATGGACGTGTAGGCAATTACGGACTGCGTTACCGTGGCTATTTCTTGCTAGCCCAAATTTCTCAGACTGTTCAATTGCAGGTAAAATCATCGGAAATTGCCGAGGCTCAGTGGCATAAAATTAGCGAGCTCGATATACATTCGCTCAAACCCGAAACGCTAAAAGCTTTGCAGCTTTTAGCTAGTGAACGTTAGATTTTGCTATACTTACAAGTAACGCTTTGGCCCGTATGGACATACAAAAAACCGGTTCAGAGCTTTAGCTATGCAGAAAATTTGGAGAGTAATAACAAGCTCGAAGCAGATGCATATCCAGCGCTTTCATCGCTGGCGTAAGCACCCGCTAGGCTTGCCCATTGCGCTGTTTGTTGTGCTATTTGCGCTGAGCGGTGGTGTTCTGACGCTGCTGGCCCACACTCACCACTCGGTGGCCTTTCATCCAGACACTAGCTATATTGCCATTATCTCGTATGACCATCAGCAGCAAACGGTACCCACTAATGAGCCAACAGTCGGTGCATTACTAGATAAGCTAGCTATACCACTCGGCTCGCGCGATCGAGTGGAGCCCAGTCTGACGACCGCAATCGATCAGGATAATTTTCGTATCAATATTTACCGCGCTGTGCCAGTTACTATAACCGATGGAGCAACCGTAACTACTACCTACAGTGCAGCCGCCACGCCGCGCAGTGTTGTGGCAGATGCAGGCTTGCCGCTGTATGCCGAGGATAGTGTTACTTCGGAACCAGCCGAAAATCTGGTGTCGCAGCAGGCGATCGGCGAACGGATTATCATTAACCGTGCCGTGCCGGTTACGCTTAATGATTACGGGACGCTACTTATGGTGCGCACTCACGCCAAAACCGTCAACGAGCTGCTGATTGATAAAGGTATAGAGCTAAAAACTGCCGATACTGTTATTCCGGCCCTCAGCACGCCAGTCACGCCTAATATACAAGTATTTGTAGCACGCAAAGGCACTAAAATTGTTACCGAAACTCAAGCTATTGCTGCGCCCGTCCAGACGGTCACTGATAATTCGCTGTCGTTCGGTACCAGTGCTACCCGTCAGCAGGGCAGTGCCGGTACGCAGGTATTGACCTACCAAGTTAATACCATCAACGGTGCTGAAGTGAGCCGCACCTTATTGCAGACAGTAGTAACAGTGCAGCCGGTGCCGCAGATTATTGCCCGCGGTCAGGCAGTGAGTATTCCGGCCGACAAGCAGGCGGTTATGGCTCAGGCTGGCATCTCGGCCGGCGATTACAAGTATGTCGACTATATCGCCAGTCACGAAGGCGGCTGGTGCCCAACCAAGATCCAGGGTACGCATAATTGTCCAGGTTATATGACCGCAGCCGATGTGCCGTCGCATGGTGGCTATGGTATTTTCCAGGCAACCCCCGGTAGTAAAATGGCATCTGCTGGTAGTGATTGGGTAACCAGCGCCGCAACGCAAATCCGCTGGGCAACCGGCTATGCCAACGCTCGCTACGGTAGCTGGCAGGGTGCTTACAACCATTGGACCACCAACCACAACTGGTAAAACAGGGGTGAAAATGCTAACATTGAGTGACTATGGCATTTGATCCTACGCCCAAAAAATCTCTAGGACAACATTGGCTACATGACGAGCGGACACTAGAGGCTATTTGTGATGCTGCCGAAGTGCAGGCGGGTGATGCCGTATTGGAAGTTGGCCCTGGGCTTGGTACGCTGACAAAACGGCTACTGGCGCGCGGCGCCCAAGTAACAGCTGTCGAATTTGATGACGCCTTGGCTACAAATCTGGTTAAAAATGTGCAGGACAGTGGTGTCTCCACGCAAAATTTGTCGGTCATCCAAGAAGACATTTTGCGCTTTGACCTTACCGCTTTACCTGCTAACTATAAAGTGGTTGCCAACATCCCCTATTATCTAACGAGTAACCTTATACGGGTGCTATGCGAAAGTACTAACCCGTTTGATACGGCCGCCATACTCATTCAGAAAGAAGTCGCCGAGCGGGTCGCTGCAAAACCGGGTGATATGTCGCTGCTAAGCGTTAGCGCGCAGTTTTACTGTGACGTCTCGTTGGATGTCGCAGTGCCGGCAGCGTTGTTTACGCCACCGCCAAAAGTGGATAGCCAGGTGCTGGTGCTAAAATACCGTCCGCAACCACTATATGAAAACATTGATATAAAAGCATTTTTCCGGCTAGTACGTGCTGGCTTTAGTCAAAAACGCAAAATGCTAGCGAATAGCCTTAGTGGTGGTCTAGCAATTAGCAAAGACCAGGCTCGCCAAATGTTAGAGGCTGCAGATATCGCCGAAAACACCCGCGCTCAGGCGTTGTCGCTTGATGACTGGTACGCGTTGTACGAAGTTGCTAGTCAAACATCATAGTCTTCAACTGAATACTCCAAAACTTGAAGTATTTGGTTGAAGCGAATTGGAAAGGCGAAGTGTGCGTGGCGGTAGGTGGGGCCCAAAGGGGCATTATCTCGGGCTATACCCGACCCACCTGCCGCCTGCACGACCGTCTTACCTCGTCGCTTCGAGCTGGCCTAGGTCGGCGTCAGACCGCCGGGGCGGTGAAGCCGTCGATCATGGCCTGGACGTTGGTAGTCGTGATCCCGGGAACACGGAAACTTCCTCGGAAGTCGATCTCGCGGCCGCCATCGTCCAAGAGCCCGATCGCGCTAGTGAGCAGCGCCCTGACCTTGGACCGGTTGGGCACGGGGATGCACCCGATGAGGTGCTCAAGGCTCGTCCACGGCGAGGTGCTGTAGGCAGCCAACACACCCTCGGTGGTGTAGCTGAGGCAGTCATCCGGGGTCGAGATGAGGTTGTAGGCCGTCACGACTCCATCCACCTTTTGCACGAGCGGATAGCTCGGGTCGATGCGAAGCCGCGATCTGTCCGACAGCGTAAATCTCATCGACAGGCCTTGTTCGCCCGGCATCTTGTAGATGTGGACATCGAGGTCGGTACTGGTGAAGTGCCTGGCGAGCCTGCGGGCGAAACGCACGAAAGGTCCCTTTCCAATTCGGATGTTAATGCATCACTGAAGTAGTGAGCGCAAATACCCTAAGAGGGTTAAATAGTATTATAACACGTATAATACTATTTGTAAATATCATAGACGAGACTCCCATCCCTCTAAAGGAAGGGAATATTGATATGTTTTGGTCGTTGACGTATCAGATAGATAAGGCAGGATAAAGAAAAAGCCCCCTTCGGGGCTGAGAGGAGTATTTAAGGACCTTTATAGATAACTTGATATAGAGGAAAGTTCGGTTCTTCAGGTTTTGGTTTCTTTACATCTTGATGAAGTTGTTCCATAGAATTACTCCTTGTCCGAACTTTATTACAAGCAGAATTATAACGCCATTCAGTAAAAGTATAAGTGATTTATCAAACAATTTCACCCTTGAGATATTCTTTGTTTGGTTTTGTTTGTTTGCTTCTGAATAAGCATCACACAAATATTTTAAGAAAGCCTCATCTGTTGAATATGAATCGGCATTTTTTAACGCATCCGGATGGACGGGTTGCATCCACAGCACTGCCTTTAATAGAAAAAGTAAGATTATAAATGATGCGATTATTGATAGGACTCCAATCATGAAAAAGAACAAACCATAAATAATATGGGGTATTTTTACGCCTGTTGAGAAGAGATACGCGACTAAGGCGAGCTCACCAGTTATAAAAGCCAGGACACGGGCTCGTAGATCATTGAAATCATTACATAACTTATCGTGCCTGCGCCGTTCCTCCTCTAATGCTAGTCCTCTTTTTGATGTCGATTTGTCTGACTCTGTAGGATTATCTGACATACAATCTTCCTGCCCACCACGACGAGTAGTATTAAATCAAGAATAACTGAAGATCCATTTACTTACCAGTAGCCTTCTTCCCCAAAACCTCCCTAAGTAACGCTAAAAACCCTTCTCTAGTAATGTCTTGGGGGTTTGGTTTCTATTTTTGAATTGCCATACCACGGTGTGCTACTGACAGAAATACTGCCCAGATGCTCACTAACCGTACAGTTGATACTTATACTGTTATCTGAACTACTGCACTTTAATAACTATACGACTTACTTAGGTATCAGTAGACCAATCAGCTACTATTTAGTGGAGTACAGATCAAGATAGGTGGTGCCGAGAAGCGGGGTGTCCGGCCGGACGGTCGTTTTGAGACCATCCGGTCCGGACCACCTGCCGCTCATGCGACCATCTACTCCACGGGTGCCAACAGGGCGTGCGTCAGCTCGGTCTTCAACGAGAGGTTGAGCGCCTCAAGCTCACGCTCGGTGATCCTGAGCGGCGCGCATCCCGGCGCGATTCCGTTGTCCGAGGGCTGCGGAAGCTTGCGTGTCGCCATCTTGCGTAGCGGCGTCGTGTTGACCATCCTCTGGATGTCGCGGCGCGTGCTGTGCGACAGGGTCGGGAATGCGTCCTTGGCGAGCTTGCGCCGCTTGGCGTTCCTGACTCCGAAGAAGCCGTCCTCGTAGAAGTACAGGCCGAACAGCTTGTAGCTGTCGAGTGTGGTGTCCCTCGGGAACCTGATGCCTGCCACGAACGTGCGGTCGCCGGAGCGATCGACGAACAGCTCCACCTGGACAGTGCGCTCGGCGCGCTTGCGCCAGGGCAGAAGAGCCATAAAAGACTCCCCCTATCTATGATCTGTAGTTTTACGCGTGCCGTGCGGCGCGCATAGCAACCCCCAAAGGGATCTAGTAATGTTTTAACATATTATCATAATAATGTAAAACTCATACGGGAAAATAAGGTGATAATAAAGAAGTGCTTGAGGTATGGTGCGGGTAGTCCCAGATAGGGGTAGCCCCCGTGCTATACGGAGTAGCGCTGTAGATATCCTAAACCTCAACCAACTATTCCAACGCGTGAAATAGTTGGTTGAGGACAGATGTAGAAGAGTGGGGCACGGCGGCGGGTGGAGTCCTGACGGACGGTCTTTGCTGGCCGTCTGCCTGGACCCACCCGCGCCGGGGCATCTACTTGGCTCCTATCCTCGGGCCGTCGTTTGCAGCGACGGCTTTTGCCTTAGTGCGTCGATGTCACTCGGACACCGACGCTCCCGCAGGTCCGTACAGGACGGCCTCGAGCAGCTCCTTGCCCTTGTCGAGCAGCAGCTCGTGTGTCGCGAAGTAGGCCTGGCGGCTGTCCTCGAGGTCGAGGTCGTGGTAGAACATGCCGTCCAGCAGACTCAGCCCGGTCTCGACGATCGTAGCCTGTGCCCCGAAGGCGGTCAGGAACGTCCTGAGGCGCGAGGCGCGCAGGTTGTCGCCGGTGACCTTGATCACGACGTCTTCGCCGTTGAACCTGATCGCGAAGCTGCTGTTCACCCCGTCCAAGTCCAAGTCGAGCCGGTCCTTGGCGTTGTGGTATCTGACCTCGATCTCCAGGCGCCGCCGCTCGTTCATGCGGCCGAAAACCGTGAACCGGAGACGTGGAGCGGGCGGGTCTGAAGGACGGCGGGAGAAGCTGACCATAGTAGGTCTAACCACCTTTCGTACATCTATCGTAGTTTGCACGACGCTGGTAGCGCGTGCGTGAAACCCCCGCTAGGGAGAATCTTACATATTATAGAATATTTTCCGTAAAATTGAAAATCTACTGCAGCAAAGCACTAATAGTTATGCTATAATAAGTGCCCATAGGGAGTTCGTGCCCTATAGACATAACTGTGGGGCTGAATTTTAAGCTCGACGTTGGTACGTTACGGTTAGATCAGCAGGTCGCTTGTCAGCGTTATAGGCAAAATTTTTTAGATGCAGAAAAAACATCTAGCAAGTTTGTAGCTCGCCTTCAGGGCCTTCGCGCTTTTGGCGCTCAGCTTGCACCACAATTGGTTTAATTACCGATTGAACGCTCTTGCGATATCAGATAGTGAGCCAGCGTTTTATATTTCTGATTGCTCAAACAAGTTCATCCGACTTGTCTGCTAAGATCAGGATTGCTCATGCGGGATGTTTGTATGTTTCGATACTCGCATGCTAAGACCCTAAAACAGACTAAGCCTGTAGACGACTAACTTATACGCCGACGGACCCGGGGGCGGTACCCGGCAGCTCCACCATAAAACTTACGCTTAAAGAATTCTTACCTCGCTTCTGTATGGGCGAGGTTTTATTGTACGGTGGTATATCCCATCACTACATTGCTGGAGGTGTTTTCACGACTTGGTATACGATATAGAGGTATAGCAGTCGGGCGGCATCGATAGCGGCGTTGGCTCCTTTGGCTGGTGACCCGCCGAAGAAGACGCCGAATACGGTAATAAATTGCAAAACCAACAGGATTTTTAAAATAGTCGTTACCGTATGTACATTCTTAGCGAAGAGGAGGTAAGTAAACACGGCTAGATTAAAAGCCGCTGCACCCCAGAAAAAGTAGAGGATTGCAATGGCCGACCCTGTATTTTGGTTTGGGTTAATTACCAAAGAATGGTGCACAGCACGATTGAGTTGCAAGAGTGACCAGATACTGAACACAGTGCTAACCAGGCCAAGAATAGCGAGCACTAGTAGCGATGTATGTTGCATCGCTACTGATTTTGGCATGCTATCTTCTGGCGGTTTTCTATACTCTAAGCTGGGCGCTTGGTATATGTCGCCGTTACTGGTCGGGCTGTAGGTGCCGAGAGTTGGGTTAACGGCAGGCGTGGCAACGCTTGGTTGTGCCGGTGCAACAGATGCTGGAGGAACGATAATAGGATTGAGTGGTTGTATTACCTTTTCACCAGAACGTTGCCGCAATGGCTGTTGCTGGGGTTGATTGTGTGTGTCTTCGCTCGGCTGCATACTGCTTTTGTTATAGTACTCTGAAAGTATACTATCACAGCGGTTAAACATTAGGGTACTAACCCCTAGGGATTCTTACCTTTTTCGCTGCTTTTCCTTTTGTGTGTGGCCCAGCCAATCCCTTAGATTAGACCCCTCCGTCGGGCTATTTCTTCAACAACGGGGGACTATTCTTGAGGAATTTATAATATAATGTTATAATATTAAATGTCTAAAGCGGCTTAGCCGTTCAAAGACTGTCCATCTATGTACTTCGGAGGGGAGAAGCTAGTGTCAGTTAATCTGGCACGGGTCGGGGTTTGGGTGAAGTGGATCCTTCCACTCATCATCTTGGCCGCCGGCTGCTGGGTCTCGTGGGCTGTGTGGCGAGCATTCTCCGTGGGGGATTGCCCGATCGCAACGTGCGGGGCCCGTCTGCACGACCAGTTCGTGCGCTTGGAGCACGAGCGTCATGCGTTCGCCGTACTTCCGGCGTTGTTCGCCGCAGGGTTTATGACAGCGCTCTACAAGGTATTCGGCCTGGCCAATGTGATTGCCGAACGTGCCGTTGGGCACCACGAGGGCATCTCATATGCCTCCCGCGCTGCGCTCGTTGCGCGATTTGGCGAGTGGGTTGGCTGGTGCATCGAATTCCTGCTAGTAGCTCTGGTGATCCTGATCCTTCTCGGGACGGTGCTGATTTGCCTGTGGCTATAGCGGCCTAGGCTGACGCTGCGAGTACAATGGACCGGCCGGGTGCGGCACTGGAGATAGAATCGAGGCCACGCATCCAGCGTGCATCTTCTCTTCTGTTTCTTGTGTGCGTACCCGGCTTTTCCTTATCAATTTGTGATGCAAGCCTTGCAGTATAATTGCTGGTATGTTTTTGCTCTTATTATTTCTACTGGCTGCGGGAACGGCCTCTGTGCCGCTGATCGTCAGGTATTTGCCTAGGTTTTTCCCAAGGCTGCAGCTTTATCCGGCCAGCGCCTGGCTGCCAACTCTAGCCGGGTCTCTGATGATCCTTAGCGTGCTGCTGCCAAATATCCACATTTCAAACGAAACCGCTACCTTTCAGCAACACTTTGTAGGTGGTGGCATGTATAGTGCGGCACTCTATTTTTATGCCAAACAGCTGTTTGGATGGCGAATGCCTTGGCTTGTAGACATGCTGGCTGTATTTTCTTGGGTGTCGGCGCTGGGTGTCGCTAACAAGTTGGCGGAGTTTGCGCTGCTTAAAACGGGCCTGGCGGCAATCTCTACTAGTGATGCGTACTGGGATTTACTAGCCAATACGCTAGGCGGCTATGTTGGCTACGCACTGATTTTTAAGCTTGTTCATGTTCCCAACGACAGCAAAGAGCAGCCCTAGGGAGTAAACTTGACTCGAATACTGCATACGCCTACCATAAGCGTATAGATATACGGTATATGGTATGACAGAGCTCCAACATCGCCCACTAGATACGACACTGGACTTAGGTGTGCCGGGCACCCCGGATGGGCCACCAGTAACAAGCAATAATCATACCGTTGACACGCAGCCTCGGCTTACCGACGAAACGGTTGCAATTGATTTGTCGACGTTAGGTTTGCCTACACACGCCTCTAAGAACGCAGCTCCTGTCGAGAATTGGACCCCTCCGCCCGAGGGCCAGGTAACACGCTATGCCGATGTCGTGCTGCTTGGAAAGTCGTATCGGGTTGAGCGGGCAGTTAGCGAAACAGGCAGGCAAGCGGTTAAGGGCTATAAGGCTGCGTTAGCCAAGTTTGCGGGTATGCCAGGGCATGTCGTTAAAAAATTTGCCTATGATCGGGCGCAAGCCAGCTACGACCGCGTGGAAGAGCGTCTGCGGCAGGCAAAGTGGAATAACTCCGGCCGTCAGGTGATGAGCCAGCACAACGAGGCCCTTCAGAGAGCTTCGGATCGGCTAAGGAGCAAATCTGATACGTTGCATGAACACACGCGGAACACAGAGGCTCGCATTGGTGGTGTGCACGGCAACGCAGAAACCAAGCAGCGGCACTATATTGCAGATTTACGGCAAAAGCGGGTTGATGCGCTAGGCCGAAAAGCGGCACGTCAGGCTATACGTACACAGGGTGTTTCTCGTAGTGAAGCTAAAGACGCGCTTGCAGGGATATCGCAAGAGCAGATCGGCCGTATTGGTACGGCTGCAATTAATCATGAAACAAGTCGCCGCAAGGCTGATGCGCACACACGCCAACATCGCAAAATCGAGCGGACTACCGCTAGGTCGGAACGACGCATGGCAAAGCTTGAAGTGCGAGCCAGAACACACAGAAATGATAGCTGGTGGCATGATGATGTCGCAGCTGTGATTGGGAGTGAATTGTCGACGGAAAACCGCTTTAACCCAGATAGCGAAACTGCAAGGCAACGTGTCGATAGGCTGGAAGCAGAGACTGAGATTAGGAAAGAATCGCCAAAAGACCGGTCGGATCGCCGAGTTAAAAAGGAGCTGAAGGAAGCTAAAAGAGAAGTGGCTACGCTTAGTAAAAACTTTGATCGTCACGAGAAAGCTGCAGCGGCCAGTCGTCGGTCCGCTGAGCGTGCAAGCAATCAGCACACCAGATTACAACCAGCGCACCGTGCGCGTCAGACTGCCGCTATTAATGCTGTTACAGAGGCTGCGGCCCGTAGACGTGCAGAAGAAAGCGACAGGACTGCTTTGTCCCGAGAATTGCACCAAGTGCTTGATGCGGATCGGGCAAAGGAGAGGAATGAGTAATGTCGCTACTTGATAAGCAAATTTTAGGTGATCTGGGAATTGTGTTAGCCGACCAAGATTACGAATTGCTCTCGGAGCACTTTGACACTACGCTGCAGCAGCGCGTAATTGAAGAAATAGTAGCGGAACTGGCACCCGATCAGGCGTATGAGCTGGCCGCCTTGCAGAACGCCAGCGATGCTGAGCTAGTGGAGTGGCTACGCGCTAACGTGGCGGCTTTTGCCCAGATTGTGTCCGACGAGATTGACATTTTGCTAGGCGAATTAGCCGAAAATAGTGCCGCATTCAGTCGTCACCCTGACAAACAGCTGTAATTTTATTACTCTAACGCCCAATAGGGTTTGTTTCTGTCTTCGTGCGGCATAACATAAGCGCTATACTGGTTGGGTAATGGAACGGTGGCGAGTGAGAAAGCCTACGCAGGCTGCAGAAGGTGGCCCGTTTCGCTATGCTCGGCGCAAAATCAGCCCTACGGTAGTAGTGATAGGGTTATGTATTGTGTTGCTGCTAAGTTCGGTAGCTTTTGGCTATCATATGACCAACACAGCAACCAATCCAACGATAGTAGTCGCAAAAACACCTGCACAACCAGTTGCGCAGCCGCAAAAACCCGTGCTGGCACCAGAACCACCCGATCCGTTGGCTTCGCTGCCGACTGATCTAAACGCGGTTATCAGCGCGCAAACTGCCGTTTCGGCTTCCGTAACGGTCATAAACCTCGACACCAACAAAGAATATGACGCTGGAAAATACACGCAAACATACGAAGCGGCCAGCACCAGCAAATTGGTGGCAGTGTTTGATTATATTCATCAGGTAGAACTGGGCAAGGCTACACTGACGCAGAGTATCCAGGGCCAACAGGCACAGGACATCATTATGCGCATGATTGTAAACAGCGATAATAATGCCTGGGACAAGCTGAATGGCTATCTACGGTTTACTGGCGAACAGAAATACCTAAACAGTATTGGGGTGGCTGGGCATATGACACCCGAGAATATTCAGTTCTCGACGCCAGCCATGGCCAAGATGCTGCAGCTACTGTACCAAGGCAAGCTTATGAATGCCGATCATCAAGCTTTGATTTACGGCTATATGGCACACACTACTATGAATAAGCTTATCCCGGCAGCGCTGCCAGTGGATGTTACGGTGTATCATAAATATGGCGAGATTGACGGCGTGTTGCACGACGTGGCGATTATTAAGTATCAGGGGCATAGCTTTGTGCTGGTTATTTACACGAATAATCCAGCTAACAATATGGGTCTGTACAGTTCGCAGGTGCAGCTTATCCGTGCACTAACCAGTGCCGCTTTAACTGATGTTCTGAAGAGCTAGCTTGCTATACTAGAGCTTATGCAGGGGAGACCGCTGGTTTTTATCGACGTAGAGACTACTGGTGGTATGGCCGGGAGTAGCCGCATCTTGGAAATTGGTGCACTTCGGGTAGAGAACGGCGCCGTAGTAGCGCGGATGAACCAGGTGCTAGATCCGGAGGAGCCAGTGCCGTTCTGGATTACTAATTTAACGGGTATCGAGCCACACGAAACAGCTGGACAGCCGGTATTTGCGAAGGTGCTACCAGAGCTTGAACGCCTGTTTGATGGTGCGGTGTTTGTAGCACATAACGTGAACTTCGATTACAGTTTTTTCCGCGAAGAGTACCGCAGACTGGCACAAACATTTACCATGGACAAGCTGTGTACGGTGCGACTAAGCCGTAAGTTGTATCCGGGTGAGCGCAGTCACCGATTGGATGAAGTGATCCGGCGGGGTGCCTACCAGGTAGCGCATCGCCATCGAGCCTATGATGATGCCGAGGTGCTCTATAAGTTTTGGCATGATAATTTGGTGCGCCTAGGCGATGAGCTGTTTTATCCACTTGCCGCGCAGGTGTTTGAATCCGCTTAAAAAGCAGCGATTTAGTAAGCAAATTCATAGCAAACTTGCAGCAAACGGTGTCATAGTAAAGTTTGTAAGGAGGACCTTGCAAGTGATATACCGTGATCTTATCCGCAGAATAAAAGAGGCTGCTGGCGCCAGCTATGACTCGGCACAGGACGTGCTGGAATTAGTCGTCGAAAAAGTTGCTGTGCACCTCAGCGACCCAATGCGCCGCGAATTTGCAGCGAACCTGCCACGCGAGCTACAAAGTGCCGCTCAAATGGTACCAACAGTACAGCATTTGGACGAGGATATCGTAGGGCAGCTGATGGACCTGGAAGACATTGACGAGGTGGGCGCACGGGCGCGCATAAAAGCTGCCTGGCAAGCGCTGTGTGATATGTTCGACAGCCACGAAGTGAGCGAAATAACCGCCGAGCTACCCTACCAGGTAGTTGCGGTGTTGGAGTAAAATAGAAGTACCAGATAAAAGGGGGCAACCAGCATGTCTTTAGAAGAACGCAACCGTCACCTAACTCGTAAGGGGGAGAGCAAGGCGCATAGCCTGGCTCACAAGTACGACAGCCATAAAATGGCAAACGTAGTAAATCATAATCATTTTGAGCGGCACCATGGATTTGAAAGTGCTAAACGCTCGGAGAAGAAAACGCTCCAGGGTTGATGTATAACTGCGTGGTTTAGTGGTATAAAAACGACCCACAAGCAGCAACATATAACCAAAAAAATATAGCGCACCTTAAGCCGGGCGCGGCCGAACAGCCCCCCAGGGGGTGCTGTGGCCGCGCCTGGCGGGTGTCTTACAGGCCGGTTTGACCCTGTGCAGGAGCCAGGCGGCTTGTGCTGTGGTGGTCGTCTACAACTGCAGGGGTTAGTTCGCCGAGCTGATGCCCTTGATCAGGAGCTCCTGCAGGACCAGCACGAGCCGGTTGTAGATCCGAGCGTGCCGCGGGTTGACCTTGCTGACCTTCAGGTAGGCCACGCGCTTGCCCAGAACGAACTGGCCACCCTGACCCGAGTAGCGGCGCTCGTGGATGTGGATCACTTCGCCGACGATGTCCTGGGACACGAAGTTCCCGGGGTCCTGCTTGAGTAGCTCGTACGCGGCCGCGCACAGCACGCTCGTGTTGCTGCCGTTCGCCGAGCCGCTGCCGTTGGGGAAGAGCGTGTTCCAGAGCACGGCCATGTCCTCGCTGATGAACAGCAGGTAGAACGTGTCGCTGACTTGCAGGCCGTGCGACTCGTCGCAGGCGATGCACGTGAGCGAGTGGACTGCGGGCATAGTGCGGATCCTTTCGGATGTTTAGTGCGGACTCTTTTGTCGCCAGACGCTCTCATGCTAGAGGGCCGGGTTGTGTCGTATGGTTGCTATGGTAAGACACAGACAAGAAGAGTATAAGAGTGTCCGTAGCGCTAATATGCGCACCGCCATTCTTATACTCTTCTGTGCAATGTGTTCTGCAAGGACTGTAGTATGCCTTGCGTCTTACCAAATGTTGCTGCTTGTGAAAGTACGGTTGGAGCATAAACAGGCTTAGCCTTTTGCTCGACAACTTTGATGAAAGTGGTTGCTTTCAATGTTATTATAACATAATTTTTTATAGCTGTATAAAATGAGTGCTTGCGATTTCTTAGTTAGGCTTCTCTAGGTGCATCTAACTAAAACAAGGACCAACAAGCAACAGAACAACACAAAAACACAAAAAACAACACACCCAGCAGGGCGCGGTCACGAATGCCGAAGGCATCCGAGCCGCGCCCTGAGGGCGTTGTGTCGCTCTCGGCGTCCCAGTTGTGCCCGCCGGCCCGGAGCCACCGACAGGTGTCGGTGGCCGGGCCCGGTCAGGTCACGTCACATGGGACGGGTCCTGCGCGTCAGCGCGGTGGGTCACCACGCCGGCGCCGGTGTGCCGGTCAGGCCTGGTCGTCGGTGACGGCCGCGCCGGACTGGTGGCTGGCGCCGGTCGGGTGGTCGCACGCGGCGTCCTCGGGTGAGGTGGTCGTGGCGGCCGTGTCGCCGGTGTGCTCCGTGTCGGACGTGGTCGTCGAAGTGGTCTTGTCGGCCGCGCCGGCGCCGGTGTCCGGTGTGGGGCTGCCGTCGACGATGATCACGATCCTGCCACCGAAGAGCTGCTCCAGGAAGCCGAGACCGATGTCCAGGGGGAACAGGAAGCCGAGGCCGCGGAGCGTCGGGAAGTCGCTGAGCCGCCTCTTGCCGCCGCTGTTGTCGCCGGAAGTGGTCTCGGACGGTTCGAAGCCGAACTCCTTGAAGACGTCCGGACAGACGCGCTCGAGCACCGCCAACGGGATCTCATCGACGCAGTTGCCGATCCTGACCTCGTTCTCGCCGGCGTCGTCCATCTCGACGGTGCCGTGGTGCAGGAAGACGCGGGGCTCGTCGTCCTTCAGTCCACCGTAGTTCTTGATCTCCAGGGCCAGCTCGAAGCTGACGGGGGCGCAGATCGGGGCGGTGGGGTTGTGTTCCGGGCCGAGGCCGTTCTCGTTGGGGTTCTTGACGATGATGAAGCAGGTGCCAGGGGGGATCTCTCCGTAATGCTTCTCGCATCGGACCATGGTACTGGGTGTCCTTTCTGGGACATGGATGGTGCAGGACGGGTATCGTTCCACTGGCTGTTGCTCAAGATTCCGAATGGCTTTCGGACCAAGAGTGTCTCAAATAGTGCTGAGGCGTCAACAAGCAGAGGGCTAGAACTAATACTGACTGTTGCAGTCTGTAATAAATCCAGTTCTCTACTCGTTAAACGTCCTCAAACACTAATTGTTCGTGTCTATAGTGTAAATAGTTCTGTTGCTTGTTAATGTACGGCTGGAGAAACGGCATGCAAAAAGCCACTTCCTCGAACAGCAATACTCCTGACAGATGTCAGACCGGAATATTAAAACACATCAACGTGTTTAGTGCAACTCCCTATTAAGTGCACAACGGACAACAAAAAACCGGACACCTAAGTATCCGGTTACTAAAATCTATCTGGTGGAGCTACAGGGACTCAAACCCTGGACCTCTTCCATGCCATGGAAGCGCTCTAGTCAACTGAGCTACAGCCCCTTAACTTGAGACAAAACCTGTGGTTTTTTCTCAACGCGCCGGCAAAATGAAATACATTTTGGCGGGCTGCTCTTTTTCCCTTGCTTACAAACAGCTGCGTACTGGGAAACGATAGCAAAATTGTAGCGCATTTTATACGGAATTTCTAGTGGTGAGTGCTGTGATGATTGTGACCAATGCCAAATCGGACCATCAGGAAGCGATTGACAGGTACGGTAACAATAAATGCCACGGCCAGCGACAGGGCCATACTCCACCAAAACAGCCAGCTAGTTACAGTCGCGTTGAGTGCTCCCGGCAGTAACCACTCTAAGGTGTTATCGATGATCTCCATGGAAAGGATCGAAGTAGTATCAGTGCGCAGTGCAGTGCTGCGGGCGTCTACCGAGCTTAGACCCATCCGACGAGCGCCACGAAAGGTAAGGCCGTACCCAAACAAAAATGCTAGCACAACAGCTAGGATGGTCTGCGATATGTTTGGCCAGCCGGCACCGGCGCCGATGGCCGAACCAAGCGTCTCGCCGATTCCACAGCCAACTAGGCAATGCAGTGTGTGCTGAACAGCATGCCTCGTAGCGCTATCAAGTTTTGGCATAATTTTAGTATAAAGCATAATCAGATGGCAAAATGCTTGTGGATTGCTGAAGGGTCCCTTATAGTGAACCTATCTAACCATAAACATAAAATGGAGTTCTATATACCGTGGAACCACAAGGCACGCCTACACCTTCAGAGCAACCTAACCAGATGCCGCAATCGACACCGCCTGCAGCACAGCCACAGCCCACGCCCGGTCCAGTTACGGAACCGCTAGGCCAGCAGCCTGTCACTGGTGCTCAGCCAGTTGCGCAACCAACAACTGAAGCTTGGCAGCCGACAGTGCAGCCATTTGCAAGCCCACTACAGCCAAATGCTCAGGCTGTATCTGGGGTGCCTCAGCCAACTTCCCAACCATTTGTTGGCGCATCGGCTGCGGCGCTACCTCCTGCCGGATCTAAGAAGTGGTGGATGTTACCGGTAGCAGTGCTGGTTGCGCTGGCGCTTCTGGGCGGTGGCTATGCGTTTGCATTTTATCTACCAAATCGGCCGAGTGCTGTGTATTCCACAAGCCTCAAGCGAACGGGTGAGGCAGTGGACACGCTGGTTAGCTATTCAAATACCCAAGCCCAAAAACACTACAAAAGCTACGGCGTTGACGGCAAGCTGACAATAACGGCCGACGGGACCAGCTTTGACGCTTCGGTAAGTGGTAGCGTAGATACTCAGGAAAACGCCACCGCGACCGTAAAAGCCGATATCATGGGCGTACACGCTACCGCCGATGTCAGGAGTATCCATGTAGCAGGCAGTACTAGCCCGGATTTGTATCTGCGGGCAACCGGCATCAAGACGGCGCTTGATGGAGCGGGTGCTAGTAGCCTGGATGGACTAGACGGTCAGTGGCTAAGCCTGGACCACACGCTGCTTAATTCGTATGCAACTAGCTATAGTAGTGCAGCGTCAATGGCTGCCACTACCAGCCTGCCTACGGATGCTCAGGCCCACGATGCCTTGGTAAAGATGCAAACTGTCAACAAACAATATCTATTCACTACTGATGCGACGCATGCGGTGCTGCAAAACAAGAAGTATATCGGCAAAGAGACCAAAGATGGTCACAGCGTTTATCACTATGCTGTTGGCTATAACAAAGCACACCTCAAATCGTATATTGATGCTCTGAGCGGTACACTGGACGGCAGTAGTCTGAATACGTGGTCAAAGAAGGCTAACGATGGTCAGAACTTGAGCGAAGCATTGGAGATTAATTCGCTGAAGTCGGCGATTGATGGTGCCAAAGCCGATTACAGTTTTGATGTCTGGGTTGACGCTAAAACTAAACTGATTCAGTCGGTTCAATTTAGTGATCCGTCTAAGCCTGGCACAACCTTTAGCTTTGCGCAAAATTACACTAGTGGCTCCAGCTATCCCTTTAGCTTCAGCTACCAGGGTAAGGATAACGACGGCACAGCACAGTCGGCTAACCTGAAACTGACCGTTGATACCACCAGCAATAAAGAAACGGGCGTGGTGGCTATAAACACGGCCAGCGCCAAGATTGACCTCAATCTGACGGTTACGCCGTCGACTAGTGGCGTACAGGTAACAGCGCCAACAGATGCTCAGTCGGTTTCGGATTTGCTTTCTGGACTTGGCCTGGGTAGCTTCTAAAAGTAGCAGGCTAGATCAGTCTTACGGAGCTCACGCCTCTTTTGCAGGCGTGAGCTCGCAATTTGTTAAAGATTAGCAGGTGCATCGCCTGGTTAGGGGCGTACAATACTATGATCATATGAAATTAACAAACATCCAAAAGCTGTACATTAGTAACTTCCTGACTGGCTTGGTGTTTTGGTACGGTATTGAAAAGTTGTTTATGCGGAGCATTGGTATTGATGCGTTTGGCGTAGGACTTGCTACGGTTTTTATTTCGACGTTCAACCTGATTTTTGATATACCGGCAGGTATTCTTGCGGACAAATGGAGCCGCAAGGGTATGCTAATTGTTTCGGCAGGCGCATTGATTATGGCTAACCTGGTTCTAGGTACAAGCCACAACTTGCTCCAATATGTTGTTGGCTATGCGTTCTTTGGTGTCAATATTGTGGCCACAAGCGGCACTTATCAGGCGATTATCTATGATACGCTGCGCGAAGAAAGCCGGGAAGCGCACTATAGCAAGATTATGGGTCGAGCGTATGCGTTATTTTTAGTTGGTACCGGTGTTGCTGATACTGCCAGTGGTTTCATTGCGCATCAGTATGGGTACCGTGCCACTTTTTTTATGACTATCGTTTCCTGCGTCGTTAATATCGTGCTAATCATGACAATTACGGAACCGGCATTTCATAAGCCAGAGGGCAAAGAAAATGTGCTGAGGCGGCTTGGCGCCGTCTCTAAGACGCTAGCTAGGATTCGGCTACTGCGCGCCCTGACTATCATTATGACAGTACTGGCGGTCGCGGAAGCATTTAAGATCGACTTTGGCCAGCTATACATGCTGCGGTATGTCTCGCAACCACAGCTGATTGGTTTGTTGTGGGCGGTATATGCCTTTACTTGGGCACTAGGGAGTGCTATTGCCCATAGATTGCACGCACATATTACGCTGCTGGTTGTTGCTACAGTGCTGCCGCTGGTATTGATGGCGAACATCGATAATTGGTTTAGTCTGGTGCTGTTTATGGTCCAGGCAACTGCCGCTGCCGCTTTGATCAATCAAATCGAAACGCGGATCCAGGATAATACGCCGTCAGCGGTGCGGGCATCTGTATTGTCGATACTGTCTGTTGCCGGCAGGCTAGTCTCTGTACCGGCGTGCTTTGTTTTAGGTTGGTTATTCAATGTGTACGGTGCGTATTGGGCGCTGCGATTCGTGGCGAGCGTTGCTGCTGCCGTGCTGTGCTACTGGTTATGGGAAAGTTGGAACTTACGACGAGCCGTAGAAGTTGGGGCTGATCCAGCTTTGTAATTGCAGCCTAGGCTTAAAAATGAAACAATATTGATAACCATATGAACTTTCGTGCTATTTTTGCTTTATATAAGCCTACCTTTGCCGTTAATCTGCTGGCCGAGCTTAAGCAACGTCGCTATTCCGGCTGGCGACTCTTACACTGGCTGTGGCATACCCAGACGTTTACAAGCGAGGCGCGCCTTTCGGATACAGAGCGTTCTGTGGCCGTATTTTTAAGCTTGCTTATGCTGGGTCAGCTGGCACTGGGTATTGGATTTTTGGTGGAGTGGGCTCGCTATGGCACTGTAGGGGCCTGGGAAGTTGGTGTGGCGTTGGTTTTGTCTTACTCTCTGCTTTGGGCGCACATTGTGGTAGTGCTAGCATGGTTATGGAATCTAGTGTGGGCCGCTATGCACCCAAAAAAGGCTGCCCGTAGCTTAGTCTGCGGCGTATTAGAGTGGCAGGTGCGTCAATTGCGGGCGCGACATCACTTTAAGATTGTGGCAGTAGCGGGTTCTGTGGGTAAAACGACCACCAAGCTAGCTGTTGCAGATTTGCTAAATGCCAGTGGGCTGAGAGTCCGATTCCAATCTGGCAACTATAACGATCGTGTCACAGTGCCACTGGTGTTTTTTGGCCTAGCTGAGCCCAGTCTGTATAACATCTTGGCCTGGATTAAAGCTCTGGGCGTAACGCAGTCCGAAATCGCCATGCCGTATCCGTATGATGTAGTGGTGGTAGAACTGGGCACCGATGGACCGGGCCAACTGGAACAATTTGCCTACCTAAAACCTGATGTAACAGTGGTAACGGCTGTTTCCCCCGAGCATATGGAATATTTCGGGACGCTCGATGCGGTAGCAACCGAGGAATTGGCGGTCTTTGCCTATAGCAAGCAGGTGCTAGTTAATGCTGACGACATTGCCGGGGAATATCTAGCTGGCCGAGACTTTGTAGATTATAGCTTGACAAGTTCCCATACACGCTACGGCGCTACTAGTACCGGCAAGGGCTTGGGCGAGCAGACGGTTGATTTCCGTTTGCCAACACTAAGCTTTTCGGCTCAGATTAATCACATGGGTGAGCAAGGCGTAAAGGCTACGCTAGCTGCCGTCGCAGTAGCTGATATGCTCAAAGTGTCAAAGAAACAGCTACAGAATGGCCTAGGGCAATTAAAGCCATTTGCTGGTCGTATGCAGCTGCTGTCGGGCATCAAGGATAGCAAATTGATTGACGATACATATAACGCTAGCCCTATCGCAACCAAAGCTGCACTAAATGTTCTGTACGGTGCTCGTACTAAACAGCGGATCGCTATTTTAGGCAGCATGAACGAGCTGGGTGACTATGCTAAAGTGGCCCACGAAGAAGTCGGTGACTACTGCGACCCTAAAAAGCTCGCGGTCGTGGTAACGATTGGGCAAGACGCCAAAAAATGGTTGGCACCGGCTGCTAAAGCGCAGGGCTGCACAGTACATTGTTTTATGAGTCCCTACGACGCCGGTGCGTATGTTCTGCGTAACCTTGAAAAGGGTGCAGTAGTACTGGCAAAGGGCTCGCAAAACGGCGTCTTTGCCGAAGAGGCGCTCAAGGTTTTGCTGGCAAGCCCGGAAGACACTCAGAAATTGGTTCGACAGAGTGACTACTGGCTGAAGGCTAAGAGCCGACAGTTTCCGCACTAGAATTGATGTGGTATAGTATGTGTTACGATGAGCAAGTTAGCCCTTCTGAGCCTCAATCTCCTCGCCCGCTAGGGCAGATTTCCTTTTATCCAGTATAATTTTAAGCAAGATAACCACCCCTTTAAGGAGTTTTTACCCGTGCAACGATACAATCCAAAAGAGATTGAGCCTAAGTGGCAAGCCATTTGGGACGAAACTGGCGTCTATACCGTCGACCTGCAAAGCCCGAAGCCGCACTATATGGCCATGGGCATGTTCAACTATCCGAGTGGTGCCGGCATCCACATTGGCCATGCCATGAACTACACCATTCCAGACGTTAAAGCACGTTTTAAGCGCCAGCAGGGCTTCGAGAGTTACCATCCGGTAGGTTGGGACGCTTTTGGTTTGCCGGCCGAAAACTTTGCCATCAAGTCTGGTATTAGTCCGCAGCAAAGCATGGCCAAGATCATCCCCGACTATCACAAGCAGTACAAAGCCATGGGCTGGAGCAACGACTGGGAAAAAGAAATCGCTACGCACCTGCCTGAGTACTACAAATGGACCCAATGGGTGTTTAGCGAAATGTACCGAAACGGCCTGGCCTACCAGGACAGCCGCATGCAGTGGTGGTGCGAAAAGGACGCCACGGTGCTGGCTAACGAGCAGGTGATAGACGGCAAGTGTTGGCGCCACGACGGCCCCGATGATCCACTGGTCGAGAAAAAAGAGATCAAGCAGTGGTTCTTTAAGATCACTGATTATGCCGATGAGCTGCTGGAAGCGATCGATGGTTTGGATTGGACCGATACTGTTAAGCTGGCCCAGAAGAACTGGATCGGCAAGAGCAAGGGCGCTGAAATCACCTTTGCGGTTGAAGGCGGTGACGAAAAATTGACCGTGTTTACGACTCGCCCTGATACTCTATACGGCGCAACGTTTATGGTGATTGCCCCAGAACATCCTAGTGTCGACATGCTTACCATGGATGCTCATAAAGCAGCGGTCAATGCCTATAAACTCACTGCCGCCAAGAAGACTGAAGTAGAACGACAAGAGAGCAAAGACAAAACCGGCGAGTTCACCGGTTCGTATGCTATAAATCCAGTGAGCGGCGAAAAGATGCCAATCTGGGTGGCCGACTACGTGCTGGCTGGTTACGGGACTGGCGCTATTATGGCGGTGCCAGCTCACGATGAGCGTGATCATGCGTTTGCTACTCAGTTCAGTTTGCCAGTATGCCAAGTGGTGGCCGAAAAGATTGTTGACACAAGTAATCCCCTGCGTTCAGATAAGGAACTTGTGCCTCGTGAGGTTGTTTGTATAGCCATCAAACACCCTACTGAAGAGAAGTATTTGATTGCGCGTCCGGCTAGCGTAAACCATTGGTCGGTAGTAATGGGTGGAATTGAAGAGGGTGAGTCAGTAGAAGAGGCTGCTCGTCGTGAGTTGCTCGAGGAGTCAGGCTATACTGATATTGCAGATTTAAGCGTAGCAGAAACCGTAGTTGCGTATGAGTTCTTTGCTGAACACAAAGATGAGAATCGGATTGCTTATACGCACGCAGTGGCGATCCAGCTGGGCTCATTAGATAAGCAAGAAGTCTCCGCGGAGGAACAAGCTGCACAAGTGCTCAAGTGGGCTACACTTGATGAAATTCGTGAGCTAGGGGGTAGTGAAAAGATCTTAGAACCCATCCACCGCGCTGAAGGCAGGGTACGTGATATGGTGCATGAGGGTTTGCTAGTAAACTCAGGCGTGTACAGCGGTCAGTCTACTGAGCGAGCCCGTGAAATGATGGTGGCCGATTTAGCTACAAAAGGTGTAGCTTTAGAAAAAACGAATTATCGCATGCGTGACTGGAGTGTTAGCCGTCAGCGCTACTGGGGCGCGCCAATCCCGATTATCCACTGTGATAACTGTGGCAACGTGCTGGTTCCAGACGAGCAATTGCCGGTAGTTTTGCCCGAGCTTGATGACTTTGCGCCAAGCGGTGATGGACGTAGTGCGCTGGCTCGTGCCAAAGATTGGTTGGCCGTGGACTGTCCAGAGTGCGGTGGTCCAGCAGAGCGCGAAACCGATACGCTGGATACTTACATCTGTAGCAGCTGGTACATGTACCGCTTTATGGATCCGCACAACCAGCAGCAGATTTTTGACCCCGAAATCATCAAACAATGGGAACCCGTTAATTTCTATAACGGCGCTGACCATGCCACGGCACACCTGCTCTATGCCCGCTTTATCGGCCATTTCTTTAAGAAATTGGGCTTGGTTAACGATCCCGAGCCGTTCAAGCAGTTCCTATTTAACGGCAAGGTCACAGCCAGCGACGGCCAGATGTTTAGCAAAAGCAAGGGCAACGGCGTAGATCCGCTGGATATCATCGAACAAGGGTATGGTGCCGATGCGCTGCGTACTTATCTGATGTTTGCGGCCCCACTGGAGCTCTGGGCTAAGTGGGACCCACAGGGTGTGCCGGGTACTTACCGCTTCCTAAACCGTATCTGGAATCTGGTAGGCGAATATGACGACGCAGAATCAAACGTTACGAGCGATGAGCAGCAAAAAGCTATCCGCCGCTCCGTTCACGCTATGATCCGTAAAATGACTGAGGACATTGAAGCGAACCGCTACAATACCGCAATCGCTGCTAGCATGACCTGTGTTAACGAGCTATATAAACTGAAGGCTGAAGCCTTCGGCAAGAACGATGTTTGGCACGAAGCGCTCACGAGCGTTGTAGCTTGTGTGGCCCCATTTGCACCGTATATTGCCGAGGAACTGTGGCACCAACTGGGCCACTCCGCATCCGTACACCGTGACACTTGGCCAAAATATGATGAGCAATATCTTGTGCAAGACACGGTAACGCTAGCTGTGCAGATCAACGGTAAATTGCGCGGGACGGTGGAAGTTCCAGCAGGAGTTGACGAAGCTGCGGCCGTAGAACAGGCCAAAGCTGACCCCAAGATTGCTGCGCATCTGGACGACAAGCAACTGGTAAAAGCCATCTACGTAGCGGGCAAACTTTTAAATTTTGTAGTTCGTTAGACCTCACTTGACGGCGTAGCGATACGCTCATACAATGCTGGACAAGTATGTCAATGGCCGAAGCATTGCCGGAACGACCGTCCGCGTTACAGACTCAGCAACAACTGGTTAGGCTTGTCTTGGAGCGAGGGCTCCCCGTTCTAGAGGGAGTTCCTGAGCTTGAGCCAGCCGAAGGCCACAGCGGTGTTATGGGGCTTGTCTTCAATGACGATCAGATGGGCCACGCAGTTTGTAGAAGGGTGTGGGACCGATTGGGTGATCCTGGCGGAGGAGATACCGACTTCAGGGATAGGAGTGGTCTTTCCCTTAGAACGCAGCAGTCGGCTGGCGTGTTTACTGAAGGGCCGCTAGAGATAGAAGGGAGCCTAGAACGCGCAGAAGCGTTGGGGCGTGAACTCCGGATGAGGCTGATGAGACTAGGGCATGTGGGCGCACATCATGTTGAATACTTGGGTCCTGAAGATCCAACTTGGGATGCTCAGAACCTAGTCTATACGCACGCCTATCGGTATCCGATCAACAGGCGTTTAACAGAATATGAATATTGGTTTACGTTTGGGCGAGCGGTTGGCTCTGTTGGCAATTTCCGCGAGGTAGCCACTCCTACTCTTGCTAATACGCGTACTGGTCGCAATTGGTCGGCCGAGCACTGTAAGGAGCTTGCTGTCAACCCTCGGCAGCTGCGTGAAGGTATGAAGTGGGTGGCAATGGAGCGCGCGCATCTTGGATACTCGACCGTGGCCGTTGCCCGCGCACCTCATGACCTAAACGGCCCCTGGGAAGATCTTACTATTGCAATCCATCCCTATTATGTCGCCAAACAGTTTAGGGAGTATTATGGTGATACGAATTTGTCGCCCAAGGAACAGGCTTTACAGTGGGCTTGGATAGAAGATCACGTTTCGCCCTGTGCCTTTGTGGACATTCCTGATGGTGTGTATGGCACACACAAAGGGCTCCAAGTGGCGATACTCAGTGCTCGGTCGGCTACGACGGAAGATGGTAAAAATGGTCCGTTCAGTATTGGTATTGCGTTGTTTGACCCAAAGACCGGCTCGTTCCCTTGGATCGCTCCGTTCCCGATGCTATCCCAAACGGCACGAGGTATTGCGTTTGCCTCCTATTACAACCTAGCGACCGAAACGCTGTATTGGCATGAAGATGATACGATCGTGCACCGCGGCCCGCTTACCCAGGCAACGATCTTAGGGCAACTGCCCCGAGAGTCGCAAGTGGAGCGGTACTACCAGGAAGCGCTACGCTAGGCCTGAACCTTTTAAAAGGTTGCCGACGTATACATACCGCGTCGATTGGTCGCGCTGGCCCAAGAACCGGTTGAGCCTTACGGCCAAACAGGGTATAATACAAGGCAATTACAAACGAAAAAACTCTAAAAGGAGTTAGTACATCATGGGTAAACCAAAGAAACGAACCAGTCCTCGCGCTACCGGCGCACGTCGCAGCCATCTGCTTGTTAAGCTGGCTCGCGTTGTTAACAGGAAATCTCCGGTAAAGGCCGTTACAACTCGTCGCGAAACTGGTAAGAAGCTGATGCCTGTTAAGACAGCTAAGCCTAAAACCACCAAAACCAAGACGGCTAAACCCGCTAAGAAGAGCGAATAGGGCCCTAAGGGGCGGACCCTAAGCATGGCAAGTAATCGCCACCTCGGTCGTATCGTTGCGCTGCAAACGCTGTACGAGCAGGATTTTCGCCGTGAAGCTGGCGATCATTCGTTCGATCTAGGCGTCGTTTTAAAGCGCAATATCTCGCGCTACGAGTCTACCGTTGATGACGTCTTTTTCATAGAAGAGCTGGTCAAGGGTGTCGCTAAATACGAAGCCGAGCTTGACGAGGAACTGCGCCCACTAGCGCCCGAATGGCCTATCGAGCAGATTGCCCGCATGGACCGCGTGGTGCTTCGGATGGGGCTGTACGAGCTAAAATACGCCAAAGATGTACCACCTAAGGTGGTGATTAACGAGGCGGTAGAGCTTGCTAAGGCCTTTGGTGGTGATAACTCCAGCAAGTTTGTGAATGGTGTACTAGGTACAGCGCTCAAGAAACAAAGTGGTGAATCTGTCGAACCCCAGCCTGGCAACGCTGAAAGCAAAGAGGCGGCCTAAGGTGATCAATCTAAGCCCTGTGCCCCGGCTCCAAACCCAGCCAGCGGCATCGGGTAGTTTTTTAATGCAACAAAATCACCGTACGGGTGTGTCAAGCGAGGCAGCCTGATGAGTGCTATGAGGCGTCGTCCACACCCTAATCAAGATGCTCAGAAAAAGCCAGAGGTCCCGGCTGCTGCATCCGCGCCCAAGAATAATCCCATCAGCAATATTCGTAAGCCTATCGAGGGAATCCGCAAATTTGTTACCCGCCGTCCGGCCATCGAAGAGGTTGTCCACGAGACCACCTCGGGTGGTATCGTTTTCCGCCGCAACCAAAAGAGTAACGAGCTCGAGATACTACTCATTAAAGACGCAAAAAACCGTTGGACCATTCCAAAAGGCCACGTAGAAGAGGGTGAAGAGCCCAAAGATACAGCCGAGCGCGAAATCCGCGAAGAAACAGGTCTGCAAGAGATGTTGGTTCGTGACTGGCTGGGTAAGGTTAATTTCCGCTATCGCCGCAACCACACACTGGTGCTCATGACCATGCATATTTATTTGGTGCAGGGGCAGGGTAACACCGATCGTTTGCACCCTGAGGATTGGTTGAGCGACATCCAGTGGTTGCCGGCTACCAAGGCGGTAGATAGCATTGCCTACGAGGACATTGGCAAGTTGATGCTGCTTGGAATGAAGAAAATTAGGGATCAGAAATTATAAGAAAGGATAGTTTGGATACGCTATAGTTTCTCGTTCAGTGTTTATCGGCCTTTAGGCCACATACGGTAAGCGCAAAACGACAAGCAATAGACCACATATTATGGACACATCTGCATATCAGCAACTGGCAAAAGAAAAACTGGGCGGCGAATTCGCAAATCTGGATCTGCTCATTACGGCGCTAACACACCGCAGCTACTTAAACGAGCACCGTAGTACGGTTAAAGAACACAACGAACGACTAGAGTTTTTAGGTGATGCGGTACTTGAACTGGTGGTAACTGAATTTTTGTACGGAAACTACACTGAACCAGAAGGGATCCTGACTAACTGGCGTAGTAGTTTGGTGCGCACCGAGTCGATTGGTGCGGCGGCGGATCGGCTTGGTTTTGAAGCGCTGCTGCGTCTTAGCCGCGGTGAAAAACGGGGTACCGAGCGGGCCAGGGCACAAATATTAGCCAACAGTTTTGAGGCAGTTACCGGTGCTTTGTATTTGGACAAGGGTTACGAAGCTGCCAAGACCTTTATTACGCAGAACATCCTAAGCACCTTCGGTGAGATTTTAAAGACCGGCTCGTGGATGGACCCTAAGAGTCACTTACAGGAAGTAGTGCAGGCTCAAGGGGGCTCAACGCCGCAGTACAAGGTGATTAGCGAAGAAGGACCCGACCACGATAAGACATTTACGGTTGGTGCCTACGTGGATGGTGTTATAAAGGGCCAAGGAGTTGGTCCGAGTAAGCAGGCCGCGCAAGTCGCAGCCGCAACCGCCGCACTAGAAAAATACGGCGACAAAACCAATAATTGACAATAGGGGTCGTTATCTGTAAAATAGAGTGCAGTCTAATACTATAAGTGCTCTTTCGTGGAACTCCTGCGGCAGAGAATTAAGAAGAGAGAGATTTGAGAGAAATATGCTAGCTATTCGTCTGCAACGTACCGGTCGTAAGGGCCACGCAATGTTCCGCGTGGTAGTTCAAGATAGCCGTCGTACCCCAACCAGCGGTAAGATTGTTGCACAACTTGGCACCTACGACCCGCACAGCAAGGCAGTGTCACTCGACGGCGAAAAAGCTAGCTTCTATCTTTCAAATGGTGCTCAGCCAAGCCCACGTGTCGTTCGCCTGTTTCAGGGTGAAGGCGTCAAGCTGCCAAGCTGGGTAGCTGTATCCGACAAAAAATCAGGCGTTATTCGTAACCTTGAAAAACTTCGTCGCAACCAGCCAAAAGAAGAGGCTGTCAGCGAGCCTGCAGCTACCGAAGAAGAGTCGGCAGCTGTTGTAGCTGAATAGTCCCAACAACTAAAACTCTAACAGCAAAGAAGCCGGTGGACGCGCTTCGTTTATAAAATGTAATAATTCTGGCTATACTGCGCTGCGCTGTTTGCTATAATGCGCATGGACAACCTGAATTTGAAGGAGGTACTTACTGACATGACGACGACTAGTATCGATCAGCAATTTGTCGAATTTATAGTAAAGTCACTGGTAAATAATCCAGACGCCGTTAAGATTGATCGTCGGATTGATGAAAAGGGTGTGCTATTAGAGCTAACCGTGGACGCCGAAGACCTTGGACGGGTCATTGGCAAGCGCGGCGCAACCGCTCAGAGCCTTCGAACGCTACTTCGTGCACTTGGCACTAAGAACGAGGCCCGCTACAACTTAAAGATTGTCGATGTTGATCGTCCAGAAGGCGAACGTGGCACCAGCTACGCTGCGCCGATGACTACCGGCAGCGATGACGACGATGATGACAGCGCAGACGCGCAGGCCACCAATCAGACTGAAAGCGATGCAGTGACACGCACTCGCCAGGAGCTGGCTGATCTCGACGATCTCGACATCTAGTTTTTATGCTTGCGTTCTGAGTAACGGCAAAGTATAGTTAAGCATAAGCTTCTTCGAAAGAAGAAAGCCGTTCCAAAGAAAATAAAAATGTATGCAAAAAAGCTCATTGCGAGCCAACTTCGGTTGGGAGCTTTATGTGGCAAAATACCCCGGTTTTACCGGGGTATTTTGTTTGTCGGGCTAGTGTAGTGGGTGTGGTGGGCTTTCGCCGGCGAACAGGTTATAATACAAGATAATGCAAGCAAATCAAGATCTCATATCATTCGCAACTGACGTAGCCCGCAAGGCTGGTGTAATTATTACTGATTATTTTTATCATGCCGACCGATCTGATGTACGCCAAAAGGATAACGACACGCCCGTGACTGATGCCGATATTCAGGTCAACCAGTTAGTAATCGATATACTGCGCGCAGTATATCCTGAGCACGGCCTGCTCGGCGAGGAGCAGTCGTACGAATCGGATCGCCGAGAACTTTGGGTCTGCGATCCGATTGATGGCACTACGGCTTTAGCGCACGGCGTCCCAACGGCGCTTTTTTCGCTAGCGTATGTAGTAGACGGTGTGCCACAGGCGGCGGTTATGTTCGACCCCTTTCAAGATGTAATGCTGACGGCACTACGCGGAAGCGGGGCGCTTTGCAATGGGAAGCCAGTACGCGTAACGAACCGTACGACGCTAAACGATGCCACAGTTGGCGTAACCGCTAGCTACCAGCAAATGGTGGAGCGTAAAAAGTCTTATGACTGGTTGGTTGAACGCAAGGCGTCACTGCTACTAGCGCCAGGCAATGTCTTTAAAAGCTCCCTGGTGACGCGTGGCCTTATGGACGGTTACCTGTTCCCAGGTCGCAGCGCGCACGATGTTGCTGCTGCGGCATTGATTGTCACCGAGGCGGGTGGCAAAGTAACTGACTTGGACGGCAAAGAGCAGCGGTACGACGGCCGCATCCACGGCGCTATTATTTCCAACGGCCGCATCCACGACGAGCTAGTACAGGCCATAGCGGTGCTGGGTAGCGAGCAGTTTTTGGGGTACTAAGACCATATGAAAATTCAAATTATTACCTTATTTCCAGAAATGTTCGAAGGCGTACTGGGCAACAGTATGTTGTGGAAGGCTAGTGACCGTGGTATTGCCGAGTATTCTTACATTAACTTGCGGGAGTACGGACTTGGTCCACGCAAGCAGGTGGATGACACGCCATATGGTGGTGGCGACGGCATGCTGCTCAAGCCTGAACCACTGGTGGCTGCAATCGAGTACGCCAAGCAGCAAGACCCAACCGCTTTAGTGCTGCTACCAACGCCTCGTGGCAAAGTCTATAAGCAGTCGGATGCCAAGGAGTTGGCCGCAGGGGGCCGCGGACTAATCATCGTCTGTCCTCGCTACGAAGGGTATGACGAGCGGGTAGTTGCCTATATCGACCAGTTGTACTGCATTGGTAGTTATGTACTGACGGGTGGTGAGCTGCCGGCAATGATCCTGATTGATAGTGTAGTCCGCCTTCTGCCTGGCGTGCTGGGCGGCGAAATGAGTGCTGAAATCGAGTCATTCCAGCAAGACGATGAAAACATTGAATTTCCTCAGTTTACGCGGCCCGAGGAATTCCGTGGTGTCGCAGTACCCAAAGTGCTGCTAAATGGCCACCACGCCGAGATTGCTAAGTGGCGTGCCGAAAACGCCCACCGTCCCAAATAAATTACACGAACGCTCTTAGGCTTTTGTAGCGCCTGATAACACTTCGCGAAATTCTTGGAAACTATCGGCGATAAGATCTGGTGGTGTTTCTGAGGTGGCGAACACTTCCCGCAAGTAGACATTGGTAATGGCGCAGGCATACAGTCCGGCGCCTTTTGCTGATGCAATTCCACGGGGATTATCCTCGAAGGCTAGAACCTGTCCACGCGCATTGTCTTGTAGTCCTAAACTTAGGAAAGCATTATCAAATGCCTCTGGATGGGGCTTGGTGTGCGAAACACTGTCTTTAGCGATGATACGCTCGATCGGAAAATACTGCCCAATGCCAGTCATTCCTAAAAAGATATCGATATCTCGGCGGATGGCGGTGCTGGCTATGGCCATATGATCTGCAAGTCCCTGCTCGCCTAGCCAGTGCACAAATTCAATCGCACCAGGCAATGGTTTACCCTCGGTGCGCAACAATGTCTCGTAGAGCTCATCCTTACGGTTTACGATTTCCTGTAGCAATTGACTGTTTGGGTCAATAACATCGGTATCAACTACGCCTGCAGTAAACAGTAAATGCCAAACGGCTCCTTCGAGCGAGTGAACAGGGGCCTCCAAGAAGCCTGCCAGATTTTGTGCTGGGGTAATTGCCAGTAGCTCGGGCAGGTTGTGCCGTGTACCTGCTTCGTGGATTGCCTGTAAACGGGCGCGTTCGTGAAGGGGCTGTTCTGGGTGGCTAAAACGGCCGTTGCCATTATCAAGCAGCGTCTCGTCAACATCAAAGATAACGCCTTGTACATCACCAATTGTCAGCATTAAGCTTCATTGTAGCAGAGTGACTTACGATGTACACTGGGTAGGAATAAGGAGGGAGTTCTTATGAAAATACCGTTTGTGAAACCCGTGTATGCACACTGTGATTTGCCGTGCGGCGTGTATGATCCTGCCCAGGCGCGCATTGAGGCCCAGAGCGTCAAGGCAATTATGGATAAAATGGCTAACTTTGAGGGTGATGACCGTACCCGCGCATTGTTCATCAAAGATGAGCGTGCCGAGCTCGTAAAGCATCACTTGTGGGTACTGTGGACTGATTATTTTAAGCCCGAACATCTCGAAAAATACCCGGATTTGCACGATAAATTCTGGAAAGCCACCAAGCAAGCTGGCGAGTGCAAACACCACAGCGAGCCTGCCGAAGGCCAAAAACTGCTGGATATGATTGATGAGATCGCCGAAATCTTCTGGGCCACGAAAAAGGCCTAAAAAACAGTTTATAATCCGGCAAGTAGAGGGCGACAGTATGTTGCCCTCGCTTAAGGCTGGTCAGTTAGTGATTGGCCGGCAAACGCGGGAGCTTAGTCCCGGCGATGTGGTGATTATCAGCCACAACGGGCTGGAAAAAATAAAGCGTATCGAAAAACAGCAGGGTGATCTGATTTATCTGCTAGGTGATAACGCTGCGGCCAGCACGGATAGTCGCAGCTTTGGCTGGGTGCAGGCCAAAACGATTATTGCTAAAGTGGTTTGGCCCAAGATATAGAGAGCGCTCAAAGTGGCGCTCTCTTTATGTTATCCTAGGGAACTTAGGCTTCAATGTGGCGGAAGCGGTAAGCGCCAAAGATTACCAGCACGACTACTGATACACACAGTACTGTTAGGTCTTTGAATAATCCAAAGTGGGATTGGCCAATCAGCACATCGCGCATGGCGTCGACGGCGTAGCTCATAGGGTTGCACTCGGAAACTATCCGTAGCCAAGTCGGCACGTGCTGCAGTGGGTACAAAGCGCCACTTAAGAAATACAATGGAAACACCAAGAACTGGTTGATGGCCTGAAAGCCCTGCATGTCCTGCACGAATGAGCCAATGCCCGAGCTAAAGCTGGCAATCGCAATGGCGAGCAGCCCCAGGATGATAACTGCTAGCGGCACTAGTGCCCAGTTGTGCGGCCGAAAGCCTAAAAACAGAGAGATGAATAGCACCAGCAAGCCCTGAAGTGTCGCGTTGGTGGCGCCACCGAGCGCGCCGCCAAACATGATTTTAAAGCGCGAAACCGGTGCAACCAGCGTTTCTTTCAAGAAGCCGAATTGCTTATCAAACATAATCATGGCGCCAAAGAACATCGCCGCAAACAGCACTGTTTGGGCCATAATGCCGGGCACTAGAAACTCGATGTAGTTGCCCTGGCCCGCCTTAGAGTAAATTGAGCCCACGCCAAAACCGAGGGCAATTAGAAACAGTAGCGGCTGGCCAATGGCGCCTAAAATGCGGGATTTGGCGCGGAAAAAGCGTTTGGTTTGGCGTAGCCATAAAATATACAGAACTCTCATCGCATGCTCCTTGCTCGGTGGATTGCCCGCCAGGTGTCGTGTGAATCGGCTTTTTCGTCGCGTACGGTTTTGCCAGTTAATTCCAGGTAAGCTTGTTCCAGCGTTTTGGTGCCGGTTTGCTTGGTAAGCTCGGCAGTAGTGCCAAGCGCAATCAGCTTGCCGTGGTCGATAATTGCAATGCGCTTCGCGACGGCCTCGGCTTCTTCCAAGTAGTGCGTGGTAAAGAACACGGTCATGCCTTCGTCGTGGTTGAGCTTGCGCACATAATCCCACAGCAAGTTACGGGTTTGGGTGTCGAGCCCCAGGGTTGGTTCATCCAAAAACAAAATGGCAGGGTGATGTAGCAAACCTCGGGCGATTTCCAACCGGCGCTTCATGCCGCCCGAAAAGTTTTTAACTAATGTATCTTTGCGGTCCCATAGCTCTACCAAGGTCATTAGGTCTTGAATGCGCGCCTTCGCATCGGCAGCCTTGATACCGTAGAGTGCTGCATGCAGCTCCATGTTTTCGTAGGCGCTCATTTCGGTATCGACACTGGGGTCCTGAAAGACGATGCCGAAGCTCTTGCGGGCGTTGTCTTTAGCCTTGGTGACGTCATGGCCGGCCAGTGTCAGTTCGCCGCTGGTAGGCTTCAAGAGCGTCGTTAGCATTTTAATAGTGGTGCTTTTTCCAGCGCCGTTAGGACCTAGTAAGGCAAAGAGCTCGCCTTGCGGCACACTAAAACTTACATCATCCACGGCCGTAAAATCACCAAACTTTTTAGTAAGATTGGTGACGCTGATAGCGGTCTTAGGCTTAGATGCCATGGGACGGCTCCAGGCCTTCGCCCTCGGCTTCTGCTTTGGTGGAGGAACGAAGTGGCGATTCCTTTAGGAAAAGGGCGACAATAAAGGCAAGTAAGGCAAACGGGATGCCGACCAGGAACACATCATGAAATGAACTGGCAAAAGCGGTCAAGATTTTTTCAACGACATTTGGCGGCAGTTTGTGCAAGGCACTGGCGCTGCTGCTTAAGCCCTTTGCGGCGCTGGCAGCGGCAGCATGTGGCAGTGTTTGGCTAAGGTGGAAGGTTAGGCGGTTAATGAGGATGGCGCCAAAGATGGCAGCGCCCAGCGAGCTACCAATGCTCCGGAAGAACGTGACTGAAGACGTGGCGGTACCGAGGTTTTTACGGTCCACGGCGTTTTGTACGGCTAGCGTCAGCACTGGCATAACCATACCAATACCCAGGCCCAGTACGGCCATCCAGATGCCTAGTATCACTCGGTTAGTGCGCACGGCTATATGGGTAAAGAGCCAGAAGGCGAAGGTAATGAAGGCAGTGCCAAGAATGGGGAAGCGGCGGTAGCGACCAAGCTTAGAAATCAGCCGTCCAGAAGTAACCGAGGCGGTCATCAGTCCAGCAATCATCGGCAGTAGCATCAGACCAGATTTAGTGGCCGAGTCGCCGCGGACAATCTGCTGGTATTCCGGCAAGAAAATCAGCGCGCCAAACATCACGATACCGATTAGGAAACTAAGAAGGCTGGAAACGCTAAAGACTTTGTTGCGGAATAGGTCCAGCGGGATGATTGGCTCTTTGGCCAGCGTTTCGCGCCAGACAAACAGCAGCGAACCAAGTACGGTGGTGGCAAACAAGCCGATAATTTGCATGGAGGTCCAGGCGTAGTCTACGCCGCCCCATACCGTGGCCAGCAACAGGCTAACAACGCTGATGGCTAGCAGCAGTGCGCCCGGGAAGTCAATCTTGTGTGGTGATTTGTGGACCGGCAAGTGCAAACGAGCGCCAATTGCAGACAGTGCCAGCAAACCAATTGGCAGGTTAATGTAGAACACCCAGCGCCAGCTAAGGTGGTCGGTAAACAGGCCACCCAGCAGCGGGCCAATCACGCTAGAAATAGCAAATACGGCACCAAAATAACCCTGGTAGCGACCGCGTTGCCGCGGGGATACGATGTCGCCAATGATAGCAAAAACTAAGGTCATTAGCCCACCGGCGCCAATACCTTGCAGGCCGCGGAAGAAAATCAGCTGGTTCATAGTCTGGGCAGCGCCACACAGTGCCGAACCAAGCAGGAAGATAATAATAGCAATCTGGAAAATCTTTTTGCGGCCAAACATGTCACTGATCTTGCCGTAAAGCGGCGTGGCCACGGCGCTCGTCAGTAGGTACGAAGTAGCTACCCAGGAGTATTTGCTAAGCCCGTGCAAATCACTGGCAATTTTTGGTAGTGCGGTTGAAACTATGGTCTGGTCTAGGGCGGCCAGCAGCATGGCGAGCATTAGGGCGCTGACGATCACCATAATTTCGCCGTGGCTGCGCTCTTCAAAATGCTCGGGCGCTGGCCCGCTGATGCTGGCGTCCGCTGCACTTTCTGCGGCTAGACTGCGGGTGGCAGATTTTGCGGTTTGTCGTTTGGTGAATATCATGCGGTCTCCTTTTCGTATTGGTTGGTTCGGCCTACTTCTAGTTGTTCTAGTATTTTTTTCTGGATTCGTAACCATAGCTCTAGCTCTTGGTCGCTCAGGTCGGCCATAACGCGTTCCATCATGCCATGGCGTTGCTGCTTGATCCGTTCAATAAGTTGCATGCCGTCAGGCGAAACTTCTAAACATTGTACGCGTCGATCTTTGGCGTCTGTTTGTCTGGTAATAAGTTGGTGCTGCTCTAGCCCCTCTACCATCTGTGATACCGCGCCGGGCGTTAGGTAGAGCTGGCGAGCGAGCTGCTTAAAGCTAACGGGCTGTCCATGGAAGATAGTAAAGAGCAGCTCGAGTTGACCATGCGAAATAGGGCAATCGTGGCCGGCAGATTGCCATTGGGCGGTCATGCCACGCTTCATGGCACTCATGCTCTCAAAGAGCGCTTGGACCAGTTCCGCTCGGCGGGGGTTTTCTGTTGAAGTCATATGCGTATAATAGTTTAGTTACTAAACAGTATAGAGTGCAGCAACAAATCCGTCAAGTTGCCGGCTGCATACTCTACCGTACAGTGAGATATCTCATAGATGCTTCGCTGCGAAGCGGCATACAATACCAAGTGCCTAAGGAGGGCACATGTATGGCACAGGCAAACGGTAAGGGTTGGCACGGCGATCCAGACGGACACGCGCGTGCTGGTCGAAAAGGCGGCATGATGAGCTCTGGTAACTTTAAGAACGATCCCAAGCGGGCGGCTGCGGCTGGCAAGCAAGGTGGCAGCGTTAGCCCGGGTAATTTTAAATATAATCTGGAACGCGCTAAAGCCGCTGGGCGTAAGGGCGGCAGTAAAAAGACAGTAGAGTCTGAAGACGGATAGGCGAGTTATATCTACGACCAACAACCAATAACGGGAGCTTATCTTATGCCACCAGACGATCGGCACTACACCTACAACACACTTGGGAACGAAGATAAGGAGTTGCTGCTGCGCTACGGTTATCGGCCGGGTGAGCTGCAACCCGAAGAAGAGCGTGAGCTGCTAGCCGATTTGCGAGCACAAGCTGCAGATGATGAAGATGGTGATCGTTTAAGCGGCAACGTTCCGGCTGATGAACGGGATGGCACCCAATAGTATCTAAAAAGACCCCGGGTTTATCCCGGGGTCTTTTTAGATCATGCCTTGTTCCTTGTTGTGTATATGACGTTGTTTGGCCCGAACTGCTTCCTCGTGTTCCTGCCGAGCCTTTTCCTCTAGCTTAGCCTTTATTTGGCGCTGCTCTTCCACCCGCTTTCCCAAATTGTTCATATAATCGTAGAGTCCCATAGTTCATCACCTCCTTATAAAAGCGTTGTGATTGCTAGAAAGGCTATGTAAAGACGCCTTGATGATTGTCGGCGCCGAGCCGCTCAAGTAACGCCGCGAGCTCGCGGGGCTGCTGTTTCTGCAGGTGGTGAAAGTTGTGTTTGGCTTGCTGTAGCTTGACTAATCATAGGCGATGCTCCTCCACTATCTACAATCACAGTATAGGGAACCTATCAAATACATGATGTAATCAAAATTACAGTTTCACGCTCGGTGGTTTGTGTGGCTGCTATTTTAGGAGGCTGTCGGCCGTAACGATATGTCGATAGCCAATGGCGTGCGAGAGCGATCGTATGGCAGCCCGCTGTACATCTTCGCCGTGCAAGGTGGCAACACAGTTACCTACAACGCTGATGGTAATACCAAGATCAAAGATTTCCATAGCCGTTACCGCAACGCTAATGTCGGTAAAAACGCCCGCGATATAAATGTGGTTGTACTTTTTGATTAGCTCGGTTATTTCGGGGGTCAGACACGAATACGTTTCGCGCCAATAGAGCGGAAGGTCAAGCCTAGCGATTTCCGGTATCTGGTCGGTGTGCGGAGCATCCACAAAGTCATCCCAGTGAAGTTGGGTGTGGAACAGACTAGTGGGGTTATTTCGGAAGCAGCAGTGAATAATGTTGCCAGGGAACTGTTTACAAAGCGCCACCGTATCTAGCATGACTTGTTCGGTAGCGGTTTTGTGTCGCCAGCCTTTTTGGAGGTCGATAACGAGTAGTAAGTTAGTCATGCAACCAGTCTACTGTATATTTCTGTATGGTTCAAAACGGCCAAACCAAACCATGGACAGAGAGTTTTGGTAATTGTTTGCCGGGCAGCGTACACTAAAACTATAAAACGAGGAGAGCGGTACTATGGGCAGACTAGTGGTTTCTGAGTTTATAACGCTTGATGGAGTATTTGAAGATCCGGGTGGACTGGAAGGTAAATCGTACGGCGGTTGGCAGACATCGCTAACTGGCGAGGAAGAGAATGCCTTTAAGCTTGATGAGCTAAAGCAAGCTGATGCGCTACTGATGGGTCGCGTAACATACGAAGGGTTTGCTGCGGCTCGTCCGAATGCCGGTGGTACTCCCGAAATCGGAGGCTTTATGGACAAGCTGCCAAAGTACGTGGCAACGCTCACCGTCTCCGAATTTGACTGGCAAAATTCGCAGGCCCTGGCGCCCAATCTGCATGCCGCAGTCAGCCAGCTAAAAGAGCAATATGCGCGGGATATCTTAGTGATTGGGAGCGGTCAATTGGTAGCTTCCTTGCTGGAAAATGATCTAGTAGATGAACTACGGCTGATGACCTATCCAATTCTGCTCGGACAGGGGCGCCGTTTATTTGACGGAGCACCGCACAAAAAACTGCAGTACGTGTCCACCCAGGCTTTTGGTGGCGGTGCGGTGCTGCAGGTGTACAGCCAAAAATAGCCCGGTAGCCTATTTTTGAGTATGAAAAAAGCCGCGAGAGTCGTTGATGGTGTATAAGGGTGTACGCGTACGCATACAAACAACAACTCATACTTTTTCCATCCGCTCAAAGCGGCTTGCCCAGAGGTCCGATGAATTCTCGGAGTCTTTCACTCTGGGACTTTGTCCGCAGGTCAGCCGGAGCTTGGTAGGTTACACTGTCTGGTCGGGGTCCTCGGTTGGCGTTGTCGGCCTGCAGAGCTCGATCAGGATCAGCGCCAGGAAGAAGGACAGGAATACGCACAGGCCACAGGCTATGGCATTCGTGCCCTTGTGTTCCGGGATGCGGAAGATGGCGTAGCCGAAGATGGCGACACCGGACAGTATCTGCACCAGGAAGATCAGGGCTGCAATGCCGGCGATCAGCCTCTCACCGATTTTCAGTGAGATCCTGAGGTCCTTGACGTGGGACACGGCACCTCCTTAGAAGAACGTGAGGCTGTGCCTCAAGAAAAAAAGATTGCTACGAACATCTGTTATTTTACAATAAACAGTATGGATAGTCAATTCATTGTTCGCTTCGCACTACGCCGGCTTATACAAAGAAGGGTTAGCTGTTTGGTGGCGTAGTTTTATAAAATGAGCTGGATTAGGTGTTGCGCGCTACATCTCTATTGGTAGTATGCGGCGGATTGTAGTGTGCATCTGCAAAAAATCGTATGAAAAAAGCCGCTAGAGTTGTTGGATGGTGGTACAAGGTAAAGTATCGAAAACGACACTAACAACAACTCATACTTTTTCCATCCGCTCAAAGCGGCTTGCCCCAGAGGTCCGCGACTGTTTCCGGTCTATTGCCTCTGAGGCATCGTTCGGGGTCTGGATCAGCCCGGCTGGTTCTGCTCCTCCTTCAGCGAGTTGTCCTTCTCGCGGTACTGCTGGATCAGCAGGTACATGAAGTACATGAACAGGCCACCGACCGTGAGGAGGGTGCCCCCGACCAGGCGGATGATCAGCTCGCCCGTGGTGATCGTCTCCGGCAGCTCGAAGTACGTCTGCACGGTGTCGACGGAGGTGATCGCACCGACCACCGCCAGGATGGTGGCGATGAAGAGCGGGAGCCGACCCTGGACGATGTTGCGGTTCTGCGAGGATGACATGACTGTCTCCAATGGTTGTGGGCTAGGCCCAACGGATAATCCAAACGAACTTGTAGACTATACTATAATAGTAATGTTAAGTCAAGTCTATGATAATAAAAGAGACTGCTACAGGAGCTCTTTGTAGCGATTTATTTGCATAACCACAATTGTCAGAACAAATGGCAGTATGCTAGACTAAAGCATATTGAAATAGCATAAGCATTTAGGAATAAATAAGGTATGTCTCGTTTGCCTACACCTGGTTCCGATAATGATACATGGGGAGATATCCTCAACGATTTCTTAGGTGTATCATTAAATGCCGATGGAACGCTAAAGAGTAGTGCGGTATCAACTGCTGGCGCGGTACTCACCTCTCAGAAAAACGGTGTTAATGGCTACGCTGGTTTAGACGGCTCATCTAAAATGGCTGTGGCCAACATACCAACGGGCACTACAAGCTCGACGGTGGCTATCGGCAACGACAGCCGATTTGCCGGTTCTGCTGCTGGAACGGCCGGTGCGGCACTATCTGCAACGGATGCTACAACAACCAACAGTCGTACTCCAACTGGCGCTATTAGCAGCGGTGACCTTAGTGGTTCGTATCCCAGCCCTACGGTTGCTAAAATTAACGGTGTTGCGGTTAGTGGGACGCCCGCAAGCGGCAATGTGTTAACCGCTTCCGATGCTACGCACGCTTCCTGGCAGGCTCCATCGGGCGGTGCGGCGACTTTTTCGCGGCAAATCAGCATTATGGTTAATGGCACTGCTTCGGTGCAAGTGGCAACTGTTGGGGCGTGGACACCAACATATCTACGCAATGCTGACACCGGCAATTTTGTAGGCTGGGTGAATGTTTCTGATAGCACACAGAACGATTCCATGACGTTTGATTTTGCCTGCAACGCCGGTACCTACCAACTTGATCTGTATCATCTGCCCTTCAGTAACCGCGGCATTTACACTTTTAAGATAGACGGCACTACGGTCGGTACAGTAGATGGCTATGCCTCTAGTCTGAACCCTGCTGTTGGCACGGTTGCGGGTATTGTGGTTGCTGCTGCCGGTCAACATACGCTCACTATCTTGATGGCTACCAAAAACGCTTCATCTGGCGGTTATACCGGCATGATGGAGCGTGTCTTGCTGACGCAAACCGCTTAGTTTTTTGCGGGTGTCTTTGTCTGTTCCTAGCTAGTCCTTTCTATGATGAGCTACCTCTGTTATAGTAGTGGCATATGAATGCACAAGACATCCGCAACAGCTACCTGAAGTTTTTTGAAGACCGAGGCCACAAGGTAGTGCCTAGGGCGCTTTTGGTGCCGCAAAACGATCCCTCCACGCTGTTTACGGGTAGCGGCATGCAGCCAATGATTCCGTATCTGCTGGGCGAAACGCACCCTGACGGCACGCGTATTGCTGACAGCCAGACTTGTCTGCGGGCTCAGGACATCGAAGAGGTGGGTGACAACCGCCACACTACCTTCTTTGAGATGCTGGGCAACTGGAGTCTGGGCGATTATTTCAAAGCCGAGCAAGTGCCATGGATGTGGGAATTCTTAACCGAAGTGGTTAAGTTGGATGCGGCGAAGCTCTATGTAACCTGTTTTATTGGTGCGCCCGAATACGATATTCCTAAAGATACCGAGGCGGCCGATCTGTGGGCTAAACTGTTTGCCGAAAAGGGCCTCAGCAATGGGGTAGCAGATATTGGCTCGGAAGCAGATGGCTATAAGCGTGGTATTAAAGACGGCGAGCGCATCTTTTATTACGACGGCAGCAAAAACTGGTGGAGCCGCAACGGCAAGCCCGAAAGTACACCGGTGGGCGACCCGTGTGGGCCAGACAGCGAAATGTTCTACGATTTTGGTACACCGCACAATCCCGAATACGGCGAGCACTGCCACCCCAACTGTGACTGTGGCCGTTTTATGGAAATTGGCAACAATGTCTTTATGGCCTACCGCAAAGTAGCCGAAGGCAAATTTGAGCTTTTGGAGAAACCCAATATCGACCAAGGCTCCGGCTTGGAGCGCATTGCCGCTGCAGCTATAAATGACCCCGATGTCTTTAAGATCAGCATCATGTGGCCCATTATCGAAAAGCTGGAAGCTATTTCCGGCAAAACCTACGACAGCCACACTAACGCCATGCGCGTCATTGCCGATCATTTGCGCGCCGCCACTTTCCTGGCCGTTGATGGCGTCGTGCCCAGCAATAAAGAGCAAGGCTATGTGATGCGTCGCCTGGTTCGCCGCGCCGTACGCTTTGCCTTTGACCTTGGTGTAGAGCAGAACTTTTTGCAGGAAATTGTGCCAGTAGTAGCTGAACTATACGAAGCCGATATGCCTGATGTTGCTGCTAACCGCGACAAAGTAATCGAAGTACTGGTTAAGGAAGAAAAAGTCTTCCGCCAGACGCTCCGTAGCGGAGTTAAGATGCTAGAGCGTACAGCACAGAGTGGGCTTTCTATAACGGGTGTTGATCTTTTTAGACTTTACGATACGTATGGCTTTCCAATTGAACTAAGCACAGAGGAAGCTGTCATTAAGGGCTACGATCTTCATACCAACTGGAAAGAAGAGTTCGATCAAAAAATGGCCGAGCAACGCGCCCGCTCCCAAACCGCCGCCAAAGGCACCTTCAAGGGTGGCCTAGGTGGTCAGCAGTTGGTCCACAAAAAATATCACACCGCAACACACCTAATGTACCAGGCCCTTCGTCAAATCCTGGGCGACCACGTCATCCAGCACGGTAGCAACATTACTGAAGATCGTTTGCGCTTCGACTTTAGCCATCCCGATAAACTAACACCGGAGCAAATCAAGCAGGTGGAAGATATCGTGAACGAGCAGATCCAGAACGATCTAAAAGTCAGCTTTGCTGAATATCCTACAGACGTTGCCCGCGGCGAAATGGGTGCCCTCGGTGCCTTTGGGGATCGCTACGGCGACACCGTAAAGGTGTACAAAATGATTGCCGACGGGGCTGACAAGCCATTTAGTTTTGAAATCTGTGGTGGTCCGCATGTCGATCACACCATGCAACTGGCTGAAGACGGCAAACGCTTCAAGATCCTGAAGGAAGAATCTTCCAGCGCCGGCATTCGCCGTATCAAAGCCGTTTTGCAATAAGATTAAATTTGGATTAAACGCCAGATTCGGCTGTGGTGGCTAGTTAGATAAGCTGCTATGCTTATGGTTAGGCTATGACAGGCAATCACGAGGTCAACTTAGACCCGGCTAATCCGCGTCAGTTAAAAGTAGTACGACTGTATGTCTATATTGCTTGGCTCTATTTGGCGATCTTTTTGCCAATCTTTACGTTTTTGGCCCGCAATCCGTTGCTGGTAGTGGTTCTGCTGATTGACCTTATTATCTTGGCTGGCGTGCATCTGTCGCTAAATAACCAGCCGCGTGCTGATGATGTTACCTCGGCGCTAGCGATGATTGCCGGACTGACGGTGGGTGCCATGGTGGTTACGGGCGGCGTCCAACAAACCGGATTACTGCTTATTTTCCCATATGTGCCGTTCATTGTATTTTTGCGCAAACCGGCCAGTGCACAGCGGTGGCTGGTTGGTATGCTGCTGTTTATGGCGGCACTACTACTTCTGTCTATGGCTAAGGCCATTACTATACCGTACGACAATCTGTTTCTGGCTCTGACGATGTTAATGTACATGTTTACTTTGCTGCTGACACTTGCATATATGCGTGAGAAAGCGGCCGCCGACGACCAACTACTGCACGGTGCTATCCAGTTAGAGAACGTCAACGAAAGAATGACCGAAACAGCGCAGCTGCAAAAGCAGACGGTTGCGAAGGCCGAGACTATCCTTCGTAGTATCGGTGAAGGCGTCATTGTGTTTAATGCCGCCGGTACTGTCGAAACGGTTAATCCGGTGGCCGAACGGCTGCTTGGGTATAGTGAAAAACAGCTGATAGAGGGGCAGTATACGGGGCTGGTCAGGGCCACCTATGATAACGGCGTCCCGATTCCGGCTGAGGAGCGGCCGCTCAGTCAGGTTATTGCTACAAAAAAACCAATCGCCACCAGTCTGTACTACACGCGGCGCAGCGGCAAATCATTTCCGGCACAGATTAGCATTGCACCAATTATTATGGAAGGTAAACTGCGCGGCGCTATCGAGGTTTTTCGTGATATTTACCGCGAAAAAGAAATTGATAAATCTAAAACCGAGTTTGTATCGCTGGCGTCACACCAGCTCCGGACGCCACTGTCAACGATCAGTTGGTATGCAGAGATGCTGCTGGCGGGCGATGCGGGCAAGGTTACCAAAGAGCAGACCAGGTACATTGACGAGATCTATCGTAGCAATCAGCGTATGACGGAGCTAGTGGGGTCACTGCTGAACGTGTCGCGGATTGAACTGGGGACCTTTTCGGTGGACCCCGAGCCAACTGATTTAGTGAAGCTAGCCCAAGAGACGGTCAAGGATCTGGAACCGCAGATTTTTGCTCGTCGGCTTAACTTTCAGGAGCATTACGAGCCTAACATACCAGTTGTGAACGTCGATCCCAAGCTGATGCGCATGGTGATCGAGAACTTGGCTTCTAACGCCATTAAATATACGCCCGAAGCGGGCAAGGTGTCGTTGTATATAAAGCGCCATGCCGGTAATACTCAGATAATCGTTAAAGACAGTGGATTTGGTATACCGCTAAGACAGCAAGATAAAATATTCAGCAAGCTATTCAGAGCCGACAACGTCAAAACGCACGACACGGAAGGTACAGGACTAGGCCTGTACCTGGTTAAGTCGATCGTAGATTATTCTGGTGGTAAAATCTGGTTCAAGTCGAAAGAAAATAAAGGCACGACGTTCCATGTAAGCATACCAGACGGCGGTATGAAGCATAAGCGAGGCACTAAGCAATTAGGCTGATGGTGGTACTATGAAACATATGGCTACAGCAGTTACCAGGCGCACCAACCAGTCACAAAAGCTGATCACCAGCGCCTGGTACGCAGGAGTTAGTATTGTGTGGCTGGGAGCGGTTGCGCTATCTGTTGTGGCGAACAACAGCGAGACAGCGGCCCGGTTTAAGCTTTCCAGTCTTCAGGTCCGTCTGATACAGCTTATTTTTGCCCTGCCGGGGCTGTTAATTGTGCTGGCGATTTTATTTGGTGGCCTAAGTATTTGGCGCTACTCGTGCGCTATCGGTGACTCGAAAGAGGGGAGGGGTTTTCGCTTTATTGCGTACGGTGTGTTTGCGCTGCTGGCGGGGCTGATACTAGGGAATTATCTGAGTGATGTGCAGCAGCTGCTAGCGCAGAATGCCGCCAATCCTAAAAGGGTGAGGACTGATTTTGTAATCATCAGCAATTACGTTTCGGTACTGATATCGTTTATAACCTACGGCATGCTACTCAAAGGTAGTCACTCGCTGCTTAGTTCCCTTGGCAAACGAGTCGATGCCCTAAGGCGGTTAGTGTCTATGGCGGTCCTGTTTGCGGTACTTATGGTGATGTATGCCTGGCTTATCCATGGCAACCCCGACAGGCAAGTAGCCACAAGTGCTGCTGCGCCAGTGTTTGGCCTTTCGTACTGGCTGATTGTTTTTACCGTGGCAGGGCCGCTGGTTGTTTCCTGGTTTGTTGGCGCTGTAGCGCTTATGCATTTGCGCAGCTATTACACCGTAACCAAAGGCGTGGTGTACCGCCTGCTTTTTAAGAAATTTGTGATCGGCATGACGTTATTTATTTTTCTAAATATCGTACTGCAGCTCCTAACGCAACTCTCTAGTTTTTATGCCACACGAAGTGTCTCCGTAATCTTGTCGCTTATTGTGATTGTGTATGGTGCGCTAACCTATGCCTTTATCTTGATTGCACACGGTGCCGAGAGACTAAACAGCATAGAGAATATTCTAATAGAATGAGCATTTCCGTATGAGCGAGCAGAATTACTATCGGCAAGTTGTAGGTGCAACTGAAGAGTTTTTGGGGCCAGCAGCCGAACGATTTGTAAAACGGCAGATTGAGTTTCATTTAGGAAAAACGCCGGAAACAATTGGCAAGCAAGACATTCCAAAACTCAAAGAAACACTTGGCGCAGCGCTTGGGTTGCTAGTAAAAGACGAAGCGCTAGTTACTCAGGCTATGGATAAATTTGACCTAATAATGAAGGACTAAATCTATGACCCAAATGGCATTAGTAGTAGAAGATGATTTATCACTAGCAGAGGCAATCAACAAAAAGCTGCAGCTAAGTGGTTTTACCACAGTAGCCGCTCGGTCGGTCGACGACGCATTACACCTAATGACCGTTAGGCTTCCGAATGTTATCTGGCTGGATCATTATCTGCTTGGTGAAAAAGACGGTATCGATTTTGCACATGCCGTAAAAGCAAATGAAGCCTGGAAGGCTGTGCCGATGTACGTAGTGTCCAATACTGCTAGCAATGATAAAGTTGCAACCTATAACGAGCTGGGGGTTAATGGCTACTATGTGAAGGCCGATCATCGCCTGGACGAAATTATCGCTGATATTAAAGCTGATACGGAACGGGACTAGTCTATGAGTAGTACGGCAAAAGAAATATTAGTCGTTGAAGATGAAAAATCGCTGGCGACAGCTTTGGAGCTTAGGCTAAAACGAGAGGGCTATCATGTAACGGTAGCCTATAACGGTAAGGTGGGGTTGGACCATATAACACATAAGTCCTATGACGTAGTGCTGCTCGACTTGGTGATGCCGGTTATGAACGGCTTCGAGGTGCTGACCGCTGCGCGTAAGCTCAAAAAACCACCGGTGTTTATCGTGCTCTCAAATTTGACGCAGCCAAATGACGCGGAACGTTGCCTAGAGCTTGGTGCTCGCAAATTCCTGATAAAATCCGAAACGTCACTGGCTGCACTCGTCCAGGAAATTGAAGCGTTATAACGAGCCCCCTAAGCCTTGGCGCTGTCGATTAGCTCGATAAAACGATTGACTGTATCGTCCAGCCGCACCTCGGCCTTGATAATCCATTCCTTAGCACCTAGTTTGATGGCCTTATTGATTAATTCTGGGTTGCCGGTGTTGCTAACGATGACGACTGGGCACTTTTGCCAATCGGGCATAGTAACAAACTGCTGCATGAACTCCAGGCCGTTCATACCAAAAATATCAAAGTCCAGCCAGATGCCGTCAAATTGAGTGCCGCGGCCCGTGATTGCATCAAGTGCCAACTGGCCATTATCGAACACTACTGGCTCCAAACCGACTTTCTCGAGCTTGATCTTTATCGCCTCTTGCAGGCTGGGCTCGTCCTCAACTACTAGTACTTGGTAATGCTGCTTGTGTTCCATCTTTACCTACACTAACACCTTTTATTGGCAGGGTAAACCAAAAGGTGCTGCCTTTTCCTTCCTGGCTTTCAAACCATATATCACCACCAGAGCGGCGCGCAATAATTCGGCACAAATGCAGTCCCAGCCCAGTACCATCAGGGGCGTGTTGTACTGCGGTTGGATCGCGGTAAAATTTCTCAAAAATCATGTGCTGGCGGTCATATGGGATGCCAATGCCAGAATCTGTCACTTGAAGTAAAAGCGTGTCCTTTAGTCGAGACAGAAAGATGGTTACGTCAGAATCTTCCCGCGAATATTTAATAGCATTGGTAATCAGATTCTCAAACACATAGCCAATCAGGGTGCCGTCCAAGAATATTTGCGGCAGATTTTTATGAAAACTGGTGATTAGGCTAACTTTGTGTTGTTTGGCAAACTCGGTTTGGTTTTCGACGCTTTGCTGCAGCAGCTTGTGGATCTCTATCTGCTGGGGCTTTAGTTTGAGCGAGCCAGTTTCGATACGTGATAGCTGCAGTAGTGCGACGATTAAGTCGTTCATGCGGTCAATACTATGTACGGCGTTTTCTAGAATGTGTAGCTGCTCGGCGTCTAAGCTAGCTTTGTAACGCTTTAAAAACAGGCCGACACTCCATTTGATGCCGGCTAGCGGTGTCCTAAGTTGATGAGAAGAAAGCGCTACAAAATCGCTGCGGGAACGCATTGATGTCTCGGCTTCGGTTTTATCGACAATAATAATTGCCCATATATCAGAACCTTCGCGCGGTGCAATAAACTGCAGTTCTAAAAAGCGCTCGGAGCTATCTTCTTGGTTAATAAAATCAAGTTTTTCGACACGTTGGTGGGGTTGACCGGTGGAGTCCTTAGGTAGCTTAAACGGTGCAATGTCGATGTCGCCTGGCACATGCAGCAAGGACAACATACTGGGCCAGCGAATGCCCACAAGGTCTGCCTTGGTGTGAAAGAAATCAATACCTGCTTGGTTGATACTGACTACATCGGCAGACTGAGCATTTACCAGCAAAATGGGACGGTCAATGTAGGCAACAATATCACTCAGCTCGGGCGGCAGCGTAAGCATCAGCTCCATATGTAGCATCATAGCACTTTGATTAGACGCGTGCTACAATCCACTTATGGCTAAAAAAATCTTAGTTATCGAAGACGACAAGATCCTTGCTGAGACCCTGCAGAAAATATTAGCTGACACCGGATTGTACCAGATAGCGGTGGCAAATGATGGCATCTTAGGTCAAAAACTGGTAGACGAATTTGGTCCAGATCTCATTATTTTAGACCTGCTTATGGCTGGTACCTCCGGTATGGATTTACTGGCCAAATGGCACGAGAGCGGTCTTACAAAACGGACTCCAGTTATTGTTGCCACTAACATTGATCATATCCAGCTTATGAACCACGCCCTGGACTTAGGTGTGCATAATTATTTCCTGAAAAGCGAAATGTCCCCTGAAACGATTATCGATCACTGCGCCAAGGTCCTGGCCGAGACAGGCGGCCCGCAGGTGCCGTCAACCGGATCAGTCTAGGCAGTCCGTTTTTTGCTGATCGTAGGAAAAGGGACCACATGGCTGTGGTCCCTTCGTTACTTAGGGCCGAGATGCTTAGGCGGCTTGCCGAAGACCCATTGTGTTACCCTCGATTTCTACCTGCGCAACTAGCAGACCGCCACCGACGTCTTTTGGTTCCATAGTAATGGTAGCGCCTGCTTTAGCGAGCGTCTTAAGACTTGCCTGTATGTCATCGGTATCAATATAGCTGACGACTGCCGTGCCGTTAGGGTCCAGGCCAACTTCCAGGTCGTCTAGTTTGTAGCCCACATACCATGCACCGTCAACATACGGTTCGGTTCCAAGGTAGGTGTTGTAAAAAGTTTTTGCCTTTTCTAGATCTTTGACCGGGAAGACGATGAGGGGAATGTTGTTTGCCATAGGGGCGCTCCTTTTATTTATTCTTATATTACTGTATAATAAAGATACTCTATTATCGAGATAAATGTCAACTGCAGTATGCCACTACAACATAACAGCGACCTTAAGAAACGTGTAATAATCGGTGCCCGCGAAAACGGCATTAGTTATACGCTGTTTCGCAACGCCATCGGCAAGAAGTTGGGGCTGAACACCACTGATTTTGAAGGCCTGGATCTGATATTCTTTCGCGGCGTCGCGACGCCATCCGAGCTATCTAAATACACTGGCCTTAGCTCTGGCTCAACCACGGCAATGATCGACCGGCTGGAGCAATCAGGGCTAGTTGTACGCAGCGTAAATCCGCACGATAGGCGCGGTACGCTTGTGCTGCTTAATAAAGAAGCGGCGCTAAAAGTGCGGCCGCTATTCACTTCGGCCAGGGTTGCTCAGAACAAACTGCTAGACGGATATTCGACCCAAGAGCTACAGGTACTGGCTGATTATTTTGCAAAGTCGGCTGCGATGTTTGAGCTGGAACGACAGCAGCTGTAAGAAGTTTTATTTAAGCACAAAGTGGTGACATGACGCCAATGTGTCATGTCCCTAGTAAGTTTGTAAAAGTCTCAACTAAATACTGTAAAGCAGGTAGCTTACAGTACTTGGTTGAGGTCAGATTAGGTGTTGTTGCGTGGAGCGGGCGGGTGTCGGTGTCCTAATGGACCCTAGGCACCCGCCGCTCACGCGACCTTCTGTCCTCAGACGGTCTCGAAGATCGTGTCCATCAGGTCCATGCCACCCTCGTCGAGGCTGATCGGCCAGGCCGTCTCCTGCTTGCCGCGGGTGGGGTTGTTCTGGACAGCGATGGCGACCCTGGCGACCTGCTTCCTGATCCGACGCAAGTAGGCGTACGGCATGTCGAAGGACACCTTGTCCCGACTGATGTTTCCGTTCTTGGGCTCGCGCACCGTGCCAATGCGGTCCGAGATGCGGTACGGAGCGTAACGGTCCGAGATGCAGTCGAGCAGGTCCCACAGGTCCGGGCTCACCAAGCCGAGGGTGTGCAGGCCGATGGTGGTGCGCAGGACCCCGTTCTCCGTCTTGATCCAGAAGCTGTTGATCTTCGGGTTGCGGTTGAGCCAGTGGATCGGCGAGCTGCGGAACGCCTGCTGGTCGAAGGTCTGCTGACCGTCGAAGACGACGTACTCCACGGCGGAGTTGTTGCAGGGCAGGTGCATCAGGCGGTGCCCCTCGACCGTCAGCTGTACGGCGATCTCGCCGGTGGCGTGGTTCTTGGCCCACTTCACCGTGACGCTGATCTTGCGGCCGAAGCGCTTCCAGCAGCGGTCGCCGAGGCGGTCGAACATGTCACTGATCCTCTTGCTGAGGCGGTTGGATGCCACGAAGGCTTCCCCCTAATCTGACTAGTAGGTTGCGATGCTGGCCAATGCCGAACATGCATTATATATTATAAAACATAATAAAATATTATGCAATTGTTCAATGATTCGAGTGCTTGTAGTGCACTGGTTGCACTCTACCTCAACTAAATACTTTAAGGCGCTTTAGTCTTAGAGTACTTAGTTGAGAACAGGTTAGGTATTTGCGTATGCGCGACGGCGGGTGTCGGTGTCCATGCGGACCCCAGGCACCCGCCGCTCACGCGGCTCCTACTGCTCTCAATCCCCGACAACCGGGATCCCGTGAGGGGAGTCCCTCTGCTGCGGGTGGCCCGCTAGCTCGGAATCCTGTCCGCGGCGCGGCGCATCTCGGCTTGCACGAGCGGTGTCAGACGCTTCAGTAGCCGTCGCTTCGACACCTCGAACGTGGGGAGGTCAGCGTGGCTCGCGGTGCTGTTGATGATGTCCCAGGCCTCACGGCGGTTCCTCCGACCAGGGATGCAGTCGACCAGGTTTTTGATGGCCGGGTGCAGCACGTAAGCGCCGAAGGCGGTGACGGTGCTGCTCTCGGTCTCGGGGTCGTAGGCGTAGCTGATGTCGCTCACCTGCGAGTCGCGCTGGCTGTTGAAGGAGTCCTGTGGTACGCCCGCCTTCGACAGAAGCACGCGGCTGTCGATGACTGTCATCTCCGTCAGGTACAGTTTCTTGCCGTCGATGTAGGCGGACGTCTGCTGCAGCATCACGAGCACCTTGATAAAGAAGGTGTTGTGCATGAGGACTAGCAGGGAAGCCATGAGCTTCCTCCTAACCTGTGTAGTGGGTTGCATGCTGGCGGCGCCAGACATACGGGCTGATCTGGTGAGATCAATGTATATTTATAACATGTATTATTTCGTACGGCAACTCATAGCCATGTATTTTGACAATTGTTCGTAGAATATAGCGTAAGGCTGAATCTCAACTAAGTACCCCAACTGTATGATGTGGTACTTAGTTGAGATCAGATCGGAAAAAACGCGTGGGCGGCAGGCAGTGTGGTGTCCGAAAGGACGACCACATCCGGGATCATATGATCCGGAGTGCCCGCCGCCGCGCGTCTACCGTGAAAAACTGACCTCTAGAGGGTCCGCATGATGGCCGGACCCGTCATGTGCAGCCACCCTATGAGCTTTTTCATGTTGTCCTCGAAGACCAAGTCCACGTCCACCGTGTGGGCGCCCGTGGTGTTCGGGTCGGCGAGCAGCTGCATCACTCGCACCTGGTCTTGGGCCGAGAACAGGAGGCTTACCAGCCAGATGATGGAGCTGTCCTCGGCGCTGATGATGCAGCTGTCGCAGTCGACCTCGTACCACATCCCGAGCTTCTTGTTCACCTGCGCCGGCGGGCAGTTGAAGTACTGCTTCCCCGAGCGCTCGGCGAAGAGCGGGTTAGCGTCATCCGGCGCCATGATGGGTTGAGTCGGCGTCTCGCTGCACACGCGCAGCATGATGATCTTGCCCTCCCGGTCCCGGGTGATGACGAACGTCACGCTTGCAGGGCTGCGATCCTCGATGTAGCCGTAGTCTCCGCTCACGGTGACTCGTCCTCTCTCTTGTTCCGATCTGATGGTACGCGACTGTGCATGGTGCGCAGCGCGTAATGCAAACCCCCCACAGGAGAATTCACGGTTATTATAACATAATATCAAAGATGTAGCACATTGCAGGCATAGCACTACTACCTGGAGCGGCTAGTATGTCTACAGAAGCGTCCACTGCCAAGTCGGTGCAGCAGAGTAGGTGAGCGTAATAGACTTGCCGCTAGGCACAACAACTGTTGCGGGAGTAGCGGTAAACTGCGTTTTGCCGTCGACAGTAATATTGGTAACGGTGCCGCCGCTGATGGTTACAATCGCGTCGCGCCACCAGGGGTTCGGCAGGGCGGTCGTTGACGCTGGCACACTTGGTGGTGTCACGGCACCCACGCCTTGGTCTGAGTTGATAAGTTTAAGGTTGCTGGCGCCGTTAACACCGTATTGTCCGCTTAGTGTGTTAGAGACCAGGCTTGCGTCATTACCGTTAGAGCCAATGTATATAGTTCCAACGCCTGCGTTGTGTGGGTCGTCGATGACCTTGCTCTGGCCAAGAACCGATGATGCTTCTATATCCAGCGATTGGATGTCGATCTTGGTAATGCCGCTGGATGCAAAAACGACAGACTTAGTGCAGTTTTCGATAGAGGCGTAAGCAATAACATTGCGATGCGGGAAGCCGGATGACGGCCAGACAACCAAACCGTCGTAGCAGCTAATGAGGCGGATGGAGTTTATCTGCGTGTGCTCCTGGATAATGAGTCCGTACACCATACCTTCACAGGAGTAGTAGCCGATATTGGACATGTCATTGTTATTGGTTTGTGGCATGTACAGGCCCCAGCCCCAGGTCGGTGAACTAGGCGGGTTGGATGCACCTGCGCCAGATGAACGAGTGAGCACTGAGGCATTGATGATGTTTACCTCAGCTACACCCTGGAAGTCGAAGCCGCAAATGTTGCCATTTTCTGGCACTTCTATGGTGATGCCGTCGACCGTAACCAGTAGGTTGTCCCAAGTGTTGACACTACCAAAACTGTTGTGCGGGTTTGGTCCGCCAATCACTGATGCTTCGCCGGCAGTGGGAATGGTTGAGCCAGCGTCGTAAGTAGTGCGTAGTACCGCGCCCGCCTGCTGCACGGCGCCTTGGTTCCAGTGGTACAGTGCTGTAGCATCAGCGGTGCCTTTAAAAACTAGTATGAACTTCTGCTGACCAACTGAAGGGTGCCCTAGATCGTCGGCTTCAATAACAGGCAAGGGGATTTGGGCGTTGCCTTTTCCGGTTGTAACGGGAGCGCTAGCTATCAAGTATACGGCAGGCGGGAAGTAGATCTCGGCATAATACGTGCCGTTAGCAACGCATTCAGAGAAAGCTGTATTGACGGTGTTTTTAATGGCCGCAGTGTCGTCGGTAGTGCCATCGCCTTTGGCACCGTATTCCTGCACATTGTAGACCCCTGCTCGCCGAGTTAACACGGTTAGGTTGGCGAGACTAGAAGCAAAGCCGGTGCCGCTGGTAAAGGCGGTGGTTACCACATAGGCGCAACCCGAGAAGGTGAAGAGATCGTTGACTGCGTATGCAGTTGACGCCGTCCAGGCGCCCCGGTATTTAAGACGGGCGTTCAGATCGGCGCTCAAGCCCGAAATGGCGCTTTCCTGGAACGCATTGGCTGGGACAACCGGAGCACTGGTAAAGGTTTTGATACCGGCAATCGTTTCGTTGCCGGTATTGTGTACTACCGCTGCGTCATTGGCTTTAGTTGCTAGTGAGCCGCCAGATTTTAGCGTGCCGTCCGCATTATGCTCAACGCCCAAAAAGTCGTTCAGTATGTTACCCCAGGAGCCGTCGTCACTACCAGGAGTTGGGAGTCGAGTCATGTCGTATGTTTCACCTTTACGTTGATTACCCTTATGGTAACACGACTAAAAACAGCCAGCAATAACATGCTGGCCGCAGTTAATGAAAAGTGCAATCTCTTAAGGATTAACTGTTTGTCCGGCGTTCGGTCCGTCGGCCCACACATTGCCACTCCACACATTGCCGCTGCCCGTGTGCCAATAGGAAGTTGCATCGGGGCCGTAAACACCACAATTTGCCCAGTAAAGCGTTGAAAAGTGGTTGTTGGTAATCACAATGTTACTGGATGTTGAACCGCCACCAGGGTAAATGCAGTACGCGCCGCCAGCTATCAGGTTGTTATCAACAGTAGTATTGCTGACAGGGCCATCATCGGCAAACAGGCCAATTGAGGCCGAAGCGCCCATTTCGGTGGTTTCCGGATCAAATAGCGTATTGTGCCGGATAGTAAGACCGCCGGTGTCATTGCCGCTGGAAATAAACGGATCGGAGTGCACGTAATAATTGCATACGATTGGCTTGTCGTTAGCGTCACTGCCACAATACGGAATGAATGGCTGATTGTCGTGACCATAATTATCGTGAATATTGCCGTTGCTGGTAGAAATGGCCGCGCCAAACTGGCTGATATTGTTCCAACCGGCCTCCACATTAGTGCCGCTGTTAGAAAAGCCGTAATCTTCGCCGCCATTATCAGGTCCATGTCCGGCATTGCCGGTGATGGTGTTATGGAGCACCTTCAGGCCGCTGTAGTGGATACGTTGGTTAACGCCCCACCAGTTACTAGTAGTAATAATACTGTTTTTGATGGTGACGTTATTGGCGTACACATCAAACGAGCCGGTCATGCGCACACAATTAATTACGGTATTGTCGGCGTTAATGGTGATGTTGCCGCTCATGTTGGTATAACTAGAACAGCCAACGGGACCGGTGTTGGTAGCATCTGGAAAGCCGCAACTGTGCGGCGTGTGTGCACAATCAGTCGCTGGTGGATTGCTGGGTGGGCTACTAGCGCCCGAAGATGGTGGTGATGTACTGTCGGTTGGAGAGGGTGTTTTATCCTCGGTTGGGGTGGTTTTTGTGGGATCGGTCGGCTTAGTCGTCGGTGATGTAGATTTGGATTTTCCTGTACCAAAATGTTTGGGTTTTGCACCGTCCTGTGCAGCTGGTGCAGCGACGCTGGATGAAGTTGTGGGGCTAGTGTGATGAGTGAAGTGATAGGTATAGTGCGCCGCAAATACAATGGTTCCACCCAGCAGGGCAGTCGTCGTTAGCATAAGTACAGCGATAAATAGTGGCTGGCGCCAGTGGGCAAATCGATGTACCCGTGGCTGATCTGGTGATACTACTGGGGTTGATGGAACCATAACCCTTTTATTAAAACATAATCAACAGCTATTCCAAGCTACACGATTAGACTGTCTGTTGCAAAATATGAGGGCAGTCACGATATTGCCATAGTGTAAATGTGATGATATATATAAAATATGCGTCCATACAAACGGGAGCTTGATCTAGAGCTTGGCGAAGGTCAAAGGTATAGTGAAATGTTGCTTGGGCGAGAAGCAATGGTGGGAGATGAGTATTTCTATGCTCGTGCGGACTTCAAGAACCCGGGCAAATTGCTGGCTATCAGACGCAGGTTTTATGGCCAGCCAGAGCTGGGCGAGCAGGATATTTTGAACGATGCAGCGGATGTTTATGATGGTAAGGCTAAGCCGCTCTATGAGCTAGTTAATACATCGGCCATGCGGCATGTACTGAAAGCTCTAGGATTTAGTGCGGTGCAGCAGTCGCTAGACTTCATGAATATTAAAGAAACGCGCTATACCATTACGCTGCCTTCAGTCAGAGGTCTGATCGAAACGTACGAGGCTGCCCCGATGCCACCAGAGCATAGGTTGCCGCGAATTGTCCCATTCCATGGGAATCGGTATAAGCGCAGAGAGTGCATGGGCACGTTAGCTGAGGGTGGATTTTTACTAAGTACTGGAGATGATCATGATATGTTGAATCATCTTGCCGGTATGCTTGCGGTTGCGCCACTTTGTATGAGATTCCTACAGGCAAGGGGTTGCCTAGCGCGTGACAATGACGGTACGGAACCAGAGCTAGCGGCCACACTTATGGAAGATATCGATGGGGGGATTATAGGCTGGAATGGCTCCGCGCCACTAGTCAAACTGGGTAGGCTTATACGGCCTGACCCAAGGATCGGATTACCGACAGACTTAAGGCTGTATGAGGATGCTCAGCGAGATCGCATGCGCGTTTTGGATCGCGCTTTTAATCCTGCGGCGTAGGCACTGCTGTAATTACTAAAACAAATATACCCAACATTAAAACATTCTTAACTTGCGCAGTTGCTGGGTGTCCGTGATAATCATAACCGTAACGTTACAGCATCAATTGTGAAGTTAGGGGGACTAATGGGTAGGTATTCTATTTGGCGGCGCCACAGCGGGCGTCTGGCCTATGTTTTGGCGGCGTCCGGGCTGTTGGTTAGCTCGGCTGCATCATTTTTACAGCCAATTTCGGCAACGGCTGCAAAGGCACCGGTCACAAAACAAGATGTGACAACAGAGTCAATATGGTCATCGACGGCCACACCGGCACATGCTATTTCTGGTGATAGTGGCGGCGTTGAACTAGGGGTTAAGTTTGTAGCCAATGTCAGCGGTACAGTAACAGGTGTTCGTTTTTATAAAGGTAGCACAAATACCGGCACACACGTGGGGCATTTGTGGAGTGTCACGGGCACTCAGCTGGCATCAGTAACATTTAGCGGTGAAACGGCCAGCGGTTGGCAAACTGCTAACTTTGCAAGCCCAGTACAGCTAACGGTCGGCACGACGTACGTGGCTTCGTACTATGCACCCGTGGGTGAGTACTCGTACGATAGCTCACCATCAGACCCAGGTAATCTTGGTACAGCATTTACCAGTGCCAGCGGTGATCTAACAGCATTGGCGTCTGGCGCTTCAGGTGGCAACGGACTATATAAATACACCACTTCAGCCGGCGGCGCTTTCCCAAGCAGCAGCTATGCAAATAGTAACTATTGGGTAGATGTACTCTTTACGCCCGGCGGTACGGTGACGCCTCCACCCCCACCTACGACGTTCACTATCTATAACGCGGGCTCGGTGCCGGCTAATCCATCGGCTAGCGACTCAAATGCCACGTCACTTGGTGTGCAGTTTCAGAGTCAAACCAGTGGCTATATTTCCGGCGTGCGATTTTACAAGGGTACGGGCAATGGTGGAACGCACGTAGGGAGTCTGTGGACCTCTAAACACACGCTGTTGGCCCAGGCTACGTTTACGAATGAATCAGCCACAGGCTGGCAAGATGTTAGCTTTAGCCCTATGGTGCCCATTGCAGCGAACACCACCTACATTGCTAGCTATTTTGCACCGCAGGGACACTACTCGTATACGCTGAACGGCTTGGCGAGCGGCATCACCAATGCGCCTTTGGTGGCTCTTCCTGGCAGCAGTACTCCTGGTGGCAATGGTGTGTATTCGTATGGGATTAGCCCGGCAGTACCCATCAACAGTACTGGTGGTACCGACTATGCAGTCGATGTCGACTTTACCACAAACTATGTTGCGCCAACCTACACACAGCCTACGCCGCGTAGCGGTACGCAGGGCAGTGGTTCGGTGCTGGTGCTAACTGACCCAACTAATCATTTTTCCGACGATTATTGTTCCGCAATATTGCAGACCAAAGGTATCTCGTGTGCTGCAACAGACACTGGTAACGTAACGGCTGCTTCAGCTTTGACTCCCTATCGCACGGTAATCCTGGCCGACGGAGCACCGCTAACCAGCTCACAGATAAATCTAGTAACGACTTGGGTAAATGGTGGCGGTAACTTCATTGCTATGCGTCCCAACGACAACCTAGACTCGCTACTTGGCATTGGTGCTGCTAGCAACATTCTGCCTGATGCCTACCTGCAGGTTGACAACACGCAGGCTCCAGGTCAGGGTATCGATGGCCAAACTCTGCAATATCATGGTGTCGCAGATGAACACGCTCTGGCTGGTGCCCGCGCTGTCGCAACACTGTATTCGGATGCCAGTACGGCAACTAGTTACCCGGCGGTAACTACGCAAACAGTTGGCAGCGGTACAGCTTCGGCTTGGATGTTTGACCTGTCTCGTTCTACAACTTACCTCCGCGAAGGTAACCCAGGATTAGCTGGGCAGACAACCGCCTCGACCAGTCTTGATGGCTTCCCACGCGTACCGGATCGTTTTGGCTTGGGCTACTTAGACCTTTCTAAAGTTGCAGTACCGCAGGCCGACCTGCAGGTTACCTTGCTAGCTAATCAGATTGAAACTAAAGCAGCTCCCGTGCCACTAAAGTGGGCATTCCCCAGTTACAAAGTTAACGCAAACCATCCTGACGGACTGCTAAAAGCAGCCTTCATCTTAACCGGTGACGACCACGCTTCTAACTCACAAACCTTAAGCCGTTTTGCCAGCGAAACGGCTTCTAGCCCGGCTGGCTGTAGCGTTGCCGACTGGACGTGTATCCGATCCACAAGCTATGCCTATGCCGGTGCATTTAGTGATAGTGCACTCAAGCCGTACACCGACGCTGGTTTTGAAGTTAGCCCGCATATTGCTGATAACGGCAACTGTGCATCAAATTGGACCACACAAGCGGGCCTTGATAGCATCTTTACGAATGCAGTTAATGCTTGGAATGCGTCCTATCCAACAATTAGTGCTGCTCATCCACCGGTAACGCAGCGGTTCCACTGTTATGGCATTTGGCGCGACTATGCAACGGTCGCTAAAGAAGAAGCTGCGCATGGCATGATGGCTGATATGAATAGTGCCTGCTGGCCCAACAATTTGTTTAACGTTGGTCAATGTATGTACACAAGCTCGGGCTTCCCGCAGAACATTGCCGATAGTGATGGCACGCTCACTGGCGTTAACCAGTTTGCTACGCAAGCTACCGACGAAAACCCCGCCACGGTCGATCAGGGTGCTCTAAATACACTGGTTACTAATGCCACAGGTGCTAATGGCTACTACGGCTATTTCACTGTGCTGGCGCATTTGGACGGGCAGGGTATTTCATCGCAGACTGAGTCTAATGTGCTGAGTGTTGCGGCCGCTAATGACGTTCCCGTCATTTCTGGTGCTCAAGCTCAGACATTCTGGGCCGGACGTGCGGCAACCACGGTATCTACGCCAACGTACTATGCAAGCAAAGTCTGCTTCACCGTAGCCAATCCGGTCGCCAACCTGCTGATGTTACAGCCAACGCAGTATGGCACTAAGACCCTTACTGGCGTAAAGACTGGTGGTGTGGCAGTGGCTTATGGCACGCAGACCATCAATGGCGTTTCGTACGCGGTGTTCCCTGCGGCAACTACTGGAATGTACACCGTAACGTACAACTAAGCGTTCCTGTAGTTCTCTTTAAGTTGTCCAAAACTAAATAAGGCCTGGGTGGTCGTAGCGACTGCCCAGGCCTTGTCAGTACATACTGCTAAATTCAGTTTGGAGTACTGTGCGTGTCAGGCCAATCGGGCCTGTTTTTATATCATAGGGCATGATTGACATAGCACATGACCATTTGATATGGTGTTGTCATGGAACGTCCGGAGCATGCTGCAATTAATGAAATGTTGGTGCAAAACAACACGTTTTTGCTGGCGATGCTGGGCGCTGAATCGCGCCGTCGGTTTAGTGAAGCACTAGAAGTGCTGCATATCGGGTGGCAGGCACAGAAAGTGATCATGTTTTTGTATGCTAGCGAAGGAAGTGGTGCGGTGTCGCAGCGGCAGTTAGCCGATTGCATTTGCGTAGATCCGCGGAACCTAGTGGCAGTCGTTGACAATTTGGAACAGCAAGGTCTGCTAAAGCGGGCCCCTAATCCAGCCGATCGACGTGGCCATCAGGTACATATAACGGCTAAGGGCAGACGTGTGACCGAGCGTCTTCAGGCCATCTGTATGGGCATTGAGGCCGAAATGCTGGCTTCATTAACTGCTGCAGAAAAAACTAATCTCCATAGCCTACTTAAAAAGGTCTGGGACGCAACTAATGTCGGCGGAGAGTTTGCAACAATGAACGAGGTTATCAGCCAAGAAGTGGGGAAGGGATAACTATGAGATAATGGAGGGGAGCTATGGAGCAGGTTTTCTGCGCACCGTAAAATACGAATAATCATATAAAAAGTAAGGGGATATTGTACCCATGAGTGAAACAATTTCGGCTCAAGAGCACGCGGCGACTTTCTCGCATAAGAAACGTGCTATTGCGCTGGTAATCGTGGCGCTGGCGTTTGTTATGGATCTGCTGGACAGTACTATCGTAAACGTGGCCATACCAGCTATTCGTACCAACCTAAATGCCACCTTTTCTGCCATCCAATGGGTGGTAGCTGGTTATGCGTTAACCTTTGCGACACTACTAATTACCGGTGGTCGCATGGGTGATGTATATGGATATAAGAAAGTATTTTTATGGGGTGTGGCTGGCTTTACCGGCGCCTCGCTTTTGAGTGGCGTGGCGGTCAATCCAGCCATGCTAATAGTTGCTCGCTTGGTGCAGGGCGGCATGGCCGCACTGATGGTGCCGCAAGTGCTGTCTATGATGCAGGTGATGTATAAGCCCGAAGAGCGGGCAGGTGTTAACGGCCTGTTTGGCGCGCTGGGTGGTTTGGCAGCATCGCTTGGTCCGGTTTTGGGTGGTCTGCTGATAAAGTGGAACATCCTAGGTTGGGACTGGCGGCCGATCTTCCTCATTAATGTGCCAATTGGTCTGGGCGCTATTATTATGGGCCTTAAATACTTGCCAGACGGTAAATCGCCTCATCCACTAAAATTGGACATTCAAGGTACATTGCTAGTGGTGGCTGCAATCTTTCTACTGATTTACCCGCTGATTCAAGGCCGTGAATATGGTTGGCCGGCATGGTCATTCATAATGATGGCTGCAAGCCTTCCGGTATTTGCAATGTTTGCCTGGTGGCAGAAGCGCAAGGAGCGCTTGGATGGTTCGGCTTTAATATTGCCTTCCATGTTTAAGAATCATTCATTTGGTATTGGTCTGGCCGTTAACTTGGTGTTTGAGATGGCTATGATTAGCTTCTTCCTAACGTTTACGCTGCTTTTGCAGATAGGTTTTGGCTTTAGTGCAGTGCATGCTGCATTAACTGGTTTGCCGGTAGCATTTGGCATTGCACTAACAATGGCGCTAGCCGGCGAAAAGCTGATTCCAAAGCTGGGTCGCTATGCATTAACGCTCGGTACGATGGTGATGGCAACCGGTCTGATACTTGCCGTCCTGGTAACACATCGTTATTCCAGCGCATTACACTCTTGGCAGATGATCGGTCCGTTGCTGCTTACTGGCATTGGGATGGGCATGGTATTCAGCTCGCTCTTTGCCGCAGTGCTCAATGGTGTCGATGCTCGGCACGCCGGTTCGGCCAGCGGTATGCTGAATGCTTTGCAGCAGGTTGGTGGTGCTGTAGGTGTGGCGCTGGTTGGCGTGATCTTTTTTGGCCAGATAAGCAGCGCTGCACCGCGAAGCTTCGCAAGTGTAGAACCGCAGCTACGGCATGTGCTTTCGGCGGCTCATGTACCGGCTCAAAACCAAACCGCAATCGTAAGCCAGGCAAAGGCCTGTTTCGTGGACCAGTCACGTGCTAAAGATTCTAGCGTGACGCCCGAAAGTTGCAAGAAACTCCAGGTAGGTGGCACTGCAAATACGCGCTTAAGCAAACAAGTGCAAGCAGTAGTCTTGAAAGCCAATGCCGTCAACTTTGATACGGCATTCCGCTGGGCGATCACGTTTGCCATAGGTTTACTGGCTGTAACTTGCGCATTAAGCTTTGGCTTGCCGCGTAAGTTCCGTGCTGAAGCATATGCCGAAGTCTAGCCTCCGCTAGATTTGGATTAGTGCTGTCATACATGCAACGGCCAACCTGCTAAAGAAGCAGGTTGGCCGTTTTGCTAGTACTAAATGCTATCTAAGGACCAGCGGACAACAACGGGTTTGTTATAATCAGGGCGTGATACCAATCATCGCAGTAGTGGCGGTTCTGGGTCTGATCGGCGGCGCACGCCTAACTAATCCGTTTAGTCGTATTACTATTGTGCGGCAGACTTTTATTGTCCAGACGCTGATAGGCTCATTCCAAGCAATTAATCGCAACCACAAGTTACGCGTTCGGCAAGCTCCTTGGTGGAAGCTATTTGTTAACCTAAAATCGGCAGTGCACATCCTGGAGAACAGATGGGGTCGCAGCCCACGTGCCTCAGCCACGACAGTTGACGGCATTATAGCCGAAATACATGCATCACGTTTCAATCCCAAAAAACTGCTGCTGATATCCGGGGATCAGTGGAGTCCACTATTTGTACGAAATATGGGGGTATTTTATTATCCCACCTTGGACCCCTGTGTACCGTCAAACGAAACCGATTGGCATAATCGGCAAGTTTCATACTTGCAGACGCTAGCGTATGCACTCGGTGTGTTCGAAAAACATCCAGTGCCGGCTACAACTATCGTTGCCACCGGTGCCTATGCTGCAACATGCATCAATTACTATGTTTATCCATCCGACAGCATTTATAGTTTGCTGTATGCGCTGGCAGCTTTACTTGGCAAGGAATCGGCTATGCCAACTCGGCAGCCATATACAAAGCCGCGGCACAATCTAGAGACACAGGCTGCTGCGCGTGTGCTTTTTGACGAGTATCGGCCAACGCTGCTACAACTGTATGAACACTACCGTGCGCATGTTTTTGATGAACGAAGCGGGATGCTGCAGCGCACGGTGCGCTTATCGGGTGCCAAAGATATAACCCGGCGCGAGTGTGCTTTTTATGACAACGTGGTGTTCTGGAAGGCGACGCAGCTTGCAATGACGCTAGGCCTTACTACGGAAGACCGGGCGTTTTTAACGGCTTTAAAACGCAAAATTATCAAAACATTCTGGTTAGAAAAAGAAGGTTATTTTTTGGAAGAACTAAGCGCGCCAAGCCAGCAAGGGAAGTTTTATTCGTCGGACTGGCTTATTGTACTGGTGACTGGATTTTTGGATCCAGCTAAGAAAAGTGAGCGCGTGTATTTTGAGCGGAGCGTCGACTATATTCAGACAATGGGCGTCGACAAGCCGTTTGCTATTAAGTACCAACACGCATCCCGTCCTAGCCGACAGCATTTTTGGCCACGCATAGCGTTTCCATCATACGGTGGCGATTCAATCTGGAGTTTTTGGGGGATGGAATATATTAAAGTTCTGCTGCTACTAAATCAAATGACGGGCCGCAAAGTCTATCTAAAAACAGCTGACGAGCACCTAAAGAAATACGAGCAGGTGATGCTGCGCGACGGTGGCTTCCCGGAAATGTTCAGCCGCGCCGGTAAGCTCTATGAATCCCCACTGTATCGCAGCATCCGTCAAACTGGTTGGGTGATTGGATTTGAGCAGGCACGGGCAATGCGGGCTGCAATAAAAAGACCTAAGGGCTGATACACATGAAACTGCACGCGCCACATACCAAGCCAGACTGGGAACTGACCGGTCCTCAAAAGGTTACACTCTGGCAGCGGCTTGCTCTTCGTACTAATGGACTGATAACGCCGGCTAATGTACTGAGCATCACGGGTGTGGGACTGGTACTGTGGGGGGCTTGGCAACTCGGTCTAGACCGACGATGGTTGTTTGGTGTTTGCCTGGTGGCGATCGGTCGTTGTTTTGATGTTTTAGACGGCTATGTTGCCGAGCGTACCAAAACTAAAAGCCGGCTTGGAGGTGCGATTGACGTAATCTGCGACAAGCTGGCCATGCTCACTATTCTGATTGCTGCCGTTTACGCGCACTTGGTATGGCCATGGTTCGTAGGCTTACTAGTGCTGTATAACGTATACCTTGCGTATTTTGGTGCTTTGCAAGGCAGAGTGCATCGGATCTATCCCAATAGTTTTGCAAAACTGGCTTCATTTGTAAGCTGGCTGGCTATTTTTGTATCGATATTTCACAGCAAAGAGGCTGGCTTTTGGCTTGCGTTTGGGACCCTTATAGCAATTTGCTTATGGGCCACGCTTGCCATTATGGCAATCAGAGCATATCATCGGCAGCTACAGCTGGCTGATGCAAAAGGAGAAAATACTGACTGGTCACAAACTATAACTGACCTGGTTTGTATTGGTAACCCGCATGCGACGCACTATCGTAAGGCACAAAAGCTTTTATACTCGCTGGGCGAAGTACTGCATAAAAAGCCAGTAGAGATTGCCATTGCCGAGCACCAGCAAAAACTTAAGAAAATTTTAGCTGCTGCTGGTCCCCAGAGCAAAATCTTGATTGCAGTAGCTGGTGGCGATGGTACCGTGAACGTGGCTATTAATACACTGTTGCAGTTGCAGGATGAGTACACTGCAGGGCGGTGTATCCTGCTGCCGCTTTGGGGTGGTAATGCCAATGATTTTGCCTATATGCTGAACGGTCTACACGTTTTTGCACACCCAAAGCGTTTGACGCAGCAGACCAGGTCAGTCTCGGTACCTCTTATAAAGCTAAAACTTACTGAGCCGCACAAGCAAGCATACACCGCCTATGCCGCTTGTTATGCCAGTTTTGGAGCGACTGCCTATGCTGCCCGACAGCTGGAGGCGCACCGCTTTTCAACCAAAAAGATTTCGCAGTGGTTCCCGCTGCTGCTAATTGGTCGTGAAATCGTTGCAGTTGTGCGGGCTTTAGTTTCGACGCCGCAGTACACTAGCGAGATCGATGAAAAAGAAGAACCATTTTACGAGCATTCACTGATCAACGGTCCACGCATCGCCAAAATAAACCGAGTGCCGGTTAGCTTGGGTCAGCCATATTTTTTGCATGCTGCCATTACTCGCAAAGACCCGGCGGTGGTTGTCTCGCTGCTTCGCATGGCTATGGGTCGACCGACTGCGGAGTACAGCATGCGTAGCCAGCTTTCCTTTAAATTAGTGACGGCTGTGGATGCGCAAATAGACGGAGAAGTGATGCACCTGCCGGCCGGTACACAAGTGACAGCTAGTAGTGTGCAGACAAGCTTACGCTTTGTTAGCAGCAAGCTGCACTAGCTTATAAAAAGTATGGTTTAGTGTTGGCGTGCAGCTGTAACTTTCTGGCCTCATCGGCTGTGACATAGCAAGCTTCCTGGGATTCGTCGCTTAAGGGGTCCGGTCTAAAGGACCCAGACACGGTAGTGGCATATACAACAAAACCAAACCACTGCAAACCCGAAACGCCAACGTCTTTTTGGATAGTGTAGAAGGTCTCGGGGTGTTGGCTAATAGATTGTACAGCCAAGCTGGTTTCTTCTCGAATCTCACGTGTTAAAGCTTGCGCTATGCTTTCGCCATGTTCTAATCCACCGCCGGGCAGTTCCCAGTAGCCATCAGCTTGTCGGACTAGTAACACGCGGCCTGATAAATCACGGATAGCCGCTTTTATTGATATGCGGTACGTGCATGGGAAAATGTCCATGAGTAAATAATAACAAAGGACGCTCTTAATAAGGAACGTCGGGAGGAAGCAGGATTGATGTGTTTTGGTGAGTGCACGTATGCGTACGCTCCATCTCTCCTGCTCCTCCCGGCGCCCCCTGCGGTCACTGCCGTTTGACCATGGTGACCCGTTCCTTGCCGTCCTCGACAGTGTAGGTGCTGACATGGCCGTCGGCCGTTGTCGCGTCGATGTGGGTGCCGTTGAGCATGATCGTGTTCCACGAGGTGTAGAACCAGTACGCCGTGCTGTCCACGACGCATCTGAGGCCGGCGACAATCTGACCTGCGATGATGAACTGCCCGAAGTACTGTGCTTCCAGCTCGAAGCCCTCGAACCGGGTGAGCCCAGTCCTCCGTAACCGGTAGATGTAGGGCGTGCGGTTGGGCAGCCTGGTACCGATCAGGATCCACCCGTTGTCCAAGGGGAACAGATGGTCCTCGCGTCTGCCGATGTATGACCGGTAGGTGAGGTTGTCGAGCTTGCAGTTGGGGTCCCACGTGTACGATGCTGTACCGTCGAGGACGAGGTTGTCCTCGCTGAAAGCCAGCGGAAAGACACGCTTCGACCTGCCGTACTCATCGACGATCTCGAGGGTCGCCTGGCCGTTCGCGGCACCCAGAACTCGGGCCAGCTGCAGCACCGTCGGGTCGTTCGCGAAGGCGACGTAGAGGTCGCCGGTGCAGGCGATCGGGGTGTCACCGATGACGGTGACGATGCGTGCCGGTAGCACGACGTCCCAGTCGCCGAACTGCTCGACGAGCTCGCCGGTGTTACCAGTGGTCGAGAGCCGGTAGACCTTGACACGATCGTATCGCGGCCGAGGCATCTCGATGGGTTCAATGGACATGTGCGCTCCAATCGGTAGAAGGGTAGTGACTGATTGTCAGTTGGAAACAGACGATAATATTTCTTATGGCCTAGTTCCAGCCGACAACCGTAGCAGAGGGCGTTAATGTGCACTAGGAGCTTAAAGAAGCGATCCTTGGGACTGGCTAGTTATAGCATATTGATAGATTAAGCGCAAACATTCTTATGATAAATTGAATTGCCAGGGCTAAAATATGTATAAAGTTGGCAGTGGTTACTGATAATAAATCTTTCTAGGAACGTCGGGAGGAAGCAGAAAAAGGTGGTTTTGTTGTTAGAGATCGCGCAAACGCGAACTCAACCACCCCTCTGCTCCTCCCGGCGCCCCCTGTCGTCGCCGCCGGCGACCATCTTCCGCGCGGGCGCGGAATCAGGTCGCCGACGGGCGCCGCCACACGGTGCAGCCGCGCCTGACCAGGAGCACGCTCTCGAGCTTGCCGTTCTCGTCGAACTCGAAGGTGACGTTGTAGTCGGCCGGGTCGATGGTCTCGACGTTCTCGCCGTTGACGATCATCGGGTGGCTCGGCAGCCCCTCCGGGTTGGAGGTGTCGACGGTGTAGGCCGTGCCGCCGATCTGCGTCTGGAAGGTGAACTCGCCGATGCTGGTGGCGTTGGTGAGCAGGCTGAAGGCCTTGGCCTCGCCGACGTGGTCGAGCTCCAGTGGCGTGCCGACCAGGTCGACGTCCGGGTCGCCCACGAGGTCGCAGACGATCGGCTTGTCGGGGGTACGCCGGTCCTGGATGACCAGGAAGAAGCAGTCCGTACCTGGTCGCCGGAACAGGTGCTTGGCGCTCAGCGGCCAGTTGGTCGTGGCAGTGCGCGGGGGCGTGCTCATAGCAGTACTCCTTCGGTGTGATGTGACAGATAGTTGTCAGTTGGAAGCAGGCAATAAACCAAGATTTGGAGTTACTACCTAGTTCCAACTGAAAACATATGACAGGGGACGTTAAGGTGCTTGAGGCTACATGCCGTCAAAGCAGGTATTATTTTAACACCTTATTGCCAATAATGCAAGTCCTTGTCTCTACAAATACAGCGTCAGTATAAGCGCGCTACGGAAGGAACGCCACTTTTGGTAGCGCATTCTACCACACAATCCTGCAATCCCGAGTAAGGAAACATACCGCGCTGCTCGCTCAGGAGTCTATACTTGAGCCTTATGTAAACAAGGAGTCGCAATTAGTTTTAGTCCACCGTCTTATTAATTAGGTAGCGTTTACCACTGTATCTAGTCTTTCTAGGCCGTAAGCCGATAACAAAGTCAGTAGTCACAATTTCAGAGTTGCAGATAAGTCTCGCTAAAAACGCTCAGTCCGCTAAGTTCAGTCGCTTAAAGGAGTAATCTGCATGGATCTTGCTATTGTTGTCGGTACACGCCCGGAGATTATTAAGATGAGTCCGGTCATAAAAGCCTGCGAAGCGCAGGGTGTTGGCTATACGCTAATTGATACCAAGCAGCACTACTCAGACAATATGAGTAGCGCATTTTATGATGATTTGGAACTAAGGCCACCTGATCATGTGTTGGCGACCAAAACAGGTTCGCACGGCACGCAGCTAGGGTCGATGTTGCCACAACTTGAAGAAATTTTACAGAACAAGCCGCACACAACAGTAATTGTGCAGGGGGACACTAATACAGTGCTTGCCGGGGCACTAACTGCCAGTAGGCAGGGGGTTGCGGTTGCACATGTTGAAGCGGGCCTGCGATCACGCGATCGCACCATGCCAGAGGAAATCAATCGTATCCTGGTAGATAACATAGCTGAGTATTTATTTGCCCCGTCCAGCGAGACGGTCGATAATCTGCGGCAAGAGGGTATTGCCGAAACGGCTGTTTGGAACGTCGGTAACACTATAGTTGATGCAACACTTGACGGAATCGAACTAGCTAAAAAGAAATCTGCTACTGATACAAAGCCCAAATCTGACTATTTGCTGTTGACACTGCATCGACCGGCGAACGTTGATGATCCGGTTGTCCTAAAGGAAATACTGGCGGGTGTTGCAGCGGTCATGAAGGCTTACCAGTTACCTGCGTTGTTCCCAGTGCATCCACGTACCAGGCAGCGAATAGCATCGTTTGGCCTGGCGCTTCCAAAAGATTTGCAATTGATTGATCCGGTTGGCTATTTGGATTTTCTGATGCTTGAATCTGGAGCAAGCCTTATTCTGACTGATTCCGGAGGTATTCAGGAAGAAGCCTGCATCATGCACGTACCGTGCGTAACGCTGCGCAATAATACCGAGCGGCCAGAAACCATCATGGTAGGGGCTAACATACTTGGCGGAACCGAGCAGCAGGGAATCAGGCAGGCTGCAGATGTAATGCTGGGGCTGCCTACCAGCTGGGGCATACCGTATGGGGATGGTAAAACTGGCGAGCGTATCTTGAATATTCTGACCGAGGCTTCCGAGCCATATACAACTAACAACGCGACCACTGTAGGCGCAAGGGGGTTATATGAAACTGCAAAATAAATTTATTATGGGGGCGTTATCGTTCCTGATACTAGCCAGTGCAGGATTGTTTGTAATGCAACCAACGGTCGCACATGCTGATGCCGTTGCGCAGGTACAGTTTGACAAAAAAACCGGTCAGATTGTGATGTTCGGTGGCGTTAACCTAACTAGTGGTGAGCCAGAACAGGGCGTGCGCTTGTCTGTGGCGGCTACACGGCAGAACGATGGCGGCTGGGGCCATAGACGTTCGGACGGCCGGCTAGAGATCTTAGACAGTACCACAACGGATAGCAGCGGCCGATTTAAGTTGTGGGTCAATCCGCAGGATTCACGTAGGATGCATCCAGGCGTTGTCCTAACGCTGCTGCTGCGCCCACATGACAGCCATCAAACGTATCAGGAAGACTTGCTGCTTAAAGCGGGTGATGTTGCTAGCATAACAGTAGCTATGCGCACGCCGCTTGTGCCCATCTTCCCATTCACCGTATTTGTCTACTAAGTAACGCTTTTTAGAGGTATGCCTATGACCGTGTCGGATGATATCTTTGTAGCCTTTTTTGGCTTCGTGTTTGTGTACTATACGTTTCTGTTTTTCATGTCAAAGCGTCCACCGCGTCATAAGGTTGCCTCGCACCAGAACTGGGGATTCGTCATCCTGGTACCGGCCCACAATGAAGCATTAGTAATTGAAGACACTGTTCGTCGGGCGATGGAGCTGCGCGCCCCTATCCATATTATGGTGATTGACGATGGCTCGACGGACGGAACCGGTGATCTTGCGGCGGCAGTTGGTAATGAGCGCGTGCATATTCTGCGCCGGGTACCACCCAATGCCAAGAAAGGAAAAGGCGAGGCATTGAACCACGCCTACCAGGTAGTACTGCCAAAATTTGGTGAATGGTTCCCAGGTGTCCCAGCCGAAAACGTTGTAATTACCGTACTGGACGCTGATGGCTATCTGGACCCGTACCTGTTTGATTATATTTCCGGTATGCTAGAGCGTAATCCACGGTTGGGTGGTATACAAACGCCCGTTACCATTCGTTCGCCGGAAAGTTCATTGTGGCTGCGTATGCAAGACCTGGAATTTGTCGGCTTTAGTGGCTTTGTACAGCAGGCTCGACACTGGTTTTCCAGTATTGGTCTGGGCGGTAACGGTCAGTTTATTCGTTCCACGGCGCTGTTAAAGCTGGGCAGCCGGCCGTGGTCGCCGGCGCTCTCTGAGGACCTGGATATTGGCATTCGCTTGCTGCTGCGCGGTGAACGATTGGGCTTTTGCAATCTAGGCTTTGTACACCAGCAAGGCCTCACCAAGCTTCGGCCGCTGCTGAAACAGCGCACTCGCTGGATTCAGGGTCATTACCAGGCCTGGAAATATTTGCCGGCCATCTGGAAAAGTCGTGAATTCGGACTGTTTACCAAGCTCGACCTAACGCTGTATCTGACGTTAGTAAGCTCGGTTTTTATCGTGCTAATTAACATTGGTGTGACGGCGATTGCAGCGCTGGGCTACATTTCGGTGCAGAGCCAGCTGATGGGCTCGATGTATGCCGTATCGCCATACTTTGCGCGTGCCGCTGAAATCATATTGTCGATAGGTCCGGCGCTGCTATTCGCGGCTACATACAATAAACTAAGCCGCTCCAAAATAGCGCTTACTAGCTGGCCGGCAATTATTGTTATCTTCTGTGCATATGGTTGGATTTGGGTATACGCCTCAATTGTGGCACTGCTGCGATTGGCTCGCCGACAGAACAACTGGGTCAAGACCGAGCGGGTGCAGATGGCTGATGAGCTAACTCAGCTCCAGCCCCTGCAGTAGGTCGGAGCAATACTACTTGATATATATGATATTTATGCTATTGTATATGTCGTTATGGCAGAATTTAATCCCTATGCAGCATTTGCTGATGACCTACATACCCTAATTGCATCTCGGGAGTCTGTTGAGCAGACCGGAGATGGAATATCAGAAAATGAATGGCTAGAAGACCCCGAACGGTCGTACGCAGCCTTTCTTGGGAATATATATGCAGATAGATTTTCTACTAGAGTAGATGCAGACGGCGATTTAAGAATTAGTTCACCAGAGGCTTTGTCGCCAGCGGAATATGCTCGTGGAATTGTGGAGTCGTACGCTTCTTGTCTTACTGATACAGACGAAGTTTCCGTGGAGTACCATGATCAAGCTCAGGCGGCCGTACGCCATATCCAGGGTCGACTTCGCAAAGGCAGCACTCCTGAAGAGATGAATAGCGCTTGTATTGTGTTGGGATATATCGCCGCTGCGACAAAACCTGAAGGGATTAGCGCAGGCAGTCGTCCTGTAAAGCATAAGGGTGAAACTTCCGAGCAGCGTACTTTTCGGATGGCCACAAGTGAATTAAGGAGGTTTATATCTAGTAAGGCCCTGCTTCTTGAAAGTGAAGCTTTTGAGTATATTCGACGATCTAGCAGTATGTCTCCTGATGCCATCGCGCACCGAGCCTTAGAAAGGCTATCAGAAAGCAGCAAGGGTGCAAGGCCGGTATATAGCCATGAAAGGATCCAGCAATATTCTGATGCAATCAACCGAGCCGTTGCTCGTAACAAGGCCGCGAAGATATATGAGTGGATTTTCTCTGAACAGACAACTGCCGAAGGTGTTCTAGATGAATTCGCTGCCTGGGAACAAATATGGCTACAGCAGGACAAAGCTAATTCAGCAGACGAATTAATTATTGACCCAACGGTCGAAACCAACTGGACTATCCTGCCACCTAGAATGCTCGAACAACTCGGTATTGTAGAGGTTGGAGATAGCACGAAAGGGAGTGAGGGTTCACTATCCGCTGTAGATAAAGACCGCCTTCGTTTTATGGGCAGCGTTGTATTAGATTGGGGTGAGGGGGCATATATCGCAGTCGCCAATCTAAAGGCTACGGGTGAACACGACTACCGCGCCGCAATCCTTCCAGAGCGGCGACCAGATGGAACTGTTTTAGAACACGGATTTGTAGAGAATCCTCAGCATAAGAATGCAGGGTTTGTGTTTCGGGCTGAGCGTGGACTATCTGAGGATGGCACGGTTTGGCTAGATTGGCGAGGCGTATTTAGTGATAACAAAAAGGACGCCGAACTTCTAGGTGCTAGACGTTTGCTTCATGTTCCCAACTTCCAACAAAATGTATGGGAATATCTAACTAGACCACCTCAAGATCTCGACAAAAAAGGGTATAAGCGTTAGAGGTGTTACCGACTGCCAGGCAGTAAGCTACTGACAACGATAGTCCGCTTATCATAAGTATGACTGACGCCGTCATAATCGCCGCCGCAGGTGATAAGGTTTAACTGGCTGGTGGTGCCTGGATCGTGGGCAAATAAAACATCAGGAACGCTACCGGCATCCACCAGCTGTACACTTTTGACGCTAAATGATTTGTGACTTCCATTGCCAAAGGTCACGGTAAATACATCGCCGGCACGTAGCTTACTTAGCTGCCCAAATATCCCTTTGTTGTGCTGATACCCGTCAACATGGCCATCAATAATACTAAGACCGGCTTGGCCGGGCAGTAGACTGTTTATATACCAGCCCGCAAGATGCACATTGGTGGGAGCGGCCATCTGGCTGTATTGGTCGATACCTACTTTTTGTATGTAGCCCTCTGCCCCAATGGTTGGCAAGCTAATAGAACTTGGTTCGTTTGGTGCGGCCGTGGATGTGTAATTGCTGGTGGTTAGTGGGGTAGTGCTGGGCTTTGCGATGGTTTTAGTAACTACATTTTTTACAGCGGTTGGTGGGGCTATCTTTGGATGTATGTGACGTGCATGAACCGCTAGGCAGACGCCACCAATACATAGAGCAGACACAAGGATGCTTGTAAAAACTAAAGTACGCCGCCTGTACATAGATACACCTATAGTATCAGCCTTAGCGGGCTACCTGCTACACTGATACCAGCACTATGAAATCGTTCGAGGGCTATAAAAAACGAGTGATGCGATTTTTGCATACACCGGGTGAGCGGCATGTGGTTGCGGCCGCTAGTATACTGGGCGTATCGACGTTAATTTGGTCTCTTACAACTACGCGCCTGCAGATGGGCAACGCTGATCAGCTGGCAGATAGCTTTTTGTTTAGCGACAAAGCCACCTTTCGACAAGCACAATTTCCGCAGGCACATACGCAGCTAATAAAGTGGCCTTTGTTTTGGCTACTGGCGCGTCTGCACAATGCGCCGGCTGCGTATACGACGGCTACAATTGGGCTGAGCCTAGTGACCGTCGGAGCACTAGCCTATCTGTTACATAAACTAGTACACCGTCCAGCGGTGCTGGGCACCTTATATTTAGCACTGGCTTGTATGCTGACGCTGGTGCCAGTGCAGGTAACGGGAGAGGTGGGCTCGCCACTGAATATGGCCATGGTTACCGGCCGTAATATCGAATACGTCCTATACCTGGTTGTTTTGGTACTTTTGTTACCTGCCGCACAACAGCCTCGCCGCTGGTACCGATTAGGGGCTGCGGCTGCGATGCTTAGCATATTATTTGCCAGCGACCAGCTGTTCCTTTTATGCAGTGTGGGAAGTGTATTAGGATTTGTGGCATATGCGTATGGCCGTAGACGTCCAAAACTACAGTCTCTCGCATTGCAATGGTTGATAGTAACGGCCATCAGTTGGGCGGCATCTGGTGTAATCCTCTGGGCAATTGGGCACGCTACTAACATTGTTGGCGCACCGGGTGATTTTGCTGGGTTTTCACTGAGGTTTACAAGCCTAGGAAGTGCCGCTGGGGCTGCCACAAAAGCAGTACTACTTAATTTTGGTATCACTGCCGGTGCCGGTCGGTGGGCCGTGGTACCAGCGTTGCTTAGTAGCCTGTTACTTGGGCTATGCCTGTACGCTGGCTACGCAGTTTGGCACAAAGCCCTGCGTCGTCCCCCCGTGCAGCTAGATCGCACCACGCTTCTGTCGCTACTGGTAAGTTTATCGACAATCACCGTCTGCACTGTGTATGTAGTAGCAAATCACCAAACTAGCATGGATGCCCGATACCTGACGATTGCTTCGTTTGCCGGCTTTATAATACTTGCGGCATATGTGCGCACTCTGCGCGTGTCGGACTGTTCAATGTACTGGACGGGTGTAGTGTTGGGAGTGGGTGTTGTCTGCGGATTACTAGCTACGGTAACGCACAGTAACCAAGTGCTGGCTACTGATCCTGCACGCATTCGTACGAAGCAGATCGCACAGCTATTGGACCAACATCACACTCAGATCCTGATGGGCGATTTTTGGCAGGTTTTGCCCATAAAAGAACAGACCAGACAGGCAAGTCAGCAGATTTTGCCGCTTTCCGGTTGCTTGCGTCCCCGACAATTATTAACCAGTGCTGCCTGGAGGCAAGATCTCTACACTCATAGTTTTGCATATCTATTGCCGCTGCAGTCAACGGGCCTGTCCTTTGGCCGTTGCAGTTTGCAAACGGCGATCATGCTGTACGGGCAACCTACTACAATAGTTCGCGTAGGAGGCGCCCAGCGCAGTCCTAAGGAACTGCTACTGTTTTATAACGATGGGGCAGCTAGAATCCGTGGTAACAGGCCAGGAGTGCCCACTCCTGTGTTTGGTGTGCCGACAGAAGGGACGGCTAGACCTACTGGATCAACGATAGTGCCGTTAGCTGATCCGTCCTGATCGAACGGGCCGCCGTCGGTGATGGGGTAGGTAACTTTAGTAGCAACTTGTCCGCCGATAGTTACCGATGATACGGTGGTGCCCGGAACGGTCGTATACGCATGCGTTTGTGCATTATATTTACGCAGTACCATGGTATTAAGGGCCGAAATGCCATAGAAATACTGTGTTACATGAGCGGTAGTGCCCGATGATCCGCAGCTTGCAGTAAAGCTAAGCAGCCCTGCCGGGTAATGAAATCCCGAATCTACGTACTGTATAGGGAGTGTTTGAACAGAGACGCTGGTATTAGATGTACAGTCCGACTGCACTACTACATAGTGTGTAGTTATCGGGTTAACGATGCTGGTTACATTAGCCTGAAACTTATCGCCAATACCGTCACCATTAGCATCACCGTTGTTGGGTGCAGCTGCCTCCGTACTATTTAGGATGCCGTCACCATCCATGTCGCTGGCCGGAATAGGTTGCCAGGAAGCGGTCTGTGTCGTTTGATTGTCCGGAGAGACAGTAGTTTCGTTACTACCATCTGGATTGATGGTATAAATACGCTGGGCAAATTGGCTGTTGTCGTAGCTGTCGTAAATCAGCTTGGTACCATCTGGCGACCAGTGGGCATTACCAACATTGCTATGGTCGGCAGTATTTATAATGTGTGAGTTACTGCCATCGGCATTCATAGTGCCGAGCTCGGCAATATTCGTAATATCGTTGTTGGATGTGTCGTAGGTAGCATAGGCAAATTCAGCGCCGGAGGGTGAGTAGGAAACGCTAGTATAGTCTACAGCCGTGCCGCTAGTAACTTGTTGCAGGTTGCTGCCATCTGGCTTCATGGTGCAAATCTGTGCCACTTGGCCAGAGTCGACACACGAAAAGGCCAGCTGGCTACCGTCAGGCTTCCAGGCGGGGTAAAACGCATCGTTGGTCCCATCGGTAAGGGTGGCTTTATTGCTACCGTCGGTATTCATCAGCTTGATAGTGTATGAGGTAGAATAATCGGCAGGGATGCTGCTATAAGCAATTTTGCTGCCATCCGGCGACCAAGCTGGTTCGCCGCTCTGGCTGCTGTCGTCGTTAGAAACGTCTATCTGGCCACTGCCATCAGCATTCATAACAAAAACCTGACTGGTTTGGTCGGTAAAATCATCCGCCATGTAGGCAATTTTTGTACCATCTGGTGACCAAACGGGGAAGGTGTGAAAACTGGCATCGTTCGTCAGCTGCTGTATGTTTGACCCATCGGCATCTGCTGTGTAGATTTGCATATTGGATTGATTATCCAAGCCGGCAAACGCGATGCGGCCGTTGCCCGAGGCACCCGCCACGCTGTGCGGATGGAGTAAAATGCCGCCGCTTATATAAAAACCCAAGGCCACCACCAGTAATCCAACGGCCGGAATGCGAGAAAGCGTTAAGCGGCTCATGCTTGTAATTAGTATACTGCCGGTCTTAGCTTGGTGGCAACAGCAAGTGACCGTACCACAGCAGGCGTGCAAAGAGCCTAATAAAAGTGTGCTTACACGAAAAAGGGGGCGGGCAACAGTCAGATCAAAAGATCAATCTTGACTGCCGTCCGGCCCCGCTTCTTCGGAATCGTTTGGTCACGCCGTTGTGACCGGGCGGTCTAACGGCGTAAGGCGGCCGTGGTGGTGGAGCCGAGGCCCAACCAGTTCAAGCACTCCGGCCTGTTCACGACATTGGTCGCGATGTAAGTCCCCTGGGGGCTGTACTGGTTGCTGACCATCAGCGCGCTCTTGCAGTGGTGGCTGGGCTGGAGGGTGACCTCCCAGATGTTGTTGCCGTCGGAGCGGATGCTCGTCACCTTGAGGTGGTTGTGGGCGACCCACTTGTTCACCTGGGCGTGGTCGTGCTGCTGCAGCCGCTGGAGGGTCTTTTGGGCGCTCACGCTGTTGTTGAAGCTGCTCGTTCCCGAGTAGCTCGTCGTGATGAGCAGGGCGCTCAACAGGGCCAGGCCACCGAAGATCACGGTCACCTTCCGGTGCTTGTTCTTGCGAACGACGATGGCGCAGGCGATGATGATGAAACCGAGGGCGATAGCGCCGAGGTCCATGATCCTCAACGGGACTCCTTAATTCCGAAGAAATAGACCGAATATATCGATCGGAAACTATTATAGCATAAACTCTTTGAAATGTCTATAGTTCTAGTCCCGGCTCAAGCTGAGCGAGTGCGCGGTCCAAAAGGTTTATAAAATCTGCTTGCGGATCGGTTCGGAGCGTTTCCATGGCTGCCATGCAGGCTCCCATGATTGCTCCGGCAACTGTTAGCACGGCAAGGTCGTCACGCTTGCGACCGGAGCGCTTGGCTAGCGGTTCTGCAAGCAGGCGCATGCTTTCGCTAAGCTGGTCAAGCATACGGGCGCGCAGTTTTGGTTCTGTAGCAATTAACTGCAACCGCTCGCGCTGTGCTTGCTGCTCTAGACTCGAAAACGACCTCAATACTTGCCTGAACGTAGCGCGCAAAGCCTGGGCAGGATTTAAATGAGATGGTTGAGCCACAAGGCTAGCAAGTAGCAGCGGATCGTAATTGTCTTGTAGGACCACATCCTCTTTGGTGGGGAAATAGCGGTAAAATGTAGCTTCAGAAATACCCGCCTTGTTTACAATGTCGGCGACACTGGTTGCGTTGTAGCCTTGCTCGTGGAATAGCTGCAGGGCGTGAAATTGGATAGCGCTGAAGGTGTGTTGCTTCTTCTGCTGGCGCAAACTTACCGGGGGAACGGCAGGCGGCATGCTATGCTGATTTTTGCTTAACGGTAAGTTTACGCGGTACAAACAGTAGCGCTAGTAGTGCGCCAGCTAGCGCAATGCCGCTCGAAACAACCAAGGCCCTGTCCATGCCGTGTACAAATGCAGCGCGGACCGTATGTTCAAGCGAAGCAGAACCAAGCGATTTGGCAACCGCAACGCCAGCGAACACGCTCTGGTGGATTGTGTTGACAAGCTGGTGTGGTAGCCCGGGGAGTTGTAGCTGTGACTGGTAAGCCGCTGCCAGCGTGCTGCCAAGTACTGTCGCTCCAAACGGCCCAGAAGTCTTCTGCAGTAGCTGCAAGAACGCAGTGCCACTACCGTTACGTTCTTTGGGGAGCTCGGATAGTGCGGCGGAATTAGCGGAGGCCAGTGCTAATCCCACACCAATGCCCAGGAGCGCCGACCAGATAACCGCAAAACTACTAGGCGATGAGATAGTAGTGTGAGCTCCCAGTGCAGAGCTGCCTGCTACAAACAAAAAGCCAAGCATCATAGTAAGCTTCGTACCAATCAGTTTGCACCATAAGTCGGCAGTGCCTGCGCTAAGCGCTAGACCAAGCACCAGTGGCAACAACCCAATGCCCGCTTTCATCGTGCTAGAGCCAAGCACCCCCTGGTAATACTGTGGCAGGGTAAAAAGCACGCCAATCATAGCCAGCCCCATCACGCCGGCTAAGATGGCGCCCCAGGTATATGATCGGGAGCGGAACAGGGCCAGGTCAACAAGGGGCTCCTGGCCAGGCTGTCTACTAAGACGATGTTCCCATACCCAAAACACGGCAAGCACCACGGCACCAATAGCCATCGATGCAAGAGCCTTTACGCTACCCCATCCTTGCTCGCCAGCGGTGATAAGGCCGTAGATGAGGGCGATTAATCCGGCGCTGGAACTAACAACGCCAAAGGCATCCAATTTTGGTTTGTGTGTGGCACGCGATTCCGGCATCAGTGCGGTTACCACAACGAATGCTAGTAGTACGACGGGGACGTTTATTAGGAATACCCAACCCCACCAGAAATGCGCCAGCATCCAGCCGCCCAGAATCGGCCCTAAAGGCAAGCCTATAAAATTGGCAGCAGAAAAAATCCCAACTGCCTTCGGTCGTTCTTTGGGGGCAAACAGGGTTGCAATAGTGGAGAGCGCCATAACGGTAATGCCGGCACCGGCGGCTCCCATAAGAATCCGGGCCCACAGGAATGCCGTTGGTGTATGGGCATAGGCGCATAGTACTGATCCGGTACCAAACAGCAGGAGCGAAGACAACAAAAGCTTCTTGTGTCCAAAGCGGTCGCCGATAAATCCGGCGGGCAAGATCATGGCGGCAAGCACAAGTAAGTAACCTGCCGAAAACCACTCCAGATTTGACTCGGAGGCTGTTAGGGCCTTTGCTAGCGTCGGCAGCACTAGGCTGAGTATTGTACCGTCCAGCGCGACGGCTAAAACCGATAAGTTAATGGCCCCTAGCGCCCACCACTTTTGTGTCCCTGATTTCCCCATACTGTGCCCCCGCTTGAGTTATTTGAATGTCTAAAATGATAGTAACTCTCATATTTTTAAAATGCAATAAGAATAAGGGCTATAGAATGATAAAACAGCAATGCTAACGGATAAGAGAAGTTGATAATTATTGACAGATGTGGTATAATATACGAGTAATCCATTGTATTTGGGTTCGCACACCGAGACATCTCATGTCTCATGGAAAGATAGGAAATGTTCGTGGCAAATGAACCGACTCAGGGCGACTGGCGACCGACCGGCGAGAGGCGCTGGCTGAGGTTGGAGGGCCCCGTCTTTGGGCGGTACAAAGAGCTGAATCGTCCGGGTCTGACCCTGACCCTGGCGGAGCTGACGGAATGTCGGCTGCTGGGCAACTGGCTTTGCGGCGCCAACCGGGAGAAGAAAACCTTCACCGACAGGGCTGTGGTCCAGGCGGTGCGTGCCGAACTGGGTGCTAGCCCAGAGCGGGTTGTCGACGCCGATGCGCCGAGAGTGTATCAAGCGGCCTCCATTGTTTGGAGCAACTTGTCGCAACTCGCGGCTCAGCAGTCGCCGACCGCCCCGCTTACCGGCACGGCCCGTGAGCGACGCAACTCGGTGCAGGACTGGCTGGACGCTCAGATGTGCTTGCTCGCGAGAGCGATGCGCACGGATGGCCTAGGGCTGTATGCGTCCGACGTCGTTCGGCAGATGCCGGAGGAAGTTCGACACGAACTGGTACGGGCCCTTGCGGGTGAGTATCTCGACGGCCCGGCCGCTACGGCTGCCGCTAGCTTCTCGATGACGCAGACAAGCGTCACACCGGAAGAGGCGAACGCCACCATGTGGGCTCAATCCATCGCGGTGCTTCATCTGGCAACTCGGCTGAGAGCACTCGACCGAACGGATGCGGCCTACAGGCTGACGCTGGCGGGGCTTACCCATTTCCACCAGTGGCTTCGAGGCTACGTCTTCGCTCGGCTCGAGGGCACGGCGTTTATGACGCTGAGCAGAGAGCCTGCGCGGGTATCGATGTGGCAGGATGTCATCAAAGCCCTGCTCATCGGCGATGCCACGCTTGAGTTGCTGGGCGAGACTGCCGAGTGCCAGTTCCGTCTGGGCTGCCGTGACGGTGAGTTTGCGCGACCCATCATGGAGCAGTCCAGCGTGGACCTGGTCCGGCGACTGAGGGCTGCCCTCAATATGGACGCCATCTCCAGCTGGCTGGATACGGCCATGCGCGAGTACTTCCGTCGGTAATTAGACTACCGGCTTTGCCTAATTTTCTATCCGCCCCGCGGCGCACTGTTCCCCTATCGGGATTCCACAGCAGCGCGCCGCCTTACCTTGTTTATACTTTAGGGCTACTCAGTTGTAGCGATTCGAGCAGCAGTTACTTTTATATAGACATACACGTCTGAAGCACACTAGTATTTTTGGTTTTGTCTGTAGTTTTATTAGCTGGTAAATATTTTTGGTATGTGTACAATATACGTTCTATGAGTGACCGTTTTAAGCGATGGAGTCGTATCAAACTGTTTACAGCGCCTGCTAGGCCTTTAGGGGTGCTACGACACATCCTTAAGCGACGCCAGCTGGCATACCTTGGCGGAGCTTTTTTGGCGGCAATCGTATGTAGTGTAACGGCAGTAGAGTTTGCCTCTTCCGGCGAGCCGGTGCAGGCGCGGCCATCACATGGAAAGGTTGTCGCCAAGCCCAGCAGCCAGGCGGAGTCATTTATTGCTACTACGGCGGCTTCAATGCTGGCGCTTGGCGAACAAAGCAACGGAGGGCTGCGTTTCCAAAGCCAGATTCAGTCTCCAAATTATCAGACTGACCGTGACGTTGGTGCTGCCAGTGTTGGCATGGGCTTTCTGGCTATGGCCAAGCAGTATCCAAATGATGCACGTTGGACTGATGCTGCCAAAAAAACTGCCACGTGGCTTATGAGTGTTTCTAGTCCAAAAGCTGATGGTACCGGTCCACGGTTTTGGTTAGATGATGTTACGAAAGACGGTGGAATCTCGGAAGACGCCTACACATCTTTTGATGATGGCACTATTGGAATTGGCGACTTTTTCTGGCAACTATACGACCAAACACATGACGCCACCTATAAACAAGTTGCGCTGCAAACACTGGATTGGACCTTCTCGCAGGCCGAAAATGTGGGTGGCGCTACGCCAATGTACCGCTGGAAATGGGACGTAAACGGCGACGCAACATACTACATGGGCATGGGTGAAGGCGCAAGCGGCATTATTAACACGCTGACCAGCTATTACTCGCGGCTTAAAACCAGTGATCCAGCGCAAGCGGCCAAGTGTAAACAATATGCCGTGGGAGCGTTGAACTATCTGAAGCAAAATCGAAATGACCTGGGTAAAACGTTGGGCGATAGTCGCTATAGCCGGGCTGTTTCCGAAATTGATGTGCATAGCAATCAGGACGGCAACACTAATATGAACTCCGGCTATCTTTCTGGAGCTGCCGGCACGGCCTATATGTATCTGAATGCCTATCAGGTATTTGGCGATGCCACGTACCTAAATGAAGCAAATAGCCTGTATAGCTGGCTTGGTGATAGCACTGTCGGACCATATGTAAACTTTGGTGATGGTTCAGCTGCATGGAAGCTGGCAATTGATCCGCAAGGTGACAATACAAACCTCTATGCGACTGGTTTTGAAGAAGGCAACGCCGGTATTGGCTGGTCTTATTTGCAAGCCTACAACGTAACCAAGCAAAAAGCGTATCTACAGAAAGCCGAGGAGGCGGCTAACTGGCTGCTGAAGGTCGGAAAATCCGATGGACACGGCGGACTGTCGTGGCACGAGGACGAGAATCCAGCAAATCCGCTTGTACACGCTAATCTTAACAATGGTGCAGCTGGAATCGGTGCGTTCTTCCAGGATCTTTATGTTGCTAGCGGCGAAAGCAAATATCGCACAGGAGCGGTTAGCGCACTGAGCTGGCTGACGTCAAGCGCCAAGCATAAAGGCAGTAGCATTTACTGGAATGATGATGGTGGATATATAGATGGAAACTCAGGCCCAAGTGATGCCTATAGTAATGACCCATCCTGGCACTGGGGCGATGCAGGTATCCTTGCTGCGGCGCTGCGTATCAATGGCAGCAACTTTGACATTCCCGGTGAGCAGCCCGGCTTGACTGCTAGCTCGCAGTAAGCGTTACATTTGTTGTGGTGGGATACGACGCAAGTATTGCTTGCAAAAGTTTCTAGTGATAAATAAGGGGTGTTTTTCGAGAAGGAGCTGTCGGTGGAGTGCGGAGTAGGGGTGGTATTCGGCGGGCAGGGCGGCCGTCATCATCGATGTTGACGACCGCTTCGTCTTTCGGACTCCTAGTGGCCGTAGATGGCCGTTACCAGCGTAGTGGTGAAGCACAGCGCCCCAAGCCCTCCGTACAACGCGAGCTCCGTTTTACACGGGGTGCTCACGAGGAATTGGCTGAGTCGCTGCGCGCAAGGAGCCCCATGAGCCTGGCAGTTTCCCGCGGCGATGTACACACCGGCGCTGATGAGGGCGAGGGCTATGCCCACAGCCGGAAGCCAGGGGTTCGTGTCGATCAAGCTGCAGGCCTCGTACGTGGCGTACGAGAGCAGGGCGATGATCGCCATGAACAGCACCGTCATGACCAGCGCGTACTTCCTCTGGTTCAGCCACGGCAACACCGTGCTGCGGCCCCACTTCAGGCACAGACGCCAGGTAGGCTCGTGCAGCCCACGGTGGGTCGCGTGGCCCTTACGGGTCTCGCCGGTGGTCGTTGCGCTGAACGGCCGGGTGGTCAGGATGGTCATTGATACTCCAAATAGCTCGGTCTGTATAGACGGACAGGTATCTAGTGTAGTAGAAATGTACGACAACTACGCGGGCAGCGCAGCAGCTCCTTCTCGGGTGTATCGCAGGCAGCGATAACTTATGTATTTTAACACAAAAAGTATAAAAAGTAAACTTAGGCACTATGAATGGCGACAGTGCTGAAGGTATTTAAATGGCAGTAATAAGCAAAGTAGTAACTGGTTTGTGAGAAGGAGATGTCGGCTGTGGAGCAGGGTTCGGCGGGCTGCGGCCGTCACGAAGTGGTGACGGCCGCAGCCCTCTGCTCCGAACCTACACGTCATTGACGTAGTGCAGTTGTGGCGGCGGACCACTGTGCGCCCAGGCCAGGACCATGCCGAATATCACGAGCGCCAGATCCAGCAAGATCATGACGAACAGATACTCCATGATCTTGATGGCGATGGACATCCCCTGCTGGCGTATCTTTTCGCGCCAGTTTGATCGGTTGAGGCCCTTGCGCCACAGCGCCAGCCGGACAGCCAGGACGCCGCTCAGGAACAAGAACGGGTCCACGATCGGCTCGTTGAGGTCCTGCTGATGGCGCATCTGCTCGAGGCTCTCCCTGACCAGCCCGAACGCTATGCTGTAGGCGATGATCGCCATAACACACGACCCAATGGCAAGGACGGTGAGCACTATGGCGATGTCGGCGTGCTGCCCCGGGTTTCCCGTCACCTCCTTGTCTGCTTTTTTGGGCGTGGTGCGATCGGTTCTGTCGGTCATACGCGTCCTCTTTTCTGTGAGGGTCGAGCTACTGAGTGAACGAGGTGCTGCGAATGTGCGGTTGTTCTGCCTTGCTGGGCCGAGCAACTCCTTCTCTGTATCGGCAAGCCGATAACCTACTTACTTTACAATAAATTTGCTACAAAGTAAAAAATATAAAACCTAGCAAGATAACGTAGTGTATTATTAGCGCCAAACAGACAAAATGACTGATCCCGGAGCCATAACCACTAAAAAGAACGCAGCATTAAGCCACCACAACCGTAAGCTTCGGCGAGCATATAGAGTATTGCCAATGGTGGTCACGGCCGTAAGACCAAACCATAGCAGTAGACCAGCTTCAAAACCTTTGGTTGCACCGCGGATGCGCATAGTGTGTAGCACTACCGCCAGCACAAAACTTTGTACAAGGGCCGAGGCGGCCACAAAACCGATGGCGCGATTAGCCTCGTTTTTGGGCATTTTGGCCATATCTACGCCGCTGAGTTTAGACCAGCGCTTCTGGAAACCGATTGGCGAATACCACAGTGAACCAACTGCCATATTGATAAACCAGGTTACTAGGATGGCGCCATAGTTAAGGTTACTAAAGTCGAGCATGTAGCGATGATCCTTATGTTATATAGGAGTTTTAGTTTACATGGCTGGGTTTGTCAATAAAGCTGCAAGCGGACACGGAAGTGTTAATTTTAGATAAGATGATTGCATATAGATAAATTTTATTCTATAATTACAAACTGCTTTGTTGAACAACTTTGTTCCGAAGTACTTTAACAGACGGATTTTGAGACTACGACATCATGAGATGAGCAATGTGGCTATATTGATAGCTACACCGCCCATCTCATGTGTCAGTGACACATACAACATGGCGGCCTACCAGGCCACTTTGGGGATGGAACCCTAGCGCACGACTGAGCAACAAGGAGCAGTACTATGCCCAACAGCAACACGCCGGTCGCCGAGCGTCCGCTGTACACCTTCCGCTTCAACGCGAAGACCGGCGAGCAGCGGTGCGACCTGAGCCGGCCCCTGCGGGGCTACCCGGACGCGACGGTCGAGGACCGAGTCAAGATGCTGGACGAGGCCATCGTGTCCCTCTCCGGCCTCTCGGACGCCCACGTTCGGTACGTCATCAGCAGGGCCTACACCGGCATCGAGCTGGTGACCGCCAACCGCGCGGCCGTCCTCGGCGCCTGGTCCGCCGTGATCGCCTCCGTCCTCGGCGACGCCACCGGTGCGTCCGGCGTGCTGGAGTGCAGCATCGACGGCGGCGGCTGGCAGGACTACGACCTCGCCCGCGGCGAGAACGTGATGCAGGGACAGGCCGGCAAGGGCTGACCCGAGGACCGGCCCGGCGGTCGTGGGGAGCTACCGCTCCATGCCCCCACGCCCGCCGGCGCCACCTCTCGTCCCCCCTCCTGTCACCTCAAAATCCGTCCTCTCCCAAGTTTATTCTTTGTTATTCTTCCAAAAGCGCTCAGTAGCAATCATTTTATAACGACACCCATTGCCAAAAATGCCTTTGCCGTGTACGATGCTGTCACGATGAAGAGTCCTAGGGCGTTTGAGCGGCAATTACACCCAAAGATAGTCACCACAGCGCTGGCACTGTGTCTGGGTGCAGCTGGCTGTGGGTTTCATTTTAAAGCCCACGATGATCCACCCGCTACCAATGACGTACCGTGCGCAGTCTATGATAAAGGCACACTAACCCCGCTTACTGGCGAGCAACTGCCAACTGCGTGGCCGGTCGGCACAACCCGGGTGGGCTATAGTGGCGCATATACTTGGGTTGATTCAGAGAGCTCGCTCTCGCATGTCGAGGGAACTATTACGCAGCAAGCGGGTGGTTTTTGGCTGGTTTCGCCTGATCTGCCCGGGTTGTGGCAGGGGCATCACGACGGCGATACGTATTTAGGCAAGGTTGACCCCGGCAATCCCGATCTGAACGCGGCATTAGAGGTGCCTGGAGAACATGGGCAACTCCTTGATGTAACGCTAGGCTGTTTTGTGCTAAACGGCATGAATGTAACTGCCATTGCGCTTCCTGTGCAGCCAAACCGCACGGAGCTGGTATACCAGCACAGCTAGTCTGCGGTAGATAATAAAAGTTGTGCAGGCAGGTGGTCTCCGGTAAGGATATAAGTCCATTAGAGACCACCTGCTGCCATCACCCCTCTCTCGGGTAAACTACGACGAGGCCAGGAACGCCCCGGCGGTCATTAGCAGGCTGAGGGACAGTCGTATCATGAACCGCCCCCAGCTTATCCGCGTTGGCGCCACGCCGTCCTCGTTCGACTTAGGCAGCGCACGGTCCCATACTAGGGTCATGGGAATGTACATTTTGAAGATGGCCAACATAGCCGGCAGGCTGCCGAGTATGTAAGCCCAGACTTCCAGGTACTGCTGCAGGGTTATGATCAGCCCACTGATGCTATACAGCACCACCGAGTGTCGATCAAAAACCCGCTGGTAGCGCGTCCGCTCGGGTCCATAGTAGGTACGCCTCAGCTGCAGTTTTTCCTTGATGATCCGTCGGCTCTCTCTGCTAAAGGGCAGGGTTACCAGAACCATCGTGCCAATCATGACGACCGACACCAGGTACGTCGAGCCACTGACGCTGTGCACACCCGCCTGGAAGAACAGGGCGAACGGCATCCAGTTCAGCTGTGCCAGCAGGTACCACCGCGCTGCCGGCTCTCGTAGCACCAGCAGGATTGCCGCCTTGATGCCGCCGCCCGGTTTGTACTCCAATAGGGCTCCGCCGACCAGGATCATGGTTATGCCCATGCCCACCGACAGAGTGATCGCTATGTGGTGCGGGAAGAACGGCAGGGCGGTCAGGGCGGCGATCAGCGCTGGGCTGAGTGTGGCCAGTGGCGCGATGATCGACAGATCACCCTCGTCGTAGGCCACTAGCGCCGCGCCTAGTCCCAGGTATTGGGCGATACCGGCCAGCGGTACCCAAACCCAGAACATGGGATGGATGTGGATGGGCCTGTGGTCAAACAGACGTGTTGCCATCCACAGGGGAACGATAAAGCACAGTGCGAATGCTTCGTTCACGAAGACACTGCGCCGCTGTTGCTCCAGCCGCTCCCTCCGTCCTGGCTCCGGCACGCCTGCCACCATCTTGGACCTCAGATCGGCCAAGAGCTTGATGTGGAACGATGCCAGCAGCGCAAACAGCACCGCAAACACCGACCACTTTTTAATGTGCATCGACTCACCTTTACTTGGAGTAGGGGATGGCTTGGCACTTTCCAGGATGGAAAGACCGCACATTATTCTAGTTACTTATTGTTGTAATAGCAAATATGTTTTTATATATTTTAACTTGTGACAACGGTGGTGGCGCTACATTCCAAGCCGAATACGAGGGTGTCTAATGGTTGTTGGATGGTTCTGTAGCCCACAGTGTAACGATTTGCTGCGTGCTTGCTTCGTCTAGTGTGTTGCCTTGGATAGCGCCCATCGAAAGACCAAGTACGACCTTGACTGCAGCGGCGAGCTTCTCGTCCGGCCAGCCCTGCTGATATTTAAGCGTTAGTATGATGCTGGCCATATGTTCCCAAACGCGAATTTCGCGTTCCGGGTCTTGGTCGTAGGTAAAATTATCAATAGTTTCCTCGAGTGTTGCGCCAAGGTAATTACGGAACGCATGGTGGATAAGTGTAATGCGATCAACTAAGCTGGCTGGCAACGCCTGGGTTTGTTTTGTAAACTGTACATCTTCAATTGGGATCATTCTAGAGGCATCATCCATATTTTTAGAATTCTAGCACACTTGCTTACTGAAAGAGATCAGTCTTTTTTTGACCGCCGACGCGCTGGCGGCTAAAGACGAACTGGTACCAAGAAATAAAGGCTGGCAGCACAAAAGCCACAGCTAGCATAGTTAGTCCGGCCGGGGTAATGCCGTAGCCAAATCTGGTATCCTGCGCGGCTACATATGATCCATTAGTTATTGGGCCAGCGTGCTGTAGTAGGTTTGCGCCAACAAAGCCAAAGTCGTGCGAGGTGTTACTTTGGCTGGCATCTTTCATAAACATATAAACCACAATGCTGGCAACGCTGATAACTAGTGTCGTCACAAATCGTAGTGTGACAAAGCGTCGACTGTCAGCCCGACGCAGTCGGGTAGTATATAGATTAAGCCCCAAACTACACAGCAGCACGATGCCAAGTAGCACTATTGAAAGCGGCCAAATTGAGCGAGGCGCTAGCCAAGTAGCGCATTGGTTATGGGCAACTAGACTGCCACTGGATATACAGCTGGGCTTTGCGCCGTCAAGCCGCGAGAAGGCAAGTACTAGTAGTAAGGTGTGGGCGCGAATGGCAAAGGGAATCAGCAAGCAAAACGGAAAAATGACAGCGCTTGTTAGTAGAAGCAGGGTGCTTGTAAGGCTTAGTTTGCCTCGCTGCACATGTATCTCGGTGTCCATAGCTACTTTGTTCCTTTCTCGATAAGCTGTTTGACGTCGGGGCGGTAAAACACGCTGACAATATTGCGCTTACAGAAGGCATCAAGCAGGGCCAGGCCGTTACGTGTTAGGAAATAGATTTTCTTGTCTGGGCCGTTGCTGCTGGGCACCATCTTAAAGTCGACAATTTCGGCTGAGTAGTAACGTCTTAGGGCACGGTAAATACTTTGATCATCAACATCAGTCGTGCCGTTTACTAGGTCAATAATAAACGCTTTGATATCGGCCATATGCTTAGGTCCGTCTTTAAGGGCCAGGCTTATCCAGAGGGTGAGCTGGCCTTTTTTAAATATCTCTTCCCAACTAAGAAGCAGGGATTGTTGGTAGTCATTTAAGCGCATAGTGTATCGTCTATTTGATACCACTAGTTTAGTACTTTATGCACAGGATCTCAAGGTATAGCAGGATAATGTGAGGATTTTTATTTGAGTATTATACCATTGGTACTATACTGACAGTATGCAACAAGACATAGAAATCAAGCGCACACAACAAACAACTACCGGACGGCAGACAATGATTAGTTTGCGGGATATTGGACGAACCTATAGCACAAAAGGGCATGCCGATGTAGCAGCATTGCAGCACCTAGATCTTAGTATCTACGACGGAGAGCTGGTGGCCATCACAGGGCCAAGCGGTAGCGGTAAAAGCACGTTATTGCAACTAATTGGCGGCCTGGATCGACCCACGACAGGTAGTGTTGTGGTAGATGGGCAAGAAGTCCATAAGCTGCATGGTGCCCAGCTGGCGGCCTACCGCAATAAGACGGTTGGCTTTATTTTTCAGTTTTTTTACCTGCAGCCGTTTTTAACGGTAGCTGCTAACGTTGAGATACCATTGATGTTCGCACAGTATCCACGACACAGACGGCAACAGCTAGTGTCTGAAGCGCTGCAAAGCGTCGGTTTGGCTGACAAAGCGGATGCCTTGCCACAGCAATTATCGGGTGGGCAAATTCAGCGCGTGGCAATTGCCCGAGCGCTCATTAATCAGCCAAAGCTGATTCTGGCCGACGAACCTACCGGCAACCTAGATTCAAAGAATAGCGATAGTATTATGAATTTGCTGACATCTATTCGTGAGACGCGGGGCACAACCATTGTAGTGATTACGCACGACAGCGGGGTTGCTGCTCGGGCTGATCGAAGTATCGCTATTGCTGATGGGAGGATTGCCTAATGAAACTGCTTGATGCATATGTTTTAGCCCGCACCAAACGCCGCATGCGCCGCATTAGAATGGCAGTTACTACCCTGGTCTGTGCAGTGCTGTTTGCGCTGCTACTACTGGGCAGTTTTATGGCTGCCGGCATTGAGAAGAGCAGTCAGCTGGTTAAAAACTACGGTTATAACCAGCACTATCTTGTAACGGCGCGCAGTAATCTGGAAAATAACGATCTTGGCAAAACGCAGGATACTATCAAGAATCAGATGGATGCCGAGCTGCGGCTTAGAAAAATCACCGTCACTGATGCGGTACGTAGCGACGCTTCGTATCAGTCCGAACTAAATCGCCGCAGTGCACTCGCCTTAAATCAGAAATATCAGACGTTGGCAGCGCAGTTTCAGGCTCGGACACTGCGAACGTATAAAGTGGCTCACGTGTACACCTTTAACGAAGTCGAAGCTATGGCCACGAATAGCGACAACAGGGTAACAACTAAAAATCCGGACCCGTTTTTAGCGCTGCAAACGCAACAAGTTAACAGTGGCTCTAGTGCAATGAACTCCTCTAGAGACCCATTTGCCTCGTGGAATCCGCTCATAATGCGTGCCGACAGCGGGCTTGTGCGGTCGTTAGTACAGCCCGGCCAGACGCTGGATTGGCGGCCTGGCCAACCCTATCCACTGCTGGTGCCGTATAGTTTTTTGCCGCAGCTAGCTGGTAAAAATTTGACCGACCTGCCAACCAAGCAACGTGTTACCATGTACCGCCAGCTGGTCCAGCACTATACCGGCACAACGCTGACATATTGCTACCGCAATGATGCGGCACAGGCCCAACTTACTGCGGCGCTGCAATATAACAAGACGTTACAAGTTGCTAAAGATGCGGCAACTGGTCCGGTTGCGACTGCGGCATGTGCCCCGCTTGATCAGACGGCTTTGAAACGGGTTGGCATCATCCCCAGTGTCCAAGATCTTGCAGCGAGACCGCTATTTGTTGATCCACTGAGCGCGCCGGTCACACAGTATGTACAGTTTAAAATTGTCGGTTATGTGCCGACACAGGACATCACTAGTAAAGATCTGCTAACGGCCCAGATTACCGGTGCTAACAATTGGGGGCCTGCTAGCCAGCCGGCAATTATGCCACAGGATGTGTATCAAAAAATACCACTCTTTGAAAACGACAATGTACCACGGAGTAATGGTGCAATTACGCCGGCCACACTGTTTTTTGACTTTGCCAGCCGCACGGACCAAAAACGATTTATTGCCAGCGGCTGCACGGGTATGGCATGCATGCAAGGTTCAGCGTGGACACTGGCGTCGTTTGGCAATGTTGGTGTCAACTTTGAAAGCTATGTCTACCACATCAAGCTTATATTGCTTTGGGCAGCTGTTGTGTTTGGCGGTATTGCTGCACTGCTATTAATGACCACGGTAGGCAAAATAATTGCTGATAGCCGACAAGAGATTGCCATCTTTCAGGCACTTGGCGCACGTCAGCGGGATATGGCACAGGTCTATTTACTGTATGCGCTATTGCTAGCCACCAATGCACTACTCGCGGCACTTGCACTGGCAGTTTTAGCGGGGCTCTATATAGCACATCTTGGAAATAACAGCGTGAGCGCCGAACTTACCTATGCCGTCGGTGGGTTTACATCGCCACTACATGCCAACCTATTTGGTGTTGAACCGATGTGGGTACTACTGATTGTGGTCGCCGGTTTGGTGGCTGCGCTGCTAGGTGCCGGATTACCAATACTGATGAATAGTCGGCGCAATGTGGTGCGGTCCATGCGCGAATCATAGATGCTAGTTCCTGCTAAATAGTCGAGGGAGACTGATCTGAAAGCTAAATGATTATTTGCGGCGTATGTAGCCCAGCACATCGTAATCCGGGTGCCATAGCTCGATGAAAGTTTCGGGCATCTCGGGGAAATGACGGACATAGCTTTGCTTGTCAGAAGAGGCTAGGGCGACAAATTGGGCGGCATCAGTGACTATATAGTCACCACAACCGACGTGTGAACGGTATGGGTCTGGCCGGCGAATGCCTATGTTTTCCAAGTGGGCTCCCTCTATCATAAGATTGCAATCAACATACAAGCTGGTTGACCGGCCGATGTTCGCAGGTGTACCGTATTCCAGAATTAGTTGTTCTAAAAAACGATATTCTTCAGGATAATGGGCAAAAACTTTGGCGTTTTTAAGTTGTAGCGATGTGCCAGTAAGGTTTTTTGAGAGCCTGGCGGCTTCACGCACAATGTAGGCAAGTGCTTCTTCGAACTGCTGTTTGCTGGTGATAGGACTGAATGCGTAGGACATGTGTATAGGGTAGTACTATCCGGGTTTTAGTGGAAGTGGTTGTGAATTGCATAATTGTATGTATACTTACTATTATGAAACCTTCGGAGATGACAGTGCTAAGTAGCAGGCAAGCGAACGGCCTTCCTGGCGTGCTGCTATGGAATGTTGCAAAGCTGTGGCAAAAGCACGTCCATACGGCAGTTGCACCGCTGGGTTTATCAAGTACCAATGCCGTTATCTTGGTTAATATTTTGCATCTCTCACTGGAGGAGCAACGTATTTCGCAGACTGCTGTGGCGGAACTTTCTAATGTTGATGTGATGACCACCTCGAGTGCACTGCGCACGCTCGAGAAAAAGCAGCTAGTGGTGCGAACTATGGATACTAGTGATCGGCGCTCGAACGTGCTCGCTCTAACGGCACAGGGGCGAGAAACGGCGCTCGTGGCAGTAGACCGGCTTGCTCATGCGCATCAACAATTTTTTAGTGTTATTAGTAGCGAGCAAGCGCATTTTTCGGCTACCCTGTCATTATTGCTACAGAAACATGGCCATACGTTGTTTGTGAACAGCGATGAAGCAGTAAATAGTATAGAGGAGGTTACATGAAGCAAGTAGATTGGACGTTTGGTGGGTTGTGGCCTTATGCACCACAGTGGTTTGATACTCCTGACGGTAGGCTGCACTACATTGATGAAGGGCCAAAAAACAAACCGCCGGTGGTCTTTGTACATGGTAATCCAGAATGGAGCTTCTATTTTCGCCATGATATCGCCGCTCTTTTACAGGCAGGCCTGCGAGTGGTTGCAATAGACCATTTGGGATTTGGCCGATCGGATAAACCAAGCAATGCGGCGCTCTATGACATCGAGCGGCATACCAAACGTCTGTCGTTACTGCTTGATTCGCTCAATCTTAAGGACATAACATTTGTGTGTCATGACTGGGGTGGTCCAATTGGCTTGCCATGGGCGGTGCAGCATCCGGAGCAAGTGCGAAGTCTGTGTGTTCTAAATAGTATTGGTACCCGGCCGGACGGCCCAACGCCTATGCCAGTGCCAATTAAAGTGCTGCGTTCACATGGCGCAGGTGACGTCTTAGTGAAGGGGCTTAACTTGTTTACTAAGCTTTTTATGTTCAAGGCCGGTGTTACCCATCCAGACCACTTAACACCACAAATCAAGCAAGCCTACTTGGCGCCTCATCCCAGTTGGAACAGCCGTACCGGCGTCCTGGCTTTTCCGCGTCAGATACCACTAGGACCAACTGATCGATCGGCTCAGGGATTAGGCCTTATCGAAGATGGTCTGCGCAAACACTTTACTGACAAATCTGTACACATCATCTGGGCCATGAAAGACATTTCATTCCAGCCGGCAGTGCTCAAGAAGTGGCAAGCGCTCTTCCCTCGGGCTACTACGGTTGTTTTAGAAGATGCTGGGCACTTTGCTGAAGAGGATGAGCCGGAGCGTGTGGCGCAGGCAATTGTGGCGTGTGCCACAGAAGCGGGTAGCCTAAAGTAGGCGGCTTTAGAAAGCTTGGACTACTTTGGGATGCTTGCAAGCGCGCTGAGCTGTAGCGAGTTGTAAAACGCTCATTTTCGTTCTAGAAACACCCCGGCTATCCATAGTATTGGCATCTTAGACGCAGTGCAGTTTTTTTGGCGAAGTGAGTCTTCGTAGTCGATGGAATATGAGCTATATTAGGGGCTGTGACTAATACGGTTGATATTCCTCTATCGATACTCAGTGCTATGCCTAGTGTTGAAGGCATAAAACATTATTATGTAGAGGCAAATGGTATGCGTTTTCATCTTGCCGAAGCAGGCAGGGGAGAACCAATTGTACTGCTGCATACGTTTCCGCAGCATTGGTATGCGTGGCGGTACGTTATACCCGAGCTTGCCAAGACCCATACCGTGTATTGTCTAGATATGCGTGGCGCTGGCTGGTCAGACGCTCCAGACAAAGGCTATGATACTGCAACACGTGTACAGGACGTGCTCGCGGTGCTTGATGCGTTGCGGTTACCGCAAGTAACTTTGGTTGGCCACGGCTGGGGCGCCTGGACCGGCTATTTTGTATGCCTGGAAGCGCCTGATCGTATTAAGAATTTTATAGCAATGAGCATGATCCACCCTTGGGCGCCATGCCGCCAGCTTGTCTATAATGCCTGGCGCTATTGGCACACAGCTTTCTGGGAGTACCCGTTTATTGGGCGGCAGGTGCTCCGACATTTCCCGGGGCTGACAAAGGGCATCATATGCCACTGGATGGTAGATAAAACCATGGTATCCTCAGAGGCTCTGGACTCATATGCAAGCTCGTTGCAGGAGCCGGCTCGGGCGTCCGCTGGGCAAGCGCTAAATTGGTGCTACGTGCTTCGCGATATCCCAAGTTTTGTCCGGGGACGGTTTAAGAAGTTGCAATTGAAAGTGCCGACGGTGTTAGTAATTGGTGAGCGTGATGCAGTTGTCACTCCTGCTATGGTGCGGGGCGGTGCAAATACCCCCGCTATGATGTCGGTCCGCGTTGTGCCGGGGGCTGGGCATCTTTTGCCAGAAGAGCAGCCGGCAAAGGTTGCAGCTATCATACAAGACTTTTTAATTAACTCGGACTCCGCATAGGCTACACCTCTGGCCCAAGTTTGGCCATAAAGCGATATACTAAGCACATGAGCAAGACCACCGTACTTGTCTGGAGGGAACGGACTTCAGAACTGGAGTCTATAGCTTCAGTGTGGACGTGCAATGCATCCGAGATAACATCGCGGACGGTACTGGCCGACCCGTGTATCTCTATTATTCTTGTGCAGGGTGACCATCATTCGGAAGTATTGATTCGCGGTCCCGAAACCAAGCCGCGTGACGAGGTGATCATACCTGGTTATATTTGGACGGCAATTCGTTTGCAGCCGGGCATCGCACTTAAGAATTTTTCGACCCGTGACTTTCTGGATGACTCGCTAGCCGTGCAGGCTGATAGTAACGGGCGGTTCCAACTTGAAGGAGTGACGCTGCAATTCCCTGGCTTTGATGCTGCGGAGCAGCTTATTGAACAGATGCAACGGGTGGGTCTTATAAGCGGGAAGGTTGTAGACAGTGCGGAACACCCTAGGCAAGGCCTATCGTCTAAAAGTTATTCCCGATTAGTCAAACGCAGTACCGGACTTTCTCCCTATAAACTCCGCCAGCTCCAGCGTATCCATGAAGCACTGCAGTTGCTGCAGCAGGGCGTGCCCGCCACAACTGTAGCCGCCAATCTTGGTTTTGTAGATCAAGCGCACTTAACGCGCGCCGCCAAACAATTTTTAGGTCATACCCCCAAAGAGCTGCTAGATTTACCGCAAAAACCGTAAGAAGTGTCCAAAATATACAATAGTTTTGGCTTTCAAATTGATATTGTTCCTGTGATAAGAAGGATACAAATTATGCGAAAAATTATTGTCATCGAATACATCACCTTAGACGGCGTAACGCAGGGACCCGGCGGTCCTGAAGCGGGCTTTGCCTTTGGTGGTTGGAGCGCGCCGTATTATGACGAAGCGCTGGATGCAATCGCTAACAAATATCAACATCCCGCAAAAGACTTACTGCTAGGCCGGACGACCTACGATATTTTTGCCGAATTTTGGCCGGAGCATGCCGGCATGTGGCCTGGTATTGATGACGCCACCAAGTATGTTATGAGTGACAAACCACTAAAGTCTAAATGGAACAACACCGTTGTGCTCAAGAACGTTGATGAGCTGAAAAAGATCAAAGACGCAGATGGTCCAGCAATCCAGGTAAGCGGCAGCAGTAAGATGGTCCAAACGCTGCTAGAGCATGATCTAGTGGACGAGATTGTGCTGATGATTCACCCGCTAACGCTAGGCACTGGCCGAAAACTATTTGCCGAAGGCACCATGCCAGCCGCCTTCAAATTGGTAGAAAGCGCTACTACGCCAAGTGGTGTGATTGTTGCCGACTACAAACGGGATGGCGATGTAAAAACTGGGTCAATGGGGTCTTAGACAGGAAGTCTTTGTAGTTTAAACTATGAGAAAGATAGTAGTTTTTGCCATGATCACTCTGGACGGAGTGATCCAGTCGCCCGGAGCTCCCGCAGAAGATGACTCCAATGGCTTCCGATATGGTGGTTGGAGTCCACCCTTTGCCGACGGAGCTCTAGGCGAGATCATTGAACGCGAAGTGAGCGAGCCGTTCGACATGTTGCTGGGTGCCCGCACTTACAGCATATTTGCATCGGGCTGGCCAAGACAGACAGGCCCTATTGCTAGTGGGTTTAATGCGGCGACCAAGTACGTAGTATCTGACAAGCCAATACAGCTAAGCTGGGAAAAATCAGTGCTCATTGATGGTGACGTGGTGGCTAACATTACAGCGCTGAAACAAGAGGATGGTCCAATGCTGCAGGTATGGGGCAGTGCGAACCTTATGCAGACACTGCTGAAATACGACCTAATTGATGAACTGCGCCTTCGGACATTCCCCATTACCATAGGTAGCGGCAAGCGGCTATTTGCCGAAGGCACCATGCCGGCTAATTTTGAACTGATAGAAACAGGCGCTCTATCAAATGGCATTGTTATCGCCAATTATCAGCGTGCCGGCAAGCTTAAAACAGGGTCGTTTAAATTTTAATCGTTCGAGATGGGGAACAAATTATGAAACAAGAAACTAAACCGTTGCGGTCCAAGAAGTTTTTACGGGCAATTTTAGCCTTGGTATTACTCGCCGACGCCGTCGATGTGATTGACGGGACGGTTATGAACATTGCCGCTCCTACCATCGCCCATAAGCTAAGTGGAGGCGTGGCCCTCATTAAGTGGCTGGGGCCGGCCTATATGTTAGCCATGGGTGTGCTGATGCTGGTTGGCGGACGGCTGGGGGATAAGTTTGGCCAGCGCAAGCTCTTCCTGCTGGGTATGGGTGGCTTTACACTTGCGTCGGCAGTTGCCGGTTTTTCACCCGATCCAGTGCTGCTGATTGTTGCCCGGGTTGCCCAGGGCGCCTTTGGTGCGCTGTTGATACCGCAGGGTATGGCAATTATGACCAAAGTGTTTGATCCTGCCATGCTTGCCAAAGCCTTCGGGTTGTTTGGTCCTGTGCTAGGTATTTCCAGTGTCATTGGCCCGGTACTTGCCGGATTCATTATTAACGCCAACCTGTTTGGTTTGTCTTGGCGGCCGATTTTCCTGCTTAATATTATCCTTGGTATTGTTGGCATTGCTACGGCGCTTAAGATATTACCGAGAGACGACGGCGACTCGTCGGTGGTTATTGATGGCTGGGCTTCGGGTTTGCTGGGTGCCACCATGCTGGGGCTTTTGTATGGACTAATCCAAGGTTCAACTGATGGCTGGACTGCCGCACCGATAACCTCAATTGTGGCTGGCCTAGTGTTCTTTGCTGCTTTTGCCTATCGTCAGCGTACTGCAGTACAGCCGCTGATCGTACCATCACTATTTGAGAACCGGGGCTTTACATCGGGTCTGGGAGTAGGGCTGATTGCCTTCGCGGTTGATACCGGTCTGCTGTTTGTGCTGTCGCTGTTCATGCAGGAAGGCCTGCACGCAAGTCCCCGAACTGCTTCGCTGAACATGGTGCCACTGACGGCTGGCTTGATTGTAGCTACGTTTGCCGCTATGGGTGGTTTGGTGAACAAACTTGGCCGCAAGCTGGTCTTTATCGGCCTTGGCATTAGCCTTGTTGGCAGTGGACTACTGCTTGCGTTGGTTAGTCATTACGGGACAAGCCTTAGCCTGTGGGCGCTGGCACCGGTATTCGTTATTGTTGGTGTTGGAACTGGACTTTGTTTTACCACCATTCCTACAGTTGCACTTGGCGACGCTAAGCCAGAAGAGGCTGGTAGTGCGAGTGGTTCGCTGGGCTCCATTCAGCAGCTATCCTCAGCTATTGGTTCCGCCGCAGTTACTTCAGTGTTCTTCGGTGCTGCAGGTTCTGGCATGGGTCATGCTATGAAAGTTACCTTGATTGTAGTCATGGCTGCCACGGCGCTTAGCATGCCATTTGTTTCACTGATGCCCCGCAAGGCGGCCGGAGAACCTGTCGCCGAGTAAACAGTTTTCTGATCGGCAAATTGTCTAATCCTTAAAAGCACAGGGTAGAATCCTGTGCTTTTAATTTGTTGCTGGTCTGTAAGCCTAGAATGGCCCGTCGGTATTAGGCGAATCTTCCAGGATGGGCTGCGTAAAGTCCCATAGCTCCACAATCTTTTCATTCTCAAAGCGGAATAAGTGCACAATGGCAAAACCTGGATCGCCAGGTGTCAAAACAACATGTGAATGCACGGCAACCATATTGTCTTCGCCAACAACATGTTTAATCTCTGACTGCTTGCTAGGAAACCGCTGATAGCTCTGCTTCATAGCTTCCTTAAGCGCGTCAAAACCGGCAGGGAAATGAGGGCTGTGGTGTTTGCCTATCGGCGACGTAAACTGGTCGTATGCTTCGTCAACTTTTCCCGATGACATCAGTTTTAAAAATTGAACGGCGCGCTCTTTATTGGAGTTTTCGGACATACCTACAGTATAGCAATCTAAGCTTAGGATGAGTGCAGAATAATGCAAGAATCTGTAAGCCTGCCGTTACCTAAAAAGTAACAATCATGACTGTCCGATCGTCCTTTGACTTCGTAGATACATAGCGAAGGCATTTATCCGGATCTTCTTGTTCAACTTGGGTATGCAGGGCTTCGAAGGCTTCTGCGGTCGGCTCCTGGGGGACTACATAGTAACCGTCAGTATAGAGCTCTAAGGTTGAAACGGCAGACAGCTCAAATTCGAAGACTCTAATGAGCTTTTGCGGCACAGATGTGCCATTGATCTCGCCGTAACCCGCTAGTGAGTCAGGATTATTTCGATACTTATATTCTGTGGTTAAAAGTGGCATGATGTAGTCGCGTCCGCCCGGAATATCACCGGTAGCCTTAATGTATTGAGCACGCAGCTGGGCCATCAACGTTCCAATAAGCGGGGGATTGCTGTATTCGTCCCTGGCATTAATTCGAAATGCCACGTCACCTACCTGGGTAACGATAAGTTTATCGCCAGCAATTCGCGCACAGGCCATCACTGCGCCAAACTCATGCTCATTAGTTACCGCACCCAGCTCTTCACGTTTTTGTCGCAAACTCGTAGTAAGTAGCTCGACAAGCTCATTGCCATTTGCGCTTGAACCAAGGGCGGTATCTACTAGGAGTCTAGCTGCAAGCTCACCCCCGGTTTGGTTACCGTATAGGATGTCGTTCTTGCTAGTACTGCCGTCGCAGACAACAAAAGTAGTATCGGTGTTTCCATAGAAGTCTTCGTTTTTAGGCGGGGATTTGCCTTCCGTAAAGACTGTTATTTGCATTGGCTTAGTGTAGCAGATCGATATGGTGTTGCAGGGTGTAAATCTGCTCCTTTGCAAAAATCACAGCACACTGCTCACGCATAAACAGCAAGATGGTAGCCAAGACTGTGTGCTTGCCACGGGCGCCTGCTGGTCGCGTTAAATGAGTATTGTGCCAAAGGTAACACTATGATAAAATTAGGTCATGCAACCGGAAAATAGTTTAGGCAAGCTAGATAAACACTATACGTTTATTGAACAGGCTCGACGCAAGCAGATCATAGAGGCGACTATCCAAGTATTAGCCGAACGCGGTTTTATCAACACCTCGTTTGCCAAGATTGCCGAGAAAGCAGGCATCAATCAAAGCCTTATCTCCTACCATTTTAAGGACAAGGCGGAGCTGACTGATCAAGTTCGCCAAGTAATCTACCAGGAACGTTTTGAGCATGTCAGCAAGGCAGTTGCTGCTGCTGAGAGTTCAGTGAGAAAGCTTGAGGCGTATATTGTGGCAGACGTAACCTATATGTCGGAACATCCAGAGTTTTTTAGGGCGCTAGTGGAAGTCTTGTTTGGGCAGCGTGATACTAACGGCATGTCACAGTATATGCAAGACATTGACACACCAATGTTTTCGCTGCTGCAAAACATTCTGGTTGTGGGCCAAAAAAATGGTGAATTTGCCGTATTTAGCCCGGTAGCAGTGGCGCATATAATTGATGGGGCAAAAGATCAATTCCTGGCCCAAGTACCGTTCCGTCCTAGTCTTAAATCAAAGATATTTACCAATACATTACTAACAATGGCACGGCAATTCGTGCAGCAGGAGAACCTATGAAAGTTATTGAAATCGCAAGAGTTAGCACTAAAGCTACGCCCGAAAGCATGTGGGTATTATGGGCCGACCTGGGTAGGCGTACCGACTGGGATTTTGACCTCGATTCAATTACCTCAGACGAGCCGTTTGGCTTGGGCCAAAAAGGTACCGTCACACTGAAGGGTCAGCCATCACGCAAATTTGAAGTGATCGAGTGTATCGAAAACAAAGCGTACACCGATCGATTCTTTTTGCCGGCTGGTGGGAAGATGGATTGGCATCATACCTTGCGGCAGACGCCTGAAGGCTTAGAGGTAAAATGGGATATTTCGGTGCACGGCCCGACCGCTTTTATCTTGGCGCCAATTATGAAGTCGATTCTTAAAAAAGCGCTGCCACAGACTGTTGATAAGTTCGTGGAATTAGCCGAAGCAAAGAAGTAATCAAGCCTAGAACCTAGGCGTGATTATCCCCAAGTTTGGCAAGGTATTCCTTGGCTTCGGGATGATGCGCCTTAAGGTTTAGGGCTGCTAGCTCTGCGGTTTGGTTCACGCGCTCAGTACGCGTTTCGGGCCGCTTGGCAGCGGCGATCCATTGAAAAATCCAGCGCTTTGACGATTTTGGAAACGCTTCAAAGTTTTTGAGTGCCGCCGCGTCTTTATCAAAAAGCTGCTGTAAGTCATCCGGGATTGTGGTGTTGATGGGGTCGTCCATTGAGTCCCAGGTTTTAATTTCTTTGGCGTGATCAATAAATGCTTGGCCGGCCGGTTGCATCAATCCCTCGGCTATCATTTTTTCGGCCAATTGACGATACTTGGACCCCCAGACGCTCTTAGGGTTGCGGGGCATAAAGCAAATATAAAACGTATCGTCGTTCAGTTTGTGTAGCCGGTTGTCGGTCCAACCGTAGCATAGTGCATGAGCGATTGCTTCGTTCATGCGCATGCCCGGCAGGGTGCTGGCGGCGTAGCGTGCCAGCACCCAAATTTTCCGCTCGGTTTGACCATGTGTTTTGAGCCAGCTGCGCCACGCATCCGTCGTTGTGGTGCTTAGCGCGGTAACTCCGTCGATAGCTGTTGGTTCGGTTTGCTGGCTCATGGTGATTTTCCTTATGCTTCTATTCTAATCCCTACGCTGCCTTGGCCGGAATAGGTGGCGCGCTGTAGCCACCGTCGATAGCGATGGTTGTGGCGTTGATGCTGGGGTTTTTGATGACCGTTTCCATCAGGTCGGCAATCTCTTCGGGCTCCACAAAGCGCTGAGTCAGATGATCGCGCAGCAAGTAGGCGTGGGTGGCTGCGTCCATATCTTTGTTCCAAGCGCTGCGAATGTAGGCTGGAGCAATACCGGTAATGCGGATGCGCGGCGCCCAACGCTTGGCGTAGGTTGCTGTTAGCGAGTCCAGGGCCGCTTTACAGGCACTGTAAATGGTCAGCTGGGGGCTGCCAAAGTTGGAAAGACCCATAATTGAAGAAATGTTTACAATGACACCATCGTCGTTTACCAGTGTGTCGGCGTCGGCCATGATAAGGCCTGCCGCAATCGTATCAACCGAGAAAACGGTCTGCCATGTGTCATATGCCTTCTGCGCATCGGTCCCGCTACCTTCCATAAAGCAAGCCGTGGCGTTTACGATAACGTCAAACGGACCGGCTGCTTTGGCATCAGCGATAAATTTCTCAACACCTTCTTTGGTATCCAGATTGCCCTGCAAAAGTGTTACGCCGTCTAGTTTGCGGAGCTCGGCGGTCAGCGCATTGTCGGAGTGATAGTGCGCAACGCTGTCGTAGCCGAGATCGATAAGCTTCTGCAGCAGTACTTTATTAACATGGCTGTTGGCGCCGGTGATTAGTGCGCGCATATTAGTTGCTCAGGTCCAGGGCTTCGTAAATCTGGATGCTTCCCTTGTCTGAAATGACATTCGGGGCACCCTTAGCTAGTTCTTCGGCCGCTGCAAAGTCCTTGGCATTGATGATGGCGTGGCCGGTTAGAAGGTTGTCGGCGTCACCGGCACCACTTTTGCTTACGCTGCGGCCACCAAACTTAAAGACTTCAAAGCTCTGAAGGGCTTCACCCAAAGAGGCGATCCAGTCGGTCCAACTAGCCATTACTTTGTTAACTTCTTCTGCGGGTAGGGTGGTCCAATCAAAGGCTTGGTGAGCTTTGTAAACCAGAACATACTTTGCCATTAGTGTTTCTCCATTATTTTTTATACTCCAGCAAGTATAAAAAAGTCACTTGGAAAAAACAAGTAAAATATAGAAAATAGCGTCAGAATATGGTAAAATACTAATATGAAACGTGCCAAAGTGCAGTCTGGCTGCCCCATTAATTTCACTCTAGAGATGCTTGGCAATCGCTGGACCTTTTTAATTATCCGGGACATTGTCTTTTACGGAAAGCACACCTACGGCGAATTTTTAGCCTCAAAAGAAGGCGTTACTACCAGTATGCTGGCTGAACGATTGACGGCTTTGGAGCAAGAAGGGATTATCACTAAAAAACGGTCTGCCCTTGATAAGCGCAAAGAAAACTACTTCTTGACGGAAAAGGGATGCGATTTGATACCGGTGCTGATTGAACTGGGTAACTGGGGTCTGGAATACGACCAAACAGCTGGTGATAACGCAGCGTGGCTACACGAAGTGCGGACTAACCGCGATCAGCTTATTGAAGTAATTCGCGAAACAATTCAGGAGGGTGGCTCGGTATATGTTGGCAAGAACAACGTCCTAGAAAAGTTGGGTATTCCGGCAACTTTTTAAGCGTGTGAAGCAACCTGTGTATCCGACATCATCGGGGCTGCTTGTATCGTCAGTTTTATGCCGCCGTCAGGTACGGGGGCATAAAAACTCTCTTTGGAGCTGGGCTTAAACTGTAACATCTTATGGTGTAATATAGGCAGAGCAGTACGCAGATTGTTTCGGACTATTTGTTTGGTGGCCTCGTTGACGGCAAGGTAATACGGTGGTTCGCAAATGTCTTTATTCTTTTCCATAAAATCACCGGGCTCATCGAGCGAGAGATGTGGTGTTTTCCAGTACTCGCCAAGAAAATGAACGCTGTGGCGGCCTTTGTTGTAGGCTAGCAGAAAGGCAGCGCGCATAGTCGGTTGGTATGTCTTATTGTCCATGTGGGGTAGCCGAATAGGATCAGAAGCGATAAATTCCTCAATCACAAAGCTGTCGTGCGCATCGTTTTTCCAGGCTGTGTAGGCCGAGTCGGTGCGTTCTGCTAGCGCACCCTTTTTGGTAATGATAAAACGCAGGATTTTATCCAGTTCCTCGAAAGGTGCAATAATGACGCCTCGTCCCATAAAATTACCCCGGGGTTTGATGACGAAGGTTTGGCACTGCAAATCTGCGGCAATGGTGGCCGCAAGGTTTTTGGAATAGCGTTTTTTGTAACTTCCCCATTTGGGTTTGAAGGTGCTCAGCCGCGCGTCTTGTTGGAACAGCTGGGTCATGCGCTGCTTGTCGATCCACAGGGGAAAGCTAGATTTGTCCATGATAGCCATACCTGGCAGCCGGTCTTCAAAATCATAGATTGCAGACAGCTGTGACCAGCTGGTGTACAGGATGCCTGCGTAAGAGGCTATGTCGTGTATGTCGCTAGGCTGCCGTTTGGATCGCTCTTTGAACTGCGGGTCAGAAAATAAAGCAATGAGGTCGCTTGGGTTGTGCCAGGTTTTTGAACCGGCCAGCGTCGCGACCAGTTTTTTGTCGGCCATGCCGTCGCTGACCACCCAGCCCGTTTTATGATAAAGGGACAATGCTCGCAGCAGCTCTGCATGAATGGACGCCTCTTCGGGGGCGCGAAACCTATCGCCGTTAAACATGGACAGCGAGGCCTGTTGTATTTCGCAGATTTTTACGCCTTGGCGGGCGTTATATTTGAGGTCCGCCACCATGTAGCACAAGTCAACCGGATATTTTTCGGCTGCGGCTGGACGGGCGGCGCTCATTAATCGAGCTGCAATATATTAAGTGTTTGGCTGGAAATCCAGCTAGGGCTATTGCTGTTTTGGTTATCAAGCAGCACGTTGAACGTAACTGGTGCGCTACTCACTTTGATCATTTGAGATACACTGACGGTTTGTCCATACACCATGCCTCCACCAAGTGCTACCTGTGAGAAATGCTCGGCCAAGGGGTATGGTTGCACATTGACCCATGAGTGTCCGCTCGTTTCTTCTCGGAGCCCAAGCGTAAAGGATAATTGCTGATCGCCTGTCTGGTTCGTCTCATAAGTGTATTCCTGGACAATGCCGGAGATGCTGAACAGGTATGTTCCGTTGGCCACAATAGTTATAGTAGTGCCGCTGACGGTAATATTGCTGCCCTGCAGGACGTTTTGCGTGTCAAAGTTTATAACGTTAAGGCCACCATTAATGGTTTGAGTTGGAAAGCCCGAACCGAAGTTAGCAGTGTAGTAAGAGGCTAGATTAGTGCTGACGGATCCCGCTGGACCTTGTGGCCCAGTCAGATTGCCGACGGGCGAACCCCAGGCACCGCCAGATTGCTGGTAATAATTACCATTAGAGGTATTTATATAAATATCGCCGTTAGTATGAAGTGTGCTGGGCGTCCCGGCCCCGGTATAAATTTTGGAGCCAGGAGCTCCGGCTGGCCCTTGACCACCAGAAGAGTTAACGGCCGATGTCTTGAGTGTGCCGTCGCTATTGTGTGAGACGGTTAAGAAATCGTTGAGGATATCTCCCCAGTTGCCATCATCACTGCCGGGAGTAGGTAAACGGGACATAGTGTGTAGGCCCTTTTAAGTTATGTACTAAGCTCAAGCATAACTTAGATAGCAGCCTTCATTCAAGCGTAACTAAGAATTAAGCAGGTTGTTATGGAAGTGACATGGGGTGTAGGTAGTGTACTTCGCTAGAATTCACTGGGCGTGCTGAGACGCCGATTCTGCAGGATTAACCGCGCTGGTATTAAACTAGCAACAATGCCCAAAAGTGCTGTTCCGATTATCATGACGCTGTAAATTGCTGGGCTGACGACTGGATTCCAGTGCCCTGATTGTGCGAGGCTAAATGCCCCTACGATGGTGCTAATAATTGCGCAGCCAATGGTCGGGGCCACTAGCACGACTAGCGCTGCTTCCCAAAGCATCATGGATCGGACTTGTCTGGGTAAGGCGCCGGCGAGTCGTAGATTGGTAAAATCGCGGCGCCGGCCCATGGTTGAAATAGCGAAGGTGTTGCAGACTGCGATGGCGGTAAACACAAGGGACACTCCTATAAAAATCTCTACAGCACCGGCTTGTGTTTTGAATGATGATTCATTCTGCGCGCTGACTATTCTTCTGATTCTAAAAACCGAAGCGGGTCACTATTTGTCTATGCATCCCTAATTTGCAAGATATTCCTCGAAGAGTGCGGTTGCGTATCGCTTTGCATTAGTTTTCATTGCAACAACTCCAAATACAAATCCGAGTAAGTATGCGGCCGTCATGACAAGTCCTAGACACAGGAGGTTGGCGGTGCCCGTAGCGTAACTGATGAGTGTGACTATCAAAGAGATTACGGCTGCAATCATTGAGCCACCGGCACTATTTTTGGCTATGCCAAATTCAATATTGCGCTGCAGGGCCAGCCCTGGCTTTCCAAAGAACTTTTTGCGGATATGGCTTACTGCTTCACCGATTCGTTGCCGACTTTGTGGAGCGTCGCTTGTTCGGTTTGAAAGATCTATAGCAAATTCGTCCTTCACTTTACGGCGTATCTGCTGTTTTCGTTCGTCGGAGAACGTCGCGTCACTGTCGAGTAACAACAGGGTAGTGGGAAAGCAATCACCTTCCTCGAACAGTATGTCCTGCAGCCAGGTGCCGGCGTGTCGCCCAATAAATGCCAAAAAGAGAAAGGCAGCCGTCATCATGCCAACTCCGCCGACTACTTGCGCAAACACTAGTCGCGTGAAGTGGCTGTCGATATTTGCTAAAAAGAAATAGCCAAACGCCAGGAAAGGGACCGAACAGAGTAGTGCAGGCACCAGTCGTGCACGTATCTCGTAGGCGCTAAACATGGTAGCCCCCGAACAGGGCGCGGGCCATTTTTGCGGATTCTGACAGTGGCGCCAGGCTAGTCAAGGTTTTCCCTGCCGAGTCCTTTACCCAAACTTCACCATCTTCCCACATGGTGACCACGATTGTGCCGTGGTTTCGTGTTGAATAGACTTCAGCGCCATGTGCTTTGTAATCTTGGTGTGCATCTGTTTCGGGTTTCTTGCCGACAGAGCAAATGACGGCATGAGGGTTAATCAGATCGACGGCTTCCTTGTGGTAGCCAGACTTTCGCCCGTGATGTGCAGCCTTAAGGATATCGGCTGACAGCAAATTCGGATGGACCTGCTCAACCGCTTCGGCCCATGCTTCCTGGACCGCGTCACCTGGCAACAGCACGCTGCGCCCTCCAAATTCCAGGCGAAGTACATACGAAACGTTATTCCACTCCTCTTTTTCATCACTGAGGTCTATTAAAGATTGCGAGGGTGACAGGACGCTCAAACCGTCCTCAACCCAGTACGAAGCCTTGGCGAAACGGAGGTTATTTTTGACCGTATGAGTCGAGATAGGTCCGTTGCCGGCACGTAAGTTTTGATACGCTTCCCAGTCGCGGTAGTCGTAGCGGGCCTTGGTGAAGTCGATGTCGGTCATGGTTTTGGCGTGAGCTACATCCCAGAAGTTCCAAAGTGGGACTTGTTCTTGCCAGAAAAAACGGTCCAAGCCGGACATGTGGTCCATGTCAGGGTGGGTTTGGACGTAGCGGAAGATGGAGCGGCCATCGAAATTGGTTTTGTAGTAGTCGTGTGGATCCACCAGCTTGCTCTTGTAATAATCCTCCCATGACATGGTGGAGCCTTCAAGGATGCTGCCGGCGCGCCGAAACTCCCACTCTGAAACGCCTAGCGCAGCGGCCAGCCCTGCTACGTCTTTGTCGCTCAGTGATTTCGAGTTGTTAATGTCAATCATCGTTAAGCGCCCTGACGGGTGCTCGATAATTGTACAGTCGCCGTGACCGACGTTGAGAAAATGGATTACTGTCTTGTTCATTACTATAGTACCCCTTGTAATTACTAAACATTGGTATAGTTGAGTTATTCCTAGGGCCTGGTACAATGACAGCAGGCCAAAAGAAACTACGCAGTGATTTTGGTAAAGAACCGCGAGATCGCCTTTCGCGGTTTTTTATGTAGCTTTTGAGATACGTTCGTCGATGGTTCCCCCTATGTAACTTTTTGATACCCTCACTGACAGTTGACAGTGTTTTTGTCTGTGCCCCAGATTACTGCGGTCTTTGACTAAATCTATCTTAGTATATGTGAGGTTGTAAGTCAATGCTATAAGCTTGATTGGTGTAAAATATTGCTACGAGATTGCCTTATAGAAGTGTTTATGTATAATAGGGACGGTGATTCATAGTATTGCAGCTCAAAATTTTCAGTCCTTGGCTAACAAAACTACGCTGGATTTTACCCTTACGCGCAGAACAGCGCAGCGCAACCGGGGGTACGCAACGACCGATCACGGTGATCAGCTCTCTCTGGTGCAAGCGATTATCGGCGGAAATGCTTCTGGCAAAACAACTATATTAAAGGCGTTGGCACTGATACAGTGGCTGTATACTGATTCTTTCAGATGGGACCCAGACGAGATTCCTGTTGCCGGATTCGCTGGCTCAAAGCAGACACGTAGTGCAGCGTCAGAAATAGCGGTAGCATTCGAGATCGATGGCATTATTCACGACTACACGGTTAGGCTTGTCAAAAAACGAGTACTTTCCGAGGAACTTGTGATCCGCACCCTTACTGCAAAAAGAACAACCTCTAAGAGAGTATTTTTGCGTAAGTGGATTAGTAAAGAGAAGCGGTATGCCGTTAGCGATTCTTACTTTAAGCTTCGGGAAGACTATTGGACTTCGGATGAGCTTCGGACAACATCGGTTATTGCTGCTGCCGCAAAGTTTGGCAACGAAAAGGCAACGGAGCTAGTACGGTATTGGCGCAAAGTAAGGACGAACATTGATGTCAGTGATAGGTTTATGCCATATCTGTACCGTTCGCGGTGGGTACTGAACCATTACGAAGATGACGACAAGCGGCGCAAACTTGCCGAAGAAGATGTCAGGAAATACGATTTAGGCATCCAAAGCTTTGGCAAGAGGGGGACGATTCTCCATAGGCATGGCGAATCAACATTTGAACTGGGTATTGACGAAGAATCCTCAGGAACGCGGCAATTTATTACGCTAAAGGATACAGTCGACCATGTGCTGGAAGAGGGCGGTGTTGCACTAATAGATGAGCTTAATGCTTACCTCCATCCGATGATGGTGGAAGCAATTATCAGTAAGTTTCTGGACCCCTCAATTAATCAGGGTAAGGGCCAGCTGATCTTTAGTACGCACGACCTGCAAGTGTTTAGGCAGCTTGACCCCTGTCAGATATCACTAGCCGAGAAAGATGATTTAGGTATGACCCTGATCAAACGGTTCGACAGTCATCCGCGCCTCAGACCCACAGACGACTACATAAAACGATATCTTGCTGGCCAATACGGTGGCAGGCAGCGCTTTTAGCGCCAGTGCCGGTACTGTCGTAGCTGTAAGCTACGTAGGGCTAGCTGGATTGCTGTAGTTTTCGCCAGCCGCCCGCTCGATTATTGTTGGCTACGGCACGTATTAAATTTTTGAAAGCCTTTTCGTTAAGCTGATAGTCTTTAAAGACCTGGATTGAACGTGCCGTCTTGTTGTTGATGCCTTGATTGATGATATGTTCGGGATCAAGGGCTATTGGATCATAAATAAAAATATTGATGTGGTCTTTGGCGGACTGGAGTGCACACACATTACCATTTAGCAAAAAATAGGGTCGGTCCGTACGCTTAATCGTTTCCTGAATTTCTGGTTCAGCCTCATGAATGAGCTGGCGTATTCTACGACAAAGAACCTGCTGCCAATCTGGGAGTGCTTCTAAAAAGGTATCTACCTGACTGTTGGTCATAGGTAAAGTCTAGCAAACATAAAGACTCCTCGAAAGGAGTGCTAAAAGTTGTATTTGACTTGAGCTCAATTTCGACGTTCTTGACTATGTAAGTTCCCGGTAGACTATATCTGCGTCAGGGTCCGTCAGAATCTTTTTGCCGTATTTTTCATCTTTCGCAAATCGTTCCCGTGACATTTTTACAGAGTTCTTCAACTCCTCCGGGGAATACTGATCGAGCATTTGCTTTAGTAGACTCGCCTTCATCTTTTCTATTCTGGCTAAGTTTTCGGGAGAGTGTAACCAGGCTAAGTATGTGAAACCTTCCTTCTCGACACGCGTCGGCTCTTTGAAAGATCTATGGAAGGCAAACAACGCCCGTTTTACATTGTCGCTCAGAATCAGTCTTGGTTCGAGGTCTCTATCATCGACCGAGATCTCTTCGCGCCCGTCGTTCTCAAGCACCTCAAAACGTTTTATACATTCGTTCCCATCGTGGATGAACATAGCTTCATACTGATTTTGCTCTACTTTCTTCAAGCTCACTAGTTTGGCGGGATTGTCCATACGAGACCTCTCATTATCTGGTTGCTAGTATAGCAATTTTTGCCTTACTCATGTCAGTTCTCCTTGTTGTTTGCAGAAAGATAACCAAAACTTGCCAGATATGCCGATCTTTTTATGATAACAAATCCACTAATAAGCGATAAGAGGTTCAGACCTTCCGTACTCAGATATTTGAAGACGTGACCCTAACGGTTCTTTGCCATTCCTACAAATACCGGGCGGCAGGTTTGAGGCTTAGGATACGCCCAACTGCTTGCAATTGGGCGTAAAGTTCTTTGACCGTTACCGGCAAGACTGATGAACACGAGATCCTTTGAGAATGAGTAATGGCTGAGTATACTTTTTAAGTAAAGGAGGGCTTCTTATGGCAAAAGTGCTTATTATCGACGACGACCAGTCCATGCAGTCACTGTACCAGCGTATTTTTACATTAGAGGGTTTTGAAGTTGAGGTTGCCTCGGGTGGTATCGAGGGGGTAGAGAAGGCGCTTAGTGGTAGTCCGGACATCATTCTCCTGGATATGATGATGCCGGTTGTGAACGGCCTAGAGGTGCTTAGCAAGCTCAAAGCAGACGACCGGCTAAAAGATATCCCGGTTATTGTTATGAGTAATTATTCGGAAATGGGCATTACGGCACACGCCATGGAACTAGGCGCTACCCAGTATTTTGTTAAGAGTGACATTGAACCCGTCAATCTGGTTGCGGTGGTTCGTACGACGCTTGCCCCCAAGTAGCCTAACCGCGTAGACAATATGCAAGTATCTGCATAGCGTATGCACTTGTGTTGCCGAGTGATATTCAAACAGGGCCTATGATAATAAATCAAAGGAGGAACGGGTATGACAAAGGTTTTACTTGTAGAAGATGACCTGTTTATGTCACGGATGTACCTGCGCGTTTTCGAACACGAAGGGTTTGATACGGTCATTGCTGAGAATGGCCAAGTAGGCCTTCTTAAACTAAAGACGTTTCACCCTACTATTATACTGCTGGATATTATGATGCCCACGATGAACGGTATTGAGATGCTGGTGCACCTAAAGGGAGACCCTGCAGTAAAGGATATTCCCGTTATTATGCTTACCAATTTTGCAGATGTGCATATGGCGGATGAAGCGGTAAGGCTAGGGGCAGTACAAACGATTATCAAAAGTAAATATAGCCCATTCGATATCGCTGAGATAGTAAAGCAATATACCGATGAAAAGGCTAAAGGATCAGACTAAATAAGTTGCTTCCTAAAAACATAAGCAGTATGCTCTAAAAAGACAGCATCAAACTAATAATCCGGAGATTCTATGGACGAACAACCACCCACTGGTTTACCTACACAAACTACCGAAGTGACACCTGCGCCAATGGCGCCAGCGCCCAAAAAGGTAAACTGGTTAATGGTTGTGGCCGGTCTTGTTGTAATAGCCGGAGCTGCTCTTGGCGCTGGTTACGCCTGGTCTAAACACAGCACAAAAAAGACAGTTGCTAACCGGGTAGTGAAAATAGGTTTAATTGCTCCGCTAACGGGTGATCTTGCAAACTATGGTCAGGTATTCCAGCACGGTGTTGAGCTCGCCCAGCGCGACTTTAACCAAGAGGGTTTAAGTTTCCAAGTGTATGTTCGTGATACGGTGTGCGACCCTGCGAAGGCGGCAAGCGCTACAACTGAACTAGCAAATCTTGGAGTGTCTGCCATCATCGGTGATACCTGTTCTGGTTCAACGCTTGCCGCACTGCCAATTGCCAACCAAAAGAAGGTACTGCTGATCAGCCCTTCGGCAAGTAGCACGGCGCTTACCACTGCAAATGATTTCTTCTTCCGGACGTACCCGACCGATAGCCATCAGGGTGTATTTGTAACGCAGCGGATGCAGGCAAAGGGTGTTAAGAAATTAGCTATTATGTACGGTGACGAAGCGTACGGCACCGGTCTTGATACAGTTGCACAAGATAACTTCAAGAAGCTGGGTGGTACTGTGGTCGCAAACACAGTTTTTAAGAGTACTGATACAGACTTCAAGGCTCGGCTCCAGGCTATACAAGCTGCCAAGCCTGATGCGCTTTATATCGTGAGCGAGGACGAAACTGCCAGCGCCGCTATTATGGTTGAAGCTAAGCAAATTGGATTGACTGTGCCAGTGTATGGCTCGGACGCCTTGAAGGACGTCAACTTCATTACGGATGTGGGCGCCGCCGGGGAAGGCATGACCGTTGTAGCAGTAACGCCTGGTGACCAAGCGTTCCTGGATAAGTACAAAGCTGCCTATGGATCTGAGCCGGCAAATGCTACCGGCGCCCAAGCCTATGACGCCTTCATGGCACTGGCGCGCGTCATCAAAAACGGCGCAACGACTGGTGACCAGATTCGCCAGGCGCTGCCCAAGGTCGATTTCCAAGGTGTCTCTGGTGAGATCAAATTCGACAACTACGGTGATCTCGCTGGCGGCAGCTACAATGTCTACACTATTCAGAATGGTAAATTTGTCCTAACGAACTAACAGTTCGTAGGAAAGTCTTCTTATGAAGATTTTCAAGAAACAGCTCCTCACGATCCTTATTGTTGCACTCCTACCCCTTATAGGAGTGGGGATTACTGCACTAGTAATTAGTCAAAGTGCGCTGCGGACTCAAATCCAAACCCGGATTAACAATACGGCTCAGCATCAGCTGGGTCGTATTGCCGCGGTGAATGACCAGGTAAGGGCGGAGCTTAACACACTTCAGTTCAAGGCACAGCTTCGGCTACTATTGCAGCAGTACGAGGCGTCGCCAAGCGCAACCTTGCAGGCAAGCCTTGGAAGCTCACTGCAGGATATTTTGTCCAGCCAGGATACATTCCATCGCCTCCATCTCGTGAATCCGGCTGGGCTAGTCGTGGCCTCTACTGACCCGGCCATAATTGGCCAAAACTATGCTAAGACAGCAGTATTTAAGGCTGCGAGCATAGCGTCCACCAGCAACATCTTTTTTAAGAACCCAACGGGTGGCGTCGATCAGTATTTGGCGGCTCCACTGACGCTTGGCAACCAAAAACTCGGGATTATAGTGGCCGAAGCGACGACGGCCCCTTACTCTAATATTACACAGGACTACACAGAGCTTGGTTCTACAGGCGAATCGTACCTTGTACGGTCAAATGGAAGTGGTCTGTCGCAGTATTTAACGCCACTACGTTTTAATTCGGCTGCAGCGCTTACCACAAACAGTCATCCAGTAGGTGTAACGACCGATTATCGTAAGCATGGCGTCATTAGTAATACGCGTCCGGTTGCTGGTACCGATTGGACGCTGGTTACTAAGATTGATACGGCTGAAGTTGATGCGCCCATTGTTGCCATACGGAATTTACTGCTGTTCATCCTAGCCCTTACCGTGGTTTTTGCGCTTGGCGCCGCGTGGTATTCATCAAGGGTCATCACGCGTCCTATCCTAAAATTTACCGAGGTGGTTACCAGGATCCGCCAGGGTGATCTTGCTCAGACGGTCAAAGTTCGATCTAACGATGAGATTGGGCTTCTGGGCACAGCTTTTAACGAAATGAAGACAAGCTTGGTTGAAAGCCGTGCCCATCTTGAAGCTTCTATCGGTAGCCTACCTTTTGGCTTCGCGATTATTAATCCCGCCGACGAGATCATCTTCCATAACCAGGCGCTGGGCGAATTGGTCAACCAGCCAATTCCTGCCGATGCGGCTGCATCTCGTGTTGCGCTCAAGGCTATAGACCTAATGTATAACCAATCAGTCAGCATTTTAGAGTGCCTGCATGAGGCACAAGTAAAACGTCAAATTATTGAACGCAATATTGAAGTTGGCCCAAAATACTATCGGCTTCTTTTTGTTCCCGTTATCAATCGAGTTGAAGCTACCGATCACCCTGTTGCCGGTAGTGTTTTCATCATGGAAGATACTAGTGAGAAGCGCGCTTTAGAGCGATCGCGTGATGAGTTCTTCTCGATTGCTTCTCATGAGCTTCGTACACCATTAACTGCAATCCGGGGCAATGCCGATATTATGCAGCGCTACTATGGTCCACAACTAGAGGAGCTTAAGCTTACTTCTACGGTCAGTGATATCCAGCAGTCCGCTATACGCCTCATTGATATTGTGAACGACTTTCTTGATATGTCGCGCCTTGAACAGGGTAAGGCAACGTTCAAGTCGGAGCTGGTTGATCTTAGCAAACTAATAACAGACGTTCTGCACGAGTACGAAGTTACCGGCTCGCAACAAAAGTTGTATCTGAAGTTTGATGCTCCTGAAGCGCCACTGCCAGCGGTCATTGCCGATGCTGACCGGGTTCGCCAAATACTTATTAACCTGCTTGCAAATGCCGTGAAGGCTACGAGCGAAGGTGGAATTACGGTTACAGTAAGGCCTGAAGCTTCTATGGTTAAGCTTTCTATTACCGATACGGGTAGGGGGATTCCAGAAAACGTGCAGCACCTGCTATTCCATAAATTCCAGCAGGCGGCCGATAGTATTCTGACGCGGGACAGCACACAGAGTACTGGCCTGGGTCTTTATATCTCTCGTCTTATGGCTGAGGGTATGGCGGGTAAGCTCTATCTAGATACGTCTGAGATAAATAAGGGCACTACTTTTACGCTTGAATTACCCGTGACGAATCAGTTGTCGGTGGCGCAGACCACAGAGAACGTAGCGTCGCTGCCTAATAAAAAAGCTGGGCCAGCCGTCGTACAAGACCAAAACCCGAAGCTTTAGCCGAAGGGCGAAGGGTATATGCTGTATGATAAAAGCATGAGCATGACGAAAGACAAAAGTCCGAAGGAGCTCGGTTGGAGTGGCGACCAAGCTTCGCGGCTCGTTAATGGTGGCGTCATTCTATTACTTGCAACCTTATTAATTATTTTGCCCATGTGGCTAGTCTTTACTGCGCCTGCTTCGGTGCGGCAGTTCCGCTATAATCCGTTTGCCATGCTCTCTATGCTGTCGGCGGCGGCTGGCATGATAGCGTTTATACTGATTGTGAGGGTTAAGCAGCGTAGTGCAGTGCTTATGTGGTTTAGTGCTTTTTTGCTGAGTATTATAAGCTGGGCTGTCGGCGAAGCACTGCTCAGGCTGAGTGCCACGCCTGCGGCTGCAGTGTTCTGGGCCCCACTTGCTACACCGGGGTCAACCTTTACCAGCGTCTCGCTATACATGTTTGTCTTGTCATATGTAAACCCGCGCGAGTCTCTAAAAGCCTACATTTTGCCTTTTTTTGTAACCGTCTCTTCATTGTTTGTCTATTTGGATAGCTACTCATCATTAATTACTTCGTATAACGCGCATGATCTGAATCTAAGGCCGTGGGGGTATGTACCAACTAATGGTCCAGCGTATAGCCTCATTGCTATCTGGGCCACTCTTTCCGCCGTGGCTGCATTTATATTGTTGTATCGTTTTAGAAAACGTACCACCGATCCTGTGCTTAGACGGCAAGCTAAATTATTTTTGATTGCCCTTGCATTGCCGATTGTCGGAGGCGCCTTAACTGACGGTCTACTCTCCGCACTCAATGTAGAGGTCGTACCGTCGCTGGCAATTATTCTACTAACCGTCATGTCGCTCATCATGTGCTATGGCATTGTCAGGTATCAGCTGTTCAGCTTTAGCCCTGCTTTAATTGCCGATCATATTCTTGGCACTATGAACGAAGCGGTGATTGGCATTCGTCCGGATCTGTATATAAGTTATGCAAACAAGGGTGCCGAGCAACTATTTAACATGTCTGTCGAGCAGCTTACCAACGTTCCGCTCTATACATTTTTTGCAAAGCAGCTAGCTACAGAGGCCGCGCTGCGTAGTAGGGTTGAACAGAGTCTTGGCGATAGCGGCTTTACGGTTATTGATGCGTTGGAGCTACGGGTCCCCAATAAGCAGTCAACGATAGTTAAGGCTTCTATTACTAAAATAGATGATAAGAGTCAGCCGGATGGTTATCTAGTAGTTATGACCGATATTACTGAGCTTACCAATGCTGCAGCGGTTGTCGAGCGTCAAGTCGAAATTAGGACCCACCAGCTGCACGAAGAGCAGGCAAAGCTGAAAGCCTCTATTGAAGGCCTGCCGCTGGGCTTTATATTTGTTGATGGCAAAAATGATATAGTCGCCGAAAATAAAGCGCTGCACAGCATTTTCAAACAGCCCAAGGCATTTTCGATTCAATGGCTGCAACGGCAGCTTACCAACATAGATCTTATGGAGCGGCTGGAGTTGGTACGTACTACCGGCAAACCTATTGAGGCCCGCGAAGTCGCGGTAGAAGAAAGAGTGCTGCATTTGTACATAGCACCGGTACTGCTGGCCGAAAAAAACTCTAATACTCAGATTGGCTGCGTGATCCTAGTGCAGGATATAACTGAAGAGAAGGTCATGGCGAGGTCCAAAGATGAGTTCTTCTCGATTGCTTCCCATGAGCTTCGTACGCCGCTCACTGCCATTATGGGAAATACCAACATAATGATGAACTATTTCAAAGATAAGCTGAGCAGTGAGCCGACGCTGCTAGATATGGTGACCGATATACACGAATCCAGCACCCGTCTTATCGAGATAGTAAATGACTTCTTGGACGCCTCAAGAATCGAGCAGGGAAAAATGCCCTTTTCTTTTGAGGCGCTTGATATAGGCGAGATTGTGGAGTCGGTGTTTTCTGAGATGCAGATAGTCGCAGATCAGAAGAAACTATCGCTTTCGTTCGAAGAAAAAACCAAACCGCTACCCAAGATCTGGGCTGATAAGAATCGGCTGAAACAAGTGGTCTACAATTTAGTAGGCAACGCGGTAAAGTTTACGGAAAAAGGGGGTATTACCGCATACGCTGCTGTAGAGAAAGACATGCTTAAACTAAGGATTACCGATACTGGGCATGGCATATCACTAGAGAATCAGAAGTTACTATTCCATAAATTCCAGCAAGCCACTAACAGCATACTGACACGTGACGATACGCGTGGTACGGGGTTAGGGCTGTATATATCAGGCCTGATTGCGAAGTCTATGCACGGTGATCTTATTTTGGAGCGCTCCGAAGAGCAAAAGGGCTCAACATTCTTGGTTAGCATACCGCTTGCAGGCAAGGACGGGGACGGCTTGCGGCAACGGAAGGCGGAGGTTAGCTAGATACGTTCTCTGAAGTACAAACTGCTGAATTTTTTGAAAATAATAGCGGAAGTTCATGTGCGGGAAAAAGCTTTGCTAATCTCATGTATCATTGCCAAGCGTAGCGGAATAAAATACTATTCATGGGGAGGCTAAAATAAGTGGAGGGTATTGCTGTGGTTGGTTTTATTAAGCGTCGTCTGAAACTGGAGCTTCGAACCGTAGCAATATTCAAGCAGCGCGCCGTAGCGCTGGTCTTGTTGGTAACATTTTTGGGCAGCATAGGTGCGCAAACAGGAGCAGTATACGCAATCAGCGCATCCGGCTCTGGCGCAGATCTAACTACCTCCAAAAACTACCCCGGTCCACTGCCTAGTGCGCGAGCGCTGGATAGCAAGACGCTTCTAAGCAGTACTGGCGCTTTGTCACAAGAGGTCGTGCAGGGAACCGCGACCAAGCCAGCAGTTAAAACTGGTGAAATAACTGACAAGCGCACTGCCAATACGAGTCAATTCCGCAATGCCGACGGCACGGTAACAGAGAAGCTCTACACTCAACCTATCCACTATAAACAGAATGGAGTTTGGCAAGATATTGACACTACTCTGGTCGAGGACAAAAACGCTGGAGACGCCGGTACAATATTTGGGAAAACTTTTGGGCAGATTGAATCTTGGGCGTCTTCGACTAACAACTATCAGGTTAAGGCAAACGACTGGACCGCACGGTTTTCGCCCAGCGACTCCGACCAGGGAATGGTACGCATCAAGAAAGATGACAGCCAGATTGGTTTTGTACCACTGAACGCTAAGAGCGTTGCACCTGTTATAACTACAGACGATGGCCACCAGACTGTACATTATTACGACTTATGGCCAGGTGTAAACGTGTCGTACGTAGTTACCGGTGGGACACTCAAAGAGAGCATCGAGCTAAAAAACAAAGATGCAGCCGACCAGATGCAATTTAAGCTAATTGGCGCAGATCTGGCGCAGAACGGCGGCGGTTTTACTATCAAAGGTGCTTTTGGTGACAAATTCGTCGTCACACCAATCAACCTGATGCTCACCGGGAGCGGTCCCGTCACCGATACGTCGGTATTCAACCAGAGCTTCGCTAACGGCGTGCTGACCGTTGGAGTAGATAAGAACTATTTGCAAAATCTACCGGCATCAGCCTTTCCAGCTGTAATAGACCCAGGCATCGATACTACTACGGGCATGCCGGGCAGCGGCGATTACAAAGCAATCAAGAGCGACGGCACGGTGTGCACCTACACCTCGTCCCCGCAGTGCAAGCCATATGTTGGCGGCCTAGACAGCGGAGGTGGTGTGTACAAATATTGGCGCACCGCGTACTACGCACCCTATTCCAGCTTTTCCAACCCCAATAAACGGCTTGTCGTCGCCAAGCTGTACTTCAACATGCAGGGCGGCGCAGGCTACCACGGCACAACATCCAATAAATACATTGATGCCTGGCGGTCCACCTGCAATAATGCCTTCGGCTGTGTAGATACCGGCAATTGGGGAGGCGAGAGCCTAATAGGTTCTTCAGGCGAGATTAATCTTACTGCCTTGTATCAGAGCAGGATTGCTGCTAGTGATTACGGCATGTGGCTAATGCTGACCGGTGAAGAGTCCTCCGGCAACACATCGTTCAAGGAATTCGACCCAGCATACACCTACATGAGCTTCACTTGGGGCGATGCGCCACCTGCACCAACTATTCTGAGCCCTGCAGCGAATGGCCAAGTATTCACCGACCCGCAGGTTTCGTTCCGTCTGAACACTACAGCAAACCCTAACAACTCCACGCCGCTACTGTACGAAACTCGTGTGAGTAGTTCGCCAAACGGGGCGGGTACTCTCATAGATTCGGGCCAGGTCAATGCTACTCAGTGGACCATACCAGACGGCATGCTACAAGACGGCTCAACGTACTATGCGCAAGCTCGCACCTGTGATCCGACGGGCGCTGGCTGTGGCGACTGGAGTAGTAATGTTTCGTTCAAGATAGATATGCGCGCTGGCAAGGATGCTACTCAAACATATGACACCGTGGGGCCGCTTGGTATAAACTTGGCAACCGGTGATGTTTCAACCTCGGCAAGTAGCCATACTAGCGCTGCGCTTGGTGGGTCGTTGGGTGTGGGACTGGATTACAATTCCCCACTTCGCTCACGCCCAGGACTTCGCGGGCAATATTGGAGCAACACTACTATGACTGGCCAGCCAGCGGTCGACCGAGTGGATCAAAACATAGATTTTGATTGGGGAACGGGCTCACCATCCGGTAGTCTGCCGTCTGCCGACAATTTCTCGGCTAAATGGACAGGTTATTTTGTGGCCCCAACAACCGGTGCTTATTACTTTGGTGGCAACAACGATGATAGCTTTAGCGTAACAGTAAACGGCGTGTCTGTGTACAGCAGCACGGGCTGTGGTGGCTCGTCGGTATGTTACGGCGCCAGTACCGTATCGCTTACTGCCGGGCAGACAGTGCCAATTGTAGTAACCTACGTAGAACAGGCTGGCCTGGCAGTTGCCAAGTTATGGGCCAAGGGGGCAGTGAGCGAAGGTGCCGTACCGAGCACTTGGCTGCGCACCGATCCCCGGCCGACTGCGCAAACACAGGGCCTTATTGGCCGCTATTACTTTGATGACGGCTCGCATGATTTTAGCTCCAGCAATAACACACTGTTCATGCAGCGGAATGATACTTGGGTTGGGTTCAACTGGGGCAGCGGCGGCCCAGTATCGGGCGGCCCGACTGATAACTTCCTGGTACGCTGGACGGGCTACGTTACTGTGCCGGTAGGCGGTACCTATGAATTCGGCGCCAACAGCGATGACGGCGTCCGCATAAAACTGGGCGCCGCAGGCAGTGAAACGACTGTACTAAATGCTTGGGCAGACCAGGGTATGGCCGACCGTTACGATGCCAGCTATTCCTTGGCCGCCAACGTGCCAGTGCCAATTACGGTAGAATACTACGAACACACTGGCGGCGCTGCTATGACCCTGAATGTTAAGAGCGCCAGCCTGAGCATGAGCGGACAAATGGTTCCCAGCAGCTGGCTTTCGCCAAGCGCAAATATACTGCCCGCAGGGTGGTCACTGGGCCTCGATGCAGATGGCGATGTTAACTACGACCGCGCCAAAATAAATCAGAACAGCGTAGTGCTTACCGACTCCACTGGCCAGACCCACGAATACACCTACACCTCCAGCGGCAACTACAAGCCACCGGTGAACGAAGACGGACAATTGGTGCGCAATGGCGACGGCACCTTTACGCTCATGGACACCGACGGCCGCACGTATGTGTTTAATGCAGATGGTACGCTACAAAGCGTTACTAGCCCCACGGACGACCGTAAGCCTGCGGCACTACAATACCAATACACTGGCACGCCAGCCAAAATTCAATACATCCGCGACGGTGTAGACCCAACCAATCGCTATGCGCAGGTGTATTACAGCGGTGATTCCGCCTGTGGCAGTGCGCCGACCGGCTTCGACACGGCGGCACCCGCTAACATGCTGTGTGCCGTTAAAACCAACGATGGTCGCGCCACATACTTTTACTACAAGAACGGACAATTGGCTCGCATAGCCAAGCCCGGCAACGAACTAGCCGACTACCAATACGATGGCTATGGCCGCATAACTGCTATCCGGGATTCACTGGCGAGTGACGCCATAGCGGCCAGCGTACGCGCAGACGACAACACCGCTCTTACCGAAATTACCTACGACGTACTAGGCCGGGCAAGCAGCATTACACAGCCAGCTGCAACTACCGGCGCAACCCGCATAGCGCAAACATTCGAATATCTGCCCGGCAGCACCGGCTACGCCGGAGCGGCACAGGAACACGTTACCGGGGCCGCCGAACCAAACGGCTTTACCCGCCGCGTAGAATACGACAGCCTGTTCCGAACCACCCGCGATACGGATGTTGCTAACCTCAGCACCACGCAGGAGTGGGACGCCACTAAAGATCTGCTGCTAAGCACCACCGACGCAACAGGACTCAAAAGCACCACCATTTACGACGACGAAGATCGCCCAACAGATAGCTACGGCCCGGCTCCCAGCAGCTACTACGGCACAGACCGCAAACCAACCAGCACCTATGTAAGCACGGTGCCACACACTAGCACCGGCTACGACGAAGGGATTAGCGGACCATCTGTAGCATGGTATAACACCCGTTTAGTAACAGATAGCGGCACAGTCAAGCCGCTGCTGTACGGCGCACCCAAACTGCACACCACCGGCATAGTGCCCACCGACCCAACCTACATGGGGCGCAACCTCACAACCAACCCTGCGCCCATTAGCGTAGATTCCGGCAACGACAACATAGCATTCAGCGCCACTGGCAAAATAGTGTTCCCACAAACGGGTACATATACTTTTAAGTACTGGCACGATGACGGCGCCCGCCTGTATATAGACGACACATCACTGTTCGCTGATGCGGATTGGTGGCACCTGGGCGAATCACAAATAGTAAGCCAAGCTACCTTTAACGCCACAGCCGGCCAGGTGTATCGTTTCCGCTTCGACTTCGTAAACCGCAACGCACAGTACCAAAGCGAATCGTGGCTAGCTGGCCCAGGCATTACGGACACCAGTGGCAGTGGTCTAGGTACGACTCACTGGGGCACGTATGTGCGGCCAGATTACAGCCTAACCACCAGTAGCAAAACCTACGACAGTACAATTGGTGATACAACCACCACAACCAACTATGGTAGTACACCCGAATTAGGCCTGGCCCAAAGTACCGCCGTAGACCCCACCGGCCTAAACCTGACGACTAGCAGCACCTACGAAACGCAAGGTGCAACGGGTAGCTTCCTTCGCCAAACAAGCAGTAGTTTGCCAAGCGGTGCGCCCACCAACTACACCTACTACGGCGCAACAGATACTGCGGACAACCCGTGTACCACCGGAACCACAGAGGCGTACCGCGAAGGTGGGATGCTCAAGATTAAGACCGAGCCGGATCCAGATGGTGCTGGCAGCCAAACTGGCCGCACCACCGAAACCATTTACGATGATGCTGGCCAAGTAGTAGCCACTCGCTACAACTCAGATAGTTGGACGTGTACTACCTACGACAGTCGTGGCCGCGTAACCCAGGTAGCCATCCCAGCATTTGGTAGCGCCGCAGCCCGCACGGTTACCAATAACTATGCTGTGGGCGGTAATCCACTGGTTACCAGCATTAGTGACAGCACGGGTACCATAACCACCACCATGGACTTGCTTGGCAGGACGGTTAGTTACACCGATGTCAACGGCCAAACCACAACCACCAGCTACGACACGCTAGGAAGAATGAGCGGTCGCAGCGGCCCACTCGGCACCGAACTCTACACCTACGACAGCTACAACCGCCCGGTAGACCAGAAGCTAGACGGCACCACTTATGCTACAACTTACTACGACGCATACGGCCGCCTAGACCACGTCACCTATCCCACGGCTAGCAGCCAGGCACTGGCCATTACCCGCGACAGCCTAGGTCGCACCAGTGGCTACAGCTACACCTTGGGCAATGGCACTGCTGGCCCCAGTGATAGCATCACCCGCAGCCAAAGCGGCCAGATTGTAAGTGGCACCGAACTGGGTGCAAGCAAATCCTACACCTACGACAAAGCTGGAAGACTAACCGCTGCCACCATTGGAAGTAACACATTTGCGTACGGATACGGTACAGAAAGCTCAAACTGCAATAGCTTCGCTGGTAATAACACAAACGCAGGGAAGGACAGCAACCGCACAACGCAAACAGTAAATGGCGCTACCACCACCTACTGCTATGACTACGCCGACCGGCTCATTAGCAGCAGTAACGCTACAGTCAGTGCAGGTGCCTACGACACCCACGGCAACACAACAAGCCTGGGTTCTGGTACTGCAACCACCCTCACCTACGACAGTAGCGACCGCAACACCAGCATTACCGAAGGCACCAAAACCACGACCTACGAACGTGATGCCCAGGGCCGTCTCACCAAGCGCACGCTAGTGAGTGGCGGTACTACCGTGAACAAATATGGCTACACCACCAGTGCCGACACCCCAGGCCTACTCCTCGACAACAGTGGCACAGTAATAGAGAAATATCTACAATTGCCTGGCGGGGTAGTGCTTACCATTCGCTCTAGCAGTAAAGTCTACAACCTCCCCAACATCCACGGAGACATATTCGCAACCACAGATGCCAACGGCACGTTGCTCAGCACAACCCTAACCGGTCCATTTGGTGAACCAATCTCAGGACAGACCGCGCCAAACAATACTGCCGCAAACTCAACCTATGGATGGGTAGGGCAGAACGAGAAGGATACGGAAACGAGCTTTATACTAGCTCCAACGCAGATGGGGGCACGGGTTTACATTCCGGGACTGGGACGATTCACGGCTGTTGATCCGGTGCAGGGTGGGACAGCTAATAACTACACCTATCCTAATGATCCGGTTGGTGACTTTGATTTGAGCGGTAATGTGGCGTGGAAGAAGGACGCAAAGACAACTTGGAATACGTTATGTGGCGGCTGGTGGGTTCTTACGTGCGTCCCGGGCATCGGATTGCTAGGTAAGGGCGTGCAGGCCGGTAAGTATGCCATCAGGGGTACTGAAGTCGGAGCGAAGGCCGTTAAAGCTGCGAGAGTCGCAGAGAACGCTAAGAAAGGTAAGGCCGCAGAAGCGGAGGCATACGAACAGTACGTGAAGTGGTATGGCGAGAATAATGTAACTTTACATGGCAAGGGCTCAGGCGTGAACACGCCGGCCGGGTGGAGGTTCCCCGACCTTATCGTAAACGGACCTAACGGCAAATTCTACGCCGAGGTAAAGAGCGGCAATTCCGCATACACAAGACTGCAACAGGCCAAAGACAGCTATATCCTTAAAGAGTACGGCACGCCAACAGAGCTATACCGAATGCCATGACAGTACAAATATTAGTTAGGTTATTGTAAACTGGGAGTTAATATGGCAATAGAGAAAATGAGTGGGCTGCTAAATGTACAGGCCTTCGACAAGTCCTTCATCTGGCAAACCCTAAAAAGGGCAGGTTACAACCAAAACGAGGATGACCTCTTGCGCGCAATCATCGAGAATAAATCAAAAAAAGTTGTCCACTATGCTGTAATGGGTCTGTGGGACTATGGAACCGCCATAAGCCTTCCGGCGCTCAAGAAGCTGACCCACTATCCAAGTCAGGACGTGAGAACAACTGCGGTCGTTACCATTGGAGTGATCGCTAAGGGCAAAGAATCCGAGTTCTATGGCGAATTACTTGATGACCCTGGGTATAGAGACAAGGCGTATCCAATGACGGTACTGTGGGAAGTTGGCACCGAGGTTGCACTACCAGCCGTAATCCGTCTTGGCCAAAAAATCATAGACAAAAAAATAAGCCTAGATACCACCGACCCACGTTATGTTGAGCAGTTTTTGGAGAAGTACAAGACCCCTGAAACACAAAGGCTGATAGAACAGCTTGAACTGCTGGTAGTAAACATGCAGTTCGGGCACTAGATTATCATGCCTAAAAACTTTGAAAAATTTGATGATGTAGACTGGCACTCTGGTGATGCCGTCAACGAAGTACAAGCGGCCGTACATATTGCATTGGTGTATCACTGGCTACGTATGCGGGGCATGTTCGACGATACCATCTTGCCCACCGAAGACTTAGATACTAAAAAAGTATCACCGACACAGTTCTTCATAAGTCAGCTAGATGGCCAACTACTCTCGGAAGGCATGGCGCCAGAAGCTGCCAGTTTTTTACACGACTACTATCACCAAACTTACCTCAAGCTCCTTGACAGTCAACATATTCCAGGCCTTCAGCATGATGCTCACTATAAACCCCCCTACAACATTCGTGACTCTTGGGAAAATATAGAGAAGGCGGGTGAATTCTTTGATAAGGAATATGCCGCGTGGCAAGAGCGTGGCAACAAAGGAAGTTTCTGGCGAAAGCTCCTGGGGAAATAAGGAAAGATGTAGTGCTAGACTAATACCGCACCAGCCAAACAGTAAATGGCGCTACCACCACCTACTGCTACGACTACGCAGACAGACTCATTGGCAGTGGTAACGATGCATTTGCTAATCCTGCATATGACAGTCATGGGAATCTGACTACACTCGGCAACACTACGCCCACTACATTCACGTACGACAGCTCGGATCGAAACGTTGGCACTGCCCAAAGCAGCAAGTCCGTAGTATACACACGTGACGTCCAGGGCCGAATAACAGCTCGTGCCGTCACAAACGGCAGCACGACTACTAGCTATTACGGTTTCACGGCGAGTAGTGATACACCAGACTTCATGACAGATGCAAGTAATACCGTAACTGAAAAGTATTTAACACTTCCTGGTGGCGTATTGCTCACTATCCGCCCAGCGCAAACTGGAAACGCACAAAAGACATACAACCTCCCCAACATCCACGGAGACATATTCGCAACCACAGATGCCAGCGGCACGTTGCTTGGCACAACTCTGACCGGTCCATTTGGTGAACCAATCTCAGGACAGACGGCACCAAACAACACTGCCAATGCGAGCTCATTCGGCTACGTTGGTAAGAATGAGAAGTTTACGGAAAGCAGCTTCACATTGCAGCCAATACAGATGGGCGCACGCGTGTACATTCCTGGGCTTGGGCGGTTCATTAGCGTAGACCCAACGCAAGGCGGAACGGACAATAACTACGTATATGCTAGCGACCCGGTTAACGACTTTGACTTGGACGGAAATCTCAGTTGGAAAGGTGTAGCAAATACTGCCAGCTGGGCGTCTATGCTGCCCGGGCCAGCCGGAATGGTTGCAAGTGGCATAGCAGCAGCCAGCTATGCGGCCGCCGGCGACAGAAAAGATGCCGTGATAGCTTGCGTTGGCATTGCTGCGGCAGCTGTTGGGGCTGGGGTTGCGGTTAAGGCGGCTAAGATAGCTAAGGATGGTGACATCGGTGCCAAAATAGCCGCCACTGCTTGGTCCAAAGGGAGCCAATCATCTAAGGCGGCCAATCTTATGGTGCACTTTGAAAAGCATGGTGCTAGCATGGGATATAAAAGCGCATTACAATACACTGGCGGGGCTATTAAGAACATTGCAAGCGCAAAAGCTACAGCGCTTCTTAAATCTGGCTCAAGAGCTTTCGTAAATGGAAATAAGGTAACATTAACATACAAAGCTGGTATTAGTTCGTTTTATAAGAGTAGAAACGCAACTAAATGGTTAAGGAATGTGAGATAATAAAGAGAATGAAATTACATAAATTTTTTAATCGAAATCAAAACGAAGTTGAAAGCGATGTCAATAATATACCAAGCCTTAAAAACGACTTGCTACTTCACAAATATAGTGAGTCGGTAGATAAATATGCTAAGTCGGTAGATGCACCTTGGAAATTAAGCAAAGAAGATGTTGACGACATAATGACGATTGCCGATGAAAGGGATTACCTTCATCAAATTATAAATGAGCTGAAGAGACGCAATTTAGAATTTGATACTTCAAAGACTAGGAATATAGATCAAAGATGGCAGGCTCAATTATTAGATCAACTTAAAGCAACGAACTATATTCCCATATATGCGCCACTAGAAAATGTCCCCAAAACGGAATGGTGGTGGTGGTTTGAAATACTTGACAGGCTTACTGATATGCAGCTTTCAACCCTATAGCTAATGTACGAAGAGGTTATTAAGCAGATCCAAACAGTCGCCGATGAAACTAATTTCCTTTTGGGGTTAGAAAGGTCAGACGATGGCATGTATATTGATTGTCAACTGAACCAAGGAGCAATTAGTATTGATGTGGCTGTTCCAAAACATAACGGTCAATACTATGCCTATTCTATAGAGTCACCCGGCTTACCTAGAGAGGTTTATAGTGACGAAATTGCCAAAGATTTCTCAGAGAGCCGTAGAAGTGAGGAGATAGTCCAAACACTAAATGGTCTGTTGTCTAGAACAATTATGTTTCATAAGAAGCCTACTCTTTTCTCCAGAACCTCAGGATACATTGAAATTCCGTTAGATGGTGATATTACTAAAATTCCAGTCAAAAATAACTACTTCAATCTCCCTGTTAAAGACTAAAAGGTACTGACGGCACCAATCAGCACAACCCTGACTGGTCCATTTGGTGAACCAATCTCAGGACAAACTAGCCCCAACAATACTGCCACAAACTCAACCTATGGATGGGTGGGACAGAACGAGAAACTCAACGAAACTAGCTTTACCTCGGCGCCGATACAGATGGGGGCACGGGTGTACTTACCTAGTGTTGGGCGGTTCCTGCAGATGGATCCGGTTGAAGGGGGGACGGATAATAACTACGCCTATCCTAATGATCCGGTTGGTGATTTTGATCTGAGCGGACAATGCGTTGGACTAGCCCTTGAATTCTTTCCGCTTTGCGTCATCATGCTAAATGACTTAATCGATAGTTATTCTGGTGGTTGGTCAAGTGGCTATAGAGGAGGTAGGGTACTAGACCCAGCCGAGAACATGATCACGCACTATAGTGAACATGCCGGCAGTGTTAATGCAAAATCCATACCAGCTTTCAACCGCAGCGCATGGAAAACTGTCGACCATGCTCAGGACTTGCATCTGCAGGGAAATAATAAAACCGCATTCATCTCTAAAAATGGTAAAATTACGGTGTTAAATCAGAACCGCCAGCTAGTCTCTCACTTTAAACCCAAAAATCCTACAAATTACTGGAAAAACATTAAGGAACGCTAAGCACAGGATCAGATATGCAAGCAAGTGACATCGCAAAAGAATTTCAGGAAACCTTAGATGAATACGAAAGTTGGATAAATAAGAAGTTCGAGCTCAGTAGAGGCTGGGACGACGAAGTTTTCTACATAATGAGCGTGAGGGATGACTTACATAATATAGTAGGTAGGCTACGGTCGTTTCCTGAAAGTTTTGACGAAAAACGCCTGAGCGCAAACGATAGAAAGTGGCAAGAGTGGATTCAAAACCATACATCTCATAACTTTGAGTTTGAGTTTAGGCGTCAAGATACGCCCAGGTCGGAGTGGTGGTGGTGGATCGATAAACTTCCCGAACTCAGTGAAGAGGACAAAGCTACGCTGTAAAAGATAACCATGATATTGAAATGTAAAACAAACTTAGAAAAAGACGTTCCGGCCCAACTGCAAGAACGAGCGCTCACTCAAAGCGAGGGACTTCTGGCGGTCACTCCAGGAAAGACCTACCCTGCCTTTGCAATTAAGTATGACGAATTGGGCACCTGGTATTTTATCCAGGTTGACTGGTTCGGTGGTGGCTGGCTATGGTGGATGCCTGAAGCTATTTTTGAAGTTGTTGATGATTCTCGACCCGGGGGCTGGTTAGAATGGAATGATCATGGCAATAAAATGCTTTCTTACTCATCTCTAGGGGATGAGAAAACATTAAATGAGGATATTTTAGACTATAAGCCAGAGGCACTTGACATGTATCTTGATCAGGCTTACGCTGATCCCACATTTCCAAAGTCTTGAAAAACCTAAACATACAGGGGCTAATCTTAGCACTGCAGCTGCGCAAACGGCGTAACAAGCCTTGCGGCAGACCAAGTAACACGGGCCTGCCACAAGTGGCGCAATACTGTGGTGGAGTTTAAAACTGGCTAGTCCAGTGTGCGGACCTGCACTACCAGTGTGTGCTGTAGCATTCTAACTAAAATGGAGGCTAATCATATGAATAATGACAAAGAATATACCTGTAAAATGTTTTCCTTGGCTTTGCCACCAGGGTCAGATCGCACCGATCTGCCTAAGCTACTCGAAAGACTTGCGGATGAAATACGCACCAAGGGGGAAATTATACCTCTTAATATCTCATTTGAAGATGAATACGATGAAAGCAATGACAAGTGCTACATAGTCACTCTTTACTACGATGTTGCAGATTAGCCCATTACCATTTTACTCGTGATAACATATAGATTTTCCTAAATATTGCAATCTGGTAAGGTTAGCTAATGTTGGATTTGATAAAAACTCTGAACGAGCCAGCGGGCGATTTTGGCTGGAGGGTCATGCCTATTCCTAGCGAAGAAGCTAATAAAATGAGTTTCGACCAAGGGGTCGAACTCATATCACCTGGAAATGATCTTAGACCAAGCGCCTTTGAATCTGGAGAAGAAGTATTTTGCGATTTGGGCAGATATGGTCGTTTTGAATCACAAGTTTCTGCGAACGATAGAAATCAATCAGCTGATGAAATGCTTGGTATGATCCAGGATATCTTTGAAACGGAATGATTGTAAAATTGCATAAACGCGGCAACAGAGTCTTAAGATCAAAGATCTTTACCAATCGAGGTGAAAGTAGGCGTTTAATTGCTAAAACAATCAATGGCCTTGGCTTCTGGGGAGGTGTAATGGAGACAGTGGTTCAGGGTGTTCCCGACAATAACAGCCAAATATAAGGCATCGCAGTCAACATCTGCTCGGCACCCCTGCCACAGCTCAAAAGGTCTACAGCCTCCCTAACATTCACGGAGACATATTTGCCACCACAGATGCTAGTGGTGTGCAGACTGGCACAACCCTGACTGGTCCATTTGGTGAACCAATCTCAGGGCAAACTAACCCTAACAACACTGCCACCGGCAGTACATATGGTTGGGTGGGACAGAACGAAAAAGACACCGAGACCAGCTTTGCTTTAGCGCCTACGCAGATGGGGGCACGGGTGTACATTCCAGAGTTGGGACGATTCACGGCTGTTGATCTGGTGCAGGGTGGGACGGCTAACAACTACACCTATCCTAATGATCCAGTGAACGATTTTGATCTAAGCGGAACGATGTCTAAGAATCACTCGCAGAGTGGAAGAGGATACAAAACGCCATCAGAGAAACAATGGGACGCTTACTATAAAAGTAAGGCGAGCAAGAAGTATGATCGTGGCGATCTGCGGGCTTGGGAGAAAATAAAAAAGGAAAATGAGAAATACCAAGGTCAACGAAATAGACAGAAACGAAATAAAGATGATGATCATAACAACCCAACTGCGCCACCAAGTATAGGACCTAATCCCTACCTAGGCGGAGCTGGCGGTAGTAACAATGCCGCAAAGGCAGTCGTAGTTGGCGGTGGAGCAGCCGCAGGTGGTGCTATACTGTGGTGGAGTTTAAAACTGGCTAGTCCAGTGTGCGGACCTGCACTACCAGTATGTGTTGTAGCATTCTAATTAAAATGGAGACTAAATCATATGAATGATAACGAAGAATATGCCTGTAAAGTTTTCTCTCTTGCACTACAAGAGGGTACTGATAGAGCAGATTTACCTGCCCTTCTTGAAAGGCTTGCCAACGAGCTACGTCAAACATCTGTTCAGGAAATCTTAGATCTAACATTTCAGTCAGATATTGATGATGATGCCAATGACGTCTTTAGTCTAACAGTCTATTATCGGTAATTACGACAGGGAAGACTAGAATGAAATACATCTTTAGTACAATTGGCTAGTATTCCCTCCCAAACATCCATGGAGATGTGCTTGGCACAACTCTGACCGGTCCATTTGGTGAACCAATCTCAGGACAGACGGCACCAAACAACACTGCCAATGCGAGCTCATTCGGCTACGTTGGTAAGAATGAGAAGTTTACGGACTGGTGGACTCAGATATAGGTATGCGCATGAAGCCCGATGTCTGGTATGCAGTATAATTATTGGCGTGTACGACTTAGATTTAGATAGTAGCCAGAAAAATAAAATATTCTTTACGCCATATATTGACGAAGGGAATGAGGCGGTTCAAGCATCGTGGCATGGACGGGTATTACCGGGTCAGACCATTCGAGAAGGCGTATTGGCCGAATTCAAGCAGATGCAACCATATGACAGCCTAGAAGATTTTTCTATCAATACTATCGAGTTTCAGGACTTTGCCAAAGATAGAAAAGGGAATACTATTCCTCGTTTCAAAATCGTTATTACACTACATAGAAAACAAGATCGATTAAAGTCTATTCGTAAAATTGATGCACGAAAAATGACACCGCAAGATATTGCACAACTCTCCCGAATAATAGGCATCGACGCAAACGATTACATTGAACAGATGGAATCAGGAAATCGGGAAGACGTACTATTTAGTGATTTCTTCCTCGATTACTTGGTTGACAATGGGAATGTGGCGGTTGGCATTGATTGGAAATGGGAACCAGACGATATCGTATCGCAGCTCAAGCACATGCTCGTAGAGCATACCTTCAAACTTGCCAAAAATGAGACGCAAGATGGTACAAGTTTTGATATAGAGCTTGAGATTGACGGTCATAAAAAGACCTTACATCTAAGCCTAGACGAACCAGACTTACTTCTTAAAGCTGTAAATAAGGTGTTGGAGTCAAAGCAATTTATTGCAGTTGATTTTGATGATGATAGCTACAATTGGCTACTTGTCCCTAACGATTTTAGCCCAAGGTTTTTTGCGGAGCTTACTGGCTATGCGGAAAATGCATCATTCGTTCAACCAAGGTCAGCCACATCTAACGATGAACATATCCAGATGCTCTACTACGATAGAATCGAAGATGGACGCACCACAGGTAGTGTCTCAGTGCGCATTGAGTGGCGACGAGGTAAGGTTCGTGTATATACTCCTATAGAGAAACTAAGAAAAATACTCATAAACATTGTAAGTGAACTAGACCTGAGTACTTCTGTAGACGCGTTAACCGTCGAGCTTGTTAAGCGCGCTCCAAAGATAATTGATGGACTTATCTTGCGTGATAGCATTCCCGGCAACGCCTTGAGCACTTAAGGCAGTGAGCTCGCTAACCTAAGCTCGAAAATGGTTACTTGTCGGCACCTCGCTGTATCGTCTTCAGTTGTTGGAGTGTCCGTGACCTATATGGGGATCGGAAAAAAATAGATTAAACAAAAAAGCCGCACTAGTATTGGACGACTTCTTATCCCTAATAATTCATGGCTGAGCATCGTGGACGTTGTTAGAACCAATCTACTTAGTCTCGATTACCAACTTTAGTTTTTCTAGTATCTCTTTCAGCTCTGATTCCTCTAACTCATCGCCTAACCACTCGTAAATCAATTCAGTGCTATTTTCATCATGTTTAACGAATGTGTATCGCAAGTAATTTCCATCGAATTGAGTGAGCGTAAACGTCTTAACTGGCTCAAAGACTGTAAGCGTATATTCTGACCATTCGCCGGCTTGATTTTGATTTCGATAAACGGAACCTAACTTAACGGGCCACTCATTTGTCTCTTCGATTATGATAGAATCAACCCACTTTGGTGTATTAGCTGGATTGATAGTAAATGCAAAAACATCCTCAACTGGCTTGTTCACAGTTATTGATTGCTTAAGATTCTTCATCATCTAACTATATCAAAATAAAAAGACTTCAGAAGAAGTCTTTCATTGTGCTAATGCTTATAGCTGGAGTTTGCGGACACCGTCCAAACTCAGCTATTTGAAGATAGTATAGTAATGAGCGGCAACAACTCATCTGAGGATGATATTCAAGACATTAAGAAAATGCTGAGTGCTAGTTCACTAGAATGCCAACTGACTACCTAAGAGCAAGTGCAGCGGCCAATATAGAAGCATGAGACAAGAAAATAAAAGGCAACTCATAAAATATAACTCTTTTGCGGTCCAGAATTGTTAAAGTGCCAAGCATGGTCATTGCGACAGTCAAAACGGTTTCAGTGATTGCAAAATTGCCATGAAAACTTATGGCAAACAGCAGAACCGTCGCAAGCATAGCTGCGCCCATAGCATATGCAAATATGTTGTGTAGCAGTCGCTCTATTGTGCCGCGTGCGGGAAATATGCCCAACAATACTTCGCAGCCGTAGTAAACGATCCAAGCTAATAATTGATAAAGAGTATGTTTTACATTCGGTACGATGTAGAAGAACATAGTGACAGCAAAAAGCGTCCCGCAAACCCATAGAACTACACGAAAATAGTTTACAAGTTTTTGATTGCTCGCGGCTAACTCGCTTAGCGTTCTAGGTGTCTGTCGAGTATGTTCTCGCCAGGCTAAATAGGTTAGTCCGGTCACAGATAAAAAGGTACCTAGGAATGCCGGGTAAGCTGCCAGTGACATGGAATTATAGTAACAGATAGGCATGCAAGAATAATCAGCAATATGGGCAAGAGAAGATGAGATTTGAAGTCATCCGCACTAAAAAAGTCTACAGTTCAATCTGTAGACTCTCTGTTATTCTCTTCGCTGGCCATTCTAGTCTGCGTTAAACACCTTTTGGCTAAACAAAGTCTTTTGGAATTAAAGAAATATTATGCGGTTAGTGTATGACCGATCTTGTTAGCGAGCTCATGTGTCCATTTGTCGAGACGATCAAGCTGGTGTCCCATGACAAGCCGCTCATCATCACTAATCTCCTGCTTTTTCATGGCGCTATCCAAATAGTCAAATACCCTAGAGATTTCTTCTCGTATTTTTTTCTGCTCATTTTCAACACCCGAGAATCGTTCATCAACCTGCTGCATAAATGCCTGTAGAAGAGAGGTAATGTCACTAAAAGACTCTTTCAGCTCGTCGCGTAGCTCAGTGATATCATTTTTAGTAGCACCATTGTTCATAGATAGAATTATATCAATTATCCACAAACTAAAAAGACTTCTTTCAAAGTCTTTCATTGTGCTTATGCCTATGGCTGGGGATGAGTCCGACAGATGGCACCCCTTGGTCGAGGATTTTGTACTCGTTGCTCAAAAGCTAGAAGGGCTAGGTTTTGGCTATCATCGCGGTAACATCATCATTGCTGAACTATCATATGGTGGTGCAGTAAAATGCCGGGCTCCTCTGCGGCCTATGGAATAATAGCGGGTCATGAACTAGTGCGTGCGGTATGGTTTTTCAGCCATAAAGCGATTTCTGGTATGTCTAAATGATCCGTGGCTGCCTTAACGGCGAAATCTTCAATTTCACCGTTCTCAGCGGTGAAAGTGTGTCCGTTGATATCTGAAAAGGTCAGTGCTGCTAGAGATGCCGTTCGCTTATTTCCGTCGGCAAAAGGATGGTCGGCAATAATTCCGCGCATTATAGCCGCGGCTTTTTCATGGATAGTCACATATAGCTCTTCGCCAAATACATTCTGTGTCTGCGTAGCGATAACAGACTCAAGCCTTCCAAGGTCTAGAAGTCTATCGCTACCACCTGTCTCATTTATGACAAGCGCATGAATCTCTAATAGGTGCTCAAGAAAAAGGTAGTTCATCTCTTAGCGAGATTTTCAAAGTCTTTTTTGTATTTTGTAAGAATATTCTTTGCTGCAGCGATTACTTTCTGATCTTCACTACGAACGCCATGAAGAGGCCGAACAATAACTTCGACTTCATCACCAAATGTAATATTCTGGCGCTTTAACTCCTTGGCAGGTATTGTTACGCCACCGCTTGTACCGATCTTTATAACCTTTTGAATGCTCTGAATCATGTAAGTATTGTAACGTTATTATAATGAATTGTCCACGACGAAATAGGTGTCGTAGCAGTTTTAGGGTTCGAAGCGAGACATACGGCCGGGGTGAGGGATTCGAACTCTAAAATAACAGAGATGAAGATGCACAAGTTTGTGCATCTTCATCTCTGTTGATTAATCTGGCTGACGAGGTTGCCCTCAATTGGAACACCATTTACCCTAGTTTGATCCGTATGGCTCAGAAATTGGAGAGACTTGGCTTTATTTACGATGGCAATGAGGTTCTAGCCCTCGAATCTGGCTAAAAGCACCAGCTGCTATATAATAACTAAGATAAAGCACGCCGGAAGGGCAATTGATAGTGACAGAAGAACAAGCAAAACAATGGGTCAAAAATAAGACCAACCAGAGCAAAGTTGTTGATCTGTTTTTCGAGACAAATAAGCCGGTGAGCACAAAGACAGCATTCTTCATGGCGGGCATCCCCGGCGCAGGCAAGACTGAATTCACGGAAAATACTCTCAAAGTGACACCTGGCCTAATCTCAATCGAGCACGATCAGCTTGTTGAGTATATAGATGGATATACACCAGAGGAATACTATAATTACCGTAAGGCTGGTAGTGTTCTCGTAACTCGCATCTTTGATGAATGTTTACAAAATGAGTATTCATTTGTCTTCGACGGTACGCTTTCTCACGAGAATGGTGTTAAAAATATTGATAAAGCGTTAAAGACGGGTTATGAAGTGATTGTCGTCTATATCGTCCAAGATGCCGCGCTCGCTTGGAAGCTCACACAAGCCCGCGAGTTAGTCAAAAAGCGTGCAATTGAGCGCACTGGTTTCATAGAAACATGTAAGAAAATCAATCTAAACTTGTTGAATATTTTTAAGAAGCACAAGAATAATGTTAAGTTCAGCTTCTGGCTGATTGACAAGCAGGGGCGACATGATATGCAGAAAGCAGTAGCAATCATGCATAGTGCTACGTTGGATAAATCAGGCGAGATTGAAAAAGCACTCCAAGCAACCTATAATATAGATTAATCAGGTAGAAAAACTATGGAATTAACTCTTACTCAAGAACAGAAGAAATATCTCAACGAACACGGACCCATAAAAGCCGACACTCTTCAGAAGATCTACAAACAATCTGTTAAAGATCAGCAGAAGACCCTAGAACAAGCCGAAAAGATTCGGGCACAGAAGAAGGCCGCTAAGTAGTAGACTGTAACTCATTCACAGTATCCGGCCTAGCTGTTCTTTAGTGGCTTGGCTCGTAGTATCCGCCAGTTATTTTGCTGAGCCTCCATAAGCAACTTTGGCTCAGGGTTGACAGCGACGGGATTTGATACGAGATGGAGCATGGAAATGTCGCCGGCACTATCACCGTATGCGTATGAATCATTTAGATCCAGATCATGCTTTTGTACAAGCTGCTTGATGATGTATGCTTTGTCGCTTTCACCATCTGGATAAGTGTATTGGCCTACGTATTTGCCCGCATGATCAAAATTAAACTGCCACCCCCAATGAGTACCAGCTTCTACTAGTTCGGCAATCTTAGCTACTGCTTGCTCGGGCGATTTAGAGATGAGGATAATAAACCGGCCTTCAGCCTGATGCCTTTTTAGCTCGGTCAATGTTTCTGTGTAAAAGTGAGGATAGGCATGATTTGCTATTCTTCGTCCTGCTTCCTCAAAGACGCGCTTATCGACTCCAACGAGACGGGTATCGTAATATTGATCAAAGTATCTATCGTAGTAATCAGTTTTTTCGGATGATTGAGCCCACGCTTCGTACTGTTTAGTAAACAAAGCTTGATTTACTCCTTTTATTGCGCCAAGTGCGGACATTTCTTTTAAGAATTCGACACCCAAATGAGAATTTGACAGCGTTCCGTCAATGTCCAATATGGCAATTTTCTTCATGTAGCTCAGTATAGCAAAAACAGTAGGTAGGAAGGATACGAACACATGTTAACAGATATAAAATATGTGCTAACGTTTGAAACTAATAGTTTTAGGAATAAAGTGATCTGTAGAAATTTCGAAAAACCATTGGCTGGGGATGAGGGATTCGAACCCCCGATCCTGGGACCAGAACCCAGTGCCTTACCGCTTGGCCAATCCCCAATGTTGTGAAGCTAATTTGACTTCGACAGGGGTCATTATAGCAAGTGTCGCTATAAATGCCTAGGGTAAAGTGTCTACCTATACGTAAGCCACAATTGCTTACGGTATGTTGTCGGAGGTGTGCTATGCTTAAAAAGCCTTAACAATACAAAATATACAGAGTGCAGCGAGAGATCTAGCTCTATGACCTGCCGGCAACCTGCTTCTTGAAAAGGCGAAGCGTTGGTGCTCCGTCTAGCCTGTCCATGTGGCGGGGAAGATGTTTGCTTCTTGCATATCCTTTCTCGCTGCTTATGCGACTGAAAGGATATTTTTATGCCAAATCTTACTAAAGTTTCGCAGTTTGCGAGTGAGTCTGTCTGTGCTGGACATCCCGATAAGGTGGCAGATCAGATTAGTGATGCTATTTTAGACGCCTTGCTGGCGCAGGACCCGCATAGCCGAACGGGTATTGAAGTGCTGGTTGCTGATAATCGTGTTGTAATTGCAGGTGAGATCAAAACGAAAGCTACCATTGATATTGAAGCAATTGTTCGGGAGCAAATTCGCCGTTTAGGGTACACGCACCCAGAGTGGGGCTTTAGCGACCAGTCTCCGATAGAGAATTATCTGCATCAGCAGTCGCCCGAGATTGGAGTTGGCGTGGATGACCATGGTGCGGGTGACCAAGGTATGATGTTTGGCTATGCTACCAATGAAACGCCGGAGTACCTGCCGCTGCCCATAACACTTGCCCATGCTTTGACGCGGGCCTTGGATACGGCCCGTGAGGCACAGACAATTCCGTACTTGCGCCCCGACGGCAAATCGCAGGTGGTTGTTAATTATCAAAATGGTAAGCCAATCGGTGTCGAGCATGTCACTATTGCTGTGCCACACAATGAAGATGTGACGGTAGAGCAGGTCCGTACGGATATCTATACTAAGATTGTAGTGCCGACGCTCAAATCATATGGCTATTCGGTGACTGCTGAGCAACTTGTCGTTAATGGTACCGATGTATGGTATACGCCTGGTCCGTCGTCGGACGCCGGTCTTACGGGCCGCAAGATTGTGGTAGACGGCTACGGTGGTTTTGCCCGTGTTGGCGGCGGCGCATTCAGTGGCAAAGACCCCAGCAAAGTGGATCGTTCTGGTGCGTACGCAGCGCGGTATATCGCTAAAAATATCGTGGCTGCGGGCCTGGCAGATGAATGTGAAGTGGCACTGGCATATTACATTGGTGCAAAAGAGCCGGTGCTCTTAACTATAAATACCTTTGGCACTGCACACAGGCCAGAAGGGGTGGTCTATGCGTTTGCTAAAGACCTGCTGGTGCCATCTGTTAAGAATATCGTGGAGCAGCTTAGTTTGCGGCGTCCAATATATCTGCAGACTGCAGCCTATGGTCACTTTGGCAGGACGGATGTGCCGTGGGAAGAGATAAAGAGCTAAGTATACGACAGATAGTTATACCAAAAGCTTGTTATATAAAAGTAGCCCCTTCTTTGGAAGGGGCTACTTGGTTTTCTGTAGGCTAGTGTTTAGCCGCGTACTTTGCGTAGGAAGAACTGGTGGCCCAAACCTGCGACTACGATTACGGTACCAATGAGGCCAATGGTGTCACCGGCGCCAGTGTTTGGCAGGGTAGGAGGGGTTGTTGGAGGAGTTACCGGAGGAGTACATTCAGGTGAGTTGCTAGGCAAGTTGCTGTTGTACTTACAAACGTCACACATAGGGCTGCCGGTAGGCACGCCTGGCTTACATTCGTGTACGCCGGGAGTGGTTAGCGAAACGTGGCAAGGAGTAGAAGTAACGTTCTGAAGGTCTTTGCTGCTTACGGCAACTGATACGGTGTAGCTCTTGTTGTCGCCAGCAAAGCTGTGCGTATCTTGGGCAGTAATAGCGCTGCTGGCTACGGTCTTGGTGGTGCCATCACTGTAAGTAAAGGTATAGCTGGTGATGGTAGTGTTGCTGGCGCTAGCCTTAGCAGTAAAGGTGTAGGTGCGGTTGTCCGTAGTGTCCTTGGTTAGGATCACGCAGGCAAGAGCAGGCTTTGGCTGGGTTTTTGGAGGAATCGGGGTAAACTTTATAGCGTTACCACAACCAGTCATAGCGGCAAAGTCGGCTACACCGTTTGCATTGAAGTGAACGATTACGGGTGCGCTGGCTTCGGCAAGTGAAGTAGTAGTTTTGCGAGCCCAGACGCCGCTGCTAACCTGGACGAAACCAGTACCTGAGGTAAAGCGGGCGGTTACCCAAGCGGTGTTACCGATGGTAGTGCCGTCAACAACGATGGTGCCGTCGCGGTACATAGTACCAAGCTTGGTGTTGCTGCTGTTCATGCCAGCTACGCTAGCGCTGTTTGCACCGGCCCAGTTGTAGATAGCTTGCAGGTCGTTGTGACCATTGTCGCTACCACGAGTATAGTTTGCCTTGAAAGCGGCAATATCAGCATTGATATCAGTGCCAGGAAGGCCACAGTATACAATGTTTACTTTGTCACATGACTGCGCGCTAGCCTTGGCTGGCTGCAGGGTTGCAGTAGCGGTGCTAATTAGTGCAGAAAAGCCGATAAGCAGGCCAAAAGCGGCAAAACGGCGTTTCGATGATAGGCTCTTTAGTATATTCACTATAGTAACTCCTTCTTTCTTACCCCAATGGTATTAGCTATATAATACACTAGTTTTATATTTATGTCAATACCCTCACTTTGTATAGACATGCCCACCGCTTGTAAGTATGTAGGATACCCGTAGTTTAGCTGTGTTGCAAGAATAAGGCCCGTAGAATGGGTTAATCACATCGGTCAGTTTATATACAAAAAAGACCCCTTCAGGCGGAGTCTATGCAGGTTTTGCTGGAGGTTCTTTAATCAAGAAGCGAGCGGGTTTTTTATCGTAAGGATAATGACGACCCGCGGCGCCCACTTGTTTTTTCCGTCTAAGTGAAGACGGTCCATCGTTACGACTGCCTCTATAAAGAGGCTTGGTCTAGAGCGCTACACCGCTGATTGAGTACCTATATATCTAAGTATTAGTAGCTCAGCTGCTCTTCTTGTCGTGGTACGTGCAGTAGTGGTCCGGCCCACCGAATTCCTTGCAGTTGTCACAACAGTTGCTGCGGTCCGCTCCCCGGACGATGGCTCGCCTGGGGGTGGGCCGAACTCCGTGGCGGTGGTGCCGCCCAGCGTGAGCCCGACTCCGAAGCGTTGTGGCAGTCACGGTGAGTTTACTCCATATCTCTCGACAGTGATCTACGTTTGCAGACCAGCGCAAAATTATACTTAACCGTGTCAATTATTCAAGGACAATGTCTCGTCGCGCAAAAATGCTAATTCCTAATGTGGCGAGCGCCGTACCAAGCAATAAGAAAACGCCAAAAGTCGTCCAGTTTGGCCAACGTGCCAAGTTAAATGACAGGTAATAAAACAGGGAACTATGGCTCAGTACGCTATTGAGTTGTACAGCAGAAGCAAGCAAATTGATCAAAAATGACCAGCCGACGACCAGATACATAAAAATGGTGGCCAGACGGGGTCGTAATCCATAAATACACACACCTAAGCCAAGCATAAAACCAACGCTACCAGTGGCGCAGAGGCTGGTTGCCAGCACCTTACCTATGTTTAGGCTGATGTGCTGCGTACTAGCGATGCCATATAGTACTAGGCCGGCCGCTAGTGCTACGGCTATGATAACTGCGAATCCAAGCAGGATTCTGCTAGTGAGCCAACGGCTACGGCGTATAGGGCCAACCAAGATGCTGTCTAGGTATTGTTTGGCCTCGTCTCGGCGGATTCCGCCAATGATAGTGATAGCAAAAAGTAACAGGACCATAGCTAAAAACACTAGTCCAGCACCCAAGAAGGCCACCTTTAGACTGGCTTGATTACCGGCTAGTTTATGGACAGAATCGGATAGTTTGCCCGAGTCTGCCGCGGCTTTGATAGCGGTTGTGGTCAGCGCAGCAATCAGACTAACCATACCTAGTGCACCAAAGGACCAGCCCAGAAAGACGCCGAAATTTTGTCGGAGCGCTAATTGCCACGGGGTGCTTAGAAGCGTATATCGGGACCGCATTGTTTCGGATTGCCTGATAACGCTGGAGCCTAAGTCTCGTTTGGCAAGAAAAACTCCTAGGGCTGTGAACCCTGCGCCAAGGAGAACGAATGGCAGCAACCACCATGCTTGTGGGGCCAGCACGGGATTAACCAGCTCGGCCCAGCCAAATGGTGTCCAAGCTAGTAAGTAGTGTAGACCGTGTATGCTGGTGGCGACCCCTCGTAGTAAAAACAAGGCCAGTAGCGGCGCTAGGCCATATAAAAGGGCGCGACCACGAGTAAGCCCTAGTTGGCTAGTACATGTTCCAATGCCTGCAAATAACAGAGCAGGTGCAAATATGGCCAGATTAAGCAATATTGCTGCTTGAGATGACAGGGCTATGCCTGCGGAAGCGGTCGCACCGATAGTCATGAGCATGCTAATAACCAGAGCAAGGCACCAGGTTGCATAGAAGCCCAGAAGTGGAAGAGCGGTCGCGCTGCGAGCGGTAACAGAGCTGCTGCGGATTACTTCCCATCTGCCGTCTTCCTCGTTGCCCCTAAACAGCTTGGTGGTTGTGGTGAGTGCCCAAGCGGCAGTTAAGAGCCCTACAAAGCCCAGTACGCGGTACGTCATGTAACCAGCCGTACCGGCGTCTAGGTTTTTTGGATCGCCGTATAAAAAGCCTAGGCCCGGCGCAGCGGCTAGTGATTTGGCAAATTTTTCTTGCGCCGCGTGGGTGCTGTAAGTCTTTTGGTAGGCGACTCCCTGGATGGTGAGCATAAAACCGGCTAGCACGCCAATGGTGACGGCACTACGCAACACTTGTCGAAAACCGAAGCTAAACAGCGCTCGATTGGGTGAAAAAGGCACAGTCATATTATGCGGCCTTCGTTGGTTCGTACAGTGCTAGAAATAGCTCTTCCAGGCTGGGTTTGCGGCTTAGAAAGCTAAGCGGTTTAGCCTTGCTGACGACGCTAAGGAGTTCATCGATAGGGCCTTGGACGTTGCAGCGCAGAAAATAGTCGTGGACTTCGATGTTACTAACTGATTTTACGTGGCGAACATCAGGTGGGGTGCCTGAAAAAGTGGCTTCGACAGTCACTGCTGATAGGTGTCGGAGCTCTTCCAGAGTGCCTTGTTCCACTAATTTTCCCTCTTTAAGCACTGCTACTTGGTCGCACAGTTCCTCGACCTCTTCGAGCATATGAGAGGATAAAAACACTGTTTGGCCGGCCTTTTTTGCAGTCAGGACCTCGTCGCGGAATACTTTGGCCATGACGGGGTCAAGGCCGCTAGTTGGCTCGTCAAAAATTAACAGATCGGCACGGGTCGAAAATGCAGCAATTAGGGCAATTTTTTGACGGTTACCTTTTGAGTAAGCACGAACCTTTTTGTTGGGATCAAAATCAAACTTTTTAATGAGTTCTTTTTGATAGTTTAGGTCGCTGCTGCCGTGAAGCTGTGCCAGTAAGTGCAAGGTTTCGGCTCCGGTGAGGTTGGGCCAGTAGCTGGTTTCGCCGGGAACGTAGGCGATGCGCTTGTGCAATTCCGCGGCATTGGTATGGGTATCTTTGCCAAAGATGGTGGCGCTGCCCTCGGAAGGTTGGATAAGCCCTAAAAGCAAGCGAATGGTGGTAGTTTTGCCGGCACCATTCGGGCCGAGGTAGCCCAGAATTTCGCCTCGTCGAATGCTAAGGTTCAGATCGTCAAGGACTGTTTTGGCGCCGTAACGTTTAGTAAGATGCGTGGTTTCTAGGAGTGCTGCCATAGTTTGTATCCTGCTTATGTATAGTATTGTTTCAGCTCTTAGGGTGCTTGGCAAGGGAGGCCTATAGTGGATGCCCGGGTGTGTTATTTTTGGTATACTGCTTTTAGCTATGGCGAACGTGATTAGTGTGCGTGATCTTTCTGTGGTGCTCGGGGGTCGTTTCCAGGCACTTAGGCGGGTTAGTTTTGATGTAAAACAGGGGAAAATCATCGGTTTTATTGGACCGTCTGGTGCCGGTAAAACTACCTTAATGCGGGTGATTGTTGGACGGGAGCGGGTACGTACTGGTCAGGTGATGGTGCTGGGACTTGTGGCCGGTGCCAAGGAGCTGCGTTCAAGGCTAAGCTACATGACGCAGGAAATCTCGGTGTATAGCGACCTAACGGTGCACGAAAACCTGCTGTATTTTGCGCGGATGCGCGGTCTTAAGGGCAAACAAGCCCTTGACGCTTGCAGGGAAGTTTTACGGCAGGTAGCTATGACCGAGAAATCGGGTGTGTTAGTTATGAATTTATCTGGTGGACAAAAACAACGGGTGTCGCTGGCGATTGCCCTTTTGGGTGATCCGGAGCTATTGGTGCTTGACGAGCCAACAGTGGGACTTGACCCGGTTTTGCGTGAACAACTATGGAAATTATTTCGGGATTTAGCAGCCAGCGGAAAGACGATTATCATTTCCAGCCATGTGATGGACGAGGCCGAGCGCTGTGAAGATTTGTTGCTGATTCGAGACGGCAAACTGGTAGCGCATGATACGCCGCAGCGGTTGTGCGAAAAAACAGGCACCAAAACCGTTGAACGTGCGTTCTTAAAATTGGCTGGGGCACAAAAATGAGTATCCGACGGACTGCAGCTACAGCCGGACGGGTTTTGATGCAACTGCTGCATGATCCCCGTACTATCGCACTGATGATTGTAGTACCCTGTGTGCTGGTTACACTGCTTAAGTATGTATTTAATGGCCAGCCGAGGCTTTTTAACAGTTTAGCGCCGATGATCTTGGGTATTTTTCCGTTACTTATGATGTTTTTGGTGACCTCGATTACTACTTTGCGCGAACGTAAAACCGGTACGCTGGACAGGCTAATGACGATGCCCATCAGTAAACTAGATATTGTGTTTGGCTATGCTGGGGCCTTCTCACTGCTAGGACTAGTACAGGCCTGTGTTGTTAGTGCTGTGGCCCTAGGGCTGCTTGGCGTAACGGTGCTGGGCGGGGCAGCTTCGGTATTGCTTGCTGCTGTGCTGGCGGCTTTTTTGGGAACGTCGCTAGGCTTGTTTGTAAGCGCTTTTGCGACCAGCGAATTCCAGGCGGTTGAGCTGGTGATGCCTATCTTAATGCCACAAATTTTACTGTGCGGCTTGTTTGCTCCCCGTGACCAGATGGCACGGCTTTTGCAGTGGTTATCAGATGTTTTTCCGCTGACCTACAGCGTAGATGCTATGCGGCAAATTACGGCTCATGCTACCTGGACGGGTGTTTTTGTGCGTGATTTATTGGTGGTGTTTGGTTGTGCGGTTTTGGCGCTTATCCTGGGTTCTGTCACTATTCGGCGCCAGGAGTAACCTCAAGGAGGTGTTTATATTCTAAAATATAGTTGTAAAAACTCTATTTTTCTTCTATAGTTAATCTTTAAGTAGCCCAACCTGGGAGACTTGGTGTAACGCCGAAGAGCGTTCGCACGCTTTAACAGCACAATCACACAGAAAGGAGCCACAGCTGTGGCTTCCAAGCTTTCCCGCGACCCGCGCGAGATGTGGCGCCAGGCGTCCATCCGCCGCAAGGGTGGCATCATCGGCACCCTGTTGGCCCTGGCCGTCCTCATCCTCGCCCTCATCGCGGGCACGACGGGTGCGTACCAGAGCTCCGTCCTGCCGAACGGCCACCTGCACGGCAAGGGCGCAACCCTGACGGGCACGTCGACGGACCCCGGCAACTTCACGTTCGAGAACATGCAGCCCGGCGTCGAGCAGTCGCACGACTTCACGGTCACCAACACGGGCAGCGTGCCGGCCGACATCTGGCTGACCTTCCCGAACAAGACCGCGCTGTCCACGCTGAACAACCTGGGCACGTACGGTCACTTCAGGGTCAACGTCACCCGCGGCGGCGTCGTCACGACCATCTTCGAGTCCAGCAACTTGAACGACCGTGGGGCCACGTGCGGCGCCTTCAGCCCGCCCGGCTGCTGGCCGTTGCAGTCCCAGCTCCAGCTCGGCAGCCAGCCGCTGGACCCCTCCGAGTCCGTCACGATCTCACTGGAGTTCAACTACGCTGGCAAGATGGTGAACGTCCCCCCGGTGTTCAACCAGTACCCGCTGCCCGCCGGCGTCTGGTCGCCGACCAACCCCAACGGGCAGACCTACGTGGACCCGCACGATGGATCCGGCGACGGTCTCTCGTACGCCATCGTCCTGATGCAGACGGGCCACGCCCCGGCGTAACCTGTCCTGACACCGAAAGGTAAGCCGTGAAGAAAGTGTTCACCCGTTTCCTCTGGGCAACGGTGGTACTGACGATGGCCGCCGCCTTCCTGCTCTTCGGTGGTGCACTCCCTTACCGGGCGTTCATCGTTGATAGCGACTCTATGGGGGATCGTGGCTCGATCGTGATCGTCAACCAGGGCCACTTCAGGGTCGGCCAAGCGATCACCTTCAAGGGGCCACGCGGTGAGCGGGTGACGCATGATCTGATCGGCTTCCGATCGGACGGCACCGCCATCACCAAGGGGAGCGCTAACCGTACGGCCGATCCGGGGCATGCTCCACGCAGCGCAATCATCGGCGGCGTGGTAGCTACGGTGCCCGGCGGCTGGATCATCCTGTCGCTCCGGACCCCGCTCGGTCTGGGCATCCTGATCATCCTCCTGATCGCCGTAATCGCGTGCGTCTTCGGAGGCATATCAAAGAAGCCCAGCGAGACCGTCGAGGTCGAGCCAGGCCGCGATCCCGCGACCGAACCGGCCTCCTGACCGACGAAAGCCCGGCTGCTGCCCACGCCTTGGAAACTTCTCTCTGTGATTGTGGAATCCTACTAGGATACACGTCTATCTCCGCAGGCTCTTATGAGCTTGTGTTTGAGAAAGGAGTTCCCAAGGTGGGGCAGCAGCCGTGTCGGCAGATCACAATAAAGTGGATGCGCGGATTCGTAGCAAGGTTTTCTGAGTTTACTCGGAATCCCTTCTCTTATCCCCATTACTTTAGATCTACCGCACGGCTTTTTTCGTGCAGGAACACCCCAGTTAGGGATGCCTCCAGGTAGATGCGTGAGCTATAAGAAATTGATGTCTTTTAGTTCGGGTGGCAAAAAGCCGTCACTGGCTTTAAAGTTTGCCTCCCACTTATAGTCTTGGTTGTAGCCCAGGTCCTTCATAAGTTTGGTCGGCGCGTTGCGTAAGCCTAACGGAACGGGTAAATCGGGATATTGTTTGGCGGTAGTCAGTGCTTGTTGCATGGCATCGGCAATCTCGCGGCTTTTGCCAGTTTTGGCAAGGACGCTGGCGCAATGGAACAGATTGTATTGGCATTCTGGCATACCAATGCGCTCCACGGCTAAGAATGTAGATACAGCTAGGTTGAGGGCGGCTGGGGCAGCCAGGCCAATGTCTTCGCTGGCAAAAATAACCATTCGCCGCGCCACAAACTTGGGGTCTTCGCCGGCTTGCAGCATGCGTGCTAAATAATACAGCGTTGCAGTGGCATCGCTGCCGCGCATTGATTTTATAAAAGCGCTGATGATGTTGTAGTGAGATTCGCCCTTTTTATCGTAGCCGGGGAGTTTAGTTTGGGCGGCCGTTTCAACAATTTTGGAGCTGACTGGCTTGTCGCCAGCTAGCTGCAGGGCAAGCTCTAAATTGCCCAGAGCTACGCGGGCGTCGCCGCCGCTAAGGTCTGCTAATAGTTCAATGCTGGCTTTGGGCAGTTTCTTGGTATTTAGTTGCAGCTCTTTGGCGGCCGATTCTATAATGCGGATGATGCTGGCTCTTGCCAGTGGCTCCAGTACTAATACGCGGCTGCGGCTGAGCAGTGGATTGATGACTTCGAAGCTGGGGTTTTCGGTGGTGGCGCCAATGAGCACAATAGTGCCATCCTCTACATGAGGCAGAAAGGCATCCTGCCGGGCTTTATTAAAACGGTGGATTTCATCTACGAATAAAATGGTACGCTGGCCTAAGCGCTGATTAACTTCAGCGTCTTCGATGACGTGCCGCACATCGGCTTTGCCGGATGTAACAGCGCTGAGTTCCACAAAAGCAGCGCCGGTTTGTGCGGCAATAATCCGTGCCAAAGTGGTTTTGCCGCTGCCAGGAGGGCCCCATAAAATTAGGCTAGTGGGCTGTTTACGGGCGATAATTTCGTGCACGATGTTGCCGGCTGCCGTCAGCTGTTCTTGTCCTACCACCTGTTCCAGTGTTTCTGGCCGCATGCGCTCGGCAAGTGGTCTTGTATCCATAAATACTAGTATACTGAGTTTAGTCGAGGGAGGAATACCATGACAGGAGAGACAGTACCCAGTAATGCGGCAGAACAGGCTCTAAACAATAATTCCGATATGATTCGAAGATGTGCTGCGGCAGGCCGAATATGCCTTCCGCTTTGTATGGGTCCGGAGATTCAACCCATCAATCATGGAGATCAGGGCGGAGGGGAAGCGGGTGGCTTAGATCAAATATGCCCAAGCGGGCAAGAACCTGATTTGCATATGGGTATATATCAATAAGGCGGACAAGGTTTAAAAGTAGAGCATGGGAATAGCGACGGGCAGAATTGGGTTTTTTGGTGACATAAGTCCACACCTCCTCTGTTATTCGCCATCCGGGCGACGAGCGCGGCGGTCTAGTGACCACCGGACTCGTCGCCCAGCGACGTAGCGAGCGTCAGTCGGACTGCTGCTGGGGCGCGTCTGTGTCCCGGGCCAGCCCTGCCATGGACAGGCCAAGCTTCCATAGCCCGGCGAACACCGACACGTACGTGCTGTTGATCTGGTATTCCGCCGTCCGGGCGACGATCGGCGGCCCCGGCCTGTGAGTCGCCTGCAGGAGCAGCTCTTCCAGCGAACTCGCCAAGCCAGCAGCGCCGCGGTATCGCAGTGCCGGGATCAACGGATTGGTACCGTCGGAGTTGTTGTCGGCATGGAAGTGCAGTCGGCGTGCACCGCCACCACCGTCGAGGGTGGTGTAGATGAGGATAGTGGGGTTCCCCACTACCGTATCCTGCGGTAGCTCCAGCACGGGCAGTACAAGGTTCGTGCTGAACCCGAGGCTACCACGGGTGCCGCTTAGGCAGGCGACCGCCTGGATCGTTGCTGTTGTCATAGCTCCCCATGCTTCTACTTGTAGGTCGACCAGCGCCTTCTGGCGGGTCATATACAATTTATAGACCTTTATTGTGTCTATAGCAACTATATTTAAAAATGATCAGATTTTATCAATCAGTTTCGTCTTCAATTTCGTGGCCGACAATCTCTTCAATGAGGTCCTCGATAGTCACAATTCCCACGATTTTGTCATCTTTTTCAACGGGCACCAGGTGCGTGTGCGAACCGATGAATTTGCGGAGCATCGTATCAAGTGCAGTCATGCTGCCCACGGCTTGTGCGGGGTGGAGGGGTAGATCGTCGACCCGTGGTGGTTCCTCGTCGAAGTCGATATCGATCAGCTGCTTCATAAGCAGGACGCCGTAGCAGATGGTTTTATCAGCATTAAACACCGGAATACGGCTACGGCCACGCTCTTTGATCTCATCAATCTTGTCACCGTTAATCACTGTCTGTGGCTTTAGCCAGTAGACGTCAGCTATTGGCGTCATAATGTCGCGGACCCGCTTTTCGCTTAGCTGCAGGGCGCCGCGGATAATCTCTACCTCGTCATCATCAAGCTCGCTTTGGCTGGAGCCTAGGTGCTCGCTAATCATGACACCTAGTTCACGGCGGCTTTGCAGCTCGTCGATTTCCGGCCCAAAAAGCTTGTCTAGGAGTAGTTGTAGCGGTTTGGCGACAGGATAGGTGAGGATAATCATTAAGCGCAAAATGGGCGCTAGTCGTGCGGTGTAGGTAAGCGCATGACGATTAAACAGCGCCTGCGGAATAATTTCACCAAATACCACGATAAGTAATGTGCTGGTAAGGCCGGCCAGTATCCCATACAGTTCGCCGTCGAGTACCAATGAAGAAGCAGAGACAGCAGCAACGTTACAGAGCAAGATGGCGGCAAGACTAAGATGTGTATTACGCCTAAGTGGTAATACTCTGCGGGCCTCTTTGTTGCCGAGCTTAGACTTGCGCCTAAGATCGGGTAGCTCTAGCGACATCAGGGCGATATTAAGCCCCGAACATAGTGCCGAAAACGCTACCAGCAAAAATACCTCTAAACAAAGAAGAAGAACGTGCATAAAACTAGTCCTGAATCATCCAGGTGCTTGGGTTTTGGTGTGTTAGGTGCAAAGCACGCATATAATAAATTTCATTATAGCAAAAAATACTTCGTTTTACAATCTGATGCACGTGTGACTGTCCTACGGGCTTATGTGAATGACACGTACTTCCAAACCGTCAGGGTAAGCTAGCGCCACGGGCTGAGCCCTAAGGCTCACCCGTAAAGCGCCCTAGAGGTTTTGGAAGTACGTGTCATTCAGCAGATTAACCTTGTAAATCAGCTAAATTTATGCCATAATAAAATCAACGAATTGGCAAGCTTCCCGCGCTTGAAAGGGCGCTTTTTCATTATCTATGGCACAAAACACTCAGGACCCCACAAAAATCCGCAATATTGCGATTATTGCGCACGTTGACCACGGCAAGACTACCTTAGTTGATGGCTTATTAAAGCAATCACAGACCTTCCGTGATAACCAGGCCGAAATGAGCCAAACACTCATCATGGATAGTGGTGACCAAGAGCGCGAGCGCGGCATTACTATTACTGCCAAGGTTACGGCCGTCCAGCACGGTGATTACCGCATTAACATCATCGACACACCCGGTCACGCCGACTTCTCTGGTGAAGTAGAGCGTACCCTCAACATGGCCGATGGCTGTCTGCTGATTGTCGATGCCCAAGAAGGCCCTATGCCGCAGACCAAATTCGTACTAGAAAAAGCTTTGGAAGCTGAACTGACGCCAATCGTTATCATCAACAAGATCGATAAGCCGGGTAGTCGTATTGCCGAAGTGGAAGACGAGCTTGCCGACCTGTTCCTGGAGCTGGCGGTGCACGAAGACCAGTTGCACTACCCGGTGTACTACGCCATTGGCCGTGAAGGCAAGTCTTGGACCACCGTTCCGGCAGACCCTAGCGTCGATGCAACGCTGGATCCGGTGTTTGACGCCATTATCGAAAAAATCCCCGCACCAAAGATTGAACTGGATAAGCCCTTCCAGATGTTGGTAACGGCCCTAGCCTGGGACACGTACAAGGGTAAATATGCCATTGGTCGTATCACTCGTGGCAAAGTAAACCCGGGCGACCAGGTTGTGCTGTGCAAAAAAGATGGCTCGCAAAGCAAAGCCAAGGTGGAACTAGTATTTATGAGTCACGGCGTGTCGAAGTTTGAGGTGCCTGGTGGTGTGGCTGGCGATATCGTACAGCTGACTGGTATTGCCGATGCGCAAATTGGTGAAACGATTGCTGACGCTACGCAGCCCGAGGCCCTGCCGGTTATCGAAGTAGAGGCTCCTACGCTGCGTATTTATCTTGGTCCAAACACCAGCCCGTTCAAGGGTCAGGAGGGCGAATTTAGCACCTCCCGCCAAATTAGCGACCGTTTGCAGAAAGAGCTAGAAATTAACGTTGGCCTCCAGGTAGAAGATAATGGTATTGGCTTTACAGTGGCCGGCCGCGGCGAACTCCACCTGGGCGTGCTGATTGAAACCATGCGCCGCGAAGGCTTTGAGTTTGAAGTTGGTCGTCCGCAGGTAGTTACCCGCGAAGAAAACGGACAGACTATGGAGCCGGTGGAAGAAGTGATTATTGAAGTTCCAGCTGAGCACGTTGGTGCTGTGCAAATGGAACTGGGCCAGCGCCGCGCAACCCTAAAGGAGCAGTTTGCGAGTCCTAAAGGTGTAACTAAACTGGTGTACGAAATGCCAACCCGTGCGCTACTAGGTATGCGTAACATTTTGCTAACCAACACCAAGGGTACAATTGTGATGAATAGCCTGGTGACTGGTTTCCAACCGCTGGGCGCACCGCTGCAACAGCTGCGTAACGGTGTACTGATTAGTTTTGAGCAAGGTGTTACCACCCCGTATGCGCTGCAGAACGCCGAAGCTCGCGGTACCACGTTTGTTGGCCCGGCCGAGAAAGTTTATGCTGGTCAGATTATCGGCTTAAACACCCGCCAGGAAGACATGGAGATTAACGTTTGTAAGGCGAAACACTTAACTAACATGCGTTCTTCGTCATCTGATGGTGTCGTGCAATTAGTCCCGCCAACTATCTTTAGCCTGGAGCAGTGCCTAGACTTCATCGAAAACGATGAGCTACTGGAAGTGACGCCAAAGAACCTGCGTCTGCGTAAAAGCGAGCTTGATCCCAATAAGCGCAAACGTGCTAAATAGCTAGGAAGTATTCGTGGCGACCGCATACGAGGGTGATGATTTTGTCCTTGATCCCGAATGGGAGCGCATTAAGCTGGTCACGGCCATTAGAGAGGTTTGTGACACGCAGATCGGTAGGGCGGCGATAGCTTTGGCTGGTCCTGGAGAGCAGCTGGAGTCGTATATTATTCTGGCTGGCATGGTTGAGCCTTTAGAGAGCGACGGGAGAACCCTTTATAGAGACTGGGGGGTCAGAATGGTTACGCGTAGCCCACTAGACCGGAGTTTCTATGAAGCAGATCTCGGGCTTTCTTCGTCTAATCATATCCGACATTACAACCTGAGGTCGATAACCTCTGGCCCAGAATTGAACCAGCAAACGGCTGAGGATGATGCTTTTACGGCTTATGTTTTAGGTAGAACAATCTTTGATCTGGATCAATCGGAAGCCTTACTACAAAGGCTATACGAAAGACGTAAACGACGCATCATGGGCGACTCTGCAATACGTGGAACCTTTGATTTTTGAGTGCGTACACGGGCATATAATGCTTGCAAAAGAAAAAATATAGTATAGAATAATCAGGTTCGATCCGCATCTTTTGGCGGATTGGAGCACCTTAACGAGAGAAGTTGGCTTTACCGGCTTTGAGGCTGGATATATAGTGCAAAAGAATCTGCGGTATATATCTGGTCTCGAAGTGGATGGGGTCAGGGCGGCCCTTTGGGGTCGGGAAATTGGTGAAGGGTTCGACATGCGGTATCTGAGGTGGCTGCGCCCGCTGGTCGTGGTTGCATCGCTCGTGTTGTGTGCGAGTGGCTGCGACAGCGCAGGGCAGGGCACCAGCTCTAGCGGTGGCGGCAGGGCTACGGACACGAGTACTTTCGAGTACGCAACCCCGCCGGCTGTGGCCGACAGCACTGCGACCTGCATCCCCACTCTGCCGTCGATCACCAACACTCAGGTGATTGACAAGCCGCGGGTTGGTGACAAGCCAGCCGTGCATATGGCGACGCTGTCGGGCAAGGCCGGATGCCTGGAGTATGGACCAGATTTTTGGGTCGCGACTCACTCAAACGATGACTACGAGCTCTCTCTGCAGAAAAAACAGGCTATTCTGGTGCCGATGATTGTCGACAACAAGGGTGGCTGGGAAACGGACGTGCCATACGATCCGGCAGCTTCGGAGTTCGTGTACATCGAGGGCGGAAGTCGCTGTGCGAAGTTCATGAGCCAAGTCCCGGCGGGGAACGTCTTCTTCACACTGTCCGGGTCCAAGTGGCTGAAGGACAATGATTGCATCGTGGCTGGCCGAGTTCCGCTCAAGCACTAGGTAAGCCTAGCGGCCGGCCGGCGGGTGCGGGATCGTCCACTGGACACTCCCACTCAAGCACCCACCGGCCGACCGCGCCTGGCTCTTATCTCTCTTCGCCCCATGGCCGCTTCTCTCGTTCGTTTATCATAATGTTGTTGTAATTATTCTTTAATTTGAAACTGCTTAGCATTTCAAACGTATATAGATATGGGCTATAGTGGCCAAGTTCGGTATATAGCATGCCGAGCGTTTAACGAGAGAGGTGGCCGAAGGCTTTTGCCGAGACTAGGTGTATTCCGTAAATAGCGTGGTTTGCGGCAGACACCTGGTCTCGCAAGGGGACTTGGCTAGCTTAGGCTAGAAGCGAAAGGACTCAATGTGAGTCGCTCAAAATGGTCGCTATCGGCTGTGGCCCTGCTGCTCGTCGCGCTGACGGCTGCGTGCGGCAGTGGTTCGACGGGGAGCTCCGGCTCTACCGGCGGTAACGCCGGCGGCGTGGTAGAGGTGCCCTCGGTGGCAAGTAAGCCGGATACGATCCCCGTTCTGATTCCTGTGGTGACCTGTGACTCGGGTCTGACGCTCGTTGTGAAGAGCGACGTAGACCAGGCCAGTCGCACGGTGACCCTAACCGCCACCACCATGGAGGGTCCTGCATCCTGTATGCTGTCAGGGATGCACCTGTGGTTCGCTACATACGACTCGGCGAGCTACCGCTACGTGTACCTCAGCCCCCATTGGGCTACGCTTACGAAGGAGCAGAAGTGGTCTGCGACAGTGCCCTTCATCAAGGGTATCGGTCAGATCACCTACTTCACAGGCGGGAGCGAGTGCGCCCAGTCGTTCATTGATGGCAAGGGAAACGCCGCTAGCTTCAAGGGCTGTACGCGTGGAGGTGTGATTGACGACGGGCTGAGCTGACAGTAGTAGCCGGTCGGCGGCACGGGTGTCCACAGTATGGATGTGTTCCACCAGGTGTCGTCGGCCGGCCACGCCCCATCTTTCGTGCAATAAGCCGCTTCTCTCGTTTCCCTCTAGTAGCGCACCAGGTAACCATAAAGAGTATATCCATTGACGTATAGCAAATATCGTGCTAGTATATAAGCATTGTTTCGTGCAAATACGCTCAAGTGTTTGCGCATGAATCCAGAGTCGTTTCGTAGTTATTACTCACCGGGTTCCAAACAATCGACGGCAACTTGCCTAAGAACCATCAGAGTATTAACCAAACTACAAATAACGAACAAGGATTTATTTTTTATGCCCAGCAACCAACGCTCCCGCTACGCTTATAAAGGTACCCGGAGCCCCTACGCCCGACCGGCTCGTCCGCCGCGCGCCAACAAGCCAAAGCACGGTCAATATATCGACCCTGCTAAATTTGTAAAAGTTGCCCAGCCGGTTGCGGCTGAGGCCTACACGCCTGAACATAAGTTCGCTGATTTTAATGTTGATGCACGGTTAGCTAGCAACATCGCTCACAAAGGCTACGAACTGCCAACCCCTATCCAAGACCAAACTATTGCCTTGGGACTAGAAGGCAAGGACGTTATCGGTATTGCCAACACTGGTACCGGTAAAACAGCTGCCTTCTTAGTGCCAATCTTGAACCGTCTGATGACTGACCGCAACGCCAAGGCTCTGATTGTTGCGCCAACCCGTGAGCTGGCCCAGCAGATCGAAACCGAACGCCGCACCCTTAGTAAAGATGGCGGCGTGTATGGTGCAATCTTAATCGGTGGTAGCAGCTACGGACCGCAGCTGCGTGACCTGCGCAAAAATCCTAACATTGTTGTGGGTACTCCAGGCCGCATTAAAGATCACATCGAGCAGCGTTCGCTAGATTTGTCCCGCTTTAATTTGGTGGTGCTGGACGAAGTTGACCGTATGCTGGACATGGGTTTTGTGCACGACGTACAGCTACTGCTCAGCAAGCTGTCCGAAAAGCGCCAGTCGTTCTATTTCTCGGCTACCATGGACCCCCGCGTTAGTGGTCTGATTAACGGTTTTTCACCAGAAGCAGTAACCGTTTCGGTTCGCCAGGGCGACACCAGTGATAATGTTCATCAGGATGTAGTACCGTACGCCGACAAACACAGCAAAATTGAAGGTCTACACAATTTGCTGATTGAGCCACTTGTTACCAAAAGCATTATTTTTGAATCAACTCAGCGTGGTGTGGAGCGCTTGGAGCGCGAGCTGAAAGAGCGTGGTTTTGATGTTGCCTCGATCCATGGCGGCAAAACACAAGGTCAGCGTCGTCGTGCACTAGATGCATTTAAAGAAAATACCGTTAGCACGTTGATTGCTACAGACGTTGCAGCTCGTGGTATTGATGTGCCCGATGTCTCACACGTCATCAATTACGGCTTGCCACAGACGTACGAAGACTACACGCACCGCATCGGTCGTGCAGGCCGCGCCGGCAAAATCGGCTACGCCCTGACATTCATCGAAAAATAAAGCGTATGAGAGAACCGAGATAGGTTCTCTATAGCTTCGCGCGCAAGGATATTCTTTCGGCTCGGCATATATCTCTTGCTGCGCTTGAGCTATCATCGCGCAGAGTTTTGCTAGTTGCAAAACTCTGGCTGCTCTTTCCTGGGAAGTGTAAAAAATGACGCAGAAATAAATTCTGCGTCATTTTTAATTGATGCACTGAACCTATCCCGGTTCTCTTATAAAGGGTTACAATACAGATATGATGACAATCTATTACAGTAAGGCGCGCGAGCGTGCCCTCCAAAAAGTAGATGAGCTGCGCGCTGGTGCGTGGGTAGTGGTGGTTGCGCCGGATGCTGCAGAGCTAGATGAATTAGCTGCGGCTTACCAGCTGGACCGCGATAACCTGGAAGATGCGGTAGATATCTACGAAGCTCCCCGCGTGGAAGTCGAGGATGACACGGTGTATATATTTACTCGCTATTGCTATCCTGAAGGTAAGGAGATTGCCACTGAACCGCTGCTCATTATATATCGGCGTGATCTGCTGATTACAGTTGCGCGGGCCAAGACCAACGTACTAGACCGTCTGACTAGTGGAACGATTGATATAGTGACCACTCAAAAAACCAAGCTGCTGCTGCAAATCTTTTCGGAGATAAATCGGTCATACGAACGCCATATCCGTAAAGTGTCTCGTCAGATTTTGCAGCTGCGTGGCCATATGCGCCAATCGGCCATTACTACTCGGGAATTCGTAGGGATCATTGAAGTAGAAGAAGATTTGAACGAATTTTTGAGTGCCTTGCAGCCGCAGGCATCATTGCTTACCTCGTTGCTTGGCGGTAAATATCTGCGTTTGTACGAAGAAGATCGGGATATTATTGAAGATATCGAGCGCGGTGCTAAAGAGCTGATTTCGCAGGTGCAGGGGCGTTTAAGGACGCTTGTAAATATGCGCCAAGCATATGATGCCATTGCTACCACCAATCTAAATAACACGTTTAAACGGCTGACGAGCATCGCCATTTTCCTGACGGTGCCAACCATTATCGGTGGTATTTATGGTATGAATGTTGCGCTGCCGCTGCAACACACCCGCTATGCTTTTTTATTTGTGACGCTACTAATTATTGGGGCCATGGGCGGGATGGTATGGTTTTTCCAGCGAAAGAAGTGGCTCTAGTAGTCCCGTAGGGTATACTAAAAACAACATGTCAGCATCTTCTTCGGGCAGTTCGGCACTGCGTATCTTTGGATTTTCATTAGTCGCAAGCCTCGCCATCTTGGTGTCTGTTTTGCTTGGGCTCGGCGGCGGAGCACTACTCATCACACTTATTTTGGCGGTCGTAGAGATTACCTTTAGCTTTGATAACGCGATCATTAACGCCAAGGTACTTGGGAAGGTCTCAGCTATGTGGCAGACCGTGTTTCTGACGGCAGGTATCCTGATTGCTATTTTTGGGATGCGCGTTGTGTTCCCGATTGTAATTGTAATGATTACTGCATCGCTTGGCTGGAGCCAAGTAGTAGATTTGGCGCTCCATCATTCGCACGAGTATGCGCACCATTTGGAGCAGGCACACGCTTCGATTGCCGCTTTCGGTGGTGCATTTTTGTTGATGCTAGCACTGACCTTCTTTTTGGATGATGAGCGAGATGTACACTGGATCGCGGTGGTTGAGCGGCAGTTAAGCCGATTTTCGCACTGGTTAGTAGCGCCAGCGCTTGCCGTGTTGCTGGTGCTGGGTGTTGCCAGTTTGCCGGCAAACACACATGGTACCGAAACGATTACAGCTGGACTCTTAGGAGCTGCCACCTACATTTTGTTGCAAGTAATGAATAGCCTGTTTGATAGGTTGCAGGGATCGCAGAACAATGATGCCAAGCAGACTGGTATGACCGCACTGATGAGCTTGCTGTACTTAGAAATTCTTGATGCCAGCTTTAGCTTTGACGGTGTTATTGGTGCATTTGCAATTACGAGCAATATTGTGTTAATTGCTGCCGGCCTGGGTATCGGTGCGCTGTGGGTACGGTCATTAACGGTGTTTATGGTACGTCGTCATACGCTTGGCCGGTACGCATATATCGAACATGGTGCTCATTACACGGTCTTGATCTTGGCACTGATACTACTAGCTAGCATTATGTGGAATATTTCCGATTATATACCAGGGCTTATTGGTGTCGGTGTGATTACTGCATCAATCGCTGCATCGGTCCGCGACCGAAAACATAAAGAACTGCTGGCATCTTAGGCGCGGCCGGTATACTATTGCATAAGCGTTAATATGTAAGGAGCTAAGTCATGGAAAATATGCCCGTAGTAACCACCAATGATTTGCCTGGCTATAGAGTAGATGTCGTATACGGTGAAGTGTTTGGATTGATCGTGCGTAGTCGCAATGTTTTTAGTAATGTCGGTGCTAGTTTTCGAACCATTTTTGGTGGCGAGGTAAAGGGCTATACCAGCTTGCTGTCGGATAGCCGCGAACATGCTCTGGCGCGCCTCCGTCAGGCAGCGGCAGACAAGGGCGCTAATGCAGTGCTAGCCATGCGCTTTGATAGCGGAGATATTGGCGGCGTCATGAACGAAGTCGCCGCCTATGGCACTGCGGTCCGCGTTACCAAACTGTAACAGTGGACAATCTAGATTTTTTGCAAGGTTCGGCCGAGGAGGTCGCCCCAAGGCTGCTAGGTTGTTTGTTGGTTCGAGAGCTTGATGGACAACGTCTGATAGGCCGCATTGTCGAAGTTGAAGCATATGATCAGACTGATGCTGCCAGCCATAGCTACAAAGGTCAAACAGCTCGTACGCAGATCATGTTTGGCCCGGCAGGGCATTTATATGTATATTTTACCTATGGTATGCATTACTGCATGAACATTGTATGCGGCCCAGAAGGCCACGGTGCAGCAGTACTGATTCGAGCTATAGAGCCACTGGAGGGCGAAATTGCCATGGTGCACAATCGGGGTGGTCGCAGTGGGGTGGAAGTTAGTAATGGTCCGGCTAAGGTCTGCCAGGCGCTTGCCATTGATACAAACTGGAACGGGCACAATGTAGGCAATGAGCCTCTGTGTCTCGTGCAACAATCTGCACTTGAAATGACCGAGATTATACAAACGACCCGCATTGGCATTAGTCGGGCTGTCGATGTCCCCTGGCGGTTCTATATTCGGAATAACCCGTATGTCTCAAAGCGGTAGGTTGCCAAGAGCTTCTAGATCAGGCAGATACGAGTTATGCAGTCCGGCAGGGCAGAGTCTTAACTTGCAGTTTTAGGTGATATCGCAATAAATTTGCAGAAATGGTTTAGCTGTTTCACACTGGAGGCAGTAAATCACGTAATGGTAAAGGATATTGTGTAACGTATGCTTCCTATTTTACTTTCTGCTGGAACGTTTGTTTCTACTATGCTCGGAGGCCTGACCGGCCTTAAAAACCGAGACCAATTGCACCGATTGCTAGGACTTACGGCCGGCGTTGTTATGGGCGTAGTGTCGTTTGACCTGCTGCCAGAAATATTCAGTTCACTTGGTCATGGCATAACCGCTCGTGATGCTATGATTGCGTTGATTTGTGGCTTTTTGCTATTTCACGTCGTGGAAAAGTCGATTCTGATTCATCACAGCCAGGAGCACGAATATGAAGTGCACCATCATCCGCAGGTTGGTATTGCAAGTGCGCTAGCACTCTCCGGCCATAGCTTTTTGGATGGCCTGGGTATTGGCCTGGGCTTTCAAGCAGGAACGGGAGTAGGTATTTCGGTAGCAATTGCGGTGATTGCCCACGACTTTTCTGACGGGCTGAATACGGTCACGCTAATGGTCATCAATAAGAATAACCGGCGCAAAGCTTTTAAGATGCTGCTGGTTGATGCGCTAGCGCCGGTGGTTGGCGCCATTGTTGGCACGGTAGTTCATATTTCTGACGGAGGCCTAACGCTGTATCTAGGCTTTTTTGCCGGGTTTTTGCTGTACATTGGTGCTAGTGAAATCCTACCCGAGGCCCACAGCAAGCATTCTTCGTATGCCACAATAGGGCTAACCATACTGGGCGTTGTATTCATGTTTTTTGTGACCCGCTTCGCTTAAAAAGGCCTGTGTCGTATGACGCTAATGGTACAATAGGCTGTATGATTGTTGCGGTGATAATTTTGGGGATCCTGGTGTTTGTCTTGTTGGCACTAGTACTCCGCGCCCCAAAAGCGGCTACGCCCGACAGTAGCGCCTCGCTGCTGCTCAAAGAAGATCTGAAGACGCTCAGCGAAGACATTTCCAAATTGAAAGACGGCGTACAGCAACAACTGACCGAGCGGCTTGATAAAAACCAGGAAATGATGCGCGAAAGCATCCAGAAACAATTTGCCAGCAGTAGCAAAATTATTGCAGAAGTTACCGAGCGCTTAACCAAACTCGATGACACAAACAAGCGGGTTGTGGATGTGGCAGACGAGCTTAAAACACTGCAAAATGTGCTCCAAAATCCTAAACAACGGGGTGTCCTTGGTGAATATTATCTGGACCAGGTGCTAAAAAATGTCCTGCCGCCTGACCGCTACAAGCTGCAATATAAAATTGGCAAGACCGATGCCAACGTTGACTTGATTTGTGACGCGGTCATTTTACTGGACAAGGGGAAAATGCTCCCGGTCGACAGTAAGTTCAGCCTGGAAAATTATAATCGCCTGGTAGAGTCTACTGACAAAGCCGAGCGTGAGACCCTGGCGCGCGCCTTCAAGGCAGATTTAAAAGCGCGTATCGACGAGACCGCCAAATATATTCGCCCGCGTGATGGCACTATGGATTACGCCTTTATGTTTATCCCAAGCGAAGCGATCTACTACGATCTACTGGTTAATAAGGTGGGCGCGACTAATACAACGGCGCGGGATCTGATCGAATATTCGTTCCGTGAAAAGAATGTCATTATTGTAAGTCCTACAACATTTATGGCGTACCTGCAAACCGTAATGCAGGGTCTTAGGGCACTACAGATTGAAGAGCAAGCTAAAGACATTCAGGTTCGTGTCGGTGAACTCGGCCGCCATATTGCCGCCTATGAAACGCTGATGCAAAAACTGGGCGGCAGCTTGGGCACGACTGTCAATCATTTTAACAATGCCCATAAAGAGCTCAAGAAAATCGACAAGGATGTCGTAAAAATAGCCGATAGTGCTCCCAGCGTTGAGCCGCTAATCCTTGATCGGCCACAACAAGACGAGCTCTAGAGTTTAGTCTTTTGTGCTTAAGGGATCACCAAAGCGCATTGCTTTGATCTGTTCAAGCGTCTCTTCCTGCAGGATCCGGTTAGTGCGCGTTAGATCGGCAATAACGGCCAGGGCTAAACTGATGAAGGCTCCCATGAGTGCTACACCACCGAAAATAAGAGACTGCAAATGGTTACCAGGGTGACGGTGGGCTAGAAACAGGACCACGAAGCGAATAAACGGCACAATGCCTAGGAGCCCTAACAGCATGCCGACTGTTCCAACAACGACGTACGGACGATACATGACGTATGCGCGGATAATGGCGCTCATAGACTTAACGACGTGCTCCCAACTGCTCTTAAATAGACGTGATTCCCGTGTTTTGGCGTTGGTAGTAACCGGGATGCTGACGATTGGAATACGCTTGTTGCCGGCCTGAATAGTCGTCTCCATACAGTAGCTAAACGGCGTAATGATGTTTAGACGTATTAAAGCCGTTTTGGAGTACGCGCGAAAACCACTGGCAGCATCGGGAATGTTAGTGCCAGCCGCCTTATTGACTACCCAACTGCCAAAGCGCTGCATCAGTTTTTTGCCGGGTGAGAAATGGCTGATTTTGCTGGTTTGGCGGTCGGCAATCACAATCTCGGCTTGGCCATCTAAAATCGGCTGAATCAAATCCGGGATACGGTCCTGGGGGTATTGATTATCACCATCAGTGTTTACGACAATATCGGCACCTAGCTCGAGTGCACGCGTGGTACCATCCCGAAAACTGCGGGCAAGACCCATAGTTTTGCCGTGAGTTACTATATGATGAATGCCGAGCCTTTTAGCAACCTCAACGGTCTTGTCGGTGCAGCCATCGTCAACAATTAGGTACTCTAAAACATCAACGCCCGGAATCGATTTGGGCATGGTTTTCATAACCAGTGGCAGGGTAGTTTCCTCGTTCAAACAGGGAATTTGTACAATAACTTTCATAAATGGTCAGCGTGCTCCTCTGGGTAAAAGTATACTATACACCTGTGCGTTGTCTGGGGAATACGTACTATGTTTTCGGTGGTGGATAGCCAGCTGGAGAATAGCATAGAATTGTGTTTATAGTAGTAATATGATATAATTTTGTGACTTTATAAACTGACTACGGTGGTTTGTGAAGCACATTAACACCCCCGTTGTTTTTAGGCTTGCAACTTGCCAAGAGAGCACGAATCTCTGGCGCTTTCTTAGCAAGTTGCGGTAAACCCCGTCCAAAGACAGTCTATCTAGGACATGCTCTAAGAAGGAGTACTATCATGGTGCACATCATCGTTGATACCCGTCTCTGGCTTGCTGATGTCTGCCGGCGAACGTGGCTCAAGTACTACGTGCAAGACTGCCTGGACCCAGTTATGTGGCCTTTCGGCAATTCGCCGTGCGCGAAGCTGCTGGTCCCGGCTGACTTCCACATCGTCTTCGCCGTCCCCAACCAGACGTTCGACGAGGTCTGCGGGCCTGTCGTGCAGACGTTGCACCACATCTCGAAGGCTCCCAACGTCAGGAGCGTGAGGCTTCGGTGGGCTGATGCTCCTCTGGTTCACGGCGCAAGGTCTGTGGACAAAGGAGGCACTGTCCTTGGTGACACGTCGGTCGAGCGGTCGCTGGCTGTCTCTGTCATCACGCCGGCCTACTTGGAACGCCTGCAGGCTCTGGCCCTTCCGTTTGGGCTGCCTGAGCCGTCTTCTGCGAGTCTCACTCTGGTCCTGGCCGCCCTGCAGCACATGGACGCGAGCGCGCTCGAGGACGCTACTCGGATCAGGCACTTGTGGAGTGGCCCGGATGGCAAGCGACAGCAGCGAGACTACGTACCGGTCCCCGGGACGGCCGAAGGAATGATGCGCTTCGGCGTGAAGTCGTAGCTGTCTAGGCTGCACAACGGGGGTACCCCAAGGGGAGATCGTGGCAGTGTGCCGCAAGTTTTCGTGCCTACCGGCGCGGCAACAACACACTCGCTACGCTCTCTCCCTTGGTACCTCCCAAGTTCATTACGTAGATGTTGTAATGGCCTTAGGAGGTAGTCGAGCAGCTATTTCTCGTGCAAAAGATCAACTACTAACGCGGCCGTCCAGGAGAAATTGTGCGCACCCAGTGGTTCTGCAGTAGTTGGATCAAAGTACTCAGCCAGGCCACTTTTTTCGGCCATTTCCAGGCTGGTCTCGGTGAGTGCGGCAGCGTGGTCCGCGTAGCCGTAGCGCTTTAAGCCGTCGATGAGCAGCCAGTTAGTGTTCATCCAAGCTGGCCCTTGCCAGTAGCGGTGGGGGTCAAAGTCGGGGCTGTCCAGCGGCACGGTGGGCACTGGGTAGGCAAGACCGAACTTCTGGTCATTTTCTAATTGGCGGACTAATACTTTGGCTCGCTCTTTGCTGATCATGCCGGCATACAGTGGCATGAGCGTTGCAATGCTGGGAACTTTGATGAGATTGTGGGTCACAAAGTCGCGTGACCAGTAGGTTTCGGCGTATTCGTCCCAAAGCTTCTCCAGGCTATCAGAGGCTTTGTGCATGCCGGCTACTAGGTCGTCCGGTAACTCGTAGCGAATTACCGCAGCCATCTCCTGCAACAGTGTGTTGGCACGGATGAGGATGCAGTTGTATGTCAAATCCTGAATGGCAAACAAACCGTGGCGCAGGATTTTATCGGTATTATAGGCTTTACGGCGTAAACGGCGCTGAGCGTCATACAAGCTGAGCGCTTCTAATGTTGAAAAGCGCTCGCCCGGGGCTGCGTAATGTAAGTCACGACGGAATAGCCCAATGATGTTGTCAGCATGAGTACTGCGGATAAAACGAATCCACTGAGGCATTAGGTGTTCATGTAGCTCTGCCATCCAGGGGGGTGTGTTATCTAGACCAGTTTCCCAGGGATGGACTTGGAGTACTAAACCCTCTTGGTGTGGGTCGCGCTCCCTGTATTGCCACTGATGATAGGCGACGAGTGCCGGCAAGGTATGCTTATACCAGCTCTTTCGCTCTGCGGCATTCAAACGCTCGCCAATGCGCCAAACAGCTTCTGCCAGCATTGGTGGCTGGGTAATGCCGCTGGTCGTGATATAGTCGGGTGAATAGGGGCTCAGCCAACTGCGCCACAGATCTCGGTCGCGTCGATAGGCAGAATCATTGTTAAAGATGGTGTGTGGCACCATGCCATTGCTCCACTGGCCGCGCAGCAAGTTGGTAATTTCGGTTTGTGCGCGGTCCACGTTCATCCAGCGCAGACCGATAGCAATAAAGCAGCTATCCCACAACCACTGGTGCGGATAGAGGTTTTCGGCTGGGATGGTGTGTGTCCGGCGATCGTTGCGCTTTAGCACGTCCTCGGCTTTTTCTAACAACCCAAGTGTGACCGGTGTTGATGTTTCGCTCATGCTTATTAAAGTATACTGTACGCTTCATTATAATTTGAGGAAAGCAGAAGCAGTATACTAAAATAGATAAGTACGTGAATATAATGCGCATCATAACACTCCATCGACCGGCAAGCATTCACTTCTTTGGCATACTACTGCTGGTTTTTTTGCCGCTTAGCGCAGTGTCTGTAACGCACGCCGCTGCTGGGCCAATCGCACAGGATTATCACACGACAGACAGTGGTGTTAAAACTGGTGCGCTCGTTAGCTTGTCCTCGGGAAATCTGGTGGTGCCGGCTAGTACTAGCAAAACGGCTCTGGTGGGTGTAGCGACTGATGAGCCTGCTGTGTCAGTATCTGATAACACGGCCGATAATGTCCATGTAGCGGTCAGTGGTTCGGTGCTGGCTCTGGTAAGCGACGTCAATGGTGTTATTAAGCTAGGTGACCGTATTGCGGTGTCACCGTTTAGTGGTATTGGCATGAAGGCTTCGGCTTCGTCAGTTATTGTTGGTATTGCCCAGGACGACATGCAACTCTCCGGAACGACAACCAAAAAGGTGACTGATAAATACGGCAAAACCACCACTATCCATATTGGGCTGCTGTCGGTTGCGGTTGGGGTTAGCTACTATACTGCTACTAGTCAAAGTGGGCTGTCTGCTTTTGTGCCAACCTTTTTGCAAAATCTTGCTAATACCATTTCTGGCAAGCAGGTATCACCACTGCGTGTGCTAGCTGGAACGGCCGCAGTTGTGTTTGGGTTCTTGACGATTATTATTATGTTGTACACCTCGACACGGGGTGCTATGACAGCTCTGGGGCGTAACCCATTGGCACAAAGCGTGATTCGTAAAGGCTTAGTTGACGTAGGGGTTACGGCTCTGGCGGTGTTAATTGTGGCTAACGTTGTAGCCTACATACTCCTGGCGGCCTAGTAGTCGACTACTATCGGTCATAAGTTGTGCCGTTGGCCTAAAAAGCTTATACTAACATCTAGAGAAACCTTAAGGGCTTAACAGAAACGCGGAGCATAAAAAGTGGACGGCGCAGGTTCCCCTGAGCAGGAACAGACGGGCGTACTGTCAATGGCAGAGACGGGCGGTAGCAACCCTTTGGAAGCAGAGGCTCCTGTACACGTGCAAGGAGTCCCCGACCAGACTTCACCAGGCCTTCCGCCGCCACCCAAAAAGCCGTTCCGTCTCTCGGTGCGGCGTATCGTTGGAATTTTAATAATTATTGCAGCCTGTGGGATAGCTGTAACCATGTTTGTCCTAAGCGCCAAGCACAAAAGCAAAAGTCCTAGCGACCAGACTTCTATAGCGCAGCGCTACAAAGTCCAGACAGTTCCGTCTACCGTCAATACCGATATTGGTAAATCGAATGATACGATTACTTTCCATGGCCACGTTACCATTAGTGATTCGCTGACGCTAAAACCCACCATCCAGCCGGGTAGCCCCGTAGTCGGCCAAATATATTACGACAAAAATAGCAACCAGTTGGGGTATTACAACGGTACGGCCTTTGTGTATCTGCAGGGCAATACTGCCAGCAGTGGTTCTACGACTATCATCAACAATTTCATCACGAACGGCAGTTCTGGCGCCACTGTCACGGGCGATGCGGGTTTGCTTGCGCTGATTACCGGACCAAACACCATTGGTGCTTCGTTGATTGGCCAAAGTGGCAATACTGTCGGTGTTAACGGCAATTTTAATGTCCAAAATGGGGGGCAGTATCAATCGAACGGTCAGCAGATCAGCTCGCAGAATCTAGCAAATGATGCCAATCTGGCTAAACTTTCCGCAACACAAACCTTTACCGGAGCTAATACCTTTAAGAATGCTGCTGATTCTACGGCAGCTTTTGCTGTACAAAACTCTGTAGGGACTAATCTGCTGAGTGTCGATACGACTAACACTGCTATTGTACTGGGCAGCGATGGCGCCAGTCCGGTGGTGCCGGTGATTCGTGGTGGCGCCGCTGTGGGTAACAATATCATTGGTGCTAACTTGGTGGTGCAGGCGCCTAATGGCACCGGCGTTGGTGGCTCTGGTGATATTATTTTAGAAACGGCTGGTGGTGTCAGTAACCCATTAGTGACGTTAGATGCCACAACTGGCGTTGAGCGTTTCCAGGGCGAAAATGTGGCTGATCCTACTATGACCTGGAGTCATACCACTAGTGCCGTCAATGACCGAATATTAGTTGTATCTGTTGATACGGCCTGGAACTTGGCGGCACCTTCAACCGCAACAGGGGTAACGTATAACGGCGTTGCGCTTACTAAACTAGCTGGGTTAACTGGGCAGGCCGGCAGGGCGAATGGCAGTGTATGGTATCTAATTAACCCACCAGTAGGCGCTCATAACGTAGTAGTGACATTTACCGGTAATGCCAGCGACGAAGCAGGTGAGTCGACCACCTACTACAATGTCGACCAAACCAACCCAATCGGTGCGTTTACTACTGCGCAAAACCCCAGCGGCAACCATATTAGCACCACGCTACTGGGCACGAATGCTGGCCAGGGCGTCTTTGATGCGCTGATGACTCATGCTTCAATCAATAACTTAACGCCTGGTGCCGGGCAGACCTATGTGTACGAGCAGGCTTTCTATTCGGACACCAGTGTTGGCTCGTTCCGTCAAGGTGCGCCTGATGCTACTACCATGAGTTGGACGGGCACTGGTTTTGATGATTTAAACCACATTGTTGTGGCATTGAACCCAGAACCGAATCTAACGCCCGATCCACTTACTGAACGTTTGCGGGTCACCCAAAGCGGCACGGTGGGTGTTGATCTTAGCCATACCGAAACAGCAGGGTATGATCTGACCTTTGGTGGTACCGCCGACCGTATTATTGGCGTCAATCAAAACCCTACAACGGGCAATGGGCACGCTCTGACCATCCAGGCGGGCACAGGGGCGGTGGGTAGTAACAATGGCGGGGACATCATTATCCAAGGTGGGGCTGCAACTGGTTCCGGCACGGGCGGCTCGGTTATTGTGCGCCCACAAACTGATTCAACCAACGCATTCCAAATCCAGAATGCAACCGGAACACCGATTGTCTCCGTCGATACCATAGCCAAGCTGCTCACCGCTAACGCCATCACTATTACAGGCAACCTAACAGTACAGGGCCACATCATAAGCGGTGGTACGGCGCCGACTATTGCAGCCGGCCCAGCGGCCTGTACAACTCCTACGGTCAGTGTCAGCGGCACTGACACCTCGGGGACTATAACCGTCGTTACGGGTACTGGCTGTGCGGCCAGTGGTAAGCTAGCGACAGTTACTTTTGCGGTGCCATTTGGCAGTGCTCCGCACGTGCTCTTAACGCCGGCAGAGCCACACGCTACCGCCATAGGCACATATATCGATTCCTCGACAATCAGTGGCAGTGCATTCGATTTGCAGGTGACTACTACACCTGCCAGCAGCACTACCTACAAGTGGTATTACGACGCGTTGCAATAAAAGGTAGTACTCTAACGGCGTGCAATCGCTAGTAAGGCTGGGGGTGAGCACTTGACATATCATAGTACCTTGTATAACATAGTACTGTATGGATGAAACATCACAACAAACATCGCTGGTAAAACAAGCAGAAGTACAGATGCGCAAAGGACTTTTAGTGTACTGCGTATTGCTGCTATGCAAGGACGGCAAGGTGTATAGCTCGGATATTATTACAAAACTAAGAGCCGCAGAGCTGATTGTGGTGGAAGGTACATTATATCCGCTACTGACTCGGTTAAACCGAGACGGCTTTGTGGCCTATGAGTGGCAAGAGTCCGAGCAGGGGCCGCCCCGAAAATATTATTGGTTGACCGATGAGGGTCAAAAACTGGTAACTACATTACATAAAACATATCACCGCTTGCACGCGTCGGTCGGACAACTCGAGAAAGGACAATCATGAACGAAATACGCAATATTCATCTAGGTCGACAGGCCTATACTGTCTCGGCTGATGCCTATAAAGAACTACATGACTACCTCCTTGCCATACAGAAAAAGGCTGGCAAAGAAGTGGCCGATGAAGTTGAGCTACGCATGGCTGAGCTACTTGCAGCTCGTGGAGTTGATGCCGAGAAGGTGGTGCTTGATACGGATGTGGAATATCTAAAAGGGCAACTTGGTACGCCAAGCGATTTTAGCGATGACGATGCCGAAGACCATGTATTAGACGATGCGCCAGATAATCAACGGCGCTTGTTCCGTGATATGGATAACGCCATGATTGCTGGAGTGGCCGCTGGGCTTGCTAAATATTTTAATGTAAGTGTGCTGGCAATTCGTCTGCTATTTGTGCTGCTGACTTTCTTTGGTGGTGCAACGATAGTCATATATTTAGTGCTGTGGCTGCTGATCCCAGAAGCTGCAACCAATAGTGATCGGCTGCAGATGGAAGGCAAAGCGGTCAATGTCGATAATATCAAACGAGCGGTCGAACGAGTGGACGTGCCCGGTGTTACACGCCGAGCTACTCGTGTGGCAACGGGTACGGTTATCCGGATCGCCAAAATTTGTCTCGGTATAATTGGCGGCGCACTAGTGGCCGGAGGGGTGGGCGTTCTGCTGGCAGCGGTAGCGGCCTTTGTATATGGTCTGGTGCATGGCTTGGAGGTAGGCCGGGTAGCGCTTTTCCCACTCGGTGGTGAGCAAATTGCATTACTTGCTTGCGGGTTTGTGCTGGTGACATTGCTGGCAGTTATGCTGGTACTATCCGGCTTATCAGTACTTCGAAACCGCGCCATAGCACCGGTTTGGGTAATTGCTACTATGGTCGGGGTGTTTGTGGCGACGGGCGCCATTGGTACGGCGCTGGGTTTTGACTCGGCATCCACTATCCATACTCGTTACCAATCTATACAGCACACTCGTCACGTGAGTGTACGGCCTTTTACGGGGCTCAACTTTGTGGGTGATAGCGTGCAGTATGTTACTGAGCCTGGTTCAACCACCAGTGTAGATATCCGTACCTTCGGTAAAATTGATACCAGTGCTATAAAAATCAGCCAGAAAGACGGCGTGTTAACGGTCGATTCCAGCAAGTATAATCCACACCAGGATTGTCATCTGGTTTGTCCATACGGTGCATCAAATACACAAGTGGTGATAACGACACCAGAACCTTGGCGAGTGCCTATGGATAGCATGCGTGGCGCTAAACTAGAGTATCTTATGAACGCGGCTATCCGGAACTACACCTATCTGTAGTTCGTGAAATTGATTGGATAGTCCAGATCCTGGGAACGGAGTAGCTGCATAACGGCTTGCAAGTCGTCCTTGCTGCCGCTCATGACGCGCACGGCATCGCCCTGGATCTGGCTTTTCACTTTTGGAAACGTGTCGCGGATGAGTTTAGACAGGTGCTTGGCCTTTTCTTGGTCCAACCCCTGCTTAAACGGTACTTCTTTTGTGGTTTTTAGATTGCTTTCTGTAATCTCTTTCGAGGTATCAAGCACTTTTTGGCTCTGATTGCGGGCAGCCAGCTTTTTACGGACTATATCAAGGATGGCGTCAATTTGCCATTCGCCGTTGCCGGTAATTTTGAGGCCCTTTTTGTCGTCCAGCCACTCAATGGCCGCAGGGGTTCCCTTAAAGTCGTAGCGGCTGTCCATTTCGCGCTCGGTTTGGTCGAAGACGTTGTTCATCTCGGCCTTGTCATATTCGGATACGATATCAAAACTAAAATTTGCCATACCCTACAGTGTAGCAAATGTTGGTGAACTAAGGGGTGGTTATACATAGCACTCCAGGAGAATCAGGGCGAAGTGCAACTGGAGCGACGATCAGTCGGCCTGCGTAAAACGTTCTCCTGAAGTGCTATGTATAACCACCTCGGCGCTTGGTGACTGGTCGTGGATTTGAGCACGCAGTATACTGGTGAGGTCAGGTAATCATGAAGGAATACATATTTATGAAACATCGATTACGGCAGGTTGCCTACGCGGCGGCCTCCATCTCTATTGTGTTGGGTCTAGCCGCTGTGCCCGCTAGTGCACTTCGGGTCGAAAGCCATCCCATTATGAGCACCGACGATACCGGTACGTCAAATCAGTCAACGGTCGCCAGTCCAAATACTGAACCCAAAACCGATACGACGGATGAGCCGAAGGATGGTCTGCGAAGCCAGGCGCAGCAGCTGCTAAAAACCGAACGCGAAAACGGTAAGACGCGCACTACGGCGCTCAGGCAGAAGGCTTGCGAAGATCGACAAAAGGGCATTACGGCTCGTACTAAAGCTTATGGTGATACCGCCGAGCATCATCTGACAGTGTTTAACCAGATTTTCACCAAGGTGCAGTCGTTCCAAACTAGCAAGCAACTAAACGTGGCAGATTACGACACGCTGGTTGCAACCGCTAAGGCCAAGCAGACAGCAGCGCAATCGGCCGTTGAGGCCTTGAAGGCGCTTGATGTGCAGATTGATTGCACGCAGTCCGATCCAGCCACAACGGTAGCTACAATCAAGCAAGCGGTTGCTAATGCGCGGACGGCATTGCAGGCTTACCGGGATTCACTGAAGAGTTTGATCGCCGCCCTAAAGAGCGCCGTAGTTACTCAGTCGAGTAACGCAACCAAAACATTGGCAGGAGGTGCTCAGTAATGAAGCGTCTTAACCAATCCGGTTCACATATCCTCATGGCGGTGGTTTTGTTGGTAGTCCTAGGGGCAGTCGGTGCTACTGGGTACAAAGTACAGCAATCGCACGACAACAAGACGAAGGTGGCTAGTAAAACCACTACGCCCACCAACTCAGCAGTGCCAAGTACCGTTTCAAACGCTGCCGACTTACAGATCGTTAGCCAAACATTGGACCAGTCATCGTCTCAGCTAAGCAGCGGCCTGGACGACAGCCAGCTCAATGCTGATTTAAACAGTATGCTTTAAGCTGTTACTAGGCCTGCGCCTCTGGTACAATTTGAGGGATGAATTACCAAAATCCGAAAGTGCAGGAAGCTGCCGGCCTGCTAAAGGGCCGATTTGAGGCGCTTACGAACAAGGCGGATATACTGAAAGCCGTTGAATTAAGGGCGCTGTACGGTGAATTACCACAGCTGCCGCCAGAAGAACGTGGCACATTTGGCAAAGAGATAAATGCGCTCCGAGCCGAACTGCAAGCGTTGGTTGACGCTGCTATCGAAACGGCCGAGGCGTTGCCGGTAATTGATGTTACGGCGCCATTTGACATTAATGTTGCCGTCACCGAACACCCTAAGCTACTACCGAGCGAACAGGGGAGTAAGCACCCTCTCATGGCCGAATTGGAGTTTGTGCTGGATATTTTCTACCGCATGGGTTTTAACTCTGTAGAATCACCCGAGATTGATGACGACTACCACATGTTTAGCGCGCTCAATTTCCCCGAAGGTCATCCGGCTCGGGACGACTACGACACCTTCATGACTGCCGAAACCGATGCCAATGGCAAGCCACTGATTGCCCCAGCACATACCTCAACTATGCAAAACCGGGTGCTGCGCAAATATGCCGCTAATCTGGAAAAGGGCGAGCCGATCGCCTGTCTGATCCCTGGCCGCGTCTTCCGCAACGAAGACCTCGACGCTCGCCACGAGCACACCTTTTACCAACTGGAAGGCGTCTATGCCGGCAAGGGCGTGCATGCCGGCATGCTAATCGCCACACTCAAAACCTTCTTGCAGGAATATTACGGCAAAGAGTTGGATGTTAAGACGCAGCCGTTTTATTTCCCGTTTACCGAACCGTCTTTCGAGTTTGCGCTCAGCTGCCCATTTTGTGACAAAAAAGGCTGCAATGTCTGTAGCTATAGTGGCTGGATCGAGCTGCTGGGCTGTGGCATGATCCATCCTAATGTACTGCGCGAAGCGGGGATTGATCCCGAAGTGTACACTGGCTTTGCCTGGGGCTGCGGCCTAGATCGCCTGGTACTTATGAAATATGGTATTGAGGATATTCGGCATTTCGAAAGTGGCAAACTAGACTTCTTGAGGCAATTCGCATGAGTGATTTAAAAGATTTGATGGAACAGGCGGAAGTTATCCGTTTGAAATACCAAGAACTGAACGCCAAGCAGGGTAAGGCTGCTTGGGGCATCCGCGATTACGCCATGGGTTTCATGGGCGACATGGGCCAGTTGCAAAAGCTGATCATGGCCAAGGAAAACCTGCGTGATATGCCCGATGTCGACGAAAAATTGGCGCACGAACTAGCAGACTGTCTGTGGTCTGTTTTAGTGATTGCAAATTATTACGGCCTAGACCTAGAAAACGAATTCTTGGCTACTATGTCGCATATTGCTGATCGCATTGCAGGAGCAAACACATGAAAGTCCCATTAGTACCGTCTAAATTCTATGGCAATTACGACCTGACAACGCAGGACGTTAGCGTACTAGTCGAAAAAATTGGTGCCCAGCTTGGCGCCGTTGAGGAAGTGGAAGACTTTGGTGCAAAATACCGAGGCGTATTGGTCGCCAAAGTGGTGGAGTGCCGCAAGCACGATAATTCCGACCATCTAAACGTCTGTAAAATTGATGACGGCGGCAAAGCCGAGGGTGTCGAACGCGACGAGAATGGTTATGTACAGGTAGTTTGTGGTGCGCCCAATGTCCGGGAAGGTCTAACTGTTGCATGGCTGCCACCGGGTGCGACCGTACCAGAAAGTTATGGCAAGGACCCCTTTGTGCTGGAAACCCGCGAGCTACGCGGCGCTATGAGTAACGGTATGCTGGCTAGTCCACGCGAAGCTGCTCTGGGGGATGATCACGACGGCATCTTAGAAATTACCGAAGACATCCAGCCCGGTATGCCGCTAGTTGATGCTTTGGACCTGAACGATCATGTCATCGACATCGAAAACAAGATGTTCACCCATCGTCCTGATTGCTTTGGGTTGCTCGGTGTCTACCGCGAGATTGCCGGTATCATGGGCCAGAAGTTCGAAGGGCCCGAGTGGTATGGTGGCAATAAGTACAATCTAACCATTGAAGCCGATATTCTACCCCTCAAGATTGCCAATGAGCTACCCGAACTGGTGCCGCGCTTTATGGCGGTTGCTATCAGTGGCATCACTATTGCCCCGAGCCCGCTGTGGCTGCAGGTTCATCTACTGCGTGTCGGCATTCGCCCCATCAACAATATTGTTGATATTGCAAACTTTGTGATGTATCTGACTGGCCAGCCGCTACATACCTACGACTACGACAAAGTGAAGGCTCTAAGCGACGGTAATGCAGCAGAGTTAATCGCCCGCTATCCAAAGCCGGGCGAAAAAATCACGCTATTAAGCGGCAAAGAAATCGAGCCACGAAGCGAAGCAATTATGATTGCTAGTGGAGACCATCTGGTAGGTATTGGTGGTGTTATGGGCGGCGCCAACACCGAAGTAGACAGCGGCACCAAAAACATTATCCTAGAATGTGCCACTTTTGATATGTACTCCATCCGGCGTACCAGCATGGCGCACGGCTTATTCACTGATGCGGTTACCCGGTACAATAAAGGCCAGTCGCCACTGCAAAATCCATTTGTGCTCGCTAAGGCTGTCCACGAAATTTGTAAGTTAGCCGGTGGCAAAGTAGCCAGTGAGGTCCAAGACATTAGTCAGGTGGTGGGCCGCGAGTGGGTGCATCCACCCGTTCCGGTAACTGCGCAGTTTATTAATGAGCGGCTTGGACTTAGTGTGTCTGCTGCTGAAATGAAGACATTGCTAGAGAACGTAGAATGCAGGGTAGACGTTGACGGCGAGCGGCTGACAGTAATTGCACCATTTTGGCGAACTGATATCGAGACTCGTGAAGACGTCGTTGAAGAAGTTGGCCGGTTGTATGGTTTTGATAAGCTGCCACTGGAGTTGCCCATACGGACCATTGCGCCGGTACAAAAAGATGCAAGTTTTGAATTGAAAAGCGCTATCCGCGCACGCCTGGCTAAAGCTGGCGCTAACGAAGTACTTACCTACAGTTTTGTACACGGCGATCTCCTTAAAAAAGCCGGTCAAGACCTGGATGAAGCGTTCCAGGTGGCTAATGCCCTAAGTCCCGATCTGCAGTATTACCGCCTGAGTATTCTGCCAAGCCTGCTTGATAAGGTGCATGCTAACGTCAAAGCCGGCTACGACGAGTTTGCGATGTTTGAAATGGGCAAAACCCATGGCAAATCACAGCTTACCGAAGAAGGGTTGCCCAAGGAGTTCGAGCGGTTAGCATTTGTCTATGCGGCTAACGATAAAAAAGTAACCACCCCCGGTGCGGCCTATTACACGGCACGTACTTATCTTGTAGAACTACTCGAAAGTTTTGGCGTCTGGGAGCAATGCACGCTCATTCCGCTCAGCGAAGCCGACCTAGGCTCACGTCCATTTTTCCATCAAGTAGTAAAACCGTTTGATCCAGATCGCTCAGCAGTCATTTCCGACGGCCAGCGAATCCTAGGTATTGTTGGTGAATTTACCACTAGCACGCGCAAGGCCCTAAAATTGCCTTTGCATAGTGCAGGCTTCGAGTTTGGCCTAAACCTTATTTTGCAGAATGAAACACATACGGTGGGCTACCAGGTGCTGCCGCGTTTCCCGAAAGTCACGCAGGACATTACCCTAAAGGTCGCAGCCGACTTGGCGTACCAAGACTTGTTTAATTTTGTCTTGGATGAAGTAAACAGTGTACGGCCAGATCATACGCATGTGGTGCTCGAACCACTCGCCATCTATCAACGAGAGGGCGAGACTACAGATAAACAGCTGACCTTCCGTTTGGCTATTGCTAGTCACGAACGAACGCTTACCGACGCCGAAGTAAACAAAATTCTGAAAGATGTTGGGGCAGAAGCCGCTAAGCGCTACGGTGCAATAACAATATAGAATAATAACTTGCAGCCAAATCAATAAAAAGGTATAGTGTCTGTTACTAACAGGCTTAGCTTGGTTAGTGCACTGACGATATTGTACTAAAGGTTTGGACTTTACAGGCGGTAGCAGCGTTGACGACACTCCCCCGTCACGCTGGTCGCGTTGAACTTTAAGCGCGCGAGGCCTCACATCAGGTCTTCTATTGCCTTCCGAGAGAGGAGAGAGCGCCGTATGGTGCTCCTTGTGATTTGGAGGGCGGGCCCCTCATCACAAGTCTGGTGACTATATCCCTCAGGGTAGTCCCACTCCTCTCACCGTGCAGGGAGCCGGCAAGGCTTCATACCACTCCACCCCCAGTGGATGTTGCCGACCCGGCTCCCTGTACGCACGATTGGCGTGAAAAAATGGCCCCTGGCCAAACCTTCACCCCTCATCATGCAATCCCCCCCTACTATCGTCAGCCCTCTCCCAGAGTGTATCAGCGCACCTAAGTAGTGTCGTTGGTAGATTGTGGGAGAAGTACGTGCGATTAGTGCAGTACAATGTCTGTATATGACACACAAACAATCAGTTCGGGCAATTGTTATTCGCGACGATAAGCTACTCGCCATGAAGCGCAATAAATTTGGCGATGTTTACTATACGCTGATCGGCGGTGGTATACATGACGGCGAGAATGCTGAAGCAGCTCTTCGCCGTGAACTCCGCGAAGAAACGGGCATGGAAGTGGGCACGGTGCGCCAGGTTTTTATGGAAGATGCTGGCGACGTCTACGGCATACAGCAGGTATTTTTGTGCGAATACATTGGCGGTGACCCAGTGCTGTCGCCGGATAGTGACGAGGCGTTTATTGGGGCTGTGGGCGACAATACCTATGAACCGTTGTGGCTGCCGCTATCAGAGGTACTGACGGTGCGCTTTCGTTCGAAATCGGTTGCACAAGCACTGACAGATGGTCTCCGAAATGGTTTTCCAGCTACTGTCCAAGAGCTTGCCTTTGAGCCCGAGAGTGTGTCAAGATAGAGCTACGTTAATGTGAAGAGAGGGAGTAGTAATTTATGACGCGCATGCGTGACCGATTGTTTGCCGGTTTCGGGGCCTTTTTGTTCTTGGCAAGTGCCTGTGGACTAACTATTTTTGTAATTATGCAACCGGGCTCGGATACCGCGTCGAGTAGTTCTTCGCAAAAAACCTGTGCTAATAGTCAAACTGGGCCAACGCTTGATGTGCCCGAAGTATACAAACCCACCGGGCCAGTTACCAGCCTGCAAACTACAGACCTAACAAAGGGCTCCGGCGCAGCTGCTAAGGACGGCGATTGTCTGGTAATGAAATACTACGGTACACTCGCTTCTAATGGCACAAAGTTTGACGAAGACTTTACCGACACTACCGCATTCGGCTTCACCCTAGGCCAAGGCCAGGTAATCCAAGGGTGGGATAAAGGCTTGGTAGGTATGAAGGTTGGTGGTATGCGCCGGTTAGTTATCCCGGCTGCTGAAGGCTACGGCAATCAGGCGCAAGGTAGTATCCCTGCGAACTCTGACCTAGTATTCGTTGTAAAGTTACTGAGAATTCAGAAGTAGGAGGTTTGTACATGCAAGATTTTACTCCGGTTGATACCGTTCCCGAGCTGAAGATTGACGATCGTGTAGACGGCACTGGTGCTGTGGTGGATGCCGGCGACACCGTAACATGTCACTATACAGGTGCAATTGCCAAAACTGGTGAGGTGTTCCAGACATCACACGATTTCGGCAAGCCCATCAGCTTCCCCTTGAACGGAGTTATCACTGGCTGGACTAAGGGTGTGCCGGGCATGAAAGTCGGCGGCACTAGGCGTCTGCTTATCCCGGCTGCTATGGCTTATGGCAGTCGTCCACCGTATGGCTCGGGTATTCCGGCTGATGCAGATCTAGTGTTTGATATTGAGCTTGTTGCTGTCGAAGGTAAATAAGCTCGTTTCGTATTAAAAAACACTACATGTAGCGCCCTTGACGATTGTGCTTACGCTAATCTATACTAGTCTGTACGACTGGGGTGCCAAAAAAACAAACACACCTTAAGCCAGCAAAAAATTAAGATGGAGCCAGTGGAGGGGTTTATTCTTATGGTCAAAAATATCACTATTTTCACTACGACAACGTGCGCTTATTGCCCGATGGTCAAAAAGTACCTGGGGGCTAAGGGCCTGGCTTACGAGGAAGTAAACCTCGATCAAAACCCCGAGCGACAGCAAGAGGCTTTGGCTTTGTCTGGAGCGCTAACGGTGCCGGTTACAGTGATTACCAAGCACGATGATACCCAGGAAGTGGTCGTAGGCTACAATCTGTCTCGCCTGGCTCCAGCGGTCGCTTAGACCCTCCAGGGTTTTACTGGTAATACGGCCAAAGCTTCCACTTATAGCTTTGTGACTACTTAATACTATGGATACAATGATAAGCATATGACAAACGCCACTGATACCCCCAAGCATGATGTAATTATTATTGGCGCCGGTCCGGCTGCCTTAAGTGCGGCTATCTATACCACCCGTGAAGATATTGATACGCTGCTGTTTGAACGCGGTGTGCCAGGAGGACTAGCCTCTGTAACCGATTGGGTTGATAACTATCCTGGTTTCCCGGAAGGTATTGCGGGGCTTGAACTGGGTGGTAACCTGCAAAAGCAGGCTGAACGCTTTGGAGCGGTAATCGAGCTGGGCGAAGTGCTTAAGATCCATGACGAGGGCAAATGGAAACGCCTGGAAACTACCAGTGGAGACATGCTGGCCCGCGCGGTGCTGATTGCGACAGGTAGCGACTACAAGAAGATCGGTGTACCAGGCGAGGCTGAATATTATGCTCGTGGCGTGCACTACTGTGCTACCTGTGACGGTGCTTTTTACCGGGATAAGCGTTTGGTAGTGGTAGGCGGCGGTAACTCGGCTGTGCAGGAGGCAATGTTCTTAACCCGTTTTGCCAGTCATATTGATTTGCTGGTGCGTAGCTCGATAAAAGCGAGTGATGTGTTGCAACGCGATCTTCAAAAGTTTGTTGATAGCGGTAAGATAACAGTGCATCTGGACACGTCAACTGATGAAATTGTCGGCAAGGACAACAAAGTGGTAAAGGTGCTGGGTACGCATGATGGCCAGAAGGTTGAGTTCCCGACTGACGGTGTCTTTGTGTTTGTGGGCCTCAAGCCCAATAGTGAGTTTCTGGAAGGTAGCGGCATTGAAATGGACCACATCCACTTGGTTAAGTCTGACGAAAATCTACAGACCAACATGAAGGGCGTGTTTGTCGCAGGTGATATTCGCAGTGGTGCAACCATGCAAATTGCCAGTGCGGCTGGTGAGGGTGCAACAGCAGCGCTCAAGATCCGCGAATACCTTGAGGGTCACGAACACCCGGTCCAAAATTAAAGCTCGGCGTAACCGTCAAAATAGTCAAACACGATGTGCTCGTGTGCAATGCCGAGGCTGGTTAGGTCGGTACGCAGACCTTCAACAAATCCCTGACTTCCCGAAAGATATATGAGCGCATCGGGCGGGATGCTAGCAAGTATCTCTTGAGCAGTGATGTGGTTTGGCGTAATAGCCATGCTGGAAAGTGCCAGCGGATACGCGCTAAAAATATCGTGAAGGATCTGTTCGCGGCGACTGCGGAGTCCGTAAAAAAAGAAAATTTCGCGCTCCTCGTGGCTTGCTAACAGTGCTTGTACCGTACTGGCGAATGAGGCTATGCCAATGCCACCAGCCACGAAGACAAGTGGTACGGCCGGATTTTTTGGTAGTACTAAATCGCCCATAGCATCGCCTAGGCGGGCTTGGTCGCCGGTTTGTAACGCTTGCAAGCGGTGCTTATACGGCGTTTGAAGCTCGAAATGTTTTAAGATAAAGCTAAGCGACGGATCACTGGGCAAAGAGGTAAAACTAAATGTGCGTGAGCTGCCACGCGGGTCGTTCACCACTCCTGGCAGCTGGAGGCTGGCATACTGTCCGGGCGTAAAATCAACGGGCCGCTCGGGTCTAAAAAAATACTGCCAAATACCGGGCGCTAGCTGGACTCGCTGTTCGAAAAACACCTGCATACTTCTAGTCTATCCTATCACTGCAGTATCACAGGAAGTAACGATTACAACAATGCAGAGAAGGAAATTCTGCGGCTGAACAGTTTTTGGGAGGTCCGTCCTCCCAAAAAATTACAAATGCTCAAAGCGATCGGGGTAGTCGGTGATGATGCCATAGAGGTACGGCTGCCATTTACGGACCTGCCTGGGGTTGTTCATGGTGTAGGGGCTGATCTGGTAGCCACGTTTGTGCATCGCCTTCAAGAAGCCACGCCACAGCCACCAGGAACGCATATTGAGGCGTTTGGTGCCGAGCTCCCGCGCGCGAAGGCTGGCACGTATGCCCGACCAGCGTTCGATAACGACAAGCTCAATCTGTGGTAAGGTCTGGTGGATGGCTCGCAAAACTGTTTGGTCGAACGAGCCAATAGACATAGTGCTTGTAGGGCGGCTGCGGGCAAGCTCTGCGATAATCAGTCGCACGATTGGTGCAGTAGGCTCGCCGGGTTTTATCTCAATCAGTAAATGGGTGTCGTATGGTACGGCGGCCAGTAGTTCTGTAAAGGTCAGTAGATCAGGCTTGTGTCTGTGGAGCTCGGAAAGCGTGTGGTTTGCAAGGAGCAGTTTATTGCCAGCTGGATCTGTAAGATCGGGATTGTGGTGCACGACCACCTCGCCATCGTTGGTGACGCGCAGATCAAACTCAAGAGCATCTACATGGTGCTGTAGTGCTTTTTCAAAGGATTGTAATGTGTTTTCGGGGGCCAGGCCTTTGGCACCGCGATGACCAATTATTTTCATAGCTAACAGGTAGTGTACAATATAAAAGTAACGCGGGCCCAGGTGAAAATACTCACGGCAAGTAGCCGGGCATTTCTGGGACGTACAATTTTTATTGCATTTACAGGAGAAAAAACTTCATGGCAGATTTTAACGCAGTCCTTACGCCTGGTGACTACCAAAGTGGTATGGTTAACACGGTAGTAGAGATTCCTGAGGGTAGTTTTCTAAAAATTGAATGGGACCGTGGCCGCGCCGCGTTCATGCTGGACCGTGTAGAGCCAAGCATTTACGCTAAGCCCGTTAACTATGGCTTTATCCCACAGACACTTGACGAGGATGGCGATGAGCTGGATACACTTGTTGTTTGCGACGCACCGATCCCAACAGGTGTATGGCTGGAAGCGCGTATCATTGGTGTACTGAATTTTGTGGATGACGGAGAGGCCGACCACAAGATCGTCTTAGTTCCGGCTGATGACCGCAACACCGGTGACCGTATTACGAGCCTTGATGATCTCGGTGAGCGGTGGAAGCAGATGGTGGCCGAACACTTTAGCCACTACAAAGACCTAAAAAAGCCCGGTACTACCGTGGTAGAGGGCTGGGGTGACATCGAGGCGGCCAAGGCAATTGTTGCCGAAAGTATTGAGCGCTGGAATAATCGCAGTAAATAGTTCAGTAGAGACTACTGTGGATACGGTCAAAAAGCTAGTCGTTGTTAAAGCGCTTGTTTTTAACGCAAACGGCGAAGTGCTGTTGGTGCAGCGGAGTGAGACGGCGCCGCGGCGACCGTTGCAGTGGGATCTGCCAGGCGGCTTTATGGATGACGATGATGAGTCGTATCAGCATGCGTGCCTTCGTGAGATACAGGAGGAAACAGGGCTAAGCCTTGCGGGCGCCCACCTAGAGCTAGCCTTTGCCGAAAGCAAACACGGCGATTTTCATGGTGCAGTCACAGACGTTTCGTGGCTGTATTTTACGGGTGTCGCTAGCAGCACTAACGTTGAACTTAGCTACGAACATACGGCATTTGTTTGGGCCGACCTTGCTAGGGCTCAGCAGATGATAACGTATGATACGCAGCTGCGGGCGTTGGCCTATGTGGCCGAGGTGCGGCCGGAGCATAGGCACCACTACAGGACATAGGTATATTGCGGTAGTGGGTAAAGGCGAGGGATAAGCGGTTGAGCGTATTGCAAAACGCCTATCCCTCGCCGAGGAGTGTTGTCGCGCCTGCGGCTATGGTGTGGGGAAGTTGAAGGCGGCAAGCAACTGCATGCCACTCAAATCTTCTCCGTCTGGTTCGCAGTAGCACTGATCGACAACGAAGTCGGTTACGCCCTCTGCGGTAAGACGGCGCAAAAGCCGAACAAACAGGGGTGAGACAACACTATCGATGTGTACCCGTAGGCACACCTGGGTGATGTGCCCTCCTTGTCCGAAGATTGTCTCTATGGTGGCTTGGTGTACTCGCCCATCGATCGTGACCTCGATGGTGTCATCCTGATGTATCAGCCGACCAGTGTTTTCCAGCTGGTAAGCGGCTTCGAGAGTGTAGACGCGTAGAAGATTGGTGAAATCTTGCGTCGACATGCTTACGACCGACGGCACCAGAAATACCACGGGCGGCCTCCTTGTTGGGATGTGCGACGGATTGTCTGCACATTCTATTAATACAATTTATACACATTTCTGTCAACTTTACATCTGGGGTAGGCTTAGGCTACAATGACAAACGTAAGCATTATTTAATCTACTACAATCAGGGGTGAGAAGATGAAATCACGCATCGCAATCAATGGCTTTGGGCGTATCGGTCGCAACGCTTTTAAAATCGCTTTCGCGCGCGACGATCTGGAGATTGTTGCCATTAACGATCTAACGGATACCAAAACACTGGCGTATCTACTGAAGCACGATAGTAACTATGGCGGCTACGACCGTGAGGTTTCGTACGATGACGAAAATATCATTGTTGACGGCCACAAGGTAAAAGTGCTTGCCGAAAAAGATCCAGCTGCTCTGCCGTGGAAAGACCTGGAAGTCGATGTGGTTATTGAAAGCACTGGTTTCTTTACGGATAAGGAAGGTGCCAGCAAACACATCACTGCGGGCGCTAAGCGTGTAGTTATTTCTGGCCCAACCAAGAGCGACGGTGTCGATACTATTGTACTTGGTGCCAACGATGACAAGCTGGAAGGCGCTACGGAAGTTATTAGTAATGCTAGCTGTACCACGAACAGTCTTGGTGCGGTTATGGCAATTTTGGACAGCGAATTTGGCGTTGAAAAATCAATGCTCACTACTGTCCACAGCTACACCGCCAGCCAAGCAATCCAGGATGCCCCTAAGAAGGATCTGCGCGAGGGCCGTAATGGTGCCGAAAACATCACTCCAACCACCACGGGCGCTGCAGTTGCCGTTACACTCACCTTGCCACAGCTGAAAGATAAATTTGATGGCGTCAGTGTCCGCGTTCCCACCCCAGTAGTCTCATTAAGTGACGTGACTGCGCTCTTAAAGCGTAAAACCACGGTCGAAGAGCTAAACGATGTCTTTAAGCGCGCTGCAAAAGAGCCGTTCTATCAGGGAATTTTAGCTGTTTCCGACGAGCCTCTGGTTAGCTCTGATTACATTGGCAATAGTCACTCTGGCACCGTCGATCTGCTACTCACTAAAGTTGTAGACGGTAACTTGGTAAAAATCATGGTCTGGTACGACAACGAGTGGGGCTACAGTAACCGCCTAGTTGAAGTGGTGGCTGATACCGGCAAGTTCTTGCACAAGGCCTAGAAACTATCTAACAAAACCCCGCTAAAAGCGCTACATACACGCGCAGGCGGGGTTTTGTCATGCCACATAGTGATTCAGAAAACTGCTTATGCTACACTAAAATCAAAGGGGTAGGTATGAAGATATTTTTGGGTGGAGATCATAACGGCTTTGAACGCAAGAAGGAGCTTGCAGAGTATTTGCGTCGGTCTGGCTATGAGGTTATTGACGAAGGGGATAAGAATTTAGAACCAGAAGATGATTTTCCGCAGTTTGCATCTCGAGTGGTGAATGCTATGCGTGCCGAAGGGGAGGATGCGCGCGGCATTTTAATCTGTGGCAGCGGCCAGGGCATGTGCATGGCTGCTAACCGTTTCAAGGGCATTCGGGCGGCTCTAGCCTCGGATCAAGAGGAAGCACGTTCGGCGCGAAATGACGACGACGGTAATATCTTATGTGTCAGCTCACGTTACCTGGATTTTGACACTACCGTGGGCATCGTGCACACATGGTTGATTACGCCGTTCGCCGGTGCTAGCCGATTTAAGCGCCGCATAGCGCAACTTGATGACCTGGGAATGTAAAAATGACTACAACTATTTGCCCGACCATAACCACCGACAATCCAAATGTGTACAAACAGCAAATCGAGCAGACGCTTACCTACGCGCATCGTATTCACATAGATCTGGCCGACGGGTTATTTACACGCAACCGTTTGACTGAGGTCGAGGATGTTTGGTGGCCTGGCGGCGTGCAGGCTGATTTGCATGTGATGTATGAACGGCCGTTTGAGCATATGGAAGCGCTTATTGCACTCCGACCACAACTAATTATTGTGCATGCTGAGGCTGAGGGCGATTTTGCAACGTTTGCGGCTGCTGCGCACCACTATGGTATTGAGGTTGGTGTGGCGCTTCTGCCGGAAACACCGGTGAGTGCTATCCAGCCTGCGCTGGATATGATTGACCATGTATTGATCTTCTCGGGGCATCTTGGTCACTTTGGCGGACACGCTGACATGGGGTTGCTGGGTAAAGTGCAACAGCTGAAAGACCTCAAGCCGCGTCTGGAAATTGGCTGGGATGGTGGTGTCAATGACAAAAATGCCAAGCTACTAGCTATGGGCGGTGTAGATGTATTAAACGCTGGTGGCTACCTGCACGGTGCCATGGCCCCAGGTACCGCTTATGCTACACTAAAGGCAGCAATTGAGGGCTAAGGGGCTGGTATGACACAAACACATTCATTGAAGCAGCTAGAGCAAAAAGCAAATACCATCCGCGAGGATATTATCCGGATGCTAGAACATGCCGGCAGCGGTCATAGTGCCGGCCCGTTGGGGCTTACAGATGTTTTTACGGCACTGTATTTTGAAGTGATGAAGCATGATCCCAAGCGGCCGAATTGGGATGAGCGCGACATTTTACTGCTGAGTAACGGCCACTGTGTGCCGGTGCAGTACGCCACCATGGCCGAGGCTGGCTATTTTCCAAAGAAGGAGCTGCTAACGCTGCGCAAGTTGGGTAGCCGGTTGCAGGGTCACCCAGAGCGCACTAAACTACCTGGGCTTGAAAACACCAGTGGGCCACTAGGCTGTGGATTGAGTCAAGCGGCCGGCATGGCCCTGGCACTGCGTATGGACAAGCAACTGACGCGCCGAGTCTACGTAGTAACGGGCGACGGTGAACTGGATGAGGGCAATGTCTGGGAGGCCATTATGCTGATCGGCAAATACAAACTCAATGCCATAACAGCTATTGTGGACCGCAACAACATTCAAATTGACGGTCCCACAGAGACGGTGATGCCGCTCGAGGATCTCAAGAAAAAATGGGAAGCTTTTGGCTGGCACGCGATCGAAATTGACGGAAATGACGTAGAGGCAGTGATTGATGCCTGCGCTATGGCTAAGGCAATCACTGAAAAACCGGTGGTTATTTTGGCCTACACTATCCCTGGCAAGGGCGTTGATTTTATGGAGGGTGACTTCCATTGGCATGGTGCGCCGCCAAACCACGAGCAAGCGGTACAGGCACTGCATCAGCTGCGTACGCTGGGTGGTAAGATTCGGAGCGAACATGAATAATTTATATTTAGTTGATATTGCTGCGAAAGACTTGGCTAGCGAGCCGATCCGTAAAGGTTTTGGCCGAGGACTTAAAAAAGCCGGCGAACTTGACGCAAGTGTGGTGGCAGCTTGCGCCGACCTAACCGATAGTACACAGATAAGCCTGTTCCGTGATGCCTTTCCTGACCGATTTGTAGAGATCGGCGTGGCCGAGCAAAACCTAGTTACGGTAGGCTCGGGGCTGGCTGCTATGGGTAAGATCCCCTTCGTTAGTAGCTACGCAGCCTTTAGCCCGGGGCGCAACTGGGAGCAGATACGTACCACTATTTGCTTGAACGATCGGCCGGTAAAAATAGTGGGCAGCCATGCTGGTGTATCGGTAGGGCCTGATGGTGCTACACACCAGATGTTGGAAGATATCGCGTTGATGCGCGTGCTGCCAAATATGGTAGTAATCGTTCCTGGTGATAGTGTGGAGGCCGAAAAAGCTACGCTGGCTATGGCAAAAGACGGGAGGCCCAATTACTTGCGCTTAGCTCGCGAAGCGACGCCGGTCATCACTACCGAGAAAACACCGTTTGAAATCGGCAAGGCCTACGTGTACACGCCGGGCACTGATGTGACTATTATTACCACCGGGGCTATGACCTATCAGGCCATGGTCGCGGCCGAGCAGCTATTTAAAGATGGTATTGACGCCGAAGTGGTGCACGTGCCAACTATTAAGCCGCTGGATGCTGAAACAATTCTAAAGAGTGTTCGCAAAACCGGCTGTGTAGTGACTGCTGAAGAGGGTCAAATTGTTGGTGGCTTGGGTGGTGCGATTGCCGAGCTGCTAGCCGAAGAACATCCGACACCGATGCACCGTATCGGCATGAAAGACCGGTTTGGTGAGTCGGGCGAACCGAACGAATTGTTGGAACACTTTGGGCTGGATGCTAAACACATCCGCTTGGCCGCACATCATATAGTAGAAAGGAAAAAATAATGCCCGTTACCCTGCAACAAGTCCGTGCCAACTGTGCTAAAGCGCGTATGCGCATGGACCAGGCTCGCGCCGAACACTGGGCATTTGGTGCCTTTAACTTGGACGACGAACCAACGCTGAAGGCGGTGGCGTTGGCCGCCAAAGCTAAAAATGCGCCAGTGTTGGTTGAAGTTAGCGCTGGCGAAGTTAGCGACATTGGTATTCAAAATGTCCGCGATTTGGTCGACAACTTTAAGTATGAGTACGGTGTCGAGATGTACATCAATCTCGATCATTCACCGTCGGTCGAAGACGCCAAGAAGGGCATTGATGCTGGCTTTGAGTTTATTCATATCGATGTTTCTCAGGCGGATCACAATGCCAGTGATGAAATGATCATTGCCGCTACCCGCGAAATTGTCGAGTATGCCAAGTTTACGGGTGCGCTGGTAGAGAGTGAACCGCACTACTTTGGTGGGTCGTCAAACCTGCACAAAGAGAAGATCGATTACGAAGAAATCAAGAAAACCTTCAGCACACCAGAAGGTGCACTCCGGTTTGTGGTCGAAACAGGTATCGACACGTTTGCGGCTGCCATCGGTAACCTGCACGGTAAATATCCTGTGCCTAAGAAATTAGATTTGGAGCTGCTGCGTGCAATTCGTGATGTCTTGCCATGTAATATCTCATTGCATGGTGGTAGCGGTACGCCTGGCCACTATTTTGTGAGTGCTGTTGAAATTGGGGTGACCAAGATCAATATCAACAGCGATATGCGTGTTGCATATCACGATACACTGCTGCAAACGCTTAAAGACAACCCGGATGAGTACGCTGTATCTAAGCTGATAAATCGAGATGTCGTGCCGGCTGTGCAGGCTGTAGTGGAATCTAAACTGGCTTCGTTCAATGCGGCCGGCCGCGCGGTTGTCTAGGCCATGGGTTTATTCGATAGTGTCCTGAAGCAGGTTGATAAAGGCTTAAAGGCTGTCGAATCTGGCGCGCTAGAGAAACGCTTAAACCAATTTGCTGACGCCGTTGAGAAACGCAGCACGCAGGCCGAAGCAAAGCTAAATAAGGCAGCCGATAACCCCGGATCGATTTTGCAAACTGCCGAGGCTAAAAAAGATGCCATTGTTGCCAGTGGTAAGGCCGCCGCTAGCCATGTTCGAAAAGGTTTGAACGAACTGTAGAAAGCACTAGCGTTTAGAAGAAAGCTGTGCCACAATAAGCGTAAAATAATACATAACTACTAGAGTAGGTGGGAACATGGCGAGTAGCATCCAGGTATTAAGCGTAGGTGATATTGTTACCGACGACTTTATTCAGCTAAACGAAAAAGAAGAGCGGGTTGAGCACGAGAAAGACGGCAGCACCTGGCTGGCAATTCCGTTTGGCACCAAGATCCCGTTTGACAGCCATGAAGTGGTGCACGCTGTTGGCAACGCCGCCAATGCTGCAGTTGCTTTTGCACGCCTAGGTCTTAGCAGTAGTTTTGCGACTAATGTCGGTGGCGACCAAGAGGGTCGTGACATGATCGCTGCGCTGCAAAAAGAAAGCGTTGACCATCGATTTGTAAAAGTTAACCCGGACAAGCTTAGTAACTTACACTATGTGCTACGCTACCAGGCCGAGCGTACTATTCTTATTAAACACGAAGAATACGACTACCACTGGCCGCACTTCCGTCCGGATGAAGTGCCGGAGTGGGTGTATTTTAGCTCGATTTCTGATCACGCTATCGAGTATCACGACCAAGTGGCCGATTGGCTGGACCAAAACCCGAAAGTTAAGCTGGTCTTCCAGCCTGGTACCTTCCAGATGGAAGCTGGTGTTGCGCGTTTGCAGCGCATCTATCGCCGCAGCGAGCTGCTGGTACTCAATCGCGAGGAAGCCGCGCTGGTTAGTGGCGGCAACCATGAAGATTTGCATGATCTTATGAATAGACTGCACGCGCTCGGCGCAAAGATTGTGGTCATTACTGACGGCCCTAACGGCGCCTACGCCTCCGATGGTAATCAGCGCCTCAAGATGCCGTTGTATCCCGACCCAGGACCACCCGTAGATCGCACCGGTGCGGGTGATTCGTTTGCTAGTACGTTTACGGCTGCACTCATCAAGGGGCATAATCTGGAAAGCGCGCTGCAATGGGCGCCAATAAACTCCATGAGTGTCGTACAAAAAGTGGGTGCACAGGCCGGCCTGCTTACCGAAGCAGAACTAGAAGGATGGCTTAAAAAAGCTCCAAACTGGTACAAAGCAGAACCATTTTAGGTGTAGCCCTTACTGGGAATAAGAATATGATAACCCGGCAGTGGTCCGGGTTATTTTTTTAAGCAAAAGTACGTGGCGAGTGGATGTTGCTTGTGGTAATCTATAGATAACCATGTCGAGGGTACTTGCACAGATACTAGGCGCTAGCGAACCGGCATTTCGATTGCAATTGCAACAGCTGGAGCGCGCGGCTGGTATGCCCGGCGCTGATATTAGGCTGATGATGGAAGTAGTTAATACTACCCGCGATAAGATTCGTGAGCTTGGGCTTGATCCGCACGATACGACTGGCCCCGAACTGTACGGTGCTTTGAAGGTTCGACTGGAAGATGATGAGCGACGGGTGCGTGCTGCGCTCGGCTTGTCGGATAGTGCTACGGCCGAAGACGTGCTAGTGGCTGTCAAAGGGCATCTGGATGGGATGCCACTGCATACGCAAACCTTTGCCGTAAAGCACGCGGCGCTTAGAAGTATCCTTAAAAAACTGCAACCCAAACACACCATGAAACAACTAGGCTACCGAAGTCTTGATAGTATGCTAAAGCACGAGCCAGTACCGCAGCTGCTAGCGGCTGTTAGCATTATAGAGTCGCGTGAATGGAACCGCCGGAGGCTGCTGGCCTATAAGAAACTAAGTAGTCACGATTTTGAAACGCGGCGGGTAAGCTTCTATGTGCCAACTACCAAGCAGTGGCCGACGTTTACTAAAGAATACGTGGCCCATCACAAGCACAATCTACTCGCGTTGCCCGAGGTAGGTACGGTAATGCTATTGCCTCTAACTCATGATTTGCCCGGTCTAGCCGTAACAACACTGTTGCTAGCCATAAACAATCTCAATGAAATGCGTTCTCTAGGATCGTATCTAAAATTACAACAGGTTCGACCCGATTTTGGCACAGTATTTACCGATGCCTTGGCAATGGAACCCAAGGTTGGGGTCAATCTGGCCGGCGAGCCGCTACCATGGAAAATGGTGCAGTGGTTTTATGGGAAAAGTCACACTGGCTATCATCCCGAAGTGTTTGAGCCTCATGTCCAGCCCGAGGACTTAACCTGGCACGAAGCAGAAGATGTCCTGGCAGGATTACATCAAGCGCTAGAGTTTTGGCAGGGTAATCAACTATTGGCCCTTCTGGACGGTACTAAGCCGGTGTCACTTAACATGCTTGACGTGGCGCTGAGTGTTTGTAATGGTCTGGATTATGGTCAGCATATTGTGCGCTATATGCGCCAGGTTTTGGGCCGAGAACTGATGGCTCGCTACCTGCACCAGGATAATCTCCAATCTGCGCTACTTGGCAAGCTTGACGAACAGTTGGCGCCAGAACTAGCGTTTTAGCAAAACCTTCAAAATCAACGAGGAACGGAGGTCTCTTAATTAAAAGAAACAATTTCCTGAGGTGGCGGTATAGATAGAGCGCTGTTGGTGTCACGGTGGCTATCAATGAGTGCTTTTATAACCAGTGGGTCGTCGGTAATCGTGTACAGTTCTTCGTCACCTGGGCTAATCAGGGACAGCTCTTTTAGCATATAGGTACGAATGTAAACATCAAGCGCCGTCCAGAATTCGCCACCTACTAAAATAATCGGTGCTTTCGGCATCTTTTTGGTCTGCACTAATGTGACAATTTCGAATAATTCGTCAAATGTGCCAAAGCCGCCCGGGAAATAGACGTATGCCATAGCGCCGTACGCCAGAATCACTTTGCGGGTAAAAAAGTAACGGAATGACATTACTTCCGTGGCGTAGGGGTTAAGTGTCTGTTCGTGCGGCAGCTTGATATTAAGGCCGATAGAATGCCCGCCGGTTTCCATGGCACCTCGGTCGCCTGCTTCCATGATACCACCACCGCCACCGGTGACGATGGTGTAACCGTCTTTTGATAAAATCCCGGCTAGTTCCTGTGCCTTTTGGTAGTGTGGGCTGTCAGGTTGCAATCGAGCCGAACCGAAAAAGGTGACGGTGTCATTGTACTTGCCGATAAACTCAAAACCGTCGGCAAACTCGGCATCGATCCGGCTTAGCCGCTCAGATGCTTCCTTTTTTAACTCTCTTTGTATAACCTCCCGTTTGGGAACGGGTGTGGGCTTGTCGCTATTCATGTTGGTAGTATACCAAACCATAAGCTGTATCACATGGTAGGCGGCATATGTATCCATGGCGCTTGCGCTTATCGTCCTGCACGTCTACACTTTATCCTAACGAAAGGTTTAGGGATTAACCATGAAAACGCACAAACAACGGTTTCACACTACACTAGTCATACTAACTGCTGCGGGCTTACTCGTACTGGCAGTGCTAGGGTATAGCGTATGGTTTGCACTGCACAGTTCGCATCTGGCTGAATTGAGTCTGCAAAGTGCCAATAAAGTGTCAAACGATGTTCCAAAAGTGCCGGTAATCGCTACGTTTACGGCTTGCCAGAAGGCTCCTAGGAGCGTACTGCTACAGACCTACCCCGAACAATGTGTTACTGCCGGTGGTAAAAAATTTACCGATGCACAGAAGTATCTCACCATCAAAGAATGGCAGGTAAGGGTGCCGCTTGGTAGTGCTGTTGATGCAGGTGCCTATTACACGGTTAACAAGGATCAGCCATCTGCCAACCCGGTGTATCTAACGGTATACGCCACCGAGACTGATCAGCTAGTAGGGCCGGCAGGTGTTAGTTGCAAGGGTGAATACGTGGCGTATCTGCTACGACTGCCAAAAGATGATCCCAAATGGCAGCCAGCCACCAGTGTTGATGACGGTAATATAGAGCCGATTTATCAACAGCGTACAGTCATCGGCAACTACAAGTATGCAATTGCTACTCATAAAGAATATGGCCCGGATTGTTTTGAAACAACTCAAACAGGCAGTTACAAGCCAGATACGGTAACCAGCCAAAAATTTGCAGCAGTCGTTAGTGCGTTTAGTGCCGATTTTAAAAACATAACGGCCAATTAGCAGACTTGTTACAATAGGTAGGTGAGCAAATTCGAGCTAACCAGTGAATATGGCCCCCAGGGCGACCAGCCGGCTGCCATCAAGCAGCTAACCGATGGTCTGTTTGGTGGTGTTAAAGAACAGACGCTGCTTGGTGTAACTGGCTCTGGCAAAACTTTTACCATGGCCAATTTGGTGCAAAACTACCAAAAGCCAACACTGGTGCTGAGCCATAACAAGACGCTCGCAGCGCAGCTATACGCCGAGTTTAAAAACTTTTTCCCGAACAATGCTGTTCACTATTTTGTGAGCTATTTCGATTATTACCAGCCGGAAGCCTACATTGCGCGTTCAGATACCTACATCGAAAAAGATAGCGCCATAAATGAGGAGATCGATCGGTTGCGTCACGCTGCAACCGCCAGCCTGCTGAGCCGCAAGGATACACTAATTGTGGCAAGTGTTAGCTGTATTTACGGCATTGGTAGTGTGGAAGATTACGATGGCCTGTCGGTGGATGTTAAAAAGGGCGAGCGCCGAGTACGTGATAAATTCCTGCGTCAGCTGACCGATATTCAATATCAACGCAATGACATTGATTTTCACCGTAGCACCTTCCGGGTACGCGGCGATGTGGTGGACGTGTTCCCGGCTGGTGAAGAGCTGGCGTATCGTATCGACTTTTTTGGCGACGAAGTGGACCGCATTACTAAAATTGACCCGCTGACCGGCGAAATTCTAGCCAGCCTTGATGAATATAAAATCTTCCCCGGTAGCCACTATGTAACGCCGCACGACAAGCTAAAAGTGGCGCTCGGCAAGATTGACCGCGAACTCCAGGAGCGGGTGAGCTTTTTCAAAAAGGAGAACAAGCTGGTTGAAGCTCAGCGGTTGGCGCAGCGCACCCGGTTTGACCTAGAGATGCTGGAGCAGACTGGTTTTGTGAAAGGCATCGAAAACTACAGCCGCTATCTAACCAACCGCGAAGAAGGTGACCAGCCGGCCACGCTACTTGATTATTTCCCTGATGATTTTCTGCTGCTGGTCGATGAAAGCCATATGAGTATTCCGCAGGTGCGGGGCATGTATAACGGTGACCGGGCCCGCAAAGAAGTGCTGGTGGAACATGGGTTCCGTTTGCCAAGTGCTCTCGATAACCGGCCATTAACGTTTGATGAGTTTGAGCGTCATGTGAACCAGGCGGTGTACGTCAGTGCTACTCCGGCCGAGTACGAGCTCAGTCGCAGCCCTGAGCCAGCACAGCAGGTGATTCGCCCCACGGGTCTCCTCGATCCACCTATTGAAGTTCGCCCGATCGAAGGGCAGATTGATGACTTAATTGGTGAAATTCGCGCAACCATCGAAAAGCGCCAGCGTGTGCTAGTCACGACCCTTACTAAACGTATGGCCGAAGATCTCACGGAGTATTTACAAGATTTGAATATCAAGGTGGCCTATTTGCATAGTGATGTCGATACGCTGGATCGGACGGATATTTTGCGTGATCTGCGGCTTGGCGTTTATGACGTGCTGGTTGGCATTAACTTGTTGCGCGAAGGTTTGGACCTGCCAGAAGTGAGCCTGGTGACTATTTTGGACGCCGATAAAGAAGGTTTCCTGCGCAGTGTGCAGGCGCTGATCCAGACTGTGGGCCGAGCCGCCCGCCATGTCGAGGGCCGGGTAGTTATGTATGCCGATCGCATTACCGATAGCATGCGCCGCACGATTGACGAAACCGAGCGCCGCCGCGAAATCCAGGAAGCGTATAACAACGAACATGGCATTACGCCACGTGGTATCAACCGGGCTGTTGAAGACAGTATGCGTACCGTCGAGGTTGGCGAAGAAGCCAAACGGGCCAAGCTAGATCTAAAGAAGATTCCAAAAGACGAATATGGCAGCCTGCTGAAAGATCTGAACGCCCAAATGGACTTGGCCGCCGCTAACCTGCAGTTTGAGCAGGCGGCAGAACTACGCGATCTGATCGCCCAAATCAAAGCCGAACAACAATAACAGCGGCCGCGGGCCTGTGGAACTTTTCAAACCGTCAGGGTAAGCTAGCGCCACGGGCTGAGCGAAAGCTCACCCGTAGAGCGCCCTAGAGGTTTAAAAGTTTTACAGGCCTCACCTAGCCATGCACCGCTAAACAATCGATGAGGTATCTGGTATAGTAGAAGAAATGACAAAATTGACACGGGACGATGTTCTAAGGCTTGCTCAGTTGGCCCGAATATCCTTGAACGATGATGAGGCAACCGAGTTTACCGACGAGCTGAGCGCTATTTTGCAGTACGTGGAGCAGCTTTCAGGCGTTGACGTGAGCGGCCTCAAACCAACCAACCAGGTAACTGGCCTTACCAATGTAATGCGCACAGACGAAGTGAAAGATTACGGCTATGCGCCGAGCGACCTTCTTAAAAATGTGCCAAAAACCGAGGCGAACCAGCTCAAAGTGAAAAGGATGATCGGCTAATGGGCGGAATTATTGCAGATAATTCCTCGGCTCCGCAGGAGCTGCGTTGGGAATCAATTGCGGAACTAGCTGCGCAAGTGCGGAGTGGCAAAACAAAGGCAGCAGACTTAGTTGAAAAATCGCTAGCCCAAATTGCTAAGTTGGAAGAGTATAAAGCAATCATTGCTACCACTGCCGAGCGAGCAAGAGAACGAGCCAAACAAATTGACGCGAAAGTTGCAAATGGTGAAGATCCCGGCCGTTTAGCGGGTGTGCCCTTTATCGCTAAAGACAACTTCTTAGTCTTCGGTGCCGACACAACGGCAGCTAGCAATATCTTGAAGGGCTTTGATGCGCCCTATCAATCAGCCGTTATCAAAAAGCTGGAAGCTGAAGGTGCTATTTGCGTGGCCAAGGCAAACCTGGATGCTTTTGCGCACGGTGCTTCAACCGAAAACTCCGATTTCTTTACTACCTTGAATCCGCATGACAAAACGCGGGTACCGGGCGGCTCATCGGGCGGTTCGGCTGCTAGCGTAGCGCTTGGTATCGCACCGTTTGCACTCGGAACAGACACCGGCGGTTCAACTCGTCAGCCGGGTAGCTTTGTGGGCATTGTTGGCTATAAACCAACTTACGGCCTGATGTCGCGTTCGGGCATTGTGGCGATGGCTAGCAGTCTGGATACCGTTGGTACTTTTGCTCGTAATATCGATGACGCTTCACTGGTAATTGACGTTATGGCGGGCAAGGACGAGCTAGATAGCACAACAATTGACCGTGATACTATGGGCTATGCCGATGTTCAGGGTGACCTAACGGGCAAAAAGATTGGCATTATCAAAGAATACATGGGCGAAGGCCTGGCTGATGACGTGCGGGAGCAAATCGAACAGGCAATTGCCAAAATGCGTGAAGCGGGTGCCGAAGTCACCGAAGTAAGTCTGCCGTCTATCTCGCTTGCGCTGGCGGTGTATTACATTTTGTGTCCGGCCGAAGTTAGCAGTAACCTGAGCCGCTTCGATGGGCAGCGGTACGGCTACGCCTACGCTGATGCTGCAAACCTGGACGAAAGCTACACCAAATCCCGCGAAATCGGCTTTGGTAAAGAGGCAAAACGGCGCATTATGATTGGCACCTATGTACTGAGCAGTGGCTACTACGACGCCTACTACAAAAAGGCCCAGACGGTTCGCACTAAACTGATTCAAGAAGCGGAAGCTGCATTCAAGCAGGTTGATTTTTTGATTGGCCCCGTAGCGCCAACTACTGCATTTAAGATTGGTGAAAACGCTAACAATCCACTAGCTATGTATCTGGCCGACGTCATGACCGTAGCCATTAACCTAATTGGCGTACCAGCAGTAAGCATCCCATGTGGTGTCAGCGGCGAAAATGGTTTGCCAGTAGGCCTGCAATTAATTGCACCGCAGCACAAAGACCGTGCATTATTAGAGCTCGCCAAGGCGACTGAGGAGATTTTGTAGTGAACGAAGTGTATGCCGCGGTAGCGGTTGTAGCCTTACTGGCGTTAGTTTTTGGTGCCAACTTGCTGCTAAAGCGCAAGCCCAAGCATCTGAATAAGGCTTATTATTTAGAGCGCTGGCAGGAACTGCAAAAACTCTGCAAGGATAAATCCACCTGGCCACTAGCCGTGATTGATGCCGATAAACTACTGGACGAAGCGCTGAAGAAAAGCCATTACAAAGGCAAAACTATGGGCGAGCGGTTGGTAAGCGCCCAGCGTTCCATTGGTGATAATGACGGCGTGTGGTATGGCCACAAGCTGCGCAATCAACTGGTACACGAAACTGATGTAAAACTAAGCGAACGTGATGTCAAAGATGCGCTGATGGGTATCCGCGCGGCGCTCAAAGACTTGGGGGCGCTCTAATGATTGCCGAAGAAATCCGCAAACAATACACCGTGACCATTGGTATTGAGTGCCACGTACAGTTCAAGACCAAAACCAAATTGTTTAGTGGTGCCGATAACGACGCCCGCGAAGCGGCGCCAAACACACTGGTTAATCACATCGATTTTGGTTTGCCGGGTGCACTACCTGTTTTAAACGAAGAAGCCGTGCGTCTGGCTTGTCGCGCTGCGTTTGCTTTGAACTCCGAGCCGCAAAAGTTCAGCAAATTCGACCGAAAGCACTATTTTTATCCTGATCTACCCATGGGTTATCAGATTACCCAGTTTGACGAACCGATTATTGTGGGTGGTCATATTGATATTGAAGTTGATGGCCAAAAAAAGACCGTCGGTATTACCCGTGCGCATATCGAGGCTGATGCGGGTAAATCGACCCACCCCGCCGGTACGGATTACAGTCTGGTCGATCTAAACCGCGCCGGCACCCCGCTACTCGAAATTGTCAGTGAACCTGATATGCACAGTAGTGGTGACGCCAAGGCCTATGCCAAAGAGCTATACCTGCGGGTGCGCTACGCCGACATCAGTTATGCTAATTTGTACTACGGCAACATGCGGTTTGACGTCAACGTATCAGTGAGCAAAACCGACCAGCTGGGTACGCGCACCGAAACCAAGAATCTAAACAGTTTCCGCAGTATTGAAAAGGCCGTGGAGTACGAATTAGCACGCCAGATAGAAGTGCTAGAGAGCGGCGAGAAGATTGTGCAGGAAACCCGTGGCTGGGACGATAATGGGCAGAAGACGTTTAGCCAGCGTACCAAGGAAGACGCCCACGACTACCGCTACATGCCCGATCCTGATTTGCCGCCGGTGGTGCTGACACAAGAGTATATTGATGAAATCAAGGCTGATATGCCCGCGCTTCCTGACGATTACCGCACCATTCTTGCTGAAATGGGCCTGGACGCCAAAACCGCCAGCGACATTATAGCCGTCCCTGATACTGCTATGACAGTCAAACGTGTCTACGAGGCTGCTGGCGCGCCAGACGCCAAACGGGTTGCTTTTTGGCTGCTAAAGCCGCAGGCCGAAGATGATGCTGATAGTGTCGAAACAGAGCTCAAGAACATTGATGAGCAGCTTATTAAACTATCGCAAATGGTGGAAGCAAATAAGTTGAGCTCTACGGCCGCCAAAGAAGTGCTAGCCGAAGTCCAAAAAACTGGTGCCGATCCAGAAAAAGTTGCAGCCGATAAAAATCTGCTGCAGGTTAGTGACGAAGGCGCCATTGCCGAGATCGTGGGGCAGGTGCTAGCCGAAAACGCCAAAGCAGCCGAAGATGTTAAAAACGGCGAAATGAAGGCCATTGGTTTCCTAGTGGGCCAAGTAATGAAGCTGAGCCAGGGCAAGGCTAATCCGAGCCTGGCGACGGAGCTTATCAAAAAGCAACTAGGCATTTAGGGCCCCAAGCGCCGCAAGTGATCGGCCAACGGGTCATTTAAACAATCCCAGGAGGACAACGCATGAAACCTTGGAAACGTATTGAACCAACAACCGTACAAAAAGTCGGTTACCGCACTATGGTATCCAAAACCTTTGAGCAACCCGATGGCACTGTTGTTACTTTTGACACTATGCATGCGGAGGGGCAGCAGTTCGTAGCGGTGATTGCACTAACTGGTGACAAGCAGGTGGTGGTCTGTGAGATGTTCCGGGCTGGACCCGAAATGATCATGCAAGAGTTGCCGGGTGGTTTTGTCGATAAGGGTGAAGAACTAGAGGCGGCGGCCCGGCGCGAGCTCTTAGAAGAAACGGGCTACGTGGCCGGAACAATGCGCTATTTGGGGCCATCTCACCAGGACACCTACTTAAACGCCACCTGGAATTACTTTTTGGCAACTGATTGTACTCGGAGTCAGGGTCGCGATACGCATGAAGTGGAAGAGCAAATTGAGGTTAAGCTGATCAGTCTTGATGACTTGCTCGCCAACGCCATGCAGGACCGCATGACTGATAAAACTGCTGTCTTATACGCGTACGCCGACCTGCAGAAACTGCGAGGTGAACAGTAGTGTTTAGCTTTGTTTTGGGACCGAGGGACCAAAGGAGTGCTAACGCGTGAAAATCGGCCTGGTATGTCCGTACAATATGTCCCGTGGCGGCGCGGTGATTGAGATTGTGAAGGACATGCGGGCAGGCCTTATCAGCCGTGGCCACGAGGTCAAGATTATTACCGGACGCCCCAAAAATACCAGCGCTATCGGGGTCCCGCCGGAAGACCTGGTTTTTGTAGGCAGAGTGGCTGATTTTAAATCGCCAACCCATACACTTGCTTCTTTTACCATGAGCTCGGCAGGTGAGACACTGGCGCAGAAAATACAAGATGAGCAGTTTGATGTACTGCATTTGCACGAGCCGGCAGTGCCGTTTCTGGGTAAGCAGCTGTTAAATATTACGGATGGTGCAGTGCGGGTAGCAACCTTTCATGCCAAGCTGCCCGATACGCCAGTTAGCAATAGTATTGGACGAGCTGTGGTGCCGTATCTGCGCAGTATTTTGGGCGATCTAGACGAGCTGGTGATTGGCTCGAGTGCGGCCGGTGATTACTTACGGACGTTTACCAACCGGGAACTGCACTACATCCCAAACGGCGTTGATCTAAAGACCTATCAGCCAGTGTTGCGGAAAGCACCAGGTGCGCGTAAAAAGATTTTTTATGTCGGACGTTTAGAACATCGCAAGGGCGTCAAATACCTAATTAAGGCTTTTGCCGAACTAGCTCGGCAGCGTGATGATGTCGATCTGGTGGTGGCGGGTTCTGGTCCTGATCATGCAAAGCTAGAGCTGCTGGCTACTACATTAGGAATAAGCAGTCGTGTAACGTTCCTGGGTTTCATCGACAATGACACTAAACTGCGTCTGTTTGCCGAGGCGGATTTATTCTGTTCGCCAGCTATTTTTGGTGAAAGTTTTGGTCTGGTGCTGCTGGAAGCTATGGCTACGGGCTTGGTGACTGTTGCCGGTGACAATGAAGGCTACTCCGCGGTCATGCAGGGGCGTGGCGCGCTGTCGTTGGTGACGCCGCAAGATACTGCTGATTTTGCCCGGCGGTTGGAACTACTGCTTGATAATGAAGACCTGCGTAAACTTTGGCGCAACTGGGCGCATGCCTACGTGCAACAGTTTGACTACGAAGACATCATTGATCAATACGAGAATCTCTATAAAGCAGCCCTTGCGCAACGGCGTCGGCACATAAAGCGCCAGGTGGCAGTGAGTCCCCCATAACCACAGGCTGCCGCCTAAGACACGACCTTAATAGAGGAGACTTTAAGAAACTATGACGAAAGTAACCAAAGCAGTAATTGCCGCCGCCGGCTTCGGCACTCGTTTTTTGCCACAAACCAAGGCTATGCCAAAAGAAATGCTGCCACTAATTGATAAGCCGATCATTCAGTACGTGGTCGAAGAACTAGTGCAGGCCGGTATTCGCGACATTATTATCGTAGGTTCTAGCAATAAGCGTTCCATCGAAGATCATTTTGATTTGCCTAACGAAGATCTGCTGAACAATCTTCGTCAAGGAGGCCCAAAAAAGCAGAAGTATATTGATACGCTTGAGGAGGTTGCAAACCTGGCAAACTTCATCTATTTGCGTCAGAAGGGCTCGTATGGCAATGCTAGACCGCTGCAATGTGCGGCGCATCTGATTGGTAACGAACCATGTCTGTATGCGTTTGCTGATGACTTCTTTGTGGCGACCCCCGGTCGGGCTAGTCAGCTGGTTGATGTGTATGAAAAAACTGGCGCTAGTGTGCTGGCGTGCAAGGCGGTAACCGATTCTAGTGAGTATGACCGATACGGTATCGTAGCCGGTGAAACAGTAGAGAATAATCTGGTACGGATTGAGCGCATAGTTGAAAAACCAGGTAAGCCGGTGGCGGAACTGAATTTGGCGAGTGTCGGTGGCTACTTATTAACACCCGACTTTTTTGAATATCTAGCAAAAGCGGATGTGCCAGAGGACGGTGAGTTTATGATCCAGCCAATCATGCAAGCGATGATGGATGATGGTCGTACTATTTATGCACGAGAGATTGACGGCACATATTATGACACGGGTGACAAGCTAGAATATCTAAAGACAGTTATTGATTTTGGTTTGGCACACGACGAACTAGGGGACCCACTGCGCGCGTACCTGCAGAGCAAATTTTCTAAATAGGGCTGTATGCTATAGTACATAGTATGAATACAGCATTTGACATTTTGGTTATCGTACTCAGCTCGCTGCTTGGCATCTTCCTGATCCTTTCGATTGTCGCGATTTCCTTAGTGCTCAAATTACTAAAAAGCTTACGCCAGGTAGTGGCGAAGGGTGAGCACTTCGTGGATAGCGCCGAACAGCTTGGCGAAACACTGCGGGCTAATGCTGGGGCGGTGGGCATTGTGCGCCAACTTATGAAATTTGTGAACATGATGAATAACACGAAAGGCAAGAGGGAATAGGGATGAGCTCACGCAAGGAAGAAAAACAGCAGCTGGCTAAGAAATTTGCACTGGGTGCAGTACTGAGTGCGGCTGTAGGGTATCTAACTGGCCTTTTGACAGCTCCAAAGAGTGGTAAGGCGACACGTGAAGCAATCAAAGACAGAGCTGCCGAAACGTACAACACTGCCGAAAAAGAGCTAAAGAAGCTGCACACCGAACTCAATGATGTCATCAGCGAAGTAAGTGACCGGATTGATTCATTCCGCAACAAGAAAGAAGTTGGCGAATTCTTGGATAAGGGCCGCGACGCCAAGCAAAAAGCTCGTGAGGTTTTAAGCGCACTCCATGATGGTGAAGCCGAAGACAAAGATCTGCAGAAGGCCATTAAAGACGCTACGGCTGCCATAGAACACCTGCGGACCTATCTGCACAAATAGTAGTGGCAGATGAAAGAGACTTACGCTGTTATATCGGCAGTGCTGATTCTGGTGGCTGGGCCACCTTATGCGCTTGATACGCTAAAAGGTATTACGAAACCAGAGCGGATGACTTGGTTCATTTTTAGCCTGCTTGGGGTGGTGGCGTTTATATCGCAGGCCGGGCTGGGTGCATCCTGGTCGCTATTATTTTCCGGGCTTGATACAGCGGGTAGTTGTTTGATGCTGCTGCTGTCTTTGAAGTATGGCGTGGGTGGTTATGCTAAGCGTGATCTTGTGGCGCTGGTAATTGCACTACTTGGTGTTGTGGTTGCTCTGTTCTTTAAACAGCCAGTGGTATCGCTTATGGGTGTTATTTTGGCCGACGCTTCGGGAACGGCACTAACCGTGCGAAAGGCTTATTTTGATCCGGGTAGCGAAACTACGCTAACCTGGGTTTGCGTGGGAACCTCTGCGGTGTTTGGTAGCCTAGCTGTCGGTTCGTGGTCGCTGGCGCTACTACTGTATCCGGCCTATTTGGTGATTGCAAATTATGCAGTGCCACTAGCACAGTTCTTGGGGCGTTCACGGCGTCCGGCTCCTGCTAAGACCCCCGAAGCGTTGTAAATCTTGTGGGTTATGCGGGGGCAGCTTTAGCGCTATACTAGAGTAAGAAAGTGTGAGAGGTGAAGTTCTAACGTGAGTACGGTGGACCTAAAAGCCAGTGATTATGTGCACTTGCACAATCACACCCAGTTTAGTTTGCTCGACGGATTAACCAAAATCCCCGACCTTATTGCCTTTGCCAAAAACGAAGGCATGCAAGCTGTGGCAATGACCGACCACGGTACGCTTTCGGGTGCGATTGAGTTTTATAAAGAAGCTACCGCTAATGACATCAAGCCGATCATTGGTATCGAAACGTATGTGGCTTCACGCCGTCATACAGATAAGGACCCACAAAAAGACAAAGCTCGCTACCACCTGATACTGCTCGCTATGAACAACACGGGTTGGAAGAACCTGATGCAGCTAAGTAGCACCGCTAATCTACACGGTATGTACTACTTCCCCCGTATTGACCATGAGCTGCTGGAGCAGTACAACGAAGGCATTATCGCGCTGAGCGCTTGTATGGGTGGCGAGGTCGGTGACGCGCTGAAAACCGATGACTATGAACGTGCCAAGCAAGTCGCTACCTGGTACAAGGGCATATTTGGTGATAGGTACTACCTAGAGATTCAGGATCATGGTCACCCTGAAAACCCATTGCATTCGGCTGAGCAGCAGCATGTGAATGAGCAGGCTTTGAAGCTCGGCAAGGAACTCAATATACCAGTTGTTGTAACCTGTGACGCTCACTACCTAAAGCACGCCCACCAAGATGCGCATGAGATTTTGCTGTGCGTGGGTACCGGTGCCTTCCTGAGTGATGAAAAGCGCATGAGTCTAAAGGATTACCCACTGCATGTGGAGTCGCCGGCCGAAATTATCAAGCGCTGGGGTGCGGACTATCCAGAGGTAATCACCAACACCAAAGCTATTGCCGATCGCTGTAATGTCGAGATTGAGCTAGGCAAGATCTTAATTCCAAAGTTCCCAGTGCCGGAGGGCGAAAACGAGAAAACCTATCTGGACAAGCTGGTGTACCGCGGCCTAGCAGAGCGCTATTTAGGCAAGCCACGCGAAGTATCGGATGCGATGACGATAGAGGAAGTGACGGCTGCACTACCGCAAGATGTCCGTGAGCGAGCTGAATATGAGCTGGGTGTGATTGATGGTATGGGCTTTAACGGCTACATGCTGATCGTGCAGGACTTTATTAACTGGGGCAAAGATCAAGGGATTATCTTTGGGCCAGGTCGTGGCTCGGCGGCCGGTTCCATCATCGCTTACGTGCTTTATATTACCGACCTTGACCCGCTGAAGTATGGCCTGCTGTTTGAGCGTTTCCTGAACCCTGATCGTATCTCGATGCCCGATATTGATGTGGATATTCAGGATACTCGGCGAGATGAGGTTATCCAGTATTGTGCCGATAAATACGGGCATGACCGGGTAAGTAACATCGTGACGTTTGGTCGGATGGCCGCCCGGGCTGCGGTACGTGATGTAGCTCGGGTGATGCAGGTGCCGTATGCCGAGGCTGACCGCGTGGCCAAGATGATTCCGCAACCGGTGCAGGGCCGCCATATTCCCCTAAAGAAGAGTATCGTTGATGACCAAGAGCTGAAGCGCGAATACGAGACCAACGAAACCTCTAAAGAAGTGATTGATATGGCCATCGCCCTGGAAGGTACGGTGCGCAGCCACGGCGTGCATGCTTGCGGTGTGGTGATTGCCCCCGCTGAACTCGTTAACTATCTGCCGCTGGAAATGGCCCAAAAGGGCGTGGTGGCGGTGCAGTTCCCAATGGGACAGGTTGAGGAGCTGGGCCTGCTTAAAATGGACTTCCTGGGCCTTAGCAACTTAACCGTTATTAAAAACACCCTACGTATTATTAAGCGTGTCTACGGCACGGATATCGACCTGACGACGATTCCACTGGACGATAATGCTACCTTTGCGCTGCTGGGCCGCGGCGACACCACCGGCGTATTCCAGTTTGAATCCTCGGGTATGAAGCGCTATCTGCGCGAGCTGAAGCCCACCGAGTTTAATGATGTCATCGCCATGGGCGCCCTGTATCGTCCAGGTCCGCTCAGCGCCGGTCTGACCGATAGCTTTATTCACCGTAAAAACGGTCTGGAAGAAGTGGCCTATGCACACCCACTCATGAAAGGCGCGTTGGGCACCACGTACGGCGTGCTAGTGTATCAGGAACAGGTGATGCAGATCAGCCGTGAAGTCTGTGGATTTACCGGTGGTGAGGCTGATACGCTGCGTAAGGCAATCGGCAAGAAAAAGCTTGATGTGATGCAGAAAATGCAGATCAAGTTTGAAGACGGCGCAGTGGCGAACGGCGTACCGCGACCGGTGATTGAGAAGTTCTGGAAAGACCTGCTCGGCTTTGCTGACTACTGTTTTAACAAAAGTCACTCGGCTTGCTATGGCCTGATTAGCTATCAGACGGCCTACCTAAAGGCACACTATCCGGCAGCATTTATGGCTGCTCTTATGACCAGCGATTACGACGATACCGACCGTCTGGCAATCGAGATTGCCGAATGTAAGCGCGTGGGTATGACGGTGATGCCGCCCGACGTTAATGAATCGTTCCATGAGTTTGCGGTGGTGCTGGATGTCGATAAAGAAGACAACACTCGGGCACCGATTCGTTTCGGTATGGACGCTATTAAAAACGTTGGCTCTGGCGCAGTGGACGAAATAATTCGGGCTCGGGAAGCCGATGGCGAATTCAAAGACCTGGAGGATTTTGTATCACGTATCAGTACTCGCCTGGTAAACCGTAAAGCCTTCGAAAGTCTTATCAAGGCAGGAGCATTTGATCGCTTTGGTGATCGTTCCACGCTACTCCACAACCTTGACACGGTTATGGCCTACGGCCAGCGGCTCGCCAAAGAGCGAGCTAGTGGGCAAACAGATTTATTCGGTAATCTGACGGGCGAAGATGTAAGCCATAAACCGACACTCAAGCTTGATGCGCCCCCTGCCAAGCTGAACCCGCGTGAACTACTCGGCTGGGAACGCGAGCTGCTGGGGCTGTATCTAAGTCAACAGCCGCTGGAAGCCTTTAGTGTCTTGCTGTCCGAACAGACGCTGCCGCTTACTAGCCTCAAGTCGGAACATGACGGCAAGGCTGTAGTGGTGGGCGGCGTAGTAACTGATTCACGCGAGATCCTGACTAAAAAAGGTCAGAAGATGGCATTTGTAAAAATTGAGGACGAGTTTGGCGAAATAGAGCTGATCTTGTTCCCGAGCACCTATCAGCAAACGGTTGGTCTGTGGGAACGCGACCGGGTGGTAATTGTGCGCGGCAAAGTGAATGCCAAGGACCGCGACGGCAATATGACCGAAGAAGTAAAGATTTTGGTGGATGATGGCCGCGAAGTAACACACGAGCAGGCAGCGGCCTATCAAAGCACCGGCCGCAAGCAGCGCGAAATCAAAGTAGCAAAACGCAAAGGCAGCGCTCTAAAAACCGCAGTAGCTGCGGCGAAAGCCGAAAAAGCCGAAAAGATTGAAGCAGCGGACAAGCCATCACGTGTCTATATTAGGCTTCTAAAAAGCGACGACCACGCCATGCTCGCTCAGCTTAAGTCTACAATTGACGAGCAGCAAGGCGAGAGCGAGGTGGTACTTGTACTGGGCCCTGATCACGCCAAACAAGCCATTAAACTCCCCACTCGTATGAGCGCCGAGCCGGCGGCTTTGGAGCGCCTGCAGACACTTGTTGGTGCAACCAACGTGGTGTTGCAGTAGCGCAGGCGCAGAGTGTTAAAAGTATGCGCACAGCCGGTTACGGCAATGTCTACAAAATAGCACCAGCAACATGTGAGAGCAAAAATGCTAGAACTGTGGCCGACATAAGGAATATGTCGAAGAAGGGGTGACTTAAGAAAAACTCCTCGCCACGTACCAGTACCTTGTGCCAAGCCAGAGCGTGTCTGACAAAAAAGAGAGTCAGCGAAGCACCGCAGATTGCGGCTAGGGCCAGCGGTAGCCAGGTGGCAGTTGAAAGTAGTGATAGCTGTGAGACGGTCTGAGTGTGGGACCCTAGGACAATAGGTGTCGAAGTGGTGTTGCCGGTTTTGGTGTTAATCATGCCGGCCGGTTCGCCGTACAGTGCTACTACAATAGTTTCGGGACCGGTTCCCTGGTAGTTACTGATATTAGCGGTGGCGAATCCAACATCCTGGTAGTCACCGTCAAGAATGTTGGCCCGATGCTCAGGGCTGTGCATCCAGGCAGTCATTACTTGGTCGCTGCTGCCAAAACCGTAGGCCAGGTTTTCTCCGGCAGCTTCGTACTGATAACCGGCAGCTTCAATAAAGCTCCATGGTTGTTTGCCGCTGGGTGTTACGTGGCTCCAGTAATTATGCGCGGCCATATCATTGGCCTTTGCTTGAGCAGCGGCTGTCAGTGTAGCGCTCATTTGCAGAGCGGCTTCGTGTTGTGACGTGCGTTGGCCGTTTGTTTCCGCAAGCAATACCTGGGGGCTAATATTTGTGGCGTAGCCTAGTACACTATGATGTGACTGACCCAGCCATGTGTTTAAAAAGATGCCGACGCTAAGAACGGCGAATACCGGCAAATATGGCCAGTATGGTTTGGCATAATGTGATGATTGCTTGTGATGTTGCCCGGTGCGCTTGCGATGGTTAACAGGCTTGCGTGGTTGTGGCGGTCTAGCTAATGTCATGCTTGTTTTTCTTTTCAAGTAAAACGTTTAAAGCGTAAGCATATCATACCACATTCAGCGGTTCAGAATCGCTAGGAAAAGCGGAGCTGGTATAGAGCCATGGCGGTTGCCTGTACGACATTGAATGATTCCTTGTGGCCGAACATTGGTATTTCCAGATGTATATCACACAGTTTAAGGAGTGTCGCATCAATGCCTTCAACCTCGCGGCCAACCAGCAGGGCTATTTTTGTAGGGGGCCGATAATCTGGAAGGCGAATGCTATCGTCGGCCTGTTCCAGGGCGGCAATAGTGTAGCCATCAGCTTGCAATTGCTCGATGCAGGTGGCGACACTTTCCTGATGTGTCCACGGCACCATACTTTCGGCACCTAGGGCCGTTTTGTTGATTTGCCGAGTCAGCTTGTCGCTGATATGGGGGAGCCGTGGATCATTTGCCGGCAATGTCGGGTACGGCGTGTAGCCGGTGAGGTATACATGGGCTATGCCAAGACCCTCGCAGGTGCGCAGCAAAGACCCAACATTGTGGGTACTACGCAGATCATGGGCGATAACGACAAGGTCTCTCTGGATCATTACCTGTCTAGTGTAGCAATTTATGGTAGCGAAAAGTAATGCTTATGATTACAATAGAGCATATGTCACAGGATGCCCGCCGCGACGAAGAGCTCGCTACTGAGCGCCGTGCCCAGATACTTGCTGTGCAGTATCTTAATACGACGCAGATTGATAAGCTGCTGTTTAACGATATCTTAACGGTGGAAGAGATGTATCGTCTTCGGGTTGTGCCTATTCAAGCGGACCGCAGCAATATATTATTTGGTGTTACCACCACCACCTCGCAGCAAACAATGAACGAGTTGCTAAAGCGCTTTACCGACCAGCGCATTGCCTTCACGCTTATTTCGGACACGGGATACCGTGAGTACATGATGCGGTACGATCCGCCCAAGCAGGTTGTCTATCAAGATATTGCCGTCAATAATGCTGGGAGTGAGGAGCTAGTCAATCAAGTCTCGATTACGCTAAAGCAGGTTCGAGCAACCGATATGCTAGCCTATTTGGTTAGTCAGGCCCACCACTTAAACGCCAGTGACATTCATGTAGAAACACAGGCTTCCGACGCGCGTGTACGCTTCCGTATTGATGGGGTACTTCACCCAGTAGCTCGGCTTGAGCTGGCAACGTATCGAATGCTTATCAGTGCGATTGCTAGTGCCGGTAACGTGTCAACCTCGGCAGATGTGGCGCAGCAAGGTCATATTAGCCAAGAAACTACTATGGCAGATGGCACTTTAGTTGACGTGAATGTGCGTTTAGAGACAGTGCCGACAATCAACGGTATGGATGTCGTGATGCGTCTATTCAACATGGACGCCGCTAAGTACAATCTGGACCGCCTTGATCTTAGCCCCGAGCAGCGAGCGGTGCTTGATGATATTGTTGCCAAGCCCAGCGGCCTGGTTATGGTGGTAGGGCCGACCGGTTCTGGTAAGACTACTACGCTCTATTCCATCCTTAATTCACTGAACAGTGAAGAGCGCAAGATTATCACCATTGAGGATCCGGTAGAGTATCAGTTCCCGGGTATAACGCAGATACCGGTTCGCAGCAGTGAACACGGTGAAGATGCTAAGTTTGGCGACAAGCTGCGAGCAACACTCCGCCTTGACCCCGACATCATCATGGTGGGCGAGATCCGCGATAATGATACGGCCAAGACTGCTCTACAAGCTTCACTTACCGGTCATTTGGTCCTTAGTACGTACCACGCCGGTTCGGCATCCGAAGCCCTGACGCGTCTAATGGACATAATTGGCCAGAACCCACTATTCGTATCGGCCATACGACTGGTGATGGCCCAGCGACTTATCAGGCGGCTTGATGATACAACCAAACAACCATATACGCCCACCGAGGCCGAGCGTGCCAAGATTGCCGAAGTTGTCAATACCTTGCCACAAGGAATAGAGCGTCCAGATGTGCATAATCTGCAGCTGTTCAAGCCGGGATCCTCGCCCGAGAACCCGTATGGGTTCCAGGGGCAGATCGCCATCCGCGAACAGTTCCGAATGACCGGCGAAATTCGAGCACTTCTCGAACAGCAAACCACTGTTCTTTCCAGTCAAGCAATTGAAGCGGCCGCTATTGTAAGCGGTATGCGAACCATGGTCCAGGATGGTATTTTGCGTGTTTGTGCTGGCGAAACAACACTCGACGAAGTATACCGAGTGGTTGGTTAGATTTTTTAGGGCTGTATCGTCACGCAAACAGTTGCTTTCAGGGGTGAAACAGCGTATAATCAGCACCTGACTATGGAATACATCAAGCAACTCAACCAATCGTTCAAGAAAGGCGCCGTAGTAGACGTGCGCTCTGGCGACACTGTAAAGGTGCACCAGAAGATTAAAGAAGGCAGCAAAGAGCGTGTGCAGATCTTTCAAGGTCTGGTAATTCGCACTGACCGCAAGGGCAGCCACACTAGCCGCATCACAGTTCGTCGTATTGCTAGCGGCGTTGGTGTTGAAAAGAGCTTTTTGTTGCACAACCCACTAGTACTTAAAGTGGAAGTGACTAAGCGTAGCAAGGTTCGCCGCAACTACTTAAGCTACATGCGTAAGCTAACCGGTAAGAGCGCTCGTTTGCAGGGCCTCGACTTTGACCGTCAAGCTGTTAACGATGTCCGTGATTTGGAAGCCGAAAAAGCCGAGGCTGAGGCTAAGGCTGTAGTTGCTGCCGAGGCAGAGGCCAAGGCCGCTGAGAAAGCAGCCGAAGAAGCTGCTTTGGAAGCCAAGGCTGCTGCTGTAGCTGCGCGCCACGAAGAAACCAAGTAGTACTCTTGCCCTACATTCTATAAAAGCCCTCGGATTTCCGGGGGCTTTTATTTATTAGCGCAACGTAATGATGAAGTCAGTTGGAGGTGGAGGCATAGACACTACGGGGCAGTGCGCCGCAGCTCCATCTGTGTCGAAGATGGTGGCCGAGAGGAATGCAGTATAATTTTCGGCGGGGCTCAGTTGTAGTATCTGTTCTTGGCCAGTAACGCCAGAGACCGGGAAGAGTTCTGTCAACTGGCCGTCGTAGTAACTAAAGCGCATAAGTTCTGCTTCGGCCCCTGGCTCTTGCTGCCAATGCGGCACGGCATCGTAGGTGTTGAGAGCGCTCGAATCCTTATGAAGCGTTATGTCGGTGCAGGCTACGCTGGTCGATTGTCTTGCTTCGTGTGGTGTGCAGCCGGACAAGGCTAGCGTGCCGGCCGCAATAATCGACACCCGCCCGGGTATACGTTTCCGAATCGTTTCGTACATCATGTAATGATACAATGTATCTTGGTATATGTAAAATGCGGGTAAAGAGGGCTCTATGGTAGTTGTTGGTATTGACGAGGTTGGACGCGGCTGCTGGGCGGGTCCGCTAGTGGCTGGTGCTGCTATTCTTCCTTCTAAAACCTCGTCTGAATTTGTTTGGCAGGATGGCTTACATACGCTTGAGGCGACGCCTGTACGATTAAAAGACAGCAAGAAGCTGTCGAAAAAACAACGACAGGTTGCTGCAGCGTGGATACAGATTAACGCTCCTGCGATAGGACTTGGCTGGGTGTGGCCTGTCGAGATAGACACTCATGGTCTGAGCTGGGCGGTTAAAACAGCTATGGAGCGAGCACTGGCAGACATTACTACTAACTACGATCAGATTATTATTGATGGCAATATTAACTATTTTGCGAGCAATCCCAAAGCGCGCGCCCTTGTAAAAGCCGATGATACGGTGCTAGCCGTGAGTGCGGCCAGTATTGTAGCCAAAGTTGCCCGGGACAACTATATGGCCACACTCGGCGAAGAATACAATGGTTACGGTTTTGAGAAGCATGTTGGCTACGGCACGTCTGCGCATATAGCAGCACTAAAGGCGCTCGGTGTGAGTGACATTCACCGGCGAAGCTACAAACCCGTCAAGGCCTTTTTAGTATGACGAATTATGCCCACGGCCATGATGCCGAGAAAGTGGCGGCCGAATATTTACGACAGCAGGGCTACCGAATACTTGCTATTAATTGGCGACACCCACGAGCTGAAATTGACATTGTTGCGCAGCACCTGGATGGTCGGGTATTGCTCACAGAAGTTAAATACAGGCAGACAGCAAATCAGGGCGGTGGTTTGGATTATATTACGCCCCAGAAACTGAAGCAGATGTATTTTGCGGCTGAACTGTGGGCTGCCTCGGTGCACTATAACGGCGAATACTCACTGGCGGCTATTGAGCTTGCTGGCGATGATTACCATGTTACTGATTTTATTGAAGATCTTGCCTGATCATCGGTGGCCAATATGTGCGTAGAGGGCTATTGCACTGTCCTAGTTAAAGAACTGCTGTACGGAGCCTAGATCACGCTCCAGCCAATTCAATCTCGTCTCGATTTCCTCGAAGCCCAGCTGGATATTGCGCTTTAGTAGCAGCTGGTCTTGTTTATCCTCGAATAGATCGCGGAATTTTTGCTGGTACTCGCGAGTGTTAACACAGGTAGCGGTGTAGCGTGGTAAGAAATCAAAGCCTTTATCGTTCTTGAAGGTCTCTTCTAGCCATGTCCAATTGTTAACCATCCACTTCCAAGCGGTGGCGCGGGTATAGCGGTTGCGAAGCAGATAAACTAGCCAGTGGTCGACATCCTGAGGTTTGACGAGCCGAGAGTCTTTTACGCGGGCCAGTAGTTGCTCGGCGCGCCGTGGGTCGCGTGTAGCTGTTAGTGCACTACAGACATCACCCTGCAACTCGCTGTTTTGGGTAGTGTCATGAAGATGTAGCAGAAAATCAAATGCTTCGTCGTCACCATTTTTAATGGGCACTATAAATACCAAGGCCCGCAGTTCTGCGTCTAGTGATGCTGCTGCGTCTTTGTATGATGCAAAGAGTTCTGTGGCATGAGTTGTAGTGGCAGGGTCTTCGGCGTAGGCGCTCAAACCTAGTACTAATGCGCGTAGTTTAGTGTCCGCTGCGGGTTCGTCTGGGTGCTCCTCCCAGCCGAGGCGATCCACCTGAGCCGCTACCAGCTTACTGACAAATCGTTTGATTTTGTCTTCAAGCGTCGGGTCAAGATCAATAAAGCGACGTGCCTCACCAATCACTAATGCCATAATATCCCACACTGGCTCACTGGCTTCCTTGGCGTAGGCGTCAAGCATGGTCAGTACGCTAGTAAACGGTTCGTAGCCGGCGCGTGCTAGCATACTGCTGCCATTCAAAAGCATTAGTCTGTCCGGCTCGTCAAGTTTTTGTTGCCGAATTAGGTCTATGACCGCCTGTTTCTGGGGATCTGTTGTGTAGCGGACCAGATAGTGTCCACGGCCTTCAGTATTTAAAAGCAGCGTAGTGTCGTTTGGTAGGGTCAGCTCACGTTTTTGCGTATGTAGCTCATCGAGCGACTCGGCATCGCTAGCAAATAAGGGTATAGGCCAGGTGCGGTCAGAAGTGACTTTGGTAGAGGTATCAAGGAAATGTTGCTGTTGCAGCACTACTTGGCGGCCGGTTTGGGTTATGCTGACCAAGGGGAAGCCGTTGCGAGTTAGCCAAGGACTCATAAAAGCGCTCACATCTTTGCCACTGGCATCGCTGAGGCTTGCCCACAAATCGCTGCCGGTGGTATTACCGTAGGCATGCTTTTCGAAGTAGTTTTTTAGGCCGGTCTTAAAGGCGGCTTCACCAATATAGCTTTTAAGCATATACAGCAATCGGCCACCCTTGGCATAGACGATGCTCGGATCGAATAAGGCGCTGATCTCGTCGGGGTGGTGAACATTAGTATGTACGGATTGCACGCCAGCAACTGCGTCGCGGCGCAGGGCACTTAGGGCTTCAGCGGCAACGAAGGTGTTCCATACGTGCCATTCAGGGAACATAGCGTCAATAGCTTGGTATTCCATCATGTTGGCAAAACTCTCGTTTAGCCATAGATCGTCCCACCATTTCATCGTAACCAGATTGCCAAACCATTGGTGGCTAGTTTCGTGGGCGATAACTAGTGCGATCTGCTCCAAGCTACTCTGCGCAGTTTCCCCGGGGTAGGCAAGTAGCAAGCGTTCACGGTAGGTAATAAGGCCCCAGTTTTCCATGGCACCGCTACTAAAATCGGGCAGCGCTACGTGGTCAGCTTTGGCAAGCGGATAGGCGACACCAAAATAGTCTTCAAAGAACTCAATACTGCGCTTTGCAACATCGAGTGCAAAATCGAATGATTCCAGGGGTTGTACCGGTGTGGCCCAAATGTTGACAGTAGCGCCATGTGTAGTCTTAGTGCTCTTGCTAATAAGTTCACCGGTTACGAATGCCAAGAGATAACAACTCATTCGGGGTGTGGGCTGGAAAATGGTTACTAGCTTGCCATCTTTTTCTTCCTGGGTCTCGATGGGTGAGTTGCTGAGCGCCGTCACGTTGGGTCTAGTAATTAATGTAAGATTAAACACCGCTTTGGCTTCAGGTTCGTCAATACACGGGAAGGCTTCGCGGGCGTGATGACTTTCAAATTGGGTCGCCACGAGCTGTTTATCGGTATCACCATCTTTAAAGAAACAGGGGTATATGCCAGTCATCCCGGTTGTTATAGGAGCCTCGAATTCCATTTGTACCAAATATTCACCGGGATAGATCATTTCGCCGGTGTGTAAGCGGACCTCGTTTAGAGTGTTCTGGTTGTTAATACGACTAATGGTTAATTCGTGTGGCTTTGTTTGTTTGTCGTACTTTGTGATGGTGGCATGTGTAATTTTGAGGCCGCTCTGGTGAAAGGTAAGTCGCTGAGCCGGACGGCCCGTCTTTTTACCGCGGATTGATACCGTGCCAGAAAAACGCATTGCGTCTTCATCGAGTCGAAAAACAACATCGTATTGCTCGGGTTGGAATTGTTTGAATAAACGGGCAACTGATTTCATGCTCCCAGTGTATCACGACCTGTTTGTGCCTGGCTGTGCTTATTGTCAAGTTGACAAATAGCGGCATGTTGCTATACTTGTATCTGTTAGGTCGGCCAAGCAGGTCGACTTTTTTCGTAAGTGGGCTATCATCTTTTGAAACTAACCTAAGAAACTAACGAAAGGAAAAACTGATGGATATGGATTTCAAACAATTGGCCGTTGCCATCCAGGCAATCGCTGATGAAAAAAACCTACCCGAAGCTACCGTCAAGGAAGTTGTCGAGCAGGCGTTAGCTGCCGCGTATCGCCGAGACTACGGTGAACGTGAGCAGGAAGTGCGCGTAGAAATGGACCTAAATACTGGTGCGGTCGATGCCTATGTCAATAAAGAGGTAGTTGAGACTGTCGGCGAGCCGGCTTACGAGCTAAGTCTTGCTCAGGCGCAGGTTATGAAAAAGGATGCCGTGATTGGCGACTTTATCGAGGTCCACGAAGAGGTTAAAAGCTTTGGCCGTGTGGCTGCCCAGACCGCAAAGCAGGTTATTTTGCAGCGTCTCCGCGAAGCCGAGCGTGAAGTGGTACTGGCTGAATTTGAAGATAAGATCGGCACTGTAATCACGGCGCTAGTTAGCCGCGTTGAAGGTATGATTGTTCGCCTAGAGCTTGGTAAGGCTCAGGGTATTATGCCCAAGAGCGAGCAGATCCAGGGTGAGCGCTACTACCCTGGTCAGCGTCTGAAAGTCTTCTTAAAAGACGTTGAGCGTGGTCCACGTGGTCCGCAGCTAGTTGTTAGCCGTGGCAACCGTGAGTTCTTGGAGTTCTTGTTCCGCGCAGAAGTTCCAGAAATGGAGAGCGGTGCGGTTGAGATCAAGAATATTGCCCGCGAAGCTGGCGTACGCAGCAAGGTTGCCGTTGCTAGTACGGTGCCCGGTGTAGATCCTGTTGGTACGTTTGTTGGTGGTCACGGTACCCGTGTAAACGCCGTCATGAACGAAATCGGCGAGCAGGAAAAGATCGACATTATTGTCTGGAAAGAGAATATCGCCGACTACATCGCCGAGGCGCTTAGCCCAACCAAGGTTTTGCGCGTGCAGGTTGACGAGGCCGCCAAGCGGGCCAAGGTCATCGTACCGGAAGACCAGCTTAGTATTGCCATCGGTCGCGGTGGCCAAAACGTACGCCTGGCTAGCAAACTGGTTGAATACGAACTAGACATCGAAGCTGACAAATCAACTCCTGAAATTGAAGGTACTGTTGAAACTGTCGAGCTACCAAAACAACCCAAACTCAAGAAGAAAGAACAGCTGGAAAGCTCTTTGCTTGAGGCTATTGAAGAGCACGGCGAATAAGAAAACGGAGAGAACCTAGGTTCTCTCGTCGCGCGGGCAAAATCGAATAGATTTTGTCCGGCTGCTCTTTCCTGGATAGGTAATTAAATAAGGACGGAATAAATCCGCCCTTATTTAATAATTGGACTAATTAGGGATCCTTTTAGCACTCTTGACTGTCGAGTGCCAAAAGCAGTATTATGGAAACATGCGAAAAAACTCCTAAAGACATTCGCTAGATTGAGGGATCTATTTATGCAACCAAACACTCCCGATTACCAAGAATTTTCCAACTTTTTGACTGATAACGCTCGTGCTTCTCTGGCGCACGCCGGTACTATTGCACGTGGTCTTGGTAACGCTTATATTGGCACCGAACATTTGCTGCTCGGTTTGCTTGCCCAGGACACTTCTATGGGTGCAAAGCTGCTGGAGGGCGCCGGCGTAACCTTAGAAAAAGCTCGAATTGCACTCAAGCTAACCCCCAAAACGCTTGCGGTAAGCATGGGCGCCAAGGGCTACAGCGAGACTGCCAAGCTAACTTTAAAGATGGCTTACGACGTTGCACAGGACTACAACCAAGATTTTTGCGGCACTGAGCATATTTTGTATAGCATTTTAAGCCAAAAGAATGCACGAGCTACTGTCTTGTTGCGTGATATGAGTATTGATACAGATCGTCTAACAAGCGAGCTTGAAAACTTCCTGAATCGTCAGCAATATGATGACAGTGAAAATGGTGCCGAAGTCGGCGGCCGCCGTGGCCGCAAAGGTGCCAAGAAGACCACGCTCGATAGCTTCGGTACGGATTTAACTATGCAGGCTCGTGCTGGCAAGCTGGACCCGGTCGTCGGCCGCGAAAATCAGATTAAGCGCATGGTCACCATTCTAAATCGTCGTATCAAAAACAACCCAGTGCTTATTGGTGAGCCAGGTGTTGGTAAGACGGCAATTGTTGAAGGTTTGGCACAGCGCATCGTGGCTGAAGACGTACCGGACAGCTTGCTTGATAAACGCATTATGATGCTGGACCTTGCTGGGATGATCGCCGGTACTAAATACCGCGGCGAGTTTGAAGAGCGGCTTAAGAAAGTCATGCAAGAACTGGAAGACGACAAGAAGACCATCGTCTTTATTGATGAGCTGCATCTAATTGTGGGCGCCGGTGCTGCCGAAGGCGCTATGGATGCTGGCAATATCCTAAAGCCTGCTCTGGCCCGCGGTAAAATCCAAGTCATCGGCGCAACGACTACGGCAGAATATACCAAACATATCGAAAAAGATGCTGCCTTGGAACGCCGCTTCCAACCTATTCAGGTGCCAGAAGCCACGGTGCCCGAGACGCTCTCTATCCTGAAAGGGCTTCGCAAGCACTACGAAGCCTTTCACGGCGTAACCATTAGCGATGAAGTTTTGGACGACACTGTAAACCTTGCTAAACGCTATATCAACGACCGTTTTATGCCCGACAAAGCAATTGACCTGCTTGATGAGACGGCTGCGCATTTACGCGTGCTAAAAGGCAAAACCAGCCCAGAAGTGCGCAAGCTGCAAAAGGAGCTTAAGCTAGTTAACGCTCGCATCGACGAGGCTGTCGATAATGAAGATTACGAGCGGGCTGCTCGTAGCAAAACGCGTGCTTCGCAAATTAATGAAGAGCTAGAGAATTTGCTTAAGGATACCAAACAGGCTAAGCGGCTGCATGTTACTAGTGATGATGTGGCCGAAGTAGTGGCGCGGATTACTGGTGTGCCAGTTAAGAGAGTGATCAAAAGCGAAGCCAAATATCTGCTAAGTCTCGAGAAAAATATTGGCAAGCATGTGATTGGACAGGAAGAGGCTGTTGAGGTGGTCAGTCGTGCCATCCGTCGTAATCGTAGCGGCATTGGTGCTGTCAATCGGCCAATCGGCTCATTCATTTTCCTGGGCCCAACTGGTGTTGGCAAGACCGAGCTAGCCCGAGTATTGGCCCGCGAGTTCTTTGGTAGTGAAAGTGCGCTAGTTAAAATTGACATGTCCGAGTTTGGTGAACATCACAATGTGTCGCGTCTAGTCGGCGCTCCGGCAGGCTATGTCGGCTACGAAGAAGGTGGTCAGCTAACTGACAAAATCCGCCGCCAGCCGTACAGCCTGGTGCTGTTTGATGAGATTGAAAAGGCGCATCCGGATGTCTTTAATATGCTGCTACAGATGCTGGAAGACGGCTATCTTACTGACGCCAAGGGCCGTCGCATCGATTTCACGAACACTATCGTGATCATGACCTCAAACATTGGCGCTGAACGTCTGCAAAAGGAAGCTAGTTTTGGTTTTCGCGCAGATCGTCCAAAAGATTTGGATGATCTGGATGCTATGCACGAAGCCAATAAGGACAATGTGCTCGACCGACTTAAGAAGGAGTTGCGTCCAGAGCTGCTAAACCGTATCGACAAAATTGTCGTTTTCCGTGGTCTAACTAAAAAAGACATCTTTAAGATCATTGATCTGCAAATTGATGAACTAAAAACACGACTGCAGAAGCAAGGTCTGAGCGTTTCACTCAGCAAGACGGCAAAAGAGTATTTGCTAGAACACGGCTACGACCCTAAAAACGGTGTACGACCGCTTCGACGTCTTATTCAAGATACTATCGAAGATCAAATGGCTGTCGAGCTGCTGGACCAACACTACCAAAAGGGTGACATTGTGCAGGTTGGCATTAAAGATGACCAATTGACGTACACCACGGCTGCCGAGTAGGGCAATAGTATGGTACGACGAGCTCTGTTTTACACGGGGCTCGTCATTTTTTAAACGGGTTCTGCTAAACTAAGGCTAGATATGAAAAAATGGGCTAATGTAACGTTGCTAGGTCTGCTGGTACTAGCGTATGGTGGCGTTTTGTATAAGCACCAGGCACTCCTGGATTGGTGGCATTTACGTGGCTACGCTGCGCCTCCTGCGGTGGTGCAGCTTGCTGCTGGTGACAGTATGACGCCAAAGGCGCAGCATCTGTTCTATGTGAATCGGCCGCTGATCAGCAGTGGCAGAACGTTCACTGATCATTGTCCTGCGGCTGCCGAGAAAACGGTAGTCCTGGGGTGTTATGTGGGTCGCGACGCTGGCATCTATATATACGCAGTAAATGACGTTCGCTTGAATGGGGTAGAGCAAGTAACTGCAGCGCACGAGATGCTGCATGCCGCCTATCGTCGGCTGTCGGGCTCCGAGCGAAATACAGTCAATGCGATGCTTACCGACTACTACAACCATGGGTTAACTGATCAACGTATTAAAGATACGCTTAATTCTTACAAGATCTCTGAGCCAAATGATTTGGTAAATGAGATGCATTCCATTTTCGGCACTGAGGTTGCGCAGCTACCGGCAGCACTCGAGCAGTATTATCGGCAGTATTTTACAAATCGTCAGAAAGTAACCAGCTATACGGCCAGCTATCAGGGCGAATTTACGAGTCGCCAGACGCAAGTTGCCGCTGACGATGCCCAGCTAAAGACCCTAAAGACACAGATTGACGCTAATGAGGCGAGCCTGAACAGCCAGCAAGCTGATCTTAAGGCACAGCGATTGGCACTACAGGGCAGCAACACTGCTACTGATATTGCGGCCTATAATCTGAAAGTTGCCGCTTATAACAATCTGTTAGAGAACACTAAAGCCATAATTGCACAGTATAATAATTTGGTAACGACCCGTAATTTGGTGGCAATCGAGGAGCAGCAATTACAACAAGAGCTATCTGCAAATCCGCTCACTAAGCAATAGGTGTTAATACTATGGCGAAACCGATAATCAAATATGTCTGTAACAACTGTGGTGCACAGTATAGCTCATGGGCCGGCCGCTGCGTGCAGTGTGGCGAATGGAATACTATTGCCGAAGAAGTGCAGTTGGCCGCAGCCGCAGGTACGGGGCTCAACAAGAAAGCGGGCCTTGGTACAACGCTCAAGCCGCAAGCGGTTGGCAAATCGGCGGCACAAGATGACACACGAATGCCTACCGGTATTGCAGATGTGGATGCGGTCTTGGGTGGAGGCATCGTATCGGGCAGTGTTAATCTGATTGCTGGACAACCAGGTATCGGGAAGAGTACCTTACTCATGCAGCTAGCTAGTCAAGTTGCACAGAATCATTCGGTATTGTACGTGAGCGGTGAGGAGTCCGAGCATCAAGTAGGCATGCGTGCCAAGCGACTTGGTGTTGCGGGGGTGGATCGCCTACAGCTGGCTACTACCAACGTTGCCGAAGACGTCGCGGCGACTGTAGCTGGCGGCGCTTATGATTTTGTGGTTGTAGATTCTATTCAGACGATGACGGTGCAGGCTGTAGCGGCAGCGCCCGGTAGTGTGTCGCAGATTACTAATAGCACAGCAGTGCTTGTGTCGGCTGCAAAGGCCAGTAATACTGCTATGTTTGTGGTGGGACACGTAACTAAGGAGGGCAGCATAGCCGGACCTAAGGTGCTTGAACACATCGTGGACGTCGTTCTGCAATTAGAAGGAGACGCCTACGGTGGTTTTAAGATACTACGCGCCACCAAAAACCGTTTTGGTCCCACTAGTGAAGCGGCAATCCTAGAAATGGATGAAAGTGGGCTGCATCCGGTCGAAAATCCGAGCCAGGCATTACTGGCAGAGCGGCAAGTGAGTGACGGTTCGGTAGTGCTCGCTACACTCGAGGGCACCCGACCACTGCTTGTTGAGGTACAAGCGTTGGTTAATAAAACATCGTATGGTTACCCAAAACGTGCGGCCAGTGGCATTGATCTAAACCGAGTTAATCTGCTTATAGCTATGCTGGAGCGTCGAACTAAACTTAACCTGGCTGAACAGGATATTTATATTAACATCGTCGGTGGCATACGCTTAAGTGACCCAGCAGCAGATCTAGCAATTTGTATGGCAATCGGCTCGGCTGCCAAAGGGCTGCAGCTCAAGCAAAATGCCGTGGTTTTTGGTGAAGTAGGCCTAAGTGGCGAGGTGCGGCACGTGCCCTTCATTGATAAGCGTGTTGCCGAGGCTAAAAAGTTAGGCTTTGAAGTAGCAATTGGGCCTAAAGAGCGAGGTAACAAGCCAAGCAAAGCGACACTACTGCATGCAGTCCCTGATGTGCGCACTGCACTAAATGAGTTCTTAGAAAAGTAATGCTAGATCATACAGCCACCTGGAAGGTGGCTGTATGTGCATACCTTATCTACGGCGCTTCGAAGTAAATCCTGCTAGAAGGCCATTGTTGTTTTTGCCTGGCCCGCCGCTGGCCGGAGGCTTGTAGTAAGACGTAGTAGTGCCAGAGCTGACGGTGATGGTCTGAGGATCGCTAGTGTTAGAGAATAGAACACTGTCTATAGCCTGAGCTTCTAGTTGGACGGTGCCACTACTGCCGGCTGTCGGAACATAGGTAAGTGTGTAATCTCCGGTGCTGTCTACTGATTGAGTTTGTACTGTCTGTCCATTGACAATGAGGTTTAAGGTTCCAGGGTTATTGGGGTAGTTATCGGTGTCGGTCAGCGGATGTGTGCCTTGTTCGACGTGCACGACTATGCTACAGCCGGTCGGTGGACAATTGAGTGTGCTTGTACCACCGGTAGCGATGCCATTAACGGCTGTAATGGTGGCAGTTGGCGGATGATCTTGGCAAGTGTGTACATCGTCGCTGGCCTGTCCCGAACCACCCGAGGCTGCATTTGCCGAAACGTTAGGCGTGCCATTGTTCATGAACAAGTCAACATTAAGGCTAGATACACTGCCACCACCCGAGGTTTGGCGTGCCAAGTCTGGCGTGCATGAAGTAGCCAATTTGCCCGATACCTTATCAATAGCCGCACTGCTACCCGAGGTTTTACCTACATACCAGCTGGGGAACAGATCGGTGCTAGAGCTTGGGGTAACTTGGCCGAGATAGCGATTGGTAAATACGAAAGCCGACTGAGTTTTGATGTCGCTTGGCTGTACCCAGTTTTGTGGCTTAACGTTACCAAGTAAGTCTATGGCACCTTCGGTAAACTCTTTCATGATGGGGTCGGTAATGTTTTCTGGGGAAGTGTTAAACGGCGCAGTACGGCTGTGGTTACCAATCCAGATGCCCGCAGTGAACTGAGTGTTCCAGTTCATCATAAGACCGTCGAAGTTGTAGTTGGTGGTACCTGTCTTTATGGCGGTGTCCCAGCCCTTGTAGCGGTGGAACTTCATTCCTGTACAGCTGGTGTCATTACAGTTGCCACTTAGGTAAGAAGCCTTAGGGTCAGATGCCATGTTGTCAACAATGTATGCCGCGTCGGTGCGTACGATCTGAGTACCCTTGGGCTGTTCGAACTGTTTGATGGTCTTACCTGAGCTGTTTATGACCTTTAAGATGAAGGTTTGCGGGATGACCTTGCCGAGGCGGGCAAGGCTGGCGATGCCGTTAACGTGATCGGTAAGATGCAAGTAGGCACCGTCACCAATGGCAGAAGCGGCGTAACATTGGGTTTCATCAGCTTTGGTGACACTGAAGAAGTCTTCTACTCCGGGGTTGTAACAGCGGTAACCGTCAGGGTTGCCCATGAGTGCCTTCATGGTAGAGATGTTCTTGTTGATTGAGACGGTGCGGTTGGTACTAGTGTCGCCTGGAACCGAGGAAATGACTGATTTTACGGCCGGTATGTTCAGCGATGCACCAAGTGCGTAGCGCAATGTAATGGGGCCGCGGCCACCTCGGTCGTAGTCGAACAGACAGTTACCAGTACTTGGTTTGCTTGGGTCCGAGCTGGGCTTTGACTTATCGGTACACTGATAGCCGTTTATGGGTAGTGGACCAGTTTGGTCGTACAACACACTACCGGCACCAACATTGTTGTTATTGTTGATGAAATTGGTGTAATCGTAAGGCTTGACGCTGGATCCGGGCGAGATATTAACGTCGTTAGCATAGTTCAGTTTACCGTAGGTGTCGTTATTAAAATCGGTACCACCAATCAATGCCAAAACTTGTCCGGTGGCGTTATCTTCATCGACGAACGCTGCATTGTCGGCGTGGTACCTATTAAGCAAGTTCATGTGTTCGGACAGAGACTTATCGGCTAAATCTTGCAAGCTAACATTAAGCGTAGTAATTATCTTCCATCCACCAGTTCTTATGACGGCTGCCGGAAAGTCTTTTTGGAGTTCTTCGCGGGCTGCAAGCACGAAGTAGGGATACTTGATTCCTGCGTAGTGGCTAGTTGGCATAGCGTTGACCTGGCCAATAATATCAACAGCTTTTGCTGTGTCTGCTTGCGCTTGGCTTATGTAGTGCTGTTTAGCCATCAGGTCTAAGATGTAATGCTGGCGCTCGATCAGGTTACCTTGCTCGAAAAGATCGGCAGTTGCAGAGGAGTTAAACCTAGGACTAGCGTACGGTGATAAGTTACCAGGCTGTTTAGGGATGGCAGCGAGCATAGCTGCCTGCGCCAGGGTTAGGTTTTTAGCATCAACGTGGAAATAATCTTGAGCGGCTGCCTGCGCGCCGTAATCGAGACCACTGTAGGGGGCAAGGTTAAGATAAGCTGTTAGAATGTCGTCCTTACTGTATTCACGTTCCAGCTCCACTGCTAGAATCAGCTCTTTTACTTTGCGGCTAACCGTGTGATCGCTGGTCCAGCCCTCGTTCAACTTGACGAGCTGTTGAGTTATGGTTGATCCACCCTGTGTGCTGCCGCCCTTTAGGTTGTTGACCGCGGCACGCGTGATGCCCTTAACGTTAAAAGCACCTTCGTGGTAGAAGTCTTTGTCCTCGATAGCTATAGTGGCATCTTTTAGATACGGCGAGATAGCGTCGCCAGTAACGGGGATACGTTTGAATGCATCGTAGTCCTGGAACAGTAAGGTTTGTCCGCTTCGGTCATAGTATGCCATGCTACCGCCTGAATCAGCGCTGTTGATGTCATGAATTTTAGGTAGATCTTTGCGGAAGTATGCGAACAGGCCGACAACCAACAAAAAACCAACTACAAAACATATGCCAGTGATCTTAAGTGCCATGATAGCACCATCACGACTGAACCAGTATTTGTATAGGCGCTTAGGATGCAGGCGATACAACACGCGCTTCCAGGGTTCTTTAGGGAGTGTGCTTAAGTAAGCTGCTTTGCGCTGAGCTCGTGCTTCGCGACCAGCGCGCATGCGTTCGCCAAGATTGCGGTTAATCTTAATAGTCTTCCCACTTTTAGTGGTGTGGGTATTTTTAGCGGACTGACGCCGTGGACGCTGGTTTGAATCACTCATACTACGTTTTGGTCTCACTTCAAACTCACTAGTTGTACCACCCAAGTATAGCAAAGTTTCAAAAAACAAGTGCGTTGTTTTGGGTGGTAATCTTCAGTCGTTCAACAGTATTCAAGAAGGAAACCGTAGTTTGCGTATATGTACCGGATGTGACATCATTGTGCTTACATGGCATATATTTCTGTACGTAAGCTTTATATACACCGCTATCTCTGCAGTGCAGCCTATACGGCATAGTTTAGGCGCTCTAAGACAGACCCTCTTTTTATACAAACAGTAAACGGTATACTACTATATGATGACACTCTCAGAAGAATTGACCTGGCGTGGTTTTGTAAACCAGACCACCTTTAAAGAATTAAGCACACTTGACGGCGAACCGATCAGCTTTTACTTTGGTGTTGACCCAAGTGCTGATAGCATGCAGATTGGCAATCTGGCGGCTGCAATGATGGTGCGCCACTTTATTAATCATGGTCACAAAGCATTTTTGCTGGTTGGTGGTGCAACTGGTATGATTGGCGATCCGGATGGCAAGAAGCAGGAGCGCGATCTGCAATCACTGGACGATATTGCTCGCAATAAGGCCGCAATTGCCGAGCAGTACAAAACAGTATTTGCCGGACAGGAATTCGCCCTAGTTGATAATTACGAATGGTTTAAAGACCTTGGTTACCTCGAGTTTTTACGTGAGGTAGGCAAGCATGTGCCTATGCGCCAGATGCTAGGCCGCGACTTTGTGCAGAGTCGGCTCGGTGAAGACGGTGCCGGTATCAGTTACGCCGAGTTTAGCTACTCGCTGATTCAAGGTTACGATTTCCTACATTTGTTCCGTGAACACGGTGTTACGCTGCAGGTATGCGGTGCAGACCAATGGGGCAATAGTATTACCGGTGTTGATTTAATTCGTCGTGTTACCGGCGCAGAAGCACATGTCTATTCTGTACCTCTTGTTGTAAACAAGACAACAGGTATTAAATTTGGCAAAAGTGAGGCTGGTGCGATCTGGCTTGACCCGGCTAAGACCACGCCAACACAGTTTTACCAATTTTGGATTAACTGCGATGATGCTGGTGTGGAAGATTACCTCAAGATCTACACGTTGCTGTCTAAAGACGAGCTTGAGTCGATTATGGCGGAACACCGTGGTAATCCTAAGGCGCGTACTGCACAAATAACACTGGCACGAGAAGTCACTAAATTGGTACATGGTGACGATGAGATGATGTTTGCCGAGTCGGTAACTGACTACCTAACGGGTAAATCACCGATAGGTGAGGCATATGCTGCGCTTGATGAGATACGGAAACAAATCCCTTCTGTTCTTGCGCAAGAAGATGGCTCAGTTATTGAAGCGCTCATTGAGGCAAAATTAGCTACTTCTAACACCGAAGCCCGCCGTTTCCTAAAAGAAAACGCCATCAGTATCAACGGCCAAAAGGTGCAGCGCGAAAACTTTGAAGCAGGCGATTTCCAGAATGGTCGCTTACTACTCCGTCGCGGCAAGGCCTTTAAGGATTCGGCGCTGGTAGAACTGGCAGCGTAGATCCTGATGCGTAAAGTTGCCGGTACTATCCTTGGGAAAACGGTTGCACAAGCCGTGAAAGTGCGTGGCAAAAGCGGGGGGCAGGCTTTGCCTGGGCTGGTTGTTGAAACACTAGTGCCAGGCTATCTTAGTGCCATGCTCAAGCAGCTGCCAGACGGCGTAACTATTATTACCGGAACCAACGGCAAGACCACTACCACCAAAATGGTAGTGGAATTGCTGCAAGCTAACGGCAAACGAGTGCTAACAAATGCTACCGGGAGTAACTTGACCAGGGGAATTATCAGCAGTGTTAGCCAGCAAGCTGGTAAATCCGGCCGACTGCCGTTTGATGTGGCTGTTTTTGAGCTAGATGAAGCCTATGCCTCGCAGTTCACGAAGGTACTCCGACCTCGCTATGTGCTAGGGTTAAATGCTAGTCGCGATCAGCTAGATCGTTTTGGTGAGGTTGATATGGTTGCCAAGCTCATAGGTGACACAATGCTCTCGGCCACGGAACGAATTATTACTAACGCCGATGACAAACGGCTGAGCGCTATCGCTGCAGGTGCTGATACGCCAACACACTATTTTGGGGTTGCTCCAAGTCTGCTTAAATATTTCCCTCGCGATGATGAATTGGTCGCAGTAGATCAACCTGCTAAAGCGGCGCTGGCGGCCGATGTGCCGCTAGCGGTAGAACTACTAGAGTTTTCTGGTGCGCGGGCCACCTATCGCATAGGTAAAAAACGCTTTGCGGTAAGTCTTGAGGTGACAGGCCAGCATAATTTTCAAAATGCGGCTGGTGCTCTAGCGTTAGTGCAAACCATGCTGCCGGACGCTGCTCCTGATGTACTAGTGGAGGGGCTTTCTAAAGTACAGCCAGCTTTTGGTCGTGGTCAGACATTTATCCTCAAGGATGGCTCAGAACTACAGCTGAACCTTGTTAAAAACCCAGCCAGTTTTCGGCAAGGTCTGGCGTCGTATATACGACCAAAGACGGCTACCATGATTGCTATAAATGATGCTGTTGCCGATAGTCGTGACCTGTCGTGGCTATGGGATGTAGATTTTACAGACCTAAGAGGTACGGGTGTGGCTATTACGACCGGAAGCCGTGCACCGGATATGGCGCTGCGCCTTAAATATGATGATGTTACTGTGCGGACTATCGAGTCAGACCTGGACCTGGCACTACAAACATTCTCCAAGCAACCTGGCGATAAAGTAATTTTTGCAACATATACCGCTATGCTAAAACTGCATGCCCTTCTAGGCAAACGGGCGGGTAAAAACTTATGAACAAATTGCATATCCTACATCTGTACCCGAACGAAATGAATACCTACGGCGACCGTGGCAACCTACTGACACTTAAACGCCGGGCCGAATGGCATAGGTTGGAACCGATTATCCACTACTACCACGTAGGCGACACTCTCCCAAAACAAGTTGATGTAGTGTTGGGCGGTGGTGGCCAAGATTCTGCTCAGGGCGCTATCCAGGACGACATACTGCGGATCGGCGACGTGCTACACCGGCTAGTGGAAGCTAATGTGCCAATGCTGATGGTGTGTGGCACGTACCAACTATTTGGTAGACGATTTATTACGCACGATGGGCAGGAAATTAAAGGAATCGGCGTGTTTGATGTTGAAACTACCGGTGGTGATAAACGATTGATCGGTAATGTGGCGGTAGAAGCTGCCGACTTTGGTACAATATATGGTTTCGAGAACCATAGTGGCCGCACAACACTTGGTGATGGACAAGCACCATTTGCCCGAGTGCTCCGGGGCAATGGTAACAACGGCGAAGACAAAACAGAGGGCGCACGGGTGCGCAATGCCATTGGTACTTATATTCATGGACCGGTGCTGCCTAATAACCCGGGGCTTGCCGATGGTCTGCTGCGGCTAGGTTTGTCCCGATTAGGAGTTGTCGCATCTTTAGGCTCGCTAGAGCTAGATGACTCGCTTACGAGTCTGGCGCGTCAAAATGCGCAGGGCCGGCGCTACTAGACGCAGGAGCAGCATATAATTGACGTAGAATCTTAAAAAGTTTATAGTATATATCCGGTGTAGGTACATTTGACAACTGGAAGGAGTCTCCCGTGGGGGCTCTGCGTATGGTTGGATCTATCGATAGTCCCAACTGCCATGCCACCCTGACTGGCCTGGAGACAAACTTTTCGAGCGGCAGCCTTGTTGCTCGGACAGTCTTCATGCTGGCCTGGTATGACCATGCTGGCAAGCTTAAGGAGGTGTTGCTGCCGGTCGAGACCGATGACCTTGAGCTGGGTTTTGGTCTGAGGATTAATAACAATACAAATGGCTGGCTGGCACTTCCGGCGGTCCTGTTCACTCCTGAAGGTGATGCACTGAATATCTTCGCTGAGTGCTCGGTGACGAACCCAAACGGCATACCGTCAATTGGTATGTGGGAATGTGGACGGTTCAAAACTGTAGACCTCACCGGCATCGTGCTGCCCAACCGTATGCAGCATTCGTTCAGCTTCACCGCTGACGGCCAGGGCTACGGAGGCATGGGCTACGATCGGATCACGGTTTGGACCCGTACCGTTAGTCATACCAGGCCGACTGGTCGAAGCTATAGTGCCGATGCGGCTGAGGTTGCTACCGTGCGCATCATCTCGCGTAAGGAGGCTGCCAAACTCATGGCTGAGTACGAGCTTGCCCCTCCTCGCAGCTGGTACGTATCCGACTGTCGCTTCTAGCAGCAATCTGACCGCTCTTGCTTAGGGGTGACCCGATTCATGACTGTGTGCGGATAACAGATAGCTAGGCATGGTCTCTGCACGGCTCCAAACAGAGAGGCGCCGGGTGGCACACAACGTGCTACCGGTCCTTTCGCGCTACACCCGCCGGGGTTCACTAACGAAACATGTGAACCCCGGCTTTTTTCTAACAAAAGAACCGGTAACTAACGTACCCGTTCCTCTAAAAGAAAACCAACGCAGTTCGGTATACTAAGAAGAATGCAGCTAACTGATCCGGTGACCATAATTAAAGGGGTGGGTGACGAGCTAGCCAAAAAGATGGCGTTGCTGGGTGTTAAGACGGTCGGGCAACTGGTGGATTACTTGCCGCGCCGCTACGAAGACTACTCGGACGTCATAGCTATCCGCGATATTGTGCCGGGTAGCGTAACTGTTAAGGCAATTGTTAAACAAGCGACTGGCCGCTACGTGCGCCGTGGCATGCATGTGACAGAGGCGGCGGTTGGTGATGATAGTGGGTCAATCCGGGTGGTGTGGTTCAATCAACCGTACCGGGCTAAGGCACTTAAAATTGGTGCCGAGTACTACTTTTCGGGCCAGTTCGAGCTGAATTATCAACGGCTGCAACTTATGAATCCTAGCGCAGAGCTGGTGAGCGATTTTACCGTGAATACTGCCCGGATTATACCCGTGTACCGCGAAACCAAGGGTATCACCAGCAAGCAGATCCGCAAAAGTATTGGTAGTTGCAGGGTGCTTATGAAGTCGCTATCCGAAACGCTGCCGCCGTGGTTGGTTACCGAGCAGCAGCTGCTGAGTTACGCCGAAGCGCTGTTTGCTATGCACTTCCCGCTGGATAGTACCCAGTTGGTCGAAGCGAAACGGCGCTTGGGGTTCGAAGAAGTCTTCGAGCTAAGTCTGGCCAGTTTGCTTAACAAACAAGAGCTGGCAGCTGACGAAGCGCTGAGTATTCCATTCGACGAGCAACTGGCTAAGAAATTTGTGAAGCATCTGCCGTTTACGCTGACGGATGCGCAGCGCAGGAGTGTCTGGCAAATCTACCAGGATATGCAAAGTGAACACCCCATGAATCGGCTGGTTGAAGGTGACGTGGGCTCTGGTAAAACGGTAGTAGCAACCATGGCGGCGCTGATGGCCGTGGGCCACGGCTATCAAGTGGCTTTTATGGCACCCACCGAATTGCTGGCACGTCAGCATGCCGAGACTATCTATAAGCTGCTGGAGCCTTTGGGTCTGAGCGACAAATTAACCCTCTTGGTCGGTGCACTGTCTGCCGCACAAAAAAAGAAAGCACAGGAAGCGATTGCGAGCGGGAGTGCGCAGTTGATTGTAGGTACCCAGGCACTGATTCAACAAAAGGTGGATATGCATAGGCTTGGGCTGGTAGTTATCGACGAACAACACCGTTTTGGTGTTGAACAGCGTAAACAGTTGATGGCGAAAGCAGGCCACATGCCGCATTTGTTATCATTGACCGCTACGCCTATTCCTCGGTCGTTGGCGCTAACCTTATACGGCGAGCTGGACATATCAGTGCTCGATGTCAAGCCGGCTGGCCGGCAGTTGATACATACCGAAATTGTGTCGCCAAACTCGGTCGAGCCGGTATATGACGATATCCGAAGAGACCTGGATGCCGGTCGGCAAATGTTTGTGGTGTGTCCGCTCATTACTGAGTCGGACGTGTTGGAGGCTCATTCGGCCGAGAAAATCTATGACCAGTTTAGAAAAAAAGAGTTTAAAAAGTACCGAGTGGGGCTGCTCCACGGCAAAATGAAGGCCGAGGACAAGAACGCCGTTATGCAACAATTTGTTGCCCATGAGCTGGATATTTTAGTATCGACGACGGTTATCGAGGTGGGCGTAGACGTACCAAACGCCAGTGTGATGATGATTCAGAGTGCCGAGCGCTTTGGATTAGCGCAGTTACATCAGTTGCGCGGCCGAGTAGGGCGGGGTGCTCACAAGGCCTATTGCTATTTGATGATGAGTGATTCCTCGGCGCCGTCAAAACGGTTGCGGGCGCTCGAAAGCAGCCAAGACGGCTTTAAACTGGCAGAGCTTGATCTAGAGCTGCGTGGTCCGGGAGCAATCTACGGACAATCACAGCATGGTGCGTTAGATCTACGGGTGGCAAAACTAACTGATGTTGCACTGATTGCGGCAGCTCGCAGTGCAGCTGCCGAGTTTATCCAAAGAGGCGAAAATTTGGTAGACTATACAGAGTTGCACCGGCGCGTAACCAAATTGCGGGCGGTCACTAATTTGAACTAGACAGCACTATTTTGAACAGTACAGTATCCACTATATCCCGAAGGGGTTGCTAATGTATTCTGGGGCATTAATCCGTCCTATGCGGCGTTTTGACGCCTGGTTTGGAGCGCACCAAAAGATTGATAGAGTAGCTCGCCAGCACCTTACGCAGGTATTGCTTAGCCAAGAAAGTTTCCCGGCACAAAAAGACATACTCCGCTTCGAGGGCATTGATGGCCCGGATGGTATAAAGTTAAAAACACCGGCACAGGGTGAATTGTGGCATTTTATAGACCCTGATAACGAGGCCGACCGTCAGCTGCTAGATATCCTTAGCTATAACTACCAGGAACTGGTAAAAGCACTAAAAAGTGGCAATGAAACACGAGCGGCTTTTGAAGCGGCCTGGTTGGCCCATGGTATTGTCGACGGGCTCACTCCGGCACACCACTACCCGTACGAAGATGAACTGATGCGTCTGCGTGGTGAGGGCATTGAAACTCGAGTAACACCCAAGGACAAACTTTTTATTACCGGTGAAACCATACCTGATTCGGTTAGTAAAAACTGGCAGGTTTGGGGTGATAAGGGGCTAATTGCAACCCACTTTGCTTTCGAATGGGGTATTGCCGCGATGGTAACACCTCTTCGTTTTAGTAAGAATATACCCGCTGAGGCAGAACTAGACGTTGCTATCCAAAAAGGACTCAGTGAGACGTTTTTGGCCTGTGCTAAGGGTATTGCAGCTTTAAAGATGTACGACCAATTCTATAAGTCGGGCTGGACACCTAAACTTGCCAAGCAAGCACGTAGGGAGCTATTGCCCCGGATTATCAATATGGTAACCATTGCCTGGTACTTGGCGGCGCAGGAAGCGCATAGCGCATGAGAGTTATTGCCGGACGATTAGGCGGACGTAGCTTTGCTAGCCCTAAAACCCATCGGACCCACCCCATGAGTGACAAGGTGCGTGGTGCGCTGTTTAATGCCCTGGGCGATCTAAGCGGGCTGACGGTGCTTGATGCTTTCGCAGGCAGTGGTGCCTGCAGCATCGAGGCTATTAGCCGGGGCGCTAAGAGTGTACTGGCGATTGATATCGATGTAGAGGCGGTTAAGACGATTGCCGAGAATGTGCGCTCGCTGAACCTAGAAGACGCAATTACGGTGCGCCGCAAAAATATCAGCGGCTGGTCGCGCAATAACCAGGCGCAGCAATTCGATGTAGTGCTAGCTGATCCACCTTATACCGACATCCGGCCCGATGTGCTGGAGCGGCTGAGCGTGCACGTCCCACCGGGTGGTTTGTTGGTGCTATCGTGGCCAGGCAGTGAACCTGTCCGTGATTTTGTTGGCCTGGATATTATTTCGCACAAATCGTATGGTGACGCGCAGCTGATCTTTTATAAACGTCCTGCCTAACTATTTTGTAGATTTTTTGCCACAAATACCGTAAAATACCCTCGTTACCAACTCTTTTCTGAAGCCCTTGTAGCCCAGGAAAGAGCAGCCGGACAAAATGTATTTCATTTTGCCCGCGCGATGAGAAAAACCGATACGGTTTGTCTCATTACCCGAGCGGATGTGGTGGAATTGGTAGACACGTTAGTTTTAGGAGCTAATGCCGTAAGGTGTGCTGGTTCAAGTCCAGTCATCCGCACCAAATAAAAAATACCAGGAAACCTGGTATTTTTTATTTGGTGTAGTCTGGCTTCGTGCCTACCGGCCGCTCAGCTGCCGAAATGTGGTAAGAAAACCTTGAGTAGCTCTCCGTGTGCTAAAAACACCTTTGCGTGCCTTTTTGCCGAGAGTTTTGCCGTGGCCGACCGCAACCGAATAACGGGTCCCTTGCACAGTAAGCCAGGCCATCTGGCCGAATGTAAACCACGGACCCTTACTTGCGGCACACTGATCCAACGACGCCTCAGCAATAGTCTGATCGGTGCTTCCCAGTAACTGTAGCCGTCCAGCATTGATAATAATAGTGCCATGTTGGGCGAGTGGTTGCACGCCAAACCGGCCTGCGCCTATCTGGACCTCTGGCCAAACGTAATCATATACAGGCGTAGGGTTACTTGGGGTTTGAGCTTGAAAAGCACCTGGTAATGGTTGATCTGGATACATACTCCTATTAAATTTCGTATGGTCAGCAATGTCAAATTGTAGTGTGTTTTAGTAGTCGCTGGGCTTGTATACGGGCGGTGCTATACTTACTAGTGATGTCCTATAAAGCAGTATTTCTGGACCGTGATGGCACCATAGACTATGGTACGCCCACTTACGAACGAGTCGATAGTGTTGATAAGGTAAAGCTTTTACCGAATACGGTGCAGGCGCTCACAAAGTTAGCCAAGCTGGATTACCTAGTGTTTATCGTCACGAATCAGGCGGGACTTGCTGAGGGTCTGATCAGTCAGCGTGAATTTGATGCTATTCAGGGCAAGGTCATGGAGCTTATAGCGCCCAGCGACGCTAAAATTACCAAAGTTTATGTATGTCCGCACGGCGAAAATGATGACTGTGACTGCCGAAAGCCAAAACCGAAGCTACTGTTTGATGCTGCGCGGGAATACGATATAGATCTTGCAAACTCCTGGATGGTTGGCGACAGAGTGTCCGATGTCATGACAGGCGTCAATGCCGGTACAAAATCAATCTTGGTACTAACAGGTGTACCGACCGTAACATCCGACCAGGCGGTGGCCACAGTGCCGTCGCTGCTCGAAGCGGTGGAATATATCGCCGATCATAGCTAGTACATTTGACATTCCACAGAAGTCGTATACTCTAAAAATATGTTTACCACTAATCTGCATCATGCACATAGGTCGCCGGAGCTTGTCGGTTAGTTTGGTTAGTATCTAAAACGTCTACAGACCGCCGCATGCTCCGGCGGTTTGTTTTTGTATCACTAAATTTGGAGCATTACTATGAGTTTGGAATATGTAACGCCGGGCGAGGCCTATGAGCTTGCCGGGCAGCGGCTGCGTGACAGCACGCTTAAAGAACGGGTCTCGGCCTATCTAGGTGGTGTCTGGCCGCCCGGTTTTGAGAAAATAACAGAGCCAGTGGCAGTGTACGCGCCGTACCTGGACAAGGCTAGCGACACCGAGCTGGATTTTTTACAGCAGGCACGGGAGACAGGCTTTACGACTGTGGTGGCTACCTATGCAAACGCCGAGTACGTGACAGCTAATCCGGGACTAGTCGATTGCTGGCGTGCACCATTAAAACTACCAAAGGGCCAGCAAGAGCGACGCTTGATTGTGCCAGAGGCGATACGGCTAGGCTCTTCGGAGGGGGTTGGAAATGCGGCTACGATCTATCGGCGTCTAAGCGTAGCGGACTATTGGCGTGGGGTGCGTACGCCTGTTCTTGAAGAGAGTGGTCTGCCTACCGATGATACTGTGGTTGATTTTGGCGATTGGTATTCGTATCAGGCTAGGCGTTTTGGTTGGGTCGGTGAGCGCTCAAAATCGCGCCAGTACTATATGGCGCTGATGGCCTTGTATGCATCGGGCGTGGTGCTGTTTGACACGCCGCCTACCGAGTTTGCGGATCGGGTCATGCTGCCTGCCTATAGGGCGGCGCAGGAGGTCCTTGGCGCAGAGCCGTTGCTAACGAACGTATTAAACCCCGGAAAGCGAGATTGGACCGACCTGTCATTTTTAGATGGCGGGCAGCTGGAACGGCTGCAAACTACAGGACAGATAGAATGATGAAATCTGTTACAGTAAAAACCATGAATACACATCGTTTACAGCCGGGCAATGAAGTGCGTGTCATTGCGCCCTCGGACGGCTGGCGCACGCGCCGCGAAGAAGCCTATGCGCGGGCAAAAGAACGGTTGGAAGGCCTGGGGCTAATCGTTACGTATGGTGCGCATATCAAAAGCCAGGGTCGATTTGGAACGGGACCAGTAGCGGATCGCTTAGCCGACCTGCACGATGCCTATCGCGATCCTAACGTTCGGCTAATTATTGCCCTGCACGGTGGCTGGTCGGCTAATGGGTTGCTACGCGGTATGGACTGGGAGCTTATAAAGGCTAATCCAAAACCGTTAATGGGTTTTTCGGACATCACAGTGCTGCTAAATGCGCTGTATGGCCGAACAGGCACGGTCAATTATCTGGGGCCAAATTTTTCGACGCTGGGCTCTTCGCATATGCAGGACTACACGTTTGATAATGTTCGCTCGGTTGTTATGGCTGAAGCGCCACTTGCGCTTGAGCGAAGCAGGCAGTGGCAGCGCACTAGGCGTGGTCCGCTTAGTAAAACGCGGCCGTGGCAAGTTCTACAGGAGGGCAAGGGCGAAGGGGTGTTGATTGGCGGCAACCTAGGTACTTTTTATTTGCTGCAAGGTACGGTTAACCAGCCAGTTTTTGATCGCCCCTTTATTTTGGCCGCCGAAGATGACGATGAGCCAGGCCGCTATAGTGTCCGGGAGTTTGATCGACGCTTAGAATCATTGCTGCAGTTGCCCGGTGCCCGGGACTATATACGTGGGCTGGCAATTGGGCGATTCCAACCAGGTAGCCGCGTAACCATGCCCGATGTGCGCGCCATAGTGACAAAGCTAGAGCTGCCAACTATCCCGGTTATTGCAGATGTCGATTTTGGTCATACTGCGCCACTGCTGACGCTGCCAATCGGGGGCATAGCCTCGTTGGCTGGGCAAAACAATCAAGCAACCTTTAATCTGTTACAATGGTAATCAATCATGACTCTAAGTACACAACCCTATAAAGGCGCCCGGGATTTTTACCCCGAGGATAAGCGCTTACAAAATTACTTGTTTGGCAAAATGCGTGAAACCGTCGAACGATTTGGCTACGAGGCCTATGATGCACCAATTTTGGAACCGGTAGAGCTCTATTTAGCCAAGAGCAACCAGGAGATGGTCAACGAAGAAACGTATTTGTTCCAAGACCGGGGTGGCCGCAATGTAGTGATTCGTCCAGAAATGACGCCCACAGTCAGCCGTATGGTGGCTGCCAAGCGGCAAGAGCTGGCCTATCCAGCACGCCTGTATAGTATCCCCAATCTGTGGCGCTATGAGCGGCCACAGCGTGGACGGCTGCGTGAGCACTGGCAGCTCAATGTCGACATTTTTGGCGTGGAGGGTGTCGAAGCCGACCACGAGATCATCGTAACGGCCGACCAGATCTTAAAGAGTTACGGTGCAAAACACGGCACCTATACTATCCTGCTCAATAGCCGCAAACTCGTGAACGAGCTTTTTGGTAGCTATTTAGGCCTGGACGACACCCAGAAAAACACGCTCATTCGCCTGATCGACCGTATCAAAAAAATGGAATACGCCGTTTTTACGGCGCAAGCGGATGCTCTGTTTACCCCTTCACAGCGTGATACCGGCAAGCTAGAGGTGCTATTAGGTCTGCTAAAGGCGCAGAAACTAGAAGATTTGCCCGCAGAGCTCCAGACACACCCGTCCGTGTTAGAGCTGCGCCAGCTAATCGAGATGCTAAAAGCCTCTCGTGTTACCAACTACCAATTTGATATCACACTAATGCGTGGCTTTGACTACTACACCGACATCGTGTTCGAAGTGTTTGACAACCACCCCGACAACAACCGCAGTATGTTTGGCGGTGGTCGCTATGACGGCCTGGTGGGGCTGTTTGGTGTGGAGCCGGTTCCCACTGTTGGTTTTGGCATGGGCGACGTTACATTGCAGAACTTCCTGGAGAGCCACGGACTGATCCCCAAATTACAGCCAGAAACCGATGCGTATGTAGTTTTAATTGGTGACAATATGTACGAAAAAGCTCAGCCGCTACTGATGGATCTGCGCCGCATGGGCCTAAACCTGGCGGTAGACAGCACTGGTCGCAAGATGGATAAACAGATCAAGTCGGCCGTAAAAAAAGGTATCCACTACGCGCTCTTTATTGGCGAAGCCGAACTGGCCGACCAACGGCTCAAGCTGCGCAACTTAAGTGATGGCAGTGAAGAATCGCATGGCCTGGAGCGCATTGTTAGTATTGTCAAAGATCGACGCCGCGCTGGTGAGACGCCGCTTGACGCCGACGACGAAGATCTATGACGGCACCCAATCATGCACTAACCGGGGCGATAATTGGGCTGAGCGTCGGCAATCCCATAATAGCTTTGCCGCTGGCATTTTTGTCGCATTTTGTTTGCGATGCGATTCCACATTATGATCCGCCGGGCGAAGACGGTCCCGCGCGCTATAAGTCTAGGCGATTTGTCTATGAGTTTTTGGTTGTCGGTGCGGCTTTATGTTTAGCTATTGTACTGGTGCTGGCATTTACCAAGCCCCGGCATTGGTTAGCGGCGGCTATATGTGCCTTTTTGGCGACCAGTCCCGATTTATTCTGGATACCACGGTTTCTACGTGCACGCCGCACGGGCAATGAAGGCAAAAGCGGCAACTGGTTCCTGAAGTTGCATACATGGATACAGTGGAAGACGGGGCCGCAGCTGATTTGGCTGGAGCTGGTTTGGTTTGCAGGATTTAGCGTCTTACTGGCTCACTATCTCTAAAAACGTCCATCCAGCTTCTGCGTTACGCAGGTGTGGCACCGGGGTGGTCGTGAGTAAACTTTTATCTGTTCATCCCCCTGCGCATCTGTTATAGTACCAACTCATGCAAGTTACTCGTAAAGACATCACCCCCACCAAGGTTCAATTAACTATTGCCGCCGATCAGGCAACGCTGGACGCTACCAAAGCACATGTGCTAAGTGATCTCGCGAAAGACGTCAACATGGCTGGCTTCCGCAAGGGCCACGCACCGAAGGCACTTATCGAAAAGAGTGTCGATCCAAGCGTACTACAGACTCGTTTCCTGGATCACGCCGTCAATGATTTGTACGTGGAAGCCGCAATTCAGGAGAAGCTGCGCCCGGTTTCTCAGCCGGAAGTCAACATTACCAAGTTTGTGCCCTTTACTGATCTGGAATTTAAGGCCGAAGTTGAAGTGGTGGGCAAGATTACCTTGTCTGACTACAAAAAGATCAAGGTGACGAAAAAGGTTGATGCTACCACCGACGCTGACGTGACTGCTGTACTTGATGACTTGCGTCACCGTGACAGCCAGAAAGCAGATGTGCAGCGGGCCGCTAAAGATGGCGACGAAGTGGTCATCAATTTCAGTGGTGTTGATGCCAAGACTAAAGCTGCCATTGCCGGTGCAACGGGCAGCGACTACCCGCTGATTCTTGGTAGCAATACCTTTATTCCTGGCTTTGAACCAGAGCTGCTTGGCCTGAAGGCTGGCGACGAAAAAAGCTTTGACATAACCTTCCCGGCCGATTACGGCGCTGTCGAGCTCCAGAACAAAAAAGTAACCTTTGCGGTCACCGTAAAAATCGTTCGTGAAGTAACGCTGCCGAAGCTGGATGATGAGTTTGCAACCAAAGTTGGCCCCTTTAAGGACGTAGCCGAGCTAAAGAAAGACATCAAAGCTCAACTGGTTGCTGAAAAGGAAAATCAGGCGCAGCGTGTTTTTGAAAACGACCTGCTAACTGCGGTCGCTGACAAGTCCAAGGCTGACATTCCACAGGTACTAATCGATGAAGAAATCGATCGCATGGAGGCCGAAGAAAAGCGCAATCTAGTATACCGTGGCCAGACCTGGCAGGAGCACCTGAAGCAAGAAGGCAAGACTGATGCCGAGCACCGCGAAGGTTTGCGTGAGCAGGCCACTACCCGTGTAAAGACCGGCTTAGTTCTAGGCGAGATTGCCGAAGCTGAAAAGATCACGGTATCTGATAAAGAAATCGACAAGCAGATCGCTGAGCTAAAGAAGCAGTATAGTGACAAACAGATGCAGGCCGAGCTTGATAAAGCAGAAAACCGCCGCGAACTGGGCAGTCGTTTGCTAACCGAGAAGACTATTGCCAAGTTGGCCGAATACGCCGCTTAAGCGCAAAAGCCAGCCACGAATCCAAAATTAGCACTCTTGACTCGGGAGTGCTAATTTTTTATCATACATACTATGAGCCTGCAATTAGAAGATCAGCAAGACAGGCGTCGCATGCGTGTTTTGCATTGGCTGTCAGGTTCAATGAATATAGCGATAACTTTTTTCACAGGGGGATAAAGCGATGAGTGTACTAGTTCCAACCGTAGTTGAAAGCGAAGGCCGCTACGAGCGTGCCTATGATATTTACAGCCGTCTCCTAAAAGACCGCGTGATCTTTTTGGGTACCGATGTAAATGAAGCGAGCGCCAATGTAGTTGTTGCGCAGCTCCTATTTTTGCAGGCCGAAGATGCCAAAAAGGACATCTACTTCTACATTAACAGCCCTGGTGGCAGTGTGTACGATGCGCTGGCCATCTACGATACCATGCAGTACGTAACTAACGATGTGCAGACTATTGGTATCGGCATTCAGGCCTCTGCCGCCGCCTTCCTGCTTAGTAGTGGTGCTAAGGGCAAGCGTTTTTTGCTGCCTCATAGCACTGTTATGATTCACCAGCCATCTAGCGGCACACGTGGTAAGGTAACCGATCAAGAGATCGACCTCAAGGAAAGTCTGCGCATCAAACACTTGCTCGAGAGTATCATGGCAAAAAACACCGGTCAAAAACCTGAAAAGATCCACGAAGATATGGAGCGTGACAAGTGGCTGACTGCCGATGAAGCGGAAGCTTACGGCCTAGTCGACAAGATCATCTCTGACATTACTGTTCCACAAAAGGCCGCATAAGAATTGTTGCAGCAACAGATAATTTAGTATATTGTACGCATATGAGCGTACGCGCTGAACTGATCACCAGACAGAATGTTGAAGAAGTAGCTGCTGGAATTGTGCCTGTGGTGCTTGCTGAGCACGAATGGCTGGAAGCTAATCGGGAGGGTCTCTGCAACCGATATGCCACGGAAGCGCTTGCTGTCCAGAGCCTTTTGAATGTGGTAACAAACGCGCCAACAATGGATGTGTTTGCAATGCACAATCTTGATAATCAAATAGTGGGCCTGGGAACACGCGTTGCTCGGCTTAAGCTCTATGATCCAACTGATCCAAAAGGCAAGCGAAAACTTGCAGGCGACCAGATTGACTATTGGACCGGATCTAATATCAGTGAACAAGAACATAGATTGCTTGCTATGTCACTGATAACGCAGACTGCTACAAGTACCGTGCTGGGGCTGCTCCCCGAGGGACAGGCCACAAGGGCGCTGGGTATCACGAAAGTCATGGACAAGGTCGGCGTACCGCATCAGGTGCGTATTGCCGGCATGCGACGCTACGGTTTGCATAAAGCCGGAACACCGCCTATGCAGGTGTATCGATATCATAAGATCACGCAAAGCTCAAAATAGCTGCCTAAGAGTAAAGAATGTCGTTGACGTAGTAGATTTTACTGCGTATACTTGTATGCAAGAAGTAGTGTAAGTTGGGCTGTGCTGCAACTTGGCCAAAGCAGTTCTATCTCTTAGATGTAGAGATATCAGCACCAAAATCCCACTTAGTTTTCTTCGGGCGAAACAACAAAAAGCGATCGGCAAACAGTACGGTTTTACGAACGTGTTACTTGAAGAGCGCTCCAAGGGCCACGAAGTATGATCGGAACGTTTGCAGACGCAGCAGCGTATCAATTTATAAATAGGGGACATTGCACGTGGCAAAAGCGCAAGCAGTAGCACCAAAGGCAAAGTCAGGTGTCCGCGTCTTTTTTACAGATGCGAACGACAACATGACACTGCCAAACTTGGTAGACCATCAAAATAAGTCATTCCAGTGGTTGATCGAAGAGGGGCTCGGTGAGCTCTTAGCTGAAATTAGCCCAATCGACGACTACACTAACACCAAGCTGACACTTCGGTTCAAAGATTACCACTTTGAAGATCCAAAGCTGAGTGAGACCGAAGCCCGCGAAAACAATGTCAGCTACGAAGCACCACTGAAAGCTGTCGTAGAACTGACCAACAAGGTGACCGGCGAAGTCAAAGATCAAGAGATCTACCTGGGTGACTACCCATGGATGACCGACCGTGGTACCTTCATCATCAACGGTGCTGAGCGCGTAGTAGTCAGCCAGCTGATCCGTTCGGCAGGCGTATTCTATAGTGCCGAACTGCACGGCACCCACAATCTGTACAGCGCCAAGGTTATTCCTGGTCGCGGTGCTTGGCTTGAGTTCGAGACAGCCGCCAACGGCGCACTGTACGTAAAGATTGACCGCAAGCGCAAGATTCCTGTTACAACGCTGCTTCGTGCCCTTGGTATGACCGAGGCTCAGATGAAGGACGCCTTCAAGCACGTTGACAACGCCAAGAGCAGTTACCTAGACGCTACTCTTGATAAAGACCCAACCAAGGGACATTCTGAAGCGCTTATCGAAGTATATCGCCGCCTTCGCCCGGGCGACCTAGCTACTGTCGATAACGCTCGTAGCTTGCTTGAAAACATGTTCTACAACTTCAAGCGCTTCGACTTTAGTCGCGTTGGCCGTTACAAGCTAAATAAGCGCCTCGGCCTTGATGTTGCAAACACCGCCGAAAACCGCATTATGCGCCTGGAAGATCTAGTTGCGATTGTGGCCGAGCTGATTCGCCTGAACATCTCTCAGGAACCCGGCGACGATATTGACAGCCTTGCTAACCGTCGTATTAAGATGGTCGGTGAGCTAGTACAGCGCCAGTTCCGTATTGGTCTGCTGCGCATGGTGCGCAACACACAGGACCGTATGTCTATGAGTGAAATCGAGACGGTACAGCCTGGCCAGCTCATCAACGCTCGCCCAGTGGTGGCTGCAGTCCGTGAGTTCTTTGCAAGCTCACAGCTGTCACAGTTCATGGACCAGATTAACCCACTCTCAGAGCTGGCTCACAAGCGCCGCCTGAGCTCTATGGGTCCTGGTGGTCTTAGTCGCGAACGTGCCGGTTTTGAGGTGCGTGATGCTCATGCGACCCACTACGGCCGTATCTGTGCCGTAGAAACCCCAGAAGGTGCAAACGTAGGCCTGGTTCTAAACCTGGCTAACTTCGCCCGTGTGAACGAATATGGCTTTATTGAAACGCCGTACCGTGTCGTTAAGGACACTAAGGTAACTAGCGAAATTGTATACCTGGATGCCGCTGCTGAAGAGCAAGCTGTTATTGCTGGTGCTGGCGTGGCGCTTGATAAAGACGGCAAGATTGCCGACGAGCGTGTTTCTGCCCGCATTAACCTGAAGTCTGGTGAAGCTGACCGCACCGATGTTACGCATATCGATGCTGCCCAGAACCAGATTATTGGTTCATCTGCTGGTCTGATTCCATTCATCGAGAAAGACTACGTGTACCGCGCCCTCATGGGTAGCAACCAGCAACGTCAGGCTGTGCCACTGATCCAGCCACAGAGCCCAATTGTGGGTACTGGTGTGGAAGCCGCAGCTGCTCGTAACACCGGTCAGATTATTGTAGCCGAAGCCGACGGTGAAGTTACTCGTGCCAATGGCCACGAAGTAGTTGTTAAGTATGCCACCGGTACCGTTACCTACGAACCACAACACTTCATCCGCTCCAACGAAGGTACTTCTATTAACCAACGCGTGGTGGTAAGCACTGGCGACAAGGTTAAAGAAGGCGACATCCTGATCGAGGGTATGTCTATCCAGGGTGGTGAACTAGCACTCGGTAAAGATCTAGTGGTGGCCTTCATGCCATGGGCTGGCTACAACTTCGAGGACGCCATCATTATTAGCCGCAAACTGGTCGAAAATGACACGCTAACAAGCGTGCACATCGTGGACTACATGATTGAAGTTCGTGAGACTAAGCTAGGTCCAGAAATTGTCACCCGTGACATTCCAAATGTTTCTGAGGATGCTCTGCGTCACTTGGACGACGACGGTATTGTCCGCATCGGTGCTGAAGTGCACCCGGGCGACATCCTGGTCGGTAAGATTACCCCTAAGGGTGAGCAGGAACTGAGCAGCGAAGAGCGCCTGCTGCGCGCTATCTTTGGTGAAAAAGCTAAGGAAGTTCGCGACACCTCACAGCGCATGAGCAACGGCAAACACGGCAAGGTTGTGGGTGTTAAGGTCTTTACCCGCGAAGCTGGTCACGAATTGAAGGCTGGTGTGCTAATGCAAATCCAGGTCTTTGTGGCTCAGATGCGCAAAGTGTCTGTCGGTGACAAGTTGGGTGGTCGTCACGGTAACAAGGGTGTTATCGCCCGCATTCTGCCTATCGAAGACATGCCATTCATGGAAGACGGCACTCCAATTGATATCGTTTTGAACCCACTGGGTGTGCCAAGCCGTATGAACATCGGTCAGCTGTTTGAGGCCCACCTTGGTATGGCTGCTCGTGCTCTTGGCATGAAAGTTGCCAGCCCATCGTTTAACGGTGTACCTTCTGACAAAATCCGTGAACTCTTGAATGAAGCTGGTTTCCCTGAAGATGGTAAGCAGCAGTTGTTTGACGGCCGCACCGGTGACGCCTTCAAGGAGCGCACAACTGTGGGCTCGATGTACATGATTAAGCTCAACCACATGGTAGCTGACAAGATCCACGCCCGCAGTACTGGTCCATACACTATGGTTACCCAGCAGCCACTTGGCGGTAAGGCGCAGAACGGTGGTCAGCGCTTTGGTGAGATGGAGGTGTGGGCACTTGAGGCGTATGGTGCTGCAAACACCCTGCAGGAAATGCTGACTATTAAGTCCGACGATGTTTACGGCCGCTCTAAGGCATATGAAAGCATCATCAAGCAGACACAGATTGTTGGTCCTAAGGTTCCAGAAAGCTTTAACGTGCTGGTGAAGGAACTACAAGGTCTTGGCCTAAAGGTTGACCTAGTGCACCAGAGTGAAGTAGTGGACGCCGAGGCAATCCTAGCCACCAACATCCACGAAGAGGCAACTCACCCATCCGTAGTTACAGTCCCAACCCCAACCATTTCTGACATTGACGTAACTGACGAAGAAATCGCTTCGGAGGACTTCCTAGTAGAGGACACCGACGAAGAAGGCAAGGTGCTCTTAAGCGCCGAGCAAGACAATATGACTATTAGTGAGGAGGAGGCGTAAGTATGCGACGCTATTCATACGGAACTGATATCGCAGACTTTGACGCCGTCCGCCTAGCGGTCGCCAGCGACAAAGATATTCGCGATTGGAGCTACGGCGAAGTTACCAAGCCGGAAACAATCAACTACCGCACCCAAAAACCAGAGCGCGACGGCTTGTTCTGCGAGCGCATCTTTGGACCGGTCAAAGACATTAACCCGCATGATGCTAAATACAAGGGTGTTCGCAGCCGCGAAGCCGCCGTTGATAAGAACGGTGAGTTGGTTACCCGCAGCATTGTTCGCCGTGAGCGCATGGGCCACATTGAGCTGGCTGTGCCAGTGGCGCACATTTGGTTCCTTAAGGGAACACCAAGTGCTGTTGGTCTGCTGCTTGGTCTAACCGTCAAGAGCCTAGAGCGCGTGGCGTACTTTGCTAGCTACGTCGTAAAGAGCGTTGACGTTGCTAAGCGCGACCAATACCGCGATGACAAAGAAGCCGAGTTTAAGGCTGCTAACGAAGCTATCAAGCTGCGTTACGAGCACGAAGCCAAGGCTGATAATGCTGACGTGAAGGCTCTGGCCGAAGCTCAGACCAAAGAGCTGGAAGAGCTCGCTAAAGACTTCGAAATCTTGAAGGCCCAGCTCGACAGCATGGTCAAGCTCGCCTTAATGAACGAGACCGACTACCGTGCTTTGCCAAGCGAACTGCGTGCCATGATTACTGTTGGTATGGGCGGTGCCGCACTTAAGGAACTGCTTGATGACATCGACCTGCATCAGCTAATTGCCGACCTGACTGTCGAAGCCGAAGGTGCCAAGGGCCAGCGCATGAAGAAGCTGCTGAAGCGTCTGCGTCTGCTTGAAAGCATGGAACGTGCCGGCATCAAGCCGGGCTCAATGTGTCTTAGCGTACTGCCGGTGATTCCTCCGGATCTACGCCCAATGGTGCAGCTGACTGGTGGACGTTTTGCGACATCCGATTTAAACGACCTGTACCGCCGCGTCATCAACCGTAACAACCGTTTGAAGAAGCTGATTGAGCTGAACGCTCCTGAAGTCATCCGTCGTAACGAGCAGCGTATGCTGCAGGAAGCCGTTGATGCTCTGATCGACAACAACAATGCTCGTTCAGGTCGTGCTGTTGCCGCTACTGGCCAGCGCCGCCGTCTGAAGAGCCTTAGTGACATGCTAAAGGGTAAGCAGGGACGTTTCCGCCAGAACTTGCTTGGTAAGCGTGTTGACTACTCTGGTCGTTCGGTAATTGTTGCTGGTCCAGAGCTCAAGATCCATCAGTGTGGTCTGCCAAAGATGATGGCCCTGGAACTGTTTAAGCCATTTGTAATTGGTGAGCTGATCGCCCGCGAAGAAGCCCACAACATCCGCAGCGCAACTCGTATGATCGAGACTGGCGAGACCGCCGTCTGGGATGCTCTGGACACGGTCATCAAGGGTAAGTACGTACTTCTGAACCGTGCTCCATCACTGCACCGTCTTTCAATCCAGGCTTTCCAGCCAGTACTGATCGAGGGTCGTGCTATCCAGCTGCACCCGCTGGTCTGTAAGGGCTTTAACGCCGACTTCGACGGTGACCAGATGGCCGTGCACCTGCCTTTGAGCGACGCAGCTCAGGCCGAGGCCAAGAACATCATGGCTGCTAACATGAACCTGCTAAAACCAGCCGATGGTTCACCGATTTTGCACATCGAACAAGATATCGTGCTTGGTTGTTACTACCTAACCTATGAGCGTCCGGGCACTACCGAAGCTGCCAAGACATACAGCAGCCTCGATGAGGCTACCATGGCCTTTGACGCTGGTTTAATTAGCCTGCAGAGCCGTGTACGTGTACCGTTCCGCGGTCAAACCCGTGAGACAACGCTTGGCCGTTTGTTCTTTAACGAAACCTTCCCCGAAGACTTTACCTACCAAGACGAGGCAATGACCAAGAAGCGCTTGCAGAAGGTCATGGCTGCCGTCTACCAGAAGTATGGTCAGGCAACTACTGCCGAAATCGCCGACAACCTGAAGGATGTTGGTTTCCACTTTGCAACCCTGTCTGGCCTGTCTATGGGTATGGACGACTTCGAGCCGATCAAGGGTCTCCAGGAAGTCATCGAAGCTGGTGACACCCGCAGTGCAAGCATTTCTGACCAGTACGACCAAGGTTTCATTACTGATGACGAGCGCCACCGCCTAGTCGTTGATAACTGGACCAAGATCGACACGCAGGTACAGAACATGCTGGCCGAGCAGATGCAGGACCAAGATGGTTCTATGGCTATCGCCATTACCTCTGGTGCTCGTGGTAACGTTTCGCAGATGAAGATGTCTGTCGGTATGCTTGGTGTCTTCCAGGACGCCGGTGGTAACATCATCGAGCTGCCAATTAAGTCTGGCTACATCCAGGGCCTAAACCCACTGGAATACTTCACTGGTACTCGTGGTACCCGTAAGGCCGTCATCGACATCGCCCTAAAAACTGCCGACGCTGGGTATCTAACCCGTCGTCTAGTTGATGTGTCTCAGGATGTCTTCACCTTTGGTGACGACGAGGATGCTAGCGATCCTGGTTTCGCTATGCTTCGTGCAGACGCCAAAGCTATTGGTGTTAGCTATGGTTCTCGTTTGGAAGGCCGCTATGCTGCCGAAGACGTAAAGGGCCACCTAAAGTCACAGGAACTGTTCACTAAGGAAATTGCCGAAGCAATCGACGCCGACGAATCTATCGATGGCATCAAGATCATGAGCGCCCTGAGTGCTTCAAGCGTTCGTGGTGTGCCACAGAAGAGCTATGGTATCGATCCTGCAACCGGTCAGCTGGTAACTGCACATAACCCAATCGGTGTGATTGCCGCGCAGTCTATCGGTGAGCCTGGTACGCAGCTGAGCCTAGACTCCAAGCACCGTTCTGGCGCCGTAGTCGGCGACGATACTGCTCAGGGTCTGAGCCGTATCGAAGAACTTTTCGAAGTTCGCACACCAAAAGGTCAGGCCTACCTGACTGATATCGCTGGTGTTGCTAACGTCTGGGAAGAGGGCGACCACTACGTTGTTCAAGTAACTGCCGATGACAAAGCCGCTGTAGTACTTGACCTTGGTGCGCGCAAGGCTGCTGTAGCTACAGGCACTGATGTTGCAATCGGTGATGTGGTGGCTGCCAACGAAGATGGTTCCGAACCACTAGTTGCGCCAATGGCTGGTAAGGCCGAGGTAACTGATCGTCAGATTTTCATTACCCCAACCAGTCAAAGCGTAGTCCGCTACGAAATCCCTGGCTTCAAGCAGTTGCACGTAGGTGACGGCGACAAGGTTGTTGCCGGTCAGCGTTTGACTAGTGGTTCAATCAACCTGCACGAGCTGATGCGCCTGCAAGGTGTTGAGTCAACCCAGCGCTACATCATGAACGAAATCCTCGGCATCTTTGCCGGCCAGGGTCAGAATATTGCCGACAAGCACCTGGAAATCATCGTTCGCCAGATGTTCAGCCGTGTTCAGGTTGAGGATGCTGGTGACACCGAGTTTGTAACTGGTGATGTAGTTAGTAAGCTTGCTGTCGTTGAAGCCAACGAGCAACTTGTAAGCGAAGGCAAGCAGCCAGCCAAGGTTACCCAGCTGCTGCTTGGTATTACTAAGGCCTCACTGTCGACGGATTCGTTCCTGAGTGCCGCATCCTTCCAGGACACTACGCGTGTACTGATCGCCGCCGCTACCAGCGGTAAGATCGACAAGCTATTTGGCCTGAAGGAAAACGTCATCTTGGGTCGCAAGATCCCTGTTGGTACTGGCTACGGCGCTACCAACGCGCTTGACGAAACCGAAGACGACCTGGTCGCTGACGAAGTCGAAGCGTAAGCTAGGCTTTCCGGCTAAACCTAAAAACCACCCTGGAACTCCAGGGTGGTTTTATTATGTGGTGACAAATTCCCCATGACAGGCCAGTCTGGACATTTTAATATACTTATGATATAGTAATTATTGTCGACAAGTGTCGATTCGGAACTGAGGGGGAGCTAGAAATGCTCAACACCAATCACGCCGTCTTCTGGGACATGATCGCCGCGATCCTCGTGGTCTTCCTTGGACTCGGCTGGATAGCGCGCCTCAATCGCAGGGGCACGCTGACCACGACTCGCATCATCGTCATCTTCTTCGTCATGGCGATGTGCATCGTCGGCCTCGGCCTCGGCTGGTCCTGGTTCTACGGTGACAGCAACGGTGCGTTCGCGCCGGCCTGCAACCTGCTGAACAGCGGATTGCGCAGCTGCGCGTAGTATTCCTGTCCGCTTCCAGCGGACAACCCTTACGATCACTACGGTGATCACAGCAGTTCCGAAAAAGCGGGTCCGGACAGGGCGATTGTAGTGGTTTCTTAACCCTCCTTCCTCCATTTATTGTCCGCCCGCTTTTTCACAGGTAAATAACACTCATTACACTTTATCTAATGTACACACCTTGTAAGGAACCAGCTTCTCTGGTAAAATAACAGGGTTACTATCAAATTCGAGCTGATCTCGAGGTGGAAAATCTCAGATCTTGGCGGCAGAGGAGATGTTTTTCTCTTCGACGAATATAACCGGGAAAGGAGTAGGATTTTGCCTACTATCAACCAATTGGTGCGCAAGCCACGTACTCGTGTGACTACTAAAAGCAAGTCACCTGCGTTGCAGCGCGTCGTCAACAACCTAAAGACCAAGAACTACGAAAAGTCTGCGCCGTTTAAGCGCGGCGTTTGTGTCAAGGTCACAACAAAAACTCCAAAGAAGCCAAACTCGGCCCTTCGTAAGGTTGCACGTGTGCGCCTCGGTAACGGCTACGAAGTTTGGGCATACATTGGTGGTGAGGGTCACAACTTGCAGGAGCACGCCGTAGTGCTGGTGCGCGGTGGCCGCGTAAAGGACCTTCCGGGTGTGCGTTACCACATCGTTCGTGGCGCGCTTGACCTGCAGGGTGTTAACAACCGCAAGCAGGGCCGTTCTAAGTACGGCGCCAAGAAGGAGAGCAAGTAATGCCACGTAAAGTCACTAAAGCGCTCGTTCGCGACATTCCTGCTGACCGTATCTACAACGACGAGATGGTTCAGCGCCTAATTAACCGCGTGATGCGCGACGGCAAGAAGCAGATTGCTGAAAAGCTAGTATATAACGGTATGCAAATCGCTGCCGACAAGCTTAAAGTTGAAAACCCACACGATGTCTTTGAACAGGCTATGGGTAACATCAAGCCGCACCTCGAGACTCGTTCTCGCCGTGTCGGTGGTGCTAACTACCAAATTCCATTTGAAGTTAAGGGTCAGCGCCAGACGCATCTTACCATGATGTGGTTTGTCGCGGCCGCTCGTTCTCGCAAGGGTATGAGCATGGCTAACCGCATTGCTCTAGAGCTGATGGACGCCTACAACAACCAGGGTAACGCTGTTAAGAAGCGTGAAGACACCCACCGCATGGCCGAAGCTAACCGCGCCTTTGCGCACTTTGCCCGGGGCTAGATATAGACGATGAGCGCGGAGTCTGGCGGCGATATCTTTAACGAGGGATATTGGAAAGACTTTGAGGAGCACGCAAAACAAGAGCGTGATCCGGATGGCAGGCGTTTGCCAAGAACTCAAGACAGTGGTTCGGATCTTGCGACAGTGAACTATTCGCGCGGAGCTGGAGCTGATGATAGTCTATTCTTTGAGCGAGCGTGTCTGGACTGTCCCTTTGCTGGCGCTGTTCAAGAGATATCTATAAACACTGCTATAACTACACCGCCCGAGAGGGATGTAACAGTCGCGTTTGAAGAAGACGGGCGTAGAACTGGGCGGGTTACACTGCGGTTGCCTCCAGGAGGAGAGTACACCGAGGTTAGTAATCTAGCTGCAGCAAGCGCGGCTGCGTTGCTTGTGTGGGTATGCGCAGATAGCGGCGGAGGCCCCCTCAGACGGAGTAGCCTATTTGGTGTTGATGAGGTTAGTGAGACAGCTGTCGCTTGCGGAGCATTCTCCAGGAGCAGTGGACGCTTTCGGCAGCAGATTGAGCCTAGACCAGGTATACTAGCAGTAACAGATGCAGAAAGTTCAGAAGATTAATTAGAAGGAAACTATGGCAGAGAAAAAATATCCAATTGAGAAGATTCGTAACCTCGGTATTATCGCGCACATTGATGCCGGTAAAACGACCACTACCGAAGGCATCTTGTACCGCACCGGCCTAAAGCACAAAATTGGTGCTGTGCATGACGGCGAAACTACAACCGACTGGATGGCTCAGGAGCGCGAACGCGGCATCACTATCGTGGCTGCCTCCGTTACTTGCTATTGGAAGAATCACCAGATTAACATCATCGATACCCCTGGTCACATCGACTTTACGGCCGAGGTTGAGCGCAGTCTTCGCGTCCTTGACGGTGCCGTTGTGGTCTTCGACGGTAAAATGGGTGTTGAGAGCCAGTCTGAGACCGTTTGGCGCCAGGCTGACAAGTACGGTACGCCACGTATCTGCTTTATTAACAAGATCAACCAGACCGGTGGCGATTTCTACAAGTCGCTTGATAGCATTCACAACCGCCTGAGCCGCCGCGCCTTCCCAATCCACCTGCCGATTGGCTTTGAGCAGAGCATCAATGGCATCGTTGACCTAGTTGCCATGAAGGCATACACCTACAAAGACTTCACCGATCACGAGCTGATCGAAGGAGACATTCCGGCCGACATGATGGACCAGGTGAAGAAATACCGCAGTCTGTTGGTTGAGAACGCTGTTGCTGAAGATGAAGCTATGCTTGAGAAGTTCTTTGAAGTTGGTGAAGACGGTCTGTCCGAGGACGAAATCCGTCAGGCTATCCGTACTGCTGTGCTAACCGGTAAGTTCTACGCTGTAACCGGCGGTGACGGCCGTGGTGTGATCGTGGAAAAGGTCCTAGACCTTGTTACCGACCTGCTACCAGCGCCAATCGACCGCCCAACTACGTGGGGCACACAGCCAAAGACCGGTGAAGAAGTTGAACGCAAGCACTCTGAAAGCGAGCCAATGGCTGCGCTGGCCTTCAAGATTACCTCTGACCCATTTGTAGGTAAACTGGCTTACTTCCGCGTTTACTCTGGTAAGGTTACGGCTGGTTCATATGTAATGAACTCATCAACCGGTGAAAAAGAGCGCGTTGGCCGTATCGTTCGTCTGCAGGCTGACAAGCGTGAAGACGTGACTGAAGTTGGTACCGGTGATATTGCCGCTATCGTAGGTCTTAAGGGTACCACTACCGGTCACACGCTTTGCGACCCAGCCCACCCAATCATCCTTGAGAGCATCGACTTCCCAGAGCCTCCTGTCTCAATCGCTATTGAGCCAAAGACCAAGGCCGACCAAGAAAAGATGAGTCTAGCCCTCGGTCGTCTGGCTGAGGAAGACCCAACCTTCCGTGTTCGTACCGATGAAGAAACCGGCCAGACCATCATCTCTGGTATGGGTGAGTTGCACCTAGAGATCATCGTCGACCGCATGAAGCGCGAATTTAACGTCGAAGCTAACATCGGTCAGCCACAGGTTGCCTACCGCGAAACCATCCGCAAGGACGCCGTTGAAGTCCAGGGTAAGTTTGTCCGCCAGTCTGGTGGTCGTGGTCAGTATGGTGATGTTTGGCTGCGCCTTTCGCAGAACGAAGCCGGTGCCGGTTTTGAATTCATCAACGGCATTAAGGGCGGTGTAGTTCCAAGCGAGTACATCCCCGCCGTTCGCAAGGGTATCGAAGAAGCTATGGCCAACGGCGTCATCGCTGGCTACCCAGTGGTAGACATCAAGGTAGAGCTGTACGACGGTAGCTACCACGAAGTTGACTCCAACGAAATGGCCTTCTCGATTGCTGGTTCTATGGGTCTGCAAGAAGGTGTCCGTAAGGCTACGCCAACCTTGCTTGAGCCTGTCATGAAGGTTGTCGTTGTTACCCCAGAAGAGTTCATGGGTGACGTCATTGGCGATCTGAACAGCAAGCGCGGTCGCATCGAGAGCATGGAAGATCTAAGCTCTGGCGTTAAGGAAATTACCGCTTTTGTACCACTTGGTGAAATGTTTGGTTATACTACTAACCTTCGTTCAATGACCCAGGGACGTGCTTCTTCATCCATGGAGCTGCACCACTACGCCGATGTGCCACCAAACGTGGCTACGGCTATCATCGCCAAGAACGCTAAATAGCTTCTGGTAGTTCTACAAAATGCAGAGGTCGGCTTTACGTCGACCTCTGTTGGTAGTATGCTGGAGTACATATGGTAACGGGTGCTGATGGGGATGAGACGGATAAGTCGCAGATTTCGCTGTATGAGTTCTACGCGATTGGCATACAACGGTTAATTGAGCGAGCACCGTGGGAGTTGGAGCGGGCCGTGTCGAAGTACCACGAAAGCTTTCTAGTGGAACAACGCTGTCTGGGGTTGGCTATTTTGTTGCTACTCGGCGAAGACCAGGTTCCCGAAGCAACAATTCGCAGTCAGGCGATGCCCGGATTTGAGGATCAGACGCGCGCCAGCGTTAACCAGGCCGTTTTCTTGCGGGCACTCAAACACTACTTTACCGCCAAGAAGCTCAACCAAGTTCGGGCTGAGATGGTGCTGGAGCGGATGCAATCGTATTTGCACGATTCACGTCAAGCGGGTGTTAGCAATCAGAACCCTCTCGAGGCGATGCTCAATACAGTAATGCGACGGGTACCGCCGCAGAGCGAGGAGCAAGCGCAGCAATATGTCGTTCGAGTTGAAAAGATTTATGGGTATATCGAGGGATTGGTCGAAAACAGTTTACTAGTGCGCTATAGCATAGTTTTGTAGCTAGATGTGTGCAAAATCACATGGAAACATACCCGCTTGGGTGTATCATGGGATACATGCAAGATAACTTACGAGCGCTCCGTGAACGTATCAATACACTCGACGAACAACTTCTAGCACTCCTAAACAACCGTGCACAGGTAGCCCTTGAAATCGGCAAACTAAAGAGCAAGCAAGGTGATAAAGTATACGACCCGGACCGTGAACGAGCGGTCATTGAGCATATTGACGCCGCCAATACCGGGCCACTTGATAAAGGTGCGGTAGAAGAACTGTTTGCAGCGATTATTACTGCTTGCCGTGAGATTCAAAGCCGATAAAAGACCGTCCAGGCCGTCTCTAGAACAGGCAGCAGTACCTCTTTACAAACTTCTTTCGGTTCCCTATACTTATCCCACGTAACTCGTGTGAGTTTCTTTATCTTACACTTATTAAATTAACAAACTTTTCAGTCGTTCGTACCTGGCCGCAGTGCAGCATATGCAGTGCGCCGAGTACGGATGACACGATAAAGTAAGGAGCACCATTAAAGAATATGGCAGCAACATTTGACCGTTCGAAGCCACACGTCAACGTTGGTACTATGGGCCACGTCGACCACGGTAAGACAACTCTAACCGCCGCTATTACCGCAGTTCTTGCAAAGAAACTGCCAAGCGACGTTAACAAAAAAGTCGACTACGCTGATATCGACAAAGCACCTGAGGAGCGCCAACGTGGTATTACCATCTCTACGGCTCACATGGAGTACGAGAGTGAAAAGCGTCACTACGCACACGTTGACATGCCTGGACACGCCGACTACGTCAAGAACATGATTACCGGTGCTGCTCAGATTGACGGCGCTATCCTCGTAGTATCTGCTGCCGATGGTCCTATGCCTCAGACCCGCGAGCACGTACTGCTTGCTCGTCAGGTTGGTGTACCAAAGATCTTGGTCTTCATGAACAAGATGGACCTCGCTGACGCCGACCTCGTCGAACTGGTTGAGGAAGAAATCCGCGACTTGCTCGAAAAGAACGGCTTTGACCGCAACTGTCCTATCATCAAGGGTTCTGCTACTAAGGCTCTTGAAGGCGATGCTGCCAACGAAGATGCAATTATGCAGCTAGTTGCCGCTATGGACGACTTCATCCCAGAACCAACCCGCGAACTGGACAAGCCATTCCTGATGCCTATCGAGGACGTCTTCTCGATCAAGGGTCGTGGTACGGTTGCTACCGGTCGTATCGAGACTGGTGTAGTAAAGATCAACGACGAAGTTGAAATCGTTGGTGTCCGTGACACTCGCAAGAGCGTCGTAACTGGTATTGAAGCCTTCAAGAAGAGCCTTGACCAAGGTCAGGCTGGCGACAACGCTGGTATCTTACTACGCGGTATTGAGCGCGACGACATCGAGCGCGGTCAGGTGCTTGCCAAGCCAGGTACCATTACCCCTCACACCGAATTCGACGCCGAGGTTTACATCCTTAGCAAAGAAGAAGGTGGTCGCCACACGCCATTCTTTAAGGGTTACAAGCCTCAGTTCTACTTCCGCACCACGGACGTAACTGGTGAGGTTGAGCTACCAGCTGACAAAGAAATGGTCATGCCTGGTGACACTGTAACCTTCAAGGTTAAGCTGCTTGCTCCTATCGCTATGGAGCAGGGTCTGCGCTTCGCTATCCGCGAAGGTGGCCGCACCGTTGGTGCTGGTGTCGTAACCAAGATCGAAAAGTAGTTTCTGGCGGGCTTACCCGCAGACTACGTTGTAAAATGAGCGCCCCTCGTGGCGCTCATTTTCGTTTGGGAATACAATAGAATACATGAGCTTGACGCGTGAAGATCTGCTTGAGATTCGCTCCATTGTTGAGGGTGTAGTTCAACGCGAAATAGCACCTATCAGGGGTGAGATTGAAGCGCTTCGTAATGACATCAAAGAGATTTATGATATGATCACTAAACTGGATCAGCCCTCGGTCTTACTTAATGAGTCATTTGAGCGTCTCACGGATGAAGAGAAAATTCTGCAGTTGCACGCAGCTGTTACTACGCTTGCCCGTCAGCGAGGGATTGCGTTGCCGCAGTAGTTCTCCGGCCAATACGGCCCAGGTGCTATTGGGCCGCTTTCCTTTTTCTTGTTATTGTTGTACAATTCACTCATAAACTAATTTAGTGCTGACTAAAAGTCGTGCTGGTCACTTCTAAAAGATTGATCATCAAGATGTTACAGTGCTCAAGTCCGGGTAGAGCCGGCGCGGAGATCCACTATGCCAGACGCACCAAAGCAACGCATTCGTATTCGCCTGAAGGCCTACGACCACAAAGTAATTGATCAGGCTGCCAAGCAGATCGTAGACACCGCTCTGCGCACTGGCGCTAGTCTTGCTGGCCCTATCCCACTGCCAACTCGCAAGAGCACTTTTACGGTCGTTAAGAGTCCGCACGTGTACAAGAAGGGTCGTGAGCAGTTTGAAATGCGCGTCCACAAGCGTCTAATTGATGTTTTTGAGCCAACCCCAAAGACCATCGACAGCCTAATGAACCTCAGCCTGCCTGCTGGTTGCGACGTCGAGATTAAGATGTAACAGGACCGTTCCGGGATCCTTTAAAGACCGCCGGAAACGGCGGTCTTTTATTACCGAGAGAAAATATGAAACCTAGAATAATCGAGAGTCGTCCACATGCGCCAAATAGGCGCTATGCCAAACTATTACCCGAAAGAAAGGACGTCGGTCTTGTATTAGAAGGCCCTAACAAACCCGGCGAATTTAACGAATTCGACATTTTACTGGTGGTACTTGATCACTTACGAGCCAAGCGACAACGAAGTGTATTCCCTAGTACACGCCATCGTATAAATGATCGGATAGCGGAAGTAGCATTGTTCCAACAAGAAACGTCTGAGGGGCCTCCTGATACTACTCGTTCATTTGAGCTAACACCTCAGGAGGCAGAGTCGGCGGCGCAGCGGCTTAGCGCAAGTGTGCCTAAAAACTATAGTGTTCTTTGGGATCCTGCGGCCGAGTTCAGGCTGCGAGCGGCCGATTATATTTCTCATACTTTAGGGCTTGGCTGGCATGAGATATGCATAGGGGCGTTACAGGAACAACAATCGCCACGATTGCCAGTTGCTGCCTAGCGTGCTTAAATAATGCTAATGGCCAAAACAAAAAAACGCAGTAAGACTGTCGAACCTGACGGTGTATATCTACTTAAAATCGTTCTCTATGCGCTTCTAGGGTCTCTCTGGCTAAAGGTGCAAACATCTACGACCATCTCAAGCTCAAGTTTGTCGATCCCATTGCCTGTAGGCTTAATTGTGGGAGTACTATTTAGCTCACATGAGCATTTCCAGATTGACCGCAAAATTGAGTACGCTGTGCTGGTTGTGGCCGCCCTCGTTGGGCTTATGATTCCATTTGGTCTCTTCATCGGCTTCTAAGTATCACACGATTGTCCAATTAGTGTAGTTTTTGCAACACATTGACAGGGGTAGTCATCTCGTGATACTCTGTATTGGTATATCAAAACTTTCGCTCCAGGTGAGTTCGGAAAGGTCGTCCCGTAACAGGGGTAGAAACCGCCAGCCACCGGCATTTTTTATACTGTGCCCAGGAGCGAATTAACGAACAAGAGGTAACTATGAAAGCTCTTATCACGAGAAAGGTTGGCATGACCAGTACCATCGCAGAAGATGGCGCTGTGCAGGCTATTACCTTGCTTTCCGCTAGTCCCTGCGTTGTGACGCAGGTCAAAACCACTGAAACTGACGGCTATACCGCAGTACAGGTTGGTTTTGAGGACGCTAAAGAAGGTAACACTTCTAAGCCCCAGGCAGGTCATTTTAAGGCCGCCGGTAAAATGCCAAAGATTATTCGCGAATTCCGCCTCTCTGGCGACGACGAAATCACTGAAGACCTCAAGGTTGGAGCAGAACTCACACCAGAGGTCTTTTCAGTTGGTGATGTTGTCCACGTGACCGGAACGAGCAAGGGTAAGGGTTGGGCTGGTACAATTCGCCGCCACAACTTCCACCGCGGCCGCAAGACGCACGGTGGCCGTTCTTACCGCCGCGTTGGTTCTATCGGTAGCATGTACCCTCAGCACATTCTGAAGGGTAAGAAGATGGCTGGTCACCTGGGCCACGACCAAGTTACGGTTCGTAACTTGAAGGTTGCACTTGTTGACGCGGAAAAGGGCTACATCGGCGTTGTCGGTGCTGTTCCTGGTCCAAACAAGGGCATCGTAATTATTAAGGGGGAAAAGTAGAATGGCTAATCAATCTACAGCAGTTCCTACTTTTACTGCGACAGGCACTAAGGCCACAACCCCAGCTAAGCTTGACGCCAGTGTGTTCGGCGTAGAAGTAACCAACCACCAGTTGGTTCGCCAAGCCTACGACACGTACCTGGCTAACGGCCGCGAAAACCTCGCCGTTGTAAAGACTCGTGGTCTCGTCAGCGGTGGTGGTAAGAAGCCGTGGAAGCAAAAGGGTACTGGTCGCGCTCGTTTCGGTTCTAGTCGTAACCCAATCTGGCGCGGCGGTGGTATCGTCTTTGGTCCTACTGGTCTTGAAAACTACACCAAGAAGCTGCCTGTCGCTACGAAGCGTTTGGCTATTCGTCAGGCCCTTAGCCTAGCTGCTGCCGACAACAAAATTATCGTTGTCGAAAAGCTCGCCAGCAAAGACGGCAAGACCAGCGACATGGTCAAGCTGCTCGCTAAACTAGGCGCAAAGCGCAACGTATTACTTGCGGTTACTGAAAAGACACCGGAACTGATGCGCGCAACTGCCAACCTCAGCGAAGTTAAGCTGGTAAGCGCAACCTACATCAATGTGTTTGATGCTATGAACGCTGACGCTATTGTCCTAACCGCTGACGCTGTCAAAGCTGTTGAAGCATGGCTAGGAGGCACAAAATAATGCATGTACTAAAACCACGTCTAAGCGAAAAGGCCTACGCAACTGCACAGGCTACCAACACCTTCGCAATCGACGTACCAACCGAACTGAACAAGCACGAAATTGCTGCAGCTGTTGAAAAACAGTTTGAAGTAAGCGTTGCCAGTGTTCGTACCGTCAGCCGCAAGGGTAAAGTCAAGCGCGTCATGAACACCACTGGCAAGCGCCAGAGCAACCGCAAGGGTAGCCAGGCCGACATCAAGAAGGCCTACGTTACGCTTAAGGCTGGCAGCCACCTGCCGTTCTTTGAAGCCGAAGAAGCTGAAGTTAAGGAAGCTGTTAAGGCTGATAAAAAAGCTGAAAAGGCCGACAAAAAAGAAGCCAAGGCACCCAAGAAAACCTCTGACAAGAAAGAGGAGAAGAAATAATGGCTATTAAGCAATATAACCCAACGACCCCTGGTCGCCGCGGTATGAGCAGCCAGGACTTCGATGGTATTACAACCAAGAAGCCACTGAAGTCGCTGCTTGTTCCTAAGCGTCGTGGCAATGGTCGCAACAACCAAGGTCGGATTACAACCCGCCACCAAGGTGGTGGTGCACGCAAGTTCTACCGCTTGGTCAACTTCAATTTCAAGGGTGAAGGCGTTATCGAGCACATCGAATACGACCCAAACCGCAGCGCCCGCATCGCCCGCGTCAAAGAAGCTAACGGTACCTACCACTACGTGTTAGCTGCCAAGGACATGCAGATCGGCCAAAAGCTGATTGCGCACGAAGAAGCTCCTATTGAAAGCGGCAACCGTTTGCCACTGCGCAACATCCCCGTTGGTACTACTATTCACGCTATTGAACTGCAGCCCGGTAAGGGCGCCCAGATGGTTCGCTCCGCTGGTAACGGTGCGCAACTGATGGCTAAAGAGGGTGATTACGGTCAGGTTCGCCTGCCGAGCGGTGAAGTTCGCCGTGTCCACCTGAGCTGTACCGCAACCGTCGGTGTTGTTGGTAACGAACAGCACCAGAACGTCAAGATCGGTAAAGCTGGCCGCAGCCGCCACCTGGGCAAGCGCCCAAGTGTTCGTGGTGTGGTTATGAACGCTGTTGATCACCCGCACGGTGGTGGTGACGGTGGTCGTCACCGTATGGCGAAGGCACCTCGTACTCCTTGGGGTCAGAAGACGCTGGGTTACAAGACCCGCCGTCGTAAGGCTACTAACAACATGATCGTAAGAAGCCGCCACTTGGCTAAGCGGAAGAAGGGCTAGGAAAATACCATGAGTCGATCACTAAAGAAAGGTCCATTCATCGATCCAAAGCTCGCGAAGAAAGTAGCGGCTCTGACTAGCGATGACCGGACTATCATCAAGACTTGGGCTCGGGCTAGCACCATTGCTCCAGACTTCGTTGGCAAGACCTTTGCTGTGCACAACGGCAAGGTACACGTTCCCGTTTTTGTAACCGAGAACATGGTTGGCCACAAGCTGGGCGAATTCAGCCCTACCCGTAAGTTTAAGTCGCACGGCGGCAAGCTGGCGAAAGGTAAGTAGGCATGAGTGTTAAAGCAGAATCCAAGGGAGTCCGCATGAGCCCACGCAAGGTTGGCGAAGTTGCTAGCCTGGTTCGTGGTCGCACCGTGGCTGACGCACTAGTTATTCTAGGGCACACCCCACGCCGCGCTGCCATGCCGGTTCTTAAGACTATTCAAAGTGCTGCCGCTAACGCAACACACAACCACAACTACAAAGCAGAGGGCCTACGCATCGTGGAAATTACCGTTAACCACGGTCCACGCACTAAGCGTTTCCGTCCAGCCGCTATGGGCCGCGCCCTTCCTTACCAGAAGCGCAGCAGCCACATTCGCGTGCTGGTAGATGGTGAGCAGCGTGCAGCTGCCAAGCCAGTAGCTAAAGCAGCGCCTTCTAAGGCAAAGGCTGAGGAGAAATAATATGGGTCAGAAAGTAAACCCGATTAGCATGCGCCTGCAAGCCAACAAAGATTGGCGCAGCAAGTGGTTCGTTGGTAAGAGCCAGTATGCAAAATATCTGGAAAGCGACCTTAAGGTTCGCAAGCTCATCCAGGACAAGTTCGGTAGCCGTGGTGCTATCAACAAGGTTGACATTGAGCGTTCACCAAACCTCGTAACGGTTACCATTGCCACCGCTAAGGCTGGTGTGGTTATCGGCCGCGGTGGTCAGGGTGCTCAGGAAACCAAGGCTGCAATCGAGAAAGTCTACGGCGTACCAGTACGCGTAAACATCGAAGAGGTTAAGAAGCCTGATCTGTACGCCAAGCTGGTTGCCGAAAACATCGCTCACCAGATTGAGCGCCGTATGAGCTTCCGCCGCGCCATCAAGAGTGCTTCGGCTGCTACTATGCGCGCTGGTGCCAAGGGTATCCGCATCGAGGTTGCTGGTCGTTTGAACGGTGCCGAGATGAGTCGCCGCGAAAAAGAAGTTATGGGCAGCGTGCCACTTCACACTATTCGCGCCAACATTGATTATGCAGCTGCACGGGCTAACTTCCCGGGTGCTGGTATCATTGGCATCAAGGTGTGGGTCTACAAGGGGGAAAACTAACATGTTACTCCCAAAGCGTACAAAATTCCGCAAGGTCCGCAAGGGCAAGATTCGCGGTGTAGCTACCAGCGGCAACTATATTGCCTTCGGTGAATACGCACTGCAAGCCCAGGGTCACGAGCGCATCACTAGTCGCCAGATCGAGGCTAGTCGTCAGGCTATGACTCGCTACATCAAGCGCGGTGGTAAGATTTGGATCCGTATCTTCCCGCACACTCCAGTAACGCGCAAGCCACTGGACGTGAAGATGGGTAGCGGTAAAGGTTCACCAGAATTCTTCGTTGCCAAGGTTCGCCCTGGTACTATCCTGTTTGAAATGCAGGGTGTCAGCGAGGAAATCGCCCGCGAGGCTATGCGCCTGGCGGCACACAAACTGCCTGTCAAGACCAAGTTCTTGATAAGGGAGGAGGCATAATATGAAAATCGTAGAAATCCGCAAGTTATCAACTGCCGAGCTCACCACCGAGACCACTAAGCTTCGCGACGAAATCGCAGAACTGAAGCGCCACATTTACATGGGCGACAACCAGAACCTGCGCGCCGTTCGCAACAAGCGTAAGGATCTCGCCCGGATGCTCACCGTTCTTAGCGAGCAATTAGTTAAGGAGGCCAAGTAATATGGCGAAGTCAATTACGGGCGTCGTTTCCAGTGACAAGGCCGACAAGACTATTGTCGTCACCGTCCGGGAACGCAAGACCCACCCGCTGTACCGCAAGCAATACACGGTCAGCAAGAAATTCATTGCCCACGACGAAAACAATGAAGCCAAGGTTGGCGACAAAGTAGTTATCGTGGAAACCCGCCCAATCAGCAAGCGCAAGAGCCACAAGCTTATGCAGGTTGTTGAGAAGGCCGGTGTTACGCACGTTGAGAAAGCACCTGAAGTACCAGGCGTCACCGAGAAGGAGTCTTAGTAATGATTCAGCAAGAAACTCGTCTAAACGTCTGTGACAACAGTGGTGCCAAAGAAATTCTTTGTATCCGCGTACTTGGCGGTACTCGTCGTCGCTATGCTAAGGTTGGCGACATTATCGTCGCAACTGTTAAGCAAGCCAGCCCGACCGGTACTGTTAAGAAAAAGAGCGTGGTCCGAGCTGTAGTTGTACGCACCACCAAAGAAATTGCTCGCCCAGACGGCAGCACTATCAAGTTTGACGACAACGCCGCTGTCATTATCAACGATGACAAGCAGCCACGCGCCACTCGTATCTTTGGACCGGTTCCACGCGAGCTACGCGACCTGGGCTACGCCAAGATTGTAAGCCTTGCACCGGAGGTACTCTAATATGTTCAAGATCAAACTCAAGAAGGGTGACACCGTACAGGTCTTAAGTGGCAAGTACAAGGGCAAGACCGGCAAGGTCGTGACCACGCACCCACAAGAAAACAAGGTGACCGTTGAAGGCATCAACATTGTTAAAAAGCACATGAAGCCAAACAAGGCCTACCCACAGGGTGGTATCATCGAGCTAACCAAGCCAATCTGGGTAAGTAAAGTGGCTGTTGTTGACCCAACAAGCAAGAAGCCAACCCGTATCGGCTACAAGCTGGACGGCGAAGGTAACAAGACTCGCGTCTACAAGTCGAGTGGAAAGGAGATTAAGTAATGGCTGCCAAAACTGAAAGTAAATACGTACCTCGTCTCCGCACTGACTACAACACAAAGTTTGTCGCCGAGCTCCAGAAGGAGCTTGAGCTCGCAAACGTTCACCAGGTACCACGCCTGGAAAAGATCGTCGTAAACGTAGGCCTTGGCCGCGCTAAGGACGACAAGAAGACTATCGAGGCTGCCAAGAACACACTTCGCAAAATCACTGGTCAAGAACCTGTTGAAACCGTTGCCAAGAACTCAATCGCTGGCTTTAAGCTGCGCGAAGGTAACATGATCGGCCTCAAGCTGACCCTTCGTGGCGACCGCATGTACGAGTTCATGGACCGCCTGATTAACATCGTACTGCCTCGTCTGCGTGACTTCCACGGTGTTTCTAACAAGGCGTTTGACAAGCAGGGTAACTACAGCCTGGGTCTGACTGACCAATCAGTTTTCCCCGAGCTGACGTTCGAAGAAACCACCACGCCTCATGGCCTGCAAGCAGTGTTCGTCGTTAAGGGCGAAGGCCGTGAGCATAGCAAGGCGCTATTAACCAAGTTCGGTATGCCGTTCGAAAAGGAGAGCAAGTAATGGCTAAGAAGTCTGCTGTCGCTCGCGACGTCAAGCGGCAGAAAATGATTGAGAAGTACGCTGCTAAGCGTGCTGAGCTCAAAGAACTGGGCGACTACGAGAGCCTGGCAAAATTGCCACGCAACAGTAGTCCTACTCGTTGGAAGAATCGCTGCATTGAAACTGGCCGTCCACACGGCTACATGCGCCAATTTGGCCTCAGCCGTATTTCTTTCCGCGAACATGCAAGCAAGGGTGAAATCCCTGGTGTAACGAAAGCGAGCTGGTAAGATGAGCGTAACTAGTACCGATCCAATTGCTGACATGCTGACCCGTATCCGTAACGCAATCAACGTACGGAAGAGCGAAATCAGCCTGCCACACAGTAAAATCAAAGAAGCAGTGGCTCGTTCACTGCAGGCTAATGGCTTTATCGATGCCGTCAGTGTGACCGACCTCAGCGTTGGCAAGCAGCTGCACATCGTCATCAATGCCGAGGACGCTAACGCTCGGATCACCGAGATCAAGCGTCTTAGCAAGCCAGGCCGTCGCCAGTACAGCAACGCTAAAGAGATCCCAACCGTTAAGCGCGGCCGCGGTATCGTCATTGTCAGCACCAGCAAGGGGCTGATGACCGGTAACGAAGCTAAGGCTCAGGGCCTGGGCGGTGAGCTGATTGCGAGCATTTACTAAGTAATAAACTATGGCTGCAAAACCCAAAGAACTCCTAAAGATTGCCGGCAAATTCGTAGGCTTTGCCCTACTGACGGCATTGTTTGAACAGGGATTTGGCACACGTAAGCCTAAAAAAGGAAAGATATGAGTCGAGTAGGAAAACTACCAATCGGTATCCCGAGCGGCGTGACAATCACTATCGACCCTGACACCATTACGGTTGCGGGTTCGAAGGGAACGCTGACGCAGTTCACGATGCCTGACATCACCGTTACACAGGAAGACAATCAAATTATTGTCACTCGTGCCAACGATGAACCAAAAGTACGCGCTAAGCACGGTCTGATGCGCGCTCTAATCAACAACATGGTTACCGGTGTTAGCACTGGCTTCAGCAAGCAGCTGGAAGTTAATGGTGTTGGTTTCCGTGTGGCACTAGCTGGCCAGGATCTTAAAATGAACCTGGGCTTTAGCCACGAGGTTGTCTATCACCTGCCACAGGGTATTACGGCTGCTGTTGAACAGAACAAGATCACCATTACGGGTATCGACAAACAGCAGGTTGGCCAGACGGCTGCCGAGATTCGTGCGCTGAAGAAGCCTGAGCCGTATAAGGGTAAGGGTATTAAGTATGTGGGCGAGCGCATTATCCGCAAGTCCGGTAAGTCAGGAAAGGACAAGTAGCATGAGCGGTCTTACCACTAAACTCAAGAATCGTTTGCAGCGTAAAAACCGCATCCGCAGCGTGGTTTCCGGTACTACCGAACGTCCTCGCCTCAGTGTGTTTATTAGCGCACGCAACGTTAGTGCACAACTAATTGATGACACTACACACAAGACAATGGCCGCTGTGTCGACTATTGGTCAAAAGGCTGCCAAGGGCACTATGACCGAAAAGGCTGCCTGGGTTGGCGCTGAAATCGCCGCTAAGGCCAAGGCTATTAAAGTAACCGCAGTAGTATTCGATCGCGGTGGTCGTCAGTATCACGGCCGCGTTCAAGCGCTAGCCGAGGCTGCTCGCGAGAAGGGACTGGAGTTCTAATTATGGCCGAACAAGCTAACACACCGGTTCAGACTACTGACAACCGTGGTCCACGCCGTGATGGTGGTCGTCCACCTCGCCGTGATGGTAATCGTCCTCCGGTTGTCGAAGAAAAGAAAGAATTTGATGAGCGCATTGTGCACATCGACCGCGTGGCCCGCGTTGTAAAGGGCGGTCGCCGCTTCCGCTTCCGCGCTCTCGTTGTCGTCGGTGACCACAAAGGCCGCGTTGGTATTGGTATCGCTAAGGGTGCCGATGTTACCGCTGCTGTTACCAAGGCTACTGAAGTTGCCAAGAAGCACGTCAGCAAGATCAACCTCTACAAGGGTACCTTGCCGCACGAAGCCGAAGGCAAAGTTGGTGGTGCTCGCATCCTCATTAAGCCAGCTAGCCCGGGTACCGGTCTGATTGCTGGTGGTGTAGTGCGTACCATTTTGGAAGTTGCTGGTGTTAACAACATTTTGTCGAAGTCACTGGGTTCAACCAACAAGGCTAACACTGCTTATGCAACCATTGCGGCGCTCAACAGCATGGAGCCAGCTAAAAACTGGGTTACTACTCGCACCGCTGCTGCCGCTAAGCCAGCTAAGAAGGTGGAGGCTAAGTAATGAAATATAATGATTTACAGCCCGTTGGTTCTAAGAACCGCAAGCGCGTTGGTCGTGGTATCGCTGCCGGCCAGGGTAAGACCGCCGGTCGCGGTACTAAGGGTCAAGGTGCACGCACCGGCTCGTCAAAACGCCCAGGCTTTGAAGGTGGTCAGAACCCACTGATGCAGCGTCTGCCTAAGCTACATGGCTTTAAGAGCTTCAAGGTACGCGCAGAAAACGTCTTTACCGGTCAGCTGAACGACCTTGGCGCTAAAGTAACTAACGAAACTCTGGCCGAAGCTGGTCTAATCAGCAGCCAGTACGTCCGCGTTAAGCTACTAAACCGCGGTGAAGTAACCAAGAAGGTAGCTGTTGAGCTGCAAGCCGCTTCTGAAACTGCAATTGAAGCTATTCAGAAGGCTGGTGGCGACTTCAAAAAAGTTGCTCGCATCATGCGCCCAACGACCAAGCCAAAAGAAGACAAGTAATCTCTCTAGTGCTATAAAAGGGCCTCTTCGGAGGTCCTTTTCAGTATCCAAAAAACATCTCAGAATTTAAACCGCAGGGCTATATCTAGCGTAGACCAAGGTAAAACCTACCACATTACTTGTGCGGATTATAGGTTGGCCTGTATACTCGTATGCAGACTTTATCTTATGTAAAAAGGGAAACAAGGTGAACTGGAAAATCATTGGCCGCAGTCTTAGTCAGGCAGACATGCGCAAGCGCCTCTTGGCGGTGCTGGGAATATTGCTGGTATTTCGTATTTTGGCGCACGTGCCAATTCCACTTAGTAACCCCGAAACGCTCAAGCAAGTCTTGAACAACCTGTTCACTAATAACTCACCGCAGCTCCTCAGTTTCATTAACGTACTATCTGGTGGTGCACTGGCTAAATTCTCGATCATGATCGCTGGTATGGGTCCCTACATTAACGCCAGCATTATTATGCAGTTGCTCACCAAGGCCATACCCAAGCTAGAAGCGCTTCATAAAGAAGGTGAGTCGGGACAAAAAAGGATTAACCAGTACACGCGTATCCTTACATTCCCGCTGGCGATTATCCAGTCTATCGGTGCTATATACCTAGTGCGCCAACAGGCGCAACAGGTTGGTGGAATTGGTGATATTACAGCACACACTTCTATCTTCCAGTGGGCGCTTATGGTGGCAGCACTTACCGGAGGCTCGATGCTCCTTATGTGGCTTGGCGAGTTAGTAACCGAGAAGTCAGTAGGTAACGGTATATCCTTGATCATTACCGTAGGCATCGTCAGCCAGCTGCCGAGCACTATTAGTGATATTGCCAGCAGTGTCTACGACAAAACCAACAGGTGGCACATATTCGGCCATACGCTGCCAATCAACCAAAAAGCCTTCTGGTACGCCCTCATCATTCTGGTTGCTGTTCTGTTAGTGACATGGGTGGTTGTGATGTTGAACGAGGCAGCCCGCCGCATTACCGTAAACTACGCTAAACGTGTGCAAGGTAACCGTGCATATGGCGGCGTAACCACGATTCTGCCGGTCAAATTGATAACCGCCGGTGTGGTACCGATTATCTTTGCTGTAGCATTCCTAAGCGTACCGAGCTTCGCCGGGCAGCTAATGACCACCAATCATAGCTTGCGCTTGCAGCACCTAGGAGCTCACCTGGTCAGTTGGTTCCAAAACCCGTCAGCAACTACCTTTGCGGCTGGTGGCTGGCAGCCCTACATCTACCCAGTTACCTACTTCCTGTTAGTCTTCATCTTTACTTTCTTCTACACCAGCGTTACCTTCAACAGTAAGGAAATCGCCGAAAACCTACAGAAGCAGGGCGGCTTTATCGAAGGTGTTCGTAGTGGCTTGCAGACCGAGAAGTACCTAAGTCGCACAGTCAACCGGCTAACGCTATTTGGAGCTTTTGCGCTGGGACTTCTGGCCCTACTGCCAATCATTGCCCAGATATTCCTAAACACCAACATTGCTATCGGTGGTACTAGCGTGCTGATCTTGGTGTCGGTGTCGCTGGAGACATTGCGAGCAATCGAATCACGTGCTCTTATGGTTACCTACGATCAGTATCAGAGCGAAGACTTCTTTTACGACAACGACGAAGACGGTTCTGCTGAGCCAACTAAAGCACGTCGTAAGCCCGGACGACTGCTAGCTCGGCACAAGACGGGTGCTAGCTCCAAAAAGCAAGAAGACTAACATCATAGTTGGTTTTCTATTGCCGTTCTCTTATGAGGCTTCGCAACGCGTAGCAATTCTTGGTAGGTGATCTGGATAGAACAGAGCCGTATGCTCGGAAATGTCGCTAAGATTAATGGGTGATGTAGGCTCTTCGGGCTTGTCAATAAGGCGCCGACCACGCCTTCTTAGTAACGTATACAGCACGCAACAGAAACCTGCTTTACAATCTGTGGTAATTACTGCTATAATTAACCCCTGTTATATGCTCAGTGTGAGAAAACAGGGAATATACCTGCTTTTACGGTACTAAGTTGTATATCAGAGACAAATCTATGGCCACGAATAAAGAAGTAATCGAACTGACCGGTGTTATCATCGAAACCCTCCCGGGTACTCAGTTTCGAGTTGAGCTTGAAAACGGCCATCAGATTATCGCTCATGTCGCCGGCAAGATGCGGAAGCATTTTATCCGAATTGTGCCTGGTGACAGTGTAACGGTGGAGTTAACTCCGTACGACCTGACCAAGGGTCGTATTGTTTACCGTAAGGGCTAAAACTTTCCTGGGATTGGTTCATCCGGACGGATTGCCGTTTAAGCAATCGAAGTACGGACGGGTCCTAAGAAAGTTCGGCCAAAATCAGTATCAAATTAATGCAGTGTGTTACTAGCTGAAAGGAGCGAGTGATCCGCATGAAAGTGCGTGCAAGCGTCAAAAAGATCAGTCCCGACGACAAGATAGTACGTCGTAAGGGGCGTTTATACGTTATCAACAAATTTAAGCCTAAGCATAAGCAGAGGCAGGGTTAGCATATGGCAGCACGAATCTCAGGGGTAACTATCCCGAACGATAAGCAAATTTGGGTTGCGTTAACCTATGTCTACGGTATCGGCCCAAAGACTGCCGACGACATTCTGGTTGCCGCCAAGGTTGAGCGCACGGTACGTGCCAAAGACCTGACCGATGCCGAAATCTCGCGCATCCAAGACTACATCAACGAAAACTACACTGTTGAAGGTGAACTGCAGCGTATTGTCAGTGGCAATATCAAGCGCCTTAAGGATATCAAGGCTTACCGCGGTCTCCGTCATGCAGCCAATTTGCCCGCTCATGGTCAACGCACCAAGACAAACGCTCGTACTAGGCGTGGCAAAAAACTAACGGTTGGTGGCACCGCTAAGAAAGTAGCAAGCAAGACTTAGGGCATATAACTATGGCAGATACACCTACAACTACAACCAAGAAGAAGAAAGCCAAGCGCAGCGTTGCCACTGGTCAGCTGCACGTCCAGGCTACATTTAATAACACTATCGTAACGTTTACTGACCCACAGGGTGGCGCACTTGCTGCCAGCAGTGCTGGTGCCTGTGGCTTCCGTGGTAGCAAAAAAGGTACCGCCTATGCTGCTCAGGTTGCCGCCGAAAAGGCCGCAGCACTGGCCAAGCAGACGTACGGCCTTAGTAAAGTTGACGCTTTTGTAAAGGGCGTTGGCCTGGGCCGCGATGCCGCTATCCGCGCCATGCAGACAGCAGGCATCTCAGTCGAAAGCATTACTGACGTAACCGGCGTAAAGCACGGCGGTACTCGTCCTAAGAAAGCACGGAGGGTCTAAACCATGGCACGAGATACTCGTTCTATTGTTAAGCTTTCCCGTCGTGAAGGCTACGCCTTGCACCCCAAGGCACACAAGGGTCTTGCAAAGCGCACTAATACACCTGGTCAAGCGCCTAATGCGCGTATGCGCAACAAGCCTAGCCAGTACTCTCTGCAGCTCCGCGAGAAGCAGAAGGTTAAGCGCCTATACGGCCTCCTGGAAAAGCAATTCAGTAACCTGATGGCTGAAGCCAGCCGCACTAAAGGCCAATCGGGTGCAACATTGTTGCAGTACCTAGAGCAACGCCTTGATAATGCAGTCTACCGCGCTGGTTTTGCTACTAGTCGCCGCGCTGCTCGTCAGCTCGTTACCCACGGTCACTTCATGCTGAATGGCCGCCGCGTTGACATTCCTTCCATTCGTCTGCGTATCGGCGACGAATTTACGCTGCGTGACCACAGCAAGGCTAATGAATACTTCAAGAAGCTTGATGACATCAGCCCTGCTCCGTCAACCACCCCAGCCTGGATTACTGTTGACCGCAAAAAAGTAGCCGTAAAAGTTACCGGTTTGCCTTTGCGCGATGACGCTGAACCCGAAATCAATGAGCAACTAATCGTCGAATACTACTCACGGTAAGGAAGGACAAAGCGAAAATAACTATGTCAAAAATGATTCACACTCCCAGCCTCGTAGCGGTCGACGACCACAGCGCTACTTCTAGTAGCTTCGTCATCGAACCTCTACAGAACGGCTACGGCATGACGCTCGGCAACAGCATTCGCCGCGTACTGCTTAGCAGTATTGCCGGTGCTGGCGTGACCAGCTTCAAGATCGAAGGCGTTACTCACGAATTTACCGCCGTCAAGGGTATTAAAGAAGATGCCGTTGACATCATGCAGAACCTGAAGCGACTTCGTTTCCGTGTGTACGGTGATGAGCCACAGACTCTTCGCATCGTTAAAAAAGGCAAAGGCGCCGTTACCGGTAAGGACATCCAGGGTAACGCTGATGTTGAGGTTGTTAATACCGACCAGCTGATCGCTACCATTGACGACGACAAAGCTACCTTTACGGTTGATCTAGTTGTCGAAACCGGTCGTGGCTACCACACTGTTGAAGAGAGCACCGCTAAGAAGCAAAGCGACTTTATTGCCGTTGATGCCATCTTCAGCCCAGTGCTACGCGTACGATACAAGGTTGACAAGACCCGCGTTGGCCAGACCACCGACCTCGATCGTCTTAGTATTACCGTTGACACTGACGGTACCATTACACCACGTGATGCTTTTGAAGAAGCAGCCGCTATCTTGGTTAACCAGTACACTGCACTGGCCGGCAAAACTCGTGTGGCAACACACGAAGTTAGCGAAAATGTTAGCGGCGGCAACCTGCTTGGGGCAGCCGTTGATGACAGTAACCTTCTGAGTACTTCTATCGAAGACCTTAACCTGACTGCTCGTACTACTAACGCGCTAGTCAACAACGACATCCACACCATTCAGGACCTGTTTGCCCTCAGCGACGCTGAGTTACGTGACCTGAAGGGTTTTGGCAGCAAGGCACTCGACGAAGTTAAGGACAAATTAGCGGAGTTGGAGCTCTAAACATGCACAGGCACGGATATCAAGGAACAAAGTTCCACCGTGAACGCGACCAGCGCGAGGCCCTTATCAAGGGTCTGGCTGAATCGTTGATCATTCACGGCTCAATTGTTACGACACTGCCAAAGGCCAAAGCCGTCGTACCTTACGTTGAAAAACTAGTAACCAAGGCCAAGAAGGGCGACCTGCACAATCGCCGTCAGGTAATCGCTAGCCTCCAAACGGTTAGTAGTGCGCACAAACTATTCGACGAAATCGCACCAAAGCTTACTGGTCGCACCAGCGGTCATTTCCGCATCGAGCGCACTGACAATCGCCGCGGCGACAACGCCGAAATGGCTCGTGTCAGCTTTGTCGACGACCTTACCGAAGCGCCGGTAGCAAAAGTTGCTGTCGCTGAAAAGCCAGCCGCGAAGGAGACTAAGTAATGAATACTTACAGTGCAAAACCATCTGACGTTACTCGTAAGTGGTACGTTATTGACGCTTCCGAAGCTACCATGGGCCGCGTTGCAACAAAGATCGCAACTCTACTCACTGGTAAGGGCAAGCCACAATTTACGCAGCACATTGACTGCGGCGACTATGTTGTCGTCGTAAACGCCGCCAACATGCCGGTTACCGGCAACAAGTTGGAAGACAAGATGTACTACCACCACAGTGGCTACCCAGGCGGTCTCAAAGAGGCAACTCTACGGGAAGTACTGGCTGGTAAAACACCAGAACGCGCTTTATTTGAAGCTGTTCGTGGCATGCTGCCAGTCAACAAGCTACGTGATCCACGTCTTGCTCGTCTAAAGATCTACATGGGTAGCGAGCACAACCACGAAGCGCAGAAGCCGGAAGCTATCTCGGTGAAAGGAACTAAATAATGGCTGAATCAAAGACGCAGAACTACTACTACGCCCTTGGCCGCCGCAAGAGCGCAACGGCTCGTGTACGTGTCCAAAAAGGCAAAGGCGCCGTTGTTGTAAACGGCAAGCCAGCTGAGGAATACCTAGCTGACAGCAAAGCACTGTTAAACGAGCTCCAGAAGCCGTTTGCAACGCTGGAAATCCCCACCAAAGACTTCGACGTATCTGTTGTTGTTAGCGGCGGTGGTCACGCTGGTCAGGTTGACGCGATTCGCCTTGGCATTGCTAAAGCACTGATTGAGTTCAATGCCGACTACAAGGCAACCCTCAAGCGCGCTGATCTTCTAAGTCGCGATCCTCGTGAACGCGAGCGCAAGAAGTTTGGTCTTAAGGGTGCTCGTAAGCAGCGCCAGTTTACTAAGCGCTAATGCTACTTGAGAGGGGATTATCCCCTCTCAACGCGCGGCGCGACGAAGTAAATTCGTCGACTCCGGCCGCTCTCTCCTGGGCTTCAAATCCCGCTTCAAAAAAACTCCTCAATGTTCGGGGAGTTTTTTGGTTTTAGTCAAAGTATAATAGGTAAAAGCAATGAGTAAGAAGACTACGGATAGGCTGGAAGTAAAACGAGCCGCTTGGCTGGAGCGCACCGGGCGGATATTAAACATTCCTGAAGCGGAAGTCGTAAGGCTTTTGAATATTGAGCGTCAACAAAGCCTCCGGCTTAATCCGCTAGTCGCTAAGCCAGAGGCTACACTGGCAGACCTTCAAACTTTGGGTTGGAAGGGCAAGACGTATAGCTGGGCAGCAAATTGCTACACAATTGAAGCCGGCCTAGAGGCTGTCCGGGACAGTGCTTTAGTAACAAACGGGGCGGTCTACATCCAAAATGCGGCCAGTTGGCTGCCAGTACTAGCGCTTGGTCCAAAGCCGGGGGACGAAGTTTTAGACATCTGCGCAGCACCAGGTGGCAAGGCGAGTCACATTGCCGCACTTACAGATAACCAGGCCGTCCTCACCGTCAACGACAACTCTCGTCCACGTCTCGCTAGAATGCGGGCCAATCTAGAACGGCTGGGTGTTCAAACAGAGTACACATTATTTGACGCAGCAAGACTGGCGCGAAAGTTTGGGGACCAGCGGTTTGATAAGATCCTGCTGGATGCGCCGTGCAGCGGTGAGGGGTTGATGCGCTACGACCAAGATAAAGATTTTGCGTCGTGGTCGGTTGCCCACATTCATAGGCTGTCATCACTCCAAAAGCAGATCATCGTGCAAGCCTGGGAGATTTTGAAGCCGGGCGGAACGCTTGTGTATAGCACCTGCACCATGGCACCAGAAGAAAATGAAGCAGTGGTCGACTACCTACTGCGCAAGCGACGTAATGCAGTGCTGGAGCCAGTAACGTTCGCAGCACCAAACCAAACATCTGCCGTGACGGCTTGGAATAGCAAATCATTTGCCCCAGAAATTACACAGTGCTTGCGTCTTGTCCCTAGTCCTACTATAGAAGCATTCTTCGTTGCCAAACTTCGCAAACTTGCAGAACCGCCAGAAGAGCTGATATAGTAGCCGCATGATCCTGACCAGGCAGAACATTATATCTTGGCGCACCGACACTATTTGTGACGGTTTGTTCTGTGTGCTCTAGCTGAAAATTTAGAACCTACTAAAGAAACCGCCACATCACTTGGCGGCTTTTTTAATTTTCAGCTACTATAACGGGCCCAGATAGGCGGCTCATCTGACCAGATAAGGTATACTATGAATAACATGACCAAACCTGTAATTCTCACTGGCTTACGGGCCAACAACGATTTGCATATCGGCAACTATTTTGGTGCGCTATTGCCGCTAGTTGACATGGCAAAAAACCATGCCGAAGATTATGAAATCAATCTGTTTGTACCCGACCTGCACAGTTTTACGACACCCATTGATCACGCCAATCTACAACGCGACATTATAAACAACCTCTACATCTTTGTAGCTGCCGGTCTGCCACTAGATCACCCGAATGTACATCTGTACCGCCAAAGTTATGTGCCGGCCCATAGTGAACTAGCATGGATTCTTGATTGTTTCACGGGTTTTGGCGAGCTAAGTCGTATGACGGAATTCAAGGACAAGTCTGCAAAGCTGGGCGCCGAGCATATTGGTGTAGGACAATTTAACTACCCGCCGCTCATGGCGGCGGATATTTTGCTGTACGGTGCAACATACGTGCCAGTTGGCGATGATCAGCGACAACATATAGAATTTACGCGCAATATTGCCGAGCGGCTCAACAATAAATTTGGCGAGCTTTTCGTAGTACCCAAAAGTGTCCAAGAGCAACACGCCTTTTTCAAAAAGGACCAGGGTTTGCGCATTAAGGATCTCCAGGACCCAGCCAAAAAGATGAGCAAAAGTGACGAAAACGGCAAGGGAATCATCTTCTTGGGAGATAATCCTGCGGAAGCTGGCAAAAAGATCAAGTCCGCCACCACGGACAGCTTTGGTAAAATTGATATCAATACTCAGGATCAGCCAGGCATCACCAACTTACTCCAAATACTAGCACTGACATCTGGCAGACCCATAGATGAGGTCACTCGTGAATACAATGGGCAAGAGCAATATGGTCCGTTAAAGGTTGCTACCGCTGACGCTGTCAGCGCCTTCTTAACCGATTTTCAAACTCGCCTAGCGCAGGTTGACGATGCCCAGCTAGCTGCCAAGCTGGCGGCCGACGAAAAGCAGATGAACGAGGTTGCTAATGCAACGCTACTCAAAGTACAGAAGGCAGTAGGCCTCCGCGCATAATGAGCAATCTGGAAATCAGCCGAGCCCAGCGCCTTGACCAGAAGGTCGTTGAGGTACTACCAGAACTCAGCCGCGGCTTTGCTGCGCGCCTAGTCGAAGACGGCAAGGTAACCGTTAACGGCGTCGCCCAGACCAAGCCGGGTTACAAGCTTCGCGAAGGTGACGCAGTTGTCGTAGATTATGACACTGCAGAGTTAGCTAAAATACCGGACATCGAGCTGGAAGTACTATACGAAGACGAGGACTGCGTGGTTATTAATAAGCCAATTGGGGTACTTAGCCACAGCAAGGGCGCATTCAACCCCGAGGCCACGGTAGCTACCTGGCTACGTTCGCGCCTTAATGGGCTTAGCGGCGAACGAGGTGGAATTGTGCATCGGCTAGATCGCGCCACTAGTGGGGTGATGATCTGCGCCAAGACGCCGGAGGCGCTCAGCTGGCTGCAAAAGCAATTCGCTACTCGAAAAGTTAAGAAGACTTATGTTGCAGTGGTGGCCGGTGAACTTTCTCTGCCTGAAGCAGTTGTTGATATGCCAATCGGCCGTAATCCCAAAGCGCCAGCAACCTTCCGGGTTGATGTTCAGGGCAAGTATGCTAAAACCGCATATAAAACGTTGCGAACAAATGGGCGTTATAGCCTGCTTGAGCTAAGGCCCGAAACAGGCCGTACTCATCAGCTTCGGGTACATTTACGCCATTTGCAACATCCTATCGTTGGTGACCCGCTGTACGGTGGAGAAGTTGCCGATAGGCTTTACCTCCATGCCCAGCAGCTGGAGATCACTATCCTAAACGGCCACGAACGCAAAGTCTTTACCGCGCCGCTGCCCGCTGCGTTTACCCAGTATGTGCCATGAACGTTCCAGGCATTGTACTCCATGCAGCCAGTCAAGATCAGCTCGATGCGCTGGTAGTCACACCTGCGCATGCCGTGCTACTAAGCGGCCCTGTGGGAATCGGCAAAACGCACATCGCTGTAGCACTTGGTGCGCAGCTCCTAAAAGTTAGCCCCGAGACGCTTTTGCACCATGCGTATTACCGGCGAATCACGCCTACAAGTGGCACTATTACCATCGAACAGGTTCGAGAGTTGATTAGTTTTTTTAAGCTAAAAGTCCCAGGCAAGGCGCCCATAAAACGGCTTGCCATCGTAGAAGACGCCGAAGTAATGGGTACCGAGGCACAGAATGCACTACTAAAGCTACTCGAGGAACCGCCAGCAGACTCTGTTTTACTTTTGACTAGCTCTCGGCCGGATCGTTTATTGTCAACAATCCGCTCTCGGCTGCGGCAGCTGCAATTGCCAGCACCTACTGAAGCCGCACTACTGGAACACTTCGGCGCTACTGGCTACGACAGGGCGCTTATCAAAACGGTACTGCTACGAGCCGGCACCAGTGGTGCCGAGGTGAAGCGCATCCTAGAAACCAGCGGTAATGAATCCACTGAAACGGTTGCCCTAGTTAAGCAGGTACTTGGTATGTCTCAGTATGAACGGCTCCTGCTAGTAGACTCACTTGCCAAGCAAAAAGAGCAGACCCGTCTCTTTACTGAAACATTGGCCATGATGGCTACGGCTAGCCTAGAGGCGGCCGCAACTAAGAATGCGCCCACGACCTCTCGGTGGCGAGACATTCTGCAGGCTGCCTATACAGCACAAAACGCTCTCGAACAAAGCGGTAACACCAAGCTGGTGCTGACTGAGCTTATGCTTGCCATATAGATTTGTGATATACTAACAAGCATTGTATGTACGAGTTAGTGATCGTCGCTATGTTTGGGCTTCTTGGTATTGCCAGTACCCGACTACATGCGGAGGAATTTAACGAGGTTTCCCATAAAGTCGGCGACCGTATGGGTAAGCTGTGGGATATTGCGCATCAGGGTATGCGTGAGAACCGTTTCCTAAGAGCCGAAAAGGCCCTGCTAACCATCCTAAAGATTGATGAAAAAAATGCCGCTGCGTATAACCGCCTCGGCATTCTTTATGCCAAGCAAAAAGAATATCGCGACGCGATTGATTGCTTTGAGATTGCGAGCAGTATCGAAGCTACACCGTCGTCGCTCCACAACTTAGGGCTTATCTACTACGAAACCGAGAACTACGAAAAAGCCGCCATTGCCTTCGAGTCTGCTTTGAAGTTAGAGGAATCACTGGCTGCTCGCCATGTTGCTTACGCCAAAGTACACGAAAAACTAGGCAACGAAAAGCTCATGTTCCAGGCCTTACACCGCGCCATCGAGCTAGAACCCAACAAAGAAACGTACACGCTGTTGCTGCAGGCTTACCAGGAGCGAGGCATGGACGCCGAAGCCGACATGATTGCAGAAAAGCTAAAAAAGTTGATTGTACCTGCTGGTCGTCCACGACGCATTTTGCGTCCCCGCAGGGTTGTCATTTAACCCCTGTTTTGGTACACTAACGCGGTAGCCGGGCCAAAGGAAGTCGTGCCGACATAGCTCAGTGGCTAGAGCGGCTGTTTTGTAAACAGCGGGTCGTGGGTTCGAATCCCTCTGTCGGCTCCACGTTCACAATAAGTGCTCGCCTGGGATTTTCCCTGGAAAAGAGCAGCCCAAGTCGGCGGATTCATTCCGCGACCTGGCTTAGGTGAGAAAAACCTCCGGTTTGTCTCATTCTGGTTTTGCAGGGTTAGTGAAGCGGTCAAACACGGGTGACTGTAAATCATCTGGCTCAGCCTTCGGGGGTTCGAATCCCTCACCCTGCACCAAATCGAATTTTTTTAAAGCACTTCTAAAAGAGGTGCTTTAAATTTTGCCCTAAATTTCTTGGAACGCATTAGACAGAGGTTAGGACTAATTGTGAGTAGCACTGAAGCCATGCTGGCCATCGAGCCAATACTAGACACCGTACCGCAGTACGAAGATTTTTTGACGTTTGCAGAAATCCGAAGTCGGTCAGCGGTATTAGCCGATACATATCCGGATTCATTGCGCATCGAAACCATCGGCGAATCTGCCGAAGGACGTCCGCTGGAACTGTTGGTTGTAGGTAACACACAGTCGCTAGATACGTTCGGGCCAGAGCAGGGCCGCCGAACAGCTCTTATTTTTGGAGCGCCGCACCCTAACGAGCCGAGCGGTGTCCACACTAGCTTTGTGATGGCAGAGTATTTCGCCAAATATCCCAACCGCTTGCAAGACTTTGGCTTCGATACATTACTGGTCTTGCCGGCCGCCGACGTTGACGGGCTTGTGCTGAACGAGGATGGTTTTAAGGGCTTTTCGCCGGAAAAGTACCTAGAGAATTTCTATCGTCCACCATTTAAGGACCAGCCGGAATGGTCGTTCCCGATCAACATTCCCGAACTTGGCCTGTTCTTTGATCAACCTATGCCCGTAGCCGCAGCGCTGGCGACAGTTATGGATACCTGGCGACCGCGGTTTGTCGGATCACTCCATAATTCGTGGACCGAAACCGGGGCATATTTTACGACTAACCGCCACGTCGGCAAATTGGCAGGGATAGTCCAAGAGTTCTCCGAAAGGTATGGCATTCCCTTGCATCAGGGGCCAAACGAACAACCGTACGGACAAGAGCTGTACCCAGGAGTGTACACGCATGCTTCGCGTATTGTTGAAACGGTTTGGAATAAGATCCACGGAAAGGCCAATACCAAAGAAGCCGGGGGCTCCTATGACTACCTATTACGGCATGCGCTGGCAGGCAAGAACTACCAAGCCATGATCGAAGCGAGCACGCTAAATCTCGATGGTGAGGCCGAAGATCATCCCAGTCATATCGTCACGGAGATTCCAGGCTTTGTTTGGGTGCCTGACGCCAATGCTCCTAGCGAGCCGTCAGGCATGACTAAGTATCAAGCCATGATCGAAGGAGTGCGCCTGCAACAAACTAATGTAGAGATCCTGCGTGCCGGTACCCAGGGTATGTCAGGTCTTCCTGAAGGGCCTCTGCTTGATACCGTGATGAAGCATATAGGGGTATGGGACGATTACCTTAAGCGCAGAATGGAAACACTCAGCGAAGGCATAGGAGGAGCCGATGATTCGGAGATTCTAACCCAAGCTGAGGCTTTTCAGTGGACACACGTGCAGCCACTCATGTGGCTACTGGGATATATCGGTATTTTGAGCCGACTGGCGGAGCAAGGAGGCCACACCACCCAAGCAGAGCAATTGCGTCAGCACATTACACGAAGTGTTGGCGCACTGGCAACATATGGTGAGCTCAAATTACGCCCTATCCATGATGTGGTCTGCATGCAGCTGGGTGCTATTGCGGCCGGTATATTCTTGCAGGGTAGACAGTCGGCTATAGACGCTGGACAGACACCGGGGCTGGGTAGTACTTAGCGCCAACAAGCCACTTTACGGCGGATTACTGCACCGGGGCGTACTCGCGTACTCTGCTATAATGACATCCATGCTATTTGGGAAATTAGAGTTTCTGCCAGCAAAAGGACAGCCGGAGGCTATGGCCGAGCCAACTCGGTCGGCCATACAAACCCTAGATCTACAAGACGTCTTCGTGGCAGAAATAGACCCAACTCTTGCCGATACAGCCGCATTCTGCAAACACTATGCCGTAAACCTGGATGTTTCAGCTAACTGCGTCATTGTGGAGGCCAAGCGAGCAGATTGGGTATGGCATGCCGCCTGCATGATACTGGCAACCGATAAAGTTGATGTTAACGGCATAGTACGCCGATTTCTGGATGCCAGCAAAACGTCGTTTGCACCTATGAATAGCGCGACGGCATTAACGGGTATGCAGTACGGCGGCATTACTCCTATCGGCCTACCGAGTGAATGGCCGATCTTAGTCGATGCGCGGGTGGCAGGTAGTAACTTGGTAGTGATAGGGAGCGGCCTGCGCACCTCAAAGATCTTAGCATCAGGACAAGTTATTGCCGAGCTCCCTAATGCCACTGTTTTAGATATCGCCAAGGACACTTCACTCTAGAAAAAAGTACTCGTATCTGCTACAATTGCGTGGTATTTGGGTACGTATGCCGCCTTAGCTCAGTGGTAGAGCACTTCCATGGTAAGGAAGGGGTCTCGAGTTCAAGTCTCGAAGGTGGCTCCAGTCAGTACTTTTCTTAGCTTCAGTTTTTGAAACTGAAGCTTTTTATTAACTTGGTGCATTGTATATAAAAAGTGCTTGACATTAAAACACAAGCGAGATAATCTAATTGTAGAGTATAGATCCAAAAGAAATATACTTAAATTCTATCTTTTCTTGCAAGAGAGAAAACAAAAATACCGGACTGATCTCCCGGTTTTTTTGTTTCTTGCAGTAATTGCCAACATTGAAGTGAGCCCCTCTGTTTACAAGCCTGTCGTTATCTGTTAAACTACTGAGGTTATGGCGAAAAAGAGCGAAAAGCGTAAATTAATCGGACTAGTAAGCGAAGAGTCTGGCGAGCGCATTTATTACACAAGCAAGAACACTCAGAACACTCCTGAGAAACTTGTTTTGCGCAAATACAGTCGCAAACTACGCCGGCATGTACTGTTTGTTGAGACCAAGAAGAACCTTGGCCGCAACGAAGTTAAGCCGCGCAAGCACTAGAACTTGCTGTCCTACGCAAAAACACTGGTTTAAAACCAGTGTTTTTATATACCTAGAGTGAATCTATATATTTGACCTCAAACGCCGCGTTCAGTGGTCTGATCTTTGTCTCGCACGCTAAGGCTAGTCGTTCAAATCTAGCAGTGTATTAATAAGCTCGGCGTGACTCCATACCAAAGGAGTGACCGACAGTGGCGCACCACTAGAAGGATTGATCTGTTCACTAAGCACGCCGCTTGGCAGCCGGTGTGCAAGCGTCCAATCGAGCAGCTTTTGCGCATCAGAACTACGTGCAAGCTGCTGATAATACTGTGCCACCCAAAGCGTAGTAACAAACCATGGATTACCCAAGTAGGTTGGATTGCTCGCAAAGTAAGCATCCCACTGATAGCGTGGCACTCCACCGGACGGTGATTTATCGAGCAGATCCGTCTCGATCACCTTAAAGGTGCTGCGAATCGCTTTGCTTCCAAAAGCTTCCGTGGCAAACATCAACGGACCATAGGCACTAGAAACGTCCAACGTATTGTCTAGCTGCAAAGAACCGTCGTCTTTGAGTAGGTAGCCTTTACGTAAAATACCCCGTTCCTCGTCAAACAGTACATGGCAATTTGCGGCAATTTCACTAGCCGCATCACGCCAACGGACCCCATCATCAGGGAATTCAAACACATCGGCTAGTTGTGCAGCGGTCAAGAGTGCACGGTAAACAATGGCGGTCGTGTAGGTACTGGTAGTAAATTTCTCTTCCCATAAATCATAGCTGGCGTGGGGCAGCAGCGTAGCTTCATCACGGAATTCAGTCATGAAGTTGGCTGCTGGCTGCACAAAGGTCTTATACATACTCTCTACAAAAGCTTCGTCTCCGCTGGCTTCGTAGTATTCGCCTAGCATGTACAAAACAATGGCCGTTTCATCTTCTTGGATGGCCAGCTCGCTATGTTTGCCGTGCAGCAGTGGGTGCCACGTACTGCCGATAGCGCGGTCGGGTTGGTATTTGTGCATCAGGTACCCGTCTGGGTGAATAATGTCGCGGCAAAAGCTAAAAAAGCGCTTCGGCTCGTCGGTATAACCTAGGCGTATCAATGGCCACATAGCATAGGCGCCGTCACGCGGCCACACATAGCTATAGTAATCACGACCAAAGTTATAGATGGACGAATCGCAGCTGGCAATAATGCCACCCCGCTTGTCAGCATGAGCCTTAATGACCATCAGCGATTTACGCACTGCAGCCTGGTGGGCAAGTTCCATGCCGTCAATATGAGGATTGGCCACCTTCAGCCACGTTCGCCAGTGGCTACGCAGCTTGTCAATCCGCGCAGATAGACCGGCGCTTAGTAGCTGTTGGTGGATTTTCTCAGCGCTATACTGCGCGTCGGCAGCCACTACCCAGTAGTTGACCACCTCGGTAGAACTGGGTGCTACATTGAGACTACAGCGCAATACCGAGTCAACTCCGCCATGTTCTACGGGGTTGCTGGACAGCTCACCGTCTTCCGCATCTCGCCATGTACCTTCCTTGCCTTCAATACCATAGTTGCCAACCGAGAACTGGTCCATTGGCGTGCCGTCAGCACCCTGCATGTAGGCAAGCAGCGTACAGCGACCTTTATAGTCAAGAATATAGTTGCCCTCTGGCACATAGAGCGCGGTATCACCACGACCAGCACGGGAAATTTGAAATACCTGATGGAAAAATAGGCGTACTTCGCGGTTATCTTGTGTCAAGTTATGAATAGTTAGCTGACGACAGAACGCATTGAGCTCATGGTCAACAAAATCATGAAATTCCAGCCGCAGCTGCAGCTGGTCCGACTGCATATGGATGTCGCTCAGTAGCACCTCGTCTTCAAAATTTACCTGTGCATTCCAACTACCATCGTCCAGCCAAGAGAACATACCATCTACCCACACCCCGATTTTGTGCGGCAAACTGCGAGCAGTAGTTAGGTTATCTAGGCCTACATACGGGTAATAAAAGTCGTGCACCAGTCCATTTTCGTCTAGTCCTACAGTCAGACTACCGTTGCCGAGCATTACCGGACGGCCCATTACAAACTACCCCCGTATATAAACGGTCGTGCTGTTCCCACCCATAGCATTGCCTAAACCTCGATACCTTTCTGGCTCAGCCGGAACTTAATATCGTGGTACGCATTCATAAAGTTCATATAGGCTTCGTACGGTGTCTCGTACGGGCTGAAATAGGCATGAATATCACCATCATTAAAGTATTTGGTGCACATGTAGTAAAAATGATCGCTGGTTGTTAGTCGTCGCCAATCTTCTATAAGCGCTAGATCATTTGTAGCAAGAACCATGTCTTCCAAGCTATACAGTGCCTGAATTGAGCCGGTTTGCATGCTGTTACCAAGCCACGCCGATAAATCGCGCTCTGTATCTGCCCAAGTAACGGTATTCGGGGTGTCTATGACATCGACCGGCTCAAAGGCATCAGCGGCTTCGCTGACCGTCATAAAGGTGTGGTGCTCGTTCTTCAGCCACTCTTTTGGCAGGTGGCTTAGAAAATCGAAGATACCAGTTGATTCCCACTGATGTTCGCCAAAGGTTTCATAGTCCATAAACAAGTCAAAATTAGTAGCATTTTGGTTTGCACCAAGCCAATGTGCAAATTTATCGGCAGTCAGCGGCCATTCGCTCCAGCCTCGGTCGCCAAAGCGGAAGGCAATATCGTCGCTGAGTTTGTAGTTTTTCATAAGCAACCGAATATTCTCGGTATACGCCGGACGATATACATAGTTCGGACTGCGCCAGCCCAGTACTGGGTCCCAGCCTTCGGCGAGGATTGCTTTGTAGCCGGCCTTATCCGCCCAGTAAGCGACATCATTGTTGTAGCAGAGCTCGGTGTTACGGAAGACTTTGGGGGTTTGACCAAACACCTCCTTAACCTTATCGGCATGCATTTTTACCTGACGCTCGAACTCGGCACGGCTATAAAAGAAAGCTAGGCTGTGATGATACGTTTCTGCGACAATCTCTACACGGCCCGTTTCGGTTAGTTCCTGGAATGATCGCAGGGCAGCGGGTGCCCATTTTTCCAGTTGCTCTATCACGGTCCCGGTAATTGATAGGCTTAGCTTAAACTCGGGATTATCACGGAGCAATTGCAAGAGGCGAGCATTGGTGGGTAAATACGACTTTTCGGCAACTTTATGAGCGATTCGCTCGTTGCTAGTATCGTCCTCGTAGGGCGCGTCGAAGTAATCGTGATTAACGCCCGCATCAAACACTGTGTAATGTCGAATACGGAACGGCTGGTGGACATGTAGATACAGTACAATAGCTTTTTGGCTCATCAGGCGGCTCCTACTACGTGCTGATTATACACATGTACCACTTTTTTACTGGCATCTTCCCATGAGAAGTTTTGGTACTCGGCCTGTGCATTCAGCGTTAAAGTATCACGTAAATCATCGTTCTGTACCACTGAGGTAATCTGGTTGGCCATTTCTTTGATGTCCCAAAAATCTACCTTCAGGCAATTTTTAAAGACTTCGCTAACGCCAGATTGCTTGCTTACTACCGATGGGGTACCGTACGCCACTGCCTCGAGCGGAGTCAGTCCAAATGGCTCTGAAATAGACGGCATCACAAATAGGTCGCTGACTGCAAACGCGTCACGCCACTGCTTGCCACGTAAAAAGCCAGTAAAGAAGATATTAGCTCCAATACCTAAGTCTGCGGCCTGTTCAATCAGCTCGTAATACTGCTCACCACTTCCTACGATTAAAAAGAGTGTTTTGGGAGCGCGGAAAATGACATCTTTAGCTGCAAGCAGCAAGTTAGGCAAACCTTTTTGGATTGTTAAACGGCCAACGTTCAGGACTACTCGGTAGCCTTGTGCCCGCATGGCACTCAAGTAACGGTACGTGTTGTCGGTATCTAACGGTACGATATCGCTTGCTTCGATACTATTATGGACAACTTCGATTTTGTCGGCGGGGACCCCGTAGTCACGAACGATACAATTCTTGGTGTGCTGACTAACCGCCATTACTCGCTCGGCCATATGAACCGCCATTTCCTCAATTTCAAGTACCAATGGATTACCGCCATTACCACCCGAGCGGTCTGATTCGACAGAGTGCACATGAATAATCAGCGGACAACCGCGTTTTTCTTTAACACGCATGCCAGCGCGGGCCGTTAGCCAGTCGTGCGCATGCACAATATCAAATTCACGACCATCAATTAGACGCTCGACAGATTTTTCGTACAACTCCTGCTGATCATAGATATTCAGCCATTCTTCACTACCGTCTTCCTTGATGTACTTGTAGCTGTCGTATGCAATACCAGATCGAATGACACTGGCAACCCCTTGCGGTGTTGCCGCAGTTACCGACATAAAATCGATGCCGTGTTCCGCTTCGTAAGGCAGTACAAATTCTATATCAATGTTCTGTTTGGCGAGAGCCCGGCAGAGCTGGAGGCACGCTACCCCCAGTCCACCGCTGTTGTGGGGTGGAAGTTCCCACCCAAGCATCAGTATTTTCATCACCCTCGTTGTTTACGTTGATGTTTTTCTAAACTCAGTATAAGTAAAAAATGCCAGCAGTACAACCAAAATGCTTACGCTTTGTTATGCTTATGCTGCCGTAGGGCCCGTTGAACCCTTTGCATAGCTAATAAGCCCAGCATCGCTGCGCGACCACTGCTCTAACACATGTTCTACAATCTCCCACGAACGGATTACCTCAGCACTTGTAGCAAACAATGTTTGATCGCCACGTATAGCGTCTACAATGACCCGCTCATACGCTTCGGCAGGCCGCTGATTGAACGAACGAGCATAGTCAAATTCCATATCTGCGCCGTTGGTGATGTTCTGGATGCCAGGCTGCTTTATCTGTAAGTGCAGCGTGATGCCTTCCTTGGGTTGAATACGGAACACTAGCTTGTTTTCATCATCAGGCGCGTCATCGGGCTGACGGAAGCATACGCTAATCTCGGTCAGCTTTTCCTGTAAAGCCTTGCCACTCTCTAGACGTACTGGAACACCTGCCCATTGGCTGTTGTCGATCCACAAATTTACCTGTGCAAATGTCTCGATGGTAGAATCGGGATTTCCCACCTCATCTCGGTAACCTTCGTACTGTCCTCGTACTGTCATCTGAGGCACATCGTCTGGAGCAACCGGCTTGATAGCTTCAAGCAAGGTTAGCTTTTGTTGGTGAATTTCTTCGCTAGTAAAACTCCGTGGCCGCGCCATAGTCACAATAGAAAGTAGTTGTAGTAGATGGTTCTGAATAAAATCACGCAGTGCGCCAGTCTGCTCATAGAAGTCTGCTCGTCCTTCTATATCAATTTTTTCGTGCGCCACAACCCCCACATGGTCAATATGCATATTGTTCCAAATACTCTCGAACAATGGATTTTTAAAGCGGAAAGTAAGTATATTCTGGACAGTCTCTTTAGCAACATAATGATCGATACGGTACACCTGACCTTCCGAAAAATGTTCACCCAACACACCAACAAGCTCCCGCGCTGAAGCAAGGTCATACCCAAACGGCTTCTCAATCAGTAGTCGCGGCAGTTCCTGGCTGTTAGCGAGCGGTGCATTATGACCTGTTTCGCCAAGCAACCGGATAATTGGTGTGAATGCCTGGGAAGGGATGGACAAATAGTAGAGCCGGCTGCCCAGCTCTCCGGTTTCAGCTTCAAGTGTCTGCACACGTTCAAGAAGTTGTCGGTATGCGCCCGGGTCCACCAGATCCATCTGGCGTATTTCGGTCCGATCCCGCATACGCTGCTCTACCGCAGCATCGTAGTCGGCTGCACCCACAAATTCAGCAAGACGCTCAAACACAGTGTCCTCGCTGACATCACGCCGGCTTACTCCAATAATGTGCAGTTTCTCGGGCAACTCCTGTGCTTTTGCCAGCTGATACAGAGCGGGCAGCAGCTTGCGCTGCGCTAAATCGCCGGTTATTCCAAAAATAACCAATACTAGTGGCCGTTTTAGACGCTCGTCGTTCACGCCGCGGGCTTCTCCGTAGGCTCTGTAGCGACCCGTTCACGCACACCGGCCTCGGCACCCTCACCGTTTAGGTTGTGTCCGCCAAATTTATTGCGCTGTGCCGCCACTACTTTAGTGGCAAAGTTTACATCACCAGTTTGGCTGGCAACGCGCACATCAAAAGCTGCTTGAATAGAGGGTAGGGCGATGCCCAGATCTTTAGCCGCTTCAAGCGTCCAGCGGGCCTCGCCGCTTTCCGCTACATAACCTGAAACACCGTCCAGCTCTGGGTTTTCGGCAAGCGCATCACGGCTCAGTTCGGTTAGCCACGAAGTAATTACGCTGTGATGCTGCCAGAGGTCGGCAGCTTTTGCTAGATCGATGCCAGAATACGGCCCATCGTGCAGCATACGAAAACCTTCGCCCAGTGACTCCATCATGCCGTATTCAATGGCATTGTGAACCATTTTTACAAAGTGGCCAGCACCACTAGGACCGAAGTGGTAGTACATACCACCAGGCTGTACTAGGGTGCGCAGAGCCGGCTCAAGTGCCGCAAACGCTTCCGCGCTATCACCGCCGCACATCAGCGGAAAGCCATTCTGATAACCCCAGACACCGCCCGAAACACCAATATCCAGCAGCTCGCAGCCGGCTGCTTTTACTTTTTCGTTCAGCTTCTTTGTGGCACGAAAATCAGAGTTACCACCATCAATCAAAACTGACCCCTGTGGCACTAGTGTCAGCCATTCATCAACCTGCGCATCAACAATTGTGTCAGGCAGCATAATCCAAATCACCGCACGCTCGTCGCCAAATTCGTGAATGACATCTGCTTTTTCGTAGGCTTTGATAGCACCGTGTTCGGCAACCTCGTCAATTGGCTCGTGACTACGGTTGTGAGCAATTACCGTATGCTCGCCACTTTCCGCTAATTTACGTGCAATCTGCATGCCCATGCGGCCCAGGCCCTGGATAGCAATCTTCATGTTCTCTTACCCCTCGCTTTTTATATAATCATTATAAATAGAGACCTCAGAAATTTCATACAGAATTTTAGCGGGGAGCTTCTGCAACGACTCCGTATTTTTCTGCAGCCGCTTCAGTGCATCTTTTTTGCCTTCGCCGTAAGCTAGAACGTAGCCGGCTTGCACCTTAGCAAGTGCCATAGGTGTCATCGTCATGCGCTGATAGTCATTCCATTCGTACCCAACCACCGCTGCTTCAGTAGGTTTGGCAGCAGGTGATCCAGGCAGAATTCCCGCAGTATGTGCATCACCCCCCAAACCGAACTGTCCAATAATACTACCGGCATTAGCCAGGGCCGCACCAACCACTTCGCCGTAAAAGTTTATAGTCTGCTCAAACGACAAGCCGTGCATCAGCACATCAACCCAGGTAGCTACCCCAACACTAAATCCCGCCGCGCGTAACTGCTCGGTATTGCTGTCTTTGTGACCTTGGGGACCATAGCGCTCATCCATAGGAAGTATGGCTAAGTTCTGTAGCTTGTCTTTGGACTGCGCGGTAAGCATCTGCATCACGGCCACTTCCGCGGCTATATTGCTTCCGCCGCTGACTAGCCAGAGCACCCGCTTGCCCTGCGTTAAGTCATCCCCGATTCGTACGGCAATTGCCCGCACTGCATAGTCCTGGTTTTCCCTCAAAAACTGCATATGGGTTTAGTATAGCATCCACTTGTGGTGCATCTTATGCTATGCTCATTTTTTACAGTAGTGTGCCGGCTTGTCTGAAAGCGGAGGAACAGTGGCAAGAACAGAATATAATTGGTCGCTCGAGCAAATAGACCGCAGCGTTGGACTAGTCGATTACTTGTACCGAGAAGTGCTGGGCGACTCGGATAGCTTATTGCAACAAGCTTATGACCGCGGCGTCAGCGCTCAAGCCGCCGGCGAGCCGTTACGCATATTAGACGTCGGCTGCGGCACTGGCAATACGCTCCGCGGACTCACGCTACACACCAGGCGTCATTTACCCAATCTAGCCATCCAGGCCGTTGGAGTAAACATCGAGAATTTCAGTAACAAAAGCAAATCCCAAGCTACACGCAGGGCAATCGCCGCCCAAGAGATTGCTTATATACTAGGTAACGCCGCCGAGCTACCCCTGAAGGATGGAAGCTTTGATCTGGTATACGAGCACGAGCTGTTACTACATTCCACTGGCCCCGAGGCGGTTGGACGTTTAGAAGAAATGGAACGCGTACTGGCACCGGGCGGGCGAATGTATTTTGGAACAGATGGACAGGCCGAGCTACTGCAGCCTATGCGCCAGCTAAGGGAACGAGGTTACGGTGTACAGGGCGTCAAGTGGACATTGATAGATCCAAGACCAGGGCAGGCGGCTACCCGCATGCTGTTCTATGTTGATAAGCCCGTAGAAGATCTGCCACCGCAATCTGCGGATAACGCATATGACTTGAATATTTAGAGTTTTTGTGGTATAGTGCACATGTTCTGGCCTTGCGGCTAGAGCACATTAACAAGGTGTGTATGGTGCTTGAGGTTGGATACGTAGCGGTCAATGCCAGACCTTTATATACCCAATCTCATAGCAAGAATACAAGTAAATAGAGTTCCTTATCCTGCCCCAACCGACTCTCTGCCAAGGAGTAAAACCATGAACAACCGCCTGCAGGCCCTGTTCGCCAGCCTCGCCGTCATCGTCGTCTGTGCCCTGGGCACCACGGCCGCCACCCTGGCGCCCCGCCAGAGCAGCAGCTGCGCCAGCAACACCAGGGCGAGCATCGTCCACAGCGTGGCCGACACCGTGACCGGCATGCCGCAGAGCTACAGCTCCTGCTAGCGGCTCGTCTCACGACGCAGCCCCGCAATTCATGATGTACCTACGACTGCGGCGGCCGGGCGAGATTCTTCTCGTGAAACAGTACATCCAACGATGTACCATCCGGCCGCCACGTGGTCTCTACTTACCCCTACTACCTCTTTACTTTAACTCTCCAACCACTACACGCCTTGACACCTCCACGAATCGACAAAAATCGTGCTGATGAGCCGTAAACGGCGAAAGGTGTCCTGCAACCAACCAGCATACGGCAAGGCAGAGGCCGCGACGCTCTAATATTTGATAATTTATAGCATTTATGCTAAAATATACTAATTGTTTTGGTATTTTCAAAACATGTTCCAAAGGTGTGAACCTGGTATCTAAGGCTAGACGTACAATGACCACAAGCGGTCATTACACGAAACTCCGTCCTTAGGAAAGGGTAGCACAAAAGAAATACGCTTGCGCTTTGTACAGCACATGTCCCCGCCCAACTCTGGAGGAGAATCTCATGCTCAACATGCCCCGCACCATGCGGCAGCTGCACCTCACGCCGGTACGGTTGGCAGTGCTGATCGCATGCCTGCTCGTGGCCGCGGCCGTCTCGCTGATGGGCCCGGTTCCGACCGAGTCGCAGGTGAACAGTCACATCCACAGCTGCGCCACGGACGAGCAGAACGAGCAGGACGCCCAGGCCTACCTGTCCGCCGCCTCGGGCATCGAGTCGCCGAATCAGTGGACGCGGGTGGGTCCGCCGCCGAGCGTTCCGCCGGTGGGCGACAACCGATCGTACATGGTCGTCAGCACATCCACCGCAACTCCGGTGTGGTGCGCGTAGCTAGCTGACGGCTAGTGTCTGGCAACAGACGCCAAGCCAAGATGGACGTGCCCACGTGGCGGCCGGGACGGGTCACCCCGTAAACAAACGTGTCGCATTTGACGCGTTTCCCGGCCGCCACGCGCAGCCTATATCCTTTCTTTTGTACTCTCTGTACCACGCTCCCGCCTTACCTGTCTCCACGAATAGCTACTAGTCGTGCTGATGAGCCGTAAACGGCGAAAGACAGGCAATTGCCCATAAGACCCCCAAGACACAGCTATCTGCTAGTCTCTTCCAGGGAAACGCGGCGGTTTATAGTACCGATACGTACTGCGCATTTTCTTGTGCTCAAAGCCTACGGCCTTAAATTCGTCCCACAGCGCTAACAGCCACTGTGGTGCATATTCTTCGTCGTGACCACCAAATATCTGCCTATGGTCGTGCCAAACATTGGCAAGGAAGGGGTCACTAAGCAGCGGCTCATGTAGGCCGACGGCACTCCGTAAAAAGTCGTGTTCCTTTTCAGCCACAGCTAACAATGCCCGGGTAGTGCTCATAGAAGGCGGTGCGGCAAACAGGACCTCCAGCGCTTGTCGCAAGGATGGCTCGAACTGTGCACGTCGAACGGCTTCATCGACAAGGTCCAGCGGCCGACCTAGCGGCTCAATGGTTCTAATTTCAGCACAAAAGCTTTCTGCCGCGGTTTGAGCATCTAGAGACATCTGTCTTCCTTCTTCTGTCTCTGCTAGGGCCGCCAGCCGAAGTGCAACAATAAGATTTCGCTCATTAGATAAATCTCTGTCTGAACGAAACGCACTAAGCTTACGGAGCGGCGTACCGTATACTGCAGCCTTAAAGTCGCCAATAAAGCCGGGCTCATAGGGCTCAAACGTTCCAGCCGCCATACGCGCCCGGATCTCGATAATAGCCTGGTAGGCCGCCGAATCATTCACGGCAGCTTCTTGAAATGTCTCTCCCGCACGCGTATCAAACCTAGTCTGCATCACCGTATCGCCTCGTGCTGCACCGTATTCACGGATTCGCCAAAGATCCTCTGCCAAGAGCTGTTCCATGCAGCCGGCCAACAACTCGACGTCTTGCACGTCTACTGCATACTGCGCAACATGAAAGTCTAACCTTTCCCGAGATGTATCACCAGGTCGTTGCCCACGCATATAGTAGGCAGTTGCTTGTGCCAGCGGGCCCACATAATCATCACCAACACGCGCCTCTAGCAGCACGTGCGGCTTTTGCGCTTCTTTAGATGACAACACTTCGTAATTTGTCATTTAGAGAGTATATCGCTAGTGTTGCGTAAAATACACCATAAGCGTTATGCTTGGGGCGTAGATTCTCGCCCTTGTTCCCACTGTTCAGATGACCACTGCTCTGGCGGAAAAACATATATGCCTGATGCGACATGAAAGGCCTCACCGTCCGCAACATATCCCGGGCTAGCGGTGGCCCTAAAGGCATCACCTACCATCAGTAGTCCTAGCTCTGGTGCACTGGGGCCAACCACCGACCGGATATAGGGGCGCTCACATAACATACGTAGAACGGTACCGCCCACATCCACTACATAGCTTTGCTGCGGTACATCAACAATTTCCGGCTTCAGTACGGTTCCATGCACAAACCCAAAACGACTGCCTTCAACAATCTCCGAGGCAGTTAAGGGTTGTTCTACCCCAGCAATCATACCAACCTCAACATACCGCGTATTGCTGCCCCGCGAGACGTTTGGGCTTAGTTTACATCGGAGAGCTAGCGCTACACCAGCCATCCTTCGCCAGGCAGCTACGTCAGAATCTGCTATGTGCGCTTCGATTGTGCAGGGATTTTCGCCATTAGTTGGGGGCACCCCTGGCTGCACAAAAGAGACCCTGGCCGGTGTTTTCTGGTAGCCATGAGCTACCGTGCGAACGCTAAGCACCGAAAGCACTTGTCCGGCTCTAGAGTTTGAGTAGATAGTTTTAGGACTGTTGAGAGGATCGGCCTCTTTCGGATCTGGCAGATCAGCCAGCGGCCAATCATCTCCAGGATTAACATTTTTTATACGTTCAATAAAACTGTTGTAGTCCAAACTCATACACTGACAATAGGACGAAAACGATAAATATACAAGACCTCAATATTTACTTCATTGCAAACAGTTGGCTGGGTATGGTGTACCGGGGTCTTCTATAAGCACCCGTCACATGCTAGGCTGTAGCTATGCGCTTCCTATTTCGCAAACCTGGTCGCGGCAAACTTGGCCAATCAGAACAACAGGCGTTGTATGCCAACCTGTTAACTGAATACGCCAGCTTGGCGCAACAACGCGGCAAAATGGTTCACAGTAGCCCAGCACTACCCGGACAGCCCACCGAAAGTTTGCAATACGAGGTTTCCGAGGGTCAGATGCCGCCAAGACTCCAGCAAGAGGGTATTCTGTTGTTGACTATTGACTACAATGCCCCGATTCACCAGAAAGAGACCGGTCAGATCTGGCCCGAAACAGTCTCCCTGACACTTATTAAAGCTGATGGCACCAATCCAATACTGTCGTTCACGCGCAGCGAACCAGACGGCACTATTGCTGCAGACGTATATATGGCCGGCGAGTCTACTGCCTCACTTGAAATGGCCGGCCTTAGCGACGAAGAGCGGGGCAGAATTATCCGCGAAGTGATAGAAGGCGCTGACATTCACCGCACGGGACGCGAAGCAAAATACGCCGAGCGGGTTCAAGACTTCTTTAAAACCCGGGAACTCACTGCTCAAGATATCGCAGTTCTGAGGCTAGTACTTACTGAACTGCAATCACTAAAAGCCTAGCTTGTAAAAAAATACCGCACTGGCAAACAGTGCGGTATTTGATTAGCAACGCCCTTAAGCGCGTAGAAGCAGGGTACTAGTTAGCGCAGTTAAACACCCACTTAGTACCAAACTTGTCGACGCAGATGCCGTAGTAGGTGCCCCAAGGCTGTACCTCTAGGTCCTGTGTAACTTCACCACCCTCAGACAGGGCCTTAAACAGCTTGTCAGTATCTTCGCGGGTATCTGGCTCCAACATTAAGTAGACGTTGCCGCCTACAACTAGGTCAAAGCCCATTTCCTTTGGCGCATCTGCACCGTGCATTACATGTCCGCCAATTGTTGGCAGGGCAATGTGCGCAATCATCTTCTGTGCGCCCTCAGGGGCATCGTCACCTAGGCGCATCACGTCACCCTCATACTCAGTACCAAACACTTGCTTGTAAAATGCAAATGCTTCTTCGGTGGTACCCGGGAAATTAATAAATGTATTTACTGCAGCCATAGTTACTCCTTTACTGGCTTAATATTCAAATTCTGGCTAAAAACATTATCAGGGTCGTACTGTGCCTTGACGCGTGCAAGGCGCTTCAAAGTATCCGGCAAATACGCGGCTTGGATAGTACGATCTTCGTTGCGACTAAAGAAGTTTACATAGGCGCCCTTGCTGTCTTTGGCAATGTCATACCATGGTGCAAGCGCGTCTTGGATCGCTTTTTCGTCGCTGTCTCCGGGCAAAATAAGTGGCGACAGCACCATTACTTCACTGTTACGGTGTCCGAAAGCGGTAGCATCTGCCGCAACACGGTTCATCGCACCGCCCAGATAGCGTATCTGGAACATCATGTTATGATCCAGCTTTGCTGCTGCAATCTTGCTAATTACTTCATCGGTCAACTCGTGGAAAAAGCCGTTGTTAACTTCAACGCGCATATTTGGCGGCATTGCCGCTTCCTCTAGAACCTTGTAGTATGACTCCTGCTTAACGGTGTCAGCTACCGGGGTGCCAGGGAGTTTACGTAGAGGAGCTAGCGCTGCCTCGACATCTGCTTCCTTGCCGGCCCAGCACACCATAACGATAAACATAGCTGGCGCCTCGGGACCCGTGGCCGGTGTTAGAAATGCGCTGGCCGTCAAATCGTCGGAAGCTGTACGCATATAGTTGCGCCATGCCATCAACTGAGCTTTGGCGTCGGTAAGCGGGTAAACAATATTGCCATAAAAAACAGTGTCTATTGGGTGAGCGGTATATTCAAAGCTGGTCGCAACCCCAAAGTTACCACCACCACCGCGTACGGCCCAAAAAAGATCAGGATGTGATTGGGCGCTAACAGTCAAAATCTGACCATCCGCCGTTACCATCTCGACACTTTGCAGACTGTCAATTGTCAGGCCATATTTGCGGACCATCCAACCGATACCACCACCTAATGTCAAACCGCCCACACCCACCGAACGAGTATCTCCCGATGAGATCGCCAGTCCGTGTTCGTGCAGGGCCTTTGCCGCATCCACCCACCGAGCACCAGCACCAATTCGCACTCGACCAGCATGTGTATCAAGAACTTCGACAGCGTTCATTAAACTGACGTCAATGATGATGCCGCCATCATTGGTGCTTAGGCCAGTATTGCTATGTCCACCACTTCGTACCGAGACAAGCAGTTTAGCCGCTTTGGCATATTGCAAGGCTAGTACAACATCCTGGGAAGTAGCACATTCAAATACCACAGCAGGCGTACCCTTGCGAACCAGAACAGTACGAGCTTGGTCATAATCAGGGTCAGCGGAAGTTATGATGTTACCAGAGAACGTCTTTTTCACTTCGTCTAAAGTCATAGCCATCCTGTAATCTATTTAAACAATCAGTTAAATAGTATAGCACCTATGGCATTTAGTCAAGACTTACGATTGTACGATCCGCAAAGACCCGAGATTTACGCGCCCAGGTATTCCTGCAGGTGACCCATAATTATCGTTAGGCCCTGCTGCACCGTGCCCACCGTTGGGTTGGTATAGCTCACTTCCAGCTCGGTTGCCCTGTCGCTAAGCGGTTTAAATAGCACGGTCATCACCGAGTCATTAGGCGCACTAGGATCTTCCCAGTTGTAGACAAGCTTGTGTGGTGGATCGAATTCTTTGTAAGTACCGGCCACTTGGTAGGTTTTACCATCAATTATTAATGTCAGCGAGCGATTACCACCAACATGGTTTTCTGAGATAGCCGCTAGAATACCTTCTGGTTCTGGGGCATGCCACAGCTTGAGCTCCTCGGGATCTGTCCAAGCTCGAAATACACGCTCGATTGGCGCTTTGATAATTCGCTTAGCGTAGACCGGTGCCTTTGGAGTCACGATTTGGTTTGCTCCAGGTAGCGATCCAGTGACGCCAGTGTTTCTTCCCAGTACACCTGGTAATTTCGGAGGTACTCGGTAGTTGTTGCAAGCGTTGTTGGGTTCAGGCTGACTACTTGCTCGTTGCCTTGGCGTCGTTTGGTAACCAGATTGGCACGCTGCAACATGCTGAGATGCTTAGAGATAGCCGCCAGACTCATAGTGTAGCGCTCTGCAATAGCGCCCACTGTCAGCTCACCGCGTGTCAGGCGCTGCAAGATATCACGACGCGTTGGATCGCCCAACGATTTAAAGACATTGTCGAAGTTAAGCGCATATTCAACCATATGGTTATATTCTAGAAGAAAGGCTGGGTTTGTCAAGTCGCACCCAGGATATGCTCCGAATACCAGGAGCTTTGGGATGTAAATTGTGCATATATAAAACTGAACGGAGAATATAGGGGAGTAGTTTGGCAAGTAAGTGGGGATCGAAGGAAAGGGTGGGGAAGCCGAAGAACCGACGCAGAAGGACGTGCCGGAGCACGCAGCCGCGGCCAAAGCCACGCTGCGATGCCCCGGCACACGCCGGCTGCGACCGATCAGGTCAGTCGCGGCAGTCGTTGTCGCCCTCTTCGTCGTGGTCGTTGTCCCGCTTGCGGCCGGACATACTGATCTCGGACGAACTGCTCATGTGTCCTCCTTCGTGTCTTCCTTTTCGGGGTTGTCACCGCCGATGTCGTCATCGGGGATGTACCACGCGACGGAGCCGCCGGCGGTAGAGCTGACCTTGGACAGGCCGGCCACTACGAGTTCTCCTCGTCGCCGGGGTCACAGGAGACGCAGCTCCTGGCCGACTCGTGGAACACGGTATACTTCCTCTCCATCATCTTGTGTCACCCGCGGGCGACATGGACCATCCACGTTACAAGATGAAACATAAAGCCACGAGATAACCTCATGTTCTTGTGTTTCATCTTGTAAACGCACTTACTTGCCAAGTTGCATTAATAAAGAGTCCTCTTTAAGGGACTCTTTATTAACCCTCAGATCTTACTGTATCAGTGTAGCTTAGTCAAACAGTTGCAGGATACGACGACTCCACTCCCTCCAAGGCATCCGTGTTTTCTAAAACTCAGCCTTTGGCCTGGCGACTAGCATACACAAACATAGCTCCGTACAGTAAGAAGGCAAGTAGAAAACCCACAGTCATGGCATAGGACCACCAGTTATTATCAAGTACAAATGCGAGCACGCCAGCAACAGCCGTAGCCGTAATTACCGCTGCGCCAATGCGAGTATCACGTACAAAATGAGGCCCGACCGCACGCGCTAGCCTAATCGCCAGCAAAGAGCCAACCAGCAGCCCAACAGCAATACCCACATGCAGAACCAAAAATACCGTAGTTGCAATTTTGCTAGTACCGCTCGCCTCTTTAGGGAGTCCAATGAGGTTTACGGCCATCCCTAGCAGCAGTTGGGCACTGAGCATAGTTATTTGAGCGACAGCACGTTTAGCGAGTTTGCGGGCGGGGTCTGGGGTCATTGTTTTTCTCCTTATGTGTTATCTATTTACCGTTAAATGCGAACATGAAAGTAGAATATAGCAATTACCAGCAGCAGAAACACACCAAACAAAACAGGAAACAGCTTTTTTCGGAACTTCTTGTCACGAAGCTTGGCATCAATGAACGTAAGCGTACGGTGTGCCCAGTCAAACTGAAATGACAAAACACTAAGAGAGCCCAGAAGTAACAGCACCCCTAGGTCGAATAACGGTGGTGGCGTAAAGGCCAGCACTAGCCCCACAGCGCCGACCACAAATGACAAAATCTGTATCAGAACGCGGAAAATAACAGGAATTTTATTGTAGCTACTGCGCCGTGACGCAATATATTCAGGGATACTAGCCATAGGATTAGCCTCGCAGTTTCTTTAGTTCTTGTTGATATAACGCCAGCAGGTTCGTGAGGGCATCACATAGGGGGATGCTGACTAGCTGGTAATAAACCTGCTGACCATCCTTGCGAGCCTGGATTGCTTCCGCTTCTTTCAGAACTCGTAAGTGTTGAGAGGCCAGTGGCTGCGAAAGATTAACAGCGACGGCAATATCATTAACACTAAGTTCGCCCTGATGGCGTAACACCATAAGGATATGTCGCCGCGAGGGATCGGCTACCGCCTTCAGTAGCTTAGTAAACGGTTCAAAAATTGTATCGTCTTGTATAGGCATATAAACATATTAGCAAATGTTTATATATCATGCAAGTAGTATTTACCTGCTTTATTGCTGCGGGGAGCCGTACTCTGCAATAACCAAAGGGGGCCTGCGTCTAAGCTATTTACCGAGCGGCACACCGTGTGTCAGCGGCACCCACGAATCGTTAGTTAGATCGGCATCGCCAGAGTTTAAGGTACCTTTGCGTTCCATAAAAAGTATCTGCGTTCCAGGCTTACCGGATGGACGGTGCTTCATACCACGCGGTACCGTAAAGACTTGCAGCGGGCCGAGGACTACTGGCTCACGGCCTTCCAGCTCAAGCGTGAACTCTCCGGCGATCACTATAAAAAACTCATCGGTTTCTTCGTGCGCATGCCAGACATACGCGCCTTCTACTTTGGCGATCTTGACGTCGTAGCCGTCCACCTGAGCTACGATTCGCGGCGACCACGTATCGGTAAATGTTGCATACGCCTTAGCGAGGTCAACAGGGTTTATGGTTGATGTAGTGGTTGGTTCAGATTTGTTCATGTACTACTTATGTACGCCTAACACATACGAGGGTAAAATTATCTATATAGAAGCGGTGGCTTGCCAAGCGGTGCACGGCAAGCTCACCTGAACGGGTCATTTTTATTTGATAGGTGTTTTCGCCTTTCTGCTAATCCATTTACCAGACAGCGATACTAGCGCTGGTAGCAGTAACGCGCGGATGACAGTTGCATCAAGGATAAGGCCTGCACCCAGGCCTGTTGCCACGATCTTAATGGGCGTACTAGGTGCCGTACTCATAGAAAGAAACGCTAGGAACATGATGAGTGCCGCACTAGTCACCAGTCGGCCCGTCCGTGCAATCCCAGTAGCTACGGCCGAGTCTATTGCGCCACCCGCAAGGAACTCCTCGTGTATGCGGGACACAATAAACACGCCGTAGTCCATTGATATACCAAACAGGATCGCAAATATGATAGCCGGCAGCCACGATGGGATTGAGCCCGTTGCAGAGATTCCCCATAGCGCGTGTGACCCATAGCCCATCTGCCAAACCAGCACCATGGCACCCCATGCCGAAAACAAGCTGACGATATTAAGCAGGACCGCTTCAAACGACAGCAGCGCCGAACGGAATGCACGGGTTAGCAAAATGAATGTAAAAATCGACAGCAGGATGATGACAGTAGGGAAGTTGCTGTATGTGTCAGCAATGAAATCCCGGTTTTTAGCATCAATACCGCCCACAAGACTTGCTGAGTCCGCAGTATGTGCAGCAGCGCGCATTGCCGTAAGCGTAGCCGGAAGATTGTTATGAGCAAAGACATCGACCACCGTGGTTGCGCCGTTGTTCCAGTCGCCGCCAAGAGGTGCTGTTACACCCTGAAGGTCTGCTGATTTGTGGCTGCCGAGCGTAGACGCCAATTGAGTAGCGCGCTGCGGCGAAGTTACGATTTCGATAGGGGTTAATACGCCTTGACCAATGCTCGATTGCTTTAAAATTGTAAGGCCCGTTTTGGCTTCACCATGTTGGCTTAATATAGTGGGGTCCCCGTTAGCCGGCCCTAGCGTCAATTTGGTTGCTGCACCTACTAAGAAACCAAGGATCAGCAGTGAGACAAGCACTGCAGCCCACCGAAAACGGACCACAAAATGAGCCCACTTCTCCCACGACTTACTTGCATTTTTATCAGTGTGGATGTGTGGCCAGTCAAGCCAGTGACCAACGGTGGCAAGAATAATTGGCAAAAAGGTGATAGTTGCCACAACAGTAACGAGCGGAATAATCATGCCGCCGTAGCCTACACTACGCAAAAATGGAACGGGTATAGCGATGAGAGCCAGCAGCCCGATGGCGACCGCAGAACCACTGAAAACCACAGAGTGACCAGCGGTTTGTATGGCACGCACGACTGCTTCGTCACCAGTGTGTCCGTGTGCACGCTCTTCTCGCCATCGAGCAACAACCAGCAACGAATAGTCGATAGCAATGCCAAGACCAACAAAGGCGATCAAAATCTCGACCAGCCAAGATATACTCGTAAATTGGGTAAGCCCTAGAAGCACCAGGAAGCTCGTCATAATCGAGACAAAGGCAATCAGCAGTGGCAAAATAGCAAGGAATGAAGCAAACACAAACACCAGCACAACCAGTGCACCCAAACCACCAACAATGCTTTCAACAAGAATACTTGGTCCAGTAGTTTGTCCTGCGGACGCCGTCAATGCATCAATGCCGGTAACATGAAATGTACCGCCGCCGACTGTCACATGTTTTAGCGTTTTGCTGACCGCCATAGCCGCCAGAGGACTGTTACCATCGGGGTTCGCTTCTGGTGGCGGGTAAGCAACAATGAACGTTATCCGGCCATCACGCGACACAAAGGCAGGGTCGTGATTAGTTGTAGCATACGAGGCTATACGTGCCTTTGGCACCACTTCTTTAATACGCTGCTCCGCGCTACGCAGTCCAGACAGCACGTTTGGTGAATTAACTGATACATGGCCAGGTAACGTAACTACCGCAACCAGCGGCGCACTTTCGCCGCCATTGCCAAATTTACGGGCAAGCTCCTGGTTAGCCCGGTAGCTTTCATGCCCGGGGCTAGAAAACTGTGGATTAAGCTTTTTGGTGGCTGGCCCTACAGAAGCGATACCGACAATCGTCAGCAATACCCATAGACCAACAACGATCACCTTATGTCGTAGCGACCAGGCCGCAATTGACTTCATTGACATATTTTTACCCTCTCCTGCTTAGTTTTGTGGTTTTCTGCTACGTTTGGGCAATCGATACGTTGCCGCTAATCTGCGTAATCACATATATGTACTGTCCACTCTCATAATTCTAGGCCTTTTTCGAGTCGCGCCAATGCCACATCCATAGCGCCTTCAAAGATCGCCATAGTGGGCTGTTTGTACGTCTGCTGTAACACTCCAACCGTTACGCCAACAACTGCTCCGGCCAGATTCCGCACAGCAATATCGTCCGGGTCTTTCTGACTACGCTGCGCAATGATGCGCGCAAGATCATCAATACTGGCGGCCATCTGTCCAAACGACTTATTTTTGAGGGCCGGGACGTCATTTAAGAGCTTGAACCGTTGCAGTTCCAGCTGTCGACGTTCTTTAGGAAGGGTAGAGCCGAGGTCTTTCACGGCATTTCTCATGGCTCGAATCGGCAAGACATCAGAAGGCTGTCGCAAAAAGGCTGCAACAATCAGAGGATCAATGCTGTCGTAGAGCAGCACGGCTTCTTTTGTCTTAAAGTAGCGAAAGAACGTGCTGGGAGACACTTCCGCAGCTTCGGCAATTTGCTCCACCGTCGTCTTGCTATACCCCTGCCGAGCAACAAGCTGCAAAGCGCAAGTCTGTATAGCAAGCTTGGCTGCAGTTATGTTTCGTTCACGTAATGTCGACATGGTGGCTGGCGGTCTTTCTAACTACAACTTTACTGCGCGCTACATCGCATGCATAAACCGTATGTATGTTAGTAGAGTATTCCAAATTGACAGTTTGTGTCAATAACGAAATCAGCCAGTTACGCTATCTACACTTTGGCACTATGCATCTTTGATTTTGTAATTTCGCAAAAGACAGTAGATAAATCCGGCGCACAGTAATGCATGTATACCAATGCCAAACCACGAGCTGTTAGCAATTATTTTTTGATGCACTGCATATATATCTATGCAGGCCAGACTGGCATTTGCGAAGAGATTCGCGGTCAGCGGACCACGCAGGCGCTGGTTTAGTTTTGCACCCAGTGACCAGTTCATCATACCTATCGTTGCCAAGGCCGCGCCGAGACTCCTTGCTACAAAAATGTCGAACGCTGATAGAGGATGGCTTGAGGCAGCTTGAGGCGCTAGTAATGAGGACACCCCAATAATCACAAAATAGAGGGCCGCTAATCGTATAAATAGCTTCACAGTAACTCCTTTGATTAATCGCTAACCGTATGATAAACTGTTGTGTATACCCAACAGTCAAGAGGTTTTATGACAATTGGTCAAATCGCCAAACAGAGTGGAGTCGGCAAGGACGCAGTGCGCTATTATACTACCCGCGGCCTAGTAAGCAGCACCCCTAAAAAAGCTGGTACGCGTGAGTACGCCGATTATTCCAGTAACGCAGTTGAACAGATCAAGACCATCAAGAAGGTCCAGCATCTTGGGTTTACGCTAGCCGAGATTAAACTCCTACTGGATGAGCTAACCGTTGCTCCAGGCTGCAAGCTATCACCTAACCAGCTTAGGTTGTTAGAAGCAAAGCTACAAGAAATTGCCAGCAAACAGAAGCAGCTAAGAGAGCTCTCTATTTTTATACAAACTAAAGTGGCCGAGCTTGCATAACACTGCAGCAGGTGGTGCATTCTACGCTTTTCTTTGCTTGATTCCAATAAAAACGCTTACAGTTGCTGTGCGTGGTTGGACAGATAATACCCAGACTTAGATACTATAAGGAGGGCACATGACCATATCGTTTTCCAAACTCAGACGCGCACCCAAAAAAGTCCTAGTTTCTATGTCGGTAGCTGCACTCTTGCTTGCTTCGAGCGGCTTAGGCAGCGTTGTCCTGCGCGCCAATGCCATACCTGGGTCGGCCGTTACTAGTCTGCAGCAACAAATTGACGCCATCCTGGCCAATCAAGGGCTTAGCGGCGCTCAGGTTGGCGTACTGGTTCGCAGTGCAACCGACGGCTCAACATTATACGCACACAACCCAACCAGTCTTTTGGTACCCGCATCTAACGATAAGCTATACACGTCCAACACAGCATTGCAGGTACTTGGTCCAGATTATCGTTTTACTACTACCGTTGCTGCGAGCAACAGCCCGTCAAATGGAATTGTAAACGGTAACCTATATTTAAAGGGTACTGGCGACCCTACAATGCAAGCCGCCGACTACGACAGCTTGGCCGCCAGCGTTGCCGCCAAAGGCATTCATCGCATTACAGGACAGCTAGTAGCCGACGACAGCTCCTTCGACCACAGACAACTTGGCTACGATTGGGCCTGGGACAGTAACCCCTATTACTACCAGCCAGAAATATCCGCCCTGACGGTTGCAGCCGACCAGGACTTTGACATTAGCTCACTTACCATAGAAACAACGCCGTCCACAACTGTTGGAAAACCCGCGCAGGTCAAAACGCTTCCTGCGACCAATTATGTAACCATCAAGAACCAAACAACCACAGGTCCGGCCGGTTCAGCCAATAGCATTGCCGTTGAACGTGAGCTAGGGTTGAATACCATAGATGTTACAGGCAGTATAGCGCTTGGCGATAGTCCTGACGACGAGATATCAACCGTCACAGACCCGACCGGTTATGCTGCAGCGACATTTCGCGACGCGCTGGCAAGGCATGGCGTAGCGGTACTTGGCAACACAACACGCAGCGCTATGCCATCCACCGCAAAGATGATTGCCGCCCGCCAATCAATGCCACTATCTCAGTTACTTACTCCGTTCCTAAAATTAAGTAATAACGGTATCGCCGAAACGCTAATCAAAGCAATGGGAGCACACGCGCAGACGCAGGGTAGTTGGGACAATGGACTAGCCACCGAGTTGCCTATTTTGAGTGGCAACTTTGGCGTAGACACTAACAGTGTCCAACTATTCGACGGCTCTGGCTTGAGCGCAGCAGACTTAGTGACACCGCAGCAAACCACCAATCTGCTTTTGGCGGCACGCCACGCATCTTCGTTCCAAACATGGTATAACGCGCTACCAATTGCAGGCGAGTCAGACCCATTAATTGGCGGAACATTGCGCTCACGTATGGTCGGCACCAAGGCTGCGGGCAATGTACATGCCAAGACAGGAACGCTCGACAACGTTAGCGCCCTATCTGGATACGTAACCACTGCAGACAGCAAGCCCTTGGTCTTCTCTATCATGGAAACTGGCTACAACGAGAACCAGTTCTACCCCAAGCCTATTGAAGATCAGATTGCAGTTGCACTTGCCAACTACAACACTACAACTGGCGCCCAGATTACTGCTAGCGACTTACGCGCACAAACCACGCCGACTTCTAAGGCCGCTCTTCAAGACAAGAAGAGCGCCACACAGGGGCTGGAATGCTCTTGGACAGAATCAGGCTGCTAGGCTGCAGCTACCACGTGTGGCTGGAGGCGATCAAACCTCCAGCCATGCTACGTCTTCTGCCACCCCCCCTGAGGAGTTTGAGCAGTCGACATGTCCGAAAACCAAGGCCGAGAAGCGGCGACGTCCATCAGCCCCGGACAGACTGCATTCACCAAAATGTGACGACGCTGGAATTCTGCATGATGATCACGCTCGAAGAATGTAGTCTATGGGTTGATGGCTAAAAAGGGCCGGGGTTCAGTCTTATTTGTCTGTTCGGTCATAGCAAGTCCAGCGATCAGTCATTTTACCGCCTTTGAGGCGCACAAAACTCATACCTTCAAGCTTCTGAGACACCCCAGCGCGCGTCATGGTAATGACCTCGCGAAAAGCAACTAGGTTGTCTTCAGCGATCATCGAGGTCATCTCTATATGGAAGTCAGGCATGGCGGCAAGCGCCTTGTCCACGGTAGCAGCAATGGCTCTCGGACCTACGAGTTCCGGGTGAGCATGATCTATGTAGGTATCAGCCAGGATCTCTTCTGCAAGTTCTGCTTTGTGCTCGTTCCACATTTTGGCGTAGGCTAGGACTGTATTCTTATTTTCTTCGGTATTCATAACTATTATTTTAACAAAATCGCGTCCTAAGACGCGATTTTGTATACCGGTACTTTCATCGCAAAAGCCCAAAATCGGGAATACAATTTTTCAGATACACTGAAATTTAGAACCGAATATCTAAACCTTAGCTACTACTTCGGGCAATTTTTTCTTAAACTCTACCTTCATACCCATCTTAATCATGGTTCGGAAGAAGAGTCCTGAAAAGGCCCCATACGTGCTATCGAAGCCTTCATTTACGGCATGAACGTGTGTACCATTCTCTGTTTTGCTCAATGTATAGGTTATGAGGGTTGGAGTGTGTTTTTCAGAATTTTGCCAGGTAAATTGAACCAGCTTCTGAGGCTCGACCTTAGTAACCTTACAATCAACCCAACCCCTCCACATCTTATTAGGCTTGCCCTTAAACGTGAACTCCTTGCCCACTGTGGGGCTAAAATCAGTTTCCATTATCCATTGAGACATTAGTTCAGGTTGTGTAATTGCTTGCCAGACCTTTTCGATTGGGTAAGGCAGGGTGATATCGAGTTCAATTTTTTTGCTCATGCTTACATGATACGCCACATCCCCTTGTCCATTCAATAGAACGACTGTGCATCCTATAAGGGGTGCCGCGAAGGTCAGCAGAGTGAGTAAACATTTGAGTATTGACAAGTGGAGGCAGTCTCCGTATTGTGTTTCCGGAGGATTCCTCCGCTTACATTAGTTGGCTGTTCACAGATAGATCAGTCCAATAAAGACTTCAACAGGAACTAGTAACCGATGAGTGATCGACAAGTACAACACCGCGAAACAAATCCGGAACATGCCTATCAGGATGCGGTACGTGCAATCGAAAGACAATGGGATGAGTCAATTACGCCGCCCGGTAGAACATCCATTACTGGACTGCGTAACAGCATCATGCACATTGGCAGAATCGCCTTGCCTAGTGCGGCTATGCCACCCAACGACGAATATTTTGCGGACACGCAGTGGTATCACGATAGTCCCTACACCGTAGCCGGTTTGGTTGTCAGCGAAAACCCCAAGCGCTTCAAAGTAGCAAAGGGGATGGTTGGTAATCTTTGCCATTTGTTCGACAAAATGGGCATTATTCCTGCGCGCAATAGCTGGACAAGCGTGGGCCGAACACAGCCACCATCACTTACGAATATGGCCTTCGACGTCTACGACCATGGAGGCGCAGACATCGCCTGGCTCGATACCGCTATGGAGTACGGCTTGCGTGAATATCAACGCGTCTGGACAAGCGGCAGACGATTTGACAGCGCCACCGGACTCAGTCGCTATAATCCAAAATATTTTGGCAACCGGTTAGCTACGTTTGAATCGGGCTGGGATATATCAAGCCGATTTGCAGACCTAGGAAATGCTGTTCTGCCAGTAGACCTACATTGTCGATTAGGAGGATACGAGCAGGATTTCCTCCGCTATGCGACTATGCGCGGAGACACACAAGCACAAACATATTGGCAAGAAGCAATTGAAAAGCGAACAGACCTTCTAACAAAAAACTTCTGGGACGAAGAGACCGGCTTTTACTATGACCGCGACTTGAAAACGGGCCAGCTTTTGCCCCTTAAAACGCTAGCCGGCTACTATCCACTGCTTTTTAAGCTTGCTAGCTCAGAGCAAGCAGAACATTGCCGCCAGCAATTACCGGTGTTCGAACATCCTGGTGGCCTGGCAAACAGCGAAAAGTTGCCGTATGCGAAGCGGCAGTGGGACTATCCAAACGGCTGGCCAGGGACAAATTATGATGTCATAACCGCACTCAGGCGTAATGGATTTAATGAAGATGCGACTCGGCTTACCGGCAAATGGCTTGACTGCGTCTCAGGAGTGTTTGAAGAGACGGGAGAGCTTTGGGAAAAGTACGACGTCGTAGCAAAAAGACCGGGATTGGATGGACGATACCCGACGCAAAAGCGCTTTGGAAGCGGTTGGACAGGCGGAACATTCGTGCGACTACTCAATGATGCAAAGGAAGCCGAGATGCGCTAAGAAGCCGCAGCAGACTGAGTCAGTAGATAACCGTCATACCAGAGTAACGAGAAAGGTGAGTACGCCATGAGTGAACGTCAAAATATAGTGATTGTCCCCGGCCTCCATCCCTTAACACCTGAATCCGTACAGTACGGCATGTACAGCGCAGCTACGGCCGCATGGCCAAAAGATCAGTTTGCTGTTCATATTCTGCAAGTAGGATGGCATGGGCGCGGCGAAACAGCGGAAACACAGCAAGATCGCTTACGAGAAGGCCTTGATACGATTGAAGGGCCCATCTGGGCAATCGGCGTTAGTGCGGGTGGGCTGGCAATTATCGGAGCGATGCAAGCTGACGAGGATAAAATTCCAAAAGTGGTGACCATTGCTTCGCCGCTTGAAGTACCCGAGAGCGAATTGAATCAATTACGCCGAAAACCTCGTCTTCCTCGGTCACTTGAAGGACACTACCAAACAGCAGACACGTACCTGCGAAGGCTAGGCGGCTCTGCATCAAGTAGAGTAGTGTCGTTGCACGGTAAAAGAGACTCCCGGGTCCCTCTTTCGTGGAGTAAACGCAACCCTATAGAATCTTACGAGCTACCGGGCAGAAGGCATAGCCATACAATTCTGGGTGGGCTTGCGCTACACAGGGAGAAGATATTGGAACTATTTAGGTAATGCTAGGCAGGTGCGCTCCAACCGAGTTGCATCGAACGTTTTAAATGTTTGATTTTCAAGCGCCGCATTTGAAGCGCACGAATTACGTATAACTACAAACTTAGCGGTGTATTTAGCAAGCAGTACCTATGTGTTCAGTAAGCGTTCCAGGCCCTCATGAATACCAGCCGCGAAGGGCAGTGTTGCTAAAAAGAGCTTTTGCGGATGGATCGTTCTTTCGGCCCAATCGCGCAGCCTCGGGTGGGCATTACGGGGAAGTATGGCCAAGTCGGCTGCCTCTAGCAGCTGGACGTCATTCATACTATCACCAGCTGCAATGATGAATGGCCGCTGCAGCGCCATCTCGCCCAGCGTATGATACAGCCCAGTCCCTTTATCAACACCAAGCGGCAAGATATCCAAATACACGCTGGAAAGAATTACATTCGCCGCCAGCCCTGAACCGGCAAGGCAAGCGCCAACTCTAGCAACGGTGGCCGCATGCTCTTGACCAGCCTGCTCATCAACAGTAAAGCTGACTTTGTAGTCTCCTTGTGCGATATCCGGCTGCACAATCAGGCCCGGCACATCAGAAAGAACGCGGCGAACTTGGTAGGATTCCCAACTAGCAGCGGCGGGCCAACTAGCGACCCGTCTAAATCCATCGGGTGTGCGGATATACGATTCCGAACCAACTGACGTGACCTTAAAATCCATAGCCCTAGCGGCAGAGCCAAAGACCGGCACCTGCGCTTCGTACTCCTGATGCGAAGCCAGTGACCGACCAGTGACCGAACCAAAATATACGCTCCCAAAATCAGAACGCATTGTTTCGACCGAGGAGACCAGCGCGCTAAGCGCGACCAGACCAGCTTCCCGTTCTTCGCCGGGTCTATCGTGTATTGGCACCAGCGTATCATCAATATCACACGCCAGCACTAAACTTTCATAGCTTATGCTCATAGCTCTATGCCACGCAAATCTCGAAGGGCTGCGGCAAGCCCATGCTCAATAATCACCAGCTCAGCGGAATTCATGGTACCGGCCTCCACAAACTCGCGTACGGTTTCTATAGGAAAAGTCCGCTCGGCTGGCTGGTTGGGGTCGGTTGGCTCTACCAGCGGCTTAGTAGTCGTTGCCCAGTAATACTGCATATACGATTCCGGCGGGTATTCCGAAGGCTGTTCGTTTATAACGCGACGATGCGCAAATGGAACCGCCCGTGCCACGACAAACCCGGCTTCCTCTAAGGCTTCCCGACATAGTGCTTGGCGTGACGTTTCCCGAGAGCTTTCGGGATCGGCCGGGTTGCGTAAATCAATGTGCCCAGCCAATACTTCACGCTTGCCGCGTCTGGCGGGATTATCATCATACGGATACCGGGTTAGCACAACCTCGCGCTGATCAATATTCGCAATAGCCACGCATGCCACTGCCGTACACAAACACGGATTGATACGCCGAGGCGATATAACTGTTTCCCAGCTATTTCCGACGCCCCAGCTTCCGCTGTCAACAACTCGCTCTATATAGTTACCACGCATTGGTATGTCCTCTATTCATTTGGCAGCTCCTTGCGTTCAGAATATACAGACATACCGATTTGCTTGCAAAAGATTATAGACTTTATAAGCAAAAAATATTGCAAAGTTACAATTTTAGATGTGTATGATAGAATTATTGAACATTTATGACCACAGAACTCGACAAGCTCGACCGAAACATCCTACGACTGCTTGAACAAGATGCCCGCCAAAGTAAGTCCAGGATAGCCGAGCAGCTTAAGACCAATAAAGCGATTGTTACGTATCGCATAAACAGACTTATTAAAAGCCACGTTGTTACCGGCTATCGGTACTACGTGAACGAGGCAAAGCTGGGCGCAACTTCCTATGGGCTGCTGCTTCGTTTTGAAGGACTCCTGTTGCATGAACAAGAGGACCTGGTTCGTCACATCCGCACAGCCAAGATCTTTGACTGGATAACGCTAACCAACGGCAGCTGGGAAGCGATTGCCGTTAGTGTTGTACCAAACCCAGCAAGCTTTACCAGCCTTCTGGATACCTTCTTTGAGCAATTTGGCGCATACGTTAAAAGCTACATATTTTACATGGACTACCAAGGTTCTGTAGCCGACCATAACTATTTGTATAGCGAACCCCATGCAGAAAATGTGTCCTACGCACATTCAACTAAAAAAATAGAGCTCACTAACCTGCAGCGAGACATAGTGAACCTATTGACCAAGCGCCCCACCCTATCGTTGCTTGATATGGCAAAACGCCTAGAAAAAACCTATGACACAGTACAGTCGCACTACCGATCATTACTGGCAACGGGCGTCCTTTTAAAATGTGTGCCAATAATCAATCACGAGTTGCTGGGCTATACAAATACACTGTGCTTTTATACGCTCAGCCCCAAACCTGCTAGGATCAATGCTTTTTGGGAGACTTGCCGGGCACACCCGAATATCGTACGCCAATCCCGGTGCCTAGGCACTTTTACTATCGTGCTTAATATACACAGCCAAACCGAGCACGAATTTAAAGCAATCACCAGCACACTTAACAAAGAATTTTCAGATTGCATTGCTGAGTACACCGCATTACACACTATCGATTAGCAAAACAGTACGAGACATATTGCCATAACTACACCCCGTTGATTTTGCGGTAAAGTCATCGAACTAGGACAGGCCAAGCCGAGTCCTGCCATACCTTAGCAGTAGCTTTTAATATGTTCGTTAATTCGACTATACAGAACCGTTGCTTTAGGATGAGCTAAAAAATCTGTAGACTTTGAGAAAATTCATGACAGGAGCTTGAGATCGGGAATATAACTTTTTCGGATGAGCTAGACTTCGATCCTGCCGAATTGGATATGGCCTATGAAGATAGTGATACGAAGGTATAGCTTAATATACTCGCGTCATACTTCTATCCCCGCAAGGCGTTTAGCACACCAATACTTGTGCCTACCGGAGCTCAGTTTATTTATCAAGATAGAGTAGGGCTAAGCTCCAACTGTCTTCCTCCGATATAATCGGATCGACGCGAGGTAAAAAAGAACCAGTATACCTACGCACCAGGCAAATGCTATCCCTGCCTTGCTTCCCGCCGACCCGTTTATCAGCAGCGATCGCATGGTCTCGATGATGGGAGTAAGCGGCTGGGTTTCTGCAAAACCGCGTAGTGCAGAGGCCATAGAGCTTGTTGGCACAAAGGAAGGGCTGATAAATATCAACAGCATTAAAATATAACTAAATGAGCCTGCGCCTTCGGCCGACTTTGCGAGCAACCCAAAGAAAATAGCCATCCATGTTGTTGCTAGGGTAAAAAGAGCGATGAGCGCAGTAAAGATAAGCCATTGAGTAGGCCCGGCACCAGAGCGAAAACCGATGCCACATGCTACGGCAAGGACCAATAGGGAAGAAAAGAGGTTGGACAGGGTAGACGAGAGGGCTTGGCCACCCAAGATTGACGAGGGCGAGACGGGCATCGTCCGGAATCGGTTGATGATGCCTCTTTGGATATCAGCGCCAAGACGATAAGCGGCATAGGCGATGCCACTGATGACCGTCATAATAAGTATGCCCGGCGTCAGAAAATTAACATAGCTCACAGAACCCGTTTGCCGGCCAAGCGCGCCGCCGAATACATAGACAAAAAGCAGCAGTAGGGCGATTGGTGTTATGACAACTGTGATAATGGTGTCTGGGCTGCGAACAATGTGGCGCAAGCTGCGCTTTGTCATCGTCCAGGTATCTTTTAAGGCTTTCATTATTAGTTACCTTCTTTCTTATGGCCTACAATTTTAAAGAAAACGTCATCAAGCGATGGGTTCTTCTGTGCAAAGTCAGCAGGTTCGATGTGTGCGTCACGCAGGTGGATGAAGAGGTTGGTGAGTGCTTGTATGCTTTCACCTATCGCCAATGTTAGTGTTAAATCTTTGCTGTCAGTAATTTTGTAGTCTGCTAAGACTTCTGTAGCAGCTTCTAGCTGTGCCTTGTTATGGAAAGACAGCGTAACGAGACCGCCTGGCACAAGCTTCTTAAGTTCATCAGGCGTGCCGCTAGCAACAATCACACCTTGATGTAACAAGGCGATTGTGTCCGCCAGTTCATCGGCCTCGTCAAGATACTGAGTGGTCAGCAAGATTGTCGTGCCGCTATTTGCTAGCGTCCTGATGGTTTGCCACATAGCAGTGCGAGCCTGAGGGTCGAGCCCGGTGGTTGGCTCGTCCAGGAAAATAATCGGAGGGTTTCCAATAAGACTCATCGCAATATCTAGCCTGCGACGCATGCCCCCTGAATATGTTTGTACACGCCGGTCTGCGGCATCCACCAAATCAAACTTCTTAAGTAATGCTGATGCAATTTCTGCTGAGTTACCAGCATGACGCATGTCGGCGATTAAGATAAGATTCTCTCGTCCGGTCAGCACATCATCCACTGCTGCAAATTGCCCCGTGAGGCTAAGAGAAGCACGTACTCTGGCAGGCTGTTTTGCTACGTCAAATCCGTTAACGACGGCTGTCCCTTGGTCAGCCGTCAGAAGCGTGGTCAGAATATTAATGGTAGTCGTTTTGCCTGCGCCGTTAGATCCAAGCAGGGCAAATATCGTACCCTTGGCAACTTCAAAGTTAACCCCCTTCAGAACCTTATTTGTCTTGAAAGATTTGTGAAGGTCTTTTACTTGAACTGCTGCCTCTGCCATAGTTTCTTATCCCTTTTTGTTTAGCTTGCTATTCAGCTTTTGGCGTTGCTGATCTTTGTATGAGCTTTCGCCGCGTACCAGTTCGTCCGCAAATGCGGCAACATCCGGACCGGTGATGTCCAGAACGTGCTTACCATTTGCAGCTGCCTCTTCAAGCATGTCAACGAGTGATGCAAGTGGCCCTACGGTTAATATGCCAGATGTGTTCCAAAGATAATGCTTAATTTCCTGATATGCGGTTGCGTATTCGCTCGGCAGTGCCTTAGCGCGCTTTTCGATTAGTTTATATTCCTTTTTCTCTTTTAGATCACCCATAACTGAGTTAATAATCTTCACTTATTCGCTCCTTAGTTCATTAATTTTTGATGCTACAAAATCCCATTTTTCCCAAAAAAGCTCTAGTTCGTTTTCGCCCGCACTAGTTAGGCGAAAGAATTTTCTGGGCGGCCCAACTTCAGAAGGCCTTTTTTCGATACTAACAAGATTGTTCTTTTCGAGCCGGACAAGAATGGTGTAGACCGTTCCTTCAACAACATCACTAAACCCTAGTTTCCGTAATTGCTGGGTAATGTCATAGCCGTACGTCGGCTGGCGGTCAATGATTTTAAGTACGCACCCTTCAAGTACCCCCTTTAGCATTTCTGTAATATTATCCAAATATGTTCCTTTACTATGTAGTGTTACTTACTACTGCTATATAGTAGCACGTAGTAGCTATAAATGTCAATGAGCTCGTGCATAAGAATCAACAGCAAAAAAATAAAATCGCCAACCATGGAGTTGACGAAATGTATAATTAATGGCAGGGGAGACAGGACTTGAACCTGCGACACCCGGTTTTGGAGACCGGTGCTCTACCAACTGAGCTACTCCCCTAAAACGCAGCATGAGAGAACCCAGGTTCTCTCATCGCGCAGGCAAAATGGTTCACATTTTGTCTGGCTGCTCTTTCCTTGGGCTACATTTTGCAGACCTTAGATCAGGGGCAATTATAGCGTAAACGAATGCAAAATAAAAACCGAGCGAAAGATGCCCGGTTTTTATTTTCGTGCGCGCCCACCCGGCGGCGGGTGAGAGGCAATCATTTTGTTTTAAATGTTTGATTTTCAAGCGCCGCATTTGAAGCGCACGAATTACGTATAACTATAAGCTTATTGGCTTATTTGTCAAGAATTGTCACGCTTTATCCGCAACAAAATCATCAAGATAAGTATCAAGAAGACCAAGCCCGTTGGGCACGTCGAAGAACCCAATAGATTATTATCTACAGGCTAATCGTGCCTGAATGCAATGCGTATTTAGAACCGTCAGCAAGTATTGCCGTTAAGATGTAGACGGTGCAGCGAGCAGGCGTATCTGCGCAGCTGGTTTGAGCTGCGTCAGCGTACACCTGATATGAATACTGCTTGGGTAGTGCCTGAGTAGCCAACGCCGAGGCTGATCCACCTGGATCGCGCAGCATTGCCGCTCGTAAATCGGGTATATTTGCCGTTAACCAATCAGGGGAATTCAACTGTGATAGTAGTGGATAGCGGCCCGTTTGAACAAAATACTCCTCTAACTTTGTCTGAATAGTTTGCAACCCCTTGCGACGCTTAGCGTCCAGGCCCGCCGTGGCGGTGGATTTGGTTGCGGCTACGTGAGCAGTTTTAGCAGTATCGTGTTCAGCTAAATCAAATGGATAATGAAAGAACCACACACTGAGCGCAGTCGCCACTACAAGAATTGCTAGCATGACAGCGCTAGCCACCAGACGCAGATGGCGACGGCTTGGTGGCGGCAATGTTGCCTGCATACCAGGGTGGCCACGGTAGTCAGGTTGTGGCAAATATAATGACTCACCAGGATTCTGGCTTTGATACAAAGTAGCAGCTGTATGAGACTGTACGGCCATGGGGTTCGTGGCCGTCCACCTCCCGTCCGGATTCATGAGTAGTATTGTACGCTACAATGCACGAAAATAACATCTCTCTCACAAAGATGCCACACTTACAAAAACCTTGCTTTGATAACTATTCCGTCAGCAGCTTTAGCAGGGCTGTTTCGTCAATAATCTTAGTGCCGTACGCTTCGGCCTTTTTAAGCTTACTACCGCCCACCTTACCACCAGCAACTAAATAGGTAGTATCCTTGGCAACACTAGTTTGGAAGGTGCCGCCCAGTGCACGGATTTTTTCTGCAGCCTCGTCGCGGCCCATGGTTTGCAGAGTACCGGTTATCACAAAATTCTTGCCGGTTAGGCTACCCGTTTTACGCTCAAAAACCGGCCGCACACCAAGGCGGTCAAACTTAGCTAGTAGTTCAGCGTTATCTTCATCGGCAAACCAGGCGGCTATACTTTCTGCCACGACTACACCCACACCGTCAACGGCTTCTAGCTGATCAATAGTTGCATGTTCCAACGTCTGCAACGAGCCAAAATGATTGACAAGATCGATGGCAGTTTGCACGCCCACGTGCCGAATACCAAGCGCATAGACAAACCGTTCGAGCGGTGGAGTCTTGCTGGCAGCCACTGCATCGGCCAGTTTTTGTGCGGAAATATCGGCAAACCGGTCAAGTTCTAGCAGCTGCTCTTTGGTAACGGCATAGATATCCGCCAGATCTTGCACCAGCTCCGCATCCACTAGTGCAACCACGTTTTTCTCGCCCAGTGTGTCTATATCAAGTGCACCCTTGCTTGCGAAGTGCTCCAACGCCTGCTTTAGTAGCAACGTACCGCTGGCCCCTTTAACCCGGTATACAGCTTCGCCTTCGGGGCGTTCGAATTCAAGATCGGGATACTGCGAGGCCAGCGCTTGCTGGTAGTTAAAGGCTGTGGCCGTCTTTGGTCGTAACTCGGTGACAACACTTTCAACTTGCGGAATAATATCGCCGGCTTTATATATCACAACGGTATCACCCACCCGGACATCCTTGCGGGCTATTTCATCAGCGTTATGTAGTGAGGCATGTTGCACCGTGGTACCTGCCACGTTTACCGGATCAAAGACCGCTACCGGCGTAGCAGCTCCGGTACGACCGATACTGATGACGATGTCTTTCACGACGGTGGTAGCTTGCTCGGCGGCATACTTAAACGCAATGGCACCACGGGGATTTTTGCCGACACTGCCCAGTGCGTCGTACTGTGCTCGATCATTTATTTTTACTACCAGCCCGTCAGTGTTATACGGCAAGTGATGTCGTTTTTCGTCCCACTCAGCTACAAAGTGCATAACGCCGTCCAGATCAGTAAACACACTAGCCTCGGGGCTACGATAGACACCAAGAGCGCTGAGTGCTTCGTACGCTATGATGTTAGTTGGCACCTCGCTGGTATCATCACGTAGTAGGTCGTACCCGATAAAGCGCAGGGGGCGTTCAGCGACGAGCTGGGGATCTAATTGTCGAATCGTACCAGCAGCTAAGTTACGCGGGTTTTTAAAGATAGGCAAATCGGCAGCTTCTCGGGCACGATTAAGGGCTTCAAACTCCTTTTTGTACATAACTATTTCGCCGCGGATTTCGGTGCGGCCAGTTAGAAAATTTGAGAATTCTTTGGAATCTCGAAGCCTCAGCGGCACGTTAAGGATGGTGCGGACATTCATTGTAACATCTTCGCCAACGCGGCCATCACCCCGAGTTACCGCCTGCACCAATATGCCATCCTGGTATACCAGCGCACAGGCCAACCCATCTTTTTTGATATCACAAAAGAACTCGTGCTGGCTGCCTGGCAGCAACTTGTCCATACGCTCTACCCAAGCTTCCACCTCAGTGCGGTCAAAGACATCATTGAGTGAAATCATTGGACGGCTATGCGCCACTTTGACAAACTTATCGAGCGGAACATTGCCAACACGCTGCGTTGGGCTGTCCGGCGCAATAAGTGACGGATCCTCGGACTCGAGACCTTTTAATTCACGCATCAGGCCATCGTAGACAGCATCTGTAACCGATGGATCATCAAGTACATAGTATTCGTAGCTGTACTGATTGAGCAGAGCACGCAGCTCTTTAGCTCGCTTGGCACCGTGACTCATAGCATCTCCCGATATAAGCTATATAGATAGCCATGCACTACAGGCAGGGCTGCCATACTAAGCACAAACAAAACCCAGGGTGCTAAAGGCGTAACAAACGCAATCAGCGGTACTTCGATGACTAAAGCAACTAAAAATAATAGTACGGGTAAGAAAATAAGTTTTCGCCACAATAGCAGACGCCGGCCATAGACGATACGACGGGCATTTTTATACGCCTTAAACGGCGTCATATCGGGAAGCGTTACAATATAGAATGCAAACAGTGTAGCCGTAACCATTCGTAGCGACCATACGCCCAGCACCGCAAACAGCATAAACCACAGTGCTCGCTCCCAAAAATGTACTGCAATACCATTAACGGTAATCGTACTAAAGATACTACCGCCTAGCGCCAATGGTATCAGCTGGGCCGCAAACAGCAAAAGCATTAGTATAAATGGGACCAGCGGATACATTCCCAAGTAAAAGCCGTCACGTACTCGTACCGGGTGACCAGCCAATACCTGGCGTAACACCCAGATAAATGCCAGGCTGCACAGCAATAGCAGTAAGAACTGATATACCCCTGAATTTGCCGAGCTACCACTGCCAGATGTAGCGAGTAAGTACACGAAACTTCCGGTTGATGCAATCAGCTTACCCTTAAAACCGTGGTCAAGCCCATTTAGAACACTTTTGAGCGTTCCCATATTGCTGCTACCGGCTATGCCGCGCACCAGTACTAGATTAAGGAATCCATATAATAGTGTGATGCCACCAAATAGTGCTTTTTGCTGCCAGAATTGCTGCAAAACTCGCCAGAGCAGCAGCCGAGCCTTGGGAAGTGGCCGATACGCTGGTACCGGTGGGCGATACCGCCAGGTAAGTGGCTTGTACCAAATTGCGCTAGGCGCCTGCAAACGACGTGGCCCTGGGGCGCTGTGCGTTTGCTGGGTAGGTTTTTTGGTTGACTGCTTTTTTTGCACAGAAGACTTCCGTGTGGCCGCACTGCGCGTCGCTTTGCCGGAAGTATTTTTGACGGCCTCCTTAGGCATGTGTCCCCATTTCGCGCAGCCGGGCTATACGAGCTTCGATGGGTGGATGGGTACTAAATAAGTCTGTAATGCTGTGGCCGCGCAAAGGGCTGGCAAAGAAGAAATGAGCCGTAGCGGTGTTTTGTTTGCGCAAGGCACTGGTACTGGCACCGATTTTCTGCAGTGCACTAATAAGGCCATCCGGGTACCGCGTAGTGAGTGCACCGGTAGCATCAGCCAAATACTCACGCTTACGGGAGATTGCCAGCTGTATCATAGTAGCGACAATTGGAGCAATCACTGCAGCGACAATACCGGCCACTAGTAGCACTGGGCTATTATTTTCGTTATCACGATCACTACGGAACCAGGTCATACGCAAGATAAAATCAGCAATCAGCGCAATAACAGCCGCCAGCGCAAAAGCAAGCATACTGACACGGATATCATAGTTTTTGATATGACCAAGTTCGTGGGCTAGCACTCCTTGCAGCTCGTTATCATCCAAGTTAGCGAGCAAGCCACTAGTTACGCAAACTGCCGAATGATTTGGGTCACGGCCGGTGGCAAAAGCATTCAGTGCTGGGTCATTCATGATATAGACTTTGGGCATTGGCAGACCATCGGTAATTGCCAGATTTTCTACTGCTCGCCATAGCCGCGGACTATCAGTCTTTTGAATTTCTTGCGCGCCGTTAACGGCTAGGCTCCACTTGGTGCCTGCAAAGTAACTGGTTGCCGCATAGCAAGCGCCAAAAATCAGCACAAAATACATGGCGCTTTGACCATACAGTTGCCCAAGTAGCCATGAAAGTCCCGCCACAAACACTAAAAACCCGGCCATTATAAACACTGTCTTGCGTTTATTGCTGGCTATTTCGCTATACATCTCTTTTGTCTGCTCCTTACTCGCACATCCGAACTATTCTCTTAAGAGACGTCTGTTCAATACCTATCCTATCAAATGAGTTAACTACCTGACTAGAATGATACTTCAACAGGCTTTTGGATGTCAGCCAACTGAGCTTCGTCCACTTCAAAGAATTCTTTGTCTTTCTTAAAGCCAAGCATATTGGCGAAAACATTGGTAGGGAAGACCTGGCGCTTGGTGTTAAAATCACGCACTACGCCGTTATAAAAACGACGCGAAGCCTGGATTTTGTCTTCGGTATCGGTAAGTTCTGCCTGCAATTGCTGGAAGTTTTGCGATGCCTTGAGATCTGGGTAGGCTTCGGCTACTGCAAACAGACTTTTCATGGTCTGTTGGAACTGGTTTTCGGCTTTGCCCGCCTCTGCGGGAGTACTAGCGCTCAAAGTTTGGGCGCGGGCTTCGGTAACTTTTTCGAAAATACCGCTTTCGTGCTTGGCATACCCTTTAACCGTGTTAACAAGATTAGGAATAAGGTCGGCACGGCGCTTGAGCTGAACAGTTATATCACTCCAGGCTTCGTTTGCACGGACGTTCAAACGCACCAACCCGTTGTACATCGCTCCAAAAATAAGCGCCACTACTACAAGCACGGCAATCATAATCATTACAACCATACAGTTACTTACTCCTTATTTGGTTATGCCTATTAGTATATAGCAAAGCAACATCGGCCGGTAGAGCCGTTTTATCCTACTACTTGCAGATGCTACTATAGGGTGGATTTATGCATGTTATTGAACCGCGTCGCTATCATACGCCCACTCGAAGACACTCTCGAGTACGCCCACTGATTATTGGACTAGCCGTAGTACTGTTGATTGCCGGCATCATAAACTATTGCCGGCCACTGCCTCAGCCAACCGCTAAACTTACACTCGCGCCAGCGACACCAGCTGTAAGTCCCACGCTAGCGTGGCCAGACCAAGGGCAGGCAAGCGCTGCAGCGACAAACTACGGCCCTTTGGGTACATCCGGGACAGTGACACCGCTAGCCACAGCCAGCATTGCCAAGGTGATTACTGCGCTATGCGTGCTAAACAAGCAGCCGCTAGCACTTGGACATAGTGGGCCAACGTACACTATTAGCCCGGCTGACGTGGCAATCTACCAAACATATCTAGCCGAGAACGGCTCACTGATACCAGTTACAGAGGGCGAGAAACTTACGGAGTATCAGGCACTTGAGGCCCTAATGATACCGTCCGCCAATAACATTGCCGACTCTCTAGTCCGCTGGGTTTTCGGCAGCCAAGCAGCCTACAAAACCTACGCCACACAGTTTTTACAGAGTCACGGTTTTACGGCTACTCAAATTGGGCCTGATGCTAGCGGCTTTGATCCGGGCACCGTAAGCACCGCTAGTGACCTGGCAACGCTTGGTCAGCTGGCACTCAAAAATCCCGTGCTGCTTGAAATTGCAGGCAAACGTAGCACTACGCTACCTATCGTTGGCACGGTTTCCAACTACGATACCGTGCTGGGCGTTAACGGTATTACAGGGCTTAAGACTGGCAATAATGACAGCGATCCAGGCGCTTTTCTGTTTACCGCCAATCTGATTGTAAATGGAACTACTGTGCCCGTTACCGGAGCGGTTATGGGCGCTCCGGATCTAAACACCGCACTTCAAAGCAGCACACGGCTAGTGGCTTCACTGGCTCATGGCTTCAGCGAAATTGCAATTGCTACCGCAAACGAACCAGTCGGAAAAGTTACCACCGCCTGGGGAGCTTCTGCAACAATTGTTTCCAAACAAGCCGTGGCGTTTGTACGATGGAATGCTAATCCGGTAGTTGAAAAACACCAGCTAAACCCGCAGGTACGAAGTGGCAAAATTGGCACCCTAACCGTGTCCGCCGGTCGTATTCGGACAGGCACAGACTTATTGCTTGCAAAGCCATTGGCTGGACCAAGTTTTTGGTGGCGACTAACTCGGCACTAGGCTCTGCTATACTATCTGCTTAATGGATACTTTGTTCAGTGCCGACTTCTTTGCCCGTAACCGGCAGCAGCTGCAAAAGCACGTCAAACCCGGGACACCTATAGTTATTACCGGCAACGGCAGTATGCAGCGGGCCAGCGACGAATCCTTTAAATTTATACAGGATAGTAATTTTTGGTATTTGACCGGGCTGAATGAACCTGACCTAGTGTTAGTCATAGGCAGCAACGAGACATTTTTGATTGCACCAGTGCTAAGTGCTGAACGTGAAGCATTTGACGGCGCCTATGATTTTACCGCTATGGCGGCACGGTCAGGGATTGGCGACATCGCAGACGAGCGAAGTGGCTGGCAACGAGTGCGCAAAATGCTTAACACTAGGCACACCGTGGCAACCCTCAGTGCGGCCCCCAGTTTTATGGCGCGCTACCGACTACATACCCTGCCTTACCGTCGCCGACTGATCGCCAAGATCAAACGACTTGATCCGCAAATAACCATCCATGACCTCCGCACGCAACTTGCTACTATGCGTGCTACGAAGCAGCCCGAGGAACTACGCGCACTTCAAAGGGCCATTGATATTACTACCGAAACACTTCAAGAGGTCGCCCAGCCTAGTAATCTAAGCCAAGCAGCACATGAATACGAACTGGAGGCAGCAATCAGTTATGGTTTCCGAAGACGCGGCGCCGAAGGCCATGCTTTTGAGCCAATTGTGGGAGCAGGTGAGCACGGTACAACGTTGCACCACGTAGATAATGCCGGTCAAATCGGAGCACAGGATTTAATTGTGTTAGATGTGGGTGCCAGTGTAGAACACTATGCCGCCGATATCACTCGGACAGTCTGTGCCAAACCTATGCATGAACGCCAGCGGGCCGTCTTTGACGCTGTCGCCGAAGTACAGGACTTTGCGCTGAGTCTACTTAAGCCAGGCACGCTGCTGCGCGACTACGAACAAACAGTGGTTGATTATATGGGGACCCAGCTGGTACGTCTTGGCCTCATCGCTAAACCGACCGCGGCCGCTATCCGTCAGTATTTTCCACATGCCACATCCCACTTTCTAGGACTGGATGTCCACGATGTCGGCAATTACCTTGAGCCACTAGCTCCTGGCATGGTACTCACCTGTGAGCCAGGCATTTACATACCCGAAGAAGGCATCGGCATACGCCTAGAGGACGACATTTTGATTACCGAGGCGGGCAACCAAGTGCTGAGCGCCGCTTGCCCAAGATACTTAAGTTCCGTACAATAGAAGCGTTATGCAGGCTTCTGCTCACAAAGGTTTCTTGTATCGTTTTCTGGTTCGCTGGTTGGTGTGTTCACTGGGCCTATGGATTGCGGCCGGCGTTCTAACGAACAGCATTGATTATGGCCGCAGTTTTGGGGTTATTGTAATGGCTGGACTGGTGCTAGCTATTATTAACGCCATAATTAAACCGTTGCTAGTGGTGCTCAGTCTGCCAGCTATACTCCTTAGTCTTGGCCTGTTTATGCTAGTCATCAATGGTCTAACCGTCTATTTGGTAAGCAAATTTTACACATCTTTACATATAACCAACTTCGGTGCCGCTGTGGTTGCCGGCATTATTATTGGCTTGGTAAATTATCTGGTCACCGCTATACTTGAAGATCGGTAACAGGTGCAGTCCACCCGTAGATTTCCCCGGGAACGACCTACACATTTGCTATACTAGAAGAAATAAGGAAGTTTAAGCCACTATGTCTATTTATAACTACGTCTCGATTGTTTCAATGCTATGCATGGTGCTGTTAATACTGGTGCAAACCCGCGGCGCGTCACTAGGGGCAGGACTTGGTAGCAGCGGGGAAGTGAACACCGAGCGCCGAGGCACCGATAAAACCATCTACCAGCTTACTATCATTCTGGCTATTGTCTTTGTGCTGTCACTACTCCTTGGCATTATTATGTAACTGGGGCGAATAGGGCTTATCGGTGGGAATAGGTAACAAACAGCCATGAATTTTATCAATCGAACGACTCAGCTGCGCATGCGAAGGACCGTTCGACGACGGCAAAAACAGATGGAAGCGGCCGCAGAAGCAGCCGAGAAATCGTTCGAGACCGATCTAATTGGCCGATTCGATCACCTGCTAAAAGTAAAGCGGTTCGCCTTTGGCTGGCTTTTACTGGCACTACTTGGCATAGCCTGCACCATAACCCAAACCCTGACTCTGAGCGCCTACTACCAAACCGCCGAACCAACTACCGGTGGCATATACAACGAAGGCATCGTAGGCACCTATAGTAACGCTAATCCGCTGTTTGCGACCGGCTCGGTCGACACCACAGTTTCACGACTGCTGTTTGCCGGTCTTATGAAATACAACAGTCATAACCAGCTTGTCGGTGATCTTGCCTCTGGCTACACCGTAGATAAAACCGGTAAGCATTACGTGGTCAAGTTGCAGCCTAATTTGACGTGGCAAGATGGCCAGCCTCTCACGGCCCACGATGTGGTATTTACATTCCACCTTATCCAGAACCCTGATGTCGGCTCACCGCTCCTGACGAGTTGGCAAAATATTGCTATTAATGCGCCGGACAAGTACACCGTAACATTCGACCTACCTAATGTATTCAGCGCCTTTCCATATAGTCTAACTACTGGCATTGTGCCGGAGCACATCTTAAGCGCTGTGCCCGCCAGCCAGATGCGCTCGGAAGGGTTCAACACGACTAGCCCAGTAGGAGCAGGTCCTTTTGCTTGGCAGGCTATCCAGGTAGGGACTAACGCCGATCCAGATAAAGTTGTCAGCCTTATCGCCCTAAAGCCGTTCACTAGCCATCAGGGTGGTACGCCTAAATTGAGTGGATTTGTACTGCATGTGTTTGGTAGTCAGTCCGAAATGGTTCGCGCTTTTCAAAGGCGTGAGATTATCGCCATGGCAGGCCTAAAAGAAATGCCGGCAGAGCTAAAGGATAAATCCGACATCACTTCGCTCAGCTTCCCGTCAACGGCTGCTGTCATGTCGTTCTTCAAAACATCCAGTGGCGTCCTGTCTGACACACAGGTCCGACAGGCCTTAGTACAAGGAGCAGATACTACTACTATTATTGATGGCCTGGGCTACGGCACGCGCCCAGTGCGTGAACCCTTGTTACTTGGTCAGCTTGGCTACAATGCAGCATACAAGCAAGCTGCTTACAATCCAGCAGCCGCTAATGCCTTACTGGATCAAGCTGGTTGGGCCCGCGACACACATGGTTGGCGTAGCAAGAATGGTCAGCAACTAAGCTTTCAACTGTATGCCGAAGACACCAGCGAAAATCGCCGCACGGCAACTATACTTGCCAAGAACTGGCGTGCCCTCGGTGCAAATGTTACACCAGTATTACAATCGCTAGCCGATTTTCAGACCACTCTAGAATTTCACAACTACGACGCGCTACTCTACGGTGTATCTATTGGTATCGACCCAGATGTGTTCGACTACTGGGACAGCAGCCAGGCCGGTGTTTTAAGCAGTTTACGGCTGAATTTTTCAGAGTACAAATCCGGCACAGCTGATGCCTCGCTAGAAGCCGGCCGTACACGACTAGATCCAGCGCTCCGGGCTGTCAAATATAAGCCGTTTTTAGCGGCTTGGCAAAGTGACGCACCTGCGCTTGGTTTGTACCAGCCTCGCTTCCTGTATGCTACCCGCGGCACAATCTACGGCCTCGACGAGCACACCCTCAATGTTGATGCCGACCGTTACAACTCGGTTTCAGATTGGGAAATCCGCACTACCAAAGTTACTAACTAGCACAGACTGACTAGTTAGATCTGGCGGCCCTAGCCCTGTTTGTTTAAGAAATGCTGGACCATAGCCGTGGTAATGGGGTCTGATTGGCTGATTTTAAGTGCAGCCGTAGCGCAGGCAAAGCGTATAGCATCCGTCATTGACAAGCCTGTATCCAAGGCGCTTATTAGACCCGCATTAAAGCTGTCGCCAGCTCCAACTGTATTGACGACTTGTGCCCTAAACGCCGGTATAGTCACGCATGTAGACCCCATGAGTGTATGTGCGCCGTGGGCCGAATCTTTTACAACCACCGTGGTAGTACTGTTGTTAAAAAGCTCCAGACCAGCTGCAATAGTATCTACTCCCCATAATGCCAAAAACTCATCACGACTTGGTAGATAATAGTCGGCAAGCGTAGCAAATTCGCGCAAGATTGTTCTATCAGCCTCAGACGCACGTATAGCAAAGCGACCGTGGTCAAACACCAGTTTGGTGTCATTTTGCCCAGCAACCTTTGCAATCTGCTTAAAGATTGGCCGCAAATTTTCCAGTTTAAAAGCACCGCCCAAAATTACGTATTTAGCCCGCGGTAGCAGCGGCTCAAGCTCTTGCCACATCTCTTCGGCCGTAAAGCGATGTTTGGCATTACCTACAACCGCCATTACCGACTTACCTTGGTCGTTAACCAGATTAAGACTGAGGTTAGTGAGCGCCTTTGGATCGCGAATTAGCCGCGGTGTGACGCCACTTTTTGTAATCGAATCGGTGGCAATATCGCCCATGCGGTCGACACCTACCTTACCGATAAATGTCGCCGATAGCCCCAGACCAACACAAACCCGAGCAAAGTTTAATGCAGCACCGCCTGGCGCCAGTTCGTACTGCTCACCCGCAACTTCGGTTTCGGCTTGCAGCCCATCTGTAAACGGGAAGTTAGTGCAGTTAATATCAACGTACGCTGTTCCTAGCGCCAAAATATCGATGTCCTTACTCATACTGTAGTGTCCCTTTCCATGCATGCCATTCCAGCGAGCAGCACAGTTTAAAAAGCATCAGTACACAATTACTAGTCTAGCAGAGTACTCGAGCATTCAACTCTATCTGGCAGGTAGGTAGCCGCGTCTAATTGTCGTTGACAATACAGGCCAGCTGTTTATACTTTTACTAGGAAACTAGTATAATAGTAATTACATGATACACTTCCACCTAAGCCAACATTCTGGCGTTCCGCCATATCTGCAAATTGTGCAGCAAGTACGGCAGGCGCTCCAAATGGGCATATTACAAGAGGGTGACAGACTGCCAACCGTCAAAGAAGCGGTGGGTATGGTGGCCATTAACCCTAATACCGTCTTCAAGGCCTACCGGGAATTAGAAGCCGAAGGCCTAGTACAAGGACGGACCGGCATTGGTACATTTGTACTAAAGCGACCCTCTGGACCGGCACCCGGCACGCACGACGTGCTTGCCAAAAAGCTAGCTACCTGGATAAAAGAAGCCCGGGCAGCAGGCCTTAGTACTGAGCAGTTGGAGGCATTAATACAGATAACACTACGAGGAGGGGATTATGGAGCAAATGACAGTAAACGCAATTGAGACGCAAGGGCTCGGCAAACGATACGGCTCTTTCTGGGCGCTACAGGACTGCACCATTACCGTGCCGAAAGGCAGCATAACCGCACTGGTAGGACCTAACGGCGCCGGCAAAAGCACGCTGCTGAAACTTCTGGTCGGTCTAAACCGCCCTAGTAGTGGCAGCTGTACGGTACTTGGCGACACATCCGGCGCAAGTATCACTCCGTCAATCGGCTATCTGGCACAAGAAGTCCCGCTGTACAAACAGCTGTCCGCAGAAGATCATATCCAATTAGGCCGACGAATTAATATTCGCTGGGACTCTGAACTTGCCCGTGAACATATAACGAAACTAGATATACCGCTGGATCGTTCGGTCAAATCACTATCCGGTGGACAGCGCGCACAGGTAGCTCTAGCGTTAGCGCTAGCTAAAAAGCCAAAGCTTTTACTGCTGGATGAGCCGGTTGCTGCCCTAGACCCGTTGGCCCGGGAAGATTTCTTGCAGTCGTTAACACAAGCCGTAGCTGACGCAGAAGGGGAACTGACAGTGCTTATGTCATCCCACCTTATTAATGACCTAGAACGCATAAGTGACCACCTAATCGTTTTGGCTACTGGAAAAACACAGCTCTGCGATAGTACCAGCAACGTCCAGCAGACACATAAATTACTTATCGGCGCACGGCAGCCACAGCCAAAAAATGACGCTTTTACTATCGTGAGTGCCGTCCACACACCCCGTCAAACTACTATGCTGGTGCGCCTCAAGCAGCCCAATTTCCATGACCCACAGTGGCAGATCCAAGACGTGGCGCTAGAGGAGATTACACTCGCGTACATGCGCGGCGCTAGACAACAGGCGCATAAACAGCTAACAAAGGGAGATGCGTAGAATGTTCTGGCTTATCTGGAAACAACAGCGCAAGCAATTTTTATTAGGTTTACTGCTAGTGGCAGCCTATGCGGCTTTTGTTCTGACAACAGGCATATCTATAGACCACCGTCGCCAACCAGATTTAATAAGTACTACTTGGCTCAATATTGTCCGGGCTGGCTACGCAGTCCCAGTTCTACTGGGTATGTTCTGGGGAGCTCCACTTATCAGCAACGAATACGACAGCGGAACCAATAAATTCATCTGGACGCAGGGTATTTCCCGCCGGAAATGGCTGTTCTCTAAATTGGCAGTAACCATGATTGTGGCTGGTTTGTGCGGTCTAGCCTGTAGCTTGCTGGCCTCGTGGTGGTTTGGACTACCCACCAGCTACGGCGTAATCGGCAGCCGTTTTTACCCTGCACAGTTTGGCGCCACCGGCCTTATGCCAATTATTTATAGCATATTTGCTATTGGGCTAGGCGCAGCCATCGGCGCCTGGCTTAAAAAGCCTGTGGCGGCAATTGCGACTACACTGGCTCTGTATAGCTTTGCATTCTTCCTAGTTGCAGGCTATTTGCGGCCAAACTATATGACAGCCTACCGCTACATCTACAAGGCTCCGACGGGCTGTGTTACCAACCACTACCCTAATGGCAGTTCAAGTGTAGACTGCGCACATTACGATGAGGGCCCTGCCTCACTTCGTAATGATATGGGCCTATGGGTCACACGCACTACGTTAAATATGCGCCAGCAAACCGCTACTGGCCCGCAGCAGACGGTCTTCTACCAACCCGGCCGCCGCTACTGGCGTTTCCAGGGAACCGAAGCTGGCATATACCTCGGCCTAAGCGCTCTCACTGCAGTTGCAGCCTATAGACTCGTTGTTAAACGCGACGCGTAAGCACCTTAGCCCGGTAACCAAAAAGGACGGCCATTGATGCCGTCCTTTTAGTAGTTACCAGATTACATACTTTGCAGTATCTCGGGCCAAAGCCGCCTGTGTAGCTGGATAGCTCGCAAATGACTACCCATGGTAGGTACCTCTTCGGAACCTATTTTACTGAATGGTACGAAGGCTATCGCCCTGATCTTCTCGCTTTCATCTTTCGGCTGCAAGGCTAAACCACCCAATAGGCGGGTAACCTGCGGGCCTTTAGGGACATAGAAATGGTAACCACCCTCCTGCCAAGCATGCAGCGTAGCACTGCGATCAACTTGTGGCCACTCCTCACGAGCAAACTCGTGAAGCATACCAGCATCTATCAGCTCTTCCATCATCTGTTGTTCGATGCTGGTTTCTTCTTCTAGCTCGCGCAGGGCAGTATCTCGTGTTGATTGATCGGCATTTTTATCGTAAAAGCCACCTGGCACACCCCAGACTCCTTCCGGTTGCTTGGGATTGCGAACCACACAGTTCATCAGATAGCGGGGCTCCTTCTCGCCCTGGAACCACACGCTGATCCCCGCGTTATCAAAACGGTTCGGCCCCATTTCCCAGTACCTGCCTCGCCCGGCGAACATACCGAATCCAGGGGTAGTCGTTACTTGCTCGGCATATGGGTTTATTCGACGTCCTTGTTCATCCAGGAAGTGGCCCTGCTTTCGCCAAAGGGCTTTGTCGTCGTCACTGATTTCAGTATGTTCGGTAATCTTCGGCGCGCCCTCGCCCTTTGGCGGAAGGTTGATTTCCGAAGCCGGGCCCCAGCTAATCGGCAGATGACCCGCCTCATGCGCTGCAACCCAATCCTCCGGTGTCAAAACAATTCTTCGGTCGGCAGTAAAGCCTGCTTGCAGATACTCTGTAGCTATACGGCTAGGATCCTTCCTATGATCCAGCTCCTCTGGGCTTAGCGGCGGCAATGTATCGTATTTACTGGGCATGGGATTCTCCTATGATTTTTACAAGCAAAACACCCCTGAGGTTTACAGAGGTGTTCATATAATTTAACAGTCCTGCGACATAAATAAAAACTATACAATACTTTGGCTACTTTGGAAAGAGTCACTACTGTAAGGGCTGTACGAGGATTGGCGAATAAGCGCGAAAAGCATAGTAAGAACGCTCATGCTCAATACCTTCCCTGGTAGTTGTCGCACTACATGCGATTAGACATCAAATGCGATTACTTTGCACTCGGCCAACCAGCACCAGCAACAGATACAGCACTGACAAGAACCCGTCCGGTTCGCGGAACACCGATCATCTTATCCATGCCATGCCACTCTGCGGCCATTATAAAGAGTGTTTTGCGATCTTCGCCACCAAGCATGCAGGCAAAGCACCCTCGATCGACGGAGATAGTCTGTAGCACTTCGCCGCCCTCTTTGACACGCACGCAGTGCTTGCCCGGTACCGAGGCATACCAGACCGCTCCCTCAGCATCGAAGCAAATGCCATCGGGGTTATCGTTGCCCAACTCCGCCCAAGTACGCTGATTAGACAAACCGCCGTCGTCAGCCACGTCAAAAGCGGTAAGTTTTTTACCATGCGATTCCGCGATAACGAGCGCTGTATTATCCGATGAGATAGTCATACCGTTCGGGAACGCGATACCAGTCGCTACCTGGCGAGCCGTTCCGTCAGGAGTGATGAGGACGATAACTCCAGGACCAGGAGTGAACGTGGCCGGATCAAAGCTAGAACCGTTAATGTAGGTATTGCCACGGCCATCGACCACAATCTCATTCCAACCCATACCGGCCAACGCACTTAAGTCGCCGTATGACTGCAACGCGCCGTCAGCCTGCAGAACGTTAAGACCATGGCTGCGTGAAACAACAAGCATGCGACCATCGGGTAGCCAATCGATAGAAACAGGGAACTCGTCGAAGGGCAGGTGAACCGCAACTTCACTCTTACCATCCTCATCTACCGCAACAATCTCTGATGTTGTCCAGTTTGCAAACCACAAACGGCCATCATGCCACCGGGGCGATTCCCCAAAAGCGAGGCCGGTCATAAGCGTTTTGGGGCTAGGGAGGTCATTCATTAATAAGTCCTTTCACGAACTGTTATATGTCCTTACGATACTCCTCAACTGCCTGCAGCGCATGTAAAAAACCGTCATTTAAAAGTACGATGAGCCTCCTTTGGAGTGCTGAAAGTCGTTGACCTTTTGCGAGATACTTGTAGGGGCAACGCCTGAGAAAACCTTAATATCATGGAAAAAGTGCGAGTGATCATGAAAATTCAGCACATGGGCGATATCTCCGAGCGTCTCGTATTTTCCACTATCCATGAGGCGTAGTGCTTCATTGAAGCGCTTGATACGGATGTACAACTGCGGCGAGATACCCACGTTTTGGATAAAGCGCTTCTGGAGCTGGCGTTCTGATACATGGAACTGCTTGGGCAACTCCCCAGCTGTGATGGAGCCAATGTTTGCGTCAATACTATCAAGGCACTTCTCTACGAGAGTGTCCTGCGGATCAGCATCTTTTAGTCTATCCATCAAAAAGTCAGTAAGCAGGCTGATGCGCGTTTGATCATCGTTCGCTGCCAATAACTGGCTCTCAAGCCGTTTCGAAAATGCCGTGAGTGTCATAGAGCTATTCCGTAGAGCAGAGGCGTCCATGTCAAATAGCATCTTTATTGCAGAAGGCCGCAACACGACTTGAATGGTCGTAAAAGGGCGGGCAAAGTCCATCACCGAAAGCTCGGTTATTTGTCCATATAAAAAGAGGATGGGTACGGTAGTTGCCCTTCCCGAGCTAGTAGTAATATTTTTAATAGCTGATTGCCCATTGCTACTCTGAAAAAGAATGCCCGGCGTTCCATTCGGACAAGCCTTTATCGACAGCTCTTCCTCGCCGGAATAGTTAGCTATGCGCATACACTCAACATAGAGATTGAGTTCTTCTGGCGGAGAAATAATTTTGGAAACAATCCCTTTCATGTCTCTATACTATCAAGCTTGAGTAATTGGGATGTCTTTACAGGCAGCTTCCATAGGTACGCCATTATGTATATGTTATATTAGTGTTATGTACAATACATATCCAGGAAATCCAGAGCGTACTGATGAACAAGGTTGGAAAGTTCAGGACGCTGATTCACAGTTTGCTGAAAACGTAAGTCGCGGCGGCGAAAGAGGGCTTATCAGTCCTCGAAAAATCGAGGATAAGCTTGCAAGAATGCGACCGCCTACAGGCAAGCTAACACTTGTCGGACAACATCGCTACACTGCAGCCGCTCCAGTCGTTAGCTTATTGCAATCAGTCCAGCGCGCCGATCGAGGCGATATTCCGGTTGACTTGCCACCCGACAGGAGCCGGCAATATGTAACAGCATCATTCACCGGTCCCATAACCCCAGAATACTTAGGCCGCTACCTGGAACAAGTGAATGAAGCAAGTGTATTAAGTGGTAGCTCGGCAGAAGTGCCTTACCTACAGGTGTCTTCCGACCCAACTCTGCCAATAAGTATAGGAATGATGAATCCGACGACTGGCGTTCGTACAGAGATGCCACTTCCTTCATCCGGTCAGCATAACCATCCAGAGTACTAAAGATTCTGTCCATTTCTCTGATATTTAACGTGGTCCTGTAAAAGACCCAAGGTAATTACACCAAAATAAAAGAGCCTGCTAAACTGGCTCTTTTATTTTGGTGCCACACATAGACCTATCGTGAACCACTACTTAGTAAGTTTAGTTCTAATGTATGAAAAATCGGGACAACTTGGATTTGACCCTGAAGATCATCAACTAAAGAATTAGTTTGTGCCTGCGACTATAAATAGTCAGAAATGCTGCAACTATCATGACACTTGCAGCAATAAGTCTAAAACTGAATACATAGCCGGATTTGTTCGCACCGAAACCAACGATCGCAAAACTCAGCATGGCAAACAATTCGGAACCAAAACCGCTCACTGATGTTGTAGTGGCTCTTGTTTGGTCGCTAATATGCTTTTGCAAATGCGCGTTAAATAGCACACCAACCGCCGCAAAGAACATTGCATAGAGTCCCAGAAGAATGGCTGCTAACATTTTGGGAGAAAAACTTATCAAAAGCAGTAAGGTTGCCCAGCCAAACAACGCTGCATTAGCAGCAAACTTTTTATCTTCCAGTTTATGCGCCAGTAAACTCCCGGCTGCCGCAAACAGATTAATCACACCCAGCCAGAAAGCAATCATCATGTTTGTCAGGCCTTTTTCGCGCAAAAACAGATTAAAATATTCGTCAACAGCACCCAGGCCAGCTACCACGCTCATAAACAATACAAGATAAAGTACGATCGGCTTGCGGGCGACGGCTTGTAACCCGTCTTTGAGGTATGACATATAGCCAGCTTTGGCCATTCCTTTAACAATCTTCGCTTTTGGCAATGAGTAAATAGCCGCCCCAGACACTAAAATAGCAGCGATACTCAGCCACAATATGAAACTGTATTCATGGTGCGCCAGTAAACTCGCCCCAAAACTAGCTGCCACCGTGCCGAAAATTCCAATGGCGCCCATCCGCCCTGTTAAGCGAGCGTACAATGGCAGTTTTTCCAGTCGTACCAACTCATCGTAGGCCAGCGCCTCTAAAGTCCCTGTTGTCAAAGCGCTCTTTATCCCCCAAAGGATAAACCCAATCAGGAATCCAAAATAATTTGGCATCAAGATCCAAAAAAGATAGCCTGCGGCACGCGCAGCAATGCCAGCCAATAAGACGCGCCTCCGCGGATATCTGTCTGCAATCACGCCCGCAGGTATCTCCAACAAAAAAGCCGTCAAAGACCAGGCAATCAAAAGACTGGCAACCTTGGCCGGCTTTAGGCCAGCATCAGCAAACATCAGGGTATAGAGTGGATAAATCAGAATAAAGTCATCAAAAAAAGAGAAAATGTACAGCTTGGTTGTAACATTAGCAAACTTACTCATGGCCTGAGTATACCAAACCCGAGAGGACTTGAACCTTATGCAACAGATGAGCAAGTAAGTACAAACAAAAAGCGCTCCAAATATGGAGCACTTTACATCTTGGAACATATCATGGTGCGGACGAGAGGACTTGAACCTCCACGAGTTGCCTCACTAGTACCTGAAACTAGCGCGTCTACCAATTCCGCCACGTCCGCACGGATTGAACAGGGGCATTATAGCGTAAGCCAGCACAAAATACCATCTTTTCTTAGCGCCGCCTACCATGCCTGGATTCCTAGGCAATACCTTGCGTTTTACGAAAAATCATGTACTATTTAAGTTTTTAAAGAGTCCCCAGCATGTCCACGCCAGAAACAGTACCACCCGAGGTCACAGCCGCCTTAGAGACCGTGTCCCGCCGCCCTTTTGACAACTTTCTACACTGCCTATTACTTGGGAAGTTTAGTCTCGAATCAGGAATACCTTTAAAAAATTGGAGCACACTCTTAGACCAGTGGCCATACGACCCTGCTCAAACACTTTCAACATATGGCAGAGGCAACTGTGTAGATTTTGCAGCGCATACCCAGCAAGCACTGGCAGCAATAGACTATCAAACTGATGTCATAGGTGTATTACCCCCTAGGCTCTGGTCCCCGAATCAATGCTATGCCGCAGGTTATAGCCACGTATCTTTACTGGCGAGGCAGCAGGGTCTGGTTATGTATGAACCCGCGTGGCGATTCAACCAGCCTATCCCACTCTTACCAGTGGGTGATGAGGCACTTATTACCGACTACAGATTCAAGACAACAGCCCTGCGGGGTGATGCCCTGACACAGCAAGTTATCGAAGCTGACGGTCATACCTATCAGCGACGTTTCGAGCTTGCACCGCTGTCACTACAGGCACTTAAGCGCATGACTAAGGGGATCCAGCGGGTTTCGCGCCGTTTGGAGCTCAACACACTGGACGAGACAGGCGCAGAGGTATATCTGCGATACGAGCCATACAACGACGCCCTAACCAGTAACATAGAACGACTGCCCGGCTATTTTGAGCCCGAAGATATCAGGTCTCGAGCAAATAACGCCCTATCCGATATGTTCGGTTTTGATGTTAAGGAACATCTACTGGCAGCTTTGGCCATCCGCGAGGCTCTTCCTGAAGACTTTTGGATCCCCGGACTTGCTCCTGAAGGCCAGTGATAAACGTAAACACTATATGCTATCATAGCTGCATAGATATAAAACTTCTGGAGGCAGACACGGGTGAGTAAGATAGCTCATTATTTACAGGAACACTTGCTGGGCGAGGTAATGACCAGTGTTGACGCCCGCAGGTATTTCGCTACAGACACCAGTATTTTTACGCTAGCACCCAGTCTAGTTGTTTACCCACGTAACGAAAATGATGTCCGTAAAACCGCCCGTTTTACCTGGCAGCTGGCCGAACGTGGCCGTGTTATTCCCATAACCGCCCGTGGTAGCGGTACCGATCAGAGCGGTGCGGCGCTGGGTAGCGGTATCATGCTGGTATTTCCAGCTCATATGAACCGCATTGTGGAACTCGACCCTAAAAGCGGCATTGTAGTAGTAGAGCCCGGCCTCAATTACGGTCGTCTGCAGCAAACCCTCCATACTCACGAGCGTTTTTTGCCGCCGTATCCAGCCAGTTACGAGTATTCTACCCTTGGTGGTGCCGTCGCTAACAATGCATCCGGCGAAAAAACGCTCAAATATGGCACTACCCGCGGCTACGTTAAGGCGCTGCGTGTGGTGCTTGCCAACGGGGAAGTGATTGAAACGATGCGACTGGGCAAGCGAGAGCTTAATAAAAAATTGGGTCTCAGCACTTTTGAGGGTGAAATTTACCGAGCTATGGATGCGCTGCTCGACGAGAACCGCGAACAGCTCAGCAAAATGGAATTGGCCACCACTAAAAATGCAGCCGGTTACTTTTTAAACGACATCAAACGGCAAGACGGCAGCTTTGACCTAACGCCGTTGTTTGTCGGCAGCCAAGGCACGCTAGGCATCATCACCGAAATTACCATGGAAACCGAGCTATACAACCCCACCAGAGACCTATTTATGGCAGAGTTCGACAGTCTGGAAAAGGCCGAGCAGGCCGTACTAGCACTACGCGACATGCCAACTATGCCTAGCGCTATCGAGCTGGTTGATGGTCAGCTGCTCGAGCTAGTAGACCGCATCAACCCCAATCAGCTAAAAGGCACAGTGACCAAGCCCTTTGCAAAAGCAGTCCTACTAGTAGAATTTGACGACGTCGATCGACAGCGCAAAAAGCTTGTCAAAAAGGCCGATAAGATTTTGCACGAGCATGCAGCTACCGTTCGTCATGAAATTGATCCAGCCGTGCAGGACGAGCTCTGGAAGATCCGCCATGCGGCTGCAAGTGTAGTAGGGCACAGTGAAGGCCACCTAAAGGCCATCCCCGTCATCGAAGACGGTATTGTACCCCCGGAAAAACTGGCCGAATTTATGAATGGCATTTATACACTCTTTGCGGCCAATCAATTACAAGTGGCGATCTGGGGCCATGCCGGTGATGGTAACCTGCATTTGCAGCCATTTTTGGACCTTTCTCAGGTGGGTGATCGGCAAAAGGCCTTTAGACTACTAGATGAATACACCAAACTCACCCTGTCACTGGGTGGTTCAACCAGTGGCGAGCACGGTGATGGTCGTTTGCGGGCGCCATATTTGCACTCTGTGTACGGACCGGAAATATACGCCCTGTTTGAAAAGATAAAGCAAACCTTTGACCCATATGGCACCCTCAATCCCGGCGTAAAAATCGGCGTCGTACTGGACGACATCAAGCCGCTGGTCACTAATGATTATTCTTTGAATCATTTGTACGACCACATGCCGCGGTCTTAAATAGGCTTGGTGCCTGCTCTGGCTGATTTCTTACTGTCTGATAAAGATACACAATCATAGAGGTGTAACAGTGTGAGTCTTCGAGCGCGAGCTTGGGGTGATCTCCGGAAATGGAGTATCCAAAAGACCACCCCGTGCCGCAAACATTGACCGAACACCTCCTAAGCATTTGCCGTACTGTGGATCAGGGAGCCGCAGCAGGCGCTGGTTCCTTGCGCCGATTGGTGTAGAGGCTGCGAAGCACTGCCATGGCGATGAGCAGCATCGAGGCGCCGCCGCTCCAGAGGTCGGAGACACCGGACAACATGCTGAGCGACAACACCCCAATCGCCGCGTACGCGCCGTGGCCAAGGTAGGGCAGTTTGGAAAGTGTGTCCTCCTTGACCATGTAGATGGTCATTGACCGTACATACGCTGCTCCAACACCAAGTCCGAGCGTCAGAAGCACCACATCGAGGGTATAACCGAACCCCCCAAAAGCACTGTCGAAGCTAAACATGGCGTCTTGGAGTTCCAGGTACAGGAACACCATCAGCGCCTCTCGGCCCACGAGGTCTCGCCGACCAGCAGGCTTGTTAAGCTTACTACTCAGCCAGCCGATCGGCGTGTACAGCGCTATGCCGCACGCGCCCGAGATCCCTGCCACCAGATGGTCCGACCGGACGGTTGCCGTTACGACGACAGCTACAAGCGCTGCCACAAACGCCAACCGGACAGGGTTGAACCGCTCACCAACTCGCTCGAGGCGCGACTCTAGGCGAACGAACCAGGCAACGCCATTTTTCGCGTCCGCGTCGAAGATGAAGCTTGTGAAAATCTGGAGCAGGAACACTCCACCGAACACCATCACGGGTCGCTGAGCCAGTGCCAGGTAGGCTCCGTACTGGTGTTGATCGGTCACCGCCAGGCTGGCAGCCTTCACCGGATTAATTCTGCCACCGATTGAGACCGCTGCTATTGGCACCGCCAGGCGCATACCGAACGTAGCGATCAGGATACCCCAGCGCAGGAAGTACTGCTGCCACTGCTCGCTGAGCTGCTTGACGCAAGTGGCATTCACTGCGGCGTTGTCGAACGAGACGTTGATCTCGAATGCAGCCAGCATCAGGAGGATCAGCGCTTCGAACGGCCTACCCGTCAGCAGACCGTGCAGCGTACCGAACGCACACATGATCAACGTCAGTGACGACGCAAATCGGTAGTATTCTCGCCAGATCCTGTAGTACCGCTGGATCTTCTGCACGTGGATCACCCTCCTCTCGAAAGGGTGTATGGGGTGGAATAGTATGCTGATACTCTTTACCCCAGGAAAGAGCAGGCGCACGCCGTATAAGAAAAATTACGCGGTCTGTGCCTGTTCCTTCCGGATAAAGAAAGATTTGACTCACACTGTTAAGGTAATCGTGCGCTACGGGTGCAGCGCGCGATCACACTACTATACATCAAGTTACACTCGATCGGCAGTTTGCTTGATGTTTTTTGCTTTCGCCAGCAATAAACCAGTAAGCGTAGCCTTGTGGATAACTAAGCAGCGTTTTCCTCTACACAAAGAAAAAGACCTACATTTTGTAGGTCTTTTTCTTTGGTGGGCGCTGAGGGGCTCTGACCCCTCGCTTTGCTCGACCCTCCCGGGCTCTGGGCGGCTGAGCCCACTGGGCTCACCGTTCGAGCCCCTCAAGCTGCCATACAATAAAAATAGACCTACCTTGCAGTAGATCTATTTTTATTGGTGGGCGCTGAGGGGCTCGAACCCCCGACCCCCTCGGTGTAAACGAGGTGCTCTAGCCAACTGAGCTAAGCGCCCAAAACGGGCCCGTATATCAGACTACATTGCATACCAGTGATACCTTGTAGCCAAAATACCAGGTAATAATAGCATACTCTTGCCATATAACAAATCAGTGCGCTCAAGCCCCATATTACACTACAAACAATGCCGCCAGAAACAGCTCGGTGTTTTTAGTTGCTAGTTGAATTTACAGCAGGCTCTGTGGTGCCCACCGAGGGCAATGGTCCATTCCAGGGATACTTCTGCGTGGGCGGCTCTTTGCAGGCAACTGAATCAGCCGCCCGCTCAACAAGCTTGCCTAGGCTACTGGCATTTATTGGCACTACGATAGCGTCACCATCAATATCACCAACAGACAACCCGGCGAGCTTTCCGTCTTTTGTGTACACTGGTCCACCACTGCCACCCCCTCGTATTTGGCCCTTATCTAAGTGCAGTAAGTAGTATCCACCTAGCTTAGCGCTTTGAATTTTACCCTCAAAGAAGGCTGGTTTATTAACTCCGGGTTCGCGTGAAGACCCAGCAGCGGTTGGCTCAAAATTGACACCGAACAGTTCGGTATCCGTATCGAGCGATGAGCCGTCAGGCAGAACTGCCGACTCTGGGAGCGCTTTATCTGCAAAGTTTTGAGCTGCATCGATAAACTGTATACCCGCATCAAAGCCACCGTAAGCACTAGCATCAAAGCTCAAGTCGCTAGTGGCCGATTCATCACTATTCTGGCGCTTAACTACATAGTGAGTCCCTGTTTGCCCAACAACAGTATTTTCAGCACATTTATCACCCGAGACACCATCGACATGCGCCGCAGTAAGCACAACGGTCTTATTGTGCCAGTTAATAAAGACACCCGAGCCAGTTGGGCCCGTCGTCTCGGCGTCGGTTCCTGGGACCTGTTTGCCCGTTTTAGGATCATAGGCCGCCTGCAAACTCATCACCGTTTCTGGCTTATTGCTTGCGCAAATCTCGGCCTGCACAGCCTCTGGCAGATCCCGTGACTGAAGCGCACCGGGCTCGGTAATCGTATCGTACTGAAGCGAGTCTAGACAAGGCGCAAGATCGGACGCTGCCCCACCGGGTTCAGGGCTAGAATAATTTGTACTTATTGAAACTGGGGCAGGGTAGCTACTAGGATCTGATTGATGGCCCTGCCGTTGAGATCCACAAGCAGCCAGTCCAACCAAAGAGACGGCGGCTATTACTGCACGGACACTTCTGGGCATCTCATAGCTAATGGCACCCGCTTGAGGCATTAAGCGCTCTGTAGTAGTCTCGGACATACTTTTATCGTTCTCCCAGTTCATCTTTACTAGAGATGTATATTATAGCACTATTTTGTAAATAGGTCAATACATTGTCTCTGGAGAAACCGCTCAGAAAGGGTCTACGGCTAGACCAAAATTAAAAGCTCCGCATTTGCGGAGCTTTTAATTTTATACGTAAGAATAGGATACAGTAAATGACGTGGTGCGGACGAGAGGACTTGAACCTCCACCCCTTGCAGGACTACCACCTCAAAGTAGCGCGTCTACCAATTCCGCCACGTCCGCGTCTATTTGCTTGTAAAAACACTAGCTCCGATATCATATCTGTTTTGCTAGAGAATTTCAAGAGGCTAGCGATGATTGCCACCATCGGCTCAATCTGTTAGCGCGTTGCGTATACAACCTGACTCTGCTATAAATAGTACAAATGGCGAAAATTGTTCCAACTAAACCCTTGCTCATATTGCTCTACGGCTTTCCCGGCAGTGGTAAGACATTTTTTGCCCGGCAACTCTGCGAACTGATTACGGCAGTACATGTACAGGGTGATCGTATGCGCGCCGAACTGTTCGAAACACCCTCGTACAGTAAGCAGGAAAGCCACGTGGTCACTAGCCTTATGAACTACATGACCAGCGAGTTCTTAAGTGCCGGCGTCAGCGTGATATACGATACCAATGCGCTACGCATTAGCCAGCGGCGAGCACTACGCAATATGGCCACAAAAGCCGGTGTAGAAACCGTGTTGGTTTGGCTGCAGATTGACCCAGAAAGCGCCTACATCCGCGCCACCAAGCGAGACCGCCGTAAGGCCGATGACCGCTATGCACAACAACTGGACCGAGCCGCCTTCGAGGCGCTCAGCTCCGGCATGCAAAACCCAGACACCACCGAGCGCTACCAGGTTATTAGTGGCAAGCACGTATTTGGTACTCAAAAGAATGCCATGCTGCGCCATCTGCTTGACCGCAAGCTGATCACCCTCGAACCAAGCGCTTCGCACATCAGTAAACCAGGTCTGGTTAATCTTATACCCAACCCTAGCGCCGGCCGCGTTGATCTATCACGTCGCAATATAAGTATCCGTTAGCGATCACTATGTCACAGAAAATCGTTGAACTGGCCGGTGTCGGACCGGTCACCCTGGTCAAACGCACGCAGAGCCGTAGTATTCGACTAAGCGTTACTACAAGCGGCGTACGGGTCAGCATGCCTAAGTGGACGCCATTTGCGGCAGGGATAGCTTTTGCGGCAAAAAACCTCAGCTGGATTCAACAGGAACTTACTAAAATATCAGCGCCTTTGATCCAGAGCGGCCAACGTATCGGCAAGCTGCACTACATCCGCTTTGAGCAGACTTTAAGTGGTCAGCCAGCGACCAGCCGTGTTACCGGCACCGAAATAATCGTTCGTATGCACCCAGGCGAGACTAGCACAGATTCAGTTGTACAAAAACGGGCCCAAACTGCTGCCATCAGGGCGCTCAAGCGGGAGGCCGAGCGCTTGTTACCGCCACGGGTCAAAAACTTGGCAGCTACCCACCAGCGAGAATTTGCAGGTGTAGCAGTCAAACAACTGAAGCGGCGCTGGGGTAGCTGCGACAGCCACCGAGCACTTACCTTTAACCTCTTTCTGATGGAGTTACCCTGGCAGCAGATAGACTATGTAATTTTGCACGAACTTGCGCACACAGTAGAGATGAACCACGGGCCAGCCTTTTGGCGCGTTCTTACGGCCATGGAACCACAGGCACGGTTGCTTAGTAAACAACTCAAGCAGCATCAACCGGCAATTGGCACCTGGAGTCCAGCCCTAGACCAATAACTCCAGGATCCACGTGTAACCCTACGCGCCGCCCTAGACCTATGGCATAATAGAGCTAATGCCAAAACCAAGCACACTCAGCAAACTGCCGGCTATCAAACCAGCCGCAGCAGCTCTGGAACACGAACGGCTTACCAGCCTTATTAGCAGCATGGCTGACGGTGTTATCGCCGTTGATGATCACATGAAGATAGTGCTCTACAATGGTGCTGCCCTGAATCTACTTGATGTGAACGGTGCCATAACCGGCAAATCTCTAAAGTATGTGCTAAAACTGTACGACGAGAACCGACAGCCACTGGATATTCACACATTAGTAGAAGATACCAAAATTCCTACGTCAAACCGGGATTATACACTGCATTACAGTGATGGCAGCATCGTCAATCTGTACCTTTCGATCGCACCGGTGCGTTTGGGCTATGGAGCTACCGGGGATCACGGATATGTGTTGTTGCTACGCGACATCACCAGAGAAAAAAGCCTAGAAGAGGAACGCGATGAGTTCATTAGCGTCGTCAGCCACGAGCTGCGCACGCCAATCGCTATTACCGAAGGCAATATCAGTAATGCCCAGTTTATCGCCACCAAATCCGGTGACATTGCCGAGGTACGCAAAGCCTTAGATGCGGCACACGAGCAAGTATTATTTCTGTCCGGGCTGGTCAATGACCTTTCGACACTGTCACGCGCCGAACGCAACGTATTAGAGGTGGATATAGAGGCAATTAACCCACACAAATTAGTCACAGAGTTGGCATCAGATTACAAAGAACAGGCACTTACAAAGGGCCTTGCGCTTAAAACCGACATCGATCCCCGTCTGGAGACTCTGCAAACCAGTAAGCTCTACAGCCGTGAGATTTTACAGAACTTTATTACTAACGCCATCAAATATACCGAGCATGGTAGCGTTACCATTGGTGCAAGCCATGATGCAAAAGGCGTGCTGTTCACCGTCGCAGACACCGGCATCGGCATCAGTAAAAGCGACCAGGAAAAAGTGTTTGATAAATTCTTCCGCAGTGAAGATTTTCGCACCCGTCAAAATAATGGTACCGGCCTAGGGTTGTATGTAACCATGAAACTGGCCCGGTTGATCCACGCTGAAATTAGCCTAGAAAGCGAACTAAATCACGGCTCTACTTTTAGCATTTTTATCCCAGATTTGCAGTAAAACAGCACGAATAACATCTGCAAATGTTTTGCTAGTCACTACGCCACGTAGATGTCGCCGGCAAATCCTGCTCTGATCCCACGCTAGTGCCCATTACCGGGACGCAAACATTGCGGCCCTTCCAGTACACAGCACCAAACTCATACTTCCAAAGCGAGATGTGCAACACCATGATATCCACTACAAAAGCAACTGGCACGAGCAGCCAGCCGTACCAACCTCGGCTCAGGCGGGCACCGACCGCCACCAAGCAGTACGTCGTTACCAAGCAGGCAATACACGTTAACCAAATAGTTATAAGCAGCGCAGCATGTGGTAGATACGCAGCAAATAACAAGCCGATGAACGGGCCTATCATTAGAACCAATTCAAAGCAGGCAGCCAAAGCCACTAGCTCGAGACGACGATGTAACTGTGGATAACGCATGCGCACCGATGTGTCATATTGTTCGGCCGCTGGTTTGTTGCTGTATAGACCAAGCATCGCGTCACTACGCACAAAACTATACACATCGGTGACCACCGCTCGACGCGCCAAGGGTGCCTCGGGATTTACCGAACGACTAACCGCAGCAAAACCACCAATATGTTGCAGAGCGCCGCGCCGAATCAACCAAAATGTACTTAAAACCGGCGGACGCTTGAATAGTCGGCGCGGCAGGCACATCTCCCAGTAGTAGCGCATAGCCTGTAGCAACGAGCTGCCACGGCCAACAGCATCAGCACGCAGGGGCATTACGCTCAGCATGTCTTTTTTGCGGCTTTGTAGTAGTCCGACCAACTGCCGTATGGTATGTGCGGCCACTTCGACGTCAACGGCACAAAATAGCAATACGTCACCGCTTGCTTCGCGGGCCAGTTGTTCATAGGCATAATTCTTTGCCAGCCAACGCCGCTCATCTGGCGTTTCTCCCTGTATAAAGCGTACCCCAGCATGTGCAAACGAGCGGATAATTTCCGGCGTCTGCCGCGTAGCCGAACAGTCGTCCAGTACCAGCACCTCCAGCTTGGGATAATCACTGGCTACCAACAGCTCCAGGCAATGGCGCAAATCATCAGTCTCGTTGCGGGCTGGCACCAACACACTTACCGCGGGCAATTCTTTATCCGAAAAGGCTGCTGGTACACTGGGCACTGCCGCATGGCGCCATGTCCGCAAACTGGCCCTAAGCAGTACAACCGCACATAGCAACTGCAAGGTTACTACTATAGTAAGCAGTACGTTGCCAAGCGAACGACCATTACTGAGCCACGCGAGTAGCGAGGCAATAATTCCGGCCATTACCAGCCAGGTAAACGCCCGCAAACTGACTGTTCTAAGCTGTGGAGCAGGCAAACGGCCATACTGAAGTCGCAGTAAGTTTATGTACCGATAGCCCAAAAATGGGACAGTCCAAATCCAAATACTCCATGCCTCCCATACCAGACCGAACGTCGACACACCAAGCAACACAACCGCCAAGAGAGCTAAAACACGACACAGCATGGGCCGGGCCAAAAAAACGCCCGCGCACAGCACCCCCTCAAGCATCGTCCCAAAGACGAGCAAGCCGATCAACCAGTCCATACGCTGTACTATACCAGTCGGCACTCACCAGAACCAGCCAAGACTCTTTCGCCCTAAGCTTAAAAAATCCACAGCTTGACCCCAGAGAGCACTTACGCTATGCTTGACTAGTAATGCCTACAAATATTGTAGGCTTTTTAATTGGGCGAGACATTAGAAGAGAGGTAGGCACTGAAGTGGCACGACAAGTTACGTCAAGCAGCGCAGAACAAGACAGCGAAAGCTTGGTCCGCGTATTTTTCCGGGGGTTTTTCTGGCCAGCACGTATGCTCGGCAAAGGCCTGGCCTGGCTCGGACATCGTCCGCCACTTAAGCAACTCGGACACGGTTTGCGGTGGTTTTTCCGCCTGAAGGTAGTGCGCTTTATCGGCCGCATCCTCGGCTTTAGCTTTGTACGTGGCAGCTGGCGAGAACTCAAACTAGTCACCTGGCCAACCAAGCGTGAAGGCCGCCGCCTTACAACCGCCGTTATCCTCTTTTCTGTTGTCTTTGGCGCCCTCATTGCCGTGGTAGATTATGGCCTTGACAAACTATTTAAGCAGCTTTTACTGAAATAAGGAGTTACTAGAAACATTATGACCAACAAGCGCTACGATGCCAGCAAACAGTGGTATGCCATTCACACTTACAGTGGTTACGAGGAGAAGGTGGCCGAGAGCATCCGCCAACGTGCCGAATCCCTGGACATGAAAGACAAAATCTTCCAGGTTCTAGTTCCAAAAGAAAAGCAGATCGAAATCAAAAACGGCAAGCGCCGCGTAGTTGAAAAACGTATTTTCCAGGGGTACGTCCTTGTCCAGATGAAGATGAGTGAAGACGCTTGGTACATTGTGCGTAATACTCCGAGCGTTACCGGCTTTGTGGGCAGTGGCACCGAACCAACTCCGGTCGACCCAGAGGAAATCGAGAAGATCCAAAAGCGCATGGGTCTGGAACAGCCCAAGCACAAGATTGACTACAGTATTGGCGAAGTGGTTAACATAACCGATGGTCCGTTCAAGGGCTTTGACGGCTCTATCAACGAAATCGACTCACAGAAGGGCAAGCTAAAAGTCCTCGTGAACATGTTCGGCCGCGAAACGCCCGTTGAGCTGGATTCACTCCAGGTCAAGCGCGTCTAATACAAGCTTACAGGGTATGCCGTACCGTTTACGCAGCCGGTTTGTGACCAAAATTACTAGCTATTAAAAGCCTAATGCTATACAGTTAGTTTGCCGAAAGTTGAGTACAAGTCTGCGCAACTTTCGCCTAATAAATAGATAGGCATCACTTTGTCATGTAAACCAGTAGACAGCTACCCTGAGGGGTCAGCAGAACTTATTGATCCTCCCTTCGAGAACAGACCCCCTGGAAGCTACGTGTTATTAGATATCGTACCATTAAGTCCAGAGTTTAGGCCTGAAGATCTTGCCCCCTTGCGTGCTAGAGTTGAACAAATAGCCCAAGTCGTAGTAAGAGGTGAGGTAGATCCGGGGATGATCGTAGGCTTAAGCGAAGCCGTTACAAACGCCGCAGACATAGCTTCGTTGGCACTTGCTGGCATACAACACGTCCCGAGACGACACGCAGTAGAAGTAAAAGTCGGATACCGAGGTAACGAGATCGTTTGGGGCGTCACCGATGATTCTCGTTACTGGACGAGAAGCCCTGAACGGCCCGGGACCACAAATCCAGACGAGGACCTGGACAACTTTCTCAGCTTTTCATCATCGCAAGTCGAGAGTGACGAAGAGCATTTCACTTCAGCAGGCACAACCGGACGCGGTTCCCTAGTCATTGAACGAACAGCCCGCAGAGTAACCTACACTACGGAGGACAATGGGAAAACAGTCTGGGCTAGCTACCCGCACTCTATAGTTCCCGAAGCCGCCCGATTTGCACGAGCAACTCATCGAAAACACTTAAAAAGCGCCGTAGGTGAAGCAGTGCGCACAGTGGGTTCATCTATTACGCATAGGTTCTTTGGGCATATTAGACATTTCTAGGTAAAAACAGTATAATTGAGGTGTTACGCACTACTATCTTTGCTGGAGCAAAGTAAAGACAACGGTAGGAGAATTAGTAACCGCGCTTCATCCAGCGGCGAATATTCGTTAAAAGGAGACTAAATCAATGGCAAAAGCCGTTAAAGCAAATCTGAAAATGAAAATTAAGGCTGGTCAGGCCAGTGCAGCACCTCCGGTAGGTAGCACACTTGGTCAGTACGGCGTGAACATGATGGACTTCATCAATCCGTTCAACGACCAGACCAAAGACATGATGGGCAAGACTGTTACCGCCCACATCACTATTTATGACGACCGCAGCATGGACTTCCGTGTTGTAGCCGAGCCAACCGACGACCGCATCCGCGCCGCTCTGGGTATCCAGAAGGGCAGTGGCAAGCCAAACAGCGAAAAGATCGGCAAAAAGCTAACCCAGGCTCAGTTGCAGCAAATTGCTGAAGAAAAAGCCAAGGACATGAACGCCGATGACATCGAAGCCATCAAGAAGATGGTAGCTGGCACCGCACGTTCTATGGGCGTTGAAGTCGAAGCGTAAGCTTTAAAGACACTTTTTAGTTAATTAATTTGTGGGAGAGTCGTGTAGAGCGCGCTCGTTATACCACGAAGGAGATAAGAATTATGGCAGACGCCAAAAACAATGAAGTCCCTGCAGAGGAAATTGTAGAAACTGCAAACACCGAAGTTGTAGAGACCAAGGCAGAAAAAGCAACCGCTAAAGCCGGCAAGCGCAGCGCTAAAGGTATTGCTGAAGCCGAAGCAAAAACTGAGAAGCTAGAGCACCAAGAGCACCGCGCCGAAGAAGAGGCCGAAGCTGCTAGCAAGCCAAAGCAGCCGGTTAAGCCTGCTCGCTCACGTCTAGAGCGCCGTAGCAAGGGTTACCGCAAGAGTGCCGAAGCTATCGAAAAGGGCACCGTCTACAGCCTGAAGGACGCACTAGAGCTTGCTACCAAGACTAGCAGCGTTAAGTTTGATGCTAGCGTAGAGCTGCACGTAAACCTCGGCGTTGACCCACGCCAGGCCGACCAGAACATCCGTGCCAGCCTCGTGCTGCCACAGGGCACTGGTAAGACCGTCCGTGTTGCTGTTTTTGCTGACGATGCAGTCGAAGGCGCAGACCTCAGTGGTATCGAAGAAATTACCAAAGAGCTCGAGAAGGGCGCCATCAACTTTGATGTTCTGATCGCTACTCCTGCCAATATGGCAAAGCTTGGTAAGTACGCTCGTTTGCTTGGCCCACGCGGTTTAATGCCAAACCCTAAGAGCGGCACCGTTACCACCGACGTTGCTAAGGCCGTAGCCGAAGCTAAGGCTGGCCGCGTTGAATATCGCGTTGATAGCACCGGTATCATCCACCTGGCTGTTGGCAAGGTAAGCTTTGGTGGCGCACGCCTGCTTGAGAACGCTCAGGCAGTGATGAGCTCCATCCGTAGCGCCAAGCCTGCTAGCGTTAAGGGTAACTACGTGAAGGCCGTTCATGTAACCACTACTATGGGCCCGAGCATTACCGTTTCTGCAAACGAGTAATCCGCCCACCCAAACCACCAAAGACGCCCACGAAAATGGGCGTCTTTTTTAGTGTCTATTTTACCTTCATGGCCCGGGTAAGCGCCGTCATAATTCGGGCAAACTGCGCAGGACTGCCTGCGTAGGCTACATAGCGATCTTCCCAGGCGGGCTGATATTTTGTCTTAAAGCGTCGCAGACCCTCAAAGCTAAAGAAGCGTCCGCTACTGGTATAGACAAACCGCAGCGCGCTATCTATAACGCCACTGGCTTCGCTATTTTCATCAAGTCCACTTAAAGGGGCCAGCCCAAGATTCAGCTTGGTATAGCCACGTTCCTGCAAAATATCAATCAGCCCTAGTAACAGAAAATCGTTACAGTTACCCGGCGCACCGACTTTGCAGCGCAACATATCATAGTTAGCCGTATCTGGCTCGAACGTCGGCACAACATTGATAAAACCCTGAATAGTACCTTCAGCGTCACGCGTCACCGCTACCTGGCACTGTTGCATATACTCGGCCGTGTAGTAGCCCATGGTCAGGCGACGCTCTGCGCGGCCAGGACGCGTCAGCCAATCATCGGACGTTGCCTTTAGGTCGGCCAGCAATTGGTCACTATGTGGTGATTCTAAAAGTTCGACACTAAACCCTTGTTTAGTAAACCGGTTACGGATTTGCCTAAAATACTTATCATTGGCATGATCCTTAAATGCTTCCAGATCAACCACAGCCTCTTCGCCCAGCTTTTGCATGCGTAGTCCCAGCTTTTCGTAGAGTCGCTTATTAGTAGGACTGACGTGAATAAATGCCAACCGCCAATCATTGACAAAACAGAGCTCCTGGAAAGACGTGACAAGCGTACGGAACTGCTTGGGGTTACCGAACGGATCACCGACTACCAAAGCAACGCCACGAGTTACGTGGTAAGCAAGCCCCGCTTCGCCTCGCTTATCAAAATAGTACAGCTTATCGTGCGGCCACAACTTAAAGAAATCGTCGATGTCACTGGGGTATTGCCGCAGTAGCCGCTCTACTTTTTCCCGTTGCATAGATTGGTTAACAAAACGCATACGAATCGGTCCAAACAGCGATATCACCACATAGACAACCGAGGTCACGCTAATAACCGAGAGCGAGTCCATAAATAGGCGCGCCCGCCGCGTATGCGCTACTGGGTGGTCGGTTGTTAAGCTAACTTGGTCAATCGTTTGATGCAGAGCAGTTGGCAGCGTTATTTCGCGCCGAAAGTCCTTATGGTCAAGCAACAAAAAGCCACTCACCCCATAGAGCAACGCTACACAGAGCACCAGCGCACTAACCCGCAAAGCGCGCCGAAAATTACGAATATCACTGCGGACCTGAAAGGCATCTTGCGTTAGCACCAACAGCACCACAATAAGCAAGGGCAGTACCACCCCGATAAACTGCGAATCCCTGTCAGGGTGTGGCAGCAACAACAATCGGGCGACCGCCAAGCCAAAATCTACCCCAAACAACAGTAGTGTCGCTAACCAGGCGTTATATTTTCGCCGCAGCAGCAAGGTCCCCAAATAGATAAAGCCCATGCCGATTACCTGCGGCACGCCAATCAGCAGTGCATTGATATGATGACCCGTATGCGCCCGCAATTGCCGCGACAGCGCATTAGCAATCAACACCAGACCATAACTAAGTACGATGTATGCCACCAGGCGCGTCAACACAAAGTTGGAGCGAGTTTGCTGCATTATGCTTATTGTAGCTTATGCACAGGCAGATAGGGTTGTAAAATTTGTCAATAGCCTTGCACCCAAGTGAACCGTAACCGTACAATGGAAGTAATCAAGCGAGTGGGCGCTAAAGATATAACGGAGGGTAACCAGCGCCAACAATGAGTGTACTTAGCAATATACAGATACGGGATTACATCCAGCAGGGACATATTGTGTGTCATCCGTTCACACCAAAGCATGTGGCCCATGCTAGCCTTGACGTAACACTGGGCTACTATTACTACCGTATCGAGCCAGCCAATGAGCGTACTATATACAACCCATTCGACCGCGAAGATGTTGAGCGCTATTTCGACGGACCCTACAAGGCCATGCCTCATGCCGAGTGGTGCGCCTTAAACGGCCTTAAGCCAATTGTAGGTATACCCGACGACCATCCGGTTATTGCCCTTAAACCCGGCGAACGCATCTTGGCTCATACCCACGAATTTTTTGGCATTGTACCTCCTGGCGCCTGTGAAGTCCGCAGCCGCTCAAGTTGGGGCCGAAACGGCGTAGCAGTCTGTTTTGATGCTGGATGGATTGATCCAGGCTACATTAATCGTCTGACGCTGGAAATCTATAACCTTAACAACCGCGAAACAGTGGTCTTGCCGGTCGGTGAACGCATTGCCCAAATTATTTTTCACGAAACAGGTCCGGTCGATGGCAATTACGGCGCCGGGCGTGACAGCGGTTTCAGTGGCAAATATCAATCCGGAACAAACCTAGAGACATTAGTACGGACCTGGTCCCCCAGCCTAATGTTGCCGCAAGCCTGGAAAGATCAGCGCAGTCTGCCGCAAAAAGTGGAAGGGATGAGTTATGAATAAGGGCAAATACATCGTTATTGAGGGCGCCGAGGGTGTCGGTAAAACAACCATGGTTCGCATGATTGCCGAACAACTCCAAGCCGCCCAGGTTCCGGTGAAGATTATGCGTGAACCTGACAGCCAAAACGATCTAACGGCACGGGCAATTCGTCGACTCACTCAAGATCCACTGTACCCTATGAACACCCGCACCGAGGTGCTGCTGTACAACGCTGCTCGTTCGCAGTCATTACAGGTTATTCGCCAGATGACGGACAACGGCGTAACCTGCCTGGTTGACCGGAGTTATTTAACCACGCTCGCTATTCAGTATTACGGCCGCGGTGACGTTAAAGACTACGAAAAAATTAACGAAATTATCAACTTTGCCGTTGGTGATATTCAGCCGGATCTAATGCTGGTACTTGATGCGCCAGTGCCGATCTTGCGCGAACGAGTCAAAGATCGCTACAACGGCGAGCGGTTTGATAATCTGGACGAATCATTTCTAGAGCGTGTCCGCGCCGGCTACCTTTGGGAAGCCCAACAGCGCAACCTGCCGATAGTCTACGCCAATGAAGACGCCAACGCCGTGTTTCAACGAGTATGGCAACATGTGACCGTCACGCTTTCAGTCCGCTCCGATACGGTCGGCCCTGCTCCAGCGCCTTCTGTCGCCAAAGTAGCAGCTGCTACTCCACCGGCAAAGGTTGCACCCGCAGAACCTCCAGTTGTTCAAACTACATCTGCGTCAACGCAGCCGCCAGCCACAACAGAGCTCTCCGAAAAAGCAAAAAGCAAGCAAGCAAAAAACACTACGACCGCCCAAGACACTGCCTGGACCGAAAAACATCCTAACGGCTCTATGACAGTCACCACAGCAGGCCAATCAGAGCTTGCCAAGTTTGTCACCAACACTACTGGTGACGTCTACGGTTTTACCGAAGCCATATCACCAACCACTGTCGCTGCTGCAATGGCCCGACTGAGCCGCCGTGGCGATGACATGCGCGTAACGCTGCTTGATGAGTTCATTGGCAAAGTTGATAAAGACGCCCAGCTTTTACACCGCGTCATTACTGCTTTTGGCGATGATTCGGTGCAACAACTAACAGGCCAATACATCGTAGTTGAGAACGCCAGCAACCTCTTAACCAAAAAATTGGAATGGGGTAGGCTAGCAGCCTACCTAGAGCAATCAACCCGATACATTTATTTCGATCAGAAAGATGCCGACGGTCATTACCGCTTCCACATCCCCGAAAACCTGCGTGGCAAACTGCGCAGTCAGTATATTCGTACCATGAACCAGATCTTTGACATCTACTCAAAGTTGGTTGCCGACTTAACTAACTATGTGCGCAGCACCTCCAGTACGCCTAAGGCCGAGCAAGACGGCGCTTGGCGCAGCGCCACCAAAGCCCAGGCCTGCGACGCTATCCGGCCTTTGCTACCCGTAGCCACCAAGTCCACCGTTGGTATCTACGCTTCCGGCCAAGCGCTCGAAAGCCTCATTATGCACCTGCTGAGTGATGAGCTTCCGGAGGCTCGTGCAACTGGCCAGCATATTCTGGACGAAGCGCGCAAAGTTGCTCCGGTGTTTTTGGAGCGGGCTGATAAGCCTGATCGTGGTGGGGCCACCATAGCCTACCGCGCTAACACATACCAAGCCGTTAAAAAGCTTGCGAGCGAGCTACTTCCAGCAAACCATACGGCCGAAGCCGCGCCCGTTACGCTAGTAGAGTACACACCACACAACGAACTTGATATCGTGGCTGACATGCTCTATGAACACAGCGACCTCTCGCTCCAGGCACTGCGCACCGAAGTTGCCGCTTGGCCATATCAGCGTAAGCTTGATGTCTTTACAGCGTACATTGGTGAACGCCTAAACCGTCGACACCGCCCCGGCAGAGCACTTGAAAAAATTCATTACAGCTTTGATTTAGTGTGTGACTACGGCATTTTCCGTGACCTACAACGCCACCGCATAGTGGATGATCTGGGATGGCAAACCCTCAGCCCGCGCTACGGCTACGATATACCCAAACTCGTCGAAGATGCCGGGCTGGCAGATGATTTTGAGCGCTGCTTCGATCTTAGCCTAGAGCTTTACAGTGCACTGCAAGCCGGTGGCCGCCAACTCGAAGCCCAATACGCCATACTGCTTGGCCACAAAATGCGTTGGAAACTCACCTATAACGCCCGCGAGGCCTTCCATTTCCACGAGCTGCGTACCAGCCCACAAGGCCACCCTGGTTATCGCAAACTGGTTTTGCAGATGCACGAGAAAGTCGCCGAAGTGCACCCAATGCTAGCCGAGGCTATGCGCTTCGTAAACCAGGACGAAGACCCCGAGCTTAGTCGCCTAGCAGCCGAACGCTACACACAGTACAAGCTAGAGCAGCTTGACAACAGCAATTCAAGCAAGTAGCATAGACCCTAATGTCCAACCCAGTGAAACAATTTATTATTGTTCTCAGCCTACAAGGGCTGTGCTTCACTACGGTTGGAGCCTTGCGAGCATAACTCGCTCAGCACAGTCCTTAGAATAATAGGCTCCAATCACGAGCCTATTTATTTTATTGGAAACAACTTATGGAATTACCCCCCTGGTGCAGTGACTCGCCAGCCCTAGGCACATACGTAGCCCGGGCTTGCCCACATGATCCCGACCCACTGCGCGAGCCACTTGATGCCGCCGCGCAATTATTTAAACAGTCTACCAACACATTCGTAGAGTGGGTTGAACATGAAGAGCCGTTGCAACTACAGCAGCTTGATTTTAGCGAGATAGGCGCCTGGCATGCCCTGTCCGGACAGCTGGCAAGGCGTTACCGCCGGTCTCATTGGCGCCTCATTCAGAATGATCCAGACTATCGCGACGCGCTTGGAGCAGCAGTAGATACACATGATGCACTGACCGGCAAACCACGCACCCGCCCAGAACCAGCTTCAACTAGAGCAACGCGCTACACCCAGGAAGGACAACATTTGGTTAAAAAAGCAACATTGGAAGGCCTAGCGACAGCCATTGCATCATACGCCGTGGTGCCCAGACTAGTTACGCTTCAAGAGTCTGGCATGTCACCAGAGGCACAGGTAACAACAAGTCAATCGTTACTTCCTGCCGCCGCAGACTTCGGCAGGCAATTAGCCAGACACAGCAAGCATGGTCATGCCAGGCTACTCCGTCACCTCGGAGGCTTATCCGAATACGGGCACATCCATTACCCAACATTGACATATAGACCAGAGGTATTACAGATCACGGCTAACGACAGGGGTCAACCAGCATTGACCGTCATTGGAAAACACCACGAGCCAAACGATCTAGTAGAGCGCTTTCGTGGCTGTCCGGCATTGTCATATGGCAGCATAACTAGGATTAACAAGTTCATAGCGCAGATCATTCTAAAAAATAATTGTTATGAGCAAGCACTACTGTAAACATCTCTGCTTCATTGACAATGCGCACAAAAAGGAAGTAAAATTTGCCTAAGAACAAGCCGGGCAATCAGCCCGGTTTTATTGTGACCATCACCATGCAACCATACAGCGAAACAACTCTACTTCAAGCCGCCCAGGACTTGATAAGTGTACCCTCAACTGTCGATAATCCAGAAGGCCTCCGCACGGCATACAGCTACGTTCTAGATATGGTCCGCAGCTGTGGCAAAGCTATAACCGTTGAAGAATTTGAGAGTGGCGGCGAACCAAGCTTCTTAGCTTACGCTAGCGGACCTCGACCCGAAACTTTTCACATTATCCTGAATGGCCACCTGGATGTTGTACCCGGTACACCGGAACAATACCGGCCATACGTTGCCGATGACAAGCTTTACGGTCGTGGCGCATATGACATGAAAGCTGCCGCTATTGTGCTGGCCGCCATGTTCTGTGAATACGTCGACAAAGTCCCATACCCATTAGCACTTCAGATTGTTACCGATGAAGAGCACACCGGTCACGACGGCACTAAATATCAGGTCCAGCAAGGGGTTCGCGGTGATTTCGTCATCTGCGGCGATTGCGGCAGGACCCCCGACGTCTTTGAAATCGCCAATGAGGCCAAAGGGAGCACTTTTGTAGAAATAGGCTTTGATGGCATTAGCAGCCATGGCGCTTACCCCTGGAATGCCGATAATCCAATAGCTAAAGCGGCTAATTTTGCACAAAAACTATACCAGCGGTATCCTACGCCACTTGAAGCAACCGGCGAAACCACTATTGCTATAACCGGCATCAATGCCGACAGTGGGGCGCTCACCAAAATACCTAACCTGGCGACCGTTAGTTTGGATGCGCGTTTTGTAGCCGGTGATCCTCATTTCCGTAGTGAAGCCGATTTTAGCGCCTTGATACAATCTATCGACTCCGATGCACGCATCATAAAATTTCACGATTTTTCGGCCCCCATCTACACCAGCCCCGACAATCCATTACTGCTCAGTCTTAAGGCATCGGCAGAAATGGTTGAGGGCACACAGTTTAGCTTTGCCCGTCGGAATGGCACCAGCGACGGCCGATTTTACGGATCGGTTGGCAACCAGGCCTGCGAATTTGGCATTGCCGGTGAAAATCAGCACAGCGAAGATGAATATATTACCCTGCAGGCCTTCCGGAACTACATAGCTACCATGCGGGACTTCCTGGGAAAAACAATCACCACAGAGCGATCCACGCGTGTCCGCTAAAGAACTTTACCCGTTGACGCACACACCTCTGTTTGATACACTTACCTAGTTACCAAAGACAGTGGCGAACATAGACGTAACCTATGTTTTAAGAATGCCACCGAGGCTAGCGAAATCTTTTTTGTTTTTCGAGCACGTAAACAAGAGCTTTTGGTAACACCAGAAGCTCTTTTCTTTGTAACAAAACTAGTAGGCAAGGTCGATAGCCTGCATAGAAACAAATTAAATTCCAAAGGAATTTACCAAGATATGGCACTAAGCAAAACCGAGAAGAACGACGTAGTTTCAGAAGTTTCTGAGCTGCTCGCGACTTCTAAAATGACCGTTGTCGCCAAATACCAGGGCACAACCGTAAAAGCTTTGCAAGGTTTGCGCCGTGAAGCTCGCAGCAATGGCACCAAGGTTAAAGTTGTAAAAAACCGCCTGGTCGTCAAAGCAGTACAAGCTAACGACACACTCAAAGACGCTGATACCAGCGCCCTGCAAGGTATGCTTTTGTACGCCTTTAACGCCGACGACGAAGTCGCACCTGCTCAAATTTTGAGCCAATTTGCCAAGAAGAACCCCACTCTGGAGTTCGTAGGCGCCCTAACCGGCGAAGGCAAGTTCATTGGTGCTGACGACGTAAAGGCGCTGGCTAACCTGCCAAGCAAGAACGAGCTTATCGCTCAGGTTGTGGCTACATTGCTGTCACCAGTCAATGATGTCACTAATGCCCTTAGCGGTAACCTGCACGCACTGCTTGACGGCGTAGAAGCAAAGGCCGCCGCTTAAAGATTTTTAAGCGCAAGCAACCCGCTTTTTTAATTAATTTTATAGGAGATCAACCACATGGCTGACGTAAAGAAACTGGCAGAAGAGCTGACTAAGCTGACTGTCCTCGAAGTAAACGAACTTAAGAACGTCCTGAAGGACGAGTACGGCATCGAGCCAGCTGCTGCAGCTGTTGCTGTTGCCGCTGCTCCTGCTGATGGCGCTGCTGCTGCCGACGAAGGCAAGAGCGAATACGACGTTATGCTGAAAGATGCAGGCGCTCAGAAGGTAGCCGTTATTAAGGCTGTTAAGGACCTGACCGGTCTTGGTCTTGGCGAAGCTAAGGCTCTCGTTGATGGTGCTCCAAAGGTTGTGCTTGAGCACGCCGCTAAGGACGCCGCAGAAAGCGCAAAGAAGGCTCTTGAAGAGGCCGGCGCTACTGTTGAACTCGTCTAGTTTTAGATAGTTCTATAACAAAACACCGCTCCAGAACGAGCGGTGTTTTGTTATACTGGCTTGCACATGCACAGCCAACATACCAATCCGGAAATCATCAAGCAGGAAACCGAACTAGTCGCCAAACAAACCGGCTCGTCAGCCATTACCCTCAACGACACCGGTTGGGATAGCCGCATCTACTCTGTAGACGACGGCAGGTTCTTTTTCAAGTTTCCTCGTTCCGAGAAAATCCAAGGCCGGTATGCTCAGGAAATTGCCGCTCTTGAGCTTGCCAAGCACATCGATGGCGTCACCGTACCAGACGTACGCTGGTACGACCCCCAAAACCGCTTCTTTGGCTACCAGGGCGTCCCAGGCACCTTGCTGGACAATGTAGTAAGTTCTTTATCCACACATCAAAAAACGCAGATCGGTAGACAGATTGGCACATTCCTCGCCGAATTCCACCAGCAGACGTTTCCGGGCGTTCGCACCAAAACTATAGCCGACGAGATCGCTCAGTTCCAGGAGTGGTACCAACCCGCCATACCCGTTCTTCGTGCCGCTTATACCGCTACAGAATATGGACATCTGGACCAACTCGTCCGGGAGACATGGCCCAGGCGTATAGAAAAACTAGGCCGAGTAAGGGCGCTATGCCACGGCGACCTTCACCTAAATAATATGCTGCTGACGCCAGATAACGCGTTTGGCGTTATCGACTTTGGCGACGTTGCAGAGTATGATCAGTCTAAGGATTTCGTTGACCTTGATGATCCTGACATTGAAGAAGCAGCTATCCAAACGTACGGTGATACACCCAGGCTGCGAGAAAAGATTGCCGTCCGCAAGAAGATTATTAGTATTATTTCGCTGACCTATAACATCAAGAAAGAGCGCACCGAATCAGTACAAAAATGGCTTGAGCTGATTCGCCAGGATCTATAGACTTCACTTATCCACAGATTTTCTGTAAACCAAATGGTATTTTTGACTTGCCGAGGCCGGTATGGTACGGTTAGGGTAAGGTGTGGAGCAAAAAGGTTAGAAAAACTACTCAGGTGAGATAGAAACGAGAATAAATATGGCAGATGTACCAGAGAAACAAGTCAAACGGCTCCGGGCTCTTATTCAAGAGGCCGAGACTAATCTAGCTGCCGCCAACGAACTGCTTATCAGCTTAGTGGGCGACGACGAAAAGGTACAGGCCCGTGTTACCGAAGACGTACTTGGCAAGGTTATAGAAGGCGTTTTCGACGGCCAGAACATGGTCGGCTCAGACAGCAAGACCTATCCGGTGCCCGCTAACTACGCCAGCAAATCCAAGCTCGTTCAGGGCGACATCCTAAAGCTCACCATTGCCGAAGACGGCGCTTTTCTCTACAAGCAAATCGGCCCAATCCCACGTAAGCAGGTTGTTGGAACACTCAAATTAGAGGGTGGCCATTACTTTGTAACTGTTGGCACCCGTGAATTCCGCATTCTACTGGCCAGCGTCACCTACTTCAAGGCTAAGCCAGGCGACCAAGTGAGCGTCAACGTTCCAGAGGACGATTCTCAAGCCGAGTGGGCTGCACTCGAAGCAGCCCTATGAAAACAGCCGGATTCACCGGCTGTTTTCATAGCAACTTATGGTACTGCACTAACCCCGTCATTAGGGTACTTTCTACAGCAGACGGGGCCGGCTAAACAGCGTATACTACTAGCTAACTATGGGGCAAGCACTCTACCGGAAATACCGGACTAAAACGTTCGCCGAAACTGTTGGCCAAGAGCATATTACAAAGACCTTGGAAAATGCCATCCAGCAGGGCAAGATTAGTCATGCCTATCTGTTAACAGGCCCACGCGGCACAGGCAAGACCTCTATTGCGCGTATCTTAGCGCACGAGATCAACAATTTACCTTACGACGACCAAGCACACTTGGACATCATTGAAATTGACGCTGCTAGCAACCGCCGCATCGATGAGATCCGCGACCTGCGTGACCGCGTCAACACTGCGCCAGCCAGTGCCAAATACAAAGTGTACATAATTGATGAAGTACATATGCTCACCAAGGAAGCATTCAATGCACTCCTAAAAACGCTCGAGGAGCCGCCAGCCCACGTAGTGTTCATCCTGGCAACCACCGAAGCCCACAAGCTACCAGAAACGATTATCAGCCGCACACAGCGATACACCTTCCGACCGGTGCCACTCGATCAGGTTACAGCCCATCTCAAATTTATTGCCACCTCCGAAAAGATTACTATCGATGATGATGCGCTGGCACTGATCGCCAAACACGGAGAAGGGTCCTTTCGAGACAGCATTAGCCTACTGGACCAATCCAGCAGTGTCGCCGCCCACGTCACCCACGCAGATGTCGAGCGCATCCTTGGTCTAGCACCAGAAGTACACATACAGCAGTTGCTGCAGGCGTTGTCAGCAGGAACTAGCGGTGCCGTTGTTACTACACTAAGCGAACTGTACAATTTGGGCTTTGAGCCGGCTATGATTGCGCGCCAGCTAGGCGACCGCCTCCGCCAAACCGTGCTGGATAGTACTGCTGCGGACCCCCAAGCCAGTTTAGCGCTCTTAAAACAGTTGCTCGATGTGCCAGCGGCACGCAGTCCGAAGCAGCTTTTAGAACTCATCCTTCTGCAGTCAGCCCTGCCCATAGCAGTACCAGCCGCTAGCAAAATCATGTTGCAAGCTTCACAAGCTACACCAGCGCAGGCCCCAACCTCGCCGCAACCAGTCGCCGCACCCAGCAGCCCGGTGACACCTCCCGAGACCAAAAAAGCCACCACACCAATTGTCACAACACCGCCAAAAGCAACACCGCCCGCACCAGAGCTCCAGCCGAACCCCACACCAGACACCGTACCAGACGAACAGGTAGCCGAGTCAGCCACTCCCCAAGCCAACATAGATATAAGCGAATTGTGGCACCACGTGCTAGAGGACATCAAGAAGCAATACAACACACTGTACGGTATCGCCCGTATGGCTCAGCCTACGTTCGATGGCACAAAACTAACCCTCGCATTTAAGTTTGGTTTTCACCAAAAGCGAATGAACGAAGTCAAAAACCGCCAGATTTTTGCCGATACTGCTACCCGGCTATACGGCAGCCCAATAGAAATCACCTGCATAGTCGCCGAATCAGACACGCCAACAACTCCACAGCCCGATGTAGCCGCTATTAGCAATATCTTTGGCGGCGCCGAACTGTTACCATAAAACCACTAAGGACTCTTGCATAATGGCTACCCAGCAAAATCAGACCCAACCGCAAAACACCGACGCCGAAGCGTCACTACTGGGCGCTATCTTAATTGATACCGATGCGATTGTTAAAATTGCCGATGCAATCGGTGTTGAGGACTTTTTTGACGCCCGACATGCCCGCATCTACGAGGCGCTTCTAGCCCTGTATGAACGTCGCGCATCCATTGACGTGCTGACACTTGCCGACCAACTGAAGGGTACTGGTTTTTTGGATATGGTAGGTGGTCCTGCGTATCTAACCGAGCTCACCAACTTTGTGCCAACTGCTTCGCACGTAGAACAATATGCCGATATTGTAGCCCAAAAAGCTATGCGCCGTCGCCTAATTGGCGTCAGTGCCGACATTGCCGACCTAGGTCAAGACGAATCAAAACCACTTAAAGAGCTGATAGAAGAGGCCGAAACCCGGCTGTTTTCTGTCAGCCAGCAACACGTCAAGCAAACGGTGGTCGGGATCGAGGAAATCCTAACCGCTAGTTTCGAACGCCTGGATGACCTCCACAAAGATAAAAAGAAAATCCGCGGCATCCCCACTGGCTACCGCGACATCGACGAAACCCTGGCTGGGTTGCAGCGCTCCGACTTATTCATCCTGGCTGCCCGACCTTCCATGGGTAAGACTGCCTTCGTGCTAAACCTGGCGCACAACGTGGCGGTGGACGCCAAAGAACCGGTGCTGATTTTTAGCCTCGAGATGAGCAAGGAGCAGCTGGTCGACCGCTTGCTGTCTATGCAATCCGGCGTGGATGCCTGGGCACTGCGCACCGGCAACCTGACCGACCAAGACTTCGAGAAACTAGCCAACGCTATGGGCGTACTTGGTGAGGCACCTATTTATATTGATGACACGCCGGGCATTACCGTCAGCGACCTCCGTACCAAGGCTCGCCGCGAAGCCCACTTGCGTCCACCTGGCCTAATTATCGTAGACTACCTGCAGTTGATGAGCGGTGGCAGCCGGTTTGGCGGCGACGGCAACCGTGTGCAGGAAATCTCCGAGATTTCGCGCGGTCTTAAGGGTGTAGCGCGTGAACTAAATGTGCCATTAATTGCACTCAGTCAGCTCAGCCGTTCGGTAGAAAACCGCAGCCCCCAGATTCCACAGCTGTCCGACCTGCGTGAATCCGGTTCTATCGAGCAAGACGCCGACATCGTGGCCTTCATCTACCGCGAAGATTACTACAATCCCGAGACCGACCGCAAAAACATCACTGATATCCTTATCAAAAAGCACCGTAACGGCGCCCTGCGTAATGTCGAGCTCTATTTTGACCGAGACAAGCAGAAGTTCCGCTCACTTGATACCAGTCACGCAAATGGTGATCCGTTTGGCGAATAACGTGCAGCTTAGCACCCGCCACATGGATGCTGTATACTAGCCAGTACAATACAAGCTTATGGATACAGCAAAAAAACTCTTTTTCCGATCTTGGCGGATGATGTTAGTGGTACTAAGCCTGGGGCTTGTTACATATCTACTATATTTCAACCGTCTCGGCAGCTTAGTACCCGGCTATAGTGCCGACGAAATCAGCACCTATTACCAAGCATCCAACTGGCATCACATCGCCTCGAACCCCATAAATGCACCGTACGCCGTTTTTGTTTGGCTCTTCACGGCTTTGCTGCATCATCATGTGCTGGCGACCAGGGTCGTGGCAGCCGGCTTTGGCGTTATTGTGGCCTGCTTGTTTTATGCCATCATCCGGCAGTGGTACAGCTTTCGCATCTCTTTTTTAGGTACGCTACTGTTTGCCACCTCGTCAGGTTTTTTGCACTTTGCCCGCCTGGGAACGGGACAGGTACTCCAAATGTTTGTCCTGGCCTTTATCGCATTTTTGGTATGGTATCAACACGAACGTACTTATCATAAATTTGTTGGTTATGGGTTAGTGGCTGTTCTGGCGTTGCTGTGGTACATACCAGGTATGATATGGTATGAGGCATTTGGAGCACTAGTGTTACGCGGCCATGCCAAACAACGCTGGCAAACAACCCCACGCAAGCACCTTGTGGGTTGGGCAGTTACTTTTTTGCTGATGCTAGCTCCGCTAATAGCCGCCAGTATCGGGAACTCACACATACTACTACAAACCGCCGGGCTGCCCACATCACTAGACACAGCCAAGCACATTGTTACCAATCTGCGAGCAGCAATGCTTGCTGCGAGCGCTCACGGCGTCAGCACACCGCTACTTTGGATTGGTCGGGCGCCCCTACTAACAGCCTCAGAACTCATCTTAGGAGCGCTTGGATTATATGCCTATCTATACCAGGACCGTTCGCCGCGCGCAGTCTTACTCACCGGCATGGCTGCCCTAAGCATCATACTAATTGGGCTGGGCGGAGAAGTTGGGCTTGCCAGTCTTATTCCACTCCTATACCTGTTTATCATCCATGGGCTTCGACAATTGCTTGGCCAATGGCTGACCGTTTTTCCGCGCAACCCTATTGCCCGGTTCACTGGCATTGGCATCATCTGTCTAATGCTCTGCTTCTCGATCCTCTACCAGGTGCGCGCCTACTTCGTAGCCTGGCCACACACCTCGGCTACTCTGCAAACATATACCCAGTTGCCACCTCAGTAAATCTGATACAATAGTATAGACGGTTGAACGGCAGGGATATGCAGTACCGTTCACCATAATCCATCTAAAGGGAGTTTTATATGTCTCGATTCGACCAGGCCAAAATGCTGATGCGTGTTAAAAAAATTCAAAAAGAGCTGCAAAAACAGATCATTTCTGTAGAGCAGGGTGACGGCGCCGTCCGCGTTGAAATCACCGGTGAACAAAAGCTTAAAAAGGTCCACATCGATCCCAAGGCTATCGACCTTGATGATATTGGCCAATTAGAGCGCTGGATCGAAGATGCTGTCAAAGACGCTATTCAGCAGAGCCAAAAGATCGCCGCCGAAAAAATGCAGCCTATGATGGGTGCACTGGGCGATTTGGGACTGTAGACTACTCAGACGATAAATCCTGATTCACCGACATTCGGTCTGAAGACCGGAAAAGTAGCAAGTCAGGCGTAGCCTGACGAAGCGTAGAAAAACCCTTCAGGGTTTGTCTTTAGACTATAGGAGACGCAGCTGAAAACAGAGTTTTCAGCCAGTAAAGGATTAACCACAGGCGATCATCAGCGCTAATTACTATGCAAATACTTCCCCCAGCCCTAACTAACCTCATCGAAGCTCTCGGCAATCTGCCGGGGGTTGGTCCCCGTACTGCCGAGCGATACGCGTACTATCTGGTGCGCCGCGAGCCGGCTAAAGCCGAGCAGCTGTCCCAAGCGCTCACCACGCTGCATGCCGGCATCAAGTACTGCCCTCAGACCTTTGCACTTATTAGCAGTGATGATGCTGTCTCGCCACTGTATAGCGACCCTCGTCGTGACAAAAAACTGATTGCCGTCGTGGCCGAGCCGCTTGATATTGTGGCTCTCGAAAAAACCAACGGCTTTCATGGCACTTACCACGTACTAGGCGGTTTGGTGAGCCCTATCGATGGTATCGGGCCCGAACAACTCCACATCCGCGAGCTAGTTAAGCGTATCGACGACGACGCGGTCGAGGAAATCATTCTAGCTACTAACGCTAGCGTGGAAGGTGAATCCACCGCGCTCTATATTCAGCAACAAATCGGTGACCGAACGGTAAAGATTACCCGCTTGGCCCGCGGTCTACCTATCGGCGTTGACTTAGAATATGCCGACCAGATCACCCTTAGTCGCGCCCTCGAAGGTCGTCAAACACTCTAGGCTCTAGGCAATTGGCACGCCCGCAGTGGTTTCAGTAGCCTTACTAAACCGACTGATCAGCCGACCGCCGATGTCAACTTGTTCATGCCAACTGGTAAACGGACGAACAAACGCCACGGCAGGTTGCTCTAGTGAGGCGTACAGTACCGCTACTTCGTTGGTTGCCTCAATCAGTACTATGTCTTTCACGAGGTACTCATTGCCTTTGTAATGGCGCCAATGCGTACCTGGCGTAACTTTGATTCGAGCTGCGGCTAATGTGTCAATGAGTTGGTCGTACGGTATTTTTTCCATATACTGTAAGCTTAACAGAAGCTATTGCCGGCTAAAACTGGTAAAATAGCAAAGATGCAAGATACTATCGCCGAACTGATCACCCAAGCCCAAAAAATCCTGGTCGTACAGGCCGACAATCCTGACGCCGATAGCCTAGGCAGCGCCCTAGCGCTCGAGCATATTTTGGGTGATATGGGAAAAGATGTTTATCTGTACTGCGGTGTTGATGTACCTACGTACCTTCATTATATTGCCGGTTGGGACCGGGTACGTAATGAGCTGCCTAGCAACTTTGACCTCTCCATTATCGTAGATGCCAACACCTACACGTTGTTCGGGCAGGTTGAAAAGCACGGCAAGTGGGGCGTTCTAAAAAGCAAGCCATGCATCGTGCTGGATCACCACGGCTCCGTCGACAAGCCGTTAGATTTTGCGGCCGCGACTATCATTGATGATAACGCCGCTTCGACCGGCGAAATTATTTTTCACTTCGCAGCAAAGAGTGGCTGGCCTATTAGCGTAGCGGCCGCAGAGCACATCATGAGCACCATTCTTGGTGATACTCAGGGCCTTACCAACGACAAAACCACCGCCGATACCTTCCGTATCATGGCCGAGCTGACTGATAAGGGCGTCAACCGCGCTATGCTCGAAGAGCTTCGACGCGAATACAGCCGTATGCCAGAAAGTATTTTCCGTTACAAGGCGTCCTTGATTCAACGAATGGAGTTTGCCGGGGGTGGCCGTATCGCACATGTAGTGATCCCTCAGGACGAAATTAACGAGTATAGTCCCTTGTACAATCCGGCAGTGCTAGTGCAGTTTGACTCACTGCAAGTTACTGATGTACAGCTTTCGGTGGTATTTAAAACCTATGATGACGGCAAAATTACCGGTAAACTGCGCTGCAATTACAGTGCACCGATCGCCGATAAGCTAGCCGAGCATTTCGGGGGTGGTGGGCATCCCCACAGTGCCGGTTTTAAGGTGACCGACGGCCGTCCGTTCAACGAGATAAAGTCAGAGTGTTTACGCTATGCGCAAGAACTACTTGATAATCTTACACTAGGAAACTCTGATGAAACTCTACAACACACTAACCCGGCAACCTGAAGAACTTAAACCCCTCCATACGCCTGAAGTAACCGTCTACACCTGTGGCCCAACGGTCTACGATTACGCGCACATTGGTCACTGGTTCACCTACATTCGCTGGGACACCCTAATCCGAACCTTGCAGGCAAGTGGATTGCAGCCGAAATGGGTCATGAATATTACCGACGTAGGACATTTGGTCAGCGACGCTGATGAGGGCGAAGACAAGCTGGAAAAAGGTGCCCGCCGCGAAGGAAAAACGGCCTGGGAAGTTGCCGAATTTTACACAGCCGATTTCCTACAAGAAATGACAGCACTCAATATTCAGGAGCCCACCTTCCTCACCAAAGCCACCGATCATATTGCCGAGCAGATTGATCTTATCAAGCAGCTAGAGACCAAAGGTTACACCTATACCATCGACGACGGCGTCTATTTTGACACCGCTCGGTTCCCAAAATATGCCGACTTCGCCAAGCTAGACCTCGAAGAGCAGCAAGCGGGCGCCCGTGTAGAATACAACCAGCAAAAACGTAGTCCAACCGACTTTGCTTTGTGGAAATTTAGCCCCAAAGACCAGCAGCGCGATATGGAATGGGATAGTCCCTGGGGCGTAGGTTTTCCAGGCTGGCACATTGAGTGTTCAGCCATGAGCATGAAATACTTGGGCGAAACGCTAGACATTCACACTGGGGGCATCGACCATATTCCGGTTCATCACACTAATGAAATTGCCCAAAGTGAAGCGGTCACCGGCAAGCCTTTTGCTACCATGTGGTTGCACAGCAACCATGTACTTATTGAGGGCGAGAAGATAAGCAAAAGCCTGGGCAACGGCATTCGACTGCAGGATATCCAGGCCAAAGGCATTAGCCTGGATGCTTTTCGCTTGCACGTCCTAGAGAGCCATTACCGGTCGCAGAGCAAGTTCAGCTGGAAGTCATTAGCCGCCGCCCAAAACCGTCTTGGCGGCTACCGCATGGCCGCAGCTCAGCTCCACCAAGCATATGCAGAGCAGGTAAACGAACATGCCGGCTTTGCAGTCAGTAAACAGCAGATTTTAGCTGCACTGCAAGATGATCTGCGCACACCACTAGCGTTTGCGGCACTTAGTACTACCATGACCTGGCTAGAGACTAAAGGTTTGCACCACAGCCAGATCGACGATCTAAAAGACTACCTGGCATTCATCCATGCCACCCTCGGTATCGATCTGTCCGTCCCAGATATTTCCAACGAGCACAAAGACCTGATGCGTGGGCGCTATGACGCACGCCAAGCCAAAGACTGGACGCTATCAGATAAGCTCCGCGACCAACTTGCCGAGCAGGGCATAGGCTTACACGACACCCCAACCGGCACTACACTCTGGTACCCACTGTAACCCAGGGCAGGGCAAGTGCCGCAAAGCAGTTACCATAAAGCGGAGAGTCTAGTTTACGAAGAGTGACTTTTTTTCTTGCTCAACCAGTTTACGACTAAGGATGTGGCGGCTCTCCAAATAATCCAGCACTGCCACGCGCAAGCAGCCCACGACTGGAATAGCAACTAGAGCACCTAGCAAACCACCGAAGTTCGCTCCCAAGATAACTGCCATAAAGACCAGTAATGCCGACATATTAGTGGCATTAGCTTGGATACGCGGTTGCACCACATAGTTTTCAATCTGCTGGTACAGGATATAGTAGGCCAGGACAATAATTGCAGCCGGCAGTGAATGAAACAGGGCGACAGTTGTGACGATCAGCGCACCTATGGTGTGGCCAACCATGGGAATCAGTCCGCAAATAAATATCACCACCATCAGTGCCAGCGGATTCGAAATATGCAGAATAAACAGCATCGGCACAATTAGCACTGAGGCAATAGCAGCCAAAAATACCTGGCCGTTCACATAGCCTTGGATAACTCGGTGCATGTCATGAGCTAGACGCTGCGTACGCGCACTGTGTCGCTCTGGCACCAGTTGTTCCAAAATACGGCGCCAGCGGGGGCCTTCAGCCAGCATCATAACAGTTAGCACAATAACTGTCAGTGTCGAGAACAGGCTGCTGCCAATTCGGGAAAGCGTTCCAACAGCCGACCCGGTGATATCATCTGCTCGGCTAGAAAGCTGAGCCGAGAGCTTATCAACCTGGCCCTGCAAATGATGGTCACGTACAAATTTGCCCAGACCCGAGTCTTCATCACGTACCTGGCTTATCAGCGTTGGCACCTGCCGCACAAATTTATTCGTCTGACGAACCAGTGGTGGCACAATAACCGACAAAAAGGCTGCCAGCAACAGCGCTACAATAGTAATTGACAGCCCGGTTGCTAGACCACGGCTACCACGCCGTTTGCCTGGTAGATGCAGCGCCAGCCACTGCACCGGTGCATCAAGCGCAAGTGCCAAAAACAGCGACGCACCAATCAGCGTTAAGGTGTGCGCACTATGCCGCACTGCCGCAAAAAAGACAATGGCAAGGATTGCCGCACCAAAGATACGCACCATCGTGCGGTTAGATACGGTTACTGCAACTTCGGACGTAGGTATATCGTTAGAGCGAGCCATGGCACTAGTATCTCACGACTGCCGCCGCCTTTGCAAAGCCTCGGCGTACATCTGCACCAACTGTCGACCAACTTCATTGATATCAAAATGTCGCACATAGTCATGTTGCAGGAGCGCTGCCCGCTCACGACCAAGCGGATTTTCCAAATACCACGCTAACTTTTCGGCAAAGCGGCGTGTGTCGTTTGGATCAATGAGCTGGTCAGGGTACGGCTGGAGCACCGAAGCATACCCCGGGTTATTGCCACCAATTACCACACCGCGAGCCGCAGCCATAGCTTCCAGTAAAACAATACCGAAGCTCTCGCCACCAACACTGGGATATACCGCAATGTCAGCCTGCGCCAAAAATGCCGCCTTGTCTTCTTCGGCCACAAAACCGGCTAGCTGCACTATGTCGCCAAGATTATTGCTTGCAACAAATTGCTCAAGTTGTGCACGCAGCTCACCTTTGCCGCCGATAATCACCCGGAAAGCCCCGCCGTATAACGCATGCTCACGCAGATAGGCGATGGCCCGCAGCAGATGCAACGCACCCTTTCGCTCTACTAATCGACCAAGGAACACAATGGTGAGTTCGGTATTGTCATTTTTAGCTGCAGCAAATTGTTCAAGTCGTACTGGGTTCGGTAACACTGCCGAGGTATAGCCATAGATACGTTTTGCAAACTTTTGCGCCGGGGCAGAAACAGACAGCTGTCGGTCGAACCGTTTGCCAGAGTGCCAATTCAGTAGTGCCAGCGCCCGGTTAGCAAGCGTCACTAGCGCCGAATACGGCAAAATATGGAAGGTGCCTACAACTGCTGTCGAAGCTGGTGCCACGCTCAGTAGTCTACCCGCCATGAACGGACTGTATGGCACCTGAACATGCAGCACGTCAAATTGCATTTCCTGCAGAAACGCTCGCAGCTTACGACGGCTGGCCGGCAGTGGCATCGACATACGGTTACCGTTAAAACGTACTTTTAGATTGCGACTGAGGCTATGGAGGTTAGGAATGTCGGTTCGAGCCGTTTGCCCAACCAGATAGTGCACCTCGTGACCTTGGTCGGTTAGCCATGCCCCTACTTGCAGTACGTACTGTTGCACACCATCTGGAGTATCCAATGTATCGTCCAGTACCAAACCTATTTTCATGGCGCCAAGCTTAGCCTTGCTTCTGTGCGGCATCTATGGCCACTTCGTAGACCGCTTCATAGCGATCTACTATTTTGGGATAATCAAACTGACGCACATAGTCTTTGGCCCATTTCTGCCACAACGCTCGCAGGTCATCGTCAGTCAGTAGCAGCTGCAGGCGATGTGCAAATTGTGACGTGTCCTTAGGATTTACTAGCGATAGCTTGCCAAGACCTTGCATAACAGCTTCGTAGCCCGGGTTGTCACCGGCGACTGTTACCAACCCACTCGCAAGTGCCTCAAGCAGCACCACGCCAAAGCTTTCACCATAAATGGCGGGCGAACAGAATACATCCGCCGTCTGTAGCAACTGTTTCTTGGTCGCTTCGTCTATGTAACCCAAAAACTCGACTTGCCGTAGGCCCAGTTCTACTGCTTCGGCTTCTAATTTTTCGCGGTCTACACCGTCGCCCGCAATAACAAGCCGAACGTTTGGCTCGCGAGCCTCAAGCTCGGCAAAAGCCCGCAACAGGTATTTGACGCCCTTACGGCCTTCCAGTCGGCCCACATACAATATCGTTTTTAGCCCATTGGCCGGTTTTTGGGGAGTGGCAGCTGTCTTTTTGAAGTGTTTTAGATCAATGCCATTAGGGATAATCTCTACTGGTACATCCGCTAGGCTTAGCAGGTACTCTGCAGCAGCTTCCGACACTGCCGTAAATGAGTCAATGTGGCGCAGTAGCGGCTTAGTGTAGGGCGTAATAACTTTAGCCACTGTGCGGCTCACTACTGTTTCCGGCAGTTTGGCATGGAATGTAGCTACATTAACCGTTTTGCTACGACTAAGGATTTGGCGGCTAAGGACTGGTATCCATGGCTCGTGAAAATGCAGCACATCAAACTTTTCGTGCTCCAGCATACTGTCAATCTCGTCCGTCAGCATACTGGCACTAAACTGAGCAGTGGTATTCAGCGGCGTTTTAACGTCCGTAGCCGACCCCAAAAAGATCACCCGTCGGCCATCATCAACGTAAGGCTCCCGCGGTTGTGGCGTAATAATAACTACATCGTGACCACGACGGACCAGCTCGGTCTGCATGGCTTTGACTATTTCCTGTACGCCGCCACCTTTGGCAATATTATAAGGGCAGACCAATCCGATTTTCATAGTTGTTGCCAGTATAGCAAACTCTAGGGTCGCTTTGCGAGCAGTGCGCGGCGTACCTTGGGTGGAATCATGATCATTGATTCGGCCGCATCGGCAATCACACTCGGAGCATGTTTTAGCGACTTGTTTTTAGCGATGATTACGTCTTGGAAAATAACCCGCAGGTGCTGTTCAACCATATGTCCGTCAAAGTATTGATCGAACGAAGCCGCCACATGCCACAATGGCAAATCAATTTGTTTTTGGCAGTTGTCAACCGTTAGCATATCGTGTGTGGTATACATATGCGTCCGTACATCATTGGCGTGCCACAGTACAATCTCCATATCCATCAGCCGCTTGCTTAGTGCTGGATCTGCGCCGGCAAACTTCTTTTTAGCATTAAAGGTTTTGGCGTATGCCTTACGCAGCACAAAAGGGTTGAGCGCGGCATAGCGAAATACAAAGGCTACCGGCCGGAAGGTAACGAGCTTGGAGCCGGCTCGATACAAACGCATCCGCTGCGGCGTAAACACAAAATCACTGTGATGCGAAAACCCAACCGCACTCACCAAAAACTCAACTTTTTTGGTCAGCTCCGGATAGCGCTGTAGCATACGGGTTGTTACCAAAAAGCCGTACGACAAGCCAACCACTACCACTCGTTTACGCTTGTAGCGCCATTTTACAAACGTCGCCAAGTAGTCGGCCATATTATCCAGATCAGGTGTCTTGCCAATACTATATAAGGTTTCCATGCCACCAAAACCGGGTAAATCAGGCATAGTAACTGCACCGAAACGGTTAAAACATTGGGCCAACCCCCACCAGCGTTCCAACGTTGAGTGGTGACCATAAATCATCAACACCTCGCGGTCCGCATGATTCTTAGGCGCCGGCATATGCAGCATCCGACCGTTCAGGCCATTAATATTGAGTGGCTGGATATAGTCAGCCGGATCTTGAGCGTTTTTTACCATAGATGAAAGACTTGCTAGCTACTATACGGCACCTAGCTGCACCAGGGCAAGCACACCACTAGGGGCTCTCTACTTCAAAAAGGTTTGACTGGTCAACATGGTAACCGGCGTAAACTGATTCATCAGCGTTGTAACCCGCTGGGTTTGTGCGGCTACCGTTGTGTTGTTTTGTGAGCGCGCCAGCGCATCAGACGCTAGATCTAACGGATACAGCATCAGATTGTGTCGCGCCAGCAGATCTTCGGCGGCCTTTTGCTGAGCGGTCCATTCATAGTGCATATACGTTGGCATAAATCCAAGTTTGGTTACTGTTTTAGTTTTTACATCAATATCCATAACGCCGATACCGCCGATCAGACCGTTTACATCTTCCTGGGTGCTTAGCAAATTGCCCAGCGAAAACCATACCACGGTCGAGCCGCCGCCAGCCCGTGGCAACTGTTTAACCGTCTGCAACCAGTGTGGCCCAGTGCCCACAACAATACTTACTCCTTGAGCTGCAAAGTACTGCGCTGTTTGGTCCTGCCAGCTATCTTCGTCGGAACGGTTCTCGTCACAGGAATGCATGGCCGCGATAATCATATCAGCGTGCTGTTTGGCTTGGGCAATTTGAGCACCAGCCAAGGTCTGGCTAAACACATTCAGCCCGTAGCTACTAACCGCAGTGTTATTCGAGCACTGTGCATAGGACAGAAACGCAAATTTGACACCCTTAACCGTAAAGTAGGCAATTTGGTTCTGCTCGGCACTGTTACGGGCCGTCCCCGCTATCGCCAGCTTTGGCAGGTTGTCCCATACGCCGCGGGTAGCATCAATGCCAGGCTGACCACGGTCATCTGCATGATTATTTGCCAAATTAATAACGTTGCAGCCAACTTTGCTTAACGTCTGCGCAAATGATTGTGGCGCATTAAACGTAGGGTACCCGCTGACGGCAAGATTTGGATCGCTTGGTGACTCTTGATTACAGAACGACATGTCAGCCGATGTTAAGTAGGGCTGGAGCTTGGCATAGAGCGGCAAATAATCGTAGCCGTTGGCAGTTTTAGCTGCTTGGTTCACAGTATCGTGGGGCAGTTCATCACCGGTAGCAATAAAGCGTATTGTCTGACTGGCGTTTGGCTGCATGGCTTTAGATGATGCCGTCTGCCGTGGCGATGACACAATCTGTTGTTTGACCGGCGCGGCGCGACGATTCCAAATATAGACGCCGCCTGCAGCCAGCCCTACTACAACCACCAGAACAATGGCCATAGCTTGCCCAGGAAATCGCCGTACGCCGGAACCACCACGCTTCAACTTCATCTTTCCATACTAGCACATGCGCTATACTGGAGTGGATGCGCAAACGAGTTATTTTTTTAGCAACAGCGATTATCATAGTCGCAGCCGGCGTTTGGTGGGTTAGTAGCCGTACAGCCTCTGCACCTGTTAAACAGCACGCAGTGACCAGTAAGCAAGTACCGACAGCGCAAAGCTCCACTGTACCAAAAGATGCATTTGATAAAACCAAATATTCGCTGACCGACCCTAGTAGTCTATGGGTGATTGTAAACAAGCAGCATCCCTTAAGCCCTGTGGATTATGCGCCCAGCGACCTACGATACCCAAGCGTCACTTTGCGCGTTCCAGGCGCTGCCGAAATGCAGATGCGTGCCGATGCCGCCACTGCACTAGAGCATCTGTTCACGGGCGCGCAGCAAGCAGGCTACAAGCTGCAGATATCCACTGCCTACCGTGGCTATGCCTACCAGAAGACACTCTATGACGGCTATGTAAGTAGCGTCGGACAGGCCGCAGCCGACCAGGAAAGCGCCCGCCCTGGCTCCAGTGAACATCAGACCGGTTGGGCGGTTGACATACGTTCGCAGAGCGATACCTGCAGTTTGGAAGCGTGTTTTGGTACCACACCAGAAGGCAAGTGGCTGGCAGCTAACGCCTATCAATACGGCTTTATCCTGCGCTATCCTGCCGACAAAGTAAGTGTAACTGGCTACGAGTACGAGCCCTGGCATTTCCGTTACATCGGCACCGATCTGTCGCAGGAACTGCACAAACAAAACATCGAGACACTCGAGGAATTCTTTAATGTCAGCGGCGGCACGACGTACCGGTAGACTACGGCGCTCAGCCAAAAAACGAAAATGGCTGGCCCGTAAAAACATTGCCCTGGTAGGCATAGCGTTGTGCTTAATTCTTACCTCAACAGCCTTTGGTCTACACCATAGTAGCGGCAATGCCCCACACACAACCAAAGGCCAAAAAACCAGCAACAAGACACCACAAATTTCAACATCGCCAAGTACACCCGTGACACCACCACCTCCTGGGCCACATGTCGACAGCGGTCTAGCCAGTCTCATAGCCACCTGGCAGCACAGCTACACCTTTACCAGCTCGGTGGTTGTGCGCGAACTTAGCGGCAACTTACGTACCGGTAGCACCGACGAAGACAGCAGCATGATACCAGCCAGCACTTATAAACTCTACGTAGCCTATGCCATCTTGCACGGCATAGAGCAGGGGAGTTATACGCTGAACACCAAAACCAACGACGGCAATACCATTCAGACCGATCTTAATAATATGATCCTCAATTCCGACAATGATGCCGCACGCACCCTGGGCTTCTTGTACGGCTGGAAGAATATAAATGCACTGCTGCAATCACACGGTATGACCAGCACCAATTTGTATAATTACGTACCGCCCAGCACACAACCCGTCGGCGACAAGCACACTACCGCAGCCGACCTAGCAACCATGCTTGATAAACTTTACAGTGGCAACTTACTGGACCAAGCAAATACTCAATTGCTTTTAACGCTGATGAAGCAGCAGCATTACAGGGAGCGCATCCCAGCAGGCGTACCAAGTGGCACGGTAGTAGCCGATAAACCAGGATGGCTCAGTCCGGCTGACGGCGAAAGCGGCTACACCGAAAATGACGCGGCAATCGTATATGGTCCCAAAAGCACCTACCTTCTGGTGATAATGACAAACGGTTCAACCACCCAGCCGCTCACGGCGCTCTCTCGGCAAATCTACAACTACCTAGAAAACTAGGCGAGCTACTTGCACACAGCACACCCCTGGCATTACCACAAAGTTTTTAGTATAATCGGGCGAAGCTAGTAGGGCGTCGCCAAGTGGTAAGGCACCAGGTTTTGGTCCTGGCATTCGGGGGTTCGAATCCCTCCGCCCTAGCCACGAGAATATTACAGATGTAAAGGCGTTTGGAATCAAACGTCTTTTTATTTTTTACCCCTGTTATAATAGTTCGAATTCTATATGGCGTAGGCCTTGCTCTGCTCTCAAAAATCAGCACCTATGTGATTGATAACTTTATAAAGTTTTGATATACTTATAAAGTTATGGAATACCAAACTCAGTTAAAATCTATGCTTCAAGCAAGCGGCTGGACCCAGGAAGAGCTCGCTCGTCAACTTGATGTTTCTTTTGTCACGCTTAATGCATGGATTAACGGGAAGTCCGAGCCGCGCAAAAAGGCCCAGGATGCAATCCAAGCTCTCTACTTTGATATTGTCGGCTTCGACAGTATTAATCAAGAAACATTAGGTATTCAGAAGAAAGCCGCCAGCAGACTACATACCACTGCTCGAGCCATTGCCAAGGATAAAGCGGTGCTTAATAAGTTAATCCTCCATCTAACCTATCACACGAATACTATTGAGGGTAGCACGATGACCCTGGCCGACACAGAAGAGGTACTTTTCAACAATCAAGTCCTTGCCAATCGTACTCAAATAGAGCAAGTAGAAGCGCGCAATCACCAAGCTGCACTTCTATGGTTACTCGATGGAATTCAGACAAAAGGCTTTGCCCTGACTGAAGACATAGTTAAGGGCCTGCATTTGCGTCTTATGAATGGCATATTGAGTGATGCGGGACAATATCGACGGCATAGTGTGCGAATTATGGGTACGCGTGTTACGGTGGCTAACTACCTAAAAGTGCCAGACCTTATGGCCGATCTAATGAAGAATATTTCTAATGAGCGACAGGATGTTATAACTGGTCTGGCTCAGGCTCATGCGGTTTTTGAGAAGATTCACCCTTTTAGTGACGGCAATGGACGTGTTGGGCGCCTGATTATGCTGGCTCAGGCTCTGCAAGTCGGCAACATACCTCCCCTTGTATTAAAAGAGAAACGACGTGCTTACTATAAGTATCTAGAGATGGCACAAACAAAAGAAGAGCTTGGGCCGCTTGAATTCTTTATAGCGGAGTCGATACAATCATCGAACCATTTGCTATTTGATGACTAAACTGCATTTTATGATTATCCGTAAGGATAGACTAGCCGCGGTGAAGCACTGGCTACAGAGAACCTTTCCAGGCGTATTTCGTGTAGGTGAGGATAGGATTGCTGAGGACCCTCTACTAAGTGATGAGCAGATGGCAATCTATCGCGCTCTAGAAAGTAGCGAGTCCCATGCATTCATCACAGGTAAGGCTGGGACCGGTAAATCAGTTGTGTTGCGATACTTTGCAAGCCATACCAAAAAGGTGGTTGTGAAGGTTGCGCCCACCGGTATATCGGCGCTGGCTGTTCAAGGGCAAACTATTCACTCACTGTTTAGACTGTCCACCGGCGTACTAGACCCTAGGTCTATACAAGTGTCATCGGAAACGGAAGAAATCCTGCGTCATGTCGATGTGATTGTCATTGATGAGATATCAATGGTTCGAGCTGACACTATAGATGCGATTGACCGGATTTTACGCATCTCCAAGGCTAACCAATTGCCTTTTGGTGGCACGCAGATGGTCATGTTTGGGGATGTGTATCAGCTTCCTCCTGTTGCAGTGGGTTTACGGCTACAAAACTACTTCCGAGCTAAGTACGGCGGTGCTTATTTCTTCAATGCTCATGTTTGGAAAAAGACAGAGCTGACAACATACGAGTTACAGACCGTGTTTAGGCAAGCGGATGAAAGTTTTAGGGACCTACTCAACGAAGTTAGAAATGGTTCGTACACCAAGAAAACGCTCACTACACTTAATTCGCGAGTAGCCGCGTTGTCCGACACACCGACGGATACAATCATACTCACGAGTACTAATAAGGCTGCACAAGAAATTAATGAAGAACGACTCTCAAGGCTTAGGGGTAAGACAAAGTCATACTCAGCCGTGACAACCGGCAATGTGCCGATAGGCACATTGCCTACAGAGAAAAAATTAAAGCTGCGTATAGGCGCTCAAGTGGTATTCATAAAAAATGATCCTGACAAAAATTGGGTGAACGGTACTATGGGCGTTGTTAAGGCACTAAAGAAGGACTATATACGCGTTGCATGTGGCAAAGCAGTCTATGATGTTGTGCCTGTGACGTGGGAGCAGTCGGCATACTCTTACGACGAGGAGCTGGAAGTTATGCGACAGGAGGTGACGGGAACGTTCACGCAGCTGCCCATAAAACTCGCTTGGGCCATAACCATCCATAAGTCACAGGGCTGCTCGTATGATAAGGTGGTGATTGATCTTAGGCGTGGAGCATTTGCTCATGGTCAGGCTTATGTAGCCCTCAGTCGATGTCGTTCGCTAGCGGGTCTTTACTTGCTGGGTAGAATAAAGCCACAAGACATACTAATTGATCCAACGGTGACGAAGTTTATGGCACAGAATAATCCTTAGTGTACTTCTTGAGTGTCTAGTAGCTTTCGAATCTCCTCAATTTCTATTTACCATGGATCATCATAAGTTTGGAATATGTTGGCTAGAAAGCAGACTACCCCCCTAAACCCTAACAATAAGTTGTAGTCCCGCCAAATACTCATCGTCCGATGCATGTGTACTATGTTGATAAGTACGCATAGCCTGGGTCATGTGCGGATAGGCGTTCAGGAACGCTTCCATATCAGGCCAAGCCATGTGTTCTGGGCTAGGTGACGACTGCTCCTCAATAACATACCCAAATGTATATGTAGTGGCCGTCCACATAATCCGGCGAGCCGTGTCAAGCGACACACCATCACTAGTAAGCGAAGCCAGCCCGCATTCCAGCGACCGCGCCAGCGTAACCGCCGGATACAAATGCGCCCCAGCTACTACCCGCGCACCATCCGGATAGGCTAGCATGGCTTTGCGCAGCCGCAGCATATGTACCACCAGCCATTCTTGCCAAGGTTCACCCTCGGCTCTTGGCTGCAGATCGCCAAGTTCCTTTTGCAAAATAGCCTCCGCCATATAGTCCACCAGCACTTCTTTGTTCTTAAAGTGCCAATATAGTGCCGGCGCTTGCAAGTCTAGTTTGGTGGCTAGCTTTCGTAAGCTGACATTTGCTAGCCCTTCCTGTTGCAGCAGACCCAAAGCCGCCTCGATGATACGCTGCTGCATATCACTTGGCTTGCCATATTTGCGCTCCAGCCGATCCTGAATGCGCTCAAACTGTTGATTGAGGCGCTCTCTTTGCTTATCAAGCTCTTCCTCAGTCCGCTGTCGGGCAGCGGCAAGGCGCGCCATATCACGGGCAAACTTATCACTATTCATATCGGTAGATTGTAGCAGTTGACAGCAAAATTTAACAGTGTTAAATTACTGCTAGCACTACTATTTAACATCGTTAAGGTGACGCACATGAAACAAAAGCACCCAGACACGGCCATTGAGGCCCGCGGACTTGTAAAAACATTCGGCGACAATCACGCTGTAGACGGCATAGACCTGACCGTCTCAACTGGCAGTATCTATGGGGTACTGGGACCAAACGGCGCAGGTAAATCAACAGTTATCAACATCCTTGCCACACTCATGAAAGCAGACGGCGGCTCGGCCAAAATATTTGGACACGACGTAGCAGAAGAACCACAAGTAGTACGGCAGCTGATTGGCGTCACCGGACAAGCAGCCAGCGTCGACGAAAGCCTATCCGCCACCGAAAACCTGATTATTTTTGGGCGTCTGCTTGGTCTAAACGCTTCTGACGCCAAGAAAAAAGCCGCCGAGCTCCTGGAAGAATTTGCCCTAACCGATGCCGCCAAGCGGCCGCTGGCCAAATTTTCGGGTGGTATGCGTAGGCGGCTCGATCTTGCCGCCAGCCTGATAGCGCAACCACCGCTAATCTTTCTGGACGAACCCACAACCGGTCTAGATCCCCGAACCAGGAACCAGATGTGGGACACCGTTCGCCGACTGGTTGAGCAGGGTTCTACTATTTTGCTGACCACACAGTATCTAGATGAAACCGACCAGCTAGCCGACCGCATCGCCGTTATCGACCACGGTAAGGTGATCGCCGAGGGTACCGGCTCCGAACTTAAGGCATCAGTAGGAACCGCCACCTTGCAGCTGGAACTGGCTAAAAAGACCGACACTGCGGCCGCCACGACAGTCATCCAAAAGGTACTAGACATGAAGGTTAGCAGCCCGAGCGAAGGCCGTATCACCGCACCAATGACCAATCCCGACTTAGTCACCGACCTGTTAGTAGCACTGCGCACCAGCAAAATTCACCTCAGTCAGGTTAGTGTACAGGAACCGACCTTAGACGAGGTATTCCTGACCCTTACCGGCAAACCCGCTGAAACCGAAAAGGAGGAGACGGCATGAGCACCACCCAAATCATTCCTGGCAACAAACGCCAGCTAAAAAACCACACCAGTCTGCGTCAAGCAGTCAGTAACTCGCTAACCATGGCCTACCGCGGTCTACTTAAGTTCCGCCGCACGCCCGAGCAATTTTTTGATGTTGTATTGCAGCCAATCTTGTTCACCCCCATGTTCGCTTACATCTTTGGCGGTGCTATTGCCGGTGGTGTTAAGGCATATCTTCCTATCATCATCCCCGGCACATTAGTGCAGACCATCATTACTGCATCAGTCGTTACCGGCGTCCAGCTGCGCGAAGACATGGAAAAGGGCGTCTTTAACCGTTTCCGCGCACTGCCAATTGCCCGCATCGCTCCGCTGGCCGGAGCCCTAATTGCAGATACTATCCGCTATATCATCGCCGCCGTCATAACCTTTGCTATGGGCTACTTGTTAGGCTATCGGCCCGGCGCTGGCTTTGGCGGCGTAGTACTAGGTGGCCTCCTGGTGATCGTGTTCGCTTGGTGCCTCAGCTGGATATTCGCCTTCTTTGGCATGATTGTCCGCACCGCTTCAACCGTACAAGGTATTTCGCTGCTAGTACTATTTCCGCTAACTTTTCTTTCCAACGCCTTCGTACCCATCAAAACGCTACCAGGTTGGTTGCAGGCGTTTGTAAGGATTAACCCCATATCACACCTGATCAGTGCTATCCGTCAGCTAACCACGTATGGCACCTTCGGACATGATTTCTGGCTGTCACTGCTTGGTGCTGCAGCTATCGTAGCGGTATTTGCACCGCTGACTGTGCGAGCTTACATGCGAAAAGCCTAACAAGCGCCAGGGCAATATACCAACAAAAAGAGCTCACCTATCTCAGTGAGCTCTTTTGTTATGTAGCATGTTACGCAGCATGCGCATGCCGGCCTTGAGGTTCCGCAAACGCAGAAACAGCAGCCGAGCCAATTACTACCTGACGACGCTTCGATGCTTCACGCGAACTACCTTGTGACTCAGAGCGAGGCTTCACAACACCCAATGTTTCGCTACCCGGCATACCCCTTTGAGCACCCCTAAACAGATTAGACGTATCCACCGTGCCATCTTCCGAACGTGTATAGGTGTCGGGGGACATATGCCGCATTCTCAGCCTTACTCCACCCCCTCCTGTTATGGGCTCGAACCGGTTTGGCTGGATAAACGTCGGTGCTGCCTGCTCGGCGCTAGGCAATCGAGACGGTGCAGCGGCATGAGGAAAATCCGGAGACTCAAGAGAGTACACGCGCTGAACTCCCGAATCACTGAGCTCCGCACGCTCCATAAGGTGCATCTGACCCGTATGATACCAATCGTAGTACTGAGTAATGAGCTTCATGTGCTCGTGTACTCTGTCTTCACTAGCCAGTGAGGGATCCACCTGTTTTCCCGTAAGCTCAACTATGCGGTCAAATGCGTAGGCATCATCAACAATCCGAGTGGAATCATCAGGACTATAGCCTTCCACTGGCGATATAGCTTGCGTGTGGCCCAAACCTTCAAAGTCGACACGCGTTGGGTCTTCGTAGCGAGGCTGGACAAGTGTATTTGACATAAGATATTTATTATAGCATATTTATCATAAAACAGCAACTCCTGACTGTGTGGAGTGCATTGTATTAATTCTACCGACAAATCACATTATGGCAGTGACGAAAATCACCATAAGGTTATCCTTACATACACCGCCTTTTAGGCATGCACGCTTGCTTCATTCGGAGTAGGATATAGCTATAATGATTGGCCTCAACCACGCACTGACAGGCGGGCTTATAGCCGAGCTGCTGCCACTACCTATAGCATTACCCTTGGCGTTTGCATCGCATTTTGTACTTGATATGTTGCCGCATTACGGCATAGACCATGCCAGACGCGATCATTCAACATTTTGGCGTGTGTTTTTTACATTTGACAGCTTAGCCACCTTTGGACTGGCAGTATACGCAGTAATAGGGAAACATTATGCACTGTTTCTGGGTGGACTTATGGCAGTGATGCCCGATTTTTTGTGGGTGATACAGGTGATCCGCAGCAAGTCGTTTAAACTTGATGTAGACAGCAATTGGTTTACGCGGTGGCATGCCAGTATCCAGAAGCTAGAACGGCCCTGGGGTATAGCAATAGAACTACCTCTAGCTGCAACGCTATTTTATGTAGTAATGATACGTCTCTGGTGATCTTGGGCTATTGTTAGACCAACTTTTGGCGTCGCGCAATCAGCAACGCACCCAGTCCGGGTAGTAGTGGCAGCCAATAGGTAATCAGACGATACAACAGAACTGCTGCCGCAGCCGGCGCATCGGCTGCACCATATGCAACAAACCCAGCAAATAGGCCAGCCTCTGCACCAATTAACCCACCGGGAGTGGGCGTAACAGTACCCGCCAAAATGCCTGCCGAAAAGACAATAAAGACCCTAAGCGGTGTTAGAGTTAACCCTACCGAGTGAGCCACACTGTAGAGAATAGCGGTATACGTGACAGTAAGCAGCGCAGCCAACCCTAAAGCACTTAGCATATTGGCAGCATGTAGCCTGCGCAGACTTTGCCAGACATTACGAACAAAACCAGCCACCCGCCGTCGCATATTTGGCAGCAAAACAACCAGACCTATAGTTATCAGCCCTAGCAGGCCTGCCTGCCAGCTACCATGAATATGCAAACCCACTGCAAATTGCTTAAAAACGCTTGGATATACAAGCAGGGCACCAAAAAATAACCCTAGATGCGCAATCATACCAATAAGGTTATTGACGGAGACGATCGCGGTAGCCTCTGCCACTGTATGTTTGTGTTTATACAAATAGACTCCGTTAAGGCCTAGGCCACCCAAACCTGCCGGTAGCAGCCGGTTTACAAATGCCGTGGCAAGTTCTACTAGCACGGTCTGCGTATATCGCAAACGATGCAGCGCCAATACGCCGTACAGGGCAGCGGCAATACAGAACGTTGCAGCCATAGCAATTAAAGCACCCAGTAACCAGGAAAGCTTGGCCCCCCGAGCAATCCGCAGACTTGCCGATACAGTATGCCAGTGTGCGGCAAGCACCGCACCGGCCACCACTACTAGCAGTATCGTAGCTGCTGCTCGCCAGAATACCATTCGTCTTTTAGTTACTGTTTGTTTGGCCATAATCTATGCGTACAGATCTTTTCTATAGTATAACGCTAAAGCCTGGCAAATATCACAGCCCTTAAGCAAAGCTGCAGCCGCTGCACCGTATAATCCGGACATAAACTAACGAGGATACACTATGAATCCAGTTTCGCGTGGCGTTCGGAACGCGTTTCGTAACAGCGTACGCACCGGCTCAATTGTACTGATACTGGGCCTGAGCATCGGCCTAAGTCTAACCATGCTTGTCGCCCAGAAGGCTGTTGACACCAAGATCAAGAACGTCAAAAGCTCGATTGGCAACACTATTGATATCGCGCCAGCCGGTTTTAACCCCGGCTCACAGGCCAACAATGCATTGACCACTACAGCACTTGGCGGCATCAGTAGTCTTGCGCATATTAAGAGTGTCAGCGAAACGCTGACTGATCGGCAATCAACCACCGGCTCGTCATCACCTTCGTTTGGGCGCTTTGGCGGGGGTGATTCATCAAGCAGCACTACTACCAGCTTGTCCTCACCGGTCACACTAAACGCTAGTGGACCAGGTCGTTTCTTCGCCGGAGGAGGGGGAAGTGATGGTACCACTACCTTCAGTCTACCTGTATCGTTCTTGGGTACCAACGACCCTAGCGACGTTTCTGGCACCAGCATAACCCTTGCAACGGGCAGTACTATCAGTGGCGCTACCGACACCAACAACGCACTAATTAGCAGCGCCATGGCCAGCAAAAACAATTTGTCGGTTGGGTCTACTTTTAGTGCTTACAACGCCACCCTAACCGTGGCCGGCATCTTCGGGGACAGTAACCAGGGTACCCAAAACACTGTCGTTTTGTCGCTGCCTGCCCTGCAGCGCCTCAGCGGGCAAACCGGCGTCGTTACCAGCGCGGTTGCCACTGTAGATTCATTAGATAACCTCTCTTCGGCTACAACTGCTATTAAAAACAAGCTGGGCAGTACTGCCGATGTGACGAGCGCTCAGGAGCAGGCCGACAACACCGTCAAACCACTCAACAGCGTCCGCACGGTTGCCACCTTTAGCCTAATCGGCGCTGTGGTTGCCGGAGCCGTCATCATCCTACTAGTAATGATCATGGTGGTCCGTGAGCGCAAACGAGAGATTGGCGTAGTAAAGGCCATTGGCGGCAGCAATCTGCGCATTATGAGCGAGTTTATGGTTGAGTCGCTAACGCTGGCCGTACTTGGTGCTGTTGTTGGGCTGTTCATTGGCGTAGTTGGCGGCCAGCCTGTTACAAAGATGTTGGTTGATAACAGCACAACTACCGCTGCACAAACCGCGCAGATGCCAGGGCAGGGCGGTCGGATGTTCAGTTTCCAAGGTAGTAACTCGGCCGACCGGCCAGCTCGTATGGGTGGGTTTGGCCAGCGTTTCCGCACTAATGGCACTGTAAAAAGTATCAGCAATATCAAAGCACAGATTGGTTGGGGCATCTTACTGGACGGCTTTGGCGCCGCCGTGGTAATTGCTATGCTGGGCAGCGCACTTTCCGCGGGCATGATTTCCCGGGTTCGACCATCAACTGTAATGCGTGCCGACTAGGAGAATACCAATGTTAGAAGTAAAGAACTTGACCAAAAAATTTCAGAGTGGCGACAGCACCGTCACCGCCGTGAACGGCATCAGTTTTAGCGTGCCCGATGGACAGTTTGCGAGCATTGTCGGGCGCAGCGGCTCTGGCAAATCAACGCTACTCAGTCTACTTGGCGCACTGGATAAACCCACCGATGGTAGCATTGTAGTGGGCGACCAAGATGTAACCGCCATGGGTGATCACCAACTGATCGCCTACCGTGGCAAAAGCATTGGCTTCGTGTTTCAAAACTACAATTTAGTGCCCAGTCTAACGGCACTCGAAAATGTAATGCTACCTATGGAATTTGCCAAAGTCCCCAAAGCTGAACGCATAGAGCGTGCTACCAAGCTGCTAGAGGAAGTTGGCCTGGAAAATGATCAGATACAGCGTAACCCCGGGCGGCTTAGCGGCGGCCAACAGCAACGTGTAGCTATTGCCCGAGCACTAGCTAACAGACCCAAACTCATCCTGGCCGACGAGCCCACCGGCAATCTGGATACTGCTACGGGCAAAATGATTTTTGACCTGCTGCACTCACTAAGCCGCAAAGAAAATACTACCATTGTAGTAGTGACGCACGACTTGGAAATTGCCGGTAAAACCGACAAAACATTCAAATTGAACGACGGCAAATTGGTAAAAAAATAGGGCAGCTTCTTGCAACTATCCATACTACATAAATAGCTCCAGGAAACTGCCGAAGAAGGTTGCGAAGGCCACAAATGGCGCACATGCAACCCTCTCCGGCGGTTCCTTGACGAGTCCCCCGTGATGCTCAGAGCAGACTACTAGCCAACCAGGGTCAGCGGTTTGAGCCAGCAATCCGAGTTCAGATAGAAGGCCGCGATCGGCACATCGTGCTCCTGTACGGCCAGTACAAACGGCCGATCCACCGTGAACGACTCCAGATCATCACTGAAGATAAACCTGGTGAACGACCCTTTCTCATTCATAGCGAACTGGATGTGCTGCACTACCCATGAGACAACGTAGACCCCGGTTCCGGTGGACATACGTAGCCCAGCGAGCCCCGGTAGCACATTCGCCTTGTCCAAGAGCACTTGCGGCAGAATAATACCACCAGGCGTACGCAGCGGCTCGCCGTAAGCACCCACCATCTGAGCCACCAGTTGCAGCAGAGCTGCTCCATCCTTTGGCTCAGACATGCCTTCGGGTAGCATGGCCAGACAGACACTACGACTGCCGCTGCCCTCAATGGTGACCCGCTCCGTGAACGGCCCCGCAGACACCCGCTCCCGCGAGCAAGTACCACTAGGAACTCTGAATGCCCGATACAAGACCTCACCACCATCCTCGGTGCGAAAGATGCTGTCGGGCCTGCACGCGAGCTTCCACTCTATCGGCTCATTAAAGATCGACACTGCACCGATCCGGCCCGACAGCTCGCCAAATTGTCCGATCAGGCCATTTACCGTCATGAAGTCAGCGAGCATCTCGGCGTCATCGCTCGCGAACGAGTTCATATTAGACGCCTGTAGCGTCTCACGCCGGTAAGTGCTCAGCCACTTAATCACCTCGACCTGCTCAGCCATTGTCGGGCTGTGGGGCGTAAAGCGAAAATCAGGCCCATGCCCCCTCGCAAAGTCATACAACGCACGAGCAAGTGGTCCTACCAGAAAGCCGAAGCTACCGACAGGAGCCTGAACAGTGCTAGCGTGCGCGTTGGCCATGTCGAATTACCCTTCGTAGGTGCTAGTATCCAGTCGAGTTACTGGTAGCTGTCAGGATAGCTCCAAAGAGAAGGAGTTATTCCGGCAGCTACCAGTAATTCAAGGGGCTTATGACTTGTCAAAGAACGCTTAATAATACCATCAAAAACAGAACGTGGCAACACAGCTGAAGCTTGGAACAATTCCTAAAAATGGGTGGGCTTCTATACCCTAACGAGGCTAGCGATCTTGGTACTGCGACCAATCCTGTGTACGCGCTGCCTGGCTAGCTAGACTAAGCCGACGATTTGCGCCCACCAATAGCACTGTCACCGCACCAATGTATAAAAGCCCAGTCAGGCAAGGCTGCATCAGTGACACTTGCAGTTGCCATACCAACATCACTCCGCTTGCTAACGTTGCAGTAACCAACCCATAGCTTATACGCATTTGATTATGACTGGGCCTAACCAGCGTATATGTAGCCTGCAAAATACTACCAAGCGCAAAGATAATGTGAGTAAGCAATATCATACTGTCTACAGTATACCGTAAGGCATAAGCACAGTAAAAGTGGCTACCCTGCGATCATTTAGTGATCATTTTCTATCAATGCATCCGGCAAATCACTTGACACTCACCTGGCATGCGCGTATATCAGTTAGTGACATTTATCACTCGTTCAAAAAGTAAGGTTTTATTTCTATGTCCGAATACGCTCCTAGCGGTGGCTTAATTGATCCTATTGATGCGGAACTCTTCCGGCGCCCCCAGCACACGCTGCCCAACTTCCCCGAGCCTGGTTACAGGCGACCCGGTGGAGAAGCTGCAGCACTAACAACCGATGAGTTAGTACAGGAAATTGCCCTAGAGAGTAAGCTCATACTTGATGCAGCCAGAGCCGAAGGAATGCCGGATCCGTGCCTTACCATTATTGCCGGAAATATGTTAGGCGGAACCACAGAAGGGCTACTGGATGCAGCACGCAAACGCAAAGCCACTGGCGAAACCCCGGCCTGGTCTGGAGACGCAATGTCTTACACTTGGAAATTACTAGACAGTGCCGGAAAGAGAGGCATCAAAGTTCACCTGCACTTACCTCCCGAGGTTGCCGAACATCAAGCAACGCGATCAGCCATTGAGCGAGCAGGCTTAAATCCAGATGAGGTCATCGTTAGTGAACCTATGCTTAATGACAACTTCTTGGACAAACTTGGAGTTTTAGCTGAACAACGCGACAAAATTACACGCTGGCAAGAAGCATGGACACCAGTAATTCCTACAGTGCCTATCTCGGACGACTACAAAGCCTCCCCAGAACACAGCTCTGCTACGCTCAAAACTACTGCCGCGTCCGCCGAGCAAGCATTGCACCTAGTTACCGAAAAGAACCAAGACCTAGTACGACACCAGGAATGGGCCTCGCTAATACCAGGCATACTACTACCACAGATAGGTGAGGATACGGAAAGTTTTGACGAAATAGTTAGACGAGAGCTCCAAGATGTCGATGCTGCTATGAATCGTCTACTGGCAGAGCGAGACGAAAAGATCAGCGCAATTGTTGCCCGCGAAAACCAAAGCGAGGAAACGGACGCAGTAATCACTATTTTACCCGCTCACACTAAAAACGGTGACGAGCAGATTAGAGCCGCAATGACCGCCGCTGAAAAAGACATAGATGGGCTTGGAGCAGGTACTATATGGGATCAGATCACCCCCAATGCCACTCTGCGTACTCTTAGATACGTGGAGCATAGATTCTTGCGTCGCAAGGTTAAAAAAGAAAACCTGCATTTATTAGGAGCAGGTGCCCTAGTCGGCAGACAATTTGATAAGCTAGCCGAACCGGGCACCGTAGTCGACCGTAAAGAAGATATATGGGCATGGGTTGAGGACCCCCCGGGCGAGATCGGCGCCGTAGTAACGGCCAACCGTGGCGACCGTATTGTCAAGGCTAACCGTATACAGCCTACTAGAATAGGCAGAGGTCTGTTACGTCTTATCCGAAGAGTAATTATAATCGATGTTGGAAGTGTACCAGCTAAAGACGAAAACGGTCATGCTATTACTGTCGGTAACCTTGATCTTAGCTCTATACCAAAAGGCAACAAAGTACTGGCGGTAGGTGCCCGGCACGGTGTGGGACCGGTAACCAGTGAAATGGCCGTTAAACGTGCTATCGTGGCGAAGGTTAGGAAGTTTAGCCTACAACAGGCGCAGGCAGCGGCCATGGCCAAGACAATACCATTGGATATTGAAGAATTAGTTGCTGCAGCATGATCAAAAGAGCTCTTACGTTAATAACGGTATCAGCGTAATAACGCCCGAAAAGGTTAGCAGCACTACTAGCGAAAAACCAAACATACCGCGGGCCCATTTTTCGGGCTCTAGCGCTTTAAAACCGGCAAAGCCGCGGTACAGCCAGTAGACTCCCATTAGACCAATCACGACACCTAAAACCCAGCCTTTAGATGTTTGCGAGGCAAAGCCTAGAATGGCCAGCACATACAGCGCCACGTAAAACAGCAACCACTTTTGGGTGTTTTTTACACCATAACGCACCGACCAAACCGGTATATTGCCGGCAGCATAGTCTTTGCGGCGGAAAATGGCAATGGAATAAAAATGGCCCATTTGCCAAAAAGTCATAGTAAGGCCCAGCAACAATGCCGTGGCATCGATTTGGCCCGTCACTGCAGTATAGCCGGCAACTAGTGGGATGGCGCCAGAAATGGTGCCAATTAATGTACTGTGCGGTGTTTTACGCTTGCTCCAGGCGTACAACACCACGTAGTCTATATAGCCGATTAGTCCCAGCAGGGCAGTCAGCACATTTACATAGGCCAGCAAAATTGCCATACCAGCCAGACCAAACACAATAGCAATCACAACCACATGTTTGGTTGGCACTTCGCCGGTAGCCGTAGCCCGTTTGCGGGTGCGGGGCATCAGTAAGTCAATACTGCGGTCAGTAGCATTATTAGCTGCACAAGCACTCATTACCACTAGTGTCGTCCCGCCCAAAGTAGCTAGTAGCAGCGCCCAATTGACATGCCAAGCACAGGCAAATAGGAAACCCGCCGCCGTAGTCATAACATTAGCATAGGTGCGCTCGGGCTTGAGCGCGTAGTAATATTTGCGCAGTTTCATGTGTTTACAGAGCGTCCTGAGATTTCAGATATTTTTGCATCTGCTGCGGCGAGTCCATCATCCGGTAGTTTAGATCGTTCATAATCCAAATCGATCCGCCCACTAAAATCAGCACCACACCCAGCATCATAACCATTACCAGTAGTTTCCAACGCGGTCGGCGTTCATCACCAACGTGCAGGAAAAACACCATTTGCACTACAAACTGTACTAGCGCTAGGCTTGCCAATATCCCAACCAACACACCTTTGCTAACACTACCGCGCGTCACCAATAAGTAGGCCGTCATAGTTAGTACGATAGAGCCCAAAAAACCGCCAATATATTTACCCAGCGACAGCGGATGCGCGTTATGCTCGGAAACTTTTGGACTCATATATTCAGACTCCCAAACAGATACACAATGGTAAAGATAAAGATCCAGACAATATCTAGGAAGTGCCAGAACAGACTGAGCAGCGTCAGACGCTTGAGCGTTCCGTCTGTAAGACCACGTCTTACAATAAATATGCCAATCACGGCCATCCAAATTAGTCCAAAGGTAATGTGTAGCCCGTGCGTACCCACCAGCGTAAAGTAGCTACTAAGGAAACCGCTGCGCCGCCAACCATTGCCATCCAGCACCATGTGATGAAATTCGCTCAACTCTAGACCCAAGAACGTCAGGCCCAGCAAAAAGGTAACGCCCAGCCACAACAGCACCTGCGAACGGTCACGTTTCTGGGCCGCAATCATCGCTAAGCCACAGGTAAAGCTACTGGTGAGTAGCGCCATAGTCTCGACCAGCACATACGGCAATTTGAAAAGCTCGCGGCCACCTGGACCACCAAACGTGTTGCCGTGCAGCACCGCATAGACCGCAAATAAACTAGCGAATAACACGCAGTCGGTCATTAAGTATACCCAAAAACCAAGCACCGTTTTTTCGGTAGCCTGTGCTTCTATCCGAGGCATATCAAGTGTCGTTACTTCACTCATACGTACTGTTTCCTTCGGCGCAGGGCGTTATCCATCTTCTCTACCTCTGTAGCGCGCAAGATGTGCTCCGGTTCGTTGTCGCAGGCACGTACCACCACACTTATCATAATACCCAGTAGTGCAACCACCGCCAGCCAGTACATGTGCCAGATCATACCAAAGCCAACCAGGAAGGCGAAGACGCCAATCACTAGGCCCATACCGGTATTTTTGGGCAATAAAATGTCTTCATAACGAGCTTCGACAGTTTTGCCGGCACGTTTATCAACCCAAAATTGGTCACGGGCAGTCACTACGGGCAGTGTCGTAAAGTTGTATTCAGGCGCAGGTGAAGGCACTGACCACTCCAGTGTTCGGCCGCCCCACGGGTCACCGGTAAGGTCGCGCCGTTGATCACGTTGCCAAATACTGAGTACTAGTTGGAGTACCTGTGCGCCAACGCCCAGCAACACGAAGATAACGCCAATTCCAGCCACAATAAACAGCGGTTGCCAGCCGAGCGACGCATCATAATGATCTAGACGACGAGTAGCACCCATAAGCCCCAAAATATACAGCGGCGTAAAGGCTAGCATAAAGCCGATTGACCAGCACCAAAAGGCGAGCTTGCCCAGGCCCTCGTGCAACCGGAAGCCAAAGATCTTAGGGAACCAGTAGGAAAGGCCGGCAAAATAGCCAAACAGCACCCCGGAAATAATCATCATATGGAAATGCGCCACCAGGAAGAGACTGTTATGCACCTGGTAGTCGATAGCTGGCACGCTCATTAGCACTCCAGCCACACCACCAATGGTAAACATCACCGTAAAGCCCATAAACCATAGCATGGGCGTGGCAAACCGAATGCGACCGCGGTACATCGTAAACAGCCAGTTAAATATCTTCACCCCTGTCGGCACGGCAATTACCGCCGTCATAATACCAAAGAAGGCGTTTACATCAGCTCCTGCGCCCATAGTAAAGAAGTGGTGCAGCCAAACGGTGAAGCTAAGCACAACAATTGCCCAGATGGCCCAGACCATGCTGGCGTAGCCAAACAGTGGTTTGCGGCTAAAGGTTGGCACGACTTCTGAAAAGATACCAAAGGCCGGCAAAATTAAGATGTACACCTCCGGATGTCCCCAGGCCCAAATCAGGTTGACGTACATCATGGCATTACCACCGCCACCAGCCGTAAAGAAGTGCGTACCAATGGTGCGGTCCAGTGCCAGTAAGGTTAGCGTAACCGTAAGAATGGGGAAGGCGAAGGCCACCAACGTCATGCTGCCCATAACGCTCCAGGCAAACATTGGCATCTTCATAAGCGTCATGCCCGGCGCGCGCATTTTTAGGATAGTAACCAAGAAGTTAATACCCGACAGCAAACTACCAACACCCGATATTTCCAGGCTCCATATCCAATAGTCTACGCCGGTGGTTGGACTAAATTTTAGCTCACTAAGCGGCGGGTACGCTAGCCAACCGGCCGCCGAAAAGTCACCGATAACTAGCGACAGGTTAATGAGAGCCATACCCCCAAAGAACAGCCAAAAACTAGTGGCATTTAAGAAAGGAAAGGCCACATCGCGCGCTCCAAGCTGCAGTGGCAGCACTAGGTTGATGAGCCCAAACAAAAAGCCCATAGCAACAAAGAAAATCATGATTGTGCCATGTGCACTAAAGATCTGCTGGAAGTGATTAGCATCCAAAATGCCGTGCGAGTTACCAGCTGATGTCGCTTGCTGCGCACGCATCAGCGCCACATCACCCAGGCCACGCAGCAGCATCACCACCGAAACGATAATGTACATCACCCCGATCCGCTTAGGGTCTTGGCTGGTCAGCCACTCTTTCCAAAGCCATTTCCAGCGATGCGTTAGTGTAATAAGGGCCACAATAGCAAAGCCACCAAAGACAATGGCGCTAGCACCCCCACGAGTTATGGCATCTTGAGGAAATGCATGCCAACTAAGGCGGCCCAGGAAGGCATTAGCAAACTGGCCAAACATTAGACCGACCCCTCTGCGTTTGTTTGTGTCCCTGATGGCATCATATAGTTCATGACTATCGTATCATAGAGGGCCGGATCAATCGTACCATAATAGCTGGGGCGTACGTTTTGGCTGGGGCGGGCAAGTTGAGCGTAGCTACTAGACGTAAGCTTACCCGTTGAATGTTTGGCAGTTTGCATCCATTTGGTAAAGTCAGCTTGGCCCACTGCCTTAACCGTAAAATTCATACCCGCAAAACCTTTGCCACTAACATTTGCCGCCACACCGCGGTAGTTGCCAACCTTGCCAGCCTCAAGGTTCAAGTGCGTATTCATGCCTGGCATAGCATACATCTGACCACCCAGCTGTGGCGCCCAAAACGAGGTCATGACGGTATCGGAGGTTAGTTCAAAATCTACTGGCGTACCTACCGGTACGGCCGCTTCGTTCACGCTGGCTACTTTTTGATCAGGATAGATAAACAGCCATTTCCAATCCAACGCCACCACTTGCACATGCAAGGTTTGCTTATTCGTATCAAGGCGCTTGAACGGGTCCATAGCATAGCTACTACGCCACGTAATTACTGCTATGATGCCAATGAGCGCCGTCGGGATTAGCCACCAAATAGTCTCGGCCAGATTGCTACCCTCCAGCTCTGGGCTATATTTGGCGTGTACGTTGCTTTCACGGTATTTCCAAGCAAACATGCCCAGCAGTACAAATACTGGAACAATCACCAGTACTGATAGCGCTGCAGAAAAGGCAATAAGATTACGTTCTTTGTGGCCGACTTCTCCTGCGGGCTGTAACACTGCCACCATGTGACGGCGCAAGTACCAACTTGTAAGCGCAACAATAAGTGCCACCAGCACTAGAATCAATCCGATTTTTGTACGTTTTTTCATGCTTTTTATAAGCCTTATATTGTTCTTACGCTTATTGTAGCACGTCAGCGCTATGAGACCTGCGTGCAAAGTCATCTAACGCCGCCGCGTCTAGTTTTCTCATAGAGCAGCCTCCGGAGACCTCATGACCCTACAGATAGATCACCGGGACTAATACCCAGATCTTGTGCTGTTAAGTCATAGATACGTTCTGCGTAGTCATCGTTGCTTAGCGCAAACCGCCAGACATCATGCAGGGCACGGCTAGGGCTTTCAACACTGGCCAATGTTTCCGCTGCACACAGCACATTAGTACCAATGTCCGACGCTTCTTTGATGGTATCGCCGCGGGGTATCTCACACTGCATAACCGCAAAGAGCTTGTCATCAAAGAGCATATCCTGGTACCGATCAACCCGGCGGAAAAAGCCCCGGGTTTCCAGCTTTGCAGCTACTCCAAGCCGATCATTCGCAATCCTTTGCGCTGCCCCGTTGATAGTTTCACCGCCGGACACCGTGCCGGCTGGCCACTCAGCCACACCAATAAAAGGCTGTCGTTCTCGCCGCATTACCACACATGAATCACCCTGGCTGGCCACGATCAGTACCATCAGCCGAGGCTGTAATTCGGCAATTTTCCGGCCGTAGCGACGAGCGATTTCCTGCTTGCCCTTAGGTAGCAACCGGTACTGTCCCCGCTCAATCTTTTCAAGATGCCCGCTAGCAATTAACTGACGAATATAGTAACCGCCGAGATCCGTCGGATACCGGGCCTTTTTGCACAGCTCCGCAAAGCCAAAGACTTCCGTGTCATAAAAACAAGCCAATATCCGAAACGCCGCACCTTGCACCATACTCCAACTATAGCATGCTCCAATAGGGCAGTTTGCACACGGCTGTTCCCTGAAGCCCAGGAAAGACCAGCCCGACAAAAAGTCACGTCTTTTTGCCGGTGCGACGAGAGAACCTAGGTTCTCTCGTATGTTTAAAAGTGGTCGCGGATGTGCGAATAGCTGTAATCCCAATTGGCATCAGCTTTTTTGTGCGGATTAAAAATATTGGCTGGGTCAAAAATGGTTTTTACCTCGCGGAACAAGCCAACAATTTCTTTGCCAAACTGTGCTTCCAGCCATGGGCCACGTACCAAACCATCGTTGTGTTCACCACTTAAAGATCCGCCATATTTTAGGACTAGATCGTTCACTTCCTTCTGGCTTGGCTCGATCTTTTTGCGCTCCTTGGGGTCCTCAATCTTCATCAGCGGAATCACATGGAAGTTGCCATCGCCCATGTGTCCGGCAATAGTGGCAAACAAGCCATATTTTTTGATGATTTTTTGGAGCTTTGGCAAAAACTCGGCCAGGTTTTTTGGTGGCACGATAAAGTCGTCGATGTACGGCGCCGTGTGCTTGTCCTTTACCTTGCTGCGCAAAATCTGGAAGCTGTAGCGGCGCATAATCCAGAACTTTTCGCTTTTACCTTCCGTTGGATCTTCCTCAAAACCATTGATTTCGTAGCGGGCGCGGTACTGGCCCAGGTCGCGGTGCAGAGCTTTTACTTTTTCGCGTACTTCGGCCTCGGTTTCGCCGTTAAATTCCACCATTAAAATGAGCTTTGGAATACCGCGGAGCAGCTGCAAGCCATCAGGAATCAACGTGATTAGCAGATGAATAAAGCGCTTAACGCCCAGCATTTTTAGGAACGCCGGCATAAAGCGAATGCTGAGCCACAGTGTTGCATCATCAAAGCTCTCGAATGTGGCTGGTTTGTGCTCTAGCACCTTGGGGATTAGCTCACCCAGGCTATCGATGTTCTTCAGGAACAGCACTAGCAGACCAGAATGGGGGCGGTGCGGCACTAGACGATACGTAATATCGGTCACAAAACCTAAAGTACCTTCGGAGCCAACGATCAGTTTGGTTAAGTCAAAGATCTCGGTTTCACGGTCCCAAACCTCCCAAAGCGTATAACCCATGCTGTTTTTACTAACATTTGGCTTGGCCGCCTTGATTTCGTCGTAATGCGCCTCGCACAAGTCGTAAACACGCTTATAAATTTTGCCCTCATAGTCCTTTTGAGCAATCTTGGCGTCCAGCTCTTTCTTGTTTAGCGGTTTCACGATATATTCGTTGCCGTCGGCAAACACTACGTGCAGCTCGTTTACAAAGTCTTTTACTTTGCCGTATTCCAGCGACTTTTCACCGCCGGAATTGTTAGCAACCATGCCGCCAACCGTACACAGATCGCGACTAGCAGGGTAGGAGGGCATCAGGGCGTTTTTCTTGAGCGTTTCTTTCTCGAAATCACGGTAAAACACACCGGGCTGCGTTTGCGCCTCCTTGGCGGTAACACGCTCCACTTTGGTGAAGTGGGCATTAAAATCAACAATTACCGACTCGTTAATGGCGCCACCAGCCATGTCCGTGCCGGCCGACCGGGCAGTTACCGATAGTTCCGGCATTGTAGACTTTTGCTTAGATACCAGCTTGATAAGCGTCTGCACATCTTTGCTGTCTTTGGGCATTACCACCAGCTGCGGCACTAGCTCGAACATGCTAGCATCGTGACTATACTTTTCCTTAGCAGCCGCCGAGTCGTCCAGCTCACCCTTAAAACCGTTTTTGACCAATGTTTGTTTAAAGTTTTCCATAGATACTTCTAAGCATAAGAGAAATGGTAGCGGCTCGCAAGCACTTAAAACCTATATAGACTTAGCTTATTTACATTTTCTGATTCGCTAGGGCGCTCTACGGGCGAGCTTTGCTCGGCCCGTGGCGCTTGCAAGCCCTGCCGAATCAGAAAATGTAAATAAGCCTTGGCACACTCCTTGCATACCACTTATCGTTATTGCTACAATGACCACGAAATGCAAACAACAGAAAAACAGCGCATAGTCATTGTTGGCGGTGGCTTCGGAGGTATAAAAACCGCGCTCGAGCTTGCCAAACATCCCGAATTATTTACCATAACACTTGTTTCAGAACGTCCAGATTTCTGGTATTTTCCCACTCTATACCATACTGCGACCGGTGGCACCCGCGCCCAGAGCAGCATTCCTATTAGCCATCTGCTCAAAGACAGCGGAGTAGAGTTTATAGAAAGCAAAGCCGTAAGTCTGGATCGAGCCACTAAGCTCCTGGTGCTCGCCAGTGGTGCAACTGTATCATACGACAAAATGGTTATAGCACTTGGCATGATCACCAACTACTTTGGCATTCCGGGTTTGCAAGAATTTAGTTACGGCATTAAATCAATTGCCGAGGCCGAAAAACTCAAACGGCATTTACATCAACAGATTATTGACACCGGTAAGCCCGACCTCAGCTACGTAGTCGTTGGTGGCGGTCCGACTGGCATTGAGCTGGCAGGGTCACTGGGGAGCTACATGGAATTGATCATGAAGCACCACGGCGTCACCGGCCAAAAAGTTCATGTTGACCTAGTAGAAGGCAACAAGCATCTGATGCCACGCATGCCGAAAAGCGTTGGTATGGCCATCGAGCGGCGCTTACGACGTTTGGGAGTTAGGCTCTATCTTGGTAAGGCAGTAGAGGGTCAAACAGCCGATGCGCTAACCGTTTCTGGTAAGCCCATCCGAAGCCATACCGTTATATGGACCGCCGGACAGGCCAACAACCCCTTCTTTGGTGAGAATAATTTTCAGATTAGCGAGCATCACAAGGTAGTTGTTGATGAATTTTTACGAGCCGAAAAGGACATCTACGTGATTGGTGATAATGCCGACACTGTCTACAGCGGCATGGCCCAAACGGCCATTTACGACGCCGAATTTGTGGCTCACAACATACTAAAAGAAGTTAAAAACGAGCCAAAACTAGCCTATCGACCTAAAAAGCCTGTGTACGTTACCCCGGCGGGACCCAGATGGGCGGCCGTTGAATGGGGCAAAACCCACTTATATGGTAAGCTTGGCTGGTTCCTGCGAGAGGCAGGCGATTTCGTAGCCTTTACCGACATCGAGCCCATTCCTAATGCCGCGCTGCAGTGGGCACATGTTCTGCAGGAACAACATCTGTGCGAAATTTGCGGTGCCGTCGCCTAAGATACGACCCTTTTACAACATCCGGACACCTCTAAAAGTGAGATACTAGAGCTATATGGAGGAGTTTAAGAAAGTTTATGCGGCACTAAATGCCGCCCAGAAGCAGGCCGTTGACGCTATCGACGGACCGGTGCTGGTTGTTGCCGGGCCAGGCACTGGCAAAACACAGCTGCTGAGCGCCCGCGTCGCTCAGATTCTCCTCAAAACAGATGCGCTGCCACAAAATATCCTGTGCCTAACGTTTACCGAAAGTGGTGCCGCCAACATGCGGGAACGTTTGGTACGGTTTATCGGCAAAAGCGCCTACGACGTACAAATTAGTACATATCACGCTTTTGGAGGCGACCTAATCCGCCGCTACTCGGAATACTTTATTGATGCTCGCTTAGAGCGACCCATCGACGAACTCGGTAAACGGCAAATCCTGTCACAGATTATCGACACACTTAGCTACCGCAGTCCGCTCAAACAGACTCGCCACCATTTAGGCGATCTGCTGACCACCATCAGCGAAGTAAAGCGAGGGCTACTAACTCCCAAAAGCTTGCGCGATATTGCTGCCGGTAACCTGGCCGTCATCGAGCAAGCCAGCAAAGTAATCGGCGACAGCCTAGCCGACTACACCAAGCGTCTGCCAAGTAAACTAGCCGTAGCCGAGCCGCTATTTGGAGAGATCTACGGCGAGCTAGCAGAACTGGCCGAGACCGCCAGCGTATACCCGCCCTTTGATAATTTGGCGAAATTAGCCGCTGATGAGTTAGAGAAGGCACTGACGACCGCAACCGAACTTGGCAAAACCACACCGCTAACCGCTTGGAAAAATGCCTGGTTGGCCAAAAATAGCAATAATCAATTTGTGCTAGCAGGCGCACTGGAATCGGCGCGTATGGCCGAGTTAGCCGCAGTACTTGAAGCCTATGAAACAGCGCTAGCGGAACAAGGTTTATACGACTTTGATGATATGATTTTACGCGCCATTAGCGCACTCGAAAACAATACAGACCTAAAATACACCCTGCAGGAGCGCTACCAATACATTCTCCTTGATGAGTTTCAAGATACCAATGCGGCCCAGCTTCGCTTAGTAGAGCTGCTCACCGACAACCCAGCCCACGAGGGCCGCCCTAATGTACTTGCCGTTGGCGATGATGACCAAGCAATTTATGCCTTTCAGGGTGCACAGTACAGTAACATGTTGGACTTTTTCCATCTGTTTCAAGACGTACTCGTCATCAACCTCAGTGAGAATTATCGCTCTACTGCGGCAATCCTGGAAACCGCTCAGCATATTGCCGGACAAATTACCGACACGCTGTCGGCAAGCTTTCCGGCGCTCAACAAAACGTTGTCGGCGGCCAACACGACGCTGCCAGGCGGCATCATAGCGCATACCGAGTACACCAGTGAAATTGCCGAGCAGGCGGCAGTGGCAGAACAAATCAAACAACTGCTAGCCGACGGCGTCAGCCCTAGCGAAATTGCCGTCCTAGCCCCTAAACACCGCTATCTGGAACCACTAGTGCCATACCTGGATGATGTACCTGTGCGCTATGAGCGCCGCGAAAATATCCTGGAAGCGCCGGTAGTAAACCAGTTGCTCACTATGAGCAAGCTGCTTGTTGCTTTGCACGACCGACAGCTGGCGCTTGCGGATAGTTACTGGCCGGAGGTCCTGAGCTATCCATTCTGGGGATTTGCAACTAGTAGTATCTGGACGCTGTCCTGGCAAGCCGCAGATGCTCGCAGGCCCTGGATTGAGCTACTCCTAGAGAACACCGACTTCCGACCTGTGGCTCTCTTGTTTTTAGCGCTCGCTGGAAAACTGGAGACCGAGACGCTAGAGACTATACTAGACAGTTTAATTGGTACAAGCGATGTCCAAACCGGCGAGGCAGACCTGCCAACCGTACGCTCCCAGCTTCGCTCTGCACTCCTAGCCCAAGACGACAGTACTCTGTACCAGACTGTCACCGAGCTAACGGTACTCCGTGCTAAACTTCGCGAACACCAACAGCAACAGGGAAGGGTGCTAAGTATACGAGACCTCCTAGCTTTTGTTGCCGAGTACGAAGCCGCTGATGAACAGATGCTTAGTACCAGCCCCTATAGCGAGGCGGCTGATGCCGTACAGCTAATGACTGTATTTAAGGCTAAGGGCTTAGAATTCGCACACGTTTTCCTGCTGTGCTGTCAAGATGACGTCTGGGGCAGCAGTAGCCGTGGCAACAGCAACAAGTTGACCCTACCCGCCAACCTCGCACCTATCCGCCATGCCGGCACTACCGAAGACGAACGCTTACGCACCTTTTTTGTGGCTATTACTCGTGCCAAACATGGGTTACATCTTAGCAGCCACGCCGCCACGTACGCCGGCAAACGACCACCCCGTCTAAAATACCTATCGGAAGTTGAGCAGCCTGACGGCAGCATACTCAGCCACGCACTCCCCCCACCGTACCAAGCGCTAGTCCAGGACACGGCCACCGTTCCACCCCTAGAAAGCTTGGAGACTAACTGGCAAACATCTCATACTAAACTGACACCCCCTCTGCGAGAGCTGCTACGTGAGCGCCTAGAGCGTTACCGACTTAGTCCTACACACCTTACCAAGTTCTTAGATCTTGAGCATGCAGGGCCACACAGCTTCTTACTTGAAAACCTGTTGCGGTTCCCCACCGCACCAGGCAGTGACATAGCCTTTGGAAATGCTATGCATGAGACACTAGAGTGGCTGCAGCAAGAGACCAACCTTCATGGCTTAACACCACCAGTGCCAGCAGCGACTAAGTATCTGGATGCCCGGCTTGGTGCGCAGTCGCTCACTAGCGAACAACTTGCCATCCAGCAGACCAGGGGAGCCTATGCCCTTGAGACACTGTTGGCAACTCATACGTTCAGACCAGGCAACCGTCCCGAATATAACTTCTCGGACGAAGGCGTAATAATTGGCAACGCCCGCATGTCGGGTAAGATTGACTTGCTTGAGATTGACGAAGAGCACAAGACAATTACTGTTATCGACTACAAAACTGGCAGCTTAGGAACCGATCCCGCCAAACGCCATCGCTACGAGCTCCAGCTGTACTGTTACAAATTACTGCTTCAGCATTCCCACACCTTCCGCGACTACACCGTAGACGAAGGACATTTGCTATTTGTTGAGCCCGATAGTGAAGGCAAGATTACCAGACATACGGTGATATTTAAAGATGTCGAGCTAGCGCGTGTCAAACAGCTAGTGGAAGCAATGTGGCTCCGTGTTACTCAGCTTGACCTGCCGGACACCTCTGGTTACGCTGCGACATTTGCCGGTATACAACAGTTCGAGCAGGACTTGCTGCTGGGCGTAAGCGCCGCACATGCTCAGCTGCAGTTACTACCCTAGAATTTCTAACAGACACCTGCCTCAATACCCTAAGGACTGTTGACTTTAAGCACATTAATGTGTTATAATTACCTTTTGTTAAGACAATAGGGAGGCGACTATATGAGCGCCGATTATTTTGAACAATTATCTACAGCAGAAGCGGACTCGTCTGAGCCTATTACAGTTAGGCTTACTGAGCCTCTTGTTTCAGATGCTTACGGTGCAATGGAGCGTATCCTAAAAACCGCATGGGAGGAAGCGGGCGCGCCCAAGCCAAGTGGTGAATGGTTTGATGATGCCAGTGTCAACCGCGATTACTTGCCGCGGGATCCCGAAGACCGAGACCAAAACCGAGGACAGCGCTTTGTCACTCCAACTCTACAGATACCCTTAATCGCAGAAGACGTGATGGCCGGTAAGATTAGAGCAACCGGTAGACAACTACCGCCTATGAACCACGAGCATCCGCTCTCTAGGCAGAAGTCTGATAATGCGATTACTATTGCTCGGCAGATCGTTCTGGAGGAACAGCTAAAAGCTGTTGGTAAATGGTACGGCCAAGGAGAGGGCGACGACGCCATACTCTGCTGGCACGACGATTATCGCATTCATATTGGCCCTGACACTCCAGCAGCCAGGCAAGCCTTGCTGGACGCAGGTATGCCAGAAATCACTTCAGAGGACCAAAAACCACTTGAACGTTTACGCCCGCCCGTTGGCTTCGTCCCGGTAACGCGAGGAGGAGAAATCGAACCTCAGTGGTTACGGTCCTGCGAATACTGGGCTGGTCTTGAGCCCGTGGAACCTGCCAAAGCGCATGTCGCTGCTGCAGTCGGTCCAGTAGTAGTTGCCGCAGAGAAGGCTAGCAGCACTAGACTGTTACCAAGCCCGGACAACAAAGACACCGCCACATTCCCTTATGGCTTCGACGAGGCTACTCAGAAAGCCGATATTGATGAGTTCGCTGAAGCTGCCGCATCACTGCGTGCGCTGCTTGAGCCATAGACCCCAACACATCATAAATAAAACTGCCGGTTAACCGGCAGTTTTATTTTAAAGCTGGAACAACAAACGCTTACGCAGCATTCGGGTTGCGGCGACGGGAAGAAGAACCCTTCTTCTTGGCAGCCGATTTCTTAGCAGTAGCCTTACGCTTTGGCGCAGGCTTAGTCACCGCTTCTACTTCGGCCTCGGCAACAGCCTCGGCTTCAACTTCAGACTGGGTCAGGCTAGCGTCAAGAGCACTAGTGCGAGACCGCTCCAGAGGCGTTTCAGCAACCTCTGCCAGTTCAGTCTCCACAAATAGTAGGTTGTATAGGTTAAACCCAATAATAGCACCCAACACTGGACCAAGTACGTAGGTACCCCAACCCCATTGATGCAGACCAAGTGCTACGGCCGGGTTCATAACACCGGCAGAGCCCAGTGAAGCAACTAGCGAACCAACCGTTAGAGCACCACCGATAGCTGCGGCTTTGGCATACAGTGGGAAACGCTGATACACAGCGGCAGCCCAAATAAATGCGAACACAAAGGTGCCCACTACTTCGGCAACCAGAATACGTGCGTTGTATGTACCCGTATTGTGTACGCCGGTTATCTTGGTCAAGTAGACAAAAAGCTCCCATGCAACCGCACCACCAAGCAGCTGGACTGCTAGATAGCTCAGCGCTTGCATAGTACGCAGCTTGCGCACGGTCCATAGACCAATAGTCATAGCTGGGTTAAATACCGCACCAGAGATGCCAGCAAGTGCTAGCGTCATCAATGCAACCATTAGGCCGGCTGCCGTTGCAATAAAGTAGCCCAAACTCAGCTGCGAGTGGCTGATCGCCAGTACGATGAGCGTCAGGGCAGTCGTGCCCAAAAACTCACCCACGAGCATCGCGAGCTTGTTCTTACGAAACATATAATAGTACCTCCACTTTGTTTGTGATACTTCAAGCGTACCGATATGCGCTAGATTTGTAAAGAGCACCGAAAGATACTTTAAGAAGACTTATAAGCTACTTCGTGATAGCTTGCCTTATATGGTCCGAAGAAGACCTTCATGTATAAGCGCATACTACTCACACCCGCCAACAAATATGTCGCGCAAAAGAGCCCTATCTGCAGCGCATAGCTCCCTGAGATTAAGCTCAACATGACATCTTGCGCCAAGAAGGACGCACTAATGGGAAATGCCATAAATAGGAGGCACACTATAAGAAAACTATTGCCTAGTTTTTTGAATGCATATATACAGCCATGATACTCTCCGAGTAGCAATGACTCGCCCCTGATTTGTAAATACCAAAGACAACCGTGCCCTAGGATAAATGCCACCCCTACTCCTACGCCATACCCCATCAGATACCTCCAGCTTCTGCCAGAAGCTATTCCTAAGAAAAGTGCGCCGTATAAGTGGCCCAACATGATAAGATTCCAGCCAATCTTGGCAGAATTCTTAGTGGCGTATGCTCGTACATAAAAGGTGATGCTGATAAGAGCTGCCGCCACAGAGAGTACCAGTAGAGCACTAGTTGATGACACAGCAAAAACCACCACCCCAGCCATCAGTAAAAATAGTATCGCAGAACCTATCTGAGCACTAGACCTATCCAGAAAAGCAAATACTCGGCCCGCAGACTTGAGTGGCCTCCACAGATATCGACTAATCGCCGTATTCATATTCCATTCCTTGACGCTCAAGATGTAGGTCGTGGCGCGCAACTTACCAAGAAGTGTGTTTTTAATCCTTTGCGGTGGCGGTACAAAGTAGAAGAATTGATCATGCACAAGATAGCTAACGACCGACGGAGAGATGAGTAGCTGATACGTCCTAAGTGAAGCATTACTTACAAAGTGAACGAGCGCCAACCAGCGCAATCCAATAGCGACCTCAATGAACATGATGCCAATCTGAGTGATAGATGCATATGCAATCTGTGTCTTGATAGACGACTGGACTCGAGTAATAGACGAGGCGATAATCGCCGTGATTAACCCTACGGCTGCAATAGCAGCTCTCAGCCACATACTGCCCTGCCAGAGCGGATACGTTCTTAGTAACAAAAACAGGCCCATATGCACCGAGAGCGCGCCGTAAAAGATTGCACTAGAGGTAGTTGGGCCCTCCATAGCACGTGGCAACCAATACGAGAACGGAAACTGCGCCGACTTAATTAAGGCCGCTACCAGCAAAAATAAGCCCAGTAGAGTCAGTTGATCTGCGTGTCGAGCAACAATTACGGAAAGGTCAGAGAAGTTTATGCTCTTCTCAAAAATATGGTGCGAATACCAAATAGCAATCAGCAGGAACGCGTCGGCAATACGATATACTGAAAAAACTTTCAACGCATTTCTTGCGGGCAAAAATCGATCTCTATAAAAAGCAATCAATACTACAGAACTTATCCCAATAACCTCCCAGCCTAGTAACAAAACCTCGAAGTTACCAGCAAGAATTATGAACGATAATCCAACAAAGAAGAGCAGAACAACAGAGTAGAACCGCTTAAAGCCTGGCTCGCGGTGCAGGTAATACCTACTGAAAATGAAGACAAGGGCCGTCATAATCGCCGCCACTCCCAAAAATACAGCCGAGAGCCAATCAAAGTAGAAATCAAGCGCGAACGTATAGTGATGACTTGCATATAGATTACCGGCACTAGCAGAAACAGGAGTAGCGCCCGTACTAAGCCACCGCCAGCCCAAAGACACAAACGTCACGAGTTCCAAGAGTATTGCCACTATAGCTACAGCAAAAACCCCACGCTCCCACTTCTTGGGCATGAGAACACAGCCAGCAAAACCAAGAATTGGGATAAGGAGTAGCGTAATGAGAAGTTGCGTTACCATATGAAATTACTTAAGTATGTGCACTGGCAGGTTCTCCTGCGTAGCGTCCAAAATATGATTGGTTTTCATCTTGGGAGTTGTATTAAACATGCCGGGCAGATCGTGTACCGTAGGTAGTTTTTTGGTAAGTGGATTATACGGCACAAATTCTCCTTCTTCAAAAACATAGAGCGCTTTCTTTTTTGGGTGCAGCGCAACTAAATGAATCCATTCATTGTCAAACCATTCATACAGTGCAGGGTTCGATTGTATGACTTTCTTTATTACTTCGGGATAGTGTTCCACGATCATCAGCAGTCGAACAGGGTCGTGTACCTCAATCATTTGTAGCGGCAGCCCAGAGCGCAGGTCACCATCACTACTGTTTGCGACACCTATAAGTCCCATGACATTGTGAGGCAGCTTGGTGCCAGCACCCAATTTGTAATTATCCATACGCGAAAAGAAATATTCCAGATTTATACCGCCACATACAACGCCAAGCGGAGCAAGAACACTGCCCAGCAGCTGGCCTTCGGGATCGGTCGTATAATCGTATGAGTTCAAAAATGCTCTCCGGTCCAGAAATAGATGCTTTGTGAGGCTTCTTCTGCCGACTATGCACAGCGCATTGGTGCCATGGCCTAGTTCGGGTCGAGGCTCATAGTACGAAACTGAGCGTTTCTTTATATCGCTTCTGATCTTATCTATGGGCTGGGTCGTATCAATCGACATGAATCTACGTGATCGTTCTTTGGCATCTAGGTCGAGGGCGCTTTCAAAAAGTTGTTTATTCTTAATATGTAGTCGGCCGTTCTTCTCCGTCAGAGATTCTTCATCAAAAAACTTGATTTCGTCCGCGGCCGTATCGTGCATACCACCAATAAACTGTGTAGCGATAGGTATCGCTAGTCCACGCTTCTCGAGTAAATCACGCACTGGCTGATAGTTTGCCATATAAGCGAATACTCGAGCATTAACCAAACCAGGCCTTCCGCTACACGCGCCGCAATCATGTGCGCCATGGTGCGGATTATTGGCACTACTTGATCCATGGCCTATGACATACACAAGTGAAGAGAAATCTTTTGTGAGACCAATGCATCGCAGCATTTTTTCAACTCGGTCAGTCATCTCGTCTACCGTAAAGCCTATCTGCAAACCTTTTTCTTTGTCGTGTTTGCCAGCATACACGATGGTTAGATCGGCATGTGGATCCATATGTGCAAACGCGTCCGCAATCGCTGGACTCATCGTAGGATTTATAAGATTCGCAATAAGCTTTCCTAAAGCTGGAATTCCCAGCAGATAAGAAAGCGCAAAACCCCTGACCAGCTTATGAGAATGCTTGGTGTACATAATTTCTTTTCTGTGCACATGCCCGTCATGTTTTGGGACCTCTTCGATAAGATATTTGGGCGTAACTGGTGCAGGGCAAAGCTTGTCGTAGAACTTTGCGTTAGCTGGATGAAAATAGAACTCCACTCCAAAGAACCCAGGTGCGCCAAATGTTTCGCAGTGTTTATCGACGCCTTCCACGTAGGTACGCAGGGAATACTCTCGCTCATCGATACAGAAGATAGACTGAAAACTCTTTGCAGTTGGTTTGTTAGCAGTTGAACTACTAGGTAACGTCAGCAGCAATCCTGAAAGCACCGTGTCGTAATAACTCCACTCAAAAGCATCTTGCCATATCTTGACTACTTCTTGGAGCTCGCTACCTGGCTCGTCCGCAAACATATCTACTGGCGGCTCGGTTATGCTAGTTCCCAGCGACTGCCATTCTTCTCCCAGCAGGCTGGTTAGTGTATCAATCTCCAGCAGCAGCTCCAAAACTATCATATCCTTGAGGGCAATCTTCTTTGGGTACAGCAATGTTTCCGGTTTATCCTCTAGTGTTGCCACCATCCCCGACCAGCCACGATGCGCAAACTGTTGGTCGTAAATATATTGCTCGAAGTAAGCTTCCTTACCCTTGCCCACTACCAGCTCCAAAAGCGTGGTAATTGTGCAAGACTCGTCGTGCAGCAAATCACGCGCCTTTTTTGTTTTAAAGAAGCTCACTAGACTGTGATCTTCCAGCTCGCGAAGGGCATTTAGTAAGCCTTTGTCCTCGAAGGGAAAAGGCGAAATAGCAATACCCTGATCAATATAGCTACAGATAATACGAAATAGCAGCGGCTGCACGGCATTGTCCATATCAATTGGGTAGAGTCGTTTCCACTCACTCCTCAGTTTGCCAACCCGCGATGTGACAGCCCAACTATACATTTTGTGAAGCGCATTAAACTGCCACTCCTCAAAATCCTTAGCACCCTTTCTTTCCCGCACTACTCGGTCCAAGACGTTTGGAGTAATCCGCCCGATTCTATATAAATCTCTATACTCTGCCAGAGAAAAGGTGGTTTGAAATCCAAAGATAGCCGACGCTTTAAAGAGGGCGTCATAAAATTTCATATCCTGAAAGGCGTGCAATGTGTTGTGATGCACAAAGTCTTTGAGTGGCCCTTGTGTAGGCAGATAATGCTTTAATTCGTGTATAAGATGCTGTTCATCAAAATGATGATTAGATTTTTGAGGCATGATTATTATTTAGTATTCAGATTAGTGCAATATAGCTTGGCTTACTTCTGTGACAAATTAAAACATCGCAAGTGACAAAAAATAAGGCTTAGTTACATAGCATTGCAGCCAATACGTACTACTTACATTACTTAAAAAGATAGCGCTATTATACTTAAAAGACCATACGTTAGCAATTACAGTCAACCCCAGCTGGACTGTTTGTCCATGCGCCACTCTGTAATCAACTCGACAATGCCGACTTCACGTACCATATGATTACTGAAATCTATGTGATTTTTATCTTGCTATTTGACGCGAGGGGAGTACCATAGTTTTGTTATGAATACATACACCCCAGACGACACTAAAGATGTCGCCGTTTTTATTAATGATTTTTACCCAGAAATACCACCCGCTCTCAAAAAGTTGTCAGAGAAGCTAGGACGTCCGCTACAGGGAGTCATGCTCATCGATGAGAGTGCTCAGGCACGTGGAGATGTGCGCCCGCTACAGGATGACTCCTTCCAGGAGATCGTCTGTGACTTTTCTGATGACACAGCCCTGCACAGTATCGTACGACAATTCGAGGATCGCCTGCTATTCGTAGATGCCACCAGCGAACGCAGTCAGCCATACTTTAAGCTCATACTCCCGCACCTGCCTTACGTTCCTGGACCTACTGAACGCTCACTTGAATGGGCAACACATAAAGGTCAAATGCGCCACATGTTGGCAGCCTACAACGATAACCTTGTTCCCCGCGTTCAAATAATCCGTGATAATTCGGATGCAACTATCACGAGCGTACTTGGCAACTTGAGTCTCCCTTATATTGTTAAGCCGACTGGCTTATCAGCTTCTATTCTAGTGAACAAAGTTACCAATGAGGACGAGCTGCGTGAAGCAGTAAGCCATAGCCTCAGCGTTATCCACGATATTTATGCCCGGGATGCTGGACGTGGAACACCGGAGCTCATCATTGAAGAGTTCATGGAAGGTGATATGTACTCTGTTGACCTATACTTGAACAACGAAGGACATGCCTGGCCACTGCAACCGATGCGATCTCGCACTGCTCATTCAATGGGGCTGGAAGGTTTTTACGAATACCAGCTTGAGAGCGACCTTACACTAGACGGTGAAGCTATCAAAGCTGGACAAGAGACCGCCATTCAAGCAGCTCATGCACTGGGACTACGATCTTGTACAGCTCACGTCGAGCTCTACCTGACTGCAACCGGCTGGAAGATCATTGAGCTTGGGCCACGACCCGGGGGACACCGTCAATTTATGTATGAGCAAGCATATGGCATTGATCATGCATACAATGAGTTCTTGGTAAAGGCGGGTCTCGAGCCAGAGCAGCTAAACAATACCCCTATCGCCCACGTAGCAATAGCCAATACTTACGCACAAGAAGAGGGGATTTTTGAAGCTGTTGAGGGTTTAGATGCAGTACGAGCCCTAAGCTCCACAGTTCAGGTAACAGTACACGCCAAGGCAGGTACTCGAGCCTTGCCAAGCGGCAAGGGTGGCAAGATTATTGTTGACGCTCAGCTAAGCAACACTGATAAGCGACAACTAGACAAGGATCTAGCGCGACTCCGTGAACTGATCGTTATTCGTACACGTGCAGAATAATCACTCGTAAAGCTGCTATTTTAAAAGTACTGGAGAATAAAATTGCTCCAGTACTTTTTTTAGAGGCTAATGCTCAGACAACTTGTCGAGGTTCAACTTTAATGGTCACCAACTCGCGGAGGCGTGCTACATCAGCTTCAAGCTTTTCCGGATCTTCATTGCTTAAGATTGCGTCCACAATTAACTCACCGCCGCTATCTGCAAACAGAGCCATATCCCCAACTTTAGCCTGCACGCCAATCATTACCGTGCTAGAAAGTTGCCGGGCGTCTTCTATACCATCAATAGCTTCAATGACGCCCTCTTCATTCGCATAAATACTAACACCGGCCACATGCTTAATAAGCTGTCTTGGGATCTCCGGCTCAAGTCCTATGCGTACCAGCAGGTCATTATAATGATGGTCAATACCGTATGCTTCCTGATAGAACACCTGACGATAGCCACCCATACGAGGACCAAGCTCAATAATCTTCCAACCCGACTCTGTTAGATAGAGTTCAATGTGTGCGGTTGTGGAGCTCAAACTGAGTGCCCGCATAGAAGCACGAGCCGTCTCGTATAGCGCCCCTAATTGCTCGTCATTTAGGCCAGTAGGGATAGAGCGTCGATATGCATAAAAGCCACCGGGCAGCCCCAGAGAATGTGCAGTAACTATATTAACTGGAGGCAAACTATAGAATGAGCCTTCAGCGTCCATGTACGCATCAACCGAATACATCCCCCCTTGCATCATCTCTTCTACCAATACGCTTGGCTGTCCAGTGCCATCAGTTTGCTCATACACTTCATAAATAACCTCGAAGGTTCGAGCGAGGCAAGCATCTAGTTCTTCACGAGTGTCACAACGACTAACTAGCAAAGAGGAGTGGAGGCCATTAGGCTTAACGACAACCGGGAAAGTAAAACCTTCAATAGCATCAGAAAGCGCTTCTTGGTCGTACTCTGTAAGCGTTGTATACTTGGGAACTAAGCTGGGATCATACGTATGCAATTTGTCCCGCATTAGACTCTTTTGCGTACACCAAGCTACCGACGCAGCGCTTGGAGTAGAGATGTATGGGAGATAGTGCATCGCCCGGCTAAAGTCTTTCATGCCCTCTTCTAGACGACAGGTTGATACTAGTGCAGTGTCCATATACGGCTTGAGCGCCTGCTGCAAAGCAGCGTCATCATCAAAATCGCAAACGATTTGTTCAAACGTACCCGACACATCCTTTTGGTAATATTTATGAATAGCGGCTTTTGAGTCTACTACATCAATACCCTTAAGCGGACGACCGAGTCGCTTCTCCAGCTTTTTTACTGCAGTAGCTAGCGTAGGCTCGACACCCCGGATAGACACCACTACATCTCTAGACGGATCAATATCTATAGCTTCTTTTGCCATATATAAGTATTTCTCTAAATCACTAGGATTTGTTGGTTAAAAACTTTTTACAGATAGGATTTTGTTCCGCAAACATGCAATTGTCAATATAGTTTTGTGATATCGGTCACAAAACTATATATCGACTGCCTACTTGCGTCTTATGCTAGCGCTTTTGGTGATGGCGCTTAAGCCCTGCCACCTGCAAACGAACCGCATGACGATCCATAAGCTGCTGAGCATGCTCCAGACTAACTTCGTCTTTAGCTTCGGCCTTTAGCTGTTGCGCACGCTCCATAGCGGCTTCAGCCTCGGCCTCGTTGATGTCATCGGCGTGGTCGGCCTCGTCTACTAGTACGCGCAAGGTGTTGTCGCTAACTTCGATCACGCCGCCGCTAATGGCGAAGAAATCGCGGGCAGCGTCGCTGTCTTTTGATTCGCGGCGCACCGCAATGACGCCGTTGGTAGCAACGCTGACGAGCGGCATATGGTCTTGCAGCACGCCAATTTCGCCTTCTAGCGTTGGCAGAGTGATTTCGTAAGCATCACCGTCAAATTTGGTGCCGGTCAGGGCAACTAATTGAAAATGTATCATCGTTTCTTAGTTCCTTTATAGGTCATCTGGCGGACAAACCAGGTAAAGAGGCAGGCACCGCCCACTGATACCAGCAGGCTGTAGATGTTAAAGCCATTAACGCTCGAGCCGCCGATTAGCACCATAATGACGCTACCAATCATGGCACCAATGATACCCAGCAGGGCGTTGCCCCAAAACTCAGTTTTAATATGCATGATCTGCGCCGTTACCCACCCGGCGAGCGCTCCAAACAGAACCGCCGCAACGATGCCGACCATATTACTTCTTAGCCGCCTTTACGACGTCTTCGATGGTGCCCTTCAGGTTAAAGGCTGTTTCTGGAATATCGTCGTGCTTACCGTCCAGAATTTCCTGGAAGCCCTTAATGGTATCGGTCAGCTTCACGTACTGACCAGGGTTGTTAGTAAACTGTTCAGCCACGTAGAACGGCTGACTAAAGAAGCGCTGGATGCGGCGGGCGCGGCCCACCAGTTGCTTGTCTTCTTCAGACAGTTCTTCCATACCAAGGATAGCAATGATGTCCTGCAGGTCTTTGTAGCGCTGCAAAACGCGCTGCACTTCGCGGGCTACGCGGTAGTGCTCTTCGCCCACGATTTCGGGGTCAAGAATAGTCGAGCTACTGTCCAGTGGGTCAACTGCTGGGTAGATACCAATTTCAGTCAGGGCACGGTTCAAGGTAATGGTCGAGTCCAAGTGGGCAAACGTGGTAGCTGGAGCTGGGTCGGTCAGGTCGTCGGCTGGCACATAGACGGCCTGCACTGAGGTAATAGAACCCTGACGTGTTGAGGTGATGCGCTCCTGCAACAAACCCATTTCCTCGGCCAGGTTTGGCTGGTAGCCCACAGCTGAAGGCAAGCGGCCAAGCAGGGCAGACACCTCGGCGCCAGCCTGGGTGTAACGGAAGATGTTGTCAATGAATAGCAGCACGTCAGAACCCTTGTCGCGGAAACCTTCGGCAATCGTTAGACCCGAAAGTGCCACACGCAGACGCGCACCTGGTGGCTCGTTCATCTGGCCGAACACCAGACTAGTTTTACTAATAACGCCCGACTCTTCCATTTCGTGGTACAGGTCGTTACCTTCGCGGGTACGCTCACCAACGCCAGCGAAGACTGAGTAGCCAGAGTGGAACTTAGCGATGTTGTTAATCAGCTCCTGAATAAGCACGGTCTTGCCCACACCAGCACCACCAAACAGGCCAGCCTTACCACCCTTGGTCATCGGACAGATCAAGTCAATCACCTTAATACCGGTTTCCAGAATTTCAACCGAACCAGACTGATCAACCAAAGCTGGGGGTGTACGGTGGATTGGCGACTTGGTCTTAAACGTACCACCCTTACCGTCAATTGGCTCGCCAGTTACGCTAAACATGCGGCCTAGCGTTTCGTCACCGATTGGCACTGAAATAGGTGCGCCAGTGTCAGTCACTTCGGCGCCACGCTCCAAACCGTCGGTTGAGCCCAGCGAGACTGCACGAACACTTGATTCGCTGAGGTGCTGTGCAACCTCAAGCGTCAGCTCTTGGTCACCATTCTGTACTTTTAGTGCGTTATAAATTGCCGGCAGAGAGTCTGTTGAAAACTCAACATCAATCACCACGCCCACAATTTGGGTAATTTTACCCGTTTTGGTTGTATCCTTTGTCGCTTGTGCCATTATCGTTATTCTCCTTGTTCCAGATTCGGCTCTCTTAGTACTACTTCTGCTATCTGTATTGCGGCTCCAGTGCCACGCGACACCGGATGATGCGTTACCTCACGGGTAACAAACCTAGCTTGCTCACCTCCACTGTAATCATACAGATTACGGACCTCTACTCCATTATCCGGATCGTTTACGGGGTATGTGTTATGTAATACGTCAGCCATTGAGCGCCTCCGCACCACCGGTGATTTCGGCTAACTCCTGGGTAATTGCTGCCTGACGAGCGGTGTTTAGCTCTAGCGTGTAATCATCAATCAGATCTTTAGCGTTATCGGTAGCGTTCTTCATGGCAACCATGCGCATAGCGTGCTCCGAGGCGATACTTTCGAGCAGCGCCTGCCACACCTGGGCTTCAATCAGCCGGGTAGCTACTTGATCAATCACGGTCTCCACGTTTGGCTCAAAGTTACCATTGGCGATTGGTTTGGCGCCTTCGGTTGCTACGCCTGCCTGAGCCGGCAATAGCTGCAAGCTCTGAGCTTCCTGAACAACGGTCGATTTGAACTTGGTGTACAGCACCTGTACATCGTCGACTTCGCCGTCTTTGTACTGGTCGACAATTGTGTTCAGCACTGGGCGTAAATCGTTAGCAGTCGGCTGATCGCCAAAGCCAGGATAGGCGGCCAAAAGGTCGATTTCACGAATACGGCGCACAAACTGTGCACCCTTACTACCGATAGCAATAACCCGCGTGGCGACTTTCTCGTTCTGGTCGGCACGCACTGCAGCAGTTAGTTGTTTAAGCACATTGGCATTGTAGGCACCGGCTAGGCCGCTGTTGCTGGTAATCACTACATACAGACGGGTTTTGACAACGCGTTTTGCAAACAGTGGCTGTCGCTCAACTTCGGCAATACCGCCGATGCGAGCCAGTAGCTCGTTAGCGAGGTCTGCGTACGCACGGCTGGCCTGCGCATATTCCTGCGCGCGGCGCAACTTGCTAGCGCTCACCAGCTGCATGGCCTTGGTGATCTGCCGGGTGTTCTTAATGGAACTAATGCGCCGTTTTAGTACTATGGTGCTTGCCATGGGTAATCAGCCTACTTCTTCTCGGCCTTTACTTCGTACTGCTTAGCGATGTCGTGAGCTACCTTCATGACTTGCTCGTTTTGCTCGTCAGTCGGCTTGTCGCCGGTGTTAAGAGCGTCAACCAGCTTAGCATGCTTGCTCTTGAGCTCACGCAGCAACGCTTCGCGGGCAGCATCAATCTTTTCGATTGGCACGATGTCGAAGGCACCGTTGTTAGCGGCATAGAGCACGCTGTACATTTCCCAAATTGCGTAGGGGCTGTACTGTGGCTGCTTGAGTAGTTCAGTCAGACGCTGACCGCGCTCAATCGTGCGGCGAGTGTCGTCGTCCAGGTCGGTTGAGAACTGGCTAAAGGCAGCGAGTTCGCGGAACTGAGCCAGCGATAGCTTCATACCACCACCAGCGCCCTTAATGGCCTTAGTCTGGGCGTCACCACCTACGCGGGACACTGATAGACCAACCGAGATAGCCGGACGGATACCCTGGTAGAACAAGCTCGTCTCAAGGAAAATCTGACCGTCGGTGATAGAAATGACGTTAGTTGGGATGTACGCTGAAATATCACCGGCCTGAGTTTCGATGATTGGCAGGGCAGTGAGTGAGCCGGCACCCAAGTCATCGGACAACTTAGCAGCGCGCTCCAACAAACGTGAGTGCAGGTAAAACACGTCACCAGGGTAGGCTTCGCGGCCTGGCGGACGACGCAGCAGCAGTGACATCTGACGGTAGGCCTGAGCGTGCTTGGTGAGGTCATCGTAGATAATCAGGGCGTGTTGCTTGTTATCACGGAAATATTCACCCATGGCAGCACCGGCGTAAGGTGCCAGGTACAACATAGCTGCTGGATCAGAAGGCGAAGTGGCTACAATAATAGTCTGGTCCATAACTCCTTCGCGCTTTAGGCGCTCTTGCAGTGCTGCAACCTTGGACAACTTCTGACCAATGGCCACGTAGACGTTAACCACGCCGGTCTTCTGGCGAGCCTGGTTGACCATAGTGTCAACAGCAATGGCCGTTTTACCGGTCTGGCGGTCACCGATGATCAGCTCACGCTGACCACGGCCAATTGGCACCATGGCGTCAATAGCAACAAGACCGGTCATTAGTGGTTCGTGCACGTGCTTGCGCTGCAAAACACCGGGAGCAGGGCGCTCTACGCGGCTCTTTTGCTTAGCATTGATGGGTTCGCCACCATCCAGTGGGTTACCTAGCGGGTCAACCACACGGCCGACAAGTTCTGGACCAACCGGCACTTCCAGCACCTGGCCACTCAGGCGAACAGTGGAGCCAGCCTTAACCTGGGTAGCATCACCCAAAATAACGGCACCAATTTCGTCCTCGCCAAGGTTAAAGGCAAAGGCGGTCACTTTCTGGCCGCTCAGGCCGTCAATCTCCAGCATTTCGTTATAGCCGGCCTTGCTCAGACCATAAATCCAGGCAATGCCGTCACCAACGCGTGTCACCACACCTACGTCTTCAATTTCTGGGCGGCTTTTCAGATCAGCAATGGCTGCGCGAATGTCCGCCGAAAGTTCCGTGATTGATAATTCAGCCATCACTTATTCCTTTCCAGCTCTCACGAGTTGTTTAAATTTGTTCAGTTTTGCCTCGACACTAAGATCTAGCTGCTGGTGCGCTAGACGCAGCCGCACACTGCCCACCACCGATGGGTCGATGACCTCAGTCACCAGAATCTGTTCGGCATTAGGGTACAGTGGCTTAATCTGCTCGACAATCTCGCTCTTACTGGCTTCAGTAAGAGGATGAGCGCTGTAAGCCAGCACTTCCACGTGTCCATGCGTGGCCCAGTCGGCCTGCACATCGCGCAAAATCGAGTCCAGCTCGTCCACGCGGCCCTCGGCCAGCAACATAGCTGCAATTTCCTTAGACAGTTCCGGGGAAATACCTCGGTAGTAGCTGCGCGCTGCAATAATCGTTGCGATATCGAATCGAGGCGTTTTCATATGTTAAGCGTTCTGGCCTTTCAGGGCACGGTCAATAAGCTGTGCATCCTTCTTGGCATCAACTTTTTCGCCGATAATCGCTTCGGTAGCGTCGCTAATTAGGCCAACCAGTTCGCCCTCCAGCTGCTTACGAGCACGCTGGGTTTCGGTTTTGATGCGCTCGTCGGCTTCCTTCAGAATGATTGCGGCCTTAGCATGCGCTTTATCTTCGGCAGCACGAGTAGTCTCGCGGGAAGCTTCTTCGGCGCTAGCGATAATGCCATCAGCCTCAGCGCGAGCTTTCTTAAGCTCCTTGTCGATCTTGGCTTCCAGCTCAGCCTTATCTTTCTTCATCTGCTCGCCAAGGCTCACACCTTGCTCAATCAGATCGCGGCGTTCCTGAAGCACCTTCAGAATCGGCCCAAAGGCAAACTTTCGCAGCACCAAGTACGCCAAAATGAAGGTGACCAGCTGAATAATCAGCGATCGCCCATCAACGCCCAGCGCCCCGATACCAGAGGTACTGTCCGCAAATTGTGTTACAGGTGTCATCATGTCTTAGTTTTAACGCCTTATTACTTAACAATGAAGGTTGAAGCGAAGGCCAGCAGACCGAACAGCTCAACAATAGCCACGAATACCAAAGCCTGGCCAAAGAACTTAGCGGCTTCTGGGTTACGGCCAACGGCGCTTAAGTAGTTACCACCGATCAGACCAATACCGATAGCTGGGCCAATAAAGCCCAGACCAATCATCAGGCCCTTACCAAGTACGGCGGTGCTAGCAGCTGCTGCAAACAAATCCATTATTTTATCTCCTTATTAATTACTATCATCATTTTTGCCCAAACTTACGCACGCGTTATGCGGTACTACCTTTCGGCGACTTACTGTGTGCAGTGGGTTCAGGGGTCAAAACGTGGGCGTCGATATCTTCGACTTCATCGGCATGATGTCCGGCATGGTTAACAGCAATGGCCAGGTACATCACACTAAGTACAGTAAAGATATAGGCCTGCAAGGCACCAATAAACAGCTCGACAAGGGTGAAGGGCAGGGCGGTCAGCGGCGCAGCCACATGGCCCAGATAGCTAAAGACGGCAATCACAATTTCACCAATGGTGACGTTTAAGAACAATCGAAGGCTCAGACTAAACACACGGGTCAGGTCGGTGAGCATCTCGAGGATACCAATAATAAAGTACAGTGGGTTCAGCGGGCTGCCAACAAAGAAGTGAGCAAAGTAGCGCTTGAGGCCACCCGATTCGCGAATCGATGACGCATACACGTAAATCATGGTCACGATACCCATAGCAAACGTGCCGTTCAGGTCTGCCGTAAACGGTCGCAAAAGTGGGTTGTCACCGCGGTGGAAGGCCTCGCCCACACCCGGGATCAACCCAAACCAGTTGTTCAGCAAAATGAAGAAGAACAGTGTGACAAAGAAAGGAACGTATTTACGGCCGCGCTTGCGATCATCAAAGGCGTTCTCAACTAGTCCTGAGATGAAATCAGCCCCAGCTTCGATAAATTGCATGGCACCACCCTTGGGCCGAACCGTTACCTTGCGGGCAACAATAACCAAAAAGGTAGTAATAATTAGACCAGCTATCCAGCCATACAACACCGAGTTACTAATGGCAACGCCGCCCAAATGAAACACGCCCGCTGGCGCCACATGAATGGCAGGGCCACTATCGGCAAAACGTGAGATGAGCGCGTTCATTTATCTGTATCCTTCTTCGTATTCGTTTGCATATATTCGTTAATTTGGCGATTCGCCTGGATTACCACCGCTATCATACCAGCTATCGACACAACCAGGCCAATAATCGTCCAGAACGAAGCTTTGTGATAGCGTTGATCCAGCCAATGGCCGAAGAGTACAGGAGCCACCACGGCAACTACCAACTGGCCGCTCATACTGAGCGCGATTGCCGCCATTTGCTGAGCGGAACGGGTAGAATTTTGTGGGTTGGAATCAACAAGCGTTTTTACAAGCTTGCCAGAAGTCGGCGTTTGTATCGCTGGCCTGTGTGATCCGGTCATCCTTGCTGGGTAGTATATCACCCCTTGGGTGACCCCTGCAAGCTGGATAATAGCTGTATTTATAGCGATGAGCCGGGCAGTTCAAGTGCACCGATTCAGGAGACTATTACGCGCAGGCCGACAATCTGCCGGTCTGGCTGCATTTCGCCCTGAGTCTCCTGAATCGGTGCACTTGAACTGCCATCTACGCCTTACTACAGCTTTACTATACTATGTATAGTTTAGACATATAGTGCTATACTACCAGTGAAAGATCAGAAAGGATACCAGCAGTATGGCTCAAACTCAACCTATTATTGTCTATGGCGCTGAATGGTGTGCTTTTTGCCATGTCGCCATGGAGTACTTCGACAAAAAGGGCGTGAAATACGAATACCGTGACGTTGACACCAACCGCGATTGGCTTCAAGAAGCTGTCAATAAGTCCGGCCAAATGGGTATTCCGGTGCTTGATTTTGGCAATGACAAGATCGTGATTGGTTTTGACCGCCCTAAAATCGACGCAGCCCTAGAAGCCGCATAAAACACTACCCACCTTGCCAACTTTCGTTAGTTAGCATAGCCTGATAGGAATTCCAGTATCCGGCTTAGTAGCTAAGTCGTACGGCTATCGTGGGTACGTCGCCCAAGGAGGTTTTATGACAGCAGAGAAGCCTGCCAGCCCAGAACGTTTAACCATCAGAGAAGACTCGATACCGGGGTTCGTCATTGAAGATGACGTTCCCGATGCCCAGCGAACAGCTCTGGAAGCTTTTTGTACTCGGCTCTGGAACAACCCAGAAACGTATGTTGTAGATCTGCAAGCTTACGTCGAAGACCCCACACAAAGCCAAGAAGCCGACACCTGGGACATGTGGCGTAGACTCACCGAATATGGCAGCCAGGATTCACTCATAGGGTTTTTCTACTATGACCGTACTACCAACGAGCGAATCCGCAATGATCAAAAGCGTCACGACCTATACGCCGGGCGAGGTGGTGATATGGACATAGATGCCCGAGGACGCGCAATGCGTGCCAGAGACTTGGAGCTGCTGCTTATGCGCATGATAGAAACTAGAGCCGTCGGCAACCTATCGCTTCGAAACGCCGCCTAAGCTATACTACGAAGCTGATATGGCGTTTGAGGATTTTGAAACCAAAGAGTCTGTTGTAGTCGTATATACCGGCGAGGGCAAGGGTAAAACCAGCGCCGGCTTGGGTCTACTAACGCGTGCGTTGGGCAATCGCTGGAACGTGGCGTTTATCCAATTTATTAAATACTGGGGCGTGGGCGAACATGTGTTTATCCGCGACATCATGCCACTCTTTAAGGATCAGCTGTTATTTTATAAGGGCGGCAAAGGGTTTTACGGCGCTGGTGAGTTAAGTCCGCAAGCAGTCACGCCCGAACAACACAAAGCCGCAGCACTGAAAACCTATGAAAAGGCCTTGGAATGCGCCACCAGTGGTAACTATCAACTAGTTATCTGCGACGAAATCAACAACGCCGTGCACGATGGTCTGCTCGAGGAAAAACTGCTGGCTGAGTTGATTGCTAAACGCGCACCAGGCACCAGCCTCTGTCTAACCGGCCGCGATTTTCCTAAGAAGCTGCTGGAACATGTCGACATCGCCACTAATATGACCAAGATAAAGCACCACTTTGATGATAAATTTTTAGCTAACAAAGGCATCGACTTTTAAGCGCCGCTTCTTTAGCAGGCTATACTACCTACACTATGCGTTACCGCCCACGCCGCAAACACATCATCATCAGCACTATCGTGCTGTTACTAGCTATCCCCGCCGGCATCAGCCAAAGTCAGGGTTCGTTTATCACTATCAAAAAGGGTGTTCTCACCAATCAACCAGGGCTATACCATATTAATCATTTTGTGGACGGCGACACCATCGCCGTAGACATGAACGGCACATCCGAAACGGTGCGCTTTATTGGCATCGACACACCCGAGACTCACAAACCCAACACGCCGGTGCAATGCTATGGCCCCGCCGCGGCGGCCTACACACAAAACCGCATCAAAGCCGCAGGCGGACACGTGCGGCTAGTGGCCGACAGCCTCAGTACCAACCGTGACCGCTACAACCGACTGCTGCGCTATGTCTACTTGCCCGACGGCACCAATTTAGACCAAGACCTAGTGGCCAAAGGATATGCTTTTGCCTATGTATCGTTCCCATTCACAAAATCAACTGCTTTCAGCACAGCCGAAAAGAATGCGCAGGACAAAAAGCTTGGTCTATGGGGCAATTGCAACCCCTACCAGGAAAGTAACGGCCGTTGGCAAAGCAGTAACCAATAGCCGCCTCCGGAAGCCTTGAGAGGTCCGTCCCTCCCAAACTACAATTGGTCTTCGGAAAGGGGTTTGCGGCCGAAGAGGCGGGCGACCCTTTCGCTAATCCCGAAGATGGGCGTAAGGCAGTAGATTAGTACATCACCAAATAGCCAACAGAGCGGCCAGGTTTTCAAACCGTGAACTCGTAGTGTTCGTGGCCACCACTGTAGATAATTCCACAGTTCGTGACGATTAGAACGCACCCGGCGCAGCTGCACGCGCACTGTAGGTTGTTTTTTATGCACAATCTGGTAGCCGGCGCGGTGCACATGGATCGCTAGATCGAGGTCTTCATGGATATCATTACGCAGACATACTTGGTCGGACACCTTCCGCCAAATCTCCTTAGGCAATACCATGTTGGAGCCCCATAGCGTTGGGTGTCCGGCAAAGAAGCGGTTTGCCCCAAAGACCAGCATTGAATAAATACGGCTGACTGTTCGCGGAAAACGTACATTGTAAAAATGTGGACCGCTTGTCCATGCCGTTTTTAGAGCAGTGGGGGAGGTATAGTACGAAGCGACTTGCTGAGTCCAGTCAGCCGGCAAAATGGCATCAGCGTCAATCCGGGCCAGTAACTCGCCAGTTGCCCCCATAAACCCTTTGTTGCGCGCAAACACACGGCCTTTTTTAGGCTCTGACAAAACCGTTACGAACGAATACTGTCCGGCTACTTCGGCCGTTTTGTCGGCAGAGCCATTATCTATCACTACTACCTCATATGGTTTTTCGATTTGCGCAGCAATAGCATCCAGACAGCGCCCAAGATAGCGCTCTTCGTTATAAGCGGGTATGATAATACTGATGTGTTGCTTGTTCACTAACCGTATATTGTATGGCAGAATTTACTAAATACCTGAAGAAAACTCAAAGAGCACCTCGGCGGCTCTGGCATATCTACACCAAGTACTGGCAGAAAAGCTGGTGGCACAAGCTAGTTACGGTAATAGTTGTGCTTGGTGCGGTTTGTGGCAGCGCTATGTACGGCATTGCACTGTGGTACCAGCATCAACAAGCAGGGAAGCCCACGACGCTTGGCGTTACTTTTATTGCCGACTACGCCAGCAGTCTGGGTTTAGACACACACAAAACCTACACCGCCGTTTTAGATGAGCTGCACGTAAAACATCTGCGCTTGGTAAGTTATTGGAGCGATATCGAGCCTACGCAGGGACAATACGATTTCAGCGAGCTGGACTGGGAAATGCAGCAAGCCCAAGCGCATGGCGCCAAAGTATCCTTAGCCGTTGGGTTACGTCAACCACGCTGGCCGGAATGCCACCCACCAAGCTGGGTTGATACCGCCAAACCAGAGAGCACTTGGGAGCCAGCACTCCGGCAATACATGACCACTGTTATCAACCGCTATAAATATAATCCGGCCTTACAGAGTTACCAGCTGGAAAACGAATTCTTTAATAGTTTTGGCCAGTGCAATAACTTTGACCGAACCCGGTTAAACAGCGAGTTGGCATTAGTAAAAAAACTAGACCCGGAGCATCCCGTTATTATTAGCCGCAGCGATAATTACGCCGGCTTCAGTTTGCGGCAACCGTTACCTGACACCGTAGGTATCTCTATCTATCGACATGTCTGGGTAGGGCCGCTGCACCGCTATGCTACCTATCCATTCCCTAGCTGGTATTACGCATTTTTAGCTGGAGCCCAGCAAATCCTAACCGGCAAACCTTCAGTGATACACGAACTGCAAACCGAGCCTTGGCCACCAAACGGGCAGGATATCACTCAAACCAGCCTGTCCGAACAAAACAAAACCTTTAGCGCTAAAACTCTGCAAAGCACCGTGCAGTTTAGCAAACAAACCGGCATCAAAAATATTGACCTATGGGGCGCCGAATACTGGTATTATCGTATGGTCAAACTTCACGACCCTACCGTATGGGAGATCGCTAAAACCATTTTTAACGCATGAATAAACCACTCCCCGTTATAGCCGCTATCCCTAATTACAATATGGCCGAATCATTGTCGCAGCTGCTGGCTCAGCTAGTCGCCGCAGATTACGATGCTATTTACGTGCTGGACGATGCTTCATCCGATGACAGCAAAGCCGTGGTAGCCAAGTTTAGTCCTAACGTGCACTGGATAGGCGGCACAGTCAACCTTGGCGCTGGTGGCAATCGAAACCGCATCTTACAGACCCATCCTGAAGAGTGCATTATCCATTTTTTGGATGCCGATGTTCGTCTGGAAACTAAGGCTCCAGCAAAAACAGCTCAAAAACTCATGGCCGAATCAAACCTGGCTTTCGTTGGCGGATTGGTATTTGATGCAGATGGCACACAATCTATTTGGAGTTACGGCCCCGATTCTATAACACTGTACAGCCTGGTGACGGCGGCCATGCAGCAGGTATTTGGCAAAGTGCAGTCCACTAAAATTTGGTGGCGCCGCTTGATTCGCGTTACTACCAAACGTGCCCGTAGCGAGTGGCCCGACATTGCCGTGCAGCCAACGCGCCGCGCAACCTATTGGGTACTGGAAGGCAACCTGCTTGTGAAGCGATCCGTGCTAGAAAAACTAGGCGGCTTTGATACCGATATCCATGAATATGACATTATTCCACCAGCACGCAAAGCCCAGGAACTCGGACTAGTTACCGTATTTGACCCGAGTATTGCCGTTACACACCTGGCCGTAGACGTCCGGCATTATAACCGGGTTAGCGCCATGTACCGCGAATTGTACCAGCTTATCAAACGCTACGGCGGCTGGAAGGTCTGGATACTGCCAAGTGGGCACTTCAAACCTCACTGCAATAGTAGCAAGAGCAAAATCTAAAGCCCCTAACTACGGAAGCGGGATTTCGGGCGGGACAATGTCAATCGGGAACCTACCAACTAGCCTTGCCGAAACTGCAGGTTGGAACTCTACGCCACCACCATGAAGAATACTAGGGTCTCCAATAACTATGCCAGGTACCATCACAAGGTCACCACGCAGAATGCGCCCACCCACAAACGCAGTATCTCTGTTGGTTTCAAAACTATAAAATGTTTTGTCCTCTGCCAGCGCGGCAACCACAACCGCATTACCCAGGCGCACCGCTACACCGTCACGAGCGCGTTGATTTGTTTTATGAAGTTCAGCCATCTCTAGCGCATTCAGTGCAGCCATACCCACAAAACGCGCACGTGCCGGGAAGGGGAGCCTACTGCCTTCCTCGTCACCATCGTAGGTAAGCCAACGACCTCTAAAGGGTTCAGCATCAGCATGAACACCACGCAGGACATGCCAGCCTTCCGGCACTACATTTTCGCCCACCAGCTTGCGGTCCAGCCATGGTGCCAGCTTAAAACCACGCGAAGCAGCACTAAAAAATTCAGCAAATGCGCTACCGCCAGGTCGTCTACTCATAGCCCCGTTTATAGCATGAGCTACCTCTGTTTGTCTATATGCGTGCACTCGCTTACAATAGTGCTATGGCCAAAAAGAAAGCACAGACGCCAAAGACCATCCAAAACCGCCGCGCCCGGTTCGACTACGAGCTTGGCGATTCTTTGGTGGTTGGTCTGGAACTAACCGGCGCAGAGGTAAAGAGCCTGCGTATGGGGCACGGCCAACTTCGTGGTGCCTATGTTACTGTCAAAAATAATGAGCTGTTTTTGTTAAATGGCACCATCAATGGCACCCACGGCGTGCCCGTACCTGAACCGGACCAGACCCGCTCACGCAGATTGTTAGCTAAACGCCGCGAAATCGACTCACTGATAGCCGCAAAACAGCAGGGGCGCACTATCGTGCCCCTAGAACTCCTTACCGGCGGTCGCTTTATAAAACTGCGTATTGCCATCGGTAAGGGTAAACGCGAATACGACAAGCGTCAGACGCTCAAAAAGCGCGACGAAGAGCGGCAAGCTCGCGCCGCAATGAAGCCACAGTAGATGGCTGTGTCGTTTGGCAATGTTATCAAGACACAAACACTGTTGCCACTCTGTAATTCTTTCGGTATAATTCAGCAAGTTCTTGGGTGTTATACCCAAGCAAAAACTATTCCGGGGTAGCTCAGCGGTAGAGCGGGTGGCTGTTAACCACTAGGTCGCTGGTTCGAATCCAGTCCCCGGAGCCAAGATTTGACCAAATACCACGTTTGTGGTATTTTATTTATATAATGCCCGCTCGGGATAATGAATCGGCACAATCACTTAATAGCAGCGGCTCAAATAACGAACTAGCCGAAGACTTTTTGTATGAAAACGGCGTAATAGGGCAGCGGTCTCCAAGGCGACGACAGATACTCGGCTGCATAGCCTGTCGATGGAATGATTTACGAACGTCAGATCTAGACCCAACAGTCTATGCTACTCAGATAATTAAGTGTGCGGGTCTAAAGTCAGGACTCGTATCGCCGCTCATGAGTCAACTAGCAAACGGCGAAGTGTTGGAAGTAACCCAGGAAGATGTTGACCCCAGTGAACTAGGAAGACCCAGGAGAGTATTCTATAGTCCAGCAGAGACAATAGTCGGAGAAAGATTTGACGAGCTACTCAGTGTGCCAGTGAATTGTTCTCTGCCTGACGAGCTACGCTAGTTCCACATAAAGTTGCGAAGCTTGTCCACTAGGGGGAGCCAAGCATAAGCACAATAAAGGACTTCTTTAAAAGAAGTCCTTTATTGATACAATACCGCCATGGATCAAGACCCAAAAAGCATCTTGCAAGAATACTATGGTATTACAGCTGAAAGTTGTGGCCTTGAAAGTGACACTGGTTTTTTCAATGGGATGGCGGTGCCAAGAGATGAGCTCTACGCTGCTTATGATGCAGGATCGGTCACATACAAAACATTTTTAGACGAATGGCACAGAAACAACACTATACTAGTCACCACTGATGTCTACCGGACAGAGCATGATCAATATTATCGTATTTTGTTGTGTAAGCAGCCGTTTCCTGGCAAAGAAGATGAGATACTCTCCCGAGTTGAGTCCTATGACTCACAGTATATACAAGCCGGAGGGTATGTACGAGTCGAGCCACACAGGCCTATTGATCGATTTCTTGTGTACAAGATAGAGCCATTGGTTGTAAATCAACATACTCAATCAATACTTTGAGAGTAGGCATTTATTCAGAACTGTTAATCCAGTTCTGACTTTTTGTATAGGTAGACTAGAATTGGAGCCAAACGTTTTCTCCTGCGTTCAGTTATAATCAAGGCCAATGGCGAAACGCGTTAGAATCTACAAAAAGGGTGGCTGGGATCGACTGACTATAGAGGATTTCGATTGTCCAGAACCTAAAGCGGGCGAGGTCAAAATCAACGTAAAGGCAGCTGGCATCAACTTTGCTGATGTCTGTGTGCGACAAGGGCTCTACTCTTCAGCGAATGAATTTGTTGGATTCCCAATTACGCCGGGATTTGAGGTGGCTGGCACTGTTGCGACAGTCGGTAAAGGTGTTGAGGGTATCGAGCCGGGAGACCGCGTTCTGGCCGGTGTCTTTTTCGGAGGATACAGCAGTGAAGCCATAGCAAAAGCCCAGTATGTACGGAAGCTTCCAGCAGGCCTTAGTTTTGCCGAGGCCGCTGGTGTGCTCGCCGTTTTTGCAACTAGCTACCACGCCTCGCACTGGCTGCCACGTATTCATCCCGGCTCCGTTGCGCTGGTCCATTCAGTCGCTGGCGGTGTCGGCCTGTCGCTCACGCAAATGCTCAAAGGCCTGGGCTGCACAGTCGTAGGCGTGGTTGGTAGTTCCCATAAAACCAAAGTCGCCAAAGAGTATGGCGTAGATGTAGTAATAGACAAATCAAGGGTTGACCTGTGGACTGCAGCCGAAAAAGAATCGCCAAAGGGCTACGACCTTATTTATGACCCCAATGGTATTAGCACATTCAAGCAAAGTTACGACCATTTAGCTCAGTGCGGCATCTTGTTTGTATACGGCTTTCAGTCAATGCTTTCCAAAACCAATGGCCGTCAAAACCTGTTGCTGCTAATACGTGATTATCTGCGAACACCCCGATTTAGCCCATTTAATATGGTCAAGACCAACAAAAGCGTTATGGGTTTTAACATTAGCTATCTATTTGAGCGGCAAGACATTTTGGGCGAGGGGCTAGACTTTATTATGAGCAAGCTTGCAGACAAGACGTTTCGCCCCTTACCGACTACAACATACCCTTTTGAAGACGTAGCCAAAGCTCACCAAGACATCGAATCGGGCAAGACTACCGGCAAACTCGTGTTAACCTTTTAGTGCCAAACGGGCAATAGGAGCGATGATATGCCTGTTGCACCGCTAGATAAACGCAAAATCTTGCTTAATCGTGGTTACAACTTCCTCTATCACGGTGAGCCAAATTGAAACAACAGATCAGGAAAGTTTGATTTTCCTGATCTTTTTGTTTATCACCCTGTTAGCAAAGTTCGAATCCAGTCCGCTATTTATGGAGTTAAGACCATAGTGGTATCATCGAAAGAGTTATGGAGTATGATTTAGCTTTTTCCTTTGCGGGCGAAGACAGAACGTATGTTCAGTCCATTAAAGACGCCTGCGAGCAAATCGGCTTAACCGTTTACTACGATGAGGATAGAAAGTTGGACCAGTGGGGCCTCAGCTTTCTTGCCGAGCAACGAAAGGTCTACAGCGGAGCAAAGACCAAACACTTCGTGCCATTTATTTCTAAGTACTACTTCTCTAAGCCAATCCCAACGGATGAATTTAAGGCAGCAATGATGGAGTCCACTAAACGGCGCTACATGCTCCCAATAAAGCTAGACAATTCACCAGTCTCGGTCGAATACTTATCCGCCGACATGCAGTACATTAAAAGCTCAGACTTCAGCGCTGAGCAGATTGCACAAAAGCTCAGCGATCTCGTGAAGTCCACACCGCAGGAAGCAGAGAATATTGACGACCAATTGAAGCAAGATTTTGAGTTGCCGATGCCAAAATTGACCCCTAACGATTACAATAAATACGAAGAGGCTGAAAATCTACTAAAATTCGTAGCTGAAAAATTCAAAAAGGAGCTGCCCAAGCTAAAGACCTATGGCTACAACTTCGTAGTCAAAGCGTCGACTGAAGATGTAAAAATTCGCGTCTCAAACGTCGACGAGACCGTCTGGGCATTGAACATATTTTACGGTAACCTTGGTGGCAACACGCTAGGGTTCAACCACGAAGATTCAATGAGTTACAGCAACGGTTCCTATAACGGTCAGATTGAGCCCTATTTTGACAGACAAAGACAATCTGTTGCGTATAAGCTCGACGCATTTTCATTCAGCAGGAATGATTCACCGCTAAGCGCTACGGATGTTGTTGCATATTTTTGGGATGACTTGTCCCAAAAACTGGAACGACATCATGGCTAAGTGAAGTTGCTCAAAAGCTATTAAGAGTATAATAGACAGTAGAGAACGAGTGGTTCAAGAAACGATTTTAGTCTGCGTGGCTCTGTAGCTCAGTTGGTAGAGCAGAGGATTTAAAACCCTTGTGTCGTCGGTTCGAGTCCGACCGGAGCCACAGAGACTAAAATACCTGGTCCATCGTTTCACTCGCTAACACTAGGTAATATACTCGCCAAGTCATCTTCGATATCAATTCCATAACGAGTAGATAACGCAGCAACATGGAAGCCGATAGTACGCCGGAATTCTCCCAATTCTTGGTTAAGCTTAAAATTCTGCAGACCATTTGAGTAGCCAGAATGTCTTCCATGCTTCACATCATTACCCATGAACGCTCGACATGCGCCTCGCAATGCGCGGACATGTTCTTCAAGTTCTTTGTCAATGCCGCCAGTCGTCAATATTTCTGTCAGAAAATGCCTGATTTCAATAACAGACATAAAAATATGATCTACGACTTCAACTTCATAAGGGCTATAAAGCACTCGTCGGTCCTCCAGGAATGCAAGAAGCTTTTTAGCCACTGCAACATCGGGCACTGGAGGCTGCCAAGATATGCCGAAAATAGGTATTGAGAATCCCGTAATCCTAGTGGCAACTTCCGTAAACTTCATATGATTGATTCTAGCCCTAGATATATAGCGGTGCAATCATTATGATTTACTTATGCAAAAGTATGACTCTCCGTACAAGGAGCAGTGGGGTCGTATCATTCGACTAAGAAAACAGCTGGACCGATTTGCAGTTGCCGATGACACCAATTTCGAGGAAGCAGTTGACGCGTTTACAAGCTTCTTCATTCAGTGTTATCACTTGAGAGACTGGCTTATTCAGAGCGGATTCGATACTAAAGAGGTCGACAAATACGTATTGAGCGACCGTTGGTTAACATTATGTCGAGATATGGCGAACACTCAGAAACACCAAAAGATTACTCACTATAAACCATCAAATAACTTCGTAGATTTTGGATTAGGGGTCTCCACTCCAATTCATAAATATTATGATCCCTCTAACCAAGTATCTAGATTTGGCATCGGCACATGGGAAGTCGGCAAACCAACTAATGCTCTAGAGATTGCAGATAACTGCATAGAACGCTGGAAAAGACTTACAAATAAAGAGCTGAACTCCTAGAGTAAGCTTGATATTTGTCATCTTATACTGTATCCTTTAAGGATAGAGGATACATATGCGCATACTCGTCATCAAAGAATTTTATAAATGGGCAAAAGGTTGTGATTTAACGGACGATCTTTTGTGTGATGCAGTGGATGAAATCGAGCGAGGTCTTGTAGAAGCAGACCTTGGTGGCCACCTCTTCAAAAAGCGAATAGCTACAAAGGGGAAAGGCAAGAGCGGAAGCGTACGAACGCTGCTCACTTTTTCCAAAGGCAATCGTACTATTTTTATGTACGGATTTGAAAAAAGCGAACGGTCAAACATCACTCAGAAAGAGAAAAAGTCGTTACAGATATTAGGAGAGTTTTACCTATCGCTCACTGAAGCAAAATTGGACTCACTGGTAAAAAGCCGAGTGCTAAGAGAAGTAAAGAAAAAGAAGGAGCAATAAAATGAACGGAAAGACAATATCACAAGTAGTCCTGGAGGCCGCCAAGGAAGCAGGCGCAGACAAGCTTACTATTGATAAGCTTGAAGCTTTAGCGTTGCCTGAAATACAGCCACTCACTCCAGCTCAAATTAGAGCTCTACGCGAACGGTCAAACGTAAGCCGCGCGGTATGGGCGATGATACTCAACATAGGCGTGACAACTGCTCAGAAGTGGGAAGCTGGGACGACTAAGCCTGACGGTGCAGCGCTGAAGCTGCTCAATGTCGTCGAACATCAGGGTATCGCAACCCTCCTAAAGTAATCTTAGCAATAAGCAGCTTGAGGTTTAGCTTTCGTCATTTACTTATTAACCGCTCAATTTCAACCATATCGTCATCCAAATAATCATCATAAAAAGTTTGATTGAAGAACCAATCGCCGAGCCATGAAGCTTATGCTTAAACACCTCTTTTATCAGGGGTGTTTTTGTTATACTTCAAAGATGGAAGTTCCAAAGGCAATTATATTCGACATAGACGGTACATTATCGCCAGAAATATCATGGACCGCACTGACTAGAGATTTAGGCGCATCTGTCGAAGACCACATCGCTATTTACCAGCAGTACAAAAAAAGGCAAACTGATTATGCGGAATCAAAGCGGCAATTAATTGATTTGTGGCAAGCCACAGGGAACGCCAGCCGAAACTATTTTGTTAGCCTATTTGAAGGCTGGCCTTTAGCACCAGAAGCACCTAGTATTGTAGAGCGTTTAGCCAAGAAGTATTCTCTATGTTTAATCACTGGATCAATGGACTTGTATGCTCAGACCGTCGCCCAAAAGCTGCATGTAGCAGATTATTATGCCAATACGACACTTCATTGGGACGCCACAGGAAATCTTATGGATATGGACTATGAGTTGAATCAGGCAAAGCGCAAGCTCGAACAGTTCCTGAGCTACTGCTCATTAAACGGCATTAAGCCCGAAGATTGCATAGTAGTTGGCGACGGTGATAACGATATTGCACTATTCGAGGCATCTGGGCGAGGTGTAGCAATCGGTTCGGAGATTCCTGAATCCCTGCGTAACGTTAGCTGGCGGACAGTCCAAACGCTTGATGAGCTACCCGCACTTGTCAGTTCATAGACCAAGAATCTATGCGACGACAAGTAGCTCTCTTATTTCTTTCATTTTATAATTATCAAAATCAAAACTAGCGGCTCGCAACTCGCCCGCTAGTGTGAGCCAAGATGCTTATGCTTAAAGGACTTCTTCGGAAGTCTTTTTGTTTGAGCGGAAGGGCGTTCCCTCAAATACTCAGTTCATTATGAATATTTGCGATGTATACAATAGGGTTTATATTAATATATATGACAGCACAGGACCTTGATCCAGAATTGCATAACTCTTCAAGGCGCTATATCTTCTCTCGTACGCATGATAGAATAAAATTTGTAAAATTATTTGAGAAAGATACTGCCAAGTAGGGCAACTACTTAATGAAGCCGACCTTAACAAAGGCGTTACTCAAACCGATGTGGTCAAAAGACTGACATTCATTCAAACAGGTTCGCAAAAATGCTAAGCATTGCCATTTCCAATGTACCTGCATAAAAGCACACTTATACAAACGTACTGTCATCCCGTAGGAGAATAGCCATGTACGACCAGCCCAAAGAATTGTTCAAAGACTCACCGCTAACTTTTGATAAGGGCGTTGCTTGCACTGATGTAATTACATTGCGTGCCGCAGCTCAGGCAATTGCACAATATCTTCCCTCGCATCGCGTTCTATTGCCTGACGTAGCGCGGGACGAAATCCCTATGTTCTTCGAAGATTTAACACATATAAGTGTCAATCCACTCATACCGAAAGTCACAGCTGTAATCGATACGAAAAAGATGGCCTGGAATGTGCCAAGCGAGCCAACCAAGACAACATTCACTGATTACACAGGCGAAGAGCGCCAAGGAGTGCATTTCCCTGTAACGTCTATGAAGGACATAGACGATACATATGTTATGAATCTTGGTGTAAAACTTTTCGATGACAGGAGAGCCTTACTATGGTTCGCTGAGCTGTCTGATGAATCAGAGCTAGAGGGAATGCGCACATATGATCTCTTCAAGTTAGCAAAAATCCTCATGCGTGATTATGCTAACAAGGAAGAAAGTATACTGCGGCGACCCACAATACCGGCTCAACAGATTGACTATGAGCGTTCGCTCGATGAGATCATAGCTATAAATCCACAGCTCAAAGCTATCGTACAGAAAGCACAGATTGCAATTGATTACACTGGTGCTCGCGTAAGCGTCCTGACGATGATGCTTGGTGGAAAGTCACCCAAGCCCGAAGAAATTAAGGATATTGTGTTTGGCGCTCGTGGACCAGTACTATTTTGGCTCACTGAAGATACCTTGCTTAACACCTTCAAAGAAGGTAAGGTAGTTCCAGCCGATATAACACCCTTTGCTGTCGTTGCAGCTACAGCCGAGGCTTGGCTTGACCCAAATCGCAGTGTTGAGTTTGATTATTAATCCAAAGAATTGTAGTTTAATGAACGTGGTCACTTCCAATGCTCCTGGCCCGATTCCACCCTCAGCGTAATCTCACAGCTATCATTCTGAGATAAGATATTCGCTCTATCTTCATATAGGGTTGAAAACTTCAAGGCCACAGTCAGTAAAATGGCCTTTAATAGCCGATAGCCATACCCGACATAGCACCCAACGTAATCACATACCCCTCGACATAACACTAACTAATTTCTCCGGGAAGGAGGTATGCGAGCTCTTTCCGAGGTGCTCCAGCATATCTCATAATCTCAGAGTTGCGAAGGTCGTCTAGTAGGGGGAGCCAAGCATAAGCACTTTGCGTAAGCAGAGTGTTTTTGCTTTGTGATAAAATTAGTGCATGAGCCTGACACAAGAAGATCTGCAGCAAATCGAAGCTATCTTTGCTAAAAAGCTAGATCCTATGGCGGGTGAGCTTACGGCCCTGCGTGAAGATATAAAAGAAATCTATAACATGATTACCGATTTACAGGCAGGCATAATTACTGACAGTAGCTTTAGCAAGAAATCACTAGAAGAGAAATTGCTGACTCTCAATGCGGAGTTACTTGCCGCGGCTAAGCAAGCCGGCATTGCGCTACCGCGCAGCTAGTTGCGAAGATTGTCCAATAGGGGAAGCCAAACATAAGCACTTTGCGCAAGCAGAGTGTTTTTGTTTGGTATTATTTATGTGATGAGTGATCTATTTAAATATGATTCAAAAACTGGTGGCTCAAAAGGGCTTGTTTTTATAGGCGAGAAAACATTAGTTTACAAACGTGATGGGAATACAAAAAACTATCCATTCTGTATAGATTTGCCAGGTGGTGGACCTGAACCAAACGAAACACCATTTGAAACTTTTAAGCGGGAAGTAATGGAAGAGTTTGGGTTAGATATAGAACCAGAGCAGATTGTCTACTATAAGAAATACCCGAGCAGACTAGAGCCAGGAAAAGTTGCTTATTTTCCTGTAGCTCGGCTTTCAGGAGCAGAAGAGAAAAACATACGGTTTGGCAATGAAGGATTGGAGTATCTGCTCGTGTCGTTAGATGAATTACTACAATTCAATGATTTTGCCTGGCCCTATATGAAAGACAGGGTGAGGGATTACTTGGGATCAAGAAGCTCATGAATTATAGCAAGACTTCTCGAACGAACTTTAGCTTGTAATCAACAGATTTAATACTGATAGTTCGTAACTTGCCTGCCAGTGTGAGCCATGATTTGCAATAACACCATAAATATGGTATTATTTTTTTATTATGACACTCGAGACAGTTAAGCTCAGCGTACGGTCAGCAAGACATAGGTCCAGGATAGAGGACTTTGAATAGCCTTATTCAATGCAGCAACACGAAATTAATTTCGGATTGGTGACCCGCATAGAACGACCGAACGGCGACCACTTTGAAGAAGAGAATCCCGGTACCCACGTAGCAGGAATCACGGCCAGAACCGAAAGCCACATTGAATCCATATCTCTCGCATCCGACAGAGCATCCCGTCTGATTCAAATTTTTAAAGTGCTTAGCACCAACCCCCACAGGGCAGACTGTCATGATTTTCTGATGCTACTAGAAGGTTGGGATGTCAATGGTGACATTGTGACAGATAACCGAATAATCCCTGACGATGAACAAATCGTATCAGGTACGCCCTATCAAGTTCTCATAAATGGCGGCAGCGCTGATAATCCAGATTGGATTTACTCCCACTCAGCAGTAGGCATGGACGGCGGTAGACTGCTCGGTCTTTCTGCACAAGGCATGCCCCTAGGAACAACCAACAGAGAAACAACTATGCAAGTTCATTCTAGAGGGGTCACTGCCTATCTTGCCACCGCCTCACTCTCGTTGACTGGTTGCCCAACAGTTACGGTGCCCTAGCCAAAGTTATGTGTACCGCCAGCTATCGGCTAACGCGTCGAAACTTGGCATTTGAAATACGTTCACGACTGCGAGCCACGGCATAGACACTAAAAGACTTCTTCGGGAGTCTTTTAGTTTTGCTATGATGCCATAGGTGAATCGAATCTGCATATACGGTGTCCCTGGCACAGGCAAATCAACTATTACGCGGTTAGCAGCCAAGAGTCTTGGCTACCAATTTGTTGAGTTAGATGCGGTACGCATTCTTGCCGCTGTATTCTATAGATAGTTAACAAGCCATAAGTTGCACAATCGCCAGACTCCGCTTATGCTTATAAGTAGATTTAACAACAAAGGCATCTAATGAAGCTGGCCGTTATTGCCGCAAATGGCAGATCAGGTAAAGTTTTCGTCGAACGGGCACTGGCGGCCGGACATTTGGTACGAGCTGGCGTGCACCGGGTAAATAACTTGAGTCCGCATCCGCACTTGTCAGTTGTGCCGTGTGATGCCACCAAACAAACCGATCTGGAGCAGCTCATTGCTGACCAAGATGCCGTTGTCAGTTTTATAGGCCACGTTAAGGGCTCACTGCCGCATGTGCAGACTGATGCTATGCGCATGCTCGTTGCGGCTATGCAGGCCCAGGACCTGCGCCGAGTTGTCAGTCTGACCGGTACAGGCGTACGCTTTCCGGGTGATCATATAACCCTTATTGACCGGGTTTTAAATATGAGTATCAAGCTCATTGACCCGGCCCGTGTCCATGACGGCCAAGACCATGTCGAGATACTCAAGCAAAGTAATCTCGATTGGACAGTTTTGCGGGTGCTAAAGCTCCAAAACACTACCCCCAGGCCCTTTACGCTAAGAGAGCAGGGCCCCACCAAATGGTTTGTCAGCCGGGAAGAGGTTGCCGCTGCCGCCCTGCAGGTTTTAGAGCAGGGGAGCTTTATCAAACGGGCTCCGATTTTGAGTAAGCCGTAGCTATAGAAAAAAGTAAGCCACAGCCAAAACGCCGCTGGGTCTTTCTTTGGCCAAGTCTTTTTGAGAGACTTATGTTAGTAGCCGCTAAAATAGTCAGTTTTTATTTGAGTTCTCTTTAGACCCAGGTCAAGAAGCATCTTTTTTGTACTAGCAACCATTTTATTTGGACCGGATATATACACCACCCTGTTAGACAAGTCCTTTACATATTTTTCCAGCACTTTTGAGTCTATATGTCCCGTCAATCCATTCCAGCCAGTTGGATCTGCCTTAGTTAGAATTGGTATGATTCGTATACTTGAAGTTGAGATTGATTGAAACAAATCTCTGTAGCTAAGCTCAGCTGGGTCAGATATGGCATAAAACATCACTATATCACGCTGTTCACCACTGTCATTAATATATTTAAGCATACTTCTAAACGGCGTGACGCCTACGCCACCGGCTATAAATAAAAGCCGTTGTGAGCTATCTGCAGGAAGTAAGAAGTTACCGGCAATCTGTCCCACACTTATTTGAGCCCCGGGCCGTAGCGCCCTGAGTTTCTGTTTGTAAGCGCTGGCCGGTTCGTAAAACTTTACGCCCAACATGACTTTGTCCTCTGATGGAGATGATGCGATAGAAAAAGTACGGCGATTTCCTCTTCCATCAAAGGCAACTCCAGGGAGTGTCCACTCCATATACTGCCCAGGCTGAAAGACAAGTGGCCGGCTGGGCTCAAACACAAAGTTATAAACTCGCGGCGACATGATTTGCACTTCTTTTAGTACAAGATCTACCGTACACTTCGGATTAGTAAGCCAGGCAAAAAGGTTACCTAACACAAGTGCAGTTTCTGGGTAAACATAAAGACCACCTACCTGTGGATGTAGTGCATAGAGTAGTCCGGTCATAGCGCCAAAACATATCTGCCAACGTCGGCGTGACGGCATAGTAGCTGGCTCGGTAAGCATAATTGTACCAAGAAAAAGCAGTGGCGACGCCAAGATTCCAGTCTTAAGAAACGAACCCGCTGAATGATTTCCGAATAGGATCATTCCTGCCATTACAAGTAAGCAGGGAACAATGTAGCTCACAAGTAATGGGAGTAGGCGCATTTTTTTGACGACTAAGAGTCCGAGGATGGCTACAAATATCCATAGTGAGCTGCTACCAACCCACCATGTTGCATGCAAAACCCCAAGCATACCAACAGCCAGCATACCAAATGCGGCCGGATTAAATACATGCCTATTTTGAAAAGTTATGAGGAACTTTGAGGCGATTGCAATAAAGGCTGTTAGGCCGACTCCTAGCATCCTCACTGTGCTGGTAGCGGGCGGCAGTACAAAAAAGAGAATTAGCGCCGTAATCAGCCAGGACTCTTGATTTGGGACTGCACGCCAAATAGCCGCCAGCCCATAATTTGTAGCGCAGCAAACGGCTACTAATATCCCAAATGAAATAGCCATCTTCGATAACGACAGGGGCAGTAGCCCAAGCTCGCTCATGCCAGCCGAGACCATACCAAGAGCCGCTAGTCCATAGACCAGCAGGCGATACATCGTTATTTTGTTCAAGAAGTCGTCAAGCGCCGCGGTAATCATAAAATTATCCTCATACTAGATAGTAAAAAAGTCTGCGGGAAAATCCGCAGAGGTAATTAATGAATAGTCATCTTGTACTATTGCGTATTCGAAGTCAAAGTGATTACTAAGCGACTCGGGAGATACGAAAAATAGTGCTGTAGTCAGCGCATCACTCACCAGTGTAGTATCTGAAACTACCCAGACTGCTTTTTTGTTTGTTGGGGATCGCAGTGTACCCGGGTGAATTATATGGGTATAGTTCGCCCAGGTACGACGATTGCCTGCAGAGCCGCAGAGACTCCTGTTGATGATGCTGGCGATACCGATTGCCTCGGTACTGTCATCCGGATTTTCCAGACCAATGCGTACAGCTTCACAAGTCACAGTTTTATACCGCAAATCACCGCCCGCATTGAGATAGAATGATTCTACTCCAGACTGCTCTATTAGATCCGAGATAATATCTACAAGATAGCCCTTACCCGCAGCTCCAAAATCAAGTATTGTTGGTTGCTTGATTGTTAGGTAAGGGTAGTTATACTCAATGGCTTCATCCCAGGCCAGCGTAGGCCGAAGCAGCTTGGGCTTTAATGAATACTCAGCGTCATAGCCAGCATCCGACAATACATTGCCAATTAAAGGCGTAACGGCTCCATCGGTGAGTTTATAGAGGAGTTCATAGGTATCAAGAAGCGGCTTGGCATCATCTGGTAGAAGGTAGGTATTTTTTTGCTGCGCCATTTTTGTGACAAGTGAATCCGCCCGGAAACGAGAGTAGTTTTTGTCGTAATCCTCTATCGTTTGATAGATATCGGCTTCTAGTTGTGCATGCTTTTCGAATGTGTCATCTGACAATAGCGTAATCACCCATGAGGTCCCAATTGCGTCGAATACCAAACTACGCCCGAGCTTTAAATCTGATTTGACCAAGTGCGTCATTGAACCCTTGTGATGTTAAAGAAGAACCTGATACCCCGGTCAGTTGAAGTGAGTCTAGCTTCTTACCAACCACATATGATTTGTAGTCTTGGGAGAAAGCAGTTTGGTACTCGGCCGAATCGCGATTATTAGATTGATTAGCCACAGACGTATCGGTGACTATGCCATTCTGAATTGTAATGTTAAGCGTGATACCCTCTGTACCACCCGGGGTGTCGTAGTTGCTTGCTGCGGCGTAGGCCCCGTCTTTATAGCCCGTAGCAACTACCGATGCCATAGTAGACGCAGCCGGCATATCGTTTGCCCTTGTAATCTGCAAAGAGGTAGGCGTACTTAATGATTGCTTATTTTTAAGTGAGTTCACGCCTACCGTTGCTATAACCACCGCGAGAATCACCATGAACGAAGTGATCATTTTCTGAGTTTTGTGGGAATCCTGTTCAGGGTGCATATCGTCGCCTCACTATTAAGCCGTCTATCACCATACCCTTATACATTTAAGAAAAGCTTAAGATCTTATTAATTATGATCCATACATTGTATTGTGGTATTTAAGTCGCGTATTACCATGATGGGATTTCTTTGCACGCAACCAACCGCATCATGACCAACTACAAAGGAGGTAATCATAATACTGACGATGCTTAGACATACCATGGGCCAGTTATGCTTCATGTCACGAAGACCATCAAGTAGAGTCGTACCATGGGTACGTCGTACGCTGCAGCACCATGCCACTAATGTACCCAGGCAAAAAATAAAGGCGACTGCCGGCAGAGCAGCAGCCAAAAATTGAAATAGTCTAATCCAATCTGTTGTCTGTGGTAAGACACTTGGTAGGACCTCATTGACTATTAAGAGGACCGCAAACGGAACTAACAAGAATACGCTCACCTCAGAATTACGCTTAACATACGTAGGCATGTCTGACATATATGCTTCATCAAGGGCTACTACATTTTGCTTGACCACACTTATTGGCAAATCAATTACTACACGTGCCAATAGAACTATTCGTGCCAGAATCCTCGAGTTGTCCTGGAGCATGTCCTCAAAAGCCCGAGTCATTTCTTCTGCATATTGCTCCCTGTACGAAGCAGGGTATAACGCCATCATTTTCTCGTACAGCCGAACCAGCACCATTATTATATTCCCATCTGTTGATCTAAAATATGTCGCTTACGAGCTAGGTCCACGCTACGCTCATAGTGTTCAAGCTCGCTCGCTAAAGCCATACGACCTCGTTCGGTAATGCTATAGTAGCGGCGACGACTTTGCTCGCCGTTAGAGCTCTCTTCAATCAAAGCCTGATCTCTAAGCTGCTTAATGCTTCCATATAATGTCCCAGGGCTTAATTTGAGCTTGCCGTCTGAGTCCTCTGCAACTTGCTTCATAATTTCATAGCCATGCCGCGGCTTTAGACTAAGCGCCAAGAGAATACTAAACGCAACCTGGGGCAACTGATTGAACTTTTTTTTCATAAGCATATTATATATCGTAGTACGTTATATTATCAAGCAGTCATGCACTTTCGCGCAAAAAACCTCTGGTGGATCACCGGACTAAGGCCCTGCCATTCATCCCCATAAAAACCATCCCACTTTATGGCGTACCTGAGCCATTATATTAGCGGAAAAACAGCGAAGGGCAGTTGCGTATTCAGCACCATTGGCTAAAAATCAATAGATCGGTAATGCCCGAAACACCCCCAGCCAGCACAATACTGATAGCTGGAACTATAGCCAGTCCGCGCGTCAGCAAGCAGCGGAGCCATAGTTTTATACGAATATGTAAGATGCTATAAAAGGCTCAGGAATGATCGGACGCAGTAGTATAAGACCGGCCTTTCTGCCGGTAACGTTTTGCACCTCAGAAACTGTGAGGGGTATTATCTACGTGGCCAATTTTCTGTGCATGTCCTGCCCCTATAAGGCTACTGCTCAAAATTCATCTATTAAGCACCGGGGCTTATCATTACACCACTTTTGTGGTAATACTTGCATATGAGATCTCCTAACTCCTTCCCAGGCTTACATCTTGATTCAGCCGCGGGCCTACTCCGAAACACTGGCAATGATATTGTTATTTTCCGAAGGACAACAGATACCCAGCAAGCTGGGCCAAACAATTTTCGTAGCGGATTCCTAGGTCTTCGGACCAACTTTCATGGCTATTCCGGTATATACGCCGGTAATACGCCACGTAGCCTAGACGCATACAAGCGTTCGTTACCCAATCTGCAAGCCATCACCCTGCCAGGTGATATAGCCGTAACCAATTATACCGAAACATCAAATGCAGTCTGGACCGGCAGAGCAGCAGCCAGGCTTTTACTGCACCGCGAGCTTACCGAGTCTGAAGGACTGATAGTCGTACGACCAACTCCGCCTTTTAGCTTCAAGGACAACTCTAGCACTATCAACAGTGAGTGGCTAGATGCCGCCTGGGTAATTATGCCGCCCGAACTCTACGCACATGCAGAAAAACAACCAGTAGCCGAACGGCCGAGCGTCGATTAGAGAAACCACGCTACACTTACGAGACTCACTCGCCAAGGATATCTGCTACAATTGCCTCATGCAGTTTTATATAGGTTGCGGAGCCGTTCTGAGCCAAGGGGGCAAATTTATCCTAGTGCAAGAAACGGCCCTAGCCAAAAAAGGCTTTTACAATTTGCCGGCAGGCACTCTCGAAATTGACGAAGACCTGCAAGCTTGCCTGGTACGAGAAGTGCAGGAGGAGACCGGCGTCGCTATAATTCCAGAGTCTCTTGTTGGGGTGTATCAGTGCGTGCTTGGCAATGGCCACAATATTGTACTGTTCATTTTTGCAGCCAGTGTTGCCGAAGGGGTAGCTTTTCATTCAGAGGAGCACGTAGTTATTGAGGCTTTGTCTTACGACGAAATAGTAGCCTATGATGCGGCTGGCAGATTACGCTCACCAATTGTACTCAAAGCCATCGAAGATTACCGCAAAGGACAACACGCACCGCTGACCACAGTACAGTCGTGGCATCTAGACGACCTACCGGCTATCAGGGTCCCCCACGAAATTTAGAGCCACTCTACCTCATTATGTCAATCAGGCGTATGCTTGAAACAGTAATGCCAGAAGGGAGACATCAATGGGAGGCAGTAAGAATTCACGACATAAACCAAAGTTCATAATAAAGGGTGAGGCTGTCGATCACGTCCACTTGTACGACCTACCAAATAAGTGGTTCCGCAAGGGCAGCACGGTTGCCGACTATAGAGATGAGGTGTTAAAGACCATCCAGTCGCTCAACTACACCTTTGCAAAGCTGACCATAGCATCCAATAAGTGCCAGTTTATGCTCAATTCGGTCATCGACAAGAACCCGTACATGCCCAAGCCAGCCGAGGTTTATGACGCAATTGCCGACTTTGTCTATCACTACGAAAACTACGCCATGAGATTGTACATGCTGCGCGAAAAAGTCGCCTTATTTATGAATGCAGTTATGAATCCGCAGTGGCCAGCTGGTAAGAAAGTTGATCTAGACCTGTTTAGACATAGTGCGGAGTACAAGGCTGCGAAATTTGATGTGGTAATAAAAAGATTTGATTACTCCGAGGACAGTCCCGTTGGTAAGTTAATCAAGGACCGCAACGTCCTTACTCACAAGCTCTACTTTACATCCGGAGACCACTATATGAGACCCGAGTACGATGTCAGCGAAGACTCCGAGGAAGACATGAAGGAATGGTTTAGGTCGTGGCGAAAAAATATCAAGGAAAAGGAAAATCTGGCCGCCGGTGCACACTCAGCAATCTTTGATATACATCACAAGCTAGCAGAGAAGATCTACCTAAAGCTGAGCGCCTAACTTAACCCCGGACCCGACGTTCTAGGTCGTGATTTTTTGTTTGACATATATCCGCCGCGGATATAATATCAAGCTATGCCCTCCGACAAACACTACACCCCGCTAACGCCCGCCGTACTGTACATATTAATGGCGCTATCCGCTAGCGAGAAGCACGGCTACGCTATCATGAAGCAGGTCGAAGCAGATTCCGAAGGCAAAGTCTCTATGGGACCCGGAACATTATACGGTTCACTTAAACGCATGCTTGAGGCCGGATTGGTCGCTGAAAGTGATAAAAAAATCGACCCAGACATGGATGATCAGCGGCGCATCTACTACAAGATCACGGGCGTTGGCACAGAAGCTTTGGACGCTGAGCTAGAGCGCTACCGACGTGTGGTGTCCCTAACCAAACGCCATGCATCTGGCATCAGCTTTGGGGCATATGGCACGTAGTACTAATGAGCGGCATGCCGCTGCGTATACAAGGCTCCTCCGTTTGTACCCAAAATCGTATCGGCAGCAATTTGCAGAGCCTATGCAGCAAATGTTTGCCGATATATGCCGCTACAACCAAGACACGTAACACAGCATACCCAAGCTTTACGCAGAGACCGTGATAAACATAGTAAAACAACACATACAGGAGACCATCATGAACATAAAAACCGCCAAACCAAAGACAATCATTGGAGCAAGCCTTGGTCTGGTAGGCATCCTGGTAGCAGTTTCACTGCTTGGCAATCATCCCGCACCGACAGCCCAAGCAATCCAACCGGGCACTTGGCTCAAGCAAGTTCGAACGCTATCCAAAGGCAAGAAGGCTACTTGTCTGGCAACTGTTCAGAGCGCCAGTGATGCGGTTAAACACGATGATGGCTTTATGGATTTTAACGGAGATAAAACCTCAAACTTTGAAACGACAGCAGGGGGTGCTATTGCAGATGTGCCTGCCGGCACGAATTACACTCTAACCATTAACTCCTACGCTGCCGGCACTGCCAAAGGCACGATGATCTACGAGCATGGCTACGGAACATACAATTACACCATCCAAAAGCTCTCCAAGCATGGTGATTGGAAGCTGGTATCGATCATTGCTTGCAAACAATCGTAACAGCATTCGTTTGCATATAGCATTACGATTTATTGCAAACAGTTTGCAATAAATATATAATGGTGTGCCATGCAGCCCAAAGAAAAGCTGATACAACTACTAAAAAGTCGCGGTTACAGTGCCACAAAAGCACGATTGTCTGTATTCGATGCACTACTTCAGGCTCACGAAGCAGTAACGCCCACGCAGCTTATCGAGAGCGTGCCGGATAGTGACATGGTTAGCGTCTACCGCACCATACAACTGTTTGAAAAAATTGACGTTATTCATAGGGTGTGGAATGGTTTTAAAAGCAAACTCGAACTAAGCGAACTGTTTTCGCCACACCATCATCATTTCACTTGCAGCCGATGCAGCGCTTCCATTGCCATCAAAAGCGAAGACCTAGAGCACAGTCTGCACGGTCTGGAAGCTACGTATGGGTTCGCTTTGCGCGAACATTCGGTGGAACTAAGTGGCTTTTGTCGGGAATGCCGTATGGTTGCCGCGTAATATTGACCAGCAGGCTGCATGTAGACGTCCAGGTTTTGCGGAAAATGCCATTTCAGACAAAAATCTCTGCTAGTATTAACACATGAAAACAATTGTAATCACTTCTGACATTGCAGCACCACTAGACCGGGTATGGTGGGCACTTACCACAGCGGAGGGCGCTGAAGCGTGGGACGCAGGCCCCGCTACATTTGATGCCGCAGAAGGTGGCACGTTTAGTTACTGGGACGGTGATATCCATGGTATTAATACAAAAGTTGTGCCGATGGAGCAACTGGAACAAGACTGGTACGGTCACGACCATCCTGAGGAAAAATATCGGGCCATATTTAATTTTAGCCAGGTAGGCGACGTCACAACCGTAACACTAACCTACTCAGGCAATGTTTATGACGAGCAACGCGACATCTCGGACTGGCAGGAATACTATTTCGATCCAATCAAGAAGCTGCTAGAAGCTTAGTGCACGTTTGGGCCGGCTACACGGCAAAGTCGTACATCCCATCGACCTTTCGTAGTCCCAAAAATGTGGTATAGTATAGTCTGTTTCTCACTGGGAGAAATGCACAGTGCACCGGAAGGTTTTTCCATGCCCGTGGTGGATGTTCACTACAAAAAGCGACGCGTGCCGAGGAAGGTCCTAAACCACCTCGCCGCAACGCTCCCGACCATGGTCGCCGATCACTTCACCTGCAACGGCGGGGGAATGCTGACGACACGCGACGTCGAAGTCCGCTTCCACAAGCGCAACCGACGTGACGTCGCCAGATACCCCGTGTCCATCGATGTGAACATGACGGCCTACACGGAACGAAGCGCTGACCTCGACAGCCGCTCCGACCGGCTTTTCAAGGCGATCCAGCGGATCATCGGTCCGCAAGTCGGGTTTGGCCTCTGGGTCAACCTCGCCTTCAGGTCCTGGTGGATCGAAACCGGGGACTAACTAGCACCACATAACCCCAGAGGGGGCATTCCGCCCACCAGAAAACAGCCAGACGCGGTACTGGCTTCAGTGCACGGCTCGTCGCCCAGACAAGCTCAGCACAATACCGAACTAACCTCGGCCATCGCTCACACTACAAGTGAGTTTCCATTTTTAGGAATTAAAGTTTGGCTGGGGTGTTTTTACATTAAGCCTTCACTAAAATGTTAGAATAGCTGGGATGCGTCGAGGTTTTAGTAAATACAGGCTAGTATACGGTCACTTGTGGGGAGCTTATGGCAAGTTCTGGACAGTCCGCATTGCTTTCGTGCTGCAAATTATGGCCAGGATCTGCAAGCTCATCCTGTTACCGGTCGCCATCAGTCTTATTATTGCTAATCTTTCCAAACGGAACTTTGACAGTGCTCAAAAAGCAGTGTTTTTCTATGCCATTTTTTCTTTTGTGTTGGGCGCACTGACGCCGCTCATTAAGTACGTCGGCATGGTCGGTGAAAACGAAGCCTACCGCCAAATTACTGCCAATTATTTTTCCCGCCTGGTATCCGCCGACCTAGACTATTTTCATTCCAATTTAGCCGGCTACCTCACTACCGCCACCAGACAGTACGTTGATAGTTGCATGCAGTTTGCTCGGACGCTCCGCGACCGCTATCTTAACACCGTGCTTAGCATAGTATTTCCACTATGTGTCATCATGTACCTGGACGTTTGGCTGGGACTGGTAGCGCTGGCACTCAGCGTTACGCAGGCCGTGTACCTACTATGGGCCTCTCATACTATTACGCCGTACCGCACCCGATCACGCGAAATATACAGGCGCAATTCCGGGCGTATGGCCGATATTGTCTCCAATATTCTGGCCGTAAAATCTACCGCCCAGGAAGACGAGCGTGTCCGGCAAGTACAGCAAGGCTCCGAGGAAGAAGGGCAGCTTTTTTACAAGCGCTACGCTCTGCAGGCCAGGCTGATTGCATTCCGCGAGGCTATAACTGTCAGCTTCTTTTTGGCGTTACTGTGGCTAACCGTCCACCGTATGAGCGGCGGCCACATCAGCATTACCACCGCCGTTCTGACTGTTACCTATACGGCCACTATCCTGACCGGCATCTACCAGCTGTCGGACGATCTGGACGAACATGACGACTTTGTTGATAAAATCATCCCGGCTTTCGAGATTTTAAACCGCCAAAATATAATTAACGATCCGCTAAGGCCAAAAAAATTAGGCACGGTGCGCGGCGACATCAAACTGGACCACGTTTCATTTTCTTACAGCGAAGGCGTGCCGGTATTTAAGGATTTTTCACTGCATATACCCGCCGGACAAAAAATTGGCATTGTGGGTCTAAGCGGTGCCGGCAAAAGCACCCTTACGAAACTGCTTTTGCGCTTTAATGATGTTAGTGGCGGTCAGGTACTGCTTGACGATATCGATATACGCCATATACGGCAGACTGATTTGCGCCGACACATTGCCTACGTACCACAAGAACCGCTGCTGCTACACGCCACTATCAAGGAAAACGTACTGCTCGCCAACCCCAAAGCAACTGATAGTGAAGTACGCCAGGCTCTAAAGGCAGCTCATGCTTTGCATTTTATCGAGCAGTTGCCAGAAGGTGTACAGAGTATTGTTGGCGAGCGCGGCGTAAAACTTTCCGGTGGCCAGAAGCAGCGCGTGGCAATTGCACGGGCAGTGTTGTGCCACGCACCCATCATTATTTTGGATGAAGCCACCAGCGCGCTAGACAGTGAAAGCGAGCAGATTATAAAAGCTTCGTTCTCGGAGATTTTGAAGGGTAAAACCGCCATCGTTATTGCACACCGTCTCAGTACGCTATCCGAGATGGACCGGATTGTGGTTATCGAAAAGGGCCGCTGTATAGAAGACGGTACGCACAACGAGCTACTGGCTAAGAATGGTAGATATGCTCGTCTGTGGAACAGGCAGCTAAAATATGCCGACGAAACCGTAGACACCGACTAACCATCTTTTTGCTATTATTTACGTATGGACGACCTACAAAAACTTGCCCAAGAGTACTTTGACGCCGTTAAACCAATGCAGCTAGCGACCGCTAACGGCGACCATCCTTGGATATGTACCGTCTACTTTGCAGCAGATGCGCACGGCAATCTGTATTGGATGTCGGCACGCGAGCGACAGCATTCACAAGAAATACTCAGCAATCCCAACGTTGCCATAGCAATTGTTAAAGATACCGAACGGAAGCAGGCCATTCAGGCAATTGGAACAGCACAGGAAGTTTTAGACGAAGAACTTGAAACCGTGCATGCGCTATACACAGGCAAATACGGGCCCAAAGAGTACGATCTAAGCGAAATTAAAAAGCACGTGCCACAGGGTAGGGCATACTGGGTTTTTAGGCCCACCAAGATGTTCTTTTGGGACGAAGTTAACTTTCCCGAAGCGCCAAAGCAGGAAATTCGGCTTTACTCTTAAGACGCAGGCATTAATTAACAGAGGTTAGTAGGTATTGCATGTTGCTTATGTTTATGCTATAATATATGTGTTCTACCGAGTTCTCGGTGGCACAAGCCCGAATGGGCAACATTGGTTGCACGTTCACAAGTTAGAGGATGGGAATATGACCTTCCAGCTGATGGTCTCGGAGCGTAAGGGCACCAAGAACCCGCTCGGCTTCGACTGCGGCAAGACCGACCTGGACCAGGTCGTGATCCTCACGGAGGACCTCAAGGTCTGCTTGCGCGGCCAGCCGGGGAGCCTGCAGGTCCACGGGCCGGAGCTCGACGGCGACAAGTTGATCGTCACCGTCAGGTGTGACCAGGACCAGCTGCTCCCCACGATCAAGCTGATCACCCCCTTGGTCAACGCCTGGAAGCGGCACGGGCTCATCAAGGTCAACGAGGCCTGAGACCCAATGGATGCCGGCGGTCGGCGGGGGAATGGTCGTCAATACTGACGCCCCAAACCCCCATCCGACCGCCGCCCACCCATCCCTAACTTTTTCGCTAATACAAATGTGTATTTGTACTGATGATTCCAAAAGGATGAATAGCGAAGTGTAAAAGATAAAGATTAGTAGTGTTATATTGTAGGCATGCATAACTCTTATCCTAATCCACAGGTATTCAATAATGAAGCCTGGCAGCAACCACATGATGTTAGAGGCTTAGTACGTGACGTTATGGCAGAGGAGCCTGGCGTACGCGAGTGGGTATCGGCTTTGTCTGAGCCCGACCTCAGAAAAGGCAAACTAGATCGCGATAATACTCCGGTCACGCAAGTAAGCTGGCTAAAGATTAAAGATAGTTCAATTGACCAATACACGGTCGCTGTCATTACAGGAACACCAGGAGCACCGGACTGTCTATATCACGGCGCGACTTTGACCATGGACGGAGACCGAGTCTTAGCAGTAGAAGGTAGCTACGCTACCAATACCAATGGCAAGCCCGTGAGAGAGGTTAGCCCGCTAATGGAAGGTGAATCCACGGCAGACAATGGGAACCCCTTGTCTGGAAATATAGTAGACGCTACACTCGACAGGCCAACCGCACCCGAAGAACTAGCTTTTGCGTATCGCACACTTTACAGGATAGCCCAAAATGCCGATTCCACCACAGGAGCAGGATACCTAATGATTGCCAACCGACCGCTGTAGTATTAGCAAAAAACATAGGAGGGATTATGCAAAAAATTACACCTAATCTGTGGTTCAACGGCAACGCTAAGGAAGCCGTTGATTTTTATGTTTCGGTCTTCCCAAACAGCAAAATATCGGCCACCGAATATTACCCCAAAACAGCCGAAGAGGGTTTGGCAGATTTTCAGAAAGACTTAGCAGGCAAAGTGCTGACTATCGAATTCGAACTGGATGGTACTAACTTTGTAGCAATCAACGCGGGCCCCGAGTTTACATTCAGCCCGGCAGTGTCGTTTGCCGTCAGCTGCAAAGATCAAGAAGAAATCGATTATTTTTGGGAAAAACTTTCTGGCGTGCCACAAGCCGAGCAGTGTGGTTGGTGCCAAGACAGCTACGGCTTAAGCTGGCAAATAGTGCCAAATAACATGGCCGAGCTTATGAAAAAACCGGGCGCATTTGCGACACTAATGCAGCAGAAGAAAATAGTGATTGCCGACTACTAGAGTTGGCTTGATATTACCGACAAGGCGCTTGGCTCGTACAGGAGCAAGGAAAGCCCAATACTGCTGAAGTCCTGCCCAATATGGCATATACTACACAAGCAATGACACCCTCAGAAAAAATTGATTCCTTCTTTGGACACTACCCACAACGAACCTACACCAAACGCCAACTATTGCTACATGCCGAGGAACCGATCAACTCAGTCTTCTATATTATTACCGGACGGGTTAGTCAGTATGATATTGCCCCAAACGGCAACGAAGTGGTAGTAAATATTTTTAAGCCTGGTGCGTTTTTTCCGATGTCGTCTGTAATTAACGACACCCCCAATCACTACTTCTTTGAATCCAGTCTAGCGACAACCGTACGTGTCGCACCAAAAAGCGACACAGTGCGCTTCCTGCACGAACATCCGGATGTACTATTCGACCTTTTGGCCCGCGTATATCGAGGTGTTGATGGAGTGCTTCGGCGCATGGCACACCTTATGGGCGGTAGTGCGGAAAGCCGACTGATTTTTGAATTACTAAATACTGCGTCCCGTTTCGGCGAGCTACAGCCTGATAGCAGCGTTATAATCCACATAACAGAGAGTGATCTTGCTAAGCATTCAGGCCTAGCCCGCGAAACAGTTAGCCGGCTATTGAAGTAGCTAAAGGCAGCACAGCTACTTCAAACCATCAGTGGTGGCCTGTTAATTACAAGTACTGCAGACCTAGACGCCCGTCTGGGTACTTCACTGTAGCAACGTAGCCAAACCCATTCTGCGGAGAAAGGGTCTCATGCAAAATGCAGTAACATAACAAAGGCGATGACCAGCGCCAGTAGCACCCAAACAAACGTATCGGCGCCGGCATCTATAAACACCCGTAGCTGGCTGCGACGACGCTGGCTGAGCGGCAAAATATCAGCATTAGTACGCAACCATCCCCAGTTAACGGCCAGCAGTCCCGACAGGCAGAACAGGCATAAGATACAAAGGGCGCGAATCTGGAAGGTGCTCTGCCACATAAACCATAGTGCAAAGCCTAGGAAAAAAGTGGCAATGGCGTGCAGCCATAGCCGAAGCTTTGGTGCTAACACACCACCAGTTAGGCCGATTAGGCCACTACTAAGCATCAGGGTAAAAAACACCATGCACATCATACTATTTGGGAAGCCAAAGACCTTACTTTGCCAGGCATTTAGTACATTGCCACAGCTAAAAACACTATTGAGATTACAGACCAATTGAGCATGTGCATTCTTCAGAATTTCCTGGTATTCAATTGTTTCTAAAAAAGAAGCTGTCAGGCCAATTGCGCCGCCCGCCGTCATAACACTGTAGATTGTTCGTTGTTTTATCATACGACGGACTATACCCAGCGTTGTCACCAAACACTGTGACGGCGATCACAGAATCTCTACGCACCAATAGCTAGTCTAGGCACATGGACACAACACAGCACACTTACGTGGCTGGCACCGCTACTACCACACCAACAACCCATGGACCAAAACCGTACATCAATTTTGACAATGCTGCCACGACGCCGCCATTTCATAGTGTTTTGCAGGTAGTGCAGGATTCTGCATCATGGTATGCTTCGGTGCATCGCGGGAGCGGCTACAAAAGCCGACTCAGTACGAACCTGTACGAAGCAGCACATACCGTGGTCCGAGAATTCGTCGGTGGACATCCTGATGAGCATATCGTTATTTTTGGTAAAAATACAACCGAGGCCATTAACAAATTGTCCTACCGGTTGCCGCTTCGTAAAACAGATGTCATCCTTATTTCTCATCTAGAGCACCATAGTAATGACTTGCCCTGGCGCAGGCAAGCAACCGTCAAACGGATACAAACCTTACCAGATGGTAGCATTGATACGGATGACTTCCTTAGGCTATTAAACCGCTACAGCAAACGCATCAAACTGGTTGCCATTTCGGGTGCCTCCAATGTCACAGGACATCTGCCGGATATCCACTGGTTTGCAAGGCAGGCGCACGCTGTTGGGGCACAGATTTCCGTTGATTGCGCTCAGTTGGCTGCACACCGCGCTATTACCATGAAACGCTTAGATGATCCCGATCATCTGGATTACATCGCCTTTTCGGCGCATAAGATGTATGCACCCTTCGGCTGCGGGGCACTAGTTGGGCGACGCGATACTTTCACTGCTGGTGTTCCCGAATACAGTGGTGGCGGAACTATCGCATCTGTCACTACGCAGTACGTTGATTATGCATCGCCACCCGACAGTGACGAAGCAGGTTCGCCTAATGTCATTGGCGCTGTAGCACTGGCTACCGCCATAAAAACTCTGCAGTCAATTGGCATGTCATCTATCGCATCACGCGAGGCATCCATAACAGCACATGCCTTACTAGGCCTACGAGAGCTTCCGGGTATAACAATCTATGGAGATACCGAACCGCAGAACACCGCCGCCCGATCAGGAGTTATACCATTTACGCTTACAGGCGTACCATCGCACCTGGTTGCCGCAACCTTAGGATATGAATGGGGCATTGGGGTGCGAAGTGGCTGTTTTTGTGCCCAACCGTATGTGATGAGCCTATTAGGGCTTAACCCCAATCAAGTACGTAACCACATCTTACATAATCGGCGTGACCTGGTGGATGGTTTGGTTCGCATTAGTTTTGGTTTTTATAATACCAACGAGGAGGTAGACAAGCTGATACAAGCCTTAGCGGCGCTAAATCAGGGCGAACATGCAACGTATGTTGTTGATCAACCAACAGGACTTTATACATTAGCTAACCCTGAACTGCTGCTACAATAAACATAAGTATTATGAACAAATCAGACGCTCCAAAAACACATATACTGACCGTCAATGCCGGATCGTCCAGTATCAAACTGGCTTTGTTTACTGCACACGATCTGCGAAAGGTATTTGAAATGGCTGCTCAAAATATCGGACAACCTTCTGCGCGACTCATCACATCGGACGGCAGCAAGGTAGTCGACCTTAAAAATCACGCCGAGGCAGCGGCACTGCTTTTGGAGCAAGTTCCTGCGCAGGCAACTATTAGCGCAGTAGGCCACCGTATCGTCCATGGCGGTCCGCAGTATCATACGGCACAGGCCGCGACCAACAGTGTCATAAAGGAACTACGCACCCTAGCCGCATTTGATCCGGAGCACTTGCCAGCCCAGCTAGACCTTGTTGAAGCACTCCAAAAGATATTACCCGATACACTACAAATACTCTGTTTTGATACTGCATTCCACCACGACTTACCGGCTAGGGCACGGCTACTACCAATTCCGCGTCACTTCGAAGCAAAAGGCATACGACGCTATGGCTTCCATGGCCTGTCATACGCATATATTGCTCAGGAACTGCGACGTGTCGAAGGTGTAGCTGCTGCCAACGGCAAAGTTATCGTAGCGCATCTGGGTAGTGGTGCCAGCGTAGCGGCGCTTCACCATGGTAAATCTATCGATACCACCATGAGTATGACACCAACCTCCGGCATACCTATGAGTACCCGTTCCGGTGATCTTGACCCTGGGCTTGCGCTGTACTTTGCTACAACCGAAGGCTATACAGCTGAGCGTTTTTCACACATGGTCAACTTTGAGTCAGGTCTACTGGGTATGTCCGGTCAAACGGCCGACATGGAAAAATTATTAGAACTCGAGGAACATGATATACACGCACAAGAGACAGTGGATCTATTCTGCTATAACGTCACCAAAACCATTGGAGCTTTTGCCGCTGCCCTCGGCGGTCTTAACACAGTAGTCTTCACCGGTGGCATGGGCGAAAATGCACCCAAGATTCGGACGCGTATTTGTGCGGGGCTGGAATTTTTAGGGGTTGTTCTGGACAAGGAGCGCAACCAACAGAACACAAGGCTTATCTCGGCTGATGGCGCTTCAGTTGGCATTCACGTTATTCATACCGACGAAGCCGTAATGATTGCACAAGAAACAAGTAAGGCAGTAGACAGGGGGACAGTATGAACCAACAGCCGCTAAATGACACCGCCTTACAAGCCATTGACGCTTACTGGCGCGCCGCCAATTATTTGTCGGTTGGACAGATCTACTTATGCGACAACCCACTCCTAAAAAAGCCGTTGGAGCTTACACATGTCAAAAAATTATTGCTGGGACACTGGGGCACTACACCTGGCCAGAATTTTATATATGCGCACCTCAACCGCATTATTAATGCGAATGACCTTAGCATGCTGTACGTCTCTGGCCCAGGCCATGGTGGCCCCGCATTAGTCAGCAACACATATCTAGAGGGGACTTTTAGTGAATACTATCCAGAAGTTCCACAGACCATGGCAGGACTTAAGAAACTGTTCCAAATGTTTTCATTTCCCTATGGTTTGTCCAGCCACGTCTCTCCCCAAGTTCCAGGCTCGATTCATGAAGGTGGTGAGCTCGGCTATAGTCTAAGCCATTCATTTGGTGCTGTCTTTGATAATCCCGACCTTATTGCAGCTTGTATTGTAGGGGACGGCGAGGCCGAAACCGGGCCGCTGGCAACCGCCTGGCATTCCAACAAGTTTTTAAACCCGATTACTGATGGTGCCGTATTGCCCATACTGCACCTTAATGGCTACAAGATCAGCAACCCGACAATTTTGGCACGTATTGAGCACGAAGAACTGGAGCAGCTGCTACGTGGTTACGGCTGGGATCCTTATTTTGTTGAAGGTGACGACCCGATGTCAATGCACCAGCTGATGGCGACAGCGCTTGACACGGCCGTGCAGGAAATCAAGCGTATTCAAACCAATGCTCGGACGAATGGCGATGCAAGTCGTCCACGCTGGCCAATGCTTGTCCTAAATTCACCCAAAGGCTGGACTGGGCCAAAAACAATTGATGGCAAGCAAATAGAAGGCAATTTTCGCTCACACCAAGTACCCTTAGCTGTCGATGAAAGCTGTCCGGACAATGTCGGTGTGCTGGAAGACTGGCTAAAAAGTTATCGCCCCGAGACATTATTTGACGAGCACGGAGCACTCTTGCCAGAACTGGCCGCCCTAGCGCCACGTGGTAACCGGCGTATGGGAGCTAATCCTCACACCAATGGCGGTGGCTTTTTGCGCGAACTCAATCTACCTGATTTCCGCAGCTACGAAGTCCAGTTTCCAAACCGCAGCGCTACTGTCGAGGGCAACACGCATGCACTTGGTCCATACCTGCGCGATGTTATCAAACAAAACGAAACACACCATAACTTCCGAATCTTTGGACCAGACGAGCTAGTCTCCAACCGCCTAGAAGCAGTTTTCGAAGCAACCAACCGTCAGTGGGAGGCCCGCACCAAGGACGCTGATGAGTTTCTTGCTACCAGCGGTGCAGTCCTCGATTCTATGCTCAGTGAGCATCAGGCAGAAGGTTGGCTGGAAGGCTACCTACTAACCGGGCGCCATGGTTTGCTTCATAGTTACGAGGCCTTCATTCGTATTGTCGACTCGATGGTCAACCAGCATGCCAAATGGATCAAAATGAGCAATGAATTGCCATGGCGCAAACCAATCGCTTCGCTTAACTATCTACTAACCTCGCATGTCTGGCGCCAAGATCATAACGGCTTTACACATCAAGATCCCGGTTTTATCGACCATCTGCTGAATAAAAAAGCGTCAGTTGTCCGGATTTACCTGCCACCAGATGCCAACACCCTGCTCTCTACCATGGACCATTGCTTAAAGAGTCGCAACTACATCAACCTGACCATCACCGGAAAACATACCAGTCCTCAGTGGCTAAACATGGAAGAGGCCATCGAGCATTGCACTAAGGGTATTGGCATTTGGGACTGGGCGAGCAATGATGACAGTGAACCAGACGTCGTTATGGCATGTGCCGGTGACGTCCCAACGCTCGAAACCTTAGCGGCAGTTTCACTACTGCGCAAATATCTACCAGCGCTAAAAATTCGTGTCATCAACATTGTAGACCTACTGCGCCTAGAGCCCGACACTGAACACCCCCATGGCCTCAGCGATGCGGACTACGACAGCATCTTTACAAAGGACAAAGAAATCATCTTTGCGTTTCACGGGTATCCGTGGGTAATACATCGCCTGACCTACCGACGTACCAACCGCAACATGCATGTACGTGGTTATAAAGAAGAAGGCACCATCACCACTGCCTTCGACATGACCGTGCGTAACGACATGGACCGGTTCCATCTAGTGATGGACGTTATCGAACGCACCGGCAGCACAAGTAGCGAAGCACTGGCCCTTAAACAGCTTATGGAGCAAAAGCTCATTGAACATTCCGAATATATACGAACTAATGGGGTTGATATGCCTGAGGTCCGCGATTGGATATGGCCAAAATAACCCATCGGCAATACTGCTATAGTGGAGCATATGTTTAGCATCCTTTGCTTGTCGTTAGCACTATCACTTGCCATAAACGGGCTGTTGTTTTTGATCGCTTTTCGGCTAAGGTCTGATAAACTTACCGACGCATCCTACGCAATAAGTTTTATAAGCCTAGCACTGTATACATTTCAGCAGTCATCAAAAACACCCTACAATGCGATTGCTGCGGGTCTGGTCTGTCTGTGGGCGCTGCGGATTGGCAGCTTCTTGTTGTACCGGGTGCTACGCGTTGGCTTTGATAGGCGATTTGATAGCATGCGCGACCACTTCTGGAAGTTTGGCAAATTTTGGCTAGGGCAGGCAGTGACGGTATGGGTGCTAATGCTTCCTTTACTGCTTGTAGCAACTGAAAAACTCAGCTGGCATACACTGACAAGCGTTGGTGTTGGCGTATGGCTAGCGGGCGTTATATTGGAAAGCATAGCCGACCTGCAAAAATATCGCTTTACACATACTGCGGCCAATAAGGGCAAGTGGATCGACAATGGCATTTGGCACTATTCGCGGCACCCAAACTATCTGGGAGAAATACTGGTATGGGTTGGCATTTACTGCTACGTGTTTCCTGGCCTTTCGATACCCGGCAAAATAGTTGGCAGCCTCAGCCCAGTGTTTATTACCGTGTTACTGCTTTTTGTCAGCGGCATACCGATATTAGAGCGAGACGCCGATACACGCTGGGGCAACGACCCGGCGTACCAATTGTACAAAAAACGCACCAGCTTACTCCTGCTGTGGCCCAAGAAAAAAATTTAGACCCAACCATCTTCAGTCAACAATTGGCAAAGCTTCAACGGGTACACCAAGCGCCTGCGCCAACCGGTCAATCTGCTGGAATTTGCAATATTTGATGGGCTCACCATGGCTATCGAATATGCGGTAATAATGCGGAAAGCGTATAGTTTCGCCTTTAAAATTTTTAGCCTTCGTCGGCTCGTTAACCAGTCGTATCGCCCAACCGGGCGGCTCGTCGGCAATGATGCGCTTAATCTTGGCATAATGATTGAAGGCCATGCAGTAATTATACCCGCCAAGCTCAGGGAGCATTACAAATGTCTAGACAAAGGTCGTCCATTCTAGCAGGTTTTTTATATGTCCTAGTATGAGATTAGGTGATTGTCAAGAAAAGGTACATACTGGGTATAGACAGACCGCCTTAACACTAAATTTCTAGCAGGAGCGAATGAAAAGATTGCTGTTGGCCTGACAAGAACATAAGTCCCGAAAGGACATCATCATGTCAACATTCGCCATTCAGAAATCCAACCGCCCTTCAAAGGTTCATCATTCGGAATACATCCGCTTAGACAATAAGCCTGGCAAAGAAGATATAGCGCCGGCTGCGCCCCCAGAGCCCACCAAGCCCGAGGCAGAATAGCAAACCGGGCACTCTGCTGCCGTCGCAGCAGAGTGCCCACTAATTCTTGGAGATTACACTATGCCAAAAGATAAAGGTCGCAAGGAAATAAAAAAAGCAAAGCAGACTAGCGCAAAGTAGAGTCACGCCTATTACAATTAGTCGGAATAAAATATTACGACAAGAACCGTCTTACACTGTCTCGAGTGCCATACCAAACGGACTAATTACTCGGGGGACAGAAGAGGTATCTGTCGCTGTCTGCGCCCCTGTTGTTTCGCGGGCCAAGGCTAGCTCAACGATTTGCAGCAACATCGATTCATAATCGATACCCTGATTGAGTAAACAAGCCTTCGGGAAGTTGCCGTAGCCTTCCAGCAAACTCGGTAGCAGATTAGCCTCCAAGAAATGGGGCATGCCGGCGGCATCCAAACGAATATCAATACGCCCATAATCTCTAGCGCCCAGAGCGTCAAAAGCATCCATTGCTAATGCAGTTAGTTTTGCCCTTAAAGTCGCGTCGGTCACGGCAAAGTGTTGTTCAGTATCTGCGGCTTTTATCCGAGCGCTCAGAAAACTGCCACCCAAATCATTCATTGGAGCAACCAATTCCAGTGGCATTGCTTTGTAGCTACTGACACCGACATTTTTAAGAATTGCCACGCTAAATTCGCGGCCCGGCAAGTATTCCTCAATCAGCGAGTCAGAACCTAGCGTGTCGGTTATCGAGCAAACCTTCGCTTGCAGCTGCGCAAAAGTATGGACCAGTGAATTAGTATTGATACCTACGCCGCCGCCCTTGTTAGATGGTTTTATAAATAGCGGATAGGTTAGCACTATGTCGTCTTGCGTAAGCAACTCGTTAACCCGAGCGGTATAAAACCGAGCAGTGGCCAGCCCGGCCTGAAGCACGCGCTGCTTAGCTAGTTCTTTATTAAGCTCCAAGTTGTGTGCGCGATAATCAGAGCCGGTACACACAATACCAGCGTTACTAAGATATTCGCTAAGCCAGATCTTACTAGAGTCGTGAAACCCGAGCGCCGGATCACTGGGCAGGAATTTCATACCCAAGAAAACCACGTCCGGACGACGCGCTACCAGCGTGTCAAGCTCGGGCAAGGTATTTATGATGGTAACCCGGACCTGCGTATAGTGCCGGGCTAGTATTGCCTGCGCCGCTGCCGCAGAGACTTGCCCCATAGAGGACAAGCCCCGCACAGTTGAGGTGACAATTTCTATGTGCTTATTGATTTTTGCCATAGGAAAAACACCTTTCTGCACACAGCGAGCGAGCTAGACGTATATACGAACTACGGTAATAGTTGATTAGTAAGAGCGACGGAAGTTGCCACCGCCAGAACGACGTGAGTCACCACCACCGTTAGAACGACGATCTTCCTGAGGACGAGCTTCGTTAACCATGATAGAGCGGCCACTGACTTCTTTGCCGTTCAGCGCAGCCATAGCAGCTTTTGCTTCATCGTTGTTTGACATTTCAATAAAGCCAAAGCCCTTAGACTGGCCGCTGTCACGGTCTTTGATGACTGCAGCGCTAGTAACGGTACCGTACTCTGCAAAGACTGCTTCAAGTTCTTGTTCGGTCATGCTGTATGCGAGACCACCAACGTAGAGTTTCATTGCCATGATGTTATATTCCTTTTTTTAACTGATATCGCACTCGTTTAGTATGTTCTAACCGATGTGCAATAAGTCTTTAAAAAAACAAATCATAGCAACGGAGAGGCTATAATAACCACTTGCTTAAAACCAAGTATATCACACAAAAGCTGTTTTGTCTCCTATTATTGCTAGTGCTCGCAATTTTAGCAGTTGTTACCCGCGCAAGAACAGGTGATTATCTTGCAAAACTACATGCATCTTTCTACAATACGGCCCATGTCTGCTGCCGAAACTTATACTACTGCCGTGCCCTCCGATGACCAGGAATATATTCCTGCAACAGCCCTACTAGACACCGACCCAACGGAACCTCCTACAGGACCCCGTCTAACACCCGAGCTGTCTCAAGAAAATCCAGATCTGTATAAAAGCCGTCTGCTTGATACGCTAAGGGATTCTAACGTCAGCGGCATAGAGGCTGTACGGGCAGCTGGCGCCGACATGGATGCCTTAACGTTCTACGCAAACCGTTACACATCTCGCGCCTATGACAATGGCCGCGTAGATCTTGGCGTGGGGCCTATGGACCAACCAGTACGAGACCAGATTTTATTTCAAGCAGAAGCATTTGGCCCAGATGAAGAAGTAGCCTACCGGTTTCTGCATGAAGCCAGTCATACCCTGTATGAAGAAGTCCTGCAAACGCCTGAAGGAAAAGCTCTTGAGACCCTTAATCGACAACACAGAACCCCGCTAGCCGAAGGGCAAGGACTTACCGCTCTAGCGTCACTAGACCACTACAGCGGAAATGTTTTTAGGAGACATAAAGAGGATGGCACCGAGCTATTGACCATGTACTACTACGGAGGTCCCGATTATTTGGCGGCCTATGCAAGCTATCTGAGTGATCCCAAGTACGAACAGGAACGTCAAGCAAAGGGGCTAGCAACGCTAACAGCTGAAGCAGCTGGGGTATTCGTGGAAACGGTCACCGCAGCCGCCAATGCGGCACTTGCGCACAGCGCAGCGCTAAGGGCACCAGCCGCTGCAACCGAAACACTATAGAGCTACAAAACATAGAGGCTCATGCCACGCAGGCTTAGCCCTTGACTAGTGGCAGAAAGATATCATCAACGATCTGCCTGATTGCAGCCGGGCTAGTGGGACGGCCAGTAAACAGCATCTCGTGGCGGTTAAGATCAACCGGCAAGCGGCAAACCCGGTCCGATACAATCTTACGCGATAGCTCGCCGCGCGCTTTGGCTCTTTCTAGGATCGTCTTCATGGCTTTTATATTAGCGTTGCCGATTTCACTCCGTAGCAAGGCTTGCTGCGTTTCATCGTCAACTGCGTCCGACACCATACCCCAGATTATATCGCTACGCACACCACTCAGGGCCGAAGCCATATACTCCAGCAGGGCAATGACATCCCCGCGAAGCGAGCCTGTATTAGGCGTAGCTCCGGACAACAGTGGTCGATACAACCGTAGAGTAGCCCGCACCAGTTCTAGTCGATTATCCCACCGCCGATATAGCACTGATTTGCTGGTACCAGCACGTTCCGCTACGCTATCGAAAGTCAGCTGCCGATAACCCACCTCATTTAACTCAACCCAGGCCGCTTCCAGGAGGGCTTTTTCGAGGTCTGCGCCACGCCGGCGTTGTAGTGGTGGTTCTGTGCTTGACATGTATTAGATACTCCGAGTATCTTAGTATATATGACCGTACACAAAAATAAAAGATCTTAATCGGGAGGGAATTTTATGGAGACGGACACGCAGCCACAAGAGATAAGCAAACGCCTTCGCGGTATTATCTGGATCCTGGTACTGGGTGCGCTAGCACCAATGCTAGATACCACCATCGTCAATGTAGCTCTTCCAACCGTCGGCCATGCGCTGCGTGCCGGAGTCAGCAGTAGTCAGTGGACTATTACTGGATACCTGCTAGCAATGGGCGTGGTAATACCACTAAGTGGCTGGCTACTAGAGCGGCTAGGGGGTAAACGATTGTGGGTAACCGCACTGTTATTTTTCCTGGCCGGCTCGGTACTTTCGGGTGCAGCCTGGAGTATGACCAGCTTAATCGTATTCCGCATTATCCAAGGCGCAGCGGCCGGTATTGTAATGCCGCTAATGACCACGCTGGGCATTAAGCTGGCTCGGGAGCTCGCACCAGGCGTACCACTAGGCAGGATCATGGCGCTGGCGACAGTCCCAATTATGATTGTGCCCGTCTTGGGGCCAGTCATCGGCGGTTTTATTGTTGGCTACCTGGATTGGCGCTGGATTTTCTATGTTAACGTGCCAGTTTGTTTGACGGCAATGCTGTTGGCTTGGTGGAAGTTACCTACAGAAGAGGCAGTCGGTGAGCGCCGCCCCTTTGATGTGCTGGGGTTTGCTCAGTTAGCGCCGGCCGTAGCGCTCACGCTGTACGGTTTATCGAAAGCGACTGGCCCAAAGGGCTTCAACACCAAAGCCGTCTACGAACCCGTAGCAATCGGCCTGCTACTAGCCGCGTGCTTTGTCGTTTACGCATTCCGCAAAGCTCATCCGCTCATCAACCTTCGGACGTTGCGCGTACGAGCTTATGCGGCATCACTTGGTGTATTGTTTTTCTCGGGTCTAGCCATCTATGGACCATTGCTGCTGGTTTCGTTGTTCTACCAGAATGTGCAGCATAAAAGCGTGCTAATGACCGGCCTACTGCTAGCACCACAGGGCATTGGCTCAATCCTGCCGCGTATTTTCGTGGGCAAGCTAGTGGACCGTATCGGCCCGCGCCCGGTTATTTTAGGCGGTTTGGCCATCACCGTACTCACAACCGTGCCGTTCGCACTAGCAACCACCAACAGTAACGAATGGCTGCTGGCCATTATATTATTCGTTCGTGGGTTAGGACTTACACCGGTAAATATTGCAGTGATGGTGGGCGCCTTTCAGGGTGTGCCAAAAGAAGATATACCTGACGCCAGCAGCACTACGCGGATTGTTCAACAAGTGGGCGGCTCGTTTGGCACAGCAGTACTAATCGTCATTCTGACCCGTGCGCTTACCTCGCACACGGTGCCCGCGCAAGCCTTTAACGTTGCCTTCTGGTGGTCGATCGGCTTTGTAGCATTAGCCGTAGTGCCAACACTGCTACTCCCCAAAGTAGTAAAAGCCGAAAGCTAAGGCAGATAAAGCACCTGCCGGAGTGATTATTGACAGAGACACGCATCAACATCCATAATGCTAACCATAAGCATTAAACTATAAAAAGGAATACTGAATTTCTTATGAAAAAACTCAACAACCAAGGGTTTGCACATGCTATGCTGGCAGTGCTGATTGTAGCGGTGATCGGCGTAGTTGGCGTTGCAGGATATACCGTATCCAAACACAATAAATCAAACGCTGGTGGTTATGATACCGTAGGTGCCGGCGTATGTGGCCGCAATTACACACCCTGGTATCTTCCAACTCAATTCTATAGCGCTAATGGAATCTCCGGTAATGTGCAATTATTTATAGATAAGGGCGCACAGCAACTATGTCTGGTAAACACCGCTAAATTCCCTGGTGCTGGCTACACGAAAAACATGCAGGCTTCTCTCAGCCTAGTAAGCAACCGAACACAGGTTCGGTCAGGAGGCTCAGACTCCGGTCGATACCAACATTATGCCGGTCCAGTGTATCTAAATATAAAGGGTACTAAAACTGGGGGTATCTACTGCGCTGACGTTCACGCGAGTATTACCTACGGCAAAAGCAGTGTTAACTACAGCAAGTGTCTAGTCATCTAGCTGTTTAGTACTCTTAGGATAAGAACATCGGATGTCCAAAGGGAAACGATCTGCCGGTATTTTATTGCTCACGCTAGTCTTAGTGACTAGCGTGAGTTTTATTTCAAAAGCTCATGCCGATCTAGCTGACCTAACCGTAGAAACAGGCTGCACCGATACTGCCTCGTATAACGGTGAGCTGCAGCCCGCAGCAGGTTCTTATGACCTCTACGCTCGCCTTGGACGGCGGGGTGACCGCGCGCAAGTCCAAGGGTACACGCAGGTACTTGGGCAGCAAGGAGTTTGCAACTCACTCGGCTCCATAGCTACAACAGGGGATTCTTGGACTAAAATCGGCTCATTTACCGCAGATGGTACCAATACTTACATATTCCAACTTTCTTCGGCAAGCTTAGCAGCGCTGCCCAGTGCCAACCGACCCACTGTGATGCTAGTACCACAAAGCAACCCGGTGTGCATACCAAACACGGAATGTACCGTAACAATCAACGGGCAGCAAGGCTATGTCGAGCCACCCGGCACATTGCTCAATCAGAACTCGTTGCACGTATTACAAGTTGCCAATCCCAGAACCGATGCAATTCAAAGCGTTGATTATTACGCCGACGACAAGCTAGTCTACACATTACCAACCCTGCAGTCGTTTGACCTACGCTATCTTTCCAGCGACGCAGAAACAGCCACGGCAATCGTTCATTATGCTTCTGGTCAACAAGTGGTATTACCGCAGCATACACCAGATACTTACGTGTACGAAAACCCTTTTAACATGCTGTTCCGCTTTTATCATTCCGCACCACTCCTGCCTAAACTGTTGGTTGGTGTTACGGCATCCTTGCTGCTAGTATGGGCCGCTCTGTTCGGTCTAGAGCGCTGGCACCGATACCGCTCCTGGAAAGAACATCATGGTCTTACGGCTTACGAGCAGCACCATTACACACCCAAGCAGCAGCAATTTGCAGAAAGACGCGCCAGAATAGTACACGTCCTTGCGCCAACGACAAAGGTAACCCTGCTTATTATTGGGATCTTGACGGTTCTTGTTGCTACAAATAGTTACGCGGCTACCATCTATACTATCGACGGCGAAAGCATGCAAAATACCTACATGAATGGCCACCGGGTGCTGGTTAATCGATTGCCCGTTACCTGGGCCCATGCTAACAGACGAGAATACATACCCAAGCGTGGCGACGTAATTATCGTACGTGCTGTCTTTGGCAATACCAACGCATCTACGGCAAACAGCGTCAATCTGTTCCTAATTAAGCGTGTCATCGGTTTACCTGGCGACCATTTAATAATCACAGGCGGCCACGTCACTATCTATAACAACGCACACCCTGCAGGCTTTGATGTTGATGCCGGTCAACCGTGGGCCAAAACAATGCATCCTAATGTCGCCACCGAATCACTTGATATTACTCTTGGCCCCAGCGAAATATTCGTGAGCGGCGACAACCGCCCAGAATCGATCGACTCACGTTTTAATGGACCACTGCACATGGACGACATTGTTGGGCAAGTCGTATCCAAGCTGCCATAGAACGCTACTGTTCGCTATGCCAGGAATCGGCCAGGCCCAACTCTAGGAAAGCTTTAGGGACGTACTTTCTACGCAACGACCGCTCACTGAGCGTAAATATCTAAGCTAAAATGGCGCCATCTTCCCAGAAATCTAAAACAACGCCGCTTTAAAAGCGGCGTTGTTGGATAGCCGGAACGGTTTAGTTCCAGCCAAAAGCCTGGCTTAGTATCCAGAGCGTCACTGCAATGGAAATAAAGAACAGGCCCAGTCCCACGGGACTACCCCAACTAAACCACGAACCCCAGGCACGCCAGTGCTTGAGACTGTTTTCGTGACTCCAATTGTAGTCCTTTTCGTAGTCTTGGATACTCTTGCCTTGATGTTGCATAAAAAGTGTCCTTTTTTAGTTGATGAGTGCTCGTCGTGTATAAGAGTCCGACGAAATTCTTATCACGCAGGCATACCCATTCATCTGCAAGTGGCTTTAGTGTGTCCGCTCCTGTCGTTCGCCGAATGAGTGGCGCAGGGCCTGTACGACAGCCACGTCCTGATTATTTAATCATAATACAAACGCATCGACAAGACATAAGATTGACGTATAGAGTATATTATGTTAGTATAAACGCATCTACAAGGAGACCTCGGCCGTGCCCCATATCGAAACCACCCCTGTGAGCCCAGAACTAGAAGCTATGCCACCGGACATCCTTAACCCTATGCAGGAAGTTGTCGCTTCGCCCAACAACCCAGAAGTATCGTCTTTTACGCGCCCTGGCGTGCAGGAGCACGCACCTTCTGCGCGCGCTAGGCTAGGTCGGCTAGCGGTAGTGACAGCTTTTACAGGCATAGCACTATTTGGCGGAGCACACCCTGCAGAGGCAGCCGCCCCAGAAGCTGCAGTCACATCCACGCAAACAGAAACGCATCACTCGGGCGTCAATTGGAGTGCCGATATTCCGCTTGCTCTTGGCGTTGTTGGCGGATTAGGGGCAGCTACAGGCATAGCTACTGGCCTGGTAGGCCTTAGGAATCAAACAAAAGAGAAGCGGGAAGACCGCTTTGGTGATTCATTAAGAGAGGTTATCAAACCTGGCTCTACGGGTGAAGAACGTCATATGCGTCTGTTTAATCTAGGCCTTTTCGGAGAACATTCAAGCTATAAGCCAAAGGTTTTCGATGCCTGTGTTGTATATCTTCGTAGCCGCAAGGGTGAACTTGGCAAGCTAAAGGACAGCTTCGGAAAAGACCCAGTCGCCCTCGGCTACGCTATTACCGACAGGCGTAATGCTGACAGAGAAGCGTTTGGCATGCTTGTTGACACACTGCCCGCAGCCCGCAGAAGGTTACGAAAGGAAAACAGCCGCCTACGACACTCTGGACGACCTATTGATGACTTGGCTGAGCTTAGCGAGATAACCGGCCTTAGCCCAGATGCAGACGAACGGCTCCGCGTCAATGCGCGCGCCATTAACCTGGATGACATGCGAGACATAAAGAATGTAAGCCTGCGGAACGTGGATTTAACGGGCGTAGGCATGCAGCGCAACCAAGTAACGCGCGTTAGCCTAAGAAATGCACGCTTGTCCGAGGGACAATTTGCAGGGACAATCTTCACAGGCTGTGATATCCGAGAACTAGATGCACGATCAGCCTACCTCAACGGAGCTGAATTTAATCGATGTTTAGTAGACACAAACACAAAATTTGGTAATCTACCGGACAACCACCCTGATGCCAGAAATGGGGCGCTCGCACCCAAGGACCCAGATGGTTACAGAGGTGATGGACGGGTAATACTAAGGGATCTACGCTCAAAAACACTCACAAAGCAACAGATCATAGATCTAGTAAAGCAATGGCAAGCTAACGGTCTAACGCTATTAGAAGGTAGTGACCAGGATTACTTACTGGATCCCACCAAGACCCCACCAAAGCTAAAGCTGCCGCCCAAGAAACGCGCGTCCAAGACGCCCGATCCAGCCTCCGCTGATTAAAGCCTACTCTGTAATCACATTCTGATACACTAGCAGTATGGGGTTTATCAGCAAAGCTTACTACTTTTTTGCTCCGTACACCGATGCCCACGAAAAAGCGGTGGCGACCTTTTTTAAAGGCCTGAATGAGCATAGCGGTCAAACACACACACGGGCTCGGCTAGGCAACTTAATCCAGCGTGATATCGCTGTTATAAACCTGTGGACCGAATACCGTTACAAAGGCTACCACTATTTACGAAAAGCTAAGCGTCGACGCTTGTACGCCAATCTACGGCTTATTGCAGCTGATTTCGACCGGTTTTACCGCCAGCATGTGCAGCCGGCCGACACCGTACTAGCACATGTCCGTGCTATTGCACCCGAGGCTACTGTTGATCCGGCGAAGGCAACGCTGCTTCATGCCCTCATGGGATATTTTTCGCCGGGACAAGGTTTGTATGAGTACCGCGACTCCAGTTCGTTTGGACGTCTATTGCGTGATCCTACCCACGAAACGTTAGTGGGTGATTGTAACCAGATTGTCACTCTTTATATTTATCTGTACTCCCGCTACTACGATGTGCACGATTTGCAGGTACGTACCTTGCCAGGCCATGTAGCCCTGCATTATAGTGGCGTCGATATTGAGGCTACCAATAGCACCTATGCAAACTACGAAACCACTAGTGGCAATGCGCTGCTACCAATAGAAGAAATCGTCAGCATAAACCTGCTCGACACCACCGACTCATACTTATCGACCCACGAAATTGCTGCAGAAGTTTTTCTGCAAGCCTCGCGCTTCGCCTTTGTGTTGTCGCATGACCGCCAGATTGTCACACAAAATCTAGCGACCGCCTACAATAACCTGGTCGTCAGCTTGCTACAGCGCAATAACTATAAACGAGCATTAGACTTTGCGGGTGCTAGTGGGAACAAATCGCTGCTGAGTACTGTTGGCCATAACGGCGCATTATACGAAATGGACCATCACAACTACGCGGCAGCGCGGCGCTTTGCAGCCGTAGCCGACGACCGTGACATTTTGATTAGATCTAGCTGGCGAGCCGAAGGAGCTCACCACTACCAAGCCAAGCGCTACCACGAAGCAATCCGAGCGTTTGACCATACCGACGACCGCGAGCATGTTCAGCAGTGTTACGAAGCGCTGTTTTTTGAAGAGCAAGCCAAACTTGGCACCAACCTGACCACCGAGTCAATCAAGCAGTACCGCAAGACAATCAACAGAATGCGCCTGTACGCTAAAAAATCCGGCAATAAAGGCCTTATCGAGCACACTAACGCACTGTCACAACACCTGTAACGCTGGGAGGCGAAGCCCCTTACGCCGTACCGAGACGGAATGGGTCATCAAGTTCCAAACAACCAATACGGGCATCAGATAGCCCCGCCCACAACCGATACCGACTACCCTCGAGGTGCTGCAGACTGCCTGGGAACACCACATCGTGCAGGGTAGCATTTTTGGCAGGTCCGTCTTCAAAACAACCACGCGTTGCTATAATCTGCGGACAGGCTTTGGACACGTGCTTGCTCAGTAATTCTTTGAGCGGAATACGGTACGTACAGGTGGCATAATGCAGGTTACCGTCTGCATCCTGCAGCGCTACGTGGCCGAGCAGCCCAACACACGCTTCACCAGCAGTATCTTGCAGCATGTACATATTATTGACACCCACCCAGTCGAGCGGATCGTTACAGCTATCCAGCAAAGCAAGCAGTGGCAGCTCCACTTTATCAAGATCAACAAGATCATCCAGTGAGTCAATCACATGCAGCGCAATTCGGCCACGCATATATTTGTCCCCCCACGGCCGGCGACAAATCAGTAGACGCCCATCAGGCAGCTGCAGCAAGCGCACATCTTTCATGTTATCGATCACAGCAAACGGAATACGTTCTAGCGTCTGCAACGACTCGCCGCGGTAAAATTCGGTGCGCGGCACAATGGCGCCGTGCATATTACGCACCCAGACGCCGCCAAAAATCAGCTGGCGGGAGCCCTCCGTACCGACATAGAATAAAAATGGGTCTTCCATCATAGAGAACGGCTCGAGGTCCTTGGCTAAATGCCAGCCCCCACGCAGTGTGGGACGTGCAAAAGCAATGCTGGGCCGATACGAAACCGGATTAGCCGAATTACTAGCGCGATCTTCGTAGCGAAAAGCCACGATAGGTCCTTGGTCGTCCTCATAAAAGGCCGGGTTGTAGCTATCTTTGGTGCCCGCACCCTGAATAGTAATAATTTTGCCGGGCTTTGGCGGGCAAATGTGGCCATAGCGCTTAGTCCAAATATGATCTTGTTCGGCAATCGGTTTAGCGGGCATGCATTACTCCTTTGTTTTGTGATTTGCGTGTTTTAGGGGCCATATTTGCGCGTGGACATACCGAGCCCACAAATACAGGATGACCGATTCAGCCCCCTTATTGTTGCATACGCCACGGGGCAGAGCATAGAGACCGTCGCCACAACCGTGCCGCGGAGAAATCAGGCTAGTTTGATAGATGTTGTTACCGTAAAACCAGCGCATCCAATCATCAGTGCGCCGCGCCAGATCAGCCTCGCCATACGCAGTGTAAGCGTCCGCCAGAAACAGCACCATAAAACCAGGATCGATCGGCTGTTGGCCATAAATGTCACGTTCGACAGCACCGACACGCTGCCAGATGCGATTACCAACAGGTGCCGGAATGACACCGATCCGACAGTAGTCTTCCAGCGTGGCAATACTTTGTCGCACCACTTTTTCGATAACCTTGCTGTTTTTGGGCTGGAATGTTTGGCCGTATCGTAGCAGCGACCACGGCATAACAGCATTGGCGTAGGTCATCTGATTGCCAAACCAGCCGACTTTAGCATCAAACGTCGTAAGTAGGCCTTGAGCCACCTCATCTGCCGCAGACTGGTCACCAAGTGCGCAGTAAGCAAGTAGTAGGTAGGCGAGGGTATGTATATAGCCCCGCTGCAGCAGGCCGGCAATCATTGTTTGGTCTTGGTCCAGTAACGTCCGTGCTTCCTCAGCGTAAAAATCTTGTCGGATAGCTTCGGCCAATGCCCAAATTGCTAATGCGTGTGCATCGTCCGAGCTACTAGCATCCAGCGCTTTACGATGTTCATCAAAAAATCCTACGAAGCCTTGTGGCGTTTTAGAAGCCACCAAATAATCTAGACAGACTTTGGCGCGCTTGGTATCGCCATACAACAGGTAGACAATCAGTGCCCGCGCCGAGTCGTCAAGAGCATAGCCCATTTCTCGGTGGATTTCGTCACCCTTGGTGTGTTGCCAAACCCCAAAATCATCCGTCAGCCAACGCAAGTGAGTTAATGCGCTGCTCATGCGGCAGCCACCTCCGCATCCTGAGCCTGAGACACCAGCTCGAACAAGTTAAGATACTTAAGACCGGTATTAAACCAAGTCATTTGTCGGCCTCTTTTGTAGGCCCGTTGTCTGAGCGCCAAGTGTTTTCCCGCATCCTTACACAGCTCCACAATGGCTTTAGCAAGCGCAGCGCTGTCCAGTGCCGGCACCAACACCCCGGCACCTTCGCTTAAGATTTCCCGAGCATAGTGATACGGCGTAGAAATACAAACCTTACCGGCGCCTACAGCCCAAGCCAAGGTACCAGAAGTTGGCTGCTGCATACCAGGATAGGGCGTTACGAAGTAATCGGCCGCCAAATAGTACCGGCGCAGTTCGTCGTCGTCCAGGTAGCGATTCACAAACACCACGTTCTTGCTTACGTTGTTGCTACGCGCCAGCCGGCGCAAACGGTTGCGGTAAGCCTCGCCGTCGCGGTGCAATACATGCGGATGCGTTTGGCCCACTACGTACAGCTTGGCTGTCGGCGCCTCGGCTACAATTGCCGGCATGGCATCAATCATGTATTCATAACCCTTTGACGGACCGATTAAACCAGCCATCAATATCATCGGCTCGGCCTTAATGCGTAACCGTTTTTTATGCAGGTCGATGCTATTAAACGCAAAGTCAGGTACACCGTGATGAATTACTACTGCCTTTTCCGGCGGGCAATCGTATACGTCCAGTAAAATCTGGCGCGAACTTTCGGTCATAGCTACTACCGCCGCCGAGCGTTCAATGATTCGCTGTATTACATATTTTTCGTGCGTACCAGGTTCGGGCAGAATAGTGTGGAAATTGGTAACTAGTGGTTTCTCGATACTGTCCAGCAGTGGCAGCAGATAATCACCGGACACGCCACCAAACAGACCAAATTCGTGCTGCAAGTTCACGATATCGGTTGATGACTGGTTAATATAGTGCGCTGCCATGCTGTAATCCTGCGGATTGTTTTGGCCAATGCGCAGCTTGACCTCCCATGGATACTCGTGCTCTTGCACCTCATCGTTAATAGCAATGATTTCTGCCAGCGCATGCGGATTTAAGTTGTTAACGGAAGTGGTCAGATCTTTGGTAAAGGTTGCGATTCCGCAGCGCCGTGGAATATAAGTGGAGATATATATCACCTTCATTGGACGTTGCCGGCCAGCCAATTTCGCAGACAGGCCTTGCAACGGTTGCTTTGTATCACCCAAGTCGTTTGCCTCCTAGCACCATTTAGTATGGTCTGGTTATATAAGAAACGCAAGCTTTATGGTGTCTAGACCAGTTGCCTATACACCATATAGCAGTAGGACGCTGTATGCTCACTCACCGTTATTACGCAAATTATATGCCCACCATTGACGGGGGCGGCTCACCGTATTACTGTAGGGTACATAATCAAGGAGGAGGCCGAGATGTCCGAGCGACTATCTAGGAATGCAGAACGTACCCGCCGATTACCAACCACAATCGCAGCATTACTAGCTGGCAGTCTAGCACTTAGTGGCTGCCAGTCGACAGCAAATAGCTCAGGTAGTAGCGGGGGCAGCGTAGGGGGCAGCGCGTCCCAAGAAGGACCAGTTAGAGAGGTCAAAAACGGCGTCCCAACCATCTACCTGGACTGTGACTCCCCCAAACCAGGGCACAAGAAGGTCACTATAGAAAGCACACCAGGACAGTGGGGAGGTGCTAATTTTCAGTTTCCTAAATTAGAGCCAGTCCTGCTTTCGTACGCTTTTAGCGTTGCAATCGGCCCGGATGGCACAACACAAGATGGCAAATACAAACCAGGTAACGTAATCGTCGTAGAAAATAATGCTGACGGTCTGGATCCCAAGAAGCACGAGTACGGCAGACAGGAGACGATTGTTAAAACACTGCCCTATACGCTTCCCATCTCCGAACATGATCCAGACGGTCCTCACAACAGACTAGCGATTATCGATGCAGTTCCGGGTCAACCCTACGAGGCTACCATCACCTGCGCATATAATCCGGACTATGACAGCGACGCGACCAACATCTATTCGCCACCCATTTTCACCGCAGAATTGAAGTAGCAAGCTAAGCAAGGCCTAATCAGCCGTCAATTGCACTCAGGAACCACAAGCGCTAGTAAGATTTGCACATACAGCGCTTTAGCCTATTTCCTTAGTTCATTAAATTTTAATGAACTATAACTGATAGAACCGCACAATAATTGACGGCTACTACAGCCACAAACTATCATAAGCAGTATGGCTCAGCTACCACACGACCCGCCCGGGAATAGTGTCGCTATGAACGAAAACGGCGTGATTGTGCTGACAATGATGGGGCGACAAACGCCCGAACGTATAAAGGCACTGAATAAAGAATTCACAGCCCATGCGACGGCGCTTCGGGAGCAAAACAAAAAAGTTCTTGCGCTAGTTGATATACAATCACAAAAACTAACCGATTCAAGCAGCGAAGTGCGGCTGGAAGGCAAGCATATGCTTTCCGACCTTTCCGTTGATGCCTGCGCTATCCTCGGAAAAAGCGTTGTTGCCAGCATGGCGCTCTATGCGCTGCGGGCAGCAGGTGTTGGTAAAAACATCCGATTCTTTACCAGCAAGCGCAAAGCACACAAGTGGCTCGAAACAATGCGAGCGACCAAGCCAAAGCCACTGAGGCTAGGTCCATTTGCCGGCGTAGTTATGATGCTCATTGGATTTTCGGTGCTGCTGGGCTGGCAGATCAACAACGCTACGCTAACATGCTGGCTGCCGTCACTTCGGCCCATGAATCCGCTTTCGGCTATTGGCATTATTGTTATTGGCTTTGGCTTTGTTACCTATTGGGCTAAAAAATGGCGCTGGCTGCGCTGGGGCGGTGGCCTTACGATATTGCTGGGCGTTTGCGCGCTACTGCCACTCCATATCGACTACTTACTATATGGGGGTCGGTTGACCGCTAGCGGGGCACCAGTAGAAGTAGCAAACTCTGCAGCGATTTGCTTTATTGCCATGGGCTCGGTTGCGCTACTCGCCGGCCGAAAAGGCCGTCGCATCGAGATCTTGGAATATGGTGCAGCTTTTATTATTAGCGGCCTGGCAGCTTTTAATATATTCGGGCAGCTGTACGCCCGCAGTTTTCTGTACAGCCTCGGTGATTTTGTAATGGCCTGGAACCTGGCGGTAGCGTTTTTGGTTTGTGGTATTGCGCTGCTGTTTTTGGTGGTATACAGGCAGTTCGGCAAGAATGTATTACAGCAAATCAGTCGCACTGGTTGGCTTGTCGTTTTAGCGCTTCTGGTAGTGCAGATTGCCACGTACACAACCTGGCAACAGGCCGTTAACCGCAACCGCATGGAAACAACGCAGGCCCTTCGTATTCGTACCGAGGATATCCGCAGTGTTGTTGCCAGCCACTTGCAAGCCTACACCAACTCGCTGCGTGGTTTTGGCGGGCTATTTGCGGCTAGCGATTACGTCAGCCCCTCGGATTTTAGTACCTATTATCAATCCTTGAACTTAGCCCAGAACTACCCAGGGCTGCAATCGGTTATATTTGTAGCCGCCGTCAACGATGCTGATTTGCCAGCTTTCGTGAAACAAATCCGCCAAGACGGCGTCACCTCAAACGGCAAGCCGTTTACTATCACCTCCAAAACGTCGGCTAGCAAGCATTTTATCTTAATGTATACCTCCACCGGATCATCTACCAGTATTGGCCTTGACCTTACTTCTATCCCGGGTCGGACAGACGTTTACAATAGCGCGCTTGCCAGCCGTGATATTTACGGCTCGGGCACCGTAACCGTTGGTGTTAACACCCCAACACCGTACCAAGGTTTTTTCCTGACTACCCAAGTTGCAACCGCAACCAGCGCGCAACCCATTGGAGTCGTTAATGCCGTTCTCAATTACAAGCTCTTCTTCTCGCATCTTTTTGATGATAATAACTTACTCAAGGATATTGATGTCACTATTGTCGACACTACCAACGACAAAAAAGTATTTAGTTCGGTCAAAGACAACGACCAGGACAGCTATATTGCTAAGCGGACTCTGCAAATTGCTAACCGCACTTGGCAACTTACCATACACACCGACAAGACGTTTGGCGTCAGCGACGGACAAGTGCGTTTTCCGGCCTTGACGATTTTAGTTGGACAATTGTTTTCGGTCTTTCTGCTGCTGCTCTTTATAATTTTGTGGCGCTCCCGCCAGCAGGCGCTCGACCTGGCTGATGCCATCACCGCCGATTTACAAGTAGAGCGCAATAAAGCCGTAGCCAACGACCGAAAGAGCACTGCAATTCTTGCCAGCATTGGCGACGGCGTATTCGCCATTGATACCCATCGGCGACTAACATTGTTAAACCCTGTTGCACAGACAATCTCCGGCATTTCCGAGCAAGAAGCCATCGGCAAGCCATACGGCGATGTGCTGCGTTTCGAGCTTGAAAAAAACGGCCATATCAGCAGCAGATTTATCGACCGCGCTTTAGATGGTCACCTATCAAGTATGGAGGACCACACCGTGCTGGTGCGTTCCGACGGCAAACGGATTGCGGTTGCCGATTCAGCAGCACCAATTCGTGATTCCCACAACACTATAATCGGCGCTATTATTGTGTTCCGCGACATTTCTAAAGAGTACGAGCTTGATAAAGCCAAAAATGAGTTTGTATCACTGGCCAGTCATCAACTACGCACACCACTATCGGCTATCAACTGGTACGGCGAGATGCTTTTGAGTGGTGATGCTGGCAAACTCAATAAAAGTCAGCACGAATACGTTGGTGAGATATTTGACGGCAGCCAGCGAATGGTCGAGCTTGTTAACGCACTGCTGGACGTGTCCCGTTTGGAAGTTGGCAAACTGCATAACGAACCAGCTCCCAATGATGCAAAAGAACTTACCGAAAGCCTAGAAAAAGAGCTGGCCGTTTCCATCCAAACCAAAAATTTGCGCATCACAAAAGATCTGGCCACGTTACCGGCTGTTGTCGCCGATCCCAAACAACTGCGCATGGTCTTCCAAAACCTAATGAGCAATGCCGTGAAGTATACGCCCGCCAAAGGCTCGGTAGATATAACACTCAAGCGGGCCGACAAAAAGACCGTGAGCTCGCTTAAGTTGCCCGCAACCGAGTCATACTGGCTGTTCTCTGTGGCCGACAGCGGCTACGGTATCCCAAAGGAAGATCAGCCACGCATCTTCAGCAAGATGTTCCGCGCCGATAATGTCCGCAAAATGGATGTGGAAGGCACTGGTCTGGGACTCTATATCGTTAAGGAAGTGGTAGAAAAAATGGGTGGTAAGGTCTGGTTTGAGTCCATGGAAAGCGTTGGCACCACCTTTTACGTCGTGCTACCGTTTAAGGCCAGACACGGGAAGTAATATAAGTGATGTTATGTATAATGAAGCGATAGGGATTGGAGACTAATACGATGGCAAAGCATGTACTGATTGTTGAAGATGAACGGCCGCTAGCGCATGCGCTTGAGCTAAAACTGCAATACGAGGGCTTTACCACTACCGTTGCCGGAAACGGTGAAGACGCCCTGAAGTTTATCCAAGATGGTTCATTTGACGTTGTTTTGCTGGACATGATGATGCCAGTCATGGACGGCTTCGAGGTACTAAAGCAGCTGCAGGGCAAGCCAAAAAAACCGATCGTCTTCGTACTTTCTAACCTTAGTCAACACGAGGATGAATCGCGCGTCCTGGGCGCCGGTGCCAAAAAGTATTTTATTAAGTCCGATACGCCATTATCTGTCATCGTCGAAGAAGTTAAGAAGGCTTAAAGAGAAGAAATTACTTGGGTGGGACCATGTATCCAGATATAGATAAAATTAAAGCCACACTGCTCAAGGAAAATTATATTTCCCAGGCGGATAGTGCTGCCGCCGAAAAGGCAGCGCATGATAGTGCTGGATATATTAGCTACCTGATCCGTGAGCAGCTGCTGAGTAAAAACCTGTTAGGACAGGCCCTGGCCGAAGCCTACAAGCTGCCCTTTGCAGACCTGGGACAGCGACCCGTTACCAAAGTTCAGGTGCAGGCCATTCCCGAGGATGCTGCGCGCGAGCAACGCCTAGTAATTGTAAAAACCGACGACAAAAACACCATCGTTGCCACCGACCAACCGGAAAAAATTGAGCCCGCTAAGGTCAAAAAAATATTCCCTGGCAAGAAGGTTGGCGTAGTATACACGCTGCCAGAATACATCGATCAAGCCTTCGAATCATATGAACGTCCGCTCGCCACTAGATTCTCAGACATTATTAAAACAGGGCAGCGGATTGCCCCAGAAATTGTCGACGAGATTATTAAAGATGCCCTTAGTTTTCGTGCCAGCGACATCCACTTTGAGCCCCGCGGCGAACGCGTGGTGGTACGCTTCCGCGTTGATGGCGCCCTGCGCGAAGCTGGCGAACTGCCCAAAGAATACTACGACAACATTTTAAACCGCGTGAAGGTCGAAAGTGGCATGCGTATTGACGAGCACCTGACCGCTCAGGACGGCGCTATGCAACGCACCAGTGGCGACCAGCACGTTGACCTACGTGTCTCGCTGATTCCCACGGTGGAGGGCGAAAAGATTGTGATGCGTGTTCTGGGCGCCTACGTTGCCGGTTTTGGCTTTGAGCAGGTTGGCTTTAATGACCAACACCGCGAAATTGTAGAGCGTAATATTGCTAAACCCTTCGGCATGATTTTAACGGTCGGACCAACTGGCTCCGGTAAAACCACTACTCTGTATTCGCTCCTCAAGCTGTTAAATAAGCCCGACGTTAACGTCACCACCATTGAAGACCCGGTGGAATACAAAATGCCCGATACCAACCAAATCCAGGTGCGCGAAAACGGTAATATGACGTTTGCCAAGGGTCTAAGGGCCATTGTTCGCCAAGACCCGGACATCATTTTGGTTGGCGAAATTCGCGATCAAGAAACGGCCGAAATTTCAGTTAATGCTGCGCTAACCGGGCATCTGTTGCTGTCGTCATTTCATGCCAACGATGCCGCCACTGCCATACCGCGCCTGATTGATATTGGGGTCGAGCCATTCTTGCTATCATCAACGCTGGAAATCATTATTGCTCAGCGTCTCGTACGCCAAATTTGCTCGCACTGTCGCTACAGTTTGCCAGCCAGCGAAGCTCTGGGAAACCTCCGGCCAAACGGTGTTAAGTGGGCTTCATATTTCAAGAAAGATGCCACCGTCTACGCCGGCAAGGGTTGTAATGTATGTGCGGGCAGTGGCTACCAGGGCCGCAGCGCCCTCTTTGAAATTATAGAAGTAACACCCGAAATGCAGGATTTAGTGCTACAAACACCGTCAACATTGGCTATTGAAAAACTGGCCCGTAAACAGGGAAGCAGGCCGATGTTTGATGATGGTATTGATAAAGTAAAACTGGGTGTGACTACGCTAACTGAAGTGCTCCGTGTAGTGCCACCGGCCGCAGAAGCGTAAAAATTGTATGGCACACACTAAAAAACCCGCCAAACAAAAGCTAACCGTACTGCACATCAGCTACAAAGAGCGCGAATACTTTAGCGAGAACCTAAGTCTGCTCCTTAAATCGGCGGTACCGATTGGCGAAGCACTCGATACGCTGCTACTAAACGCTCGCAGCAGATCGTTTAAAAAGGCACTGCATGGTATGCAGGACGACATTAGCGCTGGGTACAATTTGGCGGACAGTTTGGAACGATCGGGTATCGTTAGCAGCCAAACACTGGCACTCGTAAAACTAGGTGAGGCCTCGGGTCATTTGGTTGAGAATTTGCAGCTAGCCGCCGTCCAGGAAGCCAAGCGCCATACCTTTGTTACCAAAGTCCGCTCAGCACTCATTTATCCGGTTTTTGTCATCGGCCTAACGGTTATTGTAGGCCTTGGCGTGGCCTGGTTTTTGCTGCCTCGGTTGGCTGCTACTTTTTCGCAGCTGCACGTTAAGCTTCCAGTAATTTCACGGTTGCTAATTAGTTTTGGCACATTTCTAAAAGCACATGGGCTTGTTGCAGTACCGGCTTTTATTGGCGGCTGCTTGCTGCTGGGCTACCTATTCTTTGGCGCTCCAGGTACCAAGCGAGTTGGCAAAGCAATCCTGTTTCACACGCCTGGTATTGGCCGGCTGATCCGTGAGATAGAAGTTGCTCAGTTTGGCTACTTGCTAGGCACACTGATGGACGCAGGTCTGTCGGTCACCCAGGCACTAGCGCTGCTGGAACAAGCCTCGACCATGCCACAATACCGAAAGCTATACCGGCATCTGGCCGAATCAATCAATGATGGTTTTACGTTTAAAGACAGCCTTAAAAAATACGCCCACAGCCAAAAAATGCTACCCGCTTCGGTACAACAAATACTGATCGCCGGGGAACGTTCCGGCTCACTACCGGAGGTACTTCTAAGCATTGGCCGCACCTACGAACAAAAATCAGATATCACCACCCAAAACCTAGAAACCATTATTGAGCCCGTGCTGTTGGTATTAGTAGCCGGCGGCGTGATGCTGGTAGCCATAGCCGTGATACTGCCTATTTATAGTCTGGTGGGAGGGCTTAACCAGTGAAATCGGCCGGCTTTACGCTAGTTGAAGTGCTCTTGAGCGTTGTTATAATTACAATGCTCACTGGCCTTTCTTTACCTCTGTACGAATCATTCGTGCGCCGTAACGACCTTGACCTAACAACGCAAAGCATTGCGGCCATGATCCGCCGCGCCGAAACTTATTCCCGGGGTGCCAAAAGCGACACGGCTTGGGGTGTAGAATTTCAAGCCAGCGGTGTGACCTTATTTAAGGGCACGAGTTTTTCGGGACGTGACACCAACTACGATGAAACCGTTGCCATACCTGCCTCGGTGACACCCACCGGCCTCAGCGAACTAACATTTACCAAACTTACGGGGGCGCCAAACACTACCGGATCGCTCGCGCTAGCCAGCACTACTAATACAACCAGGACGATTACCGTCAATGCCAAAGGTGTGGTTGACTACTAAGCAAGCCGGTTTTTCGGTGGTAGAAGCGCTGCTAGCAGTGACCGTTTTTGGGTTTTTAACTGTGGGACTGATTGGTTCAGTGGTGTATGGGCGCAGCTCTACAGCCGATAGCGGTGACCAATCGCGGGCTAATTATCTGGCAGATGAGGGGCTGGAGGCCGCGCGGAATATACGGAATGCCGGATATACCAACCTAGTGGATGGCACCTACGGGCTTGTGCAAAGTGGTGGCACATGGACACTATCCGGTAGCAGCGATACTAGCGGCATCTATACCCGTTCAGTCACGGTTGCCTCAAACGGTAGCAATCGCAAAAATATCACCAGCAACGTATCGTGGAGCGGCGTCACCGGCAGTGGACAGGCTAGCGTCGTCACCGAGCTCACCAACTGGATGGCCGCACTCACCACTAAATCGTGGGCTAACCCCAGCCAGTATGCCGGCTTGGATCTCACCGGTACGATTGTGGGTTATAAAGTAGCTACCAGTGGTTCCTATGCCTATCTAATACGCAACAACACTACCGGACCAAACTTTTTTGTCATTAATATCAGCACGCCAACTAGCCCTACTGTCGTTGGCACTCTAACACTAGCTGGTACCCCAACTAACATTGCAGTAAGCGGCAACTACGCCTACGTTAGCAACGGCTCTAATAGCGCCGAACTGCAGATCGTAAACATCGCCACACCCGCCACCCCAACATTAACCAGCAGCTACGACGCCACCGGCAGTGCTGACGGCCTAGGCGTATACGTAGCAGGCACCACGGTATATCTTTCCCGGGCGGCCAATAGTGGCGTGGACGAATTTGTAATTATTAGCGCCGCCAACCCCGCAAGCCCGGTACGCATAGGTGGCTATGGGCTAAATATAAATATGAACGAGGTATACGTAAACGGTACTACTGCATACATCGCTACCGACTCGGACACACAAGAAGTATTAGTACTCAATATGTCTGTCTTGGGACTGCTTACGCTTGGCACCAGCATTAATTTACCCGGTACCTCTAATGCAACCACTATTTCCGGCTACGGCAACACAGCAGTGGTTGGGCAGGGGAGCATACTCTACACCATTAGCGGCGCTATACCCCTCATTCCGGTTGTCACCGGCAGCATAACACTGCCAGGTCCTATTAACGATATAGACGCGGATGCAACGCACAACTATGCGTTTGTGGGCACTAACTATGGTAGTGGGGAATTCCAGGTGGTAAACATTGCCAACATGGCCAGCCCCGCCATACTCAGCAGTGTCAACTTGACCGGTAATATCAACCTGACCGGCGTTGCCTATAGCGCCACACAAAACGTGGTGGTTGGAGCCGGTACCAATAATGCCCAGGAAGCAACTATTTTTGGGCCAAACTAATATGCAGAAGCAACGAACCATACGCACGCAAACCGGCTACACCCTCATCGAGCTACTGCTATACGTAGCGATTACCGGCATATTGCTCACGGCCACCACCGGTTTTTTTGGGCTAGTTGCCGATGCTAGGGTTAAAAATCAAACGATCAGCGAAGTTAACGACCAAGGCGTATTTATTATGGACTATCTTACTCAGACCGTCAGGAATGCCACCAGCATTACTACGCCCATAACTGGCGCCAGCGGCTCGTCGCTCACCTTGGTGGTGCCAACCGTCAGCCTCAGCCCAACAATCTTCAGCTTATCTGGGACTACTTTGCAAGTTCAGGAAGGCGCGGCGGCGGCCGTGGCACTTAGTAACAGCAAAGTGCAGGTGAGTGCCTTTAGCGTTAAAAACCTGACCCGTAGCGGCACTTCGGGCATTGTGCAAATTAGCATTACGCTCAGCCGCATTAACACGGCCGGACGCAACGAATACGACTACACGCAAACCTTCACCACATCGGCGGCGCTGCGACCATGACGAGCCTAAAAGAACATCAGGATGGTTATATAGCCTTACTTATGTTATTAATTGTAGGTGCGGCAACCACTGCCATCGCGCTGGTTTTGCTAACAACTGGCACAGATGCCCAGCGAAGCAGCCTGGTCACTCAGCAATCTGTTCAGGCAGTGCAACTGGCTAACGCCTGCGCCGAAGAAGCCTTGCAACAGATGCATGATACCACTAGTTTTACAGGTACCAGTTCGCTAACACTTGGCGCCGGCAGCTGTACCTACACCGTCACCAGTACTGGCGCATCTACCCGCACCATAACAACCACGGCAACCGTTGGCGCAACTGTCCGCAAGCTTGCCGTCTATGCTACAATCGGTTCATCAAGCATAAGCATCACGTCCTGGCAAGACACGAGTTAGCGTGCAAGATGGAATAATAAGGTAACTAAGGAAAGGTGGGATCATGTTTAGAGTAAAGACCGTAAAAAGTATCAAAAACAACCAGAAGGGTTTTACCCTGCTAGAAGTCCTGTTAGTTGTCGCGATTATTGCAATTCTTGCCGGTATTGTTATTATCGCAATCAATCCTGGTAAAAACCTAGGTGACACCAGAAACTCGCAGCGTTCGGCTGATGTTAACACTATCATTAACGCTACCTACCAATACGCGCTCGACAACAACGGCACACTACCGGCCGGCATCACCACGACTGCTACAGAAATCTGCGCTACAGGCGCTGCATCATGCACTGGCTTGGTTGATCTAAGTGCCTTAACAACTGCCGGAAAGTACGTAGTTTCGATTCCAAAAGATCCGCAGTGTAGTACAGTGTGCGCCACCAACGGTGTTGGCTATAAGATTTCCAAAGATTCTAATGGCCGTTTAATCGTTAGTGCGCCGTACGCCGAACAAAGCAAGACCATCTCTGTAACCAAGTAATCACAGTACCCATATGGCAACTACCAAAAAGCCTGCAAAAAAGGTGAGTGCAAAAGGGTCAGGTTCCAGCCCTAAGCGCTCGCCCAAATCAAACACCAAGCCTGCGGAAGTCAGCTACAGCATGCACATTCAGTTAGAAATTATGCTGTTCGCTCTTCTGTCAATCATCTTTTTGATCATGGCGATTGTACAGTACTCGTAAGCAGGCGGACGCACAAGGCATAAAAGAGGCCACGAAAGTGGCCTCTTTTATTTTATCCTGCTGTAACTTATGAGTACACTTAGGTGTATATACAGTATGCAACGCATGGATGAACCAGAGCTCATCGCTCAATCTTTGGCCGGCAACACAGAGGCCTATAGCCAACTTGTCGACCGCTATAAAAACGCAATCTATCATCATTGTTTTGCAATAGTTCGCGACGAAGATACCGCCGAAGACATGGCGCAGGAAGCATTCATTGCCGCTTATTACCAATTAAAGCGGTACGATGCACAGTATCGATTTAGCACTTGGTTGTTCAAGATCAGTACTAACAAGTGCTTAAACCAACTCCGCAGCAGTGCGAAGACGGCAGTACTGGACGATGACCTGCTTGATACGCTGGCGACCAGCGAGCCGTCTCCGCATCAAAAAGCGGAAATGCATGAGCTCCGGGAGCTCGTAGAGCAGTTGCCGCCAACCTACCGGGCGGTTATCAGCTTGTACTACTGGCATGGCCTAGGGTATGCCGACATAGCAACTGCTATGGATGCGCCCCTTAACTCTGTCCGGGTTTGGTTACTTCGCGCTAAGAATACACTACGAAAGGAGTTGTCGTGAACAAGTTAGACGACACATTACAAAGACAAACAGTCATCCCCAAGCGACAACTACACGCTAATTTTACTGAAGGAGTACTTATGGGCATCAAACAGCACAAACCGGCTCACTGGACAGATACATTTACACGGCAGCTACGCACCAAGCTTGGGCTGGGTATAGTAAGCGGTGCGTTGCTGATAGGCGGCACCGCAGCGGCTTTTGCATTCTGGCCAACACCAACGGTCACCAAAACCACGTTAAAACCGTTGCCAAGCGGTAACCATATTATCGGCTACGACACCGCCAACTGTGATTACTTTGCCGGCGCCAAGGGCACTCAAGCAGCAACCGTAAACGAGAAAGTTTACTACGAAGTCCGCGCCGGATCTACCATGACCGACGCTCAGCTACAGTCCAGTCTGCAAGGCGTTTGTGAAGAGAATATGAGCAATGAGGCCGTCAGTGTTGTTGAGCACTCACTGCCCAAGGACCGGCAGGGCAACTCCAGCGAAGCCTACACGGTTACCGCCATCTCTGCAAACAGCATTACCGTTAGCCTAGATTCACACTACAGCGATAACACTATTACCAAGCCAAATCAAACCTACACGCACTTTGACAGTAACCTAGTGGTGTACAACGAAAGCACCCCAAGCAACTTTGGCGCCCTAAAAGTTGGTGACACTATAAAGATGGTTACTAAAGATACCACAGGACGACAGGCTTCACCATCATACGAGCCAACCAACCACCCCGAAAATCAGATGGTTGAGGCGATTGTAAAGACTCCCGCCCTTACCGCCGACCCATCCGACTTCTACAAGGGGCTCGCTAAAGACTTCGTGCGCGTTGAGCCTTGTACTAGCAACGCAAGCGGCTACTGCGAAGTGTACAATTTCGTAAAATAACATACACAAAGCCCCGGACTGCACTAGCATATGCCAATGCAGTCCTTGCAAAGACCCACTAATTCTTCGCGCTAGTGGGTCTTTGTATAGGTAATTATTTTAGTTAGAGCAGGCCAGCTACGCAGCCCCGGCAACCGCTACACGTAGTGCGATCGCAGTCGGTACGCCCATAGTTCCTAAATGACCCCGGTCTCTGTACAGATGTACAGCCGATTGAGGCATAAGCTCTCTTAGCGTATCAACGCATATCAGCTACCTGCAATTCATTGACATTTCGTCGATCAGACAGGGGTATCTTGTCGGGCTCAAAGTCGGCCGTAGTGCCGGTCATCATAGTGTATGGGTTTGGGGCACCTTCCATAACAGGAATAGCTGACGAGACAAGCGTTACACTTTTTATTGCAGCACCCGTGTTGGAGGTATTTGTTCGTCAAGATGTGCTTCCTTGGGGCGTGAAGCTTCAAAAGGTGAGTAATACATGATGCTATCATAGCACCTTTGTCAAACGCCTGTTAAAAGTAGTCTAGCTATGCTCTGTGCTTTGCAGTAGACGCAACTGTTGCGATACACGCCGGCAAACACATCAGCAAAATACTGCACAGCGTCATATAGTAATCCTGCGACCAATTGCCACGTATACTTGGCACAATTGCTTGCAGCAAGCTAACCGTACCAAAGACAATATATGCCGCCAGAAGTGTCAGCAATAAGCTATTTCTACGTTTTTGATACCAAATCCTAACCAGTGCCGCGAAAAGCGCCAACGAAGCTACAATACTAGCCGCACCATGCACCAATAGGAAGTGATCCTGCGTAAAGCTGGGGCAGACCATCAGATTTGGCACACAATGTTCGGGTAGCAGAGCCGCCAGACTAGTGCCAATCCCAAATACAACAGTGCACCAAAGGGCAAACTTAATTGGCCCCTTAGCGTGAGCATTCTTATACTGACGCCACAATAAAATACAAACCGCAGCAGCTAAAACACTGCTGGCAACATCGGCACCCACAAACACCCAATTATATGGCTGGCCAGGCGCTTCAAGACCACTCGCCAGGCTGGTCCGAGCAACTTTAGCATTCAGCAGGTAGCCCAGTGGCCAGCTGCTATATAAAACGCCGGCGACCACGCTAAGCGGCAGTATCAGTTTTTCTTTTTTCATACCCTATTTTTTCTATTGTAAATGATAGCCCCTAAAATGTAGATGCTTTTAAACACCCATGTCCTACCAAGAAAATCCTCTACGCCTAGAGTAACACCTCTGTTCTATACAGAGGCACATCTGCGTACACCGTGGACGCATACAAATGAACCAGCTCATCTAACCCCTTCAGGGGAATCAGCAAACTTTTGTGTAGCGACAAAGAAAGAGCAACCAATAGACCTTCCGCAGGCTCAACTTGATCAACCAAGAAAATTGCCGCTATTTGTGAGATGGCTTGTGTACCAGGAATAAAGAACGGGCTGACCATACCAGGCTGCATACCATAAAATTTGAGCGCATCAACATCATGCGGATTGAGAGTGTGTTCGCTGCGAGTGCGCAGCCCAAGAGTCCGGTTGGCAGATCTGTAGGCACGATGCGACAAACGAAAATCACCGGCCCCAGTCCACACAACAAGCTTATCCGCTACCCGGTCGGTCACGGTTTTTTGCACTAAGCAGCCGGGTGGCAAAACAGCTTGGGTTTCGGCGGCCGAAAAAGTGGGTCTATGTTCTATAACAGAATTGGTTAACGCAAGTCGAGTGCAAAGTGTTTGCAGCAAATCAACTACAGAAAGGGGCAGCGCACTGGCAGTACTGTCTTGGGGCATGGAAAATCTTTTTCTTGGTTACTATCGACACGCGTACACTTTGACCGGCGATAGATACCTTCGAAAAAGAGGAACACTGCCTGAACGTATGCGGAACAACAAATTGCCACTATAGCATAAGCGCTATGGGCGATGCCAGCAGTTTTTCCTAGGCCACGCAGACCGACTACTTCATATTCTGTCGACGGGCAGCTTTTTTCAAAAATCGTAAGAATAACGGCGCACCAAACACCAGCTGCACCACAATAGTTCCAGTATGTCCGATAGCCCACAGCCGATGGTTCTGTGCCCCGGGGACACTGCTATCCGCCCGAGCGACCACCGGATCAATCAATCCGTACCGCGACTGTATATGCATGCGGTCACTAGCGTTGAGCGTAGCAAGAGCGCGTTCACAGGCTTGGACCGAATCCACCAGCGCCGGGTTTTGCGCCCGGTACCGTGCTCCGATAGCCGCAGCCCGATTGACCTTGCCGGCCAGCAACACACAGCCCGCCAGTTGCGATTTGCGTAGACTATAAGCGGTAATTACCATAGAAGCACCAGCACTAACACCAACCAGTCCAACAGGCATTTTTTGCGCGGCCAATGCATCAATCCGCTCCAGTAGACGCGTAAGTTTACTGTCTGTAGACTCTGAACTCTCCCAGTGCATTGGCACAATTTCGGCCTGTACGCCCCACAAATGCCAAATCCAAACTGCCAGCCGCTGACCGCCAAGATTCGTGTCGCCTAGTCCGGGAACATAGAGCACCCGTAGTTTTGTGCGCACCATACTAAGCCCAGCATAGCACGCATCTACCCAGTTGCTAAGCCAGCTTTAACGCAGCAGAGCAGTGGTACTTCAGCAATTTTCTTGGTAGGCTAAAATAATGTCACTCATCCAAAACATCAAGTTTTTTCCATCAAAGGTGGCCAACCCAAAGCCCGTTTTGCTGTTTTGTGGCTTTGGCGGTGCCATCTGGCAAACCAAACGACTTACTACTAAGTTAAACCGAGCCGGCTACGATGTAACGGCGCTGGATTTTCCAAAAACAGTGCTGAGCACCGGTGACCCGGATTTGCTACCACAGTTAATCAGCGAAGTAGTGGCGTTTTCCGAAGCACAGGCCAAGCGAACCAAGCAGAAGATCTTGCTGATTGGCATCAGTCTGGGCTCGCTGCTATCACTGAACATTTTTCGCCGTTCTACGTTATTTGATACCGCTGTTATGGTTACTGGCGGCAATATTGTAACCGTCGCCCAACATATATATGGCCGGACCACTTGGCCGCAGAGCCACGAAGAGCTTTCCAAGCTGTGGGATGACATCAATATTTATACTGAGCCAAAACTGCTAGCCGGTAAAAAAGCGCTGTTTGTACTGCCCAGTCGCGACCACCTTATTGACACTTCGGAAGTACTAGCCGAGATAGACCGGCAAAATCAAGCCGGTAACGCCATCAAGCTTGTGACTCGTGGTTCGTTTGGGCATGTGGGCACTATCATTGAAGAGACGGTCCTATTTCCTAGCCGGATATTACGCTATATTGAGCAGCTTGATACAGCGCGTCAACACCACATCTAAGGTGTTTCCGCCGTGTAAATAGTGATACAAATATGTTATAATATACACGTTTTCGAGAAACATGACTCGATAACGCACCTCACTTCGTTCGTGTACCCACTGCATGGATACACTAGGAGGAATCTGTATGACCAACCCGGCCATCGCTGAGCTGCAGAAGATCGTCAACATGAACCTGCCGGACCGATGGGCCCTCGAGGACATGAACACGTTGATCGCGGCGATTGCGGCCAGCATGCTGGTCCAGGCGGAGCTCGACCCCGAGGGCAAGCTCTTCAACATCGTGCCCGCGCAGGAACCCCACTACCTCAAGCCGCTGCACGGCATCGAGACCACTGCACCGCTGATCGTGATGGACAGCCGTGCCTGTGGCTGCAACACGCTGAAGCACACCCAGTCGCGCACTCTGGAGGAGAAGTACTTTCAGGACTTCCAGCCGGGCGGCGAACTACACATCCACAGCCTGGCGCTCTGCGCCGACGACACGTTCGCGCAGTTCGCCAGACTCAGCAGCCTGACCAGCGACGACAGAAAGCCCTATGTCAGCGCTGTTGTCTTCCGCCTGGACGAGACCGTCCGCATCAACAGCTTGCCGCGCCATACGGCCGACCCGGAGCAGATCATCAGTGGCATGCTCAACGGAGAGAGCTGGAACATGGAACTGTGGCTCGCACGGGGTGGATACCCTCAAGACGCTACTGTACTGGACTGTCTGGCTCAGTACGTGAAGCTCCGCGCGAAGAACCCGTGCACCAACCCGGCGCACGCCAACTAGCCCATACCCGGGCCGAACGAACGTGAGCTGAGCTCCAGCGCCCCGACAAGGGACATCGCTGGAGCTCACTCAACCCAAGTCCTGAATGAAGCGATTCAGGGTTTAGGTTGAGCAGTAACTTTCTGCACAATTGAACATCCAAGCCGCGGCCGCTACACTAAAGGTATGGTGCGCCGCCGTTTATTGGTAAGCTACAAAATCTTTTTTGGTTTGCTTGGGTTTAGCGCATTGGTTTCCGAGATTGCTGTTCTGGCTGAGCGAGGCAAATTTGAACCAACAAACTTTTTTAGCTTTTTTACGGTACAAACTAACAGTCTTGTGTGCTTGGTATTTTTGCTTAGCGCGCTCTTAACCACTCCGAAGCCGCCTCGTTGGCTAAGTACCCTTCGTGCTGCCGCCACGGTGTATATTTTGATAGTTGGTATTGGCTTCGCAGCCTTGTTGTCAGGGTTGGAAGGAGTCGCCCTAACAGCTGTTCCCTGGGACAACATAGTGCTGCACTATATAATTCCGGTTGCCGTTTTGCTTGATTATCTGTTCGACCGACCTACGCTAGCTGCGGGGCTTGGCCGCAAGCTGTGGTGGCTGGTTTTTCCGATTGCCTACGCTGCTTACAGTTTAATCCGTGGCGCTGCTACTGGTTGGTATCCCTACCCGTTTCTTAACCCTTCGGCCAACGGCTACGCCGGCTTGGTACTACCAATTGCTGGTCTTGTTGTACTGGGCGTTATTCTAGTCTGGGGAGTTGATTCACTTTCCAAAAGGCCTGTGCCATCAACTGCCAAAAGACCAGGGAAGCGTTGAGTGGCAAATCCGTTCTAGTTTCTAAAGCCGTCTGAAGACCGCTCCACAAAGTAGAACGGAGGGCGCAGGTATATGAGTTGGTATCGCGTAAAGCGATCTCACATGCTGGCCCTCCGTTAAGAGGTTTGAGTGGCCTGTCCCCGGATAGGGGACCCTCTTGGGGCCATGAATGTTGGTGACCGGCTAGCCTTGGTGTCAGCGGCGACGATTGGCCGGGAGACGCTCCGGGAAGGGCTTGCAGACCCTGTCCTTTGCCCACCAGTAGAGCCAGCGCCACGTCCGGCGAGCGGGCGGCAGACTGCCGTCCCCACGCACTGTCACCCTCTCCAGTCGCTTCTGCAGAGAGCTACTTGGCGAACTTTGGGGCTGCTTGGCCGACGTGACCCGACGACCCGAGAGACCCATCGCCTGCGCCACCTTACGGCGGGCCTTGAGGTTGTCCCGCACTCTTGCGATGAAGAGCCCGAACCACAGTGCCAGCGTCAGCGCACCAAGTACGATGACAGTGTTCACGATCGACTGAGGGCCTCCACGGTACTGCGTCGTCCGCAGCGACAGGAACATCGAAACCCACGTCACCAGCACGACGGCTGGGTTGAGCACCATCAGTGCAGCCGGAAAACCGACCCGGGCATTGCCATGTTGGTCGGTATAATACACCGACCGACCCATACCCCACGGTCCGTACTTGAAGTTGAACGGCCGCATGCCGCTCCACTGCGTGTTGCGACGGCCGGCCAGTAGGCTCACTGCCAGCACCAGCGTGCGCACCAGCATGCCCAGCGTCAGTGCCAGGAACGCGAGGAACGCACTGAGGAGCCACCGCCACCGGTTGTGGCACTCGTCCTTCAACGGGCTGCGGAACACTGTCCCCTCGAACAGGCCGACGAGCTTCTGCTTCCACGGAGCCGGCTCCGGCGCGAAGTGCGCTTCGTCCACTGTGCACTCGACAGACGACTGGGACTCGCCGATCTGGGCGATGTAGGAACCGAGTGTCAGCCCGTACCGGTTGGTGCCCGCATCGGGGTGCTCGGCGAAGACCGTCCGGCTGGTCTGCAGATCATTAAGATCCCGACCGCTGTCCGGCATGTCAACCACGACCGCGCGGACCTCGACCTCCCCAGGACGAGGGAACACGATGTGGCAGCCCCCATCTTCCAGCGGGACCAGGTGCAGTCGCCATTGGACCCAACGCGCCGACCGGCCCTGGTACAGAGGTTGCGCGCTCACACGCACCGCCACAACCACCATCGGCTGCTTGTAACGGCGGTACAGGATCGCCTGCTTCAGAGCTTCAGGGATGCCCCACTCCAGCGTAGTGCTGGGATTGACGCTCCCATCAGTAAGCGTGGGCACATGCAGCGTAAGTGCCAGCGAGCCCTTTTGCTCGACTGACTCACCGCCGCCAGGTTCCCGAGGCCCAGGAGTGGTGTCTTCCGACACGTCACACCTCCAACTTTTCTTCGCAAGCAGACATTCTGCTCACAAAACCAATAGTACAACTTAGATGACACGTTTACAATTATCGTCCCTAAAAATGTCAGCAAGGCTCGTTCAGTTGCCGCTGTTGACGTCAAACTCAAGCTACCGGCAAATGATACAATACAAGCGAACCCATGATGCAGCAGCTAAAAAGTGCTATCCGAAGTCTGACGCGCCAGGTTGCGCGTTGGCTTAATTTTGCTACCAACGGCAAGCTGACACCAAACATGGTTACCATAACCGGGTTTGTGATGCATGTACCGATCGCACTATTGATTGGATTGGGCCACAACCTTTGGGCCGCCTTACTGCTACTTATTTTTGGACTGTTTGATACACTGGACGGCGAACTGGCCCGCCTGCAAAAACGCGATTCTGCCAAAGGCATGCTGCTTGATGCTTCAACCGATCGGCTCAAAGAAGTCTTGGTGTACAGCGGGGCTGGCTACGCGTTAGCGCTAGGGCACCATCCCGCCAGTGCTGCTTGGGCCGCAGCGGCTTGCGGAGCGAGCTTAAGCGTTAGCTACGTCAAAGCTAAAGGCGAGGCGGCCGTGGCCGCCAGCCGCAAAGAACTCACTCACGCCCAGCTAAACCACTTGTTTGGCGGCGGACTGCTCAGCTTCGAAATGCGCATGATTGTGCTGATTGCGGGCCTGCTGGTAAACCAGCTGATAGCCGCCGTTATACTTATTGCTTTACTGGCAGGCTTTACGGCCTTGCAGCGGCTTGTGCAAATTAGTCGACAACTGACATGATACGGGCAGACCTGCACAGCCACTCGCAGGCGTCTCCAGATGGGTCGCTATCACTTAGCGATTATCGCCAGGCGCTTAGCTCCGGTAGGCTAGACTGCATTGCCATTACCGATCACAACCAGATTGAATTCGCACTTGCAGCTCAAGCAGCCCTTGGCACAGCCATTATCGTGGGCGAGGAAATTACCACCACAAAGGGTGAAATTATCGGCCTGTATTTACAACGAGCAATCCCGGCCGGTTTATCGATAGCCACGACGGTAGAAAAAATCCACGAGCAGGGAGGTCTAGTATATATACCACACCCATTCGAGACTGTCCGCAAAGGTATCAGTCTGGAAAGTTTGCAGGCCATTGCCGAGGCCGTCGACATAGTCGAAACCTACAATGGGCGCAGCCTCCAAAACCACAGCAAGCAAGCAGAACAATGGGCTAAAAACCATCAAAAAGCAGGTGCCAGCAGCAGTGACGCGCATGGGCCAATCGGCTGGGGAAAAACCTATACTATACTAAAGACAATGCCCGGCCGCGACAACCTGGTAACACTACTGGCAGAAGGCGTGCCTGCCACACATTCTACCGGCATTATCGGCAGATTATACCCAAAAATTAACCGCTTGAAAGGGAAGTTCTGATGCATCTGGTCCGCGAGATTTTCTTTGCCCTGTGGTTCTTTTTGCCAGCTGGCATTGCTAATGTCATGCCTATTTTCGCCGCCCATATCTCTTGGCTCAAGCGGTTTGATACGCCGATGGATTTTGGCAAAAGCTACCGCGGCAAGCGTATTTTAGGATCGCATAAAACCTGGCGAGGACTGGTGGTGGGCATTATTTTTGCTACTATCACCCTTGGCATGCAACAGCTCTTGGTTGCACACGTGGGATGGCTACACCATTGGACACAGCAAGTACACTACGCCACACTTTCTACACTGCTCGTCGGCCCCTTGTTTGCGATCGGCGCTCTGGGCGGCGATGCGCTGGAAAGCTTCTTCAAACGCCAACGGGGGATTGCACCGGGCCATGGCTGGTTTCCGTTCGATCAGATTGATTATATTGTTGGCGGCGCACTAGCAACTATGCCCTTCGTACGCCTGAGCTTATTTGAATATGCTTGGCTGGTTGTACTGTGGCTGATCGTCCATGTGGTAGCCAGCGGTATTGGCTATTTGATGGGTGTCAAAGAACGCCCCATATAAACGCCTCAGGGGCCAACGTAGCCTAGCCAATCCAGGAGAACGTTTTCACGCGGGCCGACTGACCGTCGGTCCGGTTGCACTTCGCCCTGATTCTCCTAATTGGCTAGGCTTCATTGGTTGACAATGCCGTTCTGTTCATACAAATCGCTCATGCTATAATTGATTTGTAATCTAAACAACATCAAAAAATATGATACAAACACATTCCGACGATCCCGATGTTGCTGACGCCGCCGCGAAGGCGTTAGTGCTCATCAATAGCACACTTAGCAAACTACCGAAAGCCGAAACCTTCGATTACGGCGGCCACAACCTCAAACTTGGCGAATACGAGATGTGCATTACTTGCACCACACCAATCGCCGAAGCCCAAGCAGCCGAAAAATCCTTAAAAGTAGTGGCCGAAAAAACCAAAGACGAAACGATAAAAGAGCATCTGACCCTGGCTGCCGAGTTTTTCCGATTGGAAGCCGAAGCTGCCACCGTGCGAGCCGAATTACACAATGGCCACGGCACCGAGCCGATTGTTGACCGCCTGCTGGGCTACCAATTTGAACGCGGTATCCACGACGACTACCACCACACCCACCACGGAGGCAACCGATGAACGAAACCGACATGAGTATTGAGGCGCGTGTTAATCGCCACCTTGATAACTTACGCAAGCTAGTCACGCCCCGCGGCCTGTTTCTGGCCAGCGACCAGGCCGTCACTACCGGCTACGACAAGGCCTGGATCCGTGACAACGTCTACGAAACACTGGCCTTTGAATACGCTGGCGACTGGGACGTGGTAACTAAAACCTACCACACGCTGCTCGACATTTTTGATACGCACATTGACAAAATCAACTGGGCCGTCACCAACAAACCGTTTGAAAGCTGGCAGTTTATACATGCCCGGTTTAATCCTGAAACATTGGAAGAATTTTGGGAAGAGTGGGGCAATAAGCAGCACGACGCTATTGGCGCAGTCCTATTCAAACTCGCTGACTTTGAAGCCAAAGGTCACAGCATGCTGCGCAGCGATAAAGACCGTAAGACCGTGCAAACCCTGATCTATTACATCTGCAATGTCGAATACTGGCACGATGCCGACAACGGCATGTGGGAAGAAGCGGAAGAAGTCCACGCCAGTTCCATCGGCGCCGTCCTAGCGGGTCTCAAAAAATGGCAAGAAGTCGGTGGCATGGATGTTGATCCCGACGCTATAGTGCGCGGCGAAAAGGCTTTGGCGGCATTATTGCCACGCGAAAGCGAAAGCAAGTTTACCGACCTGGCAGAGTTGTCGCTCATCTACCCCTACAATGTAGTGAGCCACGATATGGCCCAGCAAATTGTTGATAACCTGGTCTACCATTTGGAACGCGATAAAGGTGTGCTGCGTTACAAATTCGACCAGTACTACAATAAAAATCCCGATGGCTACAGCGAAGAAGCCGAGTGGTGCTTTGGCCTGAGTTGGCTGGCAATTATTTACCAACAGTTTGACGACACCGATAAAGCGCACGAATATCTAGATAAAGCCACCGCTACCGTTACGAAAGACGGCAAAGTGCCGGAACTATACTTTAGCAACTCTAACAAAGCGAATGAGAACACACCTCTCGGTTGGAGCGAAAGCATGTACGTGGTTGCCCTGCAGCAAGTTGCGCGCTAACTAGTTGTTTTGTAAAAATGCCGTGCTTTCGATTGTTTTGATGATGGGTTGGTGGGCGTATACACGCTCTAATTTCTAGCATTTCTGCCACCTTCGCTCTCATCAAGCCAACCTACGGCACGGCCGTCGCCTCAACCTGCATCCTCATACACTTTTATAACCCTGGTGGGCTATGCGCGTGCCCTAAAAAGGAACGGGAGAATGAAAGATGGGGCGACGGCCGTGCCGCGTCAGGACGTCAGCTGGCGTCGCTGCCGTCGGGCTGGTCGCTCAGCTGAGCGGAGGTGTCGTCCACGGACGTCGTGTCGACCTCGCGCTCGTCACGCTTCTTGCTGGCTATCCAGCCAAAGGCGCCTGCTGCAGCAACCGCAGCAACTGCAGCTCCACCCAGGACAACGCCCTTTACCGATACTTGCATATACTCTCCATGAGGAGTGAGTGAGCTAAAAGCTCACCAGGTGTTCAGGTCCGCGGGTTGCGGCCCTGATTGTGCGTATCCCGAAGGATATATATTACGATAAAATACAATTGATAATAAGTCAAGCTTGTCTATAACAAAACTAATGGTGCTATACTGCAAGCATATGGTTATTTACAACTGGCACAAAAAGGCAAAAGCAAACTTAACCCTCGGTCAGCGAGCAGCTGATGCCATGCGAAACGGCATGGGCAGCTGGGCATTCGTATTTAGTTTTATTGCATTCCTGGCAATTTGGACCTACTTAAACACCGTCCACGGTTGGCACCATTGGGATAAATATCCGTTTATTTTACTAAACCTATTTCTTAGTATGCTGGCAGCATTGCAGGGCGCCATTCTGCTTATCGCTGCTAAGCGCCAGGACGCTATCGCCGCCGCTATGGCCGAGCACGACTATCGCACCAACGTCGACGCCAAAAAAGAGATCGAGCTACTAATGACCATCAACCAGGAGCAGCTAGAGCTCATCAAAGAACTCCACGCTCGCCTCGGTAAGAACTAGTTTCGCTACCAAGTACGGGCTACTTGGTACTTTGGCCTGAGCCGCCCGGCTTCCACTCTACCGCCTTCCAAATGGGACTGTACACATCATTATCAATTGATAGTTCAAGCGCCTTGAGTTCAGCGGGCAGGGGGTCGCGGTCCTGAAATTCCACGAACTCTACATCGGTCAACATTGCTAGCGGCGTAGATTCGGCGCCGTCCCCCATTACTAGCGCAGCCGCAGCAGCCAAACCACCAGCAATTGCCGCCGTTTCCATAACAAACGTGCGTCCAAACAGATCAGGTTCACCACGATAATCCCGCACCTCCTTAAAGCCGCTATGTGCGATAGACACGCCTCCCATGCCCCAACGTAGCGGCCGGGCAGTGCTATCGGTAATAATCACACCCACTTCGCGCACCCCAAATCGTTTGCACAAATATGCTCGTACGGCATTGGCCGTAGCCTGCGGATCACGCGGCCATAGCACAAACACACCTGCGGCATTTGATTCATCCACACCGGCATTTGGCAGCATCGTACTGCACATCACCGTAAACGTAATGGGGTAGTCACTATTTGGCAAATCCACATAGCTAGTTGCTTCCTGGCGAATCAAGGTCTCACGGTCGATCGAATCCAGTGGCGCCACTGCACCTTCGCACAGCGACACCACTTTTGAGGTAATGGCCAGCACACTGTGTTCCGAACACTCACTCACATAGGCGTCAAGTAATTCGAACAGTGTGCAGCCGTTTGGTAAAACTTTGTCTGTTTTTATAGCTTGGGCAATCATGCAGTTGCCTCAAACGACTGGGCTAGCGTAGCGGCTGGTTGTTTAGTTGGTCGCAGCCAGCGAACGCCAAGATACACCAAAGGCGTCTCCAGTACCGACATGGCAACCCGCACCAAATAGTAGGGGATAATGATGCCCGTCAGCATACTAAAATTCGCCCCAAAGCTCATGTGCAAACCGTAAAAAGCCAGTGTCGTCCATACCACCGAGTCCACAAACTGCGAAAGAAAATTGGCGACATTATTACGTAGCCACAGCCCCTGTCGGTGCATCCGCTGCCGTAGTTTTGCAAAGACCGCTATATCAAGCAGTTCCGAAGCCGCAAAAGCCACCACGCTAGCGAGCCCAAAACGGATAGAGGTCCCAAATACCGCCGCATACGCCGGTTGTGTTGCCGCAAAGTACGACGTTGACGGCAAGTGCGTGAACAAGGCCGCCGTAGCCACTTGCAACAGTACGACCAACAGGCCGGTACGAACTACGCTGCGAGCTCGCCGCTTACCAAACACCTCCACGATCACATCAACCGACGTAAACAGCAGCGGCATTACAAACACCGCAACACTCGCAGTCAGATGCAACGACCCAATAGTTGCCACCGGGAAGGTTTTACCGCCCATCAGCTCCGCCACCATAATGCCAAAAATATACAGTGCAATTAGCACATCAAACTTACGTACTCCAAATACCGATTCCATTAACAACTCCTTACGGTCAGATTTAGTATTGCCGAGCTAGAGCAGCGTCGACAAAACCAGACCAGGTAGTGGTGTGCTTATTGAGTAACATAGCGTAATTCCTCTTTACCCTAAGGGTAGGGCAGCAGCTTGGATCCGTCAAGCGTTGGGGTACACAAAAGCATAGTGCATCAGCAGCGTACCTTGGTCGTTCAGCTGTCGGCTTTCCAATAACCGCAAAGCAACATCCACTGCGGCATTGCCCAACAGGGGCGTACCATTCCCAAATAACGTTGGCTCGATTGTTAAGTACAGTTCGTCTGCCAGACCAGCCGCCAAAAACGCTCCATTTATTGCACCGCCACCTACTAGCAGCATCGAGTTGTAGCCACGCGCTTTCAGCGAAGCTACCAATTCTTCTGGCGTTAGGGCAGAAAATTCCAACTGGCCGGTCACAGCCACTACCGCATAGTCGTCAGGATGGCTTGTCAGCACCACGCGCAAACGCCCGACCTCGGGTTTTGGCTGCACGGCCTCAAAGGTTTTTCGGCCCATCACCACAAGCTCATACTGTTGCCGAAGCGCCAAAAAATGCTCCCAATCCTCCTTCGAGGACCAGTGTGATACATTTGGCGCATCACCTTTTGTTATAAATCCGTCCGCAGAAGCGACATCGGCTAGAACTATCTTCATAGTATGTAACTGTAGCGCACTTGTATAAGCAACCTCAAGACTTCGAGCATAGTTCAAAACGTAAATGGCAACGCCCTTCGTGTAGTGAAGGGGCGTTGCCTTAATAATTTTATAGATAGAGTAAGCGTTTTAGACTATCTATATATGCTGCTTAAATTTGCGCATTTTTTGAGCCTCTAATCGTTCGGCACGCAACTCCCAGGCACCTCCATAGCTGTCACTCTCAAGCTCGATTAAGTCGTCTACAGAAGTTGGTTTTGTTATGATCTGAAGTCTTTTCATTGCGGTCTAAAGCCTCCTTATTTAGCTCCTCTAACGGTACTGCTTCTTGGCCAGATGCCAATGACAGTACACCCTAAGGGTACGTGGTTATGCTTGAGGCGTACTGCGAGAAATCTTACAGAAATCTGCGTGTCGAATCGCAGCTAGATATATTTGGCAGACAACGTCGTAAAAGTTACTTGGTACAGATAGCGGCTGCCGTCACACGTGCGCCGTGGTGAATCATTAAAAATTTATGTACTAGCACTAAAATTCTTTTGGCGAGTACCCACAAACATGCTATATTCAGCTTACTAGAACGCTGCGGGAGTGCAGGATAAAAACGCGCACTTCGTAAATCTAGCAAGGTATTAGTAACGGTTACACAACGAGGCGCAGCTAAGGCTTCCTTTTTAAGAAGAAACTTACCTCAAGAAACCAGAATCAAAAGGAAGCTAGCCTACTATGGCCACTAAACTTTTTGTCGGATCACTGCCATGGGGCGTTGACGACCAAGCACTTGAAGACCTATTTAAGGACTTCGGCGCAGTTCTTTCTGCAAAAGTAATCATGGACCGTGACAGCGGTCGCAGCAAGGGCTTCGGCTTTGTTGAGTTCGAAGACGACACAGCCGCTAAAGCAGCTATCGACAAGCTGAACGGCACTGACCTGCAAGGTCGTACTATCGTAGTGAGCGAAGCTCGCCCACTCGAGCCACGCCCACCACGCCGCGAATTTGATCGCCGCTAGGCAATCATCGCACACATAAAAACTCCCGCCAGATTATCTGGCGGGAGTTTTTATGTGTGCAGGCTTACAATCGCTACCCTAGTTTATGATACAGTTGGCCATTTCTTAGCATCATTACCAGGCCGCTACCACCAATGGTGAACACAATCAGCCCTATAGCTACCATCACCAGCCAACCCGGACGACGAGCAAGCAATTTCGACCAATAAAATGCCGCCAGCCCCGCAAGCGGCAATATACTAGGGATAATATACCGACCATTAAGAGCCAGCCCGTACACTTTGTAATGTGTATAGGTGCTGAAGTTAACTGCTAACTGCACAGCGATAAACATAAGCGCTACCCCAAGAACGTATACTCGATATTGAGATTCCCGCTCCAATACAAACCGTTTCCTTTCGTACACAGCACCGTATCCCAGGCCGACAAATAAAGCCGCTACAAGAAGCGGGGTAAGCAACCGAGCGGGTTTTACCTGATGTTTCCAGTACTGCGTCTGTACGTCAACAACATTAAAGAAGCTGTCACTAAACCAACGAACGACAAAGAACGGCATAGGCAACTGTTTCTCTGGTGGCAAACTGGCCAGCGACCGCGCCCGAACATTGGTCCAAAAATTATAGCAAGCTGCAGTGCCATCAACCTGCTCACATGTCACCTGTACGCTCTTGTAGCGAACTATATTGCCACCGACTCGTTCAGCAAATAAACCGAGCCCCAGTACCGCAATAACAAGCGCAACCACAAAATAGCGTTTAGGCGACTTTAGTCGCTGCACCAGTAAGCGCCACTGTTTTATAGCAATCGTCAGCCCCGAAATACCAAAAACTAAACATACGGGTAGTAGCGTCCGTTTAGTAAGCCCGCCTAAGCAACAAAGCGCAAACAGCCAAAGTAAGTCTGTAGGCAAGGGATCTTCCATCAGTCGCAGCACTAGCAGCAGGCCCAGTGACATTCCCAGCCAGACCATTACATCGTTGTTTACGGCGGCGCTTAGCAGCAACACCATTGGCAAATTAGTAAGAATTAATAAGCTGACATTGATTGTCGCTTCGGAAATTTTCAGCCGCTTTAGGACTCGGACTAGCGTCATAAAGGCAAACACCGCAAACGCTACCGAAAAAAGACGGATTATTCTGTCCTCGGTCGTTTCCGAAAAAGGCAGCACCCGCTCGACCAAACTCATCGTGTAGTGATACAGATAATCTACCTCTCGAGTTTTATCACCAAGACTGTAGGTTGGAGTCTGATTGGTTAAAAACGGACTAATCGAGTGTTGTGCATAGTACTGTATAAAATTGATATTATTTTGCTCGTCAGGCGGCACCGTAATACGCACCGCAAACACCAAAACAACTGCTTGTACAATAAATAAGCCAAAGATAAGTTTCCGCGCCAGCGGTTTACCCATAAAGCTTCTGACTGCCTGCAGCATCATTCTTAAACGCTCAAGAAGTACACCTTGCGACTGGAAACGCAGCATAAAACGGCTCATTATGAGTCAAGTATACTACCCCTGCCTGCAAACTGACTGCATACTGCCGTGGGTCTCAGTCTAAACACCAAAACCTGCTACACTAGATACCAGTATGCTTAGCTATGTACAAGCGATTATCCTAGGCATTATTCAGGGAGTAACCGAGTTATTCCCCGTATCGTCGCTTGGCCATTCCGTACTGATTGCAGACTTGCTCGGCTGGAACAACATCACCAATCAGCAGACGGCCGACAGCTCCACTTTTTTGAATTTCTTGGTCATGATGCATGTGGCCACAGCTATTGCACTAATCATTTTTTACCACGAGCAATGGGGGCGCATTGTACGCGGCTTTGCCCGCAGCGTTCGCGCCAAGCACCTCGAGACCGACGACAGTGACGCCAAGCTTGCGTGGCTACTGATAATTGCCTCTATCCCAGCCGGACTGATTGGGCTGGTGTTTGAACACAAGCTGCGAGCCGAGTTCGCCACCGCATTTTTTGCAATTATCTTCATCATCATTAACGGGCTGATGCTACTAAAAGGCGACCGGCTAGTGACAGTCGCAGAACTCCACCGACCACGTAGGCGGCGCACTGCGGGCCAGGGCAGTGCTGTGGCCGACAGAACAGCACGTGTAGTTAGTGATCACTTAACATTCGAGCGAGCAGCGCTGATTGGTGTGGCACAAGTTGGAGCGCTATTTGCTGGCATATCACGCTCCGGTATTACCATGCTAGCTGGCCTGCGCAGCGGCCTTGACCACCAGGATGCCGCCCGATTTTCTTTTTTGCTGGCCACGCCAATTATCCTGGCTGCCGGCGTCTACAAGTTACCCAGCGTCTTATCGCACTTGCACGGTACCGGCGGGCCAATCTTAGTGGGTAGCCTACTGGCCGGCAGCGGCGCATACCTATCAGTACGCTATCTGGACAAATATTTTAGTAACAAATCACTCAAGCCGTTTGGTTGGTACTGCGTAGGCTTTGGCGTGTTTATGCTGTTAGTAAGTATCATTCGCGGAGCAGCCTAGATGGCCTCTTATGAATGCCATTGACCTAGTCATTGTGCTGTTTGCCCTGGTGTCGGTAGCGCGTGGCTTTCGCATTGGGCTAGTGCGGCAAGCGGGCTCTACGCTTGGCTTTATTGCCGGATTATTTGTAGGGTCGTGGGCCAGCAACATTATAGTCAGTTACGAGTCCGATCCGACCACCAAGTTCTTAACTGGACTAATTGCCGTTCTGGTCGGCGGCTTTATTGTTATGACCATTGGCGAAGTGCTCGGCGTACGCCTAAAGAGACATCTGATGCAAAGCGGGACCCTGGACGCTTTTGACGGCAGCTTAGGGTCTGCTATGTCGGTTGCTACTGTGTTGCTGGTGGCCTGGTTTGGCGCGTCACTGGTGATTATCAGCCCCAACACCAGCCTGCAGCAGGCACTGAATGATTCAAAGATCCTGGGTACGCTCAGCAGGCACTTGCCTCCGGCAACCACCTTCCTAAGTTCGTTAAACAAACTGATAAACCCCAACGATTTCCCAGAAGTTTTCCGCGGCCTAGAGCCAAGCCCAAATAGTACACACATGCCATCGCTAGCCACATTTAATCCGGTCATCAGCACCGTCAGTGCCTCGGTAGTAAAAGTAGAGGGCACTGGCTGCGGCGGCATTGTTGAGGGCAGCGGTTTTGTGGTGCAGCCGAACGAAATCGTCACTAACGCACACGTGGTCGCTGGTGTTGCCAAGCCTAAGGTGCTTGACGGCAATGTCGTACGAAGCAGCCGCGTACTGTGGTTTGACCCGGATGTTGATTTAGCGGTTTTACAAGTTGACGGCTTATCAGGCAAACCACTAACCATACAAGCCGACAATCAGGCTACCGACACACCGGCAGTCGTCCTGGGTTATCCGGGTGGCGGCGATTTTAACGCCCAGGCAGCTGCTATTATTGATCATTTCCCAGCAGCCGGCCGTAACATTTATGGACAAAAGGGTACGGTCCGCGAAGTCTACTCGGTACACGCCCATATCATTCCTGGCAATTCCGGAGGCCCACTCGTTGGTAAAGACGGCCGAGTGCTCGGCATTGTCTTTGCTACTTCCACCACGTACAATAATGTCGGTTATGCGCTAACAGGGAGCCAAGTAGCAGGCGAGTTGGCAAAAGCCGAAAAATCTACTACCATACACAGCACTGGATCGTGCAGCGAATAATCTGCAAAAAACTTTATGACTAACACCACAGCACAAAAACCCAAAGCCACCAGCCCACTAGGCAAGCTAAACCGCTTGCTGCCGTGGATACTCGTACTGTGCGGCCTGATGGGGATTATCGCATCACTAGTTATCACTCAGGACAAGTTCGACCTGGCCAAAAACACCAGCTTCCAGCCGTCATGCGACCTTAATCCAATCATCAGCTGTGGTTCGGTCATGAAGAGCCCCCAAGCTCACGCCTTCGGCTTTATGAACACCTACATTGGTTTAGTTGGTTTTCCAATTGTCATCACGACTGGTATGGCCATGCTTGCCGGGGCCAAACTAAAACGCTGGTGGTGGTGGGGTATGCAAACCGGGTTGACCCTTGGTACAGCTTTTGCTTACTGGCTGCTTTTTGAGAGCGTATATCGTATACATGCCCTGTGCCCGTGGTGCCTCAGCGTTGATGTGGCTATTACTATCGCATTTTGGTACTTAACGCTGTTTAATTTTTACAACGGACACTTGACCGTGCCCGCCAGGTTACAACAAGTTGGGCGGTTTGTTAAACGCCACCATGCAGACATATTGGTATTTTGGTTTTTGCTAGCCATTACAGTCATCCTAAAGCACTTCTGGTATTACTTCGGCCAACACTTATAGCCATCACGATATGCTACAATAGCACCAAACATGCTAACGCTTAAAAAGCACCTATGACCGAACAAACACCCAAAAAGCCAACACCCGGTTTTTTGAACCGCGAATACTCCGCCGACGCCCTGCTAGCCAAGAGTGCTGCAATGCCAGCAGTAGCACTAGATCGGACCGTGCACGCCGGTCACCAGATTCTCCACGCGGTACCTGTCGAGGCCGCTGCTAAAAAGGCGAAAAGCTACTGGTACATGCTGGGCCCCGGCCTAACCACAGGTGCAAGCGATGATGACCCTTCGGGTATCGCTACCTACAGCCAGACCGGTGCTCAGTTTGGCTTCAACATGCTTTGGCTCAGCTTTTGGACATTTCCGCTAATGAGCGTTGTGCAGGAAATGTGTGCTCGTATCGGCCTGGTAACGGGCAGGGGACTGGCCGGCAACATCCGTGCCCACTACTCCAAGCGAGTGCTTCGCATCTGCACGTTTTTACTCTTCGCCGCCAATGCCTTTAACATTGGCGCCGATTTAGGAGCCATGGCCAAAGGCGTACAACTATTGCAGCCGCGCTTCAGTTTCTCTTGGTTAGTAGTGGGGTTTACGCTGCTCAGCCTACTACTGCAGATTTTTACTCCGTACGTACGCTATGCCAAGTACCTAAAATGGCTCGCGCTAGTACTACTTAGCTACGTTATCTCAAGCATTCTAGCGCACCTTCACTGGGGTGATGCACTGTACCACACGGTTTTTCCGCATATTACGCTTAACAAAACATCGCTGGTGTTAATCTGTGCCATTCTGGGCACCACCATATCTCCGTATCTATTTTTCTGGCAGACTAGTCAAGAAGTTGAGGAACAAATTTTGCAGGGAAAATCCACCCTGCGTGAACGCCGCAGTGCTACCTCACCGGAAGAAGTAAAAAGCATGCGCATTGATGTCTGGAGCGGTATGCTGCTAAGTAATCTGGTGATGTTTTTTATCATTGCTGCCTGCGGAGGCATTCTATTCCCGCACGGTATCACGCAAATTACCACTGCCGCGCAGGCAGCCCAGGCGCTTAAACCGTTTGCCGGTAACGCCACGTATTTCTTATTTGCAGTCGGCATCATTGGTACCGGCATGCTGGCCATACCAGTGCTAGCCGGCAGCAGCTCCTACGCCATCGCCGAGAGTATGGGATGGAAAGAGGGCCTGTACCGCAATCTTGCACAAGCCTACTCGTTTTACGGGATAATCATCATTTCGATGCTGGTGGGCTTGGGCTTGAATTTTGTGGGCCTAGACCCTATCAAAGCGCTGATCTATTCAGCCGTCGGCAATGGCCTAGTAGCACCGTTCATCCTGTTTTTTATCGTCAAGCTTAGCAGCGACAAACACGTTATGGGGCATTGGCGCAACCGGCGTCTAACTGCTGCTATTGGTTGGCTAACCACGCTGCTTATGGCTACCGCCGGTGTTGCTGCAGTTGTATCACTATTCTAGAAGGTATCTCAATGCTAATCGTGACGAAGGGCTTCGATAGGGTCTTTGCGAGCTGCTTTTAAGGCGGGCATACTGCCAAAAAACACTCCAATGGCTATTGCCAGTAGTGGCGAAATAACCAATATCTGCCACACTAGCACCGGCTGCATGCTGGTATAAACCCGTAGCAAGCCCACCGCGCCACACGAAAGTAATAGGCCAATCACTGCACCCCAAGCACTCAGCAAAAATGCCTCCACTACAAATTGGCGCATAATCTGGTGATTGGTAGCGCCAATTGCTTTGCGCAGACCAATCTCGTACATTCGTTCGGTAACACTTACCAGCATCACATCCATGATGCCTACACCGCCAACAATCAGGGCAATGACAGCTGCACCACTAATAAGCAGCGTTAGTAAATGGATAGTCCGGTTTGAGGCGCTGTCGGCAGACGCCGCAGGCGCTACCGCAACGTCTTGAGATCCACCGTGAGCAGCTGTCAAGGCAGTAGAAACAGCGTTAATGGTTCGTGATACCGTCTGACCCGATTGCACTTTGCCAAGTATCTGGTATGCGCCCAGGGAACCCCCCATCAGCTTGCTGGCAGTATCATACGGCACAAAGACTGCATTATTAAAGTTGGCCTCTATAGACAGCGGTGGCACTTTAAAATCGTCATACACGCCCGACACAATAAACTGCTGACCACGCCATGTCAGCGTCTGACCAACAGCCGAGGTATCGTTAAATAGTTTTCCGGCTACATCCATACCCAGCACAATTGCCTTACCTGCATCGTTTGATTCAAAAAAACCACCGGAAATCATATGCTGCTTTATGATTTGAGAGAAAGCTGGTGTGGTTGCAATAATGAAGGGCGTACGTACGGTGTAATCACCGGTCATGGTGCCACTTGCTGTACTAAGTGGAGCAGCTGCGGCAACGCCAGCAGTTTTTTGTATAGTTGTTACGTCCTGATAACTAAGCAAGTTGCTGTTTGCACCGGCCAGACCCGAAAAAATGTCACCGTTAGCCTGGACCTGCTGTGGCTGGGCCACAAACAGACCCTTGCCGTACCGCCCAAGACTGCCAGAGATCTGTTGCTTGACGCCCTGGCCAATGCATACCACCAGCACCACAGCCATCACCCCAATTACAATTCCGAGCATCGTCAGGAAACTACGCGCCCGGGCCGCCCGCAGGTTTCGGTACGCCAGCCGCAGATTTTCGTGGCGCAAGCTCATTTCTTTGCCTTCTTTCGCTTGGCTGCAGGTTTTTTAGTTTTGGTGTGCGGGGCACGCTTGGGTTTTTCAGTAGCGTTTGCTCGTTTATCAAGTACATCCATCATCATTGATACGCCCGCCAGATCATCATCTTCGGTAGTTTCTGGTACGGCATACATGACCGCACGCGCATACCGACCAACTTCGCCCAACCGTGTTTGCTCATCGTGTTTGATTGCCCCATCTTGCATATAGACAACTCTGGTGGCAAAGCGTGTTAGCTCGGGGTTATGCGTCACAAAAACGATAGTGTTGCCAGTTTTGTGGATTTCGCTTAGCAGTTCCATTACCAGACGCGAGCTGTTACTGTCCAGGTTGCCGGTTGGCTCGTCGGCGATGATGATATGAGGTTCGTTCACTAGCGCCCGAGCAATCGCCACACTCTGTTTTTGACCGCCGGACAGTTGCCGAGGATAATAATAAGCCCGGTCACCAAGGCCGACGCGCTCCAGCATATCCCGCGCCTTCATGGTGCGCTTATTTTGAGATACACCCTTGTACAACAGGGGCAGCGCAACATTTTCGAGCGCAGTCAACCGCGGCAGTAAATTGAACGACTGAAAAATAAAGCCGATTTTATCCCGTCGTGCTTTAGCTCGGCGGTTAGCGCTTAGTCGGCTGACATTTTTTCCAGCTAGATGATAATTACCATGCGTTGGCCGATCCAGCAGGCCAATCATGTTCATCAGCGTACTCTTACCACTGCCGCTGGGACCCATGACGGCGACACATTCGCCTTGCTCAATTGTCAAACTAACCTCGTCAAGCGCTACATTGGTAGCGTCACCGAAGCCATACAACTTACTAACATCGTTTAGTTCAATCAGAGCCATATATCCTTTTTAGTGTAACCCTGTAAAACGTGTACCCGCAAGGTGTTTTTCGCATCATTTTCCCGTATAATGCCTTGCAGCCACCAAAAACGCAGTAGATATTGGACGCGAGACAGCATCCAACCTATGCAGCGCCGGGAAGAGCAGCCGGACAAAATGTATTCCATTTTGCCCGCGCGATGAGAAACCCAGAATGGGTGTCTCATGTATTTAGGAGAGGTGCAAGAGTGGTTGAATTGGCACGCCTGGAACGCGTGTATGGCTGCAAGGTCATCCAGGGTTCAAATCCCTGTCTCTCCGCCATAAAAAGCAGTCTATCCGTAGAGGATAGGCTGTTTTTTTATACAGAAGCTCGAACAACCAATTACCGCTCTTTTTTGTATAATACAAGTTACAGCAGCATGGCAGCGTTAAAATCCAGCGGACAAGCACCAAAAGACTTACATGTTTATGTCGATTTTGATCGCACACTGTTTGACACTGCAAGTTTTGGGCAAGACCTTTTCCGCGGCATAGCTAGGCGTGCCAACGTGTCTGTCGAACAGGCCATAGCCAATGCCAGTCCATTCTATACGCACACCACACTACGTAGTTTTGATTTTGAAGGCTACGTTGCCACATATGGCCTTAGTCCTGACAAAATGCTGGACTATGTCAGCCAATTAGTCCTAGCTAACGATTATCTATACGCTGACAGTGTGGCATTTATTCAGGCTCTACACCGCCAAGGTTTCAACCCAAAGATACTATCGTTCGGTGAAGATCGCTTTCAGCGGGCCAAGATTGCTCCAACACTTGCACCGCTACTGGGCGACGTCAGCTCTAAAGAATCTGCGGACATGAAAGCCATGGAGGTTTATGTTGTGCTGGAGCCAAAGGGCCAACATATTGCCAGCAAGCATCCAGGCGAGCGCGGTGTTCTGATTGATGATGTCCCCGACCAGCAGCTGCCACCCGGCTTCCACGAGATCCACCTTAGCCGCGACTCCAATCTTGAAAAACCACTCACAAAAACTGGTGGTTTTACGGTTTCGGACCTGCTGCAAGCTTATGAAGCCATCACCCGTATAGCCACCAGCTAAACTGCTCTGACGGAATGCCCGGCAAAAGGATTAGCCAATTTTAGTGCCGACAGCTTCACCCGAAGCCACCCGCAGAATATTCTTTTCGGTCAAAGGGTTGAACACAATTGTTGGCAGCTCGTGTTCCATAGCCAGACCTAGCGCTGCTTTATCCATAACTTTAATTGCGCCGTTACTGACTGCCTCATCAAAACTCATTTTGTTCAGCCTGATCGCATCTTTAAATTTAGCGGGGTCTTTATCGTATACACCATCCACTTTTGTAGCCTTCAATACCGCCTGGCAATCAAGCTCTAACGCCAGCGAAACGGCAGCTGTATCGGTAGTAAGATAGGGTCGGCCAATACCACCTGCCACAATCACCACCCGGCCCTTACCAAGGTCGCTAATCGCTCGGCGATGCGTAAACTGGTCTGCTACCTGATCGGCCTTGATGTTCGTGAGGGCCCGTGCCGCCACACCAACATGGTTAAATACATCCGCTAGCGCCATGGCGTTCATCATGGTAGCCAGCATGCCGATATTATCGGCCGTTACCCGGCCAATACCATGTCCCGCCAGCTGAGCACCACGGGCATAATTACCACCACCCACCATAATTACTACCTGGATATCCGCACCTACAACCTCTGCGATTTCGTGCGCCAGCCAAGTGGCCAGTTCGGCATCAATACCGCTATCATACTTACCCGCCAGCTGTTCGCCCGAGAGTTTGAGTAGTACTCGTTTGTAAGCGCTCATATTGTAGTATCTCCCCGTTTATAGATAACATCCAAAAGACAATATTGTTCCTCAGTATAGCAGACGATATACTGGCAAGTATGCTAAAAATCTATTCCTGGAACGTCAACGGCATCCGTGCGGTGCTTAAAAAAAATGCTCTGCAACCGTTTTTAGACGTGGAGCAGCCCGACATTCTCTGTCTGCAAGAAGTTAAAGCCACTGAAGCGCAAGCGGCGCTTGAACTACAAGGCTTCCGTACCTTTTGGTATGCGGCTGAACGCCCGGGATATAGCGGCACAGCCATCCTCAGCAAAACCGAGCCGCTACAAGTGGTAAACGGTTTTCCAGAAGACATCATCAAAAAATATCATGTCGAAGGGGAAGACAACTACGGCGACGCTAACACCGAAGGCCGCGTTATTGCCGCCGAATTTGACGACTTTTGGCTGGTCACGGTGTACACCGTCAATACCAAAGACGACCTGAGCCGGCTAGAAATCCGCAGCAAACGCTGGGATCCTGCCTTCTTGGAATACTGCAAGCGACTAGAAGAAGCCAAGCCAGTGGTATTCTGCGGCGACCTAAATGTTGCCCACACCGAAGACGATCTAGCCAATCCCAAGCCCAACATTGGCAAGCGCGGCTTTACCAACGAAGAACGCGAAGGCTTCGACAACATGGAAGCTGCCGGGTTTGTTGATACTTTCCGCATGTTTACGCAGGGCAATGGTCACTACAGCTGGTGGAGCCATTTTGCCAAAGCTCGCGAGCGTAACGTTGGCTGGCGCATCGACTATTTTATGGTGTCCGAGGCACTTAAATCCAAGGTGCAAGCAGCTGCCATCCACCCCGAAGTTATGGGTTCCGATCACTGTCCAGTCAGCGTCATACTGGATATATGAGCCAGAGCGTCTGCATTTTGTATGGTCTAAACGAAGGGCCATACATGGGGCATAGGCTTGTTGCGGCGCTTGAAAGCGAAGGTTTTATCATCACCAAAGACCCGGTAGCAGCAGACATTATTATTGGACACTCCGGCGGTTGCCTGTTAGTTCCACCCCAGAACCGTGCCCAGCTCGTTGTGCAAATTGGCATTCCGTATTGGCCAGGTAGGTCATGGCTTTTGGGCACGCTTAAAAAAGTCCGCAGGGAAGCCGCCGAGTATCGTCACGAAAACCGGCTTGGCGAGTGGGCCGTCAAGTGGCTGCACCATATCCTATACGCTTTGAACCTACCGGCCGGCATTCGGATGGCTAAAAACTTATCATTTGATAAGCCCTGGAATAGTACACAACCACAGGTTGTTATTCGGAACCGGTTTGACGAATACTGTTCGCCTGCTATTACAGAGGCATCGTTTAAGGGTCCGCGTAGCTTCATATCGCTACAAGGTGGCCATGATGATTGCTGGGTCCATCCTGAACCGTATGTCAGTCTGCTACAATTACTATATCGAGCGAATAAGGAGTAGGGATATGCTTTCAGACCAAACCATTCAGACACTCAACAAGCTACACGAGGCTCAGGATACCTATCGGCCAAATTCTGATATTACCGCCCAGCTGGGGGACAAAACTATCATTATGATGGTAGGCGCCACTTGCCAGGGCAAGAACCTGATCATGGACACCGTGATCAAGCTAGACGAGCGCTTTCATATGGCGCACACCCGGACTAGCCGTCCGCCACGCACTGGCGATGAGCCGGGTCGCTACACCTACTTCGAAAACAGCGACGAAGGCCTCCGTCCAGTGTTTGAAGCTATCGAGAACCACACCATGGTGCAATACGCCGTAAACTTCTACTCTCAGCTTATCTACGCCAGCACGCTCTCCGACTATCCTACCGAATTTAACCTAGCCGATGTTATCTCTAGCGCTGTCGATAACTTTCGGCACCTTGGCTTTAAACGTACCGTAGCCATTAGCGTCGTCAGTGAACCCACTTCGTGGCTCAAGCGCTTCGAAGAACGTTTTCCAGCCGGCGACGCTCAGCGCCAAGCACGCAAGGACGAAGCTATCGAAAGCCTTAGCTGGTCGCTCGCCCAAGACCACGACCACTATTGGGTCCACAACGTAGATGGCCAGCCCGAAATGGCCGCCGAGCAGGTGATTGCCATCGCTTCAGGCACAGGTCAGGGCCAGCCCGAAACCCGCATGCTTGCTGAGGCCTGCCTGGAAGCTGCCCGAACTATAGTTGTATGAGCGACACAACGACAACCCTATTATTGCTACGGCGCGGCGACGAAATTTTGTTGGCCATGAAAAAGCGCGGATGGGGCATGGGTCGTTGGAACGGCGTAGGAGGCAAGCTTGAGGCAGGCGAAACAATCGAACAAGCCCTGGTGCGTGAGTGCCAAGAGGAGATTGGTGTCACACCGCTAACGTTTGCCAAAGTGGCGCAGCACGACTTTGTCATGAATAGCGGAAGCAATGATATGTGGCACATGCATGTGCATACCTACATTAGTGATCACTGGGAAGGGGAACCTATCGAAACAGAGGAGATGGCCCCACAATGGTTTGCTATCGCCGACATACCCTACGACGCCATGTGGCAAGATGACCGCCATTGGCTACCACATGTGCTCAACGGCAAACTGCTTAGCACTGTCTTCGCCCTCGACAAAGACCAGAATATGCTCAGCCAAGAAATAAACGAGGTACCTACACTATGAAACCCTTTATACAACAATCAGCCTCTTTTGAGGACATAAATCAACTGGTATGGCAACATCTGGAGGCACGCGACTGGCATAACAACCCACCACGCGGCTTAGCCACTTCAATTGCCTTAGAGGCCGCGGAACTACTAGAGCACTACCAATGGAGCGATGAAGCCGTGGGCACCACAGACGATCTGGCTTCGGAGCTTGCCGATATCTTTATCTATGCCTTTGAGTTTGCCCAGTCACAAGATATAGACATTGTGGCCGCAATCAAGCACAAGCTGGAAATTGCCGCCAAAAAATATCCGGCAGAGAATTTCAAAGGCCAGAAGCCCGAGGATAAACGAAGCGCCTGGCTTAATGCCAAACTAAACTATAAGAAAACAGGCCTATAAAAGGACATAGCGTATGCAGGACTACTGGCTCAGACAGACCACCAAGCCGTTATTTCCAGAGCTGGAGTGGAGCCGCCCAGAGAACAAACTGCAGGCCGGCAAGCTACTCATCATTGGTGGTAATGCGGCCGGGTTTGCCGTGCCCGCCGAAAGCTACGCTGCAGCCGTCAAGGCCGGTGTTGGAGTAGTACGCGTATTGTTGCCCGAGAGCTTGCGCCGATCAGTTGGAAAGTTGTTTCCGGAAGCCGAGTTTGTCCCCAGCACCCCCAGCGGCAGCCTTGCCCTGCAATCGCTGGCCGAACTGTTAGGCGCTAGCATGTGGGCCGACGGGATACTACTACCTGGTGACATCAGCCGTAACAGCGAGACCACTGTGCTTTTGGAGGGTTTTTTAGAAAAATACCAAGGACAGGCCACGCTTACTAAAGATGTCGCCGACATTTTCTGCCAGCAGCCAATCAGTATTTTGCATCGGCCACAAACCTTGCTGGTATTGGCCATGGGGCAGCTACGCAAACTAGGCAGTGAGGCTCATTTTCCCCGAGCTTTCACCAGCGAAATGGGGTTGGTGCAGCTTGCCGAAAACCTGCACGAATTTACCAAGCGCTTTCCACTGTGCATCATTACCCGCCACCAAGGCCACTACATCGCGGCAACCAGTGGGCAGATAAGTACAACACCAGTGCACAACGAATCGCCAGTTTGGCGAGCTAAGCTTGCGGCTACCGCTAGCGTTTGGTGGCTACAAAATCCTACAAAACCGTTCGAGGCGCTAACAACTGCTGTAATCGTGTGACCCTACTGGCTCAAGGCGATCACCTATGGCATAGCCCTCATCACCTTCGTGCCGTAATGCAGCCAAGCCAATCTCAAGAGCTACAGGGTCTCCCTTTTCATGGCCCATCTCCCAAAGCCCTCGGGCAGCAACAGGCGTAATTTCAGGATTTCCATCTGGATCTTGAGACACTAAGGCATTGATAAGATGTCTAACTTGCTGGTCCCATGCTTCTCTATACCTTTTGCTTCGAAGTGCTATCTTTCCCCAAAGCTCACTATCGCTACCGACTGGAGGCACACCCTGAAAGCCTCGTAGGCGATCTTTACGATGCCAGCGTGGCTCAGCTTCAATACCATGATAGGTCGGAACTCCCTTTTTCTGTGTGCGGGACATGTGATACGGCCATGATTCCTATTCGTGATAAATGGTGGGCGAGGAGGGACTTGAACCCTCACAAGATTACTCTTACAAGATTTTGAGTCTAGCGCGTCTACCAATTCCGCCACTCGCCCATATACGGTATAAACCGGCCAAAACTAAAAAGGTCCGAAGACAAGCTATCAGAGGTGTATTGTACTATACTAAGAGCACGAAAGAAAATAAAACTATAGCAGGGTATACTACTAAAGTGCAGCCAGGCGAACAGTAGCCTTTGCTAGCAATATTTTACTATGAGCCATAATCCCTTGTTTCCCTCCAGCGACGAGCCGGTCAAAGATGCCACTGACCCGGCAGTAGCGCTGGTACGCAGCAAAGTATCACGCGCCTTCAGCGAAGAGCCTAATGCCACCAAAGAGCTGGCAGAGGTCCAAGCAGCACAAGTGCTGAGTAAGCACCAGCAGTATATGCAAACGCTCAGCAGCTCGGGTAAAAGCCTGGCCGAGATTCAGACCGCCTGGCACGATTATTACACGGGCCTTAGCGACGCCGAAAAACACGAAGTCTGGCAAGAATTTTACGCTGCCAATCAGCACACACCCTATCAGAAGTTATTCCAGAAACAGCAGACCAGTGAAGGCCCACTGGTGCCCGCACCGGCCAGCTTTCAGCCCACTACGTCCGAAAACGGGGTAGTAGTTGCTGATCATAGCCCTACAGCATCAACCCCACCCAAAAAACCAACGTTTGATGGACCGGCCGTCCGCCAGATCAAACAAAAGCTAGCCGGCACTATCAGCGCTAACGGTCAACTAACCATAAAACACCACCTGCAATCGCTGGCTTTTGGACTGGCCAGCGGTATGGTGGTGTTAGTGCTGTTTCTGTTCACGTTTTTTAACGAATACATTATTGCGCCGTTTATCCAGCCAAGCCGTAACGTTAGCAGCACCCCAATAATCCTTACAGACAATACCGTCGCTGCTGACGCACCACCGTCGGTTACCATACCCAAAATCAACATCCAGATCCCCCTCAACTTTAGCGTCACCAGCTACAACGAAGCCGACGTTGAGAATGGTCTAAAAGAAGGCGTGGTGCACTATCCAAACACCGTTATGCCTGGCCAGAATGGCAACGGTGCTTACTTTGGACACTCGTCAGGTAATATTTTTAACAATGGTAAATACAAATTCGCCTTTACCTTGCTACACGATCTGACTACGGGCGACTTGTTCTACATAACGTATGGCGGCAAAACCTATGCCTACCGCATTTTTGCACGCCAGATTGTGCCGCCTAGCGACGTTGGGGTCATCAATAACACGCAGGGCAAACAAGCTACCGCCACACTTATCACCTGTGACCCGCCAGGCATTAGCACCAACCGCTTAGTGCTATGGGGTGAACAGATCAGTCCAAACCCCAGCAGCAATGCTGCAGCGCCTACCAGCACCGTTACCGGGCAGCCTGCCGCACTAGCCGACAACGGCCCCAGCTTGTGGAGTCGTTTTACCGGCTGGATCGAATTCTGGCATTAGTCCTTCAGCACATACACTAGCATTAGGCGCGGATCAACGTGGCAGTAAAGTACAGTAGCGCAGTATGCTGGGCAATTACTAAAGGCTACTACTTAACTACTAGCGAGGTACTAGTAAGCGCCGCTGGATCAACACCAGCTGGGCGTATGGTATACAAGTAGGTCGCATCACTCGAGAATACCGGCAAGAAGCTAGAGGATGCTGACACCAACGTTTGTTGATTGCGATAGTCGTAGTCGAATACTGTTAACTTACTGCCAGTACTATATGCCAATTGATCACCATTAACCCAACTGGCGTGCGTTTGCGGCGCATCGATCGGCTGAGTAGTGCTATATCGGTACTGCGCAACATTTTCCAGGTCATAGGTTACGAATGCTTGGCCGCTCTCGGCCAGCAAAAACTGCCCATCGTCAGAAAACGACAGATACGACGGGCCATTCAGTGGCAAACGGCGCCACGGAGCAGGGTAGGCATCTGGCCCAGTTGCCACTTGATCCTGCGGGTTCTTGTAAATATACACGGCCGAGTCGGTACTAGCAGCAACCGCCACATACCAATCACCGCTGTACTGTGCTATATCTAGCAAATACGTACCAGCACCAGCTGGAGGCAACGTCTGCAAGGTGATAGTTTGCTGGCCAGTCTGCAGCACCACACTTACCTTACCAGGCGTCGTTTTGCCCGTTGGAGACTGATCGGTGATATACACGATTTTGTTGCTGCCATAGGTGTTAAATGCTAAGACGCGGTTAAGAATACTAGCCTCGGTACCTGTGCTGCCATTTACCCGCTGCAAGGTCTGGGCGGCGCTATCATAAACATAAAACTGATCAATACGACCGTTATACAAACTAACTGCCTCGCTCTGAGCCAGTTTTAGAGTAGCCGTCAGGTTTACCGAATCAACGGGCGTGTCACGATCAAGCAAAATATATTCGTGCTGCAAACCCGCGGCAGTCGTAAAGTCGTGCACCAGCAATACGTGCCGATTATCAGTCGCCCAGCTTACCTGACGCCAAGCTTGATCACCGGTGCCGGGCGTAAAGCTAGTGTCGGGTAGCGTAACGGTGGTTGCAACGGGCTTGGCTGGATTCTTCAGGTCGTACACGGTAAAACTGCCGCTCTTAGCAGGCTGATCCATCACGAGCCAACGGCCATTTGGGCTCTGTGTCATTAGTGACGGCTCGGTGGTTAGGCTGGTTACAACGCTGGTATTTAGAAGTTTTGGAAACAAGAACGGGTAGTCAAAATGCTGAACGTCACCACCAGCAATAGCTACGGGACGTTGCCAGTCGCGGTAACCTGATTTAGAAATCTTGAGCGTATATCGACCAGCCAGCGTGACTACTCGGGTATTAGTATTTGAAGCGTAGCGAGTGTTATTTAGATACACTGCAGCGCCGCTTGGCTGGCTGGAAACAAACAGCAGCCCGCTTTGGGTGACATCACCCTCACGGTTGACGTTGTAGCCATATGACCAATACAGCAGGATCAGCGTTGCGATACCAATCGCTAGCGCCACCAAACAATAGCCAAGCAGCAGCCGCACACGGGCACGTCGTTCGTTTTTAGGATCAAGAAAATCCATAGCGTATCTAGTAGTATACCGCAGGCAGCGTATACTCACCACCCATGGCATTGCGCTTGCGTTTTACGCTCCTTAAGCGTTACAATTTAAAGAGAACATACTTTAGGTGGGTTAAAACTGCTACAAATGGGAAGCAATGAAAACTAAAAACGTCATAGAAGTAAACGGGCGACGCTACGATGCAAGTACTGGCGCATTATTAGGTGCAGCCCCCGCACCAAAGTTGCCAAGCATTGCAACAAATAGCGCATTTCAAGAGCGCAAAAAAGTACCGGGTGCATCCGAAAAAGTAGCAGTCCGAATTGTCGCTAAGCCCAAGACTTCCGCCAACCCTCCTAGCCCAACCAAAGCAGAATCTATAGCCGTAAAAAGGCTGAGCCGAAAGATAAGCCTAGTGCCAAGCGCGCCACTACCTGTAGCACCAACCAGCCCCGTTTCGGTAGTACGAACCGCAAACCACGCCAGAGCCCATGTGCCCACAACTACCGCTAGCAGCGTCTCACGGCAACAACTGATCGAACGGCGCAAAAAACAGCGCTCAATCAATCACGCCAAGGCACACATACCGCACATCACTCCATCTTCTGATATTCGTAAGCCCAGCGAAGCGTACCGCAAACACAAACTGACAAATTTGCACAGCCCTGCTAACCACACCAAGCCACGAGCTACCCAAAGCTCACTGACACTGGTACGTACCGGGTTAGCGCGGCCAGCGCCAAGCTTGCGCAAGCAGGCTAAACCTAGGGGCGTCTTACAACGGGCCGTACCCAGTCTGATTGCTACAAAACAATCGGTGCAGACAATTGACGAGATTCGACTGGCCCGGGCACAGAATACTTCCCGCAGTCCGCTCGTTGCCCACCACGCCGCCCCAGCGAAACCGGTTATTACACCACTAGTTACCCCAGTTGCAGTACAGCCGGTGCCCGTCAAGCCCGAGGGCGACGTGCCAGTAACCGTACCCGCTCCGCAGCCCAATAACAAACCAGACAGCCCCACCGATATCTTTGAGCACGCCCTGGCCAATGCCAGCCACTACGCCGATCTTGGCGCCAACCGTGCCGAACGTAAAAGACGGGCTAAGCTCCGCTTTACTAGCGCGGCAGCCGGTACATTGGCGCTGGTAATTATTGCCGCCTTCGCTACATACCAAAACACTCCGGGTTTGCAGTTTAAGGTTGCCAGCCTAAAAGCCGGCATCAGCACCGGTATGCCCAATTTTGCAGCAGCTGGATTTGCCTACAATAGCGTGCATGCCAGCAATGGGCAATTAACCGTTGGATTCAACAACGTTTCCGGCAATTATCAGCTAACGCAGACCAATACCAACATGTCGGACAGCGACATGATCGAGAGCATCACTCCGACTACTAACGGCAAGAGTGCAGCTTCTTACCCGACCATTCACACCGGCAACACTACGGTATACCGTCTTGACGATACCGGTGCCACCTGGGTGTCAAATGGCAAATGGTACACCATTCGTGGCACTAGTGCGCTCAGCGACTCACAGATAGAGTCACTCGTTCACAACGTCTAACGCTTGCAGCGCGTCATATGTAGCAGTTGTCCCATCACCTCTGTTATGGCATACTAGACTCTATGAAACCAGTCCGTACCCGCTTTGCTCCTAGCCCCACCGGCTTTTTACACGTTGGTGGCATCCGTACCGCATTGTTTGCCTATCTTGTTGCCCGGCAGGCGAGCGGGGAATTTATCCTGCGCTTTGAAGACACCGATAAGAAGCGGGAAGTTCCTGGCTCGCGCGAACACCTCATTAAAAGCCTGCGGTCACTTGGAATCGATTATGATGAAGGTCCCGACATTGGCGGCCCGTTTGGTCCGTATGTGCAGAGCGAGCGGCTTGATACTTACAAACAGTGGGCGCAGGTGTTAATTGATAGTGGCCGCGCATACGCCGATCCCTATACCCCAGAGGAAGTCCAGGCCTTCCGCGAGCAAGCACAGGCTGAAAAACGACCGTTTTTGTACCGCAATCATCGCCCAGAAAATCCACCAGTTTGGGATGGCAGCATGCCGCTGCGGTTCAAAAGCGAGCCCAAAGCCTACACCCGCATTGACGCCGTTATGGGCGAGCTCAAAACCGGCCCCGAAGTAATCGACGATTTTGTACTGATTAAAAGCGACGGCTACCCAACCTATAACTTTGCTCACATTATTGATGACCACGAAATGCAGGCTACCCACGTTATTCGCGGCCAGGAGTTTCTGGCCAGTACGCCCAACTACCTCAATCTGTACGAAGCCCTTGGTTTTGAGCCGCTTATCATTGCCACCATGCCGCATATCTTGGGGCCCGACGGCAAGAAAAAGCTCAGTAAACGCGACGGCGCCAAAGACGTCCTAGATTACGTAGCCGATGGCTACTTGCCAGAGGCACTGGTCAACTTCATCGCCAGTCTTGGCTGGAACGACGGCACCGAACAGGAAATCTTTACCCGCGAGGAACTGATTGCTAAGTTCAGTTTAGACCGTGTCCAGCGCAGCGGCGCCCGCTTTGACGAAAATCGCTTACAGTGGATGAACGGCGTCTGGATCCGCTCGTTAGGTGTTGATGAACTGTTTGAACGGAGCACAAGCTTCTGGCCAGAAGCCGCTGCAACGTTTGACGATACCTACAAAAAACAGGTACTTGCCCTGATTCAGGAGCGCCTCAAATACTTTGCCGAAATCCCCGAGCTGACCAAGCTGTTCTTTGCAGACTTGCCGGTTGATATGGACTTGATCGACAGCAACAAGCAGCTGAAAAAGTTTGAACATGCCGAGCTTAAACAGCTACTAGGGCAGGCAAAAGCCAGCCTAGAACAAAGCGACTTTAGCGCTGCAGATCTTACCGATCGACTGAATGCACTGCTGGAAACCACCGGCCAAAAGCCAGGTGTGCTGTTTAGCTTGATCCGTATCGCCAGCACGCAGGCACCATTTAGCCCCGGCTTAGCCGAGACCTTGCATGTCCTAGGCCCTGAAACTAGCCTACGCCGCATTACCAGCACAATTGCTGTTTTGTAGTATTTATGGTAAAATAATAGTGTTATCGTTGAGCTTTTAGTTCCGATAGCTCATTAACACACCGCGTGCTTTTTTAGCGCACCTGGTTGTGCGAATAAGGAGGATAGCAAGAAGCGCTATTCTTTTTATTTGCACAACCACTACCGCTTACTCAACCGTCCCCTTTTTGCGGCATCAGCCGTACTGCAATCTGGAGGTACACACCATGAAGAACAAACCCTGGGGCGGAGGACTCGTCGCGCTCGTCCTGATCCTCTGGCTCTTCTGCCAGTTCAAGTACTGGCCCGAGCTGCGCAAGGACGGACACAAGCTCGAGGAGAGCCTGTCCAAGGAGATGACGAACCTCGGCTACAACCTGTCGGCCTGCCTGGACGACACCAATATCCGTAGCCAGGTCGACGGCCAGGAATACCTGAGCCTGAGGAACTTCCTGCTGAAATCTGCATACGCCCGCTGGGTAGTGCCGTCTTCAGACCCCAAAGGTTCTCCCACCCTGGTCGACGATGTGGACAAGATGTTCCGTGGCGCCGGCTTTCAGCAGTGGCTGCGGCACAACTACCCCAGCGTCAACCCGGCCACCTGGGATGGCGTCATCAAGACCCTCGTCGGATGCCGTCAGCAGTATGGTGCCAGCATCGAAGCAGTTCGCGTTGACGCCAAGAAGCTGGGAGACTGGATTGTATCCGGCCACTTCTACGACGGCCCTGCCCGCACCAACTTCCCGGACGGGCACCTGAACTTCCAGATCGATCCGGCCAACCCGGCCGCCGCAGTCCTGACGAACGGGCCTGCGCTCAACTACCTAACCCAGGTGATTGACGTCCCCGGCGCCGGACTGCCCCAGCAAAGGGTGTTCGTTCCAGTGGCCGCCTAGCGTCCACCCAACCCGCACGTGGTGTGTAGCCTGGCCGGGAGCCACCTTCCTCGGGCCACCCCGAAGAATTCTCCCGCACCAGGCCGCACATCCAAAGATTTTAGAAGCTTTGCTGATGAGTCGTACACGACGAAATGTGCACCCCAAGACAAGCCAGGCTTTGCTATAATAGCGCTTATGATTAACGATGTTACGCCGCCGCATCATCGAAAGTTGCATGCAAAATCCAAACGGATTGAGCCACTGCAGCATGCCCCAAAACCCACTATTCACGAATTAGCCGCCAAGGAAGGCGTTTCGTTTCAAACACCCGAGCAAGTTGCAGCATCTGACACAGCCGGGCCAAAGCCAGTCATAGCTCAGCACACTACGCCCAAAACTAAAACCATACGCCAAAAACGCTGGTGGCCACATACCCGCAAACAACAACTGATCAGCGGGGCAGTGGTGTTAGTGCTAGTTGCCGGTAGCGGAACTACCTGGGCGCTGACTCATCACAAGCACCCTGTAGTAGCTCAGAAAACTGCCGTTAAAAAGGAAACACCCAAACCTAAGCCAGTCCCCCAAATTATCTACAGTACCCTCACGGGCTTGCCCGTGGCAGATGCCAGCGTCAATCAGCGCCCTGTTACTGGCGTAATGATCGAGAACAGCCTGGACGCCCGCCCCCAAAGCGGCCTCGGCGATGCTGGTGTGGTGTTCGAAGCGGTTGCAGAGGGCGGCGTCACCCGTTTCCTAGCACTCTTTCAAGACACCACGCCCACTAACATCGGCCCCATTCGCAGCGCTCGTCCTTACTACGTGCAGTGGGCTATGAGCTTTGACGCTGCCTACGCCCACGTTGGCGGCAGCCCAGATGCCTTAAACGACATCACCGCTTGGGGAACCAAAGATATGAATCAATTTTATAATGGCTCCTACTACCACCGCGTCACCAGTCGCGCAGCTCCGCACAATGTCTATACCGGCATTGATACACTCAACCAGCTAGAGTCCAAAAAAGGCTACACCAGCTCGTACACAGGCTTTACACGGGGCAAGGAAGCGCCGGCCGCAACACCCACCGCCACCAGCATTGATTTCCATCTTTCCGGCGTCTACTATGATCCGCACTATGCCTACAACGCCACTACCAACAGCTACGACCGCAGTGAATACAATACCCCGCACATTGACGCTAACACCAATAAACAGCTGTCACCCAAAGTAGCTATTGCCATTGTAGTACCGCTGGCCCGCGGGGACCTGGATTCATCTGGTGCGTATTATTCTAACTACAACGTCATCGGTAGCGGTGCCGCATACATCTTCCAAAACGGCACACTGACAAACGCCACCTGGCATAAAACCGACACCAAGGCGCCACTGACATTTACCGACGACAGCGGCCAACCCGTGCCACTCAACCCCGGCCAAACCTGGATTACTGCCGTTTCGGCCGCAAATCAGGTAAGCTATAAATAAACCGTAATCACTTTGTAAGACATAGCACTACTCCATGGATTTTTTAAGCAAGTTCCGCCGCCAAGTTAAACTGTACCTGTTCTGGGTGCTACTAGCGGAAAATGCCTTGTTGGTCGCCGCCTGGTGGGCTGTGCATACATACCACCACGAACTTTCACCACTTTATACCGTTATCGGCATGGCCGTTTTAGGCCTCTTTGGCACATTACTTGTCAGTGACGCAGCCGAAAAACGCATAACCCAGCCATTCATCACGCTCTGGCAGGCTATCCACCATATCGCACCACAAGGGGCCGAGGAGCCAGCGCCCGACCTCAACCAAAAGCAGCTAGGCCACGAGCTAGTCGCTAACCTTGCTAGTCACGTCTATCAGCTAGCCAGCACCATACAGGCCGTCGAAAAAACCAACAGCAAAGTGGCCCAAGATCTACATGCCAACTTTATAGCCAACAGTTTACCGCTGCCATTGATTGTGCTTGATAAGGACGAGATGATCACTTACGCCAACGAAGCCACCAGTAAATACCTGGGCAAACCAGCCGACGATCTGGCAGGCCAAAACGTCTACACTGCACTAGACATGTCCTTTAAGAGCGACGACACGCTTTCTACCTGGCTCAAAAACTCTGCTGGCAAAACCGCTACCGCCAGCCACAAATGGGAACATGTCCGCATTGGACTGCCTGGGCAGGGTGACAGCCTGCTGTTCGATCTAGCCGGCTACTACAATAAAGACAACTCTCTAGGTTACGAAACGCTGCTGATCCTGTTTGACCATACCGACGTCTACTCCCAAGACGATCAGGCGATGAGTTTTGTGGCTATTAGCGTGCACGAGCTGCGTACGCCGCTAACGCTGCTTCGCGGCTATATCGAGGTATTCGACGAAGAGCTTGGCCCCACACTCACTCCAGAACTCAAAGAATTCATGACCAAGATGGACGCCGCCGCCCAACAGCTGGCCGCGTTTGTTGATAACATCTTAAATGTCGCCAAAATAGAGGATAATCAGCTGACACTACAGCTACACGAAGAAAACTGGCAAAATGTGATCGAAAACGTAGTGGGTGACCTTAACCTTCGAGCCGGCGTACGAGGCATTACTATCAAAACCGACATTGCACCCAACCTGCCAACGGTCGGCGTGGACCGCTACAGCATTTACGAAGTGCTAGCTAACTTACTGGATAACGCCATCAAATACAGCAAGGGCACCGACGAAATTTACGTCAGCGCATTGCTCAACAAACAAGGGCTAGTGGAAACCAGTGTCAAAGATTTTGGCCTAGGTATTGACGCCAGCATTTTGCCACATGTTTTTGATAAGTTTTACCGTAACCACCGCAACCGCGCTCAGATTGGCGGCACCGGACTGGGCCTATACGTAAGCCGTGCCATTGTTGATGCGCATGGTGGTGAAATAAGCGTCAACAGCAAAGTGAACGAAGGCAGCACCTTTACGTTTACCGTACTACCATTCAGCCAAGTCCAGGGAGCAGGGAAAACACTCGGTAATCCGGACCTGACTCGGAACGCCCATGGTTGGATCAAGAACCACTCGTTGTACCGGGACTAACTAAGCCGCATGCTAGAATAGACCATATGGACGCCGCCAAACCCAAACGTATTCTGTGTATCGAAGATGAACACTTTATTAGCGAACTGTACACCCGAGCGCTCACCAGGGCCGGTTACAAGGTAGATGTCCAGCTGGATGGCCAAAAGGGTATGGCCGCTGCCCAGACCGACGTGTACGACATTATTTTGCTAGACCTGATGATCCCGAACATCACCGGGATCGAGGTGCTCCGCACACTGCGCAATCCCGCCAAAACGCCAAAGATGCACGCCAAAATTATCATCACCACTAATCTAGAACAACGCGAAGATATCCGTGCCGACATTGAACAACAAGCCGACGGCTACCTAGTGAAAGCCGAGATCACCCCAAGAGAGCTAGTCGAGTTCCTAAACAAGCTAGACATTTAACAAACATTAACTTTTGCGCTAACAGATTGACCTAAGTAGACGGCTTGGGTATAGTTTAGTCAGTAAACTATATTTATAAGATTGCTCAGCATCTAGAAGCAAAGAGAGGGTACATAGTCTCGTGCTAAATAAACTTGGAAACTTTATTGCCAGAAACCGCTGGTGGGTCATCGGTGTCTGGGTCATTTTGGCGGTAGTTATCACCGTATTTTCACCAAAACTCAGCAGTGTCACCAGCAGCGATCAGACTAGCTTCCTGCCTAGCAAATATGAATCCGTCCAGGCGGCAAGGATCGGCGACAAAGCCTTCCCACAGTCTAAGAACGATGTAGAAGTGCTGTTGATACAGCGTAAAGACGGCGGTACGTTAACCGCTGCCGATAAGGCTACCATCCAGGCGGTAGCCACGCAGTTTGACGCTAAACACCCCAGCAAGATTGTCGCCGTCCAAACTTCTGCAGAGCTCGTTTCCAAAGACGGCACCGCACAGATGGTACAGGTGGTCGTAAAAGGGCAAGCAACAGGGGGCACAGAAGATGTAGCCGTTAGCAAGGCCATCCGTAGTCAGATTACTAAGGCACTCGCAGCTACAAACTTAAAGGGCGGCCTCACTGGCAGTATTGCCATGGATGCCGACACCAGCAATTCGTTCACCAATGCCACCAAGATTGTTACCATGGCCACCTTCGCATTGGTAATCATCCTGCCCGGCGTCATTTTCCGCAGCCCCGTAGCTGCCTTCGCGCCAGTTTTGGCCGTAAGCCTGGTGTATTCTTTGGCGCAGTCGCTGATTGCCTTGACCGCCAAGACCTTCGGCTTCAAGATCAGCGATCAACTAAGCATCCTATACACTGTAGTACTCTTTGGCATTGGCACCGATTACATCTTATTCTTGCTGTTCCGCTACCGCGAACGACTGCGCTCTGGCGAACGGGGTCGTGCCGTCGTGGCCTTTGCACTCAGCCGGGCAGGGGAAGCCATCCTGTCTGCCGCCTTGGTTGTAGCCGCCGCTTTTGCCGCGCTGGGCGTGTCCGATTTTGGACTATTTAAGAACCTGGCCCCTGGTCTGGTAATTTGCGTACTAACCATGCTCCTTGCCGTGCTTACCTTGATCCCGGCAGTTGTTGCAGTGATCGGTCCAAAAATCTTCTGGCCGTCCAAGGCTTGGCAGCAACATCCCGAGGGCACTGCTTCCAAACGAATTGGTCATTTTGTCGCTAAACGACCCGGCTTAGTAGCGGGTGTATCCGTTGTGGTACTGTTAGTATTTGCAACCGGCTACCCACAGCTCAAAACCAGTTACGACTTTGTCAGCCAGCAGCCACAAAACACTGAATCGGCCAAAGTTTTCAAGCAAGTTTCCAAGCTGTTTTCGGCCGGGGCAATTTCGCCCACCGAAGTGCTGCTGACTAGCTCAACACAGCTGACCGATGCTCAAGTACACACCGCTGGCCAGCATATTACTGCCATCTCCGGTGTTACCTCTGGTGGTCCAACCGAGCTTTCCAAGGATGGCAAAACTGCTCAGATTACTGTGCTGTTACCTGGCGATGCCGCTTCCACCAAGACACTCGATTACGTTCAGCACACCTTCCGCCCGGCCGCTCATGCCGCCGCCCCAGCCGGCACAAAGGTATACGTGAACGGCGAAAGCGCTGCTTTTGTTGATGTACGTTCCGCCGTCAACCGCGATCTGGCCGTCATTTTGCCCGCGGCCGCCGTCATTATTTTTGCCATCTTAACCTTACTGCTCCGCAGTGTCCTGGCACCACTGTATCTGCTAGTTACCACCGCACTTGGTTTTACCGCCACACTCGGTGGCACAGTGTACCTGTTCCAGCACGCTATGGGTCAAGCCGGGCTGATCTTCTTCATCCCCATCATGGTCTATATTTTTGTGGTGGCGATTGGAACAGACTATAACATCCTAACTATGACGCGCCTGCGAGAGGAAGTCCGCGGTGGGCTAAAGCCACACGAAGCTTCCGACCTAACCATCGAGCACAGCAGCAGTACTGTCGCCAGTGCCGGACTGATCTTGGCCGGCACCTTCGGCTCGCTGGCTTTGGCCGGCATCAGCCTGCTGAGCCAGCTTGGGTTTGCCGTCGCCTTTGGCATTGTGCTGGCTGCATTCTGTATCGCGCCGCTGTTAGTGCCAGGCGTTGCCGCGCTACTAGGTTACAAAGTCTGGTGGCCCGGCCACCGTCCTTCAGCCGACAAAAACCGGCCGACAAAAAAGCCTAAGGGCTAGCCCTCTGGGTCAAAAAACTAGCGATCAGATATTCGTCTGATCGCTAGTTTTTTTGTGGCTTTTTACAAAAACGGCCTTGACGACCTTATCTGTCGGTCCTATGTCCGTCCCTACCAAATCGTAGCAAAAATCACGTTGGACGACCTGCAAGCAGAAGCGTATAGTTAGACTCAGCCATGTGAGGACTGGCAGCCCAAGGGCAGACTTTACCTTGCAGACTATTTTTCGGCAACCATACTCCGGTCCCTGGACGCCTATCTACAAATTCAGGTTTTTTATTGCGGAATGCAGACTGCGAACGGCGCTCTGTGCTCACAAAAACCTTCCTACAATCCCGTTCCCGAGCCTTTTTACAACGCATCGGTTCTCTTAATACTCATCGTAAATTTGTAGGAGATTCTCTTTATGACCAACGTTATTAACGCATCTGTAAACGTAAACGCATACTACTTCGCCGGCCGTGAAATGAAAACCTTCCCACGCGAAATCGAATACGGCGGCGAAGCCGTGACCTTCCGCAGTGGCCTCCGCTACCTGGTGCAGCGTGGCACCGAAGCTATAAAGCTCTTTGACATGAGCGGGGTAGACGGCCTAACCTACCGCCTGCAGCAGAACGGCAACAGCTGGATGCTACTTGGTACGAAAGGAGCTTTTTAATGAAGCGCGCTTATCTAGAGGAAGACCTTGGCTTGATACAAAAATACTTCCCAGGAGCCAAGCCTGTCGCACTGCGTACACCGTTCGATTTTACTCAGCGCCCAGCACCCATAGACCGAACCACAATAGATAGCTTTCAAAACACCGAAACCAGTCATGATCCTTGGCACAGTGGCATCCTATGGACGAGCTAGACAAAGTCCATGCTTACGGTGCCAGCGACCACACCGGTACCTCAGTTGCCGTTCATGCCGGATTCCCCAACCCAGCAGCCGAACGCACCGGCTCGCCCTTAAGCCTAGATAGGCTACTCATAAAGCACCCCAGTAGCACCTACTTCTTTCGTATTCGCGGACACAACTGGCACCGCTACAGTGTCTTCGACGGTGACTTGGCAATCATAGACCGCGCCCTTGATGCCCAAGACGGCGATTTAGTAGTCTGGTGGCAAGAGGGTGAAGAATTCGTACTAGCTCCATTTGCGCGAGCAGCACAGCAAAACATTTGGGGTGTCATTACTACTATCATTCATTCCTACCGAGGAGATCCCACCCATGATGAGCATTAAGCAAATCCTTCTTGAAGCATACGAAACACCAGCACCCACTTGCAGTACTAAACCGCTGTTGTTAGGCACTCTGCGGCGCCCTAACAACAGCCATGATTGGCGGCTACGACCAACCCGGAGACATTCCACACCGTGAACTCTGCCTACGCACTGATCGACTGCAACAACTTCTTTGTCAGCTGCGAGCGCCTGTTCCGGCCGGACCTCGAAAACCGGCCGGTTGTGGTGCTTAGTAGCAACGATGGCTGTGTCGTTTCTCGCTCCCAGGAAGCCAAAGACGTTGGCGTACCCATGGCAGCGGCCCACTTTAAATTCCGTGATTTCTTTAAGCAGCACGGCGTAGTCGCCCTTAGTGCTAATTTTGAGCTGTACGGTGACGTCAGCGAGCGCATCACGAACACTCTCGCCAGTATCACCCCCCGCATAGAGGTCTACAGTGTAGACGAATCTTTTCTGGATTTAAGTGAGCTAGCTATTGCCGACTACCGAGCTTGGGGTGGCATGGTGCACAGTAGTATCCTCAAAAACATTGGCGTACCGGTAAGTATTGGCATTGCCGGTAGCAAAACCCTCGCTAAACTCGCCAGTGACCGTTCCAAGAAAATTCCCGCGCTACGCGGTGTTCTCGATCTCAGCCAACCAGGCCCGCAAACCGACCACTATCTGTCCCAGGTGCCAATAGCTGACGTCTGGGGCGTTGGCCACAAACTGACGCCAAAGCTCAAAGCCGAAGGTGTCCATTCAGCACTAGACCTGAGACTCATGAACCCCCGTCAAGCCCAGCAGCTTATTGGCATCCATGGCAGGCAGATGCAAACAGAACTTAGCGGCATCAGCTGTCTGCCGCTATCCCTTAGCCACAAGCCCCAACAAATGATTATGCGCGGTCGCCAATTTGGCGAAGATACACGGGATTTTTCCGTCATAGAGTCAGCCATAGCTAGCCTTGGCGCCCGAGCAGCCGCCGCCCTCCGGCGTGAACACCAGCTTGCACGCCGAGCTGATATAGTACTGCGGACCAACTACCACCGGCCAGGCTATCAACAGATCCGCGAAACCGTGCGCTTCTACACGCCCACTGCCGATACCGGCACTATCACCAGCCAGCTAGTGCGCCTGCTTGCCAGCAACTACCATAGCCTTGACTACCACCGAGCAGACGTATTGCTCTACGACCTACTACCCGAAACCGGCCTGCAAACCGATTTGCTTGGTACCGTCAACCTGCAGGATAATCAAAAATCACACAACAAGATGAAAGCCCTCGACGCCATAAACCTCCGTCATGGGAAGGGCACCGTAAAATTTGCTGCCGAGACCCTCAGCCAGGCCTGGCAGCCTCGCAAAAATCTTATGAGCCCCCGCTATACCTCGGCCTGGGACGAACTGCCAGAGTTACACCCCTTATAGGCTCCATGCGTTATACTAAAAAAATGGTATACCTTGCGCTCCTTAGAGGCGTTAACGTCGGTGGCAAAGCCATGATTAGTATGGCAGCCCTTAGAGCATGCCTTGAAGAGCTACAACTCCAGGACGTACAAACATTCATAAACTCGGGCAACCTGCTACTCCGCAGCGCCGAAACAGACCGAGCGGTACTCACCCAAAAGATCGAGACAGCCCTGGAGGTCAATTTTAGACTTTCCGTGCGAGTGCTTTTAAAGACTCGCGGCGAACTCCTCAGCCTGGCAGCCGCCATTCCAGACACATGGGTCAACGACACTGATACAAAATGTGATGTTATGTTCTTGTGGCCGGAAATTGACAGTCCTCAAGTTTTGGATGAACTACCGAACAACCCAGACATCGAACAAACAAGATACGAATCAGGTGCCGTATTGTGGCATATCGACCGAAAGCTAGTCAGCAAAAGCCGCATGACCCGCATTATCGGCACCCGGCTATACCACCAAATGACTGTCCGTAATGTCAACACCGTCCGCAAACTTGCAGCCTTGGCAGAAGCATATGATAAGTAATACTTTACTCGCCAAATACCCCTTGATATCCGACCAAGTCAATAAAGATCAACTGGCTGTAATTCTTACGGAGTTAGAAAAAACTTTAAGCAAGCTTGATGGAACAGTTGTAGAATTTGGCTGCTATATTGGTACTACTAGTTTGTTTGTCCGGCGCCTGCTTGACGCACTCCAAGACAACCGGGAGTTCCACGTTTACGATTCGTTCGAGGGTCTGCCGCCAAAAAGGGCAGAAGACGAAAGCCGAGCAGGGGACCAGTTTAAGGCGGGTGAGCTATCCGTCAGCAAAAAGCAGTTGATCCAACAATTTCAAAAAGCAAGCTTGCGCCCACCGATTATTCATAAAAGTTGGTTTAACATGTTAGCAAGCAACGACGTACCAGAAAAAATTGCGTTTGCGTTTTTAGACGGCGACTTTTATGAGAGTATCCGCGACTCCCTAAAGCTAGTGCTGCCAAGGATGCAGTCAGGCGGCATTATTATCATCGACGACTATGCACGCGAGGCACTCCCCGGTGCGGCCAGAGCAGCCAACGAGCTACTGTCGGCAGTGCAGCAGAACCGCCTCCGCGTTGCCTACAACCTGGCGATTATTCCGGTTTAGAAAGCCCCGTTCGAAACAATCCAGGTAAGGTTGGCAGGGCGAAGGTCCGCACGACCAAGATAAGTATCGGCGAAATAACATCACTAAAAGAATAAAATTATAAACTCATGGAATGCACGGACGAGGACAACAGTAGAATAAGGATGAATAGAAGCGGGCATAGTGCCAACTCAAGTCCTCCCGTCTACCGGCCCCGTCCGCACACTCTCCGTACTACTCGGTCATCTCAGCCGGCGGTAAGGTCTACGACCTCGATTTGTGCCATGTTCCCGGGGTCCCCGTAGACCAGATACGACGCGAGCGAACAACGCTCGAGCCGGATGCCATCAAAGGCATAGGTCTCAAGACCGGCAAGCCCATTGCTGACGGTGAAAATGTGCTCCTCGTACAGGCGCACATGAGCAAAGCCACCGTGGAACTCGCCATCAAAGGGTCGCCGTTCCTGCAGCCGCTTGCGGTCTGAGCCGTAGTCGTGCCACTGGTGCGTGACTGCGTCGCGCATGTGCACGATCAGTCCACCAGCGCCAGGCTGCCCTTCGGCAATCTTGTAAATGTGGCCCGGCTGCAAGAACGGAGTAAACCTGACCTTGGTCAGTGCGGCCTGCGGGTTCAACCGATAGATGAGCTTGCCAGCGGTGATCACACCACCCGGGCGGATAGCAACATACATGGGGTGAAAGCTGTTCAACCCAGCATGACTCAGAAAGCCTTGCGGGTAGCCGCCAGAGGCAGACGCGTCCAGCGTGAACAGGACAGCATGACCCGTGATGGCCTTCAAGTTAGGGCCGCCGAAGTTAGCCACGACCAGTGTCCTTGTGCTGGACTCACCGTCGGCGATCTCAAGAGTGGCGATTGCTCGCACTTTTGCGTCGATCTTAGAGCCAACCAGCGTATACACCTTGGCAGCGGCCATCTCCTCGCCAGTAATCTGTATAGTCACAGTACAGCAGCTCTTTTCTTGGAGCGATTGAATGAGTAGAAATATTTGGTGGTACAAACAACTAACGAGATAGGGAAAGCTGCGCAAGCAACTTGCACCATCAAACATCTTACAGAGAGTGTTAAGGTACTTTGCGCAAAAAAAGAAGCACAAAGTGATATATATTATAACCTAAAATATAAAATAATACAAATAAATATCTTCTAGCGATACGGATCATAGAGCAGGAGGCAGGGGCGCGGTAGAGGACGAAAAAAGAAGGACATATAGTCCATCCAAACGTCCACGCTACTGCGCCCCTGCCTATGATGCTCCCTGCGCCTACTATATCGGCGAGTCGTACGCCATGGTCGTCATGACCAGACCGTTGTCGGTCACCGTGAAGACAACCCGGTACTCCGTGGAGTCCAGGACCTTGGCCGGAGTGCCGCCCACAGTGCGCTTCGCCGCCGCAATGGCCTCTTCCAAGGTCGCGGCGGTATGCGTACTGAACGTGCCCGGAGAGCCAGCGCGGGGCCTAACGAGCTTGCCAACCGTGTTGGGTCCCAGTTGGAACAGCTGGACGTAAGCGGTAGTGGATTCCGTCGCTTCGTCTCCACCGGGCAGCGGCAGCACCTCCTGGTTGCGCCAGAAGTAGCGATCGGCTTCGCCGAAGCCGAATCGGCAGCCAGTGTAGTCGGTCGCGAAAGCCAGGATGTCCGGCCCAACTTGGATCAGCTCGAGCACTTCCATGACCGGGCTGACCACCACGTCGCAGAGGTTGACCTCGGTCATGCCTGCCGGCGCGTATGGCACGCCACTCAGCCAGATGGTACCGCGCGCGTCACAGAAGAGCCTGAGCCACGGCGGGATACCGTACTCCGGGCAGGCGACCACGCCAGCATAGGCTTCGGCATACGGCGGGTCCGGGCGGTAGGCGGCGAGACGAAGCTCATTTTCGCGAAGCCGGAGGCAGAAGTCGCCCAGCACAGGACTTCCAAAGACAGAAGCGTTCAGGACCTCCCTGACCCTGGCCGTCTCGTCATCGGTGCGGTAGACATCAGCGCGGCGCATAAAGCGCTCCACCGCGGCGTCCTCGTCCAGCGTGTACCGGACACCGTTGAACGTCAGGACGTTGCCCTGCAGGTGCACATCACCCGCTGGGACGCAGTCGGCGTCCATAACGATGCCCTCGTTGTTAGCATCGGTCTGGGGCTCGAAGATCATAGCCTCGAACGTCGGCGCCGTGCCCTCGGACACCAGGCCGTAGTCCGTGCTGATGCCCAGAGAGCCCAGCTCGATGCAGTCCGGCCCATGGCCGTAGTGGCTGCACGGAACGACGCAGACCGCCGTAACTTTGCCACTACGCAGCAAAGACGTCGGAATGACGTAGACCCCTGCCTCTGACAAGAGCTTACTGCTGTATAACATGGGTGGCACTTCCTTCCTGTTTGGATTTGTGGACCAGAACCGTGCGATTCTCGTGAGTAGGGATGTTGGATGGTACGACTTGCTAACAAAGGCATATAGGCAAATCGCGCCATCCAACACATACAGAGAGCTTGTTAAGGTACTCCGAGCAACTAGGTCGCTCAAAAAGACCAACCTAGTATTATAAACTGATATTTTATCCCTGTACAGGCCACATACCTGCGCCTGCTGGCTTATACTTACTAGCATGAAACTTCATATAGTAACTGTTGGAAAACCAAAGCTTGCCTATGCCACCCTTGGTTGGGACGAATATCTTGGGCGGCTGCAGCGCCTGCACACGGTTCGTATCACTCAGCTGGCCGATAAGTATGCAAGTGACACAGCAAAGTTTAAAGAAGTAACCGCTGGCACATACTGCGTAGCCATGGAGATTGCCGGAAACATACTGGACAGTCACCAATTGGCAGACTTTATGAAGCGCCGTGAACTGGAAGCCCGCGAGGTTAGCATTGTCATAGGCGGGCCAGACGGCCTACCACAAGAAATTCGTGACACCGCCGATTACCAGTGGAGCCTCAGCCGGCTTACTTTGCCGCACGATCTGGCTATGGTCGTAACCCTAGAAGCACTTTTTCGCGCCAGCACACTCAATGCTGGCTTACCATATCACCGCTAAAAGAGCGCTGGCTACAGCAAGCTATTATTAGATGGATAAAACCTAGAGCAAGGGCAGAGGCGCAGTAGAGGGTAGAAATAAAACAAGAGGGACAATTCGTCCATCTCAAATCCACCCACGCTACCGCGCCCCTGCCCGATACGCTCTCTGCACTACTTCGCTACCGAGAGCACGATCTCCTCGATCTCGATGGTCGAGAGGTCATCCGCCACGGCCACCAGTCGGTATTTCTCCTGAGGTAGAACCCGATAGGAACGGCCAGCGGTCTTCACCTGTGCCGAGTCACGGCACAGGAAGCTGCCGATGAGCCGGCCGCTGGCGCCGGAGTACTCCAGCTGCGGGTTGTTCGGCATCTTCTGGCCCTGGTTGTACCAGAGCTGCTCGGGCTGGCCCGGCCGGCAGATGCCGACCATGTAGGCGTCGGGAGACTGACCCCCGTCGATGGGCCTGAAGACCCTGAAGATGACGAACTTGTCCGTCTCGGACATGGTGCTGTTCCTTCCATGCAGGCGGAATGGAGCATAGCATAGCGTTGTTCAGATGGTGCAGTTTACCTACCGTCTACATAGGCAAGCTGCGCCATCTGAATACAGAGAGCATAAACATTAAAGTACTTTGCGCCAATACACGACCCAAAGCATATCTTATTATAAACTAAAATAGATATATTTCAAATAAGGCATCTACATGCTATTAGAAATCCACTACATCAAGGTAGGGCGGCACGCTGTTTTGTTTTCCGGTTATGGAACAGCGCGCCGCGGGAACGGACAGGGAAGGTGGCGCCTTCAGAGCGGCGGGATGCCAAAGTCGCTGGGAGCAGCGTCCTGGAACAGTGCGCCCTCCAGCTCATCCTCGCTAATGGGCGGCACCGGGCCAACAAACTCCCGCTTGCGATTGCGGTACGAGACCGTTGTACAGTACTCGTTGCATCCGAAGCGCTTGTAGGCCAGTGGCACCGGCCGGGAGTAGATGCGGTTCCGGGTATACACCCACCCCAGTGGGCTGACCGCGATCAGTAGCAACCCTAGATCAACCAGCCACCCCAGCGGACCAAAGACAAGCCAGCCTCTAAAGGCGGCCCGCAGGTCGTGCACGGAAGCAACCCACAGCAGCCAGAACTCACAGCCTGTGAAAAGGCTCTGAGCCAGCAGCAGGTAGCCATAGCGGCGGCGCTGCGTGATCGGCTTGCCCAGCCTGGTCCTGTCCTGAGACCGTCCGGCCTCGTACAGCAGAGCTACCGCCAGATAGGCCAGCAGCGCACTGTAGACCACGTCGTCAGTGATACGGTGATCGATGACCATTCTTGGACCCCCATTCGCGCGGTAGCGCGACCGACAATGTCCGAGTCATCCACTTGTAGCGGAGACTACCCTTGTAATATCGCATCCGGCACTCCAAAAGCTGTGATATTTTGCGTGCCAAGTAGCCGCACCGTACATCTATACTACATAACCAGTTTTCTAAAGATACAAGCTTATCACTTATACGTTTGGGAAACTGCCGGAAACGAAGGAAAATGAAATAGTGAAAAAAGATTGATGGCAGGTGCCAAAAGTCTAAAGACGCTACGCCAATCCCTCCGTTTCCGGAAGCTCTCTGTATCAATATCGTTCCCAAAGGAACCAGGCCGCCCATTTGGGCTGCTCGTTTAAGGGGGAAGTGCGGTTTGAGATGTTCTGTCATACCGACAAGCGGTGCGCAAAAGCACAACTTGTGGTGCTTTTACAGATGGTCTTGCTAGCAACTAGTTGCTGCTGCAGCGCCAACCCACGATGAGGGAGGCTGCGGCGCAGACCAGCAGGAGGATCCCGCCCACCATGTTGTGGACCTGGATCTGGTTGCTGCCCTGCTGGGCGAAGGCGATGAAACCGACGAAACCGATGACGATGGACATACGTGCCTCCCGAGATGAGATACTGAATAGGTTGTAGTTGGGGATAAATATAAGACTCGCGCTATCTTATCCTTATTTCCAACTACAAACTGTAGAGAGCTTGTTAAGGTACTTCGGAGAATGTCACCACTCTCAACGAAGTATCAATATTATAGCATTAGCACAATAAAATGTCAAATATACAGCTCCAGAATCTTCCTTCAATCGAAAACTTCACAACAATTACCCCCAGGTACGGATGCTATAGTACTATCCGTGAAAATAATCTTCTTAAACGCTTGGAACGGGCGGGTTGGTGATGAGCTGCGCCGCTATCTCAAAACACAGCTACCTACTACTGATATCTTTTGCTTTCAGGAGGCCTACGACGATATGAAGGCGCTCGCCGGCGAAGTGCTTACCAATTACACTGCCTACACCGATTTCAAACCGGTAAACGAAAAAGATAATTTCTGGCAGGCAACCTATATACGAAAAGATCTGCAGGTGACCGCCTCTGGAACCGTTTTAAAAGAGCAGCCAAACAGTGGGTTTGGCGTATACGTAACGGTGCAGGCAGACGAACAGTCCCTATGCGTCGTCAACTTTCACGGTATGTCTCGGCCAATAGATAAGCGTGACGACCCCAACAGACTAGCCCAGTCTAGGGCGTTGATTGAGGCTTTGGCTAGCAAAGCGCCCGTGATTGTAGGGGGTGATTTTAATCTTCTGCCTGAAGCCGAGAGCATTCGGATGTTTGCAGCACATGGCTACCGCGATCTTATAGAGGAGTACAACATTCCGACGACGCGAAACCAGCTCGCATGGGATCAATATCCCGAGCCTAAGTTCGAAAAACAGTACCATTCAGATTACGTGTTCCTAAGCCCAGAGCTTACACTGCAAGACTTTACCGTTCCAAACCTTACCATATCCGATCACTTGCCACTAGAAGTAACCATTAGCGAATAGCCATAAAAACAGAGCACACCGGCGTGTACTCTGTTTTTAAATTGATACTGCTTAAAGCAGTATCTACTGCAGCGATTTTACGGTTACATCGTCGGCCTTTACAAAGGCAAAGCGGTGATTCCACGAGATCTCGATGTATTTGGTGTTGCCAATAACAACTGTGGTATCGCCAGGACCGGTGCAATCCGCCAGGTTACAGCCTTCAGCATAGTCGTTACGCAGCGCAGGGACTGCTGCCACCGGATAGGCCTGACCGGCCAGCATGCTGTATTTAGTAAGCGCCACCTGGCTTTGATGGTCGTAGGGGATATTGTCCCAACCAGTCGCGTTGTATTCCGGCATCGGGCGGCCATAGATTGCTACGGGAGCATCTGTCTTCGGCACTACCACCTTGGCGCTAGTTGGTACCGAAACGTGTCCATTATCCTGGAACCAAGCGGCCTGACCGCCATACCAGATCTGGGTCCAACCAGCCTTGTGGCCAATCACCACATAGTCATGACCAGTGACGGCTTTATCACCCCAGTCTTGCATAGCATCGCTGCCCACTGATCCATCGGTGTGCAGATATGGATCACTCACTAGTGGGGCAGTGGTACTGGGACCAGCGTACAGCGCCACAAAATTAGTGGTTGGTTGAGCTGCTGCCGTACAGTTGGTAAAGCTTGCACCTGGGCAGTTCTCTACTGGCTGCTTGCTATCATCTGTTTTAATAGTTACTACACGTGAATCAGGCCAAGCAGTTGGCACAATCGGGGCACCAACTTTTGCCAGATAACTTGCCCACGGCCAGCAGACGCCGGGGTCCCAGTGCTGAGCAGCGTGGGCTTTATCATTCACACCGGACACACTCTCGTGACCGGTAATGGTCGCGGCGCTTGCCTTGATGTGGTATTTGCTGATCAGCCAGCGATCCAGTTTGATCGAGGCATTGTATTCTACAGAAGTTAGCGTAGAACAATCTTCGGCAAAGCCTATATGCTCCACCTCTACATAGTGCGTGTTAACCCACCAGTTAGCAGCATCGTAGGACAAACTATCCACCGGCACTGAAGCATAAATGTTACCCTGCTGATCAATTAGATAGTTCCACGATACACAGTGGGTAGTATCTTGTGCTTCTGCTAGTGCGGCTTGCAAACCGCCTTCGGTAGTGTGCTCATTAATGCCGTATACCGGCAGATCGTGCGGCCGATTAGCCGTAGACCAGTTGCAACCACCATCGGCCAGTCCGGCAAGCACCACCTGACAGGAAGTTCCCGGCGGACAATTAGCCTTGACGGAGCTGTCGGCCACCAGCGGGGAGGCCGAACCACTTGGTACTCCTAGAGGTGATAGTTTGTTGGTAGATTCACGGGGAATAGTACCAGTGAACAGCGTACGTCCGGATTGGCCGGTGGTCGTGGGACTGACAATTGGTGTTGCTGCAAGCGCCCCAGCCGGCATAGCAGCGATACTCATTAGACACAGCACACTGCTCAGCGTCATCTGTAAGAACTTTCTAGCTCTCTGCATGCTTCCTCCTTGATTTTAGTAATAGTTGTTAGCCGTAAGGCTTGCCCTACTTTCTAATAAATAAGCGCAATGAACTGTAAGGAAGATTACAGATTTTCGTAACCATCAACGGATTACGGCATTAAGCGGTCGCCAGTACGTACAAGGCATGGATCAAATTATTGTGTACCTCTTCTACCGAGCCTTCGCCAGGAACCGGCACAAGCAAGTCCATCTCTTCATAGCGATCGATGACCGGCATGGTGCCGGTGTAAAATTCCTCGAGTCTCGTCTTTAAAGCCTCCGGCGTGTCATCAGCCCGGCCGCGGGAAGCCTGTTCAATCCTTCTGCGCACCTCAGCATCTGAAACCTGCAGATAGGGAACCGCCCGTATAGGATGGCCGCCTCGGTCGGTAGCCTCAATGACGGCGGCCTGCTCTTCAGACAGCCTGCCAACCGCACTGAGCACTAGTGGCTGAGTGGGTAAAACAGCCCGACCCAAAAAGGGCACCACTATCGCCCGGTAGTCTGCGGAAGATACCAGCTCGCCTCGGTCCATCTGTGCCCGGACCGGTGCAGGGACTGCCGGGTTCTTCCGCAATATATCACCGCCGCCCAGTAGCGGCACACCAAAATAGCTTGCAAACCGCTCTCCGTGGGTATCTTTGCCTCCCAGCGGCGGTCCAAAAAAGTTAAGCGAGCCCGGGCCAAGCCATTCCTGTATTTCCCCAATTTTCTGTTCGTGCGTTTTAGGCATCGTCACTACTCCTTTTTGCATGTAACCGGCCGATTGGCGGACTCCAGCAAGTGTTTAAACAGTAGTTATAGCAAACTTCGTGCGCTTAGCCTAGGCCCAACCCGCTGGCGCCAAGCTAATGTTTACATTATTGAGTCCGAGCGGCTTAGTTTTGTCGGCTATCTCTGATTTTATCAGCCTGCCAAGCACCCATCTGCCGTCTGGGCGGATGCCAACTTCGGCAATGGTGGCGTTACCCACTCGCCCAATGCCACGCATTGGTCGCACCTGCCAGTCGCTCAGCTGCAAGGCAATAGGTGCCAGCGCATGGGCCACGGGTTTAAGCTGATCAGTTAACACATCAAGCGGTAGTGCCTTTCCATGTACTTTACGCTGCGCAATCTGCTGCTTCGTGAAAGCGGCAACTTCCGCCACGTTTTCTTGGTACGAGTTCGCTAGCTGCATCCGCTGCTCACGCGTCAGTGCCGTCGCTAGCAGTCGTGTTTGACGCCCCAGGCCATTATGCCAAACTGCCATCGCACCGTCTTGATCACAAATAGTGTCCATAGCCTCATTGCCACGCATACCAGCCTCTAGATAGCTGTCGCCATCAACACGGCCCAGGAACGTAATCCAGTCTAGGTACTCATAGATGTCGTCTAGTCGTAGCGACAATGCAAGGCTAAGCCCACAGCTACCAAGCGCCCGCCGCATAGCCTCTAGCCCTTTAGCACGTATCGGCTCAACCTCTCCCTTTAGGATTGGCAGAGCGTCTGGGTTCGTCACATCCGGCCAATCGCGCTGCAAGCTGCCATGATCAATCTCGTGAATACCAGACAACTCTTGCATGGGCAGCCGACCGCGATAGTTTTCCGCAAAGGTAGTTGCCGTTTGCTTGGCACGTGGCTGTTCGGAGTGATAAATGCGCGTAATCGGCAGCTCTAACTTTTGCGCGCCGTAGGCACTAGTCGCGGCTTGCAGCTCACCAACTGACGTTAGATTAACCGGCCCATTTGGCCCATCATCATGCCCACCACCATCGTAGTTCCCGTGAGCATTTTGCGTGGACTCGCCGTGACGCATTTGATATTGATAAACTGGACACTCTTCCATAGGTGAAAATTTATAACATATTTATCTATTTACGTCTACTTGTGGTAGCTCCTGCAGTGTCGACTAGTCAGGCCACGGACGAGGTTATAAGGGGAAATATTGTTATGTGGCATAAAATTGCTAAATGTGCTAAAATGTGTCGTCAGCTTCTAGCTGAATGCACATTTTGACGAGAGAACAGCTATTCCTCCTTTCGGTTCCACCGGCCCGAGCATACGTAGTGCATCCCATGCACAACTACTGCCTGGCCGTTTAGAATACCAGCGGTCACTCTGTGACCCTAAGATCAAAGGAAATAAGATGGGAAAGCGCAAGATCAACCCGTTCGTCACGGCGCTCCTGGGTTTGGCCCTGGTCATCGGCTGCGGCACAGGCTGCTCCTCCTCCAACAAGGGCGCGCCCACGGCGGCGGTGACGGTGACGGCGGCCGACCCGGCCCCGACGACCACCACGGCCCAGCACACGCAGCCGGCCCCGGCGGTGACCACCCACCACGCCGCGCCGAAGGCCACCGCGCACTGCTCGCCGTCGGTGGAGATCAACTACGTCACCACGACGCAGCGGCAGGGCGAGAGCTACAGCGTCGTGACCCTCACGGCGAAGTGCCTGCCGGCCGACACCGGGATCTACGGCCTGGAGAGGAGCACCGGCGACGAGACCTACTACATGGGTTCCACGGACCCCGTCGCGGTGGGCAACGGCACGCAGTTGTGGGACGACGACAAGGTGGGCAACCCCGGCCTCGCCGATAAGACCACCTTCACCGTGATCGTGGGCACTCCGCAGTGCGCCAAGGACCTCGTGGGCTCGGCGTACGGTACCGACGGCCTCTTCGCCGTGGATTCCATCCCGCACAGCTGCACCCACAGCGCAAGCCGCACGGTGGCCACGCCGAACAAGCCGTGAGCGCAAGCCGCACGGCTCCACGCAGTAGGTTCTGACGAGGTCGACGGCGGCTAGCAGGGACCTTACCGGTCCACGGGCGCCCGCCCACTGCTAGCCGCCGCGGCGCACCACCATCTCCACCATGCTTTCTCTCGTCAAAACCCACCTTATATCTACGCACACTAATCTGCCGCGGCTTATCAGTTATTTTTATACATGCATTGCCGTGAAACTTTTTATTACTTTGCCCGTACTATATGCGTATGGATGATCTAGACTTGCAGCGCAGCGCTCAAAGCGGTGACAACGTAGCCTTTACCGCATTGGCCGCACAATGTTACCCGGCACTATGCCGGCATGCCGGCTATCTGGTTCGGGACGGCGATGTCGCCAAAGATGTGGTACAAGATGCGCTAATCAAAGCCTACCTCAACATACATAAATACGACCCGGAGCGCAGTTTTAGCACCTGGGCGTACAAAATCGTCACTAATTGTGCACTCGACTACCTTCGTAAAAAGAAGGATCAGTCGCTGGACGACCTAGCGGAAGTGCCAGCCGAAGAAGTAAATCACCTTATCGACCAAGAGGATGCAGCACTGCGCACAGCGCAGATCGCTACGCTTAAAAAAGCGCTTGAAAAACTGCCATCGCATTACCAAGCAGTCGTAAACCTTTACTACTGGGAAGAAAAGTCATATGACGAGATTGCAGCCATTATGCACAAACCCTTGGGAACTATTAAAGTTTGGTTGTACCGCGCCAAACGCCAATTAAAGGAGGCCTGCAATGGATAAGTTTGACCAACAAATTGCCCAGCTGCGGCCGGTGAAAGGCCCAGCTAGGCTGGATGAGAAGCAATTCATGAACAAACTAATTCAGGCGCGGCGCGCCCAGTTAGCGCGCCGTATGCTTATGGGTATTATGGGACTTGCTGCTCTGGCGATTATTGCCGGAGCGCTGCGTCGCAATATTATAAGCGTACTACTATTAACATTCCGCTATTTTAGCGATCTACCGTCAATGCTCACCGAATATTCGCATGCCTACACGGCAACCGTTTCGTGGCCCAGCATTATTTCGGTGCTGTGCCTGCTAGTCCTAGGAGTAGCACTATTCCGCTCACGCAAAGATCTTACTGCAATCCACAGTAAACGCGTCTACAACTATGCGAGTGCCGTGGCTGTGCTAGCGCTGGTTTTGGGCATCACTGGCCTTATGAGTAGCCCCAGTCAAGCGCACGCCGAGCAAGACGTAGTAAAACGCACGCTTAACAGCAGGGGTCACATGGAAGTGCAGGTGAGTGGAGCAAATTACGAACTGTACGGAAAAAGTACTGCTTCGGATACTAGTATCCGTAACCAGGCAGCTATAGAAGTAATCCGCAGTTTTAACATCAGCAAAGCCTACCCCAAATACCAAAGTATGGGGCACGACGGCATTGTGGCCGAGGTAAAAGCCGTGAATACCAAAGATGATTGTATCTACTATGTAGAGCGCCGTCTGGAACCTACGCTCGATAAAGTTGTCAATGCCGACAGCGGCTGCATCCGCAGCGGCAACACTATTCTGTATCTGAACCAGCAGCTACAGCCTATAGACGCCCCGGCGTGGAAGGTTGGTCAAGCCATGTACTTTACTTATGCGTACGCCAAGACAGCCAGCGGCGCAAATGGCAGTTCCACCTCCGTAGTCATCCTGCTGGATGGTACTGCCGATCAATACATTGCCAGCAGCAATAGTGAAAAGGTAGTACCCAAAGGCCAGCCTGGCACCGGAGTAGACAACTGCGGTATTAACCTACAAGATCTCTGTCCTCAAACCGGCTCAATCGACGTGTTCAAAAACGTAGTGCCAGGTGCAACAAATGGCGAGAGCGGCAGCGCAGTTACCAGCAACTCCTTGCAGTTCAAGCACGACAATACAATGACTGAATTTTTTGCGAAGATTGTTGCCGATGATGATCAAAGCCTGCAGCTCGTAACCGACTCTGGGCAGCAACTAGTCATACACTGGACGCAAAACGTCATCAGCGAGTTCAACACAAACGGCGCACACAATTACCACATTAGTGATGGAGCACTGCAGATCTTACCAGGTGATCATCTGATCATCAATGTTTCTTACAAAAACGGTATGGACCTGCAGAATCTTTCCCTATCCAATGTGTTTAGCTTGGCTCTCGCGCTAAAGCCGGCGCAGCCAGATCCACTGTCTGGCCAAACGTACTCTAAAGTCGAAGCCATGAAACAAATCCAAAAATACTAAACAACCATACAATGAGCAGAGACCTGGCGACAGCACCAGGTCTCTTGCTTTCAAACCCACGTTCCTAGATACACATGCCTTCCTTTGACGGGCAGCTTCTGCTATAAAATACAGCGATGACAACGCCGGAAAGAGCAGAACACTTTTTAGACCTCGAAGCCTACCAACGCTACATGGAGTTTACAAGCAGTGAGCGAGACCCCTGGCGTGCCGATTATCTATCACAACAACTAGTCGTCCTAGGCGCAGAGCGTCCCAACGTCTCGTCTCAGGAAGCCACCAACCTTCGGAATTGTTACGAAAACCCATATCGCTCGTACCACGGCGAGCAACATGGTAATTTTGTGGGTCAGCCCGACGTACCGGCTGCGCTTGCCGAGCAGCTGTCACCAGCCGCGCGTGAGTGGGCTGGTGCTGTCCTGTCGGTGAGCGGCCTGTGGCACGATGCAGTATACAAACAAGTTGATACACACCCTGATAGCGAAACCGGGGAAGGCGCATGGCATCCGTCGGTCACTCAGCTTATTGGCGATTATGCACAGTACAAGCGGACTGTTGAAAACGACCGCCCAGTCTTCCGTACCTACCTCACCGAAGCTGGCAAACAAGACCACCTTACGGCTACTGTGGCTCATATATTTGGCTTCGATCAAACCAGCCTCCAGCAAGGCATCGTCCACAACCAAGGCGGCAACGAGTTTGATAGTGCTTTGGCCGCCGCTAAGTTCTTAGAAGCCAAAGGAACGCCGGCTCACATGATCGTCGCGGTAATTGCCAGCATAGCCGCCACCATACCATTCAAACCAGCCCAGGGTGACCTAATGGGCAGTACACCGGATGGGCATATGGGCGAGCTTGCCCAACGCGTAGAATCAGTACTCCGAACCAGCGAGCACGGTGCCTGGCAGGAAACGAACGACATCATGCTGCTGGCTACCCATCTGGCTAACCGCGATATTTCACCGTTTATTGTGCCGGATGGATTCGCCGAGTTTATCAACGGCGGCCGCAAGGTTAAAAAAGAAGAAATACCAGAGCTACGTTCAGAAGTAACAAATATGGAACAGCTGTCCCGTGCAGCTGGTATAGAGCGATCAGCACCGCTGCTTTATCAGTGGATCAGCAGCGGCGAAGGACCCATACCAGCCGCCAACATACCGCATTTCTACATTATGCGTAATGAGCACGGCGTGCCCCAGCTGGCTGAATCGTACCCACCACAAACGGTATACCGCCAAGCAACACTGCACGCCGAACAAAACACCAGCCTAGCAACACTATTCTTCCAGGCGCACGAGGCAGGAATCGTCCTAGCCGCTTCGCTAGCCACTGCTATTGGTGAGCCGGCTGCCGAAGTACCCGGCTTTGTACAAGCAGAGGTTTGGAGCGACCAAGCCGAGCCGATACCTCAAGCAGACGCCGAATTTAGTGAACGGGAAATAGCCATTTACCTAACACTGCTCCACGGCATCGGCCAAGAGGAGGTCGATGCAGCAACCTCCTTGCGGTCACCCATCGGCGGCACATTACTTGGCGCACTAGGCGCAAGTGGTATCCGCAAGCTTTCCGAACATATACAACAACTTCGCCGCGAACAGCAGACCGGCGGCAACCCCAACGCATTCTCCAATCCCCAAGCTGCCGAGGCTATGATTGGCGCTATTGTCAGTCAAGTTGGCATGCACAACTTTGCGCTAATCGTTAACGAGCTCAAACATGTTGCAGAAACAGTCGCAAACAAGCCGGAACGTGCCGCAGCCCTGGAAAGGTTACTGGCACAGTACCGCTCGACCAACCCATAGGTCGCAAACACAACAACTAGCTTATACTAAGAGCATCATGAGCTTACGCCAGCAAATCGAATATATCTATAGCCTCATTAAGGACACCCGACTAGAACAAGCTGGGTTACTCCAAGTTGAGGACGATAGGCTGGTGACACCGATTGTCGATGACACCTTATCATTATTTAGCTACACCAGCAGCCGAGTCGACAGCACTCTTCCGCATTCCGTCATTAAAGAGCTCATTAGCACAGTGCAAGCCAGCAGCGGATACAAAGGCATCAACCACGTCGGATTCTGCTACAAAGTTGCCTCAAAAGAAGCTGCAGTAAAAACCATATGTACAACAGCTAGCCGCAAAGGTTATTCGGTATACCGCGAGCCATCAAATGATGATGCCGACTGGATATTTGTTGGCGACCTATCGGATGTCACCAATCCACTGCTTGAATTTCTACCACACGAAGGTAACACCGACGACCCGTGGATTGATTACTGGCTACCGCATATCCAGTTTGATATTGACACCGGCATGACCCCCGAAGCAATCGAAACACTGGTAAAAAAGCTCATCGACAGACCCTTTACACCGCATCCTATTCAAATTGATGGGGTCACGTACATAGAACGAGTCAACCTTGGCTGCCTGGAAGGCGTCAATCTGATGCTAGATCTATCGACCAGCAATCGAAACATCAACTATCGCAACCAGTGGACTACGCTAGCCTAACATCGGGCGCCGTGTAGCAGCTGCTCAATGTCTTCCATTTTAGCGTCACTTACCGACAACTGCATCATAATATGTTTGAAATTTCTGCCAGATGTCATCGGCAATTTCGATCGAATCTGCGGCCATAACTTTTTGCTTATAACGTTCGCCTTTGTAGCCAGGCACTCGGACTTCGCTGAAGCCTTCGGCCGGTTTTACCGCCTCGATATCCTGAGCTAGCTTGGTGGTTTGTTGCTTAAATTCGTTAAGTGGTCCAAAAGCAGCCGGATCAATAGCCAGTAAGAAGCCGCCCATGTCTTTTTCATTTTGCTGAAGTAGACCCGACTTGGCGCGCACCAGCGCTCCCGTTAGCACTTCTAGCAACAGATTTATAGCGTACCCCTTGTGCTCGCCAAACGGTATGATGGCAACCGCATCATTAGGGTCGGTTGTCCAGGCACCGTCTTTATTAAGGTAGGAGCGTGCGGGCAGAGTAAGGCCACGTTCGCGGTTTAAGCCAATACTACCCCATGGATATTTGGCCGTGGCAGCATCAAATACAATCGGCAAATCGTTTGTAGGAATGCCGTAAGCAAGTGGGTTAGTACCCATAATGTCCTTGCTGCCACCATACGGCACCACGCTCTGCGGGCCGCCAGCACCCGAAATAAGCCCCACCAGATTTTCGGCCGCAATCGCCCGGGCAAATACTTCCGGCATACTTTGATAGCCGCCACCGTAGTAACCAATGATAGCGATGCCTTGCTGGCGAGCCATAGCACACAGTTCGGGCAGCAGCCCAAACGTCACCAGCCCAGCGGCCCGCCCATTGCAGTTGATAAGCTTCAGAGCAGGCTTATCCACCTCAACAATGTGCTGTTTACCCAGCGAAGCCTTCAGCTCTTTTACCGCTCCTTCAACCTCCCTCAAGCCCGAAAAATAGTTATGATGCAAATCCTGCTCCAGCCGCAGAATAGCCATCGTATCAACATCCTCCGCAGAGGCGCCGGAGGTAGCAAGCGCCTCTTTATACTTTGCTACCATTTCAGATACAGCAATTTTCATATAAGTAACTCCTTCGCTCCCACAGTATACGCGTTCGGCCCCTAGAGCAGAACCATACTTGGTATACTGTAGCCGTATGAGAAGACTATTTACCGATGAAGATGCCGCCAGGCTAGTAGACTGCGCCGACGGGCTCTTCGGCAATTCGGTTTTCTTGTCTGATTACAACATTCATCGCTATAACGGATACAAGTATTATTAATCCGCCCACAACCTCCCGACCGCTTAACACCTGCCCGTAAAAGACGAACCCAGCCAGCGGCCCAAAGACCTCTTCTAGCGAAAGGATGTTACCGGCGATAATAGCACTAACATGCTCAAAGCCGTAACTGATAAAGAAATTAACGGCCACACTGAGAGCTCCGGCCGCTATAATCACCGCAACAAATTGTACATCCCAATGATCGCCAGGGATCATCAACCGACGATCAACTATAACACTGATTGCATAGGCGAATAAGCCGCTGAGGGCCATAAATGCAACAGTAATCTCCTGATTATTCAGTGAGCCGTCATGCCATTTCCTCGTTACAAGCATCGCCGAATAAAACAGGGCAGATACCAGCGACAGTAGTGCTCCGGCATTAAGGTGCGCTAACGAGTGTGCGTTAGTCACAACAACCGTCGCAGCACCAACAAATGCTACAAACGTTATACCGGCCTTTTGCGCGGTAAATCGCTCACGCAGCAGCATGACGCCCAAAAGGGGTATCACCGGCATCACTTGCATAAAGCTGACCACTCCGGCGTCCGCCTTCTGTGACGCCAGCGTAAACAAACCTAGTCCGATGATCTGACCAACAAACACTCTAGAGACAAGCACCAACCACTCACGAGGAGGCAGCGAGAGGAACTTTCGTAGGTCTATCTTTTTCCAAAAGACTATAAGGGCCACAATCAGCCCAACAGCAAAGCGTAAATACCATTGTTCGAACAGGCCCAAACCCTCACCAAGATAACGAGCTAACACTGGCATAAGTCCGAAGCCCACAGACACCAGACCCAAGGCTATAATCCCGCTGTTGGTATCGTGCTGTCTGGAAGCTTTCATTGTGGCATTATACCAAGCAAGGCATATCAGGAGATAGCCGTACTCAGCCAGCCTATGCTAGCTTAAGTTCTCCAAATTCCAATCCAGATCTTTAAGGTAGTGTTCCGGATGATCTTTAAGGCCCTGCATTAGTTCATCCCGCGTAAACCAGCGCACCTGCACAACTTCTTCCTCCTGGATCACAAATTTATCCGCTGACTTATCAACCACCAGCGTATACCATTGGCAAAAGTAGTTATACTCACTAGTTATGCGACGTTTTGGGCCCTTGACTAGCTCAACACCAACCAAACCAATCTCTTCTTCGGCTTCTTTAACGATATTAGTCTGGTATGTTTCGCCGTCCTCGACCGTACCAGCCACCGCAGGGCCCCACATACCTGGGTCATGCCGCTTATTAAACTGCCGCTGCGCCAGCAGGATATCGCCTCTAAGGTTCGTAATCCAGAGTGCCGACACGCGGTAGATGTCCTTTTTTAGGAGCGTGCCGCGCTCCTTGTAGCCAATAATCTCGTCCGCAGTGTTAACAATGATGATGCGTAGCTTATTCATAACAGGCCCATGCAGTGCTTACTTTCATAAACGTATAGTACCAAAGAGTCCCGCAGAGGGACGCTTTGTCTACAAAATAGTCATACCTTGCTGCGTTTACCGCCGCTCATTCCACCACCTGAAAAAGGATGCCGCATTGCCGCCGCAGCCAAACGTTGACCGATCTCAACAGCCTCTATATTTGTCGCCCCCACAAGCTCCTCGATCTCTGTGGCATTAAGCGACCTCTCGGCACGCCTAGTAACAGGGTAGCCAAGACGACGGACACCGCGGTAAGTACGAACATGGGGATAATACAGCGCCGAGCCAACAAACGCGCCTAACCTTTGAGTCCTCGATTCCAGCACTCCAACAACCAGTAGCGGTAGGCACAGCTCTGCCTTGTCAATATGGAGGGGCAGCTTGTACCGTGTGGCCATAGCTTGGTCAAAAGATTGGACATATGCAACCCCATCAGCGATTCTGCCGTTAAAACCCTTAGGACGCCACACTTCCGAAAGCACGGACTCGGCCCCCTTTAGGTTAGCGGGCGAGTCTGCCGAAGATGTAAAGCCGCGTTCTCGATTTATACCTTCACTAATTGTAGTAACCGCTCGCTGTTCTAGCAAATCAAGATCACGAAAGCCGCCAATACCGGTAATCGCCGTACCCCCGACGAGCCTGATTGCTGGATCGGCTTGGATAGACGCAAATGAAACTTCTTTCCAATCAGACAATTCTGCAGGAAGTGGTACCTCATCAAATGTATTGCCAGACATGTAGATCTATTATAAAGGGTGCATATAGCCATACCCGCATACACTACGTGCACCTGACGCCAAGTTAAGCGTTTACAAGCTCAGCTGATAACTCTTGCAGTACGGTAAAGTAACGTTGCGCCGCACCTTCGCTGTGGAAGCGATTGTTGAATGGATACGCTATATCTGGCCGCCCACTCCGAAAATCACGAGAATATACGCCCATTTCATCCCAAAAACAAGGCTCCTGCATAAGTAGGCGATCAATCAGCCGGTCAGTAGGAATAACTATGTCATGAGTAGCATTCTGGCCTTTAGCTACGACCTCGTGAACACCCATAGACGCACCATATCCCTTACTTGGCTGAGCAATAAACATACGGCCAAGCCTAGAGACAGGAGACGCAAACCGACGCAGCACATTGCCCGCGGCAATTTCTGGCATAATTGATATGTCAAAATCTGGAGCACCTCTTAGGTCAGTAGTTTCAACCGCACCCCTTGAGATAACTATATCTGATACGGCCCTTGAAACACCCTGTAGGTTTTGTGCAAGCACAACACCATCTTCTACGACAGTAGGGTCAATTTCACAGACAGCAGCTACCACAGAGCGAGCAACTGCTAGTTGCTCTGATGTCACCTGGTCGGGCAAAGCCTTGCCAAATTCATAAGCCATATAGCTATATTATAACACAAATGTAATATTTGTCTACAGTATATGCGGCCGAGACAACCATAGAGAAGCGGCCGGGTGGCGAGGGGGTCCTACGCTGGATGCGTAGTCCTCGAGCCACTCGGCCGTGTAGTTCTCTCTTAGTACAGGTGTTCAGCCTAGATCATAGGACCAAACACGGTTTGGTTCAACGGATGACCGGTATCCCCCTGGTTGCCTACCCAGTGGAAGCCGGTCGACACGCCGGTGTCGTTATGGAACAGGCCCAGGCTGTAGAGGCCAGTGTCCCAGTTGGTGGCAGTGGCGTAGAACAGGTCGGTCTCGCCGTCGTTGTCCATGTCCGCCGGAACGAACCGAGTGTTACTGAACTCCACTCCAGGGCCAGGCTGAGACCACCAGACGTTGTTGTCCGATTGCAAGTTGCCGTTGGCATCCGGTGTGTAGACGTAGGTGTCAAAACCATTGTCAGAGCGCCGAACGACGGCCATGTAGCCCTCGCGCGTGCCGCCAGCCCAGTAACCAGGGATGAACTTTACGCTATTGAGTGCAACATTGCTCGGAGTCCACACCGGCTTGACCCAGTCCAGAGAGCTACCACTGTTGTGTAGGTAGCTCGTCGTGAAGCCCAGGTTGTCGGGGTGAACAGCCGAGCTGTAGTACAGGTCCATCCTGCCGTCGCCATCAGCATCGAGCGCAGTGAACTGCGTGTTGCCAAAGGAGACGTCCGGGCCAGGCTGGGTGAACCACACGTTGGTTGCGTAGAAGTTATTCGATGCATTCACACCGACAACCGCAACCTCGAAGCCACCATCGCTAGTGGGGTCGACGTAGGCGAAGCCTTGCTTGCCAGAACCCGTCCAGTCGCCAGCCAAGAACTTGACCGACTTCAGGTACAGGTTGTTGGACGTCCACACTGGCCCACCGTAGCCAAGGCCATGGCCGTTGTTGATCATGACACCGACGGTGAAGCCTTGCGTGTTCCAGTCTTCGTGCGTGGCGTAGTACAGATCTTCCAAGCCGTCCCCGTTGGCATCGCCACCGAAGAACACCGTGTTCTTGAGCAGGATATGCGGGCCATCTTGCTGCCAGTAGTTACCCGCCCAGGCGATCTTGTTGGTGCTGGTGGTACTAATGGACTTCCACGCCGCCACCGAGAAACCACCATCGGAGTCTCTAGTGATGTAAATGAAATCCTGACCAGCATCACCCGACACCCAGTGCCCCGCCATGGAGAGCTGAGTGCCATTCTTGATGTTGCCAGCGATGTCGGCGTTGGGGTCGCTCGCAGGCGTGCTGCTTGTACCCGCTGCCACGTTCGCAAGCTCGGGCCCATCACAAGTACTGTTGTTGGCAGTACCGTAGTTCTGCGACAGCAGCACCAGCCCAGTAGACGAATCTACAGTGCCCGTACTGCCGAACGCGCCGTAGCAGGCCTGCTTGAAGTCGACGTGGGTGTGGATGCCCAAGGTCGTACTTACGATCCAGTAGCTGCTACACGCGAAGCCCTTGCAGGTGCCCAGGCTATTCGTGATGCTGACGTCGTCGGCCGTGTAGCCGAGGATCGTCGAAGCGGTAACCGCAGTCTTCTTGCCGTCGCTATCATCGTTGTTGGTGTCAACCTGCACGTTCACGAGGTGCGCGAACCGCAAGGTCCCCACGAGCACACCGTCGACCTTGACTGCCACGACGACGGCCTTGCCGGTGTCAACACTGGTGGTGTTGTCGGCGACGCTCGTGACCTGCATGGTCAACGTGCCGTCGCCGGTTACGACGTGCGGGTAGACGGCCGCAGATGCGCCGCCGCGGAGGTCCCACGAGAAGCCGTAGCCGTTCGCGACACCACCCCTGTCTACGTGCTCTGGGGCGCTTTCTCCCCAAGACACGCTGCCGCTGAACGGGCTCAGCAATGCCGCCCGCTTGCCACCAATCGGTGACGCCGACGCCGACGTAGCCGTAACGACCACTCCGACCAGCGCGGCAGCGAGCAAGCTCACCACCACAACTAGCGTTTTGAGAGCTTGTGCTCTCCTTGCAAACCGACCATTCACTTGATGATCTTCTCTGTGAGAAAAACTGGTGAAACTACACTGTTAAGGAACCGCCCTCAATGGATTTGAGGATTTCCTGTGTCTTACCTATACGTTTGTACTAAGAGACAGTTATTTATAACATGACGAAGCAATAAGGCAAAATAACCGTAGGGGCGCATACACACCCACAAAACAAGCCGTTTCCACATGGCGCATTTCGTCTTTTTGGTACAGCCAAAAAGCCAAGGGTGGAGTATGTCCAGTGGACATACCCGTTCGACTCCTCGGAGAATGACCACGAAAAAGCCCCAGCTTTCGCTGAGGCGTTTACGTGGTGAACTATGCAATTTCAAATCGGAACCGTATCCTCAGAGAGATAGGGGAGTGGCACGCGCTGCTCAAGAGCCAGCAAACTATCAACTCCATTCCCACGTAGAGGAGAACCGACACTAATTTAGCTTAAACGAGCTAACCAGTGCATCATAGCGAGCCTGATAAGTATTTAAGGCAGTTTGGTCAGCGTAAGTCATGTTAACCTGGTAGAGCGTTCCGTTCTTCACAATCATGGTGTCAATATTAGGACTGCTCTCGTAGCCCAATGTGTAGCGAACGGCGTCTACACCTGCCAGAGTTGTTGCTTCCTTATTCTTGACAACCCGACTCAAGAAATCGTCTTCTTGAAAATATTGATCAGCAGTCGCCGCAGTTGTTGATGACGCACTCACATAGAGCATTGCACCTTCGGTCAAATGAAAGCCCATACTTTCGTTGCTAGTCGCCAAATCTGGACTCTTTATAATCGGCGACCACCCTGAATTGTCACCAAAGCCATCCACCCCTTTTGCAGTCTCCCAACCAAGAGGGTACTCGAATGAATAGCCGTAGTCTGCACTGGTATAGATGGGATCGCTCTGTTTCTTTGTCTTATTGGCGATTGTCGCAGTTGGCGTACTAGATTTCGCGGCGGCATCAAGGTTCTTTTCCGTTTTTGCCTTCGATTGCCAGACAAACCAGCCGCTAAAACCTATTATTCCTATAATCACTAACACCATTAGAACTTCTACGACACTGAATCCTTGTGTATCTTGCGGCCCTTTCATCATGCATTAAGCATAACCTTTTGGAAAGCACGAAAAAAGCCCACTTTACAGTGAGCTGTTTACCTGGTGACCCCGAGGGGAGTCGAACCCCTGATCTTCAGGATGAGAACCTGACGTCCTGGACCACTAGACGACGGGGCCATTTTTCTGATACGCCAGAAGTCCGCTGGCTATTTTCGTCAGAAATTTGACTGTCAAATAATAACACATCTGTGCTCTGTTGAACAGAGATACACATTGCAAAAACCGCTCAAACCGCAGATAATAACCATAGACACTTTTATCATATGCAAAATATCTACGTCATCGGTGGGGGACTATTGGGAGTCGCGCTTGTAAGCGGCGCTGTTTGGTGGATTGCTTTTAAGCACGCCAAGCACAAGACCTCGGCCAATACCAGCAAACTTGCCACCTCCTTGCGCGACGAAAAAGCTAAAGCCGATATTATCCTTGGCACCATCGAAGACGGTGTGGTATTTGTAGACGAGCAGGGGACTATCCGGTTATTTAATACCGGCGCTGCCAAAATCACCGGCTGGACCACCGAAGACGCACAGGGTCTTAGCTGGAAATCGGTATTTGCTTTCATTAACAAGAAAGGGGAGCCACTACCCGATGATGTCACGCCGTTTGGCAGAGCACTAATTAGCGGCCAAACCGTCCGCGACAACGACGCTATTATTAATAGTAAATCAAACAATGCCACGGATACCAGCTTTACCGTCAGCCCAACCATTAGCGAAGGGAAAGTGACCGGTCTGGTTTGTATCTTCCGCGATGTTAGCGAAGAGCGCCGCGAAGAAAATCAGCGTGCCGATTTTATTAGCACTGCCAGCCACGAAATGCGCACGCCAGTAGCCGCTATCGAGGGCTACCTTAGCCTGGCGCTCAACGAGAAAGTTGCCACTATCGACGGCCGAGCCAAAGACTATCTGGAAAAGGCTCACGCCAGCACCAAGCACCTAGGTGCGCTTTTTCAGGATTTGCTCACCAGTGCCAAAGCCGAAGACGGTCGGCTAATAAACCACCCGGAAGTTGTTGAGATGGGCGATTTTATGGAGCAGCTAACCAGCGACCTACATTTCTCGGCCGAGAAGAAGAACTTGGGCGTTGATTTTATGATTGGCAATAATAATGTCAGCAGCAATACCGTTATCGACGCCAGCACCCCTGTTTCGCTAGCCGGAACAAAGGTAGTTCGGCCGTTATACTACACATTAATCGACCCAGAACGCATGCGCGAAGTCATCACCAACCTATTTGATAACGCCTGTAAATACACCGACCAAGGCAAGGTTAGCCTGGGGCTTACTGGCAACGACAATGTAGTCCAGATTTATATCCGCGATACCGGCCACGGCATCCCACCAGAAGACATTCCACATCTGTTCCAAAAGTTCTACCGAGTAGATAACAGCGCTACACGTACCATCGGCGGCACTGGCCTTGGTCTGTTTATTTGTCGCAAGATTGTCGAATTATACAAAGGGCGCATCTGGGTCGAGAGTGTTCTGGGACAGGGCAGTACCTTCTACATAAATTTGCCTCGCATTGAGGCTCAGGCAGCCGAGAAGCTACTTGCCCAAAAATCTAACCCAGTTCAGACAACGGCCACACCAACCGTTGGCGCTGTCACTCAGCCTACTGCAGCAGAAACCCCCAGCGTATCGACGACAACCACACCATGATATACTTTAGATATAAAGCATAACCATAAAAGAGAGTAACAAACGTGGCAAAAGTACTATTGGTCGAGGATGATAACAATCTACGCGAGATTTACCAAGCTCGTTTGATGGCTGAAGGCTATGATATTGTGGCGGCCCAAAACGGCGAAGAAGCACTAGTGGTAGCCAAGCAGAACAAGCCCGACCTTATCATATCCGATGTTATGATGCCGCGTATCTCCGGCTTTGAGATGCTTGATATTTTGCGTAATACCGACGAACTCAAGCACACCAAAGTTATTATGCTAACCGCATTAGGCCAAACTGAGGACCAAAAACGTGCTGATAATTTGGGCGCCGACCGGTACTTGGTAAAATCTCAGGTTACCCTGGAAGATATTGTTAATGCCGCTAAAGAACTACTGGGTGAAGATAACGGCATTGCTGACGTGCCACCACCGCCTGCACCCAAAACCGAGCCGCAAGTTACCTCCACACCCGTCGCAGCTGCACCGCCGACAGCCACCGCTTCACCCGCGCCAACCGTAGCGCCGGTAGCCATGGCAACGCCGCCTGAAGAGCCAGCCGCTGTTGCACCAACGCCAGCTCCCGCTCCAGCACCACAACCCGTCGCAGCTGCACCGGCTCCTGCGCCAGCTCCCGCTCCTGTCGCGCCACCGGCGCCAGCACCAGTTCCGGTCGCCAGCGTACCGGTAGCGCCAGAACCACCAGCTGTGGCTCCTGCGCCTCCTGTGATCAGCATGCCCGCACCTGCTGCACCAGTTCAGCCTGCGCCTACACCTGTAGCGCCAATACCAGCTGCACCGGCTCCTGCTGACAGCGCCACTCCAAACGCAGCCGCACAAACACTCGAGGCCGAAGAGGCTGCGTTGCAAGCCCAAATTAAGACCTACGCCGATACGCCAGCTCCTGCACCGGTAGCTGTCGAACCCACCGCAGATACTAACGCTCAAGCACCAGCTGCGCCTACAGCGGACACCACCAGCAATGACGCCACTATCGCTAGTGCCGTTCAGCAACTTAATACTTCAAGCACCCCGGAACCACTGCAACCACCTAGTGTTGCTAATGCTCCAGAGCCACCCATAGCACCCATTACTTCAGAGCCAGCTACCGCTTCCAGCGAACCAGTTGCGCCCATCACGCCTGCGCTGGTACCAGAGCCGACTGCACCGGTAGCCGCTCCGTCTGCACCAGCCGCAGAACCAGCTGCGCCACCAGCGCCAGCCCTACAGCCACCAGTTACACAGACACCTCAGCCGGCTCCAACTCCAGCAGACACCAACGATAGCTTGGCGGTAGCTGGTCGCAAAGTTATCCAGCCGATCAATCCCGATGTCACCAAGCCCAACTTGGATGAGCTACTTGCCAAAGAAGCGGCTAACGAACCGGCACCGCCAGTTGCACCGGTGGTTGATGGCGCTGCTGCCGTTGCACCGGCCACACCACCGATGCCGCCTCACACACCCGGTCAGTCATTCGACCCAAACAAGGCGCTGTAAAAAACAGCTTAGAATCTATTAATCACGGCCCAAATACCCTGGACCGTGATTTTCCTTATATAATACTGTCATGCGACTCAATAAATATCTTGCTGCCGGCAGCAGCCTATCACGCCGCAAAGCCGACGAGGCTATTGCAATGGGGCAGGTGACCATAAACGGCCAACCAGCCAAACAAGGGCAAGATGTACAAACTGGCGACATAGTCCGCCTAGATGGACACCTTATCAAACCCGTTGCTAGCATCATTACAATTATGCTAAACAAACCCCGTGGCTACGTCGTCAGCCGAGACGGGCAGGGGAGCAAAACTATTTACGATTTACTGCCGCCCGAATACCAACAGCTTAATCCAGTCGGCCGACTTGATAAAGACAGCAGTGGGCTGTTACTACTAACCAACGACGGGCTGCTGGCTAACGAGCTGACACACCCTAGCCATCAAAAGGTAAAAGTATACGAAGTGACACTTGATAAGCCACTCCAACCTTTGCACCGACAGATGATTAGCGACCACGGGCTAATGCTCGAGGACGGACTTAGCAAACTCCAGCTAGAACGCCGAGCCGAAGGTGATGACAAGTCCTGGATCGTTATGATGCACGAAGGCCGCAACCGCCAAATCCGCCGTACCTTCGCCGCACTGGGTTATGACATCCAGAAACTGCACCGCACCCAATTTGGGACATACCAGCTAGATAGTCTTGCTATAGGCAGCAGCAAGCAGCTGCACTAAAATCCTTTTTCCAGTATAAACTTGCTACCGTTCGGGTTTTGATATATTAACAGTACCCAGCCGCCGTACCGTTAGACCCGGATCACGCAAAATTACAAACGCTTGTTCTACGCCCTCCGGTGCGACAATGCCATCCCGCTTAAGTGCAGCTTGGCCCCGCGGCGGTACTGTCATGCAAACGGCTGCCGCCCTGCGATACTGACCATTTGTGTCCCGCCTAATAGCATCGTCATACTTCGCATGCACGCCTTGTGTCGCAAATCGAGCACCCATAAGAGCAGCCACGGCCCGGTGACCTGCATGCTGGATAATTTGTCGAGCGTGGCTACCTTGATTCCCGCGGATATCAAGCCATCGCGCCAGGGGAATTCCCACATGATATAGACCAACTGGGCCATCCACATCACGGCCGGACCATGCTGTGCCCTTATCAGTACAAAGTCGCCCACCCACACCCTTACTCAGATGGCCTCCATTTTGTAGTGGCCTTGGCACTTCGTCGTATGTTGTTAGCGGAGAAAACCTGGACCGTTCATCAAATTCAGGTGGACCATCAGGGTTACTCATTCGGCTACGCGGCAGATATGGCACACCAAAGCCAACCAAACCAGCACCTCCAAGAGTAGTATTTCTGGCTACCAGGAAACCAACATCCGGGTCCCAGGCCAATTGCTCCGGACCCGTCACCCCAATATCGTTAGGCCCAAACTCTACATCCTCTAGTAGCTCGTCGCGGATACGGATAGAATCACTCATGCCCTTATTCTATATCACCATTGCTAGCATTTGTAAATATATTCTACCTCTGTTATAATAAACCTCTAATGAGCAAAAAATTACCAATCGTCGCCATTGTCGGCCGAGCCAACGTGGGCAAGTCCAGCCTGTTTAATGCCATCCTCGAGCGGCGCGAGGCAATTGTAGCGCGCGAAGCCGGCACCACCCGCGACAGCATCACCGCTAAGGCCACCTGGAACGAGCAAGACTTCTGGCTAGTGGACACCGCCGGCATGAAAGATGCTGCCGACGATTTTGAGTTTACCATCCAGGAACAGATCACTCAGGCCGCTGATAGCGCCGACGTCATCTGGGTAGTGGTGGAAGCCGATGTGGCTATCACCGAAGAAGATCGCCGCGTTGCCCGGACCGCACTCCGCAGCCAAAAACCAGTCTTTTTGGTTGTTAACAAGGTAGATAAAGCCCGTGGCCAAGATCTTAGCATCTTCCAACGCCTGGGCATCAAAACCATTATCCAAACCTCCAGCACGCAGCGTCACGGCATCAGCCATCTGCTCGATACACTGGTTGAACAGATTCCAAAGGCCACAATGGCCGATAACGACGACCGTATCCGCATTGCACTCCTAGGCCGTCCAAATGTTGGTAAAAGTGCGCTGTTTAACGCCCTCGCCAAAAAGCAGCAGGCTATTGTTGCCGACCGCGCCGGCACCACCCGCGACATCAACCGGGCATTTGTGCGCTACGAAGGTCAAGAAGTCGAAATTATGGACACCGCCGGTATCCGCCGCAGCGGCAAAATTGGCACCGGTATCGAACACTTTAGTGTCGTACGCACCTTAAGCGCCATCGAGCAGGCTGATGTCTGTTTGCTACTGATGGACGTTAACGAGCTGAGCGTTGCTCTCGACCAAAAAATCGCCGGCATGATCAAAGAATCAGGCAAGGGGCTTATCTTGGTCGTCAGTAAATGGGACGACGAAGCCATCGCCGCCACCGAAGCACGCACCGCCCGCGCCGAAGCCAAAATTGCCGCCAAGGTAGAAGAAATCGAAGCCACCAAGAAGATTTCCAAATCCGAGAAAATCCGCCGCAGCCGCGCCATAAACTACAACGACCGTGGCGAGATCGAAAAAGACGCCTTTACCCGCGACGCACTGGCCGCCCGCATCACTGGCAATTACGACTTTGTGCCATGGGCGCCACTAATCTTCACCAGCTCTATCACTGGCCAGAACGTTACCAAACTGTTTGATTTAGTCCTAAACATTGTCGAAGCTCGTAAAACCCGCATTTCCACCCGCGCACTTAACGACTGGCTGGGCATGGCCACCGCCAAGCATCCACCAGCCGGCCTTAAAAACCGCGCCCCCAAGCTCAACTACATGGTCCAGGAAGACGATAATCCCACGCCGGCCTTCAAAATCTTTGGCGCTCACACCAAGTTTGTCCACTGGAGCTACCGCCGCTACCTAGAACGCGAGCTGCGCGCCAGCTTCAACTTCGACGGCACCGCCTTGCAGCTATGGTTCATCGAAAAGCATGTCACCCACAAGCACGGCAACAGCCCCACCAAAGCCGACCGCTCCGAAGTCCAACGCGACATTGTCCGCAAGAAAACACCCCGAAAATAGCTTGCGCGCCCCGTTAGACCACTGCCTACGCAAGAAGTAGGGTAGAATAGTGCCATGGCTTTATTCCAAAAACGACCGCAGGCGACTAATCCGCTGCAGTACACCACCTTTAGTCTCAATAAAACATTGCTGATCGTGGGTCTTGGCAATCCTGGGGAGGACTATGCAGACACCCGACACAATGTTGGCTTTTTATGTCTGGATGAGTTTGCTCGTAAAAACAGCTTCGACCCCTGGACCAGCAAAAAAGATTTAAAGTGCGAACTCACTCAGACCACATTGGGTGATGCCCGCGTTATTTTATGCAAACCGCAAACATTCATGAACCTCAGTGGGGAAGCCGTGCAGGCCGTGCAACATTTTTATAAACTCAGCAACCAGCAAACTGTGGTGGTGCACGACGAGTTAGATATCGACTTCGGCCATATTCGTTGCCGCGTAGGCGGTAGTGCGGCCGGGAACAACGGCATTAAAAGCGTCAGCCAGCATATTGGCGAAGATTATGCTCGCGTGCGCGTCGGCATCGGCCCCAAATCCCATCCGCAAATGGATAGCGCCGATTTTGTGCTGCAAGACTTTAGCAAGGCAGAGCAGGAAAAACTGCCCGCTTGTCTGCGTGAAGTAGGCGCTATTTTAAGCGAATACGCCTATGGCAGCCCATTTAGCGCAGAAACGCGCAGCTTCTTGCTATAAAGAACCGTCTAATTGGATATCTCGAACGCCATTAAGCGGGTTAAGCCCCATACGGACTGTCTCTAATTCCACCATCTCATCAATTTGCCAGTGTGGGTCATTGGCAGTTATTAGTTCGTGGCAACGATCTAGATGAGGCTCCGCAGCCGGAGCAGCCCACACAGCTCGAGCCAGTGAATCAATCTGCTCGCGACGATGGCGACGAATACCACTCGCAGCCGCAGTGACTGCAAGCTGTTCCGCAGAGACAAAGCCAGGCAGGCCATATAGTTCTTGTTCTAAATCATCAAGCTCCGCCCAATACTCGGCTGCGCCTGGTATGATTTTCATTGGGCCATGGTATCACTCTGGGAAATTTTGCGCGGTGACCTTTATCACATAAATCGGCAGCGCATGCAACTCTTAACTATACTGCCCCGAGCCGCTACTCAAACTTATTAAAAAATAGTGCGGCCGCATGTGCCACCACCCGGCTAGTCTCTGGCAGGCTCTCAACATCAAGCGGTAATGTATTAATACTCTGATCCCATTCATCAGGAAATCCCTCAACCGTCAATCGCGGGCCTCTCGGCTCACCAGCATCATATACAGAAGCTTGGTGGTCATAAACAACTAACATCTGCCGACCACCTCGTCTTAGGCGCACCAGATTGGGCTCAAACAGTACCTCCCCCGTTACGGGATTACTGTTGTCGTGACCGCCAAGGCAAAGCTCAACATCGGTCATCCACGGGGCTGTACTAAAATATAAGACGCGGCCCGGTTGAGAGCTAACAGGGGCAGGCGATAAATCCAGCTCGGACATACCCCCAAGGTATGCATGAAACGCAAGGTGTAACAATGTCTGAACCTTACCGTTAGCCGCCCGAGGTCGAAATTCTCCTCTTAAAGCCATGCCGAATGATCGCTCTATGTCTAAACCTTGCCGTGGACGCTGCATAGGGACGTGCTCCTAGGTTACACACCTACCTCAGTATCACATTGTTGTCATTTCGGCGAAGTATAAGATTTCACATTTTTTACAGGACGTACATAAAAAGGCCTGCGAGAGGGGGTGGGCACCGCTCGCAGGCCTGTTTATGGAGACAATCTTTTAGGATTATCTCCGTCCACCCTTCAACCCACCACGGAAGCGAAACATCAGCATCAAATATAGTAAGATGTGTGTCTCCCACTTTTAAGGGCGGGAACCGTTTAGGCTCGCTGGATACCGGGATATCTGCAACCGAAATTGCGGACTTCTCGTTAAAGGGGTTAGTTTGTTTTAGAGCCCCGTGTCCTTTAATTGGACTTGGAAGAGAAAAGTGGAGGGTAACAACTTGTTCTAACTCTAAAACAATCTAACAAATGTTAGAATGGGGGATATAAGGTGCGTAAGAGGTGTGACCACGACTTACAGTTTGCTATTCTAGCAAAAACATGCCCTTATGTCAATACTTTTTAATATTATTGTATGGAAGTAAAAAAGCTTACACTGCATGATAATGCTTATCCTTTGGACTTGGCGAACATCGCTAAGCCGCCAGAGGTGCTGTATTACGTGGGTGCCGATCCGTCTGAATGGCTGAATAGACCCCGTGTTGCCGTCGTGGGCAGTCGGAGTGTTACCCCTTATGGCAAGCAAGTGACCGAAAAGCTCAGCCGTGAACTGGCGGAGCAGGGGGTGGTTATTATTAGCGGTCTGGCACTTGGGGTGGATGGCATTGCACACGCAGCCTGCTTAGACGCCGGTGGCACCACAGTGGCCGTTTTAGCCAATGGCCTAGACAAGGTGTATCCGGCCAATCACACAGCATTAGCCCGGCGCATTATAGAGCAGGGCGGCACACTAATTAGTGAATATCCCGTGGGCACACCCAGCCTTAGGCATCAGTTTATCGCCCGCAACCGAATTGTAGCCGGTCTAGCCCAGGCCTTATTAATTACCGAAGCCGCCGAGAAGAGTGGCACCCTCCACACCGCCCGTTTTGCGCTGGAGCAGGGGCAAGACGTGTTGGCCGTTCCGGGCAGCATTTTTAGCCCCAACAGCGCCGGCACCAACAATCTAATCCGCAGCGGCGCCGTACCCGTTACCTGTGCCAAAGATGTGTTATATGCGCTTGGCATTGATACAGCCGTAACCAATACAGCCCGACTGCGTGGCAACAACGCCGACGAACAAACACTTATCGATTTGCTGCAAACCGGTATAACCGACGGCCACGCACTATTAGTGCAATCAACATTATCAGCGCCAGTATTCAACCAGGCACTAACTATGCTAGAAATCAGCGGCAAAATCCGTTCCCTTGGCAATAATCACTGGGCAATTAAGTAAGCGACCGGAGTGATCCAGCGGCGTGTCCTATAAAAAAGGGTAAGCAAGCGCCACAGGCTGAGCTGCAAGGCTCACCTGTAGAGCGCCCTATTTTTATAGGACACGCCGCTGGATCACCGCATCAAAGCGCCTATGCTACACTTTTAGTATGAAGAAAGCTATCTCTCTAGGGGTTTTGATCTTCGGTTCACTAGGCGGCTGGCTGGGTACGGTAATTGACCATGGCAATGGTTTTGGCGGCTGGGCAATACTGCTTACTGCCATTGGCTCATTTTTCGGCATTTGGGTGGGCTACAAAGTTGGCCAGTATTATTTATAATCACCGGCAACCCTAATTCTTCTTGCAATTGAAGTAGCTTTTGCGTTAAGCTTACGCACTGTATCCAGGCATAACGCTTTCGTCTAGCAAACATGCCGTATAAACACGTTATACTTAATAAAATATGGCCAAAAACTTAGTAATTGTAGAGTCCCCAGCAAAAGCAAAAACTATCGAGAAATACCTCGGTAGTGATTATGTGGTGAAAAGTTCTATTGGGCACATCCGTGGTTTGCCTAGTAAAAACGGCAGTGTTGACGTTGCCAACAACTTCGCCCCAAAATTCGAAGTTGACCCCGGTAAAAAGAAGGTAATCAGCGAACTGAAGACAGCTGCAAAGGCCGCCACTACCGTACTACTCGCAAGTGATGAAGACCGCGAAGGAGAGGCCATTGCCTGGCACGTGGCCGAAGTTCTTAAGTTAGATCCAAAGACTACCAAGCGCATTGTGTTCCACGAGATCACCAAAAACGCCCTCGACGAAGCCGTTAAAAATCCTCGTACTATCGATATGAACCTGGTCGAGGCCCAGCAAGCCCGCCAATCGCTCGACTATCTAGTAGGCTTCGAGCTGAGTCCTGTGCTGTGGCGCAAAGTGCGCGCTGGCCTCTCTGCCGGCCGCGTTCAGAGTGTCGCTGTCCGCTTAATTGTGGAGCGCGAAGCCGAAATTGACGCCCACACCCCCGAAAGCACCTTCAAGCTCACCGCCGAATTTATCTTAAGCGACGGCACGGTTTTACCAGCCGCTAGCGGCAAGAAATTTGCCAGCGCCGAAGAAGTTCGTGCCATACTAGAAGCCTTTGCCGGCAGCAAATTTACGGTAGCCGACATCGCCAAGAAGCCCGGCACTCGCAGCCCCGGCGCACCGTTCACCACTAGCACCTTGCAGCAGGAAGCTTCGTCAAAGCTTGGCTACAGCCCACGCAATACCATGCAATTAGCCCAGCGCCTGTACGAGGCCGGTCTTATCACCTACATGCGTACCGACTCTGTTAACCTTAGCAGTCAAGCCCTCGGTGCCATGACCAGCTTTATCACCGAAGAATACGGCGAAAACTACCATCAATATCGCACCTTCAAGAGCAAGAGTGCCAACGCCCAAGAAGCCCACGAAGCCATTCGCCCCACCAATGTTAGCGTTGAGTCCGCCGGTGCCGACGAACAGCAAAAGAAGCTCTACAACCTAATCTGGCGCCGCACCTTGGCCAGCCAAATGGCCCCAGCTCAGCTAGAAAACACCACGGTTACTGTTGCTGCTAGCAGTTCCAAGGAAACACTGGAAGCCAAGGGGCAAGTGGTGCTGTTTGACGGATTCCTTAAGGTGTACGGCCGCAGCGGCGACGACACGCTTTTGCCAGCCTTAAATACCGGCGACGAGCTCAAATTACAAAGTGCCGAAGCGCTAGAAAACCTCAGCCGTGGCCCGGCTCGCTACACCGAGGCAACCCTCGTCAAAAAGCTGGAAGAAATGGGCATCGGCCGCCCAAGTACCTACGCTAGCACCATCAACACCATCCAAACCCGTGAATATGTAGAACGCGGTGACCTGGAAGGTGTCGAAAAAGACATTCAAAAACTCCGCCTAGAAAACGGCAGCGTTACCCAGACCACCGAAAAGCTGATGTACGGCCGCGATAGCAACAAACTATTCCCAACCGATACCGGCAAGGTAGTCACCGACTTTTTGGTGAAGCATTTTGCCGAAGTTATGGACTACGACTTTACCAAAGATGTCGAGGAAGAGCTGGACCAGATCGCCCTGGCCAAGAAAAACCGGGTAGAGGTACTGAAGGAATTTTATAATCCGTTCCACAAGCTAGTAGAAGGCAGCGCCGATGTTTCCCGCGCCGAGGCCACCCAAGCTCGCCACATCGGTGATGACCCCAAGACCAACAAGCCCATCTACGCCCGTTTTGGCCGTTTTGGCCCCATGCTACAACGCGGCGAGCAAGGTGATGACCCCAAGCCAGATTTTGCGCCGCTCCCAACAGGGAAGAAAATTGAGACCGTCACCTTAGAAGAAGCCCTGGAAATGTTCCAGTTACCTCGCCTAGTAGGACAAACTGCCGATGGCAAGGACATCAAAGCTAACATCGGCCGTTTTGGACCATACATCCAGGTTGATAAGCTATTCGTTAGCATCAAGCCACTCGATCCACGCACCATTAGCCTGGCCGAGGCCCGCGATTTATACCTAGGTAAACTTAAGGCCGAGGCTGAAAAGAACATCGCCGACTTCGGTGACGGTGTGAAGGTGCTCAACGGTCGCTACGGTCCCTACATAACCGACGGCACCAAAAACGCCAAGATCCCTAAAGATACCGACCCCAAGAGCATTACGCACGAACAGGCCAAGATCATGCTTGATGCTACGCCAGCCAGCAAAAAAGGCCGTTTCCGCCGCCGCACAATTAGCAAATAGTATCCAATTTGTTCAACCATTGCCGTTTCACAATAGGGAAGGGTAGCTTTTTCACTTTTTGTTCGCCCTCCAAGTTGTGGCATAGTGACTTTTCACAACATAAACTAGGCATAAGCGCTTATTTTATGCTACTATATTTTCATCATCCGGTGGGGAAGGGTATTGACTTTTAGAACTATTAGTTTATAGTAGAGGGCAGAAATGACTACAGAGAAGCCGTTAATCAACACTGAAGCGATTGTCCAAGATATTTTGGCCAGTATTGAGCGCGAACGCGAACGCGAAATCATCGCCCGCCGCTATGGCCTATTCGACCGCAAAGAAACCCTAGAGCAAATTGGCGAGCTTTTAGGTATCACCCGCGAACGCGTCCGCCAGCTAGAAAAGTCAGTGATGACTCGTCTGCGCACCACTAGCGCCGAGCTGCCTCACATTATAGACACAGAGGCTACGCTGCTGGCCGCAATTGAAACAACTGGGCAAACTATCCGTATCTCAGCCCTGGGGGCTATCCTGACTGCCGAGAACACTCGTACCGATCAGTCACGTCTTGCGTTCCTAACCGAGCTCACCCCAAACATCAGCGCCATCTCCGAAGACGACAACTTCTACCAAAGTGCCGGCAATGCTAAGATTCACACCGAATCGGGCATTAAAACAGAGGTAGCCAAGCTAGTTGATACGATCGCTAAAGCAGGCAAGCCACTGGAAACTCGCGAGATTACTAAAGCCGCTAGTCTGTCCAATGATGTCTACACCGCCGCGCTGGCCAGCACCAGCAAGCAGCTGGCTACCCTAAATGGTCGCTGGGGCCTTGTAAAGTGGCCTACGGTCAACCCAAAGAACATCCGTGACAAAATCTACGTTATCTTAGCCGAAAACGGCAAGCACATGCACTTCAACGAAATCGCCGAAGCCATCAAGGGCAGCGATTTTAAGCGCAAAGACGTCACCACCCAGGCCATCCACAATGAGCTCATCAAAGACAAGCGCTTTGTGCTTATTGGCCGCGGCATCTACGCTCTGCGCGAATGGGGCTACAAAAAGGGAACTGTCGCCGATATTATCTCCGAAGTCCTGCGTGAAGCCGGCGAACCACTCCACCGCGACGAAATTGTTAAGCGCGTACTAAAGAGTCGCTTCGTTAAAGAAACCACTATTCTTTTGAACCTACAGAGCAAAACGCAGTTTAAGCGTGTTGCTAAAGCCACTTACGAACTCGCCGAATAAACCACGCATAGCCATCTCCTTCCGGTAGCAGCTAAGGCTCTCTCGGTCCGTATTATTATTTTATATAGATTTATGTTATAATATATCTAACCACAGGAGTGCTTGTGGAACACCGAGCGTGCAGCACTGCGCGCTCACTTGTGTTAGGAGAGGGTAGGATGAGCCTGATTTTGGCTGTCGCCAAACAAGGAACGACGGACTCCATGGCCGTTGAGTGCGGCGATGGAGACCTCATGCGCGGCGAAGCCTTGCGTGCGGCCGTGCGCCAGAAGCTGAGATACTTCACCGACGTCACCGTTTACGCCGTGCAGCCCATCACGCGTGAGCTCAACCGCACGACCGGCTACATGGTCTTGGTCTGCTGCGACGGTGACCCGGCTTCGATCATCTACACGGTCGGAGGCATCATCGACGCCTTCCGGGCTGGCCACCAGCCGAACTAGAGGCCAAGAGGCAGCGGCCAGAACGGGGAAGCCGTCTCTAAGCAAGACAGCGCAAAACACCCGTTCGGCCGCCGCCACGCCCATATACACCTCTCCTAACTCACCTCACACCAGTCATATCATGGCTACCGTATGCATCTTTTGATTACCACGGGAGCGTCGTACAGCATTGTGAACATAATACGAACATTCTTTATACAGAACCCGAGCCACGCGTAACGCGAAATCATCATAGTAATAGCTAGCGCCACAGCAAATACAGGCCGGCCAGCGCCACCAGGCAGAGCAGAAGCATACCACAAAGTGGAAAGAGCAAGCTTAGGACAAGTTTTAAGGGGGGGTAAGTACTTAGTCAACGCAAACATAAAAGTGTGTGACAATATGTCGCACAATGTATATTTTACGACTCTAATATAGTATTCAAAGTTACATAGACATACGTCTGTTGTAGGGGAGTTTTAGGCAAATAACTCATGTACGTGTTAGTTAGGCCTATACTTACTAACTTATTGGTTAACTTACACTCTTTTAACGTCACCTAGTGGTGGTTCTGCCACTACAAGATACGCATGTACCAGCCACCCAGACGTCTAGTGTCTGACATTCTAACGACACACTAGCCACCATAATTTGACTTATCCACAGTTTGTCGTGAAAATATTTGCTTTTTCACGGTTTTGATAGTTTTTATATATTCCCTCCCTATTCGCCCCACTACCCTAAAATTTGACATATTCCCTGTTTTGTATAGTTATATATAACTTTCTTTGCACAACCTTGCTCTATTAATACAGAACATTTTACGAACAATGGTAGGGATATAGGGGACCAGAACATCTAAATACGGCTCCCTAGAAATGGTCCTGGAATCATCCATGCTGCGCCGGCCTATAGGGATAGAACCCTAGTGCCCCAAACCCTAGTACTACTTGTAGTACACCCTGCCCGGCACCCGAACATCCAAATATTGTTTGGGGGGGCTACCGCCAAGCTTTTGCAGAGTAGCAATAGCTGCTCCGCTCTGCACTGTGGGATCCTCTTCGAGGTTAAACCGCAGTACATAAGGTTGGCCCTCTAGTCGCACATCAAGCTCGTATGGGCTTGCTTGGGGCAACACAAACGCACTAACCGTGATATGTGCAGCAGTAAGTTGGTATGCAGCCGTTTGGATAAACGTCACCGTACTCCCGGGCAAATACTGTCTGCCGGGCTTTGGTGTGGCCCCCGACTGATCAACCAGCGCCGGAACCTTATTTGGGATCTTCTGAGTACGCGCCAGCGCAACGCCGGCTTTATTAAGAGCAAAATTACCATGCACCGACTGCACGACTAAGCTTGGCTGTGCAATTTCAACATAGACAACTGGCCGGTTACTGACTAGAGGAATATTTACCACGACGCGTTGCAGCTCTGGAAACTGCCGCTCAAGGCTTTGGGCAGTGCCATCCAGATCGGCGGTCAGTTTAGAGCGATTGGCAATACCGGTCTGTAGTCGGGCACGTGCGGCTGCTTCGTATACCGAAGCTGCTTGTGCATACGCCGTCGATATTGTAGTGTTTCCTACTACAATTACTTTCGGGTCTGTGCTTAGCCACAACACCTTAAACACACAGATCACTACCAGCCCCACCAGTAACCAAAATGGCAGTGCATTAAGCGCAGTTCGGGGCCGCTTTTGCCGTTCGCCCTGCTCTTTTTCGGCGGGCTGCTGCTGACGGTCCATCACACGCTCGCGTGGCGGCATTACGCCCGCAGACCGGTTTGTATAATACGAAAAGGCAGGGTTTACCGCCCCACCCCGCTGCATTTGCCGGCCATCAGTCCTCCCCTGCTCTGGCTGATTTTTATTTTTTCGGTGAAACACGTCTTTCCCCACCGATGTTAATAAGCAAGTCAGCCAGATCGGCTGTTGCATGTGGCCGAGCAAAGGTAGCAAAGTTGCGTGCTAACTTTGCGCGCTGCTGCGCGTCACCTAATAACTCCCCTATTGTGCGACCCAGACGCTCTGGCTGTTCTAGCTGTTCAGCTGATAGCCTAACGACAGCATCATGATCGGCCAACGTCTGGGCGTTTTTAACATCCCAGCCCAGATGAGCTGCCGGCACTACAATACACACCAAGCCCTGAGCAGCAAATTCAGCTAGTGTCGTAGCGCCGCTGCGCGACACAACAACGTCGGAGGCACCACTGTATTGATACAAATTGTGCACAAAGCCGTGGACATACACTCGTTTACGGGCCGCACCCAGCTGTAGCTTGTCGTATGCCGCCGCGACATCAGCTTCGTGAGCTCTACCTGCTACGTGCACAACAGCCAGATCCGGAAATGTGCCCAGCAAGTACCGCACATTAGCCAGCATGCCCTCGTTTAGAGCGTGCGCGCCGTTACCTCCGCCGGTCAAAAACACAATGTACTTATAGGATAATCCAAGCGCCTTGCGATACTTTTCACGCAGCACAGGCGTCACTGGCTGGTAATCAGCACTCACTGGCACTCCCACCTGCACGGTTTTAGCCGCTGGATACGGATACATATCTGCAGGCAATGCTACGGCGTGGGTGTGCGCCCAACGCGCTATAAGCCGGTTAGCAAGGCTGGGGATACTATCTGAATCGTGGGTAACGTATGGGATACCACTTAAACGGCCCCCGAGCGTCACCGGCACACTGACAAAACCCCCACGGCTAAAAATCACATCCGGTCGCAGCCTTCGCAGTAGCCAATAGCTTTGCCATAAACCGCAGACTATCCGGAAAACATCACGAATATTCAGCAGTTGGGTCCGCACATCAAGCAATCGCTGCAGCATAGTTTCATTGGCATAGCGCCGCAGCTTACCGGCCGAAACACTATACACCGCATCAATGTCAGGGCTTTTCGCTGGAACGTCAGCAAGCTTATCACCCTTTTGGCCGACGTAAATAATCTGCATACCAGGATCACGCTGCTTTAATTCATGCGCGATCGCTAGAATCGGGGTGATATGCCCGCCGCTTCCGCCGCCTGTCATCACTATCTTCATCATATATCCTTTGGCCGCCGCTCTTTTGAACATTCCGGCTACTAAAACTAGTATAATGCGAAATCTGGAAAACCAGGCCTAAAGCAGCGCCAACAAACAGCACACTGGTACCGCCATAGCTTACTAGGGGCAACGTAATGCCCTTTAGCGGCAGCAACCCGACCATGGCACCCACATTAATAATCATCTGCGTACTCAGCCAGGCCAGCACTGCCACTACAATCAACCTGCTAAACATATCCTGAGTTCGTTCGATAATCAGCCGCAGCCGTGCAAACAGCGCCATAAATAAGCTAAGCAGCACCATCACGCCGATAAAGCCGAACTTCTCGGCATAGATTGCAAAGATTGAGTCGTTTTGCGCCTCTGGCAAATAGCCATACGCCTGTACACTGCTCCCTAGTCCTAAGCCGCTAATACCACCGGAGCCAACGGCGATTAGCGCCTGGCAGGCCTGATAGCCACCGCTTGAGGCACAGTTAGGATGCAAAAAGCTGGTCACACGCTCTCGTCGATATGGACTAATCGCCACCACAAATACAATTAATAGGCTCAGCACCAGTGCCGCCGAAAGGATACGCCGCATCGGCAGCCCCACCATAACTGCTGTAGCGCCCGCCATGGCTAAAATCACCCCAAACGAGCCCAGGTCACTTTGACCATGCAGTGCCGCCGGCCCCGCCACTACAAAAGTAATCACCAGCAGCAAGATGCCCAGTGGTCGCAGCGTTTCCTGACTATTAGCCAGCTTACCGGCTGCAGCTTGCTTGGCCAAAAACCCTGCCAGATAAACAATCAACGCAAACTTTAAAATCTCTACCGATTGCAACGAGAAACCACCCAGCTGAATCCAACGGTGTTGTGGATACTGTGGTGGCGCCGGCATCACTAGTGCCACCACCGTTCCCAGCGCGGCTAGTATCAACAGCGGTTTTTGCCACTGCCGCCATGCTGCAATTGGCACACGAGCCGTCACCAAAAATACCGCTATACTCAAACCAATTGCCACCAGCTGTCGAGACACAAAATGAACGCCCGAGCCACCCGTTGTGGCACTGAGTGCGGGGCTGATGGCATACACAACTGTTAGTCCAATCGCCACCAAAAACAGCGCGATCACCACCAGCCAATAATCAGGCCTGTGCCGCCGAATTTGCGATTCACTACTAGTATCCCGACCCATCTGCGGCCGGGCCGTCACATTCATGTTAGCATGCCCTTTAGCTGGTTTATTCTTATGGTACATCATACGTTTTTACCGCTTTGGTGTCACCCCAAAGTCATTTATTAGCATATGGGCAATATCACCAAACACCGGCTGACTGGTACCAGCTCCCGCAAAACCAACGTATTTCGTAGGTTCCAAGTTATAGACCACAATCGCATATTGCGGCGTATCACCACCCACAAAACCCATGTATGTACCATTCACTTTGTGCGGATCATAGCCGCCGTTTGGGTCAGCAATTTCAGCCGTTCCCGTCTTGCCGCCCACATTATAATTTGGACCAAAATTTAAATACGTAAAGCCTTCATGAATGTGATTGGTATTATTTTGCTCCAGCAACGAAATCACATTGTCACTCACCTGTTTAGACACCACATTAGTCTCTACCACTTTGGGATTCACCGCAGTAGCACTACCATCCGCATGGACATACTGGTCAACTAACCGAGGTTGATAGTAGGTACCGCCGTTTAAAATGCTCGAGAAGCCACTAATCATTTGTAGTGCCGTAGCCGAATAGGCCTGCCCAAACGACATGTTGGCATATGTCAGATTAATACCCGCTCCGTTATCTTCCGGCTTTGGCACATAACCGTCCGGCTCGTAGCCCTGCTCTATACCTGTTGCCTTGCCCAACCGAAAATGGTTCGAAAAATAATCATACAAAATATTGCGGCCCTGCATATTCACTTGCCCGCCACCCAGCTGCATTAGCATCCAAGTTGCCCCGGTGTTCAGTGACTTGTCTAGCGTCGAAAGAATACTCTGTTGGCCAGTGCTGTGGTCTTCCTCGACGTCACTAACGTTCGCCCCATCAATCTGCCAGCTGCCCGGATCATAAAAGGTCGTAAGTGGCGTAATCACCCCTTTTTGCAAGCTGGTGGCAGTGGTAAACACCTTGGTAATTGATCCCGGCTCAATCGGCGTCGTCACGCTCTGGTTTTGAAACAGCGCCGGATCATTCACATCTTGATAGTTTGCCGGATCAAAGCTTGGATAGTTAGCCATCGCCTTCACCGCCCCAGTGTGCACGTCCATAATAATCGCACTGACATCTTTCGATTTGTTATTGTTGTACGCATTTTGCACAATCTTCTCCAGCCCTGCCTGCATGCCCACGTCAATTGTCAGCCCCACATTATCGCCCGCCACTGGCGCGATTGATAAGTTACCAGGACTAGCCGCTAGGGGCACTCCATTGATGTCGGTAACAGCCTTGAGCTGGCCCGCATGACCAGCCAGCTGGCCATTCAAAGCTTGCTCTACGCCATATTCGCCACTGCCGTCATTGTTCACAAAACCCAGCAACTGCGCCGCCATAGTGCCCTGCGGATAGCTACGATAGTCTTGTTCAATTGTGCCCACCCCAGCTAGTTTCAGGGCTAGCACTTTGTTACTCTGAGCCGGCGTCAATCGTTTTCCCAGCACCACATAGCGTGTCCGTTCAGTTTTAAGCAGCTGAGTCATATCATCAACGTTACCACCAATAACGTGCTGCAATTTCTGAGCCGCTGTATCCGCATGTTTCACAATAGTAGGGTCTGCGTACAGCGTGTACAGCTTTTGATTGAGCACAACCGGCACGGTACCCTCACCCAAATGCGCCGTAATAATTCCCCGCTCTGCTGGCACAATGTACTGCTTCAGCTGGTCGTTTAGTGCAGCTCGTTTGTAATAATCGTAGCGAATAACCTGCAAAAAAAAGACCCGCACCGCAAACACCCCAAAAATCAGCAGTAGCAGCGCGTACCAAATACGCACCCGCTGCACAGGATTGACGGCCGGACCCTCCGGTTGCTGATTCATTGCCTATAAGTATACCGTAAGCATCTTTAAAAAGTGTAACTTGCCTGATCCTTTGAGTATTCTGCCCCTCTAGGGCGCTCTACAGGTGGGCTATGCCCAGCCTGTGGCGCTAGCAAACCCTGACGGTTCAGAATACTCAAAGGATCAAAACAGCAGCGTCTCGCTACTGCACACTACCGCTCGGCGTACCCTGCGTCATAGCCTGCGCCTCAGCACTACTGGCCACGCGGTCCATAGACTGCGACCGGGCCGAAGCCACCGTTAGGTCTTCGTTCTGCTGCTGCAGTTTGGTTTGTTGTTTTTGCAAGCCGTTTATCTGGTAGCCGTAGGCGTTGGTTTTAGTCACCTGTGTTAAGTATAAAAGTCCCAGCAAGCAGGCCAGCACAATCAGCACAATAGTGTTGCTGACCGGACCAAGCCGTTTGTCAGTCACCTTAAAGCTGACTGAGTTCTGCCCGCGCGAAACTGCCGGTTGGCGACCCATAGCTAAAGCGTTTGAATATGTCATAAGCGTTTTTGTTTTTGTCTTTCTTTGGCCGGTGGATTCCGGATTTTCCGGAATCCACCAAACCTGCTGCCTACAGGCCTTCGCGGCGAACCGTGATTGGGTAGGCGCGGGACTTGCTTGCGATGTCAATGTGTATTACTGGCATATGCTCATCCCTTTCTTTTTTTGTTTATTTTTTCACTACGGCGCGGAGCTTTGCGCTCCGGGCACGCGGGTTGAAAACTAATTCTTGTTCGTCGGCCGTAACAGGATGTTTAGTCAGCAGCAACAGTGGCGTATCATACCGATCACCAGCCAGTTCCGAAAAAACTTGCTTAACGATGCGGTCTTCCAAACTATGGAAGCTAATGACGCCTAGCCTGCCGCCAGGTTTCAGCAGCTGCACCCATAGTGGTAGCGCCGCTTTCAGCAGTTCCAATTCGTCATTAACGGCGATACGGAGTGCCTGGAACGTACGCGTTGCTGGGTGTGTTTTACTGCCTTTTGGCATAACCGAACGAACGACTTCTGCAAGTTCTTGGGTGGTTTGTAGCGGCCGTGCCTCAGCGATAGCTTGTGCTATCCGACGAGCACGTGGCTCTTCCCCATATACTTTGATGATCCGTTGCAGTTCATCAACACTATAGGTATTTACCACGGTGGCAGCGGTGAGCGTCTGCGATTGATCCATCCGCATATCCAGCGGACCATCTGCGCTAAACGCAAAACCCCTTGCAGCATTATCAACGTGCGGTGACGAAATACCCAAGTCGGCCAGAATAAGCTCAAACTGACCACCTTCAGCGACAAGCGCTTGGGTAGCAGAAAGAAAATCCTTATGAATAAGACGTACCCCTTGCCGGCCCAGCAGTGCAAGTGCTGCAATAGCATTTGCATCCCGGTCTACAAGAGTTGCCTCTTTAGGATTGTTTGTACGTTCCAGCACTGCCGCCGCGTGTCCGCCGTATCCTGCCGTCAGATCAAGATATGAATCTCCCTCTTTTGGGTCAAGATAGTCTAGAACAGGCCGCAAAAGCACCGGAATGTGCTCATTCTTTTCTTGGTGTATTTGCACTGATTGTTATTTTTTGTATTTGTTTTGGTGTTTGTTTTTTAATGCCAAGGTTTAGCTTATGAAACTCGGGCTAACGCGCCGGGTTTCGGTAGCTAACCTTGTCATGACAAGGTCACCTAATCAGCAGCCAACTATTTGTTTTTTGGGAAGTTTTTGTTTTTGTAGTTGTCAGAAGACGCCTAATTGAAAGTAAAGATGTTTAAGAGTTAAACGAGGCTTGTATTTGCGTACAAACCAGTGATACTTCCGGCTTCTCCTGACGAATTGAGAGACTTATGTGTGAGGTGGAGTTTTGGGAGGTGTTTTAGGGAAAGAACAAGGGTTTTTAAAAGCGGTGCCCTCTCTTGTCCGCTTGTTGACTGCCGAATAGGTAACATCGTCGCTTCGCTCATGAGACACCCATTTCATGGGTTTCTCATCGCGCCAGGAAACGAACTAAATTCGTTTCGTGGGCTGCTCTTCCCAGTCCATGGTTAATCAAAGCGTAGCTTCGTTATTATTCGGTTGTTTGCCTGATTGTTAAAGTGCTTCTTGCGGAGTTAGAGCTAGTCGCTCATAAGCCGCCAGTATTTACCAACCCGTACGCATGAGACGCTTTTGTCGATGCCCGCGTAGTCTAGCAGATGCTGCTCCAGAGTGATTCTTCCCTGCTTCGCATCCAGCTCCACATCCGTCTTGCCCATTCGGAACTGAACGTTAAGGTCGGCAATGCGCTCATCCAGGATGTCGCCTTTTAGCCGCTGCTCAACTTCATCGTCCCAAACATGCTTTGGATAGACGTGCAGATATTTTTGGAATCCACGCGTAATGACTACTCCGCTTGCAAACTCGCTCCGAAGTTCGGTCGGTATAGTTAACCGCCGTTTATCGTCGAGCTTCCTTTGGAAATAGTCCACCTGCGCCATGTGATTGGTTGGTTTAGTTTAAGTTACTAGTGAGTTTTTTATTTTTTGTGTTCCAGTAGGCAGCGGTTGGTTTCTTTTATTGCTACCCACGATTACCCACTAACAAGAGTGTACTACCCACCGTTACCCACTTGCAAGCACTTTTATACACAAAAAGTGATGCGCTAGGCATCACTTATCCACAGATTTTCAGTTTTGAGGTAGCAAGCGCTACATCTGGTGCTTTATGCACAGGCTTTCCACACTAGCCTGCAGATACCGCTGACGAACTAGGCTATTTGCCACCAAAAGTCGCATGACGAACTCCTGTAGTTAAAATAATGGGCGAGTGCCCCGTCTCGGCATCCCGCAAAAACACTGAATCCATAACATCAGCATGCACCGGCACCGCATGCAGAGCGCGCAGCATTTCCCCACTACTCTTAAAGCTGGTCAGCAAAATTGCCACGATGGCCACAAACATACTGCCATGCCAATGTATTGGGTGGGTGTGACGGTGGAGATTTTTTGTTTTTTTCATAGTTTTGCTATTTATTTTTGGAACTGTAAACATACAGTAGCAAAACATAAGCATTTTGTCAATATTATGGCAGAGAATACCTCAGCCGTAGCTCCGGCCTCAGAGAGAAATTTGTATATAGCATCATTATATTTTGTCGTAATTTTGAAACTATAGCCGCACATCCGCTGTACGGTCTGGATAATGCTATGCTTCGCCAGACAGCCAAGATGCTACGAGCAACGCTTTTGGACCATGGCCGTTCACCTAAGAACCGACTGACAGTAGCCCAAAAGGGAAAATATGTAGTGCCGCTCTTGTAACAGTTAGCCGAGGGACGAGCATCCGTGCAGATGTGGTCGGAGGCAGTTACTGCTGCCGAGGAGCTTGGTTAGACGTTCAGTTCAAACGGCTCGCCGTTGACGGCTTTGATAAACGTAATTCCCCGCTCGGCAAAATCTTTTTCAAGCTGCGCGTAAGCACCGGCACGGGCCTCATCATTCCAGTGCCAATCGTGGATTGGAATAACATACTGTGGCTTGAGCTCTAGCGCCAAACGCACTGCACCAACGGTTGAGCCCCAGGGTGCCTGCACTGGCAGTGCCAAAATTGCCTTAGTTTCTTTAAAGCTATGGCTATCGCCGGGGTGGCTAAGAACATCTAAGTAATGTACCCCGATCTGTTGCGGTGGATCAGCCGGCCAAAACGGACGAATATGCTCGTGAGGACTTGCAAACAAGCTCGCGCCCTCGGGTACCTCAGTACTTGCCTGTATATTCATAGCCTTCAGTCGCTCGACTACCTCCCCTGGGGCAGTAATGCGCACATCCGGGAAACGCAGCGCAAGCAGCGACATCATTCCCTCATCCATATGATCGGCATGGATATGAGTGATAAAAATATCATCGAGACGAGTGAGCACATCGGCATCTAGCGAATTATAGACACCAGGATCAAACAGTGCTGTTCGGTCGGGTGTTTCAACCAATAAACAAGAGTGAACGAATTTGGTGATTTTCATGATTGCAGTCCCTGCTTATCTACTTCTTAAAGTATACCGCGGAAGTATTGAGCTCCGCGAGTGGTGCTGGCTTTGCGCCAAATCAACAAGCAAATTATTTAGCAGGCTTGGGTCGGCGAACAGCTGGACGACGATCGCGGTACGCTAGCTCCTTGCGATAGCCATCAAGACATTCAATAAACGGCTCGAATTCTTTCAGGAGCGTGGAGTAACGCTGGTTGGGGGTAAATAGTTTTAACAGCTTTTTCTGACCAGCCAGGTATTCAACAAGACCGAAGAAGTCGCCGTCGCCGCTAACAATCACCGCTTTGTCGTACTTTTGATATTCCTTCATGGCGTACAAAACCAAATCGGCATCGATGTTGCCTTTTACTACTGGCTTCTGGTCCTCTTTGTGGTCGGCATCGCCACTAGCATTCGTGTCGGCTTTTATCTCTAACGTTGGTTTTAAGACGATCAGATAGCCGTGGTCGTGCATCAATTCGTACAGCGACTCGTTTTCGGCCATATAGCCAATAAACATGTAAGCGTGCGTGACGCCGTACTTCTCTTCTAGCCAGATACGGAATTTGCGCCAGTCCATTTTCCAGCCCAGTTTTTGGACACCAAGGTTTAAGTTTTGGCTGTCGATAAAGGCGTAGTTGCTGTGCGGGCGTTGTTGTGGCTTTGGCTTGCGGGCAGATCTAGGGTTTTTATTGGGGTGGTTCGGTCGAGGTTGGCTGGGTTGGCTATTCATAACCTATTCATCATACCACTTGTGGTTTGTAGCAGTGTGTACTTGGTGGTGCGACGGTAGCATTGCCTAAGTCGCATCACCTCATATACGACCAAAACACCAACGGGAATATAGATGACTATAACTAGGCCAGTCCATGATGCTAGCCAGCCGAGCAACCTGCCAAGACCCGGGATAACCGCCACTACCCTGCCCGCCAGCAATGAGCCACGTACTACCGGATCGGGGCCACTCAGCGCATCGCCTTTGGTCTGAAAAGCGGCAGTTGTCACCAAAACAACACGGTGCGTGACTAATTCGTTTGGATTGCGGGGACTATGGTACGACACGATCATGCCAGGCTGCAGCTTGGTGGGAGCAATTTTTTGCATTAGCAGCCCGTCTCCCGGCCGGAATGTTGGACGCATGCTGGCCGTTTGAACATTGAGCAACCTGATGCCAAGGACGTAACTTAGGAGTAACCAAATGAGTGCGCTTACCCCCAGCACAACACCCATCAGCCTTAGTACTTTAGCGGCAAAATGAGCGATCGGCATTGGGTCTACTGCGGCGAACCGCTAAACGATAGGTCCAGCCCGCTGACGGTTGCGCCGTTACCCGAAACGGCATCGGCACCCATACTGACTTGTACGTGATATGACACCACAACCGCCGGAGCATCAAGGCTATTTTCTATAGTTACCTTGCCGGCGATGAGGCTGGCCAAGCTAAAGGTTTGAGTAGTGGCCGAAGATCCTGTTGTTGGCGTTAATAGTATAAAGACTTTTGCCAGATCAACCGTGCCGGTCACTGTTGGCGTAGTAGGCACCGTGAGTGACAGATTAAGATCGTTGCCACCGGTATTTTTTAGATATACGGTGTAATTATTAGCCGCCGGCTGAGCAGCCCCGCCTGGCACCAGCCCGGAAAAGTAAAAGCCACTAATGGTGTTAGTGAAATAGGTGCCATTAGTGCTGATCTGTAAGCTGGCTGTGGCCGTCTGAATAGTGTTGCCTGTTAGCGCGTTGCCGGTGCTTTGGATGGCCGCAAACGTAACCAGCGACGTAGCGACACCTACCGCACTAACGACAGTAATTGCCCGGATCAGCGGTAGAAGCTTCCGAAGTTTTTGGGAATGGGACATAGGACAGCGAACTCCTTTAAAAACTTAAGATTTGCTGCAAGTGTTGCATATTCCTCTACCACTAGTCAATGTTTTAATACATATTTAACATTCTGTCAAACTGCTTGCGTTTGAGATACCAGCGAACAATAGCGTTGCAACCTAGCTGGTTGCCTGTAAAATTTCGAGCAGTTCGTCCCCGTATTTATCGAGCTTATTCTGACCAAAACCCTTAACCCCTAACAGGGCTTGAGCGGTCTGCGGTTTACGGCGAGCAAGCTCCTCGAGTAAGGTGTTATGCGCGATGATAAAGGCCGATACTTTATCTTCTTTCGCTTTATCAAGCCGCCATTGCTTGAGCTTGAGAAATAATGCCTCATCGTATGGTGCACTTTCAAATAAATTATCGACAAAATCGGGTTCGACTATAGGCGCTTCGTAATCGGCTGTGATGTTTGCCAGCGACTCTGACGAGGAACGCAGGTCTTGGTCAAACATATGGATTGCCGGGTGCATAAGCAGCGCCGTTTGATTAATGCCGTTTAAGTAGACACCATCCATACTGCGAACCCGCGACAGTGCCACGTAGCCCATGCCTGGCGTAAAACTACGGCTAAGATCAATTTCGGCTGCGTCCAGGCTCATACCCTGACTCTTGTGGATGGTGATCGCCCAGGCTAGGCGCAGCGGCAGCTGGGCCACTTCAGCGCGGGTTTTGCCGTCTTCTTCTAGCTTCCAGCTATGGCGTTCTACTTTGAGCTCACGGCCGTTTGGCAGTGCCACTAGTGGCAGGTCGTCAACAAAATCAAGCACCCTGCCCCGCGTGCCATTCACATAACCACTAGCAAAATTGTTAGCTACAAACATCACCTCGGCGCCGATCTTCAGCTCCAATGTTTCCGGTGCCAGTACGCTTTTAACTAGTGTCTCAATCTTGGCAGCCTGACCGCTAGTTTGCATCTGATACATTTTGGCATCACGGTCAATTTCTTTTAGGTGGCGCTGGTTGATACTATCGACGTCCATGTTGTGACTGTACAGTCGCGTTACCGCCTGGTCGCTCGAACGTTTTTCGCGGAGCCGTTCCTGCAGGGCGGCTTCGTGCATTTCGTTGATGTCGCCGCGGCGCATAGCCTCCAGCAAATCCAGCAGACCATCGCCACTATCCTGACGGTGCTGTTCGGTTAGATAGCAGATTTTGGGATCAAGCTCTTGCCAGGCGGCACTTAGATGTACAAAATCCACCGGCCCATTACCGCGCGTAATCGGTGGTAGCTGGAACAAATCGCCCACCAATATCACCTGCAGGCCGCCAAACGGCGCATCGTTTTTGCGTAGCAACTTTGCTACTTCGCTCACCATATTGAGGCGCTGGCCGTGCAACATGGAAACCTCATCGATCACTAGCACATCGGTGGCGTTATAGCGCTTGATCAGCCGATCGGTGCCTTGCAAGCGCTCACGGTCCCAATCGGTCAAAAAATCTTTAATGCCAAGGCCGCTCCAGCTGTGTATCGTGGTGCCGCCAATGTGCGTTGCCGCAATGCCGGTGCTAGCCGTAACAGCCACATTTTTGCCTTGACGACTGGCCTGACGAATAAACTCATTAAGCACATAGGTCTTGCCAGCTCCCGGCGCCCCGGTCAAAAACACTGAGCTCCCCTCTAGCATAACGGTCAGTGCCTGCGCTTGCCTCATAGACTTTCAGTATAACAGCCGGTTAGCATTGCTCTGGTTGTAGTTTTTACCCAGTTCTAAATTGGCAATTTACGCGCCAGCCGGAATATCAGCCAACGAATCACCCTCTTCTTTGTCAGGCTTGAGTAGGCGCTTTTTGATAATTTCGTAGCGCTCGCCGGTCACTGGTGACTCCATGTAGTCTTCGTTCATCAGATTGATGAACTTGGCGATGTCCTTATCGTCCATGATGATAATGGCACCGCTGTCATCAGGCATCAGGTTCAACTCCATATCATCGGCCTGCTCTAAAATTTGCTCTTGCGTCACCTTGCCCACATCCAATTTTTGCAGCTTTTTGACCAGCGCTTTCTTGTCCTTAACCAGGTTTTGGATACCCATGCCCTCACTAAAGCTAAGACGATACATTTCCTCAATCTCGCGGATTTTGCTTTCAGCCACGGCTTGCTCTTTGGCATCGTAGCCAAACAGTGTCTTGAGCTTGGGCTGACTAAACACATACAAATCCTGATCGAGCACCAGCAGCTGCGGATCACTCGGCAACCGCAGGGCGGCATCGGCATCAAACGGGATAAACTTATCGCCGCGCAGCATCCAGCCAGTGCGACCCTTCATTACCTGACTCTTAGGCAGTACCTTAGCCACATAAAACGGCGTCTTCATTTCGGGATGCGTTACCCGCGCCATTACGCCTTTCATGTGGTTGATATCGTGCTCTTCTTCCTTAAACAGCACAATCTCGTGCTCCTGGGTCTTTAGCCAACCGAGCGTTTCGCGGAGCTTATCAACTTTGTGTACTTGGGTGCGCTGCAAGACATGCTCTTCGGCCTCAGCCTGTTCAAAGCCACGGACAATCAGCCCCTTATCGATACCTTCCAGAATATATTCCAGCATTTCATCGACAAAAATCGGCTCCAGCTGCTTTTTAAGGCCGTCTGCTAAGTTGGTTTTATACAACACGTAGTTTTTGCTGATAAAAAATAGCTCTACCTTGAGTTCATCCTTGTATTGCACCAGGTTGTTAGCCCAGGCAAAGACATCGGTTTCAACATAATTATCGGGTTTGTAACCATCATCAGGTACGATATCAGATTCGACAGGACGCTCTACCGCCTCCTCGGCTGGAGCCTCTACGATGTTTGTCGATTCGCTATCTGTATCCATAATTTGTTCAAAACCCAAGTTTAGTTTTATATATTCTTTGCTATTTTACCGCGTTTTGAAGTGACCGACTGCTGTAAAATTGCCTATACTCTGACGCCTTGGCGGGCTTTGTTGGCCCATTCGTCTGCCAGCTCGTTACCCTTATCACCCATATGACCGCGCACCCAAGTAAGTGTCGCCCGTGACTCTTGATATAGCGGATACACCGCCTGCACAATGTCCAGATTCTTAATTGGGCCGCCAGACTTCTTCCAGCCCTTAGCCGCCCAGCCGGGCGCCCATTTGGTAATAACATTGATCCAGAATTCGCTATCAGTATAGATAGTGCATTCCTGTCCCGCAGCATGTTTGAGCGCGCTCAAAATTGCAAAACCTTCCATGCGGATGTTGGTAGTATGCTTGGCACTAACACCCGAGCCATCCGGTTCGGTGCCTAGTACGGCTGGCTTGTCGCCCAAAATAACTGCAAAGCCGCCAGGACCCGGATTAGGGCTGGCACTGCCATCGGTGTAGTAGATAATCATCTAGCCTAGTCTAACAGGCTGGCGCTTAAAATACACCTAGAGTATCCTAGAGACATGAACAGACGGGTTGCGGTGCGAGCGATTATTGTTCACAACGAAAAATTACTGTGTGTACGGCTTAAAAAATATGCCGGGCGCGCCACCAAAGATGATAATAATTACTGGTGTACACCAGGTGGCGGTGTTGACCCCGGCGAGGCATTGCTCCCTGCCCTCCGCCGCGAAATTATTGAAGAGTTGGGCATTGAACCAGTAATTGGCAACCTGTTGTACCTACAGCAATTCATCCATGACGACACTGAACAACTGGAATTTTTCTTCCATGTAACGAATACCGAGGATTTTTTCGATATAGATCTTTCCAAAGCCAGTCATGGCGCTATAGAAATTGAGCAAGTTGATTTTATAGACCCTAGCGCGCAAACCGTGCTTCCTAAATTTCTGAGTCTGGAACCCCTTGCCGAACATGCGTTCAGTAGCGCTTCGCCGATTATATTCAACAATATCTAGGCCGTCTCAGGCTTATACACACAGTGTGTCTTTGAGTACTTGCAGTTCGGGCATAGGCTGGTTAAATCCACCTGACCCCCTATGGCCCAAGCCCTTAGCCAACACAAACGTGGCACCCAGTACTTCGGCGACCGGTCGCGCTTGCACGTCGGTACAACTCCACGGATCATTATCACTATTTATAAAAACAAATTCTTCGGCGCTACTGCGAATACGATCAAAATCAAAGCCTTCCGGCGGCAGCATCAACTCCGAAAAACCTTCGTCGTCAATGCTTTGATAAAAGCCGCTCACCAGCACCACCTGCTTGACTTTGAGCATGGCATTTTCCAGCCAAAACAAAATCAGCGGGCAGGCCGAACTGTGACCGATGATAATGCTTTCTTCATCAAGCACAGGCCTATTTTCTTCAATAAAAATCCACGACTCTTCCAGTTCGGGCTTTTCGGTATGTGGCAAAAGCGGCCACCACACTTGGTAGCCTTTGCTTTCCAGATATTTTTTAGTGTCGGCAAACCAAAAATAATCAGCATCGCTACCATCGGTGCCGTGCAATAGAACAGCCTGTTTCATTGTTTTAGCATATCATTTTTATTACTTGCGGATCAGACGACGGCCTGCGTAACCTATTGGCTGACCAAACGATAGCCTGCGATCATCCCGATAGCGAGACAAATTGTCATCCACTTCTTTGGCTAGTTTGGCCCCATTTTTTACAATCTCTTCCAGCTTGTCCTTTAAACTAATGTGGCCCGGGAAGAGCATGTACAACTGATCGCCCAACACCTCGATATCACCACCCATATTCAGCCGGTCAAAAGCATCGAGCACGTCAGGAGCACCAATCACCAGCGCATCAAGTGCATAGCCCGAGGGTGCATACAAATCATAGCGATCGCTGATATACCCTTCGCATGGTACTAATAGTGCTTCGCTAATCTTCTCGGGAAAATTACGACGGAACCAATGGTTGTTACGCTTGTTGTCAAAATAAAGATGCGGCGACTGGTACTTCAGCATGCACACATACACTGTCATAAGCGGCCCCTCGGCAATACCCTGCTCGTTGCAGGTAACGTACACACCCACGCCAAAATCCTCACCTTCGTAAAATACAAGGCTACGTGCCCCACGGTAAGCCAATTGCAGCGAGGCCTGCGCCCGGGAATCTAGCATACCCTTGGTCTGCCTCATACCTAGATGCTGCAAATCCTCTGGGGCTAGTATCTGATCGGGCGTTAGGTCTGCTTGCTGGCCATAGGCTGACCGATTCGGCTTTGTTATGTTAAACAACAGGAACGTTTTAAGCCTCTGTCGCCACGGTGCCGCATTCATAATCTTACTGCTGTATCTGACTAAGTAGGTCTTCGATTTTTACCCGAGTTTGTTCGGTGGTATCGCGGTGACGGACGGTTACCGTGTCGGCATTATCGCCTTCCAGGGTATCAAAATCGACCGTCACACAATATGGCGTGCCGATTTCGTCCATCTTGCGGTAGTTTTTACCGATGTTGCCCGTATCTACCCACATAACAGCACCTAGCTCTTTCTTGAGCATGGCGTAGACTTCGCGGGCTTTAGCAACTAGTTCCGGCTTGTTCTTGGCCAGCGGCAACACCGCGACCTTTACGGGTGCCAGGTGCGCAGGCAGCTTGAGGTAGATGCGCTTTTCGCCATTCACTTCGTCTTCGGTGTATGCAGCAGATAACACAGCCATCAGCGCACGTTCCACGCCAAAGCTTGGTTCGATGACGTGCGGCACGAATGCAGCGCCACCGTCCTTTGGACGATATTCCATGCTCTTTTTACTTTCGCGCTCGATGTTTTTGAGGTCAAAATCAGTGCGATACGCCAGGCCCATTAGCTCTTCTCGGCCAATTGGGAAGTCGAATTCAATGTCGACCGTACGCTTGCTGTAATGGGCTCGATCTTCGGCTGGCACTTCCAGCTCATGAACTTGCTCGGCCGGCAAACCAAGTGCGTTGCACCAATTATGTATTCGTTTTATCCACTCCTCGAAGCATTTTTCCCATTCATCTGGATGTACAAAATACTCGATTTCCATCTGTTCGAACTCGCGGCTGCGGAAAATGAAGTCGCGCGGGCTGATTTCGTTACGGAAGGCTTTGCCCTGCTGCGCGATACCAAATGGCACGTCAGGATAGTAGCTATCGACCACGTTTTTGAAGTTCGTAAAAATGCCCTGGGCGGTCTCTGGCCGCAAGTAACTTACTGATGCATCATCCTGTACAGGGCCGACATTAGTCTTGAACATCATGTTGAACATCTTTGCCTGTCCAAAGTTATTACGCTCACCACAGTTTGGACATGGTTTGCTGTAATCGAGATGATCTTCGCGGAACCGTGCATGACATTTATTACACTCCACCATGGGATCGGCGAACGTATCAACATGGCCACTAGCCTGCCAGACCCTCTGGTTCATCAAAATTGCCGCATCAACGCCGTACATATCCTCGGCGTCTTCCACGAACATCTTCCACCACAGCTGCATAATGTTGCGCTTGAGCGCCACGCCCAGTGGACCATAGTCCCAGGTGCCACTAAGCCCCCCGTACACATCACTGCCTGGAAAAATAAAGCCGCGGCGCTTAGCTAGGCTTACAATATCTTCTAATTTTACATCACTCATATGAGGTGCATTATACCAGATTGCACCAGCTGGGACCCTGTAGCTGCAAATTCTTGGGACTCATACCCAAGTGGAGCCGGGTGTTTTTGGACGAGACAGCGGGCTCGACCGGAAACACACCGCGCGTGAACGGTTCCAAGAATTTGCAGCTACAGGGTCCCACGCAAATCAAGCCCGCGCTTATTCGCGGCTATACTGGCGCGCAAACAGGCTAACCAACTGACCGGTCGTCAGCACTAGATGCTCCAGGCCCGCAACTTTCTGAAGTACTCCGGGAGTAATACCACTAAAAACCAGCCGCAAAAATTTGATTGACACAGCATCGTACGGCGCATCAGGACGACCGATAAATGCCGAGTCATCAAAGCTAAACTCGTAACGCTGACTGGCGCTCAACCGAGTACCATCCGGCTCAGTCTGCAAGTTTGGCTCATAACCACCCAGCTTCAGAAGTTGGGCCGTAAACCATAGCTTGATAAGCTCGGCGTCGACAGTCGGATCATCAAGTGCTTTGAATGACTCTTCTAGCACATGGAAATATCCTGGCTCTGGCTCGTCCTCGGTAATTTTATTAAGCCGCCTAATAATATCGTACCCAAGCATGGTACGGTTTATATCCTGCACAATATGTCCGTAATGTGTAGCCAGCCGCGCCGAAATTAATGTTCCAATGTCACCCCTGCCCTTTACATAGGTAATGGTGGTGGTACTAAATAACTCAACACCACCCGCCAGCTTGCTTTTGACACGGCGCACACCTTTGGCCATCAGTCGCAGCTTACCGGCTTCGGGCGTCAAAAAGGTAATAATACGGTCTGCTTCGCCATACTCAACACGAGCAAGCACAATCCCAGTAGTAACCTGCTGATTCATCGCGGGGCCACCACACCGGCCACTGCACCGCAGAGTGTTATTAGGTCCGTCTCTGGCTTATGCAGCACCTTCGCCACACCAAGCTGTTGATATGCCGTCGTTGCCTGAGCTAGTTCTTGTGGCGGAACAAAGCTGTGGATAATCAGCGGAATCTTGAGCCACTCCGGGTAGCTACGAAATTCATACAAGAACTCGACGCCATTATGGCGCGGCAGTTGCAATTCCAAGATAACCACGTTAGGCGTCTGTGCATCGGCCATCTGTATCGCCGATTGGGCTGTTACAGCATGCGCTACCACATGTCCTTGACGATGCAATGCCTCGCATATCAGTCTTGCCTGCACTCTATCTGGTTCAATAAGCAGCACCTGCATAGCTTCTTTACGTTTCCCAAATTAGGCTAGACACGTTAATCATACAAGCTGAAGCTGCCGACTGGGCTGAAGCGTTGTCGCCAGACCTGTTAGGCTATGGTAGCGCGCTACGTGCAAGCGCGTGGCGAGCGTGCTTAGTAGCGAATCGGCCACAAAAACGCCGGCTGCCGGACCGCTCACAAATCGCTGCAGCGGCTCCCTTGTACGCCCCCTAAAACCTTGCGCCCGGCGCAAATCATCACGCCCCAGCTGCAGCGCCGTACCGTACAAACCCGCGACTACACCGTACCGACTGCGATGCGCACACAAGCGCACCACACTGGGCTCATCGTATTCAGCCTGCCCCAGTATAAAAACTTGACCTAGGCTCGTCATCGCAGCTTGCAGAACCGTTCGATCCGCTAGTACCGGCTGCATCCGTGATCCGGGATCAAGTTCTAGCGAAACATTGTACTGCTGCGCCAGTGGCTGCAGCACCTCGGCAGTGTCATAGAGGAGCGACGAGAGGCTTATCGGCTCCAAGCTAAGTGGCATAACTTTGCCCTGCAGCCGTAAACTGAGCGCATAGTTTTCGACCAGTTGCAGCGAGGACCGACTTATTAACTGCGCCATCGTCCAATGTACCCGCGTCGTTTCGAGGTCATCTGCGGCACCCAATTCAGCCAGCTGAGCAATCTGTAACAGCGGCCGGGTAAGCTGCTCTGCAAGGCTCAGAAACAATTGCTCTTGATCGCCTAGACATACCCGTTCCCCACTGTGCTGCATACTATCCGCCCGTCTGTTATCCCACCCAGTTGTTACCCTAAAAGTATACACTGGCAGCTTAGCGACTTGCGAGTAAAAACGTCTAAATTACTACGGTACAAAGGTCAGGTTTGGCAATACGTACTTTTCAAAATCTGGTAAGTAATCGTTTGATTCAATCCAGACTTCAAGCGTCTTGTCACGCAGGGGTATCAACACACTATTACCCGACGATTTGGGATTGTCTGGAAAAATTGCCCCGGAAAGTCGCACGCCCGTCACGCTAGGAACTTTTGGCAAACTGTAGGGAGTGGCCTTTACGGTGCCATTGGCAATTATTGAAGAATACCGCGCAAGCTCCTGACTATAGGCATTAGCAACAATGCGTACCCGCAAATTGTAGGTCTGCTTGGACTGCGTTGAGGGTACATAGCCAGGGTGGAAATAAGCATCAAGCGGATAACTACTTCCTGTATCAACGTAGGCACTCCAATTCTTGGGGTAACCGACATGCACACTGCCATACGCATCCGGACCAACATATGTAGCGATTGGGCTCTTGGCAGCTTCGGCATACTGCTTAGCATCTGCCGCCTGCACCGCTTGTTTGCTGGCCGCCACAGCCGTAGCCACCTTTGCATCACTATTGTTCTTGTAGTCTTGGCGACCACCAAATGCCCAGATACCGAAGGTCACCGCACCTACAAATAGAAGACTCATTAGAATAAGGGACACGACCAGAACACTGACCTCACCTTGCTCACTCGTAGAAACATGCAGCGATTTCATTATGCTCATGGTAACTGAACTGACAGCAATTTTCAATTTATATATTGCTGTGCCTAGGCGGCTAATATTTATATAAATATACGCCGTCCTGCATGGCATCGGCCGTGCGCTCGGGGATTTGGAATGCAAAACTTACCAATGGTTTTTTTATCTGGCGCATCTGCACGTCTAAATTTGACATAAACCGGTCTAACAAAAAGGCAAAGACGCCGTCGCACTCTGGCCATCGCACACGCCAAAAATCACCCCAAATAATCCGAACCTGCTTGCGGTAGCGCCTGGTACGTAGCCAACTTATCGCTACCAAAAACGGATTAAGCTCGATACCGACCACGCACAGCCCAGCCTGAGCAGCTACAATCAACACTTTGCCGTCACCACTCCCCAGCTCAAGCAATGTCTGGCCCGGCTTTAACTCAAGCAGTTCAAGCGCCGCCCTTGCCTGCTTATCAAGCGTAGGCACGTAAGGTGCGCCGCGCAGTAGTACGCTACCAAACGCTAAAACAAGCGCTAGCAGCGCAACAAAAACAAAAATCATGGTTATTCGTGTGCCACGTGACGCCGCACTTCCACTTCAGCCTGCTTTAGATATGTTTCTAGTTCGGCAATCAGCTTGAGGCCCGCAGTGTGCAGCTTGGTAGCTTCATCAATCTGGATATCCGGATCTTGCAACTGTGCCACCAGATTTTCCAGTTCTGCTGCTTTGTCACGATACTTAAATGCTTCTTTTTTAGTCATGATTTCCTTACTGTTTCTATTGTAGCTGTGGCAGTGCCGTCACTCAAGGTGAGCTCTACTACCTGGCCTGGTTGCAGGTGCATGGTACGTTTGATAATTTCGCCGTTAGTTTCACGAATTATGGCATAGCCTCGCCGCAAGGCTGTCGTCGGATCATATGCCGAAAGCAGGCGCCGCGCTATTTCCAGGCGGGACTGTGCAGTTTGGTAGGCCGTTTGCAAACCCCGATCTAGCTCTCTGCGCTCACTTATCAACCAGTCTTTGCGAGTTGCCACTAGCCGCGTTAGGCCCCGCCCCAGGTCATTTCTTAATTCTTCTAGCTGTCGCAAAACCACGCCTCGATCCGGCGTTAAAAGCTCGGCCGCATTGCTGGGCGTGCTGGCCCGCTGGTCGGCGGCTAGCTCGGCCAGGCTGACATCCACTTCATGGCCAATCGCTACCAGTGTTGGTACGCGGCTAGCTGCCACTGCCCGAGTCACCTGTTCGGTACTAAAGGCCGCCAGATCATCCGCGCTACCACCGCCACGAGTAATTACTAGCACGTCGGGTACCTGTGCGGCCGCGTTAGCGGCCGCAATCGCCGCCACAATCTGGCCCACTGCTGGTTCGCCCTGCACTTGCACATCGTAGTGATCCACCTCCAGACCACGCCAGCGGGCATTCAAAATCTTCAAAAAGTCTGCGTAGGCCGCCGATTCGCCCGCCGTAATCAGCGCCAACCGCTGTGGCGGATACGGCAACGCTCGCTTACGCTCCGGTGCAAACAGCCCTTCTGCCTGCAGTTTGGCAGCTAGTAGATCGGCCGCCCGACGCAGTGTCCCCTCACCCACCGGCGTAATTGTTTGCACATTCACACTAAAACCATACAGATTATGCAGCCGTGGGTTGCCACTCACCCGCACTACCATGCCCTCTTCTAGAGGCCCCGGCAGCGCATACACCGTTCCAAAAAACTTCACACTGGAATCATCATCTTTTAAGTCAAAATACACCCAGCGGTTTTTGCTAACCCGAAAATTTGCTAGTTCGCCTTCAATGGTCACATAGGGGTATGCGATTTCCAGCGTCTGGTTCAAATACGCCACAAAATCGCTGACACCAAAAACCAGCCGCTCGTCCATACCCAATCTACCCTTCTGAAGCCGGAGCGGCCGGCTCTTTCGGCATATGCAGTGCCTGGTGATACAGGTAGTAGCCCGGCGGCAGCTGCACCAGCATATTCACTACTCGGTACATCACCGTTACCGGCAGACTGAGCTTAGCCGGAATACCCGAAGCCGCCAAAATCAAGGTCATGAGCCCTTCATATACCCCCACACCGCCTGGCAAAATACTGACCAGCCCAGCAAAGTTAGCTACAGCGTAGGCCAAAATCACCGCACCGACGTTTACCAGATGCCCAAACGCCACATACACCACATACACTGCCATAACTTCCCAAAAGTTAGCCAGGAACGCTTGCCAAAACGGCCACTTCAGCTTGCGCCAATCGTTTCGAAACAGCATGTAGTTGTTATGCAGCTCCTCGAACACACCGCGCGCCCGCGCCACATTAATCGTTTCCTGATGATTCGGTCGCACCAGATGGATCAGTTTATTCAGCTGCACCGTTACCCAGGTAAAAAAGCTGGAAATCCGCTTTTCACTGCCAATAATAAAGGCAAAGCCAGCCGTTCCCACCACCATAAGTGTCGTCAAACTGCCTGCTACCAGCAAAATAACGTTATTCATGCGTCCCTCAATCGCTAGGAAGAACATCCCAAGCACAATCAGCAGCTCAAAACTTAGGAAAATCAGCACTAACTTCATCAGGTGCACCAGTGTTGCCTTTGCCCCAGTGATATCGGGCCGACGCATGCGCACACTAAAGTAACTAATGCCTGTTACGCCGCCGCTCGGAAAGACACTGTTCACAAAATTAAGCTCCAGCGATGACTTAAACAGTGGCCAAAACTCCAGCTTGTTGCCCGTTAGTGCAAAGAGCCCTTGGTATAGCCGCGCCTGCGCATCGTAGTTTAAATACTCTACCGGCAAAATCAGCAGCAGTGCCCAAGCATGCACCTTAAACAAATTATCAAACGTCTGCGACAGCTGATGCCAGCTGGCCACAATTAACACCGCTAGCGCCAGTAGCGTCAGAAGATTGACCACTACCTTCCAATGATGCGCCAGATAGGCAGACGTTTTTGACATTACTATTTATTGTACAAGTTGGACGGTATATTGCACATGCTTTTTGCGCATCCTCGCAAAAGCTTGTAAAAATTACTATGAAATATCAGCTGAAAATTGTAAAATACTAGCAATGCACAAAAGTATTCTTATCCTTGGCCGTCAACCAGCACTTGGCCTTGCCGAACTCGAAAGTTTGTACGGCGCCGCTAACCTGCACGAAGTTTTACCAAACGTCGCAGCCGTAGACAAACCAGCTAGCGAAATCAACTTCGCGCGCCTTGGCGGCAGCACCCGTTTAGCCGAAGTGGTTGCAACGGTACCTAGCAAACTCTGGAAAGACGTTGAAAAACAGCTAGCTAAAAGCATCGTCGAGGTTGCCGAGGGCCTGCCCGAAGGCAAACTGCAGCTGGGCTTTAGCTGCTTTGGCATCCCCATTACTCCTGCAAAACTGAACGCTAGCGGCTTAACCGTTAAGAAAATCGTGCGTAGCAAAACAAACCGTTCGGTACGCATTACACCAAACCCCGAACTAGAACTAAATACCGCTCAGGTACAGCACAATCACCTCACCGGCCCTACCGGTATCGAAATGCTGATTATAGCAAACGGTGCCAGCACTATCTTAGCCCGCACCGTGTCCGTACAAGATATTGATAGCTATACGTTGCGCGACCGTGGCCGCCCCAAGCGCGATGCCCGCGTGGGCATGCTGCCACCCAAACTCGCCCAAATTATGGTAAACCTAGCCGTAAGCGACACAGCACCAAATGCTAGCCAAACCATCCTTGACCCTTTCTGCGGCACCGGGGTGTTGTTACAAGAGGCACTCCTTATGGGCTACAGCGTCTACGGTACCGACCTAGAGCCGCGTATGGTGGACTACTCTGGCGAGAACCTTGATTGGCTGGACAGCCAATTCGATTTAGACCCTGTTGAGATGCGCATCGAAACAGGTGACGCCACCGATCATCAGTGGACACCTGCGCCCAACTTTGTAGCAGGCGAAACCTACCTTGGTCGCCCCTTTACCACTAAGCCTTCTCCGGAGGTTCTGGCTCAGACTATCAGCGAAGTAAACCTTATTATCAAGAAGTTCCTGCGGAACATTTACACGCAGCTACCTGCCGGCACACGTCTTTGCCTAGGCGTCCCCGCCTGGCAAGCCACCCCTGATTCATTCAAACACCTACCCCTTATTGACCAGATCAGCGATTTAGGCTATAATCGAGTACGATTAGAGCATGTTCGGGACGAACAACTTCTCTACTACAGAGAAGACCAGATCGTTGCTCGTGAATTATTAGTTTTAACCAGGAAGTAATAACCTATGTCACACGTCAAAGCCGGCGGTACCGCCAAAAATACTCGCGACTCAGTTGGTCAGCGCCTTGGCGTTAAGCTGTTCGGCGGCCAAAAAGTTACCGTCGGCCAAGTCATCGTGCGCCAGGTTGGCATGACCAAGCGCCCCGGTGTTGGCACTATGGCTAGCCGCAACTTTACCATCCACGCTACTCGTGATGGCATCGTTAAGATGACAACTCGCAAAGTCCGCACCTTCAGCGGCCGCTCAGTGCGCCGTGTCGAAGTTACCGTTGAGCCTATTGAGACAACTCAGAAGTAAGGTGTAGCGCTATAGCGCCCCTGCTAAAATAGCCCTCCAGTGGAGGGCTATTTTTAAAACTGGGTGAATATCCACCAAAAATACTGTTTAGCAGCCTCAAACGTAGAGCAAGCTTCTAGCTTTAGGGATACAGTTTAAGACATACCAAGATGGAACTTGATGCGATCAACCACATCAGAGATAACAACTTGTGACTTCACCAAGTAGTCATCAACGCCAAGGCCTTGTGCCCGCTGCTTGTCAGTTTCCTGGCTGAGCGCTGTCAGCATGATGATTTTCAAATTGGCCGTTTCGGGCGTGTTGCGTAAAATATCCAGCACATCAAAGCCACTGACTTTGGGCATCATGGCATCAAGCAAAATTAGGTCGGGTCGATGTTCTTTGGCAGCCGCCAGCGCATCTTCTCCGTTGGCGACCCGGGTGACGACAAAGCCTTCACCCTTCAAGCGCATCATATAGACACTAGCTAGTGCATCGTCGTCTTCTACCAGGAGGATTTTCTTACCTTGTGGGTCTTCGCTCATACTGTTTATGCTACCCCAAGGAGCAACAAAACACAACGTGTATATGCCTGCCAGCACCTCGCAAGAGTATTACAGGGCTAAAGAAAAATCCTATCTATGAAGCCGTTTGGCTAATCTGTCACTAGTGCCGCGATAAAGCCGCGGAACATCGGGTGTGCCACATTTGGACGGCTTTTAAACTCTGGATGGTACTGGCTTGCTAGCAAGAATGGATGATCAATGCCTTCAATAACTTCTACCAAACCATTGTCAGGATTCATACCAACAGCGCGAATGCCCCATTTTTCGTACTGTGATACAAACTCGGCATTAGCTTCATAGCGGTGACGATGTCGTTCAACGATATCCTGAGAGCCATACAATTGAGCAGCCAGGCTGCCTTCCGCAAAGTGGCAGGTATAGTCGCCAAGCCGCAAGGTACCGCCGGTGTTCTCGAGGCCCTTCTGGCCATGCAAAATATCTATAACCGGATAGCTTGTGTCTGAGCTAACTTCTGTAGTGTTAGCACCATCCAAGCCGCCTAAACGAGCAGCTGCGATGACCATCATTTGTAAACCATAGCACAGCCCCAGGTACGGCTTCTTGTGCTGCAAGGCATACTGCGCCGCCAAGACTTTACCTTCGACACCACGGCCGCCAAAGCCACCAGGCACTACTAAACCATCAACAGCTTCAAACGCCTGTGCACGCTCATCGTCCGACATCTGCTCCAGCTTTTCGGCATCAATCCACTCAATCGCAACATTCACATCATTTGCCCAAGCCGCTGAACGCAGTGCCTCAAACACCGACATGTAGGTATCTGCGTTATCCAGATATTTAGCAACAATGCCCACTCGTACTGTCTGCGACTGCTCAGTTGTTGCCTTTTTTACTACAGCTCGCCACTCGCTAAGATCGGGCTTCTCGTGCTGCAAGTCTAAACGATTACAAATGACATCGGCGATACCAGTATCTTCTAGCGTGAGCGGCACCGCATAGATGCTGGCAGCATTTGGTAGTAGCGCAATTGCTTCTTCAGGGATACCCGAGAACATGCTGAGCTTACGCACTACCCCCTGGGGCGCTGGCTTCTCGCTGCGAGCAACCAGCACATCGGGCATAATGCCAAAGCTGCGCAGTTCACGCACAGCGTTCTGGGCCGGCTTGGTCTTAACTTCGTCGCTAGCGCCCAGATACGGCATATATACTACGTGCACAAACAAGCAATTTTGGCGGCCTACGCGCACACCTAACTCGCGAATGGCCTCGATTAGCGCCAGGCTTTCATAGTCACCAACGGTGCCACCAATTTCAACAATATGCACGTCAAAACCGTTGGACGCCTCCAAAATAGCATCCTGGAATGCCGTGGTCACATGTGGGATATACTGTACGGTTTGACCGGCGTATTTCCCTGCCCGCTCGTCATCAATCACCTTGGAAATTACCCGACCAGCCATCAGGCTACTGCTCTGGGTCAGCTCTTGGTTTAAAAAGCGTTCGTAGTGGCCAAGATCAAGATCAGTCTCAGCACCGTCTTTAGTAACAAAGCACTCGCCGTGCTCACGTGGGCTAAGCGTACCGGCATCAATATTAAGATACGGGTCACATTTTTGGATATTTACATTGAGGCCACGGGCCTTTAAGAGATTGCCGATTGAAGCGGCTGTGATACCTTTTCCTAAACCGGAAAGCACTCCACCTGTTACAAATACAAACTTGGTGGATTTATCTGCCACGGTGTTCACCTCTCTTAGATTCCTCTAGATAGTACCGTACTGTGCGCAGATTAGCAACAGCTTATGTTTTTTGTGCGCAAGCGATCTGGCCAGTAAATTTTAGGAGAACGTTTTCACGCAGGCCGGCTTCGCCGGTCTGGTTGCACTTCGCCCTGATTCTCCTAAAATTTACTGGCCAGATCACCCAAAACACGAAACTTATCTATTTTGATTGCAGATACGCCTCGGCTGCCTGCAGCTGTGTATCATTGCCGGCCTTGGCATCATCATCACTAAGCGTCACAACTTTGTCGGGTACAATTCCCTTGTGGTTGATGCTGGTACCCTTAGGGCTATACCATTTAGCAATCGTAACCTTTAGCTCGCTGCCGTCCGAGAACGGAATCACACTCTGCACTACACCCTTACCATAGCTGGTTACACCCATAATGGTTGCCGCGTGATTGTCGCGAAGTGCTAAGGCAGTGATTTCGGAAGCCGAAGCCGAACCTGCGTTTACCAAAACCACTGTAGGCATACCCTTGAGGGCGTTGTCTCCAGTAGCACGGTAAGTCTCGGCTACGGTACTGCCCCGTTTCTCTTGCTCGATCAAGGCATCTTTTGGCAGCCACAGGCTTGCGATGTTCTGCGCCGCATCAACCTCACCACCCGGGTTATCGCGCAGATCTAGAATCACCTTCTTAACTCCCGCCTTCTGGAAGCTAGCAACTGCTTGCCGCACTAGATCATAGGTGTCACTGCTAAATTGGCTGATTTGCAGGTACCCAATACCTCCGTCCAGGATTTTAGAGGCAGCCGTAGGCACCGTGATGGTGTCGCGTGTAATCGTAAATGTTAACTGTTGGCTACCACCACGCAGAATATCAAGCGTCACTTTGCTACCTTTGGGGCCACGGATTTTTGTCACTGCCGCATCGACAGACATACCGGCAGTCGTTTGCCCATTAATGGTAGTAATGACATCTTTGGCGAGCAGCCCAGCACTAGCCGCCGGCGAACCATTGATAGGCGACATAACTACAATATTGCCAGAAGCATCCTGATCAAGTTCGGCACCAATCCCAGTTACGCTAATGCCCTGCAACTCACCATTAAATGCTTCGGCTTCTTTAGGAGAAAAATATACGGTATACGGATCGCTCGGTGCATTGGCTAGACCATGCTTTAGCCCGTCTAAAATCTGTTGCTCACTAAGTTTGCCATCGTAATTCGCTTTTAGCGTGTCATACAGCTGATTGATACTAGAATAATCCAGTGAGCGCGGTAAGCCGGTGCGGTCCCCAAATTGTCCCCGCGGCACAATACGCAGACGGCCTTGGCCAACAAGCACGCCTAGTCCAAAGATTACTACTACCCCCGCCACAACACCGAGCTTCTTAACAGTATACGGATTACGCACCCGCGCCCACAATTTCTGCACATTCATATGGATCCCAGTATACCGTAGAACCGCCGGTTGTACGCTACAATATAAACAACATGAAGAAAACCTTGAGCGTACGGGAATGCTCGGCCGCAGAATACGCTACATTGCTGCCAAGCGTACGACCAGCAGATCAACCTATTTCGTTCTTGCAGGCACCCTTTTACGGAGCCTGGCAGGCTCGCGACGGCAAGACTGTCATTTATTTTGTGGCCGAAACCAGTGGCAAAACCATTGCTGCGGGCCTAGCGGTCAAATACGATGCGCCCGGTGGCGTAAGCTTTTTGTACTGCCCCTACGGTCCAATAGCGCACAACTGGACCCCCGAACTATTTACAGCACTCCAAGAGTTTTTTAAGCCAATTGCCAAACGCACTAATGCCACATTTGTCCGTTTTGACGCAGATGGTTTGGTTGAACTAGCCGGTGTAACGCCAGTCCCAAACTACTTAGCCAAAACCGCCAGCCTGCAGCCCCGCGCCGAATGGCTACTGGACCTTTCGGGTGACCAGGAAACTATCTGGATGGGAATGCACAAGCATGCTCGTTACAACGTACGCCTGGCCGAACGCGCACAGGCCAAAATTGATTTTTACGACCCAGCCAAAGCACCCTTTGATACGTTTTTTGAGCTGATGCAAACCACTGCTGGCCGGGACGAATTTAGCATTCAGAGCCGGTCGTACTACCAAGCCGTACTCCAAGCAATCCCTGCCGATAGTGGCTTTGTGGCCATCTGTACAATTGACGGCAAACCAGCCACAGCCTCAGTCTTTGCCACGTATGACGGCGTGCTGCACTACGTCTTCTCCGGCTCATCGAACGACTTCCGCAAGATTGCCCCACCCTATTTCGTAATCTGGAACGCCATCCTAGAAGCCCGGAAACGTGGGCTGCACACCCTGAACTTTGGCGGCATCACCGACACGGTAAAAAGCACGCATTTACAAGGCGTGACCAGCTTCAAAAAACGTTTTGGTGGTTACCAGATAAACCGAAGGAATCCGGTCGACCTTGTCTACAAGCCACTAAAATACCTGCTGTTTAGCTGGTATAAACGTCTGCGCTAACATAAAGAACTAGGAAGTTTAGATTGTTATAAGGCCGCTGGCTTGGAGGCTTTGAGCGTCACAACCCAGGCATCCCTGTCTAGCAAACCGCAGTCCGTCAGAAAAATGCTGCTACAACAAGATCCCCGCTGGGCACTTAGCAGCAAATCCCTAGGATCGGTTGACCACTTCTGATCAATATATTTGGTATGCTCTGTATTTGCTGCATGGACATCTGGCCATTCATTATCAACTAGCAACATCTCTATATCCATCAGTGCAATATCGTAACCGTTTCGCTCTTGAAACATCACACCCAAAAACCGGCCCACTGTAGCGCTACAGTGTAGCTTCTCTTGGCATACTCGTTCCGCTGCTCGCTCCGGCAGCTCTCCTGGACGCAACGTGATCGCTGGAAATCCCCAGGCGCCGGCTAGCTCTGGATCATCGTTTGGCCGCTTTACTACTAAGAATTCATGGGGGTTTGCGGCATTTTTTAACACGACCGCCACCGTATAGTGCATAGGTTTACTCATGCCACCATAGTAGCCACCAGGCCATAACAATGGTATGAAATGGTTTTCATAACCCTCCTGTTTTAAGGAGTGCTAACTAGCTAGTCAAAGTAAATGTAGGTAAAGCTATGCGCCTGCGAGGCTGGTACATACATTTCGCTGTAATGGCCCTTGTAGTCGTAGTTATACTGACTCACGTAGATGCTGCCATCGCTATTTACCGCCTCGACCCACATAGCGTGACCAAAGGCACCAACGTTCCAGATAGCAACCGAGTGGGCTTGTGGTGTTGAGCCAGTTGCAATACCCGCCGCACGGGCATCACCCGGCCATTGGTTAGCATTGCCCGAGCCACCCCAGTACGGCATGTACCCAAAGGTTTGCTTAACCTTCCAGGCGGTGTAACTGACACATTCACGGTTATACATACCCCATGGGTCGACAATATTATCTTGATCGGCAGCGTCCAAATAAGCCGGGTATCCACCATGGCCTGGATCTCCAGCCACAACATCACGGCCAATCGTGTGGTTAGCAGCCGCCTGCTGAGCACGTAGCTGGGCAATCTGCTGACTGTTAGCGGCAATCTGTGCGTTATAGCTTGCCTGCTGGGCCTGATTATAATTGAGTAGTGATTGCTGCTGGGCCCGCGCCGAAGCCAGCTGGTCTTGCTGGGAATGCTCTTCGGTTAAGAGCTGGTCAACCTGAGCTTTTTTAGTCTGTAGTTCCTTCTGTAGTGCTGCAATCTTATCGAGGGTATCTTGCAGCTTATTCTGGACGCTAGTCCGATATTCCTGCTTATCAACAAAATCGCTCAAATTTTTGCTGGTTGCTAGTACCTCAAGTGTGCTTGGTGTGCCATCGACATACATCGACTTCACATCGTTTGCCAAGAACGCTTTTTCTTGGTCAATCTGGTTCTGAGCATCGGTAATCTGCTGCTGCAGGCTTGCCTGCTGAGCTTCGTTGTCGCTGATTGACGTCTGTATGCCATCAATCTGCTGTTGCAACTGACTGATTGCGCCCTGATAACTAGCCGCTTGGGATTGCAAGCTATTTACCAGACCCCTCGTGTCAGAGTTCTTGGCATTTAACGCGTTGATTTGGTCCTGAAAGCTATCGGCTAGCACGCTGCTAGCACCCGGCAGCAAACTACCTCCTACCAAAACCGCACTAGAGAGCGTTAACAGCCCAATTGTAAACTTGGTAGAAATGGTTTGAGAGACTTTTGTTTTCATAGCTTTTAGTTTTAAAACTACTGTTTGTACAGTATCACGCTCGTGCTTATTTTTCAATTATCCCCCTCACGCTAACAGCGATTAAAAGTATGCCGGACTAGCAGTTTTATTTCTTGGGTGTTTTGAATTTAAGATAGCGCCGTGTAGCAATAATGGAAGATGCGGCTCCAATAAGTATACCAAGCCCCAATTGCACCAGCAATAACAGCCAGTAGTGGTGTTGGAAGTAGCTTTGGCTATAACTGATGTCAAGTAACCCAAAACTGGTCGCCTGCAACGAGCTGCTGGCCGTTACAAAAATACCGTTAATAATCAGTATCGATGCCACCGCCGAAAGCACCCCGTAAATAATGCTCTCGACCACAAATGGCCCACGAATATAACTAGTACCGGCACCCAAAAGACGCATGATCTGCAGCTCGTCACGGCGATTGAATATAGCCATCTGAATAGTGTTAAAGATGATCAACACCGAGATGATTGCAAAGACAATTACCGCCAGCACTCCGATACGCCGCAGTATATTGGTAGCGTGGGTGATGTTATCAATTGCCTTTTTGCGGTCGCCATTATACGACGGCGAATCGCTAGTTTGCAGCTCCTTGTACTGCTTCTGCGTCAGGAATTGGTTGATGGCGCTAACTTGATTTAGGTTTTTGGGATAGACGTGGACAGTGGCAGGTATCGGATTGCCCGTTTCAATAATGGCGCTCTGCAGGCTCTGGTTGCCGTTATTTTGGGTAACAAACTGCTCTTGAGCCTGCTGTTTGCTGAGGTATTCCACTCGACGGACATCAGGCTGCTTTTTAATGCTTGCTAGAAACTGGCTAACCTGCGCTGGTGTAACCGAATCCTGCAAGAAAACCGAAACATCTACTTGGTTGGCAATCTGGTCAACGGTGTGATTGAAAGTTGCGTTTGCAATCACCGAGAACAGGATTATGGTCAGGGTAATGACCATAATCGCCATAGCCGCCAGCGCCAGCCACAGGCCGCGTACAAAATTGACCATGCCGGTGCGGATAATGCGTCCAAGAGTAATAAATCGGCGTTTCATGTCTGTTACTACCTATTTAACGTCGTACCGGGCATTGGCCCGGTCGCTTTCAATTTGACCGTGTTGAATTGTTACCACTCGCCGCTTCAGTTTGTTGACGATTTCCTGATTGTGCGTTGTTAGCAGCACAGTAGTGCCGTAGTGGTTGATTTTCTCAAGCACCCGTATGACATCCCAAGCATGCTTTGGGTCAAGGTTGCCAGTTGGCTCGTCAGCAATCAGGATTTTAGGCTGACGGACAATCGCCCTAGCAATTGCCACGCGCTGGCGCTCGCCACCGCTGAGTTCTTGCGGCATACGATCGGCTTTGTCCTTTAGGTTAACAATATCAAGTACCTTGGGTACGGTGTTTTTAATTTCTTTGGAACTAGCACCAACAATTTCCAGTGCAAAGGCAACGTTTTCAAATACGGTACGGTTAGGCAGCAGCTTAAAATCCTGAAAAACGGTGCCAATCTTGCGGCGCAGCAGTGGAATATCGCGGTCATGGAGCTTATCGTAATCAATACCACCGACGATTATCTTGCCGCTAGTCGGTCGCTCCTCGCGTGTGAGAAGCTTGAGCAAAGTCGATTTACCAGCACCGCTCTGCCCCACCACAATTACGAACTCCTTAGGTTCGACATGGAGGCTGATCCGATCTAGGGCCGCCCCCAAATTTTTGTTATAGGTTTTCGTTACCCTGTCCAAAAGAATCATGTAAGCATTAGTATAACAAGGAACCGACCCGTGAGCTAGTTTCATTCCAAGTTCATACTATATGACGTTGGACCTGTCGGGGGCGGTTAGGCTAATCATTTCAGGAGAACGTTTTCATGCGGACTCGGCAGCTGTCGAGATCCGGTTGTACTTCGCCCTGATTCTCCTGAAATGATTAGCCTAACCGCCTACCAACGCACAATTATCTGCCAAGCGTGTGTTCAAGATAGGCAGAGATAAACGGATCAAGCTCACCAGCTAAGACGGTGTCCGGATCACTAGACACGTATTCGGTTCGCAAGTCTTTTACCTGCTTGTATGGATGCAAAACATAGCTGCGAATTTGATTGCCCCAAGCAGCTTGTTCGTTGGGACCCTTTAGCTCACTCACCCGTTCAGCGTGTTGTTCCAGCTGCAGCTGCGCCAGGCGCGATCGCAAAATAGTCATGGCAGTTTCTTTGTTTTGCAGCTGACTGCGCTCGTTCTGAATAGCGACCACAATGCCCGTCGGCAGATGGGTAATGCGCACTGCCGAATCGGTGGTATTGACCGATTGGCCACCATGCCCGCCAGAACGATAGACATCAATCTTTAAATCTTTGTCATCTATTACTACAGCCTCTGGAGTATCCACTCTGGGCATCACCTCTACCTTGGCAAAGCTGGTCTCGCGGCTTTCGGCATTGAAAGGGCTAAGACGAACCAGACGATGCACACCGTGTTCGCCCTTTAACTTTCCATACGCAAAATTGCCAGAAATCTCCAGTGTTACACTCTTGATGCCGCCCTCTTCGCCAGCAGACTCGTCCACTGTTTGCACATGCCAGCCGGATTTCTCGGCAAAACGTGCATACATACGCAGCAACATTCCTGCCCAGTCCTGCGCATCTGCTCCACCCGCCCCAGCGTGAATGCTCAATATGGCATCATAATCGTCATACGGACCACTAAACTTTAACTCTTCTTTAAGGGTGTCAAACTGCCTGGTTAGCTCCTGCAATGATTGGGCTAGTTCGCCTTCCATAGTGCTGTCGCCCAGATCAACCAGGTCATTCAGCTCACTAATCTCTTGCTCAAGTTGCAGCCAAGGCTGAATGCGTTTCTCAAGCTTAGCCTGTTCTTTTACGACTTCTCTGGCATGATCTTGATCTAGCCAAAAATCAGGTAACGCAACCTCGGCGTCCAAAGCATCCTTCTTGTGGGTAAGGGCTACAATGCCAATACGCTCTACTGCCTCGGCTACTTTGCCTTTCAGCTTAAGTGCTGATTGTTTGACGTCTTCCATATCTGGTTACCAGTATATAGAAATAAGAGGTTACACTCCAGAGGTGGGGATTACTTCCAAAGAACGTGCAGTTGCTCGTTCAGTTTTGCGGCGAGCTCTGGGCTACAATTGCCGTACACACCCAGGCCACCGAGGTCATCGGCAAACATGGCGCGGGTCACATCAATAATAGATTGCTTGGTTACTGCCTTAATGCGCTCGGGGATCTGATAGTAGTCATCGACGTATTCGTCAAAGAAGTAGCGACCGGTGTAGCCCTGAGCGGTACTGGCAACCGTTTGCGCGCTGCGTTGATAGCGACCAATCGAATACGCCTGAGCCGCAGCAATGTCAGCCTCTGCTAGTTCACCACGGAATAGATTGCCCATTTGCTCGATTACAATGTCGAACAGAGCTGGTGCATTAGTAACCGACACCTGGCTACCAAACCATAAATTGCTGGAAAGTTTGATCTGCTGATAACCGCTATTCATACCATACACTAGACCTCGTTCACGGGCGGTACCAAGAATTTTGCTATACAGTGTCTCTGTTAGAATGGCATTAACCAGCCCTAGGGCGTCCACTTCCGTTTCTTCCAGTCGGCGATTCATGAAGGCATCAATGTAGAAATACAGGGTGTCGACACTTTCGTTAGGTATGCAGATTGGTGTCGCCGGAGGCTTAACAATCTCGTCCGGCATGGCAAAGCGCTCACCATTTGGCAAGTTGATATTTTCCAGCATGTGGATAATGGTGTTCTTGCGCTTACCGATGTTGCCCGCGACCACAAAACGCATGTTGTCAGTGGTATGTGTCCGGCGATAGTGCTCACGGACATCCTCGAGCGTTACATTATCCATAAGCTCTAAGCGGTCACGATCAGTTTCGGCAACCAGCCCATATGCTTTGCGAGTATGAGAACCCAGTTGGCGGAAATGATTATTGGCGCGGGCACTCAGCTCTTCGCGAACATTGCCAAACTCAGCATCAAACTCTTCCTGTAGGAACAAGGGATGCTCGATAGAAAGCAGCAACAGATTAAAGACACGCTCCCATTCAAAATCAGCACATTCGGTTTCGTACACAATATCGTACACATCGGTGCTGGCATTACTGTAGGCGCCATTCTTTTCTACTTCAGCCTGGAAATCACGAGCCCTGGGATAGGTGTCATTAGCACCCAGCAGCACATGCTCCATAAGGTGCGGGGCTTCCCACTTACTGTGCTCTACTAGATATTCACCGGCGCGGAAATTGATGTAAACATCCATAACCGTAGCATCAGGAATATGTACTAGCAGACCCTTGGCGCCATTGCGTAATATGATTTCTTCGACTGTGTGTTTCATAAATTTCCAGCTTTTTGACTAATTATTCCAGTTATGTGCCACCCTTGTATCCGGCCACTTTGAGACAGGCGGCCTGATTGCCCGTGTACTATTTGTGCTTGCGGGCCTTCGTTTTGCGCTGTCGCTCCGCCTTGTTTGCCTTTTTACGCTTAACACTAGTATTTTTTGGCTTGGCAGCCTTTTTATCAGCAAAGTCAGACTCGTCAAATTCGTCTTCGCCTTCCACGATAGCACCAGCATTGCTGATAGAATTCCGGGCTGCGCGGGTTAGCTCGGTCTCGATTGGCTGCTCCAGGTCTTCCGGTGCAACTGGTTCGGCGTGGAACAGGGCTCGAACAACATCATGACGTAGTGTACCCTGCATTTCTTCAAAGATAATCTGTCCACGGCGACGATACTCTACCAGCGGGTCACGCTGACCAACACTCATCCAGTGAATACCCTCACGCAGGTGATCCATGTTTTCTAGGTGCTGCATCCAGAGGTTATCAAGAATCTGCAGGTAAATGTCGCGCTCTACTTTTCGCAGAATTTCTTCGCCAAAGGCAACTTCGCGGCCACTGTACAATTCCTTCGCCTCTTCTACCAGAACTGTTTTGACCTTGTCGGAAGTGGTTGCAAATACACGGTCCAGTGCAGGCTCATCTAGCGGCAGTAACTCGCGCACTACTGGCTCGAACTCATCGGTTAAGCGCAGCGGGCTATCGGCTAACAGGCCAACTTCGTCCTCTATGTATACTTTTACACGTTTGCTGATGTCGTTAGCTTTCAGGATCTCCTTGCGCATAGCGTAGGTAGCGCGGCGGTGACGGTTCATCACATCGTCGTACTGCACCACGTTTTTACGCTGATCGAAGTGGAACCCTTCCACCTTTTTCTGAGCATTTTCCAGGCTACGGCTAATCAGGCGGTTTTCGATCGGTACATCATCTTCCACTTTTAACCGGTTCATGATGCTAGCAATACGGTCACCACCAAAAATACGCATTAGATCGTCTTCGGTACTAACATAAAACTGCGTTACACCTGGGTCACCCTGACGGCCAGAGCGGCCGCGCAGCTGGTTGTCGATACGCCGTGATTCGTGGCGCTCGCTACCCAGCACAAACAGACCACCCAGCTCCTTGACGCCTTCGCCCAGCACAATGTCAGTACCACGACCGGCGATGTTAGTAGCAAGCGTCACTGCACCCTGTTCACCGGCAGCGGCTACAATCTTGGCCTCACGCTCGTTGTTTTTGGCGTTCAAAACTTGGTGCGGTACGCCGGCTTTCTTCAGCAAATTACCCAGTTTTTCGTTCTTTTCGATGCTAGCGGTACCAATAAGCACCGGCTGCCCCTTTTCGTGCAGCTCTTTCACCTGCTTAACAATAGCTGCAAACTTGGCCGCTTCGTTGCGGTAAATACGGTCAGTGCGGTCATCGCGAGCCAGCCCTCGGTTAGCCGGAATCTCCACTACATCCAGCTTGTAGATCTGATGGAACTCTTCGCTCTCGGTCATAGCCGTACCGGTCATACCGGCCAGCTTGTTATACAGACGGAAATAATTCTGGAACGAAATGGTCGCCAGGGTCATGCTTTCCTGCTGGACTTCCACACCTTCTTTGGCCTCAATAGCTTGGTGCAGACCTTCGTTATAGCGACGACCGGCTAGCAATCGACCAGTAAACTCATCCACGATCACGATTTCACCGTCGTTAGTCACCACATAGTCTTTGTCGCGTTTAAACAGCGTTTGGGCGCGCAATGACTGCTCTAGATGGTAAATGGTGCGAATATTTTCGGAGGCATAAATGTTATCAATGCCAAGGATTTTCTCGATCCGGTCAACACCCTTGTCGGTGAGAATGACCGTTTTTCGTTTTTCGTCAACTTCATAGTCTTCGGCCTTCAGCTGACGGACAGTACGAGCAAACTGCTCGTACGCGTTACCAGGTGTTACCGAAGGAGCACTGATAATCAGCGGTGTGCGGGCCTCATCAATCAAAATTGAGTCCACTTCGTCCACGATTGCAAAGTTCAGATCACGCTGGCGCAGTTGGTCGACTTCGCGCACCATGTTATCTCGCAGATAATCAAAGCCAAACTCGTTGTTAGTACCGTACGTAATATCAGCGGCGTAGGCGTCTTGGCGGCTACAGGGTTTGAGGTGGCGGAAGCGCTCGTCTTCGTGCTCTTCGTTAACAAACTTAGGATCGTAAATATAACTGTGATCAGCCAGGATAACAGCGGTCGAGAGGCCTAAGAAATGATACACCTGCGCCATCCAGCCAGCATCGCGCTGAGCTAGATAATCGTTAACCGTTACTACGTGCACACCCTTGCCCTCGATGGCATTCAGGTATACCGGTGCCGTTGCCACCAACGTCTTACCCTCACCGGTACGCATTTCGGCTACATTACCTTCGTGCAGCACCATGCCACCAATCAGCTGGACGTCAAAGTGTCGCTGCTTTAGTGTGCGAGTAGCTGCTTCGCGCGCTACGGCAAAGGCATCAGGCAAAATGGCATCAAGTGATTCTTTTTTGAGCCGTTTACGCAGTGCCTCGGTCTGCTCTTGCAGCTTGGCATCAGCCATTTTTTCGTACTTTGGCGCTAAGTCGTTAATGGTCTTAACACGCTTGCGCAGTCGTTTAACCGTTTTGGCCTGCGGATCACCAAGCAGCCGTTTGAGCACACTATTCATAAAGACTCCAGTCATTCCTCCGTTATACGATCAGTTAACAGATATTGTACCCTCTTCCACCGTACCTGGCGAGACTATTTTGTAGTATTTTTGCATCTGCAGAAGATCGGCAGCAAAGATACTTGCACGTATAATTTTAGAAGAACGTTTTCTCGCGGGCTAGCTAGCGCTAGTCCGGTTGCACTTCGCCCTGATTCTCCTAAAATATATGGGCAAGTGTCTACCGAGCTGGTCGATGAACATACGTATGTAAAACACCGCGAATCCCACGCCCACCCTGTTTCGCCACATACTCTTTCAGTTGCTTAGCAACCCGTACCACCGTAACATCCAGCGACGAATACATATGCAGAGTCGTTTCTTCGACCACTAGCCGTGTGTCATCCAGAGTAAAAACAATTTTGCAGGTGTTAAACTCTTCGCCCTTTTTGTGGACCTGCGAAAATGCCACGTCACACCTAGCATCAATCCGCAAACGGCGCGGTACTGTACGCGCCAATTTCATAACTTTAGCGTAGGCATATTTCTCTAGCTCGGACGTCAACTCAAAATTATTAGTTGCAAACTGTAGTATCATAAGCTCGCCTAATCTATATCTTTTCCCGGCCACCCATATATGGCCGCAGCGCTTCCGGTACAATCACATCACCCTCGGCCGTTTGAAAGTTTTCTACAATTGCGATCAAAGGCCGCTCCGAAAAAACAGTGGCGTCATTAGTATGCGCCAATTCAACCTCACCACTTGGACGTCGAACCCGCGTTTTCATAGGGCGTGTCTGATAATCGGTGATGTAATCAGCCGTATGTGTTTCGCGGTAAGCGCCCTGCCCCGGTAGCCAGGTATTAATATCTACACCCTTGGCATTTGGACGACCAATATCAGCCGTGCACTTTTCAATCACCTGAAATGGCAGACCCAATTGCGTCATCAGATACTCTTGCAGCGCAACCATAAATAGGTGCTCATTCAGCGACGTATCGGCCGTGGTAAAACTTTCCATTTCCAGTTTATTAAACTGGTGCAAACGGAAAATGCCTTCAGTATCCTTACCGTACGTACCGGCCTCGCGGCGAAATGCGGTTGTAAAGCCCACCAAACGGATTGGCAACTCGGCCTCGTTCAAGATTTCGTCCATATACATTGGTGCCATGGTGTGTTCGGCGCTGGCGTTCAACCACAAGTCTTCATCTTCTAACTTGTAGGTCTGCTCTTCTTTATTCAGCCGGCCTGTAGCCTGGAACACCTCGGTACGCGCAACCGCTGGTGGCACTACCGGCACAAATGGCTTATTGCTGACACCCCGCAAGCCAGCATCATCAATAATCTGCTGCAGCGTTTCAGAGTTGCCCAGAACATCCATAGCATACTGCCACAACGCCAGCTCCAGGCGCACCAGATCACCTTTTAGATACACAAACCGTGCACCAGCAATCTTAGCGGCTCGGTCTTTATCAATCCAATCTTTGGCTTCGGCAATTTCCCAGTGATTCTTAGGAGTAAAGTCAAACTTTGGTTGTTCGCCAACAGTCCGGGTCACCACATTTTCGTCCTCACTCACGCCAACGGGCACACTGTCCAGCGGCATATTTGGAACGGATTTAAGTAGTGGCAGATACTCCTCTTCGGTTGCCTTCAGCTCCGCCTCGTAAGAAGCAATTTCTTCCTTTAGCCGCTTGCCCTCTGCGACTTGTTCCGCCGAAGGTTTCTGGCCCTTCATCGTATCGGCTAGCGTATTACGCTGCGCCCGCAGCTCATCAATCTGTGTCAGCGAACTACGACGTTTAGCATCAAGCTCCAGCAGTTCACTAACATTTATCTTGTAGCCTTTTTGAGCAGCCTTAGTCTGCACCAGATCGGCATTGTCTCGTATAAATTGAATGTCCAACATATCTTGAGATAGTATACCGCAAAAACTCGCTTATCACCCCTATTTCATGGTATAAGTGAGGTATATGGACGAAACAAAAGAGCCAGAGGTCTTAGAGCAAGCGGAGCCAACGAAGCGCGCTGTACGCATTAGATGGACAGACATAGCAATCTTTGCCGCAATCATTGCCGGCGCAACCGCACTTACCCTTTACAGTGTCGACCGCATGCACAAGAATCACGAAATCAGCCAGGCCCAGCGGCTCAGTACACAGGTGGTCAGCGCCCTGGCCAAGCAAAATACTGCCAAGCTTCTCTCACTAGGGGACAAAAATTTTAAGGCAAATAACACCCCCCGCAAATTAAGCGACCAGCTCACTTTCAAGACTAGCCCGCCAATTACCTTTGCAGCGATGTACGGCGACACAAAACCAGCCGTTGACATGCACTTGCTACTCAACAACTCACGTGGTCAACATGTCGTGTTCATCTACCGGTACGACAAGCTCAAGGTGCCGCTCTACATTCGAATCGATACGGTCAAGCCGCCTCACGACAACAGCTGGCACTTGCAGGCTCTAGGTGCAAGTCCCGATGAGTCTAGTCTTACCAATCCATTGCCGGCCGGCGCCAGCAGCGTCTAGCTAGCAGCTTTTGCCTTTTGTATGTATTTAAGCGTTAGCTCGGTCCGTCGCCGTGCATAATCGCAGTGCTCGCAGATGCCACCCATAATACTTTCGCCCACCGGTGGAATCTCGCCTTCCATACACACTTTCATTTCGTGCAAAGTTGGCTCCACCCAGTCGTCATTACCGGTATACGGAATAAGCTTGGTTTTGAACTCCAAATGGTCGCCAAAACCGTCAGCATCCATGCGTGCATTGGTATACACAAAATAGCCGGTGCTCTGCACCGGAAAACCATTGGCGCGCAGCAACCACTGATACACTTCCATCTGCCGCTTGTAGCTGATCTGCCAATCGCTACTAATACTCACCTCTTTGTCCTTGCTGGTCGCTTTATAATCCACCACAATCAGCTCGCCGTCTTTGTTCACCCACACATCGTCCACCGCCCCAAAGACATGCAAATTGGTCGGCTGATGCAGCGCTACCACACCGGTGAAATTTTCCCGCCAAACGTCCAGGTCTTTGTGCTGAAACGGCACCACATCTGCTAGCTTATTAGCAACCATAATCGGGTGCTGCGTACCAGCGGCTCGGTGCACATCGAACTCTTTTTTATACAGTTCATCAATGGTTTTGTTGATGTTAAACGGTGGGCTATTGGGCCGAGTGATCTTATAGCGCACATCCAGCCAAAAACAGCGCGGGCATTGCTTGTACAGCTCTATCTTGCTGCGACTAACCTTAAATGGGGCCGTTTGCCCCGGCCCATATGGTACTGACCGTTCCCTCCAGTAGTTCATTAGCTACCAGTATAACAGGTTGAGCTGGGCGTTATAGCGGACGGCTGCCATCAACAGCCGGAGTAACCGGCGGATAGGCCGAGTAATCTTCGTGGGCACTGGTCCGCGCCGCATCAGCATCGTATTCCTGCTCTGGCAGATCAGGCTGATGCTCGGCAGCCTCGTGGTGCTCCGACTCGTTTCGCTCAGGCATGTTTTGTACGTTAAACACGGCAATTGACTCTGTGCTGTGATGAGAAGCGGAGTTTGCAATCGCCACTGCTGCAGGGCGATCAGCCCGCGCCGTATCATAAGCGTTGCCGGGTGTTGGCGCAAGCGAACCGAACGCCGAGGCCGCTAACATAACCCTAAGCGCTAAAGTTCCTAGCTTTTGGGCCGACCTCATAGTAGACGGACGCTCATGGCGTCCCTGATACGCTTCTGTTGACATATTTTTATTTTTGGTAGGTAACAAATAAACATTAGCACAAAATGTTATTTTATGCAATATAGTGTTACTACAATAGCGTAGTCGACAGATCTACTTTTTGCGAGACAGCACCGCAAGCACCTCGATATGCGGTGTTCGTGGGAAAAAGTTGTAGACTTCAAAAAAATCTATGGTGTATTTTTCCTGTAAGATTGCCAGATCCCTGGCCTGTGTAGCCGGGTTGCAGCTAAGATAGATGATCTGCGGCGGCATTACTTCCAGACAACGTTCGGTAACCTTAGGGTGCAAGCCTGCTCTAGGCGGATCAAAAATAACTGTTCGATCTGGCACAATATATTCCAAGGCTTTTTCGGTTGAGGCCTCAACCACTTCAGCTTTTAGGCCGCTCTTTTCAGCATTGACCCGCGCCATAGCAGCAGTTGCCGGGTCTAGTTCAACCAGATTCACCGCCTTTTGCGCCACACTCAGACCAATGCTACCGGTTCCAGCATACATATCCACTGGATCACCTATGCACTGTTCGCGGATGCGCGTGAGGGCTTTTTCGTAAATAGGCAGATTGACCTGGAAAAAGCTATCTACATCGTACTCGAAGGTCTTGCCAAGCAGCTTGTCACTGAGTGTTGCATCTCCAAGTTCGTAGATGAGCTTTGTGGGCACGCTGGCCGGACTCTTGGGATTACTGTGATACACCCGCAGCCCTTGCACGCCGCTGGGTAGCGTCAACTTTGAAAAGCTCTGCAGTTTTGTATACAGTGCAGCTACCACATCACCATTTTGCGAACAACGAACAATTATTGTCTTCAAATCTCCAGCACGGCCGTCTAATTTTCTAAGCTCGTGTAGTACCGCTTGAGCACCTTCGTCCAGCGCCTTCATAGCCAGTTCACTTCCCTGTACTATCTGTTTACCGTGACTGCCCCGCTGATGTAGCGCCAGATGCAAACCCTGCTCGTCACCCCAAAACGAATACTCCATTTTGTTGCGATAATGGAAAATGCCGGACGAGTTTTCCGCCGCGTCGGGCGGCGAAATAAATTCGCCATCTCGGTCTGTCTTTCCTGAGACCGTGGTAAAATCAAGTTTATCAGTAGCAATATGAGCCTGCGTAAACAGCTCCTGCACGATCTGGGATTTGTATTGATTTTCGGCGGCAAAGGCCATCATCTGCCATGGGCTGGTCGCTAGGTAGTTTTCTTCGACCGGTTCTATGCGCTCGGGCGAAGCCTGCACAATTTCTTCGGCAATCGCCTCGGCATAACTGCGCTTCTTTTTGATAATACGAACCCGCACAATTTCACCCGGTAATGCATTCCACACAAATACTTTACGGCCATCCGCCAACTCGGCTAGGCCCTGTCCACCGTGCACCATTTTTTGAATCGTTACTTCTTCCATCAGTCCTTCACAATCTGTAGTATATCTTCTGGTTTTACTGCATACGCATCGGCTTCCATTTCCTTAAGTCGCTCCGGATCAGCAAAGCCCCATGTCACCGCCAAGCAACGCACACCAGCCGCTGCTGCGGCCACCACATCAGAGGTTTCATCACCAACATACCAGGTTGTTTGTTTGGAGAGACGGTAGCGCACCAGCATTTGTCGGATAAAAGACGACTTCCCGGCGTACCCAGAACCACCGCGCACTGCCTTAAAATAAGGCAGCAAATCTTGTTGCTTTAGCAAATGACGAATATTCTTGCCACTGTTGGCACTAGCCACAAACAGCTGATAATCCTCGCTATGCAGCTGCTTGATAACCTGTGGCATACCAGGAAATGGCTTAACATGCTCCATATGCGCTCGCATCACCCGGCGACCCTTAAAATACGTAAATGGCAACTGCCAAACGGGCACACCCAGATGCAACGCCAACCGCTTCATAGACATCTGGCGCAAGTCTTTCTTTTGGGCGGCCGTATAGTCACGCGTATCGCGAGCCTGGGCTTTTAAGAAATTAAAAACATACTCAAAACTATCGGCAATGGTGCCGTCAAAATCAAAAATAACCGCTGGTCGACGATTAGCGCGCCCGCGCGATTTCTGCCTCTGTTTCATCTGCTAAAACTATAGCATGTTTTGGGCACTTCGTAGATAGTGTCAACGTTTAGCTACTTCTCTTAGTCTATCGGGGCGTAATCCACATGGCAGGCACCACGGCCAGTGCGCTCGGTGTATTTCTGGTGATAGTCCTCTGCCTGATAGAATGGGCCGGCCTGAGTAATTTCGGTGACAATTTTGCCATCGAATTTGGGCTGGAGCTCTTCTTTTACCGCTTCGGCAACTTCCTTCTGCTCATCAGTAATGTAGAAAATGGCGCTGCGGTAGTTGTCGCCTACATCGGGACCTTGGCGGTTCAGCTGCGTAGGGTCGTGCATGCGGAAAAATTGCTTGAGCAGCGTTTTGTAGCTGACCTTATCGGCATCGAACTCAATCAGCACTGCTTCAGCGTGGCCAGTAGTATGCGTGCAGACTTCTTCGTAGGTTGGTTCTTCGGTAGTGCCGCCAGTGTAGCCCACGGTCGTAGCAGTCACCCCAGGCACTTGATCAAAATAGTACTGCACACCCCAGAAACACCCTGCCGCGAAGATTGCTTGTTCCATACCGTTTTACCCGCCTTTTAGATTAGGTTGCTAGTATTCAGTATAGCGTGGGCGGCTCGAAATCAAACATCTTTAAATCTCTAGGGCGCTTTACGGGTGAACCTTATGGCTCAGCCCGTGGCGCTTGCAAACCCTGACGATTCAAAGATGTTTGATTTCGAGCCATAGATAAGGCCCATCCCATAAACAATGCTATACTGACCGCTGATAACTATGCTATTAAACGCAGACATCGAAGAAAAATCAATCGGCACAAAACACCTGTTTTCGGGCCTGCGTTTGCATGTAGAACGTGGCGAAAAAGTAGCCATTATCGGACGGAACGGCGTTGGCAAGACTACCCTATTTCGGATGCTGGTTGGCCTAGACAAAGACTACGCTGGCACCATTGCTACCCAACCCGGTGCCCGTATTATCGCCACCGCCCAGGAACACACAAACGTCGGCGACATCAGTGTGGTAGATTACATCGTTAGCCGTCTGCCAGAATACACCCACCTCAAGCACATTATCGATACCTACCCCGAGACCATGGGCGAATCAGTGCGCAAAATTGCCGAGTACAGCGACGCCTTGGAACGATTTGGCGTACTGGATTATTACAATGTCGAGGACCGCATTTTGCAGTCCTTGGAAGACTACCAGCTGTATAATAAAGCCGACTCACCCATACGGTTGCTTTCGGGTGGTCAAAAGCGCTTTGTCGAATTAATCGCTGTCGAACATGCCGATGCCGACTTAGCCCTAATTGATGAGCCCACAAACCACATGGACTACATCGCCAAAGCCGCCTTTTTGGACTGGTTTAAGAGTGTGCAGCGCGCCGTGGTAGTGATTAGCCACGACCGCGATGTACTGAGCCACGTGGATCGAATCATCGAAATCAAAAATGGTGAGGCCGAGACGTTTACCGGCAACTATAAAGCCTACCTGGCGCAAAACGCTCAAAATGCTGCCACCGAAATGCACGACTATGCCACAGCGCAGCGCACGCTGGAAAACCTGCAGAAGCAGATTCAAAGCGTACGAGCAAAAAAAGCTAGCACCAGCAAAACACCCAACCCATTTATACCTTTGGAAAAGCGTCTGCTAAAGCAATATGCCGAAGTAGAAGCAGCTATGGACCAGCCAAACTTTTGGATTGACCGCGAGAGCGCCGCTGGCCTTAACAAAAAAGTCAGCGACCACTACGACAAATTTAAGGCGCGCAACATTCGCCTGCACAAGACGTCCGCGCATGAGCACCGCAAGGAATTGTTGCGCATTGAAGAATTGCAGCTGGGTTATGACGAACAACCGCTGTTCGCCCCTGTTAATTTTCAGCTACAGCACGGTGACCGCCTACGCCTAATTGGACGAAACGGCGCCGGCAAAACCACACTGGTCCGTGCCATTGTTGATGCCGCTGAAGAACGGCGCAGCCCTACGTGGCGAGCAGGCAGTATTTTTTGTGACCGCAGCCTGCGCCTGAGCGTCTACGAACAGGAAGCCAGTTCGGCCTTGCTAGATTTGAGCCTACAGCAAGCAATTGCGCACATTTATGACGAACTAGGCCTGCCTAGCAGCACCGAGCACGTCATGCGCACTATGGGAAATTATCTGTTTGATCCGCACGCCGATGGCCAAACATTAGTATCCGAGCTGTCTGGTGGCCAAAAAGCCCGTCTGCAGATCATCCGTATGCTGGCACCCGACCCCAATCTGTTAATTTTGGATGAGCCGACCAACCACCTGGACTTACCGTCAATTGAAGAGCTGGAAGACGCCCTTAAAAACTATCACGGCGCCCTGCTGTATGTATCACACGATAGTTACTTCGCCGACCAGCTGGGCGGCGAAGAGCTAAAGCTAGAGCCTATTCAGTAATGGTGACGTCTTTCCAAAACGCCACATAGTTTGAGAAATCTTTGTGGACATTGTCGATGGCGCTGGGTTTTGGCTCGGGATAGCTCCAAGCGTTGTCCTTACTCCAATCTTCGCCCTCACCAACGTCAAAGTACTGACAAACACCCTTCCAAGGACAGGTATACGGCGTAGGACTCTTCCGCAGGAAATCTTGTTTGACGGATGATGGCGGAAAATACCAGTTCTGCTCGATGTAGATTAGGTCTTCTTTGTCGGCTTCGGCAATTAGTTGCCCGTTCCAGATTGCTTTCATGCGTATTCCCCTCTTGTGTTTATGATTTTAGTATACGCCTGAGGGTAGAATCAGATACATTTTTTTCGCTCCAGGCAGTCGCACCGGGAAACATGCATTAGGGCATGTTTCGCCGTGATTACTCCTTTGCAATCCTTACGCGAAAAGAATGTATCTGATTCTACCTACGGCCGTCCACCAATTTAGCGGATTGTTTTGAACAGCCGAGCAAATAGCAGTAACTCGTCGAACAGCTTGCCGAGATTGCGCTCGTAGCGTTCACGGTGCTCTTCTAAAATACTGCCGTCTGGATTAAACATTTTATTAACATACGGGAAATAGATATCCCAGCTAAGGCAAACTAGACCCGTTTCGCGCACTGCTGTTAGCAAGCTCTCCACGGCCCGCACACCACCCCAGTTACCATCGGAAGCCCCGGCGAACGCCACCGGCTTGTGGTTATACAGCGCCAGCTCGCTGTCTAGCATCCGCTTTAGACTCCCCGGAAAACTATGGTTATATTCGGGCGTCACGATAAAAAAAGCATCCGCCTTGCCTACAATCTCGGTATAGCGTGGATCTTTGCCTTCTGGGTCATTGCCATCCCCCGGAAAGTTGAAGTCTATCGGATCAACAAAAATAACCTCTACATTAGGCAGTCTACGGGCAAAATCAGCCACATACTGCGCTGCTTTGATTGATTCGCGCTGCGCCCGCGTAGTTCCGGCTAGCACCGCCACCGTTAGCGTATCTTGATCCTGCATAAGTCCCCCTCAAGTAGTTGTTGGTTGCTTTTTACAGTGTAGCACTATCGCCGCTGAGCGCCCGGGGAGACTTAGGGCAGTCATTTTAGGAGAATCAGGGCGAAGTGCAACCGGACCTCGGCAACTGCCGAGTCCGCGTGAAAACGTTCTCCTAAAATGACTGCCCTAAGTCTCGTCAACCCTACTCAAGATCACGGATCTGATCGTGATTGAGGCCGTAATAGTGAGCAATCTCGTGCCAGAGGGTGTGGCGGATTGCCTCGCGCAGACTCGTCAGATCGTGAGCCTGCATAAGGAGCGGGTGTTTAAACAGCGTAATACGGTCAGGATACATACTTACCTGTCCCTGGCGGCGACTAAGTGGAATTCCTTGATACAAACCAAGTAAGGTTTGATCATGTCGCAGCTCCAACTCATAGCGCTGCTCGGGCGTAGGCTCATCAGCAAACAAAATCGCTACATTTTGGACCCGATCACGGTGGGTTTTGGGCAAACTATCAAAAGCTTGATCAATCAGTTCTTGGAATAATTCATCAGATAACTCAAACATAACTATACATTGTATAGCAAAGCGGTAGTGATCACCAAATTATTGTTTGGCCACTTCGCCGTATACTTCGGGATACAGGCTACGAGTAGTTTCGTCGGTTTCCAGACGCAGTTGTGGGAATGGCACCCCTTCGCGGGCAGTAACACCCTCAAAAATCCAAAAAACGCGCTCGCTAAAGCCCAGACCACAGGCCGGTGGCATACCGTATTCCAGCATCTCCACAAAGTCGATGTCTAGCATCATCGCTTCGTCATCGCCCGCTTCACGCATCTGTTGCTGTTCGACAAATCGGCCCAGCTGATCAATTGGATCATTCAGCTCGCTAAACAGATTACAGAGCTCCGAGCCAGCAATTACTACCTGAGCACGCTGGGTAGTCTCAGGACGGTCAGGGTTAGTTTTAGCCAGCGGACTAATGAATAGCGGCGTGTTAACCAGCCAAACAGGGCCAGCAACGTCCTTACGGATGTTCTTCCAAAGCTTGTCGATACCACGGGATTTGTTATCGGCTTTCTCAACCTCAAGATTATTATCTTTGAGCGCTTTAGTGACTTCTTCGAGTGTGCAGTTATAGGGATCAATGCCATAGCGTTTCTGGATCGTTTCGGCGTAATCCCAGCGCTCCCACGGCTTGGCTAGGTCAACTTCGAAGTTGCCAAGCTTAAACTGTAGTGTGCCAAAGGTTTGTTCCAGCACGTACTTGAACAGATCTTCCTGGAACTGAATGCCATCCTGCCAGTCAGCGTACGCCCAGTACCATTCCATGGCCACGTGCTCTGGCAAATGTTCGTCGCTGTAGTTTTCGTTGCGGAAACGTGGACCGATGTCGTAGACTTTCTCAAAACCAGCGCCTAAAAGCCGCTTTAGTGGCAATTCGTGCGAGATACGCAGGTAAAAATCCTGGTCGAGTGCATCCATGTGCGTCACAAACGGATTGGCATCGGCACCACCTGTAGTGTGCTCTAGTACTGGCACATTGACTTCGGTAAAGCCACGTTCGTTTAGAAAATCTTGGGTAGCTTGCCAGAATTTGCTACGGCGAATAAAGCGCTGTCGTACGTCTTCGTTAACATTCATATCGACGTAGCGGCGGCGCATACGCTCTTCTTTGTTCCTAAAACCATCTTGCTTGCTTGGCATGGGCCGAAGTGATTTGGTTAGCAAGCGCAGTTCGTGCACCTCTACCGAAACTTCTCCAGTTTTTGTTTTGACCACCACTCCTTTGGCTTCCACAAAATCACCGCTGTCTAAGAGTGGCAGCTGATCCATACCAAGACGGCTTGCAGGTGCGTCAAGCGGCGCAACTGTATCACTGCCCAAAAACAGTTGCACTTCCCCACTTGCGTCGCGGACTACCACAAAGGCGATCTTGCCAAATTTGCGAATATTCTGGATGCGCCCCACAACCATCACTTCCTGGCCCTGCAGCGTATCAAAATTAGCCGTGATTTCGCTCAGCATATGGGTGCGGGTAGCTTTTGCCGGGTACGGGTTAACGCCGAGCTTTTTCAGCTCGTCTAATTTGCGCAGCCGCTCGTCGCGGTAGTCTTTGAGTGTTGCCATGATGCGCTTGATTATATCTGTTGCGCGCGTAATAGTACAGCCGACGCAGGTAGTTTAGGCAAGTGGCTTAGAGAGAATCGGGGCGAAGTGCAGCCAGACCGGCGATTGCCGGCCTGCGCGAAAACGTTCTCTCTGAGTCACTTGCCTAAACTACAAAAAGAAGACCACTACATCAAAGTTGTGATCTTCTTTAGAAAACGAAAATATATTACGCGATTGAAGCAATCTTGTACGTACGCGTCTCGGCCGGAGTAACGATTTCTACATCGTCACCCTCTTTTTTGCCTAGCAGTGCCTTGCCGATAGGAGATTCATCAGAAATCTTTTGCGCTAACGGATCAGCCTCGATAGTACCGACTACTTGCAGTACCATATCACGCTTGCCACCTTTAAGCGTTACCGTAGAACCAAGACCCACCTGCTTGCTGCCGCCGGTCTTTATGACTTCTACGTTTGCCAAGATGTATTCAATCTCGTCGATACGGCCATCGGTGCGCTCTTGCTCTTGGCGAGCCGATTGGTATTCAGCATTTTCAGCCAAGTCACCTAGTTCGCGGGCGACTTTGATAGCCTCGGCGGTTACAACTCGTTTAGCGCGCAGCGCCTCAAGTTCTGCTTTTAGCTCATCTATACCTGCCTGTGTCAGGTGGAACAACTTCTTCATTGATCTTTCTCCTTATGATCGGCCCAGTGAGGGGGATTATGTGGCAATTACAGCCCTGTCTGGATTATGTATACTAGCGCCTTAGACCCTGTGGGTCAAGGTATTTTTAAGGCTTTCCAGACTCACCATGGAACTTTGCGAGTCTGTCCGCTTTTTATATTCGAAAACCCCTTGCTCAACCGTTTTGGCGCTGACTACCACACGGTGTGGTATGCCAAGCAAATCCGCATCAGCGAACTTCTCGCCAGGTCTAGCATCGCGGTCATCGTACAACACTTCTACATTTAGTGACCGTAATATATCGCACAATCCATCGGCGGCAGCCACCACAGCATCATCCATTCCTAGCCGTGCAAGGTACACCTGGAACGGCGCAACCGCTTCCGGCCAGACCAGACCACGCTCATCGCTGAACTTTTCGGCAATCACACCCATAACCCGGGTAATGCCAATACCATACGACCCCAGATGCACCAGCTGACGCTCACCCTGCTCGTTGGTAAACGCAAAGTCCATGTCTTTGCTCTTTTGAGTGCCGAAGTTAAAGATATTCCCCACCTCAGCGGTTTTAACTGCCTCCAGTTCTTCGCGCTTAACACCCAGTTTTGCCAGGTTTTCGTCGTCCAGCACTTCCTCGTTTAGGGCGATGTTTTTTTCGCGGTGCAGATAAATGACATCTTCGCCAGCATCGCAAATGGTCTGAAACTCGTGGCTAAACTGCGTAAAAGCACCGCCGCTAGCGAAGGTTACATACGTGTCCTCACCAATCCCCAGACGGTCGTAGACGCGCTTGTAGGCCTCAATGCAGGCTTGATAGAAGGCCTCGTGCTGCTCGGCATCTAGGCTGCACGAATACATGTCCTTCATAACAAACTCGCGGCCACGCATAATACCACTTTTAGCGCGCAGCTCGTTGCGTAGTTTGGTCTGGAACTGATACACGTTTATGGGCAGGTCTTTGTAACTTTCCAGGTGATGCTTCAGCATTTCCACAATTGGCTCTTCGTGCGACCAGCCAAACCCAACTTCTGTGCCGTCTTTGAGGGCAGATTTAAACCACACATCCACCAGCTCATCATCCCAACGGCCAGTTTTTTCCCAGACTTCTTTGCGCTGGAGTCCCGTCATAATCAGTTCCTGGCCGCCAATGGCGTCCATTTCTTCACGTACAACCTGTTTGATCTTATCCAGCACGCGGATCCCGAGCGGCAGATAAGCATACGCACCGGCCATTTCTTTATAAACATAGCCTGCTCTAATGAGCAATTGAGCATTTTTAGCTACTTCGTCGGCAGGCGCAGACTTGCTAGTTTTGGTAAATAATTGCGATGATCGCATGGGGAGATTCCTTTTTAAAAGAGATTACGGATTTAATAATGGCAAAAGAAATATACTACCGCCGAGGCGGGATCATGCAAGTAAGAATGCTAAAAGTAGCTTTCATTGCTGGCTATTGTAGCAGATAACCTTTATGGCGACCACCCACCGAGGTTAGCTGAGATGAATGATGTATAAACTAATAAACGCCAAGCTATTTTTGAGGGCATGTAGCAAAATGCCAGGCCATAAACTGTCTGTTTTTTCTCGAAGATAGCATAAAACCAAACTGAGCGTAAACGTATCCAGCGCCGCGACCCACACCAGCGATTTGCCACTGCCAAACTCTAGATGTGCTACCGCAAACAACAAGCTCGTGCCCAGTGTCGCCCCCCAGAACTTCCATTTTTTACGAAGGCTAGTAAAAATAAAGCCTCGAAAAACCGTTTCTTCGACTATGGGCGGAAGCACTACCAAGCTTACAAACGTAAGCAAAAGATTGTACGAGCCGGCCACATTATCAAAGCCAAGCTCTTGCTTTTGGTTAGCGTTAAACGAGTGCACATACCGACTAACAAGTGTCACTAGTACGACGTACCCTATAAAATAAACGGCAAACCCTGCCAGTGTTGCCAGCAAGTCCGACCAACGCGGGCGTCGCCAGCCAATGGTGCGAAGGCTCCGCTTATGCTTGCGCAAAAACCACCATATCGCCCCAAATAATGCACCCTCGGCCAGCACTACATACATAAATTGCCACACAATACCATTTTGCAGGCTATGCACAGCCTGCTGCGTGCTTTGCCCACTGGCAACGAGCACGCTATACAGGATTACTGGTGCTACCAACTGCGTAACCAGCCCGAAAGCGACTAGAGCGTACACCAGTGCTAGGACAGGACTCCAGTTTATATCCGTTGTTTTGACTACCTCGCCCACTGGCGACACCGGGACAAGGTTGCTATCATCAGTCATACTGTTTAGAAATCTACCACGGATGAGCTGTTTTTAGAAAAACCTTTTAACATCAACGACGGTAATCACCACAATTAATACCATCAGTACAGCGAAACCTACACCATAGATTGCCTCTTCAGCGCCCGGTGAAATGCGTTTTTTTAGTAGGCGCGAGATCACCGTCACGAACAATCGACCGCCATCAAGCGCTGGGATAGGCAGCACGTTCATGATCGCTAACGTCAGCGATATTACTCCGATGATTAGCAGCATGTATTGATAGCCAAGCAAACTGCCGTCGCGCAAAATGACAAAGATGCCAACAGGGCCAGATACCTGACCACTGGCACTGGTTTGTGCATGTTCGCGCGCTGTATGGTTAGCCGTAAAGAAACCGGCAAATATGCCACCCAGCCCGGCTAGGGCGTGCCCAAGACCTTGGTAGGTCAGTGTTGTCAGCTGAGCACTGAGCCCCACTGCCACTATCGGCGCCGACCACGTGGAGCGCTGCAGCGTAAAGTCTACCGGCTGTACACCAAGATAGCCCTTTGGATTATTGGTTTTTTGGCTAGCAACTACCGCTGCGCGTGTTCGGAACGTCGTCTGCGCTGTCCGCTTCTGACTGTCACGAACATACTGCACCGACACTGACTTACCGGCGAATTCTTTGGTTAGCTTTGGCAAATCAGCCGAAGTGGTTACCTTTTTGCCGCCGATACTCAGCAGTTGGTCACGAGTCTTTAAGCCGGCCTTGGCAGCTGGAGAGCCGGGCTCCAAATAAGACACCCGTACATCAGTCCGTGATATATGTGTATCACTTTTAACGGTAAACTGATGGTCGACCAGTTTTGGCATGCCAACCCAGGCTAAAACGGTAAAAATTGCTAGCGCCGTAACCAAGTTCATAACTACACCGGCCAGCATAATAGCCACTTTGGTGCGGGTACGCGCAGCACCGTAACTGCCCTTTTCGGTATCGCTATCGTGCTCACCCTTCAGTTTTACGAAGCCACCAAGCGGTAATAGATTGATGGTAAAATCGTAGCCGGCTTTAGTACGCTTTTTGAACAGCCTCGGCGGGAAAAAGATACCAAACTCTTCAATCTCGACGCCACCACGGCGTGCAGCCCAAAAGTGACCTAGCTCGTGTACCACAACCAAGCTAATGAACAGCAAGATTCCGATGATTAGCAGAAATATCCCCATAGCTATGAGCTAGTATACCGGAAAGAACCCAAGGAAAACACTAGATTAGGCAGTATATGCTTGGATCAGACACTAGCTGCATTCTCTCAGCTAGACCGGTTGGTCAGCGACGTCACAAGCTCGGCTAAGAACTGTCGCGCCGACTTATCCCATTGTGCTTGCGTATCCAGAACGGCAATTGCCGCCGCATTTGCGCGGCCCATTTCCTGCTGCATGTAAGCCCGCGAGCCAACTCGCTCTAAGATCAATTGCACCGAAGCGTGCTCGCTACCCGTTACATCTTTATTACCAAGTAACGACTGCAGCACTTGCAAATCTTGACCGGTGGCATGTTCTAAGGCGTGTCGCATCAGCACCGTTAGTTTGCCTTCGCGTAAATCATCTAGAGTCGATTTTCCGCTGGCGTGCGCATCACCAAACATACCAATATCATCATCTTGCAACTGGAAAGCAATGCCCGCATGGACACCGAATGTTTGCAGCGCTGCCAGGTCCGCAATGTCCGCTCCAGCCAGCACTGCTCCCGTCTGCAAGGGACCAACAAAAGTATAGTGGCATGTTTTGCGCACATACATAGCTAGCGTTTCGGTAATTGTCTGCGGTTGTCCTAAACTCCCAAACAAGTCATCAATCTGACCATGGGCCGTTGTAGCAATGTTGACATGAAACAACCGTTCGGCCTTTAGTACACGTGCTGCCGGCTCATCGACACCGTTCAAAACAAGTGAGGCTAAGTGCTGAGCCAGTTCGCCTGCGATAACTGCCGCCATATTAGACTCGTGCGCTACGTCTTTTTGGGAAAAGGTATCATGCAAGAGTTGTATGTACTCCTGATGCACCGTTGGACCGCCGCGACGCGTGTCCGAACGGTCCATGACATCGTCAATTAGTAATAAATAACTCTGCGCCAGTTCCATAGCCAGCGCGACATCAAGCGCTGTAGCCTCGCTTGTGCCACCAAACATACGGTACGCTACCATAGCTAAAATACCGCGCAGCCGTTTACTAGGCCGCGCGGTAAATTCGGCGAGCAGATCAAGCACCTGTTCACCATTTGGCGAAAGCTGTACGCCCATGCGAGTTTCAGGCGAAGCAAAATATGCAACGACCCTCGCATCTATTGCCTGTTTTAGAACCCTACTTTCATATACACTCCCCATAATTACTCAGATTATAGCCTACCACAGACCAGGAAGAGCAGCCGGACAAAAAGTCACGTCTTTTTGCCCGCGCGTTGAGAAACCCGGAAACGGGTGTCTCAAGCTGTCTTATACCGTCATAATTTCGGCTTCTTTAGCCTTGCTGGCCGCCTCAATTTGAGTTTGAGCTGCCTTTACGGCATCTTCCGCTTGGGTCTGCAAGCGCTTAGCATCATCTTCACCGATTTCTTTGTCTTTCTTTGCCTTATCAATCACATCCATAGCTTCGCGGCGCACGTTGCGCAGTGCCACCATAGCATCTTCTTGCTTGGCACCTAGTTGCTTGACAATATCGCGGCGACGCTCTTCGTTGAGTGGCGGCACGGGCACACGCGCAACACGACCGTCATCGCTTGGGTTAAAGCCGAGGCTTGGATTGTCGCGGATAGCACTGACGATGGCCTGCAAATTGCTTGGATCAAATGGCGTAATTTGTATCATTTGTGCTTCGGGCGCTGTCACGTTTGCCACTTGGTTGAGTGGCATGGCTTGGCCGTAGGCCGTCACCATAACGCCGTCGAGCATGCTGGCGCTAGCACGACCAGTGCGCAAGGTCTTAAGTTGCTCGCCGTAATGCGCTACCGCACCATCGAGTTTTGTTTTAGCATCCGAAATGACTTGGGTTGGATTCATTGAAGTATTCCTCTTTTCTACCAGAGTATTGTAAATAAACTTTTAGGTATTTACCAATGTTGCACTATAGAAGTGCCGCTACACATAAAAAATCCCGCTTAAGCGGGATTTTTTATGTGATTGTCTGCCGTTACTTTTTCTTAGTAACGTTCAGCTTAGCCATTTTACTGGGCCACCAGATAACATCGCCAATATCAAGCGTTAGCGCCGTTACCAGCACCGAGCGTACTACAAGGGTATCCAGCAGCACACCAAAGGCCACGGTAAAGCCAATCTCGGCAAAAGCAGTCAGCGGCAAGGTTGCCAGCACTGCGAATGTACCAGCCAGTACCGCACCAGCGGAAGTAATTACCGCACCAGTCGCTGCCAGCCCGGTCAGGGCTGCCTTCTTGGTGTCACCGCCGTGCTTAGCTTCTTCGCGGACACGGGTCATCAGGAAGATGTTGTAGTCGATACCGAGGGCAACCAGAAATACGAAGACAAATAGCGGCAGTGATGAGTCAGCCCCACCATACTTAAAGACGTGTTTGAAGATTTGTGCACTTGCACCAAACGCCGCTGCAAACGACAGCACCACGGTCAGTACCAGTACAAATGGAGCCAGTAGCGACCTGAGCAGCAATGCCAGCACTACAAACACTACCAACAAAATAATCGGGATGATCACCTGGCGGTCATGCTTGGAAGCACGCTCGGTGTCGAGTGTAATGGCCGTGTAACCACCCACCTTTGCATCAGCACCAGTAATCTTGTGCATGGTAGTGCGCAAGCGATCAATTGTGGCGTAGGCGGCTGAGCCATCAGGAGCAACCGTAAGCGTACCCTCAGTTAGAGCGTGGCCATTCTTTACAACTGCTGGCATAACCGAAGTAATCCTGCTATCAGAGCGAAGTGCCTGCTCAATAGCCGAAGCGCTGGAAGCGTTGCCTGTAACAACTACTGGCAAGCCCGCACCAACAGCTGGGTAGTGTGCCGCAATCACCGCGTCACCCTTAACTGAGTCTGGCGTGTTGCGATATGTGTCCTTGGACGTCAGGCCATTCGCCTTAAAGCCGATGATCCCTAGCGACATAATACCCAGTACGACAGCAGTAACCGCCCAGACCATACGTGGATGATGTGAAATTGAGCGTCCCACTTTTCCCCAAAGGCTGCGCGAAACCGGTGTCTCATCCCCATTATGTGGCACTAGCGGCCAGAACAACCAGCGGCCAAAGACGACTAGTAGTGCGGGCAGCAACGTGACCATAACCAGCAGGCCCACACCGATACCAATGGCCGCGACTGGACCAAGGCTCTTGGTGGAGTTCAGCTCGGCAAAGAACAAACACAGCATACCAATAACAACGGTTGAGGCACTGGCAATGATAGCCGGGCCAGCACGGTGCAGCGCAAGTGCCATGGCTTCGTGGCGATCTTCGTGACGGTGTAGTTCTTCGCGGTAGCGCGCAATCAGCAGCAATGCGTAATCAGTTGCCGCACCAAATACCAACACTGTTAAGATGCCAGCGCTCTGCCCGTTCACAACTAAGCCAGCGTGTTTAGCCAGCAGATAAATAATTCCCTGCGCACAGGTCAGCGCAAAGCCGGCTGACAAAATCGGCAGGATCCACAGCAGCGGACTGCGGTAGGTTAAGAGCAACAAAACAGTCACCACGCCTAGTGCAGCGTACAAAAGTGTGCTGTCCAAGCCCTTAAAGGCGTCCGCCGAATCAGCTGCCTGGCCAGCAGGGCCACTAATATGCGCCGTCAGGCCGTTGGTACCAGCAATCTTGCGGACCTTGTCCATAATACCGCCCACTTTATTCCAGCCGTCACTACCACCGATGTTAACATCAGCGATGTTCTCGGCAGACTTACCGTCTTTAGAAAAGATCGGGCCTTTAGCGCTCCCATGCACAATGCCATCAACTTTAGCGATCTTAGCTAGATCGGCCGTAATCTTTGCCCTATCAGCCGCTGTCAGGCCTGATTTCCGCTCATATACAATAACTGCCGGCGCATTGTCGGTTGACTCGAATTTGCTTTCGATATTTAACACTTTGGTTGACTCTGCCTTGCCCGGAAGCCACGCCGAAGTATCATTCTTTTGTGCCCCTGTAAGCTTGCCTGCGAGTGGCGACGAGATCATCATCACTACTAGCCAAGCGACTACTACGACCCACTTAAACCGGCGTCCAGAAATAAATCCTGCCAACCGGTGCGTTTTGCTCTTCTCTCCTTGGGTAACCGACGTTTTTGCCATACCTATTCCTCTTTTGACTACTAATTAAGTTCAGTATACCAAGCCAAAACCCAAATCGCCAAGGTAATTTTAAGGAGTGGTGTTTTTGCCGTAATATAACAAACCCCCGCTTTGTTTAAGCGGGGGTTATTTTACCGAATGGTAAAGTGTTTTGCAGAAGTCTTAAGAAACTTCGCCTAGTGCCATACGGCTAAAGCGGCGCACCAGGATGTTTTCACCCAGGCGTGCGTTGTGCTCTTTGACATAGTCATCTACCGTTAGGTCTGGGTTCTTGATGAACGGCTGGCTAAGCAAGCAGCGTTCAGCAAAATACTTTTGCAGCTGGCCTTCAATGATCTTATCAACCATGTCAGCAGGCTTGCCTTCACCCAGAGCCTTTTCACGGAACTCGGTCGCAACACGCTCGCGCTCTTCGGCTGGAATTTCTTCTTCGCTCAAGAACTGCGGAGCTGATGCGGCAATGTGCATAGCAACATCTTTAACCAAGTTAGTGAAGATTTCATTGCGAGCCACAAAGTCGGTCTCGCAGTTGATCTCAACCAGCACACCAATGCGGTTGTCGTGGTTATAGGTGCCAATGACACCCTGGCGAGCTTCGCGCTCACCGCGCTTTTCGGCCTTGGTCATACCTTTTTTGCGCATTTCGCTGAGCGCGGCGTCAAAGTCGCCATTAGCCTCGTCAAGCGCCTTCTTGGCGTCAGTTAGACCAACACCAGTCAGGTCCTTAAGGCGCTTTACGTCTTCAATAGATACACCCATTAAACTTCCTCTCCTCTTTTATTTAACGATTGAGGCGCCTTACTTGACGTCTGCAGTTTCAGTTTTATCAGTAGGTTTGACGCTCTTCGCCTTACCCGCAGCAACAGCCTTTTCCATGTAGTCAGCTACCAGCTGCAAAGCCTTGATAGCGTCGTCGTTCATAGGAATTGGGTAGGTAATGTCGGTTGGATCAGCGTTGCTGTCAACAATACCCACAATTGGCAGGCCAAGCTTCTTAGCTTCTTTAACGGCATTTACATCGTGGACAACATCAAATACCACAACAGCACCAGGACGAACGTTCAGTTCTTTGATACCACCGTACAGCTCGTTCTTAGCATCGATTTCCTCTTGGAAGCGCTGCACCTCAAGCTTGTTGTACTTGCCAGCCAGTTCACCAGAAGCCATCTTAGCTTCCAGGTCGACTAGACGCTTAATCTGCGTACTAATGGTGTTCCAGTTGGTGATCATGCCACCGAGCCAACGATTAACCACAAATGGTTGCTTGGTGTCTTCGGCCAATTTCTTAACGATATCCTGAGCCTGGCGCTTGGTGCCAACAAACAAAATCTGCTTGTCTTTAGCAGCAGTTTCCTGCAGGAAATTTAGTGCAATCTCCAAACGATCAACCGTCTTGGTCAGATCGATAATGTGACTACCGCCACGCTTGCTGTGAATGTACTGGGCCATTTTTGGGTGCCAGCGGCTGGTCTGGTGACCAAAGTGTGCGCCAGCTTCCAGCAGTTGTTTGATGTCTACTTCTGTAGCCATAAGAGTAAAACTCCTTTGTTAATAAAATAGTTACCGCCAACTACTGTCGCCGTGGAACCCTGATGGATTCCTAGCACATGACACATCCTTGTTCTTCGGCCGGGTTACCTGGCAAGCCCTACACGGACACTTACCTGGAGGATGACTTCCCGCCTGTTTCACTAGTTGACCCTGTTATTTTAACAGATCGAGGCTCAGCGCACAACCGTCACCCGCTGAAGTATGAAATGACCTAGCGCATGATCCGGCGGCTGACAGTCTTAAGCCTCTTTTGAAATTTCGAAGGGGCGCCCCTTCGAGTGTCACGTTGTATGCGCCGTATAAAGTGATCGATTCCGGCGTCTGAATTTTGCACATAGGCAACTTCCTTAACAATATCCCTACGAGGAAATGCAGCTTGCAAGGCAGCAATCAGCTGTGAGCTGGCAGATTGCGGGCCTAATTGTTTGCGCTCTTCATCGGCCTCAAAGTAAGCATTGACAAACAATCGCACATTCACCGGCCGCAAGCCTTTGGTCATTAACGCGTCCAAGAGTTCCTGACCTTTTTCATAAGCGGGGTTATTTTTCACTACGAAAGGATTATCAATGTCACCACTTACTAAGCCGTTGGCAATCCGTTCGGTAAGGGCCTCATTCAGACCTATACCCCAGGCGCCCCTTTCTGTCCTAAACACACTGGTGATACCACCAACCTCAACCATATGCTCAGCCCGCGCTTCTTCTTCATTACCCAGCACGTGAACTACCTCGTGCTCAAAAACACGTTCGTCCTGGTGCTGGTCAGGTGCAAGTGCAATAGAGCCTCCATCCGTAGAACCTCTGTGGTTGCTAAGTTGCAGCGTACTAATGCCATCATCGCCATACACAGGAACAGTATCAACCCTACCAAGCCGCTCTAATACTTTTCCAGGCATCCATCCAGCTTGCACCGCACGCTCGACCCTTTCGGTTGCACGCTGTTTTAGCTCAGGCACTATTGTTTGCTCAAATTCCCGTTGATACTCTGATAAACGATCGGCACGCCACTGCAACACATTGAGGGCCGTAGCATCACTCATCTTTCTTCGGCTGGCAAGGTTGTGCGCCAAAGCCGTTGGGTCGTCCACCGAACCAGTTGCCCGACGTAACCATTCAGGCATCTTTTCCACTTCAAGATAGTTCGCACTTGCCAAATGCACCTTTGAATCTTTCACTCTACTTAGTGCTTGCATCTGACGACGAACATCTTTGATTTCCTTCTTTACGTCGCACGCGGCGGATGGACTATTTTGGCCGGTAGCCATTAGTTCACCGACGCGCTTCGTTTCGGCATCTACAGCCGCCCGCCCCAGCGCATCAGGGTACCCTCGTAGGACTTCTGCGGTATCCGGTATTACATCAGGAAACTCTCTAGACAGAGAAGGCTCTAGTGGCGCTGTATCGACAAGAACTTCTGGAACGTGATGCATCTTTATATATTTATTTTGATTAAGGTATATATAAACATTAGCATATATTTGCATTTTAATCAACTGATTAGCACAGTTCTTAATGAAGTATGTCTTGACCATAAGCTAACAGAGGTGATATAATGCTTATCAATTGTTTGGGATAGCACCGACTGCGCTCTCGCCCGTCGCTAACCGGTCACCAACATACCAATAACTACCCTAAGGGCACGAGGAAAACCTAATGAAGAAAGATCTACACCCCAAGAACTACCGCCTGGTGGTTTTTCAGGATCTTAACAACAACCAAACCTACCTGACCCGTTCAACGGTCGCTACCGACGAGACCATCAAGCTCGACGGTGCCGAATACCCACTGGTCAAGGTGCACATTACCGGCTCTAGCCACCCGTTCTACACTGGTGAAGAGCGCGTACTCGACATCGAAGGCCGCGTTGACAAGTTCAAGGCCCGCGCCGAAGCTGCCGCTGCCGCCAAGGAAGCTCGTATCGCTGCCGCAAAGAAGCAGAAAGCCCGCGCCGACGCTAAGGCCGCTAAAGCTAGCGACACCAAGACCGCCGCTGACGCTGAATAGCTATCCACATATAAAAACCACCTGCGCTTTTGGCCAGGTGGTTTTTATATTTGCGCACGATCAGTGCCAAATATATGCAGAGCCCAAGAGGTCCTTATACTAAAGAAATTAGACATCTTGGCGCGAAGCTATATATACTTAAGGAAGAATTATGGAAGAAAAAGAACGACAACTGCGCGCCGAGCTGACAGATCTGCAAGCCAAACTGCAAGATCCTGGTATTTATAGCGATCCCGCCTACCCCAAGCTTGCCAAGCGACAAAGCTGGCTGGAAAACGTGGTGATGTTATTTGATGCCAAGATAGAGCTGGAGACACAGCGCGTCCAAGCCACTGAGTTAGCCGGTGGTAGTGACGAGTTGGCCGAGCTGGCCCAAATGGAACTGGGCGAGTTAGACGATAAAATCACTGCCAACAACGAAGCCTTGGCCGAAGCTTTGACGCCAAAAGACCCCAACGACGAAAAAGACGCCATCATAGAAATCCGGGCCGCCGCCGGTGGCGACGAGGCCAGCCTGTTTGCGGCCGATTTGTACCGTATGTATAGCCGGTGGGTCGAACGTCACAACTACAAAATGGAGCTTATTTCCGAAAGCCCTAGCGAAGTCGGTGGCTTTAAAGAAATCGTGTTTGCGGTGCGCGGCGATGATATGTACAAGCAGTTGAAGTTCGAAGCCGGCGTCCACCGCGTGCAGCGGGTACCTAGCACCGAAAGCCAGGGTCGTATCCATACCTCCACCATCACCGTTTCTGTACTGCCCGAAGCCGAGGAAACCGATATCGAGATCAATCCAAACGACCTGCGCATCGACGTCTTCCGCTCCGGTGGTCATGGCGGCCAGTCGGTGAACACCACCGACTCGGCAGTGCGCATTACACACTTACCCTCTGGTTTAGTAGTTGCCAACCAGGACGAAAAGTCGCAGATCAAAAATAAAGCCAAGGCACTGAGCGTGCTGCGTTCACGCCTGCTAGCCATTAAGATCGAAGAAGAGCAAAAGCAGCTCAGTACCGCCCGTAAAGCTTTAATTGGCAGTGGCGACCGCAGCGAAAAAATCCGCACTTACAACTTCCCGCAGGATCGTATTACCGATCACCGCATTGGCTATTCGCGCAGCAATATTCCGGGCGCACTGAATGGCGAAATTGACGACCTTATCGAACAGCTAGCTGCTTACGAACGACAGCTGATCAACGAAGGCCAGTAAGGCTATATGACCATTGGCGAATGGCTTAAACAAGCGCAGGCTGCGTTAGAAGGCGCCAAAATACTCACTGCTAGGCTGGATTGTTTAGTGCTCTTGGCCGATGAGTTAGCCAAAGACAAAAGTTGGCTACTTTCGCATCCAGAATACAAATTACAGGGGTCAATTTTAGAAAATTTGAACACTAAAATTGCTCAAAGAGCTACACACACTCCCCTGGCTTACATCCGCGGACACGCCGAATTCTACGGCCGCGAGTTTGTTGTAAACAAACACACGCTTGTTCCGAGACCAGAAACAGAAAGTATGATTGAGCTTGTAAAGTCACTAAAACCGGCAGCAGGAACACACATTTTAGACATTGGCACTGGCACTGGCTGCATCGCAATCACCACCGCACTAGAACTACCAAGCACGCAAGTTAGTGCCTGCGATATTGATGAAGCATGCCTAAAAATAGCAGAAAAAAACGCCAAGAAGCTTGGAGCAACCGTCACCTTTTTTAGCAGCAATCTACTAGCGGCTGCGCCTCCGCAAGAGATTATTCTTACCAATCTTCCCTACGTACCTAATGATTTTGCAGTAAACACTGCAGCCACCTTTGAACCTGGCCTGGCACTATTTGGTGGCCCCGATGGACTTGATCTGTACCGAACCCTCTTTAACCAAATTACCCTGGGTAGCTGGCGGCCACACCATATCATAACCGAAAGCTTACCAGAGCAACACGAACAGTTAGCCACAATTGCGGTTGCTGCAGGATTTAGACTAAAAGCTAGCGATGACCTAGCGCAGCTCTTCACTAGCGATTAGGACAGTCACTAAAGCACGTCATAAACGTAGAAAGACCCCTTGGCTTTCATGCCAAGGGGTCTTTTGAAAAGTCTAACTATAACAACCGTGCTTAGTTGCCACTATCGGCAGGTGCAGCACCCAGTACGACCGTTTTAGTCATTGTCTTGCCGCCTCGTACAATCGTTAGACTTACGCCGTCACCGACCTTGCGCCTGTCTAGCAGAGACACCATGCTAGTATTCTGGTCGATACTCGTACCGTCCACCTTAGTGATGACATCACCCGGCTGCAGACCCGCCTTGTCGGCCGGACCACCACTGATAACTGTCGCCTCGCCATTAGCCTGCGTTGGATTGGGGATATACGCACCTTGGCTTACGTTTAAGTTGTACTGCTCTTTGACGTCGCTAGTAATTGGGGTATAGATAACCCCAAGGTATGGGCGCTGTAGCTTGCCAGTGCCCTTAACGCTATCAATCAAGCCAGACAAATCATTGATTGGGATCGCAAAGCCGATATTCTGCGAATCGGATGCTAGTGCCGTGTTCATGCCAATAACCTGGCCGTCAAGGTTCACTAACGGACCACCCGAATTTCCTTCGTTGATAGCAGCATCGGTCTGGAACAGGTCGTCCAGGCTTTCGCTGCTAGATCCGTCACTGGCACTAGCCTGCAAACTCCGGCCGTAGCCACTGATAATTCCGCTAGTGACAGTGTTTTGGAACTGACCGAGCGCATTACCAATTGCCACCACAGGGTCACCAACCTTAACAGCCGAAGAATCACCAATTTGTGCCGGTACTAAGGTTTTACCCTGAGTATCTTGAATCTGTAAAAAGGCCACGTCCAGTGAATCATTGCTGTTGGTGCGACCAACTACTTTAACGTTGTTATAGACGGTACCATCATTCAATGTCACACTGACGCTAGTTGTGCCATCGGGCACTACATGACGATTGGTCATGATCAGCCCGCCGCTGGTTAAAATGATACCCGTCCCAGCACTTTGTTCGGTCTGCGTGCCGCCACCACCAAACAAACTAGCGTATGGGTTAGCCGACTGCGCCTGCCCCGTAACATTCACCGACACCACACTTTGACCAACATCTTTGGCAATTTTGCTGATAACCGCCGCCTGGCCCTCCAGAACCACTTTCTGCTGAGTGACATTAGTAGCTGCACTGTCGCCACGAGCAGCCGAGCCCAGCCAGCCACCGCCAAAGGCTAACGCCAGCACTATTAAACCACCCAGCGCAAATGTCAGTACTTGCTTGCGCTGTTGCAAACCTTCGGCAAGTGTATGGTGAGTATTTTCTGGCAACAGACTAGCCGGCTGAGCGGCTTTAGCACCTTGGTCATCAAGCAACACCGGCCTAGCACGCTGCGCATTTACTGGCTGTCGCGCATTCAAGCCGCTCACATCTTCCGTTGTTTTTTCGCTGTTGCCGTCATCCATATTTTGCCCCCTTGCAGATTATTTAGCCGTTCCAGCAAACCTTAGACGATTTTGTCGCCCCAGTCCGAGAACGTAAGTACCACCAGAAATACTGCCACCATAATAAACACAATCTGGCGGCGCACATTGTGGTTCAGTTTGTCGAAATGGTCCAAATAATACAGCGTCCCTAGGCCAATACCGAACGAAACTAGTAATAACGTTGGCTGTGCAACTGGTCCGTAAAACAGAAGCCAGTGACCAAGAATCCAGGTTAGCGCTGCACCAAAATATCCCCAGAAGTACGCCAGTAAGCGCATATACGGCTCATCAAAACTATAGAAGAAATGGTGCGCAGCAAAGAAGCAGATTGCACCCACGGACAAAACCAGTAACCCAAGTGGCTCGTGGTCCCAGGTTACAAACACAGCCGTAAGCCCAGTGACAAACCCAACCAGGGCTTGCACTGACACCCAGAACGTATCACCCCGCGGTTTAATACCAATCAGCCAGCCACCATATAGTAGTGCCCACATAAACTGCAGTACTTCACTGGTACCTGCGGCAACCATGAAAGCTAATACCGAAACCCCCACTATCATATCAATGGCATTGGCACGGATGTTGGCTACCCAAAAGCGTGGTCGAACTGCAAGCATACGCCATTTACTTAACAAAATTAGGCTTAAGGCTAGCTGGACAAAACTGGTTCGAACCAGCAAAAACACCAATAGTGGCAAGGCCGCATTAAAAACAAAATAGAACGTGTGAGAAAACCCTCTACTTGGCGTAATTTTATTAATCAATGGCCTCATAGATTTACAACCTCTTGCTCATTCTCATTTGGCTATTATTATAACAAACTTCGCCGTACTACTCGCAGGCAATGTCACGCCAGCCGGTAACTGAACAGTCGCCTTGGTCGAATACCGTGTTTCTAAGTAGTGTAGCGTAAACGGATCTTTCCCGTGGGAAAGATCCACGACGATTACACCAGTTTGTTGCTGTGTTGCCGCATCTGTAGAGATTATGTTGTAGCCATATTGCTTCAGCAATGTACCCGTTGCTGCGGCCTGAACGGCGGTCGACCCAATAACGGCAATCGGTGCATTCTCTTTAACCAGATAGCCATCGGGCAGCTGGCCAAGTACATAGGCCTGTATGTCAGTGTAGTTATTAAAGCCTGCGATCGGTCGAACGACCGAAGTAGTGCCGACATGATCGGTGGTCACCAGCTTATGGCCATCATCAGTCAGTCCAATTGATGCCACTTTGTTATCGCTAACTTTTTTCATAATACCATACAGACGCATTGCACCCTGTGTACTCAGGTCAGAGTAGACATTATTGCCGAAAGCGTTCATCAGCCCATCAATTTTTGCGGGATTACTTAAGGTATCCGCCGTCATGATCTTGTCTTTTAGCGCAACGAGTATTTGCCGCTGGCGTTGCGCGCGGGCAAAATCGCTGGTTGTCTCACGTGAACGAGCGTACAGAAGCGCTTTAACGCCGTCCATTTGCTGCACCCCCGCCGGAGCCAATATTGGATTCCAGTGATTTTCCCAGGCCATAGTTGGATCAACCAGAGGTGTTGGCACATCAACCGTTATACCACCCACGGTGTCGATTGCTTGCCGGAATGCGGCAAAGTTGACCAGCATATGATAATTGATGTTTATGCCCAGCACTGTTTTAAGCACCTGGTCGATGTTAGCAAAACCGGCTTCAACAGCTGCAGCGTTGGCACTGCTGGCATCCAAATGTCCTAAATAGTGGTACTTTCCACTCTCATATGCAGCGTTTATCTTTTGCTGGGCCCCAAAATAGGCGATCGGCTGTTGTACCCACAGATCACGGGGGATACTTACCATGCTCGCAAGATTATTAACTGGGTCAACGCTTAAGATAACAATAGTGTCAGTTAGGTCAGGCCCATCATGGCCCGGCCCACCAATGCCCAACAGCAAAATATTAACTCGTCCATCACCTTCTCCCTTAAGCAAATCAGGCGTAACAGGCTTGCTAGCTAGTGCAGCGACCGTAGTAGTGCCCCGGAATACTTTATGGATTTTAGTGTAAGCATTCCATGACAAAAAGCCGCCGATACCCATGGCGATAATCAATACAAGTGCTAGCGCTCGTAGCACAAGGGTTCGTGGCCGCCGTTTTTTTACAATTTTTTGCGGCCGACTTGGTGCACGATATTTTGGCAGCGGGAACTTCTTGGCCTCTACACTTGCCCCGCCGGGAGCAGCAGGCTGAGCGCTAGCCACTGAGTGCACAGGTTTGCGGCGCCTGCTCTTTTCGGCAAGCGAAACATCGCTGCTAACGCGGCGTGCTCTACGCCGTGGCCTAGATTGTCTACCATCTATATCCATAAGCAAAAACTAGGGACTAGTATAGGCGAAAACGGCCATCAGGCAAAATCTTCACGGTACATAGCAAACCAAAGCAAGCTTTGCTTTGCCTCCGTTCTTCCATTATAGTAGTGCCAGTGAACGAACAGCACCCTATCAAAGATCAACCGGCTCACCCAACAACTCCAGCCTCATCAGCCGATACATCCACCAAAGACATAAAACAACCGCCACAAAAATCAAATGGGGCACTTGGTGGCACCCTGTCTACTATTGGCATCTTACTCTTGGCGCCGTTGATTGCTATTCTGCTAACGGTATACGTTTTCCAATCGTACCAAGTTGATGGTCCTAGCATGCAAAATACCCTGCATAATGGCGATCGTCTGATTGTCTGGAAACTGCCTCGCACCTGGGCTCGCATTACCGGCCACCAATACATACCCAAACGGGGCGATGTTGTTATCTTAACCGAGTCTGGCCTTAGCAATTACGGCGACACTCAGGACACCAAGCAATTGGTCAAACGAGTTATCGGTTTGCCTGGCGACCGCATCGTCATCAAAAATAATAAAATAACTGTTTATAACAAGCAGTATCCAGGTGGCTTTGAGCCTGACGCTACGTTGCCCTACGGCAAAAATGGCGCCATTCCGCCAACCATGAATAATCTAGACCTAACGCTTTCTAGCACACAACTATTCGTTTGCGGGGACAATCGACCAGACAGTCTTGATAGTCGTATTTTTGGGCCAATTCAAACCAAGCAAGTCATAGGCAAGCTCGCAGCCCGCGTCTTCCCAGTACAAGACATCAAACGGTTCTAAGTAAGACTTGTTCGGCGGTTTTAGGTCTTTTGAAGACCCCTGTGACACCCTTACGTATTCAGTTCAGTCAGCAGCTTCGCTAGCTGTTCGTCGGACGTAAAAGCAATCTCCACACGGCCACCCTTGGCAGTCCGGTGAATGCGGACCTTTGCACCAAATCGCTGGCTAAGTCGCTCTGTTTCGGGCGTGTCACCACTCACCCGTTCTTGCGCCTTTTTATCTTCCTTGATGCCGGCTTTCAGCGAGCTAACATAGCGCTCGGCCTGCCGGACCGACCAGCCATTCTGTATGATCAGTTTTAGTAACTCGGCTTGTGCATCGGGTGAATCTTTTAGCGCTAGCACCTGACGAGCATGCCCTTCGCTTATCGCGCCGTTCTCTAGTGCCACGCGTGCTGCTTCCGGCAGCTGCAATAATCGCACGGTGTTGTGCACCGTAGTCTCGGCCTTGCCGAGTCGCTTGGCAATCTCGCCGTATACTAGATTAAACTGCTGATGCAGGCGCTCGATACTAACAGCTTGCTCTAGTGGGCTTAGGTCTACGCGCTGGACGTTCTCCAGGATAGCTAGCTCTAGTCGCTCCTGTTCCTTAGTGGTGCGCACCAAGGCCGGCACGGTTTTTAAGCCTGCCAACTTTGCAGCCCGCCAACGCCGCTCGCCAGCAATAATGTGATGACCTTGCTTAGCAGGCGTTACCACTAGCGGCTGCATAATACCGTACTGTTTGATACTGGCAGCTAGTTCAGCCAGTGCCGTTTCATCAAAAATTGTTCGTGGCTGATCGGGATTTGGCGAAAGATCGCCGACTGCTAGTTTTTGCACGCGCTCGCCGTCTTCCACCAGTTGTGCCGTATCAAAATTTTGCGGGATCAACGAGCCAAACCCTCGCCCCAAACCTGTCTGCTTTACCATGTCACTATTTTATACGCTTTATGCTTCCCAGCAAAGCAGCATACCTAAAACCCCCAAAATGTATTCGGCAAAAAATATACTAGTTGCCGTGCTTTAGCCGTCTAAACGCTTAGCGACTTCACCCGCCAAACTCTTGTAAGCCCGCGCACCCTTAGACCACTTATCGTGCTCAAAAATAGTTCGGCCATAGCTGGGCGCTTCCGCCAGCCGCACATTGCGCGGCACTACGGTCTTAAATAATTTATTCCCAAAGTGCTGCGCAACCTCTGCCTGGACTTGTTCACTAAGTACCATCCGTTTGTTGAACATAGTCAGTACCACGCCCAAGATATCCAGTGCTGGATTCAGCCCTTGTTTAACGGCTTGAATAGTCTGCAACAGCTGCCCAAGACCCTCGAGCGCAAAATATTCTGATTGCACCGGGATCAGCACATCAGTTGCAGCAGTTAAGGCGTTGATGGTCAGTAGGCCCAAGGCGGGCGGACAATCAATAATAACTACCTCGGCATCAACCGGAGCCAGCGCTTCGCGCAAACGAAACTCACGGTGTTCAACAGGCACCAAATCAACCTCTGCCTGAGCTAATGTGTTGTTTGCCGGCAGCAGAAACAGGTTTTCGATATTGGTTGGCAAGACTATATCAGCTGTGCCAGCATTAGAAATCAGTACGTCGTACAATGTTGTGCCCAAGGCCTCTTTGTCGACACCGAGGCTGCTGGTGGCGTTGCCTTGCGGATCAAGGTCAACCAAAACCACTCGCCGCTTGGCACTTGCCAGCTGCGCGGCCAAGTTCACGGCCGTTGTCGTTTTACCCACTCCGCCCTTCTGGTTGGTGATTGCCAGTATCCGTCTCATATTCCCTCGCTTGTCTCCTTACAGCCTATCAGAAAGTGGCCAAAACATAAACAACATATGTAGTATGTATAGCTAGCCGTATAATACTATTTTGCATCGGCTGGTCAAACGCTCAACGTCTTCATTTACTCTTTGTTATGTAGCCTTATGTGGCTAGCATAGCAATACTAGATGCAGTACCTACCCGACGGCAACTTATTTTGCTATCATAACCCTATGCATAAGCGCGTCTGGTGGATTACAGGTGGCATTAGTGGTGTGCTCCTACTAATTGGGCTGGCAACGACCCTACTGATAGCCCAACATCACAAAAATGGCAGCACGCTAACACCTCAAGCCCTAGCAACGGCTCAAGCGAGCGCTAGCTTTCCGCTTTTCTACGCTAAAACAAGCAGCTCAAGTTTCCAATTTGTCCCCGCTTCAGTGTCAGCCACTAGCCAAGCAGTGCTGTACAGCTACCAGTACGACCACGATAAGACGTTGGCCGTTAGTATGCAGCCCATTGGCAATCTGAACGTTGACCAATTCAACCCTACTTCAGATTTTGCAACCACTGTTGGACACGCTTATATCGTCGATATCGATAGTCGCACAACGGCGGCCGTGGTGGGCAGCAAGTCGTGGGCACTCATTAATGCCCCTGATAAGATTTCGGTAAGCGAGCTTACCCAGTTTATCAATAGTCTGCGAACCATTAACTAGCGTGTTTTCAAGGCATCTGGGCAGGTAATTTCAGGAGAATCAGGGCGAAGTGCAACCGGACCGACGACGAGTCGGCCCGCGTGTAACGTTCTCCTGAAATTACCTGCCCAGATGCCCCCACACGAAGCAAAATATTCGAGCTACCGCGCCGCGCTTGCGAAGCCGTAGAATTGGTAGTAATCGACATCAACATAATACGAAGTATTTGCCTGGCTAAAGATGGTGATTGCCGGGTTGACCAGGTTGGTCGTGTTAATTGTCACATTCGAGACTGTCGTAGCCGTACCGTTGATAGTAAAGGTCACCGATGAGGTTCCCGAGCCAAGTGCATTGACGGTGATGCCCAGGCGTACCCAGCTGTTAGCTGCAATTGCCACACCACTCGAGGCGCAGGTTGGTGTAGAGCTATTGTTGTAGCAGTAGCGCCAGTTACCGCTAGCAGTTGGGTCAGCTTCCCAGTAGACGCCGGTGGTCGGCGCAGTAGTGCCCGTGGTTTGGTTATGCAGACCCACACGCACGGTTTGGGTAGTAGCACCACTGTTACCTACACTGACAGTCGTCTTGACAGTCTGGCCGGGGCTGAGGCCCACCGAGCCAGTGCTAGAGTTGGTCGAGAGCGTCAGCGTAGTACCGGTGTTGGTAGTAGCGGCCGTCTTCATTTCGAGCACACCAGGATGATCGGCTGAAGCCTGCATGCCAGTGTTGCTTGAGTTGTAGGTAATGGCTGCGTTGCTCGTAATAGCCTGGCGTGACCAGCCAGCGTTGCCGATGGCACCATCGGTGTTGTCGGAGCCGCCCAAGAATTCATCCTCTACGCTATAGCCGCGGTCGATTGGATTGACACCACATGCTGCCCAACTGCCATCACGGTAACAGCGGAATTCCTGCATGCTGCTGTTATAATACATCGCACCATTTACACCCGTTGGGTCGCCACTATTGGTCTTATTGCCTAGTACCACTAGCGTGCCATTAGTGTCACCGCCTGATGGACCGATAAGCACTTGATTGTTGCTGGTATCTACCGTAAAGAGTCCAGCCGCACTGGAGTTTTGTACCTGGAAGGCCGCCGTGGTGTTTACATTACTCTTGGCGATAACTGAGGTCGAGGCATTATTGGTTAGCAGGTTGATGTTACCGGTGCCGCCCTTGATGGTCGTACTGCTGCTGTTTAGATAGCTGCCGATTGACACGACATCCGCGCCAGTGCCCGTTGCACCGGTGCCCAGGTTGATCGTCTGCGTACCAGTAGCGGCGGCGTTGCCTACATTAATAGTGTTGCTGGACGTTGATTGACCAAGCGTCAGCGTACTGACACTGCCGGTGCTGCCCAGCGTAATGTCGGTGGCATTATTAGTACCAATGCTTAGTGTGCCACTGTTGTCGAGCTGCGGGCTTAAGACCGAACCAGTAAAGTTACCACTGCCCGCGACGTCCAAAGCGTATGCCGGCGAGCTATTGCCAATGCCGATAGTACCGTCAGCCGCAATGGTTAAGGCTGGCACTGTACCAGTACCTGCTTCGGTGTACGTACCATAGATTGCCAGCGCTACAGAACCATTACCGCCGCCCGTACCAGCTGTTGACGGGAAGGCGCCATATGGGTTGGCATAGGCGTAGTATTGGTTGCTACCGGCGCTATCAAAGTTAAAGTTGTTAGAACCATTAGTCTGGTAGGCCAACCAATAGGTGGTGTTGGCGGTCAGCGATGCACTGACCGCCAAGGTGTTAAAGGTGCCGGCTACTGCGGTGCCCTCGGCACTTTGCGCAATTAATGTAGTCGGATGATTAACCCCTGCATCGGTGTAAATAGCCACCCGGAATTTGTTGTTGCCCGGGTTAGAATCAATGGCATTAATAAATACCGAGATACTGGTAAGCGTCCCATCGTGGGTTCCTGTGGTAAATTTGGTCGAGACAAAGAAGTTGCCGTCGTTAGTATCTGCGGTATGCGTGTCCATACTACCAAACGTCGTTGGTGTGCCCGATGCCGCCGTCGTACCAAAAGTGATCTGGCCATCGTCGCGTGCATTAATAATAGAGCCGCCAGCAGCATTCGTAACATTCAGCACATTAGTTGAACTGTCAGAAGTTGGCCCCTTGATATCAAGCGTAGCCGATGGCGCAGTAGTTCCAATACCAATGCGGTAGTTGGTGGTGTCGACATCCATAACGGTCACTGTGCCAGCGGCATTTTCAACCTGTATCCCGGTAGTCGAATCGGTCACTGGCCGTATAGACGCCGTTTGCACTGCCGTTGTGCCCTGCACCGTGTCGGCTGTAGCCATGCCAGAAACATTGATGCTGCCCGACTGAGCAGTGCCCGGGCTGGTTTGTAGCTGCGTGTAGCCAGTGCTAGCCTGGATGCTGGTTAGCAGATCGTAAGTGCCGGCAGCGCCCTGGTCTTGGATGATAAAGTTCTGGTCGCCGCTGCTGGAGCCCTGGAACGTCAAAGTAGAGCGGCCGAACGAGGTGGTGTTAGCGAGCTGGTTAGCGCTGAAAGCGGCCGGCACAGCCGTCAGGTTCAGGTATGGCAGCATCTCACCGTCCCAGCTTGCGCTGCTGGTAGAGCCACCGACGTTCATGCTCAGCCACAGCTGCTGGTCCCAGTTGATGGTGCTTGGGAAGGCAGTTATGCTGCCCAGGTTTGCCGAGAGGTAGCCGTTGATTGTTGAAAGACCCTTGCCGTCGCTGTTCAGGTAGTCTTCATACCACTCCTGCGTACAGCCAGTTCCGGTGGTTGGCCGGCAGGTGTCACCACTGTACAGTTTGAATTCGATGTTGTAAGTGCCATCGGGGACGATTGCTCCGGAGGCGGATTGCAGACGAGCTTGAAAGTTAATGGTATTAGCCGCAGCTGCCGATGCAACAGGGGTAGTATGCAGCTGGACAAGAACCAATGAAAAAACACCGAAAACAGCGAGCAACACAGGAGTGAACCTGTGCACAAAGAGTACTCGCCTTTTCGGTGTTTGTTTGAGCATTTTGTTTAAGTTGTTTGTGATTTTTGTGTCAGACGATTTTTGTCTTAGAACACCCTTTTATTTTCTCTCTTTGCGTAAGGGGTTTCAAGGGATATGCGAGTAAATCTTGTGGTCAGTCTTGGTACAGATTTTAGGTAAACGTTTGCCACTATTTTGATGTATTTTTGTCATCGATATGTATTTTTGCCCGAGTGGGGCTTATGCTTTAGCTCTACATGTTTTCCAGTGTTGTAATAGAAGCATTGTATTTATGTCTACAAAGTCACACCTTGTGCATGTGTACTGTCTACTTATCCACAGGAGTCGCACTCAATGTTATCCGAATAAAAAATAACTCCGGAATAATCCAGAGTTATTTTGCCCACACGGGGCCGCTAGTGTAGCCAGGAGACCTTAAGCGATCTTCTCAATCTTTAGCACGGTCTGCAGCTGGCGGTGGCCATGCAGCTTGTGTACGCGCTTCTTAGCCTTGTAGCGAATAGCCGTAACCTTATCGGCCTTAGCTTCGTTGTCCACAACGCTAGCAGTTACCGTAACGCCGCTTACCAGCGGAGTGCCAACGGTAGTTTTGCCATCGTCAATCACGAGCATAGCATCAAACTTGACGCTCTTGTCGGCGTCCTTTAGACGTTCGACAGTGATAGTTTCGCCTTCAGTAACAACGTACTGCTTGCCACCGGTTGCGATTACTGCTTTTTTCATTGCTTATTTCCTTAAAAGAATTTAGATACCATTAGATGATAACAGATACGGCTACTTCTGTAAAGACGTATGGAGGCAGCACCTGGGCAAGTGATTTCAGGAGAATCAGGGCGAAGTGTAACCGGACGGGCGATTAGCCCGCCCGCGTGAAAACGTTCTCCTGAAATCACTTGCCCAGGTGCTGCTATTTTCTTAGAACAACTAGGCTTTAGCCAGAGAAATCTCAACCGGGTAGCCATCGACCGTTAAGTCTTCAGAGTACAGTGCGTCCGTCAGCTCATCGCTTAGACTTACCGCCAATGTTTCAGCCGTAATGGTTATCTCGTGCTCTTTGAGGGCCTGTAGCACTTCTGCATCACCCGAAATGATTGAGAGCTTGATGCGATCATCGACGTTCAGCCCAGCGGCTTTACGAGCGGTCTGCACCTGGCGGACTAACTCGCGCATTAGGCCTTCGCGCTTCAGTTCTGGCGTGATGGTTTTATCAACCGTTACTTCGGTGATTTTTGTATCATTCACCACATCTTTTACATTGGTTTCATCAGCCACGATCACCTGCAGTGCCTCTGGCAGTTGTTCGCCGGGGTATGTCAGTTTACTGAGGGGTTGGCGCACCTTTACCTGCTGCTCGGTCTCGGATTTCGCCATCCGGCGGGCCAGTCCCGCTTCGATGATTTGGCGGGTGCGGGCCATGTCGTCGAGCACTGTTTGGTCGATTGTGCCGGGTTTTGGCCAGTCCAAAAGATGCACGCTCTCACCGCCCGTCAGCTTCTGATATAGCTCTTCTGCTAGAAACGGCACAACCGGTGCCAGAACCATGCTCAGACGCACCAGCACATAGTGTAGCGTGGTGTAGGCATCGTTTTTATCACCATCATTATCGCTCTTCCAAAAACGACGGCGGCTGCGGCGGACGTACCAGTTGCTGGCGTCGTCTACAAAGCTCAGGACCGGCTCTAATGCACCCGGAATGTCATAGGCGTCCATTTTTTCAGTAACATGGGCCTGTAATTGGTGCAGGCGCGACAGCACCCATTTGTCGAGCGGATTGCTAAGGCCGGCTGACGGATCATCAACGCTGCCCTGCCATTCCCAACCGTCAACAGCCGCATACATGGTAAAGAAGTCGTACATGTTCCAGATCATGGCTAGCTTGCGCTGCACGTCCTGTACTTCCTTGTCCTGCAGTGCAAAATCTTCGCCGTTCATCAGCGGTGAGCTCATCAGCAAAAAGCGCAGCGCGTCGGCACTGTAGGCGTCCATTAGCTCATTTGGATCAGTGTAGTTACCATAACTTTTACTCATTTTGCGGCCGTCATTACCAGCCAGGTTGCCCGTTACATTTACCTGTTTGTAAGCGTGTTTGCCAAACAGCGCCACGTTCACGGCGTGCACGTAGTAGAACCAGGCGCGGACCTGACCGACATATTCGACAATGTAATCACCGGGGTAATTAGCTTCGAACTTTTCGACATTTTCGAACGGATAGTGGAACTGCGCAAACGGCATACTGCCGCTTTCGAACCAACAATCGAGCACTTTTTCGATGCGCTTGTAGTGGACACCGTCCAGATCAAACTCAATGTCATCGACCCATGGGCGATGATAGTCTTCCAGCTCGACACCGCTTAAGTCTCTTAGCTCGGCGTAACTACCAACCACCTTGATATGCTCTTTGCCCTCGCTGTCAGTACCCTTCCAGACCGGCATCGCAGTGGCCCAAAAACGGTCACGGCTAATGTTCCAATCCGGTGCCGTCTCGACAGTTTTTTGGAAACGCCCATGCTTCAGATGTTCCGGGAACCAGGTGATGTGCTCGTTTTCTTCCAGCATCAGCTGGCGTTGACCGTCAATATCGATGAACCAGCTAGGGTGTGCCCGATACATTAGACGTGTGTTACAGCGATAACAGTGCGGGTAGCTGTGGGTGATGTATTCGATCTTCCATACCACGCCACGGGCGTGCATTTCTTTGGCAATAGGCTTGTTAGCCTCCCACACGTTTTGGCCCTTCCACTCGCCTTCACTATAAAAACCGTTTTCGTCGATAACGCTGACCAGCGGGAAGCCCATTTGGCGGCCCAGCGCGGCATCTTCTTCACCGTAAGCTGGCGCAATGTGCACAATGCCGGTGCCCTCTTCTTTGCTCACGTAATCGGCATGCCAAATTTGGTGCGCTTTTTTGCCGCGGTCCTCAAATAATGGTTCGTATTTTTTGCCGACAAGCTCGCTGCCCTTTAGCGTACCGACTAATGTAAACGGCACAGCTTTGTGCTTTTCGTCGGTCAGTACTTTTTCGAGTAATTCGGTTGCAAGTATCACGTGCGAGCCGTCTTCCAGCTCTACTTCGCTGTAATCAAAATCTTTGTTAACTGCTACGGCAGTGTTAGCCGGTAATGTCCACGGCGTGGTAGTCCAAGCTAACACCGCACGGTTTTCACCCTGCAATTTGAACCTGATGTACACCGAAGGGTCAACCACGTCTTTGTAGCTGCCGGCATCCATAGTCACTTCGGCCTTACTGAGCGGCGTAGCGTCGCGCGTACAATACAGCAGCACCTTTTCGCCTTCGTAGATTTTTCCCTTGTCATACAGCTCTTTAAAAGCCCACCACACGCTCTCCATGTAGTTTTTGTCCATGGTACGATACGCGCCCTTAAAATCTACCCAGCGGCCGATGCGGTCGATAGTATCTTCCCAAAGATTGCCGGTTTGCACCATGTTGTCGCGGCAAGTAGTGACGTATTCTTCCAGGCTAATCTTGGTGCCGATATCGCGGCGATCCTGCACACCCAACTTCTTTTCGGTAAAAACCTCGGCAGGCAGACCGTGACAGTCCCAGCCCCACAAACGCTCTACGCGCTTGCCCTGCATGGTCCAATAGCGTGGCACTACGTCCTTAGCGATACTGCTCAGCAGTGTGCCATGGTGCGGCACGCCGGTGATAAACGGTGGGCCGTCATAAAACACATAGCCGTTATCCTGGCTGCGGTTTTCGATCGATTTTTCAAAGGTTTTGTTTTTCTTCCACTGCCGCACCAGGTCTTTTTCGTATTCTAGTGCTTTGCGGCGATTACCGGCGGTAAATTTCATATCTTATCTCCTTTTGGGTAATAAAAAATCACTGCTTTTAGACTCTGGAATCCGCTGATGCAGCGGACGGTACCATCCAGATTCCAAAAGAAGTGATTCTTCCTTAGGCGCTTAGTTGTCTCGGTCTGACGGGCCGGTCCGTCGGGTTCTAGGCTGGCAACTTTACCAGTTCTTCCCGCTGCTGTCACGGTTGATAGCCGCTTATGTAGTGCAAACCACCACAACGCATTTCCTCTTTATGATAGAGGTTACTGCGCTGTTTGACAAGAGGTGTTTGGGTGAGTGATTTTGCGAGAACGTTTTCACGCGGGCGGGCTAATCGCCCGTCCGGTTGCACTTCGCCCTGATTCTCCTAAAATCACTCACCCAAACACCAGCAACGCTTTTTTATAGATAGCGTTTTTACTCAGAAACGGAGAAAATTTTACTGATACTGGATTACGTAACCAGCGACTTCGGACAAAAGTGGCAAATCGGGCCCCTGCCAGTCTTTTACATAGCCGCCGTCGTCGCCAATAACTAAGATAGCCGGCTGGGACATCAGGTCGTACAAGCTGGCCGTAGCGGAGCCTTCACGGCTATCAAAATCGAGCACCTGCACATGGCGCTCATCAACATTGTGTATAGTCTGTAAATCGCGTACAAAGCCCTCTACTTGGCGGGCAAACTCACTATTCGGTCGGTAAAGCACAAGTAATTTCATACCCATCTAGTGTAGCCCATGCAGACGGCTTTCCCAATGCAATTCATCACAGTTTTAATCTTGTTTTAATGATTTTGCTTCGTTCGGCTACGAGCGTCCGGAGGTGTTTTGCGCATAGCGTTTTAGGAGAATCAGGGCGAAGTGCAACCGGACGGGCGATTAGCCCGCCCGCGTGAAAACGTTCCCCTAAAACGCTATGCGCAAAACACCAAAAAGACCTCACTGCGTGTGAGGTCTTCATTGGATTTAGAGCTAGCTATACTCTCTACGAGCAGCCGGTAGTCGAACCGCAACTGGAGCAGACGTAGCACGAGCCACTGCGCTGTGTCTGGTTGCCACAGTTATAGCAGAGCGGTGCTGAAGTATCCTGCACAGCTTGCTTAGGCGTAGCAGAAGCGACTGGCTGAGCCGTAACTAGCACTTCTTGCACCTGAGCAACAGGAGCGGCAGCGGGCGCTTCAGCAACCAAAACTGCAGCTACAGGTGCTGTCTCAAGCAAACTTGTCTGTGCTTCGGGCATATCCTCGAAGCTGGCTAGGCCAAGCTCCAAACGGTCATCAAAGCTCAGGTAATCAAGTGCTAGCCGGCGCATAATGTAGTCGGTGATCGAACTAGCCGTGCGGATGTCAGCGTCATCAGTAATGCCACTTGGCGCAAAGCTGGTACCGCGTAGCGTCTTCACGTAGCTCTTCAGTGGCACGCCGTACTGCAGGCCATGACTGACGCTAATTGCGAATGAGTCCATCAGACCACTAAGCGTGCTTCCCTGTTTACTTACGGAGACGAATAGCTCGCCAGGAGTGCCGTCTTCGTACTCGCCAACCGTAAAGTAACCCTCAAGATCAGCAATCTGGAACTTGTAAGTCTTGCCATTGCGAATCTTTGGCAGACGACGGCGTACCGCGCCCTTTACGACGATCCGATTGTCCAGCGTTGCATCAACTACAGGAGCAACCACGGGAGCAGGAGCTGTTACCGCAGCGCTAGCCCCGGCCGTAGCGGCAGCTTCGGCGCGGCTTTCCTGGACGCCTTCCTTGTCATCATCCTTCTTAGCCATGCTTAAGGGTTGTGCAACCTTACAGTTGTCGCGGTAGATGGCGACCGCCTTCAGACCAAGCTTCCACGAGTCAAGGTGGATCTGTTCGATATCTTCAATCGTGGCATCTTCTGGCATGTTTACCGTCTTGCTGATGGCACCAGACAGGAATGGCTGAACAGCGCTCATCATCTTAACGTGACCCAGGTAGTGGATTGCATTGTCGCCCATCGAGCACGCAAAGACCGGTTCGTGAGCCTTCTGCAGGTGCGGCGCACCCAAAATAGTCTTTTCTTTGTCGATGTAAGCCACAATATCCGTTACCTGCTCCGCCGTGTAGCCCAGAGCCTTCAACGCACGTGGTACCGTCTGGTTAACAATGCTCATGGTGCCGCCGCCAACTAGCTTCTTCACCTTAACCAGGCCCAGATCAGGCTCAATACCAGTAGTGTCGCAGTCCATCATCAGACCAATGGTGCCTGTTGGGGCCAGTACTGAAGCTTGGCTGTTGCGTACACCGTAGAGCTCACCCAGTTCGTTTGCCTCGTCCCAAGCCTGCGTAGCAGCGCTTAGAAGGTCCTCTGCAACCAAAGACGCGTCGATGTGGTCAACCGCCTCGCGGTGCATCTTGAGCACGTTCAGCATGCCTTCACGGTCTTTGTGGAAGCCAGCAAACGGACCAACCTTGCGGGCGATCTTAGCCGACACAGCATAGCTGTGACCCGTCAAAAGTGCAGTAATAGCAGCTGCTTGAGCGCGGCCCTCATCGCTGTCGTAGGGCAAGCCCTGTGCCATCAAGAGCGCACCGAGGTTAGCGTAGCCAATACCTAGCTCACGGTAAGCCTTAGCGTTTTTAGTAATGCGTGGGGTTGGGTATTCGCTGTAGCCGACTAAGATTTCCTGAGCAGTAAAGATCAGCTCTACCGTGTGCTTGAACGCTTCAATATCAAAGCTAAAGTCGTCGTTTAAGTACTTGAGCAAGTTGACGCTAGCCAGGTTACAGGCTGAGTTATCTAGGTGCATGTACTCGCTACAGGGGTTGGAGCCGTTGATACGGCCAGCATTTGGTGTAGTGTGCCACTTGTTAATGGTGGTGTCGAACTGCAGACCAGGGTCAGCACACTTCCATGCAGCTTCGGCAATTTGGCGCCAGATGTCGCGGGCCTTTACTGTGCGGACTGATCTGCCAGTAGTTACGGCCTTCAAATCCCAATCAGCATCATTTTCAACAGCCTGCATGAACTCGTCGGTCACGCGCACGCTGTTGTTGGCGTTTTGGTACTGCACACTAAAGATGTCTTTACCGTCCAGGCTCATGTCAAAACCGGCAGCCTGCAGCACGCGGGCCTTGTCTTCCTCGATTGACTTACACCAGATGAATTCTTCAACATCCGGGTGATCAACGTTCATAATCACCATCTTGGCAGCCCGGCGGGTCTTGCCACCACTCTTGATTGCACCAGCGCTAGCATCCGCACCGCGCATAAAGCTAAGTGGGCCGCTAGCCGTTCCTGCACTCTTGCCCAGCGTTTCAACCGAGCTACGGATTGGACTAATGTTCACACCACTGCCTGAGCCACCCTTAAAGATCATGCCTTCGTCGACATACCACTGCAAAATGTCAGTCATAGTGTCTTCCACGCCCAAGATAAAGCAGGCGCTGGCTTGCTGGGCACGCTCCGGCGCACCGATGTTAAACCAAACCGGTGAGTTGAATGCCGCCCGCTGGCTAGCTAGCACGTACTTGAGCTCTTCACGAAAGGTCTCAGCTTCGGTGTTGCTATCAAAATAACCTTCTTGCTGACCCTGGCGCACTACCGTGTCTACTACGCGGTCGACCAGATTCTTTAGGCTAATTTCGCGCTCTTCAGTACCGGGAGTGCCCGTAAAATATTTCTGCGCCACAATGTTCAGCGCATTCAGCGACCAGCCCTCGGGAATCTCGACGTCTTTCTGTTCAAAGACGACCTCCCCCGTAAACGGGTTTTTGAGTGACGAGTCACGCTTGACCCACTTTAGGCTGTCGTAGCCCTTAGCCTTCGGCTGCGTAAAAAAGCGCCGCACACCACTGTTAGTTGTTTGCCCCATGTTGTTACCCTCCTGGCCGCCACCTCTAGCAGCCAAACTTATTTTTATATGTTTTTGTTAGAGTTGCCCCTAACCTGTTTGCTCTTTCTCTATCGCGGAGAAAGCCGCTCAGGTCTTTGCAGGCAAGCTCTCCTAAAAATCTTTAAGGCCTGAGTAAAAGACACTTACAGATTTAAGGGGAGCCCGCTTGCCGCTCTTAAAGACCACTTTAACGACTTTCTCTGGAGCTAAAAAAGCTTACACGTTTACCGTATCGTCCGTTGTTCTGTGCTCCCGGATTCGGGACAGTTCTTTCTCGAAGCTGGCAATGTCCTTAAAGCGCCGATAGACACTCGCAAAACGTACGTACGCCACTTCGTTCAGCTCTGGTAGCCGCTCCATAACCAGCTCGCCGATCCTACCGGAGGGCACCTCCGGCTCTGCGCAGGCATACAATTGTTGCTCCACGGCAGAAACTAACTCCTCCAGCTGCAAATTGGTCACCGGCGTCTTTTCGCAGGCTCTGTAGAGCCCTGCCAGCAGCTTGCTGCGGCTAAATAGCTGCCGAGTGCCATCGTTCTTCACTACCACCAGCTGCGGCCGTTCTACGCGCTCGTACGTGGTAAATCGATAGCCACAGGCTATGCAGGCCCGCCGCCTTCGAACCGCATGGCTAGCTTCCACATCACGACTCTCGATAACCTTGGTGTCGTCACTGTTACATTGACCACAGTTCATGTCGCCTTCCTTCCCTTTTCAGATTCGCCTGCCAAAAGGACGAACCTGTTTCTTTAATGTGCGACTAGATGCGGCGTGCAGAAAGGACAAGATTGTTACCCCCACAGCTACTACATATAGCGTCTTATGGTTTAATCATAACCCCATTTGTAGGGCGTCTACAAGCCTATTTTCGGTGTATTATTTAATACGGAAATGCACAGAGCATCCCTGTTACAGGGCTGTTTGGTCGGGACCGTTCTGGGTAGGATCGTCGTCATCCTTACGACCGCGCTTAGCTAAACGGCGCAGGAACGAAGGGCGCTCCAGCTCGTCTTCGTCGTGATGCGACACCACTGGCTGCAAGGGCGATTCATCGTGAACAGGCTCGTCTTTGTCGTCATCGTTAATTGACCAGATATTAGGCATCGGTGTGTCGTTATCAAAATCAGAAGCCGTAGCCTCAACATGTTCCTTGAGGTCCATGTCGATGTTTTGCATGTCATCGTCGCTGGCGTTTAGTGGTGACTGCGAAACGACTGACGGCGCAGGAGTTGTATCGGGCATGCTGCCAGGCTGACGCTTAGCAAAATAAGAAGCGTCAAAACCAGTGGCGACTACCGTAATGATGATCTCGCCGTCGAGCTCTGGAATAATGGTCGCACCAAAGATGATGTTAGCATCAGGATCGGCGGCGGTAGTAATTGCCTCGGCCGCGCTGTTGATCTCGTGCATGCTTAGGTCGTTGCCACCAATCACGTTAAACAGAATGCCGCGGGCACCATCGATGGAGACTTCTAGTAGCGGGCTGTCGATAGCCTGTGCAGCAGCCTGCACGGCGCGGTTCTCACCGCTAGCGCGGCCAATACCCATAAGGGCGCTGCCAGCGTTGCTCATTACAGCCTTTACGTCGGCAAAGTCGAGGTTAATCAGGCCATGGACGGTAATAAGGTCGGAGATACCCTGCACGCCTTGACGCAACACATCGTCGGCCACCTTGAAGGCCTCCATAAGTGGCGTTGCGCGATCGATAGTCTGCAGCAGACGATCGTTTGGAATGATAATCAGCGTATCGACAGCCTCGCGCAGATTTTCGATAGCAATCTCGGCATTGCGACGGCGCTTTTCGCCCTCAAAGGCAAATGGCTTAGTGGCAAAACCAACTACCAAGATGCCCATTTCTTTAGCAATCTGAGCGACCACGTGGCCCGCACCACTACCCGTGCCACCACCGGCACCAATAGTCACAAATACCATGTCAGCACCTTCCAGTGCCTTCCTGAGTTCATCGGCCGACTCTTTGGCGGCTGTTTCGCCAACCGAAGGATCAGCGCCAGCGCCAAGGCCACGTGTCGTGTCGCGACCAATGTGGATTTTGACGCTAGCCTTGGAGTTTTGGAGAGCCTGAGCATCGGTGTTAACCGCAATGAACTCAACGCCGTCGATACCGGCCTCAACCATGCGGTTGATTGCAGCACCACCAGCACCGCCGACACCTACCACCTTAATGCGTGCGAACGTCTCGATTGCCGGTTCAACTGCTTGTGCCATAATCTGTGGTTCCCTCTACTCTACTTATGCAAGCAGTATAGCGGCTGTGCCGCCCCAGTTCAACCCTGCCCGTATACATTTGTGATTATGCCCTTCTTAGCCCGAACAATCTGCTAGCTTAGAAAGATTGTTTTCATAAAACCGCTCAAAACGTCTGAATAATTTTCGAGTTCACCGCCACAAATTTACAGTCAGGGAGTTTTGGCTACTCTTGCGGCCAAAAGCAACATCTCACAACCAAGCTAAGGCTTTAATTTGCCAAGAAGCTTCCCAAACGCCCCAGAAATATTACCAGCAGCCAGACCACCACCATGTCCGGAAGCCTGCTCCGTAGCATAAGGAGTTAAAAGAATATCTAGCAGCATCAGCCCGGCAGCGGTTGCAAATACCGGTTTATCTACTGTATCAACTAGTCCTGCCAGGCCACGTACCTTGCCGATCCGTGCGGGTAGCTGCAATTTATCACGCGTAAATTCTGCCAAGCCTGGTAAGTCTGCCGTGCCGCCCACAAGTACCACACCGCCAGGCAGTTTGCGGCTACGGTGGGCCCGCTGCAGTTCTTTTTCGACAAACTCTAGCAACTCTTCTACGCGGGCTTCCACAATCATGTTCACCATACCACCCGAAAAATTATGGTGCTGATCATCAACAGTTACCCGCAGCGGCTTATCGAGCTCTTCGCCAAGCCGGGCGTACTTCACCTTCACAGCCTCGGCGACTTCCAGATCAGTCTTCAGGCCAATCGCCAGGTCGTTCGTAATGTGCATACCACCCATAGGTATAACTGCCACATGCTGGATTTCGCCGTCCTCGATAATACTCAGGTTAGTAGTACCCGCGCCGATATCCAGCACACAGGTGCCGGCTTCTTTTTGCTTGCGGTCTAATACCGCTTCTGCGGCAGCAAGTGCACTAACGGTGTGATGCCGTGGCTGCACCTGCGCTTTTTCTAGCGATAAATCAAGATTGCGCATATTGGGGCTAGCGGCTGTCACAATGTGACAGTCAACTTCCAAGCGCACGCCGTGCATACCAACGGGATCTTTCAGATTGTCCTGTCCATCAAGCCGATAGTTTTTGGCAAACACCTGCACAATTTCGCGGTTAGGCGGCAACTTTACAATGGTAGCAGCTTCTTCCACACGTTCACGGTCATCAACGGTAATTTCGTGGTCGGGGCTAGAAATGGCAATCACACCACGGCTATTGAGGCCCGTTACGTGGCCGCCGTTTACATTGACGGTCGCCTGGTGAATCTGCACACCACTGATCCGTTCCGCTTCTGTTACGGCTTGGATAATCGCCTCGGCCGCATCATCAATATGCATTACCACGCCTTTGCGGACTCCCTGGTTTACCGCCATACCATGACCAATAACTGAAATAACCGAAGGGTCGGCGGGATCGCGTGTGCCAACCACACAGCGAACAACTGAGGTACCGATATCAAGGCCGACGTAAGTTGGAGCGGCTGATCCTTCGCGCATATCTAGGAGTATACCGCCTATGCTTCACCTTGCGCAAGAAATTGTTCGTAAGAGCACTACTTTGGGGTATTTAAGCCGGGAGCTTTAGGAGAACGTTTTCACGCGGGCTAGCTTTCGCTAGTCCGGTTGCACTTCGCCCTGATTCTCCTAAAGCTCCCGGCCTAAATACCCCCTGCGTTCTACGTTCACACAGGGTAAAACAATCAAACCTGAGTTAGAATTTCGGCACCGTCTTTGGTAACCAAGACCGTATGCTCAAACTGAGCACTACGTGAACCATCTTGAGTAAGCAGCGTCCAGCCATCGTGCGCCTGGAAGATGCGTGCCGAACCAAGCGTGGTAATAGGTTCAATAGCAATCGTCATCCCTGCTTTTAGAACCGGGCCAGTCCCGGCGCGGCCGTAGTTAGGAATCTCGGGCTCTTCGTGCAGCTCGTGTCCTACGCCGTGCCCCACTAGCTCGCGCACAATCCCCAAATTATAACTTTCTAACACCTTTTGAATAGCCGCCGAAATATCACCCACCCGAGTGCCTTCGCGCACCATATCAATGCCCACGTACAGTGCCTGCTCGGTGCCTTTTAGAAGCCGCTGGCCAGCGGCATCGGCCTTATCCAGACCGCCAATTGACAGCGAAATACCGCTATCCGTCACCATGCCGTTATAGGTAACACCAAAATCAAAATTAACGATATCACCGTCCACAAACACATGATCATTTGGGATACTGTGTTGTACTTCGTTATTCGTAGAAATACAGATAATGTCCGGATAGCCTTCAAAGCCCTTAAACGGCGCTTTGCCGCCCAGTCGTTCTAGCTCACGCGCCGCTAAAGCCGAGACGTCTTTTGGTGTCATCCCCGCTTTTACAGTGCGCTTAATGAGCTGCAAAACCGTGGCCAGCATCCGGCCGCTCTCGCGCATCGAGGTTATTTCTGATTCTGTCTTTGGCTTCATAGAATATCTAAAGTATAGAGTTATTTGTACCGCTTGAGTAGCGCCAAAGGGCTACTTTTCGATTTTAAGCGCTTTGGCAATCCGCTCGTGAACTTCTGATGGTGTGCCGTCGGCGTCAATCGAAAAGACAGTTACGCCCTTCTCTTCCATGTACGACAGTAGTGGCTTAGTTACAGCCTGGTAGTCGTTGTGGCGCTGCGCAATAGCTGCATCAGTATCATCAAGTCGTGCACGCTTCTTTAAACGGCCACGCACTACTTCGTCAGTTACTTCCAGGTTAATTACTACGGGCAGATCTAACCGACCAGATGTCACTTGTTGCAATAGCCAATCTACCTGCTTCTTAGTACGTGGAAAACCGTCCAAAAGAAATTGCTCTTTGGTATCGATAATCTCTAGTACTCGGTCAATAACATGGATCACCTCGTCGTCGCTCAGCAACTTACCTTCCAGCATTTCGTGACGGCGTCGACCAGTAAATAGCACGCGGAACACTTCGCCACTCGAAATGTATGCGTAGCCGTATTCGTCGGCCAACTGGTGACCCTGCATACTTTTACCCGAACCAGCAGCACCCATTAATAAAATCATGCTTCCAACCGCTCCTTTACCAGCTTAGCAACTACACTTCCATCTGCGCTTGTTCCAACTTTTGCCTTGACCGCACCGATTACCTTGCCCATTGCCTGCATGCCCTCGGCGCCCTGCTCTGCAATCACAGCGTCAATAATCTGAACAAGGTCAGCTTCACTGAGTTGTGTTGGCAGATAGGTTTCAATAATAGCTTTCTCGGCTAGTTCCTTATCGGCCCGTTCTTGAGAGCCACCCTGCACATACAAATCAGCACTTTCCTGACGCTTTTTCGCTTCTTTAGCAAACAATGCTAACGCTTCTTCGTCATCAATCCCGCCAGTGTCGCGTTTTTTGGCAGCCACATCGGCGTATAAAATCACCGTTTTTAGGCCACGCAAGGTTTCTACTTTGAGCGTATCGCCTGACAGCATCGCAGCCTTTACATCGTCATCCAGTTGTTGTCGTAGACTCATGGTATCCCTTCCTTATGCGTTACTAGGTATTATATGTGGCACGGAGGCGCTTCTAGTCTTAGCCGGTTTCCAAAGCCCATAAAAAGCCGCGCTGATTGCACGGCTTTTTGAACTGAAGAGGTCTCGTCTAGTAAGGCGTACCTCACGCACTTTTTTTAGCGTTGGCCCAACTTGATTTTGCGAAGCTTGAGCGCCTTGCGCTGCGTGCGAATAATCGCTTTTGCGCGGCGGTCACGCTTGCTCATTGGCTTTTCGAAATACTGGCCTTGCTTTACCGTAATAACCATTCCAGACTGCTGTACGCGTCGGTTAAAACGACGCACTAGGTTCTCGAGTGATTCTTTACTGTCTTTGCGGGTTACTTCTATCATATGTCTGCAATTATAGCGTAACAGGGGCGGCTACGCAACAGCTAAAGTGTCAAATTTTAGAGGAATGGACCATGCTTAGATCAAGTAGCAGCACTGACGCGTACACAGCAACTCAGTCATATGCTTTTAGGAGAGTCGGGGCGAAGTGCAACCGGACCTCGGCAACTGCCGAGTCCGCGTGAAAACGTTCTCCTAAAATCACCTGGCTGAGTTGCCAAAAATAAGAGCGATAACTTCTAGGACAGGCTAAGAAACCTGGCGCTTTTGCTGCGTGCGCTGACTCTTCAGCACTATGCTCTGCAGTTCTTTAAAGATGACGAACTGCTTGTTAGTGTGATAAATCTTGGTATTGCCCTGTTTTTCACTGATCAAAAAACCAGCTTTCTCGAGGCGCTTCAGCTCGCGCTGAATGTTGCCGGCATCTTCTTTGATAAGCTTAGCGAGACCACGTACGTGTGTCTTAAAATCAGGGTATTTCGCGTAGATAACGATGATCTTACGTCGTACTCGCGAGGTGATAAAAACGTCTAACATTGTTGTTCCCTAAAACTTTTCCCTGATGATTACACTTACGCCTTTATTGTCGTTCCGACAACGTAACTGATATGTAAGTATAGCCAGAGTAAGGTCCAATTTCAAGGTGGAAAATGGTGTTTTACGTCACTTTAGACAGGCAATGCTCAGTACAGACAACAAACCACACTAGCCAACAACAGATTGTCCAAGGATAATAAAAGCATGCGGTATTACGAGGTTTTTGTAGCAAGCATGTCATATCACGGCAGCGAAGCCCTCACCTACAGCTCAGATCACCAGCTAGGTGCTGGACAGTTGGTACGTGTTTCTTTGCGCGAGCGCAGCGTGCTTGGCATTGTACTGCGTACCGTTAGTAAGCCGTCGTTTGACGTAAAGCCCCTGGCGGCAATTGCACCCCTTCCGGCCCTCCCTGTCCAGAGCCTACAACTGCTGACATGGATGTGTGCCTATTACCCAGCGGCGCTTGGCGCCGTAGTACGGCAATTCGTACCCCCTACCGAGGTATTCCCTAAGGCCGCCCCAGTGTCACCCTCTAGTACACCCGCTTTTCAGGCTAAACCAGCGCCGCCCGTAACCCCCGAGCAACAGCAAGCGCTTACTGCCATCACCGGCCCCGGCACATTTTTACTACACGGCATTACTGGCAGCGGCAAATCGCGGGTGTACGTAGAGCTAGCCGTCCGTAGCCTTAGCGCCGGAAAATCAGCACTTGTATTAACCCCTGAGATTGGGCTGACCGCGCAGCTCACCAAAACTTTTCGCGATAGTTTCGGCGGCCAGAATGTCTATGTTCTACATTCCCGGCAAACCTCTGCTGAGCGACGTACCATTTGGTATGAGCTGCTAGCCCGTACCACGCCCGCAATCGTCATCGGACCCCGATCGGCGCTTTTTTCACCCCTTCGCAATTTGGGTTTGATTGTCCTGGACGAATCACACGACAACGCCTACAAAAACGAATCCGCTCCCCATTACCAGGCCAGCCGCGTCGCCGCAAAATTAGCCAGCCTGCATGGTGCAACGTTAGTACTCGGCAGCGCCACGCCAAGCATAGAAGACTACTACCTAGCCGGCCTCAAAAACCGCCCCATTGTAGCCATGCAGAATCTTGCCAAGCAGACTACCGAAACGCTGGCTATCACTATGGTTGATATGCGTGAGTCCCAGGCTTTTAGCCGCAACCGATTAGTCAGTAATGCATTGCTAGAGCACATAAGCAGTGCCCTAACGCGCGGCGAACAATCACTGCTCTACCTAAACCGCCGCGGCACTGCCAATGTCGTGCTATGTAACCAATGTGGCTGGCAATCGCTTTGCCCTAATTGTGACCTCAGCCTCACCTACCACGGCGACGAGCACCAATTACGCTGCCATGTTTGCGGCTTTACCAGTGGCCTACCCACCAGTTGCCCGGAATGCGCCAACACCGACATTTTATTTAAAAGTGTGGGTACCAAGGCAATAGTTGACGCCCTTAGCAAACTATTCCCAGCGGCGCGCATCCAGCGCTTTGACACCGACGCCAAGAAAACCGAGCGGCTAGAAGAACACGTCGTCGCCCTGCAGAGCGGCAGCGCCGACATTATTGTTGGCACGCAAATGGTTGGCAAAGGTTTGGACTTACCCAAGCTATCCGTAGTGGGCATTATCAATGCCGATTCGTCACTGTTAATTCCCGATTACACCGCCTCCGAGCAAACCTATCAACTGATCAGTCAGGTTGTCGGACGCGTCGGACGCGGACACCGCGCAGGCAGTGTTATTGTTCAGACTTATGACCCCCAAAACGCCACCCTGCAAGCGGCCGTTAATCGCAACTGGCAACAGTTTTACGAAACCGAGCTGCATGAGCGTAAACAGTACCGCTTTCCACCGTTTACATACTTACTCAAACTGCGAGCATTACGTGCTTCCAGCGCATCGGCGCAAAAAGCAGCCACTGCATTTGCAGCTGCCTTAGCTAAAGATTTTCCGTCTGTTACTATCGACGGACCGGCCCCATCATTTCACCCAAGAGTTGACAGCAAATACAGCTGGCAACTGCTGATTAAATCATCGTCCCGGCAAACACTTATCGACATCATTGCCAGACTGCCGTCGGGCTGGAGCTACGATATTGATCCAGTCAATTTGCTATAGCTACCGCCCACAAACATTCTCAATAAAAAAGTGCGCCCCTCTCGGGGCGCACACTTTGGATGACGAATTTGACTGTCTAAGACTCAGGTTTCCGTACATCAACCGGTACCTGCTGATAATAATGCTTACTAGATTCGCTACCTACTTATTTTATTCAACCATTCAAAACAATGACTCGACCCCTTCGCTCCTGTTCGCTATACTTATCAGTATATGACTCAAACTGACCTTATCACCCTGCCCAACAAACATCTGCGGCAACCATCAAAAAAAGTCGGCTATATCGACGAAGCGATTCATAAGCTTGTTGAGCGTATGGAGGCCGTCACGCTAGACTGGGAGGCCAGCCGCGAACACGAAGTCGGTGTGGCACTGGCCGCTATTCAAATAGATGAACCACTGCGCATCGTGGTTATACGTAATGATTTTGACAACAAAAAAGACAGAACCTTCCGGACGCTTATAAATCCAGTAATCACCAAATACGAAGGCGAATTAACTGACGATTTCGAAGGTTGCCTGAGCGTTAAAAATTTGTACGGGAAAGTGCCCCGCTACAGCAAAGTTCGCGTCAAAGCGCTTGACCTTACAGGGAAAGAAGTCCGTTTTAGCGCCGAAGGTTTCTTGGCCCGCGTGTTCCAGCACGAGATCGATCACACCAACGGAAAGCTATTCGTTGATCACATCAAAGACTCGCCCGAGGCGTTCTTTGTTTTAAGCGCCGAGGGAAATTTACAACAACTCGATTACGACAAAGACATCAAAAATAATAAAACTCTGTGGGGAAATTAGTGGACGAACCAATCGTTTTTTTTGGCACTGGCCCGGTAGCGGCGGCCTCCCTGAAACTACTGGCAGAACGGTTCACTATCGAAGCTGTCGTTACCAAACCACGGCCGGAACACCACCGCGGAAGCGTACCGGTTCTGGAGATAGCTGAACAGCTTGAACTACCCGTAGTACTGGTTGCCGACAAAAAAGAGACTACTCGGAAAATTACCAGCGCACACTTTGCCAGCCGGCTGGGCGTGCTGATAGATTTTGGCATAATTGTTGAGCAGAACGTTATTGATAGTTTTCCGCTGGGCATTGTAAACAGCCACTTTTCACTATTGCCACAGTGGCGCGGTGCCGATCCGATTACTTTTAGCGTTTTAAGCGGCCAAGATAAAACTGGCGTGAGTCTGATGTTGCTAGTAGAAGCTATGGACGAGGGGCCACTGCTGGCCGTAGGCGAGATTGACATCACTCTAGACACAACCACCCCAAGCCTTACACAACAGCTTATTGGCCTAAGCGATGCCTTGCTTAAAGATGCACTACCTAAATATGCTGCCGGAAAACTGGTTGGTAGCAGCCAGGAAAAGATTGCTGCCACCGTTGGCTACGACGCCACCCCTACTTACAGCCGCAAGCTCGTCAAGGAAGATAGCGTACTGGACTGGAACAAGCCGGCCGCACAGTTGGAGCGTGAAATTCGAGCGTATGCCGAATGGCCCAAAAGCCGCTGTGTGATTGGCGGGCATGCCCTTATTATCACAGAAGCCAGCGTGGCTAGCGGCGAAGGCACGCCTGGTGAGCTGTGGCACGGCGACAAAACCCTTGGTGTTTACACTACTAACGGCGTACTAATGTTGGAACGAGTCAAACCTGCCGGCAAAGGCGAGATGCCAATTGCGGCCTTTTTGAACGGCTATGGCAAAGACCTCAAGCACTAAGAGTTCGCCCTCAAATTACTGAGACAGCCTTAGAACTGTGATAGCTAGATACCAGGACCAGCTGGCGGTTGCTGCGTTGGAAGCTGGTAGGCCTGACCATCTTGTTGTACAGGCTGCTGCTGTACGGGTGGTTGTGGCAGGGGTTGTCCAAAACCTGCGGGTCCCTGTTGGATTGGCGGCTGCGGCGTAAAACCCGCTGCCGGATCGTAAGCCGGCACTGCTCCTACGGGAACAGCTGCTTGCGGCTGAAATGGCATAGCCGGCTGTGGGCCATAGCCTTGTGCTGGCGGCATGCCTACTGGCTGATACGCTGGCTGCGGAACAGGGGCACCCGGTTGCTGGGCATAAAATTGCGACTGTGCGGCCGTATAATACGGTACCGCCCCGGCCTGACTAAAGTTTTGCGGACCATAGCCGCCTTGTCCCTGCATAGGAGCCTGTGGCGGCACGCCCGATGGCACTGCTGCCATCGGCGCAACCGGAGCTTGTCCCATCTGCTGCTGCGGTGCCGAAGCTAGTAGCTGTGGTGCCATTTGGCGGATTTCAACCTTCAGCTGCTCAAATACCTCGTTAACCACTTGTTTGTAGTTAGGCAGATTTGCCTCCAGCCACTGGAGGGCCTGCGCCTGGTTAGCTTCGCCCTTATCATCGATAAACTTTTCAAACTCGTCCAGCTGTTCGTCGGTCATCTGGTTGGCTAAATTGGTACCTACACGAAGCTCCAAGGTCTCATAGATATACTGAAGCATGGCCTGCTTCTGGTCATCAGGCAGGCCACCCAGGCCTAGTTCTTGCAGAAGGTCGTTATCGAGTTTTAGCATAAAACTATTGTAACACCTGCAGAAAAATGACTACAGGGTACGCTCCACCGTTTCGCGTGTATAAAATTCTATGCGGTCACCGAGCTCTACCGTCAACTTGCCGCCAGTTTTTAGGCTAATGCCGCCGAGTTCACTAGTTGCTAGGTCTTTGGCATCGTTTGGACCACGCTTTAAACCAGTAAGTTCGGCTTCGCCTACCATTTCTTTGCCATGATACACACGGGCGAAGGCTGGCACTTTTAATGTACCCTTCTTCACTTCACCACCGGCGATGATATCGGTCTTGGTAGTTTTGAAGATGCCTTTCACTTCTAGTTCACCCATCTCTTTTTCGATAATTTCATCAGGCAAAAGCTTGCTTAGTTCGTTCTTAACATCATCGATTAGCTCATATATGACGTTATAGAGACGAATCGATACTTGGTCACGACTAGCCAGACGGCGAATGTTTGGTGCTGCACTGCTGTTAAAGCCATAGATGATCGCACCAGAGCTGCGCGCCAGGTGAATATCATTGTCACCAACAGGACCCACGCCGCTGCTGACGATTCGCACTGCGACTTCATCGGTTTCAACACTCTTAAGGCTATCAGCAACAGAGGTCAGTGAGCCCTGGACATCGGCCTTAATGATAATTGGCAGCTCTTGCAGTTGATCGGAGCGCGAAATAATACGCAGTAACTCAGAGCTGCTCATATCGCTGCGGCCACCGCCATTAGCGCGGTCCATAGCTACTACTTCGGCCTTAGATCGAGCTTCTTTTTCGGTCGCCACCACAGTAAAAGGATCACCAAACTCTGGCAGTGTCTTAAAGCCACTAATGACTACCGGCGCTGACGGACCAGCCGATTTGACAGGCTTGCCGGTCGTGTCTTCCAAGTTACGTACCTTGGCGTAAGTACCGCCCGAAACCACAAATTGACCTGGCTTCAAAGTACCTTCCTCGATCAAAGCGTGAGCAATGGGGCCGCGGCCCGTTTCGACGTGCGCCTCAATAATCAGACCCCGAGCTGGTACAGCGGCATCGGCCTTCAGCTCTTCCACGTCGGCAACTAGCAGTAGCATATCAAGCAACTGCGGAATACCCTGCTTTGTCTTGGCGCTAACTGGCACAACCACCACGTCACCACCCCACTCTTCAATCAGCAAGTTTTGTTCAGACAGCTGCTGCTTCACCAGCGCCTCGTTGGCGCCTTCTTTATCAATCTTGTTGATAGCAACTACAATGCGAGCACCGGCGTTACGAGCAAAGCGGATCGCCTCGATAGTTTGTGGCTTGATGCCATCATCGGCCGCCACCACAATAATGACGATATCAGTCAGATGCGCACCGTGCTCACGGATAGCCGCAAAGGCTTCGTGGCCTGGCGTATCCAAAAAGGTAATCGCCCGGCCATTGTGTTCGATTTGGTAGGCAGAAATGTGCTGGGTGATGCCGCCGGCTTCGCCTTTGGCCACTTCGGCACCGCGAATAGCATCTAGTAGCGAAGTTTTGCCGTGGTCCACGTGGCCCATAACAGCCACCACTGGTGGGCGCTGAGTCGCGTTAGCGCTATCTACCCGTTTTTCACGCTTGATCGGCTCGGCGACCATCTTTTTGCGCTCCAGCTCGATATCCAGCCCTAGTTCGCCCACAATAATCTGAGCGGTGTCAAAATCTACCCGCTCGTTAATAGTAGCCATAATCCCGTTTTTCATCAGCTCGCCGATTAGACGCGTGACAGGCAGCTTGAGCTCTTCGGCTAATGCTCCGACGGTAATGTTATCTTCGATTTGGAGTGTCGTTGCCATTTTCCTTCGGAGTTCCTTTCTGCCTGCAATTGTCTAAAGCGGCTAGCTGATGTTTACGACATTATTAAAACAGTCGTCTTATTTATTTCCGCTTGAGCGAAAGTGAAATTTTGCGAGCGTCAGTGTCGATGTCGAGCACCTTAAACTCTTTCTTTTCGTTCAGCTGGAAGATTTTTTCTGGGTCGATGTTGTCATCGTCGCCCATCTCGCTGACGTGGACCAGTGCTTCTACGCTAGAAGAAAGCTGCACAAAGGCACCAAATGGTGTAATGCGGGTAATCTTACCCTCAACCACGTCACCCTTGTTAAACTGCTTCACTTCCTTCAGCCATGGGTCTTCACTCATTTGCTTGAGAGAAAGGCTTAGGCGGTCTTTGTCGATAGCGATGATCTTAGCCTTCACGGTCTCGCCAACCTTCACGTAGTCACGTGGGTTTTCCACGCGCTCCCATGAGATTTCCGAGATGTGAATCAGGCCTTCGATACCGTCAACATTGACGAATGCGCCGAAGTCGATCACACCAGTAACGATGCCTTCAACTACGTCGCCGACCTTCAGCTCGGCAAAGCGAGCCTGCATGTCGTCCTTAACCGCTTCCTTCTCAGAGAAGATAAGCTTGTTGTCCTTGCGGCTGACATCCAGCACACGAACACGGATTGGCTTACCGGCCAGCGCGTTCAGCTTCTGCAGGATTTCGTCCTTGTCAGCACCCGATACGCGTGGGTAGTGACCAGCAGCCAGCTGTGATACCGGCAGGAAGCCACGGATGCCTTCCAGTTCGACCAGCAGACCACCACGGTTGGCGTCGTATGGTACGATCTCGACGATTTCACCAGCGTCAAAAATGCGCTGTACTTCGTCCCATCCGCGATCTTTGGCAGCCCGGCGCATGCTAAGCAGTGCGTAGCCCTCTTCCATTTCTGGGTCCAGCACGCTAACAGTTACAGCTTGGCCTGCTTCCAGTTGTTGGCCATGGCCAACTTCCCGGCGCATAACCACACCGACACCGCGTGGACCGAGGTCGATCCAAACTTGGTGCTTGCGGATGCTTTCCACAGTTCCTTCGATGACGTCACCCGTCTCGAGTTGTTTGACTTCGCTGCCAGCTAGCAGCTCGTCCATTGTTAGTGATGATTTTGGCATGTTCTTACTATGCCTCCTTTGTAGTGTATTTCTTGCGGGAATCATACGTCTGCAAGCGGTTGTTAAACACACCAAAACATAAGAACCCGAAAGATTACGTATCATTATAACAGAGAAACGGAGGTAAACCAATGCCTGCGTCAGTGCCGTGAGTGAGTATTGCATAAGTTTAGTATTTATGCGATAATATATTGTCACTGCTGAGTCACCCTGACTCCTTTGATGAAGTTTCCTCAACTTCCGACCAGGAAAGGTCGTACTGCACTATGCGTGCGAACAGTCCCAAGGGCCAGATCAGCCAGATCTGGACACCCAACCCCGGTAAGTTCTGGCGAGCAAAGCTCAGCTTGCTCATCACGCTTGCCAGCGCCGCCGCCATGCTTTACCTGCACAGGTGGTGCGTTCCTACCGCCGTGGTCGTCGGAGCCAGTTTCTACATGTACGCCGCCAGGATCAGCCCGAACGGCCTGCTCGGCTGGTTCTTGTACATCATGCTCGCGATCTTCTTCGGCTTTGCCTGGGTGATCATCACGGTCTACTTCCTGCTACGCTATTCGTGGCGTGGGGAGTGCCGATACTGGACCACACGCGATATGGCGCTGCACCTGTTCGACTTCGAGTACTACAGCCGCGCTTGAGGAAACTTCCAGGAGAGGAGGCGACGCCGTAGCGATTTTGTAGCGCGTTTAACGCACTCAATCACTATTTCGTTTCCTTCTTTCCTGGCAGTCCTTATATTGAAAAACTTTTTCTATATAAGCCGCTGCCAGGACTAATGACGTACACCGCAGGAGCATGCTACACTAATTACATATGTACGTGGGGATAGACATTGGCGGGACAAAGACACTGCTGGCAGCGCTTACTAACGAGGGGGTTATTACAGAATCGATTAAATTCCCCACACCCGAAAAATATGACGATTTTTTGGTTGAGCTTGCTACTAACGTTGCAAAGCTTACAACAAAAGATTTTCGCGCTGGCGCGGTTGCCGCTCCGGGCGTAATTGACCGTAAACACGGCATATTCGAGCAAGGTGGTAACCTTACCTGGAAAAATGTCCATTTGCAGCGAGACGCCGAACACATCACCCACTGCCCAATGCTTATCGAAAACGATGCCAACTTGGCTGGTTTGTCTGAAGCAATGTTGTTAAAAAACAAACACGCTAAAGTGCTTTACCTAACAATCAGTACCGGCATCGGCGGTGGTTTTATCGTCAATCAGCAAATCGACCCCACCATGGCTGATATAGAACCCGGCCAAATGATGTTGCAGCGCGGTGATCACATTGTAAAGTGGGAGAGTTTTGCCAGCGGCAAAGCCATGTACGAAAAATACCGCCTAAAAGCTTCCGAAATTACCGACCCGACTATCTGGAAAGCCGTTGTTAAAAACTGGGCCATCGGTTTTGTAGACCTACTAGCCGTCACGCAACCTGATGTTATTGTGCTAGGCGGTGGCGTTGGACACTATCTACCTAAATACCATGATTTTTTAGTGGATGAGCTAAAAAAATATCACACACCGCTCGTACCAATTCCACCAATCATCAAAGCTCAGCGCCCCGAAGAAGCTGTTGTCTATGGCTGCTACGACTTGGCGCGGAGCGTCTATGCCTAAAGTGGTGACGCCACCCAACCTTGCAGCCTTAGTTGCGCAGATTAGTAGCGACTACCCACATTTAGAAGTTGTGGAGGGCAATCAATTTGCTTGGCACGCTCAAAAGCAGCGCTTAGCCTATAGAACTACAGGCAGAGATACTATAAAAGATATATTTTCTTTATTGCATGAGCTAGGACACGCCGTTTTAGATCACATAGATTACACTTACGATATCGAACTTCTGCAACTTGAGGTTGCCGCCTGGGAAAAAGCCCGCGAACTATCGGTACGCTATGCTACTGAGCTAGACGAAGATCATATACAAGATTGCCTGGACACATACCGAGACTGGCTACACCTACGAGCCACCTGCCCTACCTGCTTTGCGCGAAGTTTCCAGACATCTGCAAGTAGCTATCGTTGTTTTAATTGCCAGACAGAGTGGAGCGTTACTAGATCTCGGCTGTGCCGGCCTTACCGGCTTAAAACAAACCAGGTGACATACACTCCATAAACCCGCAAAAGCAAAAAGAGCCCTGCACTATACAGGACTCTTTTTGCTAAAAGTTCTTACTTTATTCTACGTCAGACTTTTTAGTAGCGTTCTTGGTGCGGCGGCTAATACGACCACCGATGGCACCATATACGCGAGCGCGCTCACGGCCGGCTTCGCCAGCAGCAAAACCGCCGGTCTTACCATTCTTGCCACCCTTAGCGCCAATACGTGCAAAAAAATCTTCGCCGCGTTCTGCGCGGATCTTGGCAACAGCCTTAGCTGCGCCTGCTTTAGTTCCAGCCATAAAACACCTCCCAAGGTGTTAGGTTGATAGTTATGCTCCGAAACAGAAAAGAGGGCGCCCTGCAATCATCACTGATATGCGAGCACCCTCTATCCTTTCGAACTAATGCTTATGTTAACACACTATATCGCTTATGTCAACGTTTTCTTGGGGTGATTTAATCTTGGCTTAATAACTTTGTCGTAAGAAAGCCGGAAAAGAAAAAGGACTTCCTATTCGGAAGTCCTTTTTACTATTTGCATATCGAAACAGCATGTTTCAAACAGATTACAAAACAGTAGGGTGTAAATTTCGAAGAAATTTGGGCAAATAGAGAAAAACCACCCTATTCGGGTGGTTTTTCTATAATACGGCACCGTGCTATTTTCCCAGGGCTCAGGCCCAAGTATTGTAACCGCTGAGAGGCTTAACTGCTGTGTTCGGTATGGGAACAGGTGTTTCCCTCTCGCTATGGGCACCGACTACACCCACTAACAATAAGTGGGTCTAGACGGTGTCCATCCGGTGCCTTTTTGGTCAAATTAAGATCAAAGAAAAAACTTCTTTAGACAAACGCTACTAGCGAGTTGATACTCACCAATAACTAGTCAATGCACTCCTATAGTTCAACCACCAACGGGGGTGACCGAACTATAGAACGTAAAAAGTCAATGGGGCTATTAGTACGCTTTGACTACATGCATTACTGCACTTCCATCTTGCGCCTATCAAACAGATAGTCTTTCTGTGCCCTCATAGGGAAATCTAATCTTGAGGCTAGTTTCGCGCTTAATATGCTTTCAGCGCTTATCTATTCCGCACGATAGCTACTCAGCAATGCCCTTGGTAGAACAACTGATACACCAGCGGTGCGTCCGCCCCGGTCCTCTCGTACTAGGGGTAGATCCTCTCAAATTTCCTTGCGTCCACAGCGGATATAAACCGAACTGTCTCACGACGTTCTGAACCCAGCTCACGTACCTCTTTAACCGGCGAACAGCCGGACCCTTGG